>Ga0183098_10001_pt2 | contig 887771 bp, 744 predicted proteins | sample BioMet9_FD_128884 | JGI IMG/M metagenome (GOLD analysis project Ga0183098, IMG submission 128884) | Microbial communities from bioreactor (seeded with sewage sludge) at Lawrence Berkeley National Lab, California, USA - Biofuel... | ecosystem: Engineered > Bioreactor > Anaerobic > Unclassified ...
AGGGGGTGACTTCTTGTTTCCGACATATAGTCACCCTCTGACTGTTTCGAACCATGTGGCAGCTATGTCTCCGTGGGCTAGTTTCTTTTGAGGTTGAAGCTACAATCTGAACCGGAGCGAAGCGGAGTTCGGCGGAGCCAAAGCAATTCACAACCGGCAGGGTTGGCAAGTCAGGGGGTGACTTCTTGTTTCCGACATATAGTCACCCTCTGACTGTTTCGAACCATGTGGCAGCTATGTCTCCGTGGGCTAGTTTCTTTTGAGGTTGAAGCTACAATCTGAACCGGAGCGAAGCGGAGCTCGGCGGAGCCAAAGCAATTCACAACCGGCAGGGTTGGCAAGTCAGGGGGTGACTTCTTGTTTCCGAGATATAGTCACCCTCTGACTGTTTCGAACCATGTGGTAGCTATGTCTCCGTGGGCTAGTTTCTTTTGAGGTTGAAGCTACAATCTGAACCGGAGCGAAGCGGAGCTCGGCGGAGCCAAAGCAATTCACAACCGGCAGGGTTGGCAAGTCAGGGGGTGACTTCTTGTTTCCGACATATAGTCACCCTCTGACTGTTTCGAACCATGTGGCAGCTATGTCTCCGTGGGCTAGTTTCTTTTGAGGTTGAAGCTACAATCTGAACCGGAGCGAAGCGGAGTTCGGCGGAGCCAAAGCAATTCACAACCGGCAGGGTTGGCAAGTCAGGGGGTGACTTCTTGTTTCCGACATATAGTCACCCTCTGACTGTTTCGAACCATGTGGCAGCTATGTCTCCGTGGGCTAGTTTCTTTTGAGGTTGAAGCTACAATCTGAACCGGAGCGAAGCGGAGTTCGGCGGAGCCAAAGCAATTCACAACCGGCAGGGTTGGCAAGTCAGGGGGTGACTTCTTGTTTCCGACATATAGTCACCCTCTGACTGTTTCGAACCATGTGGCAGCTATGTCTCCGTGGGCTAGTTTCTTTTGAGGTTGAAGCTACAATCTGAACCGGAGCGAAGCGGAGTTCGGCGGAGCCAAAGCAATTCACAACCGGCAGGGTTGGCAAGTCAGGGGGTGACTTCTTGTTTCCGAGATATAGTCACCCTCTGACTGTTTCGAACCATGTGGTAGCTATGTCTCCGTGGGCTAGTTTCTTTTGAGGTTGAAGCTACAATCTGAACCGGAGCGAAGCGGAGCTCGGCGGAGCCAAAGCAATTCACAACCGGCAGGGTTGGCAAGTCAGGGGGTGACTTCTTGTTTCCGACATATAGTCACCCTCTGACTGTTTCGAACCATGTGGCAGCTATGTCTCCGTGGGCTAGTTTCTTTTGAGGTTGAAGCTACAATCTGAACCGGAGCGAAGCGGAGTTCGGCGGAGCCAAAGCAATTCACAACCGGCAGGGTTGGCAAGTCAGGGGGTGACTTCTTGTTTCCGAGATATAGTCACCCTCTGACTGTTTCGAACCATGTGGTAGCTATGTCTCCGTGGGCTAGTTTCTTTTGAGGTTGAAGCTACAATCTGAACCGGAGCGAAGCGGAGCTCGGCGGAGCCAAAGCAATTCACAACCGGCAGGGTTGGCAAGTCAGGGGGTGACTTCTTGTTTCCGACATATAGTCACCCTCTGACTGTTTCGAACCATGTGGCAGCTATGTCTCCGTGGGCTAGTTTCTATTGGAGCATTACCCGTTTTGTAATTTTACAGTCGTTGCCAAACGCGGTTCTATAGATAGCAACAATTTCCATTTGGTGTGAATCTTCAAGCTGTAATGCATAGATTTCCGTTATGCCTACCCCATCCTTTACTTTTATTTTGGTGTAGGGTTGGGTCTCGGAAATGATGGGATACTTGCGGTAAAGCCGAAAGCGGTAAAGTGGTGGGTCGAGGGAGGCCGTGACAATAAATTTGCCCTGCGTTAAAAGTTTGTTTGTAACATGAACTACTAGCCGAGAGTTTGGTATAGTTTCACCTTGCTCGGTATACTCCTTTAGATCGCCATTACTTACGTTCATTTTGAACGTTTGAATCGATTTGAGCTTACCTGAAATGTAGTATTCCTTTTGAACGCCATCTTTTTTACCCATAAAGTAATTTATCTCTCCCGACGGTTCACCGGTTATGTAGTATGAAATGGAGGTGCTATCCTTGAGTCCATTTACGGCTTTGGTAATCTCCTTTACCTTACCATTGGAGTAGTAGTTTATGATTAATCCGTTGGGAAGGCTATCCTTGAGTGGTATGAGCATGGTGAGGTTGTCGTCGGGTCCATACACGCGCTTAATACCATCTTTAAGAGTTCCTTCGAGCAGTATTTTGCCTCCATTAGGAAGGTATTCTATCTGAACATCTCTACGGCAGAACGATAGAAGTAGCGTAGCGAGTATAATGAGAACGATCTTGAATGGTTGTTGCATAGCGTATACTTTGATGTTTAACAAATATAGGAATATATGCAGGCATTCCAAAGGTAGGTTGATTAGCGATTGGGCAACTATTGGTTTTTGATTGTTCGCTAATGCTTATCGCTAGCTTGGTGATTGCTGAGGAGAATTTTAACCGCTAGTTTAAATTACAAAATAAGCAATGGACAGCCATTACGACCATGCATTGCTGGGGTTTATTGCAGAGACGCTGTGAATCCAGCCGCACTTGTCCCCATCTACCCCAAAGGTGTTGGCTCATGCTTAACCTCCTCTGTTTATAGTGCAAGTATATAGTTCTTTATGGCTAATGCTGTGGTAGTAATTTTAAATGTTTTATGCGAAACTGTAAGGGTATAGGCACATTTACTATTGCCAATTTCTGGCATACTAAATAATGATTGGACCTTTGTGTTTTCGATTAACCGCTATTTTTTGATAATTGACGTTGATACTATTTAATTGGGCTACCGGTAGCTGTTCCTAAAGCTGGATTATCGAAAGGGGTAGTAAAGCCTTGGAGTGGTCCATTCCAATAGTTGGTGCCGTATGGTGGTAAACCTGACGACCATTGAAACTGTGCCGAGATGGTTGTGCGTGGCGATACTCTGTAGCTAACGCCCACAGAAATGCTCTTAAAATCGTTATTTACACCGTATGGGTAGGCTGCGTAACTCCCGCGTCCATATAAACTGTTGCCAAAGAGGTTAACCCTGTCGGTTAGGAAGTAGTTGGCTCCAGAATAGGCTGCCACTGGCGTAGCCTCCACGATTACGTCGTTGTTGTTAAAGCCGTAGGCGTTGTTATGTCCAAGATAGGCACCAATGTACATTTGTAATTTGCTGGTTGGTTGAAATGTAATGTTTGGGGCCACGTAGGTTGATAGCATATTTTTTCCGCTTCCGAAGGAGGAGAATGCCGTGCCCAACTCAAAACCAACATGCGCATTTTTAAGCAAGGCCGGTTTAAAAGGACTGTTGTTTGTAGTATGCTGTATGCCATTTCTACTAGGTATAAATACCGATTCAGCTGGTATTTGTTTGGTGGAATCAACGAGGTATAGGCTAGGAAGGTCTGAAATTAGCTGTGAGAACCCCGAAATACTCAGTATTGAAAGAAGAATAAGCAGTGCAACATTTTTCATAGCATGCGTAGTTTTAACGATAAGCAAATCTACAATAATTATGCCTTAAATCGATTGTGCTTTGTTCTGAATTTAAACTGTTAAAACCTTATGTTCTTCAGCATTTACGCGATGTCCATTCTTCAATTAAAATACCTTTGCACCCTGATATTTCACTAGCTGGGTGATTGTCCTTTGTGGTTTGCTAATAATTGGTTGGATTTAATAATTATTGAATATGCTTAAGCCAGTAAAATTTGTTTCGGCCGAGGAGGCCGTAAAGGTTATTAAGTCGGGAGATAGGATTCATGTTCACAGTGTTGCTCTTGCTCCTCAGAAGTTGATTCAGGCCATGTGCGCAAGGGGCAGGTCGGGTGAACTTAGAAATGTGAAAATTCAGCATCTTCATACTGAAGGTTCTGCGCCTTACGCTGAGGCAGAATTCGAGGGCGTTTTTTTCCTCGAATCGTTTTTTGTAGGTCATAATGTTCGTAAGGCGACTCAGGAGGGATTTGCCGACTATATTCCTGTCTTCCTTAGCGAAACGCAAAAGTTAATTCGTGACAATGTGCTGCACGTAAACGTGGCCATGGTTCAGGTTTCTCCTCCCGATAAGCATGGGTATGTATCCCTGGGCACCTCGGTTGATGCTACTTTGGCCGCGGTGGAGTATGCCGATACCGTCATTGGTGTTATTAACCCCAATGTACCTAGAGCCTTTGGTGATGCAATGATTCCAATGGATATGATTGACATCTTTTGTGAAGACAATACCCCACTTATTGAGGCAGTGCCTTCAGAGCCCAATGTTATTGAGAAAACTATTGGAAATTATGTTGCCGAATTAATTGAAGATGGCGCTACCCTTCAGATGGGTATTGGTGCCATTCCTAATGCTGTTTTGGGCATGTTGGGAAATCATAAAAATTTGGGTATTCATACTGAAATGTTTTCTGATGGCATATTGCCACTTGTTGAAAAGGGTGTGGTAAATGGCGCCGAAAAGAATATCGATCGAGGAAAGATTGTTTCAACCTTTTTAATGGGTTCAAAGAAAGTTTACGATTTTATCGACGATAATCCTGGTGTGCTCATGATGGATGTGGGATACACCAACTCCATCGATATTATTAGCAAGAATCCTAAAGTTACTTCTATCAATTCTGCACTACAAGTTGACCTCACGGGTCAGGTTTGTGCCGATTCTTTGGGAACAAAGTTTTACTCGGGGGTGGGTGGCCAAATCGACTTTATTCGAGGTGCATCATGCTCCTTGGGTGGAAAGCCAATTATTGCCATGCCATCGGTTACCAATAAGGGCGTTAGCAAAATTGCATCTGTGCTCAATTTAGGTGCTGGCGTTGTTACTACCCGTGCCAACATGCATTGGTTTGTTACCGAATATGGTGCGGTTAATCTGTATGGAAAATCGATGCAGGAGCGTGCAAAAATGATCATTAGCATTGCCCATCCTAATCATAGAGATGCATTAGATAAAGCTGCTTTTGAACGATTTGGATCTCATTACCACTATATTGGTTAAGTAAGGATAACGGGTTATACACCAAGTTAAATTAGGCGACGCTGGATATATTCTGGTGTCGCCTTTGTTTTTACAAGGACAAAATTAATTTATTAGGAACAAGAACCGACCGGATGAAGTTCAGCGGAGCTAACCATAACCCCAAAAAGCTAGGATCTTCGCTGCGCTCCATCTCATCACACATCACTCATCACTCAAAAATCTACCTATTCACCCTAATGGCTCGTTGAACGCCTTTTATTTTTAGCAGTCTACTGAGTAGATTTCCCAACTGGCTAGAGTGCTCAATAAACACCTTTAGCGTACCAACAAAGCTGGAACCTTTAGATTCAATGGCAATGGCGCGCATGTTGAGCTGCATTTCCTTCGATACAACTTCGGAAATACGGTTTACAACACCAAGATCGTCGTAGCCCACAATTTTTATGGTAACCTGAAAGGCACCGGATTCTTGCTGTTCGCGCCATTTAGCATTTAGTATGCGGTAGGAATAGCGTTCTCTGAGTCTGTTGGCATTAGGACAGCTGTTTCTGTGAATTTTGATGCCTTCGCCTATGGTAACAAAACCAAAAATATCGTCACCAGGAATTGGGTTGCAGCACTTGGCCAGCTTATAATCCAAATTATCGAGCCGTTCATCGATAATTAAATAGTCATCGAACTTGTGATGGTGGTGCTCAACAATCTTTTTAGGTGGTGGTGGTATAAGGTCAGCTTGCTTATCATCATCGGCTATGAGCTGCGATTTAATGGCACTAAGGTCTATCTTCTCTTTAAAAATTGCTGTATAGAAATCGGTGGCATCCTTTTCTTTAAAATGTTTTATCAGGTTGTTTACCACTTCATCGTCGAGGTTTATCTTCCAGTTTTTGAGCCTTCGTTCCAGCATTTCTCGCCCAAGGTTAGCAACTTGAAGCTCATTTTCCTTTAGACTCTGCTTAATTTTCGACTTGGCTTTGGAGGTGACCACAAAGTTGAGCCAATCCTTCTTTGGCTTTTGGTTTTTAGAGGTGGTAATCTCCACTAAATCTCCATTCTTTAGCTCGTCGCGGATGGTTGCGTTCTTTTGGTTCACCTTTGCACCAACACAGTGGTAGCCAACCTTGCTGTGGATTTCAAATGCGAAGTCGAGAACGGTAGAGCCAACGGGTAACTTCTTGAGGTCGCCGTTGGGGGTAAATACAAAAATTTCTTTACTATGTAGGTTAAGTTTAAAGGAGCTTACCATCTCCTCCGGCGTAATATCTGGAGTTTCAATGATGTTTCTAATTTGCGAGAGCCACTCATCAATGCCGGCCTCCTGCCGAATGCCTTTGTAACGCCAGTGTGCCGCTAGACCACGTTCAGCAATGTCGTCCATGCGGCGTGAGCGTATCTGCACCTCTACCCATCTGCCATCTGGTCCAATTACGGTAGTATGTAACGATTCATAACCATTGGACTTTGGAACGGAAATCCAGTCACGCAGTCGATCTGGATTTGGTGTGTAGTGATCAGTAACAATGGAGTATATTCGCCAGCAGTCTGTTTTTTCTCTTTCCAGCGGCGAGTTTAGGATGATACGGATGGCAAAAACATCGTAAATTTTTTCGAAGGGAACGTTCTGCTTCTGTATCTTCTTCCATATAGAGAAAACGGATTTGGTACGTCCCTTGATTTCAAATTCGAAATTTTCTGCAATTAACTTTTGCTCAATGGGCTCCATGAACTCCCGAATGAACTTGTTGCGGACGGCGGTGGAGTTCTTTAATTTTTTTATTATGGATTTATATTCCTCATTTTCGGTGAATTTCATGGCGAGATCCTCCATTTCACTTTTCACCTTGTAGAGCCCTAGCTTGTGAGATAAAGGTGCATAGAGGTTAAATGTTTCTCGCGCTTTGGCAACTTGCTGCTCCTTTGGAAAATGGTTGAGTGATCGCATTATCTCAAGACGGTCGGCTAGCTTAATAAGAATTACACGAATATCTTCCGAAATTGATATAATTAGATTTCTGTAGTTTTCGCTCTGGTCGTTATCTTTTGAATTGTTAAATGTGGCAATACGGTTAAGGCTGGAAATCAGATTAGCAACATCTTTACCAAATTTAATCTCAATTTCAATAAGCGGAACTCCACCAAAGCGGGTTGTGTCGTGCAGCAATGCTGCAATGACGGAGGTTGCTCCAAGACCAATTTCTTCTAACACAATGCGAGCTACTGCAACTGGATGGAACAAATATGGTTCTCCAGAACTTCGACGCATATCCTTATGGGTTTCTGCAGCCAGCTTATACGCCTCCTTAATCAGTTGGATGTCCTTCTTATCCAGAATGTGAGCGCCTGCTTTGAGGAGTGCTTTAAATCTGTAAATTACCTGCTTGCGCTCTTTAGGTGCTGTTTCTTCCAATGGTTCGGATTATGATGTGATTTGCACAAAGTTAAAATCTTCAGATAAACATACACTGTGTTTGAGACAAAATGTTCAGGTGGTAATAGCCCGTTATAACTCAAACCATGTTTAAAAATATGTATTAAAACGATTGTTGGTGGAAGAAAAAAAATTACTTTTGGCACAGTTTGGTTCTCCATAATATTTGGAGCGAAGAGGGAATCAGGTGTGAATCCTGAGCAGTTACCGCTGCTGTAATCTCTATTAAAACTTTTGTTACCATCCAAATGCCACTGTTCTGATTGAAGTGAACGGGAAGGCCGACAAAAGAGAGAAAGTCAGAAGACCTGCCAACGAATGAACATTTATAGCTTTCGGATAAAAGGCTTATTGTAATTTCTTTACATTATCACTTTTTGTTTTAATCCGCAGGTTATAGATGATTGAATCTGAACGATTTTAATCATTTGTAACGCATGTTAGTAGAAGTATTCGTATTTTTTGTGCTTTCTGGTGTTCCTCATGAACCAGTCGCTTCCGATAAGACCGTGAAGGACACTGCTATCACCTTAAAGGAGGTGGTTATTCAAAATCGCTTGCAACGCTATTCGAGGGAACTTAGCGTGTTGCCTATCTTTAAAAAGGATATTAAGGAATATGCCCAAACGCAACTCGATCAACTGCTGTCGAACCAAGGTGGAATTGTGATCAACACCTATGGTCCTGGGGGAGTTAGTGGTGCATCAATCCGAGGGTTAGGTACAGACCATACTGCCGTTTTGTGGAATGGTTTTAATATACAGAGCCCTATTAATGGAGGGGTTAACCTGGCCATTCTGCCCACCTCCTTCTTCGATCAAGTAAGTATTCAGTATGGAGGCAATGGAGCCCTTTTTGGCAGCGGTGCGCTTGGCGGTGTAATTCATCTGGAGAGCAAGCCCGATACAAGTCAAGGTGTTAACCTATCGCTGCTTCAAACTTTAGGTAGCTTTGGAAAGTCGTTTACTGGTGCTAATATAGATGTCGGTTTCGGCAAGCTGACATCAGGAACTAGATTATACTATACTGAGGCAAAGAATAATTTTTTGTTTCATAACACCTCAAAAATAGGAAAACCGTTTGAACATCAGGTAAATGCCAATGCTGCTTCTTTTGGAGTGATGCAGAATTTAACTTACAAATTGAAGCCTAACCAATCTGTAGCGGCTTCTATTTGGTATCAGGATGACTTTTCGCGGCCACAGCCCATGATGGGAGCCTACACCAACCACGAATCACTTAAGTGGACATCGTTAAGGAATGCCTTGGTTTGGAACACTGTAAATGGCAAGTTCACTTCTAGTGTAAGGGGTGGATATTTCTACGACCAAAATATTTACGATAATCCGGGAGTGGAACATTCAAATCATAAATTTTACGTGCTTACAGGTGAAGCCGAGAGTGTATATGAACTGGGTAACGTTAGTTCATTTGAAGCAGGCCTAATATACGTTAATGAGCAAGTTAAATCCACTAACTATGCAGGCCGACCAACAAGGGATCGGGGCGCAGGAAGAGTGGCTTACCGTTTTACTACGCGCTACCTGGAAGGTTTTGCCAGTGTCAGAAAAGAACTTGTTAGTAGCGAGTCTAATCCGTTCACCTGGAGTGCAGGTGTAAGGGTAAAACCAATTAAGTTAATTGCCATTCGTGCTAGTATTTCAAAGATATATAGATTGCCAACGTTTAACGAGCTCTTCTGGTCCAATTGGGGAAATCCTAACTTGAACCCAGAAAAAGGGTATTCCTCCGATGCTGGTATTGAAATCAATTCATTACTCAATTCCACAACTTTGCGATGGGCAATGAATGTGTTCAATAGTAATGTAGAGGATTGGATACTTTGGATGCCTGTGTCGGGAGGAAAGTGGAGTCCCATGAATATTAATAAGGTGTGGTCGCGTGGTAGCGAAACACAGTTCTCAATATCGCATAGAGAGGGAAAGATGAATGTAGGTATGGATAATACCTGCTCCTACAATGTTACCACCTTCAATAGTGGGGTGGCTAAGGGTAATCAACTTCCCTATGTTCCTAAGTTTAGTGGAACAACATCACTCTTTGTCGAGTATTCCGGTTTTCGACTAAAATATTCGCAACGCTTTTCGGGAAAACGTTTTATTAACGATGCAAGTGTTGGTTATGTGGATGCATATACCGTTGCAAGTATAATGGCAGAAAAGCAATTTCTTACACACGATTTCACTCTACGTTCCTTTTTGCGAATCGATAACATTTGGAATTCAGAGTATCAGGTAATGAACAATTACCCAATGCCACTGCGATACTTTGAACTTGGAATTGGTATTAATTTTTCAAAATAACTTAACCTAAAATTCATTACAGAATGAAAAATCAAACATTTGCTCAAAGGCTTTTGCTCAGCTTTGGCGTATTGGCCGCATTTTCTTTTGCTTCGTGCCAAAAGGATAGTTCCGAAAGCAGTGTGACTTATACTTTTACTAACACGGTAGCCATTGCCAACGAAGGCGCATATGGTTCATCCAATGCGACTCTTTCGCTATACTATCCTGCAGGCGATAGTGTTGCAAATGGAGTGTTTTATAGAGTTAATAACCGTCTCCTGGGAGATGTGTTTCAGAGTATTGGATTTGCAGGCGGTAAAGCGTTTTTAATACTCAACGGGTCGAACAAAATAGAGGTAGTAAAAACAGCGAGCTGCGAAGAGGTGGCTACCATTGAAAATATTTCCAGTCCAAGGTATATGGCTACACTAAACGCTTCCAAAGCTTACGTTTCGCTTTGGGGCGATGGGGGGCATGTGGATGTAATAGATGTTGCTACCAACTCAATTACAAATACGATAAAGGTTGGCACCGGTCCCGAAAAGATGGTAATTGCATCCAATAAGTTGTTTGTGGCCAATAGTGGTGGCTGGGGAACTGACAATACCATTTCGGTAGTGAATACTCTAACCGATGCGGTGGATGCAACCATTACGGTTGGTGATAATCCTAAGGACTTGGTGGTGGATAAGAATGGTAAGCTGTGGGTACTTTGTGCCGGAAACATCGTGTATGATGCTAGCTACAGCGTGGTTTCCGAAACACCTTCAAAGTTGGAGCGTATTGACCCCTCTACAAATGCGGTGGAGTTTAGCATCGATCTTGGTGCCACGTATCACCCTGCTCACCTAGCAGTGAACACTAGTGGCGATGTGCTATACTACGGCGGCGATTATACTATTGCTGGAATATTTACATTTTCTATCGACGCTACTACCACCATGTCAACACCCCTTATTAATGATTATTTCTACGGATTTTCGGTGAATCCATCCAGCGGTGAGATTATTGGGTTGCTTGCTCCAACCTTCACCCAGCAGGGAACCATGAACCGTTATACCTCTGCCGGAACATTTATAAAGAGCTATACCGTTGGTATTGGTCCAAACAGTGCCTATTTTAGCAATTAGTTTTCTATCGTTATTGACAATGGCCGGGTGGGTATTCCATCCGGCTTTTTTTGTAAAGAGCTCTTTTGTTGGCTAGTACTTTCATTGCAAGAAATGACAAAACACAAAGGCAAAGATAAATTAGGTCATTAGTTTCTACAATGCAGCTTCTCTTTCAAATTGCATATTAATCAATAATTGCTTTCCTCTTCGTATCTTTATTGCAAATTCAATAGCTGTATGACCCGCGAAGAAGCTAAGCAACGAATTGAACTGCTGCGTAAATCGCTCGATGAGCATAATTTTAACTACTACATAAAGGCTAATCCTATCATATCCGACTTTGAATATGATGTGCTTATGCTTGAGTTGATAGGATTGGAAAGTCGCTATCCAGAGCTCTTCGATCCAACGTCACCAAGCCAGCGGGTTGGAAGCGACCTGTCGGAGGAGTTTGTGCAGGTGAAGCATCGCTACCCAATGCTTTCGCTTGGAAATACCTACTCGGAGGATGAACTTCGTGACTTTGACCAGCGGGTTAGGAAGTTGCTGGTGAACGAAACCCCAGAATATGTGTGTGAGTTAAAGTTCGATGGCACAGCAATTAATCTCATATATAAAAATGGCGTCCTGGTTCAAGCGGTTACCCGAGGCGATGGTATTCGTGGCGACGATGTTACCGCAAACGTAAAAACCATTCGATCTATTCCGCTCAAGTTGAAGGGTGATGATTATCCTCTCGATTTTGAGATGCGAGGTGAGGTTATTCTTACCCATAAGGCTTTTCAGAAAATGAATGAGGTTAAAACGGCAAAGGGGGAGCAACCTTTTGCCAATCCTCGAAATGCAGCAGCTGGAACTCTTAAGTTGCAGAACTCTGCAGAGGTGGCACGACGAGGGCTGGAATGCTTTTTATACTACGTGTTGGGTGAGGAACTTCCATTCGAATCGCATTATGAAAATCTAGAAAAGGCTCGGGAATGGGGCTTTAAAATATCTGAACAGAGCAGAAAATACAGCTCGATTGAAGAGGTTTTTGAATTTATTCATCATTGGGACAGTGCTCGTAAGGATTTACCTTTCGATACCGATGGTGCCGTGGTAAAGGTAAACTCATACAGCCAGCAGGAGCAGCTTGGTTTTACCGCTAAAACTCCTCGTTGGGCTATTGCATATAAGTTTAAGGCAGAGCAGGCTTATACTCGCCTTTTATCCGTTGATTTTCAGGTTGGCCGTACCGGTGCAGTAACACCTGTTGCCAATCTTGAACCTGTTTATTTGGCCGGAACAACTGTGAAACGTGCCACGCTTCACAATCAAGACCAGATAAGGTTGCTCGATTTGCATATGGGCGACATGGTTATACTGGAAAAAGGTGGTGAAATAATTCCAAAGATTGTTGGTGTTGATATTAAAAAGCGTCCGCTTTCAACTGCTCCGGTAGAGTTTTTAACTCACTGTCCCGAATGTGGCACAGAGTTGGTTCGACTGGAGGATGAGGCCCGCCACTTTTGCCCCAACGATCAAGGATGTCCTCCTCAAATTGTTGGTCGCATAGTGCATTTTATTAGTCGCGATGCCATGAATATAGATGGCCTTGGTGAGGAGACCATCGTTTTATTGTATCGGCAACACTTGATTACTACCCCTGCCGATTTGTATAATCTCACCATGGAGCAGCTGGTGCCTTTGGAACGATTGGGCGAAAAATCGGCACAAAATATTTTGGTTAGTCTGGATACTTCCAAAACAGTTCCCTTTACACGCGTGCTGTTTGCTTTGGGTATTCGCTATGTGGGGAAAACAACCGCAAAAAAATTGGCAGAACATTTCCGAAGCATTGAGGCGCTTGAAATGGCTACATTTGACGAACTTTGTTTGGTTGACGAGGTTGGGGAAATTATAGCAGGCAGCATACGTCAGTTTTTTACCGACCAACGGGCATTGGAATTGATAGAAAAGCTAAAAAAAGCTGGATTGCAAATGATTCTTCCTCAAAAGGTGGATGAATCTATTTCTCAGAAGCTGAAAGGTTATACCTTTGTAATTTCTGGTTCTTTTCAATCTATTTCGCGAGAGGATCTCAAAGAGCTGATCGAAAAACATGGAGGTAAAAATTTAGCTGCAGTGAGTAGAAATGTTAGCTATCTTGTGGCAGGGGAAAAAATAGGCCCTGCCAAGTTAAAAAAGGCCACCGAACTGGGAGTGACCATTGTATATGAAGATGAGTTTTTTAATTTGATAAAATAAAAAACATGTTCAACAATTTGAGGTATAAATCCGGATTAAAGGGTATTAATATCCTTGAAAAAAGGATTAACAGGAAGAAGTTTATCTACAATTTGGATACTGCGCGTAAGGTGGGTGTCATTTTTGAAGGCTCTGTTACAGGGATACCTGAGGAAATTAAGGAATTTGTACTATACTTGAAAAAGAAGAACCTTGACGTACATACCATTGGATATGTTGATATAAAAGAGCTGTCGGTTGGGTTGGAACAACACCCCACTACTACTTTTTTTTCTAAAAAGGAACTGAGCTGGAATGGCATTCCTAAAAGTCAGAAGGTTGCTGATTTCACCGAAATTAGGCTTGATATACTTATCGACTTTACTCGTAGAGAACTAATGCCTGTGAGAAGTGTGGTTGCTCTTTCGCATGCCAGCTTTAAGGTGGGATTTCAAAACTATTATCACAACCCATTCGATTTTATTCTTTCTGTTAAAGAATCGGAAAGTCTTTCATACATTATTGAGCAGGGCAAGCATTATCTTATGGCAATTAATAACCGACACTACCAAGTTGCGGGTGAAGAGGATTCCAAACTAAAAGGAGATTCAACGTCGATTTAATTGATAGGAAACAATAGATTGAAAGCTAGTCTGGCTAATTTTGAATTCTATATTTGGTAACCAGTGATTTATAATAACATCGATATGAAGAAGTTCGGTGGAACGGGGATAGCAATGGTAACCCCATTTAATGAAGATAAGAGCGTGGATTTTGGGAGCTTAAAAAAGCTCATTAGCTATATAACTGAGGGTGGCGTTGAATTTTTGGTTGTTTTGGGAACAACGGGAGAAGCGGCTACGTTATCGGCAGAGGAGCGACACAAGGTTGTACGATTTGTTGTGGAGCAAAATGGAGGTAAGCTGCCCGTGGTTGTTGGAATTGGCGGTAATAACACCATGGAGGTAGCCAAAACCATGAAGTCATTCGACCTTTCGGGTGTTGATGCCATATTATCGGTAACTCCATTCTACAATAAGCCAACGCAGCAAGGCCTTTACGAGCACTTTAAAGCGCTGGCAGGTGAATCGCCACTTCCCCTTATTATGTATAATGTTCCGGGGAGAACGGGCATTAACCTAGCTGCTGAAACGACTTTGCGTCTAGCGCACGATTTTAAAAATATTGTGGCAGTTAAGGAGGCTTCTGGAAATTTGAATCAGCAATCCTACATCCTACGCGATAAACCAACCGATTTTCATGTCCTTTCGGGCGATGATGGTCTTGCTCTTCCACAAATGGCGTTGGGTCTCGATGGCGTAATTTCGGTAGTGGGAAACTGCCTACCACGGGAATTCTCCAATATGGTTCGATTTGCTTTATCTGGCGATTACACTAAAGCAAGGCCGCTACACTACAAGTTGGTCGAGCTGGTTGATGCGCTTTTTGTGGATGGAAATCCTGGAGGAGTTAAGGCTGCACTTGCAGCTAGGGGGGTGGTGAAAAACATACTTCGGTTGCCTTTGGTTCCCGTTAATGCAAACGTGCATGCCAAGTTAGAAAAGTTAATGGCCGGATTCTAGTATAATCCATTGTTATAGCTAACTATTTAAGAGAGGTGTTTTCACCTCTTTTCTATTCTCAACCATATGAAGCATGTCATTTCTATTTTGATTGTTACCATCGGCTGGTCCCACGGCACCTTGCTTGCTCAGGAGCCTGCTCTTAAGAAAGTTTACCAAATTGGGAACGACATCCAACTTAGAATGTTGATACCGGGAGTCTATCTCCATCAAAGCTTTATGAATGTGCCTAGTTGGGGCAGAGTTGGGGCAAATGGGCTGGTTGTGGTATCTGGTAATGAGGCTTTGCTCATCGATACGCCGTGGAACGATTCCTTAACATCGATGCTTTGCCGATGGGGTGATGACAACTTGCATGTGAAGGTGGTGAAGGCCATTGCCGGCAATTTTCATGATGACTGTATGGGCGGTTTTGATTACCTTAATGCACAGGGGGTAGAAACCATTTATGGAACGAGAACACTTGCTATTTGTACGAAAAAAGGTTTGCCCATTGCCAAGACCACCTTTGCCGACTCGCTTAACTTGGACTTTAACGGAATGTCCCTGTTGCTATACTATCCTGGTGGCGGTCATACCGTTGATAATATTGTGGTTTGGCTGCCATCGGTAAAAATATTGTTTGGCGGATGTCTAGTTAAGGAACTGCACTCCACTAGTATTGGTAACACTGCCGATGCCGACCTTGTAGCTTGGCCCAGCTCCATTCGTCGTGTAATGGCTCGGTTTCCCAATGCGGAAATTATTGTTCCAGGACATGGTGAAACAGGAGGAAATGACCTGTTTACTCGTACGTTGGAACTCTGTTCTCCTAATTGGTGATTTTTTTTACTTAAAGAATATTTAATTTTATTGGCAAAACATATCGATAATGAAACAGACAGTTGATGGTATTTTTCCTTCACATGAGGAAATTCCGGAGCAGTATCGGCTAAAATCGCCGGTGGAACAATCGGAATACCTCATCAATGGGGAGATTTTTAGTTGGACAGGGGAGAAGCAAAAGGTTTTTTCCCCAGTGTTAATTCGTAAGGGCAGTGATTTTGACAGCTACATTGGTAGCTACCCATTGATGGAAGAAAAGGAGGCCATGTTGGCGCTTGATGCCGCTTCCGTGGCTTACAATTCTGGCAAGGGTGAATGGCCGTCCATGGGAATTGAGAAGCGTATTGGATGCATGAAGAATTTTGTTTTCTATATGAAGGAGCAGCGGGACGAAATTGTAAAGCTGCTTATGTGGGAAATAGGAAAAAGTGCTGCCGATTCGGCTAAGGAGTTCGATAGAACTATCGACTACATTCTCGATACCATTGATGCGGTTAAGAATCTAGATCGGGACTCTTCCCGCTTTGTAATTTCGCAGCAGGTTATTGCTCAGGTTCGCCGTGCGCCGCTTGGGGTGGTGCTATCCATGGGACCATTTAACTACCCGCTCAACGAAACCTTTACCACGCTTATTCCTGCGCTTATTATGGGGAATACGGTAATATTTAAGCCTCCACGAATGGGTGTGCTGCTGCATCGTCCGTTGCTTGGTGCTTTTCAAAAGGCATTTCCGAAAGGTGTGGTGAACACCATTTACGGTGATGGCAAGCAGATTATTACGCCTCTCATGAAGTCGGGGAGGGTTGATGTGCTAGCGTTTATTGGAACTAGCCGAGTTGCCGACATTTTGAAGAGCCAGCATCCCAAGCCACACCGGCTAAAGAGCATTCTTGGCCTCGATGCTAAGAACCCAGCTATTGTATTGGCTAATGCCGATATTGAGAATGCGGTGAAGGAGTGCATCATGGGTTCACTTTCATTCAATGGACAGCGTTGCACTGCACTTAAAATTCTCTTTGTGCATAGAAGCATTGCCGATGCGTTTGTAAAGCGCTTCAGCGAGGAGGTTGGCAAGCTAAAGTTGGGAATGCCTTGGACCACGGGCGTGGGAATTACACCACTACCGGAGCCCAATAAGTCTGAATTCTTAACCGGTCTTATAGTTGACGCCACGTCAAAAGGCGCAAAAGTTACAAACCCATCCGGCGGATACTATAATCGCTCATTCTTCTATCCTGCAGTGCTTTTTCCTGTAAACAAGAACATGAGGGTTTATAAGGAGGAGCAGTTTGGCCCAATTGTTCCCATTGTTCCGTTCGACGATATCAATGAACCGCTCGACTATGTGGTGGAGTCGAACTACGGGCAGCAGGCCAGTATCTTTGGGCAAAACCCCGATACCATTGCAACGCTCATCGACACATTGGTAAATCAGGTGTGCCGAGTAAATGTAAACTCACAGTGTCAGCGTGGACCGGATATTTTCCCATTTACGGGTAGAAAAGATTCTGCCGAAGGAACGCTTTCCGTTTCCGATGCACTGCGGGTATTCTCTATTCGAACGCTGGTAGCAGCAAAGGAGAACGATGAGAATAAGAAGATAATTACCGAAATTGTTCATGAGCAGAAGTCCAACTTCCTCTCAACAGATTACTTACTCTAGAAGCATTAATAAGCATAATTAATAAGAGCCGGAATTTTTTCCGGCTCTTTGCTTTTATAAATCTGTCAAAGGGGGGCACTGGGTTTTCTCTTCTAATGCGTTTCGGTGGTTGCGGTGCATGGTAATGTAAGGTGTAATGAATAGTTATGGTGCCTGCACCTGCCTGCCTTCTTTTCTATGGGCTGAAGCCCTGGGCTATTCATGTTAAACCGTTTGCAGTTAGGTTAGGGTTGAAACATTTCGTCTCAACATACGGTTGGATTCCTTTATCGAAAAAAAGAAGACGCACAGTCGTGCATCTTTACATTTGTTGAATTCTCGTAATTTTTTTACACCACAATCGCGAGATCACTACTGCGCTAAGACTTCTTTCTTTTTATTTCGCCTTTTCTGCAAGCAACTTCTCCACAAATGCGGTGGTTTCGTTAACCAACGTGGTGTAATGCTTGCCTGTTCCGGGACCGGAGAAACCGGTGTGCAGCTTAACAATATTTCCATTCCGGTCAATAAATATGGAAGTTGGGAAGGCAATCATTCCATCGAGGTTGTAGAGCACCGTATCTATTGTTGCTTTGCCGCGTGATCCGGCATATAGGAAGGTAAACTTAGCGTCGTTTTGACTGGCAAAACGCTCAATGCCTTTTTTCGATGATTCCAAATCCTGGTTTTCGAAGCAGAGGGCAACGATTTCCAACCCTTGCGATTTGTACTTGTTGTAAAGCTGGCTGTAGAAGCGAACTTCATCCATGCAGTTGGGACACCAAGACCCCGAAGCGCTTACAATAACCACCTTATTTTTAAATCTACTATCGCTAAGCCTTACGGTATCACCGTTAAGGTCAACGCAGACAAATGAAAATTTGTTGGTTGCTCCCTTTTTAAGATGGATGAGCGACTCAACCGGAGGCAGGTCGGCATTGTTGTTTCGAACGGCAGTCCATACCGATTTCCACCGGGCACTTCCAAGAAACTTGCCGTTCACCATCTTGTCGGCTGAGGGAACTTCGGCGGTCATAATGAGGGTGTGGGCACCATCCACTGCCGATAGCATAAGCTTATTTCCGGCAACTTTGCCTTGAAGATAGCGCATGTCGCCTCCGCTGTTTAGCCACGTGCCGATCACCGTTGCACCGGTTTGTGTAAACTCACCTACCATGTCGTTAGAGTTGGGTGTTCCCGGGTTTTCGGTAATTTCCCAACGACCCGAAACGTTAACTTCGGGTGCTTCTGTGGCATTTGGGAAGCGGTCGGTGATACCCTTAAGCGCATAAAACTTGTAGCCGTGTCCATTCTCTTTTCCTTTGGGAAAATAGTGTCCAACCAGCGAATCGGGGTAAATTCTGGCAACGATTTCACTCAAAAACACAGGAAACTTCATATCGATGGAGTCTCCTTTTATAGCAATCTCGGTAACCTTTATGGTTTCGGTGGCATTGAGGATAGAAATAACGTAGCTGTTGGATGAATCCTTAACAACATTCATGGTGAACGGAACCTCCATGCTTATTTCGGTGGAGTCAGGAACGAGCTTGCCAAGCCAAGGGCCTTGAGCAAGTTCCGTATGGGTGTTGTTGCAGGAGATGGCGCCAACAATGGCCAATACCACCAACGGTATGGTTTTTAAATTCATCACTATCCGTGTTCTTTGGTGAGTGTTAATACTTAGGTTACTGTTTGTTACGGTGAAAAAGTTGATTATACCATCTTCGTCCATTAATTGCAAGGGAAATTGCTAGTGCGCTAAATGCTACTCCTGCAATAATTCCAAGAATGTAATAAATTGACATAGCTTCTATTCTTTATGTTTTTCAAATGTATAAATAATCATTGTTGTCCCGAAAACCTATATAACCAATGAGCTGCTTTTTGTTGTTAAACCTCTACGAGGTATGCATTTATCTGGGGTTACATTCTCAACAATACTAAATCCTTGGCCGACCGTCGATGGCTCCTACGGAGAATTTTCCGCATAGTGGATAAAGCATTGCAGAAAAGTATAACCACCTTTGATGATAGTTACCTGTAGGGGATCAACAAATATTTATCGAACAACAACGATATATAATCCAATTTCGCTATCGATAAAGTGACTTTAAAGCAAACTTAGAGAGAGCCTTAATGTTACTTTGTAACGATAAACTCTCTTAGGTTCGAAACCAAGATTTTTTCCAACTCAACCATATTTTCTACTTTTGTTTCAGCAAAAAGGAAGGCAAAAACCGGGTATTTAGAATAGTCAATCTTCCGTAATTCCAATGGTTTTTCAAAATGCGTAAGTAGCTTATCGTAGTCGAAAGAGGCAATATCTGAAGCAGGATATCCGGAGTTATTGTCTAGAATAACTATGCTGTAAACCTTACCTGCCTTATCTTTTAAGATGCTATCCCAGTCTGGTACCTTTTGTTCGAAGAAGCATTCATATTCATTAATCCCGTATGCATGAAAGGCTAAATCGCCGGTGGAGCACCAGCCGCCAAAGCGCATGGGGTTTACCTCTATGGGGTATACGGTTCCAGACTTGTCTATTCTAATCTCAATATGTGCTGGAAAGTTGCGCAGCTGTGCTAGCCTAGAAACGTTAGTGAGAAATGTCTCAATGCGAGCAATGTTTTTTTCAACAATCTCCTTCGAAGTAAGGTAAACACGGTCGCTTACATCTTTTCCCGAACCAAAAATATGCTCCAGAATGTTGAGCACTACGGGTTTTCCCTCACCGTTAAAGTAGCAGTCGATGGCAAACTCATCGCCTTCAATGCAATCCTCAATAATGAAGTTGGTGGCATCCATTACCTCTTTAGGATAAAGATCTTTTACCTCCTCAATTTCGAGAGCAATGGTTTCGCGAATGGCAATCCACTCCTCATCGCTATCAACCTTATGCACACCCATGCTGAAGAACCCAATAGCAGGTTTAATAATAAACGGCTTGGGAATATTGTGCGACGACAGTGTTGCCAGCTCCGCAAGCGGAACACTTTTGAAGTAGAAGTTTGGAAATAGGGGCTTTACCATCTTCCTAAATTTCACCTTATCCTTGAATAGGCCAATTGTATGTGGAAGGGTTGAGAAGGGCAGGTTTTGTTCTATCCAGCTGATGGCGTTTTCGGAGTTGGAGTAGACTAGCTCTTGCGAATTTTGGCGAACATGGTTTGCGGCTTTCTTTTCGCTAATGAATTTTACTCCTCCTTTGCTAGTGAAAAACTCTCTTGCAATGGCTGTGTCAACTACAGGATATTGATTTCGAATAATTGTATCTTCTAAAAAAAATGAAACGTAGGGTTTGTCGAGCAGTATCATTTGATTGATTAATTTACGATGATGTGAGTTATTGTAAGTTGTAGTGCATTAAAATATTGTCCTGTGCACTGCCAGAACTTTCCTCATTTGCCAACTAGCAAAAGGGTACAATAGCACTTTGCCAAGGTGGCTCAGTGCTATTCGATGGTAAAATAGCCTTATGGTTTAAACAAATTGCTTAAATCAATCTCGATTAGAGAATTGTCCTGTGCGTAGCGTAATGTTGTTCCCGAAAGCACCGCGTTCGATGGAGCATCGAAGATGGCGATGGCCTCTCCTTGCTGGTTGGTAACAATGGTGGAGCTACCTTTAACTAGGAAGTTTAGACCTAGAGTGCTGAGGTAGTTTACATAAATTTCGGTAATATCATGTTGTGCATCAATTTGCAAATTGTCGCTGATGGAGAGAATACGACCAGTGGAGGTGTATAGAAAATGGTGTGTGGTGTCGGTGGCATTGAGGGAGGTAAAGGTGGAATCGATGTTTTGAACATACGCTTGATTACCAATGAAGTAGGTTAGCTCGCCATAGAGGTTTTCGGTCATTGGTTTTTCGTCGATTAAACTTCCTGCTGAAAGGTTGTAGCGGGCTAGCTTATGCGGGAAAACAAGTATTAAGTTGTTATTGTGAATGTAGTAGGCATTTATTTGATTCTCCTTCTCGAACTCGGTCATGTAGCTCTGCTGCCCATTTATGAGATTAAACGATGCAATAAATGGCTTTCCAAACTCCATTAACCGGTTGTTTTGGTATGCAAATCCCCTGTTGATGAGGTAAACAACGTCGTTTTCAACTATAAGTGTAGATTTGCTTGTTAACTTTCTTGGTAGGCTGGTTTGCCATACTACGTTACCCTTTAGGTCGATGCAGGCAATGCTCTCCCTGGAGGCAAAGTAGAGCAGGTTGTTCTTTGCTACTAGGTTGGAGGCAATATCGTGCACTATGTTTTGCCCAGTAGGCACAAGCATTATGCCCGTGGCCAAGCCTAGGGTAATGCCGGCGGCCAGTGTTGCAGCGTTGGCTGAATACTCCTTAACACCTGTTATGGCGGTATAGTCCCAACCATGGCCGTTGGAAAAGTTGAGACGGTGCAATCCCGACGATACAATGAGCTTGGAGGTATCGTTCATGGAAATTAATGAATTCCATCCAAAATCTCTATTAATCTCGTGACTCCATAGGGTTGAGCCGTTTTCCATGTTGATACCCATTAAGGTATTTACGTTGCTGGCCGATGGGTTAACGATGGGGTAAGCCAACCCAATTTTTGTTTTTGGATCGACATAGTAAATGGCGGTTGCGTTTTCCCAAACCACCTTTCCGGTTTCGGTGCTAAGCCGCTGTGTATTATTCCCCACCCGTTGAAGAATAGCGCTACCACTCAGCTTAATATCGAAATTTTTGGTTTCCTGAGCCCAAATTATCGATTGGCCTTTTGCGTTGTAAACTCCTACGAAGCCCTTATTTTTAAAATACTTTCCGTTGCTTGTTAGGTAGCGAAGCTGTAGTAGTATGTTTTGGCCTGTGGTGTCGCCTTGCCATTGGTATACAAAGCAGGGAAAGGTGATTTTGGTAGCGTTAATATTCTGGTTGGTTATCAGGTTTTTACCAATGGTAATATCCTGGCGTGTTGGCTCTATGTTGCCATTCTGGGCAAAGCTGCTAATGGAACTAACCAGCGCACATACAAAGGCGATTGTTCTACTCATGGTTTTATTTGGAATCAATGTGAGGACGATGTTTATAACTCTATTGTGACTTAATTATTATGACGCGTTAAAAATAGACATAAAGGTAGGTTAATTCTTCACTTGATAAAGTATGAAAGCACCCTTTTTGTTTCTTCTGGAGGAAAATTGCTTCTCCCATCATGTTTTTGGGTAGTGTTCAATTTTGCGTGTAATGTGCTCTTCTCTTAAATTCAATGATGTCGTTTTTTTTAGCGAGCGTGAATGGCTGCTCCACCTCGGTTACACCTTCGTTCCGCGGCCATTCATTCTTGTCTTATTTTCAATAGGCCATTTTTTCTAATAGCTCTTTACAATTTCGGAGACCACCTCTGTTGCAGGTTTTTCAATGCTATGTTTTGCAATTCGGGTCATTCTTCCGCTGTTTTATTGGTTGGGTTGAATTTATTCTCATTCCATTTTAAAGGGTTGTTCATAATGTATTCCGATATGGTTTGAAACGATTGTTCGTTGCGTATGATGTGGTCGTAAAAATGCAATTGCCATGCAAAATTGAACCCCAACCGGTGTGCGTGTTTCGATACCGCCGATTTGTATGACCGGATAATGGTTGGCAACGATTTTGATTTGGGCGAAATATTATCCGAATTATGGATGATAATAATGCCGTGCACGTGGTTGGGCATAACCACAAATTCGCCCAAATCGATGTTTGGGGTGTGGTTTTTAATTTCGTGCCATAAAATGTCGGCAATAATACCCACGCCCGATAAATTCATTTTTCCATTAACCACATCACCCAAATGGTTTTCCCTGCCCTTGGTGCAAATGGTTACAAAATAGGCCGCAGGTTGCCCATAATCCCAATGCTGCAATCGGGTAGACGGTATGCGGTATTTATTTTGAAATTTGTCCATATTGGTTTTTGGTACTCACGAACGAGCGTCTACACGCTTGTTCGTTAGCTATTTATTGGAATAAAATTACCCCATATACAAATATAAAAATCTTTACCACAACTCTTTTAAGAGCGGTTGAGCCATTTATGAAGTTTTTCTTTGGCTTGCTCTTTTGTTTTGATTCGACCATTGGTTGAATCATCCAATCCCTTCTGAACTTTCTCTAAAAATATTAATTGATCAATTAACTGATCAATTGTTATATTTTCAGGCATTTTATCTAGGGTATGAATCAACTGGGTTTTCGTTATCATGACACAAATATTTTTCTAAAGATAAAAAATTCCAGACTAGAATTCCAGCACCTGTAGGTGGAGATATTTATGCTTGAGCCTAACGAGCGTATAAACACAATTGTGTTTGTTTCGCCATGTGGTGCTCCATTCGTTGTTGTTTGCACATTCAATGGTGATGCACCTGCTACGGTCAACTTAATATGACTATCTTTGCGCCTTCAAAAAAATTGGTGCAATGATTACAGTAGACGGACTTACGGTGGAGTTTGGTGGGACAACCCTTTTCAAGGATATTTCGTTTGGCATAAACGATAAGGATAGAATTGCCTTGATGGGGAAAAATGGTGCGGGTAAGTCTACCTTGCTGAAAATTATTGCCGGTGCTCGAACGCCCACCCGTGGAAGAATCTCGGCACCCAAGGATGCTGTAATTGCCTACCTACCACAGCACCTTATGACCGAGGATAACCGCACCGTTTTTGAGGAGACGGCACAGGCTTTTGCCCCCATTTTGGAGATGGAGCGCCAGATAGAGGCCATGAACAATGAGCTGGCAACCAGAACTGATTATGAATCGGAGAGCTACTTTCAGCTGATTGAGCAGGTGTCCACTCTCTCCGAAAAGTACTACCATATTGAGGCCATCAACTTCGATGCAGAGGTGGAGAAGATCCTGCTTGGGCTAGGGTTTGTAAGGGCCGACTTTACTCGACCAACCAGCGAGTTTAGCGGTGGCTGGCGCATGCGCATCGAGCTGGCCAAGATACTGCTGCAAAAGCCGGACCTCATTCTCCTCGACGAGCCTACCAACCATCTTGATATTGAGTCCATTCAGTGGCTTGAGGAGTTCCTTACCAACAGCGCCAATGCGGTTATCGTGATTTCGCACGACAGGGCCTTTGTGGATAATATTACCACGCGAACCATTGAGGTTACCATGGGACGCATATACGACTATAAGGTAAACTACTCCAGCTACTTGGAGCTGAGGAAGGAGCGCCGTGAGCAGCAGCAGAAGGCCTTCGACGAGCAGCAAAAGATGATTGCCGATACAACGGTGTTTATCGAACGGTTTAAGGGAACCTACTCCAAAACGCTACAGGTTCAGAGCAGGGTTAAAATGCTGGAAAAGCTGGAGATTGTGGAGGTTGACGAGGAGGATAACTCGGCACTTAGGCTAAAATTTCCGCCATCGCCACGCTCGGGAAGCTATCCGGTAATACTCGATGGTCTTTCAAAAAGCTATGGTAGCCACAACGTATTTGCCAACGCTTCGCTCACCATTGAGCGGGGCGAACGGGTTGCGTTTGTGGGGAAGAATGGCGAGGGGAAATCGACGCTGGTAAAGGCCATTATGAGTGAAATCGATTTTGACGGAACGCTCACTATAGGTCACAACGTAATGATTGGCTACTTTGCCCAGAACCAGGCCTCCATGCTCGACGAGGAGCTCACCGTTTTTCAAACCATCGACGATGTGGCAAGGGGGGAGATTCGCAATAAAATACGGGACTTGCTTGGAGCCTTTATGTTTGGTGGCGATAATTCGACCAAAAAGGTAAAGGTACTATCGGGTGGGGAGCGAACCCGGTTGGCCATGATTAAGCTGCTACTGGAGCCCGTTAACTTTCTCATTCTGGACGAGCCCACCAACCACCTCGACCTTAAAACTAAGGATATTCTCAAGAGCGCGCTGATGGATTACGATGGAACGCTTATTCTGGTATCGCACGACCGCGATTTTCTCGATGGCTTGGTAACAAAGGTGTATGAGTTTGGCAACCATCGGGTAAAGGAGCACTTGAGCGATATTCGCGGCTTCCTCGAAACCAAGAAGATGGAGCACCTCAACGAGCTGGAGCGGAAGTAATCCAATCTCAGTCAGGGGGTGACTTTTTGTATCCGAAAAATAGTCACCCTCTGACATTGGTAAAAGTTCTATTGGTTTACCTCGGGGTTTACATTTTCCATAATTTACTACATTGGGTTCGCACTTGTATGGTAGCAACGTTCTTCAGGAAGAAGTTCTTGAACATGTTTTTTAACCCTGTCAGGGATTGTTGCGAAGCTGGTAGGACCAAGTTGGCTTTTCTGTACTAAACACCATAGCCCTGACAGGGTTATCGAAAAATGGCAATTCCGCCAGTTAACCCGGTCAAACAACAAACCTCTCGGGCTTAGTTGGATTTTTTCTCCACCCCCCAAAGAATGCCCATTTGCCACCTAGCAATTGTGTTTTTGCTATATTTACGCTGACAACTGGATAGTGGGCGTGGGGATTGGGATCTCAATGTCTTTGGAGGAATCACTGTATCGGCTCGACAAGGCAACTGCTTTTTAAAACGTAAGGTTATGATAAGGTTTATGGACTTCTTTTATTTGAAACTGTTCGATACATTATTTCACTTTGGCATGAATGAAAGCAGGGCAAAACATAGTGCGTTTCTTTATTTAAGTGCTTACCTATCTCTATTAATAATCTCAATTGTAAGTATATTGGGTCGTACGATAAATTGTTCTTTGAGCCAACAAATGGGTCATCCTTCTCTCGCTATCTGGGTGATGATTTTTATTGTGAGCCCCATATTATTAAGTTTGCGCTATTACCGTCATTTTAACATTGCTTCAATTATTGAGTCCTACAATTCCATTGGGAGCAGTAAACAAAAACTTATAACTGCAAGCTATTATGCAATAGCGGTGGCAATACCCGCATTAACGTATATTTTATTCTTTTAATTGTCAATCCTGAAGGGGATCCTCCCGCTGGTCTAAACAACCAACCAAACGTTCGACCTGAACTAGATTTCAACTCCTATCCCAAGGTAATACTTGCTTGCCATGGCTATGCAGCTCGCATTTATCTACCCAACGCGATTGGTATCTTAACAAATACAGCCTAGAAAACTGATTTTGCAAACGCTGACTTTGAAACCAGCCATTCATTAGTTGACTAAGAATCTAAATATGTGTGAATAATGTAATTAATCGTGAGAGTTATGTAACACAATGCCTTTGCACGATATCTACATTTGCATTATAATTATTCTAATGTAATTTAAACACATATAAGATGAAAAACTCCACCGAATTAAAGGGAAATTGGAATGAACAAAAGGGCAAGCTCAAGCAAAAGTTTGCAACACTTACCGACAACGATTTAATGTTTGAAGAGGGCAAAAAGGAGGAGATGCTTGGACGACTTCAAATTCTTTTGGGCAAGAGTAAAGAGCAATTGCACCAGATTATTGAGGCACTTTAGCAACAATAATTTACCTGAAGTCATCGCTTGTCGATATTCGATGAGCGATTATTACTTGTGTGCAAAAACAACATAAGAGTTGAGCATAGAGAATTTTGTCCACAATTATATGTTGAATTCAAAGTCAACTGAATCATCTTATCTAAGCATGAAACCCGCTAGCTCGGATATAAATTGTAAAGCTCGTGGTTCCTATTTAAAGGACTACAATTTTGCTTTGGCTGCTATTTTGGAAATGGAGCTGCAGTGTTTATGCTTTATCCGCTAAAGCGTTGGTTTGGTGCATAGGAACAGTTTATCGAGCGGGAGGTAAAAACAAGCAGATTTTCAGAATCACTTTGGTCACTATCAGTCCTTGTGTAGCAAATTATTATGGCAGAAATGACCTACTCAATTCATGCAAAAAAGGCAACAGAGAATGTGGTTCAAATCTATTTTCCTTTTTCTTGTTGTTTCGCTACTAGCAGGTGATCTTGCCACTGCACAGGTATCAACAAAGACAGATTCAACTCAAGTTTATAAGGATATCCAGACCTATTCAAAACGGGGACCCTTTAGAAAATTCATGTACCGAATATTATTTAAGCCAGTTGCATCTCCACCACAAAAAAGAAACAGAAAAAAGGATAAAGGGAAAGAGGAAAAGAAATCATACAGGTCGTTTGACGGGAAGATAATTAGAAAAATCAACATTATTACCCTTGACCCATTCGGCTATTCTATTAGTGATACAAGTGCTAAACCTCAAAACTTTGTATACAAAGCAGGAAATAGCGCACATATCAAAACAAGAGAAATCACTATTCAAAACTTACTGCTATTTGGCAATAACGATAAATTCAACTCTCTATTGGTGAATGAATCGGAGCGATTAATTCGTAGTCAAACCTATATCCACGATGTTTCCATTACTGCTAAGATGGATCGCAGCTCATCCGATTCTGTTGACATTTATATTCGAGTATCCGATATTTGGAGCATTACTCCCGATGGGTCAATTTCAACTTCCAGCGCTAAAGGCGTCCTAACCGACCAGAATTTTTTAGGAACAGGGCATGAATTTCAAAATGCCTATGCGCGAAACTATGTCGATGGAAGTAGCTTTTTTAGCACAAAATACTACGTGCCAAATATCAAGAATACTTTCATAAACTCGACATTGCATTACGAAATTGATGGTAGTAAGAGCTATACCAAAATGTTTTCCATCGACCGTCCATTCTTTTCACCTGTTGCAAAGTGGGCTGCAGGAGCAAGTTTTTCGCAACAGTATAGCAACGACTCCATTTACACCAGCAACTCGCTATCCATCTTACAAACCCTTAAATACAACACTCAGGATTACTGGGTCGGCAACGCAATACGATTATTTAAAGGTAATACAGACTTTTACCATGTAACAAACTTTATCACTACCATACGCTTCTTAAGGATTCGCTACATTACCAAACCAGATGAAACGGTGGATTTGGATCATTCATATTTCGACGAAAATATGTACCTCGCAAGCATAGGCCTTTCCACAAGAAAATACATAAAGGATAAATACATCTTCAAGCAAGGAGTTACGGAGGATGTGCCCATCGGAAGCGTATATAGCATAACAACGGGTTGTCAGATAAAAAACAGCATCGAGCGCCTATACTTTGGTTTTCGCATTTCTATGGGGAACTTATACTCCTTTGGCTACCTCAGCACTAATTTTGAATATGGCACATTCTATCGTGCATCCACGGTTGAACAGGGGGTTATATCTGCCGGCATTATCTATTTCTCTCCCCTGGTAGAATTCGGTAGGTGGAAATTTCGGCAATTTGTAAAACCGCAGGTGACCATCGGCATACAACGATTCGCCTCCGATAGCTTGACGCTTAAAAACGGTTATGGCCTCGATTCGTTTAACAGTTCTGACTTATCGGGCACAAGTAAACTATTATTTACTCTACAAACGCAATCATACGCTCCTTGGAATTTTTACGGATTTCGTTTTGGACCTTATCTCACCTATTCCATAGGCATGCTTAGTGATGCAGTAGCTGGATTTAGAAAAAGTAAGGTCTACTCCCAGCTAGGGCTTGGAATCCTAATCAAGAACGAAAATCTCATTTTCAGCACATTCCAAATTTCTATTTCCTACTACCCTATAATTCCAGGTATTGGACCCGATGTCTTTAAGCAAAACGTTTATAAAACAACGGATTTTAAATTTCGCGATTTCAATATTGGAAAACCTGAAACAGCTGCATACCAGTAAAGCAATAGTACTTGCTAATTTATAAATAGCAATTTTTATTTTGAATGTGTGAAAGATGTAACTCTTTCCAATAGTTGTGTAACGCTTTCACAAACAAGGAGTCTCACCTTTACAGTATTCAATTACCACCGTAAAGAAGACAAGAAGTCATGAAAAATTGTGAAAAAACAGCTGATCGAACCGCAAGGTTGAAGCAGAAAACTGAAGCTACAAGCATTGGTTTGAAATACATTGTTAGCAAGCACTTGAATAAAATTATTGTAATCTGTTGTCTTGGAGGATGAGGAATACTCATCACATCATGCGTTCCTCCATATATTGAGACAACCCCAACAACAGTTGTATATGTAAGACCTGCTCAACCAAGTAATCTGCATATTTGGATCGAAGGAGATTGGTATTGGAGCAATCAAAGACGTACTTATGTTCAGCACAACGGCTATTGGTCCTTACCGCGCAATGGTCGCACATACCAAAAAGGATACTGGCATTCTACCCCACGTGGACAACAGTGGAAAAAGGGTGAATGGAAGCATACCCCTTCAAAGGGTGGTAACCGTCATCGATAATTCACTAGACCAATGTGAAATAGCTGGACAAATTTGAAAAAAAGAACAGCGATATAAGAAAGAAAATTGATGAACCTAAAGAAGGAGGTGTCAGTAAATGAAATGTTTAGAGTTGAATTTAACCACAACAGGAGTAAATTCGGAAATGCGGTTGCAGAATTTACAGCATAAAATGTCGAATATAATCATCATTACAATTCAAAATGAACCTCGATTGATAGATAAGAATGAGTAATTCATTTGGAATAAATGCATTTTAACTCACAAAAATTAATCAAATGAAAAAAACAATATTTATGGTTGTGATAGCCACACTTGTTGGCAGCACAATTAAGGCTCAAAACAGTGGAACAGACACACGTGATGCTCTTCATTTTGGTCTCAAAATTGGAGCCAACTATTCAAACGTATATGACACCAAGGGTGACGAGTTCAAGGCTGATCCAAAATTTGGGTTTGTTGCAGGAGCGTTTGTCTCAATTCCCATAGGTACTATTCTTGGAGTGCAACCCGAAATCCTTTTCTCTCAAAAAGGGTTCAAGGCAACGGGTGTAATACTAGGCAACTCCTATGACTTTACTCGCACAACAAGTTACATTGACATACCCCTACTCATTGCGATTAAACCAACCCCAATGATCACCCTACTCGCTGGACCACAATACTCTTACCTAGTTAAGAGACATGATAAGTTCACCAGTGGAACTACCACAATTGATCAAGAGCAGGAATTTGAGAATGATAATATAAGAAAGAACCTTTTCTGCTTTATTGGTGGCTTGGACCTCAATCTCGATCCCATGGTTATTGGGGCAAGAGTTGGTTGGGATATAACCCAGAATAATGGAGATGGTAGTTCAGTAACTCCTCAGTACAAAAATGTTTGGTATCAAGCTACCATTGGGTTTAAATTCTAGCTTCAATATGCTTCTCAACAAATCATCAACTGTGGCATCAAAAAAATGCACAGTTGATTTCAACGAGGAGGATAAATTGATGTAGAGTAATAATTAAGGAAACAATTTGGATGAAGATAATATACTATGTGGGGTTGGCAGTGATTTGATTCAACCCCGCATAGTCCATCCAGCTAATCGTTTTCTAATCCAAAAGGTGATGAACGGTTTAAAATTAATTAATGGAGGGCTCTGGCACTTACTTGCAGAGATCGCTGGCAAGAAATCATTTCACCTTTAATCGTTTTATTATAAACAGTTTAACAATACAAAACAATGGACTCAGGAAAAGTATTTTTAGGTGTGCTAGCAGGTATTACTGCTGGTGCTTTGCTCGGTATTTTATTTGCTCCGGCAAAAGGATCAGAGACTCGGGAAAAAATTGTACGAAAGGGAGAAGAAGAGGCCGGCGCTTTACGGGAAAAGTTCGACAAATTCGTTGATAGTATTTCAGAGAAATTTGAAAAGATTATGGAAGAGGTTTCAGAACTTACCCAAAAAGAAAAGTCAAAGGCCGAAGAATCCGAAAAAGAGGTAAAATCACATTAGGATTAAAATTTTCTTTGGATAGCATTGGGTTTGACTCGAATATTAGGTTTGGATGGTATCCCTGTCAGGGTTTTATTTAAAAATAGTAAAGCAGAGATTTAGGTTTGATAAGGTTAAGTTAGGTTTAGTAAGGCAAGTTTGACCCTGACAGGGATTTTTAGGATGTTAAACGATACATATACAAGCAATGGATAGAGTATTAGTTAAAACGAAGGCATCTCTTTTCAATGCAGTACCGCTCACCTTCGATTTGTCCTCCAGAATAGAAGAGTTGAAACTCACTCCCTTCTGGATTCCAGAAGGATTTAAAGCAATAAAATCTAATCATGGAAGATAAAATAAAGCTAGTTGAAACGTTGCTGGAACGAGCTACCGAATTGGGAAAAACCAGCTTTGAACTGGCAAAACTTAAGGCACTGGACAAAACATCGGATGTGGTATCGTCGATGATTCCACATCTCCTTGTTTTGCTATTGGTAGCATCATTCCTGCTTTTTTTCAACTTGGGAGCAGCACTATTGATTGGCAAAATTTTTGGCGAAATCTATTGGGGATTCCTGGTGGTCGCCACCTTTTATCTATTTCTGGCATTGGTGATATATTTCTTTTTGAGGAAATGGTTCAAGAGAATAATTGGAAATTTTATTGTTAAACAGGTACTTAAGTAAGTGTAATGGAAAAAATAACCTCTACTTCCGAACTTAAAATAGCCATTCAACAATTAGAAGGTAAGCAAGCAATCGAAGTTCAGCGACTGAAGGATGAGTTTCATAACGTTCTTGACACTACCTTAAAAAGTATACCCACATCACCATATCTGATTGAGAATATTATAAATACAGGGGTTGGTTTAGTTACTGGCTATGTCTCAAAAAAGTTAATTGTGGGCACGTCAAGTAACAGCATTAGAAAAATCTTAGGTTCAATGCTCCAATTTGGCGTCACAAATGCAGTAGCTCAGCATTCAGGTGCGTTTAGATCAGTCAGCCATCTCATCTCTAATTTCTTTCTCAACCATAAAAGAAAAGAGAAAGAGTGCAACAGCCAAGATGGACAATAAAGTAAAATTGCCGTTCTATGCTAAAACAAGCATAATACTGGCAGGGCTTCTTATTGCCTTTACAATGCTCTATCTTGCCCAAGAAATAATTATTCCGCTGGTTTTTGCTACCATTATTAGTATAGTACTCCGTCCGATTGTTCAGTTTCTCGTTCGAAGGGGAATAAACCGAGTCCTATCCATTATTCTTACACTTTTTCTCACATTTGTTGCTATAGTTGCAGTTGGAACCCTTCTAGTTACCCAAATGAGTAATTTTAGCGAATCATGGCCCACATTGGTGGATAGGCTAACTACAATGCTCAACGAATCAATCACATGGGTATCTGGATATTTCGATATAAATCAATACAAAATTCTTCAATGGATTACTAAGACTAAAGGTGAACTGTTAAATATAGATAATACTATAATTGGACATACGCTAGTTTCTGTAGGAAGCGGAATAATGGTGTTGCTCTTGGTTCCGGTTTACACGTTCATAATCCTTTACTATGAAAGGCTCCTCATTGAGTTTATCCATAGGCTTTTTAGCGAATCGGTTCAGCCCCAAGTGAGCGAAACTCTGACTCAAACCAAAACAGTTATTCAACGATACCTAATTGGTTTAATTATCGAAGCGGTGCTGGTAGCAGCATTAAACATCACCGTTCTACTTGCTCTTGGGATTGATTATGCAATCCTACTTGGTGTTATTGGTGCTCTACTAAATGTAATCCCATACATAGGCGGGATTGTGGGGGTAGCACTACCAATGATGGTTGCGTTAGCCACCAAATCGACAGGCTGGTATGCCATATATGTTCTAGTCTTATATTACATAATCCAACTAATCGACAACAATTACATTGTTCCAATAATTGTGGCAACGAAGGTTAAAATCAATGCACTGTTCTCCATTATTGTTGTAATTGCAGGTAATGCATTATGGGGCATCTCGGGAATGTTCCTTTCCTTACCCCTCCTAGCAATTGTTAAACTGATCTGCGACCATATTGAACCCTTAAAACCGTGGGGCTTTTTATTAGGCGATACCATGCCTCCTTTGCTTAAAATGAAATCGATTCGTCTTTTGCGATCAAAAAAGAGATCCACACACTAGGAAGGATTATTAAGTATAATACAGGTGTAAATCAGATTAATGCTCGGCCTGAACAGCCATGGTGTTGTTAGTCAGTATAATATGTTTGCTGTATACCTTTGCCATTGCGATAAAGAAAAGCGGGGTAAGAGGTTAAAATTTCATTTTAAACGTTGCCCCTTCACCCTCCTTTGAGGTAGCGGTAAGTGTTCCTCCATGTAGGCGCATTATCTGTCGCGACAGGCTTAGGCCAATGCCTGTTCCACTATCCTTTGTGGTAAAAAATGGGGTGAATATTTGATCTACATTTTCTGATGAAATACCCACTCCGTTATCGGAAACGGAGATGTATTTGCCGTCAGCGTTTTCCCCTGCCCAAATTTTAATTGTGCCGTTAGGTATATTTGCCAGCGCCTCTATTGCATTTTTTGTAAGGTTTAGCAATACCTGAATGAGCATTTTTTCGTCGCCATTTACCACCAACTGGGCAGCAGGAGAAGAGGTTTCCATTGCAATGTTACTGAACTCTAATAACGGTTTTGCAAGTTCAGCATGCGTGGCGAGGAGGTGAGCAAGGTTAATTGGTTCAAAAACAGGCTTGGGTAGCTGGGTTAGGCTTCGATATTGCTCCACAATGGTATTTAATCCCTTTCCCAATTTCTGGATAGTATGCAGACCTTTTAGCGTGCTGTCCACCAAATTGGTGGTTACCAGCAGAGGCGAAATAGGTTTTTTATCTGGTTCATACTGGTTTATCAACCCCGATGAAATCAAGGTGATGGGGCTTACCGAGTTATGAATTTCATGGCGAAGAACTCGAATGAGCTTTTGCCAGGCATCGAGCTCGGTTTGGTCCACCTCGCTTCGGATATCCTGAAACGAAAGCAGCTTAACGTATTCTTCCTCTAGCATAAACTCTGTTGCCTTTACCGCAATTTTTTGAGGACCGTTTACTGAAATGTGGCTTAAGAGCTGCTGTTGTCCGGCTCGTATGTCGCCAATGAGCCGGTAAAGCGAGGGGATCTCTGCTTTAATTGAAGAAACGTGCGATATCTCATGCATGCAGAAAAGACGAAGAAATGCTTCGTTGCATAGCAGCACTTTCCCCGACGCAGATATGGCCAATATTCCTGTGGCCGAGTGCTCAATGGTTCGGCGGAAAAAGATAAAATCCTTCTCCTTTTCAATTAGCACTTGGCTAAAGGCTTTTATTACTCCGTTGAAGCTCTGGTGTAATTTTCGGAAGGATGGGGCATCGTTATTACTGGAAAATACAAGCGTGGAGTCTTTATACTGGAATGCAGAAAAAAAGTGCGCGAGATCTCTGTTCGTTTTATTGATGTAGTAAATTAAGTAGGCTAGCACTGCAGGCCAAAGTGCTATCAGAGAGTAAAACGTAACCACCATATAGCTTCTCTTCCAAACCCAAATGGCGGCAAGGGGAATGGTTGCCAGGAGAACGGCAAGCAGCACAATGGTGATGTAAAATCGTTTATATACCATGCCTTTTCATTTTATCGTAAAGGGTTGAGCGGTTGATGCCCAACATTTGTGCAGCCTTAGAAATGTTGCCACCACAGCTCTCCAACGCCTTTACTATGAGAATACGTTCGTGGTCGGTTAGCGAGAAATTGTTAGGTTCGAGCAGCTCACCGGTGTGACTTCCCGATGGGAGAATATAATCGGCTGTAAGCAGATTTCCGCTGCAAAGGATGGCCGCTTTTTCCATGACATGCTGCAGTTCTCTCACGTTTCCCGGCCAGCTGTGGGCCAATAGCTTCTTTTCGGCTGCAGGGTGCAGCTCCAAATTTCCTTTTTGGTAGTGGTCTGCATACTTCTGTAGAAAGAACTTTGCTAGCACAGGAATGTCCTCCTTCCTTTCTCTCAAAGGCGGTAGTTCAATAAGAATGGTATTGATTCGGTAAAGCAAATCTTCGCGAAAGCCACCCTCGGTAACCATCTTGTGAAGATTTTTGTTTGTTGCCGAAATCAACCTAACATCTATGCTGGTAGGATGGTTTGCTCCCAATGGGGTAACCTCTCTATTTTGAATGACACCCAGCAACTTTGTCTGAAGGTGTGTGGATATATTGCCAATTTCGTCAAGAAAGAGTGTTCCACCTGTGGCAATCACCATTCTTCCAACTCTATCATCGTGCAGGTCGGTATAGGCTCCCTTCTTTGCTCCAAACAGCTCGCTTTCGAATAGCGTTTCGCTCAACGATCCCACATCAACGCCAACAAATAGCTGATCTTTCCTCTTCGATAAATGATGGATTGCCCGTGCAACAACTTCCTTTCCCGTACCGTTTTCGCCGGTGAGCAGAATGTTTGCATCGGTGGAGGCAACTTTATGAACTGTCTCCATCACCCGTTCCATGGCTAGCGATTTGCCAATTACTAAGGGAAATCGATTATCTATCTGGTTGGTTAAATGCTGCTGGCTGCTCCTAAGCCTTTTGATTTTCATCTTCGACTTACGCTTTTGGTAGGCCGATAGAATGGATGAAAGGATCTTTTCCTCATCCCACGATTTTTGAATGAAGTCGGTGGCACCTTCTTTTAGGGCATTTACGGCAAGTTCAACATCTCCGTAGGCGGTTATTAGCACCACGCAGGAGGTTGGATCGCGCTCTAAAATTCTACTCATCCAGTATAGCCCTTCGTTACCCGTTTGGGTGCCAGCCTTAAAATTCATGTCGAGCAGAATCAGGTCATAGTCATCCTTTTCGAGCTGGTTAAGTAGCTGCTTGGGAGATTTCAGTATATCTATCTTTTTGAAATGGGGGGAAAGGTAGAGCTGAAGCGCGTATAGAAGCTCCTCGTTGTCGTCAACAATTAAAATCTTTCCCTGAGGTAGAGGCATGGTTACTAGTTGTTGTTCACCCTTCAAATCTCGTTATTATGTCGTTTTTTTCCACACGCACTGTTGGAAATCCCGACATAAATTTAGATGATTATTTGTAATTAACTGCTAATAAGTTTTATGCATCTGTGGCACGCTCTTGGCTATTTTTAAAGTAATAGAGGTCCATTTAGGAACTCATAACCTATTTCAATATCTTTAACTAATCATTATATTCTATGGTTTGGTTTAATATTAGGCTTACTCTAAGAAGTTTACAAAGCAACCTGCTCTACTCCCTAATTACCATTTTGGGGTTGGCGGTTGGTATGGCTGCAACTATTTTGTTATTCATTTATGTGCAGCACGAGTTTAGTTATGATAAATTCAATACTCGTGCTCCACGAATATACCGGATGGTTTCCATATTGGGTCAGGATAAGTCCTGGACGGTACCCATTTGTACACGATTTAACGATTCTACCTTTGCAAGCCAAATCCCGGAGGTTGATCAGGTGGTGCAGTTTTATGCAGGTGGGTCGACAGAAGTGGTGGTAAACAACCAACGCTTCAAAAATATGGATTTGTTGTTCACCGATCCAACCATTGCAAAGGTGTTTACGCTAAATTTTCTGGACGGAAATCCGGAAACAGCCCTAACTGATCCTTCCTCGATAGTGATGACCGATGTTGTGGCCAAAAAATTATTTGGCAACACCAAAGTAGTTGGCAAGGTACTTTTCATCGACAACCATACTCTAACCATTTCTGCAGTAATTAAGGCATTACCTTCTACTTCACACTTTTCCATTGAGTTGCTTATTCCCATGAATAGCGTGCCATCTTTAAATCAGATGGGAGGGCTTGAGTTTAACACCTATATCTTATTCAAGGAGGGAGCCAACATTCCGGAAGGCATAAAAAAGTGTGAAGCGTTATATTCAAAGCACCTTATAGATAGATTTAAGGAGAGTGGATATACAACGGGCTGTTTCATGCAGAAGTTGACCGACGTTCATCTCCACTCAAATTTCTATTCGCGGCTCGAGCAGTCTGGAAGCATTGGCAGGGTATATGTTTACTTTGTGTTGGCGCTGCTTATTCTATCCATTGCCATCATTAACTTCATCAATCTGCTTACCGTTCAGTATGAGGGAAAGACCAAGGATATTGGAGTTCAAAAGGCGCTTGGTGCTTCCCGAATGGCAATTGTGAAACAGTTTATGGGGAAGTCGCTCACCTTTTCGTTTATTGCCCTTGTTATTGCTGCTATAATGGTCGAACTCACCATTTCCGGCTTTGGCCAGCTGGTAAATAGTAACCTGATAGTAAGCTATACCGGTAACCCTTGGCTGATATTGCTCCTGCCGGCTTTGGCAGCACTGGTTGGAATTGTTTCCGGTATTTACCCTGCCTTCTATCTTTCTCGATTATCTACAATTAAGGTGCTTAAGGGAGCGGTAAACCGTCCGCGCGGGACAAACCAATTTACAAGAGCACTGGTGGTATTTCAATTTGCTGTTGCCATGGCCTTGATTAGCTGTATCACCATAATCTACATGCAAATTTCCTTTATGAAATCGGTTGACCTTGGCTTTCATCCGGACAATGTGGTGGGGGTAAGCAATCTAAACCGAAGGCTGATAGGTTCATATCCAGCCATAAAGGATGCACTCTTAAAGATGCCCGAAATTACCATGGTTAGCGCTGCCGATCATTTCCCAGGCGGTGGGGCAAGTGGTCAGGGAATTCGAGTTGCGGGCACTGATGCCGACCTTTCAATCAACAGCTACCGCGTGCAGCCCGACTACTTCAAGGTCCTTCAGATTCACCTTCTTATGGGACGACCATTTTTGCAAAGTGCTTCGGCCGATTCCAACGCTATTATATTAAATGAGGAGGCCGTTCGCAAGCTGGGTATTACTAATCCGCTAAGTGCCGATATTCTTTACAAAGGCAGAAGGGTAAATGTAGTGGGAGTGGTAAAGAATTTTTATTATACCTCATTGCAGGAGCCCATTGCACCGTTGGTTTTTACTCACGAGTCTTATAGCCTCAGCTATTTTCTGGTAAGGATGGCCAATGGAAGTCTCGAAAAGGGAATCAAGGACATTGGAGCTGTTCTGAAGCAGTTTGATCCCGGCTATGAGATGGAGTATAAGCTGGTGGATGATGTTTGTAGAAACCGTTACAATAGCGAGGAGCAAACGGTGGAATTAACAACGTATGCCTCGCTGCTCACCTTGCTGCTTGCACTTCTTGGTCTCTATGCGCTTACCATGTTCATTGTGAATAAAAGGACCAAGGAGATCGGAATTAGAAAGGTTATGGGTTCAACCAGAATGCAGGTTGTTGTGATGCTAATCGGCATTTTTGTAAAATGGATTACCGTTGCCTTTATCATTTCCACACCATTGGCTTACTATATTATGCAGCGATGGCTGCAGAACTACGCCTACCATATAAGTTTGAGTATTTGGCCCTTTCTGATGGCGGGATTAGTTGCTCTTCTCATTGCCGTGCTAACTGTAGGCTGGCAGGCGTTTAAAGCCGCCTCTCGCAATCCCATTGAGGCACTGCGGTACGAATAAAATGATTGAAAGGAGGGGGGGTGACTATTTTTCGGATGCAAGAAGTTTTCCCCTGATTATGATAAACTTGTCAAGTGCTAAAACCAAGACAATGAAAGTTAAACCATTACTTGCCCTAACTCTTTTTTCACTTATTCTTCAATCGTGCACACTTGTATATCGAGGTATTCACTATGGTGATGCTGATATTGACGATTCAAAGGTATTTGTGAACTATGAGCTAAGTAAAAGCAGCAATCCATTTTCGTTTAAACAGGCGGACAGCACTCTTTTCGATCGAATAATTGCCAGCAGCAAAGACACTTTGGTAAAAAGGCTAAAAGATACTTTAACGAAAACGACTACTAGGGCCTTTCTTGTGATTCGCAATGACACAATTCTATTTGAGCACTACTACAGAGGATATAAGCGTAGCGATATATCAACCTTCTTCTCCGTTTCAAAATCGGTAACTTCCTTGCTGGTTGGTATTGCGGTTGATGAGGGCTACATATCAAGCATTGACGATCCGGTTACCAAGTATGTTAAGGAGCTTAATAGTGCCGACCCAAAATTTCAAAAGTTGACTATTCGCGATTTGCTAAGTATGCGTTCGGGACTAAAGTTTGACGAGAATTACTCCAATCCCTTTAAAGGAATGGCTCGCCTATACTATGGAACTAACCAGTTGGGGCAGATAAGGAGAATGAAATTTGAGTGTGATCCTGGAACCAAGCATGAATATCAAAGTGTATCAACTGCTTTGATGGGCATTGTTTTGGAAAAGGCGACTGGCATGACCTTGGCACATTATTTTAAGGAAAAGGTGTGGAGCCCATTGCGGATGGAAAATAGTGCTTCATGGAGTTTAGATGATAGACGGCACCGTTCAACGAAGGCATACTGTGGGTTGAATGCCACGGCCATAGATTTGGCAAAAATTGGACGGCTCTACCTCAATCATGGCCGTTTTGACGGTAGACAAATTGTTTCGGAGAGTTGGGTTCAAAAAACCTTTACTCCAGATACTGCAAACTCAGGCTACCAATTTCAATGGTATAGCATTACTGACTTTGTAATAGATTCCTTAGGGCATATTATGTTTTTTCCTGATTCGTTAAGCGCTCTCTCATTTAAGCATTCTAAATTGTCAAATAGCTATTCTCTCTTTTCAAAATCGAATAGGAGTGGGAGATGGTACATTGAAAGGTTTACCAATCAGTTTTTTGCATGTGGTATAATGCAACAGTTTTTATTTATCGATCCCTCAAAAAACTTAATTATTGTTCGCTTGGGTGATAATGGGGATATCGACTACTTGCCTCTGATGTGTCATTTAGCCAATGTGCTGTAAGAAGTTAATTCTAGCAGCCTAGAACAGATTGGTAAAGATAGGTAAGAATATCCAACGTAACTCCCATGAACAACAACTAACTTGAATATCTAGGGTTATAATTGTAAATTCGTTGGAAAAGGAGAGTAATGCAACGTCTGCTGAAAGATAATATGGAGAAGATAAGGGCATTGTGCTTGGCTTACAATGTTAAAAACTTGTATGCATTTAGTTCAATTTGCACCAGCCATTTTAACGAGAACAGCGATGTTGGCCTTTTAATCTCTTTTATGCCATTACAGTACGGTGATTATGCCGATGCAAATTTTGACCTAGCCGAAAAATTTGAAGAGTTCTTTCAGCGGCCTGTTGATCTAGTTACCGATAAGTCTCTTAAAAATCCATATTTCATCCAATCGGTTGATCAAACAAAGACCCTTTTGTATGGAGAATAACATTAAATAATACCTGTTTGACATTCAGGAATCTATCAATTCAATTGAAAACTATCTTGGTGAAGAACGTGATTTTAATGCATACTTATCAAGTAAGATGTTACGCAGGGCAATTGAGCGTGAATTTGAAATAATTGGAGAAGCGATGAGCCGACTCGAAAAGTTCGATTCAACCATTACTAAAGGCCGAGATAGATCAGCTGCTGACCACTTGTTAAAGTAAAAGTACAACCCCCTTAGGGAATTTTTCCATTTCAGCTGTTTAAAGTTTAAATGTAAATACTCATCATTCACTTAAACAAATCTATTGCCATGCCCGAAATTACAACTAACTATCTAGGTATTAAGCTTAAAAATCCAATTATCGCCTCAAGTTCAGGACTTACAGATACCGTCGACAAGCTGGTGGAGTTGGAGAATGCAGGAGTGGCTGCCGTAGTGCTCAAGTCCATATTCGAGGAGGAGATTGTGATGCACACGCAGCGATCACTCGAGAAAATGTCTGCTTCTGGATTTATTTATCCCGAAACCATGGAGTATTTCGAATACGACTATGAGGAAATTGAGGATCCGGTGCAAATCTACCTTAAGCTAATTACCGATGCCAAGAAAAAGCTCACTATTCCGGTTATTGCCAGCATCAACTGCCTTTCGCATGGAGGTTGGGAAGATTTTGCTCTCAAGGTTGAAAAGGCTGGTGCCGATGCGCTGGAGCTGAACGTGTTTTTGCTTCCCAGCGATACCAGCCGCAGTGCCGAGGAATTTGAGAAAGTATACTTCGACGTGGTAAAGAGCGTGGTTGCTAAGGTGAAAATACCTGTGGCGCTCAAGATGGGCCCCTATGCCTCCAACCTTTCATCGCTAATCGAGAAGTTATCGAAGACTGGAATAAAGGGCTTGGTGCTTTTTAACCGCAGCTACAACACCGATTTTGATATTAACACCTTGGAGTTTACCAACTCCTCGGTGCTTACCTCCTCATCCGATATGTACCAAACGCTTCGGTGGATTGCCCTTTCGGCCGGAAAAGTAAATTGTGATTTAGCTGCTTCAACCGGGGTGCACGATGGTACCGGAGTTATAAAAATGCTGTTGGCCGGTGCTAATGCCGTTCAGGTGGCCTCCACGCTCTACCGCAATGGGAACACACAGGTGGCTAAAATGCTGAGCGACTTAACTGAGTGGATGGATGCTCAAGGCCACAAATCGTTAAAGGATTTTGCCGGCAAAATGAGCTACCAACAAACCTATAATCCTGCGGCCTTTGAACGGGTTCAGTTTATGAAGCACTACCGAGCATATAATGGATAGATAAAGTTGGACGGGTGCCATTGCATTGTTGAGACGCAAATTTTTGCGTCTCTTTTTTATACACTAAAGCACAGAATAATCGATGATTTTTGCTCTGCATCCTATCTAAAACATGAAAGTATATAATTGACTGTTTTGCTTATTCTATGCGCTAGTCCATTGATTTTTTGCTCATCCAATCTTTAGTATTCTTCGGAGGATTGGGGTTAATCCGGCAAAAAAGAATTCCACGGCAATTACCATTACAATGAGTCCCATAAGGCGCATCATAATTTTGTTGCCGGTTTCACCCAGCCATGGCACCATTTTTCCTGCACCTAAAAGGGCAAGAAGTGTAAGAAGCAATACGCCTGCCATCACACCAAGCATTACCAGCTTTAAGGTAGGAGTGGTGGCATCGGCCCAAAGCACAATGGCGTTGGTTATAGCTCCTGGGCCACAAATCATGGGAATGGCAAGGGGGGTAATGGCAATATCGCTACCATACTGCTTTATTTCCGATGGATCATCCATTTTAACCCGAACAATTTTGGCCTGCAGCATGTCGTAGCCCATCATAAAGAATATTATTCCACCAGCAATACGCAGGCTGTCTACGGTAATGGAAAAGAATCTAAATATGAGTTGGCCAGCTAATGCAAAGATGATAAGGGCAAAAAGTGAAACCAGAATGGCTTTTATGGCAATTCGCGATCGATCCTTTGGCGATAGATTACCAGACATCGACATAAATATGGGCATTACCCCAAGTGGATTTATTAAGCTGAAAAAGGAGGTGAAAACCATCACGCTGAATTCAAATATTCCCATGTTTTTTGTGCAAAGGTAATGGTAATTGCGAAAAATTTAAGCACAGCTTTAGTTTCCGCTGATTCAGTAGGTTGAAAACTTGTTGATATATAGGTGGTCGTTTATTTCCCTTCATCTATTTTTTGTGCTAGTTTTGCTGGTTGTAATGCAAACTTTCTTTTTAATTTTAAAGATTGGCTGCAGATGGTCAATAATATCAGAGAAAATGCTGATTTATTGTCGCTAGTTTACGAGTAAAATCGGTTTATGAAGGAAGAAAACGACTTTATCAAGGGGGGGGAAGAGGATACTCGTGAAATTATTCGCCGTTATGAAGGTATGCTACGCAGTAATGCCATTTTATATTTCGACGTATACGAGTTTGAAAATATTATAGAATACTACCTCGGTCAACAAAGCTACACCGATGCTGGTCGTGCCATTGAAATAGCACGTCAGCAACATCCTTATTCCACCGATCTTCAGCTAAAGCAAGCAGAGATCTTGGTTGCCCAAAATAAATTAAAAGAGGCTGTTGATCAGCTCGATCTGCTTTCGCGGATAGAGAATAGCAACTCTCAGGTGCTATTTCTGCAAGGTAAGGTGCTTGTTGGCATAGGAAACCCAACAAAAGGAGTAGACTATTTTAATATGTTGCTCAACTTAACGGTGGAGAATAGGATTGAAACTATTGAGGATATTACTGCCGTTTTACTCGATGCGGGTGAGGCTGAGTTGGCGCTTCCTTTTCTTGAAATTGCTGTTTCGGAAGATCCAGATAACGAGAATCTCTGGTTCGATATTGCATACTGTTACGATAGGTTGGATAAGGTTCCGGAGGCAATAAAAGCCTATACACGATACCTCGATTTCGATCCCTTCAACGATTCAGCTTGGTATAACCTTGGCCTTATATACTCTCGCGAGAGTGAGCACGAAAAAGCGCTCGATGCCTTTGAATATGCAGTGGCAATTAACGATGATATGTCCATCTATCTCCTTAGCTTGGCTCACACCTATGCTTCTCTCGAAAACTATCCTAAAGCAATTAGCCTTTTCGATGAGATGTTGGAGAATGATGAAAACAACACTAGCGCGCTTTGCTCCATTGGTGAGTGTTACGAAAAATTGGAGAAGTGGGAGGTCGCTTCCGCATTCTATGAAAAGACCATTATTCTGGATCCTGAAAATTCAGAGGCCTATTTTGGGCTAGCGGTAGTACTAATGGAAACGGGTAAATTGTTTGAAAGTCTGGCCCATGTGAAAAAGGCCTTAAAGTATGATGAGGTAAATTCCGAATATTGGTATGGACTTGGAAAAATTTACCATAAGCTTGGTTCCAACAAGGAGGCGATAGAGGCGTATCAGAAGGCGTTGGAACTGGAGGAGGATGATGTTGATTCTATGGCAGGGCTTGCCTATATTTACTTAGAAACGGGTGAAAAGGAGTTGGCATATACACGTTTTTTATCGTGCATTGAGATGGCTCCGGAAGCTGAGTTTCTCGTTCAGGCGGCAATTTTAGAATATAGGAAAGGACAGAAAAATAAGGCGATCGACCATGTTAAAAAAGCGATTGCATTAGATGCCGAAGTGGGTAATAAGTTTTTTTGTGAATGCCCTGAGGCGAAAGAGATTATTGATCATATTTAACATACTACTCATTACAATCTAAAAGTATAGCTCATGAATTTTGACCTTACCCACATGCCGGACCGTGCAGCTGAGCCTCGCAATTCAGGCATTACCATGGTTATGGACAAGGGGTTGAGCCTCCGTGAGGCTGAGGATATGGTGGACGCAGGCGGCCACTTTATCGATTTTGTAAAACTTGGATTTGGCACGGGCATGATAACCAACCGTGTTGAAGAAAAAATTAAGTTCTACCAGCGTAACAACATAAAATGTTATTTCGGTGGAACGCTATTTGAGGCATTCGCTATTCGTAATAAATTTGATGATTATCTTCGTCTTGTTGAGAAATTTGGCATGGCTGCCGCTGAAGTTTCCGATGGTTCCATGGTAATGGATCATAATAAAAAGTGTGAGTATATTGCCAAAATAGCCAAGGATCGAGTGGTCCTTTCGGAGGTTGGTTTTAAGGTAGCCGGTGTTACCATTAATCACGAGGAGTGGGTACGAAGAATGAATACCGAGCTGCATGCCGGTTCTTTTAAGGTTATTGCAGAAGCTCGTGAAAGTGGAAATGTTGGCATATATAAAGCCGATGGTTCTGCAGATACTGACCTTATTGAGGATATTCGCAAAAAGGTTAAGGTGGAGAATATTATTTGGGAAGCACCCATTAAGAGCCAACAGGTTTGGTTTATAAAGTTACTCGGATCGAATGTTAACCTTGGAAATATTGCAGTTAATGAGGTTATTTCGCTCGAAACGTTGCGACTTGGATTGCGCGGAGATACTTTTTTCTGCTTCCTTCCGGAAGAGATGAAAAAGGGGCATATATTAACTCCAGATAGCGAATAACATTAGGTAAACCATAAAATATTGGGTCGTTAGGGCCCATCGAGCTGCATCAAGGGGGAAACATCTTTCCCCTTTTTGTCGCTCAATTTGTCTCCAAACTGTAAACATTGTTCTTTTACCAATAGCGTTTTCCCTATTTATGAAGAAAATAGTTGCCACTATAATTATTACCGGTTTTGGATCATTAGCTGCGCAAAATGTACAGCTGCATTACGATTTGGGCCGGGCGCGCGATAAAGCTGCCATGGACAGAGGATACTTTACATCAACTGTAGAAATGTTTAAACCCGATAAGTGGGGCTCTAATTATTTCTTTGTTGATATGGATTATAATGGCAAAGATGGAAATATTTCAACTGCTTACTGGGAAATCTCACGCGATATAAAACTTTGGAAACAACCTGTAGCGCTACATGTGGAATATAATGGTGGCATTTTTGTCGATGACAATAGCTTTTATGGCAATAATATTAAGAATGCTTATCTTTTTGGCTTCTCCTCTACCAAAAAAGTGGGAGCCTTTTCCTTGGGTAGCTATTTTGCCTACAAATATTTCAACTCAGGCGGTAACGAAGGACCCGATTTTCAATGGACCTGTACATGGTTTGGTTTGTTAGCAAATGGGAAAATTACGCTTTCAGGTTTTTTCGACATTTGGACCGAAGATTATATAAACCATTTAGGTATGCCTTCGGGTAAAAAGTGGGTGTTTCTCTCTGAACCACAAATTTGGTATAATATTACAACCAATCTTGCCGTGGGAAGCGAGGTGGAAATTAGCAGTAATTTTGTTCCATTTTCCAATGAATTGGAGATAATGCCAACAATAGCAGCAAAGTGGAACTTCTAAAAGTTTTTGTTAATTTGTTGGGGTCAATAATCTGGCAAAGCCATGATCCGTGCCCTTCTAAATATATTCTTTACCATTGGCCTTTTTGTGAACGTTTTACGTGCTAATGCACAAGAACGCCCATTCCTGTCAGGCGAATCATTGCATTATAAGGCAATTTATTGCTGGGGGCTTATCTGGCTCGAAGCGGGGGAGGTGACATTTAGCGTTGCACCTAAAGTTGTTGGCTGCAAACCAATGTATGTATTACGCTCGTCGGGACAAAGTTTACCTTCGTATGACTGGATTTATAAAGTTAGAGATAGATTTGAATCGATTGTTGATTCGGCAACGCTAAAACCATATTCCTTTGTAAAAGAGAGCCTCGAAGGTGGTTTAAAAGTTTATAATCATTATAGCTTTAACTATAAAACCAACAATTTATTAGTCCAATCTCAAACCTCATTTCGGCGCAAGCGAACAGACACGCTGGATATAAAACTGGGGGTGCTAGATGTCTTGACGGCTGTTTACTATGCACGGTGTCTTGATTACTCTCAGCTTTTCGTAGGGCAAAAAATCTTTTTAAACTTAGCCATCGATAACGAGATTGTTGCAATATATGGGCGTTACTTAGGCAAAGAAAGGCTTGTATTACGCGATGGGCGAATTTTTAATACAATAAAATTCTCCGTTTTAATGGTCGATGGTACAATTTTCAAAGGGGGAGAGGATCTTCTGGTGTGGATTTCGGATGATAGGAATAAGGTTCCTATCATGGTAGAGGCTAAAATATTGGTTGGAAAAGTTAGAGCAATCCTTCAGAAAGCGGAAGGATTAAAGTATAACTTCACCAGTCAAGTCTTGTCCAACTAATGTTTAATCAGATTTCCCGAGCCATTTTTGGTCAATGAAATAGTTGGATTGCCGGTATAAATTATATTACCAATGCTTTCAATGGTTACGGTTAAATTGTTCAACACGTTCACATAGTTATCGCCACTTCCATGGTTGGTAATGTTCATGTTGTTAACAACCAGTTGATCAAGATACATCCAACCTGATCCACGATAAGTTACTGTTGCATTTTCGGCAAAGCCAAATACTCTAAGATCAGATACGCTCGACTGCTGATTAATAGTGAGGTTATTTGTTCTAAGCGTTAGCGATACTTCACCCGACGATTCACTACAATGGTAAAGAAATGAGTTTGATACGATGGTGTCAAGAGCTTGGATCGTTCCATCTCCAAAATACTCTAAATCGGAAAAGTTATTATTAAGGTAGAGCGTAACCTCTTTTTTGTCTTTAAAGCTAGATGTCCACGTGAGGGTATTGGTATTCTCAACCGTAATGGTAGAGTCTGATACCTTGGTTTTAATGCCGGCAATTAGATTCTCTCCTGCGGTTACAATGGCACGTTGCTGTGCCGTAGAATTAATATATATCGTTAAATCCACGTCGTCGTCAACCACAATTTTGGTGATTTTACTATTGAACATGCGCTCCACCGTTTTAGTTTTTCCAGCAGGGTTTAGAAAGTCGAGACCCAGTTCACACGATGGTAGTGTCAAGACGATTACCAATAATAGACAATAAGCTAATGTCGTTTTCATAGTCTAATTCCAAGTCCGTATTCTACATAATCTGCATTACCCCAGTGCGTTTTTAAGGCAATTTGCCCAAAAATGCTCTTCGAAAAAAAGTAGCGTAGCGCAAGGCGTTCGTATAAAGGTCCACCGGTTTTATCGAGTCGGTAAATATACGGACCAATACCTAAGTTAATGGAGGCTTTCCCAACCTGAAATTCGTAGCGAATGTTTGCACCAATTCGGGTAACATCAATGTCGGAATGTACTGGTGTGCCTGAACTTATAAGGTTTTCCTTGTTTGAACCATCATGCATAAAATCGAGACCAACGCCAAATCGTTGAAATGGGCGAGAAGGCCAAGTTATTTCACCCGAGAGGCCCCATACCGGATATCGTTTGCTACCAATGGGATTGTCCTGTTTGGCACCCCCAATGCCAACAATGGTGAATAATCGCTTGTTTATGTTAAGGCTATCGGCGTTAAGTACTGTATGAATTGTGACGCTGGATTGGAATCGATAGCCAATACCCATATAAATTGTTGGCATATTTAGTCCTGCATTGGGTTTCTTAAACGATCCGTTGGAAAGGTGGGTGAGAGCTAATCCTGTTTTAATGTTTAATCGATCAGAAATGGTAAAGCGGTATTCACCAAGAAAGTTAATGGCGGCATTCAGGTGTGTGCTGATTCCAATATTTTTATAGTTGGTAACCCTGTCAAACGTTTTGGTTACATAACCAATTCCAGGTGCTAGTCGGAAGAAAAATGTTGACCGAGAACCGCGGCCACTTAAGGTGAAGTTGAAGCTAGGCATAATGCAGTATGCTTGGCCTAAGTATGTGGGACTTCCTAGGTCAAAATGCATGAAAACAACTCCTAGTTCAGGATAGCCAAACCATTTTGCCCATTGCTTATTATTGCTTGGTTGATGGGTAATTGCAACCTCAAAAGCACTTAAATGGCGCTGTTGCAAAATGCGCATCTCGTTGTGGTGGTAGGCTAAAAAACCATAGTGAGTGCGAAAGGATACCTCAAAAGGATTATTTTCAATGTTCTTTTCCTGTGCACTAAGCATTCCCGTGGTTAGTATGGACAGAAAAAAAACAGCATACAGCTGTTTCAATCGCATGAACAATAAATTAGTTTGGCAAAATTAAAAAAAAAGCCGGCTTAAGATAAGCCGGCTCCAATAATTTGTTCACGATTAATATACTACCAGTTTTTTGGTAATCTGTTGACTCTGTGTTTTCACTTGAATGAAGTAAATACCAGACTGAAGTGATGATGGTAGCTGCATTATCTCGCCATCAGCGATTAATCCATGGTAGAGTGACATTACTTTAGCACCTGAAATGTTATAGAGCGATACTTCTCCCCTAATAGGTGCGGAGGTGGTGATTGCAACGGAAACAGACTCTCCACTTGATGGGTTTGGATAAACATTTAGCGATAGAGTCGTTTCAACAGTTGGAATGATTGGAGCAATGGTATAGGTATCTGCTTGAACAATTTTGGTGTTTGTATACATCCTATACTGACCAGGTCCTAAAGTTATGCTAAGGTTGGTTGTAGAAATATCGACCGAATCTTGCCGGAAGAATTCATACCAACGCCCTGAATTAGGCAAGGTAAGTGAAACTAATTGGGAATTAACGTCGAAGTTGCCCACGATGAAAGCCGTTTCACCATTTTTAGTGAGCCTCAATGTTTTGATGGCGCCAGTAAAAGAAGTGGTGAAATCGGTTGTTGAGAATGGTGCATACTCTTGTTTTAGCCTATTTAAGGTGGCGTAGTGATTGTATAGTAACATCCTGTCGGGATTCTTTTCGTAGTCCCAGTGAATAGGTTTTTCACCAGTTCTACCATTAAAGTTGATAGAAATGTCGTAACCTAATTCTCCAAACATCCATATCATTTTTGGACCTGGCACCGGAATTAAAAAAAGAGAAGCTAACTTTTCTCGATTGAGCGATACGCTGAGACTTCCCTTGATGCTATAGCTACCGTTAACATTACCGTAGGTGAGGTTCTTATACATCGCACGTTCCTCGTCATGGCTCTCTTGATATGCTACAAGATTAGGATTATTCCAGCCTCTGGCTTTATAGGAAACCCAAGATAAATCGGAGGTAGAGACAAAGCCCATACTTGCTTCCAAATAGCTGTTATTCATGTTTCCCCACAGTAAAATACCATAGTTTGCCAAAATTGTCTCCTCTGAATTATCGGAAAGATGTTCAAAAATTACGTAAGCATCTGAACGAACTGCCCAAATTTTGCTGGCCATGCGTTCAAGCAGTCGCACTCGCTGGGTGTCGAGCAGGCTTCCATACGTATCGTCACTGCCGTGCGGGGTGTTGCTGAATCCTTTGGTGAAGTCAAATCGGAATCCATCAATCTTATACTCCGATAGCCAAAAGTGAGTGATACTGTCAACTAAAGCTTGGGTAGAAGGACTGTTATGGTTAAAATCGTAGCCCCAACTCAGGCCTGGATTGGTGAAGTTGGAATATACGTTATACCAAGGATTATCGGTGGTCACCAAGTTGGTATTTTTGTCGAGGTATAGCTGTACAAACGAGGATAAACCGTAGGAGTGATTGAGAACCATGTCTAATACTACTGCTATACCATTCTCATGTGCAAGATCAATAAGGTGTTTTAAACTATCGGCAGGCCCATAGTACTTATCGGGAGCAAAGTAAAAATTTGGGTTATATCCCCACGAATTGTTACCATCGAACTCATTAATTGGCATCAATTCTAATACATTTACCCCAAGTCTTTTGAGGTAAGCAAGCGAATCGGCTACTCGTTCATACGAATGAGCATGGGTAAAATCTCTAACTAGCAGCTCATAAACTATTGATTTCGATTTGTCTGGATTGGTAAAGTTGGTTACCTGCCAGTTGTATGGTTGTGTTCCAGTACAAAATACCGAAACCATTCCGGTAGTTAAATTTGTGGGATATTGCTTTAGACCTGGATAGGTAGAATCAGCAATATACTGATCGTTCCAGGGATCCAGAAATTTATTTGCATAGGGATCCGGAATGGTGATTGTTCCATCCACAATATATTGAAATCCATACTCCTTGGTGGGGTCCAGACCGCTAATGGTGGTCCAGTAGTATTTGCCATCGGGGGTACGATTCATGTAGTAATCTGTCTTTACCTGCCAGTCGCTAAAATCGCCTATGGCAAAGGCGTATTGCTTTTTAGCAGGAGGGTCGTTTAGAACAAGTGTCACCGTTTGGTTGTCAATTATATTAATACCGGGGCGAACTCCTGCCGGTAAATCGGCTGTAACAACGGTAGGACGTACCATAATATTTACAGAATCAGCAGCAGTTTGCGTTCCATTGGTTGCGACAGCCTTAATCCAGTGATTACCGTAGCTAGAGGCAGTATAATCATAGCTGATAGATGTATTTGCAGTGGTCGTAACTTGGCTATTGTCCACAAACAAGCTGAGGGAGGTGGAGCCATTGGCAGCAGCAGCAATGCTAATAACCGAGTTTAGCTCGTAAATGGGTTCTGCTTGGGTGGGATTGGAAAGACTTACTGAGAGCCCTTGGGCATATACAGGGTATAGAATATCGGGAGTGGTTTGCTTAGTGTTATCAGCACTGCGAAAAACGAAGCAGAGGCTATTAATTATTTGGTCCGCCGGAACATTATAGTATGCTCTAATACTTGGCGTAATGGTTAATGTGTAGGTGTTTGTTCCTGTCCTTGTTAGCTTGGGTTGAGTTGAATTATTACCCCACGTGCCAATTACAAAGGTCCATGAACTACCACCATCAACCTTAACACCCGTATGGGCATAAACATCACCAGTATAGTTCATCAATGCTGCATTTCCCTGAGTGGCATCAAAGGTTACCACAACAGCATCTTGATCGGTGGGTAGTGCTGGGGATACAGTAATTATCTGAGCAATAGCATGGCAGGTGAGAAAAAAAAGAATGGCACCTAATGCAGCCGTTTTTTTTAGTAAGATTTTCATCTGTAGCAAATAATATTAATGGAAGTGTTATCTCATGTAATCATTCACTTCTCTACAAAAAGAAGGAGGTTAGAATAAAGCAGAAAAATTTAAATTCATGCCAATTTGGATTAATATTTTTTAATATCACATAAATTTACTTTAAATTAAGATGAACCATGTAGTTAGTAGTGAAGAAAACAAAAGGTATTTATAGAAAAAAGAAGTTACCCAATTTCGTGGGCAACTTCTTTTTTTATTAAAGTAACGAAAACTAGTTCATTGTATAGGTTCCGTTCACAAGATCAATAGTAACAGTGTAGGTTCCAGGAGTTGTTACTGTAATGTTGGCACCACCAAATTCTAACTTAGAAGGAGTACCTCCTAGGCTAATTGTCCAATCGTGGTTGGCTCTAAACTTAAAGTCACCTGCTGCAAATGTTGCAGTAACAGTCCATGTGTTGTTAGCACTTGGTGTCATATCGGTATCAACACCCCATCCACCAACTGCATCACCTGTAATACTCCACTGTGTAACAGTGTAGGTTTGACTAACTGGGGATGAAAGATTCATCATAACGCTATACGTGCCGGCTGTGGCTAAGCTAATGTTATTGTCAACTTTGTAGGCAAGCTTACCATCACCACCATCGCCATAGTTTATGTCCCAGGCAGCGTTAGCTCTGAACTTGAACTCTCCGGCAGTCATTGGTATAGTTGCAACCCATTGCTTGAATGCAGGGCTATAGGTCATGCTTTGATCTGAGTCCCAACCTCCAGCAGTAGCAGCACCAATAACACCCCAAGTAGTCTTGGTGGCGGTGTAGGTCATCAGGTTCAAGTCGAGTGCAAACATGTAGTAGCCGTCAGTAGCAACACTAAGGTTACCTGCATCTGAAGCTGTACTGAGTGTTCCAGCAGTGCTTCCTGCGCCATAAGCTGTTCCATCCCAACCTTTTTGAGCAATAAATTTATATTCGCCAGCTGTTAGGTAAACGTAGCCCTTTACAATTGGATCAGCATCGGTATTCATCAAGGAGTCGCTTGCGTTTGCTGGAACCCAACCCTGGAAGGCACCTACTGCATAAAGCGTCACAATGGCTGCAGGAGTTGTAAATTCAACATCCTCACCATAGGCGGTTCCTGCACTATTGGTAGCATAAGCACGAACGTGGTAGGTAGTAAGGCCTTGAAGGTGAGACAGTGCACTGGTAAAGGTGCCTAGCCCATCACCATCCGATGTTGTACTATCGGCATGTGCAATTGTTGGGTTTGGATTCACGCTATAGCAAACGCCTCTCTTGGTTACAGTTGCTTTACCCTCATCGGTTACTTCACCACCACCATTGGCAGTAGTTCCAGTGTTTGCAGTAAATGCAGCGGTTGTAACTGTTGGAAGAATTGGTAAGGTTGTGAACGTAACTTCAGCACCGTACATTACACTTCCCTCTGTAATTATATATGCACGAGCATAGTACTTGGTAGCATAATCAAGACCGGTTAAGGTTACATTAAAGGTAGCGGTTACACTGTCGGCAGTGTAAACAACCTTATTATCGCTAACAGTAGGCCCTGTTACTGTGTTGTAGCAAACACCCTTTTCGGTGATTCCGCTACCGGTGGAAACAATAAAACCTACTACCGTTGCTGAGTTAGAGGTAATACCAATAGTCTCTGAAGTAGTGAACTTTGCATCCGCCAACTTGACATCGCTATTTTCCTTTGTGCAGGCACCAAATATCATTGTGGCTGCAAACAGAGAAACTAGTGATCCATATCGAATTATATTTTTCATGTGTAACGTTTTAATTGGTTGAATGAAGGCCTGCGTAAACTATCAACAGGGTTTCTTCAAAACGTATTTTTAAACTCAGTTAAAACAAAGTTAAGGTCAACCATCCGGTAAGAACGGTTGACCTTAATCATTAATTTTTAACCACGGTAGCAGAACCCGTTTGCCCGTCTGCATTAATGGTTAGAGTGATGGTGTAGTTTCCAGCAGTTACCGGAATATTATCACCACCTTGAGTTAGGCCAGTAAGGGCTCCACCTAAGTTCCAAGCCCAACCATCATTAAGCCTAAACTTAATAAACCCATCAATGAGGTCGAGGGTGATGTACCAAGTTCCATTAGCTGGGTTGTAGTCCATCTTTGTATCTGGTGAATTCCAAGCGTTAGGGGTTGCATCACCAACTAAACCAATCATATAAGAACTCGTAGAGTATGTAAGTGCTTGGGTATTTACATTCGTCTTGTAATAACCACTACCTGGTCCAGCAATTTCTGCACCATTAACAGCAAGCACACCACCAGCACCACCATAAACGGTACCATTATCAGGATCTACCAGAGTGTAAGCTTTGGCTGCATCAAATTTAACAAAGCCAGAATACTGACCATTACCCAGTGGTGACTCAACCTTACCAACAACCGTGGAGCCGTCCATTACATCTAAGCGAGGAAGACCATAAATGGTTGCATCAACTGTCTTAATATCAGATGTATAAGAAAATGTTTTGGCACCTGTTCCGCCATCGGTAACCATTAATACTCTTATACGAAGATCAATAGTGGATGTTTGGTCTGCCGGAAATTTTTTCAGTAGCTGGCCATTCAAATCACTAACGGTAATCTTCATTGTCTCGCACTGAACATCAGAGTAGAGAGTAACAGGGTCGGTAAAATTGGTACCTGTTGCACAAGCCTCCAAAAAATACTTGGTGGAAGCCTTAAAACCTGCGTCAAGAGGGCTAGCAGTAAATGTTAGCGTATCTAAACCATTTGCTCTTAATAAAGTAAGATCAGGAACGGTTTGAAAATTCGGAACTATTGGATTTTCAAGCATGGTCGCCTTTGTTTCATCCTTTTCGCAGGAAAACAAAACTCCAAGCAATCCGATAGACATTAAATATACTATCTTCTTCATTTTTCAGATTTTTAAAAAAGGTTAGTAACCTGGATTCTGTTTCATGTTTGGATTGGCAGAAACCTCTTCACTAGGAATTGGAAAAAGATCCAAGTCTTTGCTTGTAGCGACACCATTAGCTACGCCACCCTTCCAATCCCACATGTATGTTCCATTGGAGAACTGACCAAAACGGATAAGATCGGTACGACGTTGCGCCTCATAGTAGAATTCACGACCACGCTCGTTGAGAAGGAATGGTAAGGTTAGCTGGGCTGCTGAAATTCTTCCTGAAACAGTTGACGATCCATAGTTTCCATATTGATATGCACGGTCACGAACTTCGTTTACATAGTTAACAGCAGTTCCCATATCACCACCACCTCTAACCACTGCTTCAGCATACATTAGGTAAGCGTCTGCAAAGCGGAAAATGGGGAAGTCGGTACAAGCATAAGAAGCATTGTAGGTTGCTGGTAGTGTACCGTCACTATTTCTTGCAGTAAATTTATATACACCAATACCGTAATCACCGCTCGAAGATGGGCTAGGAATTACCATACTCTTCTTCATTTTCAAGTATACACGTTTATCGGGGCATGTTGAAAAGGTTGGGTCGTTGGTTGGTACCGATACGTTACCATAGGTGGCAAGAGTGTCAACCAAAACATTCATAAACTGCCTTCTCGCTCTGTTACCGTTCCAGTTGGTATTGTTGGTTAAGCCAGCAACATCTTCTGCTCTTAGGTAGGTAGCATCACAGCTTGATTCAATAATAAAAGTTGTTCCAACATACCCTTGGGTATTGGTACCATCTTGTTCAAATCCGAAAATCATTTCAGTATTTTGGTAGCCATCATTATCGGCACTAAAATTCTGACGATAGTCGGTTGCCAATGCATACTTGTGACTATCAATTACCTTTTGAGCATAAATCTGGCAACTATCATATTTAGCCGTTCCTGTGTAAACTTCTGAATTCAAATATACACGAGCAAGAAGCATCCAGTCGGCAGCCTTATTGGCTTGTGGATAGTTTTCACCTGCATCGGGTAGGTTACTTTCAATGCTTTTAAGTTCCGTTACAACGTAGTTAAATAGGTCAGCCCGTTTGATCCGCTTTGGGAAAAACTTACCGACACCATCAGCTTCGGTGGTAAATGGAGGATTTCCAAACATATCCATGTAGTAGGTATATGCCAACGCTCTTAAATAGCGAGCTTCTGCATTATAGCGCATCATGGTAGGATCCGTATTTCCATTTGTCATAGCAATAAGCTGATTGGCATAGGTAATGCTCAAACCTAAACGTTGGTATAGCGCCGTAAGGAATGGATTACTAGATGTCCATGTTTGAGTGTTTAGGTCGGCAATACCAATATCACCCCAGGCACACATTGCTTCATCAGTGGTAATTTCTTGGCAATTCCACATGGCTCTAAGGGTGGTAAAAAAGTTCCCATCTGTTGCGGTGATGTCATCACCAGCACTGCCACCTTGGCCAGAAATAACAAAACTGGCATATATTTTACCAAGAAATTCCTTTACATATTCTGGATTGTCCGCCACGTTTCCTGACAAAATAGTTTTAGGATCATTGGGCGTAACATCCAAATCCTTCACGCACGATGATGTTACCATCAGCGTCGAAAAGAGAATTCCTAGAATTATATTTCGATTTCTCATATCAATTCTTCTTGAAAATGTTAAAAAGTAAGACTTAAGCCAAGCATAAATACCCGGGGACGTGGATAGAAGTTGTTGTCAATACCTCCAGATACCTCAGGATCGAGACCAGAATACTTAGTTACGGTAAGCACGTTTTGAACGGTGAAACTAACGCGTGCATTCATCTTACCATAAATTTTGTTGAAGTTGTAACCGGCACTTAGGTTGTCAATCTTAAAGAATGATGCATTCTCTAAGAAAAAGTCACTCGTAAATTGACGTTTTACAAACTTTGTATCATCTAATCGTTTGGTGAAATTTTTCCAGTAGCCAATTTGAGACATCTGATCGTAGGAGGCACCAGCTGCAACTAAGTTGTAAACATAGTTACCAATGCTTGCACGAGCAGAACCGGAGATATCAAAGTTCTTATATTCAAATCGGAACGAAAAGCCCAAAAGATAATCTGGTGCCGGATTTTTGTGGATGTATTGATCAGCAGTGTTTTGACTTACAGATCCACCTTGACCTGAAAGATCTGCATATAGTCCTTCAATTGGATCTCCATTTACATCATAAACCTGCTTGTTTAGGAAGAAGGAGTGTGCTGCGTATCCAACCTTGGTTATTTGCTTATATCCAGTCATCGCATCACCTTCAAGAATTCCTATAAAGGTAGGATCGTCAGACAATAGCAATTTGGTAATCTTATTCTCGTTATAGGTTACGTTGAAGCCAACTTCCAATGACATATCCTTTTTGGAGATTGGTCGAGTGTTTAACGAAACCTCTATACCCTTATTCTCTAAGCTACCAACGTTAGTTAACAACCGGTTTGAGTTATTGCTACCCGTTGGAATTGGAACTGAGTTTAAGAGGTTGTCGGTGGTGCGCTTGTATAGATCCACCGAACCAGTGATGCGATCGCTGAAGAGACCAAAATCTAATCCTATGTTTTGGGTCGTTGTTTCTTCCCACTTAATATTTGGATCGTATGCACTTGGACGTAAGGTCGGAATGTATTTTCCATCGATAAAGTAATATGAACCAGGGGAGGCTAATGAGAATAATGCTTGTGCTGGATAATCGCTACCAATGTCTTGTTGACCGGTAACACCCCAACCTAACCGTAGCTTCATGTCGGAAATAACCTTAACATCCTTAAGAAACGACTCGTCCTTAATTTTCCAAGCAAAGGCTGCTGCGGGGAATAGGCCCCATTTGTTATTGATAAACCTGGAAGAACCATCATCCCTAATTGTGAAGGTAAAGAGGTAACGATCCTTAAAGGTATAATTTAAACGACCGAAGAATGAAACAAGATAATTCTCCGTGGTAAATGATGTGGTGTCTGGAACCTCAGAGTTCGCTATTATACCTCTAGTATTGGAGTTACCATCACGTTTAAAATGCTGCCATGAATAACCACCAGTTACATCTACCTTGCTCGAGATTGCACTTAGATCTTTTGTATAGTTAAGGTAGAAATCGAGAAGATTGTTGTAGTTTGTTCCTGTATAGTTATTTAACTTTCCAATAAACCCATCTGACATTTTGATTGGTGCAGTAATAGGTAAATTGTTGTGGCCATCGCTGGTTGTGTAATCGGTTGCTAAGTTTAAGTTGGCGTGTAGCCCTTCAATAAATGGTAATTTGTAATCAAACTGAGCATTTCCAACAAATCTTTTTACTGTCGATTTGTTATCAATATCCATTAGCTGCTCAACGGGGTTGTAAGTTCCAAGGTTTGCATCGTAATTTGACCACTGAAAGTAACCACCAGAGGCAACATTGCCATCTCTAACTGGTTTAGTTGGGTCCATGTTGATGGCAGAACCAATTGCGTCAGAATTACCAAAATTGTTTTTGGAGAGCATTCCTTTTGCATTAACACTAACTTTTAGAGTGCCCTCTAAAAATGAAGGATCGAGACCAATTGAACCGGTATAACGGCTCATATCCGTGTTTTTTAAAATACCATTCTGGTCGGTATATCCAACAGATACACGATAGGGAAGAGATTTGTATGCTCCCGTAACACTTATGTTGTGATCTTGTGAAACAGAAGTCCGGAAAATCTCTTTTTGCCAGTTGGTGTTGTAGTTCCAAAGTTTGGTAAGGCTAGTTGCATCGTAGAGTTCAGGATGACTGAATGCGATGTTTCTTATCTCGTCTCCGGAATAAACGTCGATAAACTTAATGGCACTCGATACTGACGTATTTCCGTCATAACGAATAGTGAGTGCACTGCCAACTTTACCCTTTTTAGTAGTAATAAGAATAACACCGTTGGAGGCTCTCGAACCATAAATTGCGGTTGCAGAGGCATCCTTTAATACGGTAAACGTTGCAATATCGTTTGGATTGATAAACGACAAAAAGTTGCTACTTCCTGATACATCGTTGTTAGAAATGGGAACTCCATCAACAACAATTAAGGGGTCGTTGGAGGCATTCAGCGATGAACCACCACGAATACGAATGGTAGCACCACTACCAGGAGCACCACCAGCATTGGTAATTACTACCCCTGCGCTCTTACCTACCAATAAATCTTGTGGTGAGGTAATTGCTCCCTTGTTAAAATCGTCGGAACTTACAGCCACTACTGAACCAGTGGCATCCGATTTTTTAACAGTTCCGTAACCAATCACCACAACCTCTTGAAGTTGCTGTGTTGAAACAGCTAATAATACATTTACGGTTGCTCCGGTTATAGCCACTTCTTGTGTGGTGTAGCCAACGCTGGAGATAACGAGTGTGCTGCCTTTGGGAGCGTTCAACGAGAACATGCCATCTAGGTCTGTGGCAGTTCCATTTGTTGTTCCCTTAACATACACGGTTGCACCAATTAAAGGTGAACCATTAGAGGCGTCCGTGACTTTACCCGTGACTTTTAGGTCTTGAGCATAGGCCGTTCCTCCTGAACATAGGAGCATACCGGTAATTAGCATGCTGCCTACTAAAGTGAAGAGGTGCTTCATAATAATACTTTTAGGCTTAGGTAAAACAATAAACAATTACTATAAATGTTTGTTAGATTTTCCATCCACAATTTAGGAAAAGATAAGGTAATCTTAACCCAAAGTCAAGGGCTTACTTTATGAAAATCAACGCAATCGAAACCGCAATCGTTTGCAATCAGCCTTTTTTTGAATTAAAAAAAACCTGTTTTTTTGATATTCGTGAGTAAAAATAATGTGTGTTCATTTTTTATATTTTGACTATATTTGAGGAATTACCAAAAATAGAACTATGAAATCGCACCCAATCACCATTAAAGACATCGCTCGCGAGCTTGGTGTTTCACCTTCAACGGTTTCTAGAGCTCTAAAGGATCATCCAGACATTAGCGAGGAGACCCGTCGACAGGTGAAAGAGCTAGCCGATAGGATGAAATATAAACCCAATGCAATTGCCCTCAGCTTAAAAAACAGAAAGAGTAATGTAGTTGGCGTAGTGATACCACAAATTCTCCACTATTTCTTTTCGTCTGTAATTAGCGGTATTGAAGATGTGGCTGGAAAATATGGATATAGCGTAATGATAGCCCAGTCTAATGAATTGTTCGAAAAGGAGGTTGAAGCAATGGCCACTTTAGCCGATGGCCGAATTGATGGTTTACTGATATCGATTGCAAAGGAGACTGTAAAATATGATCATCTACGTCAGCTTAAGGAGGAGGGTATCGAAATCGTTTTCTTTGACCGGGTTCCAGACGAATTTAAGAGTGATAGCGTTGTAATTGATGACTTTCAGGGTGCTCTTAAGGGTGTTCAACATTTAATAGAGCATGGTCGTAGGAGAATTTTGCACCTTGCTGGCCCACAAACGAGGTTAATTGGGAGAAAAAGACTCAAGGGATACTTACAGGCCATAGAGAACAACAGAATACCCTATGACGAAAAGCTCGTAGTTCACTGTGACTCCTTCGATGAAGCACTAAGAATAATACCGGAATTAGTTAATGGTGGTCTTGACTTTGATGCGGTATTTACAGTAAATGATTTTACTGCTGCTGGCGTAATTCAAGCACTAAAAAAGTTAGGTAAACGGATTCCAGAGGATATAGCCGTTGTAGGTTATGGCGATGACGACATTGCTCACATGATAGATCCTACACTTACTACAATACGACAACCCGGCAAGGAAATGGGTATGCGCGCAATGGAATTACTGCACAAGAGGCTTACATCAACAGAGGAAGCAACCGATATTATATCAGAAGTTCTGCAAGCAGAGCTGCTTCCAAGAGAAAGCACCTTGGGGCATTTCCGACAGGAAAAATAGTCTCTATAATAATAAGGTATAAAAAGCGGTGATTGTTAAAATCACCGCTTTTTTTCTATATCCCTTTATTTTTAAGGTTTTTTTAACTTTTTTTTAACCTAACCGCAATCGATTTAAATAAGGTGGAATAGCTGTAAAATGCCTCATTCCTAGGTGCTTCAACCATTTTTAATGCATGTTTTTTCCTTTCTTTTTACCTATTTTTGGACAAAATGAGGACTAATCCTATTCATACCATAACATCATGGCGAAAAAACCTAACCTAAAATTCTGGCAAATTTGGAACCTCAGCTTCGGCTTTTTGGGCGTTCAAATTGGTTATTCCCTGCAAAATTCGAATACCTCTACGATTTTTGAATCCTTTGGAGCAAACTTAAGTCAACTTAGCTATTTTTGGTTGGCTGCGCCCATAGCGGGGTTGATAATTCAACCTATAATTGGATTGTTTTCCGATGGGACATGGACTAGATTGGGACGACGAGTTCCATATATTTTGGGAGGGTCTATTATTTCATCATTGGCCTTATCGCTAATGCCCAATGCAAATATCCTTATAACCTTTGCTCCGTTGGCAATGGGTGCATTGATTTTGTTGTTCATGGATTTATCCTTTAATGTGACAATGCAGCCATTTCGTGCTTTAGTTGCCGACATGCTAGACGATAAGCAAAAAACTAAAGGATATGTTGTTCAAACCTTCTTAATTAATTTAGGTGCTGTCGTTGGAGCTTTCCTTCCTTTAATATTGTCGAAATTGGGTGTTTCCGATGCAGCTGCTCCGGGAACCGTGGCCAAACATATTGCTTATTCCTATTACATAGGGGGTGCTATTTTACTATTAACTGTAATTGTAACCTCAATTAGAACAAAGGAGTACCCGCCTGAAGAATTTGCGAAATACAATTCTGAAACATTGAACCAACCGATTGAGAAAAAATCATTCTGGAAACTATTGAAGGATCTTCCTACGGTAATGCTTCAACTAAGTGTTGTTCAATTCTTTTCTTGGGCTGCATTATTTCTTATGTGGACTTACTTAAAACCTGCCATTTCGGGTGTTGTAATTAGCCATGAAACCGGTATGATCTTGTCTGAAGGACAAACTCAAACCTGGGTTGGAGTTTTGAACGGTATATATCCAATCCCAGCCTGTATCGCATCTTTGTTTATAACGGGTATAGCAGCAAAATATGGCAATAAGCTTATTTATTCTATTTGTCTACTATTTGGTGCAGTAGGGTTTATTGGTTTAAATTTCACCACCAATCAATATGCCCTTATGATACCTATGATTGGAATTGGTATTGCTTGGGCAGGTATTCTTGCCATGCCTTATGCAATTCTTTCAAAGGCGGTTGAACCGAGGCGTATGGGTGTATACATGGGAATTTTTAATTTCACAATCACCATACCTCAAATTGCCATTGGTTTATTGGGCGGCGTTTTAGTTCAGTATGTGTTTGGTTCTAATGCAATGGATATGTTGGTTCTAGCAGGCGTATTCATGTTGATTGCTGCTATCTCCGTCTATTTCGTTAAAGAAAAAAAATTGGAATTAAATGATTAAAGCATGCATTTTCGACCTCGATGGGGTTATTGTCGATACCGCTAAATACCACTATTTAGCTTGGAAAAGGCTGGCGCATGAGCTGGGTTTTGAGTTCTCCATTGACCATAATGAACGGCTGAAGGGAGTTAGTCGTATGACTTCTCTCGATATCCTGTTAGAGGTGGGGGGGCTCTCTTTTTCAATGCAAGAAAAGGAGATGATGGCCGCCAAGAAGAATGAGTGGTACCTTGAGTACATACGTAAAATGACACCTGCAGAAATTCTCCCAGGAGTGAATGATTTTTTGGCTTCCCTTAAATCTAAGGGGGTGAAAATTGCATTAGGCTCGGCTAGTAAAAATGCAAAGTTAATACTGGAACAGGTCGGTTTACAATCTACTTTCGACGCGGTAATAGATGGAAATAAAGCGTTAAAAGCCAAACCCGACCCTCAGGTTTTTCTTCTTGGTGCTCAAGAGTTAATGACTGCTCCATCAAATTGTGCTGTATTTGAGGATGCTGTTGCTGGGGTACAAGCTGCAAAAAATGCTGGCATGTATTGTATCGGTATTGGTTCACCTGAAGTTTTAGGCTTAGCCGATATCGTTATGCCCGGGTTTATGAATGTTACAACTGAAATTTTATCATTATAAGGACTTCAAAACACTGAAAATATGAGCTCCTACTTGAAACATGATGAGTGGAATATTATAGAAGAGGGATTTCATCCGGAAAAAAGCCGTGATTCAGAAAGCTTATTTAGCATTGGAAATGGTCACATGGGGCAGCGCGCCAATTTTGAGGAAAAATACTCAGGCAATACATTGCAAGGCCACTACATTGCCGGGATATACTATCCCGATAAAACTCGTGTAGGTTGGTGGAAAAATGGCTATCCTGAATATTTTGCCAAGGTTATTAATGCGCCCAGCTGGATTGGTATCGACATTAAAATTGATGGAGACCATCTCGATTTGGCCACTTGCAAAATTTTGGACTTTAACCGTACGCTTAATATGAAGCAGTCGGTTATTGAACGTTCATTTACCGTTGAAATGCCATCGGGCGTGCAAGTCAGAGTAAAATCGACAAGGTTTGTTAGCATTGTTGAGCACGAACTTGGTTTGATTCGCTATTCTATTATCCCTGTAAACAAAAGCGCAAATCTTGAGATTCTTCCATACATCGATGCCGATGTGGAAAATGAGGATTCTAACTACGGGGAAAAATTTTGGGAAAAAACCGAAGGCTCTTGTTATCATCACGAGGCCTACATTGCTACCAAAACAAAAAAACTTGATTTCCACATCTGTACCGGAATGCTTTTCGATATTTTTGCAGGTGGAAGTAAGCTGAGTACAAAGGCGCATTTAGTAGAGGAAGATTTGTTGCTAGGGAATAAGGTTTTGTTCAATGCAACAGCAGGAGAGGAGATTGTAGTTTACAAATATGCTGCGGTGGTATCCTCCCTTGATTATCCTGCCACTAATTTAATGCAGATTGCTCGAAAAAAACTTCAGGATGCAAATGAAAAAGGATTTCAAACTATCCTTAACGACCATATCAAAGAGTGGGCTAGAAAGTGGGAGCATTCTGATATTGTAATTGAAGGAGATGTTGCCGCACAGCAAGGTATTCGCTTCAATATATTGCAGTTAAATCAAACCTATACTGGGAAAGACGCCCGCCTTAATATAGGACCAAAAGGGTTTACCGGTGAGAAGTATGGTGGAAGTACCTATTGGGATACTGAAGCTTATTGCTTGCCATTTTTTATGGCAACTGCCGGCGAGAAGGTGGCAAAAAATTTATTGATATACCGTTACAACCACTTGCAGAAAGCTATTGAAAATGCACAAAAGCTTGGGTTTACCAATGGTGCTGCTCTTTATCCAATGGTTACGATGAACGGTGAGGAGTGCCATAACGAATGGGAAATCACATTTGAGGAGATACATCGCAATGGTGCCATAGCATATGCCGTGTATAGCTACATCCGTTCCACTGGTAACGAAGCCTATTTAGCCGATAAAGGTCTTGAGGTTTTATTGGGAATCGCTAGGTTCTGGGCGCAGCGCGTAAATTATTCTGAAACCAAAAAGAAGTATGTAATGCTTGGTGTAACAGGACCTAACGAGTATGAAAATAATAGCAATAATAATTGGTACACCAATACTATTGCAACATGGTGTTTGGACTATACACAAAAGGCTGTGGCGATTGTGAAGAAACAAAACTCTGCACGTTATAAGGAAATTGTTGCTAAAACCTCTTTCGATGAGACGAAGGAGTTGGCAAAATGGAAAGATATTATTGCCAACATGTACTATCCTTATGAGGAAAATCTTAAGGTTTTTCTCCAACAGGAAGGATATATGGATAAAGAGCAAATCTTGGTGAAAGATTTGGATCCAGCTCAGCGTCCTTTAAATCAAAAATGGTCATGGGATAGAATTTTGCGTTCCTGCTTTATTAAGCAAGCGGATGTTCTTCAAGGTATTTATTTCTTTGAAGAGAGATTTGATATGGAAACGATTAAACGCAATTATGAGTTTTACGAATCGAGAACGGTTCATGAGTCTTCGCTTTCTCCCTGTGTTCACTCCATCCTTGCTGCAAAGATTGGTAATATTGAAAAAGCGTATGAACTTTATCTTCGTACCGCTCGTCTCGATATCGACGACTATAATAAAGAGGTTAAAGAGGGATTACATATTACCAGCATGGCTGGAACGTGGCTATCTATAGTTGAAGGTTTTGGTGGAATGCGTGTAAATGATGGGAAAGTCTCTTTTGCACCACAAATTCCCAAACAATGGAAGGCCTACTCTTTTAAAATCCTTTTTAAAGAAGCGGTATTACGCGTTAGAGTTTCGCCAAAAACAGCAGAAATATTTAATGAACACGGAGAATCATTAACTCTTTGTGTTTTCGACAAGGAGTATACCGTGGGCAACGGTGGAAGTATTTCAATCGCGCTAAAGAACTAAAAAACAAAAATCCGGTAGTAGTGTTACTATACCGGGTTTTTCTTTATTTGTTTTCACTTATCTTTGTGAAAATTTGTCATTCATTTTAAATTGTTCATAATGAGTAGTAATCGTTTTCCCACTGGAGTAGTGACCGGTAAGACTGTACAGGAAATATTTGCCTATGCAAAAGCAAATCAATTTGCATTGCCAGCTGTAAATGTAACTGGAACAAACACTATTAATGCAGTTCTTGAAACGGCTCGTTCGGTGGAGTCACCAGTAATCGTTCAATTTTCAAATAGTGGTGCTGCATTTTTTGCTGGAAAAAGCATTTCCAACGAAGGACAACGTGCAAGCATTCTTGGCGCAATTGCCGGTGCCTTGCATGTACACACCTTAGCAAAAGAGTATGGTGTTACCGTCATCCTTCACACCGATCATGCTGCAAAAAAGCTATTACCTTGGATTGATGGTTTGTTGGATGCAGGAGAGGATCATTTCAAAAAAACCGGTTCGCCTCTGTTCAGCTCACATATGCTTGATCTTTCTGAAGAGCCCATCAAGGAGAACATTGAAATTTGCAAGAAATACCTTACCCGAATGAGCAAAATGGGGATGACCCTTGAACTTGAATTGGGTATTACAGGTGGCGAAGAGGATGGCGTCGATAATTCAGGTGTAGATAGTTCTAAGCTCTATACGCAACCAGAAGAGGTTGCTTATGCCTACGAGGAGTTGATTAAAATCAGCCCCAATTTTACCATTGCAGCATCGTTTGGTAATGTTCATGGTGTATATAAACCAGGTAACGTAGTCCTTAATCCAAAGATTCTTCATAATTCGCAGGAGTATATTCAGAAGCATTACAAAACCGAAGCAAAACCAGTAAATTTTGTATTTCATGGTGGCTCGGGTTCAGAAAAAAAACTGATTGCGGAAGCACTTACCTATGGAGTAATTAAAATGAATATTGATACCGATATGCAATGGGCATACTGGGATGGTATCCGAAAGTATTCAATTGTTAAGGGTGAGTATCTAAAGGCACAAATTGGTAATCCAGAGGGTGAAGATTCCCCCAATAAAAAATATTACGATCCTCGCGTTTGGTTACGCGAAGGTGAAAAGGAGATGGTTACTCGTTTGAAAGAGGCATTTACTGATCTAAACGCCATCAACCGCAATAAGTAATAAGCTATTACGTTACCAAATATGAAGGGTTGGCGGCTGAAATTATTCGGGCCAACCTTTTTTTTTACCTAAAACCCAAGTCATGAAAAGGAAATTTACTTTACTAATTATGTTTTTGGCTTTGGTATTCTCATCAACCTTTGCTCAAAAGCCGGAGCGAGTGGAGCCACCATACTGGTGGACCAACATGAAAGATGGGAGCCTCCAGCTACTTATTTACGGAAAAAATATTAGTAAAACGTCGGCAACACTCAACTATGCCGGAGTTGTTATTCGAAAAGAGGTAAGAACGGATAATCCAAACTATCTTTTTGTATACTTAAGCGTAAATCGCGATACAAAACCAGGTAAAATTAAAGTTTCGCTCAATGTCGCTGGAAAAGAGGTTTCTTCGTTTAATTATGAGCTTAAGCAGCGAGTTGACGGTTCCGCGGATCGAAAGGGATTTGGCAGTGAGGATGTCGTTTACCTCCTAATGCCAGATCGATTTGCAAATGGTGATCCATCCAATGACTATCAAAAAGGATACAAAGATACGGTTAACCGCAAGGATCCCAATGCCCGTCATGGTGGCGATATTAAAGGAATTGCTGAACACATTGATTATATTAAAAATTTAGGGGCAACTGCAGTTTGGATTAATCCGCTGGATGAAAACAAGATGGATAGAACGTCTTATCACGGCTATGCCATTACAGATTTCTATAAAACTGATCCCCGATTTGGATCAAACGATGACTATAAAAAAATGGTTGCCCAGTTCCATACCAATGGAATAAAGGTTATTAAGGATATGGTGTTTAATCATTGTGGTAGTAACCATTGGTGGATGGCCGATTTACCAAACAAAGATTGGGTGAATCAGTGGCCTGAATTTACACGTTCAAGCTATAGGGCATCTACTATTTCCGATCCTCATGCAACGGAAATCGATCGTAAATACATGGCAAATGGATGGTTTGATAAAACAATGCCCGATTTAAATCAACGCAATCCATTGCTGGCTGATTATTTAATTCAAAATAGCATTTGGTGGATTGAGGATGCTGGTTTAGATGGTATCAGAATGGATACCTATCCTTATCCCGATGCCGATTTTATGTCGTATTGGGGACAACGAGTAATGTTAGAGTATCCCAAATTTAATTTAGTGGGAGAGGTTTGGATGTCGCAGCCTGCATGGGTTGCCTTTTGGCAAGCAAACTCTCCAATAGCTGGAAAATTTAATTCTAATCTGCCATCGGTAATGGATTTTCCATTAACATTCGCCATTGAGAAGGCATTTGATGAACAAAGTGGATGGGATACCGGACTAATCAGGCTCTATGATATTTTGTCCCAAGATTTTCTTTATGCCAACTTGAACAACATTATGGTGTTTGCCGTGAACCATGATCTTAGTAGATTTTTTAAAACTAAGGAACAGATTGAGGTTAACAAGTATAAGCTAGCCATGACATTTCTTCTTACAACTCGTGGAATTCCTCAGGTGTACTATGGCGATGAGGTTCTAATGTGTGGTGACAAGGGAAATGGAGATGGAACTATACGGGAAGATTTTCCGGGCGGATGGAAGGCCGATACGCTTAATGCCTTTACCCGAGATGGCAGAACATCATTGCAGAACGAAACCTACGATTTCTTTTCTACACTAGCTAATTGGAGAAAAGAATCACCGGCGCTCACAAAGGGAAGCCTAACTCAGTATGTTCCGCAGGACAATGTTTATGTGTATTTTAGAGTTAGTCCGCAACAGGTAGTTATGGTGCTACTTAATTCAGGGAAAGAAACTAAGGAGGTAGATCCTATTCGTTTTAAGGAATCAATAGGAAATTATAATATTGGTATAGATATTTTGACCAAAACGCAGGTTAATCTATCCAAACCATTTACTATTCCAGCAAGAGGTGAAATGGTGCTTCTTCTGCAGCAGTAATATGCTAAAGTAATTAAAAAAGAGGCTGCTCATAATTTGAACAGCCTCTTTTTAATGTTATATATTAGAGAGTTTAATCGCCAAAGCTAATGCCAACTCCCTTGGCGGTAATAACCATATAGCTCGTTGGTTCAACAAAGTTTGGTCTATCAATTGCATCCAGTAGTGGTACGGTGATGATATTGGGGTGACGATACGCAACCATGGTTCCAAAATTGCCGGCCAATACCTCTTCAAACGCTTTTACTCCAAATTGTGTTGCAAGAATTCTGTCGTAGGCGTTGGGAATACCGCCTCGCTGGAGGTGTCCAAGAACTGTTTCTCTCATATCTGCCTCAAAACCTGACATTTTAAGATCTTTCATTAACTTGGAGGCCACACCACCCATTCGGAGGTTTGCATATCCAACCTCATCGGGTTTTTCGGATGTTATATCTCCACCAATTGGCTTAGCTCCTTCGGCAATTACTACAATAGCAAAACCTTTACCACGTGAAAATCTGCTGTTTAATCGCTCTAATACTAGATCAAGATTATAAGGGATTTCCGGAATCAAGCAAACATCGGCTCCTCCTGCAATGGCGGCGTGAAGTGCAATCCAGCCAGCATTACGTCCCATAACTTCGAGAATTAAAACACGGTTATGGCTTGCAGCTGTAGTAACCAACTTGTCAACTGCATCGGTAGCAATTTGAACAGCAGTTTGGAATCCGAATGTAAAATCGGTTGCCGATAAATCGTTATCGATAGTTTTAGGAACGCCAATTATATTTAGACCCTTTTCGAATAGCTGTTGGCTAATTTTTTGCGAACCATCACCTCCAATGCTAATAACCGCATCAACACCAAGATACTGCAGCTTCCGAATCATCTCATCAGAACGGTCAACGGCAGTCCAACTTCCATCATGATTCTTTACTGGCCAAGCAAAAGGACCGCCCTTGTTGGTAGTACCGATTAAGGTACCACCTTGAACGTGAATCCCTGCAACCGCTTTTTCATCCAATACTCTAATTTCCGTAGGTTCTCGTAAAATGCCATCAAAGGATTGAATACTGCCAATCACTTCCCAATCTTTTTCTTGTGCAGCACGCTTTACCACAGCTCTTATCACAGCATTTAATCCGGGGCAATCACCTCCTCCGGTGGCAACTAAAACTCTTTTCATGTATGTTATATGTTTGTTATAAAACTATCAATGCTAGGTTCACAATTTATTCCAGTCTACAAAAATAGCTTTTTGTCTCTAAATCGATAAATAATGTCTAATTATATTTTAAAATTTTATCTTTGTAATCAGTTGATAATAAGTTTTGTAACATTAATAAAAATAGCTATGATATCAATGTTAAAACGATTGCGCTACGCTTATACTACTTTGAGTTGCGCATTTTTGTTAGCCTCATTTGTGCTCTTTACTTCGTGTAATACAAGTAACAATCCTCCAGCTCAAAAGTTCCAAATTGCTCATCCAGAGTGGTCTTACAATGCTACCATCTACGAGGTAAATCTTCGGCAATATACACCAAGCGGGACTTTAAACGAATTTAAAAATCACATTCCAGAACTTAAAAAGCTTGGTGTCAAAATTATTTGGTTTATGCCTATTTACCCAATTGGTGAAGTAAACCGTAAGGGTTCTCTTGGAAGTTACTATGCTGTTAATGACTACATGAAAGTTAATCCAGAGTATGGCAACTTGGAGGAGTTCAAGGAGGTAGTGAAGATGTTGCATGAAAATGGGATGAAGGTTATCTTGGACTGGGTCGCAAATCATACATCATGGGATAACCCACTCATTACCGAACATCCCGATTGGTATAAACACGATTCAACAGGAAAAATTGTTTCCCCGTTCGATTGGACTGATGTAGCACAGCTAGATTACTCTAAGCCAGAATTGCATAAATATATGATTGGTGCCATGAAATATTGGGTTACTGAGGCCGATGTGGATGGTTTTCGCTGTGATGTTGCAGGTATGGTTCCGACTCCTTTTTGGAACGATGCTCGTGCTGAACTCGATAAGTTAAAACCCGTATTTATGTTAGCAGAAGCTGAACAACCCGATCTTCAGGAATATGCATTCGACATGACCTATTCTTGGGAGTTTCACCATATTATGAATCAAATAGCGCAGGGGAAAGACTCCATTCCACAATTGGATTCATGCTTCCAAAAGGAATTGGTAAATTATCCTAAAAATGCATTTCGTATGCGTTTTATTACAAACCATGACGAAAACAGCTGGAATGGTTCTGAATTTGAACGGATGGGTGATGCAGTAAAAACTATGGCTGCCCTTTCTTTCGTAGTTCCTGGTATGCCACTTATTTATAGTGGACAAGAGGTTGGCATGCAAAAACGGTTGCTCTTTTTCGATAAAGACACCATTAACTGGATCGATAATGCATGGTTCCCATTTTATCAAAAGTTGGTGGAGTTAAAGGCAACCAATCCAGCCCTAGCTAATGGTGAAAAGGGTGCCGATATGTTCCGCATAATTTCACTAAACAAGAAGATTTATGCTTTTACGCGAGAAAATGAGAAAGGTAAGGTATTGGCAATCTTCAATTTTAGTAATGAAAAGCAATCTTTTACCTTGGAAAATGAGGCAGTAGCAGGCAATTATGGTGATCTTTTTGCCGAAAAAGCTACAGAAATAAATTTGCAGGATAAGGCGAACTTTACCTTGGAACCTTGGGGCTTCTTGATTTACGTCAAGAAATAATCATTGAAATTATTTGTTGGTTAGGGGATGCTTTGTCATCCCCTTTTTTGTATGCGATTGTTTGGATTGGACTGGATTAAATGAGAAATAAATAGTGCTTTTAAGCATCTTGCATTACAAAACATAATATTGAAGTTGTTGTTTGGTCTTATAATTAGCGCTGGTTTTATATTTTTGTGTGATGAATTAACAACACGACAACATCAAAAATAAATCTTAAATAATATATCGCAGATGACACCACTAAAGGTAAAAGGGAACGTTCACTGGATTGGCGTGAACGACAGAAAAAAACATCTCTTCGAAAACATGTGGCCGTTAGAGCAAGGCGTGGCTTACAATTCCTATCTTATTTTAGATAGCCAAACGGCATTAGTTGATACTGTTGAATTAAGATCGGGCGGTGACTTTGTTAAAAAAGTGGAAGGACTTCTTAATGGAAGAGTGCTTGATTACTTAATTATCAATCACATGGAACCTGATCATTCAGGAGAGATCATGGCAATAATTGATCGATACCCAAATTTAAAGTTGGTGGGCAATCTCAAAACTTTCAAAATTGTAGATGCTTATTGGGGAATCAAGGACAATTTGTACATGGTCGAGGATGGTCACTCCCTCGATTTAGGATATCATAAGCTGAAATTTGTTATGACTCCTTGGGTTCATTGGCCCGAAACTATGATGACCTTTGATGAAACGGACGGTATTCTCTTCTCCGGCGATGCATTTGGTTCATTTGGAACCCTTGATGGTGGCGTTTTCGACGATGAAATCAACTTCGAATTCTACGAGGATGAAATGAGACGATACTACTCCAATATTGTCGGAAAGTATAGCAATATGGTACAAAAAGCCTTTAAAAAGTTGGAAGGGTTACCCATTAAGGCCATCTGCTCTACCCATGGTCCAGTATGGCGTAGCAATCCTGCAAAGGTCTTAGGCCTTTACGATAGATGGAGCAAGTATGAAACGGAGGAAGGGGTTGTAATAATTTATGCCTCAATGTATGGCTCCACGGAGGAATTGGCCGATTATATTGCACGAAAACTTGTGGAAAATGGTATTACAAATGTTCGTGTATTTGATGTTTCAAAAACCCATATTTCTCACTTAATCAATGTAATTTGGAAATACAAGGGTGTAATTCTCGGAAGCGCTGCCTACAATTCGGAGATGTTTCCCTTGATGGAGCAATTTACACGGGAACTGGAGCATATGGCTGTAAAGGATCACCTTCTAGGCATTTTTGGTTCATTTAGTTGGAATGGCGGAGGCGCTAGAGGCTTGTCTAAATTTGCCGAGAGTATTGAATGGGAATTAGTTGCAGAGCCTGTCGATGTTTTTGGTAAACCAAATCAAGAAAAACTTGATAGGTGCGACACTATTGCTGTTGGAATGGCCAATAGATTAAAGGCGTTAAGAAAATAATTTTTTATCTAAATATTTCGGAACATGGCTGATTTTAGTAATATTCCAGTTGGCACTTTCTTTGAATTTTCACAGCTCGTTACGTCGAATGATACAGCAAAAAAATATGGATCGGGGATGGTTGACGTTTTTGCCACTCCCGCAATGATTGCTCTAATGGAGAAGACTTGTATGGATGCAGTGGCACCTTTTTTGCCCATTGGATATGGAACTGTTGGTGTAGCGGTAAATGTTGTCCATGGTAAAGCAACTCCAATAGGCCAAAAAGTAAATTGTATTGCTAAAGTTGTTGGGGTCGATGGTAGAAAGATTTTTTATGAAGTTGTAGTCAGCGATGAGAACGATGAAATTGGGAAGGGAACTCATACTCGCTTTATCGTAGATTTGGATAAGTTTATGGAAAAAACTGTAAAATAAACATTGAAGTACTAACTTACGATAAAAGGCAGGAGACATTTCCTGCCTTTTTTGTATATTTAAGTGCAAAATAATTTAAAAGATAATCCGTATTTTATGTTCCATGTTTATGGATGTAGCGATTGTGCGTTGGATGGTAAATTTTCTGAAGGAATATTGACTATTTATAAAGCCTTTTCATCATCTTTTTAAATTAGAACAGTAAAGTGTTATGGAAAAACAACTTTTTTTTGGTCAGGATAATTACAGTGTTCTTTTGTCTGATGTAGATTTTTCGAGGAGGATGTATGGCTCTGCTATTCTGAATAAATTGCAGGAAAGTAGTGCTCAGCATAACGATCGATTAGGTGTTGGCGATTTGATGCTGAGCGAAAAAGGGTTAGCCTGGTCTTTGAATAGAATAATCATTGAGGTTGCTAATCTCCCACGTTTGGGCGATGCTATTATGGTGAAAACATGGCCAAAGGCTATGGATTCTGTCAATCTATATAGAGATTTTCTATTGCTGGACACAGGAAATGAAGATATGATTATGGCCAAGGCAACGGCCGCTTATGCTCTGTTGGATAATGGAGCTCGTCGTCCACAGAGCATAGAAGCATACATATCATCTATACCTATTGTTACAAGCGAAAATGCAATTGAATCACGCCCCGAAAAAATTGAGGCTTTGCCATGCGCTTGGAATTATTCAAAAGGAGTAGTAAGGTATGGCGATATCGACTTGAATGGTTATGTTAAAAGCACGAAGTACTTAGAGTGGATACTGGATAGCTATAGCTGGGAACATCATCAAAAGAATGTAGTGGAGAAGATAGAACTTAATTTTTTGTCCGATGCCGTTTGTGAGGAAGGGTATGTGGTTAATATGGCATCGAAGGGGAAAGGTCTGTTTTTAAATAATATAGTAAGGGACGAAGATCAGAAAGAATTGGTAAGAGCAAAAATTTATTGGGCAAAGCGTTAACATCTATATCCTATGCAACTTTCCACCAACGATTTGGAACAGCTTGAACAACTTGGCATAACGCCAGAATTACTGGAACAGCAACTTAGTAATTATACCAATGGATTTCCATTTATTAGGCTTTCTGCACATGCAACGGTTGGCAACGGGATTATTACCATCGATAGTAGGACCAAAGGAATTTTGATTGAGCAGTATAAAAAGTATGATGGTAAAAGAGTAAAATTTATTCCTGCATCTGGTGCAGCTACCCGAATGTTTAAGAACCTTTTTGAATGTCTTGAGGAGATAAAGCAAAAAGGAAAAGCACTATTCGATGACAGATCGTCAAACTCGTCCTATATTTTCTTTGAGAAAATACACTCTTTTGCATTCTCAAAAGTATTGAATGCTTGGCTTACGGCTAAAGGGGCCAATTTGGAAACATTACTCAAAGAAAAACAATTTAAAATAGTTTTAGAGACGCTCTTGAATAGCGAATTCATGGACTATGGCAATCTTCCTAAAGGGTTATTGCTTTTTCACTCGTATGGAGATTCTTCTCGTACCGCTTTGGAGGAACACTTGGTTGAAGGAGCACTGTATGCTTGCGAACCCAATGGCAATGTACGTATTCACCTTACTGTGTCATCCGAACATCTCGATAGCTTTAAGCTCCTGCTTGAAAAGGTTGCAATGGTTTACCAAAAGAAATTTGCGGTTACCTTCCTTGTGTCATTTTCGCTTCAAAAGAGATCAACCGATACCATCGCGGTGGATGTCTCTAATCATCCTCTCAGGGACTCTAATGGTAAATTGCTTTTCCGACCAGGTGGACATGGTGCATTACTCCAAAATCTCAATGATCAACTTGAGCCATTAATCTTTATTAAAAATATTGACAATGTTGTGCCGGATTATTTAAAGGCCGAGACTGTTGAATATAAGATGGTTATAGCTGGGTTGCTTCTAACGGTGAAGGAATTAATGCATTCTACTTTACAAAAAGCTGTTTGCAACGATTTGTCTGAATCTGAATTTTTAAGGGTTAAACAAATCATGCTTCAGCAATACTTCATAAAGGTTCCTGAACCTGATGCTTATGAAACAACGCAGCAATGGACAACCGCGCTTGTTGATTACCTTAATAAGCCAATTCGTGTATGTGGAATGGTACGAAATGAAGGCGAGCCAGGAGGAGGACCTTTTTGGGTTGAAGATCGGCGCGGAGAATTATCGCTCCAAATCGTCGAAAGTTCACAGATTAATATGAACGATAGCACTCAAAAGGAGATGTTTAATAAATCAACACACTTCAATCCTGTTGATCTGGTATGTTGGACCTATGATTACAAAAATCATAAATTTGATCTTGATAAGTATAGTGATTCCTCAACCGGATTTATAGCACAAAAATCGAAGGATGGAAAAATACTTAAGGCTCAAGAACTACCAGGTCTTTGGAATGGTGCAATGGCGAAATGGATCACTCTTTTTGTGGAAGTTCCATTAATTACATTCAATCCCGTAAAAACGGTCAACGATTTGCTTCGGAAGGAGCATCAATCTCTATCCAATCCATAGTTGAAGTCTTTTGCTTAATTAACAATTACTTAACAAACAAATTATCTGTGCCTAAGAATTAAGTAACATGGCAGTCATACATTTGTTGCATCTAAAACTGCAAATGAAAAATTTAAAAGCCATGAAAAATATTTTCAAAATTCTTATTATTCCGGTTCTACTAGTTACTTCGTTAACGGTAACAGCTAAAAACGATGATAAAAAGGTGGCAGCAGAGTCTGCTAGTTCCTTAACTTGCTCAATTTCAGGTCAAGTAGTAGATCAAGCTACAGGGGAATCATTGGCCGGAGTGGTTGTTAAGGTTGCCGGTACCGATAAGTTTACTTATACTGATTTTGATGGCAGATTTATATTTGCTGGTTTAGGTCAGGGATATTACTCTTTGGAGTCCACTTTGATTTCATATGAAAATGGCTTAGTAAATAACTTTGAAATCAATGCAGGTGAACAAAAAAGTGTTGAAATTAACCTGAGTAAATCGAATTAGACTTTTTTTGTTTTCTCGATACAGCAGAGAGGAGGTAATTATTACCTCCTCTCTGCTGTATTATTTAGTATGGTCGGTGTTCCTATTAAAAACTAGTTGAGGATACTTTACATCAACCAAAAATAATCCATGAGCAGGTACAGAGCTGCCAGCGGAACCTCTGTCTTTTTCTTCGGCAATTTTCACCACCTCTTCTGGCGAAATTTTACCTTTTCCAACATCAATTAAGGTGCCCACAATTGATCGAACCATATTTCGTAAGAAGCGATTAGCCGAAATAGTAAAGATTAGAGTTTTGTCATTATCCAGTTTCCATTGAGCCGTATACAGACTACAATTATTTGTCTTATTATCGGAGTGTAGTTTGGCAAAACTTGTAAAATCAGTAATTGAAAGCAATAGTTCTGCCGCCAGATTCATTTTTTTGGTATCAATAGGTTGCGTGAAATAGTATGCAAATTCACTATTAAATGGATTTTTGCTCTGACATATGTAGTACCGGTAAGTACGTTCTGTGGCATCGAATCGAGCGTGAGCATTGTCTGATACAGGCGTGATACTAGCGATTGCAATACTTTTTGGTAGCATCTTATTTAGCTGATATGTTACCTTTCTGAGATCAATTATTGTAGTGGATAAATCAAAGTGGGCAACAAAATAGCTCGCATGTACACCGGCATCCGTCCTTCCACATCCAACAGTTTCCACTTTTTCACGAAATATGGTAGTGAGCTTTTCATCCAATACTTGCTGCACACCAATACCATTTAGCTGGAATTGCCATCCAACATATTCTGAACCGTTAAATGAGAGTTCAATGAAATACCGCGCCATTGCTTGTTTTGAAAATATTGAGGTAAAATTACACAATTAGATTAAGAATGCTGAAATGATAGTTGAGTCAACGTTAAAAAATCACAAAACATCAAGATTATTCAGGAAGGTTAATGCTTTTTAACGGTTGTTAACACTTATAGTTTTTTAATAGTTGCAAATTTGTAATCATTATAATTAAACCTTAGAATTCTCAGCACTATGGGGGAAATGGTGAACATTAAAGAGCTCAATGAACGAATCCAACTTGAAAGTTCGTTTGTTGATATTATTACAATGGAAATGAACAAGGTGATTGTAGGACAAAAGCATCTTGTTGAAAGTTTAATGGTTGGGTTGCTTACCGATGGGCATATCTTGCTTGAAGGCGTTCCTGGGTTAGCCAAAACATTGGCTATTAAAACATTGGCAAGCACAATTGATGCCAAATTCAACCGAATTCAGTTTACGCCAGACTTACTACCTGCTGACTTGATAGGCACACTTATTTACAGTCAGAAAAAGGAGGAATTTGAAGTTCGTAAAGGGCCCATCTTTGCAAACTTTATTTTGGCCGATGAAATAAACCGTTCGCCTGCAAAGGTGCAAAGTGCACTGCTTGAAGCAATGCAGGAACGTCAAGTTACTTTGGGCGATCAAACATTTAAGTTACCTGAGCCATTTTTAGTCCTTGCTACTCAGAATCCAATTGAGCAGGAGGGAACTTATCCGTTGCCCGAAGCTCAGGTTGACCGTTTTATGCTCAAGGTTAAAATTACATATCCAAAGAAAGAGGAGGAAAAGTTAATTATGCGACAAAATTTGCTGAACGAGTTTCCAACAGCAAATGCCGCACTCAAACCTCATGATATTGCTAGGGCAAAGAGCGTAGTCAAAGAGGTTTATATGGATGAAAAAATTGAACGTTACATCCTAGATATTATCTTTGCTTCACGTTTCCCTAAGGAATACAACCTTAGTAGACTTGAAGGGATGATTACCTACGGGGGATCACCTCGAGCCTCCATATCGCTTGCACTTGCATCGAAGGCATATGCTTTTATTAAACGGAGGGGTTATGTAATTCCTGAGGATGTTAGAGCTGTTTGTGCTGATGTACTGCGACATCGAATTGGTCTTACCTACGAAGCGGAAGCAGAAAATCTTACAAGCGATGATATAATTTTTGAAATCTTAAATGCTGTTGAAGTTCCGTAACGTTTTATTCTTCTTGTTTTTAGTGTTAAGCATGAGTTTGACATCGACCGTGTCTTGTCAAAATTTCATTGGATTCACTAAGCTGCAAGTAAGAAAATCGGTTCGTGATAGTCTTCCTGGTTTTTACTTTGTAAAAGAGGTGACTAATGGAGATCGAAGTTTTCTGAAATATGAGAATACACTGGAGGAACAAACAATATTATTCATCATCAATCGGAGTGGCGTTTGTACAGCAATAAACCGTATGTATAATTTTATCGAACGGGAGGCTGTAGAAAAGGAACTCTCCACTAAATACCATAAATCATCCAAAAATGTGTGGCGTTTCAGACAAGGTGGAAGGGATTATGTAGCAATTCTCAAGGAGGATGAATGGTTTTTAAAGCTCATTATTAAATCTCGAAAAACAAAATAGAGTGGAAACGGCTGAGCTACTTAAAAAAGTTAGGAAAATTGAGATAAAGACACGTGGTCTTTCGCATCATATCTTTGCAGGAGAATACCATAGCGCCTTTAAGGGTCGTGGTATGACCTTTAGCGAAGTTCGAGAATATCAGTATGGTGATGATATTCGAAATATAGATTGGAATGTTACCGCACGTCTAAATACACCTTTTGTTAAAATATTTGAAGAAGAGCGTGAACTCACCGTAATGCTTTTAGTTGATGTTAGTGGATCCAGAATTTTTGGAACTGCTCAACAGCTAAAGCAAGGGTTAATGACGGAGATTGCTGCCGTGCTTTCATTTTCGGCCATTCAAAATAATGACAAAATCGGGATTATCTTTTTTAGCGATAAGGTTGAAAAGTTCATCCCTCCTAAGAAGGGGCGAAAGCATATTCTTCGAATTATTCGCGAGTTGATTGAATTTACTCCTGAAAGCAACAGTACCAATATTTCTGAGGCGTTGCGTTTTTTGACCAATGGTATTAAGAAGCGCTGTACTGCCTTTATACTTTCTGACTTTATCGACTTTAACGAGGGAGAACAGCCTCTACCCAAGTTCTTCGATGCCCTGCGAATCGCGAGCAGCAAGCACGATTTAGTTGCCGTTCGTGTTTTTGACAACAGAGAAGCAGAACTTCCACCAGTTGGCTTACTGAAGGTTAAAGACGCTGAAACTGGCCAGGAGCGATGGATTGACACAGATAGCACAATTGTTCGTGCAAAATATAGTAAATGGTGGGTCAATACAAGCAATACTATTGGCGAAACTTTCTCAAAATGCAAGGTTGACAATGTTTCTATTTCCACTAGCGAGGATTATGTAAAGCCGTTAATTAAGCTATTTAAAAAACGGTAAAACTGTTTGTTAATCGAAATATTAGATCAATGCAACTTTTTAAAAATATACTACTCTTCACAATCATTACAAGCCTTTCTCAATTAGGAATAGCACAGCAGAACTTTTCCTATAAGGCTATACTTGATACAAATCACATACTCATTGGTGATCATGTTGCCATGAGAATTTTAGTGTCACAATCGCCAAAAATGAAAGTTGGCTTTCCAATATACAGCGATAGCCTTGTTAGTGGCGTCGAGGTGCTTGCCGATGTTCCAGTCGATACTGTTAATAAAGAAAATGGTCAGGTATCGTTGGTTAAAACCTATGTGCTTACCTCATTTGATACCGGTTCATATACAATACCAAATATAAAGTTACTACTACTTATTCAAGGGGCAAAGCCTGATACCATTTCGTTAGAGAAGTTAGTTCTTCATGTGGCCACAGTTGTAGTTGACACTTCAAAATCTGAATTTAAGGATATTAAACCACCAATTAAGGCGCCACTTACCTTCGGCGAAGTAGCTCCATGGTTTTTTGGAGGTCTTGGTGTTATTGCTCTTATTGGACTGATTGTGTGGCTAGTAATTAGAGGTATGCAGAACAAACCATTACTTTCGATGATTAAGCCTGATGAACCAGCCGACATTATGGCATTTCGTTTGCTAGCGGAGTTGAAAAATAAAAAACTTTGGCAGAATGGTCACCTCAAACAATATCACTCTGAGCTTACCGAAATATTGAGAGTATACATTTATAGGGAGTTTGGAATAAATGCCTTAGAGCAAACTAGCGATGAGATACTTCAGTCGATGATGATGCAAAAGCTTCTGACACCTGATATGATAGACTCTCTGAGAACTGTATTTACGGTCGCTGATCTAACAAAATTTGCAAAATACAATCCTGTGCCCGAGGAGAATGAAACAAGCATAAGGTTGTCGGAGCAATTTGTAGAAAAGACAAAGCATGAACCGGAACCTGTTAATGTTGAAAAACCGAATGATAGAGATGCATCACAAATAAATAGTAGCATTTAGCCATGGGAAATTATGATTTTAGTAATCCTGGAGTTCTATACTTGCTGCTTTTGCTAATTCCAGCATTAGTCTGGTATGTTTTACGACAAAAGGATCAGAATGCTTCACTTCAACTGTCGAATACGCAAGGAATTAGTGATTTTGGTAATACGTGGAAAACACATTTTCGACATCTACCAATAGCGTTGAAAAGCTTGGCTTTTATATGCTTAATAATTGCCATAGCTCGTCCACAATCCTCAGAAAGTTGGGAGAACTCAACAACGGAGGGTATTGATATTGTCATTGCTATTGATGTATCGAGTAGTATGTTGGCTAGAGATTTTACCCCCGATAGGATAACTGCTGCTAAAAGTATTGGTGCCCAGTTTATCTCCGGTCGCCCAAACGATAGAATTGGCTTGGTAATATTTAGTGGAGAAAGTTTTACTCAGTGTCCTTTAACAACCGATCATGCTACCTTAATTAATCTTTTAAGAGCAGTGAAAAGTGGAATGGTTGATGATGGCACTGCCATTGGAAGTGGCTTAGCTACTTCGATTAATCGGTTAAAGGACAGTAAAGCTAAAAGTAGAGTAGTTATTTTGCTCACTGACGGTATGAGTAATACAGGTGAAATTGCTCCTATTACAGCTGCAGAAATTGCCAAAACCTACGGGGTGAGGGTGTATACAATTGGCATTGGAACTATCGGAAATGCTCCTTATCCAGTTCAAACACCATTTGGAATTAGGTTGCAAGATATGCCAGTGCAGATTGATGAGGAAAAGTTACAGCAAATTGCTGATATGACTGAAGGAAAATACTTTCGAGCAACCAATAATCAGAGTCTTGAACAGATTTATCAGTCTATCGACAAACTGGAAAAATCGAAGGTTGATATCAAAACATTGAGTAAAAAGGAGGAACGTTTTATTCCGTTTGCTTTGGCTACTTTACTTTTAATTGCCCTCGATTTTGTTGTTAAGATTACCATTTTACGAACAATTCCTTAAATTTTTCAGGCATGTTTCGTTTTGCAAATCCAGATTATTTATACCTATTAATTGCCATACCAATACTTTTGGCTGCATTCTTTCTTGCCATGCGTTTGAGAAAGAATGCGCTAAAAAGGTTCGGGAATTTAGATACTATATCCGTATTAATGCCAGAAGCCTCTACTTCTAGGCCATGGATTAAAGCTTCAATTCTATCCTTAGTTGTATTTTCCTTGATTGTTGCCATGGCACGACCTCAGTTGGGGGCAAAGCTAAAGGAGGTAAAACGTAAAGGGGTGGAGTTAGTTATAGCACTAGACGTTTCTAATAGTATGCTAGCTCAGGATATTAAACCAAATCGTCTCGAATGCGCTAAGCAGGCCATATCAAGAATGGTCGATAAACTTTCCGACGACAGAATTGGCCTAATTGTTTTTGCGGGGGATGCATATGTTCAAGTTCCTGTGACGTCAGACTACGTTTCTGCGAAAATGTTTCTTAATACGATCAACCCTGGGATTGTTCCTGTTCAAGGAACTGCAATTGGCAAAGCCATCGAACTGGGGAGCAATTCATTTTCGTCCCAAAGTGGGAAAAGTCGCGTTATGGTAATTATAACTGATGGGGAAAATCATGAAGACGATCCAGTCGCTGTTGCTAAGGCTGCTGCCGAAAAGGGAATTGTTATTCATACCATAGGTGTGGGAAGTCCACAGGGCGCTCCCATACCGGTAAGTCCAGATGGAAATAGCTTTCTTACCAATTCTGATGGGAAAATCGTGGTTTCGAAATTGGATGAAAATACCCTTATGGGCATTGCCGCTGCAACAGGTGGACGCTACACGCTGGCTACAAATTCAAACTTTGGCTTAAATGATGTTTTTTCGGATATCCGAAAAATGGATAAGAAAAATTTTAAGTCGGTAGCATATTCTGAATACGATGACAAATTTCAATACTTTCTCTGGTTTGCACTAATTCTTTTAATAACAGAGTATTTTATTTTAGAACGAAAGAATCGGTGGCAGGAAAAATTGGAGATTTTTAAAGCCCGATTAAAATGAGAACCATAGTATACATAGCAGCTATTTTATTAATCACCACCAGCGCTTATAGCCAAAATGGCCGTAAAGAGATTCGGATGGGGAATAAACTTTATGATAAGGTGAACTATGTCGACTCTGAAGTTAAATATAAAAAAGCATTGGAAAAAAATCCTAACTCCTTGGATGCAAAGTTCAACTTAGGAGATGCTTTATACAAACAAGGTAGATATGATGATGCTACAAAAGTATTTATGGATTTAGCGAAAGGGAATCCGACTAAGGATCAGCAAAACAAGATTGCAAACTCCTTCTTTAACCTTGGAAATTCTTTTTTAAAAGAGAATAAAGTAAAAGAAAGCATAGAGGCATATGAAAATTCTCTTCGGTTAAATCCTTCCGATATGGATGCAAAATATAATCTAGAATATGCTAAGATGTTGCTTAAAAAGAACAATCAAAAAAGCAAGGATCAAAGTAAAAATGACAAGAATAGTAAGGATAAGGATAAAAAAGATCAAGATAAAAACAAAGATAATAAGCAGGATCAACAAGATAAGAAACAACAGAATAAGGATAACTCTAATCAGAAAAACCAGCAACCCAAGATTTCAAAAGATGATGCTGATCGTATCTTGAATGCACTTCAAAATAGTGAGGACCAAGTTCAGCAGAAGATTAACGATAAAAAAGTTGAAGCGACTAAGGTAAAGGTTCAAAAGAATTGGTAATTTGAGGAGGAAACGATGAAAAGATTATTATTACTCAGCTTATTTCTTGGAGGCATTCAAACAATTTGGTCTCAAGAGGTGAACTTTGAGGCATCTGCCCCCGAGGTTGTTGAAGTAGGGGAGCAATTCCGCCTTATCTTCACGGTTAATTCTCACCCAAGCTCGTTCCAACTTACAAGTGTCGGCGGCTTTAATATTATTGCTGGACCGGCCCAATCTTCAATGTCGAGTACTCAAATTGTTAATGGTCAAGTTACTCAATCCGAAAATTATGCTTTTACTTACATCCTCGAGTCGGATAAGGAGGGGAAATTTAAGATTGGATCTGCGCAGATTAAAGTAAATGGAAAAACCTTTGTAACGAAACCTTTTGAAATTGAAGTGGTGAAAAATAGTGATTCGCCAAATCCAGCTCAATCGAGTTCTAGTGTTAAAGGTAATTCAACAAATTCTGCTGGAGATTTATTCGTTCGGGTTGAAGTAAATAAACGGGCACTTTACTTAGGAGAAGCATTGGAAGCCGAGATAAAAATCTATGTTAGGGGGGTTAATATTCAGCAATTTGAAAACTTAACTTGGCCATCATTTAATGGTTTTTGGAGTCAAGAAATTGAAACTCCATCCCAACTTGTGTTCAAAAAGGAAAATGTAGGCGGTCGAATTTATGATGTGGGGGTAATGAAAAAGTATCTGCTTTTTCCACAGCAAACTGGGACTATAAAAATTGACCCCACCACCATTGATCTACTCCTTGCTGTTAGAAGCAATACCCCACAAAGCATCTTTGATGATTTCTTTGGTGGCAATGTGCAAACCGAAAACAGGCATATTCTCAGTCCTGCGGTTACTATAAACGTTAAATCGTTACCTGAAAATGGTAAACCGGTATCGTTTTCTGGCGCCGTAGGTCTATTTAGTATGCAAGGTGAACTAGATCGGCAACAATTAAAGGCCAATGAAGCGGCTACTTATCATTTAAAAGTTTCTGGAACAGGAAATTTAAAGTTAATTGATACACCTAAAATGGTGTTTCCTCCCGACTTTGATACCTATGATCCAAAAATAACTGAAAACATTAAGACATCTAGCAGTGGTGCGTCTGGATCAAAAATTTTTGATTATCCTATTATTCCAAGGAGTGCTGGAACATTTACCATACCTGGGGTTGAACTTTCATACTTTAATCCAGTTAGCGGCAAATACTCAACCATAAAAACCGCCCCTGTTACCGTAACCGTATCTCCTGATTTATCGGGAGGAGCAACCACTTCGGTAGTTTATGGTGGCGTATCGAAGCAGGATTTAAAGGTTATTGGGAAAGATATTCTATTCATAAAAGTTCAACCGCAGCATTTTACAGATAGAAAATTTCTGTTAGTCGAGTCTTGGATTTATTATCTCAGCTATGTTTTAATTTTGATTATTTCAATTTTCGTATGGCTATTTTTACGCAAGGTTCAAAAAGAACATTCCGACATTTCTCTCTACCGAAATAGAAAAGCAAACAAAATTGCTAGAAGACGTTTGAAAATGGCCGAGGTGGCATTAAAGGCGAATAACAACGTTTTATATTTCGAGGAGATACATAAGTCGATGTTAGGCTATTTAGCTGATAAACTTTCTATTCCATCAGCAGACTTAACATCTGAAAAGATTGCTGAATTACTGAAAGTTAAAATGGTTGATGAACAAACAATTTTAGATGTTGAGGATGTAATTACCCAATGTGAATTTGCTCGTTATTCTCCTTCTGCATTTATAGAAAAGCGGGAGATGATTTTTGAGAAAGCAGTAGTTTTAATAAGCAATCTTGAACAAATAATCAGGTAAAATGAAGCAGCTAATAGTTACATTAGGCTTTTGCCTCTTTTCAGTTCTAAGTGTTGGTCAACAAGTAGCCAATTCCATTTGGAAAGAGGCAAATAGTGATTATCAGAAAGGCGATTTTGTTTCGGCTGAAACAAAATACCAATCCATAATCAATCAAGGATTGCATTCAGCCGATCTCTATTATAACTTAGGAAATGCCCAGTTTAAGCAACATAAATTGGCTCAGGCAATTATCGCTTATCGTCGTGCAATTCGGCTGTCGCCTTCAAATAACGATTACAAGTTTAATCTAGAGCTAGCCAAACTTCAGGTGGTGGATAAGATTGAATCAATCCCACCATTTTTTATGGTTACATGGATTAGTGGTGTTAAACATTTGTTTGGGCCTAATGGATGGGCAAAAGTTGCAATATTTTTATTTTGTCTTTTTAGCGCTTCCATTATTCTTTCACGTTTTGGGAACGGTATTGTTCTTAAAAGAATCGGATTTTGGGGATCTCTAGGAACTTTTGTCATCTTTTGCGTTGCAATATCAATCTCTTTCAGTGAGAGAAGTCAACTACAAGATCGTACCGAAGCAGTTATTCTTTCCCCTGTTGTTACTATAAAGAGCTCTCCTGATAATAGCGGAAAAGACCTTTTTATTCTTCATGAAGGAACTACCATTACGGTTACCGACTCACTTTCGGCATGGTATGAAATAAAGGTGAGTGATGGTAATAAGGGTTGGATTCCATCGATGAATGTGGAGAAAATTTAATAGGTGAACATTATCTTAGATAAAGCGTTTGTTTCAGAAAACATGAATGTTATGAAATCCACACTTTATCTTTTTGCAATGCTGTTAGCAGGAACTGTTGCTAATGCACAAACCAAATCGTTTTACGATTTTACTGTTAAAACCATCGATGGAGCCGATTACCCTCTTTCACAGCTTAAAGGTAAAAAGGTTCTCGTTGTCAATACTGCTTCAAAATGCGGATTTACAGAACAATACGCAGATCTACAAAAACTCTTTGAAACCTATGGTGGTGAGAATTTCATAGTTATTGGCTTTCCTGCTAATAATTTTCTGAGTCAGGAGCCTGGTAGTAATGCGGATATCAAGGAGTTTTGCACGAAAAATTATGGTGTCACTTTTCCTATGATGGAAAAGATATCGGTGAAGGGCAAGGATATAGCTCCACTTTACAAATGGCTCACCACAAAAAGTGAGAATGGGGTTATGGACGCTAATGTAAGCTGGAATTTTCAAAAATTCATGATTGATGAAAACGGAAGGCTCGTTGATTTTGCAAATCCGAAGGATGTGCCTTTTTCCAACAAAATTGTAGATTGGATTAAAGATGATAAGAAATAGAAAGATGGGGGAGACCCCATTTTTTTTGTCATATTATGAAATTTAATTTTAACTGACTTGAAAAAGAAGTTCAAAAGAGTTTCCTTTGCATTAAACCTGATGCAACTATTCAATGAACTTTAACGACTCTAATCTATTCATCTATCTAATTCTCCCTTTAATAATATTCTTTGCACGCATTTGCGATGTAACCATCGGTACAATGCGTATTATTTTTGTTTCAAAAGGTCATCGTAACATTGCTCCTTTTCTCGGCTTTTTTGAAGTGTTTATTTGGATATTGGCCATTGGTCAAATCATGAGTCACTTAAACAATTTCCTCTGCTACATTGCTTACGCTGCTGGATTTGCCACTGGAAATTACATCGGCATGTTAGTGGAAGAGAAATTGGCGATGGGAACGCTTATTATTCGAATTATCACTCCCAAGGATGCAACGGAGCTCCTGGACAACCTACACAATTTGGGGTTTGGAGCCACTAGCATAGATGCAACTGGTCGCGACGGGAAGGTCAACATTATTTACACCATTGTTAATAGGAAACAATTGAAAAATGTTGAGGAGGTTATATTGAAATTCAATCCTCATGCATTTTACTCCATGGAAGATCTCCGCACTGTGAAAAATGGTATTCTTAGCGGGAAAATGTCTTCAGAAATTGGCCTAAACATCAATCTCCTTCGACGCTGGCGCAAAGGGAAATAACCACTATTCCCTTATATAATGAGGCATTTTCAGTGGAATTTCCATCGATAATTCGACTAGACCACTAGTTTCTCCATTTGTGAACCAAGGCGTTTGAAATATCAATTTTTTTATACCCTTCTTCTCTATAGTATAGACATTAGTTTCACTATTGCTCAATAGCTCAACAATTTTAGATTGAGATTTATTTGAATGACAAGCCATGAGATTTTTACCTAATAGGGTTTTCCCTCCATCTTTTGCGAAAGTTCGCTCCGATTTATCATTCATATATAAAACAATACCTTGTAGGTCGCAAACCGTTACAGCAACACCAAGTTCTTTTACCCATTCAAATCCGTCCATATTTTTTTTACAAAGATATTGAAAGAGAAATATAGAATGCATAAATTACTCCAACTCAAGAAAAAAATCTAATGTTTAATAGATGCAAGATGGCTAAATGCTCCTTGCCGGCATTGCGGAAATAATTAATCTTAAAAGATTGTTGGATTTTTTGTGGAGAGTTTGCATTAAGGAAATGGGACGTGTTTTTCGATAAAACGTGTTTGGATAAAATAAGGAGGAGAGATAAATAGTTTTATCTCTCCCCTCAGCTATTAAGTTAATACAAATCGAAGGGATTCCAGAATGTGTCTAAGGCTGATTCATTTCCTGTATTATCGGCAGGAATAAGGCTGAGCACAGGCATTTTTGCCTCATTAATAATATGCTGGGCTACCGCTCCTAAGTATTGATCTGTAGGGGTTAAATCCTGTCGTGCGAGCAACATAATTAAGTCGACATTGTGATCCTCAGAATATTTTAATATTGTTTTGTATGCTGGGATGCTTGTCTTTGGATATAATTTCAAACGTGTAGATATTCCTTGCTTTACAAGCTCCCTCTCAACGCGCAACATTTTTCCGTAAATTCTACTTCTATGCAGAAATATGCCTCCAGTAAGAACTGATACAATATGTATATTGGATTTGAAATACTTACCAAGAGCAATTGCCATGGCGGTTTGCTCTGCAGTTGGTTTTGTTAAGTCAAGTGGTATAACTACATCTTTAAAGTCAATGCGATGCTCAGCACTTTTTAGAGTAATAACAGGGCAGGGGGCACTCGAAACTACATGAATAGTATTGGAACCCATATATTTTCTATGATCATTACTGCTCTTTCCCATTATAATTAAGCGAGCACCTATCTCTTTAGCTATTTCTACTATTTTAATATAGGCTTTCCCCGTTTCGAAACGAGAAGTAACCGTTAATCCTGTTTCTTCTGCAGCCTTATTGGCAAGATTAGTCAATTTGGTTACTGTTTCTGCCGTTACCATAACCAATTCCTCATTCTTGATAAACAAGGAGTGTAGAAAGTCTGGCAGCTCAAACACATGAAGCAGAACCAAATCCGCTTTCAGAAATTTTGCTACCTGGTAACTTTGTTTCAATGCAGCATAGGATTCTTCTTGAAAATCTATGCTGACGAGTATTTTGTTTTTATTTGTTTTTTTCATGGCGTTAGGCTTATTTGGTAAATTTACAAAAATACAACATCTTCACCAATAGTGTTATACAAATAACAGTGTTTTATAATAGAATAAGTGTATAGTTAAATCAGTTGTTTTTGTTTTCATATTTTTTATTTTTGCATCAGACAGTGTAAATGATAGCATAAATATCATCGTAATAATCAAAGATTTTGACATCTTTACACTTCATACTGATTTTTACGTAAACCGACCGATTTCGGTTATCAAACATAGGAGATACTTGTATGCAGAGCAAGCTTCAGGAATTAACTGAAAAGATTTACCAAGAAGGGGTAAATAAAGGGACACAAGAGGCGGAACAAATTGTTGTAAAGGCCAAGGCAGAAGCACAACAAATTCTAGAAAATGCTCGCAAGGAGTCGGAGCGGATTCTTGCCAGTGCCAGAAAAGAGAATGAAGAACAGAAGAAAAATTCAGAATCTGAAATACAACTATCTGGCAAACAATCGCTTAATGCCTTCAAACAGCAAATGGTTAAATTAATTACTGCCAAGGTAATTGAACCAACTGTAAATACTGCATTAAATGATTCTGAGTTTATTAAGCAAATGATTATTGTTGCTATTAAAGCGTGGAATCCAAACGAGTCTACCAAGATTGATCTTGAGATTCTTCTTCCTCATGATATGGAGAAAAAGTTAGCAACCTTTTTTCTCGATACTGCTGAAAAACAATTGCAGAAAGGTGTCGAAGTTGCCTTTAATGATAACATTAAAGCAGGATTCAAGATTGGTCCGAAAGATGGTGGATATTATATTTCCTTTACCGACGCTGATTTTGACAACCTATTTAAAGCATACTTGCGTCCACGTTTAATCGATCTTCTGTTTGGGGGAAAGTAGTATGACTCGAAATTACTACTACCTTATCGCTGGACTGCCTGAACTTCTTATTGATTCTGAAAATAAGGGTTTTAGTATCGATCGATTTAAAGAGGAAGTTCAGAATCATGTTCACTCAAGTGATTGGAAATTGCTCTCTGAAATTTTCCGGCCTTATGACATAGAGAATATTCTTTATATTAGGGGTGTTAGCGGGGTTCAATTCAATAATTTAGGCAATTATACAGAGACCGAATTCTTACAGGCTATCGATCATTTAGATTTACCGCAATTTATGGTAACCTATATTCATTCGATGCTGCCTAAGGAGGTGGATGAAATTGCTGAAAATGAAGCTAAACAATCGCCCGAATCACACCTTTGGACACTCTTTTACGAGGCAATGGAAAAGAGTGCAAATCATTTTCTTCGAAATTGGTACTCCTTCGATCGGGATTTTCGAAATATTCTTGCTGCTTTGGCATGTCGAAACCAACAAAAGGATATTGCCTCATCCTTAATAGGCAATGGTGAACTTGTAGAGTCTTTATCAAGAAGCACGGCTCCTGATTTTGGCATTAAAAAAGAGATAGACTACCTCGAGCGTATTTTTCAAATCGTAGAGCAGTTTAACTTGCTCGAGCGCGAAAAAAAGTTTGATCAACTTCGTTGGCAGGTAGCGGAAGATTATACAGTATACGACTACTTTAACGTGCAATGGCTGATGGCCTTCTTTGTTAAAGCTACAATTGTTTCTCGTTGGCTTAGCTTAGATCGCAAGCACGGTGAAGTGCTGTTTCAAAATTTAGTAAATGAATTAAAATCAAGCTTTGAGCTATCGTCCAGCTTTAAGCAATAGTGTTTTGTAAACCGGAATAGGCAATATATGAAAACAAAAGGAAAAGTGGTTGGTATTATTGCCAACTTGGTTATTGTGGAAGCTGATGGTCCTGTTGCCCAAAACGAAATCTGCTACATTCAGCATAGCGAGGCTAAACTTATGGCCGAAGTTATTAAGGTGAATGGAAAATTAGCTTATGTTCAGGTGTTTGAAAGCACCAGAGGACTTAAGGTAACCGATATGGTAGAATTCGATGGGCATATGCTTGAAGCAACGCTTGGCCCTGGCCTTCTCTCTAAAAATTACGATGGTCTACAAAACGACCTTGCGAAAATGGATGGAATTTTTCTGAGAAGAGGAAATTATACCGACTCCCTTGATTACGATAGCGAATGGGATTTTGTTCCAATAGCAAAGGTAGGTGATATCGTGACAGCAGCTGATTGGCTCGGTGAGGTAACCGAAAATTGGTTGAAACATAAGATCATGGTTCCGTTTAAGTTAGCCAAAAAGTATACTGTCAAAAAGATAGTCCCTGTTGGCAACTATAAAATAACAGATGAAATTGCCGTATTGCTCGATGAAAACGGGAAGGAGCATTCGGTGACCATGGTGCAGAAGTGGCCAGTTAAAATTGCCATCACGGCATTTAAACAAAAACCACGACCTTTCAGAATTATGGAAACTGGAGTTCGATCAATTGATACTTTTAATCCGATGGCCGAAGGGGGAACTGGATTTATTCCAGGACCATTTGGTTGTGGTAAAACAGTTCTTCAACATGCAATTTCCAAGCAGGCTGATGCCGATATGATTATTGTCGCCGCTTGTGGAGAACGTGCTAATGAAGTGGTGGAAATGTTTGTGGAGTTTCCTCATTTGGATGATCCTCGAACTGGAAGAAAGTTAATGGAACGAACCACCATTATTTGTAACACGTCAAATATGCCTGTAGCCGCTCGTGAAGCATCTGTTTACACAGCTATGACTATTGGGGAATATTACCGTTCCATGGGATTGAAAGTTTTACTGCTGGCCGACTCCACTTCACGTTGGGCTCAAGCACTTCGTGAAATGTCAAACCGTTTGGAGGAGTTGCCGGGTCCTGATGCTTTTCCAATGGACCTTCCCGCTATTATCTCGAATTTTTATGCACGTGCTGGTTTTGTATATCTAAATAATGATGCAAGCGGTTCTGTAACCTTTATAGGTACTGTTTCACCAGCGGGGGGTAACTTAAAGGAACCGGTAACTGAATCTACAAAGAAAGCCGCACGATGCTTTTATGCTCTTTCACAGCAAAGGGCCGATTCCAAGCGTTACCCCGCTATAGATCCTCTCGACAGCTACTCTAAATATCTTGAATATCCTGAAATTATTGAGTATTTAAACACAAAAATTCAAGATAACTGGGTTGATCTTGTCATGGAGGCTAAAAATCTAGTTCGAAGAGGTAAAGAAGCTTACGAACAAATTAATATTCTTGGCGATGATGGTGTGCCAATTGATTATCATGATAAATTTTGGAAATCGGAACTTATCGATTTCATCATACTTCAGCAGGACGGTTTTGATAAAATTGATCAATCATGCCCGATCCCTCGCCAGAAGTATATGTTGAATTTGGTAATGAATATTTCGAGGCTAACTTTTAACTTCGAAAATTTTGAACATTGCACTACCTATTATAAGAACATCATCAATACTCTTAAGCAGATGAACTATACCGAATTTGAGTCGGAGCAGTTTATTAAGTATGAGAACGAACTTAACATCATGCTAAACGAAAGAAAGGCGTAGAAATGGAAACAAAAGCATTTCAGCGAATATATACCAAAATTGTTGGTATTACCAAGGCCACTTGTACGTTACGTGCCCAAGGGGTTACCAACGAAGAATTAGCTTTGGTTGGTGGAAAAATGGCCCAGGTTGTAAAGATCATGGGCGATTTAGTAACTCTTCAGATCTTTTCTGGAACAGAAGGCATCGCAACAAATACTGAAGTGATATTTTTTGGTGAACCACCCAAATTGACGGTTAGCGATGATTTAGCTGGTCATTTTTTTAACGCATATGGCAAGCCCATGGGGGGGGGGCATGAAATTGATGGCGAGTCAAGAGAGGTGGGTGGACCCTCAGTGAATCCGCTTCGACGCATGCAACCATCAGAACTAATTGCTACTGGTATTGCCGGTATCGACCTTAATAATACGCTCGTTTCTGGACAGAAGATTCCATTCTTTGCTGACCCCGATCAACCATACAACCAGGTAATGGCCATGGTTGCCCTACGTGCTAAAGCGGATAAAATTATCCTTGGCGGCATGGGACTTTCAAATGACGATTATCTCTTTTTTAAAAATGTATTCGATAATGCCGGAGTTCTTGATCGTATCGTTAGTTTTGTAAACACTACAGACGACCCACCCATTGAACGTTTGCTAATTCCGGATATGGCATTGGCTGCAGCAGAATATTTTGCTGTGGATAAAAATGAAAAGGTTCTTGTGTTACTTACTGATATGACACTTTTTGCTGATGCTTTAAGTATCGTATCAAATCGTATGGATCAAATTCCATCAAAGGATAGTATGCCGGGCTCCTTATACTCTGATCTTGCTCGTATTTATGAGAAAGCAGTTCAGTTCCCAGAAGGTGGCTCAATAACCATTATTGCTGTTACCACCTTGAATGGGGGCGATATTACCCATGCCATTCCAGATAATACTGGTTACATTACTGAAGGACAACTTTTCTTACGTTCTGATTCCGATACCGGTAAAGTGATTGTCGATCCATTTCGTAGTTTGTCCCGATTAAAACAACTTGTGATTGGAACAAAAACTCGAGAAGATCATCCGCAGGTTATGAATGCGGCTGTGAGATTATATTCTGATGCCGCCAATGCAAAAACTAAGTTAGAAAATGGCTTTGATCTGACCGACTATGATGAGCGCACTCTCAAATACGCTAAAGCATATTCTGAACAGCTACTTGCTATTGACGTTAACGTGGATATTGAAAGCATGCTTAATACAACCTGGGAACTTTTTGCAACTTACTTTTCGAAAACGGAGGTGGCTATTAAAGCAGAATTGGTAGAAAAGTATTGGCATAGCAATTAGCCATACTCGTTTTTTAACCATTCAAATTAATTACTATGGCTATAAAGTTTCAGTTTAACAAAACTGCACTTAACGACCTTAATAAACAACTCAAAGTCAGGGTTAAGGCACTGCCTACTATAAAAAACAAGGAGTCAGCACTAAGACTAGAGGTTAAAAAAGCCAAGAAAATAGCTGAGGATCTTAGCGATAAATTAATTCAAAAAATGGCTGAATATGACTTTATGGTTGGTTTGTGGGGCGAGTTTGAGTCAGATTTGATCAAGGTTGAGGATGTTAGCCTTAGGGTTGTTAAAATTGCAGGTGTAAAAATTCCAATTCTTGAGGATGTTATCTTTACGGTAAAGGAGTTTAATGTTTTTTCTAAACCGTTCTGGTTCACTGATGGAATAAAAATATTACAAGATTTAGCCTACATTGGCATTGAGAGAGAGTTTTATCTTGAGAAGATGAAGTTACTTGACTTTGCTCGAAAAAAAACAACTCAGAAGGTAAACTTGTATGAGAAGGTTCAGATCCCCGGATATGAAGAGGCCATTCGTAAGATAAAGCGTTTTCTTGAAGACGAGGAGAACCTTTCTAAATCGGCACAAAAGATTGTAAAGAAACGTTACGAGATTGTGGAGGACGAGCAATGATTATCCCGATGACCAAATTTGCTTTTCTGGTATACCATCAAGAGTATCCGAATTTTTTGGAGAATCTCCAAAATATGGGATTGATACATGTGTCAGAAAAGCACCAGCATATTGGCGAAAAGGAGAAAAACTTGCTAGACTTGATTGCCCAGCTTAAAGGTGCAATCTCTTTCTTGGAGGGTAAACAGCCTTCAGACCAAAATAATTTGAAGGAGTTTTCACTTGACGATTTTCTGGCAAGATTATCTGTAATTCGCAAGGAGAATGAACAACTTGAAAATCAAGAAAAAAAGGTTGAAAAGGAGCTGAAGGATGTTCGTCCATGGGGTAACTTTTCTGCCTCCGATCTCAATAGACTAGCCTCTCTTGGTCTCACGTTGAAGTATTATTCTATTACAGAAAAACGCTTTGATCCAAATTGGATTCAGGAATTTCCTATTGAGGAAATTGCTCACATTGATGGCACCGTGTACTTTGTCGCCATTTATCAGGAGGGTGATGCCGCAATTCATGAGGCTATCGAGATGAAACCTCCTGTTGCGTCATTTTCAGAAAAAACGGAAGAATTAGCACTTATTCGGCAACAGCTGGATCAAATTGTGGCTGAGTATAGTTCCATGGCCAGTCAAAAAGATTTGCTTGAGATGGAACTATTGAAAGCTCAGAATTCTTTAGTTATTCAAAAGGTATGGGATGATACCCTTCTTGAAGCCGACGAGAAAGTTATGTTGCTAGAGGGATGGGCACCAACCGAGCAAAGGAAAGTAATAGAGGAATTTGCCGAAACAAATGGAGTGTATTATCTTGCTAAAGAGGGTAAAGTAGAGGATAATCCCCCAATACTGTTGAAGAATAATCGCTTTGCAAAGCTATTCGAACCCATTGGTGCTCTATTCTCATTACCTATTTATAATGAAATAGATCTAACTTCCTTCTTTGCGCCCTTCTTTATGATGTTCTTTGGCTTCTGTTTGGCCGATGCTGGGTATGGTGTAATATTAATATTAGCAGCAACCATTTTCAAATCAAGGGTTAAGGCTGACTTAAGACCAATAATGTCGCTCATACAGTGGCTTGGTCTTGCAACCATTATCTTTGGTATCATCACAGGCACCCTATTTGGCGTTGACCTTTTAAAACTCAACTTGGGATGGGCCAGTAGTCTTCATAATATTATGCTCGATTCGCAAAAGTTGTTTCGCTTAGCATTAATGGTTGGTGCAGTGCAGATTTTATTTGGCATGGCTATCAAAGCCTTTAATCTTGCAAAGCAGAATAACTGGTGGTATGCTGTTTCTACTATAGGATGGTTTATTTTTATTTCATTTACCGCGGCGTGCTACGCATTGGGAGGTATTGTTCCTGAACTCAAACCATGGGGCCATCTTCACCTGATTGTGGCAGCGGTTACGGGTATTGCCATATTTTTCTTCAATAGCCCTGGAAAAAATCCATTTTTAAATTTTGGTTTGGGAATTTGGGATAGCTACAATATGGCAACGGGTTTGTTAGGTGATGTTCTTTCATACATTCGATTGTTTGCACTCTCGCTCTCAGGAGCAATTTTGGGAGGTGTGTACAACAGCCTTGCATTCGGTATGGCACCAGATATTATTATTGTAAAGCAAATTGTCATTGTTCTAATTTTGGTTGTTGGGCATTCAATAAACCTTTTCATGGGAGGGCTTGGAGCTCTTGTACATCCAATGCGTCTTACTTTTGTGGAGTTCTATAAAAATGCCAACTTTACTGGAGGTGGAACGCTTTACAATCCTTTTAAAAAAAACAATTAACCTATTAAATGTTAAACTTTTATAACTGTTAATTATGGGACCAATCATTTTTGCTTACATCGGAATTGCACTTATGGTCATCCTTTCGGGAGTAGGTAGTTCCCTTGGGGTAACTATTACTGGAAATGCATCCATTGGAGCACTTAAAAAGGAGAGTAGCGCTTTTGGTAATTTCCTTGTTTTAAGCGCTCTCCCAGGAACACAAGGCCTTTATGGCTTTACTGGTTACTTTATGTTAAAAGATTTTCTTGTACCTTCCATTACGTGGTTTCAAGCTGCCGCTATATTTGGTGCAGGGTTGGCAATGGGTACCGTTGGTCTAATTTCGGCAATTCGTCAAGGTCAAGTTTGCGCAAATGGTATAACCGCTATTGGTAATGGACACAAGGTTTTTGGTAACACACTTATTCTTGCTGTATTCCCTGAATTATACGCTATTATTTCACTTGCAGCAGTATTCCTCATAGGTACTTCGTTGGGTGCTTAAACGTTTTTTTTATTGTTTAGGAGGTAGGTGTGTTTGATTAAACGCACCTACCTTTTTTTATGTTTTGTAATCAATTTGTAATGGTCTTTCATTCCTTGAGTATTGGAATTCTTATACCAAAAGAAATAATCACGTTGACGTAATTTTTCCTCTTTACTTCTTGCCACAAAAACTTTTTCGCCAGTATAGGGATCTACTCCGGTATAAAATATGGTTGATGATAATGTCATGGGCGTTGGTGTGAAATCCTGAACCTGTTCCAATTTGAAGTTTAAACTTTTAGTAGTATCGGAAAGATGTTTCATATCCAATTCTGTCGATCCAGGATGGCTTGATATAAAATATGGTATCAACTGATAATTTAATCCGGCATTCCGATTGATCTTCTTAAATTCAACATCCAACTTTTCGAAAAGTTTAAATTCAGGCTTTCGCATTCTCTTCAACACAGCAGAAGCCGTGTGCTCTGGCGCAACCTTAAGTCGTCCTGAAGTGTGGTGTAGAATTAACTCCTTTAAGTATTCCATGTTTTCCTTAATATCTCCAACTCCTTCAGTTAAAAAAAGATCATAACGAATTCCACTTCCAATATACGCATGCTTAATACCTGGTATCTTTGAAACTTGATGGTATAGCTCGATAAGGGGGCGGTGCGAGGTATTCAAATTTTTACAGATCTTTGGATAAATACATGATGGCCGGCTACACTTTTCACAAAGTGATAAGTCATTTCCTTTCATCATATACATATTGGCTGATGGACCGCCAAGGTCTGAGAGATTTCCCTTAAAATCTTCAAGCTCCTTTATCTTGTTAATCTCCGTGACTATGGATTCTGGTGATCGGCTGGTAACAAATTTTCCCTGGTGTGCTGAGATAGTGCAGAAGGAACAACCACCAAAACAACCACGATGGATATTAATTGATGTTTTAATCATTTCATAGGCAGGTATTGGACCTTTGCCGATATACCGAGGATGTGGTAAGTAAGTAAAAGGCAGATCGTGATATGAATCAAGTTCTTCAGTTGATGTTGTGGAATAAGGAGCGTTAACAATAACAAAACCAGAAGGACCTTCTTCTACAATATTTTTAGAATGAATTCTATTTGATTCTTTTTCAATGATGGCAAAATTTTGTCCAAACTTTGTTTTGCTCTTTGTGCAATCTTGAAAGGAATGAAGTTTAATGAAATTTTTCCCTGTATATTCTTCAGTGGAAATACGAGCAGTTTGCGGCACAGAAGTAATGGAACTTACCGGAATTCCATCATCTAACTGCATTGCAATTTCGGTAATAGCTTTTTCTCCCATACCATACACAAGTATATCTGCTTTTGATTGAAAGAGAATAGATGGCATTAAAGAATCTGACCAATAATCATAATGGGAGAGTCGTCGAAGTGATGCTTCAATGCCCCCAATTACAATTGGAACTTCTGGAAAAAGTTGCCTCAGAATATTGCTATAGATGGTTACTGCATAATCGGGTCGAAAGCCTGCCTGTCCATTTGGGCTATAAGCATCATTACTCCTAATCCTCTTATTCGCAGTATAGTGATTAATCATGGAATCCATTGCACCGGACGAAACTCCAAAAAAAAGTCGTGGAGTTCCCAATTTCTTAAAGTCACGAAGGTCGTCTCTCCAATTTGGCTGAGGAACAATGGCAACCTTATAACCATTCCTTTCAAGAATTCGACCAATTGCTGCAATCCCAAATGATGGATGGTCAACATAGGCGTCCCCTGAAAAGAGAATAATATCCAATTGTTCCCATCCAAGTACATCAACCTCCTTTTTTGAAGTGGGTAACCACCTATTCCGATTCTTTGTGACCATCATTAAAATTAGTTTACAATGACTTAAATATCAGTAATTTATATCGTGCGAATATATTATTTATGAACAATGTGCGTTGTTATTCGCACGCGGTTGGTATTAGAAGTGACGAATCACCATAGCTAAGAAATCGATAACCATTGTCCATCGCATGCTGATATACCTTTTCCCAATCTTCTCCAATAAATGCAGAAATCAGAAGTAGCAAAGTGCTTCTTGGTTGATGAAAATTGGTTACCAATGCATTCACCATTTGAAAATGATATCCTGGTGAGATCATAATTTGGGTTGAACCGTCAAAATGCGATAGACCTAAATTTTCACAATACGCAATGATTTGCTCGATAGCTACCTCTGCAGAGATATTGTTTTGCATATCATAAGCCTCCCATTGATTTAAATGGAATTCGCCATTTTTATTTCCCTTGTTGAGCAATCGAATGCCTAACCAGTAGAGCGATTCTAGTGTTCTTACCGATGTGGTACCCACAGCGACAATGTTTCCAATATTTGCCTTAAGCACTTTGAGTGTCTCAACTGGAACGAAAAAATGTTCGGTATGCATAGTGTGTTCACTAATAGAAGCTGCCTTTACCGGCTTGAAGGTACCTGCGCCAACATGGAGTGTCAGCTCCATAATTTTTGATCCTCCGTCTTTAAGCCTATTTATCACTTCTTTTGTAAAATGCAATCCAGCTGTTGGGGCAGCCACCGAACCTTCCCATTTTGAATATACTGTTTGATACCGAGTTTCATCAATAGCCTCTTCATGTCGATTAAGGTATGGTGGGATTGGAATCGCACCGGCTGCTTCCAGTATTTGTCCAAAGCAAATGCTACAACTTTCCCAAGAAAACTTAACGATAAGCCCTTCCTCCAGAATTTTTGTTCGAGTTGCCTCTAATACAATTTTGATGTCCCCAATTACAAGCGGCATCACTAACTTTTCCTCTTTCCATTTTTTGAGATTACCAACAAGGCACTTCCATTCCACACATTTGGTCGAGCTGAACATCTCTTGGTAATCAATTGGAGAAATTGGTTCCAAACAAAAGACTTCAATGGTGGCACCTGTTAACCGTTTAAACAGCAACCGTGCTTTTATAACTTTTGTATTATTGAAAACGAATACTTTTTCTCGTATGAGATTCGGTAAACTTGAGAACTGATCATCCTTAATTTCACCATTACGGTAGATTAAAAGTTTCGACTTATCTCTGTCCTTTACGGGAAATTTAGCTATACGAAGGTCTGGCAGAGAATAGGTGAAATGGTTAATGTCGACAGGAATAAATTGCACGTGATTAGGTATAATGAAAACAATACATTATTTATGGTGCAAAATTAACTATTTTTGCAAACTTAAGTGATTGAAATCAGAACTGAAAAAGTTATGCAACTAAGAGTAGGCGATAAGGTGAAATTCCTTAATGAGGTTGGCGAAGGCACTGTTGTTGAAGTGTTGAGAAACAATCAAGTGAAGGTTGAAACGGCAGATGGATTTGAACTACCCTGCTTGATCAATGACCTTATTCTAATTGAGGAGGAGGAGAAAAAAGTTCAGATTCGGACGAATTCATCTTCTCATTCAAATATCGATGATAAAAGATTGGGTAAGGTTCAAATACCTAATGATTCTGAAATTATTGAAAACAATAATTTTTCTGGATCAAAGGATCCTGAAGGTGAAAGCATACTGTTGTTTTTAGCACTTATTCCAGAAAATCCAACTCATCCAACCGATGGAAAAATGGATATTTTCTTGATAAATGATGGATGCTACAGAAGCCAATATGTTGTGTCCAAGATAGAGGATAACTCTATTTTACTACCGTTTGGTGTGGGAATGCTTGAACCTGATACTAAAGTATTGCTGGGTACAATATCACAATCAGATTTGCCTCATGGCATTTCGATGAACATACAGTTACTATTCTTTAAAAATAGGGAATTCAAGTTAAAACAAGCAGAGCAGTTCAATATTTCTATATCTTCCATAAAGTTGCTTCGACCTGGTGCCTATACTGATAATGACTTTTTTAATGAAAAAGTAATGATAATAAGGCTTACAGAAAATAATTCTAGCGATTTTGTGGAGCCTGAAAAGATTAAGGAGGCAATGTTAACGCCAAAGTTAGTTTCTGACGTAATTTCCAGTTCCGACAAATCATCTAATTTAGAATTGGAGGAGGTCGATCTTCACATTGAAGAACTCATTGATGATTCATCATCGTTGGCGGCAAAAGAGATTTTAGATATTCAACTTGCGCGGTTTACCACAGCGCTAGAAGGAGCTATAAATGCAAAGACGAAACGGATGGTTTTCATTCATGGAGTTGGCAATGGAAAACTAAAGTATGAGCTACGAAAAATGCTCGATACCAAATATGCAAAATTAAGATATCAAGATGCATCATTCAAAGAATATGGATATGGTGCAACTTTGATAATGCTAAGATAAGTTTAATTTGTTAATGCCAGAGAGCAGCTTCACCGCTGTTTGAAAAAACGGAGGAAAGTCCGGGCAACATAGAGCACCATGCTTCCTAACGGAAAGATGTTCGCGAGGGCATAGTAACGTAACAGAAAAAAACCGCCACATCTTCGGATGAGGTAAGGGTGAAAAGGTGGGGTAAAAGCCTACCGGTCTTAGTGGCAACACTGAGAGCCGTACGTCTCATGGGTTGTAAGGCCATGTATACCGGCAGCTGAGGACTGCTCGTCCAATGCCGGGGGGTAGGCCGCTTGAGCTTAGAGGTGACTCTAAGCCTAGATAAATGGTGAGGGTTTAAGTAGCAATACTTGAAGACAGAACCCGGCTTACATGCTCTCTGGTTTTAACAATTTATAAATAGGAGCAGGAAAACGCAATAATTATGTTAAGTTGTTTACGGTATTGTGCGATTAGTGTGGTAATTATTTCATTCCATTCGGTAGTGAATGGTTCACCGAAAAATGAACCCTTAAAAATTTTTTGGTCAACCATAAATAAGCTTCAGACCGAAAATACCATCTCCTTCCAAATGAAATTTTTTGAAGTAGAGCCATCTGGAGAGACAAACTGCAAAATTGGATATTTCAAGGTGCAAAAAAGCCCTTTTGAATTCTACTATAGGCAAGATGTGCCTCAAAAAGGACTGGAACTCCTTTACGCTGAAGGCGCAAACAATAATAAGGTTCTTATACATAAAAATGGTTTTCCGTGGATAACATTCTCCCTTGATCCTCTTAGTAGTATAATGCTGAAAGAGTCGAGGCATCCTATTTTTGAAGCAGGGTATTGGTATCTCGCTGAAGTTGTTAAGTATATTATTGCGAATAATAAGGATGCAAGTCTAACCTATGAAGGTGAGGACTCCAGCCTGGGTGTCGATTGCTTAAAGTATATAGTTGATAATCCGTCCTATAAAATTCAATCTTATAGGACGTTACGGGGAGAAACCCTTTATTCTATTGCGAAATCAAAACGTTTATATTTGTATACTTTACGAGTACTAAACCCTAACATTGATTTTAATTGCATTCCCTCCAATACCCTTTTAAGAATACCAACCAGCTATGCAAGAAAAATGGTTGTCCTTATTGATAAGACTAACCGTATTCCTCTCAAAATCCAAATCTTCAATGAAATAAAGTTAATCGAAGAGATGGTGTTTACAAATGTGAACGATAGTGTTACTCTTACGCCAAGCGATTTTGATAAAAACAATAGTTTGTATTCTTTCTAGCATCCTTTATCTACTTCGAAACTACTCTTCCTCGTGCTATTAAAGTGTAAAACAATGAAAGTCGTTAGCGTTTTACATGCTTATTCCTTGTCATCAACCTATTCGAACGAGTAACAATCTAGAGCTACATATTAAATTTTCAAAGAGCCACAGGATGTCTATTGCTGTTGGTTAATCCTTGTTATTACGTCCAAAATGCCTCTTTTATGTTGAATTTTGCCCTCTTTTAGGATATGTATGGTAAAAAGCTAAGGGCAAGTCTAAATTGAATGATAAAGGGCTAATGATTGCTGTTTGTCTGCCAAGCTAATTTCTGCAGGAAAGGTTGCCTCCACTATTTTTATGTTCCCATATATATTGTTCCTCCTGTTGCAACGAGGGTTACAATAACCATTCTTTACAACTAATTTCATAATGTATAAATGATATGTTTCATTCATTACTTTGCCACATCACGTTCCTTTGGTTTACATATGTGATTGAGCGATATCAACGATGAAGCATTCACCATATCAATGCCATCTATATTCATGTTTATATTGTCATAGTATACTGTATATCAATATTATAAATATTATTATCGTAAATATACTTTAATACAAATGGTTTATATTGTAGCAATAGTCCATATATAACCTGAAATAATCGATATATAACTAGTATATACTATTAATAATCAGTCTGTAAAGTAACATATACAATAATTTACTTTAAGTATTTAATAATACCTATAAACCTGTATTATAGTAATATATAAAATATGGCTATATTATGATGAACTGAAGGATAGTTTACATAAAATATGTTGTAATTACAATTGTAATCACGCAATGTTCTTATATGTAACCATGATGGAGTTTAGCATTGTAAATTAATGTGTATATTTGTAACCTTATTTATTATAGTATGCAGGATAGACTACTTAAATTGCTTACTACAAAGCAACTTTCCGCTACAAAATTTGCTGAAATCATTGGGGTTCAGAAGTCTAGTATTTCTCATATCATCTCTGGAAGGAATAAGCCTTCCTTCGATTTTATAGAAAAAGTATTACAGAAGTATCCTGAGGTAAATCCTGAATGGCTAATACTTGGCAAAGGAGGTATGTATAGACAATCTACACAGGCAACTCTTTTTGATCCACCTCCTATTTTGAAAAGTAATGATGTACAAGAAAGCACGCAAAACATTAACAATTCACCTGACAATCAAGATAAAGTAGACTTTTTGAGTTCTCAACAAGTGGTTGAGAATGCGATAAAACGAAAGGAAGTGGACCGTGTTCTAATATTTTTTAAGGATAGGACCTTTTCAGAATATTTTCCTGAGTAGCAATTTCAATAATTACTACTTTTGTAAAAAATCTTTATGTACAAGAGATTTATTAGGCCAGTTCTGTTTTGCCTTAATCCTGAAGCCGTTCATTCCCTTGTTGCTCGCGCACTTAAAGTGCTCTTTACATTTCCATATCTTCGTATTTTAGTAAAAAAAGTGTTGAGCATTCGTGATGAACAACTAAGCCGTGTGGTATTTGGTATTAAATTTCCTTCTCCTGTTGGTCTTGCTGCTGGCTTTGATAAAAATGCTCATCTCATTTCTGAACTTGATGCTTTAGGTTTCGGTTTTATTGAAGTGGGAACAGTTACACCTCTAGGTCAAGCTGGTAATCCTAAACCACGTAGTTTTCGACTGCCAAAAGATCAAGCACTGATTAACAGAATGGGATTCAATAATCTCGGACTTGATGCCGCTGTATTGCAATTGGCTAAAAGGAAAAAAGGGATTATTGTTGGTGGAAATATTGGAAAAAATACCCTAACTAATAACAATGTAGCAATTGAAGATTACGACATCGTATTTCAAGGACTCTATCCATACATCGATTACTTTGTTGTCAACGTATCCTGCCCAAACATATCTAATCTACAGGAGTTACAAGAAAATGACGAATTAAGCGCCTTATTGTGTCGCCTTACCATGCTAAGGCATAAGCAATCGGAATATCGTCCAATACTTCTTAAAATTAGTCCCGATTTATCGCTTAATGAAGCTACAGCACAGGTGCAGACGGCCATGCAATATGGTCTCGATGGAATTGTTGCAACCAATACCACGCGTAGTCGTAATGGACTTACTACTGATGTTGATAAAATCAAATTGATTGGTAATGGTGGTCTTAGTGGAAAGCCATTATTTGAGAAATCACTGCAACTTGTAAAACACATAACAACCATTACTGACGGAAAGTTGCCGATTATTGGTGTTGGAGGTATCATGTCAGAGGAGGATGCCTTGGCAATGCTAAACGCTGGAGCTAGTCTCATTCAAATCTATACCGGATTTATTTACAATGGTCCCTGTTTTGTTAAAAAAATAAATAGAGCAATACTTAAAGCAGATAACAATGCTTAACTATCAATGGCTGAAAACTGTATAGTTTAGCGATACTATCTATCGACTCTTAGGCGGTTGATTACTTGTGTATAAAAAAATATTAACAGATTATTTTCCCTAGTGCATGAAAAAATTACGTAAATGATAAATATTCAATCAACTACGATATTTTTTATATGCTAAATATGGTAATGGACAATATTCAACACTTCAATTTGCTCGTAGGCCTTTTTTGTCCATTGCCCTTTCCTAAAAAAACGCTTCAATAGGAAAAATTTACAGTTAACTTTGCATCTTCAAATAAAAGCTAGAAATGGATTTAACACACGAAATAAATCGACGGAGAACCTTTGCCATTATTAGTCATCCTGATGCCGGTAAGACTACCTTGACAGAAAAATTATTGCTCTTTGGGGGGGCGATTCATGTTGCTGGTGCGGTTAAGTCAAACAAAATAAAAAAAGCGGCGACCTCCGATTTCATGGAGATTGAGCGACAAAGAGGTATTTCGGTTGCTACTTCAGTTATGGGCTTTGAATACCATGATGTTAAAATTAATATTCTGGATACACCCGGCCACCAGGATTTTGCAGAGGATACCTTTAGAACACTTACTGCGGTTGATAGCGTAATTATTGTTGTTGATTGCGCTAAGGGGGTGGAAATGCAGACTAAAAAGCTTATGGACGTGTGCCGTATGCGCAATACCCCTGTAATTGTTTTTATTAATAAACTCGATCGAGTTGGTAGAGATCCTTTTGACCTGCTCGACGAAATCGAAAAGGAACTCCAGATCTCAGTTAGACCCCTTTCGTGGCCCATTAGCATGGGACCAACTTTCAAGGGGGTTTATAATATGTATGAAAAAAAGCTCAATCTTTTCTTTTCGGAAGATAAACAACGTGTCGGAGAGGAAAATATTGAAATCGATAATATTTTTGAATCCAGCGACTTAGATAATTATATTGCACCTTTTACCAAAACATTTAGAGAAGATATAAACCTAATCGAAAGTGTATACCCTGCTTTCGATAGAGAGCAGTATCTTAAAGGTCGTTTAGCACCAGTGTTTTTTGGTTCAGCACTTAATAACTTTGGCGTTAGAGAACTTTTAAATTGTTTTATTCAGGTTGCGCCAAGTCCCACTAAATCTGTTACAGAGGAACGTGAAATTACCCCTTATGAGGAGAAGTTGACGGGATTTGTATTTAAGATTCATGCAAATATGGACCCAAACCATCGTGATAGAATAGCCTTTCTTAAAATTTGTTCGGGCATGTTCGAGCGAAATAAACCTTATTTACATGTGAGACTTGGCAAGAACATTAAATTTGCCAGTCCAAATGCCTTTATGGCTGATAAAAAATCGATCATCGATTTTGCATTTCCAGGTGATATTATTGGTCTTCACGATACCGGAAATTTTAAAATTGGTGATACCTTAACCGAGGGTGAAATTCTCCATTTTAGAGGCATACCAAGCTTTTCTCCGGAGCTTTTTAGGTATATTGAAAACGCAGATCCACAAAAGTACAAGCAACTGTCGAAGGGAGTTGATCAGCTTATGGATGAGGGCGTTGCCCAACTTTTTACAAGCAAGCATAATGGACGAAAAATCATAGGTACTGTAGGAGCACTTCAGTTCGATGTAATTCAATACCGCCTTGAGCATGAATATGGCGCCTCGTGCCGCTATGAACCTATTAGTCTCTATAAAGCATGTTGGATAGTGAGCAAAAATAAGGCCCAACTTGATGATTTCAGAAAGCGAAAATACAATCAACTCGCAGAGGATAAGCATGGAAGAGAAGTTTTTTTAGCTGAAAGTTCCTATGCGTTGCAAATGGCTCAAGATAAGTTTCCAGAAATCCAATTTCACTTTACGTCAGAGTTTTAGTGCTATTTTTACTTTTTTTTAGTATTGAACGGATAATGAGTCCGTGTGTTTTTGTTACAAGATTGATTTAACGCCTAATAAACTTATTATAAGCATTATACTATTTTGGTAAGTAAATTATAAGTGGCAATGAAAAAGCAATTTAGAAGTTTTGCAAGTGACAATAATTCGGGTGTGCATCCTCGGATTATGGCGGCGATTATTCAAGCCAATGAAGGACATGCTATTGGATATGGCGATGACGACTATACAAGAAGAGCGGTTGCTCTAATCAAGCAACATTTTGGGCAAAAAGTTGAACCATTCTTTGTTTTTAACGGTACCGGGGCCAATGTAACTGGTTTGCAAGTCGCCACAAAAAGTTATAATGGTGTTATTTGTGCCGAAACGGCACACATTAATGTTGATGAATGTGGCGCACCAGAAAAATTCACAGGTTGTAAGCTCCTCACGCTGCCAACTACCAATGGTAAATTGACGCCTGATTCAGTGCAGCAGCATATTCATGATTTTGGAGTGGAGCATCATTCACAGCCCAAGGTAATTTCCATTAGCCAAACTACCGAAATGGGAACCTTGTATTCCCCCGAAGAGGTTACGGCCTTGGCTACTTTAGCCCATAAATACGATATGCTCCTACACATGGATGGAGCACGATTGTCGAATGCTGCAGCTGCCCTTAACTTGCCTTTTAGGGCCTTTACCACAGATTGTGGCGTAGATTTTGTGAGCTTTGGTGGTACAAAAAATGGCATGATGTATGGCGAAGCAGTGGTAATTATTAACCCGGAGATTGGTGCCGATTTTAAATTCATTAGGAAACAGGGGATGCAGCTTGCATCTAAAATGCGGTATATTTCTGCCCAATTCATTGCATACCTTGAAGATAACTTCTACCTCGAAACAGCATCTCATGCCAATAAAATGGCCAAATTGTTGAAATCGAAGCTTGAATTGTTTCCACAAGTTACAATTACGCAAGAAGTGGCTGCAAATGGTATTTTTGCAATTATTCCACATTATGCTATTGAGGAACTTCAGCGAGATTATTTTTTTTACGTGTGGAATGAAGCCCGTTCCGAAGTTCGATGGATGACATCGTTCGATACAACGGAAGCAGATATTGACGGATTCATCGATAAGCTAAAGCAAGTGTTGAAAAAAAATTGACGAATCTTTCATCGGAAGTGACGAATTACATTACAATGTATATCTCACTGAATGTCAGCAATTACTATGTAGCTGACATTCTTATTTAACACAATTTATGTTTAATAAACAGCTCATTGCTATTGAGTTTTAGCATTTTTTATTGCTATTTTAAGCAAAAATTCGTCAATGAACCGCCTCCTTAAATCTATATTTCTTCTTTCTTTTATCCTGATTTTTGATTTCGCTACCCAAAGTCCAATAACTTCAGCAAATTCAGAATCATCAATGGGTAGTGGTTTGAATTCTATTACTCCACGATTTTCAAATGCCGATTTTAGTTCAGAATCCTATAAGGCAATTGACAATAAAGTTGAGCGCTTTATGAGTTATTGGAATTTAAAAGGAGTTTCTGTGGCCATAGCAAAGGATGGAAAGTTAATATTTGCTAAAGGATATGGATTTGCAGATGTTGGTAAGCAGACCCTCGTAGAGCCATACAGTCGATTTAGAGTTGCTAGCATTTCAAAACTCGTAACCGCAGCGGCCATAATGAAGTTGGTGGAAGAAAAAAAGATTACACTCGACCAAAAGGTATTTGGTCCAGAGGGTATATTATCCGATCCAACTTATGGACAACCGAAGGATACTAGAATATTTGATATAACCGTAAGAGAGCTACTCAATCATTCAGGAGGATGGAGTGCACGTTATGGAGACCAAATGTTTATGTCTGACTATATTTCTCAACAACTTGGCGTTCAAAAACCGCTTAAACTAAATGACATTATCCGATTTGTGTTCACCAAAAGCTTACATTTTAATCCTGGAACTCATAGTTCATACTCCAATTTTGGTTATGCACTGCTTGGTAAAGTAATCGAAAAAATTACCCAAATGCCATATGAACGGTATGTTGAAGTAAATTTACTTAAGCCTCTTGGAATCAACAGTATGGCAATTGGTTTTTCTACTCGTGATAGCCTGTTTTCCGATGAGGTTTCCTATTATGAAGTTCCAACAGCAAAAAAAATTGAACCATTTAATAGCAATAGCGGGTTGGTTAGTAAAAGTAATGGAGGTTACGATATTCAAACACTTGGATCGGCAGGTGGTTGGGTAGGAAATTCTATAGATCTTATTAAGTTAGCGCTTGCCCTTGATGGTGATAAATCGGTACCTGATTTAATTCCACAAAACTTAATAGATACAATGATCACTAGACCAAAAGGTTTTTTACCAATTGGGTGGATTAAAGCAACAGAAGAAGGTAGGCTTGTGAGAACAGGAAATTTTGCAGGTACATCTGCCATTTTAGTTAAGGAAGCAGATGGTGTTTGTTGGGTTTTTCTTACCAACACAAGTCCGTGGGTTGGATCTAAATTCCCCTCAAAAATTAGCGTCTTTATGCATAGCGTCTTAAAATCACTTCCGGAGTTAGATTATGCTGATTCATATTCATTTAAGAATGATGATGATTTACTAACGGAAGATTCTGCTAATTGAGACTGAAGTTGTTGTGAAGGAGTTCTTCCTGATCCTTAATATTTGCTTGAAATTTAAGCATTCTTAATAAGTATGCCTCCATGTTCTGCTGATTTTGGAAGGTTGCTAATTTGTATTTTTCCTCTGGCGAAAGAAATAATTTATTAGCGATGTCAAAAATTGCTGTATGGGTGGATGTCGTCATTGTGCCTAGGTAATTATTAATGTTAATTCCTAGCCGCTTAACCAACACCATTATTTCAGGATTATTGGTATATACAGTAAGCTCCTTCTCAAATACATCGCCACCACCGTATAGTTTTCCCGGCAGTTGAGATATATAATTTACCATTTCAAAAAAGCCAATCCCTTTTAGAGTAATTACCATTTCACCTTTACTATTTTCTGCTAAAATCTTTTCCAGCATTACCTCTGTTCCTATTGTTGATAGCCCCTTTTGTGATATAAATGGTATTCCAAAGGTCATGCCCGTCTCTTTAACATCCTTAATCAATTCTTTATAGCGCGACTCAAATATGCGCAGCGGAATCGATTCCTTTGGAAAAACAAAGGAGGGAAGAGGAAACATGGCCATTCTTTTTATTATACTCTGCATCGCTTTTAAATTTTCTGGATAATGAACGAAAAGCTTACTTTTGACGTTATCTATAAGTTTGAAGTAGACTATTGTTAAAACGGATTATTTTATGAAAAAGTTCATTTACGCAAGCATGATATGCTTTTTGTGGAGCGCTTTAGCGACTCAATACATCAATGGGCAAGTGTCCTATTCCAGTAAATTGGCCAATTTTGATAAGGTTGAAGTGTATGGTGATATTTATATTGAGCTTGCTCAGGGCAGTGCTCCAAATATTAAGGTTGAAGGGGAAGGAATATCAGCTGACGATTTGATTGCCAAGGTTGATGGGCAAACCTTAGTGGTTCAGTTAAAACCCAGAATTTACGATCAAGTATCTGTTAAGGTGTATGTTACATATACTGTTCTTAGAGGAATTAAAGTTGGTGCCGCTGCCAGCACCGTTTGTATTGGAACAGTTACTGGCGATAAAATTGATGTGGAGGCAAGTAGCTCTTCCAATCTGCGAATTAATCTCGATGTTACCACCGCAACGCTGCATGCTTCGCTTGGTGCAACAATTTACGCGACAGGAAAAGTTGGCAGCCTTGAACCAAGCGCAATAACAAAGGGAATTGTTGCAGCATACGGGTTAATTTCTGATAGAGTATTTGCCACGGCTTCGCTTGGCGGAGTTGTAAAAGTTAATCCACAAAGCTATTTAGAGGCAAAAGGAGGTACGGGTGGATCCGTTTACTACTCCACTAAACCAAAGGAGATTAAAACAAATACTTCCTTAGGTGGTAAAGTAGAACAGGTGCCTAATATGGATGCCAATCCTGCTGCGGCTGACTCCATTTAAATATTTGTCATTGAATTGTATATCAGTGCAATGACATTTTTTTGCCAATTAATTAACCATGTGGTTAAAAATAATGGTTAAGGTATTTGGAAACAACCTATGGATTGACATATATTTGTAAAGGTTTAACTAATCGGTTAATCTTCATGGTTAAGAACAAAGAATTAAGCACCGAAACAGAAAATAGAATACTTGAGGCTGCTCGCAAAGTATTCATTGCAAAAGGGATGGAGGGAGCAAGGATGCAGGAAATTGCTGATGAAGCTCATATCAACAAAGCCCTTTTACATTACTATTTTAGGAGCAAAGAGTTACTTTTTGAAAAGGTATTTGTGGAGGCAGTACAGCACGCATTTCCCTCCATTGCCGAATTTGTAACTAGTGATAATCCATTTTGGGATAAAATTGATTTTTTTATTGATCGCTACCTCTCGCTAATTCAGGAAAATCCATTCATACCAGCTTTTATCATTCAGGAAATCAATCGGGATCCGGAGAATTTAATTCGGATAATGGAAAGAAACAACGTCAACTTTCAACACATAGCTAAGGTAATTAAACAGGACCTTAGCAAAGAAGAAGACATGCTCATACCAATTTCATCCGAACACTTTGTAATTAACTTAATTGCACTTTGTGTGTTTCCATTTATTGGAGCACCCATCATTAAACATATTCTATTTAATGGCGATGATGCTCAATTTCGCCAAATGTTTTCTGAACGTAAACGGGTGATAATTATGTTTATGAAATCTGCCATGCAAAAGCATAAACCATTATAATGACGTTTTTTACCTCAATTATAAAGTTTGAAGGATGAAAAAGTTTATTACCAGCATGATGCTTCTAATCAGTATCAGCGGAATTGCTCAAGAAAATAGCCTTTGGTTTCTATTACAAAGAACTCAAGAAAATTATCCACTTGCAGTAAATAGTACCCTTATTGATTCGATAACTCGACTAAAGGAAAAAAACAGCCAAATCATGTGGTATCCTCAAGTTAATTTGGTTGGCCAGTCCACATACCAATCTGCAGTAACAAAGTTAACCCTGCCGACTCAATTTCAATCTGCATTGCCTAACTTAAGTAAAGATCAACATAAGATTTACCTTGATATTTCACAAATACTATACGATGGAGGTGCAATATCTAGTCAAAAAGAATTGACGGAGGCTAACGGAATAAGCCAGCAAGCCCAGCAAATACTTAATATGCACGATCTTAAGGCACAGATTACGAGTGCCTATTTTGCCATACTTTTCGCCAACGCCAGTCTGCAACAACAGGAGAGCCTTGCCAAAGTGCTACAAAAGCGTCTTGGTGACGTAAATGCTGGAATAATGAGCGGTACTATAATAAAATCGTCACAATCAACAATAAAAGTTCAGCTATTACAGGTAAATCAGCAAATTGAGGAGATTAACACTGCAAAATCCTACGCCATACAAGTTCTTTCGCAACTTTCCGGCGTAGCTATTTCGGATAGTGCAAAATTTTCTATTCCTGATTCAATACCAATCTACAATGGCTCCATGCCAGAATTAAGCTTAATAGATGCCCAGATTAACCAGCAAGGTGCATTGGAAAAGCTTACCAAAGTTAACCGTCGACCCCAGCTCGCAGCATTTGGTCAAGCTGGTTATGGAAAACCTGGTCTCAATATGCTTGGAACATCATGGGACACCTACTACCTTGTTGGAGCAAGACTATCGTGGAACTTATGGGATTGGAATAAAACAAAGCACGACAGGCAGGTAATTAGGCTTACTCAAAGTCAATTGCAGGCTCAGAAAAGTGCCGTAATGACCAATATGACCCTGAAAATTGATCAGCAAAATTTAAATATTCAAAAACTTAGTAACCAAATCGCAAGCGATCAGCAAATAGTTAATCTCCGCAGTCAAATTTCGGGAGAAACCTTGGTGGCATTGAAATCAGGAACAGTAAGGGAGAGTGATTATGTCTCCGATCTCAATAACGAATACCAAGCACGAGTGGAACTGGAAAAACATAAGTTACAGCTACAACAGGCTAAAGTGCTCAAAGTAATTATTTCAGGCTATTAACATTTTAAAACTACAATATATGAAAGTTCAGTTAATTGCTGTATTCATTAGTGCTGTAGCACTTTCAACTGGATGCAAGAGTGACGAGCCAATATCGGATGCTTATGGAACCTTTGAATCAACCGAAACGACAATTTCTTCGGAAATGCAGGGCAAGTTACTATATTTCAATGTGGAAGAGGGCGAATTGCTGCATAAAGGAGCAATAGTTGCACAGATAGATAGTGTTCAAGCCTATCTCAGATTGCGTCAGCTGGAAGCACAGCTTCAAGCCACTAATTCACAAAAATTAACTATTTCAGCCCAGAGCAATGTATACAGCCAGCAGCTGGAGAACGTGAATAAGGATTTGGCTCGTTTAAAGGTTCTCTATGAACAGAATGCAGCTACTCCAAAGCAGATGGATGACATTAATGGTCAAGCCAAACTTGTAGCAGCACAAAAACAAGCTGTTAACGTTCAGCTTCATGCAATTAAAGATCAGGCCACTTCCATTGAAATGCAAATACTTCAGGCTAAGGACCAGCTATCGCGATGTAAAGTAATCAATCCTATTACCGGAGTCGTTATTGCAAAATTAGCGGAGTTTGGAGAAATAGTTGCTCCTGGTAAAAGCCTTTACCGAATTGCTGACATGGATGAGCTAACACTTCGTGTATATATCTCTGAAAATCAACTAAGCTCAGTGCACATTGGCGATAGCGTCGTTGTTGTTACCGATCAGCAAAATGGTTTGAGGCAGAGTAGGGGCATTGTAAGCTGGATCTCATCGGAGGCCGAGTTTACTCCAAAAATCGTTCAAACTCGCGAAGAAAGAGTGAAGCTGGTTTATGCCGTAAAAGTGAGAGTAAAGAACGATGGCAGTTTTAAAATAGGGATGCCGGGCGAAATACGCTTCATCAAGAAAGGCAAGCTATGAGCATGACCATGGAAAATAGCGTTGTTGTAGAAAAGTTGTGCAAGAGCTATGGCTCCACTGTGGCCATTGAAAACATAACCTTCTCGGTAAATAGGGGGGATATTTTTGGATTAATTGGCCCCGATGGAGCAGGGAAGACGACGCTATTTCGGATACTTACCTCCCTGCTTAAACCCGATAGAGGGAAGGCCCTTGTTTGTGGCTTAGACCCTGTTTCTGAATACAAAAAATTACGATTAAAGTTGGGTTATATGCCAGGTAGATTTTCGCTCTATCAAGATTTATCAGTTCAGGAAAATCTCAATTTCTTTGCCACGGTTTTTGGGACAACTCTCAAGGAGAATTACTACTTAATCAAGGATATCTACAGCCAAATTGAGCCATTTAAAGATCGTCCGGCTGGTAAGCTTTCGGGGGGAATGAAGCAAAAGTTGGCATTGAGCTGTGCTCTTGTGCATAAGCCGGAAATACTTTTTCTCGACGAGCCGACTACTGGCGTGGATGCAGTATCCCGGCAAGAGTTTTGGCAAATGCTGAAACGACTCAAGGAATATGGCATTACAATAGTAGTTTCAACACCATACATGGACGAGGCTAGCTTGTGTGATAAGGTTGCCTTGATGAGCCAATCGAAGCTGCTGGTGGAAGACACGGTTGACCGGATCAATGCCCAATACCCATTTTCTCTGTTTGCAGTTTCAGGTGGCAAAATGAGTAAGATGCAGGAGTTATTACGCAAGGAAAAATATATCAATTCAGTTTACCGCTTTGGACAGGAGCTGCACGTTTCCCTCAAATCTAGCACTGGCATTCAGGAATTGCAGAATGGATTAAGTTCAAGCGACTTTCCCGATGCAAAAATTACCCCCATAGTGGCAAATATTGAAGATTCATTCATGATGCTATCAGAATAATACGCAATGGATAATTCAGATAACAAGGTAATTAAGGCTGTTGACCTAACTAAAAAGTTCGGAAATTTTGTGGCTAACAGTAATCTGAACTTCGAGGTGGAAAAGGGTGAAATTTTTGGCTTCCTTGGTGCCAATGGTGCTGGGAAAACAACTGCCATAAGAATTATGTGCGGGTTATTGGAGCCAACATCTGGAAAGTTGGAGGTGGCCGGGTTTGACGCGTTTCATCAACGTGAGAAAATTAAGCAGTCTATCGGGTATATGAGCCAAAAATTCTCTATGTATCAAGACCTTACAGTAGAGGAGAATATACGTCTGTATGCTGGTATTTATGGTATGCAGCGTAAGGTGATTGCTGAAAGAACCGACTTCTTGCTCAATAAATTGGGAATGTATAGCTCCAAAAAAACATTAATTGCCGACCTCCCTCTTGGTTGGCGTCAGAAACTTGCCTTTTCGGTTGCCATATTTCACCAACCTAAAATTGTTTTTCTCGACGAGCCCACTGGCGGAGTTGACCCCATCACCCGTAGGCAGTTTTGGGACTTGATTTACGCCGCTTCAGATGAGGGCATTACAGTATTGGTTACCACCCACTATATGGATGAGGCAGAATATTGCCAGCGCGTAAGTATAATGGTCGATGGTAGAATTGATGCCCTTGGAACTCCGCTCGAATTGAAACAGAAATATGAGTCCAATTCCATGAACGATGTATTCATTAAAATTGCCAGACCCGATTGGAAATGATGATTTCCTGAAAATTTAAAACTACCAAACGTGAAATATTTCATAGCATTTGTAAAAAAGGAGTTCCGGCATATCTTCCGCGACAGGAGGACGCTACTCATACTTGTTGGCATGCCAATTGCGCAAATTTTAATCTTCGGGTACGCAATCACCAACGAAATTAAGGATGCTGCCATTGCCATTCATGACAAATCAATAGACTACCAAACACGTGAAATTAGTAATAAGTTGACTGCTTCTGGTTATTTTGTTTTAAAAAGTGATATCAATGATATATCCCAGTATGAGGAACTTTTTCGCCTTAATGCGGTGAAAGAGATTATTGTATTTGAGCCAAATTTTGCCAAAAACATAGGTAGAGGAGACAAAGGAAAGGTTCATATTATTACCGATGCCTCAGAACCAAATACAGCAGCTATGCTATCGTCTTATACCAGTGGAATTATCAATTCATATGCTGCCAACAACATATTAACTCAAGACCAAAAAGACCAAGGCATTAGAGCTGAAACTAGGATGCTTTACAACCCCGAACTCAAGGATGTTTTTATGTTTATCCCCGGCACAATGGCCCTAATTCTAATGCTTGTTTCTGCCATGATGACATCCGTTTCAATAGTTAGAGAAAAGGAACTTGGTACTATGGAGATTCTGCTTGTTTCCCCACTAAAACCTTACCACATCATTTTAGGAAAGGTTGTTCCATATCTCCTCCTAGCATTTTTAAACGCGGTGGTTATTTTACTTCTGGGGATATTTGTTTTTGGGCTGCCTATACGAGGTAGCATTCTTCTCTTGCTATTTGAATCGTTGCTATACATTATGCTTGCGCTCTCCCTCGGCATTTTTATCTCCACCATAGCCAAAAACCAAATGATGGCCATGTTTATTTCCATGTTTGCACTCATGCTTCCAACAACGCTACTTTCGGGCTTCATCTTTCCGATTGAAAATATGCCCAAAATACTGCAATACTTAACATTGGTAATGCCACCGCGCTGGTATATCGTTGTTGCTAAAGCGGTGATGCTGAAGGGAGCCTCAATTTTTGTAATCTGGAAGGAAACATTTATACTAATTGCGATGATCTTCACATTTCTAACGCTTAGTATTATCAAGTTTAAGGAACGTTTAAACTAGTCTACATGAAATCACTTCTATTTCTTCTAGAAAAAGAGTTTACTCAAATTTTTCGCGATAAAACCATGCTGAAAATGATGGTGGGCGTTCCAATATTTCAGCTGATTATCCTTGTAAATGCTGCAACATTCGACCTTAAAAATACGAATTTGACTGTAATGGATTTCGACAGGTCCAACAACTCGCGAGAGTTGGTAAAGCGATTTTCGGATTCCCCTTTTTTTACTGCGGTTTTATCCACTAATTCCGAGCAGGAGGCATACACAGCAATTGAAAAGGGGAGGGCTGACGCAATCTTAACCATTCCCCGGAATTTCGAACGGGATATAGCCGTAAATCACAAGGCATCAGTAATGGTCGAAATAAACGCTATAAATGCCTCTGCCGCAGGACTAATAAATAGTTACTCAAACACCATTATAAGCAACTTCAACCAGGATCAACTGTTGCCGGGGCAAAAAGTGACCATGCCCATAAAAGCAGATATTGCCTATTGGTACAACCCCGAGCTGAACTACAAATTTTTTATGCTTCCGGGTATTTTGGTAATCCTGGTAACCATTATGGGTTCCTTTATGGCTGCAATAAATATGGTAAAAGAGAAGGAGTTGGGAACCATTGAGCAGCTTAATGTTACGCCTTTACGAAAGTCCAGCTTTATTGCCAGCAAGCTTCTTCCATTCTGGGTTATTGCCATTATCGAACTCTCCTTTGGCTTGCTAATCGGATTTGTGCTATTCAATCTTCAGGTTAAAGGCAGTTTTTTTGTTCTCTATAGTTTCACAGCAATCTACCTGATCGCTGTTTTAGGGCTCGGCCTTCTGATTGCTGCACTCTCTGACACTCAGCAGCAAGTAATGTTTGTTTCGTTCTTCTTCCTACTTATTTTTATACTAATGAGCGGCATTTTTACCTCAGTTGAAAGTATGCCGCACTGGGCTCAGCAGGTAAACATAATTAACCCAATAGCCTACTTTATGCGCGTTATTCGGATGGTTATATTGAAAGGATCAGGTTTTTATGAGATTCGGCATGAGCTGCTATCCATGGTGATTTTTGCCTTTGCCAGCTTAACCATTTCAATTAAAGCATTCAGAAAAACAGTATCATGAGCGCTCTCACGGTATATGCAGCTTGATGAATCATTGTAAATGTTTTGAAAAAAGTGAAAAAGTATTGAGTTAATTGGGTACTAAATTTCTATATTAGCAACCAATTGACTTGGGTTTTATATGCATTTAAACACAACTTCACGAAAATTAAATATTGCGGCGGCCGCTCTGCTCTTCGCTGGAAGCTTGTTCTTCTCTTTCCAGCTCGATGCTCAGAATGCGGTGCTCTCAATTGGTGGAAAAGTTGCCCTTAAGAACACAAAGCTAAAGGGTGCAAATATTACCTTGGTTAAGGATGGTGCATCACAAACCCCTGTAGAAGTTACAAACTCCTTTGCAATAGATCTTGATTATGGCTCCCAATACCTTGTGAAATTTGAGAAAGAGGGTTTTGTAACCAAAATAATCTCCATTGATACTCGTCTTCCAAAAAACATTACTCCTAAATCCGATTACATCGAATTTGCCGTTGACCTACTTCCTAAAACGGAGGGGGTTGATGTTGAAATGTTCAACAATCCAGTTGGGAAAATTAAGTATAATACCGATGCAGGAACTTTTGGCTACGATACCGATTATTCTATGACTGTTAAGCAGAAAATTGCAGATAAGGAGCTGGAACTTGTTAAGGCGGATGCTCAGAAAAAGCAAGAAGCGGAGCAAAAGGATAAAGATGATGCAAAAATAAAGGCAGCAGAAAAATTAAGGCAGCAGCAACAGGCTGCACAACAAGCCACTTTGGCAAAGGCTCAGTTGGCTGCAGAAACAAAACAAAATGAGGAAGCCAAGCAAAGGACAATAGCTGATTCTCTAAGGAAAGTTGAAGAACAACGGCAGCAGCAAGCACTTTTAGCCGTTAAGGAGGAAGTACACAAAAAAATGGTTCAAGACTCTCTTCGTAGGGCCGAGGAGGATAAGGCTAAAATACTGGCTAGTGCAAAAGCTAAAGCGGAAGCGGCACGAATTGCGGAGGAAACAAAGAAAAGAGTAGAAGAACAAACCCGTTTGGCTACAGCAGCTAAAGCGCAAGAGGAAGCCAGAAAGTTGGCAATTGCCGATTCGCTCCAAAAAGTTGAAGTATTACGGCAACAAGCAATTGCATTTGCAAAATCGCAGGAACAAGCTCGTCAAGTTGCAACTGCTGACTCTTTAAAGAAAGTACAGGAATTAGCCAAAAAACAAGCTGAGATTAATGCAGCGCTGGCCGCTAAGCAACTTGCCCTACAAGATTCATTACGAAGATCTGATGATGCTAAGGCTAAGTTAATTGCCAAACAAAAAGCGAAGGAGGATGCAGAACAAATTGCAGCTGAAACCAAAAAACAGGCAGAATTACAAGCAACCTTAGCAGCGGCTGCCACCGCTGCTGCAGAGGCAAAGAAACAGGCCGTTTCCGATTCGCTCCAACAGGTTGAACTCCAGCGTCAAAAATTAAATATGTTGGCAAAGGCTCAAGAGGAGGCTCGCCAAAAAAGTGTGGCAGATTCGTTAAAAAATGCTCATATTATTGCTAAACAGCAAGCCGATTTAAAAACAGCATTAGCTGCGAAAGAGCTAGCCAGCAAGGATTCTTTAAGAAGAGTCGAGGAAACAAAAGCAAAGTTGCTGGCAGCTCAGCAGGTAAAAGAGGAGGCCGCTCGCCTTACTTTGGAAAATCAAAAGAGAGCAGAGGAGATAGAAAAGATAGCCGCAGAAAACAAGGCAAAAGAGCAAGAGCATCAAAAGACCATTGCCGATTCACTTCAAAAGGTTGAACAAAATAGGCAACTAATCATACAAAACAATAAAGCCTTATTGGTTGCTAAGCAGCAAGCACTTTCCGACTCGCTGGCCAAAATTGATTCCATCAAAAGAATACAGCAAGCGATACAACTGACAAAGGATGAAGCACAAAAAAAACAGCTACAAGATTCGGTAAAAAAGGCTGATGAGCAAAGACAGATAGCTTTAGCTGATGAAAGAAAGAAAAAGGAAGAAGAGCTAAGGAAAGACGCTCAGGATCGTAAGTTAAAGCAACTTGAACTCCTTGTTCATTCCTCGCAACTGAAGGAGGCGAAGGACCAAATTGACGAAGTTGAAAAGATGAATCTTAGCAAAATTTACTCCAACAACAGAACAGAGGAATACTACGAACGGCCAAGAGTCAAGGTAACTCGTGTTATCTATAACAGTCATGGTATAATTACCGTTTTTACTAAGGCCGTTCATGCCTTTGGAGAGACCTACTATTTCGAGGATAATCAATCAATTTCTGAGACCTTTTATAATATTGAAACATCTAAATAATCAAATCATTACAAACTTTACCTAAAGTCTTTAAAAAAGCATAACTATTTTTAGTTATGCTTTTTGCTTATTCAGTGGATGGAAATTTCTAAATAATAGCTAGGGATTTGTGTTGTAGATCTTAACAACGAGTTTGGAAATGCAAAAATGTGAGGCACTATAAAAACCATTCTTTTTTGATATTTTTGTCAATTACTTGATACATTATTGCTTTTTTTCGACAAATAATAAATAATCTTATCATGATAACCGTTGATTGCAAGGGCTTACTATGTCCTCGACCATTAATAGAAGCAAAAAAAGCCTTTACACAGGCACCAATCGGTGAAACGTTGGTTATTGTTGTTGATAACGAAACTGCGGTTTTTAATCTAACCAGCTATTTTACTGGGAATGGAATTGAATCCAACACTAAAATGGAGGGAAGTCTTCACTTAGTAACAGTTACCAAGGGGATCTCTCAGCATGATACTTTGGAAAAATCTAGACCAGAAGAATATTGTCAAATTCCGCAAGAAAATCCACAAACGGAAAACACGGTTGTATTAATTGCAAGCGACAAAATGGGAGATGGTGACCCTGAACTTGGAACCATACTTATGAAAGGTTTTTTTGTAGCATTGGCCGAAACCGAAACTGTTCCCCAAGAGGTAATATTCTACAATTCAGGAGTGCTGCTTACAACCAAGCATTCCGCAATTATTCAATCATTGGAACAACTTAAAGCAAAAGGCGTGCAGATTACAGCATGTGGTACCTGTGCTGATTTTTACGATATAAAAAGGAGTATAGAGATTGCCACTATTTCTAATATGTATAGTATTGTTACCGCCATTAATTTGGCCAAAAAAGTTATAAGACCCTAGGATAATGGAATTATTGAAATACTTCGATAATAGTGCAACGAGCTTTCCCAAACCACCTGAGGTGGGGACATTTATTCAGAACTATTTAGCAGTTGGTGGTACTTATGGTAGAAGTGGCTATCCAAGAGCAGCAGAATCTACCGCGTTAGTGGAGCAGCTTCGGGATAAACTTGCCATCACCTTTGGTATTGATCAGCCGGAAAATATTGCATTTTGTGCAAATTCAACCCAGGCAATTAACACCATTTTACGCGGTATTAAGTTCGGCAAACAAGAGATACTGATTTCTCCACTCGAGCATAATGCAGTGACCCGACCACTAGAAATGATGAGAAAAACGAGAGGCGTTAAATTCCATGTTATCTCTCACCATAAAGATGGGTTAATAGATATTGAGGGGTTGAAAAAACAGCTTAATTCCCGGATAGGCATGGTCGTAGTCAATCATCAGAGCAACGTGAATGGCCTCGTACAGCCTATTGCCGAAATCAAAAAAGCAATAGGTGATATTCCAATCCTGGTTGATGCCTCACAAAGCGCTGGTGGTATCCCCATCGATTGTAATCAATATGGCATTGATTATTTAGCATTTACAGGCCATAAAGGATTACTTGGGCCAACAGGCATTGGTGGATTTTATACACGTGAACCAGAGTCCATTGAACCCCTTATTTTTGGTGGAACCGGAAGTAACTCCAGTAGCTATGATATGCCTACAAGTCTTCCCGATAAATTTCAAGCTGGTACTCCCAATATGATTGGAGCTGCTGGACTTTTAGGCGCACTTCTTGCAAACATAACCGTGCAGCATTCACGCTCCAACTTTGTGGAAATGCTTCAGCATCTTAATAGTATTCAAGGGTTAGAACTATTTTGTGCCACTGAAATAGAGCATCAAGGCGAGACGTTCTCGTTTCGATATACAAATGAAAATCCTGGCAATACGGCATTTAGACTATATCAATTATTTGGAATTGAAACAAGATCGGGATTGCACTGTGCTCCATTAGCTCATGCAACAATCGGTAGCTTACCTCATGGATTAGTTAGAGTATCGCTCTCGCCTTTTCACACGTTAAAAGATTTGGAATATCTAACAAATTCCATTGAGAAAGCAAGGTTAGACCATAAATTCTAAACAGATGACCATTTTATTATTTCCAAACGTTCGTATGGTTATAAAGGCTGAAAAATTTCTTCACCAACTTGGTAAAGCAGGTATGGTTAGACCAGTGCCCACTTCCATATCATCCGAATGTGGTATGTGTATCGAAATTGATGACATCGATTCCGAATTAACGGCTGAGCTGCTGCAAAATGCTGGCTTTAATGTAACGTTAACTAAAAATATAAAAAATTAATGGATATTGATTTACTATCACTGGTGGAATCAGGCGGATGTTCGGCCAAACTTCCAGCCATAGAGTTGGAAAAGGTATTAAAGAATTTTCCTAAAATAACCGACCCTAATCTTCTTGTCGATATTGATACTCAGGATGACGCTGCAGTATATAAGATTTCCGAAAATCAAGCATTGATATTTACCACCGATTTCTTTCCACCAATTTGTAGCGATCCCTTTGAATTTGGTCAAATTGCCGCTGCAAACTCACTTTCGGATGTATATGCAATGGGAGGGAAGCCGATTCTTGCACTTAATATAGCCATGTTTCCGTCAACTTTGCCACTCGATGCATACGCTAAAATTTTGGAGGGAGGCCTTAATAAGGTTACGGAATCAAGAGCATTGCTTGTGGGGGGGCATACCATTGATGATACACCTCCAAAGTATGGCCTAGCTGTTGTTGGAATGGTAGATCCTAAAAATCTAGTCACAAATGCTGGTCTTAAAGTTGGCGATGTGCTCATACTAACCAAGCCAATTGGTAGTGGAATATTGGTTTCGGGTCAAAAAATTGGGCTAGCTAGCCTAGAGGCCTACATTACCGCCCTTAAAAACATGAAAGTGCTGAATAGTAATGTATTAAATGTTTTTCAAATGGGGCAGGTTAGGGGTGGAACTGATGTTACGGGCTTTGGTCTCCTTGGGCATGTTCTCAAAATGGCCCGAGCTAGCAATGTCTCCATTCAAATTACCGCTTCAGCAGTTCCATATCTTCCCCAGGCTTACAGCTTAGCAAATGATGGATGTATTCCCGGAGCTACCTTTAGAAATTTAAAATACGTTGAAAATGAGACGATTTTTGCATCAAATGTGCAATTTGCACATCGTGCATTATTGGCCGATGCACAAACTTCGGGTGGTATAGTATTCGGAATTCATCCCTCGTTAGCCCAAGACGCCATTTTAATGCTTAAAAATAGTGGTGCTGAACGGGCTGCTATTATTGGAAATGTTGAAGAACCAGCTAATCATTATCATATAAAAGTGACTGAATAATAGAGAAATGAAACTGCACGAGGGGGATACATTTACATTTAAAGTTTTTGCGAAGAGAAATTTTGAGCCTAATCCAACGTCAGCATTTTTTATTTTGGAAGGTCCTAATGGCGGAAAATTTTTGCTTCCCTGTGAACCTTACCACGCATATGGGATTGAAATAGGCCAAAAAATACGCTGTAGAATAGACAAAATAAGCTGTTCTGGTAAAATATACATTGAACCGGAGAACCCGTTTTATATGGTTGGAAAAACCTACTTATTTTCTGTTCTCAAAATACAAAGAAACATACTCCAAAATGCAGAAGTAGCCGTTGTGGCTTTTGTACTCGATAAAATTGGCAATACAGTAGAGGTTATTGTTGATAAATCAGTAACTGCAAATAGTTCCATTACTTGTCTAGTAACGCGCATAAAAAAAGGACACCTGTATCTGGAATTTACAGGAGAAAAACCTTCCTTTTATCAATTTGAGGAAAATACATGGTCCGATTTTTTAATTATCGGGGAACACCTACATTCAAATGGAGATAATAATCTAATTATCAAATCAATAAACAATGGAACTCAACACTTTATTCCAATTGAGGATTACAAACATTATGGATTAAGAGTTGGTCAAACCATTTCAGCGTTAGTAACAAGAAGTAGTAAAAACGGCATTTATTATATCGAACCAAAGAATCCACGATACATCCTTGGAGAAAAATATCTTTTTGAAATTGCTGATATTTCAAAATTTACACGACAAGAGGATGACGCAAATATAGTTATTGTCGCGGTAGTAGATCAATTACAACAGAAAACATCGTTCATCTGGGAAAAATGCAATCTTCCTACTATTGGGGAGACTGTTGAATGCAAAGTAGTTGGTTTTAGAAAAGGCAAGCTAGTATTACAATAATAAAAAAAGTGGATTAAACAATCCACTTAATCTTCATCGTATTCATCATAAGAACTTTCATCGGGTTGATCTGCCAGATTATCCGCTCCGGGAACTATATCTTCCTCTTCGCCATAGTAATCTTTTTCATCCTCATCCTTTGACTTGTTATCAACTTTAACATCAACCTTTACTAAGAAACTGGTGTCTTCGTCATCTATTGTAAAATAATAGAAGAATTCGCCATTGGGCTTTTCAAATTTCTTAATAAAATCCCAATAGCCACTGGGATATTTAGCGCGTACCAATTCAAGCTGAACAGAAGTTAGATTCTTGACATTGGTGATAACACGTTTTTTCACTTTTTTTTCCATAGATGAATGGCCCTGATTTTTTTTGCAATTATACGCTAAAAAATGAATATGCAATAGGTATTTTGAGATGAAAATTAAAAAAATGTATTTAGCATAACCATCTTATAAACAAGACGATAATATTTTATGCAATAAAAAAGGCAAAATATCTCCTTCGCAATAGCTCATTTTGTTCGCTTAAGTGGTCATTTTGAAGTTCTAAAAAGGTAAAATTTAAATCCTATAATTAATATTATGTTAACTTATCTTTAAATTAGAAAAAGGGGCATAACCCCTTTTCCAAACTAATTATTAGTTTCCTTTAAGTGCGTTAAATTTATCTTGAAACTCTTTGTACTTTGCCATCATGTCCTCACTATCATTTCTGAAGCGAAAGTATAAATTTTTTAGTGTCTCAGTTACCACCAATTCATTGGGCTGTAATTGATAAGCCTTCTCAATATAGGGTAATGATTTCTTAAAGTATGTATCAGCCTCTGCTAACAACTTTTCATAACCTTTTGAATCTTCCATTGGTAACTTGTTGGCAACTTCAACCTTAGATGCTCCTTGATTGTAATACATAACACCAAGATTAAAGTAAGCATCAAAATACTCAGGGCTGATTTCAATTGCCTTCTTATAAGCACTCTCAGCCTTATTTAAGTCAGGCAATTTTTCATAGAGAGCAGCCTCTGCAAAGTATAATGATGCATTGGTAGAATCAGTGGCAATGGCCTTATTCAAATAATCGATTACTTTGACTGGATTCTCATTCTTAATAATGTAGTAGTTAATCAATGAAAGCATCAAGGTTTTGTTTGTTGGAAACAAAGAAAACCCTTTTTCAATGGTATTTCCTGCTTTTACAGTATCTCCAGTGGCCATATCACAACTATATAGATAGTAATACAGTTCGCCATTGTTTGTATAGTTAATTTCAAGCGACTTTTCGAGATATTTAACTCCTTCATTGCACTTGCCAGCAAGTTGAGCCGTAACTCCTGCATAGTAAATAATTGTAGAGTCTACAATATTTAGCGCTGGATGGCTAGAACAAAGGTGACTTCCTTCGAAGCAGTGAAATGCACTTGCATAATCTTGTTGAGCATAATAGTTCATGGCAGCAATATTGAACTTTGTTACCAAAGAACTTAGGCCCTCACCTATTTTCTTTACTTGTTTCTTATCGCCATCTAAAACATACGCCTTATCAAATGATTTGTATGCATTTTGATAAGTGCTATCCAAAAAAGGATTTGTTTCTTTCCAGAAAATTAACTTACCACCAGATACATAAAGAGTAAAGTAAGGATATACATCCTCCTCGAATGGTTCTTTATTAATTTCAACCTGATTGGTTGATGTAGGCGATCCATACATCAATTTTGTTTCCTGAATGGACATATTTGTCCTAAGCTGATAGTTGTGAACATCAATTGCATCTAAATAAACCTGTCCCCTATTAATCCATACTTTGGGGTTGTCTACCTTTTTTGGATTTTCGATTTCTTTTGTGCTTTTTTCAAAGCTTTTCTTGATTTGATCTGCATTGGGAATTCCAGTAACCTGCCCAAATGCTACTTGGCCAACAAGAGCTATAGTTACTAATAAAAGATACTTTTTCATTGGTGTATCAGATTGGGTTAGTAATAAGATGTTTGTGCAATATTAGTAATTAATTGTTAATCTTCAATTGTGGTATCAACATCAAGTTCATCGGCAACTGGTTGAACAGCAACTTCATCGTCATCACCTTTCTGTACAAGTGCTACCGCTGCAATTTCATCTTGTTTCCTAATGTTAATTAACTTAACACCCTGTGTTGCCCTACCGGTAATACGAATATCACTTACATGAAGACGGATTGTAATACCTGTCTTTGTTATGATCATCAGGTCATTATTGTCGGTAACGCCCTTAATTGCAATAAGTTTACCAGTTTTATCCGTAATATTTAGTGTTTTTACACCCTTGCCCCCCCTGTTTATTATTCTATAATCCTCCAAACTTGAGCGTTTTCCATATCCCTTTTCCGAAACAACCAATATATCTTGGACGTTCTCATCTGTGCAAACCATTCCTACAACCTCATCGATTGCGGAAATACTGATACCCTTAACGCCAGATCCAGTTCTCCCAATGGCTCTCACTTGATTTTCTGGAAAGCGAACGGCTTTACCCTCTTTGGCAGCAAGGAGAATATGCTCTAAACCATCGGTTAACTTTGCTTCAATAAGCTGGTCCCCCTCCTTTATGGTAATAGCATTTACACCCGTTTGGCGAGGTCTTGAGTATGCCTGGAGCAATGTTTTTTTAATTATACCCTTCTTTGTACAAAGGATTATATAATTTGTGGTAATATATTCAATATCAGTTAGTTTTTCAACATTAATATAAGCCTTTACCATATCGTTAGGCTCAATATTAATGATATTTTGAAGTGCTCGTCCCTTGGTTGCTTTTGCTCCTTCTGGAATATCATACACCTTTAGCCAATAGCAACGTCCCTTTTCAGTAAAAAGAAGCATGGTATTGTGCATGGATGCAACAAATATATGCTCTATGAAATCTTCATCACGCGTTGATGAGCCTTTAGTGCCTACACCACCCCTATTTTGTGTTTTAAATTCAGTAAGAGGTGTCCTTTTTATGTAGCCCAAATGAGATATGGTAATAACCACATCCTCATCTGCATAGAAATCTTCTGGATTAAACTCCTCGGCATGTCGAACAATTTCTGTTCTACGTTCATCGTTGTATTTTTCCTTTATCTCAAGAAGTTCGTCCTTAATAATTTTCATCTGAAGTTCTACATCAACAAGTATTTGCTTGTAGAATTCGATTTTCTTCATCAGCTCATCATATTCTTCCTTGATTTTCCCTCGCTCGAGTCCGGTAAGACTGCGCAAACGCATTTCAATAATTGCTCTAGACTGAAGATCAGAGAGGTTAAAATTAGCCATCAACCCTTCACGAGCGATATCAGGAGTTGCCGAAGCTCTAATAAGCGTAATTATTTCGTCGATATGATCGAGAGCAATAACCAATCCTTCCAGTATGTGCGCCCGCTTTTCTGCCTGATCTAGATCGTATCTTGTTCTTCGCATCACAACATCATGTCGATGTTCTACAAAACAAGAGATCAAATCCTTCAAATTTAACTGCCGAGGTTTTCCATCAACCAGCGCAATATTATTTACCGCAAATGAAGATTGAAGTTGGGTGAATTTGTAGAGATTATTAAGAACCACATTGGCTACCGCCTCCTTTTTAAGTATAATTACGATGCGCATCCCATTACGGTCAGACTCATCGTTAATATAGGAGATGCCATCAAGTTTTTTATCATTGATCAAATCGGCTATTTTCTTAATCATTTCAGCCTTATTGACCATGTATGGAATCTCGTTTACAATGATTTTAGCCCTACCACTATCTGTAAACTCAAGTTCCGTCTTTGCTCTAATTACAATACGGCCTCGTCCAGTTTCAAAGGCTTCTTTAACCCCCTGATAGCCATAAATGATACCTCCGGTAGGAAAATCTGGACCTTTGACATACTTTAACATCTCCTCAATAGTAATGTCGCGATTATCGATATATGCGCAGGTTGCATCTACCACTTCGCCAAGATTATGAGGGGCCATATTGGTTGCCATACCAACGGCTATTCCCGATGCTCCATTTACCAACAACATTGGAATTCTAGTTGGTAAAACCGTGGGCTCTTCAAGAGAGTCATCGAAGTTTAACCTAAAATCAACGGTATTCTTATCGATATCGGCTAGAGATTCCTCTGCAATTTTTTTTAATCGCGCTTCGGTATAACGCATTGCTGCGGGGCTATCACCATCTACCGAACCAAAGTTACCTTGACCGTCGACAAGGGGATATCTGAGTGACCAATCTTGAGCCATTCGAACCATGGCATCATATACTGAAGTATCGCCATGAGGATGATATTTTCCAAGCACCTCTCCAACGATACGTGCCGATTTCTTATAGGGTTTATTAGCCATTACCCCCAATTCCGACATTCCAAATAATACTCTCCGGTGCACTGGCTTAAGCCCGTCCCTTACATCGGGAAGAGCACGAGATACTATAACCGACATCGAATAATCGATGTAAGCAGATTTCATCTCCTCCTCAATATTAATCTTGATAATCTTTTCTCCTTCAGCCATAATCCGATGATTTCTCGTTTTCGATTAGCGTGCTAAAGTACTTATTTATTATGGAATTTTCTGGCCTTTATGTCCCAATTTATCAACAAAAATTAAGTTGTATAGCAGAAAACATTGAATTAGTTACGAATTAGAGATTACTTTATGCAATTCGTAGGCAAAGTTTAAACAACCATCCTTAATTTGGGTTTATTGTATTATTTTAGTGCAAAATTTCAACCAAAGGAGTAAGTATGGACTCTAACTTTTCAAAACGAATTAAGGACATTCTCAGTTACAGCAAAGAAGAGGCTATTAGGCTGGGAAATCCTTCCATTGGTACCGAACATCTTTTTCTAGGAATTCTGCGTGAAGGTGAGGGTATTGCTGTTGATATACTTAAATCACTTGGTGCAGATATTCCCGCTCTTAAGCAGCATGTAGAGGAGAAAATTCGTACTGATATGATTATGGATCTTTCTGAATTAGAAAACTTAAATCTCTATAAATCTGCTGAAAGAGCATTAAAGTTGGTATTTCTCGAAGCTCGAGCATTGAAGAGCGAAACCGTTAATTCTGCGCATCTCTTACTGGCAATTTTGAAAGATGAGGGTAGTATGGTTTCTTTAATCCTAGCGGAATCGAGTATCGATTACTTTGTTGTTAAAAATAAGCTCGAAGGAAGTCAAGTCCAATCAAGGGCTGATTACTCTGACGACGACGACGAAAAGGAACAATTTGGTGCCCCGAAGGGTACTCCGCAGCCAGGAGGAAGACCAACATCAGATACTCCGGTGCTAGATAATTTTGGAATTGATTTAACTAAGGCAGCGGAAGAAAATAGGTTAGATCCAATTATAGGACGGGAACGCGAAATTGAGCGCATTGCTCAAATACTAAGCCGTAGAAAGAAAAATAACCCAATTCTTATTGGTGAACCAGGGGTTGGTAAATCTGCCATTGCTGAGGGACTCGCATTAAGAATTATAAAGAAAAAAGTTTCAAGAGTTCTTTTTAATAAACGAGTTGTTGCTCTTGATATAGCAGCAATAGTAGCCGGAACTAAATACCGTGGACAGTTTGAAGAACGGATGAAAGCCATCCTCAATGAATTGGCAAAAACCAGCAATGTAATCCTCTTCATTGATGAAATTCATACGATTGTTGGTGCTGGTGGAGCTACCGGTTCACTAGATGCCGCCAACATGCTAAAGCCAGCACTTGCACGTGGAGAAATTCAGTGCATTGGAGCCACTACTCTTGATGAATATCGTGAACATATTGAAAAGGATGGTGCCTTAGAGCGCCGTTTTCAGAAAGTAATGGTTGAGCCAACTTCACCCGAAGAGACTTATGAGATTTTGAATAATATTAAGGAGCGCTATGAGGATCACCACAACGTATTGTATACTCCTGAGGCAATTGATGCCTGCGTAAAGCTTACGCAACGATATATCTCCGACCGTCACTTGCCCGATAAAGCGATAGATGCCCTTGATGAAGCAGGATCTAGAGTTCATATTGCTAACATTAAGGTGCCTGAGAGGGTGGTCATGCTCGAAAAACAGATTGAGGAAACACGAAACGAAAAACTCAAAGCAGTAAAAAATCAAAATTTTGAAATGGCTGCTTCCTTTCGTGATCGTGAACGGCAGTTTTCGGAGCTCCTTGATCAAGAGCAAAAAAAATGGGAAAAAGAACTCTCTCAAAATCGAGAAACCGTTGATGCAGAAAAAGTTGCAGAAGTTGTAGCAATGATGACGGGTGTTCCTGTTCAGCGAATTGCTCAAGCAGAGGGTGAAAGACTTTTAAAAATGGCTGATGAACTTAAGACCAAAATTATTGGTCAAGATGAAGCCATTGAGAAGATTGTAAGGTCTATTCAACGAAATAGAGCTGGTCTAAAAGATCCTTTAAAACCAATTGGTACGTTTGTATTTCTAGGCCCTACCGGCGTTGGAAAAACACAACTAGCCAAAGTGTTAGCAAAATACCTATTCGATTCAACCGACAACCTCATCAGAATAGACATGAGCGAATACATGGAGAAATTCTCCGTATCGCGTCTTGTTGGAGCACCTCCTGGCTACATCGGTTATGAGGAAGGTGGTCAACTAACTGAAAAAGTTCGAAGAAAGCCATATTCGGTTGTTCTCCTAGATGAGATTGAAAAAGCACACCCTGACGTATTTCACATTCTACTTCAAGTGTTGGACGAAGGGCTCCTCACCGACTCATTGGGTAGGAAGGTAGATTTCAAAAATACGATCGTTATAATGACATCGAATATTGGTAGTCGCGAGCTCAAGGAATTTGGTCAGGGAGTGGGATTTGCCACGAAGGCAAAATCAGACTCACCAAATGAATATTCAAAAAGCCTTGTTCAAAAAGCGTTGAGAAAGACTTTTGCTCCTGAGTTTATAAATCGAATAGACGATATTGTGATGTTTAATTCGCTAGAGCGTAAGGAACTGCACAAGATAATTGACCTTGAACTTAAAGGCTTAATTGACAGAGTTATAGCGTTAGGATTTAATGTTAAGATAAGTCTTGCCGCCAAAGATTTTTTGGTGGATAAAGGTTACGACATTCAATTTGGTGCTCGCCCACTAAAACGTGCCATTCAAAAATATCTTGAAGATCCTCTTGCGGAGGTAATAATAAAAGGCACCTTGATACCCAATAGCACCATTAATGTGGGATATACCAAGGGCAAGGAAGAGCTAACCCTCAAACTTGGCAAGAATAGTTTAACCGATGCTGATGAACAAAACGATTAGCACGATGTTTTAAAAAGCGGCTCAATCACGTGGCCGCTTTTTTTTAATATATATAATTATTATCATGGAAAAAAATAGTACAAAAGTGACCTTTGGAGGTAATCCTGTCACGTTAATGGGCACAGAGGCTAAGGTTGGCCAAGTTGCTCAAGATTTTACCGTTATTAATAGTGCTCTTAAGCCTGTAAAACTTTCAGATTACGTAGGTAAGGTGAAGATCATCTCTGTATTCCCATCGGTGGATACCTCAGTTTGTTCTGCACAAAATCACCGTTTCAATAAGGAAGCTTCAATGCTTGACGATAAAATTCAAATAATTGGCATTTCTAACGACCTTCCTTTTGCACTTGGTCGCTATTGTGGCGCAGAGGGTATTGATCGGATTATTACGCTTTCTGACCACAAAGACTTGGATTTTGCGATGAAATACGGTTTTCTAATTCAGGAACTTCGGTTATTAACCAGGGGTGTGATTGTAATAGATGCTAAAAATGTAATTCGCTATGTGGAATATGTCTCAGAAGTTACACATGAGCCTAACTATGAGGCGGCAATTAAGATTGCCAAGGAGCTAGTTTAAAAAAAAGCGTGATTAATCACGCTTTTTTTAATTTATGATGCCAATAAGGTCATATTCAAGCGAATCGATAATCTCAACTTCATAAAAGTGACCAATTTCTATAACGTTATCACTTTTTTTGACGAGAACCTCTCCATCAACCTCTGGTGAATCGTATTCACTACGTCCAATATAAAACTCACTATCTTCAGAATCGATGAGTACTCGTAAACGTTTTCCAACCTTTTGGGAGTTCAGGTTCTCTGATATTTCTTGTTGCAGTTTCATGATAATACCTGCTCGACGAATTTTTTCTTCCGTTGTAAGCATATCCTTATAATTCTCTGCTGCAAATGTTCCCTCCTCTTCCGAGTATGGAAACACTCCAAGCCTATCAAATTTTATTTCCTTAACAAAAGCACAAAGTTCATCAAACTCTGTTTGTCCCTCCCCCGGATGTCCAACTAGTAATGTGGTACGTAAGGTTAAGTTTGGAATTTTAGTCCTAAGTTGCCGTATCAGCTCATAGGTTTCTGCCTTGGTAATACCTCTATGCATTGACTTTAGAACAACATCACTAATATGCTGAAATGGAATATCGAGGTAGCTGCAAATTTTTGAATTTGAAGCGATTGTTTCCATTAAATCCAATGGAAATTGATAAGGAAAGGCGTAGTGTAACCTAATCCACTCAATACCCTTTATGGTTGATAGGCGGTTTAATAGTTCAGAAATTTGTCTCTTTCCGTATATGTCTATGCCATAGAATGTACTATCTTGAGCAATTATAATAAGTTCCTTTACACCCACTGAGGCTAATTTTTCCGCCTCCTTGACCAGCTGATCAATCGATTTTGAAATATGCTTACCTCTTATTAAAGGTATTGCGCAGTATGAGCAGCCCCATGAGCAACCTTCCGATATTTTAAGGTATGCAAAGTGTGAAGGGGTGGTAATAACTCTTTCTCCCAATAGATCTTCCCTATATTGGGCTCCAAGCACTTTGACTACTGTTTTAAACTCATTTACACCAAAAAAACCATCTACCTCAGGTATCTCCTTTGTTAACTCCTCCCTATATCGCTCAGAAAGGCATCCGAAAACAAACAATTTCTTAATTTGTCTCTCCTTTTTCTGCTCAACATACTTCAATATCATGCTAATGGATTCCTCCTTTGCATCACCAATAAATCCACATGTATTAATTAGCACGATATCGGATTGCTCGTCACTATTATGAACCACCTGAAATCCTGATGCTGTCAATTGTCGCATTACAAATTCAGAATCGACAATATTTTTGGAACAACCAAGCGTAACAACGCTTATTTTCTGAGTTTCACTCATCATAAATCAGATAGTTTTATCGCAAAAAAGAATTTACTAATAGAGCGTAAACCTTTATGAATACTAAAGACAGGCTCTACTTGAAAAGAGATTCTACAAAAGCTTTCCTGTCAAAAATTTGAAGGTCTCCGATACCTTCGCCGAGCCCAATATACTTAACTGGGATTTTAAATTGATCGGAGATACCAATTACGACTCCGCCTTTGGCTGTACCGTCTAATTTAGTAATTGCTAATGCATTAACCTCCGTTGCTTTAGTAAATTGACGAGCCTGCTCAAATGCATTTTGACCCGTAGAACCATCAAGAACAAGTAATACTTCGTGTGGAGCTGTTGGAATTACCTTCTTCATAACATTTTTAATCTTGGTAAGCTCATTCATGAGATTTACCTTGTTATGAAGCCTACCAGCAGTATCAATAATCACGATATCGGCCTTCTTTGTTATAGCCGAAGTTAGTGTATCAAAGGCAACAGATGCTGGGTCGGAACCCATCTGCTGTTTGATTATTTCGACACCCGCCCTTTCGGCCCAAACAACAAGCTGTTCGACGGCAGCAGCCCGGAAAGTATCAGCAGCGCCAATCAACACCTTTTTACCTGCTTCGGTAAACATATTGGAGAGCTTTCCGATGGTTGTTGTTTTTCCAACACCGTTGACTCCTACCACCATAATAACGTAAGGGCCATCGTTGCTAGTAAATTCATTATTGTGCTCAATGCTTGCGTTATTTTCTTCAAGCATAAGCGAAATTTCATCTTTCAAAATGATGTTGAGCTCTGAGGTATTTAAAAATTTCTCCCGAACAACCCGCTCCTGTATACGCTCAATTATCTTTAGGGTAGTTTCAACCCCAACATCCGAAGTAATCAACACCTCTTCTAAGGCATCAAGCACATCATCATCCACCCGGGAACGACCTGCTATAGCACGCGACATCTTCCTGAAAACACTCTCCTTCGTTTTTTCAAGACCCTTGTCAAGTGTCTCCTGTTTACCTGAGAAAATATCGAAAATACCCATTTTAGCAAATTTAATGGCTAGCGATAATAACAAAAAAGCTTCCTTAACAGAAGCTCCTTTTGTTCAATATTCTAAACGGTTTTATTTTTTAGCAAAAAAATCTTTCACTTCTGCATTGAGAACCATTTCTTCTTTAAATACATAGGCTCCAGTCTTCTCGGACTTCACCATTTTAACGCATTTAGTAAAATTTTTACCTGCGCCTTTTTGCAAGGTTGCAACTACTTTCTTTGCCATTGCTCAACTTATTTAATTTCTCTGTGAACAGTTACTTTCTTAAGAATTGGGTTGTATTTTTTACGCTCAATTCTATCTGGTGTGTTTTTCTTGTTTTTTGTGGTAATATACCTCGAAGTGCCGGGCATTCCACTTTCTTTATGTTCGGTGCATTCCAAAATTACCTGCACTCGGTTACCTTTCTTTGCCATTGCTAAATGCCTTTTTTACAGTTTCTTAGTATTCACAAATTAAACCAACACTCTGTGCCCTTTTAATGGCCTCTTTAAGACCAATTTTGTTGATGGTTCGCATGCCAGCAGCAGAAACCTTAAGGGTCACCCAACGGTTTTCTTCTTCAAGAAAAAATTTCTTCTTCTGAAGGTTTGGGTTGAACATTCTTTTTGTTTTTTTATTGGAGTGAGAAACATTGTTTCCTACTCTTGGAACTCTACCCGTTATTTGACAAATCTTTGACATTGCTCGATATTTAATGCTACCATTATTTTCAAAACAGAGCGCAAATTACGCTAATTAATTCCAATAATTCAAATATTTGAATCTTTTTTTTAGACTATTTCGAGACATTTCGCAATATTTCTTCCCTTAGGAGGTTAATAGCTATTGCTGAAGCCCTAAGAATATTCTGCTCTCTACTATTTCCAAAAGTAAACCTTGCCGATTTTGTCCCTTGTGGTCCAGAAATGGCGACCCATGTAGTTCCAACCGGCTTATCGTCACTTCCTCCAGATGGCCCTGCAATGCCTGAGGTAGCGATAGCGTAGGTTGTATTGAATACAGCTCTACATCCATCAGCCATCTGTCTAACTACCTGTTCACTAACTGCTCCAAAAGCATCCAGTGTTTCCAATTTGACACCAAGTAATTTTGTCTTGATGTGGTTTGAATAAGCAACCATAGAACCAATAAAATAGGCACTACTTCCGGGTATCAGCGTAATTAAATGAGCAATATTTCCACCCGTACAACTTTCTGCTACTGAAACAGACATATTGTTATCTTTCAGTAAATTACCAACAACCATTTCAAGTGATTGATCGCCAATAGCAAAAATATTATCGGGTATAATTAACTTTAGTCCGGCAATATGCTTTTCGATCTCTTGCTGGAGTTGCAATCTATTGTGACCATGAGCTGAAAGCCGTAACTTAATTGCGCCCGGGCTTGGTAGGTATGCTAATTTAATATGTGCTGGTAAACTATCCTCCCATGCCAATATCTTCTTTGCCAGCATGGATTCCGGAAGGCCAAATGTCATTACTGTTTGATGGACAATGTCCACATCAGCAAACAGCTGTTTTACAATAGGTAATACCTCATTGCTTACAAGATATTCCATCTCCAAGGGTACACCAGGCAAAGAGAAAATGAACTTGCCATTATTTTTGAATAGCATGCCTGCTGCCGTTCCAACTTTATTATTTAAAACGGTAGCGCAGGATGGAATTAGCGCCTGATTATGATTAAGGTCGTTCATCTCAACACCTCTTGACGCAAGTAGTGATTTCACATGAGATAATACCTTATCATTGAGGATTAAATCGCAATGGAAATATGAAGCGAGTGTCTTTTTTGTTAAATCATCCCTGGTAGGACCCAAACCTCCGGTAAGTACTATAATATCTGCATCCATTCTTGCATTATCCAACGCTTTACATATATGCGTTGAATCATCTGAAACAGAAGTAATTTGATGAATAATTACACCAATAGAACTTAAGGCTGAGGCAATATAAGCCGAATTCGTATCGACAGTTTGTCCAATTAGAAGTTCATCCCCAATGGTAATAATTTCTGCAATCATTATCTTTAAGTATTATAGGATAAAAGGGCGGCCAAAGACCGCCCTTTTATCGGCAAGAGCCTCTCACGGGATTTGAACCCGCGACCTGCTGTTTACGAAACAGCTGCTCTACCGCTGAGCTAAAGAGGCAAAATTGTTGCGCAAAAATAGCTCTTTTTAATAAACCCCAAAGCATGAAACCAATTTACTTAAGCGAATCCAAAAGCTTTTTCGCTTTCAGTCTATCGTTCAGCACTGTTCGATATTCAGTAATATATAGTTTTTTTGGTCCCAGTGAATCTGCCACGTTAAGCCAGCTAACAGCAAGACTGTAATCACCATTAACCTCACTAGCCACGGCAAGATTATAAGCAGCCTTATTCTTTAGATTATTCCTGCCTTTTTCGCCAACCATCCAGCTCCAAATTTTAATAGCCTTGGTCCAATTACCTTCACTTACATCATTCTCTGCCATTTTCATGTATGAATTATTGCAGGAAATAATTTTTCTGTATTGCGTTGTCCATTGAGGTGTAAAAGCAGAAAGACTATTAATGCCAACATCACCTCCTACGTAACTTGCTACATCAACAAATTTTGGAAGGTTATCGATGGCCTCTCGTCTCGATGTTCCAAATGCATCCCATGAATATGCCTTTTTAAAAATATGTTCGGCTTGCACTGTTTGTGAATCAGGACCATAAATACGCCATATACCCAGTGCATTAATGGTAAAAAAGGCATGATATCCATATTCGTTTTGAAAGTCTGGAAGCACCGTAATATCTGGATTCAAGGCAAAAAAATCTAGTGAAATAACTTGCTGAGAATTGGTACTTTCAATAATTTTATCTAGAGAATCCTTCGGTAATATAAAGGTGGAAGAGATGGAGCTATCTGATTTTACTAGGTGTGATGTAACTACATTTGCACGAGACCCAACGGCCGGCGTAGCCAATCCATCTCTAAGAGCATAGGCAGCCGCTTCAGAAGCAATACTATCTAGCTTACTCACAAGAACTTGTTCGGGATCTGTCAACCTATTCGATTCACTATAGGTAAAGTTAACCGTAGTGTTTAACCGTGGTGACATATAGTAAACAGTTGGTGGTTCAAGTGTATCCACCGGAACGCTTACTCGATAGCTACATGAGCCCAACAGTAAGATCAGGAGGATTATTGATAAATGACCTATACGCATAGACATTTTTTTTGTATTGAAAATTACAATATTTATGCCAAAAAAGGCCATCTTTTACGATGACCTTCAAAAAAAATATTTTAATCAGTAAAAACCTTATTAATCTTGCATCCCTCCACAAACAGGAATTGTTTGGCCTGTAACGTAACTTGAAAGATCTGATCCAAGAAAAACAGCCACATTAGCAACATCTTCTGGTGTTCCTCCTCTACGTAGTGGAATTTTGCTTACCCATTCATTGCGAACCTCTTCTGGTAATTTATGTGTCATATCGGTGATAATAAATCCTGGAGCAATTGCATTGCAACGAATATTTCTCGACCCCAATTCCTTGGCAATTGATTTTGTAAACCCAATTATCCCGGCTTTTGATGCAGAATAGTTTGCCTGTCCAGCATTGCCCGATAAACCAACCACCGAACTCATATTAATTATTGACCCATTTTGCTGTTTAATCATATAGCGTTGGGTTGCTTTTGTCAAATTAAAAACAGACTTTAGGTTAACATTAATAACCAAGTCCCATTGCTCCTCAGTCATCCTGAGTAAAAGAGTGTCGCGTGTAATTCCTGCGTTATTGACTAAAATTTCTAACGTTCCAAATTCTTTAATCACGTCGTCTACTAAAGACTGAGAATCAGCAAATTTAGACGCATCCGAAATAAAGCCTTTTGCCTTAATGCCCAATGCTTTAAGTTCATTTTCTGTGGACTTGAAGTTATCGTCTTCAACGAGATCAGTAAATGCAATATTTGCGCCATGCTGAGCAAATTTCAGTGAAATTGCCTTGCCAATACCCCTTGCACCACCGGTTATCAATGCTGTTTTTCCTTCTAGTAGTTTCATTGTATCGCTATTTAGTTTTTGCAAACCTAGTGAAAATATCCAAAATGGGGAAATAGAGATACAATTGTATTTTCATGACCAATTATTATCCATAAAACCCATTTATTCGCTATTTTAGTGCCTTAAAATCACCTTTAACCTCCTATCTAATGAAAATCAGGCTGAAAATACGGACAAAATTACTGCTCTCAATCCTTACCGTAACTGCGATTGTTTATGCATCATCGTTAGGATATCTCAGCTTTAAGTTGCAGGACATTTCGCTCAAACGATCCAAAGATCTTGCAGATGCCTATGCACGAGAAAATGCCAATCTGACAAAGGCAAACTTAAACGTGGATATGGACATGACTCGAGGTTTGGCCCATACTTTTAGTGGGATTAAATCTATTCCAAAAAATCAACAACGTGCTGATATTATTCGAGCTCTAAATGGTGTCGCTATTGAAAATCCAGGTTTTCTGTCGGTTTGGGTAAACTTTGAGTTGAGCACTTTGGATAGTAATTATAAAAAAGGTTTTGGGAGGTCTCGAATCACTTTCTGGTGGGAAAATGGTGAATTAAAGCAAAAGGAGGAGATTCTCAATACCGATGGAGATAATACAGAAAGTGCCTACTACAAAATGAAGGTTTCAAAGCAAGAAACGGTTTTGGATCCATACTTATTCACCTATCTCGCTGGTGGTAAACCAATTCTTGAGACATCCGTTTGCGTTCCTTTAGTAGAAAAAGATAAGTTTTTAGGCGTTTTTGGACTCGATCTTTCTTTGGAGCGATTCCAACCGATAATTGAGAGCATTCATCCTTTTACTAATAGCTATGCCTATTTAATATCCAATGACGGAGCCATTATTGCTCATCCCAACAAATATCTCATTGGAAAAAAATTTGGTGATGTATTTCATGCTCAAGACAGTATTAATAGGGTGACAGAAAACATTCAAGAGGGCAAAGTCTTTAGTTACAATTCTGTTGATTCCTCTGGTGCGATGGTCTACATTTCCTATGCACCTATTACTATAGGAAAATCAATTACACCTTGGTCAATTGCAATTGTCGCCCCTATTAATGTGTTGGTAAGCGAAGCAAATCAAACGTTTAACAACACCATCATTATTGGAATAATAGGCCTTATTATTCTAATGATAGTCATTTGGATTTTAGCCTACAATATCACCCATCCCCTCGCCCGTACAATTAAAATTATTCGAAACTTAGCAAAAGGAGAGTTTGATACCGATAATCTATTGGTGGTTAATTCCGGCGATGAGATTGAAGATATTAGCAATTCTGTTAATACACTTATTCAGGGGCTTAGCAAAACCACTGATTTTGCTAAAGAAATTGGTAGAGGTAATCTCGACGTAAATTACTCCAGCTTGGGTAATAACGATATGCTAGGTAAAGCGTTACTTGAAATGCAAAAAAGCCTTGCCAACGCTAAAGAACAAGAGGACATAAGAAGAATAGAAGATCAAAAGCATAGCTGGGCAACTAAGGGGCTTGCAATGTTTGGTGAAATTTTGCGACAGAACAATGATAATCTCGAGGAGTTGTCATATCAGGTAATAAGCAATTTAGTTAAGTATTCCGAGTGTAATGTTGGTGGATTGTTCCTGGTAAATGACGAACAACGATCTGATGTACATTTGGAGCTTAAGGCATGCTTTGCCTATGAAAAAAGGAAGTTTTTAGAAAAGAGAATCGAGATGAATGAAGGTTTGGTTGGCAGATGCGCTCAGGAATCTGAGACCATTTATCTTACCGAAATACCTGAAAACTACATACATATTGGATCTGGATTAGGAGAAAAGTCGCCTACCTGCTTACTTCTTGTCCCTCTAAAATTGAACGATCAGGTATTTGGGGTCATTGAACTTGCGTCTCTCAGTATAATAGAAGATTATGTTGTAAGTTTTATTGAAAAATTAGGAGAGACAATAGCATCAACGTTGTCTAATGTGAAAGTGAACATTAGAACTGTTCAGCTTCTTGAAGCATCCAGACAGCAATCCGAAGAGTTGTCCTCTCAGGAGGAGGAGATGCGACAAAATATGGAAGAGCTACAGGCAACACAAGAAGAAGCTGCACGAAAGACTGCCGAAATGGAATCGCTTATCAATGCATTGAACGCCTCCAGCTACGTTTTGGAATACAATTTGGATGGCAATATAATTTCTGTAAACGATGCCATGCTCAAATTGCTAAATAAACCAAGAGAGGCTGTTATTGGAAACCATCACTCCAATGATATACTGTTAAGCGCAAAGCAGAAAAAAGATTATGAAAAATTTTGGAATGACTTAAAGAAGGGAATTAACAAGAAGGAGACCACCAAGCTCAGCATCAATAGTAAGGAGTATACTTTTTTAGAAACCTATACCCCTATTTATGATGAAAATCATAAAATTTACAAGATATTGAAGATATCGCATAACATTACGGATTTCATAAAGCAATAAAAAAAAGCGGCTCAAAGAGCCGCTTTTTTTATAATTTAAAATTCAAGGCTATCGAAAACTGATTCCGACGCCACCAGTAATAATTGGGTATTTGGCAACAGTATAATCAAAATGAAATGCCAATAATGCTAACTTAATGCGTATTCCAGCGTTTGCAGCAAATCCATTATTTTTAAATGATAAACTAAGCGGATCTGTCCAGTTGGTATTTCCAGAAACTACAATTTCGCTTCCCTGTTCTTCAAGCCCAACAGGATAATTTCCCTTAAGGTCCATCTTTGTTTTTGTAAAGTTATAGCCAAGGCCTGCATAAACAGTTAAAACAGGAAGAGACTTTGAAATTATAACTCTAGTGGCTAATGAAGTCGATTTAACCTTAAGCTGCTGATCATTGTATAGCGATTCATCGTATGAGGCAGTTTGCGGTTTGTATGAGACATTTATACTGGAACGAAAGTCAGTATATGCAACCATTGCTGAAAGACCAAACGGTAATAGCTTCATACCTGGTATCAACTCTTTAAATTCATTCTTAATGCCAATGCCCCATAAGCTAACATTTCCGATATCGGGAATGCTCACTTTTGGAATAAAACGGCCCATTATCTCGGTATGATACGGGAGACCAATGCCAGCCTGTAATATGGGCATTGGTACCACATTTAAGTTTGCTCCACTAGGGAGATTAAACTGCACATTCTTAGAAGCGATTACTCCACCTCCCATATCAACTTGACCTTGATATTCAACCTGTGGTCCACTACTCGATCCAGCAACTGTTGGAGCAGTGTTACTTTGTCCAGTTACCACAGAAATGTTTGTCAACTTCAACGAAGTTATGTCAAACTTCTTATCGGACGTTGGAACCATAACTGAATTAATGGAAAAAGTTAAATCAAACCCTCCTAGCTTATGTGGTTTACCATTATTGTACCAACTGCCACTTAAACCCCATCCAAGACTTTTACCAAAAGGTTGAAGGTAGGCTTCAGAGAGCTTAACGGCATCTTGTTGGCTGGTCCGCAGCAATAGAACTACATCTTTTTGGGCGATAGAGAATAACGGAATTAGTGCCAGGCATAACGCACCAAACATTTTTTTCACAATTGGGTAGGTTTTCATAGATTTCAGCGTTAATATTCAGTGCGAAATATAAAGATTTCTGAGAGAATTAAAGATTACGAATGAAAGTATGTCTAGTAGACTGCTAGAATTCGTTAAATTTGAAAAAAAAATGGATTCTCAGATACCACTTGCAGAGCGTCTTCGACCAATAAAACTTGAAGATTATTTAGGACAGAAGCATTTAATGGGTAATGGAGCGGTATTGCGCAGATCAATTGAATCAGGAAACTTACCTTCACTTTTACTTTGGGGACCTCCAGGTGTTGGTAAAACTACCCTTGCAAAGCTTATTGCCCATGAACTAAATAGAACTATTTTTACACTCAATGCCATAAATTCAGGAGTTAAGGAAGTTCGAGAAATATTTGAAAAGGCCAAAAAGCTACAGTTTTTCAATACACCAGCTCCAATTCTTTTCATCGACGAAATCCATCGTTTCAATAAGGCACAGCAAGATTCACTTTTAAGTGCCGTTGAGCAAGGTATTATTACCCTCATTGGCGCAACTACCGAAAATCCCTCATTTGAGGTTATTTCACCTTTGCTTTCACGTTGTCAAGTATTTATTCTAAAACCCTTGGATAAGGAGGACCTACTAACGCTACTAAATAGGGCAATTACCACCGATTCATACCTTAAGAATCGTTCCATTAATGTGGTCGAAACAGATGCCATATTACGCTTTTCAGGTGGCGACGCACGGAAACTTCTGAACATACTGGAGATTGTTATTGGAGCTTCTGAAACCGAAGAGGTTGCGTTGACTGATAAAATCGTAACAGAACGATTGCAGGAAAATATCGCCCTTTACGATAAAAATGGAGAACAGCACTACGATATTATAAGTGCCTTTATTAAATCCATACGTGGAAGCGATCCTCAGGCTGCCGTATATTGGCTAGCTCGAATGGTGGAAGGAGGCGAAGACCCAAAATTTATTGCCAGGAGGCTTATTATCCTCTCTTCAGAAGATATTGGATTGGCAAACCCCAATGCATTGTTGCTGGCAACAGCATGTTTTCAGGCAGTTGAAAAAATTGGAATGCCAGAATCAAGAATTATTCTTTCTGAAACAGCCATATACTTGGCCACCAGTCCCAAAAGTAATTCAGCCTATAATGCCATAAATACCGCAATTGAACAGGTGAAAAAGGAAGGAGGATTGCCAGTACCAATGCACCTTAGAAATGCTCCAACTAATATGATGAAAAACATTGGCTATGGCAAAGACTATCGCTATGCTCATAGCTATGAGGGTAATTTTGCCTTACAGGAATACTTGCCAGACAAATTGACAGGAGCAGTTTTTTATAATCCTGGCGAGAATACAAAGGAGCAAGAGATTAAACAAAAACAGAATAGCTTGTGGAACGGCAAATATTCATTATGATTTTTTTATCTTCGCAAAAAAAACATGCTATACGATCTTCCAAACATTCATCATGCCGACAGCGGTAATTTCTTTTTACTAGCTGGGCCCTGCGTTGTAGAAACGGAGGAGATTACTTTTGGTACCGCAAAAAGAGTAAAGGAAATTACCGATAAGTATAAAATTCCCTTTGTTTTCAAAGCATCCTACCGTAAAGCAAACCGTTCAAAATTAGATTCGTTTCAAGGCATTGGCGACATTGAAGCACTGAAGATGCTTGGAAGGATTAGAGCCGAGCTGAAAATACCCATAGTTACAGATATACACAATCCAGAAGAGGCTGAAATTGCGGCGGAATATGTTGATATACTTCAAATTCCAGCATTCTTGTGTAGACAGACTGACCTTTTGATTGCAGCCGGTAAAACGGGCAAAATTGTTAACATAAAGAAGGGGCAATTTTTAAGTCCAAGCGGAATGCGATTTGCAGCCGAAAAAGTCTTTGAAACTGGAAATAAAAGAGTGATGCTAACTGACCGTGGAACCTCCTTTGGCTATCAAGATTTAATTATAGATTACAGAGGAATCCCTGAAATGCAAAAAAGCGGACTTCCTGTAATTTTGGATATAACACATTCATTACAGCAACCAAATCAAGAATCAGGAATTACCGGTGGAAGGCCAGAGCTGATTGATACTATTGCACGAGCAGGTATTGCCGTAGGTGTAGATGGTATTTTTTTAGAAACTCACCCAAATCCTGCCATTGCAAAATCAGATGGAGCTAACATGCTACAACTTGACAAGTTGGAATGGTTACTTGCCCGATTGGTTAAGCTTAGAACTGCAGTTAATAGTCTCTAGGATAGCGAGAATATTCGATTAATCTTACTGAATAGTATTTCTGGATTAATTGGTTTGGTAATTATATCGTTACATCCCATTTCGATATATTTAACATCATCCTCGGGACGTGCATAACTTGTTTGAGCAATTATGGGCAACATGGATTTAGATTTTGTTTTTCTAATTTGAATTGTTAATGCAGACCCATCTATTGTTTCCGGATGCGTATCCATTAATATAAGATTGAGGGAGAGGTTACTATCGCAAAGTTTGATTGCCTCCCCATTAGAACGTGCACGAACTACGGTAGCACGAGTATTAATAAGTAAATCTGCAACAAACTGGTAGTTGGCCTCCGCATTATCTACAATGAGAATTGTTTTATTGGCCCAATTATAATCCTTCTTATAAGCATGATATACTGACATATCCTGTTTAACCTCAATATTTTTAAAAGGCAATGTAAAAAAGAAGGTAGAGCCCTCTCCTTCGGTCGATTCAAACCATATTTTTCCGTCTAATGCCTCCACTATGCCTTTTGCAAGATAAAGACCAAGACCGGTTCCCCCAAAACGACGGGTAGAGCCTTGTTCAACCTGCTGAAACCGCTCAAATATTAAATCATGCTTTGCCTCTGATATACCAATGCCACTGTCTCTTACAAAAAAGAGCAATTCATTAGCGCCTTTGTTTGCGAAACCAAATTCTACTGTACCTTGTTCGGTGAATTTTATAGCATTATTAATCAGATGTGAAAAGACCTGATTAAGCCGTCCTTGATCGGTGGTAATGATATTCACTTCATCGTCGGCAAGGTTGAGATAGCGAAGAGAAATTTTCTTTTTCGACTCTTTAAACAGTTGGGCGTTGAAATGGACATAGAGATTAAAAAGCAGTTCATTTAAATTGAACTCAGCCTTGCATAAAACAAGTAAGCCAGATTCCATCCTTGAAATATCGACTAGATTGTCAAACAGATTAACTAGCTGGTAACCACTATTTATAATAATGTCAATGAATTGAATCCTTTTCTTGGTTGGGATATCTTCATATAGCAACTGCACAAATCCGATAATTCCATTCATTGGAGTTCGAATTTCGTGCGACATATTGGCCAAAAAATTAGCTTTTAAAAGATCTGCTTCATCCCCTTTCGCTCTGGCATCGCCTAACTTTCTAATTAAATCTTTTTTTTCACATTGCAAAGTATTTACCTGCTGTTCCAGTAGCGTATTCATTTTCGTAAGATCGCTGAAGAATTTTTTCCATTTTCTTTTTGCATTGTTATGCAACATGTAGCATGCTCCAATAGACAGAACTGCTACAGCAGTGATACTAATAACGAAAATTAATGTTCCTCCATTAATCTCAGACAAAAAATATGTTGACATGGCCATGAGTGGCAAAGGACTATTCATCTCTACTTATTTATAAAGCAACACTTTACCACAATTGTAGTAAAGTGTTGAATAAGTATGCTTTACTAAAAATAATATGCAATACTTGCCAAGAGTTGGGGATTTCTAGAATCAAAAGATCTCTCTTGTCCTAGCACTTTCACACCATCGCCAAGTTTACTTAAATTTCCTTCGTAGCGAAGATCAAAACCAAATTTCCAAATATCAAGACCAACTCCAACTTGGTAGCCAAAAGTAGCCTTATTGAATTGCTCCTTTTCGCCTGTATAATCTTCTAGTACAGCCTTATCTGAGATGACAATAGAGGCAACTGGTCCAAATCCAATTCGAGCAGGACCAAACTTCCAACCAACCAAAACTGGAATATCTATCTTGTTAAATTTTTGTGTCTTAACTGCTTCTATACTGGTAGATTGATCCACAATCTTAATGTCTCCACCAGTTGAGGAAAAATAAAGTTCAGGTTGGACAAAAAAACCTAAAAGCTGAACCCTGCTTACCAAGCCAAAGTGCATACCGGTAATGGCCCCTCCCTCCTTTGCAACATGATTATTTCCAAGGTCAACTTGACTGAATTTTACACGCGAAGAGCTAATGCCGGCTTTTACACCAAACTTAAACAGTTGGGCATTTGCCATTCCAACTGTTAAGAATACAAATAGAAGAATAAATGAACACCTTTTCATAATGTCAAGATTTGATTTATAGCCAATATAGTAGAATAATTCATAAAATCATTCAAAACTAAAGAAGCGGTGTGAATAATCGAGCAAACGATTCCAAAAAGCTTTTACGCAATGGTCTATCCTCCCACTCCTCTAAAATAATTTTCCTACTAACTTTGAGGTCCGTTAAAAAATGATTTTCCAATTCCATGGTTATTTCAGGATCATAGATAATAGCATTTACCTCAAAATTATCCTCAAAGCTGCGCATATCCATATTGGCTGTTCCAACTGATGAAAAACATCCATCAATCATAATAATCTTGGAGTGGTTAAATCCCTCCTCATACAAATATACATCAATTCCGGCCTCCAGAAGTTCTGATAGGTAGGATAATGTTCCCCAATAAACCATTTTTGAATCAGACCGACCTGGCAACAAAATTCTAACATCTACTCCACTAAGCGATGCCGTTTTGAGTGCCGTTAGTATGCTTTCGTTGGGCATAAAGTAAGGAGTGGAAATGTAAATGTGCTCCTTGGCAGTAGCAATTGCTAAAAAGTAAGCTTGCATAATGCTCGCCCAATCCGAATCGGGTCCACAAGCAGTGATCTGAACTAAATGTTTATCTTGGGTAGTAGTGGCTGGAAAATACTTTTGTCTATCGGTGAATTGTTGTTTTGTAACAAAATACCAATCGATAAAGAATATGGCCTGCAATGAACGAACTGCATCTCCCTCCACTTTGAGGTGGGTGTCACGCCATATTCCAAGTTTTAAATTTCCTTCGATATATCTGTCAGCCACATTCACACCACCAACATATCCAATTTTCCCATCTATAATAACAATCTTCCGGTGATTTCTATAGTTCACTTTACTAGTGAACCATGGAAACTTTACCTCCATAAAAGAGAATATCTCAATTCCATTATCCTTCAATTGTCGAGTGTAACTCTTAGGTAAGCTCCAACTTCCAACATCGTCAAAAATAACTCGAACTTCAACCCCAAGATTTGCCTTCGCAATTAAAATATCCTTTATTTCATTGCCAATAACATCATCACTCAGAATATAATACGCCAAATGAATGCTGCTTGAAGCGGATGAAAGATCAACTAACAGATTGGCAAATGTCTCCTTACCCGAATTTAATACTTTCACTGCATTGCGTTCGGAAAGTAATGCTTTGCTATTATTAAGCAGCAACTTTATAATTTTAATGTATTTGGAGATATTGGGATTATCTGGAAAATCGTTACGATTAAGACGGATAAGTTGAGCGTCACTAATCAGTCCAATTTGTTCAATGTCGCGAAGCCCCTTTCTGCTAAATATTTTTTCCTTTCTGTAATTTTGGCCAAAATAGATATACAAAACGATTCCAATAATGGGTAATAAAAAAAGAACTAATACCCAAGAGGCAGTCCTTACTGGATCTCGCTTTTCGTGAACTACAATAGCTGCTGTAGCGAGTACTGTAATACCATAAATTGCCAGTAAAACCTTAGAAAAGTTTACCTGTAACAGAAAGTCAAATATATGGTTAATGCCATTCATTGCAGCTCCATTTGAGTATGGCTAATTTACAAATTGAATTAACATATATGATGGTTCTAAAAAAAAATACCGCTAAAAATTAGCGGTATTTTTTTCATGTAATAAATATTACTATTTAGAAAAAAATTGACCTTGCGCTGAATTTAAAAAGTCATTAAACTCGCCTAAGATACTACCAAACAGTGTACTTGCTTCAACAGAGGTTCCATCGTTGTAGTAGAACATTAATACCGAAACTTGATCTTGGTTGGTAACATACTTCATTTCACCCATTTTTGCACCAGATGTACTGTAAACGGTTATCTGAATTAAGTTGTTCACATCAAGATATTCTGATTCATCGCTGCTCGATGCCATTTCGATGTGGAAGCGAATAGTTGATACGGTAAGGTTACCCTTAATACTATAACTCATATTACTATCCGTTGCCTTAAAAGAAATATCGTAACTTCCTGCAAGTAATACCTTTGAATTTTTCTTTAATGTTCTGCTTAGATTACCGGAAAAACTATATGCGCTCTCGCTACCTGAGTAAACGAATTTTGAAGTTTCAGTATATTCATACGGAGAGAACTTTAGGGTAACCGTTTGGGAAATAGTAGACGATGAGGAGTTGGTCGACAACGATGAGGTGTAATTTATTGCCCAAATTTCATTACCATCTAGGGTTAAATTAGCCTGATAAGTACCACCAAAATCGTCCATATCCATACTAATGGTATATTTAGAGATGGTAAAAACGGCATTGTTAGTCGTGTTGGTAGTTGGGTATGGAAATTTAATTATCACCTTATCCGATGGAGTGGTGCTAGTTTGATCAAATTCTTGTGTTTGTGCATTATATTCCCAAACGCCAATATTACTTTGGAAATCGAAGTTGTCACTAAAACGAAACGCCTTCCGCATGGAGGAAAAATCTTTACTCTTTACTGCCAACAGCCTTGATGAAAAGGACCTTACGTAGTTCGTAGATGAAAATCCATCTTCAGTTGGTAATGAAAATGGCAAGTTAAGAGAGTTGATCTGGTTATATACTGCTATCCCTTGAGCATTATCCATAGTTGCAATGTCCGCATCATAGGTTGCCAGAGCAGTGCTTACCTCTGTTTGAGCTTCGGTGGTTGTTAGGTCAGGAGTACTATCCTTGGAGCATGAGGCAAATAGAACGGCACCAAGAACAACAGCAGAATAAAAAAATATTTTTTTTGTTTTCATCTTAATTAAAAATTAGTTACATCACAAATTTAAGAGTTTTTCTATCCTAAAGAGATAAAATGAATGGTATAATATAGTTCGTACCTCTTCAATGATTAAAAGTAAAGAAACCTCATTTTAGCGTACAGTTGAAGATTTTAACCGATAGAGATATTTCAGTATTGGTCGGTTTTTGGGATTTACTAGCAAATCTAAAGTAGCAAGTGGAATTTGCCCACTATAATATACCATATATGCATTCCCTTCTGAAATTACCTCAACTATTAAATCCGTAATTATTGACTTTTTCTTTATAAGCCAGACTGTAATGTTCTCGTTATTAGTAGAATATCCCCCATACTGTATAAGTCCAAATCTATTTATACTACGGTTAATGTTGACAATCATTGGGGAAAATTGATTTTTATTAACCTGAGATTCTTCCGAAAAAACGAGAACCTCCATCTTAGAGACCTTATCCAGTAATACTTTTAACTCTTTGCCACCTGGTTGAGTATCATCCACAAAAATTGATGCCATTACAGGATTAATCTCGTAGTGCTGATGAACATATTTTTTCCGAAGTTTTTGAATCAATTGCTCAACATCTTGATGATCAACAACACATGTTGACAGGCCTATAGCAGTAAGTATAAGGAGTAAATACCGAATGGCTCGTATTCTAGACATCATTTCGAATGGCCGTGTTAATAAGCTCAAAAATAGAAGCGGACAATCTTTTCGGTTTTCTACTTGTTGCATCAACTGAAATTAATGTTGTTTCGCCAGTCGTAAGAACCTGATGCCCCTTGGTTACTATATTATAGGTCATCACGATCTTAAGGGGGGTAAATTCGCAGATTGACGTTTCAACCACAAGTAAGTCGTCATACTTTGCCGGAGAAATATACTTAATAGTAAGGCTACTTAGCGGCATGATAATTCCCATTGCCTCCAGTTTTGTGTAAGGTATCCCCAGCTGGCGGAACAATTCAGTTCTACCCATTTCGAAGTATAGCGGATAGGTTGCATGATGAACAATACCCATTTGATCTGTTTCACCATACCTAACTCGAAACTCCGTTCTATTCATCATCTTAAAATTACTTAAGGGTTGAATTGGGTTCCTTGGCCATGTGGTTATAAAAGAGACGATCGAGCAATTTTGGCGCAAAGAATTTTAGAAAAATAGTTGCCTTGCCATCGAAATCCATAACCAGCTGTCGCTTGCGACGAACAACTCCATTTGCAATTTTAATAGCCACCTCTTCAGAGGTCATCATTTTCCCCTCTTCCCTTGGCGATTCACCCTGCGCAGATCCATCGGCCGTAAGTGCGTTTTTTCGCACATTTGAAGCTGTAAATCCTGGTGCTGCAATCATTACATGAAGTCCGGTATTTAAGTTCTCTATGCGGATAGTTTCCAAAAATCCATGCATGGCATATTTGGATGCACTATAACCTGTGCGTGCTGGTAGCCCATGGAAACCGGCAACGGAAGATACACCAACTAAACTTCCTTTTGCTTTTACCAATTCGCTATAAAAATATTTCGTACAATATACTGTACCCCAAAAATTAACATTCATAAGTTGGTGAATAACAGAAAGATCTAGATCATCAAAAATAGCACGCATCGAAATTCCAGCATTGTTAATCAGAACATCAACCTTCCCAAATCGGCTAATAACTTCAGTAGCAAAGCGCTTACAATCATTTTCAATAGAAACATCCACTTGAGAAATCAAGCATGGATATCCCAAGTTGGTCAAATTCACCTGCAATTTCTCCAATTCCTTCATGTTCCTAGCAGCTAATGCCAGTGATGCTCCTCGCTTACCAAATTCATAAGCACAAGCAAGACCTATACCTGAGGAGGCTCCGGTTATTGCTACCGTTTTATTGTTAAAATAGCCCATAATTTTTATCGATAATTATTAGTATTACTATCATTACCTTTTTTTGATTCTATACTTGAGATCAATCTCGTTATGTAGAAATGGTAACTATCCATTTCGAACAGTGACAACAAGTATAGGATACAAAATTAATAATAAAGTATAATTGTTTGAGGGTTAATCCATAAATTGGATGAAATGAAACCCAAATACGCTTTGATAAGAGGAAGAAAAAGTGAAAGAAATAAAATATGGATTATTAGGGTCTTGAAATTCAAGAAAATATCAAATATCTTGAAATTATTAGGAAAATGATGTTGCAAATAAGATATATTTTTGCTTATCTTTGCATCGCCAAATAAAAATGACACGATTTCGTAGCTCAGCAGGTAGAGCACATCCCTTTTAAGGATGGGGTCCTGGGTTCGAGCCCCAGCGGGATCACAAAGCAACTCAAAATGAGTTGCTTTTTTTATTTAACATTAGCCAAATTAACTAACATTCGATAAATAAAATGTTATTTTTCGTATGGAATTGGTACAACCTTATAGACTAAGCTCAAATCCATGAAGGAAAATAGCTCGATACAGGTTTCTTTCATATCTTCATCCTCTTCCTCATATTGCCATTCAACTGAGATGGAAATTCCTGCTTTACTAACTTCATTCATTTTTTGCAACAACATTGCAACATGTTTAAGGGAGGCAGAGTTTAAATAGCGAAATGAGAATACAACCTTAATTTCCTGATTGGGTAACAAGTGCTTCTGTTGGGGTAAATAATTGAACCACTCAAATACCGGATTAAACACCTCTTTTACATTTTCGGGATGACAAACACCTTTAATTAGTAGGATTCCCTCCTTGTTATTGTAGGTAATCGATGGCGAATTTTTGGTGGAAGCTATCTGTATATCTTTCATAGTTAAATGGCCTATTTAGAACTACTATCTACAATTCTTTTTATGGTAAATGGAATGTTGATCACATCGCTAAATTCGGTCCCGGCATCTTCTATTTCCATATCATTTTCGGGATAACTCCAAATTACCTTCACTACCTTACCTTGCTTTTGAATTTCTTTTAGTTGGCTCAATACCACCAGCAACATTTTAGACGAGGCCGTATTGAAATATTCCAACGATACTTCGAAGATCGTTTCGGGGTTTGGTTCTTTTACATACTCCTGTATCCATTCAATTACAGGAATATAAAAAGTTTTAACATCTTCAGGAAATGATTTACCGATGATTTGAAATACACCTTTTATTTGGTCTAATTCGACTCGCGGTGAGGATCCCGATTCTTCAAACAAGAGTGACTTCATTAGATAAGTTTTCGGAGTAAAAATTACAAAATAACGTTGGGCGGTAGATTTTTAACTAAGCAATTATCTGCTGATGACTGATGAATTCAAATGGGACACCCACCATATCAGAGTAATCTTGCCCTGCGTCGTACATGTCCTCGTCATCTTCATGGTAATGCCATTCGATTACAACTTTAAGATTGTCATCCTGAAGTGTTTTTACACGCTCAAACACCTCAAGCAGCATCTTGGATGAAGCCGTGTTGAAATAGTCCATCTTCATTTTTAGAGTAGTTTGGGCACGTGGATCTTCCAAATAGGCATCAAACCATGAAAGGATTGGCCCGTAAAACTCCTTTGCATCTTCTGGTAGTGATTTGCCAGTAAATTCAAAAATTTCAGAATCCTTATCCAATGTCACACCAGGCGTTTCGCCAGTTCCTGTTAAAAATAGTGGGCTCATAGCTATTCTAAGTTTATTTTTTATCCTACTTATATAATTAAACGAAATTAGCAATAAAGAGATTAAATCGCAATACAACTGATAAAAATAGGAAAGTTTCGTCAAAAACTAGTAATAAACGAGTAAGATGCCCTAAACAAATTATTATTTGTTTAGGGCATCTTAATTTTACCACTAACTATGGATCATTTAAACTCACCTGCCAATTGAGTAGCCCAATGCTCAATTCGCTGGTTATTGTCCTTTTGTTGATTTTCAAAATCTAGCAATAGTCCTAAAAATTTATCATCTCGCAGTGCCCTCGATGCTTCAAATTTATATCCAACAGTAGAGGTTAATCCAACTAAGTTGGCACCCATATCGGAAACTATATCTGCCATAATGCCAACTGCGTCACCAAAATTTTCGGAATACTTAAATTGATCTCCATTCCCAAAAAGGGCAACTCTTTTGCTTTTAAAATTTATATCCTCCAACATAGGTACCAATTCGTCCCAATAGGTTGGCAGCTCACCATCAAACCATGTAGGAACTCCGAAAATTAAGTTGTCGTATAGTTTATAATCCTTCTCCCACGATTGATCAACATCAATAGGAACAGCGTTTTCCTTACCAAGCTGATCAATTAACTTTTCAGCAACTTTTGCTGTTTTTCCTGAGTTAAAACTGTAAAATACACCTATTTTTTTCATTGTGATCACTTTTTAATTAAGATGAATGAATGCCCCATGAGGCGCTTGAGAATTAGTAACCAAGCATTTCACGAGCAACAATCGCAATTTTATCGGTCGAGGGCAAAATTGCTGCTTCTAAAATACGATTGAAACCAACTGGAGTATAGGTTGAGCCTACTCGCTTTACTGGTGCGTCAAGATATTCAAACGCTTCGTCGGCTATTATAGATGCAAGTTCACCACCAAATCCGCCAAATACCTTATCCTCGTGCACGACCATCACCTTATTTGTTTTTTTCACCGATAAGAGGATTGTTTCTTTATCGAGTGGAACAATAGAACGTATATCGATAACCTCAATAGAGGCGCCTCGCTCCTTTTCCAATAAATCGGCAACCTCCAAACTCATATGCGTTGTGTTACCATAGGTTACAATTGTCAAATCGGTACCAACTTTTCTAATGCGGGCCTTGCCAAAGGGAACCTCAAAATCTTCGGGGACAAAGGTTGCAGCCTTAGGTGCATTATACAGTGCCTTTGGCTCAAGAAATAACGTAAGTCCCTTACTCCTCATGGCTGAACGAAGCAAACCCGCTGCGTCATCGGCAAAGGAAGGGTAAACTATTCTAACACCGGGTATTGAAGCTAAGGATCCTTCAATATTTTGAGAATGATACAATCCCCCACCAATGTAACCTCCAGAGGCAAGTCTGATGGTTACGTTGGGAACAAATTTCCCATTGGTGCGCCAGTAATCATGCGATGAATCAACATACTGTTCCATTGCAGGCCAAAAATAGTCTGCAAACTCGGCCCCTTCAACAACAACCCTTATTTTATCGTTAAATCGGCTCATTCCATTGGCAGTACCCATAATGTAATCTTCCGCAATAGGCGCATTAAATACTCGTTCTTTCCCAAATTCCTGCTGCATTCCTTTGGAAACATTGAAAATTCCCCCCTTCTCCTTATTAGCCATATCCTGCCCCCAAATAAAGGTATCAGGATTTAACCTAAATTCCTGCTTCAGCGTTTGATTGATGGCTTCAATAAGCTTAATTGGTTCGCCAGTTTCTGAATGAAGCCCATCAACATATCTAACTGGTTTATAGGCTTCTGGCATAACATATTTGAATATGGACTTAGGATCAGGATCTGGCGCCGCCATGGCCTTTCGATGAGCATCTTTGACCTCTGCCTTAACAGCGGCCTCAATGGTAACCAACTCTTCTTCCGTAAAACGGCTATACTTTAAAAGCATTCGGCGAAATTTTGCCAAAGGATCGTGAGATGCAACGTAGCCCAGCTCATTTTCGTCCCGGTAAAGTTCATGTCGATCGGAATTTGAGTGGCTGTGCATTCTTATACAATTTGCTTGAACGATTGCAGGCATCTGATTCTCCATTACCCACAATTTTGCCTCCTCCATGGTATTCATGGAGTCGAATACATCCTTTCCATTACAATGAAATATTCGAAGATTTTTAAACCCGGAAAAGTTGTTACCAACTTTTCTGTTCGCCGTTTGGTCAGCTTTTGGAACCGATATTCCATATCCGTTATCCTGAAAAACAAATATCACCGGCAGATGCTCATTGGATGCGCCATTTATTGCCTCATAAACATAACCTTCCGATACAGAAGATTCTCCCTGCGAACTGATTACAACTCCCCGCTGCTTGTAATACTTAAATGCACGTCCCACACCTGCAGCATGTTGTGTGTGGTTTCCTGTGCAGGAAGAGGTATTATGAATATTCCATTCCGGCTTTGCAAAGTGATTTGACATATGTCGCCCACCACTTGCTACGTCAGTGGCCTTGCTAATACCGTTAAGAATTACCTCCTCGGCCGTGAGCCCAGCAGAAATTGCCGTAAGCATATCCCGGTAGTATGGGAAAAGATGATCAGTCTTTTTATCGAAAGCTTGGCCAATTGCAAGCTGAATACCATCGTGACCCGCATAGGGTGCATGATAGCTCCAGCCAATAGCCTGTTTAAGGTAATTGGGAGCCCTATCGTCGAGTGATCTACCAAGGGTTAGTAAGTGATACCACTTCTGAAGGGTCTCTTTCGAGGTTTGCTTTATTCCGTACTTCTTACTATTTCTTTTATCCATGATGAATGCTTGTTGACTAGATTAATGTTGAAGGGACAAATTGTTCAAGGTAATCGGCAATTTTTCTCAAAAATGCGCCGCCAAGTGCTCCGTCCACAATTCGATGATCGTAGGTTAAGGATAGAAACATTTTTTGGCGAGGAACAATTATATCGCCATACGGCGTTTCCATTACTGCTGGTTTCTTTTCAATAGTGCCAACGGCCAAAATGGCTACTTGTGGTTGGTTTATAATGGGTGTTCCCATCACATTTTTGAATGAGCCAAAATTGGAAATAGTAAACGTTCCCCCCTGAATATTATCGGGCAATAACTTATTCTCACGAGCTTTCTGGGCAAGGGAGTTAATATCGCCAGCAAGACCCGCAAGATTTTTAAGATCGGCATCTTGTACAACAGGAACAATTAGATTCCCGGAAGGTAGCGCAACAGCAATTCCAATATTTACGTGCTTCCTGAGGATTATTTTATCCCCATCCAGGGACGAATTTACCATAGGAAAATCTCGAAGCGCTTTGGCTACTGCCTCTGTAAACATGGGCATAAAGGTTAGCTTCACACCATACCGTTTTTGGAATTCCGCCTTGTTCTTCTCACGCCATTCCACAAGGTCTGTAACATCGGCTTCCACCATGGCAGTAACGTGTGCCGCAACATGCTTGGAGGTTACCATGTGCTCAGCAATCAGCTTGCGCATCCTATCCATTTCTATGATAGTATCCTCAGCACCAACTGAAATATTTACCTTATATGGTTGTGCGGTAGTTGGTGCCGCTATTTTTGATGTGGTAGGTACGGGATTTTCCATAGTTGCCACTACCGGTGCCACCTTGCCTCTTGAATTTAAATAAGCAAGAACATCTTCCTTCCGAACCCGACCATCTTTACCGGTGCCAGAAATTTGCTCAAGCTCCTTAATTGAAATATTTTCCTGATTTGCAATACTTCTAACTAAAGGCGAATAGAAACGGGTTGGTTGTTGATCGGAGGATACCTCCATTCCTTTCTCATGGTGGCCGATTGAATTATCAGCATTAGGTATTACCTCTTGAACTGCTTGGGAGTGAATTTCAACCTCTTCTCCTCCTACTCCTTCTCCGCCCATCCCAATTAAAGCAATTATGGTTCCTACCGGAACAACATCATCCTGTCGATACAATACCTTGACTACAGTACCAGCAACTGGCGAAGGTATTTCAGAGTCAACTTTATCGGTGGCAATTTCCAATAGAGCATCATCTTCTTCAACCGTATCACCCTCTTTTACAAACCACCTTGTAATTGTTGCCTGCTCAACGCTTTCACCCATTTTGGGCATTTTTAACTCAAATTGCGACATTTTATTTCGTGTTTAATAAGCCATATTTTTTAAAACAACGTATTAACAGCTTGCCAAACGTTTTGTTTAGACCAAATAAACACGAAAGATTTCTGAACTTTACTTATATTAAACAGAAGGAGCGGTATTAACCAAATACCGCTCCTTAATATATCTTATAAGTGAACTTATTCTACCACTATATCTTTAAGTTGAACCTTACCAATGCCATCAATTGTTATCTCGAGCACTTTGATTTGAGAAGCTTTATAGGCATTTTTCTCAAAGGAGAAAGTCACTTTTGCTGAAATATTCTCAATTAGATTATAGTATCGCAGGGTATTATCCTGTTGATCATACTCATTGCCCTCATCGTCAAAAAATCGAGCCGTAACTTGATATAACTTCTGGTCTTCCTTCGTATTGGTAACTAAAAAAGTAAATACGAGCTTTTGAGCTACAACTTCCACTTTCTTCAGTTCCAATGTTAAATCGCCAACCTTTACAATTTTTAATGAGCTAACCTTTTTCGCTGGAACAGCTTGATCAGGGGAATTAATATAGACCTTTTTCTCTACGAATACGGTATCGGTAACTCGCTTATCCACCACCTTCTCTTTGATCTTAATCACTGTATCTGTCTTATATATTACTTGGGGATCATTTTTCTTCTGAACATGTGTTATGGGTTTCCCCAGTAACTTATCAGATTGTTCGTTTGCCAAAAACTTAGCTGTAGTGGAATATTTGACAATCATTCCAGCATTTGGAACGATATATACATTTAGTGTAAGATAGCTTTCATTATCGCTAATTACTCCATAAAGAAACGCATCAGGAACCTCGTTAAACTCCCTAAAAATAGATTCACTCAATGCACTATACACTTTTTGATTATCTCGTATGGCCAAATTCCAACCCGAGGCCTTACAAAGTGCGCTTACTCCCAGCGGATCAATCAGGTCAAATTTGGTTCCCTGTTTAAACAATCGCTGTAATTCATCTTGAATATATTGACCCATATTATTTAGCTGCTCGTCTGACATTCGAAAATGCAAAACTGCCAAATTCAGCTTTTTAGAGGCACGTTGACTTGCCTGAAGCTGTGAGGCGACCTCAGCAATGGCCTGATCCAAAAAAACATCTTGAGCGATGCCTGAGAGAGTAATTAAATTGATACTAAGTAGTAGAAATATTTTTTTCATAGCAACACACTTAAAAACAACATTGCTATCAAAGATAGTGAAATAGGACTACTGATGTAATTATCCTATTCAGAAATTAGAATTCGCAAAAGAGTTTATATTATTTGAATATGGCTAAACCTTAGATGGTTTGTAATGTAGGACATTTACCTTTTCTAGAGTAATAAGAGCACCAAACTTTGATTTTGGCATAAATTTTTGCATAGTCTCCAAAAAACCTTTGATTTTTCTCTCCTCGTCAACGAGTTCAACCACTACAGGTAGATCGTTGGAAAGAGTTAGCAGTTTTTCAGTATGCACTACCGAATTAGCACCATACCCCATGATACCTCGAAGTACCGTTGCGCCAGCAATTCCATACCGTTTTGCAGCATATACAATCACTTCATATAGTGGCGTACCATTAATTTTATCAAGTTCTCCTATAAAAACTCTGAGCAGAAAGGACTCACCAGATAATTCCATAACGCAGATTTTTATATCAAAATAGTTTAGAAAGCCAGAAACCAATAAATACAAAAAGCAAACCTAGCACAACTGATCCTATTGCATAAAGTGAAAAGAAAAGCCATTGCCCATCTCGAATAAGGGAGAGACTTTCGAGAGAAAAGGTTGAAAAGGTTGTAAAACCACCACAAAATCCGGTGGCCAAAAATAGGCGTGCTTCAGGAGAAAGAATACTTCCTCGCTCACCTAATCCAAAGAGAAATCCAATGATTAATGAGCCTACAATATTGACAAAAAGAGTACCAAAAGGAAAGGTTAAGTAGAACAGTTTCTGCACAAAAGATGAGGCAAGATAACGTAATATACTTCCAGCAAAACCTCCAAATCCAACTAGGAGAACTATTCTAAGCATGAAAATAAAAAGTTGAAAAACGGATGGCTAAATTAACACTTTATCTACAAACCGCGAATTCATCAACCGAGCAACGCCCATATACGATGGTATGAAGTTTAGTTTATCACCAACCTTATACATGGAGTGAACCTTTCCCACTTTAGCTATTCCGAGATCGAATACTGTCATATCAGAAGTAGTTCCCACAAATTTAACATTACCATCAACAATTGCTAAATCGGAAGCTTCAACGTCGATTAACCCAAAATCGGTAATGGCTCTATAGGTTAACGCTTGCTCTTCATTGGAGAGATCAACAAAATGACCTATATTACCATCGGTAAGTTCATCATCGGGAAAATTCTTTTTTGAAGCCAGTTCAATAATATTTGCTTTAAATTCGAATACCTTAGTCGATAGTGTTGAAAACTTTTTTCCATCCCATGGACTGGTCCCCATAAAAGCAGATTCACCAATACGCAAATGATTAACATTTTTGGGCATTGAGGATTTTCCCACCAATGGTAACACGATAGAACTGCCACCCGAGATAAGCGGAATTTGCTTATTAAACTTTGCTTCTAATAGCTGTTTATAGAGCGAAAGATGCAATAGCTTGTCGTAAGTTGGTTGAACGCCATACATACAACCAAGATTTGTTCCAAGCCCAATTACCTCAATATTTTGCAATTCAAAAACCTTTGAATAGAAATCCACAACCTTTTCTCTCAAAACTCCTTCGCGCAGCTCACCAAGTTCAAGCATGATAATAACTTGATGAACTTTACCTACAGCGGCCGCCGCTTTATTAAGAGCCTCAATGGTTCGTAATGAAGAGTTGAGCGAAACATCAGCATAAGCAACTACCGATTTTACCGTATCCATAGCTGGCGGCTTAATATACATTGTTTTTACTGATGAATTAATCTGCTTTACACGTCGTAATCCCGATATTCTAGAATCGGCTATACTATGCAGCTGGTTGGCAATTGGATGCTTTAATATAACCTCCAATGCAGGTTCGTATCCGGAAAGAATTTTGGTAACCAACGTCCAGCTAAAATTGTGTTTTGTAAGAAAATGCTGAATTTTTTCGAGATTTGAGATTATACGATCTGTATGAATAATAAGTTGAGCCATAATAAGATATAAGTTATCGATTCAATCGCATTTCGGCATACTTAGAGGTAAATCCAAGTCGCTCATACAATTTCTTTGCGGGATTATCATATTCAACGTGGAGCGCAATATTCCCATTACATTCTGCAATAGAGTGATCAATCAACTGACGACCAATCCCTTTTCCTCGTTGACTGGCATCAACAGCTACGTAAACCAAAAAATTTTGTGGAATAAAATCCTCCATTCCTGTTTGATTCATGATAAGTGCGCCAACCATTTGCTTGTCAAGATAGGCTATCATACAAAATCCACCTTTACCAGCCTCAGTAGAGAAGGCATAATCAATACATTTTTGAATAGCGGATGGTGTGTCCCCAAATTTGCCAAGATGTAATTGTAAAAAATCGACAAATTTGGATCGACTTACTTGATCAAAATCTTTTTCGCTGTTAATTTTTTGAAAGGTTAACATGGCGTTTTGTTTAGTTAATAGAATAAGTTCGTGGCAAGCAACGATAATTGGTTACCGAAAGGAATTGAATGAACAAATGCAAATATACAAACAAATAGCTAAAATAAAAAATATAACAACAAGAATATCAATATATTAATTTATTAAATTAAAAATGAGGTTCTTATTTGGATACCTTTTATAGCAATTTTTCGCTTTTTGCTACAAAAATTGAGACCATGGCATCACCGGTAACATTTACCACTGTACGGAGCATATCTAATGGTCTATCGACCGCCAAAATAAGTGCCAATCCCTCTACCGGTATGCCTACCGAATTAAGTACAATAAGCAACATGATAATACCAGCACCAGGAACTCCGGCAGCTCCAATCGAAGCCATAGTGGCGGTAATAACAATGGTAAGCTGCTGAACAAGACTAAGGTGTAAACCAAAAACTTGAGCGATAAATACGGCGGCAACGGCCTGATAAAGGCTTGTTCCGTCCATGTTAATCGTTGCGCCCACCGGTAGCACAAAACTGCTTACCTGTTTAGGAACCTTCAGCTCGCGTTCAACCTGCTCCATGGTAACAGGAAGGGTAGCAGCACTTGATGAGGAGGAAAAAGCGACCAACTGAGCCGGGAAAATACCCTTTAAAAAAGTTAAGGGAGCTATCTTTCCAAAAATGCGTACCAGCAAAGGATATAGTATCAGCAAAACGAAGAGTAGTCCCAGGACCACCGTTATTGTATACAGTCCCAACGAAATAAAAAAGTTACCAGATCCAGCAAACCCCTCCCCTGCAAAATCGACAATTAAGGAGGCTAGTAATGCAAATACTCCAATGGGTGCAAAAAGCATTATGATGTCAATAATCTTGAGAATAATATCGTTTAAACCATCAAAGAAATTAGTTACGATAATAACATTGGCGCCTTTCGAAAGGGTCATGGCTATACCAAAAAGAGCTGCAAAGAGAATTACCTGAAGCATATTTTTATTATCCGAAGCAGCATTAACTATGTTTTCTGGAACCATGTCAACAACAATTGACAATGGCGATTTTTCCTTTACACTCTTTGCTTCATTGGACTTGGACTGGACCGTTCCAGCGTATTTTTCAAGAAGTTCGGCCCTCTTCTCCTGCGGAAATACATTTCCCGGTTTAACGATATTTACAATTGTTAAGCCAATAAATACCGCCAGGATGGTTGTACCTAAATAAATGGCAATTGTTTTGAGCCCAATTCTAGATAATCTGGTTATATCAGAAAGACTGGATATACCCTTTACCAAGGAGACAAAAATTAACGGTATGGCGATTAACTTTAGTAAATTTAAAAAGATAACTCCAAATGGCTTCACCCAGTCGACAGTAAACTTACCCGCACCAATCCAAACAGCTAAAAGACCCCAAAAAAGCCCTAAAACCATTCCTATTAAAATTTTAGCGTAAAGTGGAAGCGATTTTCTTTTCATGGTAAAGATTTGCTGCAAAATATAAAAAAAAAGGCTGCCCACATGGACAGCCTTTCGAAAAAGATATAAAATGTTCTTAGTGGCAGCCACAGCCGCAACTTCCAGCATTTTCGTCATCGCCACAATTTCCACCACCGCAATCACTATCACCACAACCACAGGAGTTTTGAGAATGTATATGGCCATGTTCCATCTCTTCAGCAGTAGCCTCACGCACTTCAACAATTTCACCTTTAAAGGTGAGCCCTTTACCGGCAAGAGGATGATTAAAGTCCATCGAAACAATTTCATCATCAACCTTAATCACAGTTCCCTCAAGATGATTACCTTCAGCATCAACCATAGGCACTACGTTTCCTGGGAAAATGAATTCATTGTCGAATTCGCCCTCTACCATGAATGCCGTTTTTGGCAATTCTACAACGTAGTCATCACGCCTTTCACCGTACGCTTCATCGCTGTTGATGGAAAAGCTAAAGTTGTCTCCAGCAATCATATTGCTAATATTTTCTTCAAATTTTGGAAGAAGATAACCATGTCCAAAAATAAATGACATGGGATTGGTATTATCAACGGTTTGTATAACCTCTCCGTCAACTGTCAATTCATAGGTTAGGGATACTACCCTGTCGTTTGCAATATTCATCAGCGTTAATTTTAATGCCTTTAAAAAAATTTTGTGCAAAGAAACAATTAATAATTCTATCTACAAAATGGAAAAATAACTCTTTAATTGAGTCCGTATCAGAAACTTAAGACTATAACTCAGATACAAATAGAATTATTTATGAACAGAAAAATAGATTCTAAAAATTAAACCCTACTCTAATAACGGGATTGGAATAGGGAGAAATTTTAGGTGGATCTATACTCCATAGAATTAAAATACTAAGAGACGAACGTTCTCCAAGGGGTTGTCGAAGGCCAAAACCGGCCATGTAGTTTGATATCCACATACGGCCACTTTCAGGAAACATGGGATAGTCAAAATAGCGTCGTTCCAAGCTTAATCCATCGTATTCTGCATGGAGAGTAATGCCACCAAGTCCCATTATCCCAATATCATCAAGACTTTGAATAAGAGCGTATGACACGAAGGTATTTAATCCATACATTTGAGTTTCAAAGGTTGGCAATCCATAATTCTCACTATTTGCCTTATAGTATTGGTAATTTAAACCACCCCCTACCGATAACCTTGGAGTTAATCGATATCCAACGATTGGAGCTAAGTCCACTGCAGTGACCGATCCTGCAGCAAGGCCGAAACTTCCACCAAAAAACCATGAACTAGGTTTTTTAGATGACTGAGGTTCATAGTATTGACCATCTACAGTTAAAGTAATAAACATCAATCCAATTATTTCTAGAATAGCTGTGTATCTTTTCATAGCCAATGTTTTTTCTCTATTAATTACGCACCTCTTTATAATCGCACAAACAAATTTACATGTATGTTCGCTAAATCTCACTATTCCTTTAAAGGATTAGCTTTGCTATAAATCGTCCACCAAGGTAATAACAAATTTCATTTCAGCAGAAATTTTCAATTGAAGAAGGAAAAGCCGCCATCAACCCGTTAATGTTTTTTAACAATAAAGAAAAGGTAGTAACAAACATTACCGATTAACAATATAATTGCCATTGAATATAAATTACATACTTTTGTTGCTTGAAAATAATAATCAAAAGATGAATATTTTAATTACAGGCGCAAGTAGAGGTTTAGGCTTTGAATTAGCTTTACGATTTGCAGATACCGGAGATCACGATATAGTAGCAATTTCGAGAAATGAGACTGGACTTAAGGAATTGAAAAATGGATGTATTCGAAAGAATATGAAGGCACATCTTTATCCTGTTGTATTTGACTTGGAAATGGTTGATAAATATGAATCGGAACTACTACCAAAGATTGCACAATACATTCCTCATATAGACATTATTATCAATAATGCCGGTTTATTGATCAACAAACCATTTGAAAGTATTACCCTGCATGAAACGGAGCAAATGCTTAAGGTTAACTTTACGGCGCCTGTTCTACTCAGCAGGCTACTTCTACCATTTCTTCGAAAGAGTAATACTCCACACATAGTGAACATAAGTAGCATGGGTGGATTTCAGGGCAGTCAGAAATTTCCTGGATTAAGCATTTATAGCTCCACAAAAGGCGCATTAGCCGTTTTAACAGAATGTCTTGCAGAAGAGCTTAAAGATTTCAAGATTGCCGTAAACTGTTTAGCTCTGGGTTCAGTTAATACACCCATGTTACAGGAGGCATTTCCAGGCTATCAGTCACCAGTAAGTGCAACAAGTATGGCCAACTGGATTGTCAACTTTGCCGAAACTGGCTATGGTTTATTCAATGGTAAAATAATACCCCTAGCCATAACAACACCATAGCAAAATAGCTCATTAAAAAAAGGCTGCTCGAAAGCAGCCTTTTTAAATTTGACCATAGAAAATTACACCTAGCTGTATTCTCGTGGTTCAATTTCTCCTCTAAGAACAAGCAGGCCATTTAATGCGAGGGCCTGCATTTCATCCTCACCTGGATAAACCAATACCGGCGCAATAAAACGTACCATATCCCTAACATAGTCAACTAAGAATGGGTTGTGTGCAATTCCTCCAGTGAGAATAATGCCATCAACCATCCCCTTAAGGACGGCCGCCATGGATCCAATGCTTTTGCCAATTTGGTATGCCATGGCATCCTGTATCAACTTAGCTCTTTCGTCACCAGCCTTGGCTCTAACCTCCACCTCGTAGGCGTCATTAGTTCCTAGAAAGGCAATTAAGCCACCGTTACCAGTAATCATCTTTTTAACATCTTCCAAGGTATACTCTCCACTAAAGCATAGCTTTGCGAGAGCTAACGATGGTAATGTGCCTGAACGTTCTGGCGAAAATGGTCCTTCACCATTTAGGGCGTTGTTCACATCGATAACTCTTCCTTTGGAGTGCGCTCCAATAGAAATTCCGCCACCCAAATGAGCAACAATTATGTTTAGATCTTCATACTTTCTATCAAGAGACTTTGCGTAGGTTCGGGCAATCACCTTTTGGTTGAGTGCATGAAAAATGGATACCCTTTCAAATTTGGGATGCCCAGAAATACGAGCCACTGCCTGCATCTCATCTACAACCACCGGGTCGGCAATATATGCCTTCGTATTTGGTAACGATTTTGCAATATCATCAGCAATTAAGCCACCGAGGTTGCTGGCGTGCTCTCCCATTACTCCAATCCGGAGGTCCTCTTTCATCTTTTCGCTGACAATATATACCCCTGATTCAATAGGATGAATCAAGCCACCGCGGCCAACTATGGCATTAATGGTTTCAACATTAATATCGGCCGAATCAAGTTCGCGCAAAATGATCTCCTTACGAAACTCAAATTGATCGGTTATCTTGCAAAATTGCTTGAGATCCTCGGAAGAATGCTTAATATTCTTCAAAAAGATTGATTTTGTTCCTTGATATACCGCAATCTTAGTTGATGTGGAACCCGGATTAATTGCCAATACTCTGAAATCTTCCATGTTTTTTTTTTCAGCGTTGGTAATATTTACTTGGCTGAGAGTGCTGCCAAGGCTATCGAATACATTTTTGATTTAACACTATCTCCCCGCGAGGTAAGAATACATGGAACTTTGGCTCCCATAACCATTGCACCCAATTCACCTTTGGCTAGCTTTGTGCAGGTTTTAAAGAACACGTTACCCGATTCGATATTGGGAAATACAATACAATCGGCATCACCAGCAACTAAACCACCAATTTTTTTGATATCAGCGGACTCCTTATCAATTGCTACATCCAATGCCAAAGGACCATCAACTATCGCTCCCTTAATTTGACCACGATCAGACATTTTTGCAATCATAGCAGCTTCGGCACATGCCGGCATTCCTGCCAACATTTGCTCTGTTGCAGCCAAAATAGCCACCTTAGGTTTTTCTATTTGAAGAGTCTTTGCCACTTTGATTACATAGTTAGTAATGGCAATTTTCTGACCAAAATCAGGAGCAGGAATAACCGCAACATCACCGACTATAAGTAATTTGTGGTATGTAGGTACTTCAATTGCAGTCACGTGACTCAGAACTGCCTTGGGGGGCAACAGCCCTTTTTCTTTGTTGAGAATAGCCTTCATATACTTGTCGGAGCTTACCAACCCCTTCATGAGAATGTCTCCTTCGCCTTTGTTGATTAGTTCAACAGCCATAGCAGCAGCCTTCATCTCATCGGCCTCCTGTACAATGCGAAACTTCTTGATATCTATTTTTTCTTCCTCACACACTTTTTTAATGGTAGCCTCATCGCCTACAAGAATTCCATCGATAATACCCATATCTATTGCCATGCTAACAGCCCCAATGGTATGAGCATCATTGGCAAACGCAGCTACTAAACGTTTTTTTCCTTTACTCCGAACAACATCAAAAATCTGTTCTAGTTTTGTAATTGCCATATAATTAGTTTTTAAAGTTGGTTTATTTAAGTTTAGTCACAATGTTACGAGTATCGGTCGCAATAACAAGCTCCTCATTAGTTGTGATTGCCATTACCTTTACCCTTGAATCTGGTTTGGTCAGCAATTTATCTTTTCCCCTTACGTTTTGATTACCTTCAATGTCAAAATCGACACCTAAGTAGGCAAATTTGGTTGACACCTTTTCGCGTAAAACAGGATCATTTTCACCAATTCCGCCTGTAAAGACAATGAGGTCGCAACCTCCCATCACTCCTGCATATGCGCCAACAAACTTTATAACACGATAGTAGTACATATCGAGTGCCAGATTGGCGCGCTCATTTCCGTTGGCTGCGGCACACTCAATATCACGCATATCGGAAGATATTCCAGAAATTCCTTGAACGCCACTCTGTTTGTTAATCAAATCGTTAACACCCTTAAGGTTCAAATTCTCCTTGTCGGCTAAATAGAGTAATACTCCTGGATCAACACTTCCACTTCGTGTTCCCATTATAAGTCCATCTACTGGTGTAAAGCCCATGGAGGTATCCAACGATTTTCCATTTTCAATGGCCGTTACAGAGGCGCCATTGCCCAAGTGACAGGTGATAATTTTCGTGCTGTTAAAATCCAAGCCGAGGATATGGCAAGCCTTTTGGGCCACATATTTATGGCTAGTACCATGAAAACCATAACGACGAATACGATACTTCTCATAAAACTTATATGGAATGGCATATAAATAGCTGTATGCTGGCATGCTTTGGTGAAAGCTGGTATCGAATACTGCCACCTGAGGAACACCAGGAAGAAGATGTTCCATGCTAAGTATTCCTTTTAAATTTGCAGGATTGTGAAGCGGTGCAAGCTCTATACACTTCTCTATCTCTTCCCTAACTTTTGGACTAATAAATACACTCTCCGTGAAGAACTCGCCACCATGAGCTACACGATGACCAACGGCAACAATATCCTTAAGGCTGGTAATTACACCATGTTGCTTATCAACAAGTGCCTCAAGAATGAGGTTAATACCTATCGTATGGTCAGGTATACTTTTAGTCAACTCAAACTTATCTTTGCCGGTTGGCTTGTGGGTTAACACACCATCATTCAGGCCAATACGTTCCACAAGACCTTTAGCGAGCAAATTGTTAGATTCATCATCCAACATATCAATCAGCTGATACTTAATAGATGAACTACCGCAGTTTAATACGAGAATTACCATTTCGTGAAGTTATGATTTGGTTAATATTTTGAAGAGAAAATTTGGAGTAAGTGAATAAATTGCAAGGTAATGCCTAGTGTCAGAAGTCCCAATACTGAAAAATCGGTTACATCGATTCATAATCGAATCATTTTGCATCAAAACTTCTTCAGACGAGCAAGTCATTGATATACTGAATGTTCAAATATTCATTTTTCTGTCGTAAAATTACAGAAAAATGTGGGGTATACTAGAAATTAAACCTTTTTTATAACACATTTTAGAAAAATTGTACCAGATTTGCTAGATGCTTCATTTAATAGCATTTAGAACAGAATCTATGCGAATGAACAATCGTTTGCAGATACTGTTAATGAAAAAATAATCCTAACTTATTCAATAGCATCATGAAGCTTACTCAAATTTATGACCGTCTGTGGAAAGAGTATTCTGACCAGAATCCGTCGTCAAAAGAGATTATGCATCTGCTAACTCAACAGGGAGAAAATGTTGTTAATGATCATATTGCGTTTAGGACCTTCAACATGGACCGCATTGGTATCGACATGATGGCAACCCCCTTCACCCTAAATGGTTATGTTGAAAAAGGACAATATACCTTTGAGCAAAAGCACCTCTTTGCCAAACATTACGAGCATAAGGACAATCCTTTGATGCCCAAGGTTTTCATAAGCCAACTTATTAAGGAAGACTTTAGTCCATTTGTACAAGACATTATTAATCAATCGGTAAAGCAAATTAATAAAAATCGATTAGATCCTGAACTACTGATCTTTGCAGGAAATTTGTGGGGAACTCCATCTTATGAAATTTATCAAAAGCTTAGGTCCGAAAGCGAATATGCCGCTTGGGTGTATGTATACGGCTTTAGGACAAACCACTTTACGGTTAGCGTTAATGCCCTTAAAAAAATCAAAAGCATAGAGGAGCTTGATGAAATACTTATGATGAATGGATTTATGATGAATACCACCGGTGGAGAAATTAAGGGGACAAAAGAAGAGTTGCTCAAGCAAAGCAGTATTATGGCGGATATTGTGGAGGTAGAGTTTATGGAAGGAAAATACAAAATTCCAGCGTGCTACTACGAATTTGCTGAACGCTTTCCATTACCCAATGGTGATCTTTACAACGGCTTTATTGCCAAAAGCGCCGATAAAATTTTTGAAAGCACTAATTTCTATACAAAAAAATAGACGGCTTTCATAAGAACACAGAAAACCGAGGAGAGGTAAATACCCCTCCTTTTTTTATAGTCGAACAGGGTTGGAAATGCTTACTTTGTAGATCCAAAACCATGTTTTTGGCAGAACTCACGATACTCGTCATGAAAGGATTTACGTTGATGTAACACGGACTGTCCTTTAATATACTCCCGAACTTTATCCACGAGCGAATGGCTTACAGAAAATGCCAAATAATCGGTATGCCAGCTAAAGGGAGATTGTGAAAGTTTGTTCAGATTGACGTACGATTCAGATGCCGCTGAGAGAGTTTCTACAACGTAAGCAATACTCTGTTCAGAGCCCACTGCAACCAAGAGATGAAGATGTTCAGCACCACCTCCAACACAATCAACTAAAATACCTTTTTCCATGGCAATAAGACGAAATTGCTGATGCAGCACCTCCTCCACTTTTCCAACGAGTAATGGCTTACGTTCGTCCGTAACTAAAATAATGTGAGTCCAAATTCTAAAATACGGCATTGTATCTGCAAATTAAACAATAAAGCCTATGGTTAATTGGCTTCGAAGTTAACCATTTTTTGAGAAAAATGCGTGCAATAATAAGCTGTTGAAACTATAATTAGTGCATAAAGTTCTAACTTTATAGCCAAATCATGAGTAATGAAAATTGACCATAAAACCACCAAACTTTCGTCTTTGGCCAAGCAACTCCAAGGCGAGGTATATACCGATTTATCAAAACGTATTCAATACTCAACCGATGCTTCGGCCTACCGAGAACTCCCCATGGGAGTAATTATTCCTAAAAATATTGACGATCTAAAAACATCGGTGGCGTTTGCCTCGACCAATAATATACCGCTCATACCAAGAGCAGCAGGAACTTCATTGGCGGGTCAGGTGGTTGGAAACGGATTAGTTGTAGATATTTCTCGCCATTTTGGGGAGATTTTGGAACTGAATGTGGAAAACCATTGGGTAAAAGTTCAACCGGGAGTTATTCTCGATGAACTGAACCAGTATTTAGAACCATACGGACTCTTTTTTGGCCCTGAAACATCCACATCCAACCGCTGTATGATTGGAGGAATGGTGGGCAACAACTCCTGTGGCTCACACTCCTTAATTTACGGAAGCACTCGCAACCACCTTGTTTCTCTTAAGATACTATTGGCCGATGGCTCAGAGGCTGCATTTGGACCTATATCTAATACAGAATTTGATGACAAATGCAAGCTTAATACCCTTGAAGGTAATATTTACCGTAATATTCGCGATATTCTTACACCCCAAACCAATCGGGATGAGATAGCGCAACAATTTCCAGATCAAGCGGTAAAAAGAAGAAATACTGGCTATGCACTCGACATTTTGGCCAATGCAGCACCCTTTACTCACAATGGAGAACCACTTAACCTTAGCAAACTAATTGCCGGTTCTGAGGGAACCTTGGGAATTGTGACTGAGATTAAGCTGAATTTGGTTTCCCTCCCACCAAAAGAGAAGGCTGTGGTGTGCATCCATTTAAAAACTAAGGAGGATACCTTCCGCGCCAATCTCATTGCACTGAAGTATAATCCCGGCGCGGTAGAGATGATGGATAAAACCATACTGGATCTTACACGTGATAATATTGAGCAACGAAAAAACCGCTTCTTTATTCAGGGCGAACCAGGGGCAATTCTCATTGTAGAGTTTGCAAGAGAAAACAGAGCAGAAATTGAACAGCTAGCTGCCGCAATGGAATTGGAGATGCGACAAAACGGCTATGGTTATCACTTTCCGGCAATTTGGGGAGCAGATGTTAAGCGGGTATGGAACCTGCGAAAGGCAGGGCTTGGCGTGCTCTCCAATATGACTGGCGATGCCAAACCAGTATCGGTGGTTGAGGACACTGCCGTTGCTCCTGCTCTTCTGCCAAGCTATATGGATGAGTTTGCCAAGCTAATGGAAAGTCATAATCTCGACTGCGTTTATCACGCCCATATTGGAACAGGCGAGCTGCACCTACGCCCCATACTTAACCTAAAAGATCCAAAAGATGTGGAGCTGTTTAGAACAGTAGCATCTGAGGTTGCCCACCTAGTAAAAAAATATAAGGGTTCATTAAGCGGCGAGCATGGCGACGGTCGACTTCGTGGTGAATTTATCTCCATTATGGTGGGGGAAAAGTGCTACGGCTGGATGCAGAATATAAAAGAATCCTTCGACGCCAAAGATATTTTCAACCCTAATAAAATTGTTCATACCCCGGCAATGAACAGCCACCTGCGCTACGAACCGGGTGTGCCAACCCGAGATATTAAAACCATTTTTGATTTTAGTGCCGACGGAGGAATTGTTCGTGCAACTGAACGTTGCAATGGATCTGGTGATTGCCGTAAAACCGAAAAAGCTGGTGGCACCATGTGTCCCAGTTACATGGCTAGTCGCGAAGAGTGGACAACCACCAGGGCCAGAGCCAATATTCTGCGTGAATTTCTTACCCAAAGCACAAATGAAAACCCCTTCGACCACAAAGAAATATATGAAGTGCTGGACCTTTGCTTAAGTTGCAAGGGGTGCAAATCCGAATGTCCTTCCAATGTAGATATGGCCAAACTCAAGGCCGAATTTTTGCAGCACTACTACGATAAGCATGGGATTCCATTACGTTCCAGATTGGTAGCATACATTACTAAGATTAATGCCATTGGCTCCATCGCACCCGAAATTACCAACTTTTTCCTCACCAACCGCTATGTCTCCAAACTGCTGATGAGGGCTCTAGGCTTTCATCCCGATAGAAACTTGCCTACGCTTTACAAAACCACCCTAAATCGTTGGTTCAAAAAACAGAAGTATAAAGTTGCGGCTTCAAAAGGAAAGGTGCTACTATTCAACGATGAGTTCTCCAACTACAACGATGTAGAAATTGGTATCAAGGCAGTAAAGTTGCTTCAAGCACTTGGTTATGAGGTAGTAATTCCACAACACGGAGAAAGCGGCCGAACGTACATTTCAAAGGGATTGCTGCGTACCGCCCAACGAATTGCCGAACGAAACGTGGAACTTCTTTACGGCAAGGTTACCGCCGAAACCCCGTTGATTGGACTTGAACCGTCGGCTATACTCTCCTTTCGTGACGAATACCCATCGCTTGTAAGGCAAGAACTGCGAGAAAAGGCTACAACAATTTCCACCAATGCGCTGCTGTTCGAAGAGTTTATTGCTCGAGAGGTAGAAAAGGATAACATTAGCCCTGAATTATTTACCGATGCGCACATGGAGATACTGCTCCACGGACATTGCCAACAAAAATCGGTTGCTAGTACAGAGGCAACCAAGCGAATGTTAACCATTCCCAAAAACTTTAAAGTCAAAGAAATTCCATCGGGATGCTGTGGCATGGCCGGTTCGTTTGGTTATGAAAAGGAGCACTTTGAACTCTCCATGAAGGTTGGTGAACTCGTGCTCTTTCCTGCTGTTCGAAAGGCAAATGCCGAAACAGTAATTGTGGCACCAGGAACCAGCTGCCGCCATCAAATTAAGGATGGAACAGGTAGACAGGCCAAACATCCGGTGGAGGTAATGTTTGAAGCCTTAAAAGAGTAACAGAGTAACAGTTAATGTATATCACTTAGGCGCATACGCTTTGAAGAACGGGGGGTATCCATTTTTCTTAACCATAATTTACCCTTTCGGCGCAGCACATCGGTTTCAAAATTGGGTAATGCATCGGTAATAACCATTATTAGCTCTGGCCTTAACTCTGGCAATTGGTTGGCAAACTTTTCCAAGATGTCGAGACAATAAAACTTGTGCGAAGGACGATTGGTCGGCTTCTGCAGAAGGTCAATGCAAAAATCGAACAGCTCACCAGCATTCTCCACGTTGTAGCCGCAACGGCTAAGCACTTTTAAAAAACATCCGCGCTGGCTATGGTGGTCAATGGCAATTGCGGCGGCAATAATATCATCAATTATTGGGGATAACAAGGGTGACTCACAATCGGCCAGATAGCTGAATATCCATGCCGCCCGCCAAGAAATGGGCTGCCGAGTACCTTTTGCCAATTCAAACACCAAAGAAACCAAGGTAGGATTCTTCTCCATGGCTTCGGCCGCAGCAATAATTGGAATCTTTCCGGGGCTAGCCAGTGCATCCTCTATCTCACGAATTGGAGTCACGTTTTTTCTACAAAAATAGAGATTGTAGTCAAAAAATAATAATCGGAACTAGCACAAAAAAACCCCGAAGAAATCGGGGTCATACAAACTATATTTCTTTTGCTACTTCAAAAGCGCTGCCATTGTTTTTCCCAAATCGGCAGGTGATTCTACCACATGAATACCACATTCACGCATAATTTTCATCTTTGCTGCAGCGGTGTCGTCAGCACCACCAATAATGGCACCAGCATGCCCCATACGTCGACCTTTAGGGGCTGTTTGGCCTGCAATAAAACCAACGACAGGCTTTGTTCCATATTCCTTTATCCAACGGGCAGCATCGGTCTCCATGGTTCCACCTATTTCACCAATCATCACAATACCTTGCGTTCCAGAATCGTTCATTAACATCTTAACAGCATCAAGCGTGGTGGTACCAATAATCGGGTCACCACCAATTCCAATGCAAGTGCTCTGGCCTAAACCCTCCTTGGTAATTTGATCTACGGCCTCATAGGTAAGAGTGCCTGATCGAGAAATAATTCCAACGGTTCCCTTCCTATGAATAAACCCCGGCATTATACCAACTTTAGCTTCACCTGGAGTAATTACTCCAGGACAATTGGGCCCAACAAGGATAACATCAGGTTTATCGGCCAAAAATTCTTTAACTTTTATCATATCAGAAGTTGGAATACCTTCTGTAATTGCCACAATCAACCTAACCCCCGCATCAGCAGCTTCCATTATGGAGTCAGCAGCATAAGCAGGTGGCACAAAAATAACCGACACATCGGCTCCAGTCTTGGCAACAGCCTCCTTCGCAGTGTTAAAAACAGGAAGATTCAGGTGTAATTGTCCACCTTTTCCTGGCGTAACTCCAGCAACCACGTTGGTGCCATAGTCTATCATTTGTTGTGCATGAAACGTTCCTTCGGAGCCGGTAAAACCGTGCACAAGAACTTTGGATTGTTTGGTAACCAGTACGCTCATAGCTTAGATTGATGGTGATTTTTAATGATTCAGAAAAAAATAGTTCTGTATATTTCCGACAAGTTAACAACAAAAGATGATTTATGTTTGAAGATTGCCTCTAAAAAGTGAATGTTGACAAAATAGGAACCAGCAATAAAAAATTGTAATTGCTTATGCCGGATGATCAAATATTGCCCTATCCGTTTATCTTATCTATTTTTGTAAAAAATTAATAATGGATAATTCAATTATCACAGCCATAGCAACTCCTGCCGGAAGCGGTGCCATTGCCATAATACGATTAAGTGGCACGGGAGTTCTTGAATTGGTTGACTCCATATTTTCTGCCACAAAACAAGGAAAGCTTCTATCTAAACAAAAAGGCTACACCATTCACTTTGGTAAAATATTCGACAGAGAAGGAAAGCCCATAGACGAAGTGCTTGTTTCCATTTTCAAGGCCCCTCACTCCTATACAGGTGAAGACTCAGCCGAAATCAGCTGCCATGGTTCAGCCTACATTCAACAACAGCTGCTTCAACGATTGGTGGAAGCCGGTGCCAGAATGGCTCAACCAGGAGAGTTCACGCTTAGAGCCTTCATTAATGGAAAGATGGACCTTTCACAGGCCGAGGCTGTGGCCGACCTTATTGCATCCGATTCCGAAGCAAACCACCGTTTAGCACTACAGCAATTAAAGGGCGACCTCTCCAACGAAATTCACAAGCTGCGTGAAAAGTTGCTCAACCTAGTATCATTGCTGGAGCTGGAGCTGGACTTTGGCGAGGAGGATGTGGAGTTTGCTGACCGAAAACAGTTGAAAAACTTACTATTGGAAATTGCTGCCTATGCTTCACACCTCTCTGAATCGTTTGCTCTAGGAAATGCCATAAAAAAGGGCATTCCGGTTGCTATAGCCGGTAAGCCAAATGCAGGTAAATCGACTCTGCTAAACAAGCTGCTTCGCGAAGAGCGCGCCATAGTTTCGGAGATTGCCGGCACCACCCGCGATGCCATTGAGGACCTCATCGTAATTAACGGCATCAGCTTTCGGCTTATCGATACCGCTGGCATCCGCGAGAGCGACGATACCATTGAGGTTATGGGCATAGAGCAAACCATGCGCAAGATGGAGAATGCCTCCATAATTTTGGCGTTACTTGACGTTACCGATGTTATGAATGAGCAGGTTGAGTTTCTAAAAAGCGTGATTTCCAATTCTGCACTTCTGGGAAAGAGCATATTTGCCCTACTCAACAAAATTGATCGTGTGGAACCAGCCGTGGTGGATCAATTCAAAAAGGATATTCAAAGTCAAGTTGGGCCAAAAATCCCAATTATAGCCATCTCAGCCAAAATGGGAAGTCATCTTGAAGAACTTCATTCCGCTCTCACCAACATGGTGACAGATAGCACCAAGCACTTTGGCGATATCCTTGTTAGTAATGCCCGTCACTACGAAGCGCTTCGTCAAGTCAACAAAGGCATTGAACGTTCACTAAAAGGACTCGATTCCAATCTTCCAAACGATCTGCTGTCGCAAGATATCAGGGAGGTGCTTTACTACCTTGGAACCATCACTGGGGAAATTACCAACGATGAAGTGCTGGGTAATATATTCTCCAAGTTTTGCATCGGAAAGTAAAACTTCTGCAGGCATAATGACATCATAAAACTAAATTTCCTTGCCAAACTTCAACCTAGATTGTTTGTCACTTCATTATAAAGTATAAACCTTCTTATATTAATACATTATGGCAAGAGTATTTATCACAGGCTCATCAGATGGTCTAGGTTTGCTGGCCGCAAAGCTGCTGGTTGCCGAAGGTCATAAGGTGGTGCTTCACGGCAGAAATCCTCGACGTGCAGAGGAAGCTATCAAAGCCGTTCCCGGAGCGGAAGCAGCGGTTTTCGGTGATATGGCAAGCATGATGGAGACCAAAGAGTTGGCAAAGCAGGTGAATAATCTTGGCGCATTTGATGCCATAATTCACAATGCAGGGATTGGCTTTCATGGCAACGAGCGTGAGGTTACCAGTGATGGCATACCCACCATTTTTGCCGTAAATTCACTTGGACCATACATTCTTACCTGTTTAATCAATCGACCTAAACGATTAGTTTACGTTAGCTCTAACCTGCACCGTGGTGGCGATATCTCCCTGAGAGACCTGTTTTGGGAAGCACACCCCTGGAATAGCATGAACGCATATAGCGATACAAAGCTGCACAACCTCATTCTCTCCATGGCTGTTGCGCGACTTTGGAACAACGTGTATAGCAATGCCATTGAACCGGGATGGGTTGCCACCAAGCTGGGCGGTGCAAATGCACCCGATAGTCTGAAAGAGGGGTATAAAACGCAGGCATGGCTTGCCACCAGCAACGATAAGGAGGCCATGGTAACAGGAGGATACTTCTTCCACAAACGTCCAAAGGAATTTCAACGGGCAACAGCCATGGTTGAGCTGCAAGATAAGCTGCTACAGGAATATGAGCGTATTTCAAGTATCCCCTTCCCAAACAATTAGCCGCAGAAAATATTGAATTAAGAAAAAGTATTATTCCAATTATAAACAGATGGAGAAGATAAATTTAGGATGGATAGGCCTAGGAAACATGGGCATTCCAATGGTTCAGCGACTTATTGGTGCTGGCTATCAGGTAAGCGTTTATAACCGGACTAAAGGCAAAGAAAAGCTGCTAAACAATGATAAAATAGATGCAGTTTCCTCACCGCACGAATTAGCTATAAACTCAGCCGTCATCTTTATCATGGTGTCGGACGATAGAGCCGTAAAAGAGGTATTTATGGGGGTGAATGGACTGCTGAATGGAGAGAGTAAGGATAAAATATTTGTAAACATGAGCACCATATCGCCCGACACAAGCCGGGAGATGGAATTGCTATGCAAACAAAAAGGGTGTAGCTATCTCGATGCCCCTGTTTCGGGTAGCGTAAAACAAGCTGAGGATGGTACTTTGGTTATTATGGTGGGAGGAAATAAGCTCGCCTACGAAAAAGTTAAACCGCTACTCGACAGCTTAGGAAAACTTACGCTGCATCTTGGTCCATGTGGTGCAGGAAACTCCGCCAAGCTAGCAGTGAATACGCTGCTTGGCATCATCACGCAAGGATTAGCTGAGGTTGTTCTTTTTGCAGAGCAGATGAACGTTAACCCTGAATATTTACTCAACATTTTAGGCAACGGTGCCATGGGAAGCCCTTACCTGAAAATTAAGGGGGAAGCACTATTGGCAGGTAACTTTAAAGCAGCCTTTGCGCTTAAGCACTTGGCTAAAGACTTAAAGTTGGCAAAGAGTAGTGGATTGAACTCGCCTCTCGGAAAACAGGCGGAAAAATCGTTTGATGCGGCCAATGCAACTGGTCATAGTGAAGAAGATGTAATTGCGATTATGCGTTATTTACAATCGACTGATGACTAGTAGAGCGTTAAAATAACCTCAATACCGGAGGTGGAAGCAAAAATGAAAGGGAAAGAGTAGGCAATTACACCGACGCTTTCCCTTTATAACAAGATAAGAATGCATCTCTATTTGATAAGCACCATTCTCTTCGTTTCTACATAGTTATTACTCTTTAGCACCAAAAAATAAACACCGGAACTTAAGGTGGTAGGTATAAAATCTACCGAATACACACCAGCGGGCTTTTGTCCATTTGCCAAGGTTGCGATGGCCTTACCCTGTGTATCCAAAACAAAAACCTGAACATTTGCAGTCTGTGCCAGTGAATACTGAATTTTTGTGATATCGGAGAATGGGTTTGGGAAATTTTGCTCCAAGGTGATACCAGAAGTGGTAACCACATCGTTTATGCCCGTAGTTCTCAGAGATTCATCGTAGGCGGTATAGATTAGCTCCGCAATACAATGCGATGACTCCTGAAATAGCTGTTTTGTAATATCGCCAAGCCTTGCCCACATGGCAGCAACATAAACATCTCCATACGATGTGTCGAGTGCCTTGGCATAGTTATCCGATTTTAAAACGGTGTCAACGTAGGAATGGGTCACATAAATGTAGTCCAATATGTACTGCTGCACATCTGAAATTATGGAAATTGATTCCGGTTGTGAGGGGTAGGCACCATTAAGATTGTTAATGTAAGCATCCACCATATCCGACTCGTAGCGAGAATGAACGCCTTTCTGATCGGTCATAACTCCATCGTAGTTAGCACTGATATGCAGCGGCATGTGTCCATCGCCCACATAGTGTCCAAGGTCGGCAGCAGTAAGGACTGCCTTATCTAGATCGCCACGACGAAAACAGGCCACGAGCGTATCGTAGGTGGTTTTGGTAGCCCAAGGAACAATACCCCACTTGTAAACGTTTGTAGTGCCGTGTTTTACAATGGCTTCGTTCAAAGTTTTGGGTATGGTGCCAGTACTTGTAAACTCGCTATAATATTCAATATCGAGGTAATGCTTTGGTTTTTCATTAGGGTCATAATTTGGGTCATGGCTATCCTTACGATTATCAGCATCGGAAGCATGGGCCTCTAGAGTGGAAGACCAGCTAACGAACTGGCTCATCTCTGCGTTAAAGTAAAGAGTAACGTGTGAGTTAATACTCTTATGCCCTTTGTATCCCCAACTTGCAAGAATGAGAACAAAGGCAACTGCGGCAAACGATTGAATGAGAGTTTTTTTCATTTATGAAAAATTAGGAGAAAAAGGACGACAATTTAGCATTAATTTATCCTTTGAACGGTGAGATTTAGCAAAAGTTTAACCATCGTTGAAAAGTATTTTACACCGACTTACTTAACAATTAGTTAACGTGAAATAAACATTTAGATAACCCCTCAATATTGGTGTTACCTTACTACCTACTTTGTTAAGTAATCGTATTTTTGCTCAATATCGGCCCAATTTCTCACCCGAGTAAGACCATTAGTAATTTGCGCTTTGCTATTCCAAGGTCGGTCCATTAAAGCAACGCTTATCTTTTGTTCCGTTGATAAATATATTGCCGTAGCATAGGAGTCTTCAACGGCCAGTTCAAAATTCATAGAACTTAACGCTGAAAGAGGTTTTGCAATTTTCATGTCCATTTCGGGTCGGTTATACTTATCCACCACCATAAAGTGATCGTAGGGAATAGATAGCCTCTGCAACCATTCGAGCGTTGATTCATAGGCTGCCGTAATACGACCAGTTATAATGGCAATCTCCAATCCAGCTTGCTTCCAAGCGTTTACCATTTCCACGGCACCATCCATCGGTTGGAATTTTAAAATCGCCTCACGGGAGTGAACCAGTTGAAAGAAGTGATCGAACTGAGCTTGTGTCATGCCAAAGGAGACACGAAGATCGAATGAGGTAAGTTCTTCAAACTTACGCTCAATGCCAAACTCACGCTTAATAATGGCGATATAGGAGCGGGTGCTCTCTGCCAGCACATCATCACAGTCAATGTAAATCATAGGTAAAAAAATATTGGGACGCAAAGATAGCGGAAAGAAATAACTTTGATAAAAATAGTATGAAGATGATTATTGACTCCAACTTCCACTAACGTCCTATTAATATTTTTTTTGGTTACGATGCAGATAACATATCAATTCCTTTTCATAAAGGTTTTGACGCATGGACTATTCTCCGTTCGATTATTAACATCCAAACTAAGAAATAGAAATGGATTATATGGCATTAAACCATCATACTACACCTGCCTACATGGCTAAATGCTTCTCAGAAAAGGTTAAATTCCTATAATTCATTGAATTAATTAGGAATTACTCTACACCTATATATGAATTGACATTTTTTCAACCTCATACTATTATTCTATAACCAACAATCTTTAACTCGATAACCCGCTTTTAATACTTTCCTTTTATTATTTTTGCATCGTTTGTGATAAATTGAGTAAATTGTATGCCGATACCGTGGGCTCCCAAACGACCAACCTTATGAATTTCAATTTTCTCAGGAATTGGATTATAGCTATTATTAATTGGTTTTATAAGCCATTCCAGAAATATATCCCGCTCGAGACCTTTCGCTATGCTGCATGTGGTGGAGGAAACATGGTACTCGACACCATGCTCTACTTCGTTAGCTATAACTTCATTCTTAAAAAAGAACCAGTTGATATTGGTATAATGAATATTGCTCCACATATTGCAGCATTCATTATGGCATTTTGCATCTCCTTTCCCACGGGTTTTTTACTGAACAAGTATATCACCTTTATTCAATCGGAACTAAAAAGCAATGTTCAGCTGCTTCGTTATGGTGTAATAGTTGTTGGTTCCATTTTTTTCAACTTCATTCTGCTGCAGCTATTTGTTGAATATTTTGGTTTCTATCCCACTCCATCAAAAATGCTTACCACGGCAATAATAGTAGTTTTCAGTTACTTCTCGCAGAAATATTACTCCTTTAGGACAGATAAAAAGGGGCATATTGTAATTTACGAGCATTTTTCATCGGACGAATCCAACGAGATTATTTCTGAACCACTGGACGGGTCAGTAGAAAAGACGAACGTGATATAGTTAACCTTGCCATGCTTACGGAGTCATTCACCGAGGATAATGAAAAAAAACGACCTGTTTCGGTGTGGTTGCGCGACTTTTCGTCTGAGTTTATATTCAGCGCCTCACGAAGTAGTGGTGCTGGTGGGCAAAATGTAAATAAGGTAAATTCTAAGGTAGAGCTACGGTTTAGTATCATAAACTCGTTGCTGCTTTCCGACGATGAAAAAGTTAAAATGGTTAACAAACTTTCGGGAAGAGTTACCACAGCTGGTGAGCTAATTGTGGTTTCACAGGAGGATCGCTCGCAGCTGAAAAACAAGGAAATATGTATTACCAAGTTCTACGAAATTCTTCAGCAGCTATTCACCCCACGCAAGCGACGACGACCCACCAAACCCTCAAGGGCATCGAAGGAAAAGCGACTCGATCTCAAAAAGGAACAATCACAAAAAAAGGCGCTACGACGGAAAAACGATTTTTAAAATATCCCTGCAAAAGTGGAAAATATTCAACCAGATTCCAAAATACTAATTGAGCTTGCAACCATGCCCATGCCTTTTGGCAAATATAAGGGTTGGCTAATTTGCGACCTGCCAGAAGGCTACCTTGTTTGGTTTAAACAGAAAGGATTTCCACAGGGACGACTGGGCGTATTGATCGAAACAGCCTACGAAATTCAGCTTAATGGGCTGGAATACCTAATTAAACCATTAAAGAAAAGAAGGCAGTAAAGAGATTAGGTTTTTAGGTTAATAGGCTGGTAGGGTTAATAGAAAAGGGCGTTATTGTTAGTTGAGCGATTTCGGTATACCAGCGGTTCTATTTGTTTGTGGATGGAAACCATTGAGACGCACAGCCGTGCCTCACTACATTAGGTAAAGTTTATTAATCCCGTTCGGTGATTGCGGTGCGGGGTTGCTTCAGCGCGTTGAACATCGAGGGAGCGTGCACCGCTCGTGCTAGGTGGGGTTTGGTTTCCATGGGTTATCACCCTTGGCTATTCATATTCAACCGCATCGCGGTTTTACCATGCAATAATGCTTTGCATGAATAGAATAGGGGCGCAAAATATTTTGCCCCTACAGGTTGGGAATTCGTTATCGGCATAAAGGAGATGCACAGCCATGCCTCACTACATTCTTTTGAATTCTTTTAACTTCCGCTACCCTCCTATAACTTCATCCTCTTCTTTTAACTTCCTATACTACTGAATCCTCTTCACCTCTACCGCAACTTCTCCCTTAGCCTTCACCTTCACGCGAAAGGCATCGGGAATAAGGTCGATTTGATCAATTGCCAGCTCGGTAATCTTACCGTTGAGCTCCAAATTAGGTATATTCCGATTCCTAATTAGATTTTGGTTTATCTCCGCCAAAGTTTTGATAAGTTCTTCCCCTACGGGAAAAACCATTGCCTTCCGCATTGATTCCAGAACGGAGCTTTTAAATAGCCACGAAGCCGTACGATGAAGGATATTGCTCGTTTGTAGTTCGTAATCCAAGTTTACCATTTCAACACTACTGGATGCATGGTTGTAACGTGGAATACCCTTAAAGTATATCCAACCATTAAGGCTGCCCTCCAGCTGCGTTCCAATCACCATTTTGTCGCCACTACCATATATACGCAGGCTATCCACCCTAACGGTTCTATGTCCCTGGCTAAACTTTTTACCGACCACCGCCTTAGAGAAAAGCCGCTCAGCCTCCTCAAAGGGAACGTCCACACCAAAGTTGATGTTCACATAGCGGTCGGAACTGTTACCAACAACCAGCTGTGGTTTTGGGGCATCGAGCCAAAGATCTGGCGACTGTTTATCAATTACCACCTCCGATATAGTCTGCAACCCAATTGTTGTAGATACGTAGCTATCGGTGGAGGAAAAGGGCGAAATAGAGACCTTTTGTGGCACCAAAACCAACCAAATGTTGTAGTCGGGGTTAACCAGAATGGGTTTCTTTACAAAAGTTGTGAGTTGATCTACAACAGCTGTAAGGCTAATTCCCTCACCAAAATTCTCGTCAATTTTCTTACAAATATCCTGCTTTGCTCTGCTCATGGCTTTATCGGCAATGTAGGAGGCTGGTAGCTGAAATTTTCCAACTCTTGCTTTAGGGTCCGATAGCCAAGTATAGCTAGTCATGGTCGTTTTTGGTACCATGCTCCAATCCTTGCTAAAGGTAAAGGTGGTGGTGAAGGTCATGGCAAGCTCACCATCCAAATCGGATGAAATAGAGTAGCCCAACATACCTACACTTGCATTTACCCACACCTTTATGGGAACTGTATAGCTAACTGCATTTCCTGAAAAGGTAGCAGTTATGGGCTGAATTTTCCAAACCTTTACCAGCAAATTATCATCGGAGTTGTCGTTATCCTCGTATATAAGCCCGTCGAGCCGTTGGTTGATGGAAGCCAGCAGCTGCGCACGGTTGAACGAAACAGGGATGGCTACCGTGGAGACCGAGGTACCCAGATCGGTGAGTTTATACGATTCGTTGGGCTTTGGAATGTTGGTAGTTACCGAGCAGCCGGCAACCAGAGTAGCTAACATCACACCCAACCACACTTTACCTATGATTGAATTCATTTCCATAAAATTGTAGCACAAAAGTATGGGAGTTCAGGGAAGAATAGTGGTTGATTGAAAATAAAATGCTAAAATTTTGTTTTTAGCATGGTAGTCCAATAAAAATTTGTTGTCCTCAGCTGCGGAGTTTAGTGCCCTAGGCTCCGTAGGAGCCAAACGTTGGTAGCACATTGTTTGGAGAGGCGTTGGCGCTCCGTAGGTGCGCAACAAATTTCGTTTGTCCAGTGATTTGAGTAGAATAGCTGCGCACTTACGGAGCGCTAACATTATATGATTGCTTTTTCTACCAACGTTAGGCCTCTACGAGGCCGTCGTTATCCGTTTGATCCGATTTTGCTCTCGAATAGCTCACCTTCGCCATAGGCGATGAAGTATTGTAGACAAGAGAATCCCATCCGTCCTGCTAATACTCCGTAGGAGTTTAACATTTTAATAATGGTGTATGGCGCTGGTCTCCAGTCTATCGCCATTAAAAAACATAGCCCACGGTTTTAACCGTGGGTCACTAAAATACCGTTGAAAACCCAAACCGTTTCAACGGTTTATCGAACTTGCTGACCCTTAATGGAAACGTAGCCTATGGCACTCCGATAAACACACCTAGTTTTGATGGATCAAAGAGAATGGTTATGTTGAACTCTCGCTATTTTTAGATGCCCATCAAACTAAAGGTTGACAAAACCGTTACTCTTAAAAATTCAACCATGAAATTTTCGAACCCACTAGTGCACGGAACGCTGGTTAAGCGCTACAAACGGTTTTTGGCCGATGTTACCCTCGACAGCGGCGAGGTGGTGGTGGCGCACTGCACCAACTCCGGCTCCATGAAGAGCTGTTTGGAGAATGGTGCGGAGGTTTACCTCTCCCCGGCTGCCGACCCTAACCGCAAAACGCGCTTCACCTGGGAGATGATTAAGATAGATGGCAGCTGGGTGGGCATCAACACCGCTAACCCCAACCAGTTTGGCTACGAAGCGCTGGTTAACAACCTCATTCCCGGGCTACAAGGCTACACCGAGGTAAAGCGCGAAGTGACCTTCGACGACAGCCGCTTCGACCTATACGCACGGAATGCAAGCGAGGAGTGCTTTGTGGAGGTAAAAAATGTATCGCTTAAGGAGGGTAACCTAGCTATGTTTCCCGACGCCGTTACCACTCGTGGTCAAAAGCACCTCGAAACGCTGGTAAAGGTAAAGCAGCAGGGCTACCGAGCAGCCATGCTTTACATTATTCAGCGAACCGACGTGGAGGCCTTTGCTCCGGCGAGTCACATCGACCCGGAGTATGCCCGCAAGCTGAAGGCCGCCATTGCGCAGGGTATTGAAGTGTATCCGCTAATGGTGGCTGTATCACCCACCGAGATTAAAGCCATAAAGCTGCTGGAGTTAAAGCTATAGTCCACCAAGGTTGTTTATCCATTGGCCATAACAGTAAAACAAATATTACCTTTCTGGAAAATTTAGATGGAATGAAGCTCTACATTAAAAATATGGTTTGCCCTCGCTGCATTATGGCGGTGGAACAGGAACTCAACCGAATGGGAGTTACCCCAATCAGCGTCTCCTTGGGCGAAGTTATTTTGGACAATCCGCTCACCGACGAGCAGCGCGAGACCTTTTCGCACAACCTTACCAAGCTGGGGTTTGAGCTGCTCGACGATACACGCCACCGGATTATTGAGCAAATAAAGAACATTGTAGTTGAGAACATTCACTACCGCAGCGGAGTAAACGGGAATGAGAACTTTTCCTACATCATTGCCCACAAGCTCCACCGCGACTACTCCTACCTCAGCAAGCTATTCTCGGAGGTGGAGGGAAAAACCATTGAGAAGTATATTATTGCCCAAAAGGTGGAGAAGGTAAAGGAGCTGATTGTGTACGACGAGCTGTCGCTGAGCGAAATTGCCGATAAGCTGGGCTACAGCAGCGTGGCACACCTCTCCAGCCAGTTCAAAAAAGCCACAGGCCTCACCCCAAGCCACTTTAAGCAAATGGGCAACCAAAGCCGAAAACCCCTCGATTCCATTTAACCATCAGTAGAGACGCACGGTCTTGCGTATCCTGACCCGCTACCCCAGCCATACACTAAACCGCTAGCACGGAACCACAACTCTACTACAGACTTTTTGCTAAATCTGCTTTTGCGCTGGCTTGGTGTGCACTGAAGAGAACAACCGCTCGACCAGAAAAACAATGTCGGCATATAGGATCGACTTATCACGTTTAATTTGGAACAGGAATGGTGAGGTAGGTCGATAGCAAAACGAAAAGTAACTAACCATATATTCAAGTTTATTTTGGCTAATGTCACCCTCCTTCTTTTGCTCCGATTCGGTTATTCCAATACGCGCTGAACTAAAAAAATATCCGAAATTCTTTTTTTCTTGTCGTCCTTATTCTTGATTTTTCGAGGATAACAATGTCGTAATATCCTCCTCAAAATTGCGCCTATAACCGATTGCGAATGTGCGATATAATTCTATCCACCTAAAAGTGCAAGGTCTCTATAATATGATTTACGGTGCGCTTTGATTTTTAGGCGGAACTATTGTAACCATTATTACACTTCACTCTGCATTAAGCAGAGGCCTTTATGCAGTAGCATAAAGAGCCATTGTTATTGGAGGTATATAGTTTATTCGCGGGTTGATTCAGATGAATACCCCCCAGATTTATTAGGGTTTCTATTCTACGTGAGGTTAGTATGGCTTTGTGAATATAAAATTTCAGGATAAAATCTTCCTGATATCGCTTATTCGCAATCCAAAATTGCTCGTAATTCGACCGACCTTTTTCACAGCTATTTTCCAAGCGATGGTTTGAATACTTATGAGCTTTTTAACGTTTTCGACTCAAATGAATTGTGTAGAATATCCGAAATTGGATATGGCGCCATGATACACTATCTATCCTTGTCGGTTTAGGTAAATTATTGCACGGTTCAATAAAACCAAAATATTTTGTAATGTAAACTATTTGCTAGGAGACGGCAAGTTTCTTGCGCCAAATCAAGGGCGATTCGCCGGCAACTTGTTTAAACTGGCGACTGAAGTTGGCCTGCTCGGTGTATCCTACTATCTCTGAAATAGTGGAAATGGCAAAGCCGGGGTTTTCGATCAGCAGCTGCTTGGCATCCTCAATGCGCAACCGGTTTATCCACGTGTTAAAGTTTACTCCCTCTTCCCTGTTTATTAGGTTGGATAGGGTGGTACGCCCAATATTAAGCTTGCCTGCCAACTCTTCAATGTTCACTCCCGGTTCTCGATAATACTGCCGGGTTGCAATTATTTGCCGGTAGGCTGTCCAGTCTGTCTTTATTAAAGTCCGTGTAGGAATATGTGAGGGTTCTAGATTAGCCGCCACAATGGCTGGTTCAATTACGTTATATAGCTTGTTGTATTGTATATATTTCTGGGCAAATCCAAAGTAGAAGAGGGCGAATGTAAGAGTTACCATCCAATCGAATCGTCCGGGGAAAAAGTTGGATACCATGGCAATAATTCCAACGAGCAAGGCGGAAAAAAAAGCAACATGCACCCATCTCATTTTGAGTTGCATCACTTCCGAGAAATAATTCAGCAGCTCTTGGTCGTATAGCCTTACCTCACGTAGAAACAGATAAGTGTAATATCCCAACTGGAATAGGTAGTATCCAAGGAAGAGCATCCTAATCCAAATGGTTGGATGGCTTATGTGTTGCTCTAAATAGTTGAGTGAGGTTAGGCTGGGATCACCGAATAAGTTGTACGATACGAGGTAGAGAATGGTGAAGAACAGGTAGGGTAGCGTGTGGTATATTAGGTTTTTAGCTCGAACAAAGCTGGGGTTGATCAATGTGATTAGGGTAAAGGAAAAAAGGAGGGCTTGCGTGGAAGAGATAAAAACGCTGAAAAATGAAAAATGCTCACGGGCATTGTCGGCGAGGTTGAAGGTGAGAAGAGCTATAGTGAGCAAGCTCATGGTAAAGTATGCGCTGGACAGAACCTTAAGCGAGATTCGATAACTCTTTAATCCTTCCTTTTTTGGGGTGTGTAACGATAAGAATGAGGTTCCCATTGTTACGCAAACAACAACAAAAAGGGCATTGGTTAAAAAGTGAAAGTTAGTCCCCATATTACAGCTTAACCTAGATGGATTTCCTTGTCCGCTAAGATAGCTTGGATGTTTAGATATACCAAGGTATCCGGGGAGCGCTTGAGTTATTGTTATACATTATTTAGTGTGTCGACGTTAATGGTGTCATTTTTCGATATTATCGTCTCTTTTTTGGTAATTGGAAGTTACAATAGTATTTCTAAGGTCATTTTTGTCAATTTTACGTGTCGATTTGTTCAAATTGATAAAGACGATACTGGAAAATTTGCGGTAATTTGTAACAGGAATGAATCCGTTTTGAATTATCTAGAATAGTTGTTGAAGCCATTATGGTATATGTCTTTTTCAAGGTAAGGTGAGTATTTAAAAAATGTAATCTCTACTCGAAAAGGCATGTTCTGTTCAACGTGTATGAAGGATTTATGGGTATTACCCTTAATTACTATATTACCTAATTTTTAATGATTTGACAAAAAACTTTACAATGAAAAAAAACACATTGACGCTTGTATTGGCGTTTTTTGTTGCATTTAGTTCGAATGCACAGGAATACAATTCTACGAGAATGGATGGAGTAGTGGGCAGCACTACTCCTGCTAAGGTAAAGTCCGCCTTAAACAGTGATGTGGAAAGCCCAATAGTCATGCAGCGAAACTTAAAAAGCGCACGTGGCTCTGTTTTTTCGGAAACCTTTAGCAACGGCACCTTGCCTGCCGGTTGGTTAAATGTTGATAATAATGGCGGCGGTAAATGGCTTTTTAGTAATCCGAGCTATAGGACAATTAATACGACTACCGGCAAAACCGGTATTGCAATTTTCGATAGTGAATACTTTGGTAATGATGGAAAAGCTGAAAATGCTGATTTGACAACCCCTGCAATCGACTGTTCTGCATTAACCGTGGTGAAGTTGTCCTTTGAACATTACTACTACTATCTAGGTCCTGGAAATACGGCGAAACTATTTGTCAGTGGCGACAATGGCGCAACATGGACCTTGCTGCAATCGTTCGGTTCAATGGCAAATGCAACAGTTGCTACATACGATATAAGTGCCGTTGCAGCGGGTAAATCCCAGGTGAAAATCAGATGGAGCTGGACGGGTATCTATAATAGTGGATACTGGGCAATTGATGATGTTTTCGTTTTTGATCCCAACACACACGATCTTGCGGTTAAAACTATTAATGCTCCTACAACCGTGTTTAGCGACAGTATTGTTTCTCCTTCTGTTACAATTTCTAATCCGGGCATTTCTACTGAATCGGCTTATTCCGTGATGCTAGCCGATGGAGGCACCTATTCTGAGACGGTAAATGTTACCGATCCCATTGCACCGGGAGCATCATATATTGTCTCCTTCCCTAGCTGGACTCCAACAACGGGAGCACATACCCTAACGGCCACTGTTAATTTGGCTGCCGATATGGATGCGCAAAATAATAGCAAGGCTTTAAATGTTAGCGCTGCGGCTGCAAAGCATGATCTTAGCGCTAATGCAATTATTGTTCCTTCTACCGTTTTTTGTGACAGCTTAATTACTCCGGTTGTTCGCATTGTAAACACAGGGAATTATAAGGAATCGGTTTATGCCGTGTCTTTGTCGAATGGTGCTGGAAAATCTCAGACCATCGATGGATCCATCGAAGTTGCTGTCGGTTCGTATATCGATATTCCTTTTTCTAATTGGAAATTTGGTGAAGGAACTTATACGTTAACGGCAACAGTAACCTTGCCGAACGATGCTGTTGTCGGTAATAATGTTAAAACCACAAGTGTTCAATCGCTACCAGCTGAGCATGATCTTGGTATATACTTAATTGAAATGCCCCAGTTTGTATTGAGCGATAGCGTTGTTAAGCCGGCTGTAACGGTTGTAAACTATGGCAATTACAACGAGATGGAATATTCTGTCTTACTTACCGATGGTGGTACCTATTCTGAAACGGTAAATGTGGCATCGACAATTAATTCTGGAAACGGCAATACCGTGGCTTTCCCGGATTGGATCCCTGCTACAGGAGAGCACACGATGACGGCTACCGTTACCCTTGTGGGTGATATGAAGGGAAGCAACAATAGAATTAGTAAAGCTGTTTCGGTTTCGCCGGCGTCGCATAACCTTTCCGTTAACTCGATTGTAGTCTCAACGGTTTTGCTTAGCGACAGCTTGGTTACACCTGCGGTAGTTGTTCGTAATTCGGGTAATTACAAAGAATCAGCCTATTCTGTTTCGTTAACCGATGGTGGTTCTTACAGCCAACAGGTGGATATTACAACTCCTGTGAATGTAGGCGCAAATTATAGCGTAACATTCCCCGATTGGACGCCTGCTACAGGCGATTATAAATTAGTCGCCACGGTTACACTGGTTGGCGATGCCGTTGAAAGCGACAATAAGGATACCCTCGATGTTGTGGTTGCACCGGCTAAGCACGACTTGGCGGCAACTTCGATTATAGTTCCTTCCGTTATTTATAGCGACAGCACGATTATACCAACTGTTACTGTTTTAAATTCCGGGAATTACAAGGAAACGGCATACTCGGTTTCGCTGACAGATGGTGGTGCTTATAACGAAACTGTAGATGTAACTGTTGCAATTAATGCCGGCTCTAATCAAAGTGTTACATTCCCTGGCTGGATTCCTACTACGGGAGATCATACCTTAATTGCCATGGTTACCTTAACCGGTGATGCCGTTGCAAGTAACGATAAGGATACGTTAGCAGTAACCGCTAAAGCTGCAGTGCACGATCTAGCAATAAAATCGGTTACTAATGCGGTTGAAAGTGGCACTACCGTTTTTCCTTTTGTTTTTGTAAAGAATTTAGGTAATTACCAAGAATCGGTGTATTCTGTTACGCTGTCGGATGGTGGAAGCTATAACCGCACCATTACGGAAACGCCTCCAATTGCTATCGGCTCAACCTTTAAGGTTGTATTCCCCGAGTGGACACCTGCAGATGGACTGCATACGCTAACCGCAACCCTTACCATGGCTGGTGATATGAATGCGGTAAATAATACCTTAACTCAAGCGTGTAAAGTAATTGACCCAATAGTTGCCTATGCTTCCATTTATGATGGTGGCAGTGTGAATGGAACGTTAAATGTTCCATTCGATAAGTTTACAGTGATAGGTCGTTCCGCCTACCAAATACAAAGTCTTGCATGGAAGGATAGCCTTTTGTATGCTGTTACATATGATGGGAGATTTGGGACTGTTAATATCGCCGATGGTTCGTTTAAGCAAATTGGTTTAACGGGGATCACCTGTAGCTTTTATACCAGCTTGCTTTGTGACCCAACTACAGGCAAAATGTATACTACCACCCTTACTGGTGGCTATCCAAATTTTGTCATTGGTCTCTATTCTATCGATCATACCACAGGAGTTGGAACGCTAGTTGCAAACAGCTCACATACGGGAACTGCGGCTCAATTTGCCTTCGACAAGGATGGTAAATTTTATGCCATTGAACACAGACAGGTAATGAATGGTTTGCTATACTCCATGGATAAGGCCACAGCCGAAATGACTTTGATCGGGGATATTGGTGGTATTGTGTCAGCAAATTTCCAACCGATGGTATGGGATTTCAACGAAGGGGTTATGTATTTCCAAGCTTCAGGTGCGGACGCCATGCAGGGAACCTATTTGATCAACCTATCAACCGGCGAAGCGACTCTAGTAGGAGTCCCATGTAAAACACAGATTCTTACAATGGCTTTGCCCGTGTGGAATTCGAACTTGTTGGATTTAACGGTAAATGGAGTGACCGTTTCCGGATTCTCTTCTCTTAGGTATAACTACAATGTAGTATTACCGTCCGGAACAACGGCTATTCCTGTTGTCGATGGTAAGTCGGTTTATTCCAAGGCAACTAAGGTCGTTACTGCTGCTGCTGCCTTGCCTGGTAGTTCAACGGTGGTTGTTACAGCACCTGATGGAACATCCAAAACTTACACCATCACCTTTACTGTTCCTGAAAACACGAATGCTACACTTTCCGATTTGCAAGTTAAAGGTGTAACCGTTGCCAGCTTCGATCCGGCAACCGATACCTACAATGTGCTGCTGCCTTCCGCCTCAAAATCGGCTCCAATGGTTACTGCCACTGCCTTCGATGCTAATGCTACAATGGTTATTGCTGATGCTTCGGCTTTACCCGGCGCAACAACCGTTGAAGTTACAGCACAGGACGGTATTACGAAGCTTACCTATACGGTAAACTTTACCGTGGCTGCCATGACTGAAGCTGCATTGACCGATTTAAAAGTTGGTGGTGTTACTGTTGCCGGCTTTAATGCGGATACTTATTCCTACAACGTTGAACTGCCATATGGAACCACAATTGCACCAGCGGTTACGGCTACAGCTAGGGATAGTAAAGCAGTAAAGACAATTACGAATGCACCTGTATTGCCTGGGGCGACCAATGTTGTGGTTACGGCCAATGATGGTATTACACAGCTGACCTACACCATCAACTTTACCATCGGCATCCAAACGTTTACCGTTAACTTTAGTGTGGTTAATGCAAATGGTACGCTAGCTGCAACTGTTGATGCAGCGGCAATTGCCTCTCCTGCAGCAGTAAATATCGGTAAAGATGTTGTGTTTACTGCGACTCCTTCGGCTAACTACACGGTTAAAGAGTGGAAACTTAATGATGCCGTCGTTGCGGGGAACACAACAAACACCTACTCCTTGAGCAACTTATCGGCTAATTCTACGGTGACCGTTGAATTTAGATCAACCGTTGGCGTTTCTGAAATTGACCAAAACGGTGTAAACATTTACCCGAACCCTTCAAATGGTATTGTTCATATTGAAATGAACATACCAATTAGTAAGGTTACGGTTGTCGATGTGAAGGGTAGAGTTCTTATTGAGTCTGTTCTCAATAACAATACAGGAACTCTAAATACTTCTACTTTGGCCAATGGTATTTACTTCTTACGAATTGTAACCACTTCAGGAGTTATAACAAAGCAATTACAGGTTATTAAATAACTTCAATTCGATTGCAACAAGAAGAGCTGCCCTTGGGCGGCTCTTCTTATTTGCACCTACGTGAATTCCCCTAGAGACATATCCTACGCTGATATGACCGCTAGCCTGAACATAATACGAAACGCTGGAGCGGAACCGTCAATCAGGCCGCTCAAGTTGTCCTCGTCCGTGCCATCCTAACTGGGCAACACGCAGAAACCTTTGAACCTAGCACCAACGAAATAACAACCGCTGCCAATCCTTAAGCGCAAAGCATTACCTTGGGCCTGTGGCCCATACGGCAGGCTAGGCAGAAGCGCATTTACCCACCATCCCTCCTACCTTACTGCAGGTTATTTGCAATATTTACTTTTGGGCTGGGTTGGTGAGCAGGGATGAGTATATCTGCACGATTGGGAGTTTAGGTGCCCTAGCACGTATGGTTGCGAAAGGATATCCTTTATTCGTATTTTTGTAAAAATAGAAGAAGAACCATATGCACACCGTGAAATTGAGAGTTAACGATGGGGTTTACGACAAGCTTATAAGGCTTCTCAGTAAATTCAACAAGGACGAGGTTGAAATCATCCTTGAGTCAGCTGATTTCGCAAAGAATTACAAGAAGTTTACAGCGGAAAAGCAAAGTTTATAGAGATGGACGAGGCAGAGCAGCGGATTGAAGATATCATCAAAAAACATGAAAGTAGTATTTAAGGATACCTTCCCTTCCTTGCAGTATGGCCAAGCGAGTAGGGTATTTGAATCTAGTATTGAAGATCTTTACCCTTACGAAAATATTCTAATATGAGCGCCATTGAATTAAGGCATAATATCAATGAATACCTCACTCATATTGATGATGCATCGTTCTTGAATGCCATTAAGACTATCCTTGAATCTAAGGTCGCAGAGGGACCATATAAGCTTTCTGACTACGAGAAGAAAAGAGTTGAAGAAGGAAGAGAACAGCTCAAGAAAGGTGAAACCATCTCCAATGAATCTCTAAATTCTGAGGTAGACCAATGGCTAAGTACAAAATAGAATGGTCAATTGAGGCAAGGTCAGATCTACTTGATATTCTCGACTTTTACTATCGAAGGAACGGTAATGCAAATTATAGCCGAAGGCTCAACTCTAAAATTAAAAAAAGCATAGCTCTTATTGCCAAAAATCCATCGATTGGATTGTAAACAGACATTGACTCCGTAAGAGCTCTTGTGAAAGGTGACTATCAAATAATTTATGAAATTATTGAAGCTATCATACTGATTGTAATGGTTTGGGATTGTAGACGAGATCCCGATAATAAGATAATCACCTCCCGAACGAAATAATATTCTACTAGCCACATTTGCAAATCAAGGGTGGCGAGTACAATGCTCCTCAAACCTACAGATGACTCCCACCACTACTTCTCGAAGAATATGCGGAGATTACACCCAGCATTCGCCGCAATATGTGCGGAGATTATTTTGAAGTGATGGGAATTTGCCCTATATTTACCGCAAAATGTGCGGAGAATGAAAGTCTACATATACGAAAATAAGGATTGGCCCAATTTCAAATGGGATAGCGAATTGCTGCTACCACTATTGGGAAAAGTTCGTAACCATCAGGGAAAGCTAATAGGCAAAATGGAATCCCTTGGGTTTGAGCTAAAAAATGAAGCGGTATTGGACACCTTAACCCTCGATATCATAAAATCGTCTGAAATTGAGGGTGAACTATTAAATCCTGAGCAAGTACGCTCCTCTATTGCACGCAAGCTGGGAATGAATATTGCAGGTTTAGTTCCCTCCGATAGAGAGGTAGACGGAGTTGTAGAGATGATGCTCGATGCAACACAAAGCTTCAATCAACCCCTGACCAAGGAGAGGCTATTTAATTGGCATTGCTCGCTCTTTCCTTCCGGCAGAAGTGGAATGTATAAGATTATCGTGGGGAACTGGAGAGATGATTCTACCGGACCCATGCAGGTTGTGTCAGGAGCACTTGGGAAAGAAAAGGTTCACTACCAGGCACCAAGTGCAACAAATTTAGGGAAGGAAATGAATTCATTTCTTGAATGGGTAAATAGCAATAACATTCAAGAACCTGTGATAAAAGCAGGTATAGCTCATTTATGGTTTGTAAGCCTGCACCCCTTTGAAGATGGAAATGGTAGAATAGCCCGTGCCATTACAGACATGCTTCTTGCAAGGGCCGATGGAATTCCTCAGCGATTCTATAGTATGTCTTCACAAATTCGAGCCGAAAGAAAAAGGTACTACGGCATTTTAGAGAAAACACAAAAAGGTTCACTTGACATAACAAAATGGCTCAATTGGTTCTTAAGCTGCTTGCAAAACGCTCTTGACTCGTCGAATAGTGAGCTTGAGAAGGTAATCTACAAGCATAAATTTTGGAACAAGAACTCCTCTAAGCTTCAAAATAAAAGACAAGAATTGCTCTTGACTAAGCTTCTTGATGGATTCGATGGAACGCTAACCTCATCAAAATGGGCTAAAATCGCGAAATGTTCTGCTGACACGGCATTACGAGATATTCAAGATTTAATGAGCAAGGGCATTCTTAAAAAATCGGAAGGTGGAGGGAGGAGCACAAGCTACGAAATAAACGAACTTTAGGAATAATAATACCCACTACTTAAGCCATAAATTAAACCGCCGCCTCCTACCTTGCTATCGGCTTTTTGCTATATTTGCTCTTGGGTTGGCTTGGTGCGCACAAATAAGGACATCGGCGAGTGCATAAAGCTCTTGACAATAATTAATGTTAGCTTATGAAAAGAATTACTTTTTTAATCGGATTATTTCTGTTTTCGTCTTTCGGGTTTGGACAGAGTGCAAATAATAGTAGCCTACAAACCATAGAAACATTTCACTCATGTCATGTTCCTTTGACAACCTTCAGCATCACTAAGGATAAAAGTTTTTGGGATAATATCAAGTCAAAATCCCCTGCTCGCGCGGACATGCTGTCCGTGCGCTGCAAGCCATTGCAAAAGCAGCAAAACAGACACTTTGCAGCAAGATAGCATAACCGCAGCTGTGCACAGAGCACAAATCAGCTGCTTGGGCATGCTGCCCATACCGCACACTAGCCAGTTGCTACAAAAAGATCACTACAGCCGGACGGAACGTCCTCGTAACTGTACCGTGCGCTAGGTAAGGCTGCGCAGCTGCAACCTGCATGCTAGCTTTTTGCTACATTTACATCTGCCTGGGCTTGCAGGGCACGGACAGAAAAATGTCCGCGCCAGCGGGGAGTAAAACTTTATTATCTAAATCATTTGCCTCAGTCGACTTAACAATGTATAGCATTGGCATAATGTCATAAAATTAAAATTAGCTATTCAAGTTTCTTTAATAATCTTTTTTTGGTTCTTTTAAAGGCAGTATATTCCCAGTCAGAATCAAAATTATTCCAGAACACCCTTATTTTAGTATCGCCTTGATTTTTATAGATTAAAAATAAGCAGTCCTCATATTTAGTGTATACATTATTATTATCCTGATCTTGACTCAAATAATCGGAGTTTTCATTAATTAACTTCTCTACTTTATTGAGTAATTCAATGGCTTTTGACTTAGGGAAGTTTCTAAATGCATATGATTGATAAATCACTCCATTTTCATTCCATCTATCTCCATAGAATCCCAAAATTAAACCCTCCATATTTTTCTCACTGCATAAATAAACAAGTGAAGTTAATTCACCAGACATTGATGCTGCAAGAGGATCTATCTCGAATCTAATTGAAGAGTCAGACAAACCAATAACATCGTTGATTACGAAGGACTTTGCTTTATACAAGGCGATGTCTTTACTAAACTCTTTAGCAAAAAAGATTCCAGAATTAGTAGAGACTTGTCCAAATATCGATTGACTAAGCAATAGAATAAAGAAAAGCAATTTTAATTTCATGTATTTGAGTGTTTTGGTGTTAACAAATGTAGTAAAATTGTTATTGAATTATGCTGTATGTAAGATTGATATTATTAACAAAGGTCCCAGCTCGCGCGGACATGCTGTCCGTGCGCTGCAAGCCATTGCAAAAGCAGCAAAACAGACACTTTGCAGCAAGGTAGCATAACCGCAGCGGTGCACAGAGCACAAAACGGCTGCATGGGCATGTTGCCCATACTGCACACTAGCCAATCGCTACAAAAAGGTCACTACAGCCGGACGGAACGTCCTCGTAACCGTGCCGTGCGCTAGGCAAGGCTGCTCAGCTGCAACCTGCATGCTAGTTTTTTGCTACATTTACATCTGCCATGGCTTGCAGTGCACGGACAGGAAAAATGTCCGCGCCAGCGGGGTTGGTCATACCATAGGGCTCTGTTTTCTCTAACAGGAAGGTCATCTCAATTGAAGGATAGTTTCTAGGATAAATTGTTGACAACTATTTACTACAAGAAATATGTTGAAATATTATTATGTGGTAAATTGCAAGGAGAACAAATAACTTTACGTCAATGAAATTTGAAGAAATACATGTCGATTTTGGTGACAACTACCTTTGGAAATACATGGATATTCATAAGTTTTTATATTTAATCCGGGAAAAGCAAATATATTTCACAAGATTAGATTGTTTTGAAGATCCAAATGAAGGCGTTTCAGAAAGGCTACTTCGAATACTGTATGAATCGAGCCAATATCAAGATGAACGAGTATTAAATCCTGAACTACTTCCCACTGCAGAATCAAGAAAGAATGAGGTATTGCAAAGAAAGGAAGTTCACAGTTCTGCATTAATAGAAAGTAAATCATCACAAAGAATGCAATTTGCAAGTTGCTGGTTTCAAGGCAACAGGGAATCATATGCAATGTGGAATTTGTATTCCAATCCAGAAAGTGTTGCAATTAGATTCAAGCCCGAACCCCTTTTGCGCCAGGTTGAGAGGTATGTTCAGATTAATTTGTCTCATCCCTATATTGATCTAATCGTTTGCAGTAATGTTGAATACAGGCCTATTTTCCCACCCGAATATGATGGGGCTAAGTATACTAATCCTGACCAGAGATACGTTGGTTTAAGAAAAGATGTAAGTTATGAAAGCGAAAAAGAGTATCGCATGCTAGCAATAGGATATATTAATGCTCATGATTATACTCGCTTTGAATTGAAATTGGATGAATTGTTTGATTTGGATTTTAAAATTATTACACATCCCAAAATGCAGCCATGGATGCAAGAGAATATTGCTTCTGTTCTTAAACCATACGGGATTGAAGATAAATTAATGAAGTCAGAGATTAGGTTAAGGAATGACGGCTGGCGCTAACACGATGTTAAGGCGAGTTGTCAGCAAATCTCCCCCCAAAAACACCATAAATTCATAAACATCATCCACAATTATGTAACGCGGCTCGCGTTGCCCATGGCTACCTTTGCTAAAATTAAGCGTGTAACCATGACAGACACCAATAGCAAGGAGCTGATACTGCCCATCGCCGGAATGCAGAGCGAGCACTGCGCCCTAACAGTTGACCAAACGCTTGCAGCGCAAGCTGGCGTTACTACCCACCGCGTGGAGCTCAACAACAACCGTGCGGTGCTTACCGTTAACAGCGGCAAGTTCGACCTAGCCAAGGCCGTAGAAGCCATTAAGGGCGTGGGCTACGAGGTTCCCACCACCATTAAAACATTTCCGGTAACAGGGCTTAGCTGCGCCTCGTGCGCCCTCAGCGTGGAGAGCATGCTGGGCGCCCAGCGCGGCGTAACCCAAGCGGCCGTTAACTTTGCCGCAAGCAGCGCGCTGGTAACCTACGTGCCCGGCGCCGCCTCCACCTCCGATTTCAAGGCCGCCATTCAGGCCATTGGCTACGACCTGCTGGTGGATGAGGACGAGGCCACCGAGGATATACAGCAGGAGCTGCATCGGAAAAAGTATGGCCAGCTGAGGCGAAACACCATTTGGGCCGGTGTGCTTGCGCTCCCGGTGGCGCTCCTCTCCATGGTTTTCACCCACCTGCCCTACCGCACCTGGATAATGATGGCCCTTGCCCTTCCGGTGGTGTTCTACTTTGGCCGCACCTTCTTTGTGAACGCCTACAAGCAGGCCCGCCATGGCAAGGCAAACATGGATACGCTGGTGGCGCTTAGCACCGGAATATCGTTCCTATTCAGCGCGTTCAACACCCTATTTCCCCAGTTTTGGGAGCAACGGGGTATGGAGGCCCACGTTTACTTCGAGGCCTCGGCGGTAATCATCTTCTTTATCCTGCTGGGCAGGCTGCTGGAGGAGCGCGCCAAGGCCAACACCTCCTCTGCCATTAAGAAGCTCATTGGCCTTCAGCCCAAAACGGTGCTGGTGATAGGCTCCGATGGTCAGGAGGAGGAGATGCCCATCAGCCGCGTGGAGGTGGGTTACACCCTACTGGTGCGCCCCGGCGACCGCATTCCCGTTGATGGTGAGGTAATTTCGGGCAGCTCGTTTGTGGACGAGAGCATGATTAGCGGTGAGCCCATTCCCGTCGAAAAATCGGAAGGTTTAAAGGTATTTGCCGGAACCATCAACCAGAAGGGGAGCTTCCGGTTTAGGGCCGAAAAGGTTGGCGCCAACACCATCCTTGCCCAAATCATAAAGACCGTGGAAGAGGCTCAGGGAAGCAAGGCCCCTGTTCAAAAGTTTGTAGATAAGGTGGCCGGCATATTTGTTCCGGTGGTTATCTCCATTTCGCTGCTTAGCTTTGGCCTTTGGATGGCCTTTAGCGACGCCAACTCGCTAACCCATGCCCTGCTTGCCATGGCTACGGTGCTGGTTATTGCCTGCCCCTGCGCCCTTGGGCTGGCCACTCCCACCGCCATTATGGTTGCCGTGGGTAGTGGCGCCCAGCACGGAATTCTGATTAAGGATGCCGAAAGTCTGGAGGTTGCCCATAAGGTAAACGCCATTATTCTCGATAAAACAGGAACCATAACCGAGGGCAAGCCCCTTGTTACGGGTATGCTATTCGACCAAAACAGCAACGAGGCGCATCTACGGCAGGTTATGCTGGCCATGGAGAGCCAGTCCGAACACCCCCTTGCCGAAGCCATCGTGGACCATCTGCGGAAGGAGGTTACCAAGCCGGTGGAGCTGCAAACCATTGAAAACCGAGCTGGTGAGGGCATTGTAGCGCTACATAACAACCATCGCTACCTAATTGGTAACGGTAGAATGATGAAGAATAACCAGGTAGAAGATGATGCAGCCCTGAAGGCAGAAGTTGAAAAGCTGGAGGAGCAGGCCCAAACCATTGTGTTCATGGCCGAGGACAACCGCCTGGTTGCCGTAGCCGCCATAGCCGATAGGGTGAAGCCCACCTCCGCCAAGGCCATTGCCGAGCTCAAGCAGCTGGACATTGAGGTTTACATGTTCACCGGCGATAACCATCAAACGGCTGCTGCCATTGCGCAGCAGGTTGGCATCGAGCACTTCAAGGCTGAAGCTCTCCCAGCCGATAAGGCTCAATTTGTGAAGGAGCTGCAGCTGCTAGGCAAGGTTGTAGCCATGGTTGGCGACGGCATAAACGACTCGCAGGCGCTGGCAACCGCCAACATTGGTATAGCCATGGGCAAGGGTTCCGATATTGCCATTGATGTGGCCAAAATGACCATTATCTCCAGCGACCTGATGCTCATTGTGCAGGCCATTGCCCTCTCGAAGAAAACGGTGAAAATTATCCGTCAAAACCTCTTCTGGGCGTTTATTTACAACGTAATTGGGATTCCAATTGCCGCCGGTATTCTATTCCCCTTTACCGGATTCCTGCTTAACCCCATGATTGCCGGTGCGGCCATGGCCATGAGCTCGGTATCGGTGGTAAGCAACAGCCTACGGCTTAGAAAGGGATAATTTTTTGGATTATGCATTAAGAGATTAAACGAATTAGTTACCATGTCTCAGTATTTCTTAATGTTTTTGTGCCTTAGTGGCATAAATTCAAGATACAAAGGTTTACAAGCTCGTTTAACTACACTTTGACCGATGACCATGAAAAATGTTTTTCTCATTGATTTTTTGTTGATCCCCTACAGGGAACAGGTATCAAATGTTGCCATGCTATTCTACAATACTTAATCCGCTACGCGGAAAATTCTCCGTAGGAGATTTAGTTTTGTAAAGAACATAAACCTCTCAATTTTAATACCTCGTAGAGGTTTAACAGAGAAAGGTCTTATAAGAGATGTTAGTTCTTTTTGCATACATGTGTCCAAATAAATAATCGCATCATTTCTAATTCTAAATATGTTCTCAACCAACCATTGAATATTCACTTAAAACACAAATACAATGAAAACGCTAGAGTTTAAAACCAACGTCAACTGCGGCGGATGCATAGCCAAGGTAACCCCATTTTTGAATGAAGCCGAAGGCGTTGCCTCCTGGAAGGTGGATACCACCAACCCGCTAAAGATTCTTACCGTGGAGACCGAAAACCTCTCACCGGAAGATGTTCAAGCCATTCTTGCCAAGGCAGGATATAGGGCAGAAACAATGTAATAGAGCCCATAAGCAAAGAAAAGCCCCGAAGAGTCGCATGTCGATTCCCTCGGGGCCTTTTTATGCAATAAGAGTGCTACTCGCCATCGTCACCGCCAACCGGATTATCCAGCAGCGGGCCATCGGTGTTGAACGATGAGCTGTGGGGCTCAAGGGTAAGCTCCTGCAGCAGCATGCAATCGGGAGCAATAATGGAAACCGGCAAACCCGAAGCATTATTGGTCTCCATTCCATACGAATTAAGAAGATAGTTCGACAAGAACTGGCCATCGCCACAACCCAAAATCTTGTTCATGCTACTTAGGGTAATGTCGCTAGCCTCTATGGAGCGAACCAGCGTCTCCTTGCCCGTGGCTAGGTCGAAACGGTAGTAACAAAACGGGCTGAAGCTGCAGCCATCAATTAAGGGTCGAATAACATAGGCATGGTCGAGCCCCTTCGTCTCCATCTCCTCCTTCAACAGCTGCATCATCTCCTCCTGGCTTTTGGGCGCATCGGTGGTAATAAAGGCTACGCCCGGTCCATCGGTAAAGGAGCTTCCAATACCATTCAGATAAATTCGATGGTGACCGTTTGAGGTTCTAACCTTAGGTGTTGGAACCCGATTGCTCATGAGGTTTTTCAGAACGCCATTATTAACCAGCACCAGCTCGTCGGGAGGAACAACCCCCTCCCCATCCACATCGTAACTGCCCAGCAGACCAACTTTTTGGAAATACCGAATGTGTGGCTTCAGCACCACCGAAATATCTTTGGAAACAATGCGCTTACCCAGCTTCAGCTCAATGGAGCCGCTGCTTTGTACAGTCAACTTTTTCGAAAACCCATTCACTAGGGGTTCCCTGTTGGCCACAAGCGCCGTAGAGCCACCAAATAGGGTGGCGCCAAAGGCCGAAGCCACCACCTGCTGGTAAAGCATAACCGGACCGGAATAAGCTTCGGTTTCAACCTTGGCATCCTTCAGCTTTACTAAGTAGTCGGCCAGCAGCTGGGCGTGCTGCTTCATGGTATCGGCCGCGGGCAGCTGGTTGGTAAACCGAGCCACATAAACCAACCTATCGCCAATGGGTTCACCATCGTTGGAATATACGCTTGCACTAATGGTTACCACGGCAAGATTTAGCGGTATTTTAATCTCCATCCCCTCGGTGGTTACCAAGTAGGCAATGGCATTTACTGCTGAAACGGTAACGCCCGAATTGATTACCTGTGGCCGTGTTCTAAACACCGATGAGACATCACGCGCCAGCGATTCCAACTGCTCCAAATTAGGTTTATAAACCTCACCGTGCGTAAAATCGGCCTTCAAAGGTACCGCGGGGGTGTAGTCGGGCAAATCCTTATATTCATCGGGAAGAGTCTTATCCTTGAGCACCTTCAGCTTGTTGCTGTAGGTTTGGGATGCGGAGCGAAATACATTGTCGGTGTTCCACCAGAACGCCCGTCTTATGCCCCAGTAGTTGTCGTCGAGCGGCGTGCTTACGCTTGTGGTGGCCCTAGAGCTGCGTTGAGCGTACGGGTCGTTAAAGTTCTCATCGGTAGTTTGGAAGCTCCCCATAAGCAGCCGCAGGTAGTAATCGTTAAGGCTGTTGGTATTGCTACCCACCAAGGCACCGAGGTAACCGCTGGCCTCTGCATCTGTTCCTCGAAGGAGCATGTAGCTGATGTAGCAGGGCTTTCCGGCCACGTCGCTCTTCAGCTGGTTAAGGTTCCGATAAATCTCATCGTGCAGCGCCTTTACCACCACCGAATCGGAGGCAGCGCTGGCACTCTGTGCCGATAGCGTATCAACAGGGGCAATGGAGGAGATAAACACTATAATAGATAGGACAATTGTTCGCATGATAACCATGGCTATGTATGTTCTTATGGTTTAACTATTGGTGACGAGAGCTGGGGCAGCTGGGCCGACTCCTCTGGCATCTTCTGAGTTTCAATTTTTTTTATAACCAGAGCCGGACTGATGGTGGCAACTGGTATGGAGCCCGATTCGGCAGTGCAAAAGCCGTTGAATACACCACTTTTGTCACCATTGGCCACAATTTCGGAGAACACGGCCAGGGGTGTTCCAATGAGCGTTACACCTCTCACCAGCTCGTCCGGACGGCCATCTGCATATATGCGATAGACCACGGTGGGAAGAATGTTAAACACGTTGGGTGAAAAGCGCATGGTAGTGGTAAAACCGCCATACACCTCCTTAAAGTAGTATCCATATGCTTTCCCCTGCTTGCGGCACTCCTTGATGAGCAGCTTGCGCAATTCGGCATCGCTATCGCCGCTGGAGAACTTAACAAAGAGGTTCGATTGCCGGCTAAAGGGCGCTCTACCCATTTGTGCCCTGCCATGTCCATTCGATTGAGCAATTCCCTCGGTTGGCGTGCGCGACATCAGGAAATTCTTAAGCACACCCTTTTCAACCACGGTAACCGGCTGGCCTAGTACGCCTTGGTCGTCGTATTTGTAGTTGCCAAAGAGCTTTACTCCATCGAGGGTGCTGGCCGTGGGGTCGAATACCACGCTTAACCCGGGAAAGAGTACTTTCTTGCCGATCTTATCCTTAAAGGTTTGACCATCATTCTCGTTGTTGAGTCGCTGTCCCTCCACCCTATGTCCAAATATTTCGTGGAAGAATACGCCCGCCGCCTCCGGCGATAGCATTACCGGTCCTGCATAGGGTTCGGCCTGTGGGGCGGTGCGCAGCTCACCTAGCAGGTTTGCCATGTCGGCAGCATCCTTCATAAGCACCTCGTTCGAAGGAAATTCTTTTAGACTGGTGGCATAGTATGATTTAAAAAGTGGGGCTAGGTTTCCGCCAACGGTTCGCACTGTGGCCATGAGCTGCAACTGTAGCCGTGGCCTATTTTGAACAACCCGTGTTCCCTCGGTATTTAGGTAGTATATTCTCTCATTCATAATCAGTAGAACCGCCTCGCTGTTCACCACGTTGGTATCCCTGGCAACAAATGCCGAAAGCGACCGCAACTCATCCTTCCAATGGTCGAGCTCATCAGCCGTTGGACCAGGCATGGTATCAGGCTCAAAGTATTGCACTGGTTTTTCCTGCGAAAAGTCAGCAACCTTGCCGCCAAGAGTATCACTGGCAGATTGGATATTCATTCCCTTAAACGATTGCCGAGCCTGCTTAAAACCGAGGTCCGACGTAAGCCAAACACTCTGGCTAATAGCCAGCGAATCGTCCTCTATGGGTAGCAGCTGCGGAAAAGAGTAGCCCTGCATAAAGGAGTTTTCGCCATCCTCGCCGGTGGAGTGACTATTGTCGCGCTGGTAGCTACCCACGCGCATGCCCACGGTTAAAACCCTCGTTGCCACGTGCTGATCGCCGGTAAGGCTTCCCGAAGAACACTGCAGCATCCACATCTTCATCTGGTTTACCCTAAAGTCGATGAAGTAAGGAGGCTGGGGTTGCTGTTTAAGTCCATCGTAAACCTTCCCCAGCTCATTTTGAAGAATACCTTCCAGCTTATCCTGTGCCGAAGCACGAAAAGTGACACCGCTAAGCAACCAAACTGCCACAGCGGCTACGGTTAGTTTATGCATTAGTATGTTTTTAATCCAATATTTCAGAAAACGACAAAAGGAGTAAAAAATTCCCTCCATGCAAACTTAAAGCTATAAAAGTTTTTTTGCATTCGAAGCAGCAATATAGGTTTTTTGTTGGAAAGAGGAATGTAGAAGAAGATAGAGGAAGTCGTAGCGAAGCGAAGATCCCGCAACGTGGGGTTAGGAGAAGTTAAAAATTATGAGAAGTCAAACTAATGTAGAGAGGCACGGCTGCGCGTCTCCTTTATGCCGATAAACGAATTCAATACCTTTTATGTGCGAAATGTTTTTCGCCCCCAGAAGCAACCGCAATGCAGTTTATTATGAATAGCCATGGGCTACAGCCCATGTTGAAAAGCCTAACCAAGCGCATGCGGTGCGAGCTCCTCCGCTGTTCAACGGGCTTTAACAGCCCCGCACCGCAATAGCAAAGAGGTTAATAGCTGCACCATTATTTTCAAAACTTGTCCGGCCGCTGCTGAATCTCCAAATCGATTAATTCTCAAATTATTTTCTTTTCGCACCAAACAATTCCTTAACTTGGTATGGATTTTTTAAATAATCGAATCATTACCATACACCGATAAATACTACCGATATGAAAGTTAAACTATTAGCTCTTGCTTTCCTTGTATGCTTTTCGCTAACCACCAAGGCGCAGGTGCAGATAAACTCAAAAATTGACCAGGTAACCGTTTTTGTATCCGGGGCTCAAATAACCCGTTCCGCTCCCGTCGACCTAAAGGCAGGAACCACCCAACTAGTGCTGGCAGGGCTATCGCCCAACATTAATGCCCAGTCCATTAGCGCAGGGCTATCTAACGACGTTACCATACTTTCAGTAACCCAAAGCATCGACTACCTGAATAGGCAGGCTAAAACGGAGGAGATTACCAACCTTCAAACCCAGCTAAAATCGCTGCAGGATAAAGTAACCATTGAGCAGAACAAAATTTCCATTCTGCAGCAGGAGGAGAACCTACTCCACGAAAACCAGAAGTTGGGAAGCCAAAATGCCGGCGTCAAGATTGTTGACCTACGCGAAGCCGCCGATTTCTTTCGCAGCCGTCTCACCGAAACCAGCAACATGAAGCTGGCATCGCAAAACAGCATTTCACAGCTAAACAAAGAAATTGGAAAGATAAACCAGCAGCTGCAAGAGCTTAACGCCCAGCTCGACCAACCCACTGGAGTCATACGGTTAATGGTATCCACAAAAACCGCAACCACCTGTGAACTCACCATCTCCTACCTGGTGAACCAAGCCAGTTGGACGCCTTATTACGACCTTCGCATAAAGGACATTAATAACCCCGTAACCTTTGGATACAGGGCAACCGTAGTTCAAAACTGTGGAGAGATCTGGGACAAAGTCAGGTTGGTGCTCTCGTCTGGAAACCCCACCAGAAATGGAGTAAAGCCTGACATTACCCCTTGGTACCTCTCCTTTTATGAACCTGCACCTGCACCAATGCCCATGAAGATGATGAGCAACAAAGCCTATGATATGGGTGATGAACCGCGTGAAGAAGCAGTGATGGCCACAGCCATGGGAATGAAGCGGGATAAGAATGAGTTGAGCTTAACTCCATCCAACTTACGCAACAACGAAACCACCGCCGAATTCGAGGTTGCCAACCTATCCACGATTCCATCGGACAACAACCCCTACAACGTGAGCGTTGCCGACTTCACCCTACCTGCCACCTACACCTACCAAAGCGTGCCCAAGCTCGATAAGGCTGTGTTTCTCTCGGCCGGGATAACCGGTTGGGAAGCATATAGCCTTCAGGACGGCATGGCAAACCTCTACTTTGAAGGAACCTTTGTTGGGTCAACCTACCTCAGCACCCGCGATGCCTCCGACACCGTGAACATTTTGCTGGGTCGCGATAACGGTATAAGCATAAACCGCGAAAAGCAAAAAGACTTCTCCTCCACCCAGATGTTAAGCTCGCAGCGGAAGGATACCCGCACATGGGTAATCACTGTGCGCAACAACAAATCGCAGAAGGCCGACATCACCGTTAACGACCAAATTCCGCTCTCCACCAACAGCGATATTACCGTAGAACCGGGTGACCTATCGGATGCCAGCTACAACGACAAAACCGGCCTGCTAACCTGGACCTTCACACTACAGCCCAAGGAGACCAAGAAAATTACCTTCAACTACTCGGTGAAGTATCCCAAAAAGAGTAAGGTGATTTTGGAATAGAAAAGAGGAAGAGGAGGAAGTTATAAGAAGTTATAGGAAGTCAGAAGAATAAAAAGGATTCAACCGATTATAGAGACGCAAGATTTTGCGTCTCTATTTTTTTTCCATAAATATTCGGACGAAAACAAACCAAGTTAACCTACACTTCCATTATAAAATTTACGGCCACAGCTCTTTCCACCATGGCACATGGAATAGTGGCATATATTCGTGCCAGCCAAAGAAAAAGGAGAAGAATATGTGAATTGCTGGTCCCATAAGCAATGCCAACGAAACGTAGACCAGCAATTCTCCTTTGGCCATTCGCAATACCAGCGGAGGAAGCACAAACGTAACCAAGGCCTGGAGCGTTAGTACTAAGCAAATGATTTTGTATTCACATTTCCCATTGCCCATAAAGCATCATAACCCTCAATTTTAACAGTGGAACATGAAATGGTATTAACATGGTCTAACCATTTCAACGGACCATTGGCTTTTACTGCCTATTCTTGGAATGGAAAGTTGATAGCAAAAGCAATTCAATGATTATATAAGTTAATAGAAGAATGGCAAAAACAAGTTCTATAAATTAAATTATTCCCATACTAGCCATCAGCAGCTATATTGTGCAAGAGGCTGGCTTGTGAAAGCCGGCCTCTTCTTTTGTTAATTTCGACGTTTTTTTCATTATAAATTTCTCTTTTCCAGAGCAGCTGCATCAAAAAAGCTTTATTTCATTGGCCATTTGGCAAACCGTGAATCATTTTCATATTCGGTAAATTGCAATCGGCAGGCAGCCCATATCACCACAATTTCGTCATCGTGGATGGAGAGATTAAGCTAAAACCGCCACCGATTGTTTCTATAGTATAAAACTTTAAAAAATGACCACCGCCGAATCCATCAAAAACATCAAACCTGCTTGGATAGAGATTATCCGTAAGTATAACTTTCCCGATACCTTTCGCAGCTGGTGGCAGGTAATCAACTCCGTTGTGCCTTACGTTCTACTGTGGTTTCTCATGGTATACAGCCTTCAAATATCCTACTGGCTTACGCTGCTGCTCTCCGTTTTTGCAGCTGGTTTCCTCATTCGAATATTCATCATCTTCCACGACTGTGGTCACGGTTCGTTTTTTAAATCGCAACGGCTCAATACCATGGTAGGCATTCCATTGGGGCTGCTGGTATTTACAGCTTACCACAAGTGGCACCACGACCATAAGGAACACCATGCAACCATTGGTAATCTTGACAAGCGAGGAGTTGGTGACGTAAAAACACTGACCGTTGAGGAGTATCTGAAGCTCACGAGGTGGCAGAAGTTTAGCTACCGTTTCTATCGCCATCCGATCTTTCTGTTCGGCATTGCCCCCATTCTTCTCTTTCTTGTTCAGAATCGCTTTACCAAACCCTACATGAATCGTAAGGAACAGCTATATCTTCACCTCTCCAATCTTGCCATTGCCGTTGAAGTGTTGCTAATGATGTGGGCCATTGGCTGGAAAGCCTACCTGATGATTCAGCTGCCGGTAATTTACATTGCTTCCGTTCATGGTGTTTGGCTGTTCTATGTTCAGCATCAATACCCTTATACCTCATGGGCTAGAACGGAGAAATGGGATTTCAAGACCATTGCACTGGAGGGTAGCTCCTTCTTTAAGTTGCCTCGAATGCTCCAGTGGTTTACCGGTAACATCGGCTTTCACCATGTACACCACCTTAGCCCCAAGATTCCAAACTATAAGCTGGCAAAGTGTCATCGCGAAAACCACCTATTCCACACGGTTACCCCCATCACATTCTTCTCCAGCCTTCGCTCATTGCGATTACGGCTATGGGATGAGAAAAAGCATAAGCTCATCGGTTTTAGAGAGATACGAAGGGGCGTTGTTGGGTAGGCTTGAGTTAGATGAAGTCGTAGCGCAACGGAATTATGAGTTATGTATGAGTTATGAATTGTGAGGGACAGGCTACGGAGTGACAAATAATCCATTAAAAACAAGTTTTCCCGCACTTTAGGGGGGAATAGGTTGGGCCTCTTAGATACTATTAGTGTACGCTTCCCATTACTTCAACCAACAGAAGTTGCCATAACTGCAATGACAGAAAAAATTGGGAAATAAGTACCTAATGACTAAGTAACAATATTTAAATAAAAGTTCACCTCATAACAAACCCTTTCCTTACACCCTTTCAGCAAATGCCATGATATGCCCATCGGGATCGGCGCAGTAGGCCACGCTGTCGCCCCAATCGCGCTGCTTGGGCATGCTCAGCGAAACACCGCCAGCCTTTACAGCACGTTTGAAATACTGAAGCGGATCATTCACGTAGAGGTAAATCTCGCTGCGCGGTATGCCACTTCCCTCTGAAGGGTGAGGAACCCTATCACCAAGCATTCGTGCTACCCCGTTCTCGGGCATCAACCCCAACTTGCAGCCGGGAGCAACCACAAATTCGGTCATGCCAGGAACATCGAGCACCGGCTCAAGCTGCAGCACCTCGCGGTAAAAATCACGGCTTCGTTGCTGCTCAGCCACATATAGAATATACATTACTTTGGTATCCATCGATATACTGTTTTGAATTGGGTAGGGCTAAGGTAAAAAAAAGCCGGGTAACCCCGGCCAAATGTTGTAAAAAAAAGGAGCGTCAACCTTTTAAACGGGTGCCAAACTTCTCGTTAGACGCCGCAATGGTGAGCAGGCAAAGTTTGTAAAGCACCCGTGCTCCCACGTTAGCATCCCAGTCGTTGTCGGCAGGGGAAACCTCGTTGAGGTCGAAGCCAATAATCTGCTTGCCGCTCTTCACCACCATACGCAGCAAATAGTGCGCCTGATTGAATGAAAGACCACCAACTACCGGTGTGCCGGTATTGGGACACAGTTCGGGTTGTAATCCATCAATATCGAAGCTAATATAAACCTTCTGAGGTAGCTGGGCAACAATGACCTCACACTGCTGGTGCCATAGCTTACCGTTAAACGCTTCAGCCTTCAGGTCGTAGTCGTTGAACATCACTACACGACTGTCGGCCTGAGCTAAATCGAACTCATCCTGACAGAGATCGCGAATACCTACCTGCACCAACTTTTGCACCTGCTGCAGCTTAAGCGCATTAAACATGATTGATGCGTGCGAGTAGGTGAATCCTTCGTATGCCTCGCGAAGGTCGGCATGAGCATCAATATGCAGAATGCCAAAACTCTCGTGATGTTCGGCCAGTGCGCGCAGCAGACCCAGCGGAGTGCTATGGTCACCGCCAACGAGCCCTATAATCTTCCCCTTGTCAAGCCATTCGCCAGTTTCCATGGCAACCTTATCCACCATCTCCTGACAAGCTTCATTAACGGTTTTGAGGTGCTGCAGAAACTTGCGGCCTTCCGGATCACCACCCTGCTCCAGATAGCTAATCATGGCCTCCGCTATATCGCGGTTCTTGGAACTAGTAGTATACAAGTCGTCATCAAGGGGAATGGTACCAATGGCAGCCGACCATGCATCGGGCACGTCAAAATCGAAGAGATCCACCTGCAATGAGGTGCTTAGCATTGCTTGTGGTCCGTGCGATGCACCGCCACCGTAGGAGGTAGTTACATCCCAAGGCACTGAGTAAAGTAGCAGCTGCGATTCCTCTAGAGAATAGGGTAAACCAAAGTAGTTACCGTTGGCAATGCCAATGTCGTTAGGGTTAAATTCTTTGCTCATGATCTATCTGTTGACGTTGTGGTTACAATCAATTACTTCTGTAAGGAGGCAAAAGTAACGTTAAATACGCATTTTACAAAAGTGAAATCTAGTCGAGCTGCACGTTGAGCAACTTATCCACCCCCTCATTTTTCAGAATAAGCAGGCCTATTCGCTCGCTAGAAACCCCCTCATGAATTCGGTAATCGAACCGGGGCTTACCATCAACAAGCGTGGAGCTAAAGCAGCTGAACGAAACGGTTGGTAGCGGCTTAAGATCCTCTGCCAGCTCGAGCAGGTGCGACGAAATCACCACCAAACAGCCGGGATTTTGCGCCAACCCCTTTATCACCATCAAGGAGCCATCGTAGGCGTCCTTAATGTTTGTTCCTTTGAAAAGTTCGTCCATAATGAGAAGTACGCGCGGCGTATCGCGCACAAACTGCGCCGCCTTCTTCACTCGCAGCACCTCACTGTAGAAGTAGCTATAGCCAAGTGTAACGCTATCAAGTGTATTGATGCTCGAAAGAATTCCATTCAGCATGGTCATTTTGGCACTTTTTGCCGGCACAGGAAAGCCCAAATGCGCAAGGTAAACGCAGATTCCCAACGAACGCAGAAAGGTGGTTTTTCCGGCCATGTTTGGTCCCGTGAGGAAAACTACGTTACCCTTCTCCCCCATTTTAAAGCTGCTGGGAACAGGAGTTTTCAAAAACGGATGCCACGCTTCCTCCAGCACCAAAACAGGTTTTTCTGAAATTTCCATCACAGGAAATACAAAACCCAATTTTTTCTTAGCATGGGCAATGGCAATGAGCGCTTCTAACTCATATACCTGATTTAGCATTAGCACAAAGCGAACCGATTGCTTGCCACGAAGAAGCCTGTCGAGCAGTAGCAGCGGATAACCGCCAGCCTGTTTTTCGCTTTGAAAAACTGGAGAAAGCAGCTCGTCGGCTAGCGCCTTTTCAATGGCATCCACATAGCCCTGAAGCAACGCAGGTAACTCTCCATTATTCACCTTGCTAAGCCATTGCTTCAGCTTACGTAGGTAGGTAAGCATGTGACGTGTCCCATGAACAGCAACTTCCCGAAACTCGCGGTTGAAGATTCGGCGCAAAATACCTTCGGCCACAGATATTCCACCCGACTGGAACAACAACGGTTTCATCTTAGAAATATAGTAAAGGTTAATACCGTTGGCCACTTGGGGCGTAATGGGAAAGTCCCAATCCTGCAAGTTATTCAAAATATGGTCTATGGCCCGTTGAACCTCTACTACCTTTTCTATGTTATTAAAGGGATTGTAAAAACGTTCCTTTAACTTTAGCTTACCGTCAGGCGTAACCGTCTCATCGAAGAGGTCTAGAATTGTTTTGTCGCCGTGACCTTCAAATATCTGAAGGTCGTCGGTGGTATGGTGGTCCACTTGCAATTTTGTATCCATGACGGCTCAATTTTTATCCTGCTGAAGATAGGAAACTAAAAGAGATTTACCTTATTTTGTGAAAGGTGAGTTTTAAACAATGAATGGTTAACAACGAAAAGTGATGTTGCCAAAAACAGTTGTAGATAAACAACTATAAAGGACATTTCTGAGCTGTAAAATATAGTGATGCATGTACAACCAACAGGCTTAAATCGATAACCTAAAGCACCAAATACTAAACAACTAAAATATAAAGCCATGAATAGATTTCTAAAGATTTTTCTTAAGTCACTGGGTATTTTTCTTGGTGTTGTAATTCTTGCAATGATTCTGATTCCGCTGCTTTTTAAAAGCCAAATATTGAACAAAACCAAGGATGAGATAAACAAGAACGTAAATGCCAAGGTGGAATTTACCGACCTCAGCCTATCGCTCTTTCGCCACTTCCCCAACATGAGCATTTCGCTACACAACCTAAGCGTGGTAGGCATCGACAAGTTTGCAAAGGATACCCTAGTCTCATTCACCTCCTTTGATATGTCGGTGAACTTCGCTAGCGTTGTATCAGGCAACCAGATTAAGGTAAATGCCATAATCCTAAACGATCCAAAAATTTATGCAAAAGTATTGGCCGATAGCTCTGTAAACTGGGATATTGTTAAACCCTCCGAAACAGAAGAAACAACAGTAGACACAACAGCGAGTTCACCATTTAAAATGTCACTAAAATCGTTTATCATCAACCACGCCAATATTATTTACGAGGATCAAACCTCTCAAATTCTGGCTGGCATAAAGAACCTAAACTTTTCAATGTCGGGCGATCTATCTACGGATATTACAACCCTTAACCTAAAATCATCAATCGAGAACCTAGCGGTGATAATGGAGGGCACCACCTACGTACAGAACATGGCCGTGGCCATAAAGGCTCAACTAGGCGCGGACCTCAAAAACATGGTCTTTTCTATCCAAGATAACGAAATAGATGTAAATAAGCTAATACTTGGTGTGAATGGATCGGTTGCCATGCCAGACAGCGACATGGTTTTCAACCTCAAATACTTTGCAAAGGAAACTAGCTTTAAGACGCTGCTCTCCATGGTTCCATCCGTATTTATGAAGGATTACGAAACTCTCAAAACCGATGGCAAGCTATCGCTCAATGGAACGGTAACCGGCACCTACAACAGCAAGGAGTTACCCAGCATTGGCATGCAGCTGTTGGTTAACAATGCACGCATCCAATATCCGGCACTGCCCAAATCAATTGAGAACATCAACATTGACCTAAACGTGAACTTTAATGGTGCCGACGATAGCAAAACGCTCATCGATCTGCGCAAGTTCAACATGACCATGGCAGGAAACCCCATATCGGCAACGGCGCAAGTGCGCACCCCAATGACCGACCCACAGGTGAGCGCAAACCTAAATGGTAAGATTAACTTCAGCTCACTGGCCGACGTAGTACCAATGAAGGACCTCACCATGAAGGGTGTGGTTACCGCAGCAATAAACATGGCGGTTAAAATGTCACAAATTGAGAAGGAGGACTACGATAACATAAAAATGGCTGGCTCCATTGAATTAAAGAACTTCGAGATGAAGACTCCCGATCTTCCTACCGATATTAAAATACCGAGTTCTAAAATGGAATTCACCCCACGTTACGTTCAGCTCTACAACTTCGACTGCCTCATTGGTAAAAGCGATCTGAGCCTGAAGGGACGGGTGGAAAATTTCCTCGGCTACGTTTTCAAGAATGGCACCATTCGTGGCGACTTTGCCTTTAACTCCACCTTGCTCGACCTAAACGAGTTTATGACCGACACCACAACCACCACAACCGCCACCACCGATACCGCTGCCATGAAAACAGTGTTTGTGCCAAAGAATATCAACTTTACGCTCAATACTGGTATCAAAAAGGTGCTTTTTGACAAAATGGAGATGACCAACCTCGGTGGAGCAATGGTAATAAAGGATGGCAAAATTTTAATGAATAAGCTGCACATGGATCTATTCAACGGAAGCATGATGGTTTCGGGAACCTACAATACTACCGACACCACCAAGCCATCGGCTGACCTGGACCTCGATATAAAGAACCTCGACATCCAAAAGGCCACCACATCATTTAGCATGCTCGAAAAGATGGCTCCTATTGCCAAGAATTGCCAGGGCAACATCTCGCTAAAGTTTGCCTTTTTCACTTTAATCGATCAGCACATGAGTCCGGTATTGAAATCCATTGACGGTGCAGGTAAGCTGCAGTCGCAAAACCTGCAGCTGGTTAACTCCAGCACCTTCGACCAGATGAATAAACTGCTGAAAATGAAAGGAACATCCAATACCATTAAGGATCTAAACGTAAGTTTTACCATTAAGGATGGATGGGTAAACGTGGCACCATCGACCCTGAAGATAGACGACATTGCCCTTACCTTTGGCGGTCGCAACGGACTTGACCAAACACTTGACTACAACGTGGACCTGAGCGTTCCCTCAAAATACTTTGGCGATGCGGCCTCCAAGCTGGCCAGCTCACTACTTGCCAAAACTCCATTGGCTGGTAAGGAGGTTAAGCTACCCGAAAAAATCGACGTAAAGTTTAAGGTTGTTGGCACCACCACCTCCCCCAAGGTTACCTTGGCAGGTATGGGTTCCGGCAGCTCCGCATCCTCAAGCACCAGCACCAAAGAGGCCGTGAAAGAGACGGTAAAGGATGAGACCAAGAAGCTGCTTGAAGAGCACAAGGACGAAATTGACCAGAAGAAGAAGGAGGCCGAGGAGAAGGCCAAGGAGGCACTGAAGAAGAAGCTGAAAGGTCTTTTCTAAACTCCAACTATTGCATATAAGAGACGCTATCCAAATGGATGGCGTCTTTTTTTATTAATGCATTAAGGACTAGCATGTTAGAATAATTGGTGCGATTCATACCTCTATTGACAATTCTATAAAACCATTTAACCCAAGTTGCATTTGTGAGTTGAATCTTGCCTTATAATATTGCGATATTGGCGACAAACAGAGCTTAGGCCTGATTAGAACACACAAATCTTAGATACAGACTTTACCACAATTACTTGCCCTACACAACAGTTTAATGAGAATACAACATAGCAAGATTATACAATTTCAATATTTGAAGGATAAGTAGTTTTGTTGTCATAATCAAAACATTACTATTATGAATACAAATTATTTTAACACAGGAAAGCTATTCCTTCATGGTGAATGTGTTGATATTGAAAAATTAGTATGGAATGAACACCCTACGTTTAAAGGTGTATTCCTAAAACACCTTATTAAGGGCGAAAGCACAGATAATCGCTTAAGTTGTCATATTGTGAAGATTAATCCAGGTTGTGAAATTGGACTTCATAACCATGTAGGGAAAGATGAGCTACACGAAATCTTAGATGGACATGGCCATTGCATGATAGAAGAGATGAATATTCTATACAAAAAAGGAGTCGTTGGATTAATTGAGGCAGACAAAAACCATTCGGTTAAGGCGGAAAAAGAGGGTTTGCTGTTACTGGCAAAATTTTTTCCGGCATTATTGTAAATTTGAACCATGAAAAATGCACAGGAAAAGATTATACATTTCGAATTAAGCCCTGGGCAAGAATTATCTGTAACTCATGGTTACAATATTTCCAATGCTTTTCCCGTGCATTTTCATTCAACATATAACCTAGGAATTATTGAATTGGGTAAGCGAGAATTTACCTATCGTGGCATAAAAACAGTTTTAATGCCAAATAACATTTTCGTAATTCAGCCCCTTGAACCTCATAGTTGCAAATCGATAGATGAATTACCTCATAGCTACAAAGTAATCTCCTTTAATTTTGAAACATCATACAACTTTCCTCTATTAATTAATCACCGGCCAAACTTATTGAAGGCCATCAACGATTTTCATGCAATTGCAGAATTCGAAAAATCATCATCCAAAATAATTACCCTATTTGAAGAAATAAAAAAACTTTTAAAATCCTATTCATTAGTAGATAATGCTGATATTATAAGCGTTGAACTTTCAGACAAGATGCATTTAGCTAAACAATTTATTGAAAATAATTGTCAGCTCGAAATTTCATTAAAAGCAATGTCGGAGATTGCATGCCTTAGCGAATATCATTTTAATAGATACTTTCATAAACATTATGGAATATCACCATACGCTTATTACCTTATTTGTAAAATGAAAAAATTGCAAAAGATATTGATCGAGCAAAATTCAGTTTTAGATACTACCTATAGCTATGGATTTTTTGATCAAAGCCACTTTACGAAGCTCTTTAAAAAATATGTTGGAGTAACTCCCGGCAAATATTTAAGAGATAATAACCAATGCGGGTAGCGTATTGATTAAAACCATTCTATTGAATTTCAACAGTCAAATATAAACGCGCCGTTTAGAAGCCACCTCTAGCACGTTTTGAATCCATCATCCACATTCCTATAATCATGCACATGTTGTAGTTATTTACATCTATATTCAAATTACCTACAATTCAATTCTCTGCACATCATTCACTTTTAACCACCCAATCGTCTTTCACAACTATTTTGTCTAACAGTGTGTTTTATTGTTTAAGAATGCTAATTTTAGGTTAATTTTTCATTGCTAGCTTAATGCTTATCAGAATGCGTAAAATACTGCTATTCAGTGCTTTTTGCATATTCACCACCCTAGCCTTTTCTCAGGTGAAGCAAAAAGGCACTCCCCTTATGCGCAACTTTAAGAAGTCTGAATACGGAGGAGGGACACAAAACTGGGGCATTAGCCAAGACTACCGGGGTTTCATCTACGTTGCCAACAACAACGGTGTGTTACAGTTCGATGGCAAATTTTGGAACCTCTTCTACATGCCCGACAGTAGCAAGTTGGTGCGATCGGTGTTGTGTGTGGGCGATACTATTTTTACTGGGTCCTTTGAAGAGTTTGGTTATTTTCTGCACAATCCGCAGCATGGTCTGGTCTACCACTCACTCATGCCGTTGCTCGACAAAAAGGTGATAGATATCGACGAGGTTTGGCGCATATATAAGAATGGTAGTAAAATTATTTTTCAAAGTTTTACCAAGATTATGATACTGGAGGGAGGAAGTGTTACGGCCATATCGCCACCCGAGCCGCTACAATTCTCCTTCTTTATAGGAGAAAACTACTACGTTCAGGGTAAGAGTGGTAATTTCTACCTTTTCAACAACAACCGCTTCACCCCCTTCAACGACCACGGCACTTTTAAGGGCATTCAGGTATGGGCTGTGCTCAAGATGGATGAAGAAAGATACCTTTTTGCCACCATCAACCATGGCGTATGGATATACACCAACAATAAGTTTATCCCATGGAATAACGAAGCCAACACCTTCCTCAAACGAAACCAGATATTCTCGGCTTCGGCAATTCCGGGTAAATACTTCGCCTTTGGCACCATCCAGGATGGGCTGCTTATTACCAAAGAAAACGGCGAGATAGTGCAACACATAAATCATCAAAAAGGAGTTCAAAATAATACTATCCTATGTACCTTCGTGGATATTAACCACAACCTTTGGTTGGGGCTCGATAATGGTATAGATTACCTAGAACTTAACTCTCCTATATCGTATTACAGCGAAGGTCTTGGCTTGCTGGGCGCCTGCTACGCAGTTAACATTTTTAACTCCAAGCTCTACGTGGGTACAAACCAAGGTGTTTATGTTGCACCATGGAATAGCAAGATGAGTATCCTCTCCGACCAACCCTACTTCAAACGAGTGGAAGAAACCAAGGGACAGGTATGGTCACTGAACATAATCGATGGAAACCTCTATTGTGGTCACAACTTTGGCACATTTCTACTAAACGATAATGCTAAAAAAATATCAGAAAAAGAGGGATCATGGCAATTTCTTCGGCTACGAAATCATCCTGACAAGCTCATTGTGGGTAAGTATAATGGGCTTCACCTCTACGAAAAGAGGAACGGTATTTGGCAGTTCTCCAAAGAGGTAAAAGGGTTTAATGAATCGTCTAGAATATTAGTTGAGGATGAATATGAAAACCTTTGGATGGCTCATGGATACAAGGGAATTTTTAAAATTGTACTTAATGAAGCCAAGGATAGTGTAGTGGCCTTCTACCTTTACGACCAAGCTAAAGGATTTCCACAAAAAGGAGGTATGGCTGTAGATAAGATTCGTAATCAGGTAGTATTTATTACAAATCAAGGTATATACCGCTACAACGCTATAACCGACCGCATGGAACGCTATTCGGAGTTTAACCGAATGCTCAAGGACTCTCTGAATATTCGTCGTCTATTTGAAGACAAATACGGTAATATTTGGGTTTTGAAGTTGAACGATATCGCGCTACTTAAGCACGAATCATCCAATACATACAAGCTGGAATCGACACCACTCACCAAATTTGGAAATAGCTTTGTAAATGCCTTCGAGAATATTTTTGTGGAAGATATGGCCAATATTTTTGTGGGTACGCAAGCTGGAATTATTCACTACGATGCAACCATAAACAACGACACCATTCCATACTCCTGCTTTGTAAAAGAGATGCGCGCACTTACTGCCGATGGTCCTATTTTCTTCAGCGATTACTATGACGCAAATAGATCACCTATTAAGGTACCTTTCCGATATAACTCCGTTAGTTTTACCTACACTTCACCAAGGTTTAGCGAGGAAAACCTCCACTACAGCGTTTGGCTCGAAGGTCATGATGCTCAATGGACATCTTACTCCGTAGGTAACCATAAAGATTACACCAATCTTTCTCCAGGTAAGTATACGTTTCATGTTAAAGCCGTTGATTCTGAAAATAATACGAGCAAGGAGGCAGAAGTTACCTTTACGGTGGGTTACCCTTGGTATCTCTCTAAACTTGCATTTATAGTTTATATCCTAATTCTTATTGAAAGCAGTTTGGTTACACGAAGGGTAGTGAAGAAAAAAATTGCCCATGCCACAAGTAAGCTAATCAGCGAAAAGGAAAAGGAGTTGAAGGCACAGGAAGAGACTTATGAACGAGAAGCCCTAATTGCCGATAAGGAAATTATAAAGCTACGCAATGAAATGCTGCAAACCGAGGTGGAAAAGAAAAAGATCGACGTTGATGGCAAAAATCGTGAGTTGGCCAGCATTGCAATGCACATAACGCATAAGAATGAATTCCTGAGTAAGATAAAGGTTAAGCTTGAAGCCGTGGCCAAAAAAATCAACCCAATATCGCAGCGCGAGGTTTTGGAGTTAATTCACAATATTGAATCCGACATTAAGCTCGATAATGAGTGGCAACGCTTTGAACTGCACTTCGACGAAGTTCATGGGAATTTCCTTAAAAAGTTGAAAGACGCCTACCCCAGTCTCACTCCACACGAACTAAAAATGTGTGCCTACCTAAGACTCAACATGACCACTAAGGATATTGCACAAATGCTCAACATCAGCGTACGTGGAGTAGAAATCAGTCGCTACCGGTTACGTAAGAAACTTGGTATTGAAAGCGAAACCAACCTTATCGATTTTATGCTTGACCTTTAGGTGATATTTGGCTGATTAGAAAATGTGGCAAACTTGGGATTTAAGATGCTTTTGACTTTATCCCATATCTTTCTTAGTGGAATGCTACTGTTTCACAAGCAACTTGGAAACTTGTCCAGATTTGTATATTAAAATGAGCATGTGCAAGCCTGAAGGCAAACCGGTAACGTTTACTGTTGTTTGCTTGGAACCCTTTATCGCTATCTCCAACCGTCCAAGCATATCTAACACAACAATCTGTTCTGGCTCTCCTGCACTTTCAGGAGATTGAATTGTAATCATGCTTGAACATGGATTTGGGTATATAATAACCTTCGACAAAAGACTTGGCATAATGGCAGAAGTAGAAATGGGATCTTTGGTAATCTCTATATTGTCGAACCATAGAGAGTCACTTGCTACCTTTCCATAAAAGCCATAGTCGACATAAAAACGAATTCCGGCAATGGCACTTTGATTTATGGTGCTTCCATACACGGGCGTGTTGGAGCCCCAGTTATTAGTAAAATCGAACTGGTAGCAGTGGAAGTCACCATTGGGTAAGGTTGGGGTAAACCTAAAAACTGGGGTAACGTCGGTGTATTTACCATCAATATCGAAAAGGTCGGCCCGCACAACCACCGAATTGCTCAAGTTGAAGGTTTTCATCCAAATAACAAGGTTGGAAAGGTTGCTCATGCTCACCGGGTTAGAAAATGTAAAATCCACATGTGGGTTCACAGATGGGTCAACTATATTATACTTAATAAGCAGGAGCGTATCCTGCTTACTCAAAGTAATAATGTTGGTTCCATTGGAATATGGAGCCCAGCCCTCTGTTCCTGAAGAGCTGAAATCCACTATAGTATATTTGTCGCCAGTTGGTGCAGTTATTACTGCAACACCTTTGGAATAGTTACCTCCAGCATCGGGATGGGTTATTTGAACCTGCACATCCCCAGCACTGGTTCCCCAATTAACCACTATTTGGTTAGATCCATCACCCGACACAATGGTAGCACCATCAGGAACCGTCCAGTGGTAGGTAGCACCCACAATATTTTGAGTTTTGAACACCAAACCAGTAGCATTAGCTGTAACATTGGTAGGACCATCTACCACAATTTGATCTTTAGTAATATACTGGTAAACCCGTGCATAGTCGACCACCATTTGCTGAGGCCAGATATTTGGATCGACACCCTCGGCACCGCCCCAATCGCCACCAACGGCAAGATTAAGAATAAAGTGGAACGGTTGATCGAAAGGCCAAACTTTGTAACCAGTATGCTCATTGGTAAAGGAGAAATACTTCACATCATCTACAAAGAAGTCTATCTTTTCTGTTGTCCACTCAATGGCGTAGGTATGAAATGCCGTTTCGGCATCGGGTACCGAATAAGTGCTCGTTTTTTGCGTACCAATAGTATGGTTATATGCCTCAGTGTGAATGCTACCATGTACATTACCTGGATCGTAGCCCACATATTCCATAATATCTATCTCACCACTCGATGGCCAGCTACCATAAACCCAGGTGGTGGGAAGCATCCAAATGGCAGGCCATGTGCCCTTCCCTCCTGGAAGTTTTGCCCGCACTTCGAAACGCCCATAGCGCCAGTCGCCCTTATTGGATGTTACCAACCTTGCAGACGTATAATTCATACCCTGATACGACTCCTTGCGAGCCTCAATAACGAGGTTGCCGTTTTCACAGCGGGCATTCTCCAATCGGCTATCGGTATAGTATTCTAGCTCGTTATTTCCCCAACCGCTGCCTCCAACATCATAACCCCAGCGAGTTGCATCGGGCAAACCAGTATTGCTGAACTCATCGTTCCATACCATCACCTGAATTTGCGAATAGGTAGGAATACTTAACAGCAATAGAATAAGAAATATTATATAGCTCCGTTTCATCTTCAAGTATATTTTCGAAATCTACAAAAGAATTAAAAAGAAAGAGAACGCCGGGGATAATGAAGCGATATCCCCGACGCCGCCCTATTGAGCCAACCTAAAGTCTAACCCAAGCAAATCGGCAGAATTAGAACCAACAAACACCTTAAAATCTCCAGGTTCTGCCTTAAATTCCATGTCTCTGGTATAAAATGCCAGATCCTGAGCTGTGAGTTTGAACTTAACAGTGGCCTCTTCACCAACCTTTAAAAACATTTTCTTAATTCCCTTTAGCTCCTTAATGGGACGAGTAACGCTACCAACCATATCACGAATATATAGCTGCACAACTTCTGCGCCATCATACTTTCCACTATTCTTAACCTTTACCGAAACCGTAAGGGTATCGTTCATTCCAATGGTAGGCCTACTAATGGCAAAGTTGGAATAATCGAACGTTGTATAGCTTAATCCATAGCCAAATGGATAGAGCGGAGTATTAGGGCTGTCGATATACTTGGAAGTATAGCGCACCGAGTCGATACGAGGCCGTCCTGTATTCTTCTGGTAGTAGAATAGTGGTATTTGACCCGTAGAGCGAGGAAAGGTCATTGGAAGCTTTCCCGATGGGTTATAGTCACCAAAGAGCACATCGGCAATGGCAGGCCCCCCCATAGTTCCAGGAAGCCAAGCTTCAAGAATAGCAGGAACCTGTTGATCCATCCACTCAATAGTTAGCGGACGACCATTCATCATAACCACCACCATGGGTTTATGGAGGGCATTTAGGGCCAGCACTAAATCCTTCTGAACACCAGGAAGATCAAGATAGGCGCGACTAAGTGCCTCACCACTCATCATAGCTGCTTCGCCCACCACCACCACCACCACATCAGAACGACGTGCAACAGCCAATGCTTGTGAAAAATCGGCCTTGGAATCGCCATCAATTTCACAGCCTTTGGCATAGGTAATCGTTGCCTTTGGCAGCTTCACCTTTAGGGCAGAAAGCAATGTAACAACATCCTTCGCGTCACCCATAGCCGACCAAGTTCCCATCATATCGAGCTGATCATCGGCCAGCGGACCAATAACTCCAATCGACTTTACATTTTTGCTTAATGGCAATACACCATTATTCTTTAATAATACAATGGATTTTCTTACTGCATCTCGAGCAATATCCAAATGACCTTGGCTTAAAACCTGCTCCTTCTCCCTAATAGTATCGCAGTAACGGTAGGGATCGTCAAACAGGCCCAGTTTAAATTTCATTCGGAGAATACGCCGAACAGCATCATCAATTTGCGCTTCGGTTATCTTTCCCTCCTTTAGCAACTTGGGCAGCTCTGCAGTATAAATATGAGCCTCCATATCCATGTCGATTCCAGCATTCATAGCCACATCGGCGGCTTCATAAGGATTTGCAACAATGCCCTGTGGCATGAGCTCCATTATGGAGGCCCAATCGGAAACCACAAAACCCTCAAATCCCCACTTTCCCTTCAAAAGGTCGTGAATCATCTCCTTATTTCCAGTTACCGGAACACCATTAAGTTCATTAAAGGAAGACATAAAGGTCGCTACACCGGCATCGAGAGCAGCTTTAAAGGGTGGTAAATACACCTCGTAAAGCGTACGATTCGATATATCAACGGTGTTGTAGTCACGACCAGACATCGTGGCCCCATAAGCCACAAAATGTTTGGCACAAGCCATAATGGTGCTGGTATCGGCCAGATTATTTCCTTGAAAACCGATTACACGCGCTGTGGCTACCAAAGAACCATAGTAAGGGTCTTCGCCTGCTCCCTCCATTACTCGTCCCCACCTTGGATCGCGGGCAATGTCGACCATTGGCGCAAAAGTCCAATGCTGACCCGAAGCGGCAGCCTCAATCGCTGCTACCCTGGCCGACTGCTCAATAGACTGAAGGTCGAACGAAGCGGCTTCGCCAAGGGGTATTGGAAATATTGTTTTATAACCGTGAATAACATCATAGCCAAAAATCAGGGGAATACCCAATCGACTTTGCTCAACGGCAATCTTCTGTATTTTACGAGTATAAGCAGCACCATTAATGTTGAGCATCGAACCAACCTGACCTTTTTTGATAGCCTCCTGATATGATGCAGCTAACGTAATGGGTCCGGTAACCTCTCCATCTCCCGTTAGCTGGTTCATCTGCCCAATCTTCTCCTCTAAAGTCATTAGCTTGAGTACGGAATCAACTTTGTGCTCAATGATCTTATCACTTGAAAAGATGTGCTGTGTGGAATTCTTGTGGAAACCACCACTGCAACCAGCTGCCAGTAATACAGTGCAGAGTATCATCAATTTATTCATTCTCTTTTAATTTTAAGTTAAGGGGTAAGGTTTCCCCTACCCCTTTTCATGAAACTATTTCAGCCCTTCAACGTGAGGTCCAGCAAGATCGTCCATATAGAAGGAGAATGTTCCTGCATTGTTTCCAGGATTGATCATTATGCGAACTACGTTGTAGAAGTTATCATTAAAGCGAGAATCGGTAGTGATATCGCTGGTATAAATTTGACCAGTAGAACTGCTACCCGCTCCAATACCTGCAAAATTGAATTCGGCAATTTCCCACTTGTTCGACTGCTGAATGGTGTAGGTAAGATCGTTGGTGCCAGTAGTCCAAGCATTTCCACCATAGTCGGTATTTTCCATCTTCAGCAGAATTACGTCACCTGCGTTACCATAAACCAATAATTTAAAAGTTGTCTGTAGGGTAAGGTTGAAACGATAACCTGCAGGAAGCAGCGTGTAAGCGTTAGCCCACTGAGCATTAGCCTTTGTAACATGCAACACGTGAGCACTTCTATCTGGATAAAGTGATGCATCAGGATTATCAACAATGCCAATGCTTCCACCACCGTCTGATTGGTCAAAGGCCATAGGAATAAGCGTGGTTTCACCAAAATCGTTATACATAACCATAGCATCTAAGAGGTAAGGAACATAGTCAGGACTATTGTTTTCAACCGTCAGACTATATGTTTTGGTGAAATCGCCATTCGAAGTATTTATCTTAACACTTGTAGGATATACACCCTTACGCATATAGGTGTATGTAACGGCGTCTGAAGTTGAAGTAGCCACCTGGGTTACGCCATCACCAAAATCATAAGTAATAGAGTTGATAGTAAAACCATCAGGTACCAAAACATTGGCTAAAGAAAAGCTATACTCATTTGGATTTGCTGTAGCCACAACACCGTAATCAAAAGTTACAGCGGGTTTGGCATATCCCTTAGGAATGAACTTGTCGTAACGAGCTTCAGCATCGTTGACAGATTTTACATAAAGGTAGTTTTCGTTATAGTCCAACACTTCATATACGCGCTCATGACCAGCATCGTAGCCAAATACAGCGCCTGTTTGGCCAAATTTTATGTAGTAGGTATCACCAACCTTGTCAACCATCCACGTCATATCACCACGACTAGCATCATAGGTAGTAACCACCTCATCGTTGGCATCGCTATATGATGCTACTCCATAGTAGCCAACTGTTCGGCCCAAACTTGCACCAGCAAGAGCAGTTAAAGTTTTACCATGAGTATTAACACTATAGCTAAAGCCCACGAGGTTGAAGTTGAACTCATCATCGTAGATAAAGAAACCTGTTTTGTCCAACGGATTAGCCGACCACCAGGTGGGTGCAACAGCATCTGCTGGTCCTACGCCAAGATGCCCAGCTTCGAGGCTATCAAGAACCCATGTTTTTCCATTTACTGCTTCGGTACCACCACAAAGAGCAATTAGCAATGGATCTTCGAAGTAGGTGTAATCGGTCTTTGTTTGAGCAAAGTCCTGAGAAATGGTTGCCGTTCCACCAGAGGTATAAAGGGTTAGCTTAACGGTATAGCTTTGCGCCAATGGGAAGTAGGCCACAACAGTGTCACCAACTGCCTTACTACCATTTCCAAGATTCCAGTTAGCAATTCCCTTAACATCAGAAGTATTAATTACCTTAAAGTGAAAATCATCACTACCAGGAGCTATTACAAAGTGTAGCTGTTCCGGTGTGGGTGCAGCACCAATTGATGGCTTATCAGTTTCTACTGGCTGACAACCAAACCAGAGAAAACTCATAGCCATGAGATATCCAATCAGAAGAATATGTCTTTTCATAGTTTTATTTTTTTCAATGTTGCGTGTGAATTAATATCCAGCATTCTGAACCAAGCTATTGCCCGAAACAGTAATTTCCGACTGCGGTATTGGCAACAAACCAAGAGTAGCGGGATTAAATGTTTCATCCAATGGTGCAACACCTGCTGCTGCATCAATCTTTTGCTGAGTATAGGTTAAACCACGGCGCATTAGGTCCCAATAGCGTAAACCTTCTCCGGCAAACTCAACCCTACGCTCATGGTAAATAAGATTTAACCCATTTACATCATTGGTAAGCGTTGGAGGTGTTGCAGCAGAGCCAAAGGCACGTGCTCTAACTCTATTATAGTAGGTTTGAGCCTTACTAAGATTATTGTCAAGGTTGAGTTCAGCACCCATAAGCAAAACATCGGCAAAACGAACTACCATCCAATTATTTGGCCAATTTAAATCGCTATTGGTAGAGGCCTTATCAGCCTTCAAGGGCTGAACCTTCATGAAACCATAGCCCGTGTGTTGGTAGCAATCCTGCGGTTTATAGGTAATTCCAAGTGCAGATGGATTAAAGATCGATGCATCATAACGGCTATCACCCGATTCAAATTCACTAGCCAATGATTGTGTTGCAGGTTGAAATCCCCAACCAACATCATAAATAGGGCTATCAACGCCTCTAAACCCAGACATAACAATGGTCCAGTTTCCTTCACTACCGTTTGCCCATCCCCAATCGCCCCAGTCACCTTTTGAAGTATGCTGAACCTCAAAAATGGATTCAATATTATTTTTATTTGCTATGGTAAATAGATCGGCGTAATTTGGCATAAGGTCAGCCCCGCTTTGGGTGATTATATTGTCAACCATATCCTCTATGTCAGCTTCGGTAAAGGTTTTATTATCGGCCTTCAAATCCGAGGTAATACCAAGTACGCCTTTACCATATCCTTTGTGATAAAGATAAACCCTTGCCAACATGGAACCAGCAGCCCATTTAGATACTCGCCCAGCCTCATCTGACGAAATTACAGAAGGCAGGTTGTTGTATGCGTAATAGAGATCACTTGCAATTTGGTTATAAACGTCAGCAGGATCGGCTTGCAACTGCTTGTAGTCGGCAGGAGTTAGAGATTTTAGAATCAAAGGAATGTGACCAAAAAACTGCTCGAGCTGAAAGTAGTAGTAACCCCTTAAAAATCTAGCTTCGGCCATGTATCTTACCTTAAGCAAAGAATCGGTAAAAGGAATATCCACTATTTTTTCAAGAAGCAGATTAGCCCGATAAATTCCAGTATATCTATCTTTCCATAAGCCAAGTGGTTCTTCGTCGGTTGTATATTCACTAAACTTTCCCATTCGAACCAAACCGGGTCTATCTCCTGGTCCTGAACCGCCACAATAGGCATCATCAGAAAGGATATCGGTTACCAAATCAAATGGATGATAGCCACCACCGGTTTGCCACTGCAGAACATCGTAAACAGAAACCAAAGCCTGAAAAGCATCGTTAGGAGTCTTGTAAAAGTTTGCTTCCACCCTATCGGTCAAGGGCTCCTTTTCGAGGAAATCCTTTGTGCAAGAGCCAAGTCCAGCAGCAAGGATAACCAACAGCAATATATATGTTTTCTTCATCATTGTAGTTAAGTTAAAGGGTTAAAAACCAATATTAAGCCCAAAAATAATGGTTCGAGCTTGTGGGTATACATTTCTGTCGATACCAACGTCGAGTGAACTTTTTGCTCCAATTTCTGGATCAAAGCCTTTATACTTAGTAATAGTCAATAGATTATTGGACGAAACGAATATCCTCAACTTCGACATTTTGATCTTTTGGCTGATTGACTCAGGCAAGGTATACCCGAGAGTGATATTTTTAAGCCTTACAAAAGATCCATCGTGTACATAAAAATCAGATACTCTAAAGAAGTTTTGGTTAGGATCGGCAATAGTTACCCGTGGGAATGAATTAGATGACCCTTCTCCTGTCCAACGACCAAGCACTGATGACTCCCAATTTGACATTGGAAGATCATAACGACGGGATCCACTATAGATATCCTGTCCAAATGCGCCATACCAAAACATATTAAAGTCGAATCCTTTATAGGAAGCAGAGAAGCTTAAACCTGTTGTAACTTTTGGATAGGGATTACCAATATTGGTACGATCGTTATCATTTATCTTACCATCATGGTTATTGTCTACCCAGATAAGGTCGCCGGGTTTTGCATTTGGTTGAAGAACTGTACCATCATCGGAGGTGTGTGCAAGAATTTGGGCCTGATTTTGAAATACGCCAGCAGTCTTATATCCCCAGAAGAAAGCAATTGGTTGACCTACCTCTGCCATACAAACGTTATACATACCTACAGCAACATTGGCACCGTATATACGACCTTCGCTGTTGTCGATCGTCAGCACTTTATTTTTATTATAGCCACCAGATAGACTAACATCAATGGCCACATCATGAATATTTGTTTTGTAACCTATCTCCAATTCAATACCCTGATTTCTTACAGAACCGCCATTTACAGTGGGCGCACCACTTCCAACAAATGCTGGAATTGGAGCCACAACAAGCAAGTCTTTGGTATCCTTCCTATAGAGGTTTAATCCAATGCTGAGCCTATCTTTGAAGAAGCGGCTATCAATCCCAATGTTGGTTTGCTCCGATGTTTCCCACTTAAGATCAGGATTGGATACACTAGTTGGATTAGAACCAACGGTAATTGTTTCACCTGAACCAAATGTATATTTGCTTCCTGATCCAATAAGTGAAGTATACTGGAAGGCTCCAATTGACTCATTACCATTTTGTCCCCAACCAAAGCGAAGTTTTAGAAATGAGACAGCAGGATAATCGGCCATAAATGGCTCTTTTGTTAAAACCCATCCAGCCGATAAAGCAGGAAAATAACCATATCGATTGTTCGATCCAAAATTGGATGAACCATCGGCACGTATAACTGCTTCCAAAATGTATTTGTCCATAAAGGCATAATTACCTCTGGCAAAATAGGAAAGAAGTGCATGTTCATCTGCTCCACCCCAAGATTTATAGCTCTCCTCGTCGGTTCCATTATTAATATAGCCATGTTCAAAATCGTTGAAGAGTAAATCATTTTTGCTACCTCCAACATAGTCATGACGGTAGCTATTGGAGGTCATACCAGCAAGTGCCGTAAATGCATGCGAACCAATATTTTTTGAGTATGAAATGGTTGTCTCATTCTGCCAAGTATACCAGCGATCATTGCTTGCGGACGCCTGAGACACGATGGATTTAACATTACCACCAAGATCGTATACGGGGGTAAAACCTCTCGAAAAGCCATTGGCCAAATCAATGCCAAAGGATGATCTTACTTTTAAATTTTTGATGGGCTCCAACTGTGCCCAAACATTACCTACAACTTTATTTTCCTTATACTCTGAGTTAAGGATGCTGAGGTATGCTACGGGGTTCACAACCTCCTGAGTGGCATAGTTAGAATGACCCCAAGTTCCATCAGGATTCTTTACAGGTGTTAGAGGATCCATGTTCACTGCTTTGGCAAGTGGTCCGCTAAATTCTGCATTGGGATCAATTCCTCGGGTTTTCTTACTTGAAAATACAAGATTATTTCCATAGCTGAAAATACCGCTATGATGGGCAGAGTTTATACGGTATGTATAACGCTCATAGTTGGATTTTCCTTTTGCGACAATTCCATCTTGCAGCGTATAGGAAAACGAAGACAGAAATGTAGAAGCATCATTTCCTCCGCTTACTGTAAATTGATGGTTGACAGCGGGAGCGTTTTTATAAAATATCTCTTTTTGCCAGTCAGTTCCTTTTCCCACGGCTGCAACAACTGCATCCACATCCGCAAAAGGTATAGGGCTATTGTCGTTGGCATAGCTCTCGTTCATTATCATGGCATATTCTCTTGCATCAAGCAAGGAGACTTTTTTCCAAGCATTTTGAATACTGTAGGAGAAGTCATAGTTAACCATAAGTTTTCCCTTTTTCCCCTGCTTGGTTGTAATTAGAACTACCCCATTGGCACCCCTTGCACCATAAATGGCAGTAGCAGAGGCATCTTTCAAAACCTCTATGGATTCGATATCATTCGGATTCAAGTAATCAATTCCACCCACCGGCATTCCATCAACAATATAAATGGGGTTGGAATCACCTGTTGTGCCAATTCCACGTATGCGAACGGTAAAACCTTCGCCTGGTTGACCAGAATTTGAAATTACCTCAACACCTGCTGTTTTTCCCTGAAGAGCTTGCTCTACGCGCAAGGGATTTGATTTCGCAATATCCTCGCTCGATACTTTTGCAATGGACGAGGTTAGTAAACTTTTCTTCTGAACTCCGTAGCCAATAACTACTAATTCATCAATTTTTTGCGACGCATCAGCAAGAGCAACATCAATTTTAGATTGACCATTAATGCTTACTGTTTTTGTCTCCATTCCTATAAAGGAAAAGACCAATGTTTGGTCGGTTGCAGCTGTAATGGAGTAGTTACCATTGGCATCGGTGGTTGTACCTTTTCCTGGCAGTTCCTTAATAACTACGGTAACACCTGGAAGTGGACCTCCATCAGAGGCGGATGTAACGGTTCCTTTAACGCTAATGCTCTGCGCATAAAGAACCCCTCCTAACAGAATCAAGAAAGCTGAAAGAAGTGTTTTTTTCATGTGAGTTAAGTTTTAGTTTAGTTAGGGGTTTAAAACGACAGAAAATTACGACCCTAATTACCTGTAAGCACAATTTCATGCCACGTCTTAACCTCAACCAATTTAAAATTGCATAGCACAATCGTTTGCGCAATATAAATTTGTCTACGTCAATGCTACTTCAAAAATGGAGGTGTTATGAATTTAATTATTGATTAACAGCATATTTCATAAGTACTACAATTGCAATTCAAATAGGCAAAATAAATTGCAAATATTCAACCGCTCTTACCCAAAATTTGTCGAATTTGGCAAATTACATAGTGGAAATATGGGTAAAAATGTCCAATCAATGACGTCATAATTGAAAAATGCCACCCAAAAAGAGCAGCATTTAACACCAGAAAACGTTTGCAAAGATGATTTCAAGGACAAGTATCTACTATCAAATGGCAATAAACGAATAATTAAGTATTTAGTTATTGAGAATACCATTTGTCATAAATGGCCATAAACATTACCATTCAGAGATCTTGCTTAAGACATAACTCACTCAGCAAAAAATACGCTACAATCCCAAATCCTCATTAATAAGAACTAGTGTAATCCTCCCCTTTGGAAACGATTTTTCAGTAATCAACCATGAGTTGCAAATTCGATCGGGACTCTTACAATCGCTACAAACAGAGGTACGTTGACAGGGTGTAGAAAAGTTGGGATGTCTAACGGCATTAAGTGGTGCAGTATAACGGCGTATATGCTGGCGGGCATGCTTCACATCATCCATCAGCTTATTTCTTCCCACAAACAGGTAAACACGAGAAGGTCCAAAGGCTATTGGCGCAATTCGGTTTCCTACCATATCGAGATTTACAAGTTGACCCGTGGCAGTAATGGCGTTGGTGCCAGTTAAGAAAACATCGGAGAGCAATGCCTGACGACGCACCGCCAAATTTTCCTCATGGCTTCTATCCGCCCTAAACCCATCGAGAAAGGTAATTTTCTGGTTATTCTTTAATGTCTCAAGTATTCCGGTTTGAACGAGCGTAAGCGAATCGGCATAAGATACCAACTTCCCCTCCGAAATGGATAGTATCTCTGGAAGAATAGCCCCCGAAACCTCCTTCACCTTTTCAACAATCACTACATTAAATCCATTACACCGAAACGCTGCAGCGCATTTAATAAGTCTTTCATTCCAATATTTACTAGTTAAATCGTTCATCGCATTTTTTTGTAAAAGTAAGGATTCCAAATCCCACCTTGTTCTGAAATGCACAAACAATTTGAAAAAAGTGAAGAGAATTTATACTAATTGCTTGATTGTATGTAATCCAAACGAAACGTAAAAGTCTAGTATATGAAAATACTATAAACGGTAAAATATGCACTGGTAAATTCATCTACCATTAATGTACCATCAACGACAATAAATTTAACAATTAACACCCATCCCATTTTACGTTTGAAGCTTTATCCCAAAAATTTGTCGCGGCTAGATTAAACAAATTCTGAATAACTATGGGCAATAGCTATATACTATAGTTAGGCACTAAATCTCGAAGGAAGAGTGAAGCACTTCCTGCTGGTGCACTGCTGCGAAGGACAATACGAAACTCACGCTTAAATGAAATATCCAAAACGGGTATAGCAACAAGGGTTTCATCTTTAAGTTCCCTCTCAACGGCTTTTTCCGATACAATACCAATACAGGAAGAATTCTTTACAAATTGTTTAATTCCCTCGGTGGTACCCAGCTGTAGTAATATGTTAAGTTGTTCTATCTTAACAGAATGCTCTCTTAGCACCCTGTCAATAATCTCAAGAGTTCCAGAACCAGCCTCTCGAATTACCAACGGGGTGGTTAATAAATCAGATAAAAATAACTTTTCGGGCAATGAACCAGCAAAAGATGGAGAGGCAATCACCAGGAGTTCATCCTCGGCAAAAGGCAGATACACCAATCCAACTCGGCTTGAATACCCCTCAACCATGCCAATGTCCGCATGATTTGCTTCTAGCGCATCCTCAACCTCCCGGGAGTTACCAGAAATTATGGATACACGTAAATGTGGATATTGCTCATAAAAGTGGGAAAGATATATCGGCAAAACATATTGAGCAATGGTTGAACTGGCTGCAATATTAAGTTCACCGGAGATGGTATTCTTTAGCAAGCCAAGTTCATAATCCATTTCACCATATATCTTAAAAATCTGCAACAAACGTCGTTTTACGAGCTCGCCTGCTGGTGTTAATTCAATACGGTTCGATTTTCGCTGAAAGAGAGAAGTGCCAACGATAAGTTCCAGTTCTCGAATATGCTTAGAAACTGCTGGTTGAGTAATATAAAGATGTTCGGCTGCTCGAGTAAAACTAAGTTGCTCGGCAACCGCCATGAAAACCTGCCATCGAAAATCATAGTGACTCATCGTACCCATTATAAAATGGCAAAAATCACCAAAGTCTAATTCACTTTCAACTTTGTTCCTATAGCGAGTATATCATTGGCCTTCAACTTATTCTTCTTACAAAGTTCATCCAATGGAATACTATTCTTCCTTGCAATAGAATATAAGGTATCACCTTTCCTTACAGTGTAGGTGTATTTTTTCTTATGGTTTGCAGCTGTTGCCGACGCTTGCTTTTTAGGGCCACTGGATTCAACCTGAGAAGCCAAACTCCCTTGAGGAACAAAAGACAATTCTCCAAGTCGATAGTATACCGTCAATGCTTCTGGTCTTATAGAAAAATCTTGATAATTGAGTAAATAGGCCGGATCAAAATGGCTTCCTAGAAATCTAGTTTCAAAATGAAGATGAGTAGTGGTTGCCCTACCAGTACGACCGCCAAGTCCAATAAAATATCCAGCATTCACCTCTTCCCCCACTTTAACAAGTATTTTTGAAAGATGTGCATACAACGTTTCAAGACCATTGGGGTGCTGAACCACCACCATTAATCCATAACCATGAAACCGTTTCGCCATTCTTACAACGCCATTAAAAGCACATTTAACCGAGTCGCCAGCTTGAAGTTTAATATCGACGCCGGAGTGTAAGTGGTGTCTACGTTTATTACCATAAGGCGAGAGTATGCGGCCTCTGAAGGGAAACGCAAAATCGCCCATTTCAGCAGTCGAACAATTCAAATTAAGCGAATCAGGAATTGCAATACCTCTTTTCGGACAACTAATAGATAAAGAGGAATTGCAATGGCTATAATACTGATTAATATAATCTACATTGGAGGAAGAATCAGTCAAGGAGGTGAAAGCAGCAGAGCTACCGAGGAGAAAGTTCTCAATTTTTGATGAAAAATCTAATGCTCTTGCTTGGTTAAAGAAAAGAATAAGTAGAACTGAAATAAAAGTAATACGCTTTGTGGCTTTCATGTTATTTCATTTTTATACAAAGAAAACGCAATATGAATAAACATCCTATTGCGTTTTAGAAACTTTAACATAAAAGTTTTTCCAAGCTATCTTAATAATTTTTGGATTTCAGCCATTAAAAGTTGAATATTAATGGGTTTTGAAATGTAGGAGTCACAACCGGCGCTCATTACTTTCTCTCTATCTTCTACAAAGGCGTAAGCCGTTGTGGCTATTATCTTCACCTTACTGTTTTTCTTCCTAATTATCTGAGTAGCCTCATACCCATTCATAACAGGCATTTTAATATCCATCAGAATTAGATCTATTTCAGGATGATCTTCGAGCTGTTTAACAGCCTCAGCACCATTTGCAGCCCAATACAGCTCAGCGCCTGTTGTCTTTAGCAACTCCTCAAGGAAAAGGTAATTAATCTCTTCGTCCTCTGCAATTAGAAAACTTTTAGTTTTGTATGCACCTTCAATAGGATAATCTGCTCTAAAATCCATTCCCTAATAATTTACGTATTTAAGTTGGAGCGTTTGTTTCAGCAAAGTTATGCAATTAATCAAAAAAACAACATCAAAACTACCTCGATGCAATTGCATTTACCAAATAATAAAAAAAACAGACCAGTTTATGGTTGGTTACGTACCAAAATTGTTTAAAACTTTTCGATAATTGTTAACTTCTTACTGTTTAAAACAGTATAATTATGAGTTAAAATTGATTCCTTTGCCATGTAGGTTAACCAAACTATATGGCCTCAAAAAAGAGGAAGATTAAAGTTAATAAGATGCTTGCATTACGTGAGCAACATATGAAAAGAACGTATAAAAAGTCTCTTCTGTTCAATGAACCGGAGATGGAGGCTATTAATACATTCTGCCGTAGATATAAGATTTCCAACAAGTCAAAATTCTTTAGAGAAACCATAATTACCACTATTCTAAAGAAGATTGAGCAAGATCACCCTACCCTTTTTTAAATTGGTAATGTAGGTTTTGCTGCAGAGACTGTCAACAATTTAGAACTTTGCCGATAGCTTTATATTTAAGCGTCGGCTTGTTAAATAATTTGGAATGGCCAACATATCGGGTATTCCCTCTTGATTACCCACAGTTCTAACCCAAAGATACGAAACGGTATTATTTATATCGAGTAGGTTAAATACCTCCACTGTAAGCATTAACGATCGGAATAGAGTGGTGAAGTTCTCCACCTTTTTTCTACCGGGATTATCTATCAATACTTTTGTAAATCCTATATCCACCCTACGATAGGTAGGCATACGAAAATAGTTGTCCCACCGATCTTTTTGTGGTGAAAAAAAAGGTAAGCCTGTTCCATATTGCAGCGTAAGGTGCACCCGAACAGTTGGATTGCCTGCAAGGTAATCTTGAAAGAACATGGAAAGATTCAGGCGTTGATCTGTAGGCGTTGGAAAATAACCAGGATGAACCGTGATTCCAGTGCTGGTAATATAGGAATCGCCTATTATATCCTCCTTGGTATTAAGAAAAGAGAGACTTACCCAACTTTCAGCACCCGGAAGCAACTCTCCATTAACCTTAAAATCGGCACCATAAGCATACCCATTTGCCAAATTTAAACCAGCATAAGTAACTTGAATATTATCCATTTTATAAGGCTCAATATTACGAAGCCGCTTATAAAACACTTCCGATGTAAATCTAAATGGTTTACCAAACGCTAAAAAATCGTATCGTGAACCTGCAACAAACTGAATAGACTTTTGAGCCTTAAGGTTAAAATTCATTTTCCCAGTCTCCCCTTGAAGTTCCTTAATAAAGGGTGGTTGAACATATGCCCCCCCGGAGAAATGGAATGACAATGGACTACCATATTCTGGGGTATAGGCAAAAGAAAAACGAGGGCTAATGTTTAATTCACCATTAAGCATAGAGTAGGTGGCTCTTATTCCTGCCGTTAATATAAATTCGGCCTCCCCTATGTCGAACCCATATTTTTCCTGAATGTAACCAGAGTGACGATAAGCATCAAAGCGGTTACGTGCAATTGCCAAGGAGTATAGCGATAAGTTGCTTCCACCTGTAGGAAGGCTGTAACCCGATGAATCAATCATCTGCCACTCACGCACATTGTCAAATACACGTTCACGCTGAAATTTCACGCCCCACTGCAAAGTACTTTTGCCCGCCACAAATATTCCCTTGTGCTCAAAAGAATATACGTAAGCATTTAAGCTATTTCGTGCATGATTCAAAAATGAACCAACGCCAACATTTACAAGGCTATCCGAGTAAGTATCAGAACCCAATGAGTTATCAAGTTCATTGATCCAATATTCGCCTAATATGTCATAAGTCTCCCGTTCACTGGTAATATAGGAGGATGCAATAAATTTCAATGCAACAGCTTCCGAAGGGCGAAAGGAGATTGTCGTTGCAGTTAAACCTGTTTGATAGGTATTATGCTCCCATCCATCATAGTATACTTTGAACCCCAGTGGGTTACTCAACAATCCAAAAGAGGTCTCTCTATTCTCCGGATAGAATTTATATTGATTGCTGGCATAGCTACCCAATAGCGATACGGATACCGAAGAAGAAATATCGTAATTTAAGTAGGTTTGAAAATCGATAAAGGACGGATAATACTCCCCTTTTGTATCTAATGTTCCCAATAAATACTTGGATGTTTTATATCGAAAACCTGAAATATGGGTTAGCTTTCCCTTCATGCCAATTCCCTCTACCGATGCAGTCGTACCCAGTAAGCTTGCCGAGGCCGAAGCCTTAAAACCAATGGGTTTTCTATAACGAATGCTAAGCGCTGATGACATTTTATCACCCTTATCAGCATCAAAACCTCCGGTAGAAAATTCAACCGATGATACCATGTCTGGATTTATGGCGCTAAGTCCCTCCTGCTGTCCACTCTTGAGCAAAAAGGGTCGATACACCTCAATATCATTTATGTAAACTAAATTTTCGTCGAAACTACCACCTCGAACGGAATATTGAGAGCTAAGCTCGTTATTGCTGGTAACACCTGGTATACTCTTCAACATTGTTTCAAAACTACCGCCAACATTTGGCATTAACTCCACTGTTTTTGCATTGAGCATGGTAGAATTACCAATCTGCTTATCCTTCCCAAGAACTGATATCTCGTTTAGTGTGGTTACCTTCGGTGTCATGAGAAATGCAACAGGTTTTGGTCTATTTGTTGTGAATTTTCGCACTATCTTTATTGGTTGATAGCCAACCGACTGAACAAGTAGGGTAACCTCAACCCCAAATGGAACACGCAACTTAAATTCTCCCGCCTCGTTGGCGCTGCATCCACTGCTTGTTCCTTCAATGGTAATAGTTGCAAATGGAATAGCATTCTCAAGCGAATCGCTAACAATACCACTAATTTCTACCTCATTTTGCGCCTGAGCTATGGTTGATGATAATACCAGCAAAGTAAAAGATAAAAGAAAAAACCTCATGAAGAACTAAATTTCAGGGAAAACATCAAATTTTGAGAAATATTGCTCGAAGATACGCATTTACCCAATGCGTGCCTATATTCCACAATGGCTGCTTTTGAAAAAACATATAACTTTGCCAACAAACAGCAATTCTAAAAAGCGATGCAAACAGATAGTAATGACTTGAAAAAAGTTCTCGTAATTAGTGGCAACAATGCCTGCCGAAGCCAAATGGCAGAAGGCTGGATGAACTATTACGGTAAGGGAGCCATTGATGTTAAAAGCGCCGGACTAGTGAAGGGAAGCTTAGATTGGGAAGCCGCCAATGCTATGATGGAGGCAGTAATTGATATTACCAAATACACCTCAAAAACACTTGAGGAGGTGCAAGAATTCAAACCCGACTACCTTGTTATACTAGCAGAAGAGATAAAACCAGAGCAAATTACCATAGGTGGAAATCCACAAATTTTTTACTTTCACTTACCAACCCCACCAGCCGATATCTCCATCCGAGAAGCCTTTTATCGTGCACTTTGCAACGAAGTAGAAAACTACTGTTTCGACTTTGTGCATGAACACATTAAAAAACTCCAATAACGATGGTAACTCAAGTAACTCTAGAATTACCAAAATTAGGTCGAGGCTTTCATCTAATCACCAATATCATTGTAAATGCAATAACTCCGCTACCGGAGTACGGCATGGTAAGCCTCTTTATTAAGCACACATCGGCTGCCCTCACCATCAACGAAAATGCCGATCCTGCAGTAAGAACTGATCTACGCACGTTTATCGATGACCTTATTCCTGACAACTATCCTAAATTCACGCACACCATTGAGGGTCCCGATGACATGTCGGCTCATGTTAAGTCTTCTTTTTTTGGACCAAGTCTCACCATTCCAATAACAAATCGACAATTGGCCTTGGGTAGTTGGCAAGGAATCTACCTTTGTGAATTTAGAAATTACAGCACCAAGCGTACCCTAACAATTACAATTTATTCGTAAAGCACAATTAACAAGATATTACCAATAATTGATTCATTTACTCAAACGCCAAATCCCGTTGCCGTAAAACAAGTAAAATGGCATATCACTAAATTACATTCGATAGTGTAATTTCTTCACCAACAGTGTAAACGCGCTATAATTTCAAATCAGGATAGGCAACATCATTGGTTGAATCAAGACAGCATTCGCTAGCCATCTTGTTACATATTTCCACTAATTAGCAATATTTGGTTTAAATTAATAGCTGTTATGATACATATCAGTTGGAGACATAAATAAAAATACATAATTTTGCTTTCAATCAATCATGATTAGAACTACATAATAAATAAGATAAAAGCTTATGAAAAAAGAGCTTCTGCTAGGAGACGAGGCCATAGCGCAAGGTGCTATCGACGGGGGCCTTTCTGGAATATACGCATATCCTGGAACACCATCCACCGAGATAATGGAATACGTTCAAGGATCAACCCAAGCTATCGAGAAAAATATTCATCGGCAATGGTCTGCTAACGAAAAAACGGCAATGGAATCGGCCATTGGAATGTCGTATGCAGGCAAACGCACCATGGTTTGCTTTAAGCATGTTGGTTTAAATGTTGCCGCCGATCCATTCATCAACGCATCAATCACTGGAGTAAATGGTGGTTTAGTTGTTGTTTCTGCCGACGATCCTTCAATGCACTCATCACAAAATGAACAGGACTCTCGCTTTTACGCCAAGTTTGCCATGATTCCAATTTTAGAACCTTCCAATCAACAGGAAGCTTACGATATGGCTTACACTGCCTTTGAACTTTCTGAACGACTCAACGTGCCCGTAATGATTCGAATTACCACCCGCATGGCTCACTCGCGTTCGGGTGTTGCCACCAAGCCGGCGAAGAGTGAGAATGGGCTTCAACTTCCAAATAATCCTCGTCAATTTGTTCTACTGCCTGCCATTGCACGAAAAAACTATAAATTACTTCTTGGTAATCAGGCAAATATGGAGGCTATATCGGAGGAATCATCATTCAACCAATACTTTGATGCCCCCAATAAAAAGCTCGGAATAATTGCAACGGGTATCTCCTACAACTATCTCATGGAATGCTATCCCGAACGTAACTGTCCACATCCTATTCTTAAAATCAGCCACTATCCACTTCCACGGAAAAAAGTGGAACAAATATATCATGATTGCGATCAAATATTAGTTCTCGAGGATGGCTATCCAATTATTGAGGAGATGCTAAAAGGTTACATCAATACAACTAAACCAATTAAAGGAAGACTAGACCTAACCATTCCGCGAGATGGAGAACTTGATCCTAACATTGTAGCAAAGGCATTGGGTATTAAAACGGAAGAAGGAACACCCATGCCAGAAGAGGTAAAACAAAGACCCCCTGCTCTATGTCAAGGATGTGGTCACCGCGATGTTTACGAGGACTTAAATGAGGCTATGGTTGAGTATGGTGCTGGACGAGTATTTGCAGATATTGGATGTTATACGCTTGGAGCACTAGCACCTTTTAATGCTATAAACTCCTGCGTAGACATGGGTGCCTCCATTACCATGGCCAAAGGTGCTGCTGATGCCGGACTAATACCCGCTGTTGCAGTAATTGGCGACTCCACCTTTACCCATTCGGGTATGACTGGTTTGCTAGATGCGGTAATTGAAAATACTCCAATTACCGTTATTATTTCCGACAACTCCACCACTGGCATGACTGGCGGACAGCACTCTGCCGCAACCGGTAGAATTGAGCAAATTTGCACTGGTTTAGGAGTTGATCCAAAGCATATTCGGGTTATGATTCCTTTGAAAAAGAACCACGAGGAAAATGTTGCCATTATGAAGGAGGAAATTGCATATCAAGGGGTTTCAGTGATTATTCCAAGGAGAGAATGCATCCAAACTTTTGCACGGCGAAAAAGAACCGAAAAAAAGGAAAACTAACCCATCACATCAAACTATAAAACGATGAAGACAGATATTATACTTGCTGGTGTAGGAGGACAAGGGATTCTTTCAATAGCTGCTGTAATTGGTCACGCTGCAGTTTCAAAAAACTTGTACCTAAAGCAATCAGAGGTTCATGGCATGAGTCAACGAGGAGGTGATGTTCAAAGCCACCTAAGAATTTCTGACAAGCAAATTGCATCGGACCTAATTCCCTTAGGAAGTGCTGACCTAATTTTATCGGTTGAACCGATGGAAGCACTGAGGTATTTACCCTACCTTTCGGGGCAAGGAACCGTTGTAACCAATCTAACTCCCTTCAACAATATCAACGACTACCCGAGCATCGACGATCTAAACAAAAGAATTAAGCAGCTCCCCCATTCCATCGCCCTTGATGCTGATGCGATTGCGAAACAGGCCGGCAATGCTCGAGCCTCCAACATCGTAATGTTAGGTGCAGCATCTCCTTACATTCATATTTCCTTTGAAAGTTTGGAAGATGGAATTCGGCAACTTTTTGGAAAAAAAGGAACAGAAGTTGTGGAAGTTAACCTCCAGGCATTAAGAGCAGGAAGAGCTTATACCGAAGCTTACCAAAAATAGCTGATTAATCCTTTTAATAAATAAGAGCCAATCGGATTCTATTCTGGTTGGCTCTTTTACTTGGTTAATTTTATATCCCTTACTTTTTTTACTATTTTGCAACAAGTAAAAAGTAGTAGTTTACTTTTTATAAAGAGGGGAAATCAACCTACTAAAAAGAGCTATACGACAGCATTTAATTCCGATAACGAAGTTCATAATGAAAAAGATTTTTACTCTTTTACTAGCTGTCACTACATTTGTAGCAGTTGCTCAACAACTACCAAAGCCTCCACTACGATACAAACAGGATTTTCTCACCAAATTCGACAACATCTCAACTCATAAAGGATTAAGCAGCAATATAATAATTGATATTTATCAAGATAAATTTGGCTATATTTGGTTTGCTACCGATAATGGATTAAATCGGTACGATGGGCTAAGGATAGTTATTTACAAAAACGCTCCTATCGACAGCAACAGCTTATCAAATGATTTTGTTACCAGTATTTGCGAGGATAAAGTTGGCAATTTATGGATTGGTACAACCAATGGTTTAAACTACTTTGATCGAAAACAAGAAAAATTTTTTCATCCAATTCTAAAACCAACTTCCGAAGGCAACCTCACGGAGTCAGAAATAAATGCTCTTGCTGTTGATGAAGAAGGTGACCTTTGGGCTGAAACAGGAAATGGTGTTTTACATCATTTTAGTTTTGAAACTAACCTACACGAAACCATAAACCACCCAAAAGATTATGCAGCCATCACCAAAAAGCACCTACTCTATATTGATAAATCGGGGTATATTTGGTTCGGAGGATCATCGATGGGTCCATTTCGCTATGATCCAAGAACTCGGAAGCTGATCCAAATTAAAAGATCACCATTCGATCCAACCGGAAAAAAATTGGAAGGCGTTAACGATCTTATAGAGGATGCTTTTGGAACTCTTTGGCTTGCGTCCAATGAAGGTACGCTTATTTTTGACCCGGTGGAAGAAACCTTTTTTAAGGTGTTCTCAACCCCCATTAACACAATGGGGCTCGATTCGGAAGGGATGATTTGGCTTGGGACCTTCGACAAAGGAATATACCGTTTCGATCCGAAGCGAAAATTCTATACTATACTCAACAACAACCCAAACAATGCAATCTCACTAACCGATAATCACGTCAACAAAATATATATCGATAGAGCCGGAACGGTATGGGTTGGAACCAGTGATGGAGTAAGCAAATACAGCCCTAAGAAATATAAGTTTGAGCATTACTTTCACCTTCCTGAAATGGAGAACCTCCTCTGCTCCAACAATACCTCAGCCTTTGCTCAAGATGGACATGGGACAATATGGATAGGTACTCTAGATGCAGGGCTCAGCTCTTTCGACAGGGAGAATGGCATTTTTACTTGCTATTCAACAAATTCCAAATCGCGCATAAAGCTACCGTCTAATAGTATCGCTGCACTTTACTATGACGGGCAAGGTAATATATGGATCGGATTTAACGGATTTTCAGGCCTTGGAAAACTAAACACAAACAATACATCCTTAAGCATATACTACCCTATTAATCGGCAAATAAGCTCCATCAACGGAATTACAGCAGATAAAAAGGGAAATCTTTGGATATCCACCATGGGCGGTGATGGATTATCTATTTTCGATCCAAGAACAGGAAAATTTATACCACATCAGTTTAATCCAACGAACCAACCTTTAGGCAAAATTATTACGAGCCTTACCCCCGATAAAGATCATGATGAACTTTGGATAGGTACTTTTGAGTCAGGAATTTACCTCTACAATAACCAAACAAAAAAGTTCAAACATATTTATCCAATCAATGAATCGACACAAACTTTTGCTGAAGAAAAAAACCAAAAAATTCAATCAGCAGTTTACACCAAGGGAAAAGTTTGGTTTGGAACATCTTCTGGAATTATTATGGTTGACACTAAGTCAAATAGCATAATAAAAATACCAATATTTCGAAAAAAGTTCCCAGTTGCTGTCAATTCAATTACGCCTGACGCCTTCAGTAATATGCTTCTTTTAGGTACCGATGACGGTCCCTACCTCCTGAACATTACGACAAAAAATATAAAACCCTATATTCATACCGACCAAACAATAAACATACTACTGCGTCGACCATGTACCACCTCATACGATTTAACTAGTAATACAGCATTTATTGCTGCAGAAAATCATCTATTCATTTTTAAACCAGGAGATTTCAACTCATGGCGACGAATTAGTCTTGATGATAAATTTTTAATATCAAAAGTGGTAAAATCGGGAAATTTCACCTATGTCTCCACAAATTTAGGCCTATACCTTCTTAACATTAAGTTGCAAAAGTTGGAGAAGGTTCTTGCAAAATCTTCCCCAGATCATGAAAAGCAACCCTTCATTATTAAGGATATCTTTACGTTCGATGGAAAAAGTGGTTGGCTGCTATCCAATCACAAAGTGTATGAGGCAAAAGGTGAAAGCTCAACTGCTATTTTTAATTCCGACCATGGAGAATTTAGCAGTGCCGAGATGCTTTGTGGAGCCTATATGGATGGATTTTTTTGGTTAGGAACCGAAAATGGTTTAATTAAATTTGACCCAGGCCTCAAGAATCTCTACTACTTTAACACTCCAGACTCCCTCAGCATCTATTCAAACAAACTTCATACCGTCTGTTTAATCAACAAGCAGCTCTGGACTGGTGATTCCTATGGAGCAATAAGCATTGTAAACACTGACAATTTGAAGGTAAAACATCTATTTCTTAATTTAGATAATCAACCCTCACAAGGGCTTGTACCCATTTCACAGATTTATCTCGATTCACATCAACGAATATGGGTAGTAAGTAATAATCTTTACTGCTATAACCAATGGGGGCAAAAACTATCATTCCCTTTTATTAAAACGCTACAAAATCAAAAAGTAAAATCCGTTGTAGAAGATTTTGAAGGTCATCTTTGGATAGCAACCGATAATGGTTTGTATAAGGTAAATGCAGATAACAACATCATCATTCCGTTCTTTGAATCCGATGGACTTCAAGGAAACAGCTTCAATCAATGGTCGCAGAGGTTGCTCGATGGAAGCCTCCTTTTTGGTGGAAGAAATGGCTTTAATCTCATTTACCCATCTAAAATTGCCCTTAATGAGAGACCACCGCAGGTAGAAATTTCTGGCATAAAAGTTTTTAATCAGTTACTCAGCAACGATTATACTCAAACCAAATCCATAACACTTTCATATAATCAAAACTACCTTACAATTTATATGGCTTCTTTAAATTTCACCAATCCAGAAAAAGCCAAATATTCATACATTTTAGAAGGACTAAATGATAGCTGGATTAACAACGGCAATCAATCAACGGCTATTTTTACCAATCTAGCATCCGGAACTTATCACTTAAAGGTAAAAACCTCCAACAGCGATGGTCTGTGGAATTCCACACCAAAGGAACTAACCATAATCATTCGCCCTCCCTTTTGGAAATCTTGGTGGTTTTTAACAATAATTACTCTAATCATAGGGTTTGGCATATACAGCTTTATGAAAGTAATACGTGAGCAAATTAAATTTAGGGAAAAGACTATTGAATTGGAGCAACGCCTTCTACTTACCCAAATGAACCCTCATTTCATCTTTAATTCCCTAACCGCCATTCAAAGCTACATCTTTCGCAACGACCCAAAATCGGCAGGAAAATACCTTGCCAGCTTTGCAAAGCTGGTTCGCTTGATCCTCGAAAATTCCAGAAACAAGTATACAACCATTGGTAAGGAGATTAAAACACTGGAGCATTACCTAGAACTACAAGCACTTCGATTTGATGAGAAATTTGAATTTGCCATTGAAGCCGATCCAGATATTGAAAGAGAGAGTATGACAATTCCACCGATGCTTACCCAGCCATTCATCGAAAACGCTATTGAACATGGAATTAATACGGATGCAGGCAAAGGCCATATTATTATTCGCTATTTATTGCACGATGAGATAATTATAATTGAGGTTGAGGACGATGGAATAGGTATCAACAAGGCAATGCAGCTACAAAAAGAGGGCCAGAAAGATCATATATCTCTAGCCACCAAAATTTCAAAAGAGAGGCTTGAAAACTTAAACAAGTTGGAAAAAGGTAAAATTAGTATGGAGATTGTAGACCTTGCTACCATTAATAATTTATTTCATGGAACAAAAGTTACTTTTAAAATTCCATACAAATGGGTTGAAACATCATATAGAATTCCCTAACTTGAACAAAATTTTGGAATATGTTAAAAACCATTATTATCGACGATGAGCTGATGGCAAGAGAGGCCATAAGCAACATGGTGACATTATACTGTCCCAACCTCGAAGTAACCGACACGGCAGATAGCGTTGCTAGCGGCTACGAAACCATCAAAAAGCATAATCCCGATCTTGTGCTTTTGGATATTAAGATGACTGATGGTACTGGATTTGATTTGCTGCAAATGTTTGACACCATCAACTTCAAATTTATCTTCATTACGGCATATGAGGAGTACGCCATTCAGGCATTCAAATTTAGTGCTCTCGATTATCTGCTAAAGCCCATTGATCCAAACGACCTCATAGCCTCCGTAGAAAAGTTAAATGATTCTATCCATAAAGAAGATGAAAATATTAAGCTCAAAGCCTTTATGGCAAACATACAAGGGGTAACACCTGAACTCAAGAAAATAGTTCTAAAAACAGCAGAAAGCATACATCTGGTAAATGTTAAAGACATTATTAGATGTGAATCCAGCTCCAACTACACTCTTTTCTTCTTCACCGACAATACCAAGCTATTGGTATCTAAGACACTTAAGGAGTTTGATGAAATGCTCAGCCCATACGGCTTTTTCAGAGCCCATCAGTCACACCTAATAAACCTTAACTTTCTCGACCGATATGATAAAGCCGAAGGTGGAACGCTTATTTTAAAAGATAAATCCGCCATTCCTCTTGCCGTTAGAAAACGAGAGCAGCTGATGAAAATTTTTGAAAACTTATAACCAACAGTTTTAAAAATCAATATACATAGGTTATGTAGTGGTCAATTAACCTTGAATTAATATTTGTTTAACTAAATAATAATAATCCATATCACCACATCAAGAAGTAGGAAAATTACCTTTGAGCAGACTTAATGTAATCCTTCATAAATGGACAATTTTTACTTAATTGCCGTTTCGGTATTAATCCTACTAGCCATAGTAGACCTTGTTGTAGGTGTAAGTAACGATGCAGTAAATTTTCTCAACTCGGCTATAGGTTCTCAGGTTGCACCAAGATACATCATTTTAATTGTTGCATCACTTGGTGTAATTTTAGGGTCCATTCTTTCCAGTGGAATGATGGAAATTGCCCGTAAAGGGATATTTCACCCCAATGAATTTTTCTTTTCTGAAATCATGATCATATTTATGGCGGTAATGCTCACCGACATAATTCTTCTAGACCTTTTTAACACTTTCGGTCTACCAACTTCCACCACTGTTTCACTAGTTTTTGAACTATTGGGTTCCGCTGTTGCAGTTGCTTCAGTGAAAATTTTAAGCAACGGTGGCTCACTAGCTTCACTAAGCCAATACATCAACACCGATAAAGCACTGGCAATTATTTCAGGCATTCTTATTTCCGTAGTCGTCGCGTTCATAACTGGGTCTGTAGTAATGTATATTGCACGTATTTTATTCTCGTTTAATGTAAAGCGAACATATCCATATTTTGGTGCCATTTTCGGTGGTTTTGCTATCACAGCCCTCACCTATTTTATAATTATGAAAGGGGTACAGGGTACGTCGTTGGTGCCACAAAGCATTATTGATTATCTAAATAACCAAACCTCCTTAATTCTGTTAATTAGTTTCTTAGGATGGACCGTAATTCTACAGGTAATAACCATATTCTTTCGATTCAATATTTTTAGGCTTGTGGTATTAGTGGGAACATTCGCCCTAGCTCTCTCCTTTGCCGGCAACGATCTGGTTAACTTCATTGGAGTTTCCATGGCTGGTCTCAAATCCTACCAAATATTTGCTGCGTCAGGTGTTGCCGCTGACCATTTAGTAATGTCGCAGCTAGCCGGACCGGTAGCAGCAAACACCTATTATCTGCTCATTGCAGGTTTGATTATGGTGGCAACCCTTTTCCTATCCAAAAAAGCTAAAACAGTCACCGAAACAGAGGTAAACCTTGCCCGTCAAGATAGTGGTGCAGAACGTTTTGGTTCATCTCAGTTTTCACGCACCTTGGTAAGACAAACCATGGCTGTTTCGGCAACGCTTGCACGAATTACACCAGGTCCCATTGTCCGTTTTATCGAAAATAGGTTCGATCAAACAAAAGCACAGAAGGTTTACCCTCGCAAAAATGCAGCGAACGCCTCCTTTGACCTAGTAAGAGCGTCAGTTAACCTCACCATTGCCAGTATCTTGATTTCCACCGCAACTTCCTTAAAGCTGCCTCTATCTACCACTTATGTAACCTTTATGGTTGCAATGGGCTCCTCCCTAGCCGACCGTGCTTGGGGCAGAGAAAGTGCGGTGTATCGAATAACCGGAGTGATCACGGTAATTTCAGGCTGGTTTTTTACAGCACTCATTGCATTTACTGTAGCCTCATTGGTAGCCATCGCCATCTCTTTTGGTGGAAAATGGGTTGTGTTTGCGTTAATCGTTTTGGCAGGATATATTCTATTTAAAAGCCACAAGCTTCATAAAAAAAAGTATGACGAACGTCATTCAGTAGAGGTTGACGAGCTAGCCTTTGAAGATTCAAATATTGTTCGCAAGTGCATCAAGGATGTTAAGGAGATGCTCAAAAATTCCATTGAGATATACAATCAAACATTAATCGGACTGTCAACGGAAGACAGGAAACTGCTCAAAAAAATCAATCTTCAAGTTGAAGAATTAAACGCTAACGCGAAAAAATTAAAAAACAATCTTACCACCACACTACAAAAATTCCGTGTCGATTCCATTGAAACCGGACATTTCTACGTGCAGGTTGTTGACTACCTACGCGAGATTGCCCATTCACTAACCTTTGTTACTGGCCCAAGTTTTCAGCATATCGACAACAATCACAAGGGATTCAACAAGGTTCAACAAAATGAAATCAAGGAAATTAACCTTAAAATATCCAAGCTGTTCGAGCAAATTATTAAAATGGTTTCCGACAATGACTTTACTGACATTCCCATAATTATTAACATGCAACAAGATGTTCTAGAAACCATTAATATTGCCCGAAAAAATCAAATTAAGAGAATCAAATCCAATGAAACTGGAACAAGGAATAGCGTGCTTTATTTAGGTATTCTTAACGAATCCAAAAATATGCTGTTACAAACCATCAATCTTCTAAAGGCACAGCGCGATTTTATTCTGAACAATTACGATGAATAACCTTAGCTATATATCCACAAAAAAGGGTGCTTATTGCACCCTTTTTTGTTTCCAATCACCCGTTATCAAGTTGTAACTTATTTGCCTACTTAAGCCCCATCTTAGTCTTAATAACCCCTTGATATTTCTTATCGATAACCAAAATATGGTTAACAAGCCATTCTTTCAGAAACTTCATCATTTCAATTGCCACACCTTCAAAACCGGACTTATGCTTCTGCTGAAACTCCTTGATCTTTTCAATGAATAGTTGATGCTGACTCATATGAGATTCAAGATCGTCATAATTTGCGCTTTTCATCAAAAATTCCTCTCGCCTAAAGTGAGAAATGGTATAGTCCGATAGCTTTTTAAGTAATGGCTCAGTGATTGCGTTGCCTTTTCCTTCTGCAAGAGCACCAATAAGATCATCGATTATTCTCACCAAATTTTGATGATCGCTATCGATACTTTCTATTCCCAACTCATACTTAAAATTCCAACTTGTGTAGTACATATTGCTACCTAAAATGAGCGACAATATTAGGTATTAATTACAAACTTCAATTTATAGAAATGATCCATTCATCAATCAACGAACTTATATCCCACTCCCTTTATCGTTTTGATATAATCATCTCCAATCTTTTCTCTTAACTTTCTAATATGAACATCAATGGTGCGATCACCCACAATAATGTTATCGCCCCAAATGGAGGAGAAAATTTCTTCTCTAGTGAAAACCTTATTAGGTTTGGAGTGGAGTAAGGCAAGAAGTTCGAACTCCTTCTTTGGTAAAACTAAATCTTCACCCTCCTTAACCACCATGTAGCGTTCCTTATCGATAATAATACCTGTAATATCCATAAGTTGGCTTTCTCCTTTCGAATCTACAATATTGCTATCAAGACGTTTTAACATAGCCTTTATCCTACTTACCAACACTTTTGGTTTGATTGGCTTAGCAATATAATCATCTCCACCAGCCTCAAATCCAGCAATTTGAGAGTAGTCCTCTCCCCTGGCCGTGAGAAAGGCAACTAGGATATTCTTTAGCTTTGGATTTTGCCTTATAACTTCACAAGTTTCAATACCATCCATCTCTGGCATCATAACATCCAATAAAATCAAGTGGGGCATTACCTCTTCAGCCAAACGAATAGCTTCCATTCCATTGTTAGCAGTGAATACTTGAAATCCCTCTTTTTTGAGATTATATCCAACAAATTCCAGAATGTCGAGCTCGTCATCGACTATCAATATTTTGTAAACCTGCTCCATATCAAACAATTATTAAACGTTATAAAGCTACCCAATATCTTGTTTCAGCGCATTAAGATAAAGCTAATAATCGATTGTGTCAAGGAAATATTGTCTTAACGAAACGATAAAGCATTCGTAATCAACTTCCTTCCTTTTACTTCTTCCTTTGCATTGAATTATCAAAACAACCTAAGCGTCGGTTCAAAATGAGAATAAAACTATTTAGCATTGGAATTACCCTACTACTCAGCAGCGTTCTGAGTTTAAAGGGGCAAACAGGAAGCATTGAGGGCGTTATTTCAGATAAAAAAACAGGAGAAACACTCGTTGGTGCAACCATAATATTAGCAGGAACAACAATCGGAACTACATCCGACCTTGATGGTAAATACATTCTCGACAACCTCAAACCAGGAACCTACAACATTAGTGTAAACTTTATTTCTTACCAGCAGCAAGCCTTTTCAAATGTGAAGGTAACATTGGGTAAACCCACCAGGCTAAATGTGACACTGGATGAAGTATCACAAAAAATAGACGAGGTTGTAGTAAGTGCCACTAAAAAGACCCACACCGAAGTTTCGATGATTGCCTCCATTAAAAGCAGCCAGCTGGTAGTAAGTGGCATTTCGAGCCAGCAAATAGCTAAAGCACAGGATAAAGATGCATCTGAAGTTGTTCGACGTATTCCAGGAATTTCCATACAGAATGGCAAATTCATCATTATTAGAGGACTCTCACAGCGGTATAATAATGTTTGGATGAATGGCTCTGCCGTACCTAGTTCAGAAACTGATTCTCGAGCTTTCTCCTTCGATATGATTCCCAGCTCTCAAATAGACAATATTACTATTGTTAAGTCGCCAGCACCTGAATTCCCCGCCGATTTTTCTGGTGGCTTTGTGCAAATTACCACTAAAGATCTGCCAGACTCTAGTTCAATAGAGATTGGATGTGGATTGGGGGGGAATGATCAAACTCTGTATAAAACCTTTAAAATTGGTCCAAAAGGCGCACTAGACTTCCTTGGAGTTGATGATGGAACACGGAATATTAAGTCAACAGTTCCTTACCGTTTGAATAATGATATATCAACAAATTCATCGCAAATTAATGAGGTTTCCCAACACGGCTTTAATAACAGTTGGAGCGTAGATAATTATAAGTCGTTTACTAGGCCCGACCAGCGTCTCTCAATAATGATAGATCACAAATACTCCTTAGCCAACAACAAGACCCTGGGAATTTCTTTTGCCACCAACTACAACCATTCCTTTAGAGCCATTCATAACATGGAAAACGCCCTAATTGGTTCATACGATGTAATCAACGATCGTCCAAACTACTTCTTTAAATACACTGATAATCAGTATACCGTAGAGTCAAAACTTGGAACCATGTTTAACCTCTCCTATATTCCAAATAGCAGAACAAAAATTCTATTTCACAATATTCTTAACATAGATGGGACAAACAGGCTAACTAACCGAACTGGATATCAATTCAATAGTGGCTTTTATCAAGAACAACAGGAATATTTGTATAACAGCCGATTAACCTATTCTGGACAGGTAAATGGAAATCATAAGTTGGATGAGAATAATAATCTCGATTGGACCGTTGGTTACTCCTTGTCAAAAATGAATCAACCCGACAGACGAGATATTTCGCGCGATAGAAGTATAACCGATACAGCAGTGCCCTTAACCGTCGATTTCAACGACACAAAGCGACTCTTCCTAAAGTTAAATGAAAATGTATTCTCAGGAACAACAAACTACCAGTTTAAAATTGGCCATTGGACAAATTTTACTCCAACAATTAAGGTTGGCCTTTACGGAGAATATAAAGATAGAGACTACAATGCCCGATCGTTCTACTACATCTTAAACTCCGCTGCCAATCAATCACTCAACTACCTATCGAACGAGGAGGTATTTAGTAGCACAAATCTTGGTATTAACGGTGTGTATGTATATGAAGATACTCGAAACACCGATAGCTATAAGGCCAACAATAGATTGGCAGCAGGCTATGCTGCCATTTCCATCCCTCTTCGTAAGTTCAACATTTATGGTGGAGTACGGTTTGAAAATAACAATATGGCAATAACCAAATATGTTTCACTCGATCCTACCAATTTTACCACCAAGAAGACCTCCTATAACCAGTCTGACATTTTTCCATCCGTTAACGGAAGCTACAGTATCTCCAACAAACAGCTTGTGCGCTTGGCCTATGGTGCGTCTGTAAATAGACCAGAATTTAGAGAACTATCAACCTCTACCTATTACGACTTCGACATTTTTAGCTTTGTAGTAGGTAATACAAACCTCAAAACTGCTTATGTTCAAAACATTGATCTCCGGTATGAAATTTATCCTAAACCGGGTGAAATGATCTCATTTGCCATCTTCTATAAAAACTTTAAGGATCCCATAGAATCAACTTACTATGAAAATTCGGGTGGCTACACCTTTTCCTTCACCAACGCCAAATCGGCCAATAACCTTGGTGCTGAAATTGACATGAAAAAAGGGCTTGAGACGCTAGGGATGAAGCATTTTTCACTCTCATTCAATGCTGCCTACATATACAGCCGAGTAAAATTTGACCAGAGCAACACCTTAGAGCACGACCGACCAATGCAAGGACAATCCCCTTATCTCATAAATACCGGTTTGTTTTACCAAAACAATAAGAATACTCTTACCTGTGGATTACTTTATAATGTTATTGGAGAACGAGTAGTAGGTGTTGGTAGAGTACTTGCTAACAATCCAAGCATTTCAGTTCCCGATATTTATGAACTTCCTCGAAACCTTGTAGACTTTACACTCAATGTAAAAATCAACCACTTTTTAAATATCAGCGGTGCAGTGAAAAATATTTTAAACGACGATGTGGTACTTCAGCAAACGGCAAAATTCAATGACTCAAATGGTGTATCACAAGTGCGAAACCAAACCAAGCAGAAATACAATCCTGGACGAAACTACTCACTCTCCTTGTCATTTAAGTTTTAACTAAAAAAACCATCATAATTTCATTTTAAATCTTAACCATAAAATCCATGAAAATGAAAACTTCAACTATGAACATCATTCTCGCAATGGCGACTGTGGTGACGTTAGCTACTGGATGCAGCAAAAGCAGTGACTCAACTTCCTCGGATCCAGTTATTCCCGGTGATGCCACCACATGGGTAGGAACAACCATTGGTGACGGTTCCGATGCTTTTGAGATAAAGGGTAAATACGTTATTAAAAAAGGCACATACTCACTTAAGGGTTGGGTATATGTTGTAAGCGGCTCTACACTTTATATTGAGCCAGGCACAATAATAAAGGGGGACAAGGCAACCAAGGCAACTCTTATTGCTGAACCAGGTGGCCAAATTTTTGCAGAAGGAACTGCTAATGAGCCAATTATTATGACTTCAGCTCAGGCACCAGGTAGCCGTAAACCAGGTGACTGGGGTGGTTTAGTGGTATGTGGTAATGCTGTTAACAACCAAGGCCAAATGACCATTGAAGGTGGCTTACGCACGGTTCATGGTGGCTCCAATAATGCCGACAACTCAGGTATTTATCGCTATATCCGCATTGAGTTTGCAGGTTATCCTTACGCCACCGACCAAGAAATCAATGGCATGACCTTTGGTTCGGTTGGTAGCGGCACAACCGTTGACCACATTCAGGTATCCTACTCCAACGATGACTCCTATGAGTGGTTTGGTGGCTCAGTAAACTGCAAGTATTTGGTTGCATACCATGGCTGGGACGATGATTTTGATACCGATAATGGCTTCTCTGGAAATATGCAATTTTTACTTGGTGTTCGCGATCCTAAGATTGCCGACCAGTCTCTCTCCAACGGTTTTGAATCGGACAACAACTCCAGCGGCAGCAGTGCAACTCCATATACCTCTGCTGTATTTAGCAATGTTACCCTTATTGGACCTGGACAAGATGCCAACTTTGCCAACACAACCAATTACATCGATGGTGGTGGAATGAACCCAAATAACGGGTCTCGCCTTGGTCAGTTCCAAACTGGCGCACAAGTTCGCAGAAACTCACATCAAAGCATCTTTAACACAGTAATTGCTGGCTATCCAGTCGGTCTTATCGTTGAAAACGACAAGGGCAGCACTACCCAAACTGCTGCCGCGAATGGTGATCTGTATGTTATGAACGATTATTTTGCAGGCATGACCATTCTTGGTAGTGATAAGAATAAGACTTGGTTAGATCAACTTTCCACCGATGCAACTACGCTCGATCCAAACCAGCTCTCCTTTTCTCACACCTTTTTCATGCTTCCAGCAAACTTCAACAATTCTGTTGCAATTGCTGATCTTAAGCTCAACCAGCCAAACAGCACCATTGCAAATCCAAACTATGGTCCAATGGCCGATAGCCCATTACTCAGCAAGGTTGGTATTTTTAGCAATTCATTACTACAGAATAGCTGGTTCGATCAAGTTAGCTATGTTGGTGCTTTCAAGAGCGATGCCGATGCCGATAACTGGATGAAGGGATGGACCAATTTTGATCCTCAAAACACCGTTTATTAGAATTATCGTTCTAGTTAAACACTTTAAATATTGATCAAAACCGGCCCTCCATGAATGTGGCGGACCGGTTTTGATTTCTTAATCAACGAAAAGCTTTAAGTAGCAAAAGTTATTGCTAGGAGAAACAATTAACTTTGACTACTGAATTAAATTCGCTATGATTGCATCAAATCGACACAAGTATGAAGAAATTAATGATATTAATCGTTGCCATAGTTTTCACGTTACCCTTATTTTCTCAAAACATATCGGAGGGAAAGGATGGCCTGTACTACGATAGCCAAGGAGCACTCTACACCGGCACTTACCGCAACTTTTATGAAAACGGTCAAATTAAAACCGAAATTCCACTAATTAATGGACTGAAAAGCGGCTCCATGATGATCTACTTCCAGAATGGTCAAACCAATGAAATTCGGTCATACAAGGATGGAAAAATGGATGGAACTTGGCTCACTTTTACAGAAAAAGGTTCAAAGGTAGCAGAGGCCAACTATGCAAATGGCATTAAGAATGGAAAGTGGTTTATTTGGGACGAAAATGGAATACTACGTTACGACATGACATACGACCAAGGTAAAAAAGTTGGGTTATGGATAATCTTCGATGAGAAAGGAAATAAGCTCTCGGAGCGCAATTACAATGCTACTCCTTAAAACAACCACCAAGGAGGTTATTCTATATAATGCGTCGGAAAGGAATCTCTCTTTTCCGACGTTTTTTTTATTTTTACTAATTATCGTCGAAACATGTATTCACAAAAAATAGGGTTAATAAATTTGTTTATTTAACCATTTCCCCATCTTACTACCCTTAAACAAAAAGGATGTTATTAAATAGGTCATTATAAGCTAAAATTATGATTTCTACTCTTGTTTTAGAACAAAACCTTTACTAGACTTGTGACCATAAAAACAATTAAATAAACCTTATAAACTAACTGAAATGACTAAAATGACACCAAAGCAGTACATGGATAGAGAGGATAAGTTTGGGGCTCACAACTACCATCCGCTTCCAGTAGTACTCGAAAAGGGAAAAGGGGTATTCGTATGGGATGTTGAAGGCAAAAGATACTTCGACTTTCTTTCAGCCTATTCTGCAGTTAATCAAGGACACTGCCATCCTCGGATTATCAATGCAATGAAGCAGCAAGCCGAAATTTTAACCCTCACTTCACGTGCATTTTACAACAATGTTCTAGGTGAGTTTGAAGAGTTTGTAACCAAGTATTTTGGATATGATAAGGTTCTGCCCATGAACTCAGGTGCTGAAGCTGATGAAACGGCCCTCAAACTTTGTCGTAAATGGGCTTACAGTAAAAAAGGCATTAAGGATGGAATGGCCAAAATTATTGTATGTAATGGAAATTTCCATGGCCGTACAATCACCATTATATCCATGAGTTCCGATCCTGATTCCTTTGGCGGATTTGGACCATTCACTCCCGGTTTTATAAATATTCCTTACAACGATATTCCTGCTCTCGAAAAAGCACTTGAAGACCCAAATGTTGCAGGTTTTCTCGTTGAACCAATTCAGGGTGAAGCGGGTGTATTTGTTCCAGATGCAGGCTACTTGAAAAAAGCAAACGATCTTTGCAAGGCTAAAAATGTTTTATTCATTGCAGATGAGGTTCAAACAGGTCTTGCGCGTACTGGAAAAATGCTAGCTTGCGACCACGAAAATGTTCATCCCGACATACTTATCTTGGGAAAAGCCATTTCGGGCGGTGTTATGCCAATATCTGCAGTTCTTGCCAACGATGACATTATGCTTTGTATTAAGCCTGGTGAGCATGGTTCTACCTTTGGAGGAAATCTAGTGGCCTGCAAAGTTGCCATCGAAGCTCTTAGCGTAATTAAGGAAGAAAAGCTAGCCGAAAATGCTGATCGCATGGGCAAGATCTTCCGTGAAGAGATGGAAAAATTCAAGAAGGATACCAACAGTCACATGGTTGATATTATTAGAGGTAAAGGTCTACTCAACGCCATTGTAGTTCGTCCTAAAAAAGGGAAAACAGCATGGGATGTTTGCCTTGCCATGCGCGATTTAGGGCTACTTGCCAAGCCAACGCATGATCACATCATTCGATTTGCGCCACCTTTAGTTATTACCGAATCGGAACTTCGCGAAGCAATCACTATTATTCAAAAAGCCTTTAAACTTTTTGAATAACATAAAATATTGCATTGAAAGCCACCAAATTGGTGGCTTTCTTTTATGTAGTAATCATCTGTTCTCCTAAATTTTTCTGGTCAATTAAACGGTTAACCTCTTTACCTATCTAACGACCATAAATAACATTAAATCAAAAAAATATGACAAAGCATCAACTTCTGATTACTGCAGGTGTGGCAACCTTGCTAGGAGTAGTAGGTTGCAGCAATATTGAGAAAAAACCGACACTGGCTTTTTCTCCTGCCAATATGGATCAATCCATTAAACCCGGCGTCGATTTCTATGATTATGCCAATGGCACCTGGATTAAGAATACACCCATTCCAGAAGATAGATCAAGATGGGGTTCCTTTGATCAACTTCAAGAGGAAAATAACGTATTTGTAAAGGGAATTTTAGAAGAAGCCGCCGCCTCAAAAGATGCTGTTAAGGGTTCTAACCTGCAAAAGGTTGGAGATTTTTATGCATCTGGTATGGATACCATTGCTATTGAAAAAGTTGGTTTTACACCGCTAAAATCCGACTTCGACAATATTGATAAACTCACTAAGCCTGAAGATATCCAAGGTTATATTGCGGAACTTCAAAAATTGAGCATCCATCCTGCCTTCTATTTCTACATTGCACAGGACGAAAGGAACTCAAACACCATGATCGCAACCCTTTCGCAGGGTGGCTTAGGATTACCTGACCGTGATTACTACCTTGGTAACGATGCTCGATCGAAGGAAATTAAAGATGCTTACCTTAAATATATTACTAAATCATTTGAACTTACAGGAGTTGATGCCTCCAAGGCAACACAGTATGCCCAGGATATTTTAAGTATCGAAACTCGTATAGCTCAAGTTTCCATGAGTCGAAAGGAACGACGTGATCCAATAAAAACCTACAACAAAGAAACCATTAAAGATATGCAGAAGTTGGCTCCCGGTATTAAATGGGATGCCTATTTCACCACTCTTGGAATTAAAAATATTGAGTCGTTTATTGTCGATAATCCAAAGTTCTTTACCGAAATAGGTAAAATGGTAAAGGATATTCCTGTTGAGAATTGGAAAGTTTACCTGAAATGGAATATTCTTAACAATTACTCACCCTACCTTAGCAACCAGTTTGCTACCAACAACTTCAACTTTTATGGTAAACAGCTCTCTGGACGTGAAATTAATCTTCCAAGATGGCAGCTAGTTGCTGCTACAGCCAATAGAGCAATTGGTGAAGCAATCGGAGAACTTTATGTTAAAAAGTATTTCCCCGCCGAAGCTAAAGCAAAAATGATTGACTTGGTTAATAACCTAAAAGAATCATACAAGGAACGTATCAAACAGCTACCTTGGATGAGCGAACCTACCAAAGTAAAAGCCCTTGAAAAGCTAGCTAAGATCAATGTTAAGGTTGGCTACCCCGATAAGTGGGAAGATTACACCTCTCTCACCCTCAACAGGGATAGCTATATTCAAAATATAAAAAATGCCAGTGCATTCCATTTTCAGAAGAATTTATCCGAATTGGGTAAACCGGTAGACCGCACCAAGTGGGAAATGACACCCCAAACTGTTAATGCATACTACAGTCCAACCATGAATGAGATTGTTTTCCCTGCAGCAATTTTACGTCCACCGTTCTTCGATTTCAAAGCCGATGATGCACTAAACTATGGTGGTATTGGCTGCGTTATTGGTCACGAAATGACCCATGGCTTCGATGATCAAGGTAGATTATACGATAAGGATGGAAATCTCTCCGAGTGGTGGACACCTGAAGATGCTCAAAAATTTAACGATCTTACCCAAGTTTTAGTAGATGACTACAGCTCATTTGTTGCTATCGATACCATGCATTTAGATGGTAGACTTACCCTTGGCGAAAACATTGCCGACTATGGTGGATTAACCATCTCTTTTAACGCATTCAAAAAGTTAGTTGCCAAAGGGAACGAACCTACCATTGACAAATTTACACCACAGCAACGCTTTTTCCTTTCCTATGCTAACGTTTGGAGACAAGGTATTCGCGACAAGGAACTCATGAGAAGGCTTAAGGAAGATGTTCACTCTCCTGGAAAATACAGAGTAAATGGTGCCCTTTTCAATATTCCAGAGTTTTACGACGCATTTAACATCGACGTAAAAGATCCGCTATATCGCGCACCCGAAAATAGACCAATGATATGGTAACAATATAAGGGTATCAACAGAATGCATAATATTCTCCTATTGAAAAAAATAGAATTGTTTACAATAGAATGAGAATTGTTGAGTTTTCTGTTGATGCCTTATTCTTAAATTTATCATTATAAAAACTAATACAATCTGAAAGGATGAAAAACATTTTGGCAAAAGTTGCACTCGTTTCCTTACCGCTGGTAATGTTTGCCTGTAAAGGAAATGAAGGTTTAGAACAAAAAGCGTTAGACAAGGCAAACATGGATTTGACCGTTAAACCCGGAAATGATTTTTTTGAATATGCTGGAGGAACTTGGCTTAAAGACAACCCAATTCCAGATGACAAAACCTCCTATGGAAAATTCGACAAAGTTTATGAAAAAAGTATTTCTGATGTAAAGTCCATTTTGGAAGAAGCTGCTGCCAATGCAAGCAAAGCTTCCCAAGGAAGCCTCGATCAAAAGATGGGTTATTTCTATGCTTCTGGTCTCGACACCAATACCATAGATAAAATTGGTTATGAGCCAATTAAACCTATTTTTCAAAAAATTGACGCCATTACCACCGTTCCTCAAATACTCAATTTTGTTTCATTCCTTCATTTACATGCCATAAGCAGCATGTTTGGAATGGGTATTGAACAGGATTTAATGAATAGTAAGGTTTACCGTATATACATAAGTCAGGATGGAATTGGACTTCCAGATAGAGATTACTATCTGGAATCAGATGCCCGCTCTCAAGAGATAAGAAGTGAATATATGAAGTATGTTCAGAAACTTTTTGAGATGATTGGTGAAGCTCCTGAAAAAGCCGCTGCCGATGCAAAAGTCATCATGTCTATTGAAACTCAATTGGCAAAAGCATCAAACACTAGGTTGGAGGATCGTAATATGCAGGCCCTATACAACCCAACATCCAAGGCAGACCTAATTAAGAAATTTCCGAACTTGCTCTTTGAAAATTATTTCAACGACATGAGCATCAAGTCCGATGATCCAATTGTAGTTACCCAGCCCAAGTTCTTTGCACAACTCAATACCATGATTCCTGAGGTTTCTATCAACGACTGGAAAACCTATCTTCGCTGGAATGTAATTAACGAAAGTACTGGTATCCTATCCTCTCCATTCGTTAATGAAAGCTTCCATTTTTATGGCACAATACTCTCTGGACAAAAAACCATTAGCCCACGTTGGAAAAGAATTTCTGGTGCAGCAAACAACTACCTTGGTGAAGCCGTTGGACAGCTTTACGTTAAAAAATTCTTCCCACCTGAAGCCAAAGAGCGAATGATTCAGCTGGTTAAAAATCTTCAAGCTGCCTACGCAAAACGTCTTGCTAAAGTTGAATGGATGACCGATTCAACCAAGACCAAAGCAATTGAAAAACTTCATGCTGTTACGGTTAAAATTGGATATCCCGACAAATGGAAAGACTACACCAAACTCGACATTAAGAAAGATAGCTACTATGATAACGTAATGAATGCAAGAGCATTCTTGGTTAGAGAAAATCTCGACAAGTTGGGCAAACCAGTTGATCCAACCGAATGGGGCATGACTCCTCAAACCGTTAATGCCTACTACAATCCTCTCAACAACGAGATTGTTTTCCCTGCTGCCATTCTTCAACCACCCTTCTTTAACCTTAATGCCGACGATGCCGTTAACTATGGTGCAATTGGTATGGTTATTGCCCACGAAATGACTCATGGTTTCGATGATCAAGGTCGTCATTTCAACAAGGATGGCAATATGATTGATTGGTGGTCACCAAAGGATGCTGAAAACTTCAATATCCGTACTAAAGTATTGGCCGACCAATTCAGCGGCTTTGTTGCAGTTGATAGTCTTCACGTAAATGGTGAGCTAACCCTTGGCGAAAACATAGCCGATAATGGTGGCTTGAACATTGCCTATGACGCTTTTCAGATTGCCCTTAACGGCAAAGTGCCTAGTAAGATTGATGGTTTTACTGCCGATCAACGCTTCTTCCTAGGTTACGCTCAAGTTTGGATGGAGAACATCCGCAAAGAAGAGCTTATGCGTCGCATTAAAGAAGACGTTCACTCTCCTGCCCGCTTCCGCGTAAATGGTGCCCTTTCAAACATCAATAAGTTCTATGATGCCTTTGATGTTAAACCTGGTGATTCACTCTACGTTGCTCCCGAAAAGAGAGTAAAAATTTGGTAGAAAAACCTAAAAATATGGAAAAGCACTGTTCTTAGGGACAGTGCTTTTTTTTTAATACTTTTAAGAATTTACTAGGCTAACTAATTTAGAAATAAGCTAATATTGATAACCTCTGCAGAAATTATGTTCACAATAACAAACTAACGCCATGGCAACCTACCACTACGCAAAGATGCTTCCTCTGCCAAGGATAGCCATTGTTCTTTCTTTCTTAATGTTGACTGGATGTGAAAACAAGGAAAATACACCATGTAAGGGATTAACTCAGGTATTGGCCAACGAACGGTTTACCCAAGTCAAAAACGTCTCCTATGGGTTACATTTCACCGTTCCAAACGACGAACTCACGCCAGTATATGGAACTCTCCATCTTAAGCTACAGCTGGCTATAAAAGAAAACCTTATTTTGGATTTTAATGGTCCCGACTCTACCCTTAAGGTTATCGACATAAATGAGACTAAAGACCCAAGTTATCAGCTTGTTAATGGACACCTGATAATACCCAAAAAGTATCTTAACGTTGGAGTGAATACAATTTCTATGACGTTTCAATCCGATTCTCGAACGCTGAACAGAAATCTGAATTACCTCTATACCCTCAACGTACCCAATAAGGCTTCACGAATTTTCCCCTGCTTCGATCAACCCGACATTAAAGCAGTATACAATCTTTCGCTACAGCTACCTCTCAGTTGGACTGCCGTTGCAAATGCCCCAATTTCTAGCAACCAGCAGGATACTAAGCACCGAAACATAACCTTTAGCGGTTCTGATAAAATAAGTACCTATCTATTCGCATTTGCTGCCGGCGAATTCCAAGTAATTGAGCACAAAGCTGCAGGAAGAACCATTTCACTATACCACCTCGAGACTGACTCGCTAAAAGTAAAAAGAAACAGCAACGAAATATTTATCCAGATTGATCGGGCAATAGGCTACATGGAGACATACACCGGTATAAAGTATCCTTTTCAAAAGTATGATTTAGTTGCCATCCCAGCCTTTCAATTTGGCGGAATGGAGCATCCTGGAGCCGTATACTACAAAAGTTCACAACTCTTTTTAGATACACATGCTACAGCCAATGAACGGTTGAATAGAGCTAGCCTTATTGCGCATGAAACCGCCCACATGTGGTTTGGCGACCTTGTAACCATGAAATGGTTCAATGATGTTTGGTTAAAGGAAGTATTTGCCAACTTCTTTGCAGCAAAAATTGCCAATCCTCAATTCCCTCAGGTTAATCACGACTTGCTGTTTATGCTATCTAACTATCCAAAGGCTCTTTCCATTGACCGAACAGCAGGAACCCACCCCATTGCTCAGGAGCTCGAAAATCAAGATAACGCGGCGTCCATTTATGGCTCGATTATCTACAACAAGGCTCCTATTGCCATTAGAATGTTGGAAACCAGTATGGGAATCGATTCTTTCCGACACGCCCTACAAAGCTATCTAAAACACTACAGCTACTCCAACGCAACGTGGAAAAACTTACTTCAGATTTTTCAGCAGCACTGCAATAAAGATCTGAATGCATGGAATCAGGCTTGGATTTACGGAAAGGGGGTTCCTGAAATAGAACTGTCATCAAAGAGGGATACAAAGAATGGACTTACTATTGTTCTACAAAACAGGAATAACCCGCAGAAATTTCCTCAGCCCATCACCTTGGCATTAACAAGCGCTACCAACAATCAGGAGTTTACACTCTCCCAGCTACCCGATTCGTTTCAGGTTACTAATGCCGATTATGATGGTTCATTTATTATTCCAAATTCCAATGGGTTAGCCTATGCAATCTTTCATGCCGAATGGTTACAAAGGCCTATTCCAATAGCGAAGCTAGTATATTTAACTCCCATTGAGCGGGCTTCGCTACTAATTAATCAGAAGGAGTTAGCCATTAAAGAGAGAGCTTCTCGTGTTGAATATCTGCATTTTATATGCAATTTTATTTCGGACGAAATGGTTGAAGAACTCCTGCAACAGGCTGCCAAAGATTTAGAATATTGTTACTGGCAGCTGCTAACCAAAAATGAACGAGAACAGAAGACCCAAATGGTAGAAAATTGCCTATTGAACAAGATGAAATCAGCAAAGTCATCTTCACAAATATCGGTAATCTTCAAATCACTTTCCAAGGTAGCCGTAACCCCTGCAACGCTCGAATATTTATACGGTATTTGGATCAAGAAGGCCATTTCACCGTCCCTTCCATTGAGCGAAAACGACCAAGTAATGCTTTGCATGGAGTTAGCCTTAAAGCAACCGAAAATGGCCACCCATATAATAAACAGTACTCTAAAATCGCTTACCTCAAAAGATCTCATTAAGCAGCTTAACTTTGAAAATCCAGCCATTTCCCAAAATAAGGATACGCTCCGGGCATTTTTTGCTAGGATTAAACAGAAGGAGAATAGAACAAAAGAACCGTGGGTATCGGAGGCACTGAGCTACTTAAATCACCCCATTCGGAATGAGGCAAATATCGAAATGCTAGCACAAGCACTGGCTATGCTTCCGGAAATCAAGCAAACTGGGGATATTTTCTTCCCAAAATCGTGGGCAGATGCCGTTCTTTGGGGTTATCACAGCGTTGAAGCAAAGCAGATTGTAACCGCAGCATTTCACTCAAAAACGTTGACTCCCGACCTAAAATTAAAGTTACAACAGTCAGCCGATCTTCTCTTACGAAAATAGCTTCGGAGTTTATATAAAGAGCAAGGGCCGTAATATTACGGCCCTTGCTTGTTTTAATCAAACTATTTATTGAATGAGCATATCACTTTTTGAGTCCAGACTTCCTTAGCAATGCATCAATTGTAGGCTCCTGTCCCCTAAACCGAATGTAGAGGTTCATCGGATGCTCACTTCCACCCTTCGAAAGGATATTCTTGCGGAACGATTCTGCTGTTGCGCGATCGAATATGCCATTCTTCTCGAAAAGAGAAAATGCATCGGCTTCCAATACCTCAGCCCACTTATAGCTATAGTAGCCTGCCGCATACCCACCGGCAAATATGTGGCCAAAGGCAGTAGAAAAGGCTGTATTAGGAACAAGAGGAAACAGTTCTGTTGATGCCATGGCCTTCTGCTCAAAGGCAAGAACATCACCATTAAATGGTGCTGTAATGGAATGCCACGACATATCCACTATGCCAAAGCTTAGCTGACGAACCGAAGCATAGCCACTTAAATAATTTTTACTTTCAATAATCTTTTGAACAAGTGCTGCCGGAATTTTCTCACCAGTTTTATAGTTTACTGCAAATAGGTCGAGCCACTGCTTCTGCAATGCCCAATTCTCCATTATTTGCGAAGGTAATTCTACAAAATCCCTATAAACCGAGGTACCTGAAAGGCTATTGTAGGTTCCATCGGAGAGCATGCCATGAAGTGCATGACCAAACTCATGCAAGAAGGTGGTAACCTCATAGTGCGTGAGTAATGCTGGTTTTGTCTCCGTGGGCTTGGTAAAGTTGGTAACCACCTGAATAAATGGTATTACATTTTTACCGTTAACCTTACATTGATTGCGGTAGGATGTCATCCAAGCACCTTGACTCTTGCCTGCACGTGGGAATGGATCAAGGTATAGAATGGCTATCAGCTTGCTGGAATCGTTGTAAACCTCATAAGCGGTAACATCTTTATCATATACCGGAATTGACTTATTTTCCTTGAACGTTAATCCATAGAGCTTTCCGGCAAGATCAAAAATACCTTGACGCACCTTGTCAAGTTGAAAATAGGGTTTGAGCAACTCATCGTTTAAGCTATACTTTTCATCGCGCAGCTTCTCGGAGTAGTAGCTCCAATCCCAACGTTCAATTTTTCCAACAAAACCATGCCTATGAGCATAATCCTCAACCTCCTTTACATCAGTTTCGGCAACCGGTTTTGATGCCTTTAACAGGTTGGCAAGGAAGCTATTCACCTTTACGGCCGATTCAGCCATTCTATCTTGAAGTACCAAGTCGGCATAATCCTTAAACCCTAAAAGGTTGGCCATTTCCAACCGGAGGTTAACAATTTTACGAATTACCTCCCTGTTATCCGTCTCCTTGTTTCGTATACCGCGAGTGGAGTAAGCTACATAGAGCTGCTTGCGAAGGTTCCGACTTTCGGCATACTTCATAAAGGAGAGAAAGCTGGGCTGTTGAAGTGTAAAAACCCACCCTTTTAGCTTATGCTCCTTAGCCACCATAGCCGATGCCTCAATGGCACTTTCGGGCAATCCGGCCAGCTGGGTAGAATCGGTAATATGAAGAATAAAGCTGTTGGTTTCAGCCAAAACATTATTGTTAAACTTCAGCGACAACTCGCTTAGCTGGCGGGTAACCTCCCTATAACGAGCTTTTAATGCAGAGTCTAGATTAGCACCATTCTTTACAAAGCCGCGATAGGTCTTCTCCACCAGAGTCATTTGCTCTGGATTCAAACCAAGTTCGTTCCTTGTATCGTAAACTGCCTTTACTCGTGCAAACAACTTTTCATTTAGGTTGATATCGTTGCTAAAATCGGAAAGTATAGGTGAAACTTCCTGAGCAATGGTCTGCATTGTGCTATCCGTATTCGCCTCATTCAGATTAAAAAAGATATTACTCACTCTATCGAGCAGCTGACCTGAACCATCAAGCGCAACAATGGTATTTTCAAAGGTTGGTTTTTCCTTGCTATCGGCAATAGAGTCCACTTCAGCCTTCGCCTGTTTAATGGCTTCGTCGAATGCCGGTTTAAAGTCCTCGTGCGAAATTTTATCGAAAGGAGGTGTTTGGTAAGGCGTGGTAAATTCGCCCAAAAGTGGATTTGTGGAGGATTTAGTACCCTCATTACATGAATTTGCTCCCATAAGCATTAATAAACAATAAATTAAATACCTCGATTTCATCTGATCAATTTTCAGGTTAGATTAGTACACAAAAATAGCTCTTTTCGTTAGTTAACTCGTATTAGAGTTCTCTTCACGGTAAGGGTTTAGCTTTCCTCAATTTGCATAGGTGATAATTGCCATCAAAAGCAATCCATCTTTTGCATTACCTTTGCAGCATGCAAAATATATCAGCGTCGATTCGCGCCACACTCAGCTCAATGGGAATTACCCATCTTACACCAATGCAGGAAGAGGCTCAAAGAGTTTGTTTAACTCCTGGAGATGTAATCCTTCTATCGCCAACTGGCTCAGGAAAAACATTGGGTTTTCTCCTTCCCTTAATTCAAATTATGGATCCCGCTGCAAGTGGAGTTCAAGCCCTTATTCTTGCCCCCTCACGAGAACTTTCGCTCCAAATTGAGCAGGTAGTTCGAAAAACTGCCACCGGATTTAAAGTAACCTGTTGCTATGGTGGACATGCCATTAAAACAGAATTAAATAGCCTTATTGAACCACCCTCCCTACTTATTGGTACTCCGGGCAGAATTGCCGACCATATTCGTAGAAATAGTTTTGACACCAGAAGCGTAAGAACGCTCGTACTCGATGAGTTTGACAAATCGCTGGAATTAGGCTTTCAGGATGATATGGAATTTATTATCGGAAGCCTTCAGCATCTCCATAAGCGCATACTTACTTCGGCTACCCAATCGGACGTTGTTCCAGAATTTACAGGTATTCGAAACCCTACTACCTTAAATTTTCTTGAAAAAGAATCGTCAATTTTGCTTACCACCATGCAGGTTGATGCAGAGGGTAAGGATAAATTCGAGGCCCTATTTCGGCTCATTTGCAAATTAGGGAATGCCCCAACACTAGTTTTTTGCAATCACCGTGAGGCAGTTGATCGTATCTGTGATTTACTCAACGAGAGAGGCATATCCAGCGATGCGTTCCATGGTGGTATGGAGCAGGACGAACGCGAACGTTCGCTCATCAAATTTCGTAACAATAGCCACAACTTATTGGTCACCACCGACCTAGCCTCCAGAGGGCTCGACATTCCGGAAATACAAAACATTATTCATTATCAGCTGCCGCATACCGAAGCAGCCTTTATTCACCGTAACGGAAGAACTGCACGAATGCATGCCAATGGAAATGCATTTCTCATTCTCTCGGAGGAGGAGTACCTTCCAAGTTTTGTTGACCCAAATATTGAAAAATATGAACTTTCGGGTGAGATGGTTGTCCCAGAACTCCCAGAATGGATTACACTCTACATTTCGGCCGGAAAAAAGGACAAGGTAAATAAGATTGATATCGTTGGACTCCTCCTACAAAAGGGGGGGTTGGCCAAAGAGGAGCTTGGAAAAATTGATGTGCTCGACAAGGTGTCCTATGCTGCTGTTAAAAGAGAAAAGGCTAAAATCACCGTTAATCTTCTCAAAAATCAACCCCTAAAAAAGAAGAATGTAAAAATTGAAATATCCAACTAATACCCGCTTCCAAACTTTTTTATACCATTTTTCAGTAAATCAACCGATAGTAACTTTGGGTGATCACGCTACCGTTGTAAAAAATTACGAATCAATTCAAACAGCTCTTTCTGACCAATTGGCTTCGACAAATAAGCATCGCAGCCAACTTTGAGCAACCGGTCCTTATCGCCTCCCATGGCATAGGCAGTGGTAGCAATAATGGGCAAATGCGGACGAACTGCCTTTAGCTGCTTTGTGGCTTCATCGCCACTCATTATAGGCATTTTTATGTCCATCAAAACCAAGCTTATACGGCTATCGGCTGTACCAATATCAACAGCCTCCTGCCCATTCTTTGCCCGAATAATGGTTACACCCGTTTCGTGCATCAACTCATTTAAATAAAGGAAGTTTACATCCTCGTCCTCGGCAACCAAAATCACAACACCTAAAAGATTATCCTTTGAATATCTTGTTGAAGGTTGACTACCCAAAGACGCTGTATCGGATGAAAAGAACGGTATAGTGAAGAAGAAGGTGGAACCCTTTCCAAATTCCGATTCAAGCCATATACGACCTCCTAAAACCTCTACAAAAGCCTTGGATATGGAGAGTCCCAACCCCGAACCCCCAAAATGACGAGTAAGGTCCGTTTCAACCTGCCTGAAGCGTTCAAATACCAACAGCTGATTCTCCGGCGTAATTCCAATGCCGGTATCCTTTACGTAGAACTTAAGTAAATCATCCTCCTTGGAAACTCCAAACTCGATATAACCCTTCAGGGTAAACTTCAATGCATTATTAATGAGGTTAGTTATAACCTGGGTTAGCTTTACCTCATCGGTAACAACATTGCAATAATCATCTGGCACGTCCATTGCTAACCTCAACTCCAACTGTTTTAAGGTTGCCTGTGGATCAAGCACGGCCTTTACCTTATTCATTAATGCCGAAAGGTTAGTATTACCCAAATTCACCTTCACCTGGTTAGTTTCTATCTTCGATATATCAATAATATCGTTAATAATAGAGAGCAGCTGCTGACTCGTTTTCTTCACAATATCCATGTAAAACGCACGCTTCTCGTCCGAAAGGTTTGGAATGCCCAACATCTCCGAGAAACCGAGCAATCCGTTCATTGGAGTCCGAATTTCATGGCTCATATTGGCAAGAAACGCGGACTTTAACCGATCGCTCTCCTCCGCCTTTTCCTTGGCAGTTAGGAGCTCCTCATTAATAGATTTTATCCGTTCGTTGCTTTCGGTCAACTCCTCGTTGAGAATAGAGAAGGCTTCGTTCTGTTGAATTAATTTTTGTTCACTATTGCGCAGTGTATTTTCATACTGCTTGCGTCTTGTAATATTTTCGCAAATCACCACCACCTTAGCCTTGGAGGAGTTGGTGGTATTAATTGGAAAAACCTTGCCTAAATACCACTGAGTACCGCGTCGACCCTCCACCTCAAAGATCAATGAAAAGCTACGTGCTTCACCGGAAAGAACCGACTTAACGCCATCGGCAAATGAATAGGCACTATCCATACCCACGGCCTTAGAAGTTAAGCAGTTTTCAACAAAATCTTGTCCCAAATGAGCCGACTGCAGTATGGCGTGGTTCGCGTTCAATTGATCTTCCCACGACCGGTTAATGGTTAGCACTTCGGCTTTTTTATTTAGCACAACAATTAGTGCCGATAGCGAGTCAAGAGTAGATTGTGCCAACTCTTTAGATTCACGAACGGCATTCTCGGCCAATATTTTCTCGGTAGTATCGTTAATAGATACCAGCCGTGCCGGCCTATCGAAATACACTATGGGGTGCGAAATAAGCTCGACCAAGATAATAGTTCCATCCTTTAAAATATGACGAGCCGGATGCATCGTGATCTTGCCATCGTACAGCTCCTCCATCTTTTGGAAAAGAAATTGAGCATCCTCCTTAGGACGAATATCTTCAAGAGTCATGGAAAGCAATTCGGCATGAGAATAGCCATATTTCTGAATTATGGCCTCATTTACTGCCATAATGCTTAAGGTTTCTAATTCAAAAACCAACATGGGCATCGGATTGCTATCGAAAAGCAGCTTATAGCGTGCCTCTCTCTCCCGAAGAGCAATCTCCGCCTCCTTCTTTTCCGTAATATCGTGAAGCACACAATGGGTCTGCTTAAAGCGGCCCTCCTGCTCGTATGCAATTCGCCCATCAACCTCCAGTATTATAACCGTATTGCCATTCTTATGTAGGAGATTAAAGTCGATTCCTGAGATCACGCCTTGTTCCTTAAATTTAGGAAAGCGCTCCTGAAAAAGAGGAACTTGCTCCGGAACTAAAAACTCAGCGAAGTTATGTCCTACAACCTCCTCTTTTTCATATCCAAGACGATCGAGCCATGCTTTATTTACCTCCACAATATCACCTTTTTCATTAAGCGATTGGTATGGAGCTGGGGCTTGCTGGTAAAGCAATCTAAAGTACTCCTCGCTTTGTTCGAGCGCAACCTGAAACCCATGCTGCTCGGTAATATCCTCAATTACGCCAACAACCCTTACGGCCTTATCCTCCATGTCGTTGTTAAGCTGTGCAATGATGTGTACCCACCGATTGGGCTCCCCATTGGGCGGAACCACCTCAAATTGCATGTCAAACGCCTCGTTGTGCTGAATCAGGTTCTGTAACGCCAGCTGGATAGAATCCCTATCGGACAAACAGTCTAGAATAGCTTCTAGTGTAACGCAGCTATCGGGTGTTATTGCTATCCCATAAATGCGAAACGACTCATCGGAGGCCCACATTATTTTTGATTGTGGATCATATTCCCAGCTTCCAACACGACCAATACGCTGAGCCATTTCCAACCGCTCCTTTTGAACCTTTATGGAAGCTTCAATCTGTAATCGTGCCTGCTCCATTGCATCCACCTCGGTGGCAAAAGCAATGTTCGACGTCAGCTCCTCGAGCAACTTCAGCTCCTCGGCGCTAAAAAAATTGTCGACACCAACATAAACCCCAAGAATGCCTATTGTTTTGTCTTTTACAATAATGGGAAAATAGGCCAATGATCGAATGCCATATTCACAAATATCCAAGGAGCAACCAACACTTTTGTCTTTCCCTCCAATTTGATATTTTCCCTCATTAAAAGCCTTGGTAACAGGGCATGTTTTCAGGTGCAAGGAGGATAAACACGGCATAATAGGTTTTTCAAAAACACCGGCCTTAGCTACCTCCACTAGTGCATTTTTGGATTCATCATAAATTCCAATCCAAATATTTCTATACTCCCCAACATTAACGCCAATATCGCATACTTTTTGGTAAAGTGCATGTATATTACTAATGCGAACAATAGCTAGGTTAACCTCACTAAGAACATTGTATAAGCGGTTTGCCTTTTTTAGCAGAAGTTCACTCTTTTTTCGTTCTGTAATGTCGGTATACACACCAAGTATTCCGGCAGGAGTATCAGAATCGTCCCGAATGGGAGTTTTGGTTATAAGAATAGTACGAATTTCGCCATTTACCTCGTAATCTTCCTCAATATGCTCTGCAACCCCAGTTAAAAGGATTCGGCGGTCATCGGCCTGGTATTTTTTTGCCAACAACTCGCCATGTAGGTCGAAATCGGTTTTGCCAACAATCGCCTCGGGAGCTAAACCGAGATCGGCTGCCACCAATTCATTACACGATTCATAAACTAAATTCTTGTTCTTGAAAAATATTTTTTGTGGAACACTTCGAATGAGCGTTGAGTATAAATCCTCCGTTTTACGTAACTTTCGCTCTGCATCAAATTTTCGTCGGTACCAGTTTAGCTTTTGACCATGTATTATAAGAATAAGCACTAAAATTACGGCCAAAATAAAAATTGCCACCGTAATTAAAAGTATTATGCTTCGTTCCCGCAATATTTTATAAGCCACATGTTTCTCTATTCGGGTTACCAATACCCAGGGCGATTTGTCAACGATTTTACTGTAGGCAACATACTCAACACCCGCACTTCCTTGCATGTGCCAAATTCCCTCACCCAAATAAAACGCAGGTTTTTTAACATCGATGGAATCAACAATTGGTAATGATAAGGCTATGGTATCATCTTGTATAATACGATTCTTATTTAAAAAGAACATCGAATCGCCCTGCTGCCTCATCAATAATATTTCGGCCGTTTGTAAAGGAACAGGCCAATTTGCCAGCGTGGGGTAGATATAATCCGAGGGATATATACGAAACACGGCTACCTCTTCAAGCGATGATCCAAAGCCCTCGATATTTAGTGGAATTAACAGGCTTAGAAAAATATTTTCATTATATTCGTTCTGATAAAAATCTAGCAACATCACCTTTTTACTGGCAATACACTCGGCTGCCTTGGTAGAAACCATGCTGGAAATCGGAAACTTATTTTTGTCCTCAACAAAATCGACCTTACCCGTTTTACTCAGCAGAAAAAAATCGTAATGATGGTTGGCCTGCAGCTGTTTTACAAAACTTAGCAACCTGTTAGCAGCCACCGTATCGGATGGAGCCTTTAGATAGCTATCAACATACCGATGAAACTCCCTATTGGTTTGCACATAAAGAGCATCAGCCAAACGTTCGTTCCTCCATACCATGAGGTCATCGGCCACAAGATTGGCAACCGATTTCAGCTGATTGGCCATCATTTTTTTATAATTATGGCTGAAATTGACATAGCTATAATAAACCATTGCAATGGTTACCACCATTAGAAAGGATAGTATACCTATTAGCAACTTACTTACAAAAGATAAGTTTCTCATGAGGGAGGAAGATTTTTATCATCCTTAAAAATACGATAATATTTTTGCAATAAATGTTTTTAGGATTACAACCCACCATCTATTTTTTACCACGAAACGATGATCTAGTGTCAGATTACAAAATGGATGATTAATAATATTTCCACGAAATAATATCTGTCAAAAAAATAAGGTATATAGTCATTAATTACTTTGCTAACAATCAAATAAGAACTTTGTTTTAGCTCACCTTCATTAAACTGCTATTCACAAAAAATTCAATGATATCTATAATGTTTGTTACTTTTGTGGCCTTTAAAAACAATGCATGCCCCTTATGTTGTTTTGTAAACGCCTATTTAACCTTTTCTTTAGGCGAAAAGAACAACCATTAAAATCTTATGAAAAAGCACCATCAAAATATGATTGCTCTTGGCAATCAACCCATTGGAAAGCTGCTATGGCAATATTTTCTACCTGCCTTTGCCGGAGTAATCATCAACTCGCTATACAATATTGTCGATCGTATATTTATTGGGCAAGGCGTAGGAGCCATTGCACTTGCAGGACTTAGCGCGGTTTTTCCCATCATGCTTATTATGATGGCCTTTGGTATGCTCATTGGAATGGGGGCCGGTGTTCGAATCTCCATTAACCTGGGCCGGAAGGATTTAAAAAGGGCCGAGCTAGTGTTGGGCAATGCCTTTGTACTTATGGTGATCGTTGCCATATTTATTACCGGTCTTGGGTTTGCCATAAAGGATCCCATGCTGAGGATTTTTGGAACAGGACCGGATACCTACCAATACGCCAACCAGTATCTGAACATCATTCTTCTTGGAAGCATATTCAACATCGTTGGATTTTCCATGAACAACCTTATTCGCTCCGAGGGGAATGCAAAGGTAGCCATGTACTCCATGCTTATTAGTGCAGGAACCAACTTGGTGCTCGATCCCATCTTTATATTTGGTCTACACATGGGGGTAGCCGGAGCGGCTTGGGCAACCATTATTTCACAGGCAATACTGTGCATTTGGGTTATTGCTCACTTTACAAGTAAGCGGGCTGTATTAAAGCTTAGGCTGATTAATTTCAAGGTGAAAAAGGAGATAATCCTATACATTATCACCATTGGATTTGCCCCATTCTTTATGCAGCTGGCCGCAAGCGTAGTGCAAGGAGCATTCAACACCCAGCTGGTTAAGTATGGCGGCGATATTGCCATTGGAGCGATGGGAATTATCAACAGCGTATCCATGCTGCTGGTAATGTCCATTATTGCCATCAATATGGCGGCACAACCCATTATTGGATTTAACCATGGCGCAAAAAATCACCAGCGCGTAAAGGAAACGCTCATTATGAGCATTAAGGCAGCTACCGCAATTTGCCTTGGAGGCTTTCTGTTAGTGCAGCTTTTTCCCGGTGCAATTATTCGGCTCTTCAACACCGATAACGTGCAGCTGCTTCAAATTGGTCGATACGGTCTAAGAATATTTCTTGCCGCCATGCCACTCATCGGCTTTCAAATTATTACGGGAAACTACTTCCAGTCGACCGGAAAAGCGAAGACGGCTGCAATTTTGTCGCTACTAAGGCAGGTGCTTGTGCTTATTCCGGTGCTGCTAATCCTTCCTCATTACTTGGGATTAAGTGGAATTTGGCTAGCCGCTCCCATTTCCGATTTTATTGCTGCCGTCATCGTCTTTGTGTTGCTGATAAAGGAGCTTAAACGACTAGATAGGGCCATCGAAATAGAAAAAGTTAACCATCACGAAATTCCTCATACATAGGTTGGTTGGTAAATATCCCCGCTACATCTCCACGCAAAAAGGTGACGGAAAAAATGCCGATAGAAATTCACAAAAAAGGGTGTAAAAAAAATAGGAAACGCAATAGCTTACATCTCCTCAGATAGCTATATGCTTTTGTTGCGCAGTACTAGGTAATGGCCAAATCTTCGCTTCGCGATTGGGTTCTCTACCTACCTATCACTACTTTCGATCAATCTTAAACTCATTTCCACAGTTGAAGCAATGGTAACGCTTACGAAATGAGGGAAACGGAGCGGCGAGATAAAACACTAGGGTAAACATTAACGAAACAATAAATTCTACAGGACCTTGCCTAACCTTAGCTGAATAGCCAAAAGCGGTATTCTCTGAACCACAGTATGGGCATTTTACCTTGGGGTATTGAGCTGCATTGCGCTTATGGGAGATAAGATCGCTTTCGAGGTAAAACACCGTTGTCTTTGGACGGAAAAAGCAACCGAGAGTACCATCAAGCAACGATTTCCAAAACCCCTTACCCGAAGGTGTAACTTTAGCATTTTTTTGCTCGGTTTGCATAATTTCCATTACCTCCCCCTCACTGAGGTAGGTAACCTCCACCTTTGCCAATAGCTCGGGCATGGTTAGCTCCTTATTTTGCCGAAGAGCCTCCTTCAGCTGCAGCTCCTCCTCGGTACGAAGAAACTCCTCACTATTCTGCAGGTCAAACTCATTGGCCTCTATTTCGGCCAGAATTAGCTGGGCACTTTCAAAGTCGGCATCGTTCACCTCGAGCGTAGCACCACCCACCGCATGGGAATAAAATGGCTGAACCCCAAGCAAATTCTCATTCCCAATAAAGGAGGGTATGCCCTCTGCCTCAAGTCGCCCTTGGAAAACATATAGTTCCGAAGGGTAGGTTGCAACTTTTATGGTTTTCAAGATAATGCAATTTAAATTTCAGCAGGCAATATAGTAAAAAGAAGTGGCCATTTCAATGGAGACAATCGTCCAAAAATTGATCAAGAAACAGACAATTAAGATTCAGTGAATTGAGGAAGTAGGTGGTTAAATGCACATTCCAATACAAAAATTAGGAGATGTATCACCGCACTGCTCTACCGCTAGTTTATTTCGCCAATTTCGTAAGGGTGAAAGCTCCTTTTTACTCCTACTTTTCGACCTTCTTCTCATTAATGATTTCCAATAGGCAACGAAAAATAGAAGGTGGAACCTTTTCCTTCGATGCTATCGAACCAGAGCTTACCTCCCATCATCTCTACCAGAGCCTTGGAAATGGCAAGTCCGAGACCCGCTCCGCTAAACTGCTTCTCCTCCTTACTATAGAGCTGGCTAAAGCGCGTAAATACCCTTGTTTGCTCCTTTACTGAAATACCTATACCGGTATCCTTCACATAAAATACAAGATCGTTGCCCTGTACGCCCCAGCTGGCCTCCACCTCTCCCTCCAAGGTAAACTTAATGGCATTATCGAGCAGGTTGTAAATCACCTGCTGCACCTTTACCATATCGGCATACACGCTGGTCTCCACCGATGGATGGGTAATCACAATCTTTACATCGGGGCTTGGCTTACTCAAGGGGTAGAGCAGCTCCAGGTTAGAAAAGGCGGTGCCGAGTGTAAACTTGGTCACATTGAGCGAAAACTGCCCAGCCTCCAGCTTGGCAATATCGATTAAATCGGAAACTATCTTAATTAAATCGCGGCTACAACCATTAATTATTTCGCCATAGCGTTGCGACGATTCATCGGTAGGTATACGTTTTCGGAGCAGCTCCGTAAATCCAAGAATTCCATTCAGCGGAGTTCGAATTTGGTGCGACATGTTCGACAAAAACGCCGATTTTAACCTATCGCTCTCCTCCGCCTTATCCTTTAATTTTATCAACGTTTTCTTTTGCTCCAAATAGCTACTCAAGCTCTCCCCTATTCGCTGAAAATCGTGTCCATAGCGCGATAGCAACTGAGCCTTTGCAATATCCTCCTCATCGATGGCTTGCTCCACAATTCTGAGCGGATGCGTTATCCAATGGGAAATAATGAAAAAGAGTGCCCACATAATTATCACCGAAAACACCACTATAATTATGATCAAATTCATGGTGTAACGATTGTATTCGCTCAAAAAAGGGAAGTTCTTATTTACACAAAGGTAGTTTATGGTATCGCCAACGGCATTGGTTAAAGGAATGGTTACCTGTGTGGTTCCTTCCTTGCTATTTAAAGTTAGCCTCTTACTGGTGTGGCAAAGAGCAACCCTACCACCCACAATGCCGGCAATTTCGCGAGTAAAGTCGCCATTCCATATCTTTGCTACCACAAAGTAGCCATAGAAGTGTCGACTCCCTTTTTCGGAGATGGTGTGTTGAATGGTGGAACCAAACAATTCCACCAAATTATCATTTAGAAGAACAATGTCCTTAAAATATCCTCTATTCGACAAGCTATCGAGAAAGTAGGAAGGTAGCTTGAGGTCATTTAAAACTGGGTAATTAGGTGAAATATTGCTGTAGCGCACTTCCATGTCCAACGTATACACCTTAAAACCATTGGTGCCGTAGTTAGATAGGATGGGAGGTAAAAAATGCTCTGCCCATATATCATTTCCCGCCTCCATATACGATACAAACTCATCCCAATGAGCATAATCCACAACCCCCTGTTCTATTCCTAAGCGCTTAAGAGCAATTATATCCTTTGCCCCCTTTCGTAGCTGCGCAGCGTTGGAGTGGAGAAAAATATTGGTTTTTTGTGAGCTCATGTGGCTAGTAACAAGCACCAGCACTATAAGCACTATCAACAATCCAGAAAATAGCAATAAAATGATGCGGCGGGTTGTAAACTGTTTCATAGGTTGCGGTTGACGGCTAAATATAAACTATTTATAGAGTAGTTAACGGGGGTCGTTTTGCGAACAATCGAAAAGCAGTGACCAATAGCCCCTACCGGTTGACGAACAACCTTTTTGCAAAGTTTTAAGCTACGAACGCCCATTAAAGGCTATTTACCTGCACTATAACAACATGGGTGCAGCGTCAATAATTTTCGGAAGGTGAAATGGTGGTTAATTTCGGGTGCTTTTAACAACACTATCGGTGCTTCAATTTTCACCATGGCACCCTCATTGTTCTCTCCAACCAAAAAAAAATTAACAACCATTTTTGCATTTTAGTTCAAATATTCATAATTTGGTTTGCTGAATGCAAATTACCATTATGTGAATATGCATTTTATCATTCATACTGCTCACGGTAATTGCTTTCGCCAGCGTTCTTTGAAAAGGATGGCCAGGTAAGCTGCAATAGACCGGTATCCAATCATGTATATTACTGCAAAACGTTAACCCGGCCCCTGCAATAAGGCCTAGAAGTTCATAAAAAGCTCTTCGGGAACGCTGCAAACCTCTTCGGGAACGCTGCAAAGCTCTCCGGAAACGCTGCAAAGCTCTCCGGGAACGCTGCAAAGCTCTCCGGGAACGCTGCAAAGCTCTCCGGGAACGCTGCAAAGCTCTTCGGGAACGCTGCAAAGCTCTCCGGGAACGCTGCAAAGCTCTTCGGGAACGCTGCAAAGCTCTTCGGGAACGCTGCAAAGCTCTCCGGGAACGCTGCAAAGCTCTCCGGGAACGCTGCAAAGCTCTCCGGGAACGCTGCAAAGCTCTCCGGGAACGCTGCAAAGCTCTCCGGGAACGCTGCAAAGCTCTCCGGGAACGCTGCAAAGCTCTTCGGGAACGCTACAAAGCTCTTCGGGAACGCTACAAAGCTCTCCGGGAACGCTGCAAAGCTCTCCGGGAACGCTGCAAAGCTCTCCGGGAACAGCTTGGTTCAACTCGTTTTTTAAACCGTTGAAACGGTTTCGCACCCTATTCCCATTCCGTTTTCCAAGGTTAAAACCGTGGGCTATGGTTTTCGAATATAAAATAGCGTAAAACCATTTTACCGATTATTTATTGGGAATACCTAAAGCAAGCAGTGAAATACGATCCATGAATTCAAAAAACACCAACATAGCCCAAGGTTAAAACCGTGGGTAACATAAAATAACCCGATGGGGTGAATGGATTCATCCATTTACCATCGTCTCAACAAACACAATTTTTTTAACAGAACACCAACACGCTGATGAACAATTAATGCATTTTTCAATTTTCATATCATTTTTTGCTTTCTCAACTAATTATTAACCAACCTAAAAAACTGTTTAAAAATTATGGGAACAATTAAGAATGAGGAGGTTCTGCACTTTGCAGGCTTCGTCTTCAACAGCTACAAGCGCGATGTTGAAGATTTTAAGGCGTTCTCAACGCTTTTCAACGACGCCTTTACTGCCGAATTCGAAGGCAAAGTAAACGAGCTCAAAGAGCTCACCGAACCACAAACACTCACCAACGAACTAAAGAAAATCACCTCAGACCTCTACAACAGCATGGTAAAGATGCTGGAGCTAGTTGGCCGTCTCGATGCCTACATTGGCTTTGCCGGTAAGGAGAATATTTCCAAGCCAGGAGCCTTCAACCTACAGTTTGTACGCAAGTACTTGCATGCCCGCGACGTGGATGCCTTCTATAAGGCAGCTGCGGTAACCATCTCCCAAATGGAAACTCAGAAGGCCGAGCTGGCCAAGGGTGGAATGCCCGATACATTTACTGCCGAAATGGTGACGCTGAAGGAGAAAATTTTCAAGCTTAACCAGGATCAACAAACCAAGCTCAGCGAGCGTAAGCAGCTGGTAGCCGCCAACTCCCACAAGTTCGACGAGCTCATGAGCCTTGTATCGAAGATTAACAAGTTTGGCAAGCTCATCTACAAAAACACCAACCCCGAGAAGGTGGACGACTATACCATATCCTCGCTCCTAAGCCTCACCAAACGACAGGCACGAGCCGAAAACAAAAAACCCAGCATATAGCTGCACGACAAAGGCCACCTTCGGGTGGCTTTTTTTGTTTGGTAAACCGTGCTTGCAAGCTCGCCGAAGGCAATGGTGAAAAGTGAATAGATGGGAAGTGTTACAAAAAGTCGGAAGTGCTGCAGCCATTGACGGTCTAAATACTATTACTTCTTATCTGTGAAACTTGGTGATAACACCGCGAAACCCTTCGCAGCAAAAGAGTCGGAAGGGCCTTTGATTGATGCTATTGTATCTTGGTAAAAAAAGCCGTTCCAGTTTCCCATGAACGGCTTTAAAACAAAACCCAAATTTAATCTACATTTTAACTACACAATAGCTAGAATGTAGGTTACCTAGCTGAATCTGCACCAGGTAGGTGCCGCTACCTAATTTTTCCATGTTAGCAGTAGCTTGTTAGTTTACTATAGTCCCTCGCGCTACAATAACACCCGAAACCGACAGAATAGGGTAAGCCATCCGGAGCTTAGCGGTTAGAGCAGATGGTTGCTATTTCCAACGTATCCAAATTCCTTACAAAGGAACAGAGTATCGGATTCATACTATTTATCAATTCATACAAAGCGTTGTATGTAGCGATAAAAAGCGGTGAGAAACCCTCCATACTTTTCGTTCAATGCAAAGACAAATTCTGCTGACAGAAGGTGACGGAATTGTCATGCCTTTCAATAGATTATTATTGCAGCATTTTTATATACTGTTGAAATTATAAAGGCAACGGATACTTACTCCACAAGGAAAATTTAACCAAAAAGAATACAGAGAATGATATGCAGCAATAACTCTCAATTTTTCGAATAAAAAAAGGTGTCGGCTCCTCCTTGCCTTGCCTGAAATATATTACCAAAGGCAAAAAGATAGAGCAATAAACACAATTGCGCTTATTCAGCCATAAGCAACAAGGCTATAAAAAATAGCTGCTAACGAAAGTGCCATGCAACCTTGGTAAAAGCGGTGCTGCTTTTCAAGCCCGACAAAAAACGACCATAATATTTTTGTAACTAAAATAAGTCTTTACCTTTGTTCGTCAATTTACGAATAGCAATGAAAGTCAATATAGAATTAACAAAGAACCAGAGACAAACGGCTTACTATGCTAAGGCAATGCAACATCAGGTAACGATGTATGATTTCAAATTACCTTCAAATCGGCGTTATTGCTATAGCAACAATTGGGTTGACGAATTACTCATTGCAAAATCAACGTTAAGTCAACATGTAAAAGAATTAAAAGATGTAGGGCTGATTCAGGGAGAAGTTAACTCACTAAAATTAAAGCGTTGCATCAACAAAGAAAACTGGCAGGAGGTGCAACAACCCTTGAAACAGCTTCGGGATAATCAAAAAAAAATTGCAACTATTGTTCGTTGTTTTGCGAATTGCGAATAGGGTAGAAAACATCACGAATTGTTAAACATTAAAATTAGAGATCATGGAAAAGAAAAAAGTAGAAGTACCAGAATGGGCTTTCGAATTTCATGGACATAGATGTCCTGCAATGCCTATTGGCTATAGAGCAGGGTTAGTAGCAATGAAAAAACTTGGTGTTGAAAAAGCCAGCAACAAAGAGCTATACCTTTATTGCGAGAATGGACCAGCGCATGCCGCTGCTTGCTTTTTAGATGGAGTAATGGCTTCAACAGGCTGTACTTATGGAAAGGGAATAGTAGAAAAGCTAAATTATGGCAAGAATGCAATTGTTTTGGTTGAGCTAAAATCGAAACGAGCTGTTCGAGTTTCAACAAGACCTGAGTTTTTTGAAAAAGCATTAACCTCTGAATTTGTCAAGCTACGCAAACAAAAGGTCGAGCCCAAAGATATTAGTCCAGAATTGGTAACACCGCTTATTGAAAATGTGAAACAGATGGACGAAAATGTCATGTTTTCGGTGAGTGAAATTTTCGAGAAAGAGGTAGTGCTACCAAAAGGAACTTTTGATTGGCATAATTGCTCCAGGTGTAATGAGATTGTCTTTGACAATCAATCAAAAATTATTGATGGTAAAAGAGTATGCATTCCCTGTTCCGAAAAGTAATAATAGTAGAATGGTGAAATAGTATTTAACCACAATTACTTATTTGCTGCCCCTATTTTCTCTACTGGAGGTTTAAGGGCAGCAATTATTTTAATTCCAATTGTGGTTGTTCGGTTGAGATTCATTGTTTTAAATCAATAAAATATTTATAGATGGATTTTTTAATTGGTGGAATTTCCTTTATAGCGGCATTTATCTTTTCGCTTGGTGGTGTAGGAGCTGCAATTATACTGATGCCCATTTTGGTGTCGTTGGGAATTCCCATTGGAATAGCCAAACCTGTAGGCCTATTCTACAACACAGTGAGCTTAACCGGTGCAAGTGCATCAAATATTAAGAACAAAAGGCTTGATTTTAGGCTAGGTATACCGATAATTATTTTTTCGTTTTTGGCTGTCATTGTTGGTGCTTGGGTATCTCAGTTTATTCCTAAACAATTTATCCTAGTTCTTTTTATAGGATTCTTACTCTTTTCCGGATTCATGTTTCTATTTCACAAGAAGAAAGAACAGGAATCCTATCGGGAAGACAGGCCCTATGTTGCGCTATCGTTAATAGGTGTTTTTGCCGGACTTTTATCGGGTCTACTGGGAGTTGGTGGCGGTGGCGTAATTTCGCCATTAATGTTAATGCTAGGTTTCAACCCAAAGAAAATTACAGCAATCACGGCCTTTGTTGTTCCCTTTTCATCCTTCTCCGGATTTTTAACTTACTGGGCCATGGGTAGTGTCGATTGGCGATTGCTCGTAATAGTCTCCACGTCGGGATTTATAGGTGCAACATTGGGCACCATGTTTATGCAAAAAAAGCTTAACCCACAAACTGTAAAAAGAATTTTAGCCATTATTCTTTTAATCATGGCGGTGAAACTTATCTGGAATTTTATATAATCGAAAATAATTAAGGAAAAAACAAAAGAGCACTAGGCAATAGTTAAAATAACCAACAGAGACTACTATCAGCCTACCGCCTTTTCCCAGCGCCCCAGCGGGGTGCAATCTTAATAGAAAAGGCCGGATAGTAGGAGCAGGCGGTGCATGCTGGTTCGGTGTTCAAAGAACATTAGCTTCCATGCACCGCAATAGCCGAAAAGTGTTAAAGGAGACCGAAGCGTTGCAGATGAGTACCTACAGCCTATAGCCTATCAGCCTACAGCCTTTTCCCAGCGCCCCAGCGGGGTGCAATCTTAATAGAAATGCATGGATATAAAGAGCAGGCGGTGCACGCTGGTTCGGTGTTCAAAGAACATTAGCTACCATGCACCGCAATAACCATGAGGAAGTAAAAAGAGTCCGGAGACAGGAGCCGGAAGTCCGAAGCGCTGCAGCTGCGCAGCTACAGCCTCCTCTCCTAAACCCCTACCCCCTTTAAGAACAACTTATAGCTATATTAATTACATTTGGTGTATGGTATGAAGGAATGGTATAATACATACCAATATGGGCGGGTATAAACAGTTTATAAGACATATTAAACGAGTTACCTGCCATCATTTTAACAAAAAGACAATGACACTGCCGAAAAAACACATTATTGAAACGAAAAGACTTCTTAGAAAAGTATCCAAAGACATTATAGCAAAATGGCTTTTGGAAGAAGGTTATTTTCCAGAACAATATGTCATGCCTCCTTGTTTTCGAGTAAATCAATTTGATTTGAGAGCAACGCCATTTTTTGAAATAGATAATTCTGGAGTACAACCAAAATTTGAACCAGATAAATTTGAATTGTTAAATGTTTCTTTTCCTAAAACACAACTAACAGACAGAACATTTGGAATTGTAGCGCCAAAAATTTACCATGATATTGTTTGGTATTTGATAAATGATTGGGATATAATTCAAAAATCACTTTTTAGAGTTCAAAACAAAATATATTCATATAGTTTCCCTATTCCAATTACCGATACTAATATTGGATTTCTTGGTGATTTAAGAGCCGGAAGAATGATTTATGAGTTTTTAGAGATGGCTGAAAATGATTTAGTTGCCGAAGCATATAATTACAAATACATTCTTAAAACCGATATTAAAAACTTCTATCCTTCAATATATACTCATAGCATTGCTTGGGCAATTCATACAAAAGATGAAATTCGTAAGACAGGTAATAGAAGTGATTTTAATAACTATGTCGGACTTATTTTAGATAAACTTTTTCAATATTCAAATGATGGATGCACTAATGGAATTGCAATTGGACCAGCAATTTCAGATTTAATTTCTGAAATAATACTCGTTGCAATTGACACTGAATGTTCTAAAATAATAGAAGGAAAAAAAATAGATTTTTTAGGAGTTCGGTTTAAGGATGATTATAGGTTTCTCTGTCAGACAAAACAGGATGCTAACTTTATTATTAAGACTTTACAGAAACAGCTAGCATTGTTTAATTTAACTCTTAATGAAAGTAAATCTAAAATAGATGAATTACCTGAAGGACTTTTCAGAGAATGGACAGCTGACTATCAACAGTATTCATTAAGATATAAGAACAAGATTAGTTATAAAAGATTTGAAAATTCAATTCGAGGCACATTAAAAGTCGACCAAAAGTTTGAAGGTACTGGTGTTGTTGATAGATTTTTAAGCGAACTTTACACAACAAACTTCGATCTAAAATTTGATTTTAAGGATAAAGATTTATTAAAGGCGATTAGCTTATTGTTAATGCTTAAGGAAAGAAGAAATAAATCGTTTCCTCAAATTTTAGGTATAATAGAGCAGATAATAATAAATAACAAGGAAAAAGCAAGAACAATTTCCACAATTAGGTCTGTAATTGAAAATTTGATTAACGAAAAATTAAAAAATCCAGACGATAATCAATATGATATAATTTGGCTAGTTTATTTCGTAAGATCATTGGATTTATTTAAAATTAGTTACCCATCCATGTTAAAAAGTAAATTGATAATTAGTTTAAGGAATAATAGAGCAGAATTCTTTAAACCTTTATCCACAGATATCAAATTATTTGAGACGATAAAGAAACCATGGAAAAATATCGGATTGTTAGAACATTTAGCAATTTTTAAAAAAGATGATGAATAAAAAAAACGACAGGTTACACGTGATATAGCCAATAAGGGCTTCAGTGGTTTGCAAAGCGTAGTAACCTACAGCCTTCTTACACTAATTCTCTACCTACAAAAAGAACAATGCATTGCTATATTTATTACATTTGGTGTAAATGTGTAAGTGAGCAACACAATACATACCTTTATGGTCGGGTATATACTGTATTATCATACATATAAACTAAACTAGATACTATCCCAAAAAGTGTGTAAAGTGATATTTCTCTATATTTAAGGGGACGAAACTTTAAAATAATTTGCAAAAGTCATTGTCAATAAGAATAAAATCTAGTTGGGTATAAGTGAGTTTTTATACATAAAGAGACAACCAAATGAAGCGAATCTCAATAATCATTCTCATAACTGCAAGTATTGTAGTTATGACTTCTTGTTCCGAAAAAAGAGAAACAGAGAGCCAATTTGGAAAATATGCTTTGGATAAGTTGATTTCTAAATCAGATGCATATGATATTTATATCATGCCAAAAGACTCAATATTCACTCATGACACTTTATTAATCAGTTGGTTTAAAGAATTACAAAAATATCCAGTTGACAAGGAAAACTACATAAAACGCCAAAATGAAGAAATTAATGCATGGAGAAAAAAAGCCATTATCTTAAATTTAAAGAAGTCTAATGTTGAATATCTTAGAACTGTATTAGATACTGTTGATTCACAAAAAGATTTGACAATATTCTTCTTAATTGATAAGGAAGAGTATTTTTTTAAACTAATTGATGTTGATAGTTTAAATACGAAATGGGTTGCATTTAAGATTGAATTGCCAACAAATAAAGAGGAGCAAGCTAAATTAGAACTTGAAAAGAGAAAAAAAGAAGCAAAAGAACCATATCAACCTTGGGGGCTTGATTTTGCATCTTGCAACTGGGAATATAAGAATGCAGCACCAAAAAAATTTTCTAATTTTTTCGTTACATTAAAGAATTCAACCTCAAATAATTTTAAAAGAGTTCGTTTCAAAGTGACAATCTTTGACAATAGGGAATTTCCAAAAACAGAAATATTTAGCAAAACCATCGAAATGAATAAACCTGTATATTCGGGCGATTTAATAAGAATTGAGATTATTGAATTACGCAATTTTTATACAGGATTTAACATTAAGGATGAAAAGAATTTTGATTGGAATGCAGAAGTAATTGATGCTAAACCAAAACCTGGCTTTGAAGATTTACCCTATTAGAATGCATAATTAATTGGTTAATTGATTAATTCCTCAGCATTTCCAACTGCATTTCCAACTGCGAAAACTTTGGAAAGAATTTTATGAAAACAGGCTTGCAAAATATCACAAAATGGTAAGACTTATAAAGACTAAACCGAGAATTTTTTTACTAATGGCAATCGGAATGATACCGGTTTTGTTTTTTACCGTATGGCTATTAGCAAACATTATTGGACCAGAAGGAGCAATTTTTAATGTTCTCCTATTTTTTGGTGGTTTTATTGGTTTTTACCTGCTATGGATTAATACCATATGCCTAAGCCTTGATTTGGTTAACATAAAGCGTGGACTTCATAGTAGCACAAAAAAGAACAGGATTTTATTTATCTTACTTATTTCGACTTACCTACTAAGAATGATCATTTCTTTACAGTATTTTGAAGCAATAGAATCATTAATTGGAATACCTCTCAACATCTTAATTGGAGTAATAGGAATAATACTAATTACCTATTTGTTTTACAAGATTTCCGATGACTATATATACTTGGTTAAAAATAGAAATGCCAATCTATTCGATTATTATGTAATGACTTTTTATTTCTGTTTTTTTCCTTTTGGATTACTAATGCTGCATTCACATGTAAGATCATTGCTTAAGGACTACAATATCGTTCAAAATTAAAAAGACTGCTACCAGTAACAAGAGCAGGAGCTAATTCCACAGCCTCCCCCGCCTGCCTTACTTACAGCGAAGCCCCCTACCCTTTCTGCCATTAGAAATTGTAAAAGTTTTCCCAATTTGGTTTACCTTTAACACGGCAACGGGCAAAGTGGAAAAAGCCCTGCTTTAGGCAAGCAGAGCGCTACGCAAAACAGCAAGAAGTAAAACGCTAAAACGCCACCACAATGGAGCTGGAGGAGCTTGGATACAACGAGCATTTCAAACGGTTGAGGGAGGAGCACTCCCTCGGCAACGTGGATATGGGTAGGGTTATCGCCGAGCACAAGGAGCGGTATACGGTACGAACCGCCTCGGGCGATTTGGACGCCGAGATAACCGGGAACCTGCGCTTTTCGGCACGGGGGCGCGAAGATTTTCCCGCGGTGGGCGATTGGGTTGCCCTCAATGCCGTCGATCCAGACTTTGCCATTATTGTGGGCATACTGCCACGCACCTCAACCATAGCGAGGCAGGCAGTGGGTCAGCGTGGGGAGGTTCAAGTAATCGCCACCAACATCGATTACGCCCTTCTGGTTCAAGCCGTGGATAGGGATTTTAGCATCAACCGCCTGGAGCGCTACCTCACCATCTGCAATGCATCGAGGGTCAGCCCTATTGTGGTCTTAACCAAAACCGACCTGGTGAGCGAGCAGCAGATAGCGGAGATAACTTCCAGCGTAAACCAGCGCGTGAAAGGCATTCCCGTTGTGGCCATCAGCAACCAAACGCAACAGGGTTACGAGGCGTTAACGCAGCTTATTGAAAAGGGTAAAACCTACTGCATGCTCGGCTCGTCGGGCGTGGGCAAATCGACCCTGCTGAACAACCTTTCGGGACGAGATGTAATGAGAACCGATTCCATAAGCACCAGCACCAACAGAGGCCGGCACATTACAAGCCACAGGGAGCTCATTGTGCTGGAGGGTGGCGGCATACTCATCGACAATCCCGGGATGCGGGAGGTTGGCATAACCGATACCGCCGGTGGGCTGGAAACCACCTTCAACAGCATTGTAACCCTTTCCCAAAGCTGCAAGTTCCAGGATTGCACCCACACCAACGAGGTAGGCTGCGCGGTGCTTCAAGCCGTTGAGGAGGGCAAAATAGACAGGGCCTCGTACGAGAACTACCTAAAGATGGAAAAGGAGCGGGAGCATTTTGAATCAACCGCCACCGAGCGGCGCAAGAAGGATAAGGAGTTTGGCAAGCTCCTAAAAAACTACAAGAAGGACGTTAAGAAAGGTAGATACTAGGTTAATGGTGAGTGGTGAAGAGTGAAGAGTGAAAAGTGAAAGGAAATGCAGTGGCGTATCTACAACCTTTTCCCAGCGCCCCAGCGGGGTGCAATCTTCATAGAAAAGGACGGATAGTAAGAGTAGGCGGTGCGCACACCTCCGTTGTTCAATGCGCTGAACTTACCCCGCACCATGCATAGAAGGTGGTTCTTGAAATATCGATTTTGATTACCTTTACCCTTTGTAAACCAAAGCAGTTATTTGCAGAGTTACCTAATTTGCAGCCGTTTAGAGTTCATAAATTGGTTACACAAAAGATAGAAAGAATGAAAACCATCGAGTTTAAAGCATTTGTTGTTGATGAAAAAGATGGAGTCTTCAGCCGTACAATTCAATTACGTAATGTTGCTGACTTACCCGAAGGAAATTTGCTAATAGAGGTGAACTACTCTTCGTTGAATTATAAAGATGCTCTTTCGGCCTCGGGTAACAAGGGCGTTACAAAGGTGTATCCACATACACCCGGAATTGACGCTGCCGGCATTGTTGTAAGCTCAACAACAGATGCATTTAGGGTTGGCGATAAGGTAATAGTAACCAGCTACGATCTTGGAATGAATACTGATGGTGGATTTGGCCAATACATAAGAGTACCTGCAGCTTGGGCGTTAAAGGTTCCGGAAAATTTATCAATGCGAGAAGCAATGATATTGGGAACAGCAGGATTAACTGCAGGTATTTCGGTATTGAGGCTTTCTGAACTAGTAAAGCCCAGTGCAGGGGGGATTGTAGTTTCTGGAGCAACAGGAGGTGTGGGAGCCCTAAGCGTATCAATTTTGTCCAAATTGGGCTATAGCGTGCATGCTATTACAGGAAAAGATAGCGAACGGGAATATTTGATTGGCCTTGGTGCAAAAGAGATTATTCTACGAAAAGATTTTGAAGCAGCGGATAAACGACCACTGCTAAAACCCACCTATGCAGGTGCAATTGATACTGTTGGGGGCGTAATTTTAGATAATATTATTAAATCAACAATGGCAATGGGAGTGGTAACCTGCTGTGGAAATGTTGCTTCACCAAAACTTGATTTAACCGTTTTTCCGTTCATCCTTAGAGGGATTGCGTTAATCGGCATCGACTCGCAGAATTACCCAATGGAATACCGCGAGAGGGTTTGGAGAAAATTGGCCAACGAGTGGAAGCCAAACCACCTTAATGAATCATGTGAAGAGATATCGTTAAACCAGCTGAGCAAAAAAATCGATTTGATGCTCAACGGTAAAGTAAAAGGTAGAACAATCGTAAATATGCTGGGCTAACCAATAGCCCTAGAACACCTATAATTGAAACAAGGTGAGACAATATTTCTACATTCGTCTTTTTTTATCACTGTTGTCCGGTAACCATTTGTTGATCCCCTACAGGGAACTTGCATCAAATATTGGTATGCTGTTTTACAATACTTTATCCGCTACGCGGAAAATTCTCCGTAGGAGATTTAGTTTTGTAGAGAAAGTAACCCCTGTTTTTTACATACCTCGTAGAGGTTTAACAATTTTATGCAATACAGGAAAAATTAAGTTTTTTCCCCGGACAGTAGTGTTTTTTTATATTGCACGATGCGAATATAGATAGAGGTTTTTTTCGAGATTACTTGCTTGAAAATTCATGGGGTAATAACCAAAATCTACTCAATAAATAGAGCCCAATTTCACCACAATGGAGATAAAATTTGAATCGATAGGAACCATTCACACGCCATTCAAAACAGGCGAAGGAATGCCCATTCAATCAGTTAGCGCTGAGGGAGTAAAAGGAACCATTGAGCTAAATCAGGAGCTGGTAAACGGGCTTCTGGACCTGGATGGCTTTTCGCACATCATGCTACTATACCAATTTCACAAGTCAACCGGCTACAGCCTACACACAAAGCCGTTCATTCAAGAAACTCCTCACGGCGTATTTGCCACCAGAGCTCCTATGCGACCAAACTCCATTGGGCTATCGGTGGTAAAGCTCATCAGCATTAGCGGTAATGTGCTGGAAATTGAGAACGTGGATATGCTGGATGGAACACCGCTACTGGACATTAAACCCTATATCCCCCAATTCGACATCCATCAAACCAAAAAGAATGGCTGGTTTGAGAAAACCCGAGTCAACCTAAAGGTGGTTAAGTCGGACGATAGGTTTATGTAATCCAAATATACAAGCGCAAGGGCTATAAGAAAACATAATCTGATAGTTCATTGATAACCAACCATTTGCTAGCCACAAAATAGCGGTATAAACTTCTAGGCAATAAAATAAACATACCTCACAGAACTCTTTCGCCTACAGAAAAGGCCGGATAGTAAAAGCAGGCGGTGCACGCTGGTTTGGTGTTCAAGGAACATTAGCTACCATGCACCGCAATATCCGAAAAGTGTTAAAGGAGACCGAAGTGCTGCAGCTGCTTACCCATAGCCTATCAGCCTACCGCCTTTTCCCAGCGCCCCAGCGGGGTGCAATCTTAATAGAAAAGGCAGGATAGTAAGAGCAGGCGGTGCGCGCTGGTTCGGTGTTCAAAGAACATTAGCTACCATGCACCGCAATATCCGAAAAGTGTTAAAGGAGACCGAAGACAGAAGTCGGAAGACCAAAGCGCAGCAGCGGCGCACCTATAGCCTATCAGCCTACCGCCTTTTCCCAGCGCCCCAGCGGGGTGCAATCTTAATAGAAAAGGCAGGATAGTAAGAGCAGGCGGTGCGCACACCTCCGTTGTTCAACGCGCTGAATCTACCCCGCACCGCAATATCCGAGGGGTAAAAAAGGAGACAGAAGTGGCATTGCTGCGCACCTATAGCCAAAACATCGAATTAAGACCCCCACCAACCTCCCCCTAATAGGGTGAGGTGCTCGCTTTGCATGGCAAAGCGGAGGTATAGAGTTTCAAACTTCTTAGCCAGTCCCTTCCTCTTTCCTCTAACTTAATTTGCCAAAGTTTTCCTAATTTGGTTTACCTTTAACACGGCAACGGGCAAAGTGGAAAATGCCCTGCTTTAAGCAAGCAGAGCGCTACGCCAAACAGCTAGAAGTTAAACGCTAAAACGCCACTGGAACTTAAATCGCTAGTTAGAAAACAAAAAATAACTGGTTACAACATCTGTTAAGCAACTTTGATTATTAACAAACATTTAAATCATGTACAAAAAAATTATTTACTCAGCCATTCTTTCTTTAATAGTAGCAGGGAATTCTTACGCTCAAGATTCCAAAATATACTACGACAGTATTTGGAGAATAACAAATGAAACTAACGCTGACTACTATCGCGAATGTTCATTAAAGGATGGATACTTTTCTGGAGAGGTGAAGGACTTCTATATTACAGGAGAAATTCAAATGACTGGTTACTATACTAACAATAAAAAGGAAGGCGAATTTAAATTTTATTTTAAGAATGGGAATATTAAAGAGTTGGGGTCATTTGAAAATAATGAAAGAGTAGGAATATGGCTATACAACTATTCGAATGGAACTATTCAACAAAAAATAGATTTTAGCAAAAATGGTGAATTTAAGCTGTTGGAGTATAACGACAGCCTAGGTAATGCTATTCGGGAGAAGAACAAAGAAATAACCTGGAAAAATTCCTATTTAAATTACTTTTCAGATGAATATACACGATTTGGTCATTTCTATATTAATGGCTCGTTTAAAAATAATATGAAGAATGGAGAATGGACCTGTACAAATGAAAATGGAACGGTATTGTATAAGGAGCTATTCTTAGTTGGAAAATTTAAGAAAAGGACCTCTCACTCTGATAATTTCACATTTAAACACCCTGGAAACTTTTTGAATTCACCATTCAACAAGGAGGAAGAAATTTGCAATAAATTACCTCTTGAAAACAAGTTTTATCGAACTGAGAATTTCATCTATTCTCCAACTGTTTTAGTTGAAGATGCTAAATCTCAAATATTCTATGTTGTCGAAATTATGCCTACTGCCCTATTCACAAAAAAAACATCAAATTCGGTAGTTAAACAGATAAAACAAATTATTGCAGCAACCCATCCTGATATTAAAAACATAGAAATTACATACATCATTCAAAAAGATGGTAGCATAACGAATATTTCTATTGTAAACTTAGATGACAAAACTGTTTCAAATAATATACGAAGTATAATAGCCGAAAATATTCTCTGGACTCCTGGATATCAAAGACTTAAACCAGCAAGTATTTCAAAAACATGGAAAATAGAATGGTAGCATAAATAATGCCTAGCAGCAAACCTGCAGGCAAGGTTTTAGGGTTTGTTTGCTTGCCATATTTTATTCCTGCATAGGCGAACGTATCCTCAGTCTACTTCACACCGTAACCAACAAAGAAATGCAAAGCAATTGACTGCACGAGTTATTATCAGCAGCCAACCTTAAAAAACAAAACATATGAACATAGGACTAGAACTATATACCAAGGTAAAGCTCAGGGCGTAAGTATTAGGATTGAAAAAAGACTTTATTATAAGGCTGGCTCATTTAAAGGAAATCCTGTAAAAATTGAAGAGATGAAATATATTAGTAGGGGTATAGTAGCATTGACTAATAAACAGATTTGTTTTGCCTCTTCAGCAAAAAATTTCAAAGTTCCATACAATAAAATAGTGACGATTGCCCCATATGAAGTATTGCCGCATTGTTTTTCCCTTTACTTGGTATAGTTGTATTTTCAATTCTGTTAATAGAGAAGAAAATAGAGAGAAATGATCGGTAGCAGCATGAAGATATTTCATGCTATGTACTATTAAAATTAAATATTTTGAGGTTATTAATTGTTGATCGCCAATCAAGATTAGACTTCAACTGTTTGTATAATGAACTGCAATACCTTTCCTTGCCATCAGACAAGTTTAATTTTTTTATCTCCCTTGAGGTCTAAATTTCCCCCTTTGTTCTCTTTGTTCTCTTTCTTCCTACAAACCGAAAGCCTAAAACTCTACCGTTAAATTGTCCTAAAAGAAAAAAAGGAACCTCCAACGGTAGGGTATTTGGAACGAAACTTGTAATAGTAGCAAACCAAATTATAAACAGATTGCTATGAAAACAATGCTTCGATTATCCATAATGGCCTTTATAGCATTAGCTATGACCACTGGAAATGCCGAGAGTCAAAATGTGAGAAGAGAAAGACAACAAAAAAGTCACAACCGCGAGGTTGTTGCCGTTAGAAAATGGCATCACAGAGGACATAAAGTGGTAATTTTCCATCCGGTTTGGGGTCCAAGGTTAGCTTACCATCACCGTTGGGTTTACTTTCCACGCTACAACTTTTACTGGGATAATGTTCGAAGGGTATATGTTTACAGGAGCAACAACGTATGGATTGTAAACGAGACTGTTCCTGCATGCGCAATTAAGGTAGACTTAAATGCTGAGCAAAAGGTCGAACTACCCGATCAAGCCGACGACAATGACAGCATTCAGGATCAAAACAGTGAGCATGTATCACTTTACAAGGCACAGCAGCAACAGCAATAACACTAAAATAGTAGTTTTCATTAAGGTTAATTAGTTACTTCAGATTAAAACCCTCCATGGTAAAAGCCAATGGAGGGTTTTAATTTTGGTTAAAATGCAAAGCCAATCCTTAGTGCACCAACAAGCGCATCGGATAGCCATGTATCGGTTCCTGCGGGATGGATTACATACTCCATCGTGGGTTTAAGATAGATTGAACGCAGGAGTTGTACACGATAGCTACACTCAAGTGCAGTCTCCTCTCCCACTGTTGCATTATGAAACCCAGCGTACGCTAGGGCCACACCAAACTCATCCTTCCGTCGAGAAGGAAAGAACCCCTTAAAGGTAAGGCCAACACCCACATACCGATTGTTGCAATTCTCCTTTTTGGGACTTACCCCCAACTGTAAAAAAAAATTAATGCAACCACTACCATCGGTTCTGCGACGAATCTCTTGGTCGGCAATAAGGTAGAAGCCATAGTTCTGCTCGGGAAGAGCATCGCTGTCCACAACCGGAATACTGCTCTTATGGCTATGAAAATATCCTCCCATCTTCATGTAACCCTTATGGTTGCCAAGCCAAGATAGCTCACGGGTCAGTTCCGATACCAGTAGTGCACCATCGGTGGCATTGAGCTTCCACCGAACGTTGTATGGATTGGAGTCAACATTGTCGGGAAGACCATCGTATATGGCTATTTTCCAGCATGATAATGGCGTAATCTGCCAGTGAAGATTTGCACCCAAGGCCGTTAACGGGAAAAGAGGTGCCGGAATGTTATTGGCTATGCTGGACTGTATGCCAAAGGAGCTGTTGGTAAACAGCATAGCACTCTCGCATACGGCAAAGCTGGCGTTTAAATCTTGTAATCCGAGGGTAAGCAACAGCTGTCCCACCTGCTGCTCATACCACAACTCGTATAGAAAGGTGAGGTCACCAGCTTCAATATTCGAGACTCCTTGAAAATCACCAACCAACGTAGCCGAAGGTTCTCCTCCATGCGTATTTCCTAAATTCACCAGTAGCAGTCCACCCCTCCATAGTCCAGCCTTCTCGGTATCGAATCCCAATTTGAAGTTGGCAAGCCCCAGGTAGGTTGCCCCAGTCTTAATACCTCCATGCATATTGGCAACTGCATCGCCCACATACGAAGCTTCGAATGAAATAGCGTTGCCGAAACGTGTAGAATCGGGCTGCGAGTATATTGGTAATGAAAAAACGCTCAAAAAAAAGAAGACAAAAGCTTTAACGAAAAGAAGACGCATAACTCTATATGTTGGTATTTAAATCGGTGCAAAACTAAATTATGCCATGCATCGAGGCAATCACCAAAAGTTGGTATTTTAAAAGGCTCTAAATGGGTAGCATACCAAAAAGTTAATACTTATTGAATAATTAGGAGGGGTAGGTAAGGATTTATGCAATGGAAGAAGGCGGCTTACCGAGTCTCTATCGGTGCTATTAAACCACCGTGGAGATGCAATGCATCTCCACTCTCAACTATTCTTTTACTCCTTAATAAATAAACTACTTCATCAGAAATCCCGTTCCCCTCTCCTCCACTACAGCAATGAAGTTGGTTATGGAACGGTCATATCCTCGCTCCACATCGTCGGGGAAGTAGCAGGCTGGCAGTTGCCCCTTTTTACGATGATAAGCCACACACTGGCAGCAATTACCCTTACGGGAACATGGATAGGAGCAGTTGCACCCTTTCAGGTTTTGAGCATTTTGGCACTCCATATCTTCAAGAATTACCGTTTTACAATCTTATCGTGAATTTGTGTCCAGAGGTAACCGCCCAGCTTATCGGCTTGCCGTTTCATGGCATCAGCCCCTGCACTTGTACTGTTTAAGTTTGCAGCGGTGGTTCCAGCCAGCGATTGCGAAAGCAGCACATTTCCCTTGGAATCCTTCAACTGAAGGGTTCCAACCACCTCGGCATAAACGAGGTTCCCCGACTGGTTGCGCTGAACCGTTTCAGCCTGCACCTCCAGCAAAAAATCTGCACTTCGAGCATCTGAAGCAAGGTCAATGCCATCGCCATTGAGCAAGCTAATGAGCTTTGATGCAAGAGGGCGATCGGCAAGAATATTTCCTTGATTTATCTCCACCGAATTTACAAACACCTTTGGCTTTATAACCTCAATGGAGATGTAAGCTGGTGATTGATTAAATTTCTCCGACAACCGTCTAAAGTAATTTTCGGTGGTAGCTTCACTGGCCATGCTTGACCAATCAACCTCTGCGGTAAAGGTTTCAACCCCTTTTGCCGAAGTAATATTGTCGAGCGCGTAGCCTGCCTTTCCCAACTCATCGGTAAGCACTGTTGCATTGCGCAGCGGCTTAGCGGTAAAGGAAAATAACAGCGGAAACTGTTTAACAGGATTACCGCCAGTAGTGGCAGTGAATTGAAGTTTATCTGCAGGTAAACCATCTCCCGCCTTTACCAAAAGCGATTGTTGGTTAGCAGTAATTTTAATGCTATTTACCAAACCGTTAATGGCATCGAACAGCTCGTTACCCAAAAGAATAGACTTCCCATTATAGGTTGTTTGCAACGGCTCACCAAGGTAGGCTTTCATGCTCACCAATGCCTTTATGTAGCTAATGAAAGCACTTTTAACATCTCCGCTATTCTTGGAGCTGTTACCCCGTTCAAAGAGATCGATACCACTGGTCACTGCAGCATCTCTCTTCTTGGCTTGAATGTCGGCCCAGGTAACTTCCGAAAGGCGGTAATAGCTCCATACACTGGTATTATCCTCGTAGGTATCAACCAGCTCGAAGCCCTCCAAATCCTTTTGCGATTCGGCCTGTATGGTGGAGGTGAAATCATCGGAAAACCTCAGCGACGACTCAAACTGATGCAGCACTGAGCTGGTAGAGATCGATACCGAAATTTCGCTCGACATATCGGCCAGCGCATTATTCTTCGACGATTGGCGGTAGGAGTTCACATCACCAACCTTTGGAGCACGCCCCACCCCAACGTAGTAGCCAGGAATAGAAGGTTTACTCTGCACCCAGGTAGGTGGAGGTGGCACATTCTCACTTGCCTTTTTTGAGGAAGAACAAGCAAATAGGCCCACAAGAGCCACAATTAAAAATAGATTTACACGTATCCTCATAGCAATTCTGTTCTAGTGAACTTCCGGATTATAGGTATTGAGCTTGGTGGCCACGCTTTTGGAAATAAAGTTGGCAATCTCCCCCTTTAAGTCATCCGTGGTTCGCAGCTGCTGTCGGCTCTTAAACAGCGAGTTTAGCTGACTAATGCTATTCCTATTATCGTAAACGGCATCATCGGACATTGTCCTTTCCGAATATTTCCAGTAACCAGGAACCAGCTTATCCACATCACCATTGTAGATCGCATACTGCACCATATCCTTCGCAGTATAGTTAATCACGTCCGAAACCAATATCGCTCCGGTCTCAATAGAGATAAGCTGATACTGAAAAGTACAGGATACAGCAACTGTTTGAGTGTACTGTCTATAGCGCGATTTAACATAGTAAGGCACCAAAATATTTTTCTTTTGCGAGGTATCGTATTTGGTCACCATCTCTTTAATCCATCCGGGCATATCTTGCACCTGGACCTTCCCGGCATCGGTATCAACACTAACAAGCTTCCCGGTAAGAATGGCCTTAACACCTAGGAGATTCCCAACATCTATATTTGAGTTCGTGTTTAAGCTAATCATCTGCTCCTGCATAAGTGCTTGCCGATTTGCCTGATCAACCACTATCAAAAATGGATTATTCAATGCGTTTACCGAACTAGTAATAAGAGGAACTAGCAAGGTAGCAAATCCCGCATCGCTCATATATGATTCAATTGGCTTTATGCCTACGGTGATCAACGCCTTCCGTCGTGCCTCTGTTTTAAGATCATTACTGTTCTTATAGCTACCGTAAGTCTTTATAAGTTGATCAAAATCGAAGTATGCTTTCCTGTTTTGGCTTGTCTGCATCGATTGAATACCATCGCGATAAACCGGCTCGGCCATTGCGGTAATCAGTAACTCATTGCTCTTCTCGTATCCTGGTTCCAACCTCTGTACCTCCTGAAGTAACTGAGCTGCCTTGGTAAAGTTTTCATCGTTCAGCGCAAGCTGGGCCTCAGGGTAAATCTGCTTTAGATAACGAGATTTAGCATCGTCGAACATCGATTTATAACGCTCCGGTTGCTGTAAGTTTACCCCAACTCCTGAAACCTTGTTGGCATATGTCTGTGCATCGGTGTAATCGTACACTGCATCCTTTATGTTACCAGAATCATAAGCTTTGCTAAAATCGATAAATTTATGATCGAGCACCAGCTGTCCATTTTTCTTTAGACCAACAAGGGCATCCACGTTGTTATGATTTGCGTATGCCGATTGATAATAAGCATCGGCTGCCTGTTCATATAGTCCTTCACTTTCGAGTTTTGCGCCCTGTTTTGCTAAACGCTTGGAGGCACAGGAACTTGCAATCACGACAATTCCGAGCAGGACAATTGGTAAAAGTTTCTTCATAAGATATTTATATTGAGATTGGCTCGATAAATGTAGCACTTCTCCCCTAACCATGCAAAATAATTTATGGGGTGATAAATCAACTACTGACGATTAAGCCAGCGAAAGGAGTTGATTGGTGTTAAGAATTGAAAGTGAAGATACGGTTAAATCGGCAGCCGCTAAATTTTGTCCTAACGAAGAATCGGACTGAAGTCCCACACAAGTCATTCCGGCAGCTTTTGCTGCCCGAACGCCATTGGTAGAATCTTCAATAACCACACAGTTTGACGGATTAACACCAAGCCTTTGTGACGCCAAGAGAAACACCGCAGGGTTTGGTTTTGCCAATGCTACCTCCTCACCACTTGCTAATGCATTAAAATACTTACCAATGCTAAATTTACGAAGGACAAGGTCTATATTAAGCAGCGATGACGATGACGCCACTGCGATTTTAACTCCCTGGCTAAACAAATTTTTAAGTAGCTCCTCGGCACCGGGAATAAGCAAAACAGAATTACTTGCTGCCAAAGCCTCAAGATAACGCTCCTCCTTAATACCTACATAGTAACTAATCTCATAGGGGAGTTTAAATTCTACTTTAAGTTGCCTCCACATATTGGCGTTGGAGGTTCCGGTAAATTTATGCTGCCGCTCAGGTGAAATGGTCATTCCAAATTCGGTAAACATCTGCCGCTCCACCTCCTTGTGTAGCGGTTCGCTATCCACAATCACCCCATCCATATCAAAAATAATCGCCTTCTTCATTTTTATGATACTATAAAATTTTTATCAATGAGTAATCAATTTATTAATAGATAAAAATTGAATCACAGCAAGGAGTTTACAAAACGCACAAGGTAAAAAACAAGAACAATATAAAAACACTCTCAAACAAGAAAATGTAAGAAAATTCCTCAACAGGTAACACTATAGAATAATTGAAAATATTTAAACAAATATTCTACATAAATTACAGGAACTACTATCATAACTTGATGTATTTCTTGCTACAACCGAAAAAACAGGGTATCTTAAGTAAAATTTTTTAATCATTTTCTGTACCTTAATCCCACACCAAATTGATAATTATAATACGCTACAAATAAGATCATTAAAAACACTGCAGAAAGTAAACACCATACAATGAGCAAATTTTCTTCCATACAAAGAATTCTTAAAGAGAAGATACTCGTTCTCGATGGAGCAACTGGCACCATGATTCAGCGCCATAAACTAACCGAAAACGATTTTAGAGGGGTGCGATTTAGCACTCACCCTAAATCGCTCAAAGGAAATAACGATATTCTGGTGCTTACCCAACCACAAATTGTGGAGGGCGTGCATAGAGCCTATCTCGAAGCCGGAGCAGACATCATTGAGACCAACACCTTTAATGCCAACCGCATTTCGCAAGCCGATTATGGCTTAGAAACAGTAGTTTACGAACTAAACAAGGAGGCAGCACGCATAGCCCAAGGCATTGCGACAGAGTTTACGAACAAAGATACACAGAAGCCGCGCTTTGTGGCAGGTTCCATGGGGCCAACAAACAAAACAGCAAGCATGTCACCCGATGTTAATAACCCAGCTTTCAGAGGCGTTACGTTTGATATTCTTGTGGAAGCCTATGCCGAACAGGCAAGAGGACTCATTGATGGTGGCGTGGATATATTGCTCGTAGAAACCGTTTTTGATACCCTAAATGCCAAGGCTGCACTCCTTGCCATTGAACAGGTGCTTGATGAAAAGCAACTCCAAATTCCAATCATGGTTTCGGGTACCATTACCGATGCCAGTGGAAGAACACTATCGGGGCAAACGCTACAAGCGTTTATCAATTCTGTATCGCATGCGCCACTGCTCAGTATTGGATTAAACTGTGCAATGGGTGCAAACCAGCTCCTACCCTTCCTCGCTGAGCTTTCGCAGAATACAGAATACTTTGTGAGTGCCCACCCCAATGCAGGCTTGCCCAATCAACTTGGTGAATACGAGGAAACTGCACAGGAAATGGCAAACATAGTGGAGCAATACCTGCAACGTGGATTGGTAAATATTGTAGGAGGATGCTGTGGAACCACACCTGCCCACATTGCCCTTATTGCGGAACTTGCGCTAAAATACCCACCAAGAATTCCTGCTGAATTGCCAAAACGCTCTAGATTTAGTGGTTTAGAGCCGTTGGAACTTCGACCGGAAATCAACTTCTTGAATATAGGGGAACGAACTAATGTGGCTGGTTCCAAAAAGTTTGCCCGCCTTATTGCGGATGAGAAATACGAGGAGGCGTTATCCATAGCCCGTGAGCAAGTTGAAGGTGGGGCCCAGGTAATCGACGTATGCATGGACGACGCCCTCATTGAGGGTGAAAAGGCCATGACCACCTTCCTTAACTATGTAGCTGCCGAGCCTGATATTTCCCGTGTTCCGGTAATGATTGACTCGTCCAAGTTCAGCATTATCGAAGCCGGATTGAAGTGCGTGCAGGGAAAATCCATAGTAAACTCCATTAGTCTAAAGGAGGGTGAAGAGCAATTTGTTGCTCACGCAAAAACCATTCGGCGCTACGGTGCCGCCATGGTAGTTATGCTATTCGACGAGAAAGGTCAAGCGGCAACCACCCCACACCGAATTGAGGTTATCCAACGAAGTTATAAACTCCTTGTCGAAAAGGCAGGAATCAAACCGGAAGATATCATATTCGACCCAAACATTCTTGCCATTGGCACCGGTATTGCAGAGCATGCAAACTACGCTGTAAGCTTTATTGAAACCTGTAGGTGGATTAAAAACAACATTCCGTCTGTAAAGATTAGCGGTGGAGTGAGCAACCTCTCCTTTAGCTTCAGGGGAAACAACACCATCAGAGAAGCCATTCACTCCGTTTTTCTCTACCATGCAACCAGAGCAGGCATGGACATGGGCATTGTAAACCCATCTATGCTTATGATATACAGCGAAATTCCGGCTGACCTACTTCAGCTCACCGAGGACTTGGTGCTCAATCGACGGAAAGATGCAACGGAACGGCTACTTGCCTTTGCCGAGAATCTGCATGACGAAAAGCAGGAAAATGTAAAGCATAATGAGTGGCGAGATGCTCCTGTGGAAAAGCGATTATCTCACGCATTGGTTAAAGGTATTACAGAGTTTATTGCCCAAGATACAGACGAGGCACGGCAGCAATTTGCCAGTGGTCTTGACGTAATTGAGGGTCCGCTAATGGATGGAATGAAGATTGTTGGTGAACTTTTTGGCTCAGGAAAAATGTTTCTTCCCCAAGTAGTAAAGAGTGCCCGAGTTATGAAAATGGCCGTTAGCATTCTCCAACCCTACATTGAGGAAGAACGAAAGCAAGGTAAAACGATGCAGTCGGCCGGCAAAATTTTGCTTGCCACAGTAAAGGGTGATGTGCACGATATAGGTAAAAACATTGTGGGTGTTGTGCTCTCGTGCAATGGATTTGAGGTGATAGACCTAGGCGTAATGGTTCCTACCGAAAAGATTGTGGAAGAGGCAATAATGCAAAAAGTTGATCTTATTGGACTTAGCGGTCTCATTACGCCCTCACTCGACGAAATGACACAAGTAGCAAAAGAGATGGAACGACAGAAACTTGCCATTCCAGTTATGATAGGTGGTGCTACCACATCAAAGCTACATACAGCCTTGAAAATTGATCCAGAATATGGTGGTGGTGTTGTGCAAGTGAAGGATGCTTCACTTGCTGCCATGGTGGCTTCCAGACTTATCAATAACAAAACAAGGAAAGAATTCATTCAAGATACCCGCAACGAATACAAACGAATAGTTGACAACTACACTATTGAAAAGATAGAGTTTATTCCGCTTTTAACAGCAAAGAACAATGCACTTAAAATTGACTGGGAAGACTACAATCCTCCCAAGCCAGCGAGGATGGGAGTTTGTACCTACATCGATTATCCACTGGAGGAGATTCGGTCGTACATTGATTGGACATTCTTCTTTTTTGCTTGGAACATTAGCGGAAGATATCCGTCCATACTCCAGGATCCGGTTAAAGGAAAAGAGGCTCAAAAACTCTTTGAAGATGCCAACAAGCTACTTGATCAAATTGTAAAGGAAAGCTCCTTATCCGCAAAAGGCGTTGTGGGAATGTTTCATGCTAACTCAAAAGGAGACGATATTCTAATTTACAAAGATGACCTTCGAGACGAAATTGCAGTAAGGATACCCCAACTACGAAATCAGGAGAAAAAGACAAATAGTGAAGCCAACCTTTGCCTTGCAGATTATGTTGCTCCAACCGAATCGGGAAAAGAGGACTACTTCGGAACCTTTGCGGTGAGCATTTTTGGAGCCGAACAACTCGCCAAATACTACAAAAAAAGCGACGACGAATACAATGCCATCATGGTAAAAATATTGGCTGACAGGCTAGCAGAGGCATTTGCTGAAACACTACACCATAAAGTTCGTAAGGAGATATGGGCTTATGCCCCCAATGAAAAAGAGACCATCGATGAAATAATCAGAGGTCACTACCTCGGAATTCGTCCAGCTCCCGGATACCCTGCCTGTCCAGACCATCGAGGTAAAACTATAATATTTGACCTTCTTTCGGCTCAAGGGCATATTGGCATTAAACTAACAGAAAACTTGGCCATGATGCCTGGAGCATCTATTTCTGGTTATTACTTTTCCCACAAAGCAAGCAAATACTTTAATGTTGGGAAAATTGCCCCTGATCAACTTGCAGATTATGCCGAAAGATTCAATACGACTCAGGATGAGGTAATTAAATTTATGCCAACTTACATTTTGTAATTTCAACTTGACCATTTCAAATCCATGAACATAACAGAACATATCCAAAAAGCGAAATCTACGCTCTTCTCCTTTGAGTTGTTGCCTCCACTGAAAGGAGAAAATCTTCAATCAATATTCAATGCCATTGATCCATTGCTGGAGTATTCTCCGGCCTATATTAATGTAACATACCACCGAGAAGAGGTGGTGTATCAAAAGAAGACCGACGGGTCACTATTTCCCAAAGTTCTTAGGCGACGACCTGGCACAGTTGGCATTGCAGCCGCCATTCAGCACCGTTACAATCTCGATGTAGTGCCACACCTTATATGCGGTGGTTTCAGCATAGAGGAGACCGAAGATGCCTTGATCGATTTTGATTTTCTTGGTATTCAAAACATTCTGGCAGTAAGGGGTGATTCCGATAAAATTACCGGCAGGTTTGATCCCAAACCAGGCGGTCATCGACATTCTGTTGAGCTAGTAAAGCAAATAATGAGGATGAACAATGGGAAATATATTGATGAGAATATTGACGCGGCAAATCCGACAAGCTTTTGCATAGGTGTTGCAGGCTATCCTGAAAAGCATGCCGAAGCTCCAAACATGGCCACCGACCTAATGCATCTTAAGGAGAAAATTGATGCTGGTGCTGAATACATTGTAACCCAACTCTTTTTTGACAACAATAAATTCTTTCTCTTTGTAGAAAATTGTCGAAAAATTGGCATAACAGTCCCTATTATTCCCGGTATAAAACCAATCTCACTTAAGTCCCATCTCAACATATTGCCGCGCATTTTCAATGTCGATTTACCAGAAGATTTGGTTCATGAGCTCAACTTTTGCAAAGACAATAAGGCAGCAAGAGAGCTGGGTATTGAATGGGCAATAAAACAGACAAGAGAGCTAAAAGAAGCCGGAGTACCATCCATCCACTTTTACACCATGGGTAAATCGGACAACATTGCAAAAATTGCAAAAGCCATTTACTAAGGTAAAATTGCCATAACTAGAGTGTAGTTAAAGGAAAACATTCCTAAAAGGATAAACAAGATGCTTCATATCTGCTCACATTATATAATTTTAAAACACTCATTATCATACATTTACTTAACCATCAACCACAAAGGCAACGTACATTTAAAATAAGACTAGTTCCAAAGACTTAATAATTAAGTTGGCCTCCAATTTAAAATGATTGAATTTAAAGGGGAAAAAACCAAGAAAAAAAATGGTGAACCCTATACCAAATTAATTATCTTGGAAGCGCAAAACAAAAAACATAAGGCCATGATTAAAACGCTTTTAATAGCAGTAATACCTGTAGGCATTCTCCTCTCTGGATGTGGAATAAAGCAGGCAGAGGAAAATCAATCACCCAAAACAATGGATCAAAAAGTTGTTTCAAAAATCATTGACTCACTTGTAGTAAAATACGGTGACGCTCAGAAAGTCTTAATTGATAAAGGAGTAAAGCAGGTTTCGGCTCTTTGGCAATCAACCGATGGAAATGAAAAGGAATTCATCTCTTTCTGCATGAACTACTATGAAGGAAATACAGTATTAAGAAAAGAACTTTTTAAAAAACTATCACATGGTTTTGAAGTGCTCAATGGTAGCTACTCAGAAATTAACAAGGAGTTGCAACGACCACTACAGCTCGACCGAGGCGATGAGATCACTCCCATAGATGAACTTTTCGGAGCATTTAATCCTTCAGCCCATTTCACCGACGATTTCTTTAGCAACCGCATTGCCTTTATCACTGTCCTCAACTTTCCCTTCTATAGCCTAAAGGAAAAAACAGAACTTGGTCCATTGTGGAGCCGAACAGAATGGGCCTATGCAAGAATAGGTGATATGTTCTCCTCTAGAATACCTGCAGACGTGCAGCAAAACGCATCCGATAAATTAACAACAGCAGATACCTATATTTCCAACTATAACATATATATGGGTAAGTTGATTGACAAAAAAGGTAAAAGCCCATTCCCCTCAGATTTAAAACTAATTTCCCATTGGGGCCTTCGTGATGAATTAAAATCACAATACGCGAATAAGCAAAATGGGTTAGAAAATCAGCAGCTGATTTATGAAGTAATGAAAAGAATCATTGATCAAACTATTCCAACCCAGGTCATTAACCAAGACAGCTGCGTATGGAATCCTTACACCAATGTTCTGACAAAGCAGGGGGAAAAAGTTGAGCCAACACCAGAACTGGAGCGGCGCTACCAGATATTGCTAGACAATTTCCACGCCATGAAAGCCATAGATAACTTTAGCCCTGACTACCCCACCTACTTGCAACGCAACTTTGAACAACAAATGGAAATACCACAGGCTGATGTGGAAAAAATCTTCATCAATTTTATCTCCTCACCCACAATTAAGGAGATGGGAAAACTTATCAGCAAGCGCCTTGGACGACCATTACAACCATTCGATATATGGTACGATGGCTTTAAAGCCAGAGGTTCCATGGATGAGACCAAGCTAACAGCAAAGACCCAGAAGAAATATCCTAATACAGACGCCTTTCAAAAAGATCTACCCAACATTTTGAAAAAGCTTGGCTTTACTAAGGAAAAAGCAAACTACATCGCCTCGCACGTATTGGTTGAAAACTCTCGTGGAGCTGGCCACGCCTGGGGCACTGAAATGCCAGAAGACATGTCGCTACTTCGCACCCGAATTGGCAAAGATGGAATGGATTACAAGGGTTACAACATTGCTGTTCATGAATTTGGCCATACTGTTGAACAGACAATTACCATGGACATGGTTGACAACTACATGATGTCGCATGTGCCAAACACAGCCCTTACCGAAGCATTGGCTTTTATCTTCCAAAAACGCGACCTCGACTTACTTGGCATTAAGGAACAAGGAAAAGATAAGAATGATATGTTGGCGCTCGATAATGCATGGTCGTGCTACGAAATTATGGGAGTATCGTTGGTTGACATGAACGTGTGGAAATGGCTTTATGCCCACCCTGAAGCAACGGCAGCCGAACTGAAAAAGGCAACTATATCCATTTCAAAAGATATCTGGAATAAATACTATGCACCCATTTTTGGTACAAAAAATGAAACAATTCTAGCAATCTATAGCCACATGATAGATAGCCCACTTTACCTTAGTGCATATCCAATTGGATACCTAGCCGATTTTCAAATCGAGCAGCAGATTTCAGGAAAAAACTTTGCAAAAGAAATAATCAGGATTTATAGCCAAGGCCGGCTTATTCCACAACTCTGGATGAAAGGAGCTGTTGGATCAGAAATTTCGGGGGAACCAACCCTAAAAGCTGCAGAAATGGCTATGAAAAAAATTAAGTAGAAAATTAGAAGGGGCTGTTGAAACATCAGCCCCTTTCCTTTTTTATTTAAGGTTTAATCATTTTCTCTGTCCTCTAACCGTATTAATTCCGGCGTTTTCTTATCAAAATTTTCGGACTCTCGCTGAAATAACAAATGAGTAGCAATTAACAACCGCATGGCAGGCCGTTTTACATCAAGTTCAGGAAAATCTTGTGGAAACATTGCCAAAAGCGAAGGTGAAATATCTCGATCACGCATCAAAAAACCATAGTATTCTCTTGCAGCTTCGTTATCATCACTAAGTCTTTCAATAAGTTTAAAAAGTTTACCATTAATGTTAAATTCTAGGTTAGTCGATTTAACACTATCGCTCCGGTGCCTAACTATCCAAAATGACTGATACAGTCCATCCTTCTTCAATTCAGCAATCAGTGCATTAAATTTTGGCTCATTAAAAATCGCTGGTGTATATTTCAGCTTACTATACGCCTGATCCAGCTTACTACAATGGCATTTCGCAAATGCCGTACTATCCATGAACCAGATAATCCTATTTACTCCAACTATCTCCTCCGGAGAAAATGTTTGTTCTATTGCACTATCCGACAAGTTAAGCTTTGGTGAAGAGAAATTACCACAACTTAAAACTGATAGCATTAACAGGATACCCAGTATTTGCTTCTGCATATTTCAAATCTTTTATTTCTCAACGAATATACAAGCTTATTCACTTTTAAAAAATGGCAGTCTCATTTTTGTGTAACAAAATACTGCCCTTATAATTTCAAGATAGTAAAATTAGCATTGATCATGACAATTACATACGACATATTGACATTGTATTCGCAATAAAAACTAATGATATGTATATATTGTCATATCATAATAACTTGGCATAGTATTTATAGATGACACCTTGTAAACCAATATAAACTGTTTGCGAATTGAAATAATATTGTCAATGCTAATGAACTTCGCAACCAAGGTTTAGGGTAGTTAAAGTTATAAATCGGTCAATTTTCAGTGATAGTTAAAAATATTGATGGACTACGGTTCGAGTAATTTTCGATGAAATGCCTTGGTGAAACAATTTTACTGATTAACGACGACTAATGAAAATAGTCCAAATTGATGACAATCGCATGTTGAACATAAAATAAATAGTGAAATGATACAAGTAAATTCTCTCCAAAATTTCAGACAGCAATCCAGCGGTTTGAATAAATACTACCTACTCATCTACAAGAAGGGTACTGCAGTAAGTGATTGTGCTTACAACACGATTGCAGAGGCAGAAAAATTGGTTAAAGACACAAAAATATTTAGTGCAGATGCCACACAAGTTTCGGATGTTCATCCAGCCCTAGAAATTACATCAGCCCCATCACTAGTGGCTTTTGAAAAAGGTATAAAAAAAGATGTTATTAAAGGATGTAACGATGTTGAGTTCTTCAAAATGCTTTTTGAAAGAACAGCCATTATCTCGCAGAATGAAGCCCAACAAAAAAGTGTTACCGTATACTCCACCCCAACCTGTTCATGGTGCAATACTCTTAAAGGCTACCTTCAAAAAAATAGAATACCATACACCGATATCGACGTATCTAGAAACCAGGCTGCCAGCCAAGAAATGATAAACGCAACCGGACAGCGAGGAGTTCCACAAACACGGATTAATGGAGAATGGGTTGTAGGTTTCGATCAAGGCAAGTTGAATAAACTTCTTGGAGTTAATGGACAATGATCATCAATCTAGAACACACATAACAATGACAATGAAAGAGTTAGTGCCAGCAAACCAAAACATTATACTCAACATTACCCAAAATAATGAAGAGATCAGAACGGCTTCTGGCATCATTATCCCTGACACCGCTAAAGAAAACCTCAATGGGCAAAGGTGGTTGCCATTGGCAATATTGAAGGCGCAGGAATAGCAGTTGGAGATAACGTTGCTTTTAAGCAATATAGCGGCAACGAGATTGAACTAGATGGGAAAACGTTTTTGCTAATTCAATATTCCGAAATATTAACAAAAGTTGCTGAAACAGAAGCGTTGTAACAAAAGGATAGAGTATATAAAGAAAAACTCCACAAAATAAAAGTGGAGTTTTTTAATGTGCTAACTTTCAATCGGTAAATTTGGATAAGTAGAACATTAAAATAAACCATTCTAATCATAAACCATCTATTAAGTAACCAATTAAACAATGCAATGAAAAAGACCCTACTCGTAATCACACTCTTCGCCATCGGCATTGGAGCCATGGCCCAGGGGAAAATTGTAGTTCAGGAGTTCCTTCACATGGGACCTGTTGAACTAAAAAAGCCTGTATTTTCAGATGTTAAAAACACCAATGGTAAAGCATTTGAGATCCAGACGCTGCTTAAAACCAATGATTTTAAGGCAGACGAATCCTCCCCAAGAATAGGCTTATCAAATGGAGAAGGCCTACAATGGGAAGCTGTTAAAGTAGACACTACTGGCTGGATTACCATTAAACAATCAACATCCACGGCACTCCATACATTTGCTTTTTATATAGAGCCTAACCGATTTTTCCAAGGTAAGCTTACACTCCACACGCCCAACCGAGTGGAGGTTTTCATTGACGGAAAAAAGGTGGCCGACAAAAACACAGTGGAAAAAGATGCAATCAGTGCTAAATCGGTTGATGCCACACTAACACTTGAGAAAGAAAAATACCTCATTGAAATTAGGCTATTAAGTGCAGCCATCGACTCCAACTTAATTGGGATAATGGCAGAACTTTCACCAAATAAGGAGTATGACGCTAATGCATTTGCCATTTCTGTATTACCGGAACGTCCAATCACCCTTGACGATGCACTTAGTGCAGAACAATTATCCACCATCAACATATCACCATCGGGACAATATGGCATTGTTCGCTACTCCACATTTGGTCCAAAAGGAAAGAACAGCAGTAGGATTGAAGTTTTACAACTTCCATCTAAAAAGCTAGTTTGGAGCCTCCGTGAAAGCAAGCTTGGCTCCGTTGGCTGGACATCGGTTGGTAGCATACTTTACTACACCACCTCCACCGACAAAACCACCAACCTCTTTACTCTCGATCTCGATAATATGAAGGAAGTTGAGGTTGTACAAGGTATTGATGAGGCTAAGTATTTTACCTGGGCACCAGATAATAGCTATATTCTCTTCTACCAAAACGAAAAAGATGATAGTAAAGAGACTGGTTATAAATATTTTAACAGCATTGAAGATCGATGGCCAAATTGGAGGGATCGCTCCTTTCTTTACAAAGTCGATACCAAAACAGGCATTTCAGAAAGATTAACATACGGAAATCAGACCGCAGGATTAGAGGATATAAGCTCCAATGGTAAATACATTTTGGTTTCTACCTCTCAACCAGATTATACCCAACAGCCTTTCTCTCTTAATTGCGTTTATCAAATTAACCTTGAGACTTTGGCGGTAGATACCATCATCAAGAATAATCGTTTCGACCTATCGGTTAGCTACTCGCCTACCGCTGACAAAATTCTTGTACTTGCCGGTCCATCTGCGTTTGGAAAAGCAGGCGAAAACATAAAAAAAGGCCAAGTAGCGAACAACTTCGATACTCAAGCTTACATTTTGAATCTTCAATCGAAAGAGGTTGAGCCTATCACAAAAAACTTTAACCCAAAAATCATGAGCGGTTTTTGGAATCCGATGGATGGCAATATTTACTTTCAGTGCGAGGATGCTGAAAACCAAGACCTCTACAAATACCAAGTAGCCACAAAGCAGTTTTCCAAAGTAATCACCAAAGAGGAGAACTTGCTATCAATAACCTACTCAAAAGATGGGAAACAGGCTACATATGCTGCTCAAGGAACTAACAGCCCAACTGTTGCCTATTTACTTAACCTAACAAATGGTAATAATCAGCAAGTTGCCAGCCCAAACAAATGGCTAAGCGATGTTACCCTTGCTAAGGTTGAAAGCTGGAATTTTACAAATAAACGTGGCGAAACCATCGTTGGTCGAGTATACTATCCTCCATCATTTGACATCACCAAAAAGTATCCGGTAATTGTTTATTACTATGGAGGCACTAGCCCTGTGGGAAGACGCTGGGAAGGTCGTTATCCATTCCAATACTATGCCGCAAATGGTTACCTTGTATACGTTCTACAACCCGCTGGAACTACTGGTTTTGGACAGGAATTTTCAGCAATGCATGTAAATGCATGGGGAAAATACTCGGCTGATGATATCATTGAAGGAACACAGAAATTCCTTGCATCTCACCCCTTTGCTAACCCCAAAAAAGTTGGATGTATGGGAGCTTCATATGGTGGTTTTATGACCATGTATTTGCAAACACAGACCGACATGTTCACCGCAGCCATCTCCCATGCCGGTATTAGCAACATAACCAGCTATTGGGGCGATGGTTTCTGGGGTTACTCCTACTCCACCGTAGCCAGCTATAACAGCTATCCATGGAACAACCCAGACCTTTACATTAAGCAAAGCCCCCTCTTCATGGCAAATAGAATTAAAACTCCACTGTTGCTACTACAAGGAGCTGCCGATACAAACGTTCCTCCGGGAGAGAGCATCCAGATGTTTAATGCACTCAAAATTCTAGGCAAACCGGTAGAGATGGTTCATTTCGAAGATGAAGACCACTTTATTATAGATTTTGACCACCGAACACGATGGACAAAAACAATCATTGCTTGGTTTGACCGATATCTCAAAGACCAACCAGAGTGGTGGAATGACCTTTATCCACCAAAGAATTTCTAGCATAATGAAAGCCATCGAATAGATGGCTTTCTTATTTTCTCTCTCCACAAAATTTGTTAAACCATTTTGAATGGGAAATAGCAACCGTTAAAAATGCTATTTTTGCACAAATTTCAGTAAATGAGCCACGCCGAAGTATTGGGCAAAAATATTGATGATCTTAATCACCTATGCAATGAAGCTGGTTACAGTGTGACAGAAGCAAGAAAGTGCGCTTACTTCCTCTACCGTAAAGGAGTATGTAGCTTCATGGAGATGGAAACTTTACCAAAATCACTGCGCTCTCTTCTGGATAAAAAATATAGTATCTCTTGGCACTCGCCCATAAATCAAGAAATTTCAGATGATGGTACCAAGAAATACCTATTTAAAACAAAACAAGGTAATTCGATCGAGACTGCCTACATGCCTGGATATAAGCGAAACACATTATGCATATCTACTCAAGCAGGCTGCAGAATGGGTTGCTCATTTTGCCTCTCCGGTATAGAAGGCTTACTAGAAAACTTATCAGCAGGTGAAATTCTCAACCAACTAATTAGTATACCTGACCATCAATTGGTTAATCGAATTGTATATATGGGTATGGGCGAACCTCTCGATAATTTTGAAAATGTAAAACGAAGTTTGGAAATACTTACTGCAGATTGGGGTATGGCCTTTGGTGCATCGAATATTACTGTTTCTACAGTAGGATTTCCGGCAGAACTTGAACAACTTCTATTGGCTGGATTATGCAACATTGCAATTAGTCTTCACTCACCATTTTCAAAAGAGAGAAAGAGTATAATGCCCATTGAGAATAAATACCCAATCGAAAAAACAATTGCACTTGTTAAAAAAATTCCGCTGCCAAAACCACTACGTCTATCCTTTGAGTATATCCTTCTCAAAGGAATTAACGATTCACCGGCCCATGTTGTGCAACTCGCTAAAATATTGGAAGGCATTAAATGCCATGTTAACCTCATTCCATTAAACAGCCATCAAGAAACCCAATTTGTTGCCCCTACTGAAATTCAAGCACGAAGGTTTCAACAACAGCTCAATTCACTCGGAATTAGCACCACCGTGCGTTTTTCTAGAGGTCGCGATATTAATGCGGCCTGTGGTCAATTCTCAGCATCTGTAAAATCATAGAATTATGAACGACAAAACGAAGAAGATCCTCCGAAAAGTAGCTATGTGGTTAGCTATAGGTATTATAGCCATTCAAATTCTATTTTTTATTTTTCGAAATGTGATTCTCGAAGTCGCTTTCCATAAAGCAAACCAATATGCACTACATCAATATAATGTAGCATTGAATTGTAGCAGCATAAAATTCAGCGGCCTTTCCACCATCAAAATGGAGAATCTTTCTCTCCAACCAATAGGTTATGATACACTCCTCGCCGTTAAGAACATAAGTCTTGAACAATCCTACCTAAAGCTCTTTTTACTTGAACCATCCATTAAGACCATAGATATTCGCAATGCGAATATCAACCTTCAACGGACCGATACTTCAGGCAACTACTTCTTCATTTTCAAAAAACATTCTAACGACCTATCGGTTAGCGATTCAATAAGAAGCATAAATCTGGCAAGTCGCTACGGAAGGCTAATAAGATTCATGCTCGATTTACTCACGGCCGATACCTACCTCAGCAACATAAATCTCAACTACCACCATAAGGATTATGCATTATCGCTCAAACTCCCTGAGCTGATATCTCAAAATGGCATTTTTCAATCAAAAATTGTGGTAACTGAAAACGAAACCAGCGATACATTAAACCTTAAAGGAGAAGCTAACAAAAATAATACATTCATTGCCTACGACCTATTTAAGGAGGGAAAAAAGAAATTTCAAATTCCATTTCTTGAGCACAAGTTTAACTTACAGGTAATGTTTGATTCCCTAAACTTCAGCATGAAAGGGGAACGGTTTCAATCGAACGAAGCCATGCTAAAGATTTCAGGAAACATTTTTGGTGCAACCCTTAATAGTCCAAGACTTGCTCAGGAAACTGTTATAATCGACAGCATGAAAGGAGAGGCAAAAGTTACCCTTGGTAAGGACTATTTGGAGGTTGATAGCAGCTCCTCGTTTAGCCTCAATAAGCTAGCAACAAAATTTTACGCACGCTACCAACCAGGCAACCGACCTGTTGCTGACCTTAAAATATCTACGGGTGATTTTCCTGCTGAAAATCTTTTTTCGTCCCTACCTGAAGGCCTTTTTAATAATCTTTCGGGGATTATGGTTTCAGGAATGCTTAATTTTCGGCTCGTTACCCATATAAACATGGCACAGCTCGACAGCTTAACTTTCTCCTCAAATCTTTCCAGCCAAAAATTTAAAATTCTGAAATATGGTAGGGCCGATCTATCTAGGATGAATGATAACTTTGAATATACCGCGTATAACCACGGTATTCCAGTTAAAACGTTCATGATTGGTTCAGAAAATTCTGATTATAGATCCTTAGACCAAATATCAAACAACTTAAAAAATGCAATTCTTACATCAGAGGATGGTTCCTTTTTCTGGCATCGAGGTTTTAATGAGGAGGCAATAAGGGGAGCCATTATAGCAGACTTAAAAAAGGGCGGATTTGCCAAAGGTGGTTCAACCATTAGCATGCAGCTGGTAAAAAATGTCTATCTCAATCAAAATAAGAATATAGCCCGAAAATTGGAGGAGATACTTATTGTTTGGTTAATAGAAAATAATCACCTTGTATCCAAGGAGAGGATGTTTGAAACATACCTAAACATAATTGAATGGGGACCCAAAATTTATGGCGCACAAGAAGCAGCCAAATTCTACTTCAATAAGGATGCAAACAATCTAAGTCTAAGTGAGGCAATTTTTATGGCTGGTGTTATTCCACGACCAAGAACCTATGCCCACTTTTTAGACTCAACCGGACATCCAAGGCCATTTGTAGAAGATTACTATCGGCTGGTAAAAAAATTCATGCTCCGAAGAGGACAAATTACACAGGAAGAGTACGATGCAACGTTACCCATCGATAGAATTACTGGTCTTTCATTGGAGATGCTAAAAAAGCCAACAATGGAATCGGACTCCTCCCAAGTTGATGACGATGGCATGTTACTCATGCAAGAACCACAACCTCCAATTGAGAAATAACCAATCCAAATATTGAGCAATCTCAAAAAAAAATCTGTCAAGGACATTACCATGACAGATTTTTTATTTTATAATACTATTGTTACTTTCCGCTAGTTAATGTAGAAAGCTTCAACGCCCGGATAGTAGTATTTTTCTTTAGCAACTTGTTGTGGAAAAAGAAAGTATCGTATCTCTGCCTCAGAACAAAGCATATCATCCTTACTAAAAAGTTCTGCTTTAATGGTCACCAATCGTCGTTCGCGCTTTAGGATTCGAGCTTTCAATTTAACCTCCCCTCCATCTATAATAACAGGATTCTTATACCGAATATTCATGTCGGCAGTAACTCCAGAGGTCTTACATTTAACGTAAACAACCCAGCTGGCAATTTCATCAAGCAAGGTAGCTTGAATGCCTCCATGCAGCACGTTAGCATATCCTTCAAAAGCTTTGTCTGGAATCCAAAAAGCGATCATCTCCTCTTCCTCTTCATAAAACTCTAGATGCAAGCCAGTTTTATTAAACGGAGAGCATCCAAAACACCTATAGCTGTTTGGATCTTTGTTGATAAATGGATTATTAATCTTCTTCATTTTGGGGGCGGTTTCTCGCTTCGAAATTATCAAAATATTCTAATTACAACATGGTAACTATTTTTAGTAATACGGTATTATCCAATAAAAATTGGTATAGCTACTGATTAACATACAGTTATATTTTCACCAAATATTTGATATTATTTTAAAAAACATTAAGCCATCGAGAAATCGTCCGCATCCTTCCACGCTGGAAATTTGATTCTAAAAGCTACCAATTCACTTTTAGAAAATGTCGTAATCAAAACCTGCTCTGTATTATCCGAAGAGGCAGCCAGAATTTTTCCTTTGGCGTCCATCAAAAGCGAATCGCCCGAATAACATATACCAGCTCCATCGGTTCCTACCCTATTCACACCAACTAGGCAAGATTGATTTTCAATAGCCCGAGCTTTAAGCAGGGTCAACCATACATCACGACGGCTTTCCGGCCAATTGGCCACGTATATAAGCATATCGTAATTGTCGCTGTTCCTACTCCAAACCGGAAATCGTAAATCGTAGCAAACCAACGGCCTAATTCTCCAACCACGATAGTTTATCACTACCAGTTTTTCACCTCTACTGTAATGATTTTGCTCTTCTCCCATTCGGAATAGATGCCGTTTATCGTACAAATGAATATTTCCAGATGCCTCTGCAAACACTAAGCGGTTATAGTATTTACCACTTTCGAAAGCAATAAAGCTCCCCACAATCGCAACTCCTCTACGGCTCGATTCTGCAGTAATCCATGTCATTGTGGTGCCATTCATATCTTCAGCCAACTTCTCGGGATTCATCGAAAAACCAGTTGTAAACATCTCCGGAAGCACAACTAAATCAATATCAGACGATAATGTATCTAGTATCTTACGATATTTCTCCAGATTCCCTCCTATGTTTTCCCAAAGAATATCGGGTTGGATGGCAGCCACCTTCAATACTCTATTTATTTCCGTCATAAGAAAAAAGACTTAAATTTTCCATAACAAGCTTGTTATAGGCATCCCGAAGCCTAAGAAAGGTGGGATGAATGGTAGAAAATGAGCTAGTATCAATTGTGGAAATGGCAATCAAACCCGGTGACGTTCCTGTAAGAAATGCTGCAGGGTAGTTGGAGAGAATACTTACTGGGATAGCTGCCTCCACCACCTCTATGTTCAATTCCGAGGCCAGCCTTAACACCATCTGACGTGTAATTCCTGGAAGAACAGCGTTCAGCGATGAAGTTAATAGAGAGGCTTCCCCAACCAAAAAAAAGTTTGAACGGCTACCCTCGGTAACCTCTTCCTCTGTATTTACCAATAGTACTTCGTAAAAATAATTGGAATTCATCATTTCATCAGCTCGGCTTCTAACTGCTCGATTAAGAACCTTTGCATTGGGATTATTCCTTTCAGCATGGAGTAATCCAATTTTAACACCATTCTTATACTGAAATTCTGTTGGATAGTGGCTTGGAATAAGCATCATTTGGTAAAATTGCTCACTACCTTGTTTGCAAACCTCAATTTTAAGGTTGATGTTATTTGCAACGTTGGCCACAATCAGCTTTTTCAGAGCTTGCTTTACTTGACCGACTTCCCACTGAAATGGCAAATTGGCCAATTGACAAGAATTTTTTAATCGCCAAAAATGCTCCTGAAAAAATAGTGGTATACCTCCTACTAAACGAATTACTTCGTATACAACAACTTCTTTTGAGGAGAAGAAAAGCCGCGACGATGATGGGACAACCGCTCCATTAACAACGCAGTACCCGTCTTTCAATTCCATTTTTATTTCAAAGGTAGCAGTTTTCTTTTTCTTTGAATGGCTACGGAATCAGGTTTAACACAGCAATCCCTCAGTATTGACGATATTAGAGGACGGTAATAGTTGTCAAAAAACTTATATCCCAATGGTCTAAAGGAACAGGAAAAAATTTTATTTATAATGCTAGAACCCCACAATTTAGAGGTAAACATATACGATGGCGTATGTGCAAAATTTCCAGCAAAATAAAAAACAGGACCATTCAAATTATTGAAAACAGTTGCCGGAAATACCGTTGGAATTTTTTTGCTGTGAAGTAGTGCAATCCCCTCGCTAGTAAGATCTAATGAGTAGGTGCTATAGACCTTAAAATTTGTAGGAACATCAATAATCTCAAACCATCGATTAAAATTAACTACCGGATTAACATTGAAATGGTTAACTGCTTCTTCTGTAGAAATTACATTAACCGTAGATGTTTTTAAATGCTGTCCCGTGCATAATAGCAGCACATTTCCCTTTGGCCCAACTAATACAACTCCTCCTTTACTATTTGGCCAAGCATTTCCGGTGGAGTTCTGATAAAGATTAATTAGCCACCGAGGTGGTCTATCGGAGGCTAAAGAATCAAATTTTTCATAAGATCGGCCAATCCATCCAGTATAGGTAAAACCAAGAACACTAGCCACCTTATTTCTTACCAATCCACTGCCAAGATTTGAAAAAAGGTTATATTCAGCAATAATGGGTTTACCCCGTTCCTTCATGGCTTTTAGAAGAAGGTAATCGTTTTGATTTAAACCTCCATAGATTTTTTGGCCAAGAGTAGCCTCCCTATTGCTAGCCCAATTCTCAGAATATACCCCATAGCAATCGATATAGTATAGCAGATCAATACTATCAGCAAGATGTTCAATCTGGGAAATGTGAATGCTTCGAAAATCAAACGATCCCGTTGCAGGATCGATCGGATAGAATCCGTAGTAATCTTTAGTAAAATTATATTTACTACTATCTGGCTTTACAATGCGAAGAGTGTTAATTATCCAAAAAAAAGATTTATGTTCGGTGTAATCTCTTTTAGATACTGTTTTGTCAAGCACGTATATACTTGAAACTATCTTAGGTAATTGTTCCCATTTCAGGTATAAAATATAAAAGGAAACACCTATTAACAGTAGCACTCCAATAGTAACAAGAATGATCTTTTTCATTCTAATTATTAACCATAAAATATACTTCTAAACTATTTTATGTCAGCGTTCACGTGAACAAAAATGGTCACATTTAAAACTGATTCAAAAAATGTTTAAATAGAGTACAATTTACAAATATTTCAGAGATTACTTACTTTGGGTGGACTTTACCTTAATTGCATTAAGTGTTTCGAAAAGTTGGTCGATACTCGCTACTGGTTTAAAGCAACTTTTGCCATGACAAACAAAAATTTTATTTTTTGAAACAAAATGCTCTGGTTTAAGAACCGGTAACATTCCCGATGCAGTAGCGCAAGCAAAAATCATAGTTGGAAAATAGAATGAATTAATTCTAGCCAGATTTTCCGCGTCAAGTTCATTCGCAACTGCAACAACCACCGGTTTAAAAAGATGCCTTAAGTACAGTCGTGCCCAGTTTGAAGTATAGGGCCCAGCACCAGAAAGTTGCATTTTGAGGTTGTAAACCATTTGACGCGACATTTGGCAATAGCGCTCGTCTTGAAAATACTGTCCAATGGCTAGAAGCACATGCCCCAAGGTTGATGCTGCAGCAGGCATAACGCCATCAGTAAGTTCCATTTTACGTGTCACCACTTCGGGAAAATCTTTGGATGAATAGTAAAACATCCCACTTTTCTCGTCATAAAACTGCTCAATTGCATTTTCGACCAACTTTTTAGCTTGCAACAACCAATATTCATTCAAGGTTGTCTGGTATAAAGAGATATAGCCATCAGCAACAAATGCGTAGTCATCGAGAAACGAAACTTCCGAAGCACGTCCGGAAGTATAGCATCGAACCAACTTTCCCTCCTTCGCGTGAAGAAAATCTTCTACGAAATGTGCATTACTCTCGGCAAGGCACTTCAATTCTGAGTCGTTTAGGTATCTCGATACCTCCGAAAGAGCTTTAACCATCAACCCGTTCCAGCTGGCAATTTGCTTAATATCCAAAGATGGTTTTTTTCTCAAACTTCTTTTTTGAAATAACTTTTGAAGCAGCAATTTCAACCGATCCTGTTCTTCGGGTAAAAGTTGGGAGTTATGAAAATTTTCATTCCTTACCAAAACGCAACCATCCTTTAATTGTTCGCTTTTTTTTAGGAGCAACATCTGATGAAGAATAGGATAATCGTCGCCTGCTAACTCCTTTACTTCATCTTCATTCCAGAGATAAAATTTTCCTTCTGAACCATCGCTATCGGCATCGATAGAGCTATAAAACCCACCATTATCGGTCAATAAGTCACGAATAACAAATTGCAAAATTTCCTTGGCAACGCGAGCAAAATCATCGAAACCATAGTAAACAAATGCCTTAGCATAAACAATTGCCAGTTGAGCGTTGTCGTAAAGCATCTTTTCAAAATGGGGAACCACCCATTCCTTGTCAACAGAATAGCGAAAAAAACCACCTCCAAGATGGTCGTATATACCACCATTGGCAAGTTTTTTCAATGTCAGGAACAGATTGCTCCTAACAATTTCATCACCCGAAAGCCAAGCATAGTCAAGTAGAAATTCTAATGCAGGGGGCATTGGAAATTTTGGTGCAGCTCCCCAGCCACCATTTACCTTGTCGAATTTGCGCTTCCAGGGCTCCACCACCAAGCGTAAATCTCGTAATGAAAATTCTGAGGCATCGGAGCGCTCCTTTATAATCTCTGTATTGGTAACGCCTTGCCTCAGCTCAAGTGCTGCTTTCAGAACCTTCTCCCTGTCATTATTCCAAGTAGCAACCAATCCTTTAAGGATTTCAGCCCAATGGCTTGGTGGAAAGTAGGTACCACCATATATGGGACTTTTATCGGGCAAAGTAAAACAATTAAGTGGCCATCCACCGCTACCCGTAATAAGTTGAACAGCGCCCATATATACCTGGTCCACATCGGGCCTTTCCTCTCTATCAACTTTTATACAAACGAAATTTTCGTTCATAATTGCAGCAATCTCTTCATTCTCGAACGACTCCTTCTCCATTACATGACACCAGTGACACGCAGAATACCCAATACTCACCAGCACAAGTTTATCCTCCGCCCTTGCTTTTGCGAAAGCTTCATCGCACCAGGGATACCAGTGGACTGGATTGTGAGCATGTTGAAGAAGATACGGACTAGTTTCCTGAATTAGCTTATTTGGCATGAATCAATTGATTGAAAAGAGAAACAACAACAATAACAGAAACCCCACTTGTTTGTTAACTATAAAAGCAGAGAATATAAAATTTTCAATTATTGGTGTATTTTAATTCATGTCCATAAAGTTGACAGAAATAGCCGATTTTATAAAGGCTAAAGATGAAAATAGAGGGGTGACCGCCCACCAAATTTTTACGGAGAACCCGTAATGCAATCTTATAAAAAGCAACCACAAACAATCTTGCATGGAATCGTTGAATCAGGACAAACGCCTCAAGTAACGCAACATTGTTGATATTTACCCGAGGCGAATTTGATCGATAGAGCCGAAATAAGTTACGAACGGCTTCATCCGATTTAGCCAAAAAATCCAAAGCCGACTCTAAGCCATCGTGAAATACAGGATTATCGATATGAAGAATTGGAATTCTGAGCTTTGCTAGCTCAAACCCGAAGAGGGTATCTTCATGTCCATAACCTATAATAGAATTGGAAAATTTAATTTTGAGAAAAAGTGTTCTGCTAATGCAAAAATTTGCAGTCATAAAAGATGCATAAGGTTTTTCACGTCGCATCTTCAGGCTGATTGCTTCCCTTTTATGCCCATATTTCCAACGTAAATACATACTCTTATCAAAAGGAACTTCATCTCGGTATTTAATGCCTCCCACCGTAACATGTTTTTTGGAAGCAACATTAATGTAACGTTCAATAAACAAATCATCAGGCAAGGCAACATCGCAATCCAAAAATAGCAGTTGATCATAAACCGCCTCGTTGGCTAAAATATTACGAATTGCTGATCGACCAACATTTTTTTCCAACTCCACATACCTTACCTGAGGCAGTTGCTGAAGAACCCTGTTTGCCTCTCGAATAGACATTTCAGAACCATCGTCCACTAACACAATCTCAAAAGGAATGTCACAAGTCCTAAGTTGGCTCAGGAGGTTACCAACAAGATCTACAACAACACGCTGATAAACAGGAATTAAGACAGAAATCATTAATAAAATATTATTTAAGAGCCTAAATATTTAAAAATTTTAACAATAAACCAAAAACTATTTACGAATGGTATTGTAAATTTGCCCAATGTATTTCAACACCACAAAAAAAAGGATGATGAAGAAACTACTAATTTTTGTTTTAGCAAGCTTTATATCGGCTGGTGCCGTTGGTGCTAAAAAAGATGGATTTCAAATCAAGGTAAAAGTTGAAGGGTTGAAAGACACCACCCTACTTCTTGGTTACTATTATGGCGACAAGAAGTATGTTCTCGATACAACAAGGGTCGATAGCAAAGGGATGGGCGTTTTTGAAGCCGACACCTTGCTTAAAGGTGGAATATACATTGTCGTTCTTCCTGGAATGAACTATTTTGAAGTGCTGGTTTCTGGAAATCAACAATTTTCCGTTGAAACCCAAAAAGACGACATGCTCGACGCCATGAAATTTACCGGGTCAAAAGAAAATGAGGCCTTCCTAAAGTTTCAAAAGTTTAAACGCGATATGCAGGTCAAATCTGCAGCCATTCAGAATAATGCCAAATCGACCCAAAACAAGGATAGTCTGCAAATATTTCAAAATCAATTGATGGCAATTGATAGTGTAGGTAAGGCAGAGTTCAATAAAATTATTGCAAACAACCCCAATACATTTTTGGCCAACATTTTACGTGCCATTATGCCAGCTGAACAGCCGAATATTAGCATTCCAGAAGGCACTCCAAAAAGGGATAGCTTATTATGGGTGAAATCGTATCAGTATGGAAAAAACCACTTTTGGGATAACATTAACTTTTCAGACGATAGGTTATTGCGCACACCAATCATCGAAAATAAGATGAACGTGTTCTTTACCAAAATTTTATTGCAGATACCCGATTCTATTGATAAAGCAGCCGACAGCTTATTAGCCAAAATGAAGGAGAACAGCGAGTTTTACCAATATACTTTATCCTACCTGCTTAATCAGTTTCAAATCTCAAACATAATGGGCATGGATGCCGTGTTTGTCCATCTTGCAAAAAATTACTACCTCAACGGGAAAGCTCCCTGGGCCGATAAAAAGCTCCTTGGTAAAATTCAAGAGCTTGTGGATAAAACAGAGCCCAACTTGATTGGTAGAATTGCGCCAGAATTGATTATGGAAAACTCTGATGGAAGTGTTTCTTCATTGCACCATCTAAACGCCGCCTTCACGATAATGGTTTTTTGGGAGCCCGATTGTGGCCATTGCCAAAAGGTAATACCAGAGGTTTGGAGGCTTTATCAAAAGTATAAGTCCCAAAATGTTGATGTCTTTGCTGTTTACACGCAATATGATAAGAACAAATGGATAGATTACATTAACAAAAACAAGATATTTTGGACAAATGTTTGGGATTCGGAGTATAACTCCAACTTCAGAAACCTCTACAACATATATTCTACACCCACAATATACCTCCTCGACAAAGACAAGAAGATAATTGCCAAACGAATTGGTGCTGAGAGTTTGGACGATCTTATTGGAAAGTTGATAGACGGAACAATTAAAGAATAAGAATTAATATTACCGATAAGTATAAGGGGATTTGAAAGAATCCCCTTTTTTAATCGTTATTGATGAAAATGGTAAATCAGTAGCCACTATATAGTTAAAAAACCGGTGTAAATACCAATTCTATGAGATCCCAACAAAAAAGGTTGTCGCAGAATTGTTCACACCTTGAATTAAATTTTTGATTGGGATTAGACTAATACCTCGATTATCAAACGTCAATATTTGAAATAATCACGTAGTAGATATCAAAAATTCGAGTATTCGCAGGAAAAACAGCCTTCTAATTAAATGAATATATACGGAATTCAAGAAAATATTCAGTTACAATCTATTTTTTCTTGAATATAGGAATTGTACACTATCAGCAAAATCAGATGACCTTAGAATATGTTACGTATTCATTTTTAGCTTTTTATCAAAATATAATTTGGCTGAAAAATAGACTGAAGAAAAGATTAGGTCCTTCAAACTAGAGATACTGGTAATTATTTTTCTCTTTTGACGTTTTAATGATAATATATTCATTATATTTAAACACTTTGAAATAAATCTGGAGACCTTTAAAATCTTTTAAAGAACGTCGCAAAACAACGAAAAAATGGAAAATAAAAAGATACTGGTTGCCGAAGACGAAGAGGCCAACTTCCTATATTTAAAGGAAGTTCTTGACGAGTTTGATGTGGATATTATCTGGGCAAAGAACGGCAAAGAAACAGTTGAATTTACAAGAATTCACAAACCAGTTCTTTTGCTTTTGGATATTAAAATGCCCATCATGAATGGATTGGAGGCACTCCAAATTCTAAGATCCGAGTTCCCCGACATGCCTGTAATTGCTCAAACTGCCTATGCCATGGATGAGGAAAGAATCAAATGCCTTGAAGCAGGATGTAACGATTACCTTGCAAAGCCCATTCTTCCAGATCAAATTATTCAAATGGTTTCTAAATATCTGAAAAAATAATCTGAGCCACTGATGGCCATTGCTGTCAATCAATCCACTTAAGCGGAACAAATCTAGCAATCAAGCAGAATGGCAAACGCTTCTTTACGTCACGGCCTTCCGATTTGGGTAGCGATTTTTATATTTCAACTGGTTGCTGTTTCAGGCTTTTCCCAAAAAAGTCCGAACAAGGCAGTGGATCGTGGAATTCCCCACTCCAAACAAGTTCTAGATTCCATCGTCATTCTCAACAAGCAAGTTCTATATTTCGAAAAAAAGGGGGACTCACGAAATAAAATACTTGCACTACTGCAATGCAGCAATCTATACACCAAAACTAACCAACTCGACCAAGCACTGATATTCTCCAACAGTGCACTTATGGAATCACAGGAGTCAAATGATGATTATGGGAAAATGCGCTCCCTAATAGAGATGGGTAACTGCTACTACAATCTCAATTTTAAGGCAGAAGCGTTAGAATCATTTTTACAGGCATTCCAGCTAAGCAAAGAACTCAAGATTACCGATGCAACCTCATACTTAATAGCTCAGCTTGGTAAAGTTGAGTTAGAACTTGGCAGTTTTGTCAATGCCATGGATTATGCTCAACAAGCCATAGAATACTTTACTAAAAAAAATAATCTTGAAGGCCAAGCAACTGCCCATATGTTGCTCGGTAGTATTCACACCAAATTGGGAAATTTTGACCTAGCAGACAGCTATCTTAGTAAAGCAATTTTTCTTCTACAACGGCTAAATAGCCAAGCCTTACTTTCGCAAGCATATGTTAAATTTGGCCAACTAAGAATTGCCCAAAAAAAGAATAACGAGGCATTATCCTACCTCTCACAAGCTGCTAAAATATATGAAAAAGATAGCTGCTCCAACCAAAATTATGCGCAAGTACTTCGATACTATGCCGTTGCACTATCAGCAAATGGAATGAAACAAGAGGCCATCTCTATGGCAAACAAATCACTGGCCATTTTAAAGAATACCACCAATAATTTGGAAATTGCCAAAACGTGGTTAATTATTGGCGACATATACGCTAACGACAGTAAGTTGGTGGCAGCTCATGACGCCTATTCAACGGTTCTAAATATTGCCACCGCTGGTGAGCTAAAAGATGAAAAGCGATTGGCCTTTAAGGGTCTTGCTGACATATTGGAAAAGCAAGGAAAACCTGCAGAGGCATACTGGTTTCTTAAAAACTACAATAAAATAAACGATAGCATTCTTGGGCTCACACAATTAAGTAGAGTTACACAACTTGAAAATCAACTTATTACTCTTAAAAAAGATAAGGAGCTGGAGCAAAAGCACCTTCAAGTTCAACAACAAGATTTGGAGCTAACTCACCAAAGCAACAGAACCACCATACTAATTGCTCTACTACTACTCGCAACCGGTATAATATACCATGCCTATAGTCTTAATAAAAAGAAGAAAGAGGACAATGAAATTCTTCAAGATCAAAACGCCGAAATTGAGGCACAGGCAGATTCTCTATTGATGCAAAACAAATATGTAGAAAAGAGAAATAGAGATATGATAAGTAGCCTCGAGTATGGAGGTAGAATTCAGCGAGCCATAGTACCACCTATTCCCGATCTCAAAGGAATAATAAATTCTTTTGTTCTACATATTCCCAAGGATATTGTAAGTGGAGATTTTTATTGGTTTAAGCGCCGAGGAAACCTACTGTTTTTTGCTGTTGCCGATTGTACTGGTCATGGAGTTCCTGGAGCATTCATGAGCATTGTTGGCAACTTTGGTCTAAATAAAATTGTAAATGAGGAACAAATTACAAAACCCTCAGAAATTTTAACCTCACTCAACAGCCTATTCGTTAAAACCTTGGAGAGACGAGAACGGTATGATATTTTTGATGGTATGGATATTGGCCTCTGCCTACTGAACCTAGATACACTAGTGTTAAATTATTCTGGAGCGAATATCTCATTTCAGCTTACTCGAAATATTACCTTAGAAAACCCAATTCAAAATATGCCCACCATCCACTCCGATAAGTACAATCTATATATGCTGAAACCAAACAACCAACCTGTTGGGTCGGATGTTGAATCAAAACCATTCATCAATCACAAAATACAGCTATTACCAGGTGATACAATTTACATGTATTCCGATGGATATACCGACCAATTTGGTGGACCAAAACGTAGAAAATATCATACTCAGGAACTCAGAAGGAAAATACTCACCTTCCAGCATCGGACCATGCAAAATCAAAAAGAGATATTACTTAAGGAGTTTTACCGATGGAAAGGTGATAATGAGCAGATCGATGACATAACAATACTGGGCATTCGTATACCAAAGAATTACTCACTTTGAACCAACAACAAGTAATCCAACATTATCAAAAGAAGCATAAAAAATTTTACTGGATATAAATCTATTACAGTAAAAATCATACTAATCCACAGTGCAATCAATATATAGTACCGTTTTTTTGCTAGTCCTTGAACCAACTTGGTTTTCTGCTTCAATCGCCAAAAATACCTAGTCTGCACAAACAAATAAGGAACAAACGCAATAAATAACATAACCCGTCCAATTCGATAATTTACTAAATGGAATAGGGCTGCTATGGCAATAAGCCCAGCAGTCAGGTATATAAGATTTATGCTCCGTTGTTTATTCATCATGAAAAATTTTTCAAAAATACCATTTAATAGGGCGGTTCCACATTTTAAATGAACCAATTTTTTCTAAATCGGCTAATGAACATGAAATTCATATCTTTGCCAACAGGTGAATAAAATGAATTCTATGAACTCTACTTTGCGTATCGTAAGCATTGTCTTGATGGCCACGCTTGCCTCTTGCCAATCAACAAAGTTAACCAATCCGGATATTACTGAATTGGAACTCCAGCAGAGCATCCAATTTCTTGCATCCGATAGCCTCAAAGGGCGATTACCTGGCACCGTTGAAGATCGAATTGCCGCCAAGTATATTAAAGATAAGTTTAACAAGAATGGAATAAAACTACTTGGAGAACGTGGATACCAATTCTTCCAAATAATCAAAGAGCAACAACTTGGCACCAATAAAATTTATTTTGGTAATGAAAACCTATTCCAGCTGGGTAAGGACTTCACTCCTTTCCCTTTTTCAGCATCTGATTCGATAAGCGCACCGGTTGTATTTGTTGGATATGGTATTGAGTTAACAACAAAGAAAATTATGTGGCACGACTATGAACTTATCACGGCCAACAACAAGTGGGTTATGATATTGCGTGGCGTGCCCGGTAAAGATAGCCTTGGAAACCCCTTTGCCGACTATGCTGGCGATAGAATAAAAGCGCTAACGGCAAAAGATCAAGGTGCTGCCGGAATTATCTTCGTTTCAGGATCTAACTTCGATAAAGAAGATGCGCTTGTTGATCCGCTTACCAAGGATTATTCCATTGGAATCCCTGTAATTCAAATCACCAGAACATTGGCAGACAGAATTCTTTCCAAATCACAGCACACCATTGCACAGATTGAGAATATCACAGCACATCAAACCCAAGGCATGAGCTTTGAAACCGGTGTTGAAATCAGTGTACTTACTGCCATTCATAGCAAACAGGAAAAGACACAAAATGTGATTGCCGAAATTATTGGTTCCGATTCCACCCTAAAGCATCAGTATGTAATAATTGGTGCACACTACGACCACCTTGGCATGGGTGGACCCGGTTCCTCGAGCCGACGACCAGATACCATAGCCGTGCACAACGGAGCCGACGACAATGCCTCAGGTGTAGCAGCCTTATTAGAAATTGCTGAAAAGATGGCAACTCACAGAGATAGCATAAAACGTTCCGTTATTTTCATTGCCTTTGGTGGTGAGGAGATGGGACTGCTCGGTTCTAAAGAGTTTGTAAATGATCCCCCCATTAACCTTAAACAAGTGCAAGCCATGATCAACATCGATATGGTGGGTCGACTTAACAAAAAAAGTGATCTTCAGGTAAGCGGTGTTGGAACATCAGATTTTGGCGGTCAACTGCTTACAAGTATTCCTGACCCCGACAGTTTAAACATAATTACCAGCCCAGAGGGTTACGGTCCTTCTGACCACGCTTCCTTCTATGGAAAAAATATTCCTGTTTACTTTTTTACCACAGGTGCACACATGGATTACCATACCCCATTCGATGATGCGGATAAAATCAACTATATCGGTTTAAAAAAGTCAGCCGACTACATTTACCAACTTGCCATAACACTTGCTAATAAGAGCCAGAAATTAACATTTAAAGAGGCTGGTCCAAAAAGTGGTGGAGACTACAGCAGAGGAAAACGCTTTAAAGTTACCCTTGGCATTATGCCCGATATTTCAGGTCAATCGAACGATGGACTGCGTGCCGATTTTGTTACCAACGGAAAGCCTGCATACCGAGGTGGAATGCAAAATGGAGATGTTATTACCGCCATTGATGGTAAAGAGGTAAAAAACATCCAGGATTACATGGCTCGGCTAATGACACTAAAGGAGGGCCAAACCATTTCAGTGGAGGTGAGAAGAAACAACGAGCAAAAAATACTTATAATTAAGCTATAAGATGAAGAGAAAGTTATATTTCTGGATTATTGCAGTATTACTTACGCTTATTGCCGCAGTATACCAAAGGGTTACAGGACCAACATACCCAAAAAAAATTAAGATCACTCTTAATGCTCATGAAATTAAAGGGATGCTACCGAGAAGTGGTACCACGGGTGCTAACACTCAGATAGAACTTGGCAACGTACCCGAAAACATTACTGCTACCCTGTTTTACAAACGATTTCCAACCAACGATATTTACATCTCCGAACCCTTTGAAAAAAAAGGATCCAATATTGTTGCCTTTTTACCTTCTCAGCTGGCTGCTGGTAAGTTAGCCTACTATATTCAACTGGATGATGGGAAAAATCCAATTAATATCTTTGACAGACAACCAGTTGTGATTCGTTTTAAAGGAGATGTTCCTACTATTGTACTCATTCCACACATCTTTTTCATATTTTTCGCCATGCTCCTGTCGACCCTCGCGGGCATCTTTGCGCTCGGAAAAGTAGAATCATACAAATTTTGGAGTTGGATGGCACTATCTTTTCTATTTCTCGGGGGCATGATTTTCGGTCCAATTGTTCAATTTTATGCATTTGGCGAGGCATGGACAGGATTTCCCATTGGCTACGATCTTACCGATAATAAAACACTTATTGCATTTTTAGCTTGGTTAGTTGCACTTCTGCTGAATTGGAAAAAAGAACGTCCAATATTAATTGTTGGTGCAGCTGCTGTTCTACTGATAATATTTTCCATCCCTCATAGTGTCATGGGCTCCCAACTCAATTATGATAGTGGTAAAATTGTAACAGGTCTAATAAGTGTTTTACATATTCTATAGTCCCAATAATCACACAGAAACAAAAAAGGAGCAAAACAATTGCTCCTTTTTCTATAATTTAATATATCAACATTATATATCAAAGCGAAATCCTGCCTTAAACCACCGTCCAGGTTGCACAACGCTGCCAATATCAACATAGCTGCGGTTAAAAATATTTGAGGCTTCGCCAAAGAAATTCCAACTACCAACAACATAAAAAATGCCCAAATCACATATAGTGAATGGGGTGTAATTTATTTCATTACTGCTTGCATCGGTATAGTTTCCCGCTCTATCGCGATAGCTTATGGTGAAAGCAAACCCTACCTCACGGTAAAGCGTTGACGTAACACTAGCAACAAACTTTTGTCTAAGATAATCCAGGGAATAGGCAGAAATTAACCCTGAAGAGTTCTTCTCATTTTTGTAAAAACTATACGAAACTACAACTTTAGTGCTATTAGGTTTTTGGCCAAAATAGTCTCCCAACAAATAGGTTACAGCCGTTTCAAAACCATTGGTATTCACCTTGGTCAGGTTTCTGGTGGTGTATTTTATGTCGGTTGAATCCTTAATCCAGTCGATAATATCGCGTCCCTCCCTTCTAACAACCGACAGTTGAAATGCCAACTTGGAGTAATTGGCCTTTACACCCAACTCATAGCTAAGTGCATGTTCAGGCCTAAGGCCTGGATTTCCTTGGTTTTGAGGTCCAGAATAGTATAGATCGGTAAAGGTTGGCAATCTCAAGCTCTGGTTTATTGAACTATATAGGCGATAATTGTGACTAACTAAATAGCTGGCATCGATACCAAGCGTTTTATCCCATCCAAAGTCTGAATTCCAAAGCGCCATAATGCCACCAGAAACAATCAAACTTCTCAAGTATAAGGTTTGCTCAATATTGAAATTAGCATTACGTCGACCCTTGTGACGAGTAAAGAAACCAGCTGGATCGCAGTGATCACTTAACGTATCAGCCATTAAAGTCCCAAGCACATTGCTGTAGATATGCTCATAGCGCAGCTCTGCACCTAACGAAGTTCGACTTATAAAAGTCCGAAAGCTACCCATTATTTTACCGCCAACAACATCGGTAAGGTGGTAATTATGATTTATATACCAAGCTGGAGGATTATTTCTAAACAGTTCAAACCTATCGTGGTGCCGCCGCCAATACACTTGCGGATCAATTTCAAATTTTCCAAAGGTAGACGAATGAGTAAAAGCGGCAAAACACGCCTTTGTACGTTCATATTGATTGGGATAGAGTGGTGTATAAAAACTATTGGCACCAAAACCCTTGTCAGAAAATCCAGCTTGAATAATTGATTTTCCGAGTAGGGAAGACAGTTGACCCTGATAAAAAATGCTGCGAGTATTAAAATCGGTATTATCAACGTAACCACCGGAGCGTGAATGGGCAATGGAAATAAAATTCTTAAAATTCTTCTTTTCCCAGCGAGATGAAACATAGCCAGAAAAGTAACCATATTGACCAGCATTAGCCCCCACCGTTGCTCCGGTGCCATCTCGTTCGCCGGTAATTATATTTATAGCTCCGCTAAAGGCATTTGGACCATAAATTCTTGTTCCTGGCCCCTGAAGAATTTCGATCCGATCTACACTTTCAATATTAAGAGGAATATCCAAATTATGGTGTCCTGTTTGTGGATCGGCAATATTTACACCGTTGAGCAAAATCAACACCTGATCGAACGTGCCACCTCGTAGGCTTACGTCGGCTTGCACGCCAAGAACACCACGTGCCCTAACATCTGCGCCCAATACCTGCTCAAGCAAATCCTGGACTGAATGGATGGCCTGCTTGTCGATGTCATCCTTCTTAATGGTAATTACTATCCGCGAAAGCTCCGAGTAGACATTTTTTTTGCCAACCGCATTGACGACCACTTCATCCATATCCACATTTTTATTGACTGCAACGGTATCAGTTTGTGCAAAAGAGCACATTGGTAAGGCCAAAAGAGTATACACGGCCGATAGTCGTCCAATCTTAACCACTTTTTTTAAGCTATCAAATACCGCCCAACCTTTATTGGACCACCTTGAAAAGACAGCAGCAGGTCGCCTAAATGCATTTTTTTCTTTCATTGTTTAAGATTTTAGTTTAAAACAACGCAAAAGTAGCCTATTTTTATGAGCAGCAATTTGAATATGCTATAAGGCATTACCTCTGAGAATAGAGAATTTTTGCCGCTTAATGCAGCGATTGGTACCTACTAACGTATTTAGGAAAACAGATGGAAAGCACAGGAGTCGATAGAAATCTGCATCAGCACCTCATTGATAGGTGTCGTCAGGGCGACACCAGCGCACTGGAGGAAATTTACCGACTCTACTCAAAGGCGATGTATAACATAAGCCTTCGAATCTTAGGCACGGCGGCCGATGCCGAAGATGCAACGCAGGAAGCCTTTATAAAAGCTTTTCAAAAGATTGAAACGTTCGTTGAAAATTCGAGTTTTGGAGCTTGGTTAAAAAGCATAGTAATCAACACCTCGCTCGACATGCTGCGAAAAAGGAATAGGGGACCGCTTCTTTCCGAAGAAGTGCTAGCCTTTCAAGCAGACGAGGATCCTCGCGAAGAGGTGGAGAGAGAAGCGGAAATTGCACTCAACTATGAAAAGGTAATCAAAGCAATTAGTAACCTCCCTGAAGGTTATAAATTAGTGATCAACCTATACTTAGTAGAAGGCCTCGACCACGGAGAAGTTGGTGAAATATTGGGTATTTCAGAATCCACTTCACGGTCGCAGCTGGCGAGAGCAAAAAAGCGACTATTGGAAATTTTACAAAAGGGACATTAAACAATTAAGACATGGACAGCATTGATAGTTTTATAAATCAGAATCGTCACCTATTCGACGATGCCGACCCTCCGGAAGGCCATGAAATGCGATTTCATAAAAAGATAGGGCTTATGGCCCCACCAAGACGCAGATATTTAAACATTTGGGTAAACATGGCAGCATCCATTGCAATTATACTCTCAGTAGGTTTTTGGATGGCATCAATTACAAAATACCCCGCGTTAAGACAGATGTTTTCGCAAACAAACCCAGAGTTACAGGAGGTGAATATCTACTACCAGGGAGAGGTTATTTCAAAGATTAAAATGTTTGAAACAAGCAAAAAAGCATATCCCGGAATTGGAAAAGAGATACATAGTGAAATAAATGAGATAGAGCAAAGCAGACAGTCACTGTTGGAAAACTATCATTCCAACCCCGGCAATGAGAGAATTTTAAATGAAATTGTTAATAGCTATCGTCTTCAAATTGAAGTGCTTAATCAGGCCATCAACCTGCTACACCAAACAAAGAACGATTATAAAAATTCGAGCCATGAAAGCAAGGTATAGGAAAAGTGCAAGTTACATTACAGTACTGCTGTTGGCCAGCCTTATTACAACAACGCTGGTTGGTAAACCGAGCGAAAAATTTACCAAATCGGTGAGCAAAACCTTTCCGGCAACGGAAAGCACTTACCTACGAGTTGACAACAAGTTTGGCTCAGTAGCAGTAACCAACTGGGACAGACCTGAAATTGCCATTGATGTGAGCATTGAAGTGCAAACTAGCAATAGGCAAGATGCCGAGTCAACCCTCAACAGCATAACTATACGATTAAACCAAATTCAAGATACTATAATCGCCACAACTATTTTCGACGAAAAATCGGAAAAAATAAAGGGCTTTTTCAGCACTGGAAAAAACGTTAAGGAGTTTAGCATCAACTACTCCATCAAACTACCCAAGTATGCTAACGTAATTATTTCACAGCGATTTGGAGATATTAGCATTGAAGAACTTTCCGGTTATGCAGCGCTGAGTGTAAAATATGGTAATCTTAAGGTTGGTCGTTTAACCAGAGGAAATATCTCACCGTTAAACAGTATTGATTTAGGATATTCTGAGGGTAATATCGACAACATTAATTGGGGAACATTTGAGCTCAAGTTTTCAAAGCTCAATATCACCAATGCTAGAGCCATCGTCCTCATGAGCAAATACACCACCATCGATATCGAAAATGCATCCAGCATTGTTACCAAAAACAAATTCGACAACATAAAATTTGGCGACATAATAAACTTAGTTGGTGATGGCTCCTATACAGACTATAAAGTTTCGTCACTATCTGGAAAACTCTCCTTGGTGGGAAAATTTGGCGGGCTCAGGGTAGATGAGATTACCAGTTCCTTTAAGGAAATCAACGTTATCCTTGAACATGCAAGCGTTAGGCTTGGGATGCCTTCCGTATCGTATAAAATTAATGCCGATGCAAGCTTTGGTAGCATTAACCTGCCCAATAATGCCAATGTAAATAAGATAAGTAAAAATACGAGCACCCATGTCGATGGCGTGGTAGGTAGTAATGCAAAAGTTAGCCCAACCGTTAGGATTCAAACAAAATTTGGCGACATTAACCTCGATGATTAATACTCTGCTCAAATAGAAAAATAAGAGGGCATCATTTCGATGCCCTCTTTTTAAATTCTGAATCCTAGCGTTTCTCTACAGACCCTCAAAATCCTTATGAAAAACCTGGAAAGCGGCTTTACCATAGATCTTAACCGAATCGGGAGCATTACTACCCGACACAAACTTTTTGGCAAGGTTATCATACGAAACCACACTCCCATCCATGGCAAAGCCAAAACCATCATTATAGGTAAAGTAGGCCCAACCCGGTTGCACAGGACAAAGTAAATTCTTGCTGAATTTAAACTGACCATACGGAATGCCCAATTGCCCCAGCAATGTTGCAGCAATATCAATTTGTCCACCAGTTTTATCCACCACTCGGCTGGTTGTAAGCGCACCTCCCAGCCAAATCATCGGTATTCTAAACTTTTTAGGATCGTAAGAGGCAAGGTCAGCCGGAAGTCGATGCCCATGATCTGCAATAATAATAAACACCGTATTGTACCACCAAGGTTTTTTCTTTGCCTCCTCAAAAAACTTACCCAGCTGCATATCGGTATAGTAAACCGAATTTTCAAACTTTGAAGCCTCATCATCTCCTGAAATAACCTTTTTCATAGGCACCTCGTAAGGCTCATGACTGCTTAGCGTAAAACCTGAGTAAAAGAACGACCCCTTAGCCGTATCCATCATCTCCATCAGCTTGGGGAAAAAGTAGCCATCAGGAACGCCCCACTTAGAATTCTTCAACGAATCGGGAAAATCATCCTCGGTTACCAGCCGCTGATAACCCTCTGTAAGCAGGTAGGAGTGCATACTGGCAAAGTTGATATCGCCTCCATAAAGATAACCTGTATGATAACCCAAATCATCAAATATTTTAGCCAAGGAAGGTAAGCGCTGAATTTTGCTTGGAAACTTAATAACGGACGTTGTGGGTTGATCAGGGTATCCACTCACAATAGAAACAAGCCCCTTTTCGCTGCGCCACCCCGAGCTGTACATGTGAGAAAAAAGTATTCCCTCGCTTGCCAACCGGTTCAAGTTTGGCGTAATACCAGGAACGCCACCAAGCGGTTCAATTAAATTGGCAGTAAAGCTCTCCATAATAATTATCACAACGTTTGGACGCTGGCTTCTAATTACGGTATCGATTGTATTTGATGTGGTATATAGGTGGCTAAAAATCTTATCGGCATTAGCCTGAGGGAAAAAGTCGGGATAGGTTCGAATAGCTGTCGATTTGGAAAGAGTGTAAAAAACATTCCAAACCACATTTACCGCGCTCTTGTTTGCAAAATCGTTGGTGCTAAAGTAAACCGTTCCTGGATTCATGGGTGCAATCCCCACCCCACCACGAATGGGAAGAATCATTGAGCCCGTAAGCAGTATAAACCAAAAACTTGTCCAAATACCACCGGCGGGTGCATGATAAAGTGTTTTGCTTACATATCGAAAATAGCCCCAAACAAACGCACCCAAAAACAAAAGTGCTGCCAATACCCAAAGAATCTGCTGCCAAACAACCACCGAGGCCATGGCATCCTGTGGCGTTTTGAGGTAGAGAAATATGGTATTATCCATGCGAAAACCCCAGTTGCGGAATAGCTCAAGATCGGGTATGATTATTATGGTTGCGAGCGTAAGCAAACTGATGGATACGATGGCCATAACCAATGCAACAACCTTACCCTTTAAAAAGGCGGTAAGGGCAAGAACAATGCACGTTACTGCAAGCACGTATCCCAACAGCGATAAATCCATGTGCAAACCATGTAGAAAGATGCCGGCAACCATCGTAAAAGATGCATGCGAAAACTGCCCACTATTATAAACCACAAACAGTAAGCGTGCAAACAACATTAAAATCAACCACAAAATGGAATATCTAATTAGAAATGCCCCCCTGCTATAAAAAGCCCCCGATCTTCTTTTCATTTTACCTTTATATATAATCAATTAGAAACAATACCGCCAATACCATTGGCAACCAAACAACGAATTAACAAAAAATGTTAGAAATAGTAACCTTTTTAGTAAAGATTAACCTTTGCAACATAGCCATAATTAATACAATGCACGAATACAAGAGTCTGAATTTCACGCATAACATTAGCAGCAATGAAAACTATTAAAAAAAAGGAGCACATATCCCCTTGCTCCGCAACAATTTTTTCTACATTTGCAACCTCAAAAAGGAGAGTTGGCCGAGTGGTCGAAGGCGCACGCCTGGAAAGTGTGTAATCCTCAAAAGGGGTTCTAGGGTTCGAATCCCTAACTCTCCGCTGCTAGAAATTGCAAACAAAAACCTGTAAGTCAACACTTACAGGTTTTTTTATTTTGGTGAAAGAAGGCTATCAAAATAAAAATAACCTTTACTTCAGACCTAAGAAAGTGCTGAAAAATAAGCATAAATTGGTTTAAATTGTTTAATGAATTTATACCGGAATAAAGTTTATAAGAGAGATATTATCATGAAGTATAAAGAATTAGCGAAAACTGGAGAGGAATTATCGGTTGTGGGTTTAGGCTGCATGGGCATGAGCCATGCCTACGGGCAACCAAACGATACAGAGAGTATTGCAACCCTTGAATACGCGCTAGACCTTGGCATAAACTTTTGGGATACGGCCGATGTTTATGGCAGTGGCGCCAACGAAGAGCTGATATCCAAGGTTTTGGTACCAAACCGCGATAGGATATTTCTGGCCACAAAGTTTGGCTTTCGGGTAAAAGGCAGCACAGAAGGTGCCTTTACCGACAGAGATCCAACTCCAATGCTTTCCAAGGTTGAAATGGCTATGCCTGCGCGCTCAACTAAGGAACGAACAGATAACTTTCTGCGCAAATGGGTAAGGATTATGTTCTCACCTGAACGGGTGAGAATGCCTTTTTGCTTCTGAGTATAATTAGCTGCTATTTATTTCTTAACAATTGATATTTCATCACACAAATACCACCATCGACTGATATTGCATATATTACAAAAGATATTCTATGTTTACGCTGTACTACAATAGAAAATTGGCCCAAAACCAATCGCACGTAATAGCTCCTCCAAATTTTTCGAGAACACATCCAAGTGAAAAGAGAATTGAATATAAATAAGACCCTCTCCACACCAAAAAAGCAGACCTCGGCAGTTTCTTGTCGGGGTCTGTTTTTCCATGTAGTATTAAGTAAAGCAGCAGCCTTGGTACTACTTCACCTCCTCAAGTGTAATACCTGCCGTAATAAACTTATCCATGAGCAAATCGGGTGAAACAGGGCGACCATTCCGAATGAGCGCAGCAAAGATACGAGCCTCAAGAGCCACCTTCATATCGGCCTTGCGCACAATTTCCTGATCAAAAATCAGGCGTAAGTGTCCCCTCCTTCCCATCTTCAACCTCACCAAAAAATCGTCACCAGGCTTAAGCGACAACTTATACTCCAGCTCGGCACGTATCACCACGGCATCGATGCCATCGTTGTGCATTGTGGCAAAATCGAGTTCTACCGTATTAAGGAACTTATGCCTACAGTGCTCTAAGTAGTTCTGATACACCGCATTGTTCACAATACCCTGTATGTCGCACTCGTAGTCGCGAACCTGCATCTCCATCTCAAAATCAAACGCTTTCAACATCTCAATCTATTTTTCTGAAGAGTCCAATATACTACATTAATGCTTGTTTGGGCAAAGTTTTTGAAGCAAAGCAACACCAATACTCCGAAGGAATTTATTTTAAGCATCAAAGCAGAAATTTTTTCTCTGGCAAATTCTTGGTGCATTTGATGCCCTTTTCTAAGCCTCCACACAAAACACACGCAATGCGTCTTCCTCCAATAGCACCTAGTGCGGCAAAAAGCTGTAAACCAAAACCAGCAGCACCACAAGCGTAAAGGCAACATATAGGTAGTCCTTCTCATAGATAAAGGCAAATACGGAAAAGAGAACCCTGATAACGGGCGTAGCTATGAGCAGCAATACCCCGAGCTCCATTATGGAGACCGACCGGAGCGCGATGACACCGTTGAGCAAATCCCGGAAATCGGAAAAATTGAAGGGGTCGGCCTTGAAAATATGGTAGCTGGGAATCTCCATTCCGTGCCTTGCCAAGAAGAAGATGGCTCCAATAATAACCACGGCACCGGCAGCAATCACGCCAACACGGAGCAGGTTGCCCAGCGCAATTTCGATGCTCCTATCTAGATCGTTGGCTTTACCTTGTAGCTTACTCATTTCAGTCCGTTTTTAAGCATTTCGAAGGCCAGCACTAGGATAATTACTGTAAATACAACTTTCAGGGTTTTGGAGGACGCGGTGGTTAGCACCTTGGCTCCCAGAAAGGCACCGGTTAATACGCCCAGCATTACGGGCATTACAAGGGCAGCATGGATAAACCCATTTTTGAGGTATATGCCTGCACTTGCCGCTGCGGTTACCCCTATCATAAAGTTACTGGTGGTGGTGGATACCTTGAACGGTATCTTCATAATTCTATCCATGGCTATCACCTTTATGGCACCGCCGCCTATGCCCAGTAATCCCGACATTACACCGGCCAAGCTGGAAAGGCCAAACCCAAAAGGAACATTTCGCGCCGAGTAGCGCTCCATTCCGTTACCCGTGGGATACTCGCCATTTAACTTTAGTAGCTTGGCATACTTATCCTCTTCGGTATAGGTAACATTTCCCTTCCTTCTGAGAATGGATGAGAAAGCAGAGTATACAAGAATCCCGGCAAAAATAATTGAAATAGCGTTGGCGGAGAGTATACCTGCCAACAAGGCTCCAACAACCGCACCTATGGTGGTGGCCATCTCCAAAAACATGCCGATTCGGATGTTCGAGTAGCCCTCCTTAACGTAGGCAGATGCCGAACCTGAAGAGGTGGCAATAACCGAGATGAGCGATGCGCCTGCTGCAAAGTGAATATCCACCCCAAAAAGCACAGTAAGCATGGGAACCACCACCACTCCCCCGCCAAGACCGGTTAGCGAACCCAACAGCCCGGCAAAAAAGGAACCGATGTAGATCAGGAACGAAAAAAGTAGATTATCGAGATGTGGCATAGGCAGAGCGCATTACCAAAGATTTGGCAAATTTAAGAATAGTGGTTGGAATAAACCAGCGGTTGAGCTTGGTTAAACTTAATTTTTGGAGTGCTTGAATAAAAATCGGTAATCCCATCTCCGCAGGCGATAAACTTTTGTAGAAAACCTTTCTCAACCCTTCCTATACCTGGCCAAAACCTTACTGACATAAAACGCGAATATTTTAGTAACTTTAGAGAAATATAATATGGTGGGTAAAAAATAAGATTCAGAAGCTATTAACAACCCCATTGCCCAGAAAAAGCTGCCAGCAAAAGAAGAGCTGCTATGCCGCGAAGAGCATAGCAACAAAATGACATCACAATTAAAACTAAACTACAGCGTATGAAAATTGCATTTATAGCCACCTACCCTCCACGAGAATGCGGTATTGGCACCTTCACCAACAACCTCTTTAAGGCTATATTGAACAACGATAAAAGCAGAAAAAAGGGGAATGAGGGTTTCGTTGTTGCCATAAGCGACCACGATCTCACGTACGATTACCCTGAAGAGGTGAAGCTCGTAATACGGCAGGATAATCAAATAGACTACCTGGAGGCCGTAGAATACATCAATTTGAGTGGTGCCGATGTTTGTATCCTTCAGCATGAGTTTGGTATTTTTGGTGGTCAGGACGGAAAGTATGTGCTTCCCTTGCTACATAAGCTAAAAATACCGCTCATCGTCACTCTGCATACCATACTAAAAACTCCCTCCTTTAGCCAAAAAACCATTATGCAGGAGATATGCAAAATGGCTGACAAAGTAGTGGTCATGAGCCATAAGGCCATCGAATTTTTGGTGGAGATCTACAACGTGCCCAAGGAAAAAATTGCCCTATTCGAACATGGCGTTCCCGACATTCATTTTAGTCCGGAAAAGTGCCGCAAGGAGTTCAAACTCGAAAAAAAGAAGGTGCTGCTTACCTTTGGTTTTGTAGGTCGGAATAAAGGAATAGAAACAGTTATCAAAGCATTGCCGGCAATTGTTGAAAAACATCCCGAAGTGCTCTACATTATTTTGGGCAAAACCCATCCTAATGTAGTGCGCGAATCGGGTGAAGAATACCGAATTTACTTGATGCGTCTTGCAAAAAGCCTCCAGGTGGAAAAGAACGTGGTATTTCTCAACAAGTTTCTGGACGAGCAAGATTTGTTTAGGTACCTCTATGCCTGCGATATTTATATTACACCCTATTTAAATGAGGCTCAAATAACCAGCGGTACCCTCTCCTATGCAGTGGGAATTGGTGCAGGTGTGGTTTCTACACCCTACTGGCATGCCGCAGAGTTGTTGGCCGATGGAAGGGGACGACTCTTTGATTTTGGCGATTACAATGGCCTTTCAACAATATTAACTGAGCTCTTTGATAAGCCCAACGAATTAAAGGCGATGAAACAGAATGCCTACAAATATGGATTAGGCATTACCTGGCCAAAAACGGGAGAGAAATACCTGAAGGCTGCTGAAGATATCGTAAAAGATGAACCCAAGGTGGTTGAAAAAGCAGATGGTGAGCTGGATCTTTTGGTTTTACCCCCTTTCTCACTCAACCACATCAATCGGATGACAGACGATACCGGCATCATCCAGCATGCTCAATTTGGTATTCCTAATTTAAAGGAAGGCTACTGCATGGATGATAACGCCCGCGCTTTGCTGATGGTGATTATGGACTATCGGCAAATGAAAAAACAACGGGCGCTTGAGTTGTCAACCATCTATTTAAGCTACATCCATTACATGCAAAACCCCAATGGCACCTTCCGAAACTTTCTAAGCTTCAGCCGAAACTTTCTGGATGAGGTTGGTTCCGAAGATTCCTTTGGCCGTACCATTTGGGCCCTAGGTTTTTTGTTGGGCAATGCACCTAACAATGCCTTTTACCAGGCAGGACAGCAGATATTTTTTAATGCCGCACCCAATTTTGAAAAGCTAAAATCAATCCGAAGTATTGCCAACACTATCATTGGTATCTGCTACTATCTTAAAAGCGCCCCAGCCGATGAGAATATGATAGAGAAGTTGAGATATCTCGTCAACATACTGTTAAAGCATTATGACGAGAATAGCTCGCCCGACTGGCAATGGTTTGAACAGCTACTTTCGTATGATAATGGAATTTTGCCGTTGGCCCTTCTACATGCAGTGGAAATACTGAACGATGAAAAGATAAAAAAGACCGCTATCGAATCGATGAATTTCCTAACAAAAGTAACGTTGAAGGACAGCTACCTATCAATTGTAGGCAACGAAAACTGGTACCGAAAAGATGGCGAACGGTCTATCTTCTCACAGCAACCGGTTGATGCTATGGCAATGGTTTTAATGTTTCATCAGGCCTATCACATAACCATGGATAAGGAGTATATCAGTAAGCTGTATACTTGTTTCTTATGGTTTTTAGGCGAAAATGATTTAAAGGTGAACCTCTACGACTTTGAAACCAATGGTTGCTACGATGGTTTTGATAAAAATGGGGTTAACCGCAATCAGGGAGCCGAAAGCACGCTTGCCTACTTAATCTCTTATCTGGCTGTTTTACAGGCTCACGAAGAATTTAATAAGGAAGATTAAGCCTTCTCTGAGTTTTTCAGTTCGTTTAGCAGCTCCCTTAAGTTTACAGTGGCGTAGGTGGATGCATAATCGGACATGGCATAAGGTAAGATCAGGTTCTCGTTATGGATCATCGACCCACACGAATATACAACGTTAGGTACATAACCTTCTCGCTCCTCTGCATTGGCAGACAATAACGGATAACTTAACCTTCCTATTTCAATTTCAGGATTTTGAAGATCGAACAGAGATGCCCCTATGGCATACTCGCGCATGGGGCCAACGCCATGGGTAATTACCAGCCATCCCTCCTCCGTTTCGATGGGAGAACCACAGTTGCCGATTTGTACCAATTCCCAGGGGAATTTAGGCTGCTGTATTAGCTTTGCTTCACGCCAAATATTTATATTATCCGAAAAGGCAATGTAATTATTGAATCCATCGAGCCGGCAAAGCATGGCATACTTGCCGCTAATTTTTCGGGGAAACATGGCCATTCCCTTATTCTGAGCAATTTCACCATACACAGGCAAGCTTTTGAAATGGTAAAAATCGCTGGTGTCGAGTAGCTTTGGCAATATGGTGCTGCCATTGTATGCCGTGTAGGTGGCGTAGTATTTCGTTTCACCATTATCATCGGTAAACTTAACAAAACGGGCATCCTCAATTCCATTCTTTTCATTTATGGCAACCGGAAAAATCACCCTTTCCGAGATGTTGGTGTCTAGTGAAAACTGTATTTCGTAATGCGAGGAGGCCAGCCACATTATTTGGTTAATCAATATCTCCTTATCAGCAGCCAAATGAAGGCCACCTCTTACCTCTTCAACACATTTTCTGAGGTCTTCATAGGTAAATGTATCGCTTAGCTTATCGAGAATTAATTCGGGAGGCATAATAGAATGGAAATCCATCTCCTTCAGCTTGACGGTAAACGATTTTTTATTGTAGAAATGGCGTTGGATATTTTGAGCCTCCTCCAGCATTTTTCCAACCGGCTCAATGGTAAGATTGCTATTTATGTCTAAAATCCCAGTTCGGAATACGATTGACGAAATGTGTCCTTCTCCGGTAGCCCTTAAGCTTACTATTACCCTTTTTTCACCCGGATTTATCCCCGACTGATCGGGATGCTCAACTATGGAAGGATTAAAAAGGGCTGCGGAATCAACTGCATACTCCATGGTAAAGTAGGCACCAATTAGCAATTTCCGATTATAATCGAGCGAGTCAGGATTGGTCTTTATCTGTGCAAACAGATGGGCAATATTGCTAAAGTGCCTTTCAAAAATTGCATTAACATTACGATGTCGCAACGAATAATCTCTCATTACCCGACTTAAGCTCAACCGCGCTTCATTCTCCGTTAGGCCCACTACCGACCGTATAATACCTATTGCTCTTTCGTCGGTTGTATATAAAAAACGTGCGATTACTCTGGATGAATCTGGAAGAAACCTTATTTTATTCCTACTTACGGTAGTCTGCATAGTCCTTACTAATTTTCTCTAAAGGTAGTAGCATATAATGAATATGACCTATTTATTCGACTTATCTCGCCGAACTTTGGTAAGGAGATAGAATGCTAAAAATCAGTGGATACAACGAATTCCGGTAGAAATGATTGAAATGGCATTGGCGGAAAGTAATACCACAACCAAAGCACAAATATAGATTAAGAGCGAAAACCAAAGATTATTGAGGTGTGGCATTGGTTATTTTAATGAATCGTTGTCCCAATTTGCAGGATTATTTATAATGTAATCCGATATTTTCATATACGATTGTTCATCGCGAATAATGTGTTCGTGGTAATTACGTTGCCAAATTTTTTCGTCGAAACCCAATAAACCCAATTGTTTTGTAACCGATGATTTATATCCACGAACAATTGCACCAATTGTTTGCGATGGTGACCGTAGGGGCGTATCGCATACGCCCTGTTCATTGGGCGTTTCGCATTCCACCCGTTCATTGGGCGTTTCGCATTCCACCCGTTCATTGGGCGTTTCGCATTCCACCCGTTCATTGGGCGTTTCGCATTCCACCCGTTCATTGGTGTTATGGGGCGAATGCAATTCGCCCCTATCCAACAACCGGACAATTCCATGGATATGGTTTGGCATTATTACAAATTCACCCAATTCAACGTTGTTTCGTTTTTCGGTTGTTTTCATCCATTCGTTGTAGGCAATGTGCCCGCATTCGTTCAATATCATCCGCCCATTTTCGATTTTTCCAAACAAACATGCCCTATTTTGGCAGCACAGGGTAATAAAATACAATCCTGCCTGCGCATAATCGTATCCCTTAAGACGGATGCTACGGCGATGGTGTTTTGCAGGATTATAGGCCATTTTAAAATATTTTCTGGTATCGCAATTTCATCTACGGTTTAGCTTTCATTTTATCCAATATTGCTCCACCAAAATAGACCACAAGCAAATAGGGCGAAAGCATAACAAAAGCAAATATTGCCTTTACGGGCCAGCCAATCCCCACCGAGCTTTGGTAAAGCATTTTCACCTTGGCCAAATTTTCACCGGCAACATTTCTAAGACGCAAAGCCTCTGTCCAACCCTCAAAGTCATAGCCGTAATGAGAAAGTAGAATGGCATTGGATTCATCACCCCACCAGGAAAAAATAATAGCGAGCAGTGCCATTAGCAGTAATCCCAATAGAATATACTTCGTAAAAATTCCTTTTCTATTTCTGCGCTTGAGGCGAATTAGCAATAAAATTGGGGATAGGACAATCAAACCGAACAGGGTAAGATTAATGGCAATGACTAATGTTTCCATAATGGTTATAAAATAGCTATCCTTTTCTTGTAATAACTAAAACTAGTTGAATATAGTTTATAAAGGATTGCAGCTGTTTATCACTAATTCAATCTGATCAAAAAGCATTTTGAAATTGTTGAATTCATTTGTATTTAATGTTTGTACTATTTTCTCTGCAAAATTCGTTTTCGATTTATATTTAATTTCAAAAACTTCAGTATTTAAAATTTTGTCCCCTATAAGACTATGAGATTTTAAAATATTGTCGGAAAAATAGTGTTCTATTACAAAAAATCTATAAAGTAGATTACGATTATCAACAAATAATTCTCTTAATTTTGGAATTGGGAGAAGTATACCAAATACATTCGCCTTCTTGTGTTTCCTTTTGAGATTTGAAATTTTATATTCTTCAAATATTTTCTTATTTAGCCCTTTAAATTGCTCATTACCTTCTCTATCATTGTCGAATATTCCAATTATTATTTTTTCATTTGAAATTGACGACAAGAATTCAATAGCTCTTCTAACTTGCTCTGCATTACCTTCGCTTTCATTTTCATTTAAATAAATCCCAGAAGGAATAATGTCAAATGGGCAATCTCTATCAGTATTTAATTTACTCCATGCACAGTCTAATATCCATTTGTCCGTTTTTCCTTCAACTATCAAGACTGGTTTAGTACTTACATCTAATTTCCTTTTCAGATTATCTCTTTCGAAAACGGTTTGGCGGTATGTATCTATAAACTCTTTCTGAGCAGTAAGTATTCCTAATTCTTCATAAAGGTCAATTTTATTTTGATCCCTAAAAATATTATCAAAACTCTCAAAAATAGTCGCTCCAAGATTATTTTGATAAACTTTATATACTACTGGAATAACCTTTGTATTTATAGGAGGGTTAATAAATGCCAATGAATGACTTGTTAAAAATATTTGGTTTTCTACAGCATAATCGTTGAAATATAATCGAGCTAGCTTATCAGATAATCCAAATTCTAATGAGTTTTCTGGTTCATCTATTCCCCAAACAAAAAGTTTATTGCGATCGTTTTTATCTAACCATTTCAGTAATGGTGGAATATATTTACTTTTTATACCTTCCCCTCTATTAAGCAATGAGATGCTAAATTGTGATGGGTTTAATGGTTTATCACTATTTTTCCCTTTTATTTCATCATCAAGTTTCTGGAAATTTTCGTAAAGTGTATTAACTGATAATTTCTGCCAAAAATCGAAAAGTAAGGTAGGAAGTCCAAAACTTGTACCGATAGAAATTCCTGATGAATCTAAAATATCTTGGAGATCATTTGTTTTAATTTTTATACTTTCATTTAACCGAAGTATATCTGCTTCTGAAACTAATTCTTGCTCTCCAATTAAAGATAGAAGATATTGGATTACATCTTCTCCCTTTAAAGCAGGTATATAAATATATTTTATCTTATTTATTAAACGTGTAATTGCCGCCTTCTTTTTGTTTTCGTCTTTCGAAAATGATGGAAAATTTTCAGTTCTTCCTCCAAAACGATCAAATTGTCTTTCAAGAAATATTTGACCTGAGTCCTTTAAAATATTGTAAGTACTAGGTGGATTAATATAAAGTCTAATTTTAATTAATTGCTTTCCTTTGGAAGATCTAATAGCTTTTGCTCTTGCAATTTTATTGTAATCTTCGTCAAATTTTAATGGCTTTAGAAAGTCAGTCTGACTGTTAAAGAAAAGATTTAGAGCTTTAAGTATATTTGATTTTCCCACGTCGTTCGAACCGGAAAAAACATTTATCTCATGCGCATTTAAAGTCACATTCTCAATAGATCTAAATCCACTTATTTCTATTTTCTTTATTAGGTTATTCATTTCTTTAAATAGCTACTAACTCGTTTATAACCCCACCTTGAGTATGGTTATTCCTACCAAATTAGGTGTATAACCCGACCTTTTGGTGTAACTTACCACCATTAAAAGTAAAAATAACAATTTACATAACCACCAAATTATACATAAATTTCAATTTTTGTTGATAAATTAAGCTTCAGAGAAGAAGGGAGGCCACCAGACAAACATCGAAAACTATATGACAAAGAAGGGAGCCCACCGGACAGTCATCGAAGGGCATCGGGCAGAGAAGGGAGGTCACCGGACAGACATCGAAGGAGCGCCGGCAAAGAAAGAAGCCTTCCGGCAGACATCGAAGGAGATCTGGCAGAGAAGGGAGGTCACCGGACAGACATCGAAGAAGATCTGGCAAAGAAGGGAAGTCACCGGACAGACATCGAAGAAGATCTGGCAAAGAAGGGAAGTCACCGGACAGACATCGAAGAAGATCTGGCAGAGAAGGGAGACCACCGGACAAACATCGAAGAAGATCTGGCAAAGAAGGGAGGTCACCGGACAGACATCGAAGAAGATCTGGCAAAGAAGGGAGGTCACCGGACAGACATCGAAGAAGCGCCGGCAAAGAAAGAAACCTTCCGGCAGACATCGAAGGAGGTTTTGCATAAGCAAGCTGATCCTACCCATGAAAGAGATGGCCCAAGATGTTCTAAAATTTACAAATGACGAAGAGAGGACTCTAGCCGATGCCGCTATTCAGCAGTTCGGCTATTTCTTGTTTGAGATTTTTAAGGTCCTTGATTACGATTGCCCAGATAATATCTTCAAGCCAAGTTCGAACTTCCACTTCCATATATTTGGACTTTAGTTCGTTCAATTTCACCTTTCAAAAATTTGTTGCGGATGGCCTTTTGCTCGAGTAGGTCAATATGCCGCTTAAATATCTCCTCGAGCTGAAACTTAAGATTAAAGTATTTGTCAGTGTATGAAATGGGGTCATTATCATCAATATCAACCACCAAGTCTATATCGCTATCGGGACTGAACCTATCCGTAGTCACCGAACCAAAGGCAAACAGCGTCCTAACTTTGTTGGCCTCACAAAGTTGAATTATCTGCTTAATATTTTGGTCTATCACTGTCATACAGGTTCAAAGTTAGCGATTTTTTGTTGATAAATGGTATGACAGCCAACGAAGGAGGTTTTGCAAAAGCCATCCTCTCCTCCCATGACAAAGAAGCTGTAGATGTTGTATATTTAGCAAAAGTTTAAGGCAAGGGTTGGCCACGCAAGGTATAGGGCACCTCTCCAGCTAAGTAGGCGCTGTATGGCACAAGGGTGGCAACCCGTTACCATTTAAAAATCAGTATTGCCATGAAATACATTGGAGCACACGTAAGCGCTTCGGGTGGTGTGGAGAATGCACCACGCAATGCCGCAGCCATTGGGGCAAAGGCCTTCGCCCTATTCACCAAAAATCAACGTCAGTGGAAATCGGCACCGCTAACGCAGACCAGCATCGACAACTTTAAGACGGCGTGCAAGGAGCTGGGATTTAAGCCCGAGCACATCCTGCCGCACGACAGCTACCTCATAAATTTGGGCCATCCCGAGAAGGAGGCGCTGGAGAAGTCTCGGGAAGCCTTCCTCGACGAGATGCAGCGGTGCGAGCAGCTGGGTCTCGACCGATTAAACTTTCACCCCGGCAGCCACCTCAACCAAATAAGCATGGAGGCGTGCCTCGATTTGGTGGCCGAATCTATCAACATTACCCTTTCCAAAACCAAGGGGGTGATTGCCGTAATTGAGAACACCGCCGGGCAGGGCACCAACGTGGGCCACGCCTTTGAGCAGCTCCGCCACATTATCGATAAGGTGGAGGACAAAACCCGCGTTGGCGTGTGCATCGATACCTGCCACGCCTTCACCGCTGGATACAACCTCAAGGAGCTAGGTGAGTTCAACGAGGTTTTTCAGCGGTTCGACGAAACCGTTGGATTTAAATACCTAAAGGGAATGCACATCAACGATAGCAAAAAGGAGTTCGCCTCCCGGGTCGATCGGCACGATAGCATCGGCAAGGGATTTTTGGGCATCGACACCTTTAAGTATATTATGAAGGATTCGCGGTTCGACAACATTCCGCTCATTCTGGAAACGCCCGACGAAACCATTTGGCAGGAGGAAATTGCCATGCTCTACGCCATGCAAGCAAAGTAAAACCTAATCTATAAAGCCATGAAAAGGGTTCTTCTATTCGCATTTGCCATAGCCACGGCAACCATTTTGCCAGCACAGGAAAAGTGGGCCATTGCCATTCACGGTGGTGCCGGCAACATCATCCCCGAGCAGCTAGGCGCCGACTCGCTGGTCTACAAGGCTGCGCTGGATTCGGCCCTATCCATTGGTACTGATATTCTATCGAAAGGTGGAACCAGCCTCGATGCAGTGGAGCAGGTGGTAATTTATCTTGAGAATAATCCGCACTTTAACGCGGGCAAGGGTGCCGTATTCACCTCAGCAGGTAAGAATGAGCTCGACGCCTGCATCATGGATGGAAAAACACTGGAATCGGGTGCCGTGGCCGGTATAGGCGATATTAAGAATCCCATTAAAGCCGCCAGAGCAGTAATGGAGAAGTCAGGCGCCGTGCTGCTTGCCGGCGCAGGAGCCTCCAACTTTGCTCGTGCCAACGGCATTGAGATGGTGGACTCCTCCTACTTCTTCACCGAAAGAAGCTGGCAAAGCTACCTGAAGGCCAAGCAAATTCCTCCAACGGAAAAACACGGAACAGTAGGCTGCGTGGCCCTCGACATGAACGGTAATTTAGCGGCCGCAACCTCCACTGGTGGCATGACCATGAAGTTACCCGGAAGAATTGGTGACTCCCCCATAGTTGGCGCCGGAACCTACGCAAACAACAACGCCTGCGCCATTTCGTGCACTGGTCATGGGGAGTTCTTTATTCGCTACACCGTTGCCCGAAGCATTGCGGCAATGGTGGAATATCGCGATGTGGATTTGAAGGATGCCGTTGCGCAAATGGTATGGAAAACACTAAAACCCATAGGTGCCGAAGGCGGCGTAATTGCCCTCGATAGAAAAGGAAATATCGTAACCGACTTCAACACCCCGGGGATGTTTCGTGGATTTGCCTCCTCCTCCGGGAAAAAGATGGTTGGGCTCTTTGGTCGATAGCCATAGGCATAGACAATATGTTACCATAACCATGATTTAAAGCAAACTATAATTAGTTCTAAAAAAGCCCTCCCTAAATTTGGTGGGGGCCAATTTTTCCATAACTTTGCGTAAACATTGAGTAATGGTTCTATTGCTGCTTAGCATACTATCATCAACCACAATTCTGGTGATTTTCAAGCTTTCGGAGAAGCTTCAAGTAAAAAGTCTCCCCATTATTGCCCTCAACTACGCCGTAGCAACATTGCTCGGTTTTTTTTTGGCCGATAAGTCGCAAGTTTCACTTCAATCTGCTGGATACGAATGGATTGCCTTTGCACTGGGATTAGGCGTCCTCTTTATTGGCCTCTTTTTTATAGTGGCCCAAAGCACACAGCTGGCGGGCATTGCTCCCACCACCATTGCAACGAAGATGTCGGTCATTTTTCCCATCCTGCTATCGCTCGCCATTGAACCCAACGATAAGCTAACCCCGATAAAGCTATCGGGGTTTATTTTGGCCATTACCGCCCTACTCCTGAGCAGCTACCCGTCCAAAAAGGAAAAGAGCAACCGGAAGCTGTGGTTTCCCATCATCCTCTTCTTTGGCATGGGACTAATTGACTCGCTCATGAAGTTCTCCCAAGCAAAGTTCGTAAGCGATGAGCTCAAGCCCATCTTCCTAACCCTTCTCTTTGGAACAGCTTGTACCATTGGTTTTATCCTAGTGCTTCGCAGTAGAGAGAACCGTCGTGGGTTCCTAGAGTTAAAAACACTCGGCTTAGGATTGGCCTTAGGTGCAGCGAATTTTGGTTCAGCCTACTTTTTTATAGGTATGCTCAACTACTCCGCAAAGTATGGGTTTCTCGATAGCTCCACGCTCATCGGCGTAAACAACATTGGCATTGTGCTATGCAGCTCAGCCATTGGAGCCTTCATATTCAAGGAGAAGTATTCCAAGCTCAACATTGGAGGAATACTCCTTGCGGTAATTGCCCTCTATCTCCTTACCTACCTTGTGTCATGAGCAACGACACCTATAAAACCATAGCTGCCGCCACCGAACCGGAAGGAAACTTTCGCGATAGAGGAAGTAAATTCATTGGTCTGCTCTTTCCCATTAAAAATGAGGATGAGGCAAAAAACATTTTGCATACAGTTAAAAAGCAGTACTACGACGCCACGCATCACTGCTACGCATACCGTTTTGGACCAAAAGGTGAAAATTACCGTGCCAACGACGATGGTGAGCCATCCGGTTCATCGGGCAAGCCCATTCTCAACCAGCTGCTATCTGCTGAAATCACCAATGTGTTAGCCGTGGTTATCCGATACTACGGTGGAACCAAGCTGGGCATTCCGGGGTTAATTAATGCCTACAAGGAGGCAACTCGGCAAGCCATTAGTGAAGCAGAAATTGTTGAGAAAACGATAAATGACCGGTTTGAGGTGAAGTTTGAATACGTTGCCATGAACGACGTAATGAAGGCGGTAAAGGAGCTATCGCCCACCATTGTAAGCCAAAATATGGGGCTAAGCTGCCAAATGGTGTTGGAGATAAGGCAGAGCTTATCGGCCCAGCTGGAGGAGAAACTTTCCGGAAAAGAGATGATAACCATTGCATTAGTGGAATAGAGTAATTACCCTAATACGTTCAAAAATGAAAAGTAAGAGCCTGGTTTCAATCACCGATTTCACCAAGGAGGAGTATATAAAAATCCTCGACTTGGCTGAAGAATTTGAAAAGAACCCCAACCAAAAACTGCTGGACGGTTTTGTGGTGGCAACCCTATTTTTTGAGCCCTCTACCCGAACACGCCTAAGCTTCGAAAGTGCAGTAAACAGGCTTGGTGGTAGGGTAATAGGATTTACGGAGGCAGCAACCTCCAGCGTATCGAAGGGAGAAACGCTAAAGGATACGATCATGACGGTGGCCAACTACTCCGATCTTATCGTGATGCGCAACCCCATAGAAGGTAGTGCAAGGTTTGCCAGCGAAGTTTCAAAAGTTCCCATTATCAATGCAGGCGATGGAGCCAACCAGCACCCCACCCAAACGTTGCTCGACCTCTACTCCATCAGGAAAACTCAGGGTACGCTCAACAACCTTAACATAGTAATGGTAGGCGATTTAAAATACGGCCGCACGGTTCACTCCCTGCTCATGGCCCTCACTCACTTCAATCCCACCTTTACGTTTATTTCACCTGCTGAGCTTAAAATGCCGATGGAATACAAGCTCAACCTCGACAAGTTGGGCATTAAGTACAACGAACGGACCGACCTTGCGGAATACATCAAGAATGCCGATATCGTTTACATGACCCGTGTTCAAAAGGAGCGCTTCTCCGACCCCATTGAGTATGAAAAGGTAAAAAATGCCTATATTCTCAAGAACAAAATGCTGGAAGGATCGAAGGATAACATGCGCGTACTGCATCCGCTACCTAGGGTAAATGAGATTAACGAGGACGTTGACCCCAACCCAAAGGCCTACTACTTTACCCAAGCGCTGAATGGGGTTTACACCCGAATGGCCATTATATGCTACATTCTGGGACTTAAAAAATAATTCACTTCGAAGCAAATTATACTGCCATGAAACAACAAAAACAATTAAGCGTTAGCGCAATCGAAAACGGAACGGTTATAGACCATATACCAGCCCAGAGTTTATTCAACGTAATAAATATTCTCGGGCTCGACCACTGCAGCAACCAGATAACTTTTGGCACCAACCTCGATAGCAAGCTACTTGGAAAAAAGGCCATTGTAAAAATTGCTGATAAGTATTTCGAAAACGCCGACATCAATAAAATATCACTGGTAGCACCAACGGCAAAGCTCAACATCATTAAAAATTACGAGGTAGTTGAAAAAAAGGAGGTTGAGCTTCCTCAAATGGTAGAAGGCATCATTAGATGCGTAAACCCCAAGTGCATAACCAACAACGATAGGGTAAAACAAAAATTCACCATTGAATCGAAGGCGGAGGTGTCGCTGCGCTGCTTCTACTGCGAAAAGATCACCGACCAAGAGCACTTTGAATTTGTATAGACTAGGGATAAAAGAAGAAGTAATAGCAGTAAAGGAAGAAAAAGAATGTAGAGACGCACTGTTGTGCGTCTCTTTATAGATAAATTAATTGCATGTTGAGATAGGACCAATGGCTTCCAATAGTGCCCATGAATACATAAAAAAGGGCCCTCAAAATGAAGACCCCATCTATTTTTGATGCCCATAAGCATCGGAATATTCTAAGAAATGTTAACTAGCGCAACCTATCCATCGACCGAACTACAGCCTCATCACGTGCAATTCTACGAATAGCCATAAAAGTAAAGAAAGCCGCTACAAGAGGAAATACATCGATAATGGAGAAGTTTGCCGGAACATTCAGTGCACTTTTTACCTGATACATGTAGTAACCCCAAAGTCCCTCGAGACCAATGAGAAGGATAAAGTTCAGCACTGAAAGCCGTATTTGAATCATTCTTCTTTTGTAAAAAAATACGGTAGCCAAGGCAATTACAAACGTCAATATGGTCAAAACAAGCAATGGCCAAGTTTTTGCCATTAGTTTATCAGCCTCAGGATTTACCGATAAAATACCGGTTAACCGGAATAAATATTCATTACCCTCATATATAAATCGTCCCAAAGGGAGACGAAACCAAAAGGAAATTAAGGCAGCGACGCAAAGAAGATAGAGTGTTTGAATCCGTTGTATCATTATTCCAAAGTTTTCACAAAAGTAATACAACCACAAAATTTGGCATCAAAACCGGTAAGCTAAATTGTCTTAATCCAAAAAATAATCATCAAATATGAACTTACTATTCAAATAATAGAATCGAATCCATATATTAGCTGCTTGTTTTAAATCATAAATATTATGCGAATAATTGAACCATCAGAACTGATTCTCAACAAAGATGGAAGCGTTTTTCACCTACACATGCTGCCGGAAGATCTGGCAAAAGACGTTATCCTAGTAGGTGACCCTGGTCGAGTAGACCTAGTTGCCAGCTATTTCGACAAAATTGACTGTAGTAGAAGCAACCGGGAGTTTGTAACCAAAACTGGATACTACAAGGGAAAGCGAATAACTGTTCTCTCCACCGGAATTGGCACCGACAACATTGATATCGTTGTGAACGAACTCGATGCGCTAGCCAACATCAATCTAAAAGAACGCACAGTAAAACCAACTCATACAAGCCTAAACCTCATGCGCATTGGCACATCGGGTGCTTTACAAGGTGACATCCCAGTAGGTTCCGCTGTTCTTTCCCAAATGTCCATCGGATTTGATGGCTTGCTAAACTTCTACGCCCGCCGAAATGAAGTTTGCAATCTTGAAATGGAACAGGCATTCATAAAATTTATGAATTGGAACGAACAGTGCGCAAAGCCTTACTTCGTTGAGGCATCCCCCATTCTTTGTGAAAAGATGAAAGCATTCACCATTGAGGGAATCACCATTTCTGCTCCTGGATTTTATGGCCCTCAAGGTCGCGTTCTGCGTCTTCCCTTGGCCGATGCCCAGCTAAACGAAAAAATTGAGTCGTTCCGCTACAATGGTCGAAAGATTACCAACTTTGAGATGGAAAGTTCTGCCATTGCAGGTCTATCGAAGTTACTAGGACACCAAGCGGTTACCATGTGTGCAATTATTGCTAACAGAGTAACAAAAGCTGCATTTGACGACTACAAACCATCTATCAAAGCTTTAGTTGAAAACGTTTTAGAGAGCATTGTAAAGTAAATAATGGAAACAAGCCAACTTAAGGCACTACTTACACTTCTTGATGACCCTGATCGTGAAGTCTTTCGACATGTAGCCGAAAGACTTCTTGGTCAGGGAAAAGAAGTTATTCCCTTACTTGAAGAGGCATGGGAAACCAACTTAAATCCGCTTGTTCAAGACCGAATTGAAGAGTTGGTAAGTATAATTCAAACAGAAACAACCAAGCAAGGGTTAACCTCTTGGACCAATAGCTTAGATTTAGACCTACTCGAAGGAGCATACTGGATTAGCCGTTTTCAATATTCAGAGCTCGATAAAAGCCATATTTCCGACATCATCGAAAAGATTAAAAAGGATGTGTGGCTTGAACTTAACAAAAACCTTACAGCACTTGAAAAGGTTAAAGTGATAAACTACATCATGTACGAGGTACATGGATTTGCCAACCACTCTTCCAACATCTTCTCACTTCAAAGTTCATTTATACATCAAGTGGTAGAAACCAAAAGAGGAAATCCATACTCTCTGGCAATTATTTATGCAGGAATAGCCCAACAGTTAGGCTTACCCATTTATGGAGTTAATTTGCCACGAAACTTTGTCTTGGCCTATAAAGATACTCAACCATTGGAGCCTTCTAGCACAAAAAAAACAAACAACGTTCTATTCTATATCAATCCATACAGTAAGGGTACAGTACTCAGCTATAATGAAATAGATCACTATCTCGATCAGCTAAATATTGAGAAAAAAACAGAATACTTTGAGCCTTGCACCAACCTGCAAACCATTGCCAAGTTCGTAGAGCACTTGATTACCTCTTACAAAAAAATCAAATATGTGGATAAGGCCATGGGCATGGAGCAACTCCTAAATATTCTTCGGCCCAACAACGAATTAGAAGGGTAAACGGAGCTGTTGATTCTGCTGCCGCTCCTTCTCTAACTCCCGCTCCAAAATCACGTTAACTTCAGCCTTACACCGTCCACATCCAGTGGAGGCCTTGGTGACATTCTGAAGATCGGTGATTGAATTGATGGAAAATTTATGAATTGCCCTAATCAGTTGGGACTTGGTAACATCGTAACAAGTACAAACTTTCACTTAATCTCCTTTTCTGCAAAAATAAGAAAAAACCTCAAGCGAAAGTCATAAATGTTATTTCAGGTTTGGATATAAAGGAAAAAAGACTACTTTTGCACGCTGTTATTTAATCATTTAAACGCTAAATAGCTATGTTGAATCAGTACGAAACCGTTTTCATTGCCACTCCTGTACTCTCCGATGGACAGTTGAAGGAGTTGGTGACTAAATTCCGCGGTGTAATCACCGAGAACGGTGGGGAGATAGTACACGAGGAGGACTGGGGCCTCCGTAAGCTAGCTTACCCTATCCAAAAGAAATCGACCGGATTCTATCAAATGATAGAGTTTAAGGCTCCCGGGCAACTAATCGACACACTGGAAGTTCAGTACCGTCGTGACGAGCGTATTATCCGCTTTCTAACCTTTAGAATGGATAAATATTCCGTTGAATACAGCGAGAAGAAACGTGCGAACAAACAGGAAAAAAAGTTGGAGGAATAAGCCATGAGTCAGAATAATTCAGAAATCAGATACCTTACCCCACCTACGGTAGAAATTAAGAAGAAAAAATATTGCCGTTTTAAGAAAAACAAGATCAAGTATGTTGATTACAAAGATCCTGAGTTTCTTAAGAAATTCTTAAATGAACAGGGTAAAATTCTTCCTCGTCGCCTTACCGGTACCTCTTTGAAATATCAAAAAAAGGTTGCACAAGCGGTAAAAAGAGCTCGTCATTTGGCATTACTGCCATTCGTAACCGATTTGTTGAAATAATAAAATTGGAGGATCTACCATGGAAGTAATTCTTAAGCAAGATATGGCCAACCTAGGCCAAAAAGACGAAATTGTAAAGGTTAAGGATGGGTATGCAAATAACTACCTTGTTCCTCAACATTTTGCAATGTTCGCTACCCCTTCAGCCAAAAAGGTACATGCTGAAAATCTTCGTCAAAAAGCTCACAAGGAAGAAAAAATTAAGGATGATGCACTCGTAATTTCTAAGAAACTCGAGGGTGTAAGCCTTACCATATCTACCAAGACCAGCTCTACGGGTAAGATTTATGGCTCTATCAATACCATTCAAGTTGCAGAGGCTCTTGAAGCTAAAGGTTTCAACATCGACAGAAAGCAGATTGCACTTGCTGAAGACCAGATCAAGGAGATCGGCAAATATGTTGCAACCATAAAGCTGCACAAAGAAGTTAAGGTTGAAGTTCAGTTAGAAATAGTATCAGAGTAGTAATCAATACTCCGATTACCATATAAAAAAGGGTCCTTTTAGGGCCCTTTTTTATTGCTATGCCCTCCAAATAAAAACTACTTAACGGCAATGGTTTCAATTTCCACCATCACGCCAAGCGGAAGTTTCACTACACCGTAAGCAGCTCGTGCTGGCATATCCTTAGTGAAATAGTTGGCATATACATCGTTCATAGCACCAAAATTGTCCATATCGCCCAATAAAACAGTGGCTTTTACCACATTATCGAACGAATATCCAGCCTCCTTTAAAATAGCTGCAATATTCTTAAAGACTTGTTCCGTTTGCTCCTTAATGCCACCATCAACCACCTTGCCCGTCATCGGGTTTATTGGAATTTGGCCAGAAATGTAAAGTGTACCATTCGCTTCTACAGCTTGGCTGTAAGGCCCAACGGCCTTGGGAGCATGATCAGTATGTATTATCCTTTTCATGGTAACGATATTAGTTTCAACCTTTAAATTTCAATCTAAAACTGCTGATCAAGATTATCTGTCCACGACTTACGCTTATCATATTTTAAATCGCGTAAAAGTCCAGACTTAACGTTGATTCTAAAGCTATAACTTTGCCTAGGTCCAAGTGGAATCCATGTAAATGACATCTCCCAGCAATGCAAATCGCGGTTAATGCCCAACGATGTATAAGTAATCTCATTCAATTTAAAGTCCCAACCCGATGAGTATGTTAACTTCCATTTTGGTGTTAGGCTAAGCCCACCTGAAAAATTAACAGTTTGGTTCAATGTAGAGGTAAAGCCCGGTTTTGAGTAGCTTAAATTGTAATTAAGACTAATGTTCCACGGAACAGTAAAATCGGTATAACCCGCCTGAGGAATACCATAGGGAGTATTATTTTCGCTATACTGATTCTGAAATGTTTCCACCACTGGTGCAGTCTCTTGGAAGTTATTAAGTCCATTTTTGGGGACTCCAGCCTTGGTTGCTTGACTTTGGAATGATAAATTAAAAGAGGTTGTAAAACTTGTCAACCGTCCCAACTTCCCATTTTCCTTGTATAACCATTTATCAATCACCAAACCTTCCTGACTCAATGCATAGGGGTTAATTACTCCAGAAAAATTAAGAGCAAACTCTTTTGTTAAAGTTACCCGACCCGAAAAATTAAATGGTGCCAAGTTGAGTGAATCTGCCAGCAAATTATAGGACGAGGAAATTTGTAAATTGTCAAGCAACTTTATCGTTCTGGTTTTTTTTGTAGAATCGCGATCGCTCTTTACCTTCATCTCCAAAATGTTGGCTAACCCAAACCCAATAGATCCTGATCTGGAGGAACTGGGCCCACCCAAAACTCCATTTTGAAAGATAGAATATTTCTGTGTTTTACCCGTAGTATCTACTTGAACTGTTTTATAATACCCCCAATATGAGGTGGAAAAATCGGGATGGTAGGAAAATGAAACGGTAGGAGTAATCACATGCCGAATTGCCTGAATTTTGGAGTTCTTACTAAAGGTAAAAGTTCCATAAATTTTAGTAGACATACTAGCCGAATAGTTGTATTCCATGGCACGTTTAAACCCTGGAACAGTATCTGTAATCAAGCTATCGTTGCTAGAATCCCAATACTTTCGTATCGATTTAGTATACCAAAATTCAGTATAGTTGGCAGCAGGACTAATATTTAAGAACTTAAGCAAGGAAAAAGAAGTGGTAATAGGTATGATGTGCTTCATCCCATTTGACATTTTGTTTTCCCAATCGCCCTTAAAAAGATTATCCTCAAGAGCAGTATATTGATTTTGTAAACTTGAACTGTATGAAATACCAATCTTTTCAATCACATTCGGTTTACCCGTTGCATTCTTTGATTTAAAAGGATATATCGAACTCATGTTGAAGGTCATAACCGGTAAACTAATTGTTACCGATTTTGTGCTAGTCGATTGTGAATGGTTTGCGCTAAGGGTAAGACTAAATGGCGTACCCTCAAAAACACGGCTATAGGAAATACTGGAATTAATAGAACTGTTAAGATAGCTAGATGGATTGTAGCTGGCATAAGTATTATAGCTCGACTTGGTAAAGTTTACCGAAGCACCAAATGTGGAGTTTGGTTTAAACTTAGGATCCTGGCGATGATTCCATTGAATGCTATATGTTCCTTGGTCCATGTAATCGGAATCGCCCTTACTTCCGACCACCAATTTTACATAGGACAGATTTAGAGAACCTGAATATTTATATCGAACCCTATATGCCGACTTTCCATTCAAATCCCATCCTCCAAAAGAGTATACACTACCAGTAAGTGCCAAATCATAATAATCACTCATGCCAAAATAGTATCCTCCCTGTTGGAGATAAAAACCGCGATTGGTCTCTTCGCCGTAGCGTGGTATAAGTATTCCAGAATGTCGTCCTTTCCGATTGGGAAAGAAACCAAACGGTATGCCAATAGGAAGTGGGACATCCTCTATTACCAAATAGGCAGGTCCTGTAATAATTTGCTTATTGGGAATAACTTTCGCCTTTGTAAGATAAATGTAGAAATGGGGATGCTCAAGATCACAAGTTGTATACTCCCCACCAATAAGGTTTACGGTATTATCAGGCATTTTCTTGGTCATTTTACTGTGTAAGAAGCCCTCTCCTTGCTTGGTAATTACGCCATATATTTTTGCCTTCTTAGAATCAAAATTATAGTGGATAGAATCCATATTATAAACATCATTCCCCTCCTTGAAGATAGGCTTTCCCATCACCTTTCCAGCACTATCAAGACTACCGTAGGCAAAAGCCTCTTTGGTTTCCATATTAAAATCGATTCGAGCGGCAGTAAGCTCTAGCTTTTGATAGGTTACCTTAGCATTACCGAATAAATATGCCTTTTTCCCGTCCATCGAGTATATAATCGAATCGGATGCCGATGAATTTACCGGTCCATCGATAGGGGGTTTCGATTTCCTCTTTAAGGTATCGGACTTTGCACTATCGGACAACTCCTTAGTAGGCAACCCAAGTCCAGTATATCCTGCGCCTAGCGTTACACATACAGATAATCCAAAAAATATGGAACAAATAAGCCTTTTCAAGCGAAAGTTGGTTTAATATGAAGAACGAAAAGTATTTCGTGCTATTTTTGTATATTCTTTATGTGATCAAACAAAAGTCCAAAACTAGTTAAAATTTACAATTCAACCACTCAATATTGGATGGGATACCTGAAAAAAACATCGTTAAAGTACGTTATAACACTTCTGATTCTAGAGGTATTCTTAACGGAAAATATTCATTCTCAAGATTTCGTGACCAGTTACAAGCTTAAAAAAGTTGTGATTGACGCCGGCCATGGCGGGCACGATTCAGGGGCACTAGGAAAAAATACGAAGGAAAAGGATATCACCCTTGCAGTTGCGCTCAAATTGGGAAAGCTAATCGAGAGCAACTTTTCCGACGTTACGGTGATCTATACCAGAAATACAGATGTATTTATACCGCTCGATGAACGTACGGCAATAGCCAATAAAGCTGAAGCCGATCTTTTCATATCCATCCACGTTAATTCAAACCCAAATTCGCGCCCATACGGTGCCGAAACCTACGTAATGGGGCTTCATAAATCGGCCAGCAATTTGGATGTAGCTATGCGCGAAAACTCAGTAATCACCTACGAAAAAGACTATACAACTAAATATGAAGGATACGACCCTAAATCGTCAGAATCATTCATCATATTTTCACTCATGCAAAATGCCTACCTCGATCAGAGCTTAGATTTTGCCTCAAAAATTCAAAATGACTTTTGCGATAGGGGACAAAGAAAAGATAGAGGGGTAAAGCAGGCGGGCTTTTTAGTTTTATGGAAAACTGCCATGCCTTCGGTTCTCGTAGAACTTGGCTTTCTATCGAATCCTGAGGAGGAGAAATATTTGATGAGTGATGATGGTCAAAACTACCTTGCTTCCTCTATTTACAGAGCATTTAAGTCCTACAAAACTCGAATGGAGTTAAGAAGCAACTTTGTGGGTGAAAAGAAAGAGGACCCCCTCCCACCGGTGGCCAAGGTTGACTCTTCCCTTAAATTTCAAATCCAAATTTTGGCATCGTCAAAGTTGCTCCCAACCACTTCACCCGAATTCAAAAATTTAGACGGAATATCCATAATCAAAGCTGGTAATATCTATAAGTACACCGTTGGAAACAAGGACTCCTACGAAGAAATTCAGCAAATGATAAAAAGTATTAAAAATACTTTTCCAGAATCATTTGTTATTGCTGTAATGAATGGTGTTCAAATTCCACTTGATAAGGCGCTTAAACAATCACTATCTTCAAACCAAGCACAATGAAAATTACTAAAGAGATAAAAATAGGACTATTTGCAACGATTATGATTGCAGCATTAATTTGGGGAATTAACTTTTTAAAAGGTCGCCAAATATTTCAAAGCGCCCAGGTATACTATGGAGTTTACGATCGTATTGATGGACTGCAAGAAACCGCTCAGGTGCTATTAAATGGTTATAAGATAGGAGTTGTTGAAAAAATCACCTTACTCGATAAGCAGCAACCTCCCAAACTCCTTATTCAGTTTTCACTCAATAAGGATATCAAGCTACCCAAAAACACCATTGCCCAAATATATAGCGCCGACCTCATGGGAAGTAAAGCCATTAGACTCATAACGGCACCGGATTCTCTGTTCCACCACCAACTAGATACCTTGGAAACAAGCATCGAAGGCGACTTGAAAGAACAGGTAAGCATGCAAGTTCTTCCGTTAAAAAAGAAGGCTGAAGATCTTATGAGCGATATGCAGGAGAGCATTGAAATGATAAAACTGATCTTCAATGAACAAAATCGACAAAATATTCAAGGAAGTTTTCAGGATATTCGAATCACCATTGCAAATCTTGAAAAAACATCAAAAACCCTAGACACCTTAGTATCTGGGCAGAAAGGACGGCTAGAGAGAATAATCTTTAATGTAGAAAGTATTAGCACAAACTTTAAAAACAAGAACGCCCAGTTTTCCAATATTATAAACAACTTCTCTGCGATAACAGATACCCTGGCCAAAACCAGCTTTTCGAGCACATTAGCCGAGACAAATAAAGCATTGCAAAGTTTTAACAGCGTAATGGTGAAGGTTTCAAACGGCGAAGGAACCCTCGGTCAATTAATAAAAAACGATAGCCTCTATAGCAACCTTGATAGCGCAGCACTTCATCTCAACATTTTGATAAAGGATATTAATGACAATCCCGACAGGTATGTGCATTTCTCTGTTTTTGGGAAGAAAGAAAAGAAGAAAAAATAGATAACCGATTCATTCGTCACAATGTGTTAAATAATTAAAAAATTTCAAACCTTAATCTCAAACTTGAACTTTACCATTTCAATGGTTTAGCTAACAAGTTATTAACAATACGAAATAACGTATACATCTATGTATCAACAACATGAACGTTGGTCAAAAACGATAAAACTAAATCATGCAGAGAACAAGCCGATTGAATAATAATCGAAAAAGTCAATAGCAAAATCGTTTTTTTTTTATATATTTTTTTCCAAAATTTGTTTTCCTCTAAAAACCCTAAGGAAAATAGATTTTTGAAAATGAGTAAACATGGTGAAGTTTGGCATAACTGCCTGAAGATTATTCGGGATAACGTTCCATCGGCAAGTTTTAAAACATGGTTTGAGCCTATAGTACCTCTCAAGATTGAGAATAAGGTATTGACCATACAGGTTCCAAGCCCATTTTTTTACGAGTATTTAGAGGAGCAATACATCGATATACTTCGCCGAACCATTAGGAAGGAACTTGGCGCCGATGCTAAGTTGGAGTATAGTGTTGTAATGGATAATTCTGCGGTTGTGGCTGGAGTTCAGCTTCCCACAACAGTTAAGTTTCCAACACAAAGCAAAGGTGACCTTAAAAACAGACCCATATCTGTTTCCATGTCATCGACAGACAACCAAATAAAGAATCCCTTTATCATTCCCGGACTCAAAAAGTTACAAATTGATCCCCAACTCAACTCCGATAACTCTTTCAACAACTTTATTGAAGGTGAGTGCAACCGTTTGGCTCGTTCAGCCGGCTTGGCAGTGGCTAACAATCCCGGAAAAACAGCCTTTAATCCACTCTTTATATATGGGAGTAGCGGCTTAGGCAAAACCCATCTCGCCCAAGCCATAGGAATTGAAGTTAAGGAGCAATACCCCGATAAGGTGGTTCTGTATGTAAGTGCCGTTCACTTTCAGAATCAGTTTGTAGACGCCATCAAGAATAATTCGAAGAATGACTTCCTTCACTTCTACCAAATGATTGACGTTCTCATAATCGACGACGTGCATGATTTTGCTGGAAAGGAAAAAACGCAGGATACCTTCTTTCATATCTTTAATCACCTACATCAAACAGGAAAGCAGCTAATTCTGACATCAGACAAACCACCTGTCGAGCTACAAGGATTAGAGCAACGTCTACTATCTCGGTTTAAATGGGGGCTGTCAGCCGATTTGCAAACGCCCGATTTTGAAACAAGAATTGCAATTCTTCGGAAAAAAACATACAACGATGGAATTCAAATTCCCGATGATGTTATTGAGTATATAGCCTCACACATCAACTCTAATATCAGAGAACTTGAAGGTGCTCTTATATCCCTGCTCGCTCAATCAACGCTTAATAAAAAGGAGATAAATCTCGACCTAGTAAAGCAGATGATTTCTAAGTTGGTTAAAAATACCAGAAAAGAAATCTCCATCGACTATATTCAGAAAAAGGTTTGCGAATACTTCAACTTACCTTCAGACGTGTTGCAGGCAAAGACGCGAAAAAGAGAGATTGTGCAAGCCCGTCAAATTGCAATGTATTTTTCGAAAAGCTATACCAAGGCATCGCTATCATCCATTGGCTCTATGATAGGAGGAAAGGATCATGCAACCGTTCTTCATGCATGCAAAACCATCTCCAACCTCATCGAAACAGATAAGTCCTTCAAGAGTCAAATTGACGAAATAGAAAAGAAAATTAAGACGTTATAGCCTGTTGGGATAGAACAAAAAAAACGGCGAGAGTTTTCTCTCACCGTTTTTTTTTCGCCACAACCATTAAAGTGAAAGTGACAGTTGATAGTGCCCATTCTCATGGCCCATCTCAACAAAGCCCATTTTCTTTAAGTAGCGTAAATGGATATCATTACTAGTCTCTGCCACCAATTGCTTAATTCCCTTTGATTCAAAAAAGCCATTGTTGTTTTGGTAGACAAATTTGCCAAGTTTAAAATCGCGATATTCTGGAATAACAAAATCGAGAACAACCTTTAAGGTATCATCCGCTATCTTTTCGCCAACAAATACTCCTGCCACTGCCATATTACGAAGAACAAGCACGGTGGTAGATTTACTATAGGAGCTAGCCTTAAAATCGGGAAAAAATGCCTCGATATCTTGCTTATAGTAGTTTTGAAAAGCAGTAAAGTAACCATCTGCAGAATCAATGGTTTGAAGATTAAAAAATTCCTTCTTATTGTATATCTTAATAAGATAGTAAATATTTACAAAAACTATAAAACCGTTAAAAACGCCAACGGGATAGGCTGTTATAACAAATCCATAAATTGAAAATGCCAAAGATCCAAACAGGTTAAACCAGCGGAGCTTAATTATAGAGCTCATTAACAAAGAAATGGCGGTAATAACCGAGGCCGCATAGCCCAACCATTCTACAAAACTAATACTTCCCATTTATTCATTATTTTTATGTGGGTGGCAAAGATAAAAAAAAGAGCTTTCCATAAATCACTAGACACCAAATAAATCATTAAAAACTATCTTTGGTATTGTCCAAATAGGGAAATTAACTTCTGTGCCGTATTTTCCCATTGATAAACGGTTGCCCTCTCCAGGCCTTTTTTGGTTAAACCAAGCAGACACTTTTTATCTATTAAAATGAGCCTTCCTGCCTCCGATATTTCTACCTCATTTTTTGGATCAACCAAAATGGCGGCACCGTCAGCAACTTCGGCAAGGGACGATTGAATAGATGTAACAATTGGAACTCCAATTGAAATTGCATCCAGAATATTCAAACACCATTTATCATAGAAGGAAGGTGCTATGTAGGCCGATGCTCCAACAAATAAAACAGATTTTTCTGTCTCCTTCATCTGGTCAATAAGAAGAATCTTTTTGGAATGTTTGGTAAGCCACTCCTCACCCACCACTGTAATCACCATTTTTTTACTAGCGCCCACAATTACCAAAGGAACCTTCACCATCAGCACATCCACCATTCGTTTATAACCCAGCAGCACGCTTGTAATATTGCTCAATGGATTACCGTTGTCGATGGCTAGAATAAATCTATCAGGAAGATTATACTGTTCAACAAGCTTAATATATTGAGATTTTAAATCTATCTCATTAAAGTAATTAGTAATTCCGGCCTGAACTACAGTGAGCTTTTGGGAGTCTATTTCGGGCCAGTATCGCTGAACCAAATTATCCTTTTCATAATGGCTCGAAAGAATAAGTTTTGAACACTCTGTAATTAATCGTTTTGAAACGTAACGACTATAAAATGATAGCTTATCATTTTTAAAATCTATAACGCCATAAAGCTTATTCCACAAAAAACCACCCCAAAAAGAAGGTAGCAAGTATAGCTGTGCAATGTTCAACTTCAATGGACCAGTAAACCCCAAATTAAGCAATACCTCACAGTTATATCTATGTAAGGCTCTGGGTAGTTGAATTTGGTCACCAATAACATTTCCGAGGGATGAAATTTGGGCAAAATGAAAATTTTGCGCAAACGACAATCCTTCAGGGCGAGGATATTTTGAAAATAGGTAGTATTGATTTATGGTATCGACTTTTTGGAGAGCTTCAACCATTGCAAAGGTGACTCTTTCACGAACACTGCTGTTTGGCGAAAACAATTCAGCAGAAGAGATACCAATAACCATAGCTAAGTGAGATTAGAAACATTTATAACACATTTATAGAACAAACCAAGCAGATGAATAGTTTTACCACATAGTAGAATGACTAAAGTAAGATAAAAAAACGAGTGGATAGTTTACCATCCACTCGTTTTCTGTATTAAGTATGTTTATGCTATTTTATCTTTCGCTGGACCACAAACCATGGGTTCTGCAGCGCTTCCTTATTATACATTATGCGCGTTCCCAATTCATAATCAATCACCTCACAACCGGCAGCTTCTGCCACAGCCTGTCCTGCTGCGGTATCCCACTCCGAGGTAGTTGCAAGCCTTGGGTAAATATCTGCACTACCCTCAGCTACCATGCATAGTTTCAAGCTACTTCCACGTGAAATAAATGCCACTTTCCCATGCTTTGCTATGATTTCCTTAACAAACTGTTCTGTCTCTCTTGAAGAGTGTGATCGACTTCCCACCACCGTCATTAACGTTCTCGCCTGCATAAGGGGAAGTTTCTCCGATCGATTGAAAAGATCATCAATAGTTATGGACACTTCAGCATCGGGTTTAACATTTTTCATTTTAAATGCACCCATGGTGATATCGCCAAAATATAGTTCGCCAAGAACGGGAACATATACCACACCCATTATTGGGTATTGATTATATATTAAGGCAATATTAACTGTAAATTCACCATTCCGTTTAATAAACTCTTTGGTTCCATCGAGAGGGTCAACCATCCAAAAATACTCCCAGCCTTTTCGCTCCTCAAATAGAATATTTCGCCCCTCTTCACTAAGCACCGGAATCCTAGTTTTAGCAAGATTATTTTTTATTTCATCGTGGGCCTTGCGATCTGCAAGAGTAAGAGGAGTTGAATCTGACTTTAGATTGACCTGAAAATCATCGGAATTATATACATCCATAATTAATCCCCCTGCACGAACAGCTGCTGTGATAGCAGCAGAAGCAAGGAGTTTCAATTCTTTTTCCTGAATCATTCGGTTTTTTTTGCGGATCCTAATTTCACCACAAAGGTAAAATTTTTTAGTAAAAGAAAAAGGCTGTTCTTTACTACAAAACAGCCTTTAACATAATTTTCACTATCTATTTAAGTCTACTATTAAATGGTTCAAAAGTCATAAAGTCAGCATGATGGACAATATACGCCTCCGTTGTTCTCTTAACCATATCGCCCTCACCAGCATGAGTGGCAATGATATGGCAAACTTCAGGTGGTACACCGCAATGCTCGGCCAGAGAAACCCCTGAAAATGGGTGGCGCAGGTAAGCACCATACTTTCCTTGTTTTGATTTTCCCTGTTCATCTAGTTCATATTCGAGCAATTTACCAACATCGGCTAAAATAGCTCCAGCAACAAGAACATCCATGTTTACAGACAGTTCATCTTGAAAAAAATCATTCATTTTTTTTCCTGCATCAAAAGCAATATGTACCACCGCGCGCTTATGGTCCATGAAAGACACCTTTAAATTTGGACCGCATAAAAGGGTGAATGGAATAACCTTGAGATCATCTACCGAAAGAACGCTTCGTTCTAGGGCTAATTCCCATGTTTTTGCCGTTTTGCTACGCAAATCGGCATCCTTAATCCATTCCAACTCAGGCCAAAGTTCCATTACCTGTTTTGCAAAATCGTTTTTCATATCCTAGCTAATAAAATACAGCCAGGATCACTGGCTGTATAGAATTTATGTGGAATAACTATTTAAGCATTGAAATAATAGCATCTGCCATGTCAATGGTCGATGCAGCACCTTGCTTAATAGCCTCAGGACAACCCCGAAGTTTCATCATATCGTATGTTTTCACCTTGCCATTCTGAATTACCTCAGCAACGGCACGCTGGATTTTTAATGAAATCTCGGTCTCTCCCAAGTAATCCAACATCATACATGCTGATGCAACCATTGCAATAGGGTTAACAATTGATACCTCGTAATCGGCATATTTTGGAGCAGAACCATGGGTAGGCTCAAAAACGGCAACGCCACTTTCACCAAATTGTGCGCTGCAGGCAAAGCCAAGTCCACCAATTAGTCCAGCAAATCCATCCGAAATAATATCACCGAACATATTTCCGGCAACAATCACATGATAGTCCTCTGGATTTTTGGTGAGCCACATCATTTGCGCATCAATATTGGTATCCCGAACTTGAATATTTGGAAACTCCTTCTTGCTCAACTCCTGAGCCACCTTCAGCATCATTCCTGAGGTTTCACGAATAACGTTAGGCTTTTCACATACAGTAATTGCGTTATAACCCTTCTCTTTAGCATATTCAAACGCAGCTCGAACAATTCGAACGGTATACTTTTTAGTAAATATCCGGGTCGAAACAGCTAGTTCATCTTTTGGACACCAGGCAAAATTGTCGCGAAACTTTGAATGCGTCATGAGTGCATCATACACTGGTTGTGAAGGATTGGTCCATTCCACACCACCATACAACCCCTCTGTATTCTGCCTAAAAATCATGGTGTCAACCAATGGCTCCTCAATGGTATTTCCAGCACCACGACGAATAAAATTAAGTGGATTGCCTTTAAATGTTTTACAAGGACGCATGCAAATATCCAGGTTAAAGTGCTGACGCATGGCAACTATTGGGCTGTAATAAACTAATCCCTTGTTTTGTAGCGCAGGTATCAGTTCCGAAGCAGCTTTATCCTTAGGTTTTGATGTAATGGCACCAAAAAGGCCAATTTTATGCTGCTCTAAAAGTTTAATAGTACGGTCTGGAAGAGGATTCCCTTCTTTACACCAAAATTCCCATCCAATATCGCCTTGAACATAGTTGGCATGAAAGCCTGCAGCCTCGAGTACTCTTATTGCTTGGTCAAGTACGATTTTTCCGATACCGTCACCAGGCATGGCTACGATTGTTCTGTTTGCCATAAATTAATAGTTTATTAGGTTAAAAGTTAGTTTACTAGAAAGTCAAAAATAGAAAAAACATGCTACAAAACAACTGTAAAAAATCATACTCCAACTTGCAAAGCTATTCATATTCGTTTAGTTTTACCAATCGTTAAAAAAGATAATATTATGTCAACACTAGAAAAATTAACACCATCAGATATTTGGATGTATTTCGAGCAGATATGCCAGATACCTCGTCCTTCAAAAAAAGAAGAGAAAATAATAGAATTCTTACTCCATTTTGCTAAAGCCCATAAGCTCCAAGCAAAAACCGATGAAGTTGGTAACGTATTAATTAAAAAGCCAGCCACCAAAGGTATGGAAAACAGGGAAACGGTAACCCTGCAAAGTCATATCGACATGGTATGTGAAAAGAACAGCAATATTACCCACGACTTTAATGTAGATCCAATTCAACCTTATATTGATGGTGAATGGGTTAAGGCAAAAGGCACTACTCTTGGGGCTGACGATGGAATAGGTATTGCCGCTCAACTCGCATTACTTGCCTCCACCAATGTTCCCCATGGACCGCTAGAATGCCTCTTTACGGTTGATGAAGAAACTGGGCTTACTGGAGCCTTTGAAATGAAAGAAGGTTTCTTCGAAGGAAAATATCTCTTAAATCTTGACTCAGAAGATGAAGGGGAACTATTCATTGGTTGTGCTGGTGGAGTTGATACAATCATCACTTTCGATTATGAAAAGGAAACAATGCCAACTGGGAATGTAGCCTACAAGCTATCTGTTTCAGGATTATCAGGTGGTCACTCCGGCGATGATATTAACAAGGGCTTGGGTAACTCCATCAAAATACTCAACCGATTCCTTTGGCGGACAAATACCAAATACGACCTCCGATTAGCTATGCTGGAAGGTGGTAACCTCCGAAATGCAATACCTAGAGAAGCCTACACCGTGTTTACAATCCACCAAGATGACATTGAAAGCATGATGAAAGATTTCAAGGAATTTGTGCACGATGTTAAACAAGAACTCCATGTAACTGAGCCCAATATTAAAGTTACACTTGAACCAACAGAGAAACCGGAATTTGTAATTGACGAACCAACCCAATACGATTTACTCAATTCATTATACGCATGTCCTCATGGCGTAATTGAGATGAGCCGGGATATTCCTGGATTGGTGGAAACATCCACAAACCTAGCCTCGGTTAAATATATTCAGGATAACCAAATTTTAGTTTGCACTAGCCAGCGCAGCTCTGTGGCTTCGTCGATTAAGGATATCTCCTATATGGTTGAGAGCGTTTTTCGCCTAGCCAACTCCAAAATTGTACATTCCGATGGTTATCCAGGATGGGCACCCAATACCAATTCAACTATTCTGAACATATCTGTGGAGTCATATAAAAAGCAATTTGGGGTAGAACCCAAGGTTAGAGCCATTCATGCTGGTTTGGAATGTGGACTTTTTCTTGAAAAGTATCCCTATCTGGACATGATCTCATTTGGACCAACCTTGCGTGGCGTGCACTCCCCTGACGAACGTCTTGAAATTGCTTCGGTGACAAAATTTTGGAAACTATTGGTAGAAGTGATTGCCAATATTCCCGTTAAGAAACACAGCTAGGCTTATTACCTGCAATAGTAATCCCAATGAAATCGATTCGAGTACAAACCAATTTTCGTTGGTAATACATTGATGAATACCCGGTGGAACACACTCCAATCCACCGGGTTATCTTTTATAATATGGATTGGGTAAATAGTTATCTAAGTTATCTCCAACAGTCCTATTTGACTGGAAACCTTTATCATTGGGACATAATTGCCATTCTCATAATTGCAGGATTTCTAGTTGGCTTTATTAATACCATTGCAGGTAGCGGTACCGTTATTACCTATTCACTATTTATGGGAATGGGCATGCCTGCTAACATCTCAAATGGGACAATTCGATTGGGAGTTATCCTCCAAACACTTGCAGCAACACTAAATTTCAAAAAGCAAGGAGTTCTTGACTCCAAACGAGGGCTTAAACTTTCAATACCAGTGGCAATTGGGTCCATTATGGGTGCTCAAACCGCCGCCATCCTCGATACTAAGGTATTCGAAAAGTTACTTGCCGTCATCATGTTAACCATGATCTACTTCCTATTTAAAGATCCCAAGAAATGGATCAACGGGCAGGTAGATAAGGTGGAAAAAGAGATCACGTGGAAACCTTGGATCCTATTTTTAGCCATAGGATTTTACGGTGGATTTACGCACATTGGTGTTGGAATCTTTTTACTAGCAGGATTAGTTCTTGTGGCTGGATACGACTTGATTCGAGGTAACGCCATTAAAATTTTAGCCGTACTTATTTATAGTCCGCTAGCCCTATTAGTTTTTGTGCTTAATAATCAGGTTGATTACCGAATAGGGCTTATTTCAGCTATTGGAAATATAATTGGAGGAATTCTTGCTTCAAGTGTTGCGGTAAGTTGGGGCTCAGGTTTTATTCGATGGTTTCTTACCATTATTATACTTCTTTTTGCAACCGACAAGCTTGGAGTTTGGCACCTGATGCATCTCTTATAGTCGGTCTAATTGTCCAATCTATAAATATGTTTATATCTCTTGGGCAGAATTAGCTGTAGCCATAATGAAATAACTAGTTAATAAGGATACATAACACCACATCCCAACAAAATTACCAAGCTGTTCCGCTAGTCATCCATTAAAATAAAGTCAGCTTTTCGAACCCCACATATTGGACAACTCCAGCTATCGGGAATCTCCTCAAAAGGGGTTCCTGGAGCAACCCCGCTATCAGGATCACCAAGTTCTGGATCATAAACAAACCCACAAACACTGCATCTATATTTCATAATAACAATTTATTTACTCACAAAGATAAATAAACCTAAAATCTAGCCAAAGTAATTTCATTTTCTTAAATTGCTCCAATCGGTTTTTTTCTTCAGAAAGAAACCTATCAAAAAGAAAAGTGTAAATACTAATCGTGTTGTAATGAAAAAAATATTGTTCGTTCTATTGCTTTTTAGCATTGGGTTAAACCTTCAAGCACAGAACAAAAAGAAAATAAAAGAGGCAGCTATTCAAGAGAAAATCACCTGGAAGATAGATTACGTTTCAGGGAAAGAGATTAAGCATAAGGAAAAAGAGGAATACTATAATATAGAGGGAGAACTAAGCGAGATAAAAGAATTTGAAATCAATGGAACCATCAAATCGAATATTAAATATGAATATTCGACTGATGGAATGATAATCAAGGAGATATATCTTAATAAGTATGGGAAAGTAGAACAAACTATAATTTACAAATATGGCGGAAAGTTAAAAACCGAAAAGCAGGTAGTAGATGGTGATGGAAAAGTAATTGCTAAGAAATTTTACGAATATAAAAAGCGTTAACTCGGGTTCATATTACCATGGAAATAGTCGAATCAAATTTCGCAACAATGCAGAGCATTGCGCTTGACGAACTCAATACACTAGCGCTTTTTGATAGGGTCGACAAAAAGTTTGTTCTAAAACGAGCCCAACTTGATAGATTTATGGAATATATTCTAGACAATGAATATAAGATATTGAGAGTAAATAACTTATCAATCCAGCAGTATGAAACGCACTATATGGATACTCCTGATTTTCGATTTTATCTAGAACATCACAACCAACGTGCGAATCGATTGAAGATCCGTATGCGAACATACACCAATTCGGGATTATCATTTTTAGAAATAAAGCGAAGAGTGAATACGGGCGAAACCCAAAAAAAACGCATACTACAGTCGGAATCAAAATGCCTTAACGAAGAATCGTGCGCTTTCATAAGAAAATATGCTGAGATAGACCCTCTCCTACTACAGCCCACTGCAATAACCAACTTTAACCGCATAACCTTCATATCTGAAAAATTCCAAGAAAGATTAACTCTTGACTTCAATTTAAATTTTGCGCATAGAAATAAGAGTACATCCATCAACGACAGTTATATACTTGAAGTAAAAAAAGAAAAGGGTGCAGTAGCAGGAGGAGCAATCTATTTTTTAAAGCAGCATTCTATTAAATCATTGGGAATTAGCAAATACTGCTTAACAATTGCCGTGCTAAACAATGAAATTAAGCACAATTACTTTAAACCATTGATCCTCAAGCTAAATTTTACTCCCCATGGAAACCTCTATTAACTTTATTCAGAATTTGAGTCTATTTGGAATCCAGCTATTGGAGGCCAATGATTTTTATACCCTCCTTATAAAACTAGGCCTAAATTTAACCATGCTCATTATAGTAATACGTGGGCTATATTATCCATCAACTAAACGACAAGATTACTTTTTCACCTTTTTTCTCATAGGATTTTTAACCTTTTTGATGTCCTTTCTCCTTTCCAGTGTAAAGTTGCAACTTGGCTTTGCTCTAGGATTATTCGCCGTTTTTGGAATTATTCGATATAGAACAAACCCCATTCCCATTCGAGAAATGACCTATCTCTTTTTAGTGATTGCTATTTCACTAATTAATGCCATATCCAATAAGAAAGTTAGCTATGCAGAGCTTGTCATGTCTAACATTTCAATATTAGCAGTGACATTCATTCTTGAGCGCATATGGCGAAAGAGTCACGAAAATCAGAAAGAGATTATTTATGAAAAGATTGAACTTATTAAGCCCAGCCGACGAGAAGAACTACTTGCCGATATTAGAAACAGAACAGGACTTAATGTAACACGACTTTCAATTGGAAAGATTGATTTTATGAAGGACATTGCGCGGATTACCATTTTTTACGACAGTATTGACCCACAAGACTATCCAACATTGGAAGATTCGGATGATGAATAGCTAACCAACAATTTCGACCATTTTAAATGGAACAGTTAGCAAAGAGCCAAAATCTTTCCCTAGATTTTTAATGGTATCATCGTCTTCCTCAAAAAACCAGTTAATCACCACCGTATGTCCACCTTTGTGACAATCCTCCATTAGCTTGAGAATGGTAAATACGAAACGATTTGAGCCACTATTGATATATTCAAAACGAAAATCAACACGCGTAAGAAGTTCTGGAGCCTTTATATACTCCTCAATCCAAGAAATTATGGGCTGATAAAAGGCCAGCGCATCTTCCGGAATGGAACGACCAGATATTTTAAGTAATCCCCTTGTTAGAGAAATTCCAGGCGTTTTTGAAGTTTCCTTTAAAATTAAGTCGTTTGCTGAGGCCATGATTCTGTTTTTGTACCATAGAAAGATACAAAATAAAGCTATTTAAAGTATTCCACAAAGAAGAAAAAGCAAAAGTTAAAAAATGGATCCTTAATAAATAAAAAACTCCACCAATGGTGGAGTTTTTATATCATCAAAAATGATTAAACGACTATATTCCCAACTTCTTCCTTATGTCCATAGGAATGGCATTCTTATTTACCATTATGTTCATCGTCTTGTAAAGAACAAAAGCTTGTGATGCATAAAAATCGCCTTTATACTTACCCGATACGCCCCATGAATTCTTTACCATATAGTATTTATTCCCGTTTTGATCTTTTGCAGCTCCATAAATAAGCATACCATGGTCGTCGGTAGTTTCGTAATTATCAAAAGCAGCCTGTCTCATCTCCTGAGTAATTGTTTTTTCGAAACCTGGTTTGTCAAACTTATAAAGTTGTGCTTGACGCTCCTTTTCAGTAAGTTCAGACCATTTCAACTTTTCAGAGTTATTCATCTCAGCCAAATTAGCATCAGGTACAACAGCAACTCCATTGTTGTATGAGAATCCTTTTTCGCTTACATCAGCCCCCCATGCAATTGTGTATCCATTCTCAATGGAATAATCAAATACTCGTGCCAAATCTGCCAAAGGAATATTATAAGAATCAGACCATGCCCAATTATCAGGAACCTCAAGAATGAATTTCGAATAAAATGGATGGTGAGTATAGGATGTCAAAGAAACGTAATCATCTGGATTCAAACCAAGACTTTGAGTAAAGGTTTTAGGTGTGTAGTCCTTGCCATTGTAAACAAATTTTTCGGGTTTGGCTCCTAAGTATGCATCCAAAATACCATCAAAACCGTTATGCCAAGCAGTGGTTAGCTTCTTGTCAGGATCGGTAATAACTGCATCTACGTATGCTTTAAGTACTGCATCCAATTCCCCATGAACATGTTTAGATTCACCATAATTCAATCCATTATAAACGGTATCTGGTACCATACCATAGTTCTTATACACATTCATTACATCTTCAAAACTACCACCACCACCAAATTCAAGGCTTCCATGAAGCCGTATGTATTTGGTTGCTTTGTCAGAATAGGTATTCCGCACTACCCACATCTCCGAAAGATCATAAGCCGGCTTGCCAATTCGAAGGAGCTCCGACTCAATAAATGCAATGGTAGAAAAACTCCAACAGGTGCCAGACCGGTATTGGTCCCTAATAGGAGTGGTTTTAAGTTCTTTTAATGTCGTAAACTGATAGCCCTGTGACTTTGTTGTATCCTTTTCCTGAGCAGAAGCAGAAAACGCCAAAATACATGCAAGCACTATAAAAGATAAAAATCTTTTCATTGTTGTTGGATTAAATTAGTTACTAGGACAAATATGAATTGTTTAGATGAACTTTTGATAGCAAGAGATGCAAAAAGTTTAAAAATAAGATGGAAAACCTGTAAAAAACAGGATCAAATACTCATCTTTATTTTTGTTTTCAATATTTTTTAAGGAAATAAATCATGAAATTTACTTGCTTACATTCATGATATCAGCTGAATGTCATTTTTAAAAAAATAGATTAAAATTTCTTTTTAGAACTATTGACTTCATTCAATTGACGTATTACATTGGTCACCATATTCAAGTATCCCTAAACTATATTTTTTACTTAAAACTTTGCGTACATGAAAAGATTAACAATCTTAGTTGCCGCGCTATTTCTTAGCGTCGGACTTTTTGCACAAAAGGGTTACAAAAACCCTGCTGCAGCTTACTGCGAATTTTTAGGTTACAAGTATTCGGTTCAAGCCGATGCTCGTAACAGCGCTGTGGGAGTAGTTACCCTACCCAACGGAAAAACAGTTAATGCTTGGGACTTCTACCGGGGAAAAATTGGCCAGGAATATTCCTACGCTGCCCTGAAAGGCTATGAAATCCAGACCGAAGAGGTAACAATTGATGGTTTTAAGACCGAGCGCCCCGTTGCCGTTCGCACCGACAGAGGTGTTGAGCAGCGCATTCCGCTCGATCAGCTCATGGCCATGTTTGGTGACAAGCTGGAACTGGCATCAAAAGGTGAAGCCAACGATGTTTTTGAAACGGCCAAGATTGATCCCAACTTTAAGGCTTCCAGAAGCTTACCTACTTCCTTCGACTGGAGAAGCTACAATGGCCACTCCTACATTGGAAGCGTTCGCGACCAGGGTAGCTGCGGCGATTGCTACGCTTTTGGAGCAACGGCCTGTGCTGAGGAAACCTATAACTTTGCTACCGGTAAATATGACAGCAACACGGCCGATTTTTCGGAAGGCTACATAGCTTGGTGCTTAGGCAGCATGTCGGCCTACAGCAGCCACTTCAACGGTTGTGGTGGAGCTGATTATGACTATATGGAGCTTCAGGCACTTTGTGATATTGGGACAGTAAACGAATCCTACTTCCCCTATTCCCAATCTACGAGCCAAACTTGCCCAACGGCTGCTACCAATGCACCAAAAACGAAATTTACCGGTTGGTATCGCGTGGCTTGCTCCGACGAGAATGCCATCAAAACAGCCATCATGACCTATGGCGTTGTGGATGCTGCCGTGTATGTGTCAACTGCCTTCCAAAACTACACCGGTGGCGTATTTTCCGATGCCAGCACCGCCTGCTCGGGTAGCCCTTGCTACAACACCACCACCAATCACGCCATTTCCTTGGTAGGATGGGGAACCGATGCAACAAAAGGTGATTACTGGATTTTAAGAAACTCCTGGGGTAGCTCCTGGGGCGAAAGCGGCTACATGCGTATTGCCGTTACCTCGGCCCGCATTGCTTGCTCGGTTTGCTATATGACATACACCAGCACGACTACAGCTGCACCCACAGTTAGCACCAATAGTGTAAGTTCAATTGGTAATACTTCTGCAGTTTGTGGTGGTAATATTACCTCAAACGGAGGAAGTGCAGTTACTGCTAGCGGTGTGGTTTATGCAAAAACATCTGCTCCCACCCTATCTACGGGAACTGTAGTGGCTACCTCGCCAGTCGTTACCACCGGAACATATAGCATAACCATGAGTGGATTAACCGCTTCAACACTCTATTATGTTAGATCCTATGCAACCAACTCCGTAGGCACCACCTATGGTACGGCAGTATCGTTTACAACCACTGCAAGTGTTCCAACCATTCCTGCCGCTCCAGCTGGACTTGCTGCCTCCGCTATATCTACTACTGGTATGACCATTAGCTGGAGTGCCTCAAGTGGAGCAACCTCCTATGACCTCCAGGTTAGACCTTCGGGCGGAAGCTGGACAACCTACAACAGCACCACCACTTCGAAGGTAGTAACTGGACTAACAGCCAATACCACTTACCAATTCCAGGTTAGGGCAAATAATACCGCCGGCAGTAGCAGCTACTCCGCCATTGTTTCAGCTAATACTTTAAGCCAAACCGTTTCCTACTGCGCTTCGAAGGGTAGCAACGTAACCTACGAGTGGATTGACCTTGTTCAGCTGAACGAAATCAACCGCACCTCTACAAGTGATGGAGGCTACAAGGACATGACCAGCCTTACAGCAAATGTTGGCATTGGAGCATCTCAAACCATATACTTCAGCGCCGGATTCAAGAGCACTTCATACACTGAATACTGGGTTGTTTGGATTGACTGGAACCAAAATGGAACCTTTGAGGATAGCGAAAAAATGGTAACTGGTAGCTCCTCCAGCAGCAGCACCCTTTCCGGTACCTTCACCGTTCCCTCTACAGCAACCCTAGGCAAGACCAGGATGCGCGTTACCATGAAGTACAATGCAGCACCAACCGCTTGCGAAACATTCAGCTACGGTGAGGTGGAAGACTACAGCGTTAATGTGGTTTCAAACGACGTTAAGAGTCTAAACGAAAATCCAGCAGCGCTACAAATTGGTAATGAGGCACCTAATGCTGTTGAGGTTTATCCTAACCCAGCTACATCGTCGATTCATCTTAACATTCGCAGCGCAGAAGGTGCTATAATGGTACGAATCTACGATATGCGCGGTGCCTTGGTTAAGGAGGTTCTTCACCAATCCGACAACGACATCGACATTAGCAACCTACCTGCAGGCAGCTATATCCTTCGTGCTGATGAAGAAAAAGAACCGCTAACTATTCGTTTTATTAAGGAATAGCCTTTAATAATTAACTAACATATTTTAAAAGTAAAGCCCGATAAAGTCGGGCTTTACTTTTTTTGCGACGAGATAAATGATAAAATAGTTGCACTTAATGAAAAATAGATCGATAAGTTATCAACAGGCTACCATGTTGTATATCTATACTTTAAATTAATATTTACAAATATAACCCAATCAATTATTTCAAAAATACTTGACTTCATAGGTTTGACGTCATACATTGCTAGCCTTATTTTAATTGCCCTAAACCTAATTAATAACTTAAAACTTTGCGTACATGAAAAGATTTACAATCTTAGTTACCGCGCTATTTCTTAGCGTCGGACTTTTTGCACAAAAGGGTTACAAAAACCCTGCTGCAGCTTACTGCGAATTTTTAGGTTACAAGTATTCGGTTCAAGCCGATGCTCGTAACAGCGCTGTGGGAGTAGTTACCCTACCCAACGGAAAAACAGTTAATGCTTGGGACTTCTACCGGGGAAAAATTGGCCAGGAATATTCCTACGCTGCCCTGAAAGGCTATGAAATCCAGACCGAAGAGGTAACAATTGATGGTTTTAAGACCGAGCGCCCCGTTGCCGTTCGCACCGACAGAGGTGTTGAGCAGCGCATTCCGCTCGATCAGCTCATGGCCATGTTTGGTGACAAGCTGGAACTGGCATCAAAAGGTGAAGCCAACGATGTTTTTGAAACGGCCAAGATTGATCCCAACTTTAAGGCTTCCAGAAGTTTACCTACTTCCTTCGACTGGAGAAGCTACAATGGCCACTCCTACATTGGAAGCGTTCGCGACCAAGGTAGCTGCGGCGATTGCTACGCTTTTGGAGCAACGGCCTGTGCTGAGGGAACCTATAACTTTGCTACCGGTAAATATGACAGCAACACGGCCGATTTTTCAGAAGGCTACATAGCTTGGTGCTTAGGCAGCATGTCGGCTTACAGCAGCCACTTCAACGGTTGCGGTGGAGCTGATTATGACTACATGGAGCTTCAGGCACTTTGTGATATTGGGACAGTGAACGAATCCTACTTCCCCTATTCCCAATCTACGAGCCAAACTTGCCCAACGGCTGCTACCAATGCACCAAAAACGAAATTTACCGGTTGGTATCGCGTGGCTTGCTCCGACGAAAATGCCATCAAAACAGCCATCATGACCTATGGCGTTGTGGATGCTGCCGTGTATGTGTCAACAGCCTTCCAAAACTACACCGGTGGCGTATTTTCCGATGCCAGCACCGCCTGCTCGGGTAGCCCTTGCTACAACACCACCACCAATCACGCCATTTCCTTGGTAGGATGGGGAACCGATGCAACAAAAGGTGATTACTGGATTTTAAGAAACTCCTGGGGTAGCTCCTGGGGCGAAAGCGGCTACATGCGTATTGCCGTTACCTCGGCCCGCATTGCTTGCTCGGTTTGCTACATGACATACACCAGCGACAATACAACCACACCCACAGTTAGCACCAATAGTGTAAGTTCAATTGGTAATACCTCTGCTGTATGTGGAGGCAACATTACCGCAAATGGAGGAAATACCGTTACTGCAAGTGGCGTTGTATATGCAAAAACAGCTGGAGTGACCACTTCTAATGGAACTGTAGTAGCTACCTCACCAACCATTACTACTGGTTCATATAGCGTAACCATGAGTGGATTAACTGCAGGAACAACATACTATGTTAATTCATTTGCTACCAATTCCAAAGGAACCAGCTACGGTGCTGAAAAATCGTTTACTACAACTGGAACTGCTCCAGTTTCCTACTGCACCTCACAGGGAAATAGCTCATCCTACGAATGGATATCCAGTGTTAAGATTGGATCATTTACAAATACCTCAACTGCTGCTGGTTACACCGATTTCACCAGCAAGACTGTTAACCTTACAGCAGGAACTGGTGCAAGCATTACCTTAACCCCAGGTTTTGCCAGCACAACCTATGCTGAGTATTGGAAAATTTACATCGACCTAAATGGTGATGGAGATTTTGACGATTCAGGCGAAACAGTATACGATGCTGGCTCAACGAGCAAAACCGCTGTAACCGGAACAATTACCATCCCGTCATCACAGGCTGCCATTACAACCAGAATGCGCGTTAGCATGAAGTATAATGGTTCTCAAACACCTTGCGAAAGTTTCAGCTATGGTGAAGTTGAAGATTATACGGTAACCATTGCTGCCGGTAGTGCTCCAACCATTCCTGCCGCTCCAGCTGGACTTGCTGCCTCCGCTATATCTACTACTGGTATGACCATTAGCTGGAGTGCCTCAAGTGGAGCAACCTCCTATGACCTCCAGGTTAGACCTTCGGGCGGAAGCTGGACAACCTACAACAGCACCACCACTTCGAAGGTAGTAACTGGACTAACAGCCAATACCACTTACCAATTCCAGGTTAGGGCAAATAATACCGCCGGCAGTAGCAGCTACTCCGCCATTGTTTCAGCTAATACTTTAAGCCAAACCGTTTCCTACTGCGCTTCGAAGGGTAGCAACGTAACCTACGAGTGGATTGACCTTGTTCAGCTGAACGAAATCAACCGCACCTCTACAAGTGATGGAGGCTACAAGGACATGACCAGCCTTACAGCAAATGTTGGCATTGGAGCATCTCAAACCATATACTTCAGCGCCGGATTCAAGAGCACTTCATACACTGAATACTGGGTTGTTTGGATTGACTGGAACCAAAATGGAACCTTTGAGGATAGCGAAAAAATGGTAACTGGTAGCTCCTCCAGCAGCAGCACCCTTTCCGGTACCTTCACCGTTCCCTCTACAGCAACCCTAGGCAAGACCAGGATGCGCGTTACCATGAAGTACAATGCAGCACCAACCGCTTGCGAAACATTCAGCTACGGTGAGGTGGAAGACTACAGCGTTAATGTGGTTTCAAACGACGTTAAGAGTCTAAACGAAAATCCAGCAGCGCTACAAATTGGTAATGAGGCACCTAATGCTGTTGAGGTTTATCCTAACCCAGCTACATCGTCGATTCATCTTAACATTCGCAGCGCAGAAGGTGCTATAATGGTACGAATCTACGATATGCGCGGTGCCTTGGTTAAGGAGGTTCTTCACCAATCCGACAACGACATCGACATTAGCAACCTACCTGCAGGCAGCTATATCCTTCGTGCTGATGAAGAAAAAGAACCGCTAACTGTTCGTTTTATTAAGGAATAGCCTTTAATAATTAACTAACATATTTTAAAAGTAAAGCCCGATAATATCGGGCTTTACTTTTTTTAATTAGATGACGAATTAAATGACAAAAAAGTTGGACATCATACAAATTTTCACCAACTTTCTAACGAAGAAATATTCTTCAAACCACAGAAGAATAGAGGAACTCATCATCAAAACATTAGAGTAAACCTCATCTAATGCAGTTTACTACTGCTACCTATTAACCAAATAGTTGCCCGGCCGAGAGGTCGGGTTTTTGTTTTAGATCTCATATTCCTGACATTTTGACGGATATTTAAAAAACACGTACATTTTAAATCACTATGGTACGATAACATTTTTTGATCACTACAGGGAACCTGCATCGAATATATAATACTGTTATACAATGCGTTATCCGATATACGGAAAATTCTCCGTAGGCCCCATCAACCACCTAGCAAGGATTTAGTATTGTAGATACTGTAGCTCCAGATTGCTACATACCTCATAGTGCCTTAACAATGACAAGCGACACAAAAATTATTCATACTTTTCCCCTAACACCCATGATTATTAATCGTTAATCAATTCCCTAAACGTAGCGATATGCTGTGGAACAATTATTGATGTACTAAACATGTAAACAAATTTAAATATTAAATTATGGAAATAAGAATAACTCTTGAAGATGGCAAGAAAGTTAATGCCCACGTAGGAGAACAAGTGATCAAAACAGATCAATCGGTTAAATCGGGAGGAGAAGGGAGTGCGCCGGAACCATTTGCACTTTTCTTAGCATCCATCGGCACCTGTGCAGGCATTTACGTTAAGTTCTTCTGCGACCAAAGAGGCATTTCTACCGACAACATCTATTTAACCCAAAAATTGGATTTCAACCCCGAGAGTCACCTTTATGAAAAGATTGTTCTCGATATAAATTTGCCAACTAGCTTTCCCACAAAATACTTAGAAGCAGTAAAAAAAGCAGCCGATCAGTGTGCAGTGAAACGACACCTACTTAATCCACCTAAAATTGAGGTAAATACGGTTGTTGCTAAACAATAGAACAACAACCTATAAAAAAACGAGGATGTTTTAAATATGAACATCCTCGTATCCAAATTACGGCAAAATTTGAACTATATTAATATCAAAGGAAAACGAAACACTACTCTTTTCCATGATCCATTCGCTTAAGAATTTCGTCTAAAAAGTCAGTTTGAATGGATTGAATTTCCAATAGTCGTTGGGTTTGGTGATTAATAAGATGTTCAATCTTCTCATTTATTATACGAATTTCCAATTCTGACTTCAAGTTTACCTTATAATCATACTCCGACCTTTTTCTATCCTTATCTTCCTTTCGATTTTGACTCATCATTATAATTGGCGCCTGAATTGCTGCTAAGCTGGACAGGATTAGATTAAGCAAAATGAACGGATAAGGATCGAATGGTTTCGAGATAAGAATAACTATATTGACAGCCATCCAGGCAAATAAGAATACGAAAAAAGTGATAATAAAGGTCCAGCTACCACCAAAATCGGCAATTTTATCAGCAATCCTATCGCCATACGTTTGCTGTTCTTCAATAACTTCTCCTATATTTTCTGACAGAATGGTATTTTGGGAAATACTCTCAATTACCTCCTTCTCCATATTGGAAATATCGCCCAATTCGTCTAGTACCAGCTGTTCAAGGTGACGTTTTCGAAATTTACTTAACTCAGAAGAAGCAATAAATGATGCCTCCGAAAACAAGGGGTGCTCCTGCTGAATAAGAACTAAAACCGATTTACGTATTTGGTCGCCTCTATAAACCTCGTGCGCAGGAAATTCTTTTCCAGAAATGTCGGACCGTTGTAATTTCATAACTATTCGAATTAGTAGTGTACGAACAAAGTTGGTTAATATTTGCTTTATGTAAGTATGAAATCTATTAACAAGGATGAAATTAAGTTAAAAAAAACTAAATATTTGCAATAGCATTATTAGTTGATGTATATTGACACCGCATTATATATTACTTTTGATGCTAGATAGGAATACCAAAGGATACCAAAATATTGCAAGTGAACTAATGAAAAAAAAGCCTGACATGGTTAATGAACTAATGCTTCATCTTGAGAAAGTGATAGCAAGGCTTAATGTGCTTTATGGTGAGCCCGTCATATTTCCAAGTTTAGGTGTAGCCACCTTCAGTTCATACGAAGAACTAACTCGTATAATTCCATGTCCTAGTGATAACAAGGAGGAATTACTAAAGATTAGTAATGAACGATTAAATTAAAAATTACACCAAATAGAAAAAGGCCGATTTCAGATGAAACGGCCTTTTTTATTACCTTTAAATTAGTTACTTTTTCTCAGGACTAGTTGGTTTTTCAGTAGTTTTTGAAGCCTCCTTTTTATCACAACAAGCCTTTTTATCTGTGGTTTTTGCTTTATCGCAACAACCCACTTTTTTGTCCTTCTTATCAGAACACTCCTTTTTGGTCTCCTTTTTAGGAACTGGCTTATCGTTCTGTGCCGCTGCGGTTAATGTTAAGCCTGCAACAAGCATTGCTGTGGAGGCAAATAATACTATCTTCTTCATAAACCAATAATTTTAAGGTTAAACTAATTACTTACCAATAATTTTTGTCACTAATTACCTTTAGAAGGAAACGAGACTGAGAGTTTCTTCAATACCCCCAACGTAATGTAGACAAATTCTAAATAAGAACAATTCCCCTCGAGCTAATGTTCATGATAGCAAGTAAAATATCGCATAATATTTCATATTAGAAAATATTTGATCAGGATTATTTGGAAGCAATCCACTAAAGACACGAACCAAATTCACACCACGATGAGTTGACAAAAAAAAAGGTCTACCGCATTTAAGCGGTAGACCTTTAATTTATTACCAAAAAAATATTAATGTGAAAGATCTTTTGCCGGAGGTAAAGTTGTAGGCAAGTAATCCTTATAATCTTTCATCTCCTGCATGATTACCTCAATAGCCTTATCAAGCTGTTGATCATCTCCGTTATATTCGGCAGATGGATCATTCTCAACCATAATATCGGGGTCAACACCATGGCCTTCAATAATCCATTGACCTGTTTTGGAGGATATTGAAGTAAATTGAGGAATACGCAGGTCGCCACCATCAACAAATGGTAGAGAACCACTAATTCCCACAATACCACCCCAACTGCGGGTACCAATAATCTTCCCTAATTCAAGTTGTCTAAAACCATAAGGGAATAGATCACCATCGGAAGCAGAATACTTATCTATTAAGCAAACCATCGGGCCAACCAGCGTTTTAGATGGTACTGGGGATATTTGGTTTGAGTTTCTGCGCACATTGGCACGGTAAGCTACACGGCTCAAACGCTCCAGAATCATTGGTGAAACATTTCCGCCGCCATTACCACGGTCGTCAACAATGAGGGCTTTCTTATCCAGCTGTGGATAAAAATATTTGGCAAACTCGTTGAGTCCTTCCACTCCCATATCAGGAATATGAACATAGCCAACTTGACCATTAGTTGCCTTCTCAACCTTTCGAACATTGCCCTGAACCCAGTCATAGTAGTAAAGAGCCTCCTCTGAAGCAATGGGAACTACAATCGTTTTTATGGCCCCATCAAGTGTTGGTTTGGTATTTACCATCAGCTCAACCTGCCTATTAGCCATACCGGTAAGAAGCGAATAGATATCATTTACCGAGTTTGTAGGCACTTTGTCAACAGCAACAATGTAATTACCTTCAGCAACATTAACACCTGGTTCTGCGAGTGGAGAACGAAGATCGTTGCTCCAGGTTGCACCTTCGAGAATTTTATCAACCCTAAAGAAACCACTGGCATCACGACTCAACCTAGCACCCAAAAGGCCTGTTTTAATACGTTCGGGTTTAGGCATATCGCCACTATTTACGTAAGAGTGACCAACACTAAGTTCACCTATCATTTCACCGATAATATAAGTTAAATCGGCACGATGATTAACATAAGGAACTAATGCAGCATACTTATCATGAACAGCCTTCCAATCAAGTCCATGCATGTTGGATACATAAAAGAAGTCGCGCATCTGTCTCCAACTCTCGTTGAAAATCTGATTCCATTCCTGGTGATAGTTCACCCAAACTTTCATTCCAGAAAGATCAACATTCTTTTCGGTAGCAATTGGTCCTGACGGCAAATCAATCACCGAATAGGAATTGCCTCTAGAGGCCACAACCATTTTTTTATTATTTGCAGAAAGAGCATAACGATAGTCGCCAAGGTTAAATTCTTTCTTCTTCTTGAGGTCGTATAGTTTCAATCCATGCTCCCCTGTTTTTTGGGAATACATATAATAGTATACCTTTCCATCGATACAATTTACCCCATAATATCCTGATGGGTCGATTGGTAACTGCACAACTCTGGAAGCAATACCATCAATGTCTATTTTCACATTAACCGTTTGTGATTCCTCAGGAGCGGATACCTTTTTATCTGACTTTGATTTACCCTTAACCTCCGCTGTTGGTTTATTTGTAGTTGGTTCTACAGCCTTTACCTCTGTGTTTTCAGGGGCAAATGGCGATGGAGTGTCTTTTGAAAGCATTACGAGATAAACCTTGGACATATCAACATAAGCATGATTCCATTCCGTATTACTATAGATTGGATCAAAATCACGGTCTGAGGTAAAAAGAAGATACTTACCATCATTTGAGAATGTTGGACCAGCAGATGCATACCATCCATCGGTAACTGGATAGGTTTGTGCAGTGGCAACATTATAAAGGTAAACCCTATCCATATCGTTGGCAGCACCATCGGAAAAAGTAATCCATTTATTATCGGGGCTCCAAGCAAAATCACCAAGCTTACTGAACTCGCTTTTCCGAATCAACGTTACCTTTCCGGAAGCAACATCAACCATTTGCAAACGGCCCAATTGATCGTTCCAAATAATACTTTTGCTATCGGGGCTCCACAAGAATCCAAACTTATAGGTTTCACCACCAGTGGTAAGCATTTTTGGCTTACCTGATCCATCGGAAGGTTGAATATAAATCTCATATTCACCACTTGCATCGGAAAGATATCCAACCCAGCGTCCATCTGGGGACCAACTAGCTTGGCTATCATGAGCGCCACTCGAATTTGTCAAATTACGCGTAATGCCATCGGTTGCAGGAACAGAATATATATCACCACGTGCACTAAAAAGAACACGCTCCCCATTGGGCGAGAGGTCGAAAGAAAAAATGCGTTTAGATGCATCCACTAACTCGGTTCGTGAATTAACCTGATCATTACCAATAAGAACATTCACCTTATCGAGCTGATGATTCTTAACATCGAATTTATAGATAAAACCTCCATTCTCGAATACGATGAAGTTACTGGAGAAGGAAGGAAATTTCACATCATAATCGGTAAAATTGGTTAGCTTTTGTGTCTCCTTTGTGGTAGTATTGTATACAAAAAGATTCATGGTTCTATCCCGATCAGAAAGGAAATAGATTTCACTACCAATCCACATTGGATAAACATCCTGAGCTGAATTATTGGTTACATCAACCGTTGCTTTAGTGTTGAAGTCATAAATCCAAATATCGTCAGCCATTCCACCTTTGTATCGTTTCCATGTTCTAAATTCACGAAAGACTCTGTTGTATGCAAGCTGCTTACCATCGGGTGAGTATGAACAGAATCCACCCTCAGGAAGAGGCAACTGCTGCGAAGGTCCACCTGTTACAGAAACGGTATACAGCTGCCCTTTGAAGTCGTTAAAGGAGCAGTTACGAGATCTATAAACAATGCTCTTGCCGTCTGGTGTCCAACCCATAACAATATTATTGGGACCCATTCTATCGGAAACATCATCACGATTTAGTGTTGCTGTGTAGGTAACACGCGAAGGAGAACCGCCATCAGCAGGAATGGTAAAAACTTCAGTATTTCCATCATACTGTCCAGTAAAGGCAATGGTTTTGCCATCAGGAGAAAAACGGCTAAACATTTCAAATCCAATATCGGAAGTAATTCTTCGAGCAACACCACCCGTTAACGGAACAGTGTATAGGTCTCCTGCATAGGTAAAGGCAATTTCATTGCCACCTACCGAGGGGAAACGAAGCAAGCGCCCTTCGTCCTGTCCATAGGCTCCTATGAACAATCCCAAAGCTGCTGCTACAGTAAATAGTTTTTTCATTTATTTTGGTTTTGTGTTAATAATTGATGAATCAATAGTATGTTTTTGACTCCACCATTTAAATGTCGTTTAATCGGAAGATAGTCAAAATGAACAAAGAAAAATAGTCAGAGCAAAATAAAAAATTAAGTTGGCAATGGCAAACAGTAATGACTATATCAATTGACCATGCCATGCGTAAAGGAATTTAAATACAAACGATTACAGGCAATGCAGTATAAAAGAGATAGAATGGGAACTAATTATTCTGTTACAGCATGCAATTGAAGCCCCATACCAAAACCTACGAAAGAATATTACGATTGAATTTATGGCTAAGAATCAAGAGGTCTTGCTCCTGGTCACCGACAATGGCGATGGCGCTCCACCTAACATTGCTAAGCAAATATTTACCCCCTTTTTCACAACCAAGCCCCATGACAGCTGAATTGGTTTAAGCCTTGCATGCAAAATTACAAAGTTGCACAGGGGAACTATTTCTACAGTGAACAGACCTGAAAATACCAAAATGATGTGACGTTCAAAAATTATTATCAGCAAAAAAAATAAGCGATTAAGTTAAGCAAGTAATTTTTCTACTTTTGCCTTCCTAAATGCCACAGAATAGATGAAGCAGCAAAAGGTAAACAAGAGTTTATGGTCTGTACTAACTAACGTTGGACTCGACTGGTTTATTCTCGCCTTAATGGGCATGATTCTTTTGGCCTATCTTCTACCCTCACCCGGCGCGCAAAAGGGAATCTTCTCCCTAAAAGAACTGGCAAACTACGGCATTTCGCTTATCTTTTTTTTCTATGGTTTAAGGCTTAGCCCCCAGCGGTTAAGGGAAGGATTGGGCAACTGGCACCTGCACCTAACCGTGCAGCTAGCTACCTTTGTTTTATTTCCCCTTTTAATTCTCGGTATTATACACCTACTTCGCGTTGAAAGCACAAACCTTATTTGGCTAGGCATTTTTTTTGTAGCTGCACTACCATCAACTGTTTCATCCTCAGTGGTTATGGTTTCCATTGCTGGAGGTAATATACCCGGAGCCATCTTCAACGCCAGCATATCTGCATTAATTGGCGTTTTTATTACCCCAATATGGATGGGCATTTTCATCGCTTCGGGAAGTGGAAATATTGACCTCACGGGAATTATTCTAAAATTAATGCTACAAGTACTATTACCTGTTATACTTGGTTTATTACTACATTCCAAGTTAGGTACCTTTGCCGAAAAACACCGAAGGCAGCTGCGTTACTTCGATCAAACCACCATATTACTAATTGTATATACCGCATTCTGTGAATCATTTTCGGAACACATGTTTGCCAACCATACAGCCTCCGAAATTTTACTTCTTGGAATTGGCATGTTAGGCATTTTTGTATTAATGTTCAGCCTAATTACTCTTGTTGGAAAGCTACTTCACTTTAGTAGAGAAGATAATATTACAGCCGTCTTTTGTGGTTCAAAAAAATCGCTGGTTCATGGGTCGGTAATGAGCAAAGTTCTATTTCCAAATACGGCTGCAGCGGGCATAATTCTTCTTCCACTAATGATTTATCATGCGCTACAACTAATTACAGCAAGTATAATTGCTCAGCACATGGCGCGAAATAAGAGTTAGGCCATCCTTGTCAAACAAGGCAGTTCCAGCATATATCAACAAAGAAATTAAAAAACATGGTTATATGGTAAATGTTACCATGCATTGTAATTCGCGACTGGTTAGAATGGCGTAATTTCCTAACTAAATTACAAAACACCTAAGTTGGGTATTCTATCTGCCAAATCCTTCATAACTTAGTCCAAAACAAAACCCACTACCTATGCGACAAACTCTGATACTAGTAGTCATAGCCATTGCTGTTGTTGGCTGTGCACAAAAGAAACCCGCATCAAACAATCAACCAAAGAATATCGACACCATTGCAACTATAAATCGTGGCAATGTAGATTTCAAAACCTACTTCACCGATAAAACCATGCGGCTCGATTACTACCATACTGGAAATGAAAAGCGGGAGCATTTTGCCATTGACCAGGTTATGAACGATGGCGTATGGTCTGGAAGCGAGACGCAGCTCATCGACAAGTTGGAACTTGGCTCCTATTTCTTTGAGGTGGTTGATAAAGCCTCTAATATATTGCTTTATTCCAGAGGCTTTGCCAGTATATTTGGCGAATGGCAAAGCACTCCCGAGTCCAAATCGGTATGGGGGACCTTTTCCGAATCGTTAAGATTTCCATGGCCATTGAAGTCGGTAATTGTTAAACTTAAAAAAAGAGATGGCAACAATAAGTTTGAAACTATTTGGATCACCACCATCGATCCCACTTCACGACAGGTAAACCCAGCCGAAATAAAGCATACCGAAAAGGTGGACATTATTGCCAACAATGGAGCCGTTGGCAACAAAGTCGATATTGTAATTCTAGGAGATGGCTACGCCAAAACCGAAATGGAAAAATTCAGAAGCGATGCTAAAAGGCTCTCCTCTGCATTACTTGGTGTTGAGCCATACCGAAGCAGAATTAAGGATATCAATATTTATGCTGTAGAAACGCCAGCCGAAGAGTCGGGTGTAACCATGCCGCACCATGGTATCTACAAACGCAGTCCACTCTCAACTCACTATAGCAGCTTCGACTCCGAACGCTACGTGCTCAGCTACGACAACAAGACCATTCGAAACGTAGCCTCTTCTGTTCCCTACGATTTCATGGTTATTTTAATTAATGAGAGAACCTACGGTGGAGGAGGAATTTACAACCTCTACACTACGGTTGCTGCAGATAATCGTTTTTCGAGCTACATTATGATTCACGAATTGGGACACCATTTGGCTGCCCTTGCCGATGAATACTATACCTCCTCCGTTGCCTATGAAACACCCAAAATTATAGTGGAACCGTGGGAACCCAATATTACCGCTCTTTTAGATAAGAATAACCTCAAATGGAAAGATCTTGTAACCAAAGGTACACCTATCCCTACACCTTGGAACAAGGAGCAATTCGACAAATACGGCTACCATGTTCAAAAAACACGCGATAGCTTAAGAGCGACACATGTAGCCGAAAGTGTGATGGAAGATCTCTTCCTCAACCAAAAGAAAATGGAAGTGCAGCTTTTCGACAGTGAAAAATACAAAGATGTTGTAGGTGCATTTGAAGGTGCCGGCTATGTGGCCAAAGGACTCTACCGACCACAAATAGACTGTATAATGTTTACTCGACATGAAAAATTCTGCAAAGTGTGTCAACGAAGCATTAGCAATGTCCTTGATGAATACACCCGATAACAACATAGCAAGAGAGGCCGTTCATGTTATTAAACGACCTCTCTTGCTTTATTAAATAAGTTATCTTAATAAATCAACCATATTACATTATAGAAAGCAGTTGATTTTCGACCCAAGATCGATAGCAATTAGCTTTATACACAAACCATTTCTGACGTAAATCAATTGTTGTGCTTACAACACGCTTAAAGGTTCTAAATGGACGAGGCCCTTGCAATGCATCCAGAAGTTGCTGCTTCAGTATAGGATCCACTTCCTCCGTGGTAAACTTTAACATAACCTCACGTATTTTTGATGAGGGCATTCTAGCCACCTCAAGATAGCTTTCAGGGGCCTCCCTCACCGGACGCAATATCTCCTCCATCTCCTCATCCTCATCAAAGAACATATCATCCAAAACCGGCACGGTAATAATTTCACCTGTATCTTTTTGAATATAACACCTCATCCCAATTTCAAGATCGGAGGCAATGGTGAGCAACTGCGTTTGAGATAGGTTTAACATTTTTCTTTGGTTTAAACAAAACTACAAAAATGAAATCGATTGCGAAAATGTTATCGCTATTTTTTATTCTAAAAATGATTATAAAAACAGAGATTGATGACCTTAAAATTCTTTACTTTAGACCAATTTGTTAACCATTACGATGAAAACTATCTTATTAAAAATAATCTTCCCTATACTACTGTTCATCACGGTAATTTCACTATCGGTTCACTACCATCAGAAGGAGATTAATCGCTATCCATCCTTCATTCACGCATGGGCACAAGCTGACTACTATTCAATATCGTTGGGATTTACTGAAAACGGATTTGACTTCTTTCATCCACAGACCTATATATTAAATAAACAGTTTCCCGATAATTACAGTAAGCCCTATTCAAATAGAATAACGAGTATTGATTTTCCCATTCATCAATACATTCCAGCTCTTTTTATGGGAGTTACAGGAATATATTCACCGTTTTGGATGCGAATTTACAATCTCATGTACAGCTTGATTGGGTTACTTTTCCTATTTCTATTGGCACGTAAATTATCCTGCAATGTGATCACACCTTATGCTGTTGTTCTATTTGTAAGCCTATCTCCCATATTCATATACTATCAAGCCACTTTTATTCCAACCATACCCTCACTCGCCAACGCAATTGTTGGCTACTACTTTTTCTTTGGATACCTGATAAACAATAAGCTGAAAGAATTTTGGCTTGCCATACTATTTTTCACCCTAGCCGCCCTAGCTCGTACGCCGTTTGCCATATTCTTAATCGCAGCCATGTGCCATCAACTTCTGCTTGCTATAAAAAGTAAACGCATATCCTATCCAGCAATGATAGGATATATTGTCTCCTTTACAGCAATCGGTGGGTATTATCTTTACAACCTACATCTACGAAATGTCAATGGCTCCATTTTCCTTGGAAATCCATCGCCGCCCGATTCGTTACAAAATTTTAAAGACACATTTTGGGCGGCATATTACCAATGGAAACTCCACTACTATACTCACATCCATTACATTGCACTATATTCCATTTCCGTTGCATTTGCAGTAGCACTTATATTTAAAAAGATAACGTTAACGCCAAGCCAAAAAGCACTTGCAATCCAAACAGCCATTGCCGGCTTTGGTGCAATTCTCTATGCATTTCTCATGACTAAACAGTTTCGGGATCACGATTACTACTGGCTCGACTCTCTCTTTTTACCAATTGCGCTTCTATTCATACTCATGGTTGGTGCTTTTTCTGCCAAGAGTAAAAAAAGTATTGCGATTGGTATAATTTTGCTGCTCTCATTTACTGTCTTTGCCCAAAGGGAAGCACACAAAAGGTTGAATGAAAGACGCCAACAAGGAGATGATTCTATTCAGCTAACCGTAGAAAACTATGCCAACTCCGACCAGCTGCTCGACTCATTAAAAATTGGTAAGTATCAAAAAATTCTTGCCCTTGGCTCATACTCCACCAACATTCCCCTGTGTAGAATGCGACGGCAGGGCTACTCCGTTCTATATTTAAATCACGATTGCATTCAACAGGCGCTAACATGGCCATTTGACTACATCGCCGTTCAAAATTGCCTATTCATAAATGATGTGGTGAACAACTATCCTGAAATACTTTCGATGGTTGAGCGTGTGGGAGGCAACGAAAAAATCACTATTTTAAAACGGAGTAAGAATAGTGTTCAACGCTCAATTGATGAGTTACTGGGATTCAGTAATCGTAAACCTCGGCTGTCGGAACAAATCAATTTTGAAGGCAAGGCGGCCATAATTTGGCAGAACACCCGCTCAAAAGAAGATTTGACAAACCCGTATAACAGGGTTGGCTTTGTTGACTCAACCAATGAGTGGGGAGTTGCATTAACTCTTAAAGACTCCACTCTCCTCCAGTTACAAAGGACACAACCCGTGTTTAGGGCCCGATTTTTCTCGAAGGAAAAAGAGTGCAGTATTTTACTTCTTGCCTCTCTAAAGTCGGATAAGGAGCAATTGAGTAACCATCAGTATATGATTAATCTCCCCGCTGATAGTGGCGGTGTTTGGCACCAAATAGAGGTCGTTTTGCCCTCACTATATCCATCTTCCAATGGAAAAAACGAGTATATTATCTATTTATGGGATGTTGATAAAAGAAGCATTGCCTACGACGATATCACCATTGATTTCTATTGATAATCAAACCCGGTTCTAATTCTAAAGGGCAATTGATGAATCTCAAATTGCCAACAACAAATAGCAGAACAAAATAATTGTATCCTATAACATTCTTTACTCCTACCAGCATCGACTTGTAAGATGCTGCTAATTTTTCTGTTGGGTTAGTTGAGTCGATGCTAAATTAGGGACGATGAAGGTGTGTGCGGCTTCCAATGTAAAGAAAAAGCTGGTTCCTTCGTGCAGTACGCTGGTGGCCCAAATTTTACCACCATTAAGCTCCACAAACTCCTTACATAAAACAAGACCTAAGCCGGTACCTGCCTCGTTGGAAGTTCCCGGAGTGGTGAATATTTCACTACCAAATAGTCGACTCAAACTATCAGAAGCCATTCCCACTCCGGTATCCTTAACCTCAATCATCACGTTATTCTCAACCAAAGTTGCTGAAACATTAATACTGTCACCCGCTATGCAAAACTTCACAGCATTCGACATTAAATTGCGCAATACAAGCGCCACCATATCATAATCGGCATTCACCTTATAGCTAGATACCACGCTATTTTTTAACATAACACCTTTTGCCTGAGCTTGCTCCTTTAGTAAAGCTATCTTATCCTCAACTACATCACACAAGCTAACTTCCACCTTATTAACCTTAACACCCTGCATTTGACAACGTGCCCAATTCAATAAGTTTTCGAGTAATGAAGCGGTGTGGCTCACGTTTTCGCTTAGCGCACGGATGGCAATTTTAAAATCTTCATCGGAGATGTAACCAGAATTGGCAAGCTGAAGCAACGTTACAAGAGAACTCAACGGACTACGTAAATCGTGGGCAATGATAGAAAAGAGCTTCGTTTTTTGATCATTAATCACCCTGAGTTCCTCTGCTTGTTTATTAATCTCGGTATTTTGGCGCACAATTTCATCGTTTCGCTGCTGAAGCAAAATATTGGCTCGCTGTTTTGACCGGTAACCATAGTATATAAGTGAAGCGAACATTAGCGATACAATAATTATAAATATATAAACCCACATCATCAGGTTCTGCTTAGCAATAATGGCCTCTTTAAGAAGTCTATCCTTATTTAGCAACTCAATCTGCAGCTGCATCTCACGGGATACCTGCTCTGCCTTTTCCAAATTTTTTTGATTCTCGGCCAGCTCCTTTTCCGTTACCTGCTTTGCAGCCACCACTTCCTGCACCTTCTGATGTGCTTGCGCCACTTTTTGGTTAGACTCCGTTACGGTTTCGGACATCTGCTGCTGCTGAATTTTCTTCGTCACAGCAGAATAGAGTTCGAAATATTCGGCTGTTTTCTTTCTGTCGCCCAATTTTTCGGCAATACGACTAGAAAGGGAATAGCACGATTGCATAAGAGGCAAGCTATTGAGCTGAGTCGAAATAGAAGTAGCCTCCTCCGCATTTTGTTTTGCATCGGTATACTTTTCCTGTTCAAACTGAACGTTGGAAAGGCTAACTAACATGGTTACTAAATCAACTCTTCTACCAACTTTACGGGCAAGTTCAATGCCATCGGCAAAAGATTTAGAGGAAGCAGTTAAGTCGCCCTGCTCATACTTAAGCATGCCCAGCTGATTGTCGAGAATAAGTATTCCGTTGGTATTTCCAAGTATACGACTACATTTCAGCGCTTTTTCAAAAAGATCAGTAGCCTGTTTCTTCATACCATACATCAGGTAACCCTTGGCAGCTTGATTATATAGCATTACAGCTTGATTATAATCACCGCTTCCCTGCTTAACATTTGCCTGAGAAATCATTGATTGTAGCTCGTTCCCTCGCTCCTCCGACATCACTCCATTCTGTGCACATACCATCAAACTCATGGTTGCCAGCAACATTACGAACGATAATAACTTCCGCAGCATACTATTTAATATTTAGCATTACAAACACCCTTAAAAAATACACCGGCATAATTTCAAATAAAACATTCACAATATCCAGCCATCAATTTTATTCACATCAAAATTAAAAAACCAAAGAAACAAACCATGCTCACACAAAATTAATGACCATCATGACCGCCCCAAAAAAGCCTACACTAGTTCAATTTGCCACTTCTATATTTTGATACGGTAGTTCTTGCTCATCGTTTTATACGTTTTACCTACAGACCTTTGACAAGGATTAACCGTAGGTTCTTTTTGACTAAGCAATAGTAATTAGGCAGGAAGAGGACATTTACATTCTTGAGTAATCGAGTAATTCAAGCTACCATACAATGAGATTATGGCAAATGGTGCATGTTACTTTGGAAAAAAATAATATTGGAGGAGCAAGCCAACGAGAAATTGCCCAAAAACCAAATTTGTCTTTGCCAACATCGAAATAGGAGATACTATTTGATTGCCCTATTTTACAATTGCCACCTTGGGACCAAGAAAATGAGGCTGAGCGTTGAACCAAACATCGAGAAGGACTTTCACGCGAGCAAAATATTCCCTTGTCATCGTTTTAAATCCATTGTAAGCATCCACATCTTCGGCATTAAAGCCAATGGCAGTAATACCTTTGTACCGAGCAATGAACAGCGCTCGCTGGTTATGAAAACGCTGTGAAATGATGGTAATGCTGTCGAGGCCAAAAACCTCCTTGCTGCGTACCACCGAATCGAAAGTTCTAATACCAGCGTAATCGAGTATAATTACCGAATCGGGAACACCGCGACTGAGCAACGCTCGCCTCATCTCCCGGGGTTCGTTATAGCTTAGCTGGCGATTAGCGCCTGTTGCCAGTATAAAACGTATTTTATTGTGGAAATACAGCTTAGCTGCGGCATCGATTCGGTGAATGAAAAAATCGTTGGCGCGACCGTTGGAAAGGTGCGGCGATGTTCCCAGTAGTAATCCCACGCGATTATAAGGAACCCTATCCACATCGGAATAAAGCCGTGAACAGCTACCATGAACAACCACCCTACTAGCAAATACAATTACGAGTACCAGTGCTATTGTAAAACCAGCCAATAGTATCAAGCAACGCCTTCGAATGGTAAGTTTAGTTGATAATTGCATCAAGAATAATCACTACCTCATGTGTTTTACACCACTTTCCACCTCGGCAGCAAGTCGCTCATATACCTCCTGAAACGAGCCTATTCCATTAACTCGCTTTACGCCCACATTTTGATCGTATTTTTCAATAACAGGGAAGGTTTTGGTCTCATACTCCTGTAGCCGCTTAAGTATTTTTGTAGTCGATTTATCATACGCCATGGCTAAATCCGATTTTCCCCTGTCATCTAAACGGCGAAAAAGTTCGAGTGTTGGAACTTCTACCACAACATACTGCGAAATAAATGAACCATGCTTCTTAAGAAGACCATCGAGTATGTAGGATTGCACTAGATTACGTGGGAAGCCCTTAAAAAGAAAGCCTTTTACATTGCGGGTACTGGCTAATTTTTTCTCTATTAGCTGCACCACCACCTCATCGGGAATAAACTCTCCATTTTCGAACTGTTCTAAATACATGCGAGCTAATTCGGGGTTTACCTCCATTTCCTGCTGCAGCATTTCACCTGTAGCCACATACTCCAAACCAAACTCCTTGGCGATGGCCTTGCCCTGCGAGCTACGACCAGAACCCGGTGATCCAAATAGCACCACGTTGAACAACCGTTTGGAGAGCTCTTCCTGCACGATGTTATCTATTTGGAAGGTGACCGAATCGATATCCTCGCCACCATTCACCTCGTGGTAAATACCCTTATCCTTATAGAACTCCAACACTGGCAGCGTCTTCTCATTGTATTCACGAAGCCGAGTAAGAATAACCTTTTCATTATCGTCGCTGCGACCGGAGGTCTTGCCACGATTAAGCAAACGTTCCACCGAAACATCCTCGTCTACTTTAAGGCTGATAAGCGTACTCAGCGAGGTGTTGAGCTTAATCATCAATCCCTCGAGAATGTAAGCCTGAATATAGGTACGAGGAAAACCATCGAAGAGAAAACCATTGGCATCGGGATTGTCGGTAATGGTATTCTCTATAATCTGCACAATAATCTCATCGGGTACTAAACCACCAGCAGCAATAATGCTCTGCGCCTCCTGCCCCAACTTGGTGTTGTTGGCCAGCTCGTGGCGCAGCAAATCGCCGGTGGAGATGTAAAAGAGATTATACTTCTTAATGAGAAACTCCGACTGGGTTCCCTTACCGGCCCCCGGAGGGCCAAAAAGCGCAATGTTAAGCATAGGTGTAAGTTAGCTAACAATTTATTTGGCTGATTTCGTTACCCAAGATAGGAAATGATTTGCTGAATTGAAAATAGAAAAACAAGAAAATCGGGGTTGACTTGGGAAATGGGGCAATGAAACAATGGGCCAATAAGACAATTTGAAAATCCGGCAGTAGCCGGACAAGTTTTGACGATAAGACAATTAGAGGATTTGAAGATGAGACAATTTGAAAATTTTTATTCAGCTGCATGAACAACAATCATGAAGTGTTCTTCTTAAAAATCATTTGTATTTTTAGACATTTAATAGCCCTTGTTTTGAAGCCACGCAAAATGTAATTCATAACCTCTTTAAGAAATGCCAATGCGCGATAAAATCAACTTTCGCTTCTTGCTATTTGTATTTGCAACAACAATTTTTAGTGGCTTTGCTTTTACGCTGTCAAGCTATATACACCTATCGGTAGCTGGCCTGAAATATTGGATACTAACCATTGGACACTTCATGTTTGTAATGTTGGGATGCTTTGTGCTCTACTACTTTATGGCCATAAACAGGTATCTATTTGCCGTTGTTTTCCCAATAGTGGTTCTGGTAACATCCATTATTGCATACTTTGTCTACTTTCAGAATGTAAGCTTTACAACATCCATATTAGATGCGGCACTGCACAACGACCTGCGCACCTCGCTCGATACCATAGCCATTCCATTACTCCTCTTCTGTGCTGCTTCACTTGCAGTTTCAGCGGTTGCTGTAATCTACCGATTTAAGCTTGTGACGTATAAATTCAAGCTACTAGAGCTTACTGCCGTTTGCATAATCGGTCTATCGATATTTGAGGTGAACCAGCTGCGATATAAAACCATCTCCCACCGATTGCCATTTAGCATATACTATGTTTCAAAAAAATATATCGGCGAGCTAAAAAACGAAAACAAGCCGCGAATTGAAGTTGGCACCGATGCCTACTGCACCAGCGATACAATTACAGTAGTTTTGGTTATTGGAGAGGCCGCGCGTGCCGACCATTTTCAGCTGAATGGCTACAGGAGAGCAACCAATCCGCTACTGAATAAGCTACCCGTGGTGAGCTACCCACACATCTACTCGGAATGGACGCATACTAACCTCAGCTTGGCGCATTTCCTAACCCGTTCGGACAGTGTAAACCACGAACCTGCGGTCACCGAATGCTCATTTATCAACATTTTTAACCGCTGTGGATTTGCCACCACATGGATTGCCAACCAGGAGCCGGCACCCAGCTACATGCCGTTTGTAAAGGAGGCAAAGAAGGTGATCTACGTCAACCCCAGCTTCTCGGTATACAGCTATAACAAAAAGTGGCTCGATGCCGACGATCTCCCCTACCTCGATCAAGCCCTAAACAATACTGCTCCCCGCAAATTAATTATTATACACACCATTGGAAGCCACTGGTGGTACAACGACCATTTCACCGATAGCACCACCATTTTTAAGCCAATTCTGGAAACAAAAAATATTGCCTTGACAAGCAGTGATGAAATCATCAACTCGTACGACAACACCCTAGTGTATACCGACTATTTTTTGAGCAAGGTGATATGCCGTCTTTCTTTGCTAAATGCTTGCATGATTTATCTCTCCGACCATGGCGAATCGCTGGGCGAAAATGGAAAGTGGTTGCATGCGCAGGGTGACGAACCCGAAAAACATCCCGCCTGCGTGCTTTGGTTCTCAAAAAAATACATTAACCAGCAGCCAAAAAGCTACGCAAATATTGTTGCCAACAAGAACAAAAAATGGAGAACGGACTTTGTGTTTCACAGTATACTGAGCATTGGAGGAATTAATAGCCATTCGATGGTCGAGGGGACCGATATTACACACTTAAAGTAGAATATAACCAATGAAACCAACGACCATTGTTGCCAAATTCGTTGAATTATTTAACAGGTGTAACGCTACTGTGTTGGTAAAACTTTACCAACACAACCTTCAATAAAAGTTTATGGGCAACCACATACAAGATGGTACTAAACACCAGCCAACTACTTAACCTGCGAAAGAATAGCTGCCGATAGAGGTGCAAGAGATATAGCATTGCCGGTTACTGATTGACCATCGAGCAAATTGAAGTAGATACCCTTTTCCGGTAGTGTAAAAGTTTTGGTAGATGACTCCAAATTGAACAGAACAAAAATGGTGGCATCTTTATCATACCGCTTATATACCAACGTTTTTCCGGTAGCATCTATAAAATCAATATTGCCCGTAGCCAGCACCGGATGGCTATTACGGATAGCAATCAGCATTTTATAGAAATTGAACCATTGCTGGTTAAAGCCAACCGAATCGTAAAGGGCAGCTCCCTGCTGAATATTGTTTCTCGTTTCCGGTTGAAATGTAAACTCATTCCACCATAAAGGCTTTCTACAATCGGGATCGTCGGCACCCCACATGCCCATCTCCTCTCCATTCCATATATTTGGCGCCCCAACATTTGTAAACTGATGAACAAGGTAAAGCGTTAAACGCTGATAGGTTTCTTCGTCGGGTTTACCCGTTTTATATAGAGAATCCTCGTATGGTTTTGCTCTATATTTGTACTTCCCGTGATTATAGAAGCAGGTAAGCATTCTTGGTGTATCGTGCGTGGAGGATACATCCATCATGGAATATCGAAATGGCACCTCCACCCCACTCCATTGGTATTGTAAGCTATCTACCAGCTGGCGAGCATCAATGGCCATATCGGCACGGGAGAAAAAATTTCGAGCAGGACGATAAAGATGATAAAACATTACCGCATCGAAAACCGCCCCATTGGCATAGTACGCCGGAGGCATCATTTTGTCCATCCACCACTGTATTTCGCCAACAAGATAGGCATCACGCTTAATGCTCTTCACATAGGTACGGTAATCGCGCCAAAATCCGGACGGGATAAAGTCTGCAACATCGAGACGATAGCCATCAACTCCCTTGGTAGTATCGCCATTAGGAGCAAGCCAGCGCTTGGTTACGGCAAAAATATGCTGTTTGGCCCCTTCGTTAAGGTTACCTTCGTATGGATGGAACATATCTTTACCCGACAACACCCCTACTTTTCTAATTTCGGGGAGGTAATCGCCATACCATCCAGCATACTTGAATTCGTTTTTCGGCGTAATTGGATCATCGTAAGCGTAAACAGTATACCAATCTTTGTAGGCAGACTTGTCGCCATTCTTAATAATATCCCTAAAGGCCCAAAACTCTGTTCCCGTATGATTCCAGGAGTAGTCCATTATGATTTTCATCTTACGCTTATGTACCTCGGCAATAAGCTGTAAAAAAAGTTTGTCGGCAGCGGTCCACTTCCATGAAGCGGGGTTGGCAGGATCTTCCAACTCTATTATTTTATTATCCCCAACCGGATCGGGACCAAAGTTTACATCGACATGGTGGTAATGCCGCGCATCATACTTATGCAGTGAAGGCGCATCGTTAATCGGATTAAGATAAATGGCCGTAACGCCAAGGTCGGCAAGGTAGTCCAGCTTATCAATCACACCTTGCAAATCGCCACCATAACGTCTATCCTGCAAATTATCGTTAAATGGTTTTCCATTACCAGCAGCCCAGCGATCCAACGCATACCAGTTATTAGTCCAAGGAGTAATGGCCCATCCTTGGGGTGCTTTACCCGATAGAGCTACGTAGATATTTTCGGGTTTAGGATCGTTGGTAGTATCGCCATTGTAAAACCGTTCGACAAAAATCTGATACCAAATAACCTTTTTCGACCATTCGGGAGGATACGGAAAATGGCTGCTTTGAGCTTGACCTATTGAAGAAAAGAGCAAAACAGAAGCGATAAAAACCATTAACCTTTTTTCAAAAAAATCGGAATGAATATTTTTCATGGCAACCTTCATTTTACAATACAGCGGCAATAGATAAACAGATTGTATACTTGACAAAATTATCGGGTATTTGACTCAACAATATTACAAAACCTCCTCCGCTTTACGAAATTAAATCAAGCACGATGATAACAAATAAGCGTAACGAATTACGGCATAAAAACACCATATTATTTCGGTGGCCATTAACTAAAAATTAGGCAAGGCCAGGAAAGCCATCGTATGCCGCCACAAACACCAGCACTACACGGGGCAATTTTTAGCAATTCGCTGAAACCCTTTACTAGGGAGGGTAAATCTTGCTAAGAAGGGGTAAACCATTGCTAAGAACGCCCAAACCAACGCTAAAATCGCCTAAACCATCGCTAAGAACACCCGAACCTTCGCTAAAAATGATCAAACCTTGCCTAAGAAGGCCCAAACCTTCGCTAAGAAGGTGTTAAAACTCGCAAGGGGCACGCCAGCCAAGGGGTTGGGGTGGAATGATTATGACAATTGAACGTTATCCAGGAGAAGACAGCTCGGTGCATTCACGAGATTTACTTAACTTAGCCTCTGCAATTGCCTTCTTTCCATAAATTATATTGTTTTCCTTTCAAACGCTAATCTTTCGCTTGCAACAGCTGAATGTAAAACATATTCACCAAAAGATGCAAACCATTGTAACCCATCGAATCGTGCACCAGAATATGCCCCGGCTGGCGCTGGAATTTGCCTACGATGCGGCCCTCATAGAAAAGGTGAAGCAGGTGAAGGATGCTCGATGGAGCCAAACGTTGAAGGTATGGCACATACCTCTCACCATGGCTGCCTACGAGCAGCTGAAGGAGCTAACACTTGGCCTAGCCCAACTGCAAAAGGGTGAGAGCCGACTCCCTTTGGAGATGAAGCCACCGTTGGGCCAACCAACCCCAGAGATAGCAGCCACGCTCAACGACTTTACGCGCTACCTTGAGCAGCGCCGCTACAGTCCACGAACCATTCAAACCTACGAGCATTCGCTCAGGCAGTTTCTGCAGTGGGTAGCCAAGCCAACCGATGCGATAACCAACGCCGACCTGGAACGCTTTAACCACGATTACATCCTGGCCAACAGCTACAGCTTTGCATTCCAAAACCAGGTTATAAATGCGGTAAAGCTATACTTTAAAACGTTTTATGGCAGCCAGTTTAACGTGGAGAAGGTGGAGCGGCCACGGCGCGAGCACAAGCTACCCAACGTGCTGAGCAAGGAGGAGGTAAAGCAACTACTAGAGGCCCCATCAAATATAAAGCACCGCGCCATGTTAAGTTTAATATATGCTTGCGGATTAAGACGTAGCGAGCTACTCTCGCTCAAGGTCCAGAATGTGGACAGTAAAAGGGGGATTTTGTATATACTAAATGCAAAAGGTAAGAAAGACAGAATAGTTCCAGTATCAGAAAAGCTTTTAGAATTGCTCCGTGAATACTACAAAAGCTACAAGCCTACCGTTTGGCTATTCGAGGGTCAAAAAAAAGAGGAACCATATAGCGAAACGAGCTTACAGGAGGTACTGAAACAATCGTTGGAAAAAGCAAGAATAACCAAGAAAGTAACGCTGCATTGGCTTAGGCACTCCTATGCCACCCATCTACTTGAAGCAGGTACCGATTTACGCTACATACAAGAGCTATTAGGCCATAAAAGCAGCAAGACCACAGAGATTTACACACATGTAAGTACCCAAAGCCTAAAAAAAATTAAGTCGCCGTTTGACGATCTGTAAATTAATTATAGATTTGTGTATTATACGGTTAAAACCGCACAATACATACCAATATGGGTGTGTATATACAGTTTTTCCGTATATATAAACGAGTTGTGCACAATTAAGACCAACCGAATATGATATATAAATTCAGTAACAAAGAAATTAGGATTTGGAATTTCCAAAATAGCAATGAAAGGATATTACCCTTTAGCGAAACTGAAAGAATTTATAGAATATCCATAAATTCATCTCAAGACAAAATCGCAATACTCAGTGATACCTCTGAATCAAAATTGTATATCTATGACCTTAAAAGTGGGAGTAAAATCTATGAGTTGCCAGTTTTTAATGATTTTCATTGGCTTAATTCTGATTCGATTTTGTTTTCAGACGGGAAGACTGTTCACTTATTAAGTTTGACAGACACTAAAATCAAAGAGTTGTTCAAATTTAGTCGGATTAGAATGGCTCCAATTGAAATGACTATTTCTCCAGACTTGAATAAAATAGCGTACATCAAATGGAAAGGTAATGACAAGAAACTATGTGTTTATGATTTCGATAAAACAACTAATCAACAATTTAAACCATCACTCTACAGATATTCTTGGATTAATAATAATCAAATAGTATATCATTTAGGAGGTGGACTAAAGACCTTTGAAATTTCCAGTAATAAAAACATAGGATTGTTTAAAAATGTAAATGATATTCTTAAAAAAGCAGAGCAAAATGAAGATATTAACGATATTGCAAGTGTTCTTAGCGAATCGGACATTAGCATAAATGAGATAAACAATCCAATTTTAGGAAATAATAGATTGTTCTTTAAGTTTTTTATAGTATCAGAATTGAATAAAAGAGTGGGACTCTTTTCAACTGATTTAGAATTTAAGAAAAGTCAACTACATTATTGTTCTAAAATTGGTTTGTTGGAAAAATATTATGTAATGCCAGATAATGAAACCATTGGTGTGTATTTAATACCTAATAAGCTTAAAGGAGAAAATTTTGAAGCAAGATTGAATTATTATAAAAATGGTGAAGAGCTTAAAGAATTTAGTGATTATCAACCAATATGGAATCAGAATTTACCAACATAATAGAATAACTGTGCACAACACATGGTATAGTGCATGCGGGTTTCAGAGGTTTGCGAGTGTTTGTGGCTCGTAAAAAAGTTCGGTGTAAACTGATAGGAAATCGCTTCGTAATCCCGCACGACACCATACCATAAAACGTTATAAAGCCACATTTTCGCATCAAGAAAAATAGTTCTTACGTTCTTTCATTTATTGCGCTGACGATGTTTAAATCTTGGAAATCCCACTGTACAAAAGGGTTTTGAAGCTTTGTTGGCCGAAGGATCCTGCTCCGATTTAGCCCACTTTTTTGGTAAAGTGTTTTGTTGAAAATCATTTCCGGGCGACAAATGGAACGCGGAAGAGACTTCCTCTTTTGTGCAGTCGGTTTAGGGAATCACTTTTTAGACAGGAAGGCTAAAACTTCGCAGTAGGGCAGAAGTGCAAACTTCGGAGGAAAAAAAAGATCCGTCACATGATAAGTGGAAATTTGTTTGTCATTAAAATTGAGAAAAATCAGCGCTGGTTTGCAAGCCTTTGAAATTTTATATTTACATTGAACATAAATTTAACGGAACGTTAAGGCTCAATTTTATCGCCAAACAAATACGGGAATTGACATCTCGAATGATGATGAATGCGGCTTATAACACGACGCTAAATTCATTTGCCGTTTTCGTTCGGGAAACAAAGTGTCAAGCCCGCAAAAACCGCGGTGCGGCACGACAGGAAAGCAGCCCGCAATCGGCAACTAAACTTAGCGCAGTCCGTTAGCGGTAATGCAAGTTGAGTTCTCACAAAACCATAAACAAACTGGTATTCAAAAATATAATAGTTTAAAAGTATGGAAAATCATCGAACTTATAAAGATGTTAAGAAAGAAATGCCAATAGAGACAATTCTTGAAAATTTTGAAAATAAGATTTCAGAATTGAAAGGATTATTAGAATTGATAAACCATTCAGATAATAATGAGGAAAGAAAATTCATTGATTTCAGATTTTTAACAGCTACAATTAATGAAATACAAAGAATAAGAATAAATGAACTAAGTAATGACACTCTAGCTCTCTCGACAAGAAATGTATTTGAATTAAATTTGATATATCAATACACTTGTTTAAGTGAGGAAAATTTGAAAGAATGGATTGGAAATAAAGCAAAAGACGAAATTGAAATATTAGAAGGGATGTTAAAGTTATCGCAAAATCCTAATAGTGATGAAGAGAAAGTCGTAAAAGAAAGAATAGATAAAATAACTACAACAGCTGAAAAAAAGAATCTTGAAATTAAAAAACAATTGTCAACTAAAGTTATTGCTGAAAAAGTGGGATTGGTAGCAGAATATGATAGCCTATTCAAGTTGTATTCAAAGTTTATTCACCCTACTTCATACCTAATTAATTCAGCACCTAGCGAAATAAATTCCCTTCAATATAAAAATATATTTCTAATACAATTTCAGATTTATTTATATGATTTAGAATCTAGACTTCGTGATTTTTATAATTTTGACATTGAATAGATTGAACGATGTCACAAAAACATTTAATTGGTTGATAAAGAACAACTCAACAAGGTTTAATAATTTAAAGAGAAATTGAACGCACTACCGCTAAAAACGAGTTATGCACAAGCTTAAAAAAAGACACAGCATATGAAAAGACTTAACATTTTAATTTTGACAATTTTGTTTATTACATCTTGTCAAACAGGAGATACTGAACGATTGGTGACAGTTGAAAATAAATACTCAATTTCGTTACCTTCCTTTTTAGTTAAAGCAAGCACGACTTTAAATGCTGATGCTTCTTTACAGTATCTTCACACTTGGAAAGAATTTTATGTTATAGTTATTGACGAATCAAAATCAGAAATGCAAAAGGCATTGATTGACAATAATCTTATGGATAAATACTCAAATGATATTAAAGGATATTCCGATTTACTTTTAGTCGGTTTTGAGCAGTCAATTTCAATATCTCACAAATCTGATATGGTTGACACTTTAATTAATAATTTACCAGCAAGAGTTTTAACAATTAATGGACGAGCTGAAGGAATAGATGCTTTTTATTCATTTGCATTTATCGAAGGTAAAGAAAGATATTATCAAATTATGACTTGGACTTTATCAAGTAAAGAATATGAATACAAAGACAAAATGAGTAAAATTCTGTATTCACTTAAAGAACTTTAAATCAAATATAAAATGTTTGAAAACTCTTGGAATAATATAATAGATTGGTTTCGTGACAGAAGCGAAAGAGCAAAACTTGTAAGAAGTTTTAATGAATCAGCAAAAAATTCTTTTGTTGCAGGAATTGCACCGACACTTTTAAAAGCAAGCATTTCTAAAGGAGAAAGCTCATACAAACACCAGTTTTCAAATTGGTTAAATTCAGGATATAGAATTCAGGCTTTCACTGGCAGGATTTTAACCAAAGATGAACTAATTTATATTGGCAAGGTCATTCTTGCAGATAGTGTTTTGGTTCGCAAACTTATTGTACTTGGTTTTGATACATTAGAAATACACGGAGACGCAGGAACTTACGGTTGTAGATGGCAACTTAAAGATTATATACCACTACCAAAATTTAATGAAAATGAATGACACAGTAATTCAAGACAGCATTAAAATAGCAAGTAAAGCTATTTCAAAAATAACTGCAACAGGTGAGTCTACAAATTGGTGGATGTGGATAGCATTAGCCGAATTAGGAATAATTGCCTATTTCATATTAAAAGGAAATTTTAAATCAAAAGTTTCAACTAAACAGCAATTTAAATCTGAATATTTAAAGCAAGACATTGACTTCAATAACATAATTAATAGTTCATTTAATTCAGTCAAACTTTACGATGAATTAAAAGTTAAATGTCATCCAGACCGCTTTCCAATGGATAAAGAGAAGAACTTAATAGCAGAAAGTATTTTTCAGCAAATAACAAAAAACAAAACAGATGTCAAGCGTTTGCTTGAATTAAAAGAAGAGGCAATTCAGAAACTTAATATAAACTTTTAAATCTTAAAACTATGCAAATCGTAATTTGGCTAATTGTTTCAGCATTAGTTGCGTTGTTAGGTAACAACCGCAAAATCGGATATGGTTGGAGCTTACTACTGTGTCTTTTTCTTTCACCAATTATCGGATTAATAATAATTCTCTTTTCAAAGAAAGTTGATAATGTGGAATTTGTTGACGTAAAAAAGGAAAATGACCAAAACTAAAATCTTATGAAAACAACAGGAATAATTTTACTTGTAATTGGCTGTTTATCGACACTAGGCGGGATTATTGGAACAATTGGAGGTCGAGAACCAAATTTTGCTGGCTTAACTTTTGTCGTTATTGGTGGATTCTTAATGTACAGAGCAAACCAAAAAAAGGAAGAGGCAGAAAAGAAAAAACAATGGGAAGAAGGCAACTCAAACAAAGATTAACAAAAGCCAGTGCATAACACGCGGTAAAAATCATTGCGCAGAAAGTGCTATATTTGAACAGAATAACATTTAATCAGCGGCTTAACGGTTTGATAATTTTGTGCTCCGAAATGCGCAACGCTTCTTACCGCAATCCGTTAGCAAACACCTTATGACGGATATATTTAGTTCCAAAATAATTGATGATTGTACCAAGAAAAACCCTTGGAATTTAGGAAATCGTATATTGTATGACCTATGTTCAGAGAACTTTACTCATGAAACGGACGAAAAAATAATAGCAAAAGTATGGTTAATTGGACGCTCTTATGCTGCGGCAATTGAAAGGCGAAAGAATAAAGAAAAATCTAGTGATATTAATGATAATTTTTACACAAAAACTGTTGTAGAAACCTTTAAGAAATCAACGATTGACCAATATCTTTCTTTGCTTTCAAAAAAATCACTTGATGAAAATGAAATTCCAACTATACTGAAAACACATCGCTATCTTACCGACATAATTTATGATATTACCAAACTTGAAAAACGTTCCTTTAGTTCTAAATATTTACATTTTCACTTACCAGAACTTTTCTTCTTGTATGATACCCGTGCAGTAACTGCAATAAGACAGTTCAAATTAAAACTTCCGAAACAAATGAAAGAATTGACCGATAATGAATTTATAGATAAAGAATATGGAAAGTTTTTCTGTAAATGTTATTTATTGCAACAAGAGATTTATAAAAAAACTAAAACTCTAATTTCTCCAAGACAACTTGATAACTTATTGATTGGTATTGCAAATGATAGATTACAGAACAAATAGAAAGAAAAAAAGGCGTTTGCTAATCGAATTCTAAGACCTGACCAAATATATTAAAGAGAAAAATTTCTAAATTTACATTTGCCGAACAACAACCGATGGTGATGATTATACCGAAGGTCCTTGGAAAAGTGTGCTGGCATAAGCGCACTTTTCCTTTTTACAGGTATCGAACCTGTAAAAAGGAGCCGAACAGCTCCCTCTGGTTCGTATTGCCCGAAGAATGCTAGCCTGCTAGACGCATTTTAACGAATGGCGTCCCCCTCTTCACAACCGCAAAAACGCGCGTAATCAGCTTGAATTTGACCGCATTCATTATCACCCCATGCTCCTTCCCTTCTTTGGCCTTTCGGTCGTAATATAGCCGTAGCTCAGGGTCGTGCTGTATGGCGGAGCGTGCTGCATTGCTCAAGCTTACCTTAATTCGCCTATTGGCTAAATGGCTAACCCTAGTTTTGCCGCGAACGCTTGTTCCTGAAAGGTTCTCAAAGGGAGCGATCCCGCCGTAGCAAGCATACTTCCTTGCATCGGTGAACGCCTGAAAATTGCACGTGTATACAATAAACAAGGCCGAATTCACCAACCCAATGCCGACTACACTCCGGATCAGCTTGTAGCGCTCCGCAATGCTCGGGTCGGAGCCGATGACCTGCTCCATCTCTTGCTCAATACAAGCAATATCTGCTGAGAACATTGCGATTCTAGCCGCTACCCGCTTCATCGTACTGTCCGTATTGGCCTTCGCTAATTCGCTGAAAACAATCTTCTCCGACGTTTGCATTTTAACCAGCCGTTCCCGCTCATTGACCAACCCCTTGAGTTGCCTTATGGTCGCTAGCGGTAGCGTTTTTGGAGGCAGCTCATCCCGGTGTAGGTAGCAAAACCTTGAGATTTGGTATGAATCAACCTTGTCATTTTTGCCCCGCACAAGACCCAGTGAGCGCTTCATATGCAAGGGGGAAACCAGGGAATAAGCAAGGCCAGCATGCTCCAAGAACTCAGCCATGCCAACGCTATAAGCACCGGTGTGCTCCATGCAGAACAGCGCTTCCTTTGGATTGGCACCTTGCTTTTCCAGCCACCCAAGGATGCTCCGGTACCCACCATCGTCATTGCCAAATTGCTTATGGGGCGATTTATCACCTTGCTCCCGAAAAAACAGGGTCACATCCAGCGTCTTTTTTGAAACATCCGTTCCAACAAACCATTTAAAATCCATAATCCTACAGCTTAGTGGTTAGTAATTACCCGACACATTGAAAAAAACTAATACCTTTAGTAAGCCTGGTAGCTTAAGATTCTAATTGGTGCTTTTCAATGCAAAGAGTGAAAGACTAATTCGATTGATAGCCCTCAATGGACTGGAGTAGACCATAGTTCACTTCCACCCTTCTCGGTTAACTATAAAACTAACCTATTTGATAGCAAATAACAATTGCAAATCTAAAGGAGTAGACCGCCCCGCCAGCTAAGCTGACGGGGAGAGCCTCTCACACCACTGTACGTACGGGTTTGCTCATCCAATATTTATTTTTTTTTGGAATTCGCGAGGGCTTCGCCGTTCGTATACAGCGGTTCATTAAGATGTGGCGCAATTTTCTCGTAATAGCCAAGCATCGCCTCATACCCTCTCTTGCGTAAGCGTTCAAGGGTAATGGTCGTTCCCAAAATAGGGCTTTGGGCAACAGCCCAGCCCCCCATTCGCGTTCTACTCCATGCGTAGGCATGATCATAGTCGATCCCCAGCTGGATAAGGTTCTTCCTCTTCCGTTCGGGTATGTTACTCCCTTCGGTCGTGAGCTCGCAAGCTCGGTTCCAGTGGTGCCAGATGCAGTACCGTAAACGGTTGCGCAGCCAGCCGTCGAGCTCCTTGAGCTTGGCCTGCATACTTGCAATACGAAAGTATTGGAGCCAGCCCCGCTGAACCTCTTTTAGCTTTTGGATGCGCTCGTCGAAGGTGCTTGGTGTAGTTTTTCGCGTAATGGACAAAATATTGTAGAACAGCGTTTCCATATATAATGCCGTTCTCCCGTATAGGATCAACAATTTTTTACCGAACAGTAGTGATAAAAATACTTTCCCTTAATCCTGTATGAACAGCTATTGATTAGATACACTCCATGGTAAAGTTTCCAAATTAAATAAGTTTGATAACCAAACTTGGGTGGTTTGGTAAACAAGTTAGCTAATATTTTCAAGGAGCTATTGTGGTATCATGCAACTTCATTAAAGGCGTAACGTCTTATAAATAATAAAAATACAAAACATGAAAAAGTTATTAATACCCTTAATTGTAGCTATTTGTAATACTGCCATTGCACAGCAGAATGAAATTTTACCACAAACCGAAATAATGACATTGGGCGTTTTTCATTTTGCTTATCCCAACTTGGATGTCGTTACAACTGCCGATAAAGATAAAATATCAGTAATGGAAGAACCTTATCAGTCCGAAATTATTGCTATTTCCAAAGCCTTATGTGATTATAAACCAACTATCATCGCTGTAGAGGTTACACCAGACCAGCAATTCACAATAGATTCGTTATATTCATTATATAAGAATAATCAATTAATTTTAGGAAAAGGAGAAGTTTATCAGCTGGGGTTTAGAATCGGAAAAAATTTAAACTTGCCAACTATTTATTGTGTAAATGACTGGGGTAAACTATACGATAATGTTGAAGAGCTGTTTAAGGATACTTCGCGTGCTGCCAAATTTGAAGCATACTTTCTAAACTCACCCGATTCTATCTATAAAACTCCAATTTCGACAAAAAAAGTTTCAAGTATAATTAATGAATTAAATAGCCTAAATGAGCCCGATCAAATTAAGGAACGATTATCAGTGTATCTATTAAATCCATTTAAGTATGAAGAGCAGCCTGGCGATTTTATAGGGGCTGACTTTGAAACAGGTAGATGGTTCAACCGAAATTTAAGAATTTATCGAAATATTCAGAGAATCCCTCATCAGGCTGATGACAGAATTTTGCTGATTATTGGAAGAGAACACCTAAATCTATTAAACCTGTTTTTTAATGTCTCGAAAGAGTTTAAATTTGTTTCGCCTTTACCGTATTTAGAGAGTGCAAGAAATAAATAAAGAGATGTGCACTTACAACAGTTCAAAATAAGGGGATAGATTATGCGGATTTCACTATTTTTCACTACGTTAATTTCGATTTTGGGTGGTAATAAAGAGGGTAGCAAATAACTCCCTATCACAAGCAATCGACGAAACGTTGATTCAGCGTTCCTTGATACTAACACCACCGATTTTTAATTAAGCAGAAGGTCTGTTTTAGGATTGATTGACAAATGTTTAAGTAAGCGATATATTTACTACTATTCAGAATTAAAGCCATCAAGATGAGGTATTGGATTAATGAATTGCCTGGCAATGATAAACTGGTGATTTGGGATGGGATAAAATTATACAAAGCCAATCCCAATGAACAAAATTTAAGAGAAATTAAATACTCTTTGAACAAAAGCGACATACCAAAAGGTCTATTTTCAATTTGCAAATCGCAAATAACAATGGTTGAAATGGATGAAAGTAAGAAGTATATATGCATATATTTTGGTGCTGATTCCTATGAACATATTCGAGTATTAAACACCGAAACAAAAAATGAAATATTTGAAGAATTTTCTAAAACGGAAAATGCTATTACAACAGTTAAGGAATTAACACTTTCAGAAAAAACCAAGGTTCAAAAGAGGGCGTTAGTTGTCTTAACTATTCTTTTTCTTGTAGGATTTCTTTTTTCGATTATGATTGAGACAGGAGGCTTACCTGATGGTAATTATCCAGCAATTCTGCTTTTTTTAGGTAGTTTTGGAACAGTAAATATAATTTTGTTCTATTTGCTAATTGTTCTGATTATAGGGATTAAATATTATTTGTTAAGAAAACAAATAAGGATAATACATACAATAAAATTCAAGTAGTTGCCAATTGCATCCTAAGTTCTAACCATATTTTAAGGAGAATTTTTCTTCATTTACAATTACCCAACAACCAATTGTGGTTGTTATTCCAAAGGACTCATCAACCTGCCGCATAATTAAAGCCGCTTGGGACAATAGGTTGTTTGCCTACCAATGAATAAAATACACCAGTGTCCTAGTCAAAAACAAGAGCGAATACTGCCCTTTAATAGTTTCTGTTTTTTTTTAGTGTTTCAGACCTAATTTGATTAATCGGAACAAGTACCATTAGCTACCATATTTTGGCAGTAGGGCGTAAAATAAAAGCTATTGAAAAATAGCAACAGGGTAAAACCCTTCTTTACAGCAATATATTCCGAGTAAAAAGACTTAGGATAAATACAACTCATCTCAAAAATTATAACAAATGGCAGAAAAACGATAATTGCCTTCATAGAATTATTTATCTTTAAGCATCTGAAGGAGTTCTCATCAATGAATGAACCATAAAAGAAAAAAATGGGAAAACGTCTTCTTGAATGGATGGATATAGGTATAACGGAAGGAAAAAGACTTCTCCGACTTTTATGGGCCTACCTCCGATCATCGGAGACTGTCTTTTTACTTCTTTTTGCTAACATTATTGGTATTGGCGCAGGTTTTGGTGCCATTCTTTTCCGCTGGCTCATAGGGCTATTCAAGCAGCTCTTTTTCGTCCAAGGTCAGAGCATGCTCTCCTTCATGGGTCCAAATTCGGTGGTAGTAATTCCGGCTGTTGGGGGAATTATTGTGGGTGTACTTATTTACCTCTTTGCAAAGGAGACCAAAGGACATGGAGTACCGGAGGTGATGCTGGCGGTGGCAGCAGGCGGTGGAAAAATTCGCCCACGTGTAGCAGCCATGAAGGCATTGGTTTCGTCCATTTGCTTAGGTTCTGGTGGATCGGCCGGACGAGAGGGCCCCATAGTTCAAATAGCATCGGCACTTGGTTCCTCATTGGGACAGCTCTTCCGATTTTCTGCAGAAAAAAATAAGATACTCATTGCCTGTGGTGCTGCCGGAGGTATTGCAGCCACGTTTAATGCCCCGCTGGCCGGCATTTTCTTCGCTCTTGAGATCATTCTGCGCGAATATGGAATGCGCAACTTCTCATCTGTTGTTCTTTCAGCCGTAACAGCAACCGTAATTTCGCGAGCATTTTTGGGTGCAAATCCGGCATTTATAACGCCTCATTACGAAATACTCAGCAACTGGGATTTTCTCTTTTATTTCATTCTAGGTTTTATTGCAGCAGTAGTAGGTTGGGTATTTATTAAGGTGCTGTATAAAAGTGAAGACATTTTTGATGCTTGGAAAATTCCATCCTACATTAAACCGGCTATTGGTGGATTATTTCTAGGTGCCATTGGCCTCTATTTTCCGCAAATTTTTGGTGTGGGCTACGAAGCTATTGAGCAAACACTCAACGGTCATTTGGCTCCAATGCTGGTTCTTGGACTTATTGGGCTAAAAATAGTAGCTACCTCACTTACCCTTGGTTCGGGAGGTTCTGGCGGTGTATTTGCGCCATCACTCTTTATCGGGGTAATGTTGGGAAGTGCATACGGCTCTGCACTACACATACTATTTCCCGGAATTCCAATTTCCATTGGAGGATACGCACTGGTTGGAATGGGAGCCGTATTTGCAGGGTCAGCACAAGCTCCCATATCGGCAATCCTGATTCTTTTTGAAATGACAGGTGATTACAAAATACTAATTCCACTAATGATTGCCTGCGTTATTGCCACCATAATGGTAAGGAAGCTATCGAAAGAGTCAATTTATACACTTAAACTAATGAGAAAAGGTGTAGATATTGATGCCAACCAACAACAAGACCTTATGGAAGAGATTCTAGTAACCGATGCCATGTTTAAAAGGGTTATTTCCGTAAAGGAATCGGCTAAAGTTAAAGAGGCCGGCTTACTAATAAGAAATACAACTCACCGAGGATTCCCGGTTCTTAATGCAAACCACGAGTTAACCGGCATGGTCACGCAACAGGATATTAATAAGGCTCTCAGAACGGGCAAGGAGGATATTCCAATTAGCCAAATCATGACCCGTGATCTCATTTTCTGTTTCCCGAATGAATCGCTCAAAAAAGCACTTGAAAAGCTTGGAGAACGAAACATTGGTCGATTACCTGTTGTGGAGCAAAATAATCCAAAGCACTTGATTGGAATAATTACCCGAAAAGGAATAATAGCAGCCTATAATGCTGAACTACAGAGAAAAGTGAAATATGGATAGGCTTCTTAATGGAGAAGAAAAACTATTCTGATAACATCAGATAATTAAGAGAAGTAGTAAATAAAAATTTAAAGAGAAAACGATGGTAGTAAAAAACAAAATCGATAAGTCCTTTGGACCAGCTGGTTCCTTCGCAGGAATCATACTGTTCTGTGTAGGCATTATGGTTACTTTCTTCGATTTTACAGGCCTTGTGCTTGTTATAATTGGTGCTTTTGTGGGATTCACAGCCCGCTTTACCAAAGTGGACTACGATAAACGAAGAATGAAATCGACCACAATTTTTTTTGGTATTCTAAAATCCGGTAAATGGATTTCCATAGATCCTTCGATGAAGGTTGGAATTAAAAAATCGAACAGGGTTTGGCAAACCAACAGCTGGAGCAACCGCACCACTACTGTAATAAGTCACAACTACCTAGTATCGCTCTACAGCAGTACTAACCAACAACTAATGCCCATAAAAAAGGTCGATTCCATTGAAAAGGCTCGAAAAGAGCAAAATATTATAGGTAATAATTTAGGTTTATCATTCTTATAACCAATAACATAAAAAAGGCTGTATAAATTACAGCCTTATGTTTACGAATTCATTAGAATAGCATTCAATAATTTTACGCCTTAACAATGTTTTTTCCGTCGAAGCTGTAAAAAAGGGGCATTCCGGTTGGAATTTCATACTTTAAAATCTCCTCCTCCGACAGATTTTCGATGAACATTACGATAGATCGCAAGCTGTTGCCATGTGCCGAAATAAGTACATTCTTACCCTCCTTAAGCTGCGTCATCACAGCCTCCTTAAAGTAAGGAATGGTTCTAGCTGCCGTATCCTTCAAACTTTCGCCCTTAGGTGGAGCAATATCGTAGCTTCTACGCCACTGATGCACTTGTTCATCGCCATATTTTTGTGCAGTTTCGGCCTTATTTAGCCCTTGAAGTTGACCATAGTAACGCTCGTTCAGGTGCCAGTTAGTGTAAACGGGAATGGTATCATCGACCATGCTGCTGCCAAATATCTCGGTCCAATCCTTCATCTTTCCCTCCTCGTGAATAACCACTGGAGTTTTGGTACTATTTCCTTTTGCAAGTAGAATCATAGCCGTTTCAAGAGCACGAATCTGAACCGAAGTAAATACCACATCAAATGCAATATTGGCCAGCTCCTCACCTGCCTTCTGAGCCTCTGCAATTCCAGACTCCGAAAGAGGAACATCAACCCAACCTGTAAAAACGTTCTTTTTATTCCACATCGACTCTCCATGTCGAATCAAAACTAACTTTCCCATAGCGTTTCTGTTTAACGAATCAATAATCTAACCAAACAACAAAATGTCCACTAAAATGTTGCAGTTTTCAGTAATCAGCAGAAAAAATTACTACAAAGCAAAAACTCCTGCTCTTTTGAAACAGAGCAGGAGCCAAACATAACTAATTCAACAATAAGCTAAATATTAAAACTTACTTACCGTTCCTCATTTTACCGGCAATAATTTCGGCGGCTTTAATCAATGGATATCCAGCTGGCGATGCCGTTAAGCATGGATGGGTTCCAATTTGTGAGGTTAGCAGCGTATTAATAGTCATACGATTTTCGATTGCGAGGCCAATAACATTGGTTAACTCACCAGCGCTTAATCCTCCAATAACCTCTCCACCAATAATAACACCCGATTGGCGAGCAACAACCAATTTCACCATTTGCTTGTGAGCATCGGGTAAATTACCAGGGTGGCGATCGACACCTTCAAACAGACCGGTAATGGCATCAATATCTTCTTCTTTTGCTCGTGCTTCGGTAATACCAGCAGTTCCAAATCCAGTTTCACCAATGGCTGTAGAGTAAATAGCAATTGTACCACTAAAAGTTTTTACCACATGCAGACCAAAAAGGTTCATACCTGCAATACGTGCCTCAGCACAGGCGGTGGAGGCAAGCATTGTGCTAACTCTACTACGGGTAACAAAATCACGCTTTTGAGCGCAATCGCCAATGGCAAAAATATTAGCGCAATGGGTACGCATATACTCATCAACGGCAATAAATCCGCTTTCATCAACCGCAATACCCGAATTGCCAGCTAAGTCAGTATTGGGTTTGTATCCCATGGAAAGGATAACTGCATCGGCCTGTATTCGCTCGCCATTTTCGAGCACCACAGTCTCCACTGCATTTTTCCCTTCAATAGCACTAACACCCTTACCGGTAATTACCTGAACACCACGAGAAGCTAATAGCGCTTCGATTCGGGTAGAGAGTTCCACATCGAATGCTAAGCTAAGAATGTTCGGCAACTTTTCAACCAACACGACTTCAAATCCAGCCTTTTTCAACTCATCGGAAAACTCAACACCAATAAATCCAGCTCCAATTACAACAAGCTTCTTCTTCCCTTGTAACTTACTTTTCATCTCATCCAGATAAACCTTATCCTTAGGAATGATGAAAACATTTTCCTTATCTGCCCCCTTTAACCATTTTGGTTTTACGGGTATTGAACCAGTCGCAATAACCAGCTTATCGTAACCAATCACATCGCCACTAGCTAATTTTACAGTTTTTGCCTCCTTGTCAATTGAAACAACCTCATCAACCAACGATTCTACACCACTTTTGCCAAGAGCAGCATCTACAGGCATTATATTTTGCTGGCTACTTTCGAGTGTCCCAAAAATATAGGGAATACCACATGGAACCATAACATCCTTTTGCTTCTTTACAAGAAGGAATTTTTTTTCTGGCCAAGAAGATTTACCGGAAACAGCTGCCACCATACCGGCAGCACTTCCACCAATAATTAATACGTCAGTTTTTTTCATTTTCTTCTAATTTTAGTGGTAATTGGAACAAATTATAAACTATAAAACCATTAATTTTCAACAGTTAGTTCTCCACAACAGACATAACCCCTTCAACTATATGCTCAAAGGCAATAACCGCCTGTTTGTTAGTTTGAGAAAATACACTGAGCCCCTTTTCAGCAGCCTGACCAACTTCCAAAACAAGTGGAATTTGACCGAGCAGCGAAACCCCAAGTTCAGATGCTAGGACTTGTCCACCACCCTCACCAAAAATAAAGTAGCGCTCATCCGGGTGCTGTATTGGTGTAAACCACGACATATTCTCAACTACACCAATAATGGGAACATTCAGGTCGGGATTAGAGAACATTGATGCCGCCTTGCGAGCGTCATTCAATGCAATTTCCTGGGGTGTAGTGACAATTATGGCACCACACAATGACAATTTTTGGACTAATGATAGTTGGATATCACCTGTTCCCGGAGGAAAATCAATAACGAGGTAATCGAGATCATTCCATTGCGTATTTTCACAAAGTTGGATAATAGCATTAGCGGCCATTGGTCCCCTCCAAATTAGAGATTGTTTCTTCCCCACGAAGAAACCTATGGAGATCATCTTTACGCCATATTTTTCCACAGGAAACATCATCTCCTTTTCACCAATCACGGTAACTTCGGGTGCCACCTGCTCCATTCCAAACATTCTGGGAATCGATGGTCCATATATATCGGCGTCAACAAGTCCAACCTTAAGCCCATTTCGTGCAAGGGCAATGGATAGATTGACAGAAACGGTAGACTTTCCAACGCCCCCCTTACCCGAAGCAACAACGATAATATTTTTCACCCCTGGCAATGCAATTTTCTCGAAAAGGTTATTCATAAAATTGAAAGTTAACTTATTCTATTATAATATTTTGTAAAAAATTCTAATCTAATTCTGATTAACAATGGTCTCCAGCGTTAAATGTAGCAAAAATAGTTCTACATGCTAATTAAATATTTTGAATATTCCTCCATATTTCTCCCAACATTACACTGATTTCAGCATCTGGAAACAATTCGTTGATACTTTTATGGTTTACCATGGCTTCAACCACTCGTTTATCGAAAGGTAACTTGCCCGCAACGTTAATTCCTTTCTGAATACACCACTCTTCAATTTGCTGAGACATGCTAACATTAATATCGCTTTTGTTTATTATCACCTCCGGTTTAAGGTTAAACTTCTCCGTGATTTCTACAGCTCGTTCCAAGTCATGTTTACCCGATATAGTTGGTTCCGTAATAATCACCACCTTGTTTACACCCGTGATGGTTGAAATAACCGGACATCCAACACCGGGAGGACCATCCACTAGTATTGTTGGAACATTATGTTTTTCCGCTACCTCCTTTGCTTTGTCACGAACCATATTCACCAGCTTGCCCGAATTCTCCTCACCCGGAGCCAACCGACCATAAACCATGTGTCCATTTCGGAATAACCCTGAGTACATCCGACTTTTATCGCTAGGAACCATGTTAATTGCCGATGAAAGACAAACTCTAGAACACAAAAAGCAGCCATCACAGGAGGTTTCAGAAATGGTAACATGGCCATTAGACAGTGAAATTGCGCCAAAACGGCAATAATTCATACATAAACCGCAACTTGTACAAAGTCCATAGTCTATCACCGCTTTATGCCCGCCAATGTATACCTGTTCTTCATCCTGCGTTGGATTAAAGATCAAATATTGGTTCGCAGCATCCACATCACAATCGGCCAACACTACATGGCTACCCATGGTAGCAAAAGCAGCAGTAATACTCGATTTGCCGGTTCCTCCTTTACCGCTAATTACTGCTATTTCCATAATTATTCACAATTTTTTTGACCACATCCATCAGCTGAATGCTAATGGTAGGCATGGTATCGGTTATTAATTCACCCCGAGAATAAATCTCGGCAATAAGAGCATCGTATGGAATTTTAAGCAACAAATCAATACTATTCTCCTCGAGATAAGTATAAATGTCGCCATTGCCTAACCCTGCACGATTTACAATTACGCCATAAGGTTTTCCTATCTCCTTAAGCGTATTTACACTTTGCTTTAAATCGCTTAACCCAAATGGTGTTGGTTCGGTTACCAGTACAACATAGTCGGCTGCAGAAACCGTTTGGATAAACGGGCATGAGGTACCAGGCGGTGAATCCAATATGGCAAGTTCCACATCCGGTGAAATCTTAGCGACTGCCGCCTTAATTATAGAAACGGGCGACATAACGCCTACCTCCATTTTTGCCTCAATAAGGTTATGACCCAAATTGGTAGTATAGCTTACCACCTCTCCCAGCACAACAGGCCTCTCGGTAATGGCATTTGCATTGCATGCAACACTGCACGCCCCACAACCATGGCACAAATCATCAATTACCTTAATAACTTTTGCTGGTGGAAGAATAAAGATGGCATTATAACTACACCAATCGTGGCATCGACCACAAAACGTGCAGGCATTGGTATCAATTACAGGAACCATTTGTGTCACCACCTGCCTGTCGACTTCATGTACCTGAAAAAAAGCTATGGAATTAGGTGCCTCGGCATCACAATCGACCAACGCTACACTATTACCACTTTGCTGCAGCGAATGAAACATATTGGTTGCGACAAGAGTCTTTCCTGTTCCACCTTTTCCACTTGCAATGGCAATTTTTAGTGGAACTGTATGCTTAATCATAGCTTAACCTTATCTGCTCATTTGCTAAAGTCTGATCGAGAACACCCTTCTTCGATAAATTTTTCCACGTATTCAAAACACTATGAGTTGCGTAGTATTTTTGAGGAATAGGATGCGTACCAAATACTACCTCCATTCCATACTTCTCTGTAATAAAATCGCGGAAATACTCCATATAAGGACAAGGAGGATAACCCACAATAAAACCAGTAGCAAAGTGAATTTGAGTAACTCCATTCTTCTTCATCTCCTCTGGTGCATACTCAATATTGCCACCAGGACAGCCACCGCAAGTTGTAAATGCAGCAACCTCGACATCCTTTCCTTTGTAGCGAGCAAAAGCACCCTCTCTATTGTTAAGTGCTCTAAAACATTTGCCTCCGGCACACGTTCTATATCTATCGCAGATGATTATTCCAATCTTTGCCTTTTCCATAGTAGAGAAAATTTAGTGCTTGCAATGATCGTCAGCTTGCTCTTCATCATGGTTGCAGCAGTTAGCATTCAAGGTAAGGTTACCGGCTAAAAAATCAGTAACCAACTCCTTGGCCGATTTGGCAGGAGCACCAACAAAGACATCAATGCCCTGCTGATTAAAAAGTGTAATAGCCTGTTGTCCCATTCCTCCAGCCAATACAACCTTAGCACCTTGCTGGGCAATCCAACGAGGATAGAGACCAGGTTGATGCTCGGGGGGAACAATTTTTGTTTCTGACAAAATCTTATTGTTCTCCACTGTAACAAGTGCAAAATGCTGGCAATGGCCAAAATGCTCACTCAAAACTTCACCAACGAGAGGTATGGCAATTATCTTTTTCATGCTGAATTTATTTAGATATGTTAGTTAATCTTTTTTGTAACAAAAAATGGAATTGGCTAGAATTTAAATAGATAAATTACTGTTGACCACGTGATCCCATTCCTCTACCCATTCCTCTACCCATTCCTCGGCCCATTCCTCGGCCCATTCCTCGGCCCATTCCTCGGCCTCTGCCCATACCTCGGCCCATTCCACCGTTTCGCATTCCAGAACCACTAAGAACTCCATTCTCCTCGGTTCCTTGATTGGCAGAAGGATTATCTTGAGCACTTAAATTTCTATTTCGACCTGCACCAAAGTTAGTACACTTTCCCATCTTACGTCCAGTCATAGAGCCTTGCCCTACTGGACCAGTTTGATCAAATCGTGGCATAATATATTAATTTAAACGGTTAAACTATTTTTTTTCACTCCTGAGACGCTTTCCCTTTCCTTCACCGCCTCCCGCATTTCTGCGCTTAGCTAGGCCTTTCCCTAATTTGTCCAGCATTTCACTGGTTGTATGTTGGGCACACTCGCCCAAACCCCTACCTGTTTTTGCCCCTTCACCTTTAGGGCCTGTTTTGTTTAAATGTGGCATAATTAATCCTCCTAATGATTTAACATTTCAATGACATCATTAATGGTTTTTTCAGAGTCCTTAAGCACAATCAGCTGTATCTGTAAGCTATCGAGAATTGGCTTGATTTTAACACCAAATTCACCCGACACAATTTTACTTACCCCTTTAGAAGCTACCAGCTGTACAGCAGCGGGACCAGCTCCTTCCTGTGCATCACGAGCCGGATTCGGTATCACTTCAAACCCCTTTGATTCAATATCGTAGATTACGAAAAATGAACACCGACCAAATCGCTGATCCAACTTGCTATCGAGGCTATTACCACTACTTGTTATTGCAACCTTCATCTTATTCTATTTTTAAAAAGTTATGTTTCTACTTCAGTTAAATGCTCCAATCAACTCCCCTTTCTTCGCATTTGAACACCACAGGTGGGGCATATTTCATTTCTGCAAGGCTGTCCATGACGATGAGGCTTCTCAAATCCACATTTCTCGCAGTAACAATACTCATATGACACCTGCTCTTCCTCCTTGTCGATGGGAATAACATCACATACTTCAACTTTTGAGCCACCACAAAGTGGGCATTCTGCCACAGCCTCTGCCTTTAATGGATGGTTGAACCAGCATCTGCAATCGCTGCAATGAAACCAATCGCTATCGAAGTAAACTTTTCCTCCCTCGAAAACAATGGGTCTACACAAAACAAAAGCCTCTGCAACATTTCTCCTCGCGCTTTCATAAATACGCGTGAAAGTTGGTCTGGAAACACCCATTATCACCGAGGCTTCAGCTTGACCAAGTAAATCGTAATCGCAAAGTCTGATTGCCTCATACTCCTCATAAGGTATCAAAACCGGTTGCTGCTCGCTACCGCCTCCCACAGGGTGAAAACCAGCAAATTGCGGTGGATTAACCATTCTGCGAAGACGTTTTTGACGAGGCATCGTTATAAGCATTTGTTCGCTGCAAATATAGTGAACATTTGTTCATTATATTCATAATAAGTAGATATTTTACCTATTTTTAAAAATATTTTATCTCTATATTTCAATTTGATAGGCAAAATTATCCACAAAGAATCAACTATCTATACGATCGTTACAAGTTGTATATCTACCACTTAACTAATATTTCAAAAAATATTTAAAAAATAATGGCTGCGTTTAAATTCGATATTTTAAAATTATATTCCGTTTACGAAATATATTAAAGCTAATTGCACCTATTTTACTTACACATTGTAATCAATATATGATTTAAATATCTGGATTGTCTATATATAATGGATTTTGTCTGTTAAAAACTAAAGCTATATTTGACCCGATTTTAACAGAAGCAACTATAAAAGACATTACCATATGAATCCAAGGATTTCGACCATTTCGGCCTATGCACCAAATAAAGTGGTAACAAACCAAGATTTAGAGAAACAAATTGATACCACAGACGAGTGGATAAAAACGAGAACCGGCATTAGCGAACGTCACTATGCTTCAGAAATAGAATTCACTTCCGATCTTTGTGTTGCTGCCGCTCAGCAACTAATTAACGAACAAAAGGTAACCCTCGACGATACCGATTTCATTATCGTTGCCACCATCACCCCAGACCAAATATTTCCCAGTGTTGCCAGCCAAGTAGCCAACCGGCTTGGACTAAGTAGCGTTGGAGCCATGGATATTTCCGCCGCTTGTGCAGGATGGGTATACGGCCTAATCATGGCACAAAGCCTTGTTGCATCAGGGATGTATAAAAAAATATTGGTATTTGGAGGTGAGACTCTTACCAAAATTACCGACTTTACCGATAGAACTACCTGCATTCTCTTTGGCGATGCGGCTGGCGTTGCCATTGTAGAAAACGGTACAGAAGGTAAGATGTATAGAGGACTCACGGGAACCAGTGGTGAAGGAGGAAAGGACTTATACATGACCCACCTCTCTGATGTGGTCAACGGTGTTAAGGTACTTGACAACCATAAGATTGTGCAAAACGGAAAAGCCGTTTTTAAGTGGGCCGTTCAAACCGTTAGCGATAAAATTGGGGATATTTTACTACAGAATAGCCTTACCATTAGCGATATTGACTGGTTTATTCCACATAGCGCTAACTTGCGCATTATTGAATCCATAAACCAAAGCATTGGCATGCCCATGTCCAAAACCCTTGAGAGTATACAACTATTTGGCAACACCTCTTCAGCCTCCATCCCCTTGGCATTGTTTGAAGGAATCAAAAGTGGAAAGGTGAAAAAGGGACAAAAACTGTTACTCTTTGGTTTTGGTGGAGGTCTCACCTATGCCGGAACAATTATTGAACTATAAAAACAAACCTAACCCTAATACCTAAACCTTTATTTGCCTATCTAGCCGCCAACAAGTTGTTGGCGGTTTTTCTTTTATGCAGATTGAAATAGATTAATCATGATATAAAAAAAACTATTACAAGCCATGTCTTTCACTATTTTGTAATTGTGTTTCCCAGTGAAATGGAGAGTTGAATTGCGTTCAGCTGGTATTGAACTTCCGCATTCAGCAGTCCGAGTCTACTCTCCGAAACAGCCGTTTCTGCGTCGAGTAAGTCAAGATTGGTTAAGGCTCCTACAGTGTAGCTTACTTTAGCCAAGGCAAAAGCCTCTTCAGCCTGCTTAACTTGAAGTCGGCTCTGATCAAGTTTTTTGAGTGAAGCTTCAAGATTAGCCTCATTCTGGCTAACCTCTGCTGAGATATTACGAATTGTAAGGTCGTAGTCCTGTCGTAACTCATTTACATGTGACAATGCAATGGCTTTATTATAACGCATTCTATTGGCATCAAAAAGCGGAATACTAATTCCAATACCAGCAGTATAGTTGGCCTTTACCGCATTCAAATCGGGCACATAGCCATTCTTACCACCTGCCGATGCAAATGCATCAACCTTAGGACTATTGGTTGCAGCAACCATTTTTAATCGGAGATTACCCTGATCAATAGACTCCTTTGCAATAGCAGCCTCTATACGATGGTCAATAGCATATCCAACAAGTGTATCAACGTTCATGGAAATATCCACCATAGGGAGTTTTTCACCTACCACCAAATAGTGATTGATATTATTCCCCATTAGCATATTTAACGACGACTGTTTTTCCAACCGCATCGACTCAAGATCGACCTTTTGATTTTTAACCACCGAAAGTCTAACCTGGGTACTAAGCAACTCGTACTGAGTAGCGGAGCCAGTCTGCTGCTTTTTACGGATAAAGGATAAATGCTCTTCCAGGTTAGCAATTTCCTGCTCCTTTATCTGAATTGCCTCCTGAAGATACACCATAATAAAAAAGGCATTGGCAGTTTGGAGTGAAAGACCTTGCTTTACTTGGGTAAACCGACCCAATGCCACTGTACTTCCTGCCTTTTCTGCCGCAACATTTTTGGCTGTTTTGCCAAAATCGTATAGAGTTTGATGGTAATTAAGCGAAGCACCATAATTATCGGCAGAATTCATTTTAAATGTTCCCAAATTAGGAATACTAAACTCAGTAACTGGGCCCAATCGTGTGTAGCTGGCATTAAAGTCAAAGGAAGGTAGGTAGTCCGTTTTAGCCAAATCGACCCTACAGAGTGCAATATTTACCTCCTCCGTTGCTTTCACCAACGAAGGATGACTCGCCATAACATTCTGCAATACCTTCTCAAACGATAAGGTGTCACGGCTATTAACTTCGTTTACTTTGACTCCAATTTGTCCAAAAGAAAGCATAGGTAAGGAAAAAAGGAGGATTAATACAGTTGCTATTTTCGTTGTTTTCATGAAACCTCAATTTTGTATCATACTAAAGAGACCATAACTTTATTTAAGTGCTTTACTGATCACTCGCGATTGATGCCGCCCGTTTTAGCGCAGCTGCGATTGCCTCCTTTTTCTTGCGCGAGTGAAGAAAGAAGATGGGTATTCCACCTATCAAGGTAATTATTCCAGCAAGAAGAAAGTCGTCATTAACACCCTCGATAAATGCTTGCTTGTTGAGGTGAGCAGAGATAACATAGTTACTTTGTTGAGCGGCTTGAGAGGGACTACTTCCAATATTCTCTACCAAATAACCATTCACATGATGAACTACTTGTTGATATACCGGAGATATTGTATTTACCGACTCGGAAAAAACTTGTGAATGGAAGTCGACCCTCGTAGTTAGGACCGTTGCAAGAATGGCAACGCCAAAACTACCTCCAAGTTGCCGAATAACGTTAAATAGACCGGAAGCCTGAGCCATCTTCTCGCGAGGGATTTCGAGCAACGCAATGGCACTTAAGGGTGTAAACATTACCCCCATAGCGAATCCCCTAAGATAAAGGGCAAGCATAATGTAGCCATGTTCGGTAAGGAAGGAGAGCTTGCTATTCAAGAAGAAGCTAAATGCCAACACAATCACCCCAATTAAAATAGGAATCTTAGCATTTGTTTTATCTCCATATAATCCTGCCAGCGGAGCCATGGCCCCCTGAATAATACCCACCGGCAAGAAAACTGCTCCTGCTTGAATGGCAGTATACCCCAAAGAGTTCTGAAGATAAAGTGGTAATAAAAACGTGCTTCCAAACATGCCTATCCCAAAAATAAACATAATCAAATTGGCGTAAGCAAAGTTGTGATTAACCAGAAGCCTAAGATCGATAAGAGGCTCCTTTACGGTTAACTCTGCTGTAAGAAAAACAGCAAAGGCAACAAGAGAAATAGCAAAGCACACAAGGATATAAGGAGCCGACCAACCTGCAGAATTTGTTTGTGCATTCCCTTCCGACAGGGCATAAAGAAGGAAAGGTAAGAAGATGCTCACAGAGAAGAAGCCAACAGCATCGAAGGAGCGAATTTTTTTATTTATATACTCGCGCTGAATAACAATAGTGGCAATTAACCCAAAAACGCCGATGGGCACATTGACATCAAAAATGAGCTGCCAATTGAAGTTATCCACCAGATAGCCCCCTATCAACGGTCCAAACGAAACAGATGCCGCTGCAGCAATTGACCAAAAACCGAGAGCAATTCCTCGTTCCTCGGGTTTAAATTCGCGGGTCACAATGGCCATACCAACAGGCATAATAGTACCAGCGCCTAACCCTTGAATTACCCTTGACAGAATGAGCATGTTTTCGTTGGACGACATTCCACACAAAAACGAACCAAGGGTAAATGCGAACATCCCCCAGAAATACATTTTCTTGTAGCCAAACTTATCGGCAAGCCAACCAGAAGTGGGTAACATAACCGCCAATGCTAACATATAGGCAGTTAAGACCCACTCAATTTTATCAATACCTACACCAAACGAGGCCATAAGCTTTGGCAAGCCAACATTCACAATGGTTGAATCGAGCACTGCCATAAACGTGCCGATCATGATATTCCCCAGCAACCACCATCGGTATGCCCCACTGGTTGGGTGAAACGATGAGTTACGGCGACGTACAAACCGACGAATACGGTGCGACGGAGTTAATCGATTCCGCATCTACCGAACAATTTTAACAACCACGCTCATTCCAGCTAACAAATCAGGCATAGGTACTTCAACGCCATCCTTAATTACCCTACTAAAGGAGATTTTTATGGGAACTCGCTGTGTTACCTTGGTGAAATTTCCTGAGGCATTGCTTGGCGGTATTAATGAAAACTGTGATGCAGTGTTGGATCCTATATAAAAAACGTTTCCCTCAAACTCCAACTTGGGAAATGCATCCACCGTAAATATTGCCTTTTGTCCAATTTTAATTCCTGACAGATTTGTCTCCTCCAAATAGACCAACACCCACTTTAAGCTATCTTGCGTAATGGTCATTACCGATTGGCCTGGCTGAACCACATCACCAGGAAGCAGCCATCTGCGAGCGACCAAGCCACCATGTGGTGCATATACCTTTGTATTGCTTAACTGAACATCAACCATCTGAAGTTGGGCAGTAGCGGTTTGCACTGAAGCTTCGGCTGTCGATATAGCGCCTTTTGACACGTTCAGTTGGGCTTCTGCTGCATCAAGTTGCGCCTGAGCAGATTCAGATGCCTTTTTGAGGTGATCGTATTGCTCTTGAGTGATAACACCGCCCGTAAACTGCGCTGAAGCTCTTTTAAAATCATCCTTTGCCCGATCTCTAGCAATAACCAAAACAGTCAAATTCTTTTCATCGTAGGCAAATTTGTACTTCGTCTGATTAAGATTTGCAGTGGCAAAGGTCACCTGCGAAAGTACTTGTCGCCTTTGAGCAAGCAAGTCTGAGCTGTCCAACTCCACCAAAAGTTTACCCGCAGTTACCGTATCGCCCTCATTAACAAATAGAGTTACAATTCTCCCAGAAATTTTAGCACTTACCGATACCTTATTGGCATCAATGTATGCATCGTCAGTGGAGATGTATCGAGAATAATCTCGATACCAATAATAACCACCCGCTACAACAAATGCAATTACCAATCCAAGCGGCAGGTAAACCAAAAATTTACTCTTCTTGCCATCGGAGTTCACTCTCTTCATAAAGCTATTTTTACAGAATTATTTTAATCTTGAAATTCCTAAAATGAAAATATTCACAAACATGCGCATTTGCTCCTCCATAATGTCGTAGTCTTCCTGTGAAATGTAGTTGAGTTCCTTGCGCTTACTTACCACAATTCTTAAACCTTTAAACAGGTCAAGAAAAAGTTGGGCATACTTTGAACAATCATCTATATTAAAATCGCCATCCTCTTTTCCCTTGTGCATAATATCTGTCACCATCTCCAGCTCATGGGTTGCCAGCTCCTGAGATAGGTAGCCAAGCTTAATGTTATAGGTGGAGAAATCGCTTACCCTTAATTTACTGAGATTGAGGAATGTTTTAAAATAGCCCAATCTTACATTGGAGAATTCGTGTAACATATCCTCGGCACGTTGCAACACAGTAAGTTTATGATCTAGTATGTAAAAAAAATCATCCTGCTCCTTGCCTATTACTGCCTTAAAAAGGCTTTCCTTATCAGGAAAGTAGTAGTACAAAGTGGCCTTGGAAATAGCCATATCCGAGGCAATCTCCCGCATAGTCGTTTTCGCAAACCCATAGTGCCCAAATCGTTCCTGAGCAACCTTCAAGATCTCCGTAATTTTCTCTCTATTCTCGCCCCTATGCGTGATATTAACCATTTTGTTTCAAACTTTTATTAATATTGTAGCAATCCAACAACAGCACTTTGACCATTTTGTTCAAGGCGGTCAAAGTAACCGATTTTTTCACTCCCAAACCTCAAAAAAAAGAACAAAATTTAAAATTTTATGCATCTCACAATTGATGAACTTATTACCAATTATGAGAATTTATTTAACATATTCGTTAATAAGAAATATGCATCTATTTTTAATATTAAATCTCATGTAATAGCTGCAATAAAGGTATATTTGTAACCACAAAATGCTATTTAATATAATGCGCAAAATTTTAAGTGCGGCTATTCTGCTCACCCTATTTTCTATGGAGCTTGGAGCTAGTAAGCCAACCAAATTCAGCCCGAAACTCAATCCTATTCCATTTCAGTTAAACCCAACAGAAGCAAACCATTGGGTCGATTCTGTGATGGCCACGATGACCTTGGATGAGAAAATCGCCCAACTTTTTATGGTTGCTGGATATTCAGCTAAGAATCAAGATAATTCTGCAGATGTCCTTCTCCTAATTAAAAAGTATGGTATCGGGGGTGTTATCTTTTTCCAAGGTGGACCTAAAAATCAAATCAGTATAACCAACCGACTTCAAAAGGCCTCGAAAATACCACTTCTCATAGGTATGGATGCCGAATGGGGTCCCTCGATGCGACTAGATAGCGTCATTCGCTACCCTCGGCAGATGATGCTTGGTGCACTGCATAACGATAGCCTCATCTACCTCATGGGGAAAGATATAGCCAGACAGCTCAGACGCTTGGGCGTTCAAATAAACTTTGCTCCCGTTGCCGATATCAATAACAATCCCAATAACCCGGTTATTAATACCCGTTCTTTTGGTGAAAACAAATTGAATGATAGCAAAAAAGCTATTGCCTATATGCATGGACTTCAAGACAATGGTATAATAGCTTGCGCCAAACATTTTCCAGGCCATGGCGACACCGACCAGGACTCCCACGAAACACTTCCGACAATATCCTTTCCAAAATCGAGAATTGATACGCTAGAACTCTATCCATTTAAGCAACTCTTCAATGCTGGGGTAGCCTCGGTAATGGTTGCTCATTTAAAAGTTCCTGCCTTGGAAAATGGTAGAAAGGTGCCCACCTCCCTATCGCGACAAGTAGTAACCAATCTTCTTCAAGACAGCCTTGGATTTAAGGGCTTAATTTTTACCGATGCCCTTAACATGAAGGGAGTTAGCACCTATAGAAAACCACGTCGAGTTAATGTAATGGCCCTAGAAGCTGGAAATGACGTACTCCTTTTTCCTGGTGAGATTCCAGAAAGCATTGCCAAAATAAAACGATTCGTAAGCAAGGGTAGAATTCCGCTGACGGCTATTGAATCAAAATGTCGTAAAATATTGGTAGCCAAATACTATGCTGGCTTATCCACGTTCATACCTATCGATACTACCAATGTTGTTAACGACCTCAATACCACCGAATCGGAGTTGCTTAAGCGTAAAATTTCGCGAGAAGCCATAACATTAGTAAGTAATCACCACAATTTTATTCCCATTCAGCGGCTCGACACCTTATCAATTGCCTATCTTGAAATTGACCCCGGTATGGGAAGTAGCTTCATTGGCATGCTACAAAACTATGCACCGATTAAGTCTTTTAGCATTACACGAGACTCCTACCAGGGTCGAATTGATTCCATGATTCGACAGCTTAGAAAATTCAACACCATAATTGTAGGCTACCATAACATGGATGCTCGCCCGCAATTCGATTTTGGTATTAGAACGGAGATGGTTAATCTTATTGATACGCTTTCAGCAAGCCACAAAGTTATACTTTGCCTTTTTGGTTCCCCCTATGCACTCATGAAATTTCCAGCAACATCGATGCCCAATACCATATTGATAGGCTACGATAACAGCAACGAAATTCAGGAAATGGCAGCACAAATTCTTATGGGCGGAATTGGCGCACAAGGTAAGCTTCCAGTATCGGCCGGCGAACAATTTCCATCAGGTTTTGGAATTACAACCGAAGGAGGAATTAGAGTAAGCTATGTGCTACCCCAGGAGGTTGGTATTTCTACTGCAGCACTTAATCGGGTCGACTCCATTGCGAGCCTTGCAATAATTGCAGGTGCAACTCCCGGATGCCAAATTTATGCTGCCATCGACGGTAAAGTTTTTCTAAATAAAGGATATGGATGGCAAACATACAATAGCACCGACTTCCCCATAACACCAAACACTCAATACGACATTGCCTCCGTAACAAAGGTAACAGCTACCCTACCCGTTATAATGAAACTAAGATCAGAAGGAAATCTCTCCTTAGGAGATTCATTGGGTAAATTCGTGCACCTATCACGCAAAAACAGCAAAAACAAAATTAGAGTTTGGCAGCTGCTTATGCATCAAGCAGGGTTGAAGGAATACGTTCCCTATCAATTTGATTACCTAACCCCAATGCGGCCAGGCGACGTTGCATACAGCACTTCAGTAAGTGATACTTTTCCAATAAAAGTTGGCGCTGGAAAGTTTTTAAACCTATATACACAGCTAAACCCCTCCATATTTAGCAACCACTTTAGTCCCAAATTTCCAATATCTATTGCACAAAGCCTATATTCGGTTGATGGACTCAAAGACAGCATCTACAAGAAGATTGACGATTGCCCAACCTATAGCGATAACCAATATCGCTACAGCGATCATGGGTTTATCTACCTTCAACGAATAGCAGAGAACATAACCGGACAATCGTTGGATAGTTTAGCAACAAAATACTTCTACAATCCTTTAGGAATGAATAATACAGGGTATTGTGCTGCTGATAAATTTTCTCTCGACAGCATTGCCCCAACCGAATATGATTTTATATACCGGAAACAGGTTGTACGTGGTTATGTACATGACCCTACCGCCTCACTTCTTGGTGGAATTTCGGGAAATGCAGGTATATTCAGCAACGCTAACGACCTCGGTAAGCTGCTCCAAATGTTTCTGAACAATGGTTATTATGGAAAGCAACAATTGCTCGATTCTGCCTCCATTTCATTATTCACCAGCCCCTATAGTTTGGGAAATAGACGTGGTCTTGGTTGGGACAAGCCCGAAACAGATACAACAAAGGGTAACCCTGTAGGACCAACACCATCGCCACTTAGCTATGGACATAGTGGTTTCACCGGAACAATGGTTTGGGTTGACCCTGATACCAAGTTGGTCTATATATTTCTCTCCAATAGAGTATATCCCGAGGCCGAAAATTCCAAATTGGCTAAGATGAATATTAGAACCGACATTCTCGATGAGCTTGAAAAGGCTACAAAAGCCAAATAATCAATTCATAAAATTAAGAAGGCCCCGCAATGTGCAGGGCTTTTTTTATGCTGATTAACTTCTATATAAAGCTATTTAACCCTATGCTTTACATAGAGTGTATTTTGATCGAGGTTTTGCTCATACCCCTGAATTATGGCCTTGAGTCGGTTCGCCAAAAGACTTGCAGTATCGGGCAATGCATCTAACAGATTTTTTTTCAATAAGCTATCCTTTCTATAATTATATAGAGCAATAGGCTTTTCTCCATTAAACTGTAAGTCGTAGTCACCCTCAATTAGCTGATAAATTCCACTTATGTAATTAACGGCAAAGTGACGTGAATTGGTGTCAAAAAGCGAAGTTCCGTACCCAATAAATGGTCTTTCACATCCAACCAGTTGCAACACTGTGGGCATAATATCTGCCTGCTGTGCCACCGTATTGCTAATGCCGTGAAAAGTGGTATCGCCCGGGTAATAAAAAATAATTGGAATATCATAGTTTCCAATCTTATTGCCATAGTATTCGCCCATAGGTTGAGCAGTATGATCGGCCGAAAAAATAAAGAGCGTATGGGAGTACCAACTTGTTTTCTTTGCTGCTTCAAAAAAGCGACGGATGGAATAATCGGCATAAGCAATAGTCTGTAATATTGGCAACTTACCCGTTGGAAAAACACCCTCATACTTTGCCGGAACCGTGTAGGGATGATGTGACGAAAGCGTAAATACGGCGGTAAAAAAAGGTTGTTTAAAGGAGGTCAACTCCTTGGAAAAATATTGCAAAAATTCTTCGTCGTATATACCCCAGCCGCCATCTTCGGCATTGGGACCGGTGTACTCATTCTTACCATAGTATTTTTCAATTCCCGCTGCTGCTGCAAAAGCATCAAATCCCATGGTACCATTATGTCCCCCATGAAAAAAAGAGGTATTATAGCCCATCTCCCTTAAAAATTCGGGCAGCGTATTAATTCGATCCGATCCATATCTAGTGGTTATGTAAGGATCGTCAATAAGCGCAGGAATGGAGGCTAAAATAGAAGGAACCGCCTCAATGGATCGTTTGCCGTTTGCATAGGCATTTTGGAATGCCCAGCTATGTGCCGCAATTGAATCGAGGAAAGGGGTATAACCACCATTGCTACCAAAAAATCCGGTATACTCACTTGAAAAGCTCTCGAGAATAAAAATTACCACATTAGGTTTACTCCATCGGGCAGAAGCACTATCAAAATGCTGTTCAGGATTATATAGTGCTAAAAGATCGGCCTTGTCTTGAAAATAAATTTTACCCGATATCTCCTTCTTTTTCATTGTTTGCATTATGGTGAACGGTGAGTTCAACACAAGCGCCACATTCTGCGCCGAGGTATATGTTGCCGCAGTAATTATTCTTAAGGGCTTCATTTGAAATCCGCCTCGAGCAGATAGAACACCAACTCCTAGAATAAGAACTGCAACCACACCTTGTTTTAGATAATTAAGTGTTGTTACCACTCCGGGTGTATGACCTCGTTTAAGACGTGGATAGCACACCCACATTAAAGCCACCAACACCATCCAGGCGAGTATTATATACCAATAGTCTCTTATAAATTGAGGTAACATATTTTTAAAGTCACTACCCAACCAAACAGAGGAAAAAATATCGGAAGTAAGTCGCTTATGTTCAAAATCGTAGAACTTGGAATCAACAAAATTTGTGGCAAGAGCAAGCCCATTCACAATTATAAAATAAAGCTTAAGGAACAGCTGATATCCCCGAAAATCTTTAAACCTTCCAGGTGCGATATGCATAACCAAAAACAGGAGATTTAAATAGACAATTGCAGAAAGATCGAATCTAATTCCTGCAATAAAAAGTCCCGCACCTTCACCAAAACCAGCTATTTCAAAATTATGAATGTTAAGTAGATAAAAGAATAGCCGAGAAAGAGAAAAGGCGAAGAGGAGAAGCAATAAGCGAAGAAAGAGTAAACGTTGATGATAAAGATAGTGTCGCATTAGAGGTATATTTTCAGGAACAGACTCAATTAACCGATAATCTACAAAAGTAACCTTTTTAGGGAAAATGGTCTTAACCTCACATTACATGTTGTATAACAAGCTATAAATGTGCCATAAATCATACTTTTTTATTCGTTGCTAAAAATACTTAAAACTACTTTTGCAAAGACTCATAGGTAAACTAAGGGTGTTGGATGCATGGATTATTATTAAGTAACAATAATTCAAGAGTTTGTCAGTGCATTTTTGCCATTTTAATATAGAAACATTAACCATTTTTTAACAAAATAATTCACAAATGAAACCTACTCATATCGAACATGTCGGCATTGCCGTAAAAAGTCTCGAATTAGCAATTCCTTACTGGGAAAATGTCTTAGGCCTCAAATGCTACAGTGTAGAAGAGGTAAAGGAACAAAAGGTGAAAACTGCTTTTTTCATGGTTGGACAAACCAAAATTGAGCTGTTAGAATCGACAGATCCAGAAGGCCCCATTGGGAAATTTATTGAAAAAAAGGGAGAAGGCATTCACCATATGGCGTTTGCCGTTGAGGGTATCGAAAATGCACTTGCCGATGTTGAAAGCAAAGGCGTACAGTTAATCGACAAGACTCCTCGCCATGGTGCAGAAGGTTTAAGCATTGCCTTTCTCCATCCAAAATCAACTTTTGGTGTGCTCACCGAACTGTGTGAGAATAAGAATAAAAAATAAACACAATTTAACGTAACCTACAAACAACTTGAGATGAGCAGCAATCAGGAAAAAATCAAGGAATTAATCGACCTCCGAGAACAAGCCAAACTTGGTGGTGGACCAAAGAGAATCGAAACCCAACACAAAAAGGGCAAGTATACTGCTCGTGAGCGTATTGAGATGCTTGTTGACGAAGGAAGTTTCGAAGAGTTTGATATGTTTGTATCCCACCGTTGTATCGATTTTGGCCTAGAAAAGGAAAGTTACCTTTCCGATGGCGTGGTTACCGGTTATGGTACAATCGACGGACGTTTGATTTACATATTCTCACAAGACTTTACCGTTTTTGGTGGATCGCTTTCGGAAATGTATGCCGCCAAAATATGCAAGATTATGGATATGGCCATGAAGGTTGGAGCTCCTGTAATCGGCATTAACGATTCAGGTGGAGCTCGTATCCAGGAGGGCGTTAAAAGTTTAGGTGGTTATGCCGAAATTTTCCAACGCAATATTCTAGCATCAGGTGTTGTTCCCCAAATCTCCGCCATTTTTGGACCTTGTGCTGGTGGTGCCGTTTACTCCCCTGCTCTCACCGATTTTATCATTATGAGCAAGAACACCAGCTACATGTTTGTTACAGGACCCAAGGTAGTAAAAACAGTAACTGGCGAGGATGTAACCCAAGAGCAACTTGGTGGTGCCGTTGTTCATGCAACAAAATCGGGTGTTTCCCACTTTGTTGCAGAAAATGAGGAAGAAGGAATTATGCTCATCCGTAAGCTATTGAGCTACTTACCTCAAAACAACATGGAAGAACCACCAGTAGTTCCCTGTACCGATCCCATTGACCGTCTCGATGATTCACTAAATGATATAATTCCCGACAATTCGAACAAGCCTTACGACATCCTTGATGTTATACACTCCTTGGCAGATAATGGGGAATTTCTTGAAGTTCATCGCGATTTTGCCCCAAACATTGTAATTGGTTTCGCCCGTTTCAATGGAGTAAGCGTTGGGATGGTTGCCAACCAGCCAAAGTATCTCGCCGGAGTTTTGGATATTAACGCCAGCCGAAAAGCTGCCCGCTTTGTTCGCTTTTGCGATGCATTCAATATTCCAATTGTAACGTTGGTTGACGTTCCTGGATTCTTACCTGGCACCGGTCAAGAGTATGGTGGCATCATTCTCCATGGAGCAAAGTTGCTTTTTGCCTACGGAGAGGCAACAGTTCCAAAAATAACCATCATCCTACGCAAAGCATACGGTGGAGCATACGACGTTATGAGCTCCAAGCACCTGCGCGGAGACCTAAACTATGCTTGGCCAACGGCTGAAATTGCGGTTATGGGTCCTAAAGGCGCCATTGAAGTGTTGCTCAGCAGGGAGCTCAGCAACATTGAGGATGAAAAAGCAAAAGTTAAGATGCTAATAGACAAGGAACAGGAGTATCGCGAAAAATTTGCCAATCCATATGTAGCGGCTAAGTTTGGTTACATCGATGATGTAATTGAGCCACGAAATACTCGTTTCCGAATCATTAGAGCACTTCAAGCGCTATCCACTAAAAAGGATATTAATCCGCCCAAGAAACACAGCAATTTGCCACTTTAATCCCAAGTCAAGAATGATGAAAAGACTGAAAAAAGTTGCATTTCTCTTGGGATTGTTAACGGTAACCCAAATAGGATTTGCACAGAGCGCAAAAGACCTTAAGATAAACGAGGTGCTGCTCAACAATAAAACCAGCTATATTGATAACTTTGGATACAGAAGTGCATGGATTGAAATTTTCAACACCGCCTACAACAAGGTTAACATAGCCGGCTGCTACCTCACCGATGATTTGAATAACCCCAAAAAGTATCGGATTCCCAAATCTGATCCCAACACGGTTATTCATACACGCTCGTTCACCATATTTTTTGCCGACGACAGAACAACACATGGAACATTTCACCTGAACTTTGTGCTTGATTCCAATTCTCGATTTATCGCTCTTTTTGACGTAAATGGCAGAACCCTCATCGACAGTATGAGTCTACCACATCAAAATGCAGATATCTCTTTTGGCAGAATTGAGGACGGCGGTGAAACGGTTGGTTTTTTAAAAAAGACCACCCCTATGGCAACCAACTACACCGATGAAGTAATATCTGCAGGAGCTCGATTTGCAGCCTCAGATCCCGAAGGATTTGGAATGACGATAACGGCAATGTCGGTAGTGTTTTTTGCGTTAATTCTGCTCTATGTCGTATTTAAACATGTTGGTAAACGACACATTAGGGCTCAAAAAGGCAAGAATGACTCTGGCGTGGTTGGTGCTGAACAGACTAAAGAGATGTCAGGCGAAGAGATTGCTGCAATTTCACTAGCACTCCACCTCTACGAAACAGAGCAGCACGATCAGGAATCGACCATACTCACTATCAATAGAGTTGCTAAAGCATACTCTCCATGGAGTTCTAAGCTTTACGGCCTAACCCAAAATCCTCAGAAACAAAACCGTAAATCCCAATTTAATCGCTAGCAAATCATGAAAGAGTTCAAATTCAAAATAAATGGGAATGAGTTCAACGTTAACATCAACAATGTTGAAGGCAACATTGCCGATCTTGAGGTTAATGGAACCCCCTACAAAGTTGAAATCGATAAAGAGCTTAAGCCTTCTAAGACTCCTAAATTGGTTCGTCCGGTTGCTATTCCATCCACCGATTCACATCCTTCGGTAGCCAAAACACAAAGCCCTGGTAGAGCGACAGCAGGAGCAATTAAATCTCCACTTCCTGGTGTAATCCTCGATGTAATTGTAAAAGAAGGAGACTTCGTTAAAATGGGTCAGAAAATTCTTGTTCTAGAAGCCATGAAGATGGAGAACAATATCGATTCCGATAAGGAGGGCCACGTTAAGGAGGTCAAGATTCGTAAGGGTGATTCAGTTCTCGAAGGTGATGTCTTAATTATCATAGGAGACTAGCAATGGAAAATACAACTAGCTTCTTAACATTTTTACACGACAACCTACTACAGTTTTTTTCCTATACTGCCTTTGCCCACTTAACTGTTGGCCATTTGGTGATGATTGCTGTAGGGTTGTTGTTTATTTACTTGGCAATTTCCAAAGAATACGAACCACTACTTCTTATCCCCATTGGCTTTGGGATAATAATTGGGAATATTCCATTTGCCGAGGGACTGAAAATTGGGATCTACGAGGAAGGAAGCGTTCTCAACTACCTCTACTTTGGCGTTTCGCAAGGGCTATATCCACCATTGATATTTTTGGGCATTGGGGCAATGACCGACTTTAGTGCCCTAATCTCTAACCCTAAGCTGGTGCTCATTGGCGCAGCAGCTCAGCTGGGTATCTTCGGAGCTTACATGGCAGCATTACGACTGGGATTTAGCCCGGAAGAGGCAGGCGCGATTGGCATCATTGGTGGTGCCGATGGCCCAACGGCTATCTTCCTTTCCTCTAAGTTGGCACCCGACCTGATGGGGGCCATTGCGGTTTCGGCATACTCTTACATGGCTTTGGTACCGGTAATTCAGCCACCTATTATGAAGCTTCTAACCACTCGAAAAGAGCGTGTTATTCGAATGAAAGCTCCACGACAGGTTTCAAAAATGGAGAAGATACTCTTCCCCATTATTGGGTTACTGCTTACCACATTCATGGTTCCATCCGGCTTGCCTCTGCTTGGCATGCTCTTCTTTGGAAATATGCTTAAAGAGAGTACCGTGACGAAGCGTTTGGCCGATACGGCAAAAGGACCTCTCATCGACATTGTTACCATTCTTATTGGTCTTACGGTTGGAGCATCTACCCAAGCAACATCTTTCCTAACGCCTAAGAGCGTTGGTATATTTACCCTTGGTGCAGTGTCGTTTGTAATTGCAACCATTGGTGGAGTAATGTTTGTTAAGATTTTCAACATCTTCCTAAGGGAGGGTAACAAAATTAACCCACTTATTGGAAACGCAGGCGTTTCTGCAGTTCCCGATAGCGCCCGTGTATCGCAGGTTGTTGGATTGCAATACGATAAATCGAACTACCTACTTATGCATGCCATGGGACCAAATGTGGCAGGAGTTATTGGAAGTGCCGTTGCTGCAGGTATTTTACTCAGCTTCTTGGCATAAATTGAACATTTATCATTTTTTTAGAGGCCACAAATGTGGCCTCTTTTTTTATCGTCAATTGGTATTTCACAATAAGAAAAAGATCTCCATACAAATTGCCTTTAAGCTATAATCCAAAGCTAAAAAGTTAAATTTGTTCAAATTATGGCTGAATTATGTTGCCATTTTGTAAAAATCATTAGGTTTGTAAAGGCATCACAATGCTCAAAAACCATAAGCTACTAAACTTTCAAACCAATGAACAAGAAAATTGCATCAGCCGGCAATAATGGAGAAAAAGAACGATCCGACTGCCTGGTTACGATTGAACAAACCGATTCCGGTGGAATCACTGTAAACATGAAGAGCAAAGTAAAGGTGATGTATGGCAAATCTAACGAGCTGCTTTGCCGTCAATCACTCGAATTCTTTGGAATCAAAAATGCCATTCTCACCCTCGACGATAAAGGTGCTTTGCCATGGACCATTATGGCTCGCATCGAGGCAGCCGTTAAGCAGATTATCGATACTGAAAAGGAACTGCTGCCAGAGTTCATTCAGGAGAATAAATATAACAGTAGCAAAGACAAGTTTCGGTTCACAAGACTATACCTCCCCGGCAACAAACCAGCTATGATGCTCAATGCAGGATTACATAGACCAAACGGTATTATCCTAGATTTGGAAGATTCCGTTGCTCCTGCAAAAAAATTTGAGGCTCGATTTATTGTTCGAAACGCACTCCGCACGCTCAATTTTTATGGAGCCGAGCGAATGGTAAGAATTAATCAGTTTCCAAAAGGATTGGAAGATTTGAAATTCATTATTCCTCATAATGTGCACCTAATCCTTGTACCAAAGTGTGAAAGTGCCGAACAGATTATCATGCTTGAAAAAGAGATTGAAAACATTAAAAAGAATTTTAATATCGATCACCCAATATTCCTTATGCCAATTATCGAGAGCACGCTAGGAGTTGAAAAGTCATTTGAAATAGCCATTTCAAGCCCCAATATCGCTGCACTAGCAGTTGGGTTGGAAGATTACACCGCCGATCTTGGCGCACGCCGCACCAACGAAGGTCAGGAATCATTTTACGCGAGAACAAGGGTAGTTAATGCATGTAAGGCTGCCGGTATCCAACCCATTGATTCAGTATTCTCTGATGTGGCGGATATGTTAGCCCTGAAGGAAAATGTAAAAGTATCCAAAGGGCTCGGTTTCGAAGGAATGGGCTGCATTCATCCTCGCCAAATTCCGGTAATACACGAAGGATTTGCTCCAGACAGCATGGAGGTTGAAAAGGCAATGAAAATTGTGGATGCCTTTATTATTGCAACAGAACAAGGACTTGGCGTAGTGTCGATTGGATCGAAAATGGTAGATCCACCCGTTGTTAAGCGTGCAGAAAAGACGATTAATTTAGCCATTAGCCTAGGACTACTATCACAAAATTGGAGGGAGCAATACCATGAGTGTTAAATTTGTAAAAAATGCAGTAGGCCGAATGGTGCCAACAGAAATAAATGGCCAACCGGCAATTCCGTTTAAGGGTGATGGCAAGCACCGCCCAACCGGTAGAATGTATGCACCGATGATACCCACCGTATTGGATTACCCCGAAGATGGAAATAAGGTATTGACAAGCATAAAGGAGGCACTCATTAAGTGTGGATTAAAAGATGGAATGACCATCTCTACCCACCACCACCTCCGCGATGGTGACCTGGTAAGCCAAATGATTTTTGATGTAGCCCACCAGATGGGGATCAAGGATCTTGTATGGCTTCCCTCCGCCTCCTTCCCTTGCCACGACCCGCTAATTAAATATTTAGAAGATGGCACCATCAACCGCATTGAGGGCAGTATGAATGGCCCGCTGGGCCGATTCACCAGCCAAGGAAAAATGAAAGGCACAGCCGTGCTTCGTTCGCACGGAGGTCGCGTACAAGCCATTCAAGATGGGGAAGTGCATATCGATATTGCCATAATAGCGGCCCCCACCTCCGATCAGTTTGGAAATGCAAATGGCGTGAATGGCCCCTCAGCTTGTGGGCTACTGGGCTATGCCTTTGCCGATAGCCAGTTTGCCGATAGGGTAATAGTGGTAACCGACAACCTTGTGCCATTTCCTTGCGCCCCCATGCAAATACTGGGTAACTACGTAGACTGCGTGGTAAAGGTGGATAAGATAGGTATTCCCGAAAAGATAGTGTCTGGAACAACCAAAGTTACCTCTAGCCCCGACAGGCTATTGATAGCTGAACTAACTGCTAAATTTTGCGAAGAGGCAAATTTACTAACCGATGGTTGCGGCTTTCAGGCTGGAGCGGGCGGAACATCTCTAGCTATAGGAATCTACTTTCATGAAATGCTGAAGCGAATGGGCAGAAAGGCTCGCTTTGGCTTTGGTGGCAGTACGCAATACTTAGTTAAAATGCTCGAGGATGGTGTATTAGATTACATTTTAGACGCACAATCCTTTGATCTTGAATCGGTAAAATCGATCAAAGAAAACGCGAACCATCTCGATGTATCGGTATGGCACGCCTACAACTACCATAGCAAAGGAAATTACAATGGCATGACCGACATTGCAATTCTTGGAGCCACCGAAATCGATCTCAACTTCAACGGTAACGTGGTAACCCACTCCGATGGTTATCTACTGCATGGCATTGGCGGATGGCAGAATTGCCTCCACGCAAAAACGGTTATCATTCCCGTTCCGCTCTTCCGTGATCGTATTCCGGTAATTGTGGATGAGGTAACAACACTCTGCGGACCTGGCGAACTCATCGATGTAATAGTTACAGAGAGAGGAATTGCCATCAACCCTAAACGTACCGATCTGCTCGAAAAGATGAAAGGAAGCAAGCTTCCAATTAAAACCATTCAGGAGTTGAAGGATGAAGCCGACAAAATTTGCGGCATTCCCGATAAGCCAAAATTCACCGATGAGGTAGTTGCAGCCATTAAGTGGGTAGATGGAACGGTGATTGACGTGGTTAGGAAGATTGCAGAATAAAAATAAAGATTAAAACATTGCGGGGAAGGTGGTTTATTTTCGCCTTCCCCTTTATTTTTAATTTTACACATTCTCATTGGTTTTGTAGGGTATTACAATCGAGTGTTGTATGAAAAAAAAATTACTGAGGAAATGCAGCCTTAAAGCATATTATAACAACCTTCTTTCATTATAATCGTTAATAATTAATCCGTATGGTGCAACAATTTTAACAAATAAAACAAACAAATTAACAAAATATTTTTTTTTCAAAAAGTATTTTATTTCTATTGATTAGTCTTAATATTTTATAATTTCGTTTTGCTTTTAAACCAGCAGAATAAATGAGAACAGTTCTATTCATAGAAAAAAAATTTAAGGATGTAGCAAATATTCTTTTGCCTGCTTGGGTGGTATTTAACATCGATTTATTTTTAAGTTTCTTATCCATACTCATAGCCTACACCCTTCGCTACAATTTTATTTTCCCTGATGAAGTTTCGAATAACTTTTCAGTTGCTATTCTGCGATATCTCCTTATTAGAGGTGTAGTATTTTTAATATTCGGAATTGCACAAACACACATAAGGTATACTAACAGCAGAGAGTTAATTCGTTTACTTTTTGCCGTTTTAACAGGCACCATCCTACTAAGTATGGTAAGTTTCATTCGTCACATGCTCGGCCTCTCAGTTTACCTTTCGTTTTCAGTTTTAATCATCGACTTTTTCGTGGTAATCTACCTCTTAGCAGGTTTCAGAATCCTTGCCCGCTACATTGTTTATCGTATTAAAACAGGAAATAAAAATATAGACTTTAATGTGGTAATATTTGGGCATGATCATTTTGCTGTTTCCATTAAAACAGCCATAGAAACAGATATAGAAAATCCAAAAAAAATAATAGGCTTCATTCATAATACGCCAAAAATTTATCGTCAACGCATCGAAGGGGTAAGCATTTTTAACTTAGAGGAATTGGATAAACTCAAAGAGTCGTATGCTGTGAGAGAACTTATAATTACCGACAGTTTAATTACTGCTGAAGCGAAGAATTACCTCATTGAAAAATGTCTTAACCTAAACATTAAAATTCTAAACCTAAGAAACCATAAGGAACTCCTAAATAATGATTCTAACACACCTCAGCTTAACGAAATTAAAATTGAAGATCTACTGCAGCGTGAACCCATTAACCTAAGCATAAAAAACATAGCCCATTCACTTAAGGGAAAAAACATATTGATTACAGGGGCTGCCGGCTCTATTGGAAGTGAAATAGCACGACAAGTTTTCAACTTTTCACCAGGTAAACTTATCTTGCTCGATCAGGCAGAGACACCCATCTACTTTGTGGAGTTGGAAATGTTGGCCAAGTATAAATCGATGGATAGTAACGTGGAAGTTATTGTAGGTGATATCACCGACAGCATTCGGATGAACAAGCTATTTGAACAAACACCTATCGACATAATTTTTCACGCTGCAGCCTATAAACACGTTCCACTAATGGAGAGCAATCCAAAGGAGGCTGTTAAAAACAATGTATTTGGAACCAAAATACTTGCCGACCTCGCTGTTGCTTACAATGTGGAGAAATTTGTCATGATTTCAACCGATAAGGCAGTAAATCCGACCAACATTATGGGAGCCACCAAACGAATCGCCGAAATCTATACCCAATCGTTGAACGGACAAGCCAGAACCCAATTCATCACCACCCGATTTGGGAATGTTCTAGGCTCCAACGGTTCAGTAATTCCACTTTTTAAGCAACAAATTGAAAAAGGCGGTCCAGTTACCGTTACCCACCCGGAGGTAACCCGGTTCTTTATGACCATTCCGGAGGCATGCCAGCTGGTTCTTGAAGCAAGCGTAATGGGTCATGGTGGAGAGATATTTATTTTCGACATGGGAAAAAGTGTAAAAATAGTTGATCTAGCAAAAAACATGATTAGGCTTGCCGGATACCAGGAAGGTAAAGATATTGAAATTCACTTTACCGGATTGCGTCCCGGCGAAAAACTCTACGAAGAGCTTCTCATGAATGGAGAGAACACACTTCCAACCTACCACAAAAAGATAATGAAAGCCTCGGTTGTAAAAATGGACTACACCACGATTACCTCCCACCTCGAACTGCTATGGAATATACTCCAAACCGATAAGAATCAACTCTCGTTAGTGACAAAAATGAAGGAGATCGTTCCTGAGTATATAAGCCAAAACTCACCTTATTGTAAACTCGATATCCAAGTTAAAGAGGAGATAATAAAACAACAATAGACAGCCACCTTCAACCATTTTTTCAATTGAGAGAGTAAAAACGACCTAACCTCACAGCGCAATTTTATATCTTTGTAGTAAATATTTACAACATATGGACAATCAAACAACACCAAAGAGCAATACAAATGAGGAGATAGATCTCCTTGAGCTCTTCAATCGAATGGGAAAATCAATTCTTAAAGGAATTAGGTGGATGCTAGATATACTCTATAAACTAATTATTCTCATTCTTGGCAAGAGCATTTGGATTGGCTCATCTGCAGTTATTGGAATTATTATTGGAGTTGTTTTCTTCTTTATTACGCCTCGATTTTATTCCTCTCAAATGGTGGCAATTTCCAATTCAACAAACAACGACGTTGTGGTTAATTCATTAAACCAACTCAACGAACTCTGCCTTAACTCTAATCACCAAGCACTGGCAAATTACCTTGATATTTCGTTACAACAGGCCGAACAGATAAAATCCATTAAGGCCTTTTACGGTATCGATCTTAACAACGATAAAGTTACTGATTATATTGACTACCTTAATTCCTTTAACTCTAAGGACACTAGCATACACAGATTAAAAGACATCTTTTACTTGAAAATTGAGGTATTCAATGAATCAGTCTTCTCTGCAATTCGTGATGGAATTAAGCACTACATTTGGAGTAATCCATATATTGAAGAAAATAACCAAATTCGCAAAGGACAAATAACTGATATGATTGCTGCATACAGCAAGGAAATACAAAAGTTAGACAGTCTGCAAAAAGACTACTACTTCAACCAGCTAACCCAAAGAGCGGGAAATGGGCAAATTATATTTCTCAACGAAAAAGATGTGAAGCTCTTTCACAAGGAGATGCTTGAACTTGTGGCCCAAAAGCAACTTCTGCAGAAAGACATGACTTTAAATCCAGATCCAATTACCATTATTCAAGATTTCACTCAACTGTCACAAGCCGAAAACCCGTGGACTAAATATGTTAAATTCTGGGGGCTTGGGTTCGCAATTTTTGGCTTTGGTGCAGGAATTTGTTGGCAACATAAAAAATCAGTATTCACCTTCCTTCGCAAAAATATTTTGGACAAAAACTGATAGTTAACAATAAAAATCCCGCTCCTTAAAAGGGCGGGATTTTTTATTTTTTTTTAAAATGAATACTGAATAGTATTCGAGCAAATAATCTTTCACAAACTTAAACAACCATCTTGATTACCAACAAAATCGCCACTAACTTAATGGCTTAGCATTATTTACTGCAAGGTTCGATACCAGTATGGTATAAAAAATGGCAAAGAAACCAACCCCGGCAATGGAGTTGAGCATACTCTCGAACATAAAACTCATGCTGCATAAGCTCAAAAAGCCAACCACTAGCCAATCCCTTTTTTTAACTCCCATCCACAACGGAACAAACAACATGGCAAGCAAGGCGAAAAGACCAAAAATACCTGTACCAAGCCACGTTTCAAGATACTGATTGTGGGCGTTATAACGGAATATAACAGCTTGGCTCATTCCTCGTTTTTCATATTGCTTCTGGAGTTCATCCCTAACATCACCTGTTCCAACGCCAATAATCGGGTGATTTTCAATAACACTAAATGCTGACTTCCATATCCAAAACCGAATATTAGTTCCATCAATTTTATTAGAATCATTAATTCCAATATTAACCGAGTTTTCTAAAGATTTTGCTGTATATGCTAAACGATTAAACTGAGTAAAAACAAATAGAATAAAACCAGATATGGCAACTATTACTCCTAATCCTAAAATATATTTCCGTTTAACAAAAGTAAGGAAGAAGAGCCAGCCCGTGATTAGGAGCCCAAAACCAAGAATTCCTGCCCGACTCTGCAACATGATTAAAGAAGCAAAAATTAGCAAAGCAATAAACGAAACCACAATTTTAATGGCAATCCTTTTTGTCCACCAACTATTAAACTCCAATCCAATTATTAGTAGGGCAACCAAGTGATAGAGGGCTAAGTAAGAAGGGTGAATTAAGTAAGACAAATCATGACTTAAAAAGTAACTTGGACCGCCATAAACAGGAATCCTAGGATTAAATACTAAAACACCATTAATCAAAGAAAGAGAGCGATATGTGGCATACCCAAAATAGTAAAATGAAGCAGCACCGCAACCGACCACAAAAGTCCAAAGGAAAGTACTTCTGCTTGATTCATACATTTTTCGTCCATAAGGATACAGCAATGGAACCAGAAGCAATGATAGTTTCAACTGCATATCAAAAAAGGCACCTCTGGTATTAGCAGAAGAAACTAATCCAATAGATTGCAAACAGTAAAACAGAATAAGCAAAACAACCAGTTCCTTAAACCTATCAAAGGAGTAATCATGCTTAATAAAATAACTAAGAAATACAGCACAAAGCCAAACAAATAATATGGGGACAAAAATACTTTTCCCAAATGGCAACGAAAAAAGCAGTAAATAAAAGGCGAAGTAATCCAAATGAACTATAAAACGCATATTTTTTATGAGTAATAAACTGGATTGAAACAAACAAAAACTAAATGAGGACCAATAAAATAAATTGCACTTTATAAAAGTGATCTCAACAATTAGAATAGCCCGCTCATAAAGTTTGACTATCGATAAAAAAGAGAGATAAACATATACCCCGTTATAATCAAATAATTAAGAGGTTATGAAAAATCAATACTAACTTTGTAAAATTTCCTTTAAAGCCTTTGAAATTCTATTTCGTTCATCATCAGTTAAATTAGAGCCGGACGGGAGACATAAACCATCCTTAAAAAACCTTTCAGAAACGCCATTTAGATAGGATGAGCATTTGGTAAACACAGGTTGAAGATGCATTGGTTTCCAGAGGGGCCTTGTTTCAATATTAGCCTTCTCCAACGAAAGACGTATCCTTTCACGGTCAATATTTCGATCATTATTCCCAACAATAATAGAGGTTAGCCAATAGTTAGAATAATGGCCCATAGGTTCATTCTGAAAAGAGATATAGTCGTAGCCTTTTAATAACTCCCTATAGAAACCGTTATTTGCCCGACGCGCTTCTATACGACTTGGTAAAACCTCCAACTGACCTCGACCAATTCCAGCAACAATATTACTCATGCGGTAGTTATAGCCAATTTGAGTGTGCTGATAGTGGGGTGCATTGTCTCTTGCTTGCGTAGAAAGAAATCGCGATTTTTCAACATAATCAATACTATTCGAAACGAGAGCCCCTCCACCCGAAGTGGTAATAATCTTATTCCCGTTAAATGAAAGTATTCCAATTGTGCCGATAGAACCACAACCTTGTCCCCTATAACTGGAACCTAGCGCTTCGGCAGCATCTTCAATAACAGGAATTTCATACCTATTAGCAATGGTTAAAATCTCCTCCATTTTGGCAGGCATACCATAAAGATGCACAACTATTATTGCTTTAGGCTTTTTTTCCCTTTTAATACGATCAGTAATTGCCTCCTCCAACAAAACTGGATCCATGTTCCATGTTTCAGACTCACTATCGACAAAAACAGGAATTGCCCCCTGGTAAGCTATGGGGTTTGCAGAAGCCGAAAATGTAAACGATTGGCAAATTACCTCATCTCCACGCTGCACTCCTAGCATGATCAAAGCAAGGTGCAGTGCAGCTGTTCCAGAACTTAAAGCAGCTACTCCATTAGCAGAAAGATATGATGCAAGTTCTTTCTCAAATTCATTCACATTAGGCCCCAGTGGCGCAACCCAGTTAGTATCATAGGCCTCTTGAACATACTTCATCTCATTACCTCCCATGTGGGGAGAAGAAAGCCAAATTTTATTCATATATAAACCGTTAATTCTGATTAAATCATCTAAAAAAAGTTCTAAAAATAATCCTAAGATCACCGAAGAAAGAGTTATTATGGTAATACTCTAAGTTAATCCTTACCTTATCGGGGTAAATAACCTCGTCATTATATTTTTGTGGATTTGTAACTGATGCTAGCAACTCTTCCTCATTAGCATATACAATCGAAGCAGGACCAGTAATTCCAGGCCTAAGCTTAAGAATTAAACGGTGCTCGCCTACGAGTTTGTCGGCATATCCTGGAACATCTGGACGAGGTCCAACCATACTCATGTCCCCTATAAGCACGTTTACTAATTCTGGCAATTCATCAATTTTATATTTACGAAGAAAAGCACCAAAGGAAGTAATTCGAGACTCTCCTTTTACTGATACTGAACTACCGGTATGATTAATCAACATGGTTCTGAACTTAATCATCTTAAATAATCGACCATTCCTACCAACTCTTTTTTGAATAAAGAAAATTGATCCGTCAGGCATTCTAAATACATGAATAAGAATTATTACTAGAAGAAAAGGAAATAATAACACTATTCCAATAAAAGCCATCACTAAATCAAAAAAGCGCTTGATAAACGGTCTCATATTACCCTCTTTTTTATGGCATTAAAAGCATAGCCTAAAAAACAATACAAACTATAACAAAAAGATAATCCCTCAAATCTTCTATAAACTTGCCAAACATCGAAAGCGGCTCGACCCTTTTTTGCAGAATTAGAATTCCCTACAATTCGATAATATCCCAAAGTTTCATCAAGTCCATATGCATTATATCCTCTTTTTAAGATTAGAAGCCATAGTGCCATGTCATGACTCGATCGGATATTTGGCATTTCAAAATATCCGATCTGCTGTTTATCAACAACAACAGTTAGGCACCCAATAATTGTATTTTTAAGGTAACCAGAGTAACTAATTTTTCGAGGAGCGGTAATCTTCCTATTAGTCAAGATTCCATTTTCATCAATCACTCGATAAGAGGTGAAGGTAAATGAATAATTATTTGATACCATAAAGTTCAATTGCCTTTCAAGTTTGGTTGGTTCCCAAATATCATCACTATCTATAAATGCAATATATCTCCCCATTGCTAATCTTAATGCCACATTGCGTGCTTCGGCAGCTCCAACATTTTCTTTTAATGGAACAAGAATAATATTTGAATTGCTATTCAGAAATGGTTGTATTACTAGCAATGAATCATCAGTGGAGCAATCATCAACAATAATGAGTTCAAAATCTTGATAAGTCTGTTTTAAAACAGACATAATAGTTTCTGAAATGAATCTAGCACTGTTGTGGCAAGGTGTAATTATTGATACCATTTTATGATAGTTTTTTACAATCTCTTCGTAATTTTTCTTGAATCAAAAGAACATGTATCTTATAAAATAATGAGGAAAGGTTTTTAAGATAAAAAAAAACAGAATCAAAAGGATAAAGGGCATAAATTAGAATTAAAAATAGTGGCCTATAATAAACATTAAGCCTACAATTAACTTTTCGATAACCAAATTTTCGAATTAAATATTCCTGAACTCCACTCTTATGAGCGATAGATTGATACCCATCAAAAACAAAATCTACATTTCTTATCAGAATCAATTCCCTACCAATTTCATAAAATAGCAATTCAGAGATATTATTTTTTTGATAATCTGGATCAAACTTCACCACCTTAAGATCAAAAAAATTACCCTTGAAATAAATTATGCCATAAGCATATGCAACCAAAAGATTTGTCGATTTTTCTCTAATTCCAAATATCAAGACTTTATCGTCTAAATTATAAGACGGAATGTAATCTTTTTCCCATTCAATTGAAGATTTTAATTTAAGATAGGTATCATACAATTTAAACGACTTTTCATATACAGAATAGCCTTCTTTGATAAACTCATCAAAAGATAATTCAGAAAATGAATACCCATCTAGAGCGCGTTTAATCTCATATCGAACTTTGCTTTTTAACTTCGAGATATCAGTGAAATGATCTTGAATAACTGCATAAAAAGGATAATGCAATTTACTATCCCAATCGTCAATCCATCTAAGAATTGGGGCCTTTAATATTTTTGTAATTTGTACACATTGATCTTTGTTCGGGGAATCATGAAAAACAGGATTGTTAGGAACACCCATATGCTGATATACTTTCCAATTCATATTTCATTAATTACTTCGTGTCCTATAATGGTTAGTATAATAACTTAAAAAAGAGATGTGCCTCAATTGTTGTTGTTTATCAGCATCAATTTTACCAGTACTAACTTCATGAACATGAAACACTTGAATTTCTCGATCATAAAATATTGGAATACTATTACGATAGCACTTTTCTGCAAAAACGAACTCCTCGCCAAAGAGAAATACACTACTATCAAACAATTCTGAAAACTTTGCACATGCCGCTCTTGACAATATTATGAATGCCCCGTGCGGTGCATAAATTTGTTTCCTAACAAAACAGCGAACATATCGGTTACAAATCTTATTATACATACTTGCAACCGCCCAAAACAAATAACTTGAATATCTATGATGTATATACCATAGCCGGAGACCAACCCATGATCGGTAAGCAACATAAGGATTTTGCAGAACACCATTAATAGTAACGATACTAGGAGCTATTATGCTTTCAGTGCCCATATAACTTTTTAATCCATCGAGAGATATTATCTCAATATCTGGATTAGAAATGATGTAAAAATCAAATTGCCTATTTTCCTTTGCAAAGGAAAAGGCTAGGTTGTGCGCATGCCCAAATCCTAAGTTTTCCGATTTTAAAAGAATAAATCCATATTCCTTCGATAATTTAGTAATTTGATCAAGGCTCGAATTACTAAAAAAGTTATCAACTACGATGAATTCAACATCAAAATCCTTTAGTTTATCAATAAACGAATCTAAAGTTTTTTTAACCTCTGAAGCGCAATTATAATTAACAATAGAAATAAGTAACTTTACTACATTACTTGCCATACATAACAAATTTTGGGAATTTGACTAATTTGAGAACTAATAAGTGAGCGAAGATAAGAAACCAAACAAAAAATGTAACATTGTAAATGAAAAAAGAAATAAGGAAACTGTATAGCACAAAACAATAAAAGACTACTAGCAATAATAATGAATAAATTGACCCATGTTTTGTCCTATTATAAACAAAAGAAACAACTACCCCAGATAAAAAGGAAATAAGAAGCATCCCAGGAAAAGTGTAGTCCTGAATTAGCCCTCTAAATGCAGTATAAATATTAGAACTATTTGAAGCACTTAACCTATTCAGCTGAACAAAATCACTATATATCCCTTGTTCTCTATTATGAAATATTAAGTCGAACAAACCAGAAAAGGTAAACTTTCCATAAGAAACTCCACTAAAATCATAGTTATGCCACCAAATACTAAAAGCATCATAATGACCAAATATGTAAGGTGCAACATGGTTTATGAATGGTCTTAAATCAACATTCAAACTTCCTCCTCGTAAAATTTGTGCAAAAACTAGAAAGGCCAATAAGGATAATACACCCAAACTTAATATCACCACTACTTTTCTTAAACTTTTTACTCGTCCATTATTCCGATATACAATAACAGCAAAATAAGTTGAAATCCATATTGTTAAAGCAATAATAAAAACAGCACGTGTTGTATTAAGAATTGAAATTAACAGCATAACTAGAACAGGAAGTAGAACAACAACCTTCTTAAAATAAGACTCTAAATAATTAAATATTAAAGAACCAAAGAAAACACTGACATACACAAAAAGTTGAAACAACATTACTGTTTTATTTACTGTTTGATGACCAGTATATCGTAATTCAGTAATTCGATTAGCGATATGGAGAAGATCAGTAATACTCGTTAACTTTAAGTGTAAGAATAGCATCTGAAAATAAATTGACATTACACCACCAAGAATGGCGTAGACAATAACTAATCGATATATTAATCGTATTGAAAATGGAAATATATTCGTTTTGGTTTGAAACTTAGTATTTATATTTTTTAATTGGACATATCGATCAGCATACAAATATCCAATACTAAAAGCAACAACTGATAATAGAATAGGAATAATACCACTATAATAAAATCGATAGTCAAGATACAAGGATCCAATAATACAGAAAACAATCATTAACAACCAGTAATGCGCGAAAAAAAAGATAGGATGTAATATCTCCTTTTTGAAAAGATACTTAGCAATCAAAAGAGTACAGAATAAGATTATTACAAATATCGAAATTAGCATTAGATTCTAAACAATTTGTAAGTTAACAAACAACATAAAAATGCTTCAGAAACCAGGACCGCAAATGCAGCGCCTTCAACTTTAAAATACGATGATAATAAAATACACAAACCAAAATTGAGTATTCCTGTTGCAATTACTGAATTTCTAAAAAGGACCTCTCGCTTAATAGTGATTAACCCTAATACTCCAAAAACACTATTGATGGTTCCCAAAAGAATTACTGGACTCATTATTATAATGGAATTAACAATATGGTCATTTGATGACCCTGAAAGCAATTTTGATATATAATGAGGAAAAATAATCAAACCAGCTATTATGCCAAATATCAATGGTGAAGTATAAATAAGGACTTTGACTAATGTGCGACGAACCATTCTAATTTCTATTGTATGAAATTTGTGACTTAAAAATGGAAACAAAGCATCTGTTATCGGACTAATTAAATATCGAATACCCCTTACCGCCTTTTCTGAAATAGAATAATAACCTACAAAATCATTCCGTCCAGTAACAAGCCCTAAAACAAAAGCATTGGTGCTAAAATAAATATTAATAAAAAAATTTGAGAAAAAAATATCTTTTGAATATTTTAATTGTTTAAAAATATCAGAAAATGAGACTACACGAAATTTAAAGTCAAAAGAAAAATAAGCGTAAAAGAATCCTATCAATCCAGCAAACAAAAAACTTAAAGAATATAGTAGTGGAAAAACAAGAATATCTTCTTCGCTTTTAACCAGAAAAACAACGGGCAATAGTAACAATACCTTTGAAATAACATTTATAATAGCAAGTACTCTCATCTTCTCAACACCTTGGAAAAGCCAATTTGGGAAAATAGCATTTCCACCTACCATAAACAAGAAAACAAGATATACACTAGAATTTAATCGAAATCTTGGAATACTGAAGACAAGTATTGAAAAAATTAAAGATGCTATCAGAAATAAAAACAATTTAGCAAAAATTACATGCCAGAAAGTATCCTCAACAAAGTCTGAGTTTTTACGATTGGCTGAAATATCGCGAGTTGATGTATAATTAAAGCCGAAATCAACAAAAATTGTAAAGAAGGTTACAAAACTTAAGGCAAACATTATTAATCCGAATTCATCTGCACCTAGTCGACGTATTAGAAACGGATATAAAAATAAGGGTATGAGATAATTGGCAAACTGTAAAGTGGAAAGTGAAAGAAAACTTTCAATTACCGATCTATGTTTTGTACCAATATTTAGAATATTTATGACTGTCTTTTTTATCATATTTGCGATTCACAAAATGAATATTCAACAAATATTCAATTATATTTTTTAAAAAAAATGGATCAACTTAAAGAATACAAATATTGTTTGATTATTTTCTGTAGTGTTATTTTCTGTTACACTCCTTTACCAATCGCTCTAACCGTAAATCCAAGATTTGATAATTCACTTGATACTAAAATATTCCGCCCATCAAACAAGAATGCCGGCTTGTTCATTTCCGAATAAACCCTATTCCAATCAAGTGATTTGAACATATCCCACTCTGTAATAATTACAACTGCGTGTGCATCTTTACAAGCCAAATACGGATCATCTACAACTGTTACTAGTCGAGTATTTTCCTCAGGTTGTCTTGTTGACAAATAGTCAAGATCAGCAAAAATACGTGATTTTGGTACTTTAGGGTCAAACACCGAAACATTGGCAAGTTCATTTAGCAACATATCTGTGATATAAATGGCAGCAGACTCTCGTGTATCATTCGTATCCTTTTTAAAGGCCCATCCCAAAATTGCAATTTTCTTTCCTGAAACCGTATTAAATAGTGTGTGAATGATATTACTTGCAAATCGCCTCTTTTGATAATCGTTCATAACGATAACCTGATCCCAATAATCGGCAACCTCCGGTAACCCGAAATATCGGCTAAGATAAACAAGGTTTAAAATATCCTTCTGAAAACATGAACCACCAAAACCAACAGAAGCTTTTAAAAATTTGGGGCCAATTCGAGAATCGCTTCCTATAGCATATGCAACCTCATCGACATCGGCACCCGTTACTTCACAGAGGGCAGAAATGCTATTTATGGAAGAAATTCTTTGAGCAAGAAATGCATTAGCAACCAACTTCGATAATTCTGAAGACCAAAGTCTTGTTTGAATAATTTTCTTACGAGAAACCCAGTTGGCATAAATATCTGTTAATGCCTCAATAGCTTTTAACCCTTCTGGAGTTTGTTCTCCACCAATTAATACTCTATCTGGGTCATTGAGATCATTTATGGCGGTTCCTTCAGCTAAAAACTCAGGATTTGAGAGCACTTGAAAATTCACTCCATTGCCAGTTTCACTTAGAATTGCTCGTATTGATTCTGCAGTTCTGACTGGCAAAGTAGATTTCTCTACTACTATTTTATCTGTGGTTGCAACCTTTGCAATTTGGCGAGCACATAGCTCTACAAATTTTAAATCAGCGGCACTTCCTTTACCTATTCCAAATGTTTTTGTTGGTGTATTTACGCTAATAAAAATCATCTGAGCATTAGCAATCGCATTTTCAATATCAGTGGAAAAAAACAAGTTTCTTCCTCTAGCCTCCTTAACCGTTTCAAGTAATCCGGGTTCGTATATTGGTAATTCATCAGACTCCCAATCGGCAATTCTTTCAGCATTAATATCAACGACGTTAACCTGAATATGGGGACATTTCTGTGCAATTACGGCCATTGTAGGGCCACCAACATAACCTGCACCAATGCAGCAAATATTTGTTATTTTGTCCATTTGAATTATTTTTAAACTAATCTGTTGAGAAAGATTATTTTACTGGAAATTAATAAAATAATAAGTAATACAAAGAAAAATAATGCTCTGCAATATTAACATTAATCATACATCGCCTCACAATACTTTTAATCACCACTGATTACTCTAGATAGCCATTGCTAGTTCAAATACCAACTGACTTTAATACAAAGTATCCGAATAGTCAAATGCCACGGCATCCTCAAACAAAGGTAAAACCTTGTCCTTATCCGACAGAATTACCTTATTGGGATCTATTGGCCACTGAATATTTACCGTTGGATCATCCCACCTGAAAGCTCCCTCCTGGTTTGGAACATAGTATGCATCGCACTTATACTGGAAGATTGCTTTTTCGGATAGCGTTAAAAAACCGTGCGCAAAACCTCGAGGAACAAAAAGTTGCCTCTTGTTTTCATCCGAAAGCTCAACAGCCACATATTTTCCAAAGGTTGGTGAGCCTTTCCGCATATCCACTGCCACATCCAAAACCTTCCCTACAACCACTCGAACCAACTTCGATTGGGTGTATGGTGTTAGCTGATAGTGCATACCACGTAGAACTCCATACTGAGAATGAGACTCATTATCTTGAACAAAGGTGGTATTGCAAACCTTTTCAATAAATTGTTTATGCGAATGCGATTCAAAAAACAGACCACGGCTATCACCAAAAACTCTAGGCTCTATAATTTTAACCTCGGGAATTGATGTTTCAATAATGTTCATTAATAGTTACGAGTTACTGGTTACTGGTTACTGGTTACTGGTTACTGGTTAAAGGCTTTCCTAATGACCTAATAACCTAATAACCTAAACGGCTAATCACCTAATTAAGCATCTATTTCTTCGCCACCAAGCTAACCAGATATTGTCCATACTGGTTCTTAATCATGGGTTTTGCCAGTTCCAAAAGGCGCTCCTTGGTGATCCAACCCTTGCTGAAGGCAATCTCCTCGAGGCAGGCTATTTTTAGGCCCTGACGGTGTTCAATAGTAGCCACATAGTTACTGGCTTCGGCAAGAGATTCATGCGTTCCGGTATCGAGCCAGGTAAACCCACGCCCCATCAGCTCCACGCTCAAGCGATTTTGCTTAAGATACTCCTGATTTACGGTGGTTATCTCCAACTCTCCTCGAGCGGAGGGCTTAATGCTTTTGGCCACCTTAACCACATCGTTGGTATAAAAGTAGAGACCTACCACCGCATAGTTTGATTTTGGATGTTCTGGTTTTTCCTCAATGCTGGTAACCCTACCGCTGGCATCAAACTCTGCCACACCATAACGTTCGGGATCGTTTACCCAGTAGCCAAAAACGGTGGCATTGGCATTCTGCTCCACATTTTTTCGCGCATTTTGAAGCAATCCTGAAAAGCCATAACCGTGAAATATGTTGTCGCCCAGCACAAGGCAAACACTATCGGAACCAATAAACTTCTCGCCAATAATAAAGGCCTGAGCCAAACCATCAGGGCTAGGCTGCTCAGCATAAGAAAGGGATATCCCATAATCGGAACCATCGCCAAGCAGACGTTCAAAACCGGAAAGGTCGTAAGGCGTGGAAATAATTAAAATTTCCCTAATACCTGCAAGCATTAGCACAGATAAGGGATAGTAAATCATTGGCTTATCATAAATTGGAAGCATCTGTTTCGAAACTCCCTTTGTAATTGGGAAAAGACGTGTGCCTGCTCCTCCTGCCAATACAATACCTTTCATTGGGCTTGGTTTATAGTTATTGTTTAACAACCAATTGAAAATACCAGGAAGCCGACCTCCTCAGTCCCTCCTTAAAAAGACAAGCCGGGGTATAGCCCAAATAATTTTTGGCCTTTTCTATGCTAGCCAACGAATGAAGAACATCTCCCTCCCGCTCTTTACCAAATACCGGTACAATACTCTCGATTGCTGGATCAAACTCACTCAAAAACTCCTTTAGGTAGGTAACCAGCTGATTCAGCGTATTCCTTTCACCACAAGCCGTATTAAATACCTGATTTACGGCCTTCTGATTTTGTGTGGTTGCAGCAAGCAAATTCATTAAAACCACATTTTCGATATGGGTAAAGTCGCGTGAATGATTTCCATCGCCATTAATCACCGGTTGCTGATGCTCAATCAGCATTTTTGCAAACTTTGGAATAACGGCTGCATAGGCGCCATCGGGGTCCTGCCGTTTCCCAAAAACGTTAAAATATCGTAAACCAATGGTCTCTATTCCATATAGCTTGCTAAAATTCTCTGCATACAGCTCGTTTACATACTTGGTAATGGCATAGGGCGAAAGAGGCTTTCCAATGTTCTCCTCAACTTTAGGAAGAGCAGGATGATCGCCATAGGTCGATGAGCTGGCTGCATAGATAAAGCGCTTCACCCCCTCCTCTTTGGCCGCAAAGAGCATCTTCACAAATCCGCCAATGTTTACGTCCGTGCTGATAATTGGATCATTTATCGAGCGTGGAACACTACCCAGCGCTGCCTCATGAAAAACAAGGTCAACACCCTTTACCGCCCGTTGGCAATCTTCATAATTTCGAATATCTCCCTCAATAAGTGTAAACTTTGGATTCTCAAGAAATGAGGCAATGTTATCATGCTTGCCGGTGGAAAAATTATCGAGGCAGGTAACCCTATTACCCTGCCGAAGCAGCTCTTCACAGAGATTAGAGCCAATAAATCCAGCGCCGCCGGTTACAAGAATATTCTTAACTGTTAAAGATGGATAGGACATGATAAACTATTAAAAATAACTAAATTAGAGGTAGATAATGCTATTATATTCAATTTACTACAACAAAACTATCTTGTTTGATACAGCTTCGCCCTCTCAGTCACAATTATGGCCGTAAAAAGAAGATCAAAAGTACCTATAATTAGAGATAAATAAAACCAAAAAGAGTGAAATAAGATGACACCGAATGGTTATTTATATTAGAATTTGATTTAACAAAACGCAATATATATATACCTTATTTACAGCTTCGTTCAAATTTACCTTAGAAATAAACAAGAAAAAGTAATGGGCGTTGAATTAGGTTTCTACAAACTCCAGTAGATAAAAGAGTTTAGCCTATTTCTAAAAACCCCTTTCACATCCACAATAATACAGCTATCAGCCGCAAAACGTTGGAACCACTCCTCCTGTAAGCTCAAGTATTGCTTATGATTTACCGCAACGATAATGGCATCGTATTTTCCGGAAACCTCCTTAACCATTTCAAATCCATACTCGTGCTTCACCTCCTGGGCATCGGCGTAGGGATCAACCACATCAATATTATTTACGCCAAACGACTTCAACTCCTTGTAGATATCAACAACCTTGGAATTTCGGATATCGCTCACATTTTCCTTAAAGGTGATACCCATAATTAGAACTCTAGCGTTCTTAGGATTTTTGTCGGCACCAATCATCTTCTTCACCGTTTGTTTAGCAATGTAGCCACCCATGGAGTCGTTGATAAATCGTCCAGCACTAATAATTTGCGGATGGTAACCCACCTCTTTGGCCTTGTATACTAAATAGTATGGGTCAACCCCAATACAGTGTCCCCCTACCAATCCGGGGAAAAATTTCAGGAAGTTCCACTTCGTTCCAGCCGCCTCCAGCACCTCCATGGTATTAATTCCCATCTTATTGAAAATGATGGAAAGCTCGTTCATAAAGGCAATGTTGATATCGCGCTGGGTATTCTCAATAATTTTGGCCGCCTCAGCCACCTTAATGCTGCTGGCACGGTAAATCCCAGCCTGAATTATGAGTTCGTAAGTTTTAGCAATTTCCTCAGCCGATTCTGCGTCGCAGCCAGAGGTAATCTTCTTTATTTTCACTAAAGTGTGCTCCCTGTCACCAGGGTTTATTCTTTCAGGTGAGAACCCTACCTTAAAATCCTCAATATACTTTAACCCCGAAAGTTGCTCCAGCAGCGGAACGCAATCCTCCTCCGTGCAACCCGGATATACCGTAGATTCGTACACTACGTAATCGCCCTTCTTTAATACCTTCCCCACGGTTGCTGTGGCCGCAAGCAGCGGCTTCAGATCCGGTAGGTTGTGATCGTCGATGGGGGTTGGCACGGCAACCACAAAAAACTTGGCCTTTTTTAGGTCCTCAAGGTTGCTGGTATACTCTATTTCACAACCATTAAAAAAGGAAGACTCCAGCTCCTTGCTTGGGTCTATACCCTTCTTCATCAAGGCTACACGATCGGGCTTTATATCGAATCCGATAACCGCAATTTTACGAGCAAACTCCAGCGCAATTGGAAGACCCACATATCCGAGTCCAATCACAGCCAACTTTTCCTGCTTGGCAACTAGGTCTTGATATATCATCTTTTTAAAAATTAAAAAGTTAAACTATTTCTTACAGAATGGGTGATAATCGCCCACTAAACCAATTGGTTTAAAGTTGCGAATGGTGTAGGCTGTTTGAATGGATGGCTTAGCATCTTGAAGCCCAAACCCTTGTCCTGCAATTATCTGACGATAACTTTCGGTATGCAGGTCGGTAAATCCCTCGGAGAACTCAATCTCCTTGCCTTCCATCGTAATCGACCGAAAAGTTCGTTGACCCTTCTGCCTAATCTCTAACGGTATATCATTGGAGTCAACGCTTAAAAACCAACGCACTCTTGCCTTTTTCAACCGAAGATACCCAGCCGATTTATCTGCTTCTGCAAGGTGAACCACGTTCTCCTGAACTTCTCCAAAAACCCAGCTGAGCATGTCAAAAAAGTGTATGCCAATGTTGGTGGCAATTCCCCCCGACTTTTGCAAATCGCCCTTCCATGATACAAAATACCAGTGTCCACGACTCGTAATATAGGTAAGATCCACATCAAAAATCTTATCGGCAGGTGCTTTTGCCACTGCCTCCCTAAGTGCAATTATTGCAGGATGCAACCGGAGCTGCAGAATGGTATTTACCTTATGGCCGGTTTCCTTTTCTATCTCCTGCAGGGCATCCACGTTCCACGGGTTTAGCACCAGGGGCTTTTCACAAATAGCCTCTGCACCTTGACGGAGAGCAAACCGAATATGTGAATCGTGCAGATAGTTAGGAGTACAGATGCTAACGTAATCGATGCGGGTTCCATGCCGTTTCAACTTATCGAAGTGTCGATCAAAACGCTCATACTCCACAAAAAAATCAGCATCGGGGAAAAAACTATCCATAATGCCGACGCTATCAAATTTGTCCAATGCAGCCACCAAGTTATTTCCGGTATCCTTAATAGCCCTTAAATGCCTTGGCGCAATGTATCCGGAGGCCCCAATGAGACCAAAATTTAACTTTTTTGAATCTTCCATTACTCTATTTTTTCAACATTTCCTGAAATTAATCTATATTTCACGGCACTTTCGGGGCAAATAGCAACGCCGTCACCATTAAACTGAAGCTTGTGTCCGTACTCACTCATCCATCCCACATGGCGCGCCGGATTACCGACCACCAAAGCAAAAGGCTTCACCTCTTTAGTTACCACTGCTCCTGCACCAATAAATGCATACTGCCCAATATTATGACCACAAACAATGGTGGCATTGGCACCAATGGAGGCCCCTTTTCCAACGATGGTTTTTAAATACTGATCCTTACGATTAACTGCACTGCGTGGATTAATTACGTTGGTAAACACCATAGAGGGACCTAAAAAAACATCGTCCTCGCAAACCACCCCGGTATAGATGGAGACGTTATTCTGTACCTTGACATTATTGCCCAAAATAACCTCAGGGGAAACCACTACGTTTTGGCCAATATTGCATCCCTTGCCGACTATGCATCCCGACATAATATGGCTAAAATGCCAAATTTTTGTCCCCTTCCCAATAATGCATCCGTTATCGATTACGGCCGTTTCATGTGCAAAGTATTCCTTTTCCATTTTAAATTCAGTTCTTAAAATATACCATGAATTATTAACAGATGGTTACTCCAAAAAGTTAATGATTGCTTCGGCAATATACTCCTGTTGCTCTTTTGGCAACTCGGTATGCATGGGTATCGAAAATACTGTTTCACACAGCCGATCGGTAACCGGAAAATCCTTATTCCGTGCATGCTTTTGGTATTGCTCAAATGCCACCTGACGATGAAGTGGAACGGGGTAATAAATCATTGCAGGAATACCTTTCGAAGCCAAATATTTTATCAGTTCACCACGATTACCGTCCACTAGCCGTAAGGTATACTGATGAAAAATGTGATCCGAATGAACATTCCTAAATGGCGTTTTAACTTTAGCGCAGCTGGCAAAAAGCCGATCGTAGGTATCTGCCGCTTTTATTCGTTCCTGGTTATACTGGTCCAAATACGTCAACTTAACTCTGAGAATGGCAGCCTGAATGGTGTCTAGACGAGAGTTTAATCCAATTCGGTCGTGATGGTAACGAACCTTCATGCCGTGATTTGAGATCGATCGAAGTTCCTCAGCAATGGCATCATCGTTGGTGTATAGCGCACCACCATCGCCATAGCAGCCAAGATTCTTAGATGGAAAAAATGAGGTAGCGCCAATGTGCCCAATTGTGCCTGCCTTTACCAACTGCCCATTTGAAAACGTATAGTTGCATCCCATTGCTTGGGCAACATCCTCTACCACAAACAGATTGTGTTTTGTTGCAATGGACATTATTGCTTCCATATTGGCACACTGACCAAAAAGATGCACTGGAATAATGGCTCTTGTTCGAGCAGTAATGGCCGTTTCCAACTGGTCTACATTCATCGTGAAGGAATCGATATCTACATCAACCAACACGGGTGTCAACCCCAGCAGCGCAACCACCTCAACGGTAGCAATAAAAGTAAAATTTGGTGTAATAACCTCATCACCCGGTTTAAGACCAAGAGCCATGAGGGCGATTTGAAGAGCATCCGTTCCATTTCCACAGCTAATCACATGCTTAGCAGAAAGGTATTGACCAAGTTCGTCCTGAAAAGCACTAACCGGTTCACCTTTGATGAAGGCAGTGGAATCAATTACCTGTTGAATTCCTTTGTCTATCTCCTCCTTAATCTTAAGGTATTGTCCCTTAAGATCGCACATTACAATACTGTCCATATAAAGCCCAAATAAGAGTACGAAAATACAATATTTACTTGGAGGCTGTCCAACCTTTCGTTAAAAAAAGTTCGATTTGTTCCTAACATTGTAACGACCAAGTCGAATAAATATATGAATGTGGATTGCCAGATTGGCCGGACAAAAAACATACACAACCCAAACGACATAAAAGAAAAAAATGGAACCATCCAAATTGGACGGTTCCATTCGCAATTAAAAATATTGACTCAATCCGATATCTACTTAGCAAAGCTAATTGCCCGAGTTTCTCGGATTACGGTAATCTTCACTTGACCAGGATAGGTCATCTCATCCTGAATTTTTTGGGCAATATCGAACGAGAGACGCTCAGCCTCCTGATCGGTCACCTTTTCGCTACCTACAATAACGCGTAACTCTCTACCCGCTTGAATAGCAAAGGTTTTAAGTACACCGGGATAAGAAAGAGCAAGTTGTTCCATCTCCTTCAGACGTTTGATGTAGCTCTCCACAATCTCGCGACGAGCACCCGGACGAGCGCCAGAAATGGCATCACAAACCTGCACCAATGGAGCAATAAGTGTAGTCATCTCTACCTCATCGTGGTGAGAACCGATGGCGTTACAAATTTCGGGCTTTTCCTTATATTTCTCAGCCAGTTTCATACCCAGAATAGCGTGTGGAAGTTCCGGCTCATCGTCGGGCACCTTTCCAATATCATGCAACAGTCCAGCTCTTTTAGCCAACTTGGTATTTAATCCAAGCTCCGAAGCCATAATGGCACAAAGATTTGCCACTTCGCGGGAGTGCTGAAGTAAATTCTGTCCATAGGAAGAACGATATTTCATCTTACCTATCAAGCGGATAAGTTCAGGATGCAAGCCATGAATACCAAGATCGATAGCGGTTCGTTTTCCGACCTCCACAATCTCTTCTTCCACCTGTTTTTGGACTTTGCCAACAATCTCCTCGATTCGAGCAGGGTGAATACGTCCATCGGTAACCAGCTGGTGAAGTGCCAAGCGGGCAATCTCGCGACGAACAGGATCAAAAGCCGAAAGGATAATTGCTTCGGGCGTATCATCAACAATAATTTCGACACCAGTTGCAGCCTCCAGAGCACGGATGTTTCTGCCTTCACGGCCAATAATTCGGCCCTTTATTTCATCAGATTCGATATGAAATACGGTAACGGAATTTTCGATGGCTGCCTCCGTTGCCACGCGTTGAATGGTTTGAATTACCACCCGCTTAGCCTCCTTGTTTGCAGTCATTTTAGCTTCATCCATTGCCTCATTAATATAGGACATGGCAGCAGTTTTAGCCTCAGCCTTTAAATTCTCTACCAGCTGATTCTTTGCCTCCTCGGCCGACATACCAGAGATACTCTCGAGCCGTTCAATCTGGTTTTTGTGCATCTTATCCAGATCTTCAGATCTCTTTTCAACCAACTCAAGTTGACCAGTTAAGTTATCACGAATAGCGTCAATCTCCTTATTCTTTCGTTGAGATTCCTCCATACGTTGCGAAATGGCCGTCTCCTTCTGTTTTAAACGAGTTTCGAACTGAATTAATCGGTTATTCTTTTCGTTAATGACCTTTTCGTGCTCCGCTTTCAGTGTAAGAAACTTCTCCTTTGCTTGTAAAATCTTATCTTTTCGGATAACCTCTGCCTCTGATTCTGCTTCTCGAATTATCGTCTGTCGCTTTTTTCGAAGAACTAGATGAAGCAGCATATAGGATAACGCAAATCCACCTATAAGGGCAAGACCTGCAGCGACTATTGTATATACCATAAACGTAAAATATATTAATAAAACAAAAGATGCCCGCATAAGTTTCCTATTGTTTTTGAAACCCCAATGAACATGGGTGGAGCTGCCAAACAATCTCAACCTTCCAACGTCCCCCGAAGGGAATCCCAACCGAAGTTGGTACTAGGCCTGGTTTCGAAAATATGAGCTTAACTCCAAGTGTTAAAATGTTGAGTTTCGCCACAAGATATAGGAAACTATGCGGGCAATGCTATTTAAAAGAACCTATTTTTTTCTCTATAAAATCGTCCAATTCTCTTTCTACTTCCGATAAACCATCCATAACAGGATCAACATCCAACTTTTCCTCATGCTCCAGCAGCCGAATCACAAACTGTAAGGCCGCCATGGCCAAAAAGTCCTGTGTATCCTTATCAGTATAGCGCTGCTTATATTGCAGAACTCTGTCGTTAATCATTTTTGCAGCCCGCCGAATTTTCTCCTCATCGGCTCGCTCTATCTTCAAGGGATAGTATCGTTCGGCTACATTTACTTTTATTGATAGTTTTTCATCCATTTAGCAATCGGGCTATCGATTTAAAAGAGCAATACATTTGTCAATTTCCCGCACAATTTTGTTAATCTTCAACTTACCATCATGCGTATCTTCGCTCGATGAGACAAAAGATTTTGCAACAACCAACGTTTCAACCTTCCGTTCCAGCTGCTCAATAGTATCATCCTTTTCGCGAATAGCCTCAGTAAGCTTGTCCTTTTCAGCCAAAAGTTGGCTATTCACTGCTTGAAGCTTATCAAAAGCATCCATCACAACGGATAACTTATCTTTTAGTCTAATAACAACTGAATCGCTTACTTCGTTCATTCCTTTAAGTAGAAAATTAGCAATACAAAGTTAACACAGGTTCTTCAAAAAATCAAAAAATATTTTTTACTTCGGCTTTTCTAATTGAACTATTGATAGGTTTCTGAGTCAAACTCCCCAGAATCGTTGTATTTCTAAAAATAAAATGGACGCAAAATTATTTTTCACAACTCTTATTAGCGGTCTTTTCTTGCCAATAATGCTGCTATCCCAGAATCAATATTCTGGCTTTTCTAGCCCGCTACCGGGTAATACCGGCGTTTCTTCCGTATTTGGTGAACCAAGAGCTGACCATTTCCATTCGGGAATAGACTTTAGAACCAACAGCGATACGGGTATGGTTGTAGTTGCGCCCTACGATGGCTGGGTCTCGAGAATAAAGATTGGTAACACAGGATATGGCAATACAGTATACATTGATCATCCAAATGGTTACACTACGGTTTATGGACACCTAGAGCGTTTCTCTCAAAAATTGGAGCAATATGTGGATGATCTACAATATCAGCAGCAGAAATGGGACATTGAAGACTTTCCCAATCCCAACCAAATTTGCATACAGAAGGGGGATACCATTGGATACTCTGGAAACACAGGTGGATCGACTGGTCCACACATGCACTACGAGGTAAGAATAACCAAATCTCAAAACCCCATCGACCCCCTATCGCAAGGTTTTTTTGATCTAAAAGATGAAACTGCACCCCAATTTAAGCGGCTCATCATATACGAGGTGATTGGATATGGAGATACCATGCAGTTTAGAAGAATCAAAGGATTTAAAGTTGAAAAACAGGGTGAGAATCGCTATACGATTAACCTTGAGAAGGAAATAAATCTCCCAAAACGAATAGCGTTCGGCATTTTAGCAGATGATAGAATCGATGGTCAGAAGGGAACTTTCGACATCACTTTTGGCACCCTAAAGCAGAATGGTAGTGCAGTCTTCTCTTTTAACCTTACCGAGTTTAGCTATACTGAAACTCGATATGCCAATACATTTATCGACTACGAGGCTAAAGTCCTGAACTACGGAGAAATAATCAAGCTGTTTAACGAACGTAACAATCCTCTTTCGGTTTATTCAGTAAAGGTCAACAACGGAGTATTTATGCTAGATACCCAAAAGGCAAGCATCTTTGAGATAATTATTGCAGATCACAATCGCAATGTTTCCAGTCTGAAGTTTAGTCTCTCTCCAACAAAACTATATGATCCAAAACCGATAACAATTCAAAAATCGAAAAGTCGAATTCTTGTAAATCCAATGAAGTGGAGCCATTTAGAATTTGACGGTGTAAAAGTTTCCATTCAACCGAAAGCACTATATAGCCCAGCAATCATTGATATTGGCGACAGTGAATATCAATCGAACCAGTCGCTCTGCAAGGCATTTTTTATTGGTTCAACCGCCATAGCATTGCAAAAATCCGTTACAGTGGAAGTAAACTTAAAAAAGATGGGAGTCCACACAACCGATCGAATATATCTTGCCAGATTTTATAATGCTCGAAAGCTTACGTATGTTGGTGGAGATATCAAAAATGACTCTTTGCTTACAGCAGAAACCAGAATTTTTGGGGTATTTACTATTGCTCAAGATACCATTGCGCCGGTTTTAACTCCCATGAATTTTTCAAATGGGGACAATATGGCTGATGAGCAGTATCTCAAATTCAAAGCATATGACGCAGAATCGGGCATTGCTAGTTTAAATGCAACAATAGATGGTAGCTGGCAGTCATTATATTATGAACCGAAGGAAAAATTGATAAAAATACGACTCACGCCAAAACACCTGCAACCGGGAATCACGCACGCCATAGCTATTCAATGTATTGATTTATTGGGAAATAAAACAGAAAACCGGTATAGTTTTAATTGGTAAAAAAAATACTAGCCCTTAAAAAAACCAAAAAAAGACTACCTTTGATGGTCTAATTTGATTGATTATGAAAAAAGTTACGCTAACACTGCTCTCCGTTGCACTGGTTTTAACTGCTTTTGGCAGACCATCAACAAACTACAAGAACAAACAGCTAGCTATTTTCTCCTATGAAGTTACCATTGACCCCTCCGTAAATACCTACCTAGAAAAGTATAAAGATCTTTTTGAACCAGAAAAAAAGATAGATCCAATTGAAAAAGCGCTTAAGAACAACACCTACATGCAGATTGAGCAGCGCCTCCGACAGGAAATTGGAATGGACATACTTCCAATTGGAAGTTTTCAAGATCGCATTAAATACGATAAGTATAACTACCCCGACGATAACATTAGCAAGGTTATAAGAGTTGGGAACTCCAAATACTACTTCAAAATTACCATGATAATTACCGCGGTAGAGCCACGAAACGATGCATACAACTCATCGCGTCAAGGAATTAAAGCCCAAAAACAGTCGAACGACACAATCAGTGATAATTCCGAAGAGGGTTTTCACCCAAGTGTTAGTATTGTGATGACGGTTTATAACAACAAGGGCATTCTTCCCGTAGACAAATTCCAAGGTATGTCAAAAGCAACTGTTGCCCTGCCAACCGATGCAACATTGCTGAATGGAATTGTAAATAACGAACCATTCGAAGGAAAAGATAATTTGATGGGATTAATTAATGAGGCCATTACCGATCTCATCATAAATATGGCACACTAATCCTATCCATTTCATGGAGGAAATAGCAGTTCTAGGTATCATGTCTGGAACGTCCCTCGACGGGGTTGATTTAGCCTATTGCACCTTCTCCAAAAAAAGCAATAGTTGGAAGTATAAAATCGAATATGCAGAAACAATTCCATATTCTTCGGAGTGGAACAAACTATTAAGAGAAGCCAAAACACTCAGCTCCATTGATTTACTTACACTGCACAGCAAATATGGAAAATACCTTGGCGAAATTTCAAAAAAATTTATTCAGCAACAGAAGGCTGAACCAAGATTAATAGCTTCACACGGCCATACCATTTTTCATCAACCCGATAGAAGTTTCACCTTCCAGCTAGGTCATGGAAGCGCAATTGCCGCAATCACGGGTGTAGATACAGTTTGGGATTTTCGATCGGGTGATGTGCAGCTGGGCGGACAAGGAGCACCCCTCGTTCCCATAGGAGACCGCTATCTCTTTTCAAAATATGATGTTTGCCTCAACCTCGGGGGATTCGGAAACCTATCTTTTGAGGAAGCGGGTAAGCGTAAAGCCTATGATACCTCACCGGTTAATTTTGTCCTAAATCAGCTAGCTTCTGAAATGGGTCAGCCATTTGACCACAATGGAGACCTTGGTAAGCGAGGGCAATTAATTCCCGAACTACTAGAAAAGCTAAATCGATTGGAGTATTATAAGCAAGATGGTCCAAAATCGCTTGGACAGGAATGGGTGGAGAAAGAGTTTACTCCTATCGTAAACCTTTTTAGTCACCAGCCTGTCAGCGATCGCTTATGCACAATCTATCACCATATTGCTCAACAAATTGGTGCGTGTATTAGTAAAACCAATGCCAATAGCATTTTGGTAACGGGCGGCGGTGCAAAAAACTCTTTTTTAATTTCACTCCTACGTCAACAACAAAGGGGAACCATTGTCATTCCAGATATTTTAACAATTGATTTCAAGGAAGCTCTCATATTTGCCTTTCTTGGTGTTCTATACACAAATAATATTGAGTCATCTCTTACGTCCGTAACGGGAGCCTCCATCAATAGCATTGCCGGAGTACTGTCGAAAGGAACGAGGGTTTCCCAACGAAGCTAAACCAAAGAGTTTTCCACCAATCTAATGCATCATGTGATATCTCATTTTGAAGAGGTCACTTTTTTTATACATTTGCCCTAACCAAATTCTAAATCAATCTCCAATTCTATGAAGCATATAATTCTAAAAGCCTCACTGGCAATAACATTGGGACTTTTTTCTATCTCAACTGCTGCATTTGCATGCACCAATTTTCTAATTACAAAAGGAGCCTCCACAGATGGATCGACCATTATTTCATACTCGGCCGATTCTCATACGCTTTACGGCGAACTATACCACTGGTCTGCTCAAACCTATCCGGCCGGAACCATGATGAACATTTACGAATGGGATACTGGCAAACTTATGGGTCAAATTGCACAGGCTTCACAAACCTACAATGTAGTAGGTAACATGAACGAGTATCAGGTTACCATTGGTGAAACCACCTATGGGGGAAAAGAAGAGCTTCACGACACTACTGCAATTGTGGATTACGGCAGTCTGATATATTTGGCACTTCAGCGCTCCAAAACAGCACGAGAGGCCATAAAAGTTATGGCCGAATTGGTTGCCCAATATGGATATGCATCCGAAGGAGAATCATTTTCCATCGGAGATCCAAACGAAGTATGGATTCTTGAGATTATCGGAAAGGGTACCAACATGGTTAAGAACAAAAAGACCAAACAAATGTACAATGCCGATAAAGGTGCCGTGTGGGTTGCTATTCGAATTCCTGATGGTTACATCTCTGGACATGCCAACCAAGCAAGAATTCGCCAATTTCCATTAGAAGATCTCAAAACATCAATCTCATCCAATAATCTGGATAAAATAAACGAACCTGGTATCGCATGTGTATATGCTGCCGATGTTATCTCCTTCGCCAAGAACCACAAATACTATTCAGGAGAGGACAAGGATTTCAGCTTTTCCGATACCTATGCTCCAGTAAACTTTGAAAGTGCTCGATTCTGTGAAATTCGTGTTTGGTCCATGTTTAAGGATGTAGACCCCGACATGATGCAATATTTCGACTATGTAAAAGGTGAGAATCTAACACATCGGATGCCTCTTTACATCAAGCCAAATCGCAAAATATCGGTACATGATGTTATGACCTTCATGCGCGATCATCTTGAAGGAACAGAATTAGATATGACCAAAGATCTTGGTGCAGGTCCCGATGCATGTCCCTACCGCTGGAGACCACTTACATGGAAGTATAATGGACAGGAATACTGCAACGAGCGAGCCACCTCGACCCAGCAAACCGGCTGGTCGTATGTAGGACAAATGCGCAGCTGGTTACCAAGAGAAATTGGAGGAATTTTATGGTTTGGAGTTGATGATGCTAACTCTACCGTATACTCCCCAATGTATTGTTCTATGACCCGAATACCGGAAGCTTTTGCCGTTGGCAATGGAAACATGATGACCTACAGCTCTACCTCTGCATTCTGGATATTTAATCGAGTTTCGAACTTCGCATACCTTCGTTACGACTACATAATTAAGGATATCAAAAAAGTTCAAAGTGAACTCGAAAGCAAATATCTCGCCTATTCTGAGGCGGTGGATGCGGGAGCCAAAATATTGTACGACAAAGATCCAAAATTGGCTATTCAATTTCTTACCGATTACAGTGTTGAAACAGGAAATACAACCGTAAAAAGGTGGAACGACTTAAGCAACTACCTATTGATGAAGTATATGGATGGGAACATCAAAAAAGAGAAGGATGGTAAATTTCAAGATAATGGATATGGTGAAATGGCATCGCCAAACCAGCCCGACATGCCTGATTGGTGGAAGAAAAAGATTGTAGAAGATACAGGAGATAAGCTAAAAGTCATTGGTGAATCTCACTAACAAATAGATGGCAGAGTTTCCACTCTGCCATTTTTGTAACTACCAATTGAATAATTAAGAACTTAGGATATCGTTGTTTTAGAAAAAAGCGTATATTTGCGGCTCAATTCGGAATCTCTTACTAGAACCAAGGTATCGGTAATATTCCGTTAATGCTTAAAAATTAAAGAGATGGTTGATCTAATTAAAGTTGCTCAAGCTGCCTTTGTCAGTGAGCCTAAAAAGTTCCCTAACTTTAAGAGTGGGGACACCGTTACCGTTGAATACAAAATCCGAGAAGGAAACAAGGAACGTATCCAAGGATTTCGTGGTGTGGTAATTCAAAGAAAAGGCACTGGTGACACTCAAACTTTTACCGTTCGCAAAATTTCTAACGGTATTGGTGTAGAAAGAATTTTTCCATTGACCTCGCCATTTATTGATAACATTGAACTCAATAAAGCTGGTCGTGTTCGTAGAGCAAGAATTTTCTACCTCAGAGGACTAACTGGAAAGAAAGCTAGAATTAAGGAAAAAAGAATGAAAGCAGAATAAAAAAAAACCCGGATTAACCGGGTTTTTTTTACCACTTTTCCCAACAATTCTATCGCTGAGCCTAAGAATAACAGTTAAAGAATTAAGAATTTGATTTTTAGGTTACCAGCCACTTTGAAGAAAATTATTTTAAAGTCAAAGATTTAGAGATTGTCCATAAAACATTGCCTTTTTTATTACAAAATTTGGAAAAGAACAATCTTTGTTGCTATATTTGCATCCGCAAACAAAAACGGCCCCGTGGCTCAACTGAATAGAGCATCTGACTACGGATCAGAAGGTTACAGGTTTGAATCCTGTCGGGGTCACAACGAAGGGATAGACAGCAATGTTTATCCCTTTTGCTTTTTTAACAATTCATCGAACCGGATAACAGGATCATGAGCCAGTGGCGAGCTAATCCTGTCGGGGTCACAACGAAGGGATAGACAGCAATGCTTATCCCTTTTGCTTTTTTAACAATTCATCGAACCGGATGACAGGATCATGAGCCAGTGGCGAGCTAATCCTGTCGGGGTCACAACGAAGGGATAGACAGCAATATTTATCCCTTTTGCGTTAAATAAGAAGAGATTTCTTCGTCAATCATCACCACCTCTGCAATAACCTTAATATAACAGGATACTTCTTGAATATGGTCGTTTTCGAACACTCCCTGTACAAAAGCGATACACTCTACCAAATTTCCTACGGTATAAGCTGCAATACATATTGCTGATTATGTGAATGTTTTATTGTTAGGCACAACTAATGTAATAGTGAACTGAACTGTTAAATTCTGACGCTATGATTAATGCCGTAAATCTTACCAAAGTTTTTCGAACCGAAGAGGTTGAAACAACCGCACTGAACGATGTAGACCTACATGTAAAAGATGGCGAATTTGTTGCCATAATGGGCCCATCTGGATGTGGAAAATCAACTCTGCTTAATATCATTGGATTGCTCGATAATCCAACAGATGGAAGCCTAAAGATAAACGATATAGAGGTTGCCAAATTTACGGAGAAGCAACGAACCAATATTCGCAAAAACACCATTGGTTTTGTTTTCCAGAGCTTCAACCTCATTGATGAGCTCACCGTTTTCGAAAACGTGGAATTACCATTGCTCTATCAAAAGATTCCAGCTAGTGAGCGCAAGGTTCAGGTTGAAAAAGCACTCGAACGGATGGATATTGCACACCGTCGCAATCACTATCCGCAGCAGCTATCAGGAGGTCAGCAACAACGGGTTGCCATTGCCAGAGCAGTAGTTTCGAACCCAAAGCTGATTCTAGCAGATGAGCCAACAGGAAATCTCGATTCCAACAACGGGAAAGAGGTAATGGATCTACTTCAAGAGCTCAACCACGAAGGAACAACCATAGTGATGGTAACCCACTCCCCCTCTGATGCAAAATATGCCCACCGATTAGTTCGTTTATTCGATGGAAAAATATCGATGGAACAACCCGCAGTAACTTTTGCTGAACTTTAAATAAAACAACCAAGCATTAAATGGTCAAAAGCCTTCTTTTAATTGCTTTTCGAAATTTCAAAAAGCAAAAATTCTTCAGTCTCATAAATATCATGGGGCTGTCCATTGGATTGGGTATTGCGGTAGTCATTATTAACTTTATCGTATTTGAAGAAAGTTTTGATACGTTTTATCCATCATACCACCAGATTTATCGCGTTGCTCACGTAGGAGCATTTAATGGGAATAAAATCGATGCTGCAAATTCTCCGCTACCAGAAGCCCCTGCAATACTGGAGGACATTCCGGAAGTTGCTGTGGCAACGCGATTTTACGACATGCCTGAAAACACAATTGTAAAGGTAAAGGAATCGAAATTTTTAGAATCCGATGTATTTCTAACGGACTCTCTTTTCTTTAATGTTTTTGAAATTGCCGTAAATGGAGCAGATCCAAAAGCAATTCTTGGCACAACCAGCTATGCTTACCTTTCAGAGAATACAGCAAAACGCTACTTCGGTAATCAAAATGCCATAGGGCAAGTAATTGAAATACGAGGCAAAGCATTAACAGTGGCTGGAACTTTTCACAACTTCCCAGCAAACAGCCACTTTCACCCAGAGGTGATTACCAACCTTAAATTGCTTTTCTCTTCCCAGGAGTTAGAAGAGTGGGGTGCTTTTAGCAATTTAACCTACATAAGGTTAAAGGATGGAAGCAATGTTGATACGGTTCAATCAAAAATTCGAACAATGTTCTACAACCGTATTGGCAAAATGATGGCGACAATTGGGGTCACTTTTACTCCTTACTTGCAGCCAATAACAGATATTCACCTTCGCTCCTCTCTTATGGGGGAAATTGAACCAAATGGTGATTATGAAACCATTTACATTTTTAGCGTAATTGCCTTTTTAATTTTGCTCATAGCGATTGCCAACTATATGAATCTTTCAACTGCACGCTTTTCAAAAAGGGCCAAAGAGGTTGGTATTCGAAAAGTTAGTGGAGCCCGTAGGGGGATGCTCTCCATGCAATTTCTGAGCGAATCGATAATACTTGCATTCATCTCGCTTGGCATAGCACTTTATTTTGCCGAACTTCTTTCGCCACTGCTAGGTCAACTACTACAGCGCAAAATTTCAATTGAAATATTTACTGCATCTAAAGTTTTTAAATACTACCTTCCTATTGCTTTTGCCACTGGGCTTATAGCAGGAAGTTACCCGGCCTATTTTCTTTCCTCATTCAAACCAATTTCAACCCTAATAGGAAAAGTTGGCGACGCCAAACGTTCTGTTATGCTGAGAAAGGTGCTAACACTTAGCCAGCTATTTATCACCATCGGATTGATCATTTGTACAACCACGGTCTACAGACAACTTCAATATCTTAACAATAAAAACCTAGGTTTCAATAAAGAAAATATTTTAGTGCTAAGGCTCACCACCTCCGATGCTGTTCAAAAAGCAACCTTGTTGAAAGAAAAAATGATTGCTATACCGGGAGTAGTAAGCATAACAGCCACAAGTAGCTATCCCGGAGAGGTAAATCATGGAGAAGGGTTTGTTCCTGAAGGATTTGACACCACCCAAACTACGTTAATGTTCCGACAGGATGTGGATTACGAATATTTTAATACAATTGGCGCAACCATGCATTCCGGACGTTTTTTTTCCAAGGAGTTTCCCACAGATTCCAATGCGGCCTTAATCAATCAAACGGCAATGAAGCTTTTTGGATGGAAAGATGCTGTTGGAAAAACCATCCGATCAGCTGGTGGAAATTTACATACAACCATTATTGGTGTATACAACAACATGAATTTTCTTTCTCTTCACGATCCGGTTCAACCAGCTATTATTTTCTTAGACAAGCAACCTCCAGCATTTTTACTCATTCATATTAACGGTGATCCTACAGAAATCATAAAAAATGGTGAAAAAATTTGGAACAATCTACTTCCAGACAATCCATACCACTATAGCTTTCTGGACGAAGAGTTAGCCAAGAATTATCTGCATGAAAAAATGATGGGCAGAGCATTCCTTCTACTTACAGCATTGGCAATTCTAATTGCGAATATGGGACTGCTTGGATTGTCGATATTTAATGCCGAAAGACGTCGTAAGGAGATAAGTGTTAGAAAAGTCCTTGGAGCCAATAAACGCACCATTGCCATACTATTTTTAAAAGAGTATGGTATGCAAGTAGTATTTGCGAGCTTGGCATCGTGGCCCATAGCATATTATCTGATGCAACATTGGTTGAATAACTTCCCCTATAGAACAACACTTTCAGTATGGGCCTTTATTGGCTCTTCGGCAATTGCTAGCCTCACCGTATTGCTAGTAGTAGGATATACCATAGTTAAAGTTGCAAATACCAATCCCTCCGATAGCCTTAAGTATGAATAGCAGTCTTTTTCTTCAATAACAATACGAACCCCAATCGGTATATTTCATCGATTGGGGTTAATAGTTTTGAAATTATTTATCTTATTTAAAGACAATTATGTCAACAATAACCTCATCGAGTATTCAACTTTTGATAAATATATGATATCTTGAGCCAAGATTTCCGATCTAGTAATTTCTAACCTTCATGGTCATGAAAATAACGATGAATCTTCGCAGCAAAATTCAAATCTATGTAATTGGTGCAAGTGCACTAATATTTGCCGTAACGGTTAGCTTTATCAGCATAAATTCCAGAGAACAGGCAGCAGCCGATGCGAAGCAAATCATCAGGCTCCAAGCTTGGGAGGCTGCGCGACAGCTACAGACAAAGCTTGAGTCTGATTTTGCCATTATTCGGACTATGCGAACCAGCTTTCAAAGTTGGAAAATTCTTGGTTCTACGCTTCGAGACTCCGTAAACCTTAAAACCCAAAGGCTTTTACTGGAGGACAATCCTAGCCATATTTCGGTGGCCACAAGTTGGGAGTTAGAATATATCGATCCAACCTATACCAAGCACTATGGAAGACTTCTTTGGGGCTTCTATCGCGAAAAAGGACAGATAAAAACACTGAAAGGTATTAAGAATCTTCAAGGAGATGACAGTTCAAGTGTATACTACAAGCTAAAGACCTCCAAGAGCGACTATCTAGGTGACCCTGAACCTTACTCCTACACCGGAAAAAAGGAGGATGAGGTACTATCGGCCAACATTTCAATCCCCCTTATTACAAATGGAGAATTTATAGGACTTGCTGGAGCCGATATAGATCTATCGAGCTTTAGCGATATTGTTGGTAGCTTAAAACCTTTCAAAACCGCTAAAGGGTTTCTTATTTCCAATAACCTCAAATTCGTAGTTAATCCAAACCATAAAGCAGTAGGAAACCCAATAGCAGAAACGAACCCAGAAATTGTCGCCTTTGCCAAAAACATTACCAGAGGTGAAGAATTTCAGTCGGAATTTACCGACTCCTCCGGACACAAGCAATTCATGGCCTTTGTCCCAGTTAAGGTTAAAGGAATTTACACACCATGGTCCGTAGGTTTAGAGGTACCCATGGATGAAATAATGGCCAAGCCAAACCAATTTCTCTATCTCTCTATTGTTGTGGGCGTAATTGGCCTATTAATAATGCTCATTTTAGTTATTAGAATTTCAGCCTCCATTACCAATCCGGTAAAGCATATAACCAAGAATCTCCTGCTCATGGCACAAGGAAAAATCAAGGAGGTTACTATTCCTCAACTAAATACAGGCGATGAGTTGGAGGCCATGAATAACGCACTTGAGCAATCGGTTGCCAATTTAAGTCTAAAATCAGAATTCGCAAAAAAAATTGGAACAGGCGATTTAGAGGCCACCATAGAGCTTCCATCAACCGAAGATGAGCTGGGTAAATCGATGCTCGAAATGAGACAAAGCCTTAAAAAAGCAGATGAGGATGCAAAAGCAAGAGCAATAGAGGAGCACCAACGACAATGGGCTAGTGAAGGATTTGCCAAATTTGGGGAGCTTCTTCGTAAAAATTCCGATAATGTGCAAACTCTTTGTCAAGTCCTGGTAAAAGAACTTACTCGCCATCTAAACTTCAACCAATGTGGCATTTTTCTCCTAAACGACAACGATAAAGATAATCCAATACTAGAGTTAACGGCGACATTCGCTTATGATAGAGTTAAATACCTAAAAAAAGAGATTCATTGGGGTGAAGGGCTTGTGGGTGCCTGCGCTTTTGAGGGAGAAACAATTTACCTAACAGAAGTTCCACAAGATTACATTAAGATCACATCGGGACTTGGCGACGCCAATCCAAACTCTATAATACTAGTTCCTCTAAAGGATGACAACGGCATCGTTTTAGGCGTTATAGAAATGGCCTCCTTCGCCACAATTGTCTCCTACCAACAAGACTTTCTTGAGCAGCTAGGACGAAGTATTGCGTCAACGATTGGTTCAGTTAGAGTAAACCAACAAACAACTATCCTGCTTCAACAAACACGCCAACAAGCCGAAGAGATGATGGCTCAAGAGGAAGAGATGAGGCAAAACATTGAAGAGCTCCATGCCACACAGGAGGAGATGACGCGTAAAGAACACGAAATTGCCTGGACAATGGAGGCAATTAACAACCTAATTGCGGTTATCGAGTTCGATACCTCTGGCACCATTACGCATATCAACGACAAAATTACGGCGCTGTTTGGATACTCAAAACCAGAGTTGGTTGGCGCTAACTATAGTATTCTCTATGAGAAAAAAGAATTCAACAAAACCTTAGGATCCGATGCATTCTGGTTAGCCATGCGAGGTAACAAGGTTTATGAAACTACAGTTCATGTTGTCGATCAACGAGGATCCATCATTATCTGCAATTCGGCTGCTAGTCCTCAGCACGATAGCACAGGTAACCTTGTTAAAGTTATGCAAATGCTATTCCCTTAATCATCATTTTCAACCTAGGGTATGACCAAATTGGATCGAGTAATTCTTTATCTGATTATGGGTGGGGCACCACCACTTCTCCTAATGCTGATTAGTTGGCGTTTAAGCATGACTTTGCTATCAGGCCTATACCTTACCGAAATAACCATTTTAGGCCTATTGCTAGGATTAATTACCGATGTAATTATTGTTCCAGAGTTTGTTAAGAGAGCTTTTACGCTTACTGTATTTTCAATAACCACACTCTATGCCACGTATCTATTCCTTTTCTGGTTTATCAACATCACACTTCCATGGCAATGCATTTTTCCAGGATTAGGTGCTGGATGGTTTGCTGGAAGGAAGACATTCTACTTGGGTGGCGATCGAATTTTGTTAAAGCACTTAGCCAGAAAGGCAAATACCATATGCTTTATTGGCACTCTAGCAACCTTTGGAGGATCAATCGTCCTCGCAATCGAAGGCAAAGAAATAAGTTTCAAATGGGTAGAGAACCTACATCTCCACCCATACACCTCCTACGGGTTAACTGGCATAACGATAGTGGCTGTAGCCGTTATAACTCTTTTTGTTCAATGGATTTTAATTAGAGGTTTTGCACATATCTCCTACCGATATGCAACACCAACCAATATTTTAACATAAATGAAATAATGATGGTATATGGTGAAATTGTAAACTAACCAGAATTGGAGATTTCAAATTGGATGTGGCATTATGAATGAGTCCTATTTATAAACGGCATCTCCTATTGCGGATTTAATATAAAACTGATTAACAACAATATTGCAATTCAACTACAAAGTTTCCAAACATTTTTCTTTCGAACTTTTACTAAAACTTAAAAAGATGAAAAGCAATCACAAGGAGCAATCATCGCTCAAACCAATGGGGTTTGGACTCTCTCTCGTTTTTACTGGCCTCTTTATGGCAGCACTATGGATCGCATTAAACTATCTTTTACCAATGGTATCAAAAACCACCAATGCTCCTCCTCCTCTTGCTTGGTACAGCTCAACCACCATTGCCGTATTCTTACCCATGCTTCTGATTGCAGTTCTAATGCCAAAGTTAGAAAAACAACATTTCTCATTCTCGCGGTTAAAGAACAGATTAAGAATTAGGAAAATGACCGGAGAAGATTGGATTTGGATTTTTATTAGCATTATGCTTGCCGCAATTCTAACAATGGTGCTATTTTTCGTTGGAAAAAACAATATATCACACTTTTCAACCCAACCTGCATTGATGCAAATCTATCCTTTAGCCCCAGAGGAAAACTGGATACTGCTTGCATGGTTTCCTCTATTCTTATTTAACCTTTTGAGTGAGGAGCTTTTTTGGAGAGGTTATCTTTATGCGCGACAACAGGAAAAATTTGGAAAAAAGACATGGCTATTTAATGGTTTGCTCTGGTTGATCTTCCGTATACCATTGGGACTTACCTTCCTTTTGGTTGCTCTGCCATCGACCTTTCTAACTACCTATGCATTTCAAAAAACTCATAACCTTAAGGTTTCGATCGCGGTTAATGGTGCAATGAGTGGGTTAGGATTCATGGCTATTGCACTTGGATATATATAGCTAGATGAAACGGTCAGGGCAAATCTCAACAATTCTTCAATTTTGCCTCATTGGAGGGTTGTTGTTAATGGGCCCAATTATCACCTACAGCAATATTGCCCTGATGGTAGTTCAGGCATCGGGCATGGTTATTGGTATTTGGGCTATCCTTTTAGTAGGAGTATTAAATGTTTCCATTTTCCCAATTCCTCGAAAAGGATTGGTACTCCATATAAATGGACCATATCGATGGATTCGACATCCAATGTATCTGGCTGTTCTTCTCTTTTTTATCCCAATTGCGCTCCACCAAGCAACATGGCTTAAGAGGCTGTTGCTTTTAATGCTAATCGCGGACATTATCGTAAAAATTATAATAGAGGAAAAGTTACTCATAATGGCAATAGATGGCTACAATGATTACATAAAGAAGACATGGCGATTAATTCCTTTCCTCTTTTAACCGAAATAGTCAAACAAATGTAGCAACAGTAAAAATGGACACCACGGTCTCCATCAACTAAAATGACTATACCATGACTCTCATATTCCTTGCCTTTGTTATTGGTGGAATCTGGATTAGTTTAGCTACTATTCTATCCGAAAAACTGGGAAGCAAAACCGGTGGAATGGTAGCAAACCTACCCTCAACCATACTGGTATCGTTACTCTTTATTGGCATCAATCAAGGAGCAACATTTGCAGCGCAAGCCGCATCAGCCGTACCCATTGGCATGATCATCGATACCATATTCCTATTCATTTTTATTGCGCTTGTTGAAAAAGGGCTTATCCTTGCAACCATTATCGCCTTGGCCTCCTGGTTTACATTGGCAGCCATATCCTCCCCCTTGAAAGAATTATCCGTTTGGATTACCTCCCTAGCCTATTTGGGAATAGCCACTACAATTTTTCTTTTAACCGAATATAGGTTAAATATCCACTCTCTTCCGAAAACAGGAAAAGCCTATTCCAACATGCAGCTAATTACTAGAGCAATATTTGCCGGATTAGTAGTTAGCGGAGCGGTTACAATCGGGAGGACGGGAAATTCCTACTGGAGTGGGTTATTTAGCACATTTCCAGCGGTAATGCTTTCGTCGATGGTGATACTTACCATAAGTGCCGGAAGTCAATTTGCGAAAGCAACAGGCAAGGTAATGTTAATAACCTCCACCAACATTGTAGTGTATGGGTGGGCCGTAACCATTTTTTATCCATCTCTTGGGCTTTTTTGGGGAACAATATTGTCCTACATATTGGCCGCAATTTCTGTTTACATGCTCCGTCCAGTTGTGTCACGCATTAGGTAATAATCAACCACTAAGAACTAAAGTTTAAGAAAAGAGAGGGCATCGATTCTATAAACATTGTCGATCTACGTTTGACAACTCCATAGCAGCCAATAAGAGGTATTGCACTCAACTTAAAATATCCTTAAAAAAGATTTTTGGAGTTGGTGAACCTTTACCTACTTTTGTTGTCTATTGCTCATAAAGGATTAACATGGAAACAAGCAAAAAAGATTCACGCTACTCTCGCATTTATGCACAGCTGGAAGAGCTAGTCAAAAAGTCGGAAAATCCTACTGCAAGAATGTGCACCATCTCCTCCGTGCTCAAACACAAATTGGACTACTTTTTCTGGTGTGGTTTCTATTTTTTATCTCCCGAAGGTAAATTAATCGTGCGCACCTACCAAGGTCCTGTTGCCTGTATGGAGCTAAAAAAAGACGTGGGAGTTTGTTGGGCAAGCATCAACCAGAAAAAAATCGTGATTGTAGAAAATGTTGAACAATTTCCAGGACATATTACATGCGACTCCAGGTCGAAATCAGAAATTGTTGTTCCCGTTTATAATACCGAGAAGAATATTGTTGGCGTAATGGATGTGGATAGTAGCGAACTTGACTCGTTTGATGACATTGACGCAAAATGGCTTCAAAAGATTGTCACCCTCATATATAGTTAACCTACTATAGCCATATAGTATTATGAAAAAATTATTGATTTTAATTCCATCGAGGATGAATCAAAATTTTTTGTTGCTACAACCATTGTTAATGGTATAATTTTTGATGAGATTTGGAAGAACTTCAAACCCTAAAATCATGAAAAGAATCCTTCCTATTCTTGTTTTAGTTGCTATACTAAATACATCATGCCTTAACGATAATAGCTGCAAAAATTGCATCTCTTCACCTTTGGCATTTGCATTCACCCTCCTTCCGTCAGAAGATGGAATGAGCATGATCAACGATACAACATTTGTTCCCGACTCTATTAAACTCTACTACCTTAAAAATAATGTTAAAGAACCGGTAACCTTTGTATTCGGTGGCTCCTCCTATTTTGGAAACTACATATACACTGTTGACATTTCAAAGGTAAGCGCTGGCGATAGCATAAAAGTTTTTTATCTATACCTCAGCCATACCGATACCGACACAATCTATTTCGATTGTAATATTGTAAATGATGGTTGCTGCTCATACTACAGCTACGACAGCCTATCCTACAATGGGAAAAGCATGCCATATAGCTCAACCTATGGAATAAACTATGCAATTAAAGCGCGCCCATAATGTTATTTTTGACATCCAAAAAAACCGGCACAACCTTGCCGGTTTTTTTGTTAAGCGTCAATTATCCAACCGGCATAAAGCTGACGCATTTTATTAATTTTGCAAAAAATATCAATGCTTATGAAGCTATCCACGGAGGCACCCATCACCCTTTTCGACCTTGTTATGCAGAAATTGAACCTAGGGTCAAAGTCGAAAGCTAAAAAGATAGTTGAATACGCCACCATTCATATCAACGATAAGCCCAACAACAACCCAAGACAAATAGTTAATCCCGGCGACATAGTTACCCTTGAGAGGGAAAAACAGCCCGCTATGCGAGTTGCTCCACCCTACCCAATTCTGTACGAAGATAATGACCTGCTTGTTGCGTTAAAACCGGCAGGCCTACTTACCCATGGCGTTGGGGAAGAAAACAGAAAATCATTTGTTGGAATTCTCGGAAACTATTTCAATACCATATCAAAGGGTCGAGAACGAATTTATGTGGTTCATCGGCTCGACAGGGAGGTGGCTGGTTTATTGATTTTCGCCAAAAGCATTCCCATTCAGGAAAAGTTGAAGGATAATTGGAAAAGCGTTGATAAACTTTACTATGCACTTGTAGAAAGTTCACCTAAAGCTTCGGAAGGAGTTATAGAGAGCTGGTTGCATGAGCATCCTAAAAGTCTAAAGGTTTACTCAGGTAGAAAATCCCCAGAGGCAAAATTGGCCATAACAAACTATAAATTAGTAAAGGAAGTGGCCCCTTACTACTTGCTCCAAATAAAGCTCGACACCGGAAGAAAAAACCAAATTAGGGTTCATCTATCCGACATTGGCTGCCCCATTGTAGGAGATTATCGCTACGGTGCAAGCAGTAAAACAAAACGCCAAATCAGATTGTTTGCCTACTTTTTACAATTTCCACACCCCGCAACAGGCAAGATAATCAAGGTAGAAGCGGTATTACCAAAATCGTTTCTTCATCCCGAAGAAAAGGACGAAAATTATAAATAGAATTACTCCGGAAACACTTATTTAATTTAAACATATGTCTATATTTGCAATCTCATTTTGAGCATATGCCCAGAAAAAAGTGCAACAGGAGGATACAACGCGAACCCACTGTCTCAGGCTTTACACCCGTTGGTTGTAATAGAAAAAAGACATTAACCATACAACTTGAACGAGATGAACTCGAGGCAATTCGTTTAGCCGATCTAATGGGCCTTTACCATAAAGATGCCGCTGAAAAGATGGAAATATCAAGAGCTACTTTTGGGCGTATTTTGTCAGGAGCACGCTATAAAGTTGCCGATGCACTCATCGCTGGTAAAATTTTAAACATTCAACCACAACAGCTCAGCTGCCCTAAATACGATAATTCAGAGTGCAGCTGTCCAACAAGAATTGACGAATTAAAAAACTAACCATTCTTAATAAAAGTAATATGAAAAAAGTTGCTTTACCCTCCAGCGGGAATATGGTAGATGGGCACTTTGGCCACTGTGAGCATTTCACGGTTTACACCATCGACTCCAACAACAACATTGCCCAAAAAGAGGTTGTTCCTTCCCCTAATGGATGTGGCTGCAAATCGAATATAGCCAGTGTGCTTGCGGAAAAAGGTGTAGATACTATGCTTGCTGGCAATATTGGCCAAGGCGCCGTAAATACATTGCAAAAAAGCGGTATCACCGTTCATGCAGGATACAGTGGAAACGTTGAAACTGTACTTAATCAATTTCTTGACGGCGATCAAAAAGGTAGTGAAGCCAATTGCAACCATACTCACGAGGGCACTCATGACCATCATCATGAGAATGGCCACGCTTGTAGTCACAATTAAATTGAAAAGGGAGGCTACACCTCCCTTTTCAATTTGATTACTTCTTTAACGATCGATGTCGAACCACAAGAACCGGTATGCGTAGTTTTCTTCGAACAAAGTTAACGGTTTGTCCAAAAATAATTTTCTTAAGTTGACTGTGGCCGTGAGCACCCATAACAACCAGGTCGGCATTAAATTTGGTAACCAATTTTGGAATTTCATGTTTTGGACTACCAAAACCAACCAAAGTTTCAACTCGGTAACCTTTCAACTTTAGTTCCTCAGCGTAGCTCTCTAAATGGGCGGTATCTTGTTGGGTTTCCAAATCCTGAATTTCATTTCCAAAAACAAATGTTCCAGCAGACTCAACAATGTGAATAAGCAAATATTCTGCCTCTAACCTGCCTGTGCTAATTGCATAGTTAATAACATCAGCATCGGAATGAGTAAAGTCCAAGGAAAGCGCTATACGCTTAAATTCGGGTTTAAGCTCCAACTTAAGCGGAATGACCTCATGTGGTATAAGAGCCAATTTCTGACGATGTTTCACAAACAATGGACCAAAGGTAATAAATAGCATAATCAACCCAAAGAAGACAACCACCGGAACCACTGTTAACCATATTAGCTGTGGATAGGAGGATGTGGACAACCAACCCTGAATCTCGTCAAGGACCAACTTAATATTTAAGCTTAAGATTATTGCTGCAATCAACCAAGATATGATGACGACATATTTTTTGATAACAAATACACCCATTTTTTCCTTAGAGCTAACAAAATGGATCAATGGTACAACTGCAAATCCCAGCTGAAGGCTTAACACAACCTGGCTAAATACGAGTAACTTGCCAGTATAGCTCTCCCCCATAATCAGAAGAACCAAAACAGCCGGGATAATGGCCAAAGAGCGCGTGATAATACGTCGAAGCCAAGGGCGAATTCTAAGATTGATATGCCCCTCCATTACAATTTGTCCCGCAAGAGTTCCAGTTATAGTTGAACTCTGTCCCGCAGCAATCAGGGCAACCGCAAACAGAATTGGTGCCAGATGCGACCCCATCAAAGGTGCCAGAAATTTATATGCCTGCTCTATTTCGGTAACGTCAAAATGTCCATTTTTATAGAAAGCCGATGCTGCCAATATCAAAATTGCTGCATTTACAAAAAAAGCAAGATTAAGTGCAACCACCGAATCAATAATATTGAATCTAATTGCCTGTTTAATAGAAGCATTATCGCTATTAAATTTTCGAGTTTGAACAAGAGAAGAGTGCAAATAGAGGTTATGCGGCATTACCGTGGCTCCTATTATACCAATAGCAATATATAGAGCGGCATCGTTGGGTAATATGGGCACAAAGCCCTTTATCAGCTCACCTGCAGCAGGCTGAGCATAGATCATCTCCACCAAAAAGGCAACACCAATAACCATTATTAGAGCCAAAATGAAGGCTTCCATTACTCTCATTCCCTTATTGATCAAAAACATGAGAATAAAGGTATCGAGAAAGGTAATCAAAACTCCAAGTATAAGGGGTAAACCAAAAAGGAGGTTTAGACCAATTGCCATACCCAACACTTCTGCCAAGTCGCAAGCCACAATAGCTGTTTCGGCTAACCCATAAAGTATTATATTGATAAATGGCGGGTAGTATTCCTTAGAGGCTTGGGCTAAATCTAGGCCACGAACAATTCCCAATCGGGCACTCAATGATTGGAGTAGGATGGCCATGATATTGGACATAAGAAGCACCCAAATAAGGGTATAACCAAACTGGCTACCACCAGCTATATCGGTTGCCCAGTTACCTGGATCCATGTAGCCAACGCTTACAAGGTATGCTGGGCCTAAAAAAGCAAACAGCCTTCTCCAATAACCTTTTTTAATCGTAGTATCGATACTTGAGTGAACTTCACCCAATGAAACGCCAGTTTTATTGCTCATGCCCTATGCTTGCTAATCTTTAACAACGCTGATAACAAAGATAGAAAAATAAAGTTGAGTAAATGTAGTAGCTACGGTGCAAAAAGTCGATTTAAAACCACCAAAAAACCTTCACTATATTACCAATTACGACAATTAATTCATACGAGGATTAAACTTTGCTAGAGAAATACCATCTTTATTAAAAATTTCCACATGACATTTAACCTTTCGAAGAAACGGTGGCAATGGGCCTCCATGTTGTTTTTAGCTCTCACATGGGGAAGTTCGTTTATTCTCATGAAAAAGGGGCTTCAAGCCTTTACCGATATTCAAGTGGCCGCCATTAGGGTATTCTTCTCTTTTCTGATTTTAATTCCCGTTTTTCTTCGGCATATTCGCAAGGTTAATAGGCAGAATATCGTTCACCTTGCCATAGTAGGTTATGCTGGGATATTTTTCCCTGCCTTTTTATTTACACTTTCCGAAACGCAAATAACAAGTTCGTTAGCAGGAATGCTGAACAGCCTTGCACCGCTCTTTGCCCTAATTGTCGGCATTATGTTCTATCAAAGTAAGCCGGCAAAGAACCAATATATAGGCATTATTATTGGGCTCATTGGTGCCATTGGATTAGTGTCGGAAGGAAGGCTCGATTTCATAAAAAACGTAAACCTATACGGGTTGTATGTGGTAATTGCCACATTTGGCTATGGTATTAATGCCAATGAAGTAAAGTTTAAGCTAAAAGGGATGAATGGTATAGAGATCACTTCGTTGGCTTTTATGCTCATAGGACCGCCTGCTGGAATTATTCTGATCTGCACCAACCTAGCTGAAGCTTATCATTCACCTCACTTTTGGCCAAGCTTAGCAGCAACGCTTACATTGGCAACCTTTGGTTCAGTGCTCTCTCTCTTTATCTACAACAACCTAATAAGATATACCAGTGCACTATTTGCCACTTCGGTTACATACATAGTTCCTGTATTTGCAATATTCTGGGGCATTGCTGATGGAGAGACCATTACCCTCTTTGCTATTTTTAATATAGCCGTTGTGCTGCTGGGAGTTTGGTTGGTAAACAGGAAGAAAAAGCAGTAATAATCATCACCATATTACAATCAATCGTTGGTGCCTTCAATAATTGATTGACGCATTCGTGATGGAATAAGATGAATGAACAATTTTTGCGGGATAGTCAACTTTGCTCGCTCAATGGGAAGCCGCATCAAGAAAAAGGCAAACCAAACAAAAAGGACAACGCCCTTAACCACACTCGAGATGCTAATACTCCACCATGCTCCCGAAAGGCCAACAACGGCAGTAAGGGCTATGGCCAATGGTATTCGCAAACCGGTAAATAAAATACCAACAATGGATGGTGGCAGAGTTTTACCCGTTCCATTAAAAGCACCAGCAGTGGTTATTTCCAATATCATAAAGAGTTGAGATGCACCAAGAATTTTAAGGTAGATGCCCCCTTCATGCATGGCATTGGCTTCAGGAATAAACCATCCAAAAATGGTATCTCCAAAAAGCACAAAGGCCAGCGTTGTAAAAACACCAATGGTCATCGTAATACCAAGCGTTCTATAGTAACCCTGTCTAATCCGCTGGAACTGTTTCGCCCCATAGTTTTGTCCAATAAAGCTAGACAGCGCAGTGGAAAATCCACTGGCAGTCATCCACGATATTGCTTCAATTTGTGCACCAACACTTTGAACTGCAACAGCCAACGCACCCCAGCCAGAAACAATGCGCGCAATATTCATGGCAAAAAAGGCAAACAATCCGCTTTGAAGCATCACAGGAAAACCAATCTTTATCACCTTCCAAGCAACCTCACCATTGAGTTGAAATTTTCTAAACAGCTCGGGGAATGGCGATTTGCGATCGGATAAATTGACAACAAAAATAAGCGTTACAATGGCCTGTGAAATAAGGGTAGCCACAGCGGCACCAGCCACTTCCATGCGCGGAAAAGGTCCAAACCCGTAGATGAGTATTGGGTCTAATACAATATTAATTGCAAGCCCCGCCGCATTAGCATAAAAAGGAATTTTTGACTTTCCACTTCCATTGTATATCCCCGAAAAGGTGCCATTTAAAAAGGTAAAGAGCATTCCTGGAGCAATTATTCTTAAATAACCAATGGCACTGGCAGTTACCGATGCATCCGTGAACCGGAAGTAACCAATAAATGCATTACTTAGAGCTAGAAGTAATATGCCGTAAGCTATCGACATCAATATGCTGATAACCATCGACTGAGATGCAAATTGTGCTGCACGAATTTTATCCTTCGCACCTAAACTCTGGGAGATACCCACCTCTGCACCAACTTTGGTTGTATAGAACAATGAGTTCCCAAGCCATAGAAAAAAACCGGCAGCTCCCACCGCCGCAGCAGCCTTGCTCCCAACATGACCAATCCAGATCATATCGGTCATGCTGTAAGCCATCTGAATAAAGGCAGTTCCCATAATAGGCAGGGCCAACATTATTATTTGGCGACTGATATTACCTTTAGTAAAATCTTTTGTAGTCAACGATTTAATACTTAGTAACTTGAACAGAAATAGGCTTTTCCCTAATGGAAAAAGGGGTGCAAATGTATAAATAAATCAGATGTCATTACCATACAACTGTCATTTTTGACATACAATACATAGATATATGCATATAAATCACTTTTCTGAAATGCAAAATCATGAAAAGAGAAAATGGCTACTGGCGTTTAATGGAATGCCATCCACGAGTAGCCATAAAGTTGGCAAAATCCTCGTAACCCCTGCTTTTAATTAAGTTAAGACATGCATTACGATCTGTCTTAAAAATAAAACCAAAAACACGTGAAGCCACATTATTATAGAGCTTGCAAACCAACGGGTTGGTGAAAGATTTACAATCGGCACAAGAATGATAGCCATTCTCCAAGCAGCATTTACGAACCTTACACCAGGTGGCTTTTGCATTTTCTGTACATCCCGGACATTTTCCCTTTACAAAGGAGTGGCAGGCACCACAGTAAAGACCGCACTTGGCCACTAAGCTGCTATCGCTAACTATTTGTTTCATCTTTGAAAGTATATAAGATAGTGTATAATTGAGAATACGATTTCTCCTTTGTGCTATTAACAAAGGTTGATAACGCTCTACCTAAAATGTTAATTCTACAAAATTACTGCATTAATTGCAGTAACAATAGGATATAATGAAGCAACATTTTAGGTTAGTGCTTATTGCAGCGATTTACCAAACGATGCATGCAATATCGCAGTTGGAGGAACGCTTAAAACCACTATATGACTAATCATTCTGTGGAATATTCAGCATAAGATATTATCGCATCACGTCCCCGCCCTTATTGGACTTTTAGAATACCTATCCATGCATACGATAATATATTTGAATAAACTATAACATTAAATAATTAAATACTATCGTCTGCTAAACTAACTGAAAAAAAACATTTTATTAAAAGCATGAAGAATAGCAGCACTTTTCCTCGCGCGTATTTTACTATTAATATTTTATATATCACATTTTATTTAGATGTTTCTTATCATATTCAAATTACAAAAAAGGATATTTCATCTATTTGTAAATTCAAAAACCTTACCTGCTTTCGTATTGAATTTATTAACCCAACTAAATTAATTATGAAAAGAATTCTTTACACGCTACTATTTGTGGCTACCGTGCTCACAGTAAATGCACAAGACAACAAGTGGAACATTGGTTTTGGTGGTGGTTTTGCTTCCCCTCAAGGTGACTTAAAGAACATAGTTGACGGTGGTGTTGACGGTTACCTCAACTGTACCTACAACTTTACCTCAAAGTTAGCTGCAGGGTTGGAATACAACAGTTCTTCGTTTGTTGGTATTAGCGAATTAGGGACTAGTATCGATGCAACCAAAATTAATGCCATTCTGCTTAAGGGTGTATACTACATGACCGAAACCAAAGTGCGTCCTTACGCTGCTCTTATGACCGGTATGTATATGTCCAAATTTGGAGTTCTAGGCACGAACGACAATGGAGACTTAGCCTCAGAATACATTTCAAAAAATAAATTTGGTGGTGGATTTGAGCTTGGTCTTAAGATTAAGTGGTTCAACCTAGGAGTTGCTTACAACAATCTTGGCAAGGTAGAAGATGGTAAGATTTCTTACATGCAATATAACCTCGGCTTCAACATTGGCTTCTAGTCAAAATTTATAATAGAATGCAAAGAGGCTGTCCAAAAAGACAGCCTCTTTCTTTTAATATAAAGTCGTGTCCCTTCTTCAACAAAATACCAACCTCGTGATTTTGCATATTTATTACCTATAAAACGCAGTAATATTCATCTTGCAAATTTTTAAATGCAATATTAACACTATCGTCATATAATTAACAATCTATACGTTATAACTAACTTCATATAATTTAACACTAAATAAATAGTCGAAGTGAACCATATCAAAAAAAATACCTTACTATTGCATAATAATTCATAGGAACAATGATCACCAAGTTACAGAATAAGCGCACGTATATCCAACACACCATGCCTATAGCAGGTATGACTTATAAGGGTATGTATACTTCAAAAAAACGCGCTAAAATCTGCAGGCTTGGATGAAAATGTGAAATAATTTAGAAAACCACATATAAACAAGGGCCTGCAGGAAACTGCGGGCCTTTTTTATAAACCTTAATACTGAATGAGATCATGAGAGTGCTCAAGTTTGGAGGAACATCGGTTGGTAGCGCCGAAAGAATTAAAAGTCTCACCAATATTATTCCCGTCGGAGAACAGGTTATTGTTGTTCTCTCTGCCATGGCTGGCACCACCAACGATTTAGTGGAAATTGCTAACATGGCAAACAAGGGTGATAAGGAGAAGGCCCAAGGGCTAATTCTTAAAATGCAAGAAAATTACTTGAAGGTAATTAATGAGCTATTCCAGTCCGATGAGTATCAAAAAAATGCAAAACGCACAATTTCACTCATTTTCAATGATGCCATAACAGCCATTGAAGCAGAAACGGGTTCCATGCTGGAAAAAACAATTCTATCAATTGGCGAATTAATATCTACCAACCTTTTCCATCTATACCTTTGGGAAACAGGTATCCCTTCAGTATTGCTGTCTTCGCTAAACTACATGCGCATCGACAAGGATGGTGAGCCAGACATGTACTACATTTCTGAAAATATCACAAGGCTTATGGAAGATGCCAAGGAGATGGATGTATTCATAACTCAAGGATTTATATGTAGAAATGCCAAAGGCGAAATCGATAATCTTCAGCGAGGTGGAAGCGACTATACTGCGGCTATCATTGGTAATGCCATTAACGCAGAACAGGTACAAATTTGGACCGATATCGATGGCTTTCACAACAACGATCCACGCTATGTGAGCAATACCCAGCCCATTCGTAACCTCTCTTTTGATGAGGCGGCCGAGTTGGCATACTTTGGAGCTAAGATCCTTCATCCGGCCACCATTCACCCTTGCCGAAAAAAGGGCATCCCCGTGCTACTAAAAAACACCCTAGATCCGGAAAACCCAGGCACCCTCATCACCGCCAATTACCAAGCGTCAAATCTAAAAGCGGTAGCCGCCAAAAGTGGAATTACCGCTATTAAGATTAGGTCGTCGAGGATGCTGATGGCTCATGGATTTCTGAAGAAAGTATTTGAGGTGTTCGACACCTTCAAAACATCTGTAGATATGATTACTACCTCGGAAGTTGCCGTATCGCTGACCATCGATAATGACATCCAACTACCAGCAATTGTTGCCGAGCTCAAACAATTTTCGACAGTTGAAGTAGATATCAAGCAGGCCATCATTTGTATTGTTGGCGATTTTGTTGCCGAAAAGCCAGGAACTGCACTTAAGATTATGGAGGTTTTACACGATATCCCCATCCGAATGATCTCCTATGGTGGCAGTAGTCACAACATCTCCATACTGGTAAGCGAGGAGCATAAAATCCCTGCCCTTCGACTCCTCCAACCAATTCTGAATGAATCGGAACTGCAAAAACAAACTCACACAGAGGGATATGAACTAATATCGTAGTGAAAGAATATTAAAACAAAAAAAATGATTCCATTCGGCAATACAGAGGCGCTGCAAAACTTGCCAACGCCATTTTACCTATACGACATCACCCTATTAAGAAAAACGCTAGAGAAGGTATCCAGCCTAACCAAAAAGTTGGGATTCAATGTTCACTATGCCGTTAAGGCCAACGCCAACGAGCGAATCCTCCAGGAGGTTGCCTCCTTTGGTTTTGGAGCCGACTGCGTAAGTGGCAATGAGATTAAAGCAGCATTGGAGGCAGGATTTCCTGCTAAAGAGATTGTATTTGCAGGTGTTGGCAAAAGTGACAAGGAAATTAGCTATGCGTTACAGAAGAATATATTCTGCCTGCATTGTGAATCGGTGGAAGAGCTGAGAGTAATCAACCAAATTGCTGCTTATCAAGGCAAAAGAGCACTGGTTGCGCTGCGCGTGAACCCAAACATATCTGCTGAAACTCATTCACACATCACCACCGGTACACTCGACAGCAAGTTTGGCCTCTCCTCCATGGAGCTAAACGAAGCCGTTAATCTCCTGCCCACACTAAACAACGTTCGGTTAATCGGAATTCACCTGCACATTGGTTCACAAATAACTAAAATGGAGATTTTCCAGCATGTGTCGGAGAAGATTAACCTGCTACAGGAGCAATACTTCAAGAATAATTTTTTGCCCTACCTAAATGTGGGTGGTGGTTTAGGAATCTCCTACGAAAACCCAGAAGAGAATGAAATGCCCAACTTTGAAGACTACTTCAATACATTTAACAAGTCGCTCAACCTGCTCCCTGGTCAAAAAGTACACTTTGAACTTGGACGCTCCATGGTGGCACAGTGTGGGAGCTTAATTACCAAGGTACTATTTGTTAAAAATAATGGTACAAAGAATTTTGCCGTAGTAGATGCCGGTATGACCGACTTACTGCGACCAGCCTTATACAATGCAGTTCACAAAATAGTAAACCTCACCTCCAATGGCAAGCCGCAGATTTACGATGTGGTGGGACCAGTGTGTGAAAACACCGATTGCTTTGCTCATGCCTTTTCTCTTCCGCAAACATCGCGAGGCGACTTGCTTTCCATACTTTCGGCAGGAGCCTATGGCGAAGTTATGAGCTCCCGATATAACCTCCGCGAAAAGCCACTCGCTGTTTTTAGTGATGAGCTAAAAATTAGGCGATTGGAGGCTTGGCACATGTAGCCGTATTGAATAAAAGATAACAGAAAATGAGTGTTTGAGTTAGTAGTAATAGTGTTTTTGGCTTAGGTGTTTGCGGCGCATAATCCAAGCCTGTGTGGGGCAATGGATGTTGCGCCGCAATTTTTAATAGGCCTCACCACCAACCATCAAATCGATTAGGCTATCTTCGTAATAAAAAAATGGTGCGCAGTAGCACAAAAATATTCCCGCTTGATATAGCAACGTTTACCTATATCTCAATAACGGCCATTTTCATGAGCCTTTTCTCGTGGAAATTAAGCAATATTTGGATTCATTTACTCCTACGACTTGCCTTTGTGCTGGTTATTTGGTGGTTAATTATAATAGAGAAGAAAAGATCAAATACCGTATTGTCATTTATTAGAATGGCATACCCTCTGGCGTTTCTGGGATATTTCTACTCTGAGACCGATTACCTCAACAATCTTTTTTTCGACAATTTTGACCCTACAATATTCAACCTAGAGCAGTCGATATTTGGATTCCAACCCAGCATTAGCTTCTTCCATCATTTTCCGTTGCCGTGGTTCAGCGAGCTAATGAATCTTGGTTATTTCTCCTACTACTTTATAGTATTTGGTCTTACAGTTTGGCTATTTATTAAAAACCGGCAGAAATTCGAAAAATCACTCTTTGTTATAGTGTTTTCATTCTATCTCTACTACCTAATTTTCATTGCCTTCCCGGTTGCAGGACCACAATATTACCTCCCCGAATCATTGAGGCATATTCCCAACTCAGGCATTTTCCGAGAGATGGTGGTTTTAGTGGAACGGTTTGGAGAAGGACCAACAGCCGCCTTCCCCAGCTCTCATGTGGGCATGGGAATTATCCTAGTCATTCTATGCACCTTGTATGCCAAACCACTACTTAAGTGGATTACTCCATTGATTATAATTCTTTTCTTTTCCACCGTCTACATTAAGGCCCACTATGCCATTGATGCGATTGCGGGCTTCATTAGTGCTCCTATACTATTTTTTCTCGCGACGCAAACCTACCAATGGCTCACAAAATTTATTGAGCACCGTAGTTAAGCGCCCAAAAAATGTTCCACGAAGGACAACTGCAACGATAAGAATCTTAGCAAGAGGTGCTAAAAAACGAGCCTACAGGGCTAATTATCCACAGGTAACAGTATATTAGCGTTGAACAGGGAACATTGAAATAATATGACTATATGGTTGAACTGCGGGAAGTTATTACGCAAAAGGATCTAAAAATCTTCATCTATTTGCCTGAAAAAATTCATAAAAACCACACCAACTGGCTACCACCTATCTATGTTGATGAATGGTCGTTCTTCAATCCAAAAAAAAACAGGGCCTTTTCCACCGCCGACACCATAATGCTACTAGCTTTCAAAGATGGAAAAGCCGTTGGACGAATCATGGGAATTATTCACCATACGTACAACCAGCTTAGAAACGAGCACCATGCACGTTTCGGTTATCTGGAGTGCTTCAACGATACAGCGGTAGCCCACGCACTACTTGGCCGAATTGAGCAGTGGGCAAAAAACAAGGGAATGGTGAAGGTCGTAGGACCTTATGGCTTTTCTGATAAAGATCCTCAAGGTTTCCTCATCGAAGGTTTTGAGCACATGCCTATTCTCGACTCAGCATGCAACTTTCCCTACATGATTTCATTGGTTGAGGAGGAAGGTTATACCAAGGAGGTGGATTGCCTGATTTACAAGATAAGCATGGAGAAGAGCATGCCAATTCTCTACGAACGAGTGCAGCAGCGGTTGGAAAGTAGCAGCGGCTACTCCATTCATGAATTTACGAGTAGAAGGCAGCTGAAACCTTGGATTGTGCCCATTTTAGAAATAGTTAACAAGACCTATGGCCATCTCTATGGCTTTGTACCCATGGAGCGCCAAGAAATGTTGGACTTTGCAAACCGTTACATCGCTATTATTGACCCCAGATATGCTAAGGTCGTTTTTTCTGACAATGAACCAGTTGCGTTCATCATTGGTTTACCAAACTTTACCCATGGAATTCAAAAAGCAAAAGGACGAATTCTGCCATTTGGCTTTATCCATATTCTCCGGTCAATAAAACGGAGCAGGCAACTCGATTTAATGTTGGGAGCCGTTCTTCCAGAACATCGTGGCAAAGGGCTCGAAATTTCCATGACCATGAAGTTAATTGAATCGTGCAAAAGAGCCAACATAAATACCATTGAAGTGCACCTTGTGCTGGAGACCAATACCCGGATGCTTGCCGAGTTGGAACGCGCCGGGGCTAAATTCCACAAGCGCTTTAGAGTATTTCAAAAAATGCTATAACCTATTGTTGACAGTAGTTTGCAAAAAAAGATAGTCCCCAACCTCCTTGTTGTCCCACTTTTTTTTTTGCAAACGACACCGCTACCAAAAATCTGAATAAACTAAAGCATAAACGTTAACTTAACCTTGCCCCAGATACTATAAAATAAATAGCACCATAAAAAAAGTTGAAAAGTTGATTCATTGAAGGTAACTCCTGCTCTGACCGAAAAACTTCAAAAGTATAATTCACTGTTTTAGTTAGTTCGCATACCGTCACCAAACAGAAAGTCATAATGAAGGAGGCTGGAGCATTGGTTGACAATTTCAAGGAGGTTTAAAGCTTTCGGTAAACTAGGTATTATCTGCGGTAGAAGGCGCAGTTGCGGAAGCAGTTATCGAGTCAATCGCGTCTACGGTCGATGGTTAAACCGTAATTGATACCACCAAACCAATCAACGAAAAACCACCCCCATTGAACGACTCACAAGCGTTGGTGCATCCTCCAATTGAAAAAGACCAATAAAACCATGCATTTAAACTGCTTAAAATAATTAAGTAGCTATATACCATCATCCATCTTCGAAGGTAAATTTTCATTGCTCTGCACTTTAAGTAAAAATTCATGCCGTTTTCATTAAAACTAGGTTATTTCTACATTTGTAAAAACTGATAGCAGCATGAAAGCACTACAAAAAATGGCACCCCTATCGTGGTGGTTATTTCGAATTACCATCCTCATTTTTATTTTTGCAAGATATAACCAAGCAATTCGCCAGTTCGATTTTAACTCGGCCACCTTTTACATCTCTGCCCTATTTTTACTAAGTGCCAGTCTAATTGTTATTGGAGGATTTTACAAAAAAGGAACACTTGCTAGAGTGTCAGGCTTTTTACTTATTGTCGTAAGTGCCTACGAGGCATATCTTAACAGCACTCCATTATTTGGTTACACCTTTAGTCAGTATGCAATGCTATGCGCAATTGGGCTAATTTTTCTCACCCGAAAAGAAAATATCTAATAATTGCACAAATCATCTATTTAAGAAGCTGTCCAAATAACAATCGCTTTTCAAAACCGTTTAATTATCAATTAAACAGTTCCGTTAGTCGGGCTGTTGATTGTTTTTTCTAAATTTATGAGCAATTATTTTCTGCATGGCTCGATTTCTACTCTCTTTAGGACTCCTGCTTTTGCTTGTCACCACAAGTGGCAAGTCGCAACTCTTTTTCGAAGTTGAAAAGGTTGAAGATGCTCAGGTGAAGGTGTTTAATGTTGACAAGGCAGAAGACGCAGACTTTTACATATACTTTGTAAACACCAAGGAGGAGGTTACTAAAATTGGCTTGTGGATGGAGGTAGAGACCACCAAAGAGGCACAAATTCAGCTCATCTTTGTGGATGACGAAAAGTTAGCCGACTTCAAGGTATGTGCGGTAGACGACTCTTCTAAGGCCGGATGGAAAAACAGCAACGATCCTCGCAAGCATCTTCTAAACCTTAGCCCTCCACTTCAACCATAGCATACAGAATACAGCTAATCCATTTCGGTTTTTTAAGCATTAGCCATAGCCTTAACTACAATACCATTGATTAAGTAAGAGGTATTGGCGGATTGGATAAATCCAATAATAGAGCTATCCACCAACCGAAAAATTAAACCCTTTAACCTATCGAACGCTCTAACTGACACTACCAAAATATCAAAACCCATGAAAATCATAAATTTAATAGGAGCAATGCTTATGATTACAACAACCTTTGCTCATGGACAAGACCGCATCACCGGATTAAACTTTGCAACCCGCTCTGAAGTTCTCGCACAGCATGGTATGGCCTGCACCAGCCAGCCACTGGCAACCCAAGTGGCGCTCGACATTCTTAAAAAAGGGGGGTCTGCTGTAGATGCAGCCATTGCCGCCGATGCCATGCTTGGCCTCACCGAACCTACTGGAGCCGGAATTGGGGGCGATATTTTTGCCATTGTATGGGATGCCAAAACCCACAAGCTATACGGACTCAATGGAAGCGGACGCTCGCCCATGTCGCTTACTTTAGAATACCTTAAAAAGCAGGGTATTGACCACATTCCCCCATTTGGACCACTTCCCGTCTCGGTTCCGGGATGTGTGGATGGCTGGTATGAGCTCCACAGCAAGTTTGGCAAGCTTCCCATGGATCAGATTCTGGCACCAACCATTGCTTATGCTCGGGAAGGTTTTCCAGTAACAGAGGTAATTGCCTACTACATGCAACGCTCAGCCACTATTCTGGGAAAATACCCCGGCTTTAAAGAGACCTACATGCCCAATGGCAAGATGCCAGAAAAAGGAGAAGTCTTTAAAAACCCTTACCTAGCCAATACGCTTGAAAAGATTGCGAAAGGTGGAAGAGATGCCTTCTATAAGGGAGATATTGCAAGAACCATTGAGAAGTATATGAAAGAAAATGGTGGATTTCTCTCCTACGAAGACCTAGTAGCGCACCATTCCGAATGGGTTAGCCCAGTTTCCTCCAACTACAGAGGATACGATGTGTGGGAACTTCCACCTAACGGACAAGGTATTGCTACCTTACAAATACTCAACATTCTGGAAGGTTTCGACATTAAGAGCATGGGCTTTGGGAGCATCCAATACCTACACACATTTATTGAGGCCAAGAAATTAGCCTTTGAAGACAGAGCCAAATTTTATGCCGATCCAGCCTTTGCTAATATTCCTACTGCAGAACTTATTTCCAAGGAATATGCTGCCAAACGAAGAGCACTCATCAATCCTGACCATGCCGCTCGCAGAGTTGATGCTGGCGATCCCCACACCGATAACACGATCTACCTCACCGTAGCCGATAGCGAGGGAAATATGGTTTCGCTCATACAGAGTAACTATAGAGGAATGGGCTCCGGTATGACACCAACAGGCCTTGGATTTGTATTGCAGGATCGTGGCGAGATGTTCACCCTTGAGGATGGACACGCCAACTGCTACGCACCTGGTAAGCGCCCATTTCATACCATTATCCCATCCTTTATCACCAAAGATGGTGAACCATACATCAGCTTCGGTGTGATGGGTGGAGCCATGCAACCACAAGGACAAGCACAAATCGTAATTAACCTCATCGATTTTGGCATGAATCTGCAGGAAGCCGGAGACGCGCCGCGCATTCAGCACGACGGTTCATCGGAACCCACCGGTGAAAAAATGACCGACGGAGGTGAAGTTAACGTGGAAAGCGGTTTCCCATACGAAACAATACGAGGCCTCATGATGAAAGGACACAAAGTGACCTTTTCGCATGGTCCATATGGCGGATACCAAGCCATTATGTGGGATGCCAAAAACAAAGTTTACGTTGGTGCATCCGAAAGTCGAAAAGACGGTCAGGCTGCTGGATATTAAGATGTAAATCATTATTTCCAGTATGAAGCCGGGATATCCCGGCTTTTTTTGTGCCTATTTCCCTCTATATTCGATACTTCATTAATTCTTCCGAACAAAACGTTATTTTTATTTATAATTAATCTAAAAAAGAATAATTTTGTAGCCAAAACAAAACCAAAATGGATTTAATGATAGATACACGGTATTTCACCGTACAATCAATTACCAACCTCACCGATCACACCTTTATTGTAAAAGTGCCAAGAAGAGGTTTGAAGTTCAACGCTGGGCAACACATCTCCCTTGGTATCAAGGGCGACGATAACCTACGGGAATACTCTATATTCAGTGGAGAAAACGATAGCTTTATCGAAGTTTTGGTAAAGGAGATTAAAACAGGATACTTTACCCCAAGGCTTAAGCGAGTAAAAACAGGTCAACTTTTGGAAATAAATGGTCCTTACGGAAAATTTGGTATTTCAGACGATAGCAAGGAAACTCACAAGCATGTATTTATTGCCAGCGGAACGGGTATTGCACCATTCCATAGCATGGTGAGAACATACCCGGAACTTAACTACCACATGATCCACGGTGTGAAAAATGCATCGGAAGGATATGGAAGAGAGAGTTTCGACCCAAATCGCTACACCCTTTGCACCTCCAGCGATGCCTCAGGCAACTACGCCGGACGAGTTACCAAACTGCTTGAAAACATGGAGTTTGAGCCCAACACTCACTTCTACCTATGTGGAAACAGCAAGATGATTTATAACTCTCTCGAAATTATTAAGTCTAAGGGATTTAATCGAACAAACGTTTCTACCGAAGTCTACTTTTAAGCAAGCACTATTTCTGATAAACGAAAGAAGCCTGTAACTCGTAACTTGTAACTTGTAACTTTCTACTGTTGAAATACCATTTACTTACGCTTGGATGTCAGATGAACACCTCCGATGGAGAACGCGTTAGGGCGGTGCTCGATTGGGAAGGATTTAGCGAAACGCTTACCGAAGATGACGCTGATATTCTGGGCATTCTGGCCTGCTCTGTGCGCCAAAAGCCCATCGATAAGGTTTACAACAAGATTGCCGAATGGAATCGTGCAAAAAACCATCGTAACCTCATAACCTTTATTTCCGGCTGCGTGCTGCCCGCCGACAGGAAGAAGTTTCTAAAGCTGTTCGACTTTGTATTTCCTATGAGCGAGCTCAACCAGCTGCCCGAGATGATAAGGGGCTACGGTGTGGCAACGCCAGCTTCGCTTAAGCTGCAAGGCAACTCACCCATACTTCCCAACAACGAAAACATCTTCTCGCTATGGAACATTCGGCCCAAGTATAGCTCGGGCTTTGAGGCCTACGTGCCAATCCAGAACGGCTGCGATAAAATGTGCACCTTCTGCGCCGTACCCTACACCAGGGGGCGGGAAGTTTCGCGTCCATCGGCAGAGATACTGGATGAGGTGGAGCAGCTGGTAAAGCAGGGCTACAAGGCCATTACGCTGCTGGGGCAAAACGTAAACTCCTACGGTCTCGACAAGCCCAACGACGAAATCTCCTTTGCTGAGCTGCTGGAAAAAATTGGTTGGCTGGGTGACAGCTCCCACGAGGAGTTCTGGGTTTACTTTACCTCGCCTCACCCGTCGGACATGGATCCAAAGGTGTTTGAGGTAATTGCGCAACACCGTTGCCTGGCAAAACAAATTCATTTGCCCCTGCAGAGCGGCGACGAGAAGCTGCTCATTCGCATGAACCGCCGCCACGACGTGGAGACCTACCGCGAATTGGTTACAAAGCTACGGGCCACGCTGCCACAAGCCACGCTCTTTACCGACATTATTGTGGGATTCTGTGGCGAAACTGAGGAGCAGTTTCAAAACACGGTGGAGGCTTTCAAGGAGTTCAGGTTCAACATGGCCTACATTGCGCAATACTCACCACGTCCCGGTGCTGCAAGCCACCGCTGGGACGACGATGTTCCCATCAACATTAAAAAAGAACGCCATCTTCGACTTACCGAGGTGCTCAAGCGCATTAGCTTGAAGCACAACCTCAAGCAGGTAGGAACAACGGTAAAAGTGCTAGTAACCGGAACCGAGCAGCGTACTCCCTACCTCACCGGTTACACCGAGGGTAGGCTGGTTACCCGAATTCTAGCCACCGAAGGCTCACTGATTGGAAAAATAATAACGGTGAAGATCATCACGGCCAACGAACTTTCGCTGGCAGGAGAACCCCTTTTGGTCACCACCGCCATAACCGCATAGCATGAAAAAGAAGATATCGTTCAAGACGCTTGGTTGCCGACTCAACCAGTACGAAACCGACGCTCTCGCCTCCACCTTTACAAAGGAGGGATACAGCATTGTGCCGTTCGATCAGGAAGCCGATGTGTGCGTGGTAAACACCTGCACCGTTACAAACCAGAGCGACCACAAATCGCGAAATATAATTAGCCAGGCGGCACGCAAAAGCCCTAAAGGGCTGGTGGTGGTAACCGGCTGCATGGCCGAAAGCTACACTCCCGCCTTCTCAGCCGAAGAGGCACAGGTTTACGTGGTGGATAACACTCGAAAGTTCTCCATTCCACAGCTGGTAGAAGCTCACTACAGAGGCGAAACGTTTGCTCCCGAAAGGCAGCAGCAGAACGTATTTGGCTTTCGTCCGGTAGAGCATGGACTGCACACGCGCAGCTTCATTAAAATTCAGGATGGATGCGACAACTTCTGCACCTACTGCATCATTCCCATGGTGAGAGGCAAGGCGGTGAGTCGTCCCCTCGACAGCATATTGGACGATGTACGCCAAACGGTGGCCAACGGTTTTAAGGAGCTGGTAATTACCGGTGTAAACATTGGTCGCTACGACCATAACGGCCTCACCTTCGAAGATGTGCTGCAGCAAATTCTCGATGTTCCCGGCGACTTTCGAGTAAGGATATCGTCGCTGGAGCCCGATGGCCTAAGCCCCCGCTTTGCGGAGCTCTTCAGCCACCCCAAGATGTGCCCACACCTGCACCTCTGCCTGCAAAGCGGCTCGGAACGCATACTGCTCGAGATGCGACGAATGTACTCCGCTACACAATTCCGGCAAACGGTGCAGAAAATCCAAAATCAATTTCCCCACTTCAACTTCACCACCGACGTTATTATGGGCTTCCCCGGCGAAACGGAGCAGGACTTTGAGGATACGGCCAACATGGTGCGCGAGCTGGGCTTTAGCCATGTGCACACCTTCCGCTACTCACGACGCAAAGGCACCCGTGCCGACCGCATGGAAAACCAAATACCGGAGAAGGTAAAAGCTGCCCGAAGCGAGGCCATCAGGAGTCTTTCGGCAAAGAATAAGGAGGAATACTACCGTTCATTTATGGGTAAGGAGCAGGAGGTGCTCATTGAGCGGGTATCGCGGGGAGTTGGCAAGGGTTACGGCCAGCACTACATTCCAGTGGAGACGGCTGCTAGCCCTGCTGAGATAAACACCTTTGTAAAGGTAAGCATAACCGGCTTTAAGGGTGATGGCGACAAGCTGGTTGCCCAAGCCGAGCGAATAGCCTAAAAGCGCATAAAACCGCCGCGGCCATCGTGAATGCGGCCATTGGTGCTGCGCGAGGTGCGGCTGGCATCGGGGCTGGTGATGCGCGCCAGAAACCAGTAGGCCACCACCACGGCAAGCATGCGGAACAGCAGTTCGATTAGTGCTGCCCTCCAAGGCTGCTCCAGCAGCAGCGCCACCGCCGAATAGAGCACGTATGCTGCCGACACCAGCACCACTACCCACCCGGCAATGTGCACCGGACGGTAAAAAAATCCTTTACGTGTAAACCATACCAGCATTGCTACAACCGTTTTGGCAAAGATAGTAAGGGGATTTGAGAATTTGAAGAGTATGATGATAACGTTGACGCTATGGCCAGTAAAGGATTGCGGAGTTACGAACCTATCAACCGATACAAAAAATGATGCGGGTGATGAACTTCGCATACCACTAAAACCTTTATTGGCTATAGCGTGTGTTGGCGGTATGTGCTTTATTATCTTGTTTTTCTATTAAGTCAGTTATGTATTTCTCGTTTTCTTTCATTCGATTGCAAAATTCAAAAAAATTATCCGTATGCTGTGGAATAGATAAAACCCAAGTGTAAACATCGCCACCATAACCATTTAATTGACCAATTCGCATCTCTTTTGCGCCATATTCATTATTATCAGATGGAACAATAAAACCACCAATCTCAGCTCTTTTAACATACATATAAGAGATTATTTGATTCATGTCGTTTCTATCAACATTTTCAGCTTTTTTGTCTGCTAATCTTTTATACTTAGCATCAATTATAAAATTCTCTTTCCAGAAGTCTGGAAATCGTTTTCCCTTTGAGTTATTAAACAAATAAATTGCACCTTCAGAACTTTTGTTTTTTGGATGCTTAAAACCACAACTTGTCAAAAATGTATTAAGGTATTCTTCCCAAAGCCAAGCTCCGTCAAATAGCAAACCATAGACTTTATCCTTTTCTTTACCAAAAGTAATTTTCTCGTGTCGCAGAATTTTTAAACAGATTTTTTGCAAGGCTGAATACTCAGTAAAATATGGATGCGTAACTGGTTTTAAATTGGCTGTAATAATCTTTTGTCTCGAATTACCGTTGTATGTTTTATTAGTTACAAAAATAAATTTACTCACAATGTCTCTTAGTTCACTGTCACCTGTCAGTAATCCACTACCATAAGGGTGAGTTCTGATGAACTCAATTGTATGCCTAATTAGTTGCGTTAGATTATTATTATAGCCGTGTTCTCTTGTAGTGTAAGCTATTTTTCCTGTAAAAGGAATATTTCTAAGTATGTGGCGTTTAACATCAATACTTCCTTTAACGTTTGTGTCGTTGTATTCTTCCTTTTTGTAGGCTTTGTAGATTCCTTGAGAATAGGCTTTTTTGAGATAATATGGGAAAAGGTAAAGAAGAAAATCCCAAATATTCTCTTTATTCGGTGTTTGGTCAAATTTTAAAAGATTTATCGAAAAGACTTTTTGCAACATATAATGCAAAAAATAGTCGTTGTTGTCATCTTTTGCAAAACGAGATGAAATGGTGAGTTGTGTTGAATTTCGTCCAATAAACCCCATTAAATTATATGTCGTAAGATTTTTATTGTCAAGTGAGAAAATGTGAGACCTTTCAACATCGTCTTTGTATTTTCCAAATGAATGAGGAAAAACAAGCAAATCAGGATTTTCCATTTGTAAATCCAAAAGGTTTCTATTTGCTATTGCTGATAAATCTGCAATGTTTAAATTGTCGAATTTATCAATACTTTTTCCGCCATTATTGTCGGTTGTTCTCATTAGGCAGTAAAGGCATTTTTCAAAAGTTCAATTTTATCAATGCTGTCAGGCATTCCTCTCAAATATTCTTTCAGAAGTGGCTCGATTCGTAAATTCCAAATGTTGTCAATATCTTGTCTTGCATTGCCATTTGAATCTAAGAAGTAAGCCGCCCCAATGTGGTAAGAAGGATTAAGTCCATCTGTATCAGAAATTTGCTTGTTTAAGTTCAACATTTTTTCTTTAATGTCTTGTGGCAAGTCCATATTATCTGCACTTTGCTCAGCAGTTATTTCAATCCAAGTAAAACGTCTTCTCATTGCAAAATCAAAGCTTTCAACACTTCGGTCAATGTCGTTCATTGAGCCGATTATGTAGACGTTTTCAGGCACATAAAAAACCTCTTTTTCATCGTTGTGCAAGTTTGAATATTGCGTCTTAACTGAACCTTTTTTACCTCTATAACTTGGGTCAATGGAAAAGAAGAGTTCCCCAAATATTTTTGAAATTTCACCCCTGTTAATTTCGTCAATGACAAAAACATAGTTTTTGATGCCATTATTTGAACTTTCTTCTTTGTTTACAAATTCTACTAATCCAAAATTGTCTTTTAGATAATCCACAACATCTTCCATATCTTTTTGGAATGCACCTGAAGGTCTTGCTTGCTTTCCTTGGTAGGCATCATATACATTCTTTTTGGTGATAGTAAAATTGTATTGAGAAGGAGTGTTTACAGAGGAATATTTCAATGAGTCTTTTGAAGATAAGCCATAATCCCAAGAACCAATAGTTGTTAATACCCCTTGAGCAATATTATTTCTTACTGCCGTCAATAAACTTTCCCAAGCCACATCAAAATTGTCAACTATTTCGGAAAATTTTGCTTCTGAAGCTTTTTGGCAAAACGATTTGAAAATACCGTCTTTGATTTCAAAACCAATTATTCCGTTTTCATCTGGTGGAGTTGGTCTCAGTCCTTCAACAAAGTCTGTGTAGTCATAAGAAGGGTGAAATTGCACAAAATCAAATTGTCCGCTTTCTTCTAATTCTTCATCAGTTTTTACACCAATCAGTTGTTTTGCAATTTGTTTCGCTAAAAATGTTTTACCTGTTCCTGGAGCACCTGTAAGGATGATGTTTTTGTTTGTTTTTAGTAAGTCTACATACTTCTGTATGTCTTGTTCTTTTCTTGCCATTTCTAATTCTTTTTCGATGATTTCTACCAACCTTTTGTCATTCTCATTTCTATGAGGGTGTAATTGGTAAAGTGCAGGGATTTGCTTATTGTCACCATAGTAGGCTGTTCCATTGAAATCTAGATTGAGTTTTGAAACTCTTTCTTTTGTCAAATACGGATTAAGTTGTCTGCAATATGCACCGCTTGGAGTATTTTCAATTTCTTGCCATTCGCATTTGTCATTTAATGCTATACCTATTCCAAAAACGTGAGGTTTCCAATTTTTTCTTTGAGCATTAATTATTACATCACCCTTTTTAATTGTATTTATAAATGTGTTTCCAAATTGATTGTCTTCGTCCCAACCAATAAAAGAATAAGGGTTGTTTGAAAGAAAGTCTTTCCACCTATTTTCTTCCTCATTATTTTTTACGTTTGGGGATACTACCCAATAATTTCTATTTTTCATTACTGTCACTTTCTATGTGGTTGTCTTTTTACACTGTCTTGTCCTAAAATATGGCTACAAGTTAAACAATTTATTAAGCTGCATTTTCAAATACCATATTCGGCGTTTTATACCCTAAAGATATATGCAATCGCTTAGAATTGTAAATTTCGATTGCATTTTTTGCTGCGATGCTGGCAATTCTGGTGCTAAAGAAGCACTGGTCTAGGTAAAACTCATCCTTCAAAATGCCATTTACCCGCTCGGCAATAGCGTTTTCGTAGCAGTGGTTCTCCTCGGTCATGCTGATGCTGATTTGATGCCGCTTCAGCTGCTCCACATACTGGTTGCTGCAGTACTGTATCCCCCTATCGGAGTGGTGTACCAACCCGGCTGCTGGGCGGGCTGTCCGCAGAGCTCGTTTTAAGGCTCGCAAACAGCCCGCCAGCTCCAGCGAGTCGCTGAGGTCGTAGCCCACGATCTTACGGGAGTACATATCCGTAACAAGCGCCAGGTAGCAAAACCCCTTCACGGTGCGGATGTAGGTAATGTCGGACACCCAGACCTGGTTGCAAGCGGTAACCGCCATGCCCTTGACCAGGTTCTTGTACTTGTGGAAACGGTGGTAGGAATCGGTGGTTTTGCACGAAGCCCTCTTGCGCCTGACAAGCAAATCGTGCGTCCTGAGTATGCCAAACAGCTTGTCACGCCCCACTTTTAACCCGGAGGCTGCAAAGGAGGAGCGCAAGGTTCTGTGGAGCTTTCGGGTTCCTACACGGGGCTGCCCTATCCGCTCTGCCTTGACCAGCTCAAGCACCTGCGAGGCAACAGCGGCTTTCTGCTGCTTCCGCTTCTTCAGCTTGTAGCCAGCATCCCGGTGCAGCCCGTAGCATTGGCAGGCTTGCTCCATGCTGGCCTGCCCCGTGTGCCTTATCTTTTCCACGGTTTTCAACAAGCTTAGATGCTTAAGTTTTTTTTTAGCTCTTCTACGCTCTTGCAGCCCAGCTTTTCTGCCGCAACTTCCAGGTAGGAGTCTAAAACCAACCTGTCCAAGTCCTTTTTAATCAACAGCTCCTTGAGCTGCTTGATCTCCTTCTGTAGGGCTTTAAGCCGTGTCGTTTCGTCTTGGGTTTCCACGATTACTCTGGTGTTCATTAAATCTTTCCGATCGTACTTCTTTATCCATTCATTAATGGTAGTGCGGTTAATTCCGTAAATTTCACCAAGCTTTTTCTTGGAGTAATTTCCAGTGCTAAGTTCGGCTAAAATTTTGAGCTTAAAACCCTCGCTGTACCTTCGAACAAATCCATCATTTTTATACATAATTGCTACGTGTTGTGTAGCCTTTTTTTAGGACTCGTCACACTGACGCACAACGGATGGCGGTATGGTTAGTTGCCGATTTCGAAGCGCTTTCCTATCAAGTTACAACTACTTTTGATACGAGCTGTGCCACTCGAATACGCACTGCACCGGCAATTAACTATACCGCGTGTTGGCAACTGGTGTTCATTCATATCCGTCTGTTTGTCATTTATTTAGCTTTTATTTCTTGTCATTATCAAACTGCACCAACCTATCCACGAAGCACAAATTTATTTTGTTTTTTTGAGCGTGGGCAATCCTAAAACCGTCCTGAAAGGCGGTTACTCGGGCTGGCTTTGCAAGCTCTTTGACAAAGCTTTGGTTGAAGCGCTGGCTCGTGGGGCTTTGGCAATGTGCTTGCAAATGCGTTGGCTTATACATTCATGTTTTTTCTTCTTTCTTCTTCAAGTTTTTTAATTATTAAGAGTTTCTCTTTACCAAATTTTGTCTCGCACCAAAGTCTTGATTGGTCTAATAATCTTTCAATGGTCGTTGTTAAATACTTCATTTCCGCTTCATTGGTACACAAATATAGTTTACCTTCTGCTTCATATTGTTTAGCTTTCTCATTCCATCTTCTTTGGTATTCTTCGTCAGTCAGAAGTCCTAAATGCTCAATAATAACATTACCATATTCCGGTAAAACAAAGTCAGGTAATGCATTGGGAATATTGTCATCTGGTAGTTCGTATTCATACTTGATACCAAGTCTGAAAAATTCATTTGCAATTAGCATTTCCGATTTGGAACGCACTAATTCTCCATTATTAGTTTGGAAAACTCGACCATCACTGCGATAGTATCCTTTGTCGCTTATGTCAATTTTTGGTGAATTGATTTCAATCTCATATATGCTATTAGCTTCTTTCACAAGGTTGATATCATGTGAGAGGCCTAAAAAACTTGATTTTTCATAGGTTTTTGCATTCCCAAACAAGTTTCTATTTTTACTATTCGATATAACAAGATGATATTTCGCCCTTGTCATTGCCACATAGAAAATTCGTTTCTCTTCTTGAGTGTATATTCTTTCCAGGTCTTGATTGGTGATACTTGCTCTCCATGTTGCATGGCTTAAGCCTTGAGCAACTTTCCTCCATTCGATAAGGTGTCCATGACTTTTTGGTTGCTCATGAGGTGAATTACCTTCTTCCATTCCAACAACAAGAACAGTGTCAAATTCTTCGCCTTTTTGACTATGAATTGTGGAAAGTACTACACAAGTATTACCATTATCACCAGTATTAAAAGGCTTTAGGTTGCCTATCGGTTCTTCATTCAGCATTTCACATAAATCATCAAATTCAGTTTTTTCAATACCTGAGAAACCCACGTCTGTTTGTATTGATGCAATTTCTTTAAGCAGTACTCCTGCAAAATTGATTGTATTGTTTTTTATTTTCTGACCAATCCTTCCTTCCGCTGAATCACCAAACTCTTGACTTGACTCGATTCTAAGTAAAAGGTTTGCAGCCTGCTCTACAATTTTTCTGATTCTAGTGCTTGCCAATAATCCTCTTGCTGTATCACCTTCAAATTTGTATGGGATACCATTTTTAAGTAAAGCCCTTTCAATTGTGGATAGAAGGTGCCATTTACGAGCTAAAATCCCTACCGTGGCTTTCTTGGGCGGGTCTCCCGGTATTTCAAGAGCCAATGCTGTTTTTATTACCGCAGTAACTGTTTCAGCTTCCAGTGTATCATTTTCATTACTCAAGAAATATACACTTTGGTCTTCAGTTGATCTCTTGTGATCATATTCAACTCTTAGTCCTTGTTGTTCACCGGCTCTTTCCAAAAAGCCCTGTGACATTCTCACGAGTTTAGGGAAGCAACGGTAATTTTTTGAAAGATAATAACTAGCAGTGTTGGGAAAATCAACTTCAAATCTTCGTAAGTTATCCGGGTCTGAACCTTGCCATGAGTAAATGGATTGATAGGAATCGCCAACAACAAATAAATTTGCTTGTTGACCTAACAATTGCAGTAAAGTTGCTTGGGCAGGTGAAGTATCCTGATATTCATCGCAAAAAATCCATTTGAAACGATTACTCCATCTTTGAGCCTGATCCTTATTCTCTCTGAGAATGTTTATAGCTTTTACGATTGCTTCTCCATAATCAATTACATTGTTTTCACGTAACAACGAAACGTAAGTAAGATAAAACACGGCAAACTTTGCCATTAGAGGAGCAATCGCTTTTAATGCATCAATTTTTCCTTCCAGTTCACTTTCATTGATAAGACCATTTTGTGCATATCCAATTAGCGTTAAAGCATCTTCATCATTTAATGTATTTTTGTTTATGCCCGCTTTTTGTCTTGCTTTTTCAATAAATTCAAGTTGTAATGCTGGGTTTTTCTCATCCAGAAAATTTGTTTCCTGCTCCTTTTCCATATCATCCTGCCTGATAATCCTCATCGCCAGTTTATGATAGGTAAGAATATTTCTATGCATAGCATAAGCCTTATCACCTCCCAGTTCATTTTCAATCCTTTCATACATTACATTCATCGCTTTGTTTGTGAATGTAAGAGCAAGAACTTCCTCCGGCTTAGCATTGTGATTAAGGACCAATCTTATTAGCCTTTTTATCAGCACATGGGTTTTACCTGAACCGGCAGCAGCTCGTACTAAAATTCTTTTTGAAGGACTATCAACAATAGACCTTTGTTCAGGGGATAATTCATAGGAAGCATAAGGAAGTCCACCCCAAACGTATGATGATTCAATAGCTTCACCTGCCAAAAATTTTCTAACTACATCAACTACTATATCTCCTTTGTCAATAACTGTTGTGGTTTCAGGTAAACTATGAAGTAAGGATTTGCCATATCGTTTTGTGTATATTCGAGGGTCAGTAATGATGGTTGCTCCATAATCCTTTTCAGAACGAATGAGCCTTCCATACATTTGTCGTAAGTGTATAAAAGTGGCCGGAACAACATATTCTGCAAAGTAATCTCTGTCATGTCCACCGGCTTCATAGAATTTCTTTTTTGCGATTTGTACCGGGTGGTTGTGGTATTCAAATGGAAGACGTGTTACTACCAATGAGGACAGTGCTGCCCCCTGTATATCAACTCCTTCCCAAAATGAACGAACTCCAAGCAATACAATTTTCTCTCCTTTGCGTGGAGCATCCCTCAGTCTGTCCACCAAAGCAGATCGGTTTCCGTCTTTTTGAGAAATAACGCTAATGCCACTATCGTTTAACCATGCTTGCAACCTTGGTTGTATTTCTGTCATGATTAAATTCGATGTGAATAAAACCAACATTCTTCCATCGGAAACAATTGCTTGTTTGGCGATATGTTTAGCTTGTTCCTCAATGTAATATGGGTCTATTTTTAATTTTGAGTCAGCCAAAGGCATATCATGAGGGACAGCCAAAAGAGCTTGCTTCTTATAATCAAAAGGAGAGGGAAAAATACCCGTTACAGGAGCCGTATTAATATCTGATGAGTCTAATCCCAATCTGGTGCATAGCGGATCAAAACTTCCTGCCACGGTTAAAGTGGCTGAAACAAAGGCTTCATGTTTAAACTTTGGATGGAAATTCGTTCTTAACCAACCCGCAATATCAATTGGAGTGCTATGAAGTATAAAAATCCAATTAAAGTCTTTTGAATCATTTGTATTTCCTTTAGCTACTGCTTCACCCCAGTGTACCCAATCATTCTTTTTTTCAAACAAATCCGATAGCCCGGTATTATTTTCATTCAATCGCTGCTCAAATGAACCTAATGAGCCATGAAGTTTGGCAGGAATACCTGATAAGGTTTGGAATGCCTCGATAAGATTTCTGGTCTTGTTTGCCAATTTAGAAATGACTTCACTGAGAAGTTTGGCATCATCAAAAAGAGAGGGAATCCAAAAGTCACTTAATTCAAATGGTATCGGGTAATCAGGATCAGCATCAGTTATGTTGGTCAGCAAATCTATTAACCGTTTTAATGCATTACCACACCAACTATTTAAAGCAGTCTCATATTCAAAAAGTCCTTCATTAAAGGCTTTGATGAGCTCATTACTCTCTTTTTCTTTGTGCTCGGTCAGCGGTCTTAATAAGCCTTGAATCTTATCGTTTTTATCACGTTTTAATAAAGAATTAAGTTCTCCCTGAAGCTCAAATGGTTTGAAATGCTTCGTCAAAACTTCGGTAACAACATTTTCAATATTGTGTGCTTCATCTACTATCAGCGTATCAGGGCCTTCATTGTTTTGTCCAGAGCTTTGGGAAATTAAAACTACATAAGAATGGTTAGCAACAACCAAATCTGCCTTCGATGCAAGTACTTTTGCTTTATTGTGTGGATCAATATCAGACCATTCTCCACGTAGAGAAGGTGGAGCCATATCTCTGGAGAGTAAACGAGATAGTTTCCAATTGCCTAAATGTTCAACTTCACTCAACCATCCTGTTTCCGTTATCAATAACCAATGCAGAATACTTGCTAAATAATACCCATCGTTGGGAGATTCTATGTATTCATCAAATGAATCAAGTATATCAGCAAAAGATTGAAGGCACACATAGTTGCTCTTTCCCTTTATAATGGTTGCTGTTTTTTTCAGACCAATATGTGAAAGTGCCTCGAAAACAATCGGAATATCCTTGAACCATGCCTGGTCTTGTAATGACTTGGTATGCGTGGCAATAAAAGTTTTGTTTTTTGATAAAAGGGCAGGTACTAAATATCCAATTGTTTTACCAATACCCGTTCCTGCTTCCAACACATAACTATTCGAGGAATTCATACACTCCTCTATTTTCTGGCTAAATGCAATTTGTTCCTTGCGTTCAGCATATCCGAAACTACTAAGAATACTTAATACACCACCATTTTTCAAAATATCAAGAGTGATATATTTTTCAAAATTATTGCCTTCTTTTTCAGAGCTGGTGATTAGAACAGGGGCTAATCTTTCATGGTATGATTTAATAAGTTTAATTGCAGCAACCGGTTCATGATTTTGATTAGACGGAAAAAAAACATCAAGCCACTCATCTGAAATCCAGTCAGAATAAAAATTATCTGAGCTATCAATAAATAACTTGTTTTCTTTAATTTTTGCTTTTCCCTTAAGTATCTCTTTTAGTGCAAACCTTAATTCATCCGATAATTCATTTGAAAATTCTATGCAAGTATTTATAATTGATATCTCGGCAGCCAACGGACCGCCAAGTCCCATTTCATCAGCGAAAGTTATTCCTTTTTGTTTACAAAAGGAATCAGGAAAATCAGTTCTGTGCGTTAATGGGAAAAATACGTTTGACAGTTTCTCAAGGTCATAAAACTTGACTGAGTCAAAGATTTGTCCTTTCAGTCTATAATGCCATTGATTAATCAGGGGAAGGATTTTTTCAGTACCCCAAATAAAAGTTACCTGATTATTCAATTTTTCAATTAGTTCTTCTAGCAAATCTAACTCAGAGCCAAACACCTGCCAGTTCGAGTCGTCTTCGTAAGCAGGACTATTTTCAACACAGGCAGCAAATGGCTCAACTTTCCCTTCTCTGACAATTCCGAGCCAAACAGCATCAACACTTTCAAAATTTGACCCTTTTGGGCTGTATATACCTAGAATATTGAAGGGTTTAAATAATACTGACTGAACCCTTTCAGCATCTTTCCTGATCTGTTCAGGCAACGATGTTTTCGGAATTTCAACCGGTTTTATAATCTCAGGTGCATTCTTTTTTATTGCTTTTCGGAGGTCTTTAATCCATTTGTTGCAATTGGCATAGTCAGGATGATCAGGCTGTAGCTTTTCAATGCTTTGTTCAACTTCCCGTTTGGCATATTCATATTGACCTGCATCAAACAAAGCCTGAACTTTGTTGAAATCAACTCTTAGTATATTGGATTCAATATTTAATAAATCACCAACCTTTCTTAATGCTAATCTGGCTGTTTCAAGGTTGTAGCATTCCAGAATGTTCCAATTCTCTATGGTTTGCGGTTCATTATTGCCTTGCCTTATTCCTATTTTGTGATTTGGCCACGCAAAAAGAAAATTCAATTCAATTGCTGCTGTTGAAACTACGTGGCTTGTTTCCGGCTCCGGCAGTCCGAATTCCGGGAAAATATCTATTAAAATATCGAGCATATCATTCATTTTGTTTGCCTCCTGTGTAAGTTTCTATTTTCAGCAGTTTTATTATTTCATTGATAAAGGATGATGGATTCTCTTTGGAACTCACTAAATAAAGTGCTTCGGCCGACCTTGTCATAGCTACATAAAGTAAGGTTCTTTCTCTTTCCAAGGCAATCTCCGCTTCTTCATCATCTATGGATTTAATCGGATTTGGAAGAATACCATTGTGAAGCCCAATAATAAACACGACAGGGAACTCAAGACCCTTTGCTGAGTGAATTGTTAAAACTTTAATCCTGTCTTCCAGTATATCAAACTTTTCATCGTCTCTTAGTATGCAAGGAATTCCCAACTGATCAAACTTAGCCTTGACAGAATTGCATTGTTGTACTGTTGGACATAAAACCGCAAAATCTGATAATCGGAATTGATTGTCTCCTGCTAAGTCCAGTATTTTTTCTGCTATCGCTTTGGTTTCTCTTTCGGTTATATCACATTGTAATAAAATAGGCCATGGACCCTGTCTATTCGTAAATAGTGGATCAACATATTCTCCTGATAATTTTACATGCTGATTATAAGCGTTTAAAGCGGCAGAAGTTTCAGCAATCTGACGTGTGTTCCTAAAGTTTCTTTTTAAACTGTAGCTTCGGCCTTGTATCTGTAAACCTGCCTGTTTCCATGAAAAACCTCTTGAATACAAGGTTTGTGAATAATCACCTACCATAAAAATACTGGTATTGGCTGTTGATTTTCCTTTCATCAATCGCTGTGCAATTCTTACCTGTATGCTTGTCAAGTCTTGCGACTCATCCACAATAACATACTTGTATGGTTCATCAAGTGATGACTTGAACAATTCTTTATAAGCAATCAAACTCAAATCCTGCCAATCTATCCATTTATTTTCCTGTAGCTTTTGCTGATAGGCTTCATAAATCGCCCAAGTAGCTGACCTGGCTTTTCTTTTTAATGCTGTTTTTCTTCCGTATCGTGGAATTGCTAAATAATCGTCTTCTTTGGTTATACCGTTGCCTTTTATAACTCTTGCTATCTCATCTCTGAAAAAAGTCCATGGAAAATCATGCACATAGGAACGTTGATATAACTGAACACTTTTCAATACCGACAGAAATACATCCCTTTGCTCTTGGCTATTTATTAAAGTTACCTGATGGCGTCTGGCTCTAATAAAACGCATTATCCATGCATCAATATTACTTACTTCCAAATAAGGCGGTAATTCACCAATAAGTTCTTGGATTAATGTTTTAGCGGCTTTGGCAAGGGTTTTATTAAAGGTAAGGAAAATTGTTTTTTCTCCTGACATGGCAAAATTGATAGCTCTGTAAATAGCCACTGTTGTTTTTCCTGAACCTGCACAACCTCGAAGCAACAAGGCTTCATCAATTTTCATATCAACAAATACTCTTTGTTCTTCCTCAAGGTTAAGCATTAATCGTTTTAACTTCCCTTTGCAGTAACCTTCCAATTGATCAAGTGTTGTGCGGAAAAACAATCTGCCCGGATCGAATAAAACATCCTCCAATTTTGTTTCAGTAGCCAGTTCAAGCAACCAGAGTTTGGCTTGTTCTGTGAGACCTTGTATTTGCTCCAGAGAGTCAATATTTGGTGCTTTTCGAACAGCTTTTACCAAATGCGGTGAAACTCCCAGAATTCTTAAATGGCTGTAATTGAAATACTGGAAAGGATAGTCGGCTTCTTCCTGTGGCTTCGACCATTCTTCCGGAATTACAACTTCTTCCTTTTGATTTTCAATTTCATCTTCTTCTAAAAAATGTCTGAATGATGTATGAGCAGCGAAGGATAAAGTATGTACTTTGTCAATAATAGAGTGGTCGCCAATTTTCCATAATCGGATGACATCAGCCAATGGCTCGTAAATGATACGATATGCCATGTTGATATAACATTCCCATTTCCCTTCAACCTTTTTGATTTTATGGGCATTCAGTGATGGATGTGCAGGATTTTCAGCAAGTAGTTGAATTTTTCCCAATGCACGTTCTTTCAGGTCTGGAGTTAATTCATCCAAGCCTGTCAGGAAATCATCGCTTACTATTAATTCTTTTGCCATTAACCGAAAATCTCATTATCTGTAACATGCTTCCCAGTAATCTTCCATGCACTGCTTCCTGGATCCCAGCGACCGCCTGCATTTTTTATTAATTCTTTCACTGGGTAAGTATTGCCTGTAATTATTGTGTCGCTTCCTCTGTATTCGTAATTCAATTTGCCTTTGAAGTTGGCGGTATTTCCACCTGTTGAAGTGTTACCTGTTATCGGATTTTTAGCTACCTCAGCCACCTTTGGTACTTCTTCGTAAAGTTTATTGATATCAAGGTTTTCGTCTTTTATAAATTCTCTGATTTTTCCCTCTTTTACCCGATACACAGCTTTCAATACTTCATGTCTCTCTTTGATGGATTTGCCCTGAACATTCTGCAATAAAACTACCAATCCAACTTGCGGACGATCATCTTCAGACAGTAATTTTTGCAAAACCGGATTGCGTTTTACACCAAACAAATAGGATGCAACCACTCTTCGGTAATCCGGAAATTGCTTCAACATGGCAGGCATGAGTTGAATTTGCTCGGCAGTACCAATATTATTTGCCAGACAATGGGTTAAACGATTGGCAATTACCTCATCCACTATAATTTTACTTAACTCTGACGGTTTACCCCACGGAAGATTGGGAACCGATGAAGCGTGCATGCGTTTTTCGATTTCCAGCATGTATTCATTAAAATACTCATCCAGTTCACGGAGTTTGTTGTTCCAGTATTCTCTTTTATCAGGCTGTCTGTCCGGGTGATATTTTACTTTTAGCCGTTCATAAATCTGTCGAGCCGTATCGGGGTCAACTTCGTTTTCAATGGCTTGGGTTTTAAATTCACTCACTGGGTCTTCGGTGCGAAGTTCTCCCGTAGCAGTTTCTTTTTGCCCTTTTTCAAGGCGGATACCTTCCGCTTTGATTTCTCTGACTGTGCTTTTATCAGAAATAGGTTCAATGTATGCTTCCAATGCTCCTGAATCATTCAAAGCAATCTGTAGCTTAATCTTGATATTTCCTTTGCTTTCAGGCCGAATCACTGCATTCAATTTAGCTAAAAGCGTATTGCCAGTGGCACTAATATCATTGTCGCCTTCACGGATTTCTATTTCAATGATGTCCTGTAAATCTATACTGGTAGCCAGTTCAACTTGTCGGGTTACGGGACGGTCTTCACCTCTTACGATTACTTTGTGATAGGCATCGGTATTCTTTTCATTTACAACCCGCACACCAATGGATTTGGCTACTTTATTGGTAACTACCAATCCACCCAAACGTTTGATTTCTGCAAGACGGGCTGCACCTTTGGCTACGCTGGTGAGAGGGTCAGAATCATAAAGGTCGGCTCCCGAATCATCTGCGATTTCTTCAATGATGGTTTTCACCGATGGCATCAAAATCGGACCACCGGTGGCAATGATTTTGTCCACTCCGCTTTCCTGCCATTTAGCTGCTTTAAGTGCTTTGTCGATAAGCTCTTTAAACCTTTCCAATAAAGGTGTAATCAGATGTTCAAGTTCTGAACGGGTATATTTTATAGCAATGGAACTTGCATCATTCAATAAAATATTCTCTGCATATTCCTCCTTGCTACTGAGAGCAATTTTAATTTTTTCTATGGTGTAGGGTCTAAAAGCCTCTATCGGTTTTTGGTACTTCAGTACTATTTCTTTTTCAAGCAAAACATCAATATCTGAACCGCCCAGATTATTATCTCCTTCAACACAAACTACTTTTAAGTCTTTTGACCCTGATTTGCGCTCAATCATGGAGATATCGCAGGTGCCACAACCCCAGTCAATCACCATCCATTTCTCATTGGAGGTAGCGGACTCGGCTAGGCCGTGGTGTACGGCTGCTGCAGTAGGTTCATCCACTATATCCATCGAGGGCAACCCAATCTGTCTGCCGATTTCCATTAAAATGCTGCGATAGGCTTGTCCCGTATTGGCCGGACAAGTTAGCACTGCCTTGACAACCTTATCGGTTGTAGATTTTGTGTAACTATCAAAAACATATTTTAACCTGTGTGTAGCCAATTCGGTCAGGTAAGCGATAGCTTCCTGATCTTCCGCATCAATAGCGTTGAGCAACTTACGCTTAATAAATTTTTCAATCTTATAATCTGCTAAATTTAGCAGATTATGAACCGGTTGTAAGATAATTTGCCCTTGCTGATTGATAGCAATATCTGAGCAAACCAAGCCATTATTGCCAACCTGCTCATAAATTTTTGATTGAGTACCGTACCATTCTGCTAATACGGTGTTTCCTGTACCGAAATCTATTCCGATTGTATTCATTTTAATAAGCTTGGTGGATTTGATAGAATATTTGAACGATTTACTAGCCAGCCCGTTGGGATATAGCATATTGGCTGAGAATATGATCTTGGATAATGTGCTACAGTATCATATCTTTGGATGAATTCATAAGCCTCCCTGCCAGTACGCCACAATACTCTGCCGTCAGACATAACAGTAACAAAATACGTTTGAAATCCATTCTGCTCTAATTCTAAAAGCTCAACTAGCAAGTCTTCATCAATTCCGTTTAGAGAATTATCTCCATTACCAAAGAATTTAACTGCAAACTTTAATTTGTTATCTAAGTCAGCTGCACCACCAACAACATTTTCTCTAGGTTGAAATAACTGTTTAGAAAACTTTAGATGAAAAACTTCGCCCTCTTTAGTATAGAATCTAAAATTACCATAACGTTTTCTTAAAGTAAGGTCTTCGGTTTTAACTATTGAACCTCCTCTTGCTTGAATTAATCTAGTTAATTCAGCTTTGGCTTCATTGATGTTGGTGATTTGTGGCATAGTTATTCAATTATTTGTCCAACTTTATTGACAACTTTATATGTTATTTCGGCAAACTCATTAAAATGTGCTTTGCCGCATTTTATTTTCAATTGTTCATCCTTGCCCAGTTTTGCCAGGTCAACCATAGGAGTGCCGGTATCTTTTGTTTCAGTTACAAAATATATTTTGGCATCTCCCTCAAAAACCAATGCCCAGTCGGGATTGTAATTGCCTATTGGGGTAGGTATTTTGAACCAGTTGGGTAATTTGAAGTAGAATTTCACTTGTTCGCTGCTTTCACAATCTCTGGCAAATTGGCTTTCCACACCGGAATCAAGGGGTATAAATTCTTCGTAAATAGTTTTTGTTGGATCGTTTACTTTAAAAGAAAAATTGTTGAGATAAACTTCCAGTTCCTGTGCTTCAAATAAGGTCATTTCATATTTGGCATCTCCAATCCTTTGGTACTTGATTCCTTCAATCATCAGGTCATAAAGGGTACGTTGAATGGCTTGTGTTGCCAAATCAAGAAAGAGTTGAGGATTGACCAGAACATCACTCATCCTGCCCGATTTTTCCAAAATGTCTAAAAGGGTGGAACGTGTCAATTCCGTTTTGCTTTGAATGTACCCTAATACATCGGGAATTTTCCATGAATAGCCCGAGTATGATTCTACCTTTTCACCCACATAAAGGGTATCCACCCCTTCATCGGTCATGGTAATTCCGATTTTTGTAGAGCGGATTGATGGTGCTTTCGTTTCGGGCAAATCGCGCACTGACTTTGCTGCCTGTGTGATTAGTTCTGAGGTATCATAATTAACACGATAAGTGGTTTTTGCTTTAATTCTCTCCCATATTTCCAAAAAGCGTGGATCGGCTTCAAATCCTTTACGGTATTTGATGGCTGTACGCTCTCTTTTGTTTTTGATACGGCCTTTAAATTCAACACCACAGTCATCCTCAATTTCTTTCTGCAGTGCCTTGGCAAAATCATCGTACGACTCGTTGGCAACAACAGTCAAACGATTGATATTGGGGTCATAGGTCCGCTTACCGCTTTGGTCAACTGCTAAACGCAATCCTCTGCCAATTTCCTGACGCTTTTTAATGTCCGATTTGGTCTCATTCAAAGTACATATCTGAAAAACATTCGGATTGTCCCATCCCTCGCGAAGTGCAGAGTGTGAAAAGATAAACCGTAAAGAGTTGTCTAAACCCAATAGCTTTTCTTTGTCTTTCATAATCAGACTATAGGTATCATCATCGGCTTTGGTTTCGCCCGATGTGTCTTTTGCCTTGCCTTTATTATCCTGGGAAAAATATCCGTTGTGTATTTCTTCTATCGGAAATTTATTTAATTCCTTAAAAGCAGGCTTACTGATATACTCTAAGTATATTTCTTCAAACCATTGGGCAAATTTTCCTTTCACTGGATTACCTTGTGTATCGTATAGCCGATAGTTGGCAACCTTGTCAATGAAAAACAGCGACAGCACTTTAATGCCTATCTTGTTCAGGCGATTTTCTTTTTTCAGGTGTTCCTCAACCGTTTTTCGGATTTGAAATTTCATCACCTCGTCGGTAAGACCGCCCTGTGAGTCACCCTTGTATAATATATTGCCATTGGATAACGATATACATTGGTTTGCTGCATCAATTTCTTCAATGAGATAACCATTGGCGTATATTTCCCTATCGTTCGATAGTTTGTATAAATCATCACCAACTTTCACCGAAACGGTTTTCTTTTTAACCCCTCCTGTTTCGTTGCTGTAAATAGAAATACTTGCTATAACCTTAGTTTTTGTGGCTTTTATTGATTCAACCGCAACAAAGGCATCGTTATAGGTATTTTCTTCCATGATGGAATCTACCTCAATCTGCTTTACAAGTCCCAAATCATAAGCTTTTACTGGATTTAAGCTGTACGTAAGGTTGTACACATTTCGGTGGGTGGCAGAATAGCGTAAAGTGCAAAGGGAATTGAGGTTTTGAATAGCAACAATACGTTTTTCCGTTTCCATATTCTGTGGCTCATCCACAATCACAATAGGTTTGGCTGCCTGTATGAATGCCAACGGTTTTTGCCCGTTCAGCTTATCATTGGGTTTGTTGATGATATTTTCGTCTTTAGCAAAAGAATCGATATTAATAACCAATACTTCAATATGGTTGTTAGTAGCAAAGCCCCGCAAAGTAGAAACCCTTGTGCTGTCATATACCTGAAAATTCACCGGTACATTGTCGTACAAATTCTGAAAATGCTCATGGGTGATTTCCAGGTTTTTAAGCACTCCTTCGCGGATGGCTACCGAAGGAACAACAATGACAAACTTTTTAAAACCGTACAACTTGTTGAGTTCGTAGATAGACCGCAGATAAACATAGGTTTTACCTGTTCCTGTTTCCATTTCCACGGAAAAGTGCATGCCATTTAGCTTGCCGTCAACAGTGATTTCGTTACGTTTTTGGATGTTTTGCAGATTCTTTAATATTTGATCTTCAGAAATAACCAAGCGATTACCGTAGCTGTATATATGGGCATAGGTGTCCAATTCCGATATTTCGGATTTTATTGAACTGTCTTCCAAAGGTTGCCCTTCAAACAAATCGGTGATGGATTTGATGGCTTCCTGTTGGTATTGCAGATTGGATTCAAACGTTAATTTCATCGGCTTAAATGGTTTTGAATTCAATGCCCGCATCTTTCATTTGCAAAACCGTATTGGTTTTGAGCTGATCGTTGCCCTTAAATAGTTTGTCCAAGGCAATTACTTTTAGTGGCTTTATAGCTATTAATTTTTCGATAATTTCCTTATTCGCCACTTCGAGCATCAAAACCAATTCACCTGCATTCACCAAGTAAAAACCATCATTCAACTCGATTTTACTATTCAGGTCTTTTCCACTTTTCAGTATAAGTTCAAACACCATATTTTCGATGGTGGCTGATTCGGAAACTGGATCCACAAAAAGCTTCATTTGTTCAGCAAGGGCATTCACATCTTTTCCTTCAATTTGCTGCCATTGCTTAAAGTTGCTGGCTTCAAGTTTTAGAATTTTAATTCCCAAATCCTGGTTTTGCAACTGTTCAATATCCTTTTCCAATTTATTTATCTTTTCGAGAGTATCTGTTGTCGGAATTTCTGATTTAAATTTTGCAAGTTCTGTCTGGATTTTCACGACTTCTGTTTCAATTTCTTTCTCCACCTTCTTTCCAGCTCTTCTTACTCTCTCTTTGGATATATCTGCTATAGTAATGAATCCAGCCCTTGTAGAATCTGTGTTTTCTTCACACATTTCAGGTAATTGAACACAAATAAACTTCCTATGTGATTTGTCCTCTTTATTTAATTCATATATGGCTTGTGCTGTAGTGCCACTGCCTGCAAAAAAGTCTAAAACCAAATCACCCGAATTAGTAGCAATGTCTGCAAGGAATGAAATAAGTTTTGGCGGTTTGGGTGCTGTGAAATAAGCTGCATCAAACAAATTTGTAAAATCTGTTTTTCCAGTGCGTGTTCTTCCAAATCGATCTTCTAATAAAAGACTGCGTGCAATACTTCCTTCTTTTTGATAGTTTTTTGTGTAAATATAACCCTCCTTGAAAACCAATTCATGAAATCTTTCCTTAACAGTTTCTTTCCCCCATCTCCAAGAAGCATTAGGTTCATTAGGGTTTTTATGTGCAGGTTTATAAATTTTCCCCACCGAATCAACTATTTCATAATCTAGGCTCTTAGAATATCTTATTGATTGCTTATCTAATCTATCAAGTGCATATTTCCCTTTATCATCTTCTAAATTATATGATGTAGTAACAGTTGCATTTTTATCAAGATTGAAATTCAGATAATCAGCATGTTTGGCATAGCATAAAATATATTCATGATCTACAGCAATAAATTTGCTATCATTGGCTCCACCGCTTTTGCTTTTCCAAATGAATTCACAAATAAAATTTTCCTCACCAAAAATTTCATTCATCAACAATCGGAGATTATGCACTTCGTTGTCGTCAATCGAGACAAAAAACACCCCATCCTGTCGGAGCAGGTTTTTTGCCAAATACAATCGAGGCATCATCATATTGAGCCAGTTGCTATGGTATTGTCCATTTTCCTTGCTGTTTTTGCGGAACATACCATCTTTGGTCATGTAGCCCTCTTCGTCCTTGTCGCCTACACGTCTTTGGTATTCGTCCTTGGTTTCAGAAAACTTGTCAGGATAAATAAATGAGTCGTTGCCTGTGTTGTAAGGGGGATCAATATATATCATCTTCACCTTACCGAAATAGCTTTTCTGCAGCACTTTCAGCACTTCAAGGTTTTCGCCCTCAATGAAAATATTTTCTGTTTCATCAAAATTTACTGATTCCTCTTTTGCGGGCACCAGGGTTTTTGAAGTAGGCGTCTGCAATACTTTAAAGGCATCGCTTTTCCCTGCCCAGTTCAGAACATAGCGCTCATTACTGAAGTTGATATCCTCTCCGAGAGTAGCTTTCAGCTTTTCCCAGTCAATTTTGCCTTCGGTGAATACTTCGGGAAGTATTTCATGAAGGGTTTTTATTTTTTCCGTTTCGGTTTTGAGACTATGTCCGTTCATATTATCGTTCATTTCAATTTATTTATCAGTTTACCAATACCGTTTATTTAGGTAGGTTATCAAACTTCTGTATTTATTGTCAAAAATAAGGGGTTTTAATAACTTTTGAGGTGTAATTACATTGTATTTTTCAGGTTCTTTAAGTTGTGACTTCCATGCTTCTTCAATTCCAGTTTGAATAAATACAGGAGCAGGAACCTGATAACGTAATGTCAGATTATTCTCAGGAATCACATCTATATGCAACCAATCGTCGGCATTTAATTCATTGGCTTTGTTTTTTGTCATTTGCCAAGCCAATAAGGTTTGCCGCATGATTTGATAAAACGGCTCGTAATAAAAATTGTCAATACTTACGGTCCTTTTAATTGGCGAATCTTTGTCATCAATCAGAGCATCATATCTGTTTTTTCTTGTAGCTCCGCTTGTGCCTTCCGACTTATCAGATTTTGAGTACAGTTCAGTGTATTTCCATTCAATTAGAACCAGAATTTTCTTACCATTCTTTAAAATTCCGGTCATCATTGCATCAACCGAAGTGCAATTTGCTCCTCGTGTTTGCTCTTTTCCTTCTGCAACCTCACCCAAATAACTGCGTTTGCTAACCACTTCAAAACCGATATAACCATTTTCAAAATCAGGGCAAACCTCTACAAAGTAAGGATTTAGATTTTGCAATACCTTTAAGGCAGAATCCTTGTCATTTCTCAGAAAGAATAAATGATTTACACAAGAAACCTGCGATGATAGAATATGACCAGATGGTTCTGTTGAACCCGGCCACCAAACTATTTTATTATCAGCAAAATATTTAATGGCTTCTTTTCGGATTTTTGTCCATAGGTTTTTCTCTGCTTGCTCTAAAACAAAAGGATACTTAACTTTTAGGTGCTCACCATTGCCGGGGTCTTTGAAGAATTCATCTCTGATTCTAAGGGCTTTTTCTCGTTCGGATTCTCTATAATTCATAATACTTTATTCCATCGAAGTTTCTTCTGTGTGTCGGCAAGATTGCACTCTTTGACAAAGCTTTGGTTTCAGCGTTGGCTTGTGGGGCTTTGGCAATGTGTGCAATGTGGGTGGGGTTTCCTTCTTTTTTGTGGGAGGGAAGAAAAAAACAAAATAAATTTCCATCAAATTTGCACTGTCCTGTCATAAAGCTAAATCCTTTCTTATTTTTAATTTTGTCAATATCGTATCTGTCTGGTCGGCTGTCTTTTTACACTTGTTGCCAACTCATTTATATATACGGTTAAGCTGTATATACACACCTATATTGGTATGTATTGTGCAACTTTAGCAATACGATAACCAAATTTAAACTTTTTCCTAAGAACAACAACGGATAAAGCTCTTTTTCAGAATTATATGTTTGCCGTAAGACTCATCAATTTAAAGCTAAAAGGAGAGAGAGGTCGGCTCTGTAGCTGCTGTGCTTAATGTAAACCTACTTTCTACCATCTACGACCGTTTGCTATAAGCTACCTTTTTATACGCTATTTCATGCAGCTCTATTGGGTAGTTCTTATAGCTTGCATTTATACTTATTTTTATCCAGCCAAGCAGCATATTATCATCCTTTTCAACCATAAACCCTATATACTTATTTGTTAAGTCATGCCAATTTCCAGTGAAATGGGTAACTTCGTCACCACCACAAAATTCCGAAGTATTACTAGTGCTCAACATGTGAATTCGTTGAGAAATCCAACTACCAGATGACCGAAGAGTATCACCCAATTCAAGAATTGCAGGAGTTTGTAATGTGTCGTTACAAAGAATTTTGCATTTGTCTGTTAAACAATCAATTCTCATATCCGACATATAAATACACGGGCTGTAACAATAGTATATGTAAAAATCAAAATCATTAACTGAATCTGAGTCTATATCCATTTGATAAAGAACACTATCACAACGTTGGGCTGGATATATTAAAGTATCGAACAATTCAGCGCTTGTCCCTGCATTACCAATAACTAATAAAGTATCGAGTTGACCATCTATATTTTTAGCAGAATTATCCTTCTCGCACGAGGCTAAAAATCCAGCACATACCATTATCGATAACATTAAATACCTCATATTGCGTATCTTTTAAAGGTTGTTTACAGTTCATTCCTCATCGTTCTTTTTCTTCAGCATCGGGTTATCAAGATTCTTGGCATTTAGCTTTGTTACAACCTTCTTCCCCGTAGTTTTTTCCAATTGCAAACGAGCAGCCTTTGCTACATTTCCGCCTTTGCGAGCGATCACTTTGTTTTCATGCAAAGTTTTGGGTTCCTTTTGCTTTGATATTTCAGTAGTAGATGCCTCGGCTAACATGTTCAATACCAATTCTAGGTTAGTCATATGGTCGCGAAGGTTTTCCTTTTTTAGCTCCTTAAAAACTTTGTACTTCTTGGTTGTGAAACCACTCCATGCATTAGTTATCTCATCCGTTAAGATTGCATACTCCTGTCCTTTCTTTACACCTCTGTTCTCCCACTCATCCGTAAGTTCCTTACGAATTTCAATACTTTTAAGTCGTTGGTTTATCCATTCTTTGCTATATCCCTTGCGCAAGTACGTTTCCATTAACCTGTCTATACCAATTTCAGGGTCCTCAATTTCATCGATTCGCTCTCTTCCAACCTGTGCCAACCACATTTTAAATGGCTCTGCTTTGGGGGATGGAATACTTTGAATCAAGCGAAAAAGTTGTTCTGTATCAGCAACATCTGTCAATCGCATTTTGCCATCAGCAGCTTGCATTTTCAAAGCGTGACAATTCGTCACGGTTTCGTTTCCTTCCTCTTTTAACCTCTGTTTTAATTTTCTCCAATATGCTTGTGGATCAACACTTTCAGATAATACCCCAACCACATCAACAATTGAAAAATACCATTTCTCCTGCTCATCGTCCCAGTGGGTGCGAATTTGCCTTTCGTTGAATAGTTTTATGGCAGTTTCTTTTGTCATTGAATAAGGATTAATAAGTAAAAGTAGGAAAAACTTTCAGGTTACAATAGCAATATTAACGCTAGCAAAGTTTTCAATTAAGCTGGCATTACCCATCATTAACCACAAGATACTCAAATTTAATACTCTTTCCCAGACTAGCAGTAAGACGGATTAATCTTTTTATGTTAAGGTGCAAGGAATGAATTGATTTGAAAATTATGAATCATCTTTATTCCACTCAGTTATTGCGGTGCATGGTTATTTACGGTGTTTTGAACAAACCTATGCGCGTGCACCGCGCTCCCTGTAAACCATAACCTTACTAAACTCCAATCCAGTGCGGTTATCCAGGCTTACAACCTGTGCGGTTGCACTCCCTGAGCCCAGAAATAGGCATAACCCCGCCAAAAACCATATTCTACTCATTGCACCCAGTTTTAACTTAAATGGAAAGACGTATGGTAAATGCTTTCCATTTTCCATTCACTCTCAACAATTCACCAACTTTGTATGGGATAGTATCGTTGCTGGTGCCAAAAACCAGCTTACCCCACACCTCCTCGAACAAAACATCCTGACATTTGCATTGTGGCTCGTTTAAAGGTTCAGGAGATAAAGTTCTTTCAAAACCCACAAAATGTAGGCTGTCCAAGCTGCCATGCTCCTTTTCAAGGCGGATAGCAAAATCATAAAACTCCCGTGTTACCAATTGTATTGAGCTGTCAATTGCATGCGGATACTCCTTCAGCATTATAGGAAACCCTCGATATACACAACCCTTTTTCCGCATATACTCTGCCGTACTCTCGTCGGGAAGAATGGTTGCTACAAATTTCTCAATTTTAGCCTTGTCCTTCGATTTAATGGCGGTGATGCTTGCTTGATACAGCTCCTCTATGGTGTTGTAACCACGCGGCGATGTGCACCCTACCAATGCCATCAATGTGGTTCCAAGTATTGCTTGGGTTAATCGCTTGTTTACTTTCATTGCAGCTAGTTGAGGTTTGCTACTTTATTGTGCGGCTCTCAGGATTGTTGATGGTTAACGGTTTGTATAAGAATAGTAGCCGTTTGCGGGTTTCATCCCTGTCGAGTTGCACAAAAGTTGGAGCGGGCTGCAACACTTGATTTTACTACTGAACCGGCTATTATTTTTATACATGGTTAGCGGTAGGTTTTAATTCCTTTTTATCGATTCAATTTCTTTATTTTCAAAGCTGTCTAATTTATAATCAGCTATTTCACAATTAATATCCTGATTTCCGTTAGTATAAGCAATAACAGTCATACCGGCATTTTTTGCAGCCAACATACCTGTATAAGAATCTTCGATTACTATGCAATTTTCAGGTTTGGTCTCCAATCTTTCTGCTGCTTTATAATAAATTGCAGGGTCGGGCTTTCCTTTTTCTTCAAACTCGGCAGATATTATGGTATCGAATAGATGTAATATATCTAATTTATTTAAAACTACAGGAATAATCCTATTTGGTGAATTTGTCGCTAATCCAATTTTATAATTATTTGTTTTAAGTTTTTCAATAAATAATTTAACACCATTTATTTGGCAATTTCCAGTTTCAATGAGTTCAATAACTCGCGAGATAACCATCTGCTCTACAACACTTAAGTCTTTGTTTTTCCAAGGATATTTACGATACCAAAAATTAGTAACTTCAGAAGTTGTCATAGATTTAGTCTTTTCAGAATCTTCATTAGTTATTTTTACTCCTAAGGAAGAAAACACTTCATATTCTGCTTGTTTCCAATATTCTTCTGAGTCAATTATGACTCCATCCATATCAAATATAATTGCTTTCTTATTTTTCATATTTATTGTGTGCACATCTCTGTTTAACTTACCGCTAACGAGTGTATAAACACAGCTATAGCTGTTATTTCTGCCTTAGACAAACCCTCCTTATTTTGAAATTATCGCGTCGTTATGCGCGGTAAAAGGGAGTTCCACGGCTGGTTTATGCTATTCCGGCTATCCGTTCGTGTATCAAACTTACAAAAAAATGGAATAGTCCAGCTCTCCAAAAATCTTTTTATTTAACCAAAGCTCCCATAAGTAAGCTACTTAGCAATGGCGTAGTGTTTATTCCCTCCACAGGTGGAATAAACACCACTCCTAATCCCATCTCGATGCTTTGGAATTTGGTTACCCAAGGGAAGCGCCGTTCCATAGGTATGGGAAGAGTTAGGGCAAGGAAAGGCTGGTTAAGCAGTATCAGGAATACCGTTTAGTACGTAAGCTACAAAAAGGAATACTGTATCTTCATGTAAACTTAAAGTAGTTTTTAGTTAAAAACCTGTCAAGCTATTGTAGGAAGATACAGTTTGTACGAAGATTCTGTCCCTCCTTACGCAAGGTTTACCCCTTCTTAGCGATGGTTTACCCCTTCTTAGCGATGGTTTACCCCTTCTTAGCAAGTTTTACCCTCCCTAGTAAAGGGGTTCAGCGGGTTGCTAAAAATTGCCCCCTCCATAAATTACTACAAGCAGCAGGTAATACCCAATGCCTTGAAAGAGATACTGCCACCTCGCCTAGCAAACGCCGCCAACCAGCAAAAGGAAGATTTGTGGGAGGTACGCAATTGTGCAGATAATGAGGTAATCCGTTAAAGCAAATATTGAATTCAGGAACAAGAATAATGCTTAATCCTTCAAACAGCGAACAGAGAGTCCCGTAATGTAAGTTGAGGATGCCCTAAATATGCTGCTAGAATTATACGCCAAATACCGGTCGTAAGCAGCATTTACAATAAAAACATAATCGGTAGAACTCCACCATCCACAGTAAAGCCCAGCAGTATGAAAACCATCTTGAACACGATACCCTGAAGGGAGTGCCGTAAAGCCCGTTGCATTTCGTTTATTTGGATAGTCTGTATTACCAACCATGCCATCACCGTAATAGGGCATCCAATTGGTTGCAGAAGCAAGTGCTTTGGCGCAGTTGTTATCAGTTAATAAGCTATCATAGTTATAACCATTGGCAATAAGGTAATTTTCTAATGTGGCCCATTCTGCATCGGAGGGTATATGCCATCCTTGGGGACACAGCTTACCTGTTTTAACGGCATACCCATTGTATAGGAGCCCAAAGGCTTTTATGGTGTCGGTATTGGTTGTATTGTTGAAGGAACAGCTTGCGGCAGTTTCCAACGATGCCCATTCCCTATTGCTTGTAACTAAAGGTATTTTTGTACCATCGTTAAAATGAGTGGTTCTAAGGTTCTCTACCATCCATGTTTGAGAACCAATGGTTATGGTGTGATATACATTGCCATCGTAATCCAAAACACAATTTGGATCATTCTTATTTTTACTGCAGCCATTACCAAGTAGTAATGGTAAAACAACTAATATACAAGGAATAACAAATATCCTCTTTTTTAACTTCCCCACGGTATTACATCTAAACTAAATGCGTTCATTTAATTGAGTGTTGTTACTGAGAAACCAAATGAAAGGTAATTCCATTTTAATAATATGTCGTAAATAAATTTATGGCAATACAAAATTAATAATGTTTCCCATAGTAGCAAATGCGACAAAAAAATAGTTCTTCAAGTTATGTTCAAATATTACAATTATTTTTTTTAGATGATTTTGGGCTAAGGATATTTTGCCCCTACAATTGTTTAAAATTCTTCCTTGATAAAATATTAATTTGCCAAGGCAGTATGTGCGGTTTGCTGGTGTATTGGAAGATGCACGTTCGGGTGTCTCTACATTCTGTTCAATTCTCTGAATTCTTTAACCCCGCGTTGCGGGATCTTCGCTTCGCTGCAACTTCTTTTCTTCTTCCAATCTCCCTTTTGTGGTTCCGGTGCAGGGGTGGTAGGGTTATTTTTACACCCTATTACCGTGCACCGCTGGCGCTTGGCAACCTCCCTAACCCATGGCTAAAGCCATGGGCTACAATCATACAACCCCTCCGGGGTTGGGTATAGGTATAAGAAATTCTTTTAATTCTTTTAATTCTTCCTCTATTCCCCCGTTGCGGGATCTTCGCTTCGCTGCGACTTCTTCTAACTTCTTCTAACTTCCTCCCATTCCTATAACTTCCGCATAACTCCCGTTTAACGTCCGCTTAACTTCCGTATATCTCTCTTATCTTTGCTCCCATGAATACCTCGTGCGACATATTGCTGGTTACCCCACCGCTGCTACAGCTGAACACCCCCTACCCGGCCACGGCCTACCTTAAGGCTTTTCTGACTGCAGAGGGGTTCAACGTTGGGCAGGTCGACCTAAGCATTGAGACCTTCAATGCGCTGCTGTCGGAAACCTCCATGAGGAGAATTTTCGACATGGCCAATAACAGCCTGCTTCAAAAAAATAGCAACCTCAACCATATTTATCAGAACCGGGAGAGCTACCTGAACCTGCTTCCGTCGGTGCTGCAATTCCTACAAGGGAAACACCCGGAGCTGGCGCACCGCATAGCCTCACGACAACTACTACCCGAAGCCGAACGCTTTAGAGCCATTGCCGATATGGATTGGGCCTTTGGTACCCTTGGTGTGCAAGAGAAGGCTAGCCACATTGCCACCCTCTTTCTGGAAGATGTTTGCACCTTTATCCGCGAAACGGCAAGTCCACACTTTGAGCCTATTCGCTACGCCGAAAAGTTAGCAACCTACGCGCCTACCTTCGACAAGCTACAGGAGGAGATTGATAGACCTGCCGATCCGGTGATGGAGGCAATGGAGCAGCTGCTACGCAACCAAATGATAACGCAACAGCCGAAGATCGTAGGATTTACCGTCCCATTCCCAGGCAACCTTGTAGCTGCACTTCGTGGCTGTAGACTCATCAAGAAGGAGTTTTCCAACACCATAACCGTGCTAGGTGGCGGCTTTCCAACCACCGAGCTGCGCAGCCTCACCGACACCCGCATTTTTGCCTATGCCAATTACGTGGTGCTCGACGATGGGCTAAGTGCCATTAGAGCTATTGCACAGAGGCATATTAGCCACAAGGAAACCGCAAAACCCACCTCCACCTGGTATTTAGAAAATAACAAGCTGCAATTCTCGCCGGAGAATAAGGATGATGCAGTGAAGTTTGCCGAGCTTCCCTGCCCCGATTTTACCGACCTGCCGCACCACCTCTACCTAGGACTGCTGGACATGCCCAACCCCATGCACCAGCTATGGAGCAACGGTCGCTGGAACAAGCTGATGATGGCGCATGGCTGCTACTGGGCGGGCTGCACCTTTTGCGACACCACGCTACCCTATATTCAGCAATTTGAGCCACTCAAAGCCGTAGCCATTGCCAACCACATGGAGCAGGTGGCAGCACAAACCGGCAGCTGGGGCTTTCACTTTGTGGACGAGGCCGCCCCTCCACGGTTACTAAAAGAACTATCGCTGGAGATTATCCGCCGTAAACTGCCTGTAACCTGGTGGACAAACATTCGATTTGAAAAAACCTTTACGCCAGACCTCTGTAGGCTAATGGCCGCCGCCGGATGCATTGCCGTATCGGGAGGCATTGAGGTGGCCTCCGACCGTATTCTACAGCTCATCAACAAAGGCGTCTCTGTGGACCAAGCTACAATTGTTACGCGGAACTTCAGCAAAGCCGGCATCATGACCCACGCCTACCTGATGTACGGATTCCCCACCGAAACGCTGCAGGAGACCATCGACTCGCTGGAGGTGGTGCGGCAACTTTTTGAGGGAGGAAACCTACAATCGGCATTTTGGCACCGCTTTGCCATGACAGAGCATAGCCCAGTGGGTAAAAATCCAGAGAATTTTGGTGCCAAACGCGTGGCCTCCACTCAATGGCCATTTGCCAACAACGAAGTGCCCTTTACTGCCACATTTGACCATAACCTCCAGATGGTAGGTGAAGGTCTTCGCGTTGCCACCTACAACTACATGCAAGGGCTGGGCTTCGACCTACCTCTGCACAAGTGGTTCAGCGGAAAAATACCTCAACCAACACACCTGAAAAGTAGAATTAAGCAGCACAACCAAACCCCAGTTATCGACCTGCCAAATGAACATTCCAAGGTGATTTGGCTTGGTGGAGTTGCTCAAATAAGTTCAAAAGGAGAAGTAGAAATTGCCGGAACGAAAAATAGCCATTCTCTCCACTGCAACCCTAATCAGGCTCAATGGTTAGTAAGCACCATTACAGCAATCACCACCAAACCCGGCACTAGCTATGCCGATCTAAAGGAATCGTTCCAAAACGAAACTGGCGAACCGCTGGAACTCTTTCTGTTTGGGAAGCAGGGAACAGTGCTAAGAAAAGCAGGCCTGCTAATAGTGTAGCCAATGTGCCAATGTGCCAATGTGCCAATGTGCCAATGCGGCAATGTGCCAATGCGGCAATGTGCCAATGCGGCAATGCGGCAATGTGCCAATGCGGCAATGTGCCAATATGCCAATGCGGCAATGTGCCAATGTGCCAATGTGCCAATGCGGCAATGTGCCAATTAATCAATTAGACAATTTGGGAATTTGTGAATTTGAAGATGTGAAAATTTGAGAATTCATCATTAATATTGAAGGACAACATTATCAATGCATAATGGAGTTACTCTCCGTATGATATGGTTATATATCCCAGCAGCCTTCTTTACTTCGCCTGAAATATTCCTTACCTTTGAAAAAAGAAAAAGAGGGAAAAATGGACATTCAAGCAAGAAAACTACACCTTATCCAAGAAGTCCTTCGAGTTGCTGACGAGGAGTTGATCGCTAAACTTGAAAAGTTACTTCGAATTGAAAGAAAAAAGAGACTTGACAAGGAGTTGGCTCCTATGACCTTGAAAGAATTTAATGAAATCGTTGATAATTCTGAAGACGATTTTAAAAATGGAAAGGTTATAGAGGCACATAATCTGCTTAATCAGATTGATTCATGGAAGTAAAGGTTTTGTGGTCAGACTCCTCCCTTCTACAACTCCAAGAAATATATGATTACTATTGTTTTAGGGCCAGTGTCACTGTGGCTAAGAAAATAGTAAAAGCATTAGTCGTAAAATCAATTCTATTAGAGTCCAACTAAGGGCGAAGAAAATTTTCATGGCTATTGGATCTTGTCGTAAAATCAATTCTATTAGAGTCCAACCCATTAATTGGCACAAAAGAACTCTTGCTGACCGGAAGACCTTTCGATTATCGTTTTGTCGTTGAAGGCAATTACAAAATCATTTATCGTGTTAACGAAAATATTGTTAGGATAGTGTCGGTATTTGATTGTCGGCAGAATCCACGGGAAATTGAAAAAATAGAGGAATAACGTCAATTGATAAATGTGGCAATTAGCCAATTTGAAAATCACTACTGTCCGGGGAAAAAACTTAATTTTTCCTGTATTGCATAAAATTGTTAAACCTCTACGAGGTATGTAAAAAACAGGGGTTACTTTCTCTACAAAACTAAATCTCCTACGGAGAATTTTCCGCGTAGCGGATAAAGTATTGTAAAACAGCATACCAATATTTGATGCAAGTTCCCTATAGGGGATCAACAAATGGTTACCGGACAACAGTGATTTGAAAATTTGAAAATTCATCGCAGAACAACAACATCCTTGGAGGATAAATCCTACTCCCCTAATTCCCTAATCCCCCTATCAACCTAATCCCCTAAAAAAAACCCCGGCAGGCATTGGTTGTTTTTTGTAAGCTGCGAAAAAGGACTTTAGCGTCTAATTCGAAAACAACCGTTGCGCCACCGGGGCTATACTTTAAAACAAATATCTATTTAAAAAGAACCTCCATCTCTACCCTTCTATTTTTCATTCGTCCCTCGGCCGTAGCGTTGGAAGCAACAGGTTTGTCGGGACCATACCATGCGGTTACTATGCGCGATCCTTCAACACCCTGAGCTGTCAAATACTTCTTTACGGCTAGTGTTCTGTTACGCGAGAGGAAAATATTCATCGTTCTGTTACCCTGATTATCAGTATAACCCGTAAGCTTCAACATCCACTCCGGCTTTTGCTTGAGCAGACCAGCCAGCTGGTTTAGCGATGAGTAGGATTCAGCCAAAATAACATCCTTTCCCGACTGAAACTGAAGATCGGAGAATGCGGTATTCAACACGGCTTGCTCCTCCTTTTTTATTTCCGGGCAACCATGGTTCTCAATAGTTCCAGGGGTCAACGGACACTTGTCCTCCTTATCGATAATACCATCACCGTCGGAGTCGTTGTAGGGACAGCCCCTGTTTTCTATCGGTCCTGCGGCATTGGGACAGGCATCCTCCGAATCCTTAATACCATCACCGTCGGAATCGGCGTATGGACAGCCCTTATTTTCAATGGTTCCCGGTTGCGTTGGGCAGAGATCCTCATTGTCGTAAAGGCCGTCACCATCGGAATCGGGACAACCATTATGAAGAGAACTACCGGTAGAATCGGGGCAAGCATCGTCGATATCTGGCACACCATCGTGATCTCTATCGGGGCAACCATGAAGTGCTACGCTTCCCGAATCGTTGGGACAGCGATCTAAATTGTCGGGAATGGAATCGTTATCGGTATCGGGGCAACCCTCGAATAAGGCCAAACCCGGCTTATCGGGACATTTATCGTTTACATCGGGAATACCATCACCATCGCGATCGGGACAGCCCTTAAGAGCTACACTACCAGAATCGTTGGGGCAAAGATCATCCTTATCGGGAATACCATCCTTATCGGTATCGGGGCAACCCTTAAACTCAGCCAGTCCTGGTTGGTCGGGACACTCATCAACTTGGTCATACACGCCATCACCATCACGATCGGGACAGCCATGATTGGCAACCGTTCCCGGAACAGTAGGACAAACATCGTCCTTATCGGGAATGCCGTCACCATCGGAATCGGGACAACCATTAAACTGAGCAAGTCCTGGAATAAGTGGACAATCATCCTTTTTATCTGGAATCCCATCCTTGTCGGCATCCTTCGGTTTACGCCCAAAGGTGAATACCATACCGGCATGGATGTGAGCATTGGTTGCCGACTTGTAGTTTGGAAAAGCAAGAATATTATCGGTAGCAGCATATAGCTGCATTGCTCCTAAATTAAGAGAAATGCCAAGACCAACATTGTTATATGTCTTGTTCATAATACTATACGATGCTGAAAGGCCTACCATACGTCCCAGCTGTGAGTAGTAGGACAGCGACACTGATGGAAGCATCTTCTTATTGTAAAACTGGCTGTAGAATAGCAAGCCAACGGTGTTTTTGTCGTTAATATTATAGTCGCCACCAAGGTATAGCTTCATCGGCAAATAGGATTTATAGGCTTGCCCATAAACCGAATCCACATTAAATTGGTCCTTTAGGGAGTCTATTACCGCAGAAAAAACATCTCCAGAATTTGATCCATGATTGATAAAATTGTTGATATCGACCCCATTAAAGTTAACCGTTTCACCTGGTTTTTGACTAACCAAAGTCAGCAGCTGCTTTTTCCAGTTTATATAGCCAAGGTCGATTAGTGAAGCCGAAAAGGAAAATTGAGGATTTAGCTTGTAGGAAGCACCTAGGTCGATACCAAATCCCAAATTACCTGGAAAAATAAGATCACTTGCACTTTGATTGCTAAGGCTATCAATACCAGAGGTGTGGATTAGCAAGTCCGACTTCATCTGAAGATCGAAGCTGTTGGCATCGGTAAAGAGGCTTGCCTTACCCCTCTCTGTATAAACGTTAAATCGGCCATTGAGCACCTTCACTCGCATACCAACGGTCAGCTTCTCGTCAACATCCTGAGCCAAACCGAAAGAAAACTCATCAAATACCATGGCGTCAAAGCGGGTATCGAAATTCAGAGTTTGACCTAATCCAACCGCTCCGTTTCCTTTCCAAATAAAGTTGAAAAGATCTTTGGAATACATGAATCGGGAAATAGATCGCTCCCTGAAAGCAAAGGAGAGGTAGTAGCTATCGGCAACCCTAAATCCAAATGAAAGAATATCTATATCCAGATTGGTAAAGAGATAGTTGCTTGCGCCTAACTTGCCAAGCAGCTTATCAAAATCCAACTTCAACGAATCGCCATCATGGGTTATGAGATTGTTGTAGCTAAACGCATTGGATGCGTTAAAGTAAATTGAAGATACAAATGGATATCCAACAAAGGAACGAGCCTCTGGAACCAATGCAGGGTTTTGATACATCCTACTTGGAACTAATCGCATGTGGTAAAGTGTAAAGTCTTGCTGAGCCTTTGCACCGTAGGAAATCACTAAGAACGCAACTCCCAAAATCGCAATTTGAAGAATCTTTTTCATGGTTATTCTGATTTTGGGTTAAGGCTTAACATTAAGCTGCGCCTGAACAGCCAACTTCACCTGTAGGCGATAATTACTATATATCTTCACATTCTGGCTAGTCGAATTGGAGGTATTCATTACCGCCTTGACCAATATTTTTTCGGCACCAACAATCTTATTAATTCGGGCCTTATCGTAGTTAAAAGTGCTGATCTTTTCCGTTGCCTTTGTTACTGCACCAGTAGTAAGATTTACATCACCTGCCTGAACGATTACGGTATTATCGGTAACCAGTGAATCGAGAACATGGTAGCTATCATCGGTGAAAAAAATCTGCATCTTAGCATCCATAGGAAACTCATTAATGATATCGGAACGGATAAGCAGCTGTTGAACTTGATCAATATTATCCACTGTAAAGTCGAACGTATCCTGAACGGCAAAGTTGGCCACCTTACCATAGAGAGGTAGACCAAACTCCACATCGATATTGAAGCGGCTCGAATCACGTAAAAAATTCTCAGAAACCGCACCGTTGGGATTTGTCATAGCATTGAACATGTATTCGATGGTTCCTGGCTTTAGTAGGTTAATAAAGGTCGAAATTGCCCCACCCGTGGCAGTGTTATCCACTCTTAGCGTTGTCACCATGTTTTGGTTTATATCGTTATATGCCGGTGAAGTAATGGCAATGGGATTGGGAATACCCGAATTGCCAGCCAAGTCCAACGATTGTCCAGAGGATGAACTTGTTCCTTTTAACTCACCAATGCCAAGTCGAATGGGTAGACCTAAAGAGTTGGTAAAGGTGAAGTTGAAATATGGATTCACCAAGTCGAATTCTCCCGTTGAAAAAGCATTGTTGAAAAGGTTAATATACTCTTTCTGGGTGCCGCTAAAAAGATAAAAGCGTCCAAAATAGCCGGAAGCAACCTTCACATTGCCGGAGCTTTGAACAAATGAAAAGGAGATGTTATCCCCGGCATGAATATTTTGATCACTGTTCAACGCTAAGGTAGCATTTAGCCTTATGGTGCTTGGCTTTCCAGAAACCTTGGTTAAGTTGAAGGTGTAACCGCTCAAATCAACCACCGAAGTTCCACTGGCAATGGGGTTTATACCTCCTTGAAGCGAGGTGCCGCCCTTTTTTGCATCGGCCATAGAGAAAGTGAAGGAGCCACTGTTGGTAAAGGGAGCGCTTACACTTATATTCATACTTCCTAAGGTATAGGTAAGCGAATCAATTCTAATGGTATCGGCAGGTGTGAGGGTAATGTCCTGCTGAAAAGAAATAGAAATAGGACTACTTTGAAGCGTATTAGCCTCAAGAGTAGTAAAGGTATGGCTCAATACAAAACTTTGCTGCGGGATCGCAAACGACTCCATTGGGCGAACGGAAAACAATCGATCTTTGTAAACCAAAGTAACAAAATTGTTATTATCCACCACAAAGTTGGAGGAATCACCGGTTTGCTTTATAATGTCCATGATGGTCAAGTTGGAGGAGACTAGCGGTACTGCAAGGTTTGGATTCCACTCAATATCCTCCATTTTGCTAAAATCAAAGTCTTCGCTTTTGATGCAGCCAGAGAGTGGAATCAGCAGCAAAATTAGGGCAGAAGCGAAGTTTGCAACATTAATTCGGTTCATAGTATATTTGGGTTTGGGTATTTCAAAAGTAAACATTTTTAGATACGCTAGATCATCAAATTACTGAATGGTGCAGATTTATGAACTATATTTGGTGAATACCTAAAACTTGTGAACGATGAAAATTATTAAATGGTTACTTTTTGGAATTTTAGGACTTGCCGTATTAATGTTGGTAGTAGCCCTCTTTTTACCTTCCAACAAGCACCTCGAAGGTAAGATCGTTATCAAGGCACCCACGCGGGTTATCTATCCGCAAATAGCAAATCTCCGAAATTGGGAGAAATGGTCACCGTTCCAGGCTACCGACTCGGCCATGGTGTCGAACTACAACAGGCCGGAGATGGGTAAAGGTGCTCACACCAGCTGGACAAGCAAGATCAATGGCAATGGTAGCATGACCATTGTGGAGGTGGTTCCCGATGCAATGGTAAACACCAAGCTGATTTTTGCCGATAGCAGCGAAGCCATGAGCGACTGGATACTGAAGCCCTTGGTTGATGGCACAGAAGTTACCTGGACTACAGACCTTCCACATCTCTCCTACCCCATGGGTCGCCTTATGGGACTTTTAATGGAAGGAATGATGAGACCCATGTTCGACAAGGGACTTGCTAACCTTAAAACGCTATGCGAATCGCTACCTACCCACGCCAAAACCAGCGAAGTTACTCAAGTTACCATGCCCAAACGAATTGCCATCTTCATTGCCGATTCTGCACTCTCTGCCGATATGGGAAAGAAAATGAGCGAGCTGTACGGACAGCTTCAAATGTTCATGAAAAAGAATAATCTTCAGATTACAGGAGCACCTTTTGGCAAATATCCAGGATGGAACCCTGAGGGAATAAATCACTTTACCGTTGGCATACCGGTGAGCAATATGGTAAAACCCATTGGTAACATTATGGTTGATAGCATTCCGTCGATGGAGGCACTAATGGTTTCGCACTTTGGCCCCTATGAGACCACTGGCGATGCCCATGAAAAGATTGGCGCTTACGCCGAAATGAAGGACATTGAATTCAACGGACCCGCGTGGGAAGAGTACGTTACCGACCCCATGACCGAGCGTGACACCATGAAGTGGGAAACAAAAATTTACTATCCAATCAAGAAATAATTGCCCTTTGGCAATACGAAAAAATCTCAACTAATGCTGTTGGGATTTTTTTGTTACTTTTTCCAATTAAGTTCGATCATCATAAGGGTAGCAACCTTTACCCCTCCAACCTCCGCAGGCTGCCATTTAGGTGAAGCATAAAGCAACTTATGAGCCTCACGAGAAAAGGCAGGGTTGGTGCTTCTCACAATAAAGACCTCCCTTACCACTCCATCGCTGCCAATGGTAAAACGCACCACCACCTTACCGGGAATGGGCTTCTTACTCAACTCTGCAGGATAAACCAGCTTACTCTGAATATAATCTTCGAACGATTGACCGTTATTAAAAAAAACCGGGCGGGTAGCACTGCCTTTAGCTACCGACTTATCCAGCTCCTTACTGGAGATGTAACGCCTCTCAGGCTTGGTTTGAAGCGCAGTAATTCCATTGGTCACCGTCATATCCCGGCTACCCTTTTTTACAAAAACATAGCGTGCACCCACAAACAAAAGGGCAACAATAACCACAATTGCTAACGCCACAGAGATAGATCGAACCATAAGCCTAAACCCACCGCCCCTTGATTCGGCCAGAAAGTCGAGCGGACGAAGATGCGATAGCTTTTGTCGAACCTTACGCAACTCTGCATCGAAGTTTACATCGGTTGCATGAGGCGCTAGCCCAGTGATGGCAGCCTTGCAAAGTTCGCAACCAGCCAAATGCTCCCTTACCAGAGCTTGCTCTTGCTCGTTCATCTCACCCTGTAGGTAGCGAGTAAGACCATCCTCCGATATACATCCCGAAGGAGAAAATATGGATGAGCTATTCTTGGTCATCATCTTCGAGAATTATTTTCAAATTTCTTTTCCCATTCTGAACGTAACTTTTCACCTGTCCAAAGGTGTATCCGGTAGATTCGCAAATCTCTTGGTATGTCTTGCCTTGCAGGTAGAGCATATTCAGACAGATGTTCTGCTCCAGGCTAAGCATGTCGAGACCTGCAACTACCTGATCAAGCATCCGCTCCTTTTCCAATGGATCGGCCGTAGCCTCTTCAACGGTCAACCCCTCAACGGAAGCAAAGTTCACCTCATCGCTATCAAGGCTAATGGTTTTATGCTTTGTTTTTCGAAAATAGAGATAACACTCGTTGCGCGCTACCACCAGCAACCACGACTTTAAATTTCGTACCCCACTGCCAGCCACCGATTTTAGCAACTTTTCAAAAACAGTAATTACCAAATCACGAGCAATTTCGCCATCACGTACTATGCTCATGCACAAACCGTAAACCAAGTGGGAGTATCGATTAAAAATCTCCTCCATGGCAGCCTCAATCGCCTCCTCCACAAATAATCGCAAGAGCTCATCGTCGGGCAAGGTCGAAAAATCGACATCCCCTTCAACCAAATTCCTTTTACTGCGAAGCTTCAGAAACAAAACTCTTCTCGTTTTAGATGATTGGAAAATACGCTCTTTTCGTCAAACAGACAACACGCCACGGCAGATTTTTCATTTTATGCTCAACTATTTGAATATGAAACAATTTGAAATCAGGAGCCAGTTGACCGAAGATGTGCCTATAGCTAACCTATTGCCTTCTCTTCAGAAAAAAATCCATCATGCGTTATGGAATTGTCACACATCTAGCATCTTTTATGTAAGAAACGAGCAATTGTTTAACCCTAAAACTAAACGCTATGCTACCGAAAAAAACGAACAGAGCCAACCTTGAAAACAAGAAAACGCTCTTCTTTGAAATTGGTTTAATGATTACCCTCGCTGCAGCACTCGCAGGATTTGAGTGGAGTTCGAACTCAAGCTACAGCCCAATTTCCCAAACCGGCAATATTCAAGACCCTACCGATATGATTGAAATTCCTATTACGAAGCAGAAAGAGATTAAAAGACCTCCTGCCCCACCAAGAGTAGTTGAGATACTGAACATCACAAAAAACAGCACCCCAGTGATTGATAACGACCCAATAAACTGGGGTGGTGAAGACGATCCAAATACTCCTTCGCTATTTACCAGCTATGAAGCGGCAGATGAGAAGTTGGTAAACGACTCCATCGTTTATATTCCCTCAGAGTTCCCAACCTTTATGGGTGGCGGCACCGAAAAGTTTGTGAGCTGGGTAATGCAGCGTATCCACTATCCTCAAATTGCACAGGAAACGGATATCCAAGGAACCGTTTACATTAGCTTTGTGGTGAACAAAGTTGGTAAAGTAGATAAAATAAAGGTAGTTAGAGGCGTTGATGCCCTCCTCGACAATGGAGCAGTTAGGGTAATCACCAGCTCACCCAGATGGACCCCAGGCAAGCAGGGCGTTAGGACAGTAAATGTGGGATTCACCATTCCTGTCACCTATAAGTTAACCAACTAGCTCAAACAAACAGAAGGCCGTGGGCATAATGCTCACGGCTTTTTTAGTTAATTTCGTGTCACAAAATAGAATATGAATTCTCCTGACTATTCGCTCTTACCTCTGATGTGAGCCATCACATAGCGAAGTTCAGCGTAGCTGGCCCTGTCGCCAAAGTGCTCCTTGGCCGCCGAAATGGTCTCCATGCCGTTGGAATAAAAATAGCGAGCAATTTCATCCACCTTAGGAGATTCCATAAACTTTAAAATGCTGAGTTCACCTGCTTGGATAAGCCTAGCAAAATGCCCCTCGATGGTGGTTTTAGACATTCCTCGCAGCGCTGCAATCTCCTCAACCGACATACCATCCACGAAAAGTTTAAGTGTAGTAAGATAGGTCTCCCCCTTTTGCTTGGGAGCGGTTGGTTCCTTTTGCTTCTTAGTCCTTGGAACTTGCTCGAGTTCTGAATCCAAACGCGGGGCGGTGGCAGCAATACCAACCTCTGCGCAATAATCACAAATAATATCAAGGATATCCACACCAAACTGCGTAACCTTCTTCGCTCCCATTCCCTTCACCAGCTTAAGTTCGGCAGTAGTTTGAGGCAATGTGCTCACAAGAGCCGCCAGCGTTTTGAGCGGAAGTACCATGTACTCGGGACAATCGAATTCCACCGCTTTAGCATCACGCCAATCACGCAGCGTCAAGTAAAGTTTGGGGTGCTTTCCCTCTCCCTTGGATACTCCCAACCTCTTCATTCTAGTAGTAGATTTCTCGATGGATGCCTTGGCTCGTGCCAAGAGGTATTTTGCCACGTTAAATCCCTCCTTGCAGGCCGCTAATCCACCCTGCTTCTGCTCTATTTCCCGCTCCAGCAAAGCATACGAATCCGTTATAGATTTTCGAACCACCTTGTTGTCGCTCTCCAACGATAATTTTGCAATACCGGTAACCAGTATCGTAGCAATCCTCTCGGCAAAGTAGGATGAAGCCTTCACAACCCGCTCGTGCAACATCGCACTCTCCTGCAAACTGCCGGGCATGTTAAACAGATGAAACAACTGTCCTTTAAACTTTTCGGCCACATTGATCACATTCTCCTTTACCTGTAAAGCGATAACCCTCAGGGCATCGGCCAATCCGGGTGGAAGACTTTCGGCGTGCTGGTCCGCAATCTTAATGAGATAGAAGAGCCTACCGTTCAGCAACGAAAAGTTGAAGAGGTCGAGCAGTAGCGACTCCTCATACTCCCGCTTCGACCTATCGAGGGAGCTCCGCGTTGGTGGGTTCTGCTCAATTTCACGCGAAATGGCATCCACTGAAACGTCGCTCTTGATGCACTGATCCGAAATAGGGGAGCTGAGAACCATCCCCTCCAGCGTTTTGCAGCGGCTAAGTGCCACATACACCTGTCCATGGGCAAAGGCAGCCTTTGCATCAATCACCGCACGCTCAAAGGTCAAGCCCTGGCTCTTGTGAATGGTGATGGCCCATGCCAGCTTCAGCGGATACTGCACAAATTTCCCCACCGCTGTTTCCACAATCTCTTTTGTGGCATCATCGATGGAGTATTTATAGTTATTCCACTCCAACCGTCCAACCGGTATCTCCGACATATCGTCGGGGCACTTCACGTAGGCAATATCGTTGTCAATGTCGGCTATTACGCCAATCTTTCCATTGTAGAAAAGCTTTTCAGCAGAGGTATCGTTCTTTACAAACATCACCTGCGCACCCACCTTTAGCTGAAGGTCGTGGTCGGTTGGGTAGGAATACTCCGGGAACTCGCCCTCCACCTCCGCCGCAAAGGAGTGCAACTTTCCCTTGAGCATGCTAAGCCTACGCTGGTTCAACTCCTGCGATTGATAGTTGTGGGTGGTGAGGGTAATGTAGCCCTCGTGCTCCTCCTTGTTGAAGTTGGGGTCGTAGCGCCTGTTGAGCACCTCCAGCCCATGGGCATCGAGCCTATTCTCGCGCACCTGGTTGAGTATACTTATGAAGTGACCATCGCTTTGGCGAAACACCTCCTTTAGTTCAATGGAGACGTAGCCCGCATCACGGAGTGCTCTGCTGCCAAAGAAAAATGGGGTATCGTAGTAGTCCCTCAATAGATTCCAATCATCATCCTTAACCACCGGAGCCAGCTGCTGCAGGTCGCCAATCATGAGCAGCTGAACGCCGCCAAATGGACGATTTCGATCACGATACTTGCGTAAAACCTCGTCTACCCCATCGAGCAGGTCGGCCCGCACCATGCTAATTTCGTCTATTACCAGCAGGTCGATGCTCTTGATAATATTCACCTTCTCCCGGCTAAAGCGCTTCACATCTGCTCTCTCAACACCATCCATTTGGGGAATACGGTTAGAGGAATCGGCAGGAATGTGTGGTCCAAACGCCATCTGGAAAAAGGAGTGTATGGTAACGCCACCGGCATTAATGGCTGCCACCCCCGTAGGGGCTAGCACCACCATTCGCTTGGGTGATTCCCGCTTGAGATTGTGCAGGAAGGTGGTTTTTCCGGTTCCAGCCTTTCCGGTAAGAAAGATGTTCTTGCCCGTAAGCTGTACATAGTCAAAGGCGAGCTGAAGTTCCGGATTGCCAAATGGTTGCATTGGATAGGTGTTTTGAAGAGACAATAAAGGTAAGGAAAAAGTGGGAGGAATTCGGAAGAATTCGGAAGTTATTCGGGAGTTAAACAAGAGTTAGAGGAAGTTAGAGGAGTTAGAAGAAGTTAATGAATTAAGAGAATTCAACGAATGTAGAGACACACGATCGTGTGTCTCCTTTTTGCCGATAAATGAATTCAACCAGCTGTAAAGACGGAACATTTTGCGTCTCTGATGTGTCAAATAATGAATTCAGTTAGATGTAGGACGAAATATTTTTCGTCCTAAGGCTCAACACCTGAGGGGTTGAATGTTAATAGCCCATACATAAAAACAAAAAAGCCTTGCAATTCAATGAACTGCAAAGCTTTAATTTATGGTACCCAGGACGAGACTCGAACTCACACACCATTACTGGCACTACCACCTCAAAGTAGCGTGTCTACCAATTCCACCACCTGGGCATTTCAACTTGAGGTAAGAACGTAACGCATTACTGCGTTTTGTGGGTGCAAATATACAATAGTTTTGAGTTGTGGCAAGGGGGTGATGGAAAAAAAATGAAAAAAGAAGTTAGAGTAGATACAGTAAACGACCTGTCTTTTTCTCAAATAAGTTTTCTAAATAATTCGTTTGAAAAATCCTAAACCCACACCAATTTATCTCCTTTCGATTGTTGCCAAATATCAGGTTACTAATGGCTAAAAATGACTACTTCACGAAGTATTATGAGCCTGTTAGCCTTTTGAAAAATGTGGGGTAAATCAACAGTAAATATTGAGATAACTACAGAATAAATTTAAAAACCAATAGAGCCAAGGCAAATGCCCTGGCTCCATTACCATCAACTACTTAAACCCCAATATTTGTCGAATATCATCAGCTTGCTTTATATTCTTTACCTCAAAGTTAAAAGTATAGGCTGCATTGGCAACCAAGCGTAAGGAGTCTGCATTGATTTTGTTTTGCTCCGAAAGCGAGTAAATTCCCATCTGCTGGTTTGGCATCACCAAAAAGATTCTATGACCAGTAGCCGGATTAATTTTCATAATATCCTTCCTTTTAACTCTAACATAGCCGCTATTATCGCCTAGTATTAAAATCGCCTCATACTCATCAATGGGCTTACTGGATATAGCAAAGGTCGGTTTCACAATGATCCAATCCCTACTGTTTTTTAGTAAGCAATCGAAATTATAAAGTCCAAGCTGATTTATTTCAATGACCCTAAAAGTTTCTGCCATAAGGTTGACTCTAGCTTGCTCGGATTGCAACGAAACCATTGCCTCGTCGTATTTTTGTTGCCACTGCTTGGGAGGGAATTTCAGAATGGATGAAAGAGGAATAACTGCCTCCATAACCTTGGTGAAGGACTCTTTTCCATTCTTATAAGTAAACTGGTACTGATTGTTGCCTAAACCATGCATTTCGAAGTTTGAGATAACCCATTTCCCCTTGCTGTCCTTAACCCAGTCATATTTCATGTTACTTGTCCATTTAGGAATGGCTTTGCCATCGAGATCCTTCCAAAGCATCTCAGCGGGATGATAGTACCCTTTTAAAAATTTTATTTCGCCTTCAGCAATAGCGTTGTACAGCTTAAATCCGTAATCTTCCAATTTTCGCCTTATGGTTAAATCATGCTCCTTTTCGTATATCTCGCTATAGTCATTCTTCAGGTATATATCGAGGAAACGATTGTAGTTGAGTACGCAGTAGTTGTTACCCAGAAATACTTTTGGTAGTTTTTCACCAAGTTTTTGGGCAGCCTCTACCTTTTGCTGGTTAACCTCAGTTCTAGGGAAATCGACCCACTCCCAATCGGACTTTTCGGGGTTCAAATAAAAAAAACTGTAGTAGGCATCTTTGTACTTCGAAGCAAAACGGATTTGCATTTGCTTCCCATCTGCCATTCTCAACTTAACGCCATTTTGCTGGGCGTCGATATCAAACATACCCGCGGTTTGAAATATGCGCTTTTCACCCATTGACTGGTATTCCATGGGGATCCCAGCTAGGAAAATGTCGACCGCATCATGAAATTCACGATAGAGTAGCTCGTAATTTCCCTTCGTCGGAGTTCCGTCCTGCATCACAATGGCTCCGGCAGGGATGGCTATGGTGGTGCCGCTTGGCATCACAATGCTGGTATCCCTTTCAGCGTTGAGCATGAAGCTCGACATCTTGAGTTCCATGCCAGGGTATGGTGGATTTGCTTTCCACGTGTCTGAACTCTTTTTCTGGCAGGCACCTGCAAGGAGCAAGCTCGTTGCCAGCACTGCAAGCTGAATAACTCTTTTTGTTTTCATCTTTTTACAGTTAAGGTTAGATGTGCATGATGAGTATAGTAGTATTGGGAAACATCGTAGTAGGAGAAACGACCATTGATGATGGACCCGTAGGGGAAGGTCTTTTTTGTGGAGAGCAACTTTAGCTCACCATAGCTTGATACAATACCTCTATTGTAGGCCGTGGCTAGGATCAGTAGGCGATCCAGCGGGTTTGCCACTATCTCAGCGGAATATTGCTGCTCCGTTATTCGAATAAAGCAGGCTAGGTATCGAAGCTGCCAGCTGGTCTGCATCAGCCGATGAACGCGCTCTTGGCGAATCTCCCTATCCGAAAGAGAACTTGGGTAAGAGGCAATTTCCTTAAACCGCACGAAGAAGTTGGGATTTTGAACTACCTTTTGTTCCAATGCCTCTACAAAGGAAGGTTTCATCTGAAAGCGGCCTATGGAAAAATCGGCCACCGATTTACCACCCTGCACGTAGGCCAGCACCAAAGTGGTTGTTTCGGCAAAGTCGCGAAAGCGATTATAGCGTATAATCTCAGGAAAAACGACTGATAAGGCTTCGTTGGCATCCAGCCCATAGCCGTTAAAGAAGTTAACTAGCATATTGCTATTGCTCCGGCAGAATTCAGCTGCATCCACATAGGATTCGCCAAAGTATTGCTCCGGCGTAAGCTCTCTACCTGATCCCAATAGGCTAGATCCCATAAGCAGAATTAAACATGCCAACCCCAATATTCTAATGAAACCATCTCTCCTCCGAAGAAAGGAAACCTTGAACCTCGTTCGTTGCTTCTGCCGAGAATTGTCGGTGTTTATATAATCGGGGTCTGGATTCATTATGCTCATTGTTATTGGGAACATTTGATTGTTACAAAGATGTTCTACAGTGAAAAGAATGGATCACAAAAAACTTATCTTCTTATCTATTACAATATTTGGTAATGAAATTATAGGCCTCATTTTCACCTTGCTCACCAGCTTTACTCCATAAAATACAAGCCTGCTTTTTATCACCTCTCCTATAAGCAACTCTTCCCTTTAAAAAATAGGCATTAGCAATCTTTGGATTGAGCTGCAAGGCTCTATTAGCATCTTCAACACAGCCGTCATAATCATTCAAGTTGAATTTTATTTCGGAGCGACTATCATAGGCCACACTGTTTGTGCTGTCTAGTGCTATTGCCTTATTGGCATCAACGAGTGCTTCACCATACTTTTTCAATTTGAACTTTGCCCAAGCCATATTATTATAGGCCATCGAATATGTGGTATCAAGGGCAATTGCTTTCTGGTAGTCCTCAATAGCCCCATTCTCATCATTTAATTCAGACTTAACGCTCCCCCTGTTATAGTATGCATCACATGAGTTTGGCGCCAGCTCAACCTGCTTCTCAAAGTTATAAAGGGCACCGGTTAAATCTCCTGAATAGAATTTTGACCAGCCTCGAAATTTATATGAATCAACGTCTGAGGAGTCCAAACTAATTGAGTTTGAAAATGCGTTGACTGCCGCAGGGTATACATGAAGATAATAGTATGCCATGCCCATATTAAAGTAGGTTGCCATGTCAGGGCCATTTTCTCCCATAAATTTTTGATAATCCTTTATTGCTAACGAATAGTTGTCAATTTGGCTGTATGAAATTCCTCTAAAGTTGTATGCATATATAAAGGTGGAATCAATGGCTAACAGCTTGCTAAAATCCTCAATAGCATTAGTGAAATTTGCCTTTCGAAAATTAGCATAACCCCTATAAAAGAGAGATAGGGCATTACCCGGTTCTATTGCCAGCGCAGCTGTTAGGTCAGCAATGGCACCATCGTAATTTCTTATACTGGCATTGGCTTCTCCTCTGGCGCAGTATGCCTCCATATAGTTAGGCTTGAAGGCTAGTGCAGAGTCGCAATCCTCCATTGCTCCAAATGGGTTTGACAGGCTATTTCTCACATTGGCTCGGAATCGGTAGGCATCGGCGGTTGGATTAATTTGTAGTGAACGGCTGAAATCCTTCTCCGCCTCCTCATATTTTTCAAGCGCTATTAAAGTAATACCTCTAAATAGATAGGCTTGTTCATCGTTGGGTTGAAGGGTAATAGCCTTAGTTAGATCAGTAATTGAGGCAGTGTAATCATGAATAAGCTTCTCTTCAATGCCCCTATAAAAATATGCCGGAGCGTATTGTGGGTCAACTGCTATGGCCTTAGAGAACTCTTCAATTGCAGCTTCTCGGAGACCATCATAGCTTTTTAACCTCCCCCTTTGCACAAACTCCTCTGCCGTTTGGCCATATCCATTTACAAGAAGGATGGCAAGACTCGAAAACAATAGCAGCTTTTTCATGGTATTCATTTTAATATTCACTAAACCGTATTTGCAATTTATAGCCAAGTTAATAAAATAACTTCAATGAACATGCAGCTATTTGGTTAAATATAATTATGCTTAATAGCACTCATTAGATCATTTGGAAAAGAATATTAGGGGATATATCCATGTTCCGCTTCAATTTCCTCCTTCGTTGGCCATACCTTTTCCAGTATGTTTTTCCGATAGTACCACTTATTAAAAATTCTGATAAACTTGATTGCATACATAAATTCCTTTCGGGCCACCATGATATCAAACTGCCCGAATGAACCGGTACCAACATACAGGTCGTGCTTGGGGTTGTCGTAGCAAAATTCAGTGTCGGTATAGTCGTAAAAGAATTGCGAAAACGTGTCGCTTCCCAGCACCTCGTTGCGGAGCACCCACTCCCTTATCAGGTCAACATTTCCGTTCATAGAATCGTACCGCTTAACCTCCTGCTCCAGGTATGGCTCATAGGAAAAAAGAAAGCACAGCTGGTCAAGGGCGCGGTATAGGCTCCTAAAATGCTCCGCTTCGGAGTAAAGGGTCAACAGCTCTTTTAGTCCAGCAGTAGCGCCGTCCTGGCTAAGGTACCTGTTGGTATACTCATACTTACTGCGATGCTCCTCCACCCAATACCGTATGCTCTCCATGGTAAAAATCTTGCCATGGGAGTAGCCCCTCAGCTCCTTAATCGCATGGTTCAAGCTCGCTTTCATTGGTGGGTGCTTTTCTTATTTGATTAATTTTACTAAGGCTATCAATAGATAACCAGAGTTTTCTGGCCATTTATATGAATAAGGAAAACTCAATTCAGAGAATATTTTGCCTGAATAATCTAGATTTTGGATATTAAACTTGCCAAGCATTGCCTTTTTAATCGAGTGTAAAAAGGCCTGATTTAATTAAACTGCTTTTTTCCCACCTTGATTGCTTTCCATCCCCATTTATTTTTCTTTTTATTGAATGATAGTATTGCTCTTCCCTTTACCGGCTGACCGTCAGTTAACTTGCTATCTTCTATAATTTTAGGATCAATAAAGATGTCCTCTATAAAACCAAAGTTCTGTGGAGAAATTACCTTTATTGTTCCTTCAAAATCTTTCATTGCATCAGATGTCACATTAGATTCGGATTTTTTAGCAGTCAGAATTTTATAAAAACCATCTTGTCCGTCTCCATTAAAACGTACTTTTAAAAGGTCGCCAACTTGTGGTTTAGTCAAATTGCCTGAGTAATTGAAGAATCCAAATTTTCGCTTATCCTTTACAAAATTCAACATGCTCTTGTTTTCGTTCACAAACTCAACTGCAATTATTTCTTCGGGTATGTCCTGAAACAATATTTCCTCAGCTTGCTTGATGTGACTTGAATACAATTCAGAATTGTCTTTTTTTAATGTGGCAGTTTTATACCATTCTTGTTCTATCCATTGCAATATTTGGTTTGGTATCTTCCATTCGTGTTTCTCTCTTGTTGTTACAACTTTTTGGATTTCCGTTTTTGCTTCATTATACATTCTCTTTTCAGTGAGCATTTCAACAAAATTTTGTCTTAACTTAACTAAAAAGTCTTCGGGGGTATTCAGACTCAAAGCCTTACAATAGCAAGCAAATTGAATGTCTTTATCTTCTTGAAATATTTCTGCCATTAATTCCCAAACCCAAAAGTCATTTCTTTTCTGTTTTGCAAAAGGCAAAAATGCATAAAGAACATTTTCATCATTTCCTAATGCCAAAAGGAGTTTTGCTTTGAAATATTGGGGGTATTGATAGTCTGGATGTTTCTCAATCAAAGAATCCAGTTTTGGCAAAAATGATTGAATCTTCTCTTTGTCAATCACTCTTTGTTGTCCAAAAGAATCCAAAGGTTCACCTTCCAAAAGTTTCTTTGAGTAGGCGATATACGCCAGTTCGGCAATGGACATCATCTTCTTACCCTTGTATTCCTCTTTTAGAAAATCATCAGAACGAAGGTTTTCTAAATCCCACCACTCAGCAAAAGTTAGATAATTGGACCAGCTTTGATAGCCTTTGTGAAAAGCTTTGTAAATAAATGAATACGCTTCAGATGGCTTGGTGAAATGAAAGTCCCTGATAATTTCAAACAGCTCATTGATTTTGCCATAATCAACATGCTCTTTTTTCTGTAAGCCAAAAACCAAACTGCCGATGTGCCACGCACAATTGTCAAACACCATTTTCTCATCTTCTGGTAATTGCAAATCTTTAATCTTGATGAGATTATCCTTGAATGCTTCAAACGAATTAGGTTGAGCGTTTTTTTTGAGATAATCATAATACACCCACGCAGCAGCCCGCTTATTCCAAATGTTGTCTGGCTCTGCTTCCAAAGCCTGATTTGCCATTTGCAAAGCTTCATCAAGCTTTCCGGCTTGTCTAAGTTCTTTGATTTCTTTAAATGACATAATCTGCTTCTTTTAGGTTGCTAATAATGGATTTGATTTTGGCAAGAAGTTCAGAACTGTCGCACTTGTTCTCTAATGGTTGAACATTACCAAAAAAGCCAGCGTTATCATAGATAAAATCAATAACACAGGTTTGTCCGATTTTCTCAATAGAATATCTCTCCCTGAAAGGTAAATGCTGAATACTCGATATTTCTGCCCCATCTTTTAAACCCTTCCTTATTTCATCAAACAGATTTTTCAAGAATGGCTTTTCTTCTTCAATTGCTGCATCAAATTCAATTTGGGTCAGAATACCTTCAATGTTGTTCCTGTTTACTACAATCGGAGTAGCACACTCTAGTATTTTTGTGATAGTTCCAAATAATTCATCAGAATTGGTTTGTGCAGGTAGCTTTTGAAAATTGCTTTTAAAAACATTCTGACCATTAACCCAGTATTTGAATGCTGCTGTTTGTGCTTCTCTTTTGAAGATATATCGTACTTCATACCCAACTTTCTGCCAAGCTTCAATATTTATATAGTGCTTTTGTAGAATGTACCACATGTGAATGAAATGATCTTGGATGGTCAATGGTGCATCAGACAAACCAAATTTTTCCAATTCCGGTAATACTTCATTGATATTTATTTCAGCTGCTGGAATTTTTTGACCAGTTAGTTCATTAAATGTCTGCTGCACATTTACATCAATCAAATTCATTCCTGAAAATGATGAAAAGTAGGGTGGGTTGATACAAAATAGTTTCTTAGATGCCCTTGTTATTGCAGTATAAGCCCACCGATAAAAATCAGGATTGGTTTTACCAGAGCGATTGTGTTCAGAATTATAGAAATTAAAATCTTCTTTAACTCCCTTATCCCAAAACACAAAAGTCGTATCCCATTCACCACCCTGCGCTTTATGGCAAGTTACAGCATAGCCGTATTTCAAAAGTATGCAGTTAAAATAAGGGTCAGTTTTTATGGCTTCTTTAAATTCTTCTGTTTTTGGTTTTAGATTTGGATTCCGATTTTTAAAATCGACATACAAAGCTTGTTGTTCCTCAGGTTTTAAATAATTATCACCATTTAAGTAGTTTTCAAGCATATAACCGCTTACTGTTTTGCTTTCCCCTTTTTCATCAGGCATAAGCAATTCTATTTGTCGCCATGTGAGTAAAACCGAAGCTGTACCTCCATTTTTTCGATAAAAGCGGATTTCTCTTGTTGTGGTATTGGTATCAACATTTGATACTACTCCAAATTCACCATTCATTATTCCTAAACGGTAGTTATTGCCTCCAACAATGATAATATCGCTTGATTGTACTGTCAAATCAGCGCCGAACCTATCTCTTCGGATGGTTTGGTTTAAGTCAAGTGCTGTTTTGTTTTTGTAGGAGATTATTACTTTAGTTCCTTGCTGTGATTTGTAGGTAGGGAGAAAATCCTCAAATTTTGGGTTAAAAATATCTCTGCCGTTTTCTCTTAGGTCTAAATCGTTGAAAAAACCCGATGTTAAGCATTTACGAATTTTTGTTGCTGAGTTTAGAATTCCATTGTCAGCATTTTGACGTTTTACTTCCTTTATCTCTGCACCATCAATCTTTAAATTGTTTTTTTCGTTTAAATATTTCTTGTCTAAGGCTGGAGAAAAATTCATCCCAATTGGCGGTAACTGAGCAGGGTCGCCAATGAAAATTATTTTTGATGTTGAATTTGGAAAACCAATATGAGAATAATCAATCAAATCATTTAATAAATATCCACTCCCAAAACGAAAGAATTCTCCCTGACTTTGAATGTCAGAAACCATTGAAGCTTCATCAACTAAAAAGATAGTATTATATGATTCGGTATTGTTGCGAAGTTTGTAATAATAAATAAAACTCACATCACTTTTTTCTTCTTCCTTTATTTCAATTTCTTCTAATTCATCGAAACTATATATCCCTTTATGAATGGTAGTTGCTTCAAATCCGGTTTTTTGATTTATGACTTTTGCTGCCCTTCCGGTTGGAGCCATTAACTGGTACTTTTGTTCAATGGTTTGCAAGTAATCAACAATTCCTTTTAAGAGCGTAGTTTTACCACTTCCGGCATAACCTTGTAAAATGAAAACATTTTCATCGCTATTCAGAAAATCCTGAATTTTAACCAAAGCATTATGTTGGTCGTTACTCAGGTTGATATGTTGGAAATGGTTGAATATGCTCATAATTTCAATGTTTGATGCAAAATTGGATTATATGTGTGCAGTGGTTGTGCATAGCTATTTCTTTTCGTTCATTTTGTTTAATAGTTCTTGCAAAGCTGGGTTATTGGCACCAATTGTATTTTGCTTATCATCAATAATAATAGTTCTTTCGTCAGTTATTGAGATTGATTTTATATTCTTATTTATTGTTTTAACAAAGTCTTCTAAGAAACCATAAAATTTTAAATAATACTTTGATTCATTACCCCTTATTTTGTTTAGTATTTCCTCCTGGTGCGTTGTTGGAGAACTACCTCTGTGATTAAGGTTTCTCACTTGATAGATTTCATTAAAAGAATCAACTAATTGATTGAATTGTATTTGGGCTTTTATTGTTTTGTTAAAATAAAAGAAATATAATAATGCTTTAAATTTTACATTGATAAACCAATCCTTTGCGTTTCCAAATACAATTTCACTTACCGTCTTTTTTACTTGTAGATTTTTGTTTTTGTCAAAATATTGAATCGCAATTTTAGATTTTTCATTCTCCCATTCACTTAATATCATTCTATCAAATACATAATTCGTGATATTTTCAATTTGCTGAAAAGTGCAAAGTGAAAAATTCTCAAAATCATCTCTTCTTCTTTCATGCTCCATTTTTACAAAATCGAAAACAAGTTTAGAACTTATTTCTTCGAGTTTAAAATCGGAATAAAAATCGTTTGCTTGTTTAATAATTACATTTTCGATACAATGCTCATGTATGTCCTGAATTACAGAATGCTTTGATATTTCATCAAGGGATGATGTATTTTTTATCTTTTCCAAAATTGCATCTATAAGCCATTCATTGCCCTTTATTTTTAGCAACTCTTCGAAAATTTCTATTAACTTTTTTAATTTCTCTTTATCCTGCATAATTAAGAGCTTTTGTATTTGTCGTACAACTTTATTCCCTGTTCAAGACCTTTGTTAAGAATTGTGTCTATAACTGCATTCAAATCAACTTTTTCAGATTGAACTTTTTCCTTAATTTGAGTTAATTTGTCAAATCGCTTTTTCAAAGTTTTATAAGTTGAATCATCAGAGCCTTTTACCATTTTTAAAAATTCCAGTTTCCCATCCAAAACATTAATCAAATTGGGCTTTCCTTTCTTTACATGTCCTTTATCAGTTATGTAATCCCGTGTAAATATTTGTTGGGCTTTTTCGTAACCGTATTTTTCCCAATAATAAAGCCACATACGTATTTGTTTCACATACCGTTGCCTTACATTTACTTTGTCGTTAAGTATTAAGCCCGTTACTTCTTGTCGATAAGCAGATTTTTGCAATCGTGTTTTATCGGAATTGATTTTAAGTTGTGGTCCTATTTCTTTTTGTTTGCCGTTAATTTTCAATAAATTATCTTCAGAAATAATGCGTTCCAATTCCTTTTTAAAATCTTCATCATTGTAGATGTTGTGAGGCGATGAAAAAGTTATATCATCGGCATATCTTGTATATTTTGCACCAAAACGGTTGGCAAGTCCGGTTAATCGTCTGTCAAGTTTTTTGCATAAAATATTAGTAATAGTTGGAGAAGTTGGACTGCCCTGTGGTAAAACATTTTTTATTTCTCCGTTTACCTCAAATGGATGCGTGCATAAACTTGCAAGCAGAAATGCCAAGGGTTCTCGTTCACCATTTAAATTAAAAGGTTCGTAAATAAAACCCATTTTAACTCTGTTGCGGTCGAAGGAGTGAAAAAAATCTTTAAGGTCGAGGTTATAAACATAATGATTGCCAACATGTACCTTTGCATTATCAACAATTGATTTGTTCAACACAAATCCTTTTGCTGCATTATGAGGTTCATAAACACACTGCAGAATAAAATTCAGTGAGCGAAGGATAGATTTCAACCCGCTAACCGGAGCGTTAATAGTGCGTTCGCCACCCGATTTTTTCTTAACTGAAAATTTCGCATATCGCTTTTTACACAAATCAGGGTTTGCATAGTAGGTTAAGCTCTTTAATTCAAATGGCTTACATTCTTTTCCGTACAGAATATTCTTAGCATCACTTAGGAGTGAAACAAGGTCTTCCTTATTCTGCATTGAAGCAAATTTTTGGCGTATTTGGTCGATATGTTGTTGTTCTATCTTCATAATATTTTTGCATTAAGAACTTTGAAAATACCTGCCTGATACTCTTTATGTATGAACAATTCAACATTTCAATTGAATTCAATTCCTATCATCACTGAAAAATTCATCAATAACAACTTCATATCTTATAATAAATCTCTATTACAAGACAATAGCCGTTATCAATTCGTCAGGGACATTCATCCCGACCTGAGGTCGGGAAAACATGCCAATCATTGTTTCGTTGTCACCAACAAAACCAGCATGCACGAGTCAATATCTTTAGGCAAGTATTTCAAAGAACTGATGCAAATAAAAGCTCCATCTATGCAGCCAAACTGCACAGGTTAAATATAGTTTTTAATTAGGTTTTCTGCTTTCGTCTTCATAATATTTTTCAGTTCCTCTGGTTCTAGAACTGTAATTTCTTCTCCGTAGGAAATAATCACCGAGATGAACTCATAGTTAATTTGTAGGGACAATTCAATTGTAGCACCAATTTTATCTCTTTCTCTGATTTTTTGAGAACCATGAATGGGTTTGCTTTCAATGTATGGCAATAGTTCACTACTTATATGCAGGATGACCTTTGTTGGCTCCAAGTTCTCTATTACCGTTACCCCAACAATATCATCAAAATACTCTTCAAAATTAATAGAATCATTTTCAACATATATTTTTTTCCGCTCCTTAATCTCAACAATTCTATCAAGCGCTAGATTTGAGATAGAACCAACATCTTCATTGAGAGCGAATAAAAACCACCTATTATTGTATTGCTTCAGATAATATGGATGGAGGCATACTTTCACCGGTTTGGGTTGCTTAAAACTTTGATAAGTTACAATTAGAACCCTCTTGTATTGGATGGCATTATAAAGTTCAGAAAAGTGATCTAATCCCTTTAGAAATGGATTTTGTTCAAAACCAATAATAGGCTTGAGTCGAAATTTTTGGTTAATGGTAGTTTCTAATCTTACCAGTAATTCTTCCATCCACTCAAACTGGGGTATCCCGATGAATCGATTTAAAATGGTGACCATTTCTTTTAATTGCAGAGCCTCAGTTTCGTTAATTACTTTATTTTTTATCGAGAAATTTTTGTCTTCATATCTATAGTAGACCCTTTTCCCTTCTCTTATTTTGTTAAGACAAATAGACCACCCTTGCTCACTTTCCATGAATTTTATGTCTTCGAAAATTTGTCTGCGTCTTACTCCGTCTTCTTTACCAGTATACTCGTAGATCGCATTATTACAAGCTTCTATTAAGTCTTCTATAAAGAACTTCCGCCCGGAATTACTGAAGCATTGATCGAGTGCATGGTATCTTATTGTCGCATTTTTATTTGTAGACATACTTTAAATTTTTATCACTTCATTTTTTTACACCGGTTAAAACAAAAAAGTTCTTAATTTTTTCCTGTTCATTTCCATCTTTAAACATTATAATCAACCATCTTACTATCCAAATAAAATTTATCTAATATATTAAATAATTATTTTATAAAATCCTGAAACTTCACCTTTTGCGGATTCTTGGCTTTTTCAGTCCAAACAGCCGCGTATCAGCCCCAGTGATCTAAACCACGTGTTTGGTGTTCATCCTTTTGTCTAATCCTGAGGTGAAGCCATACATGTCAATTATTTTTGCTTTCGTATAATTTACCTTTGTTTTTTCTCCTGTCACGAAATCGTTTGTATATGTCTCTATTGATAGCTTGTCGACTATCTGCTTATTCGCTTCATAAAATGCTTTTATGTAGTTCAGGGATTTTAAGTTAACCCTTCTAAAACCACATTGCCCATCGGCTATTTCTCGAAATGTATTGCAGAAATAATTGTCAAAAGCTGGAATAAATCCAAAAACACCAAGTAGGGTCTTGGTTATTAGCGTTAAATCAGTATTTCCATCTGGTATGAGACGTTCTCTTGTTTCGTTGTAAATTTGGATTATTGTTTGAACATTCTTTTCAGTGTATGTATCAACGTCTATTGCCCACACAGACTTGTCTAAGGAAGCAATATAGCTAATTGTCGGCTCAAGGTGTTTTGCACTTTTTTCAAGTAAGAAGCTGGAGCCTCTTAACATTCCCCAGCTCGCTAAATAGAATCCGAGGGTCAGGCAACTTTTTTCAATATCTTTCTTCAAGTCGCCTGAGCTTGTTTTCCGGAAGTAGTTATAGCAATAATCAAACGAGGAGTACCTGTCTTCGGGTGCTGACTTGGCTTTAAACCCCCCGATGGTTGTCTCTATGTCCGTTCTTTTCATTGTCTTGTCTATAAATGTAAGGATATGTTGGTCATCATACAATGTGCGGTTATGGGCAGTATTTTTCTATTCAAGTGGTGGCGTTGAATCACGTTAAGATGTTTTCTTTATTACCCAGTCAACAAGTCCAGCCGAAATAGTCAGGTCTGCAATTTTGTCAACAAGGTAAAGGTTTGTATCTGTTTCGTTAATGTAATTGGTCAAAGTTTTTTCGGCGGAATGAACAACGTAGAAAAATTTATGATAATCGTTCATTATTGCAAAATCTTCTTGATACTTTTCAAACTCTTTTAAATCTGATTCTGATTTTATTTGAACGATTACTCTTTCTCCTGTTACTGGTGCATAAAGTTCAAGGTCTAACGTTTTTTGAGTTTTTCCTTTGTCTCCAACTCTTTGCCAACCTGCTTGTCTGAAAATCAAATCAACGAGAGTTTCAAAGTCCTTCCATTGTAGATGCTGAATAAGGGCGGTTAATTTAGTTTTAAGGTTGCCCATTGCGCTCTCAACCTCTAAAACTTCTTTTAGTTGTTCACCATTTATTTTTGCAAGCGCATATTTTTCTTCAGGAACTCTGCAGATTGTCCCTCTAAACCCTTGCGTCTTTAACAATTTACCGCTGATGCTGCTTGCGAGCAAAACATTTCCGTTAATGTCCTTGTCCGACCACTTACCAACAACAGGTCTTGTTTTCGTTTTGTCCGCAAGAAGTTTTATTTCTGGTTTTGAGAAGCACCACCAAAGCTTGTTTGCATAAAAAGTTATCCAAAGAGTGTCTTCGCCTTCCTCGTAAAACTGTTTGATTTGATTTGAATGACTTGTCGCAACAAAAGTCTTTGAGTTCTCTTCTGTCGTAAAATATTTGTGAACAGACGCCCAGTTCTGATTGATGCAGAGTTGGTGGTCAACAGCCCTATATCCAAGTCGCAAATTTTGGTCATTCTCAATGCAGTCCTTTTCATATTTGCCGCCTTCACCAAGCTTGATGAAAAGAATCTTTGTCGGTCTTATTTTAGTCATAATGTTGTTTTGCGTAGCGTTAGTATTATAGCCGCTAACCCATTTATACATAAGGGAAAGCTGTATTTGTTAATTTGGCGTGCGCTATTTCGTTCATTTTGCGCAAGCCCCGTTTGTTAAGAACGTGAACACAATCTTAAAGTAATCCAGCTTGGTTTCTTCATTTATTACGTGCTGTGAATAAAGCTGAGTAATACAGCCATTATTTATCGTTTTTGTAATAATAAGCTTGGCGCTTTCTTGGTTGTCTGTCCAAGTGCCGTTGTAAATTGTTCTTTTAACATCTCCAAATTCAGCATCATTTTCCTTTATTATTTCCTTCTTAAAATTTTTTATAACCCAAATTTCTCCATCATTAATAACAACTTTAAGTTCTTTCGTTTTTTCATTTATTGTTATTTTTCCAGAGTTTAAAGTTTGTTCCTCATTTTGGTAAACGGGAGTCCATTTTCCGCTAGGCATCATCATTGGGTGCTGACAAACCATTTTTTGGATTCCATCAAAATTAACGCTTAGAGTACCTTGTCCATAAACACTAATTTGTAGGACAATAGCCATAGAGATTAATAGTGTTTTTTTCATCGTTTCAAGTTTTGTTGTTTTTCTAACGAGGGGAAGCGGAATGCATGCACCCTATAAGCATGTGCTGTGCGGGTTTCCACAGAGCACCGCAATCCTTCACTACAGATCTTAAAGCGGCGGCTTAATATCACTAAAGTATATACTATTTTACAAATTTTCAAGAAAAGCCTCTCTTTTTTTAAGACCTAAGCATCTCGCAGCGGAGGTTGCTTCGCCCCGAAAGAACGGATAAAGGGACTGCAAACCATGCAACCCACCCCTAGACCTTTACAGTGCAAGCTCCGCTGGGACGAATGAATGGCAGCTCCACTTCGGCTACGCCTTCGTTCCGCTGCCATTCACGCTAACTAAAATAAAAAAATGATACCTTTGAATTTAGAAGAAGAGCACATTACACACAAAATGGGATACTACCATATCTTCATTTTATAATTAAAAACGATTTTGTTCCAGCCATTTCGGGTGCTTTTCCAAAAAAAATTCACAAAGAAAAATTTGACAATAATAAAAGGTACTCTCCATACCCAATTCAGAACATTCTTCATTTTTTTCATAACATTATTAGTTTTAAGTTAATGCTAGTGCAAGGTAGTTTTTGCTCTGAAAAATATTTTACCCCTAGCTTTACCCCATAACGCAAAAACGCCTTGCAAACTACTTAGTCTACAAGGCGTTATAAAATCTGAATGTGCCCAAAACAGGACTCGAACCTGCACATAATTGCTTATACTAGTCCCTGAAACTAGCGCGTCTACCAATTCCGCCATTTGGGCTTGCGAGAGTGCAAAAGTATAAAATTTCCCGAATTGCCAATACTCAGAATAAAAAAAAGCGAGGTCCAGCATTGCCAAACCTCGCCAATATCTGAGCGTTGCTCTACTACAAATTTTGAAGCACGTAGTTGTTCAGCTTGGTATAGAGGTGATAGCGGGTATTCCCACCGTAAATGCTATGGTTCTTGTCGGGATAAACCATCATGTCGTATTGCTTATTGGCTTCAATTAGCCTCGAAATTAGCTCAAAGCTGTTTTGCATGTGCACGTTATCGTCACCGGAGCCGCACACAATTAGCAACTTGGCCTTCAGCTCATCCACGTGATTAATGGGTGAGTTGTCGTCGTAGCCGGAGGCGTTGTCCTGTGGCAGTCCCATAAAGCGCTCGGTATAGATGGAGTCGTAGTAGCGCCAGTTGGTAACCGGTGCAACAGCAATCCCCATCTTAAACACGTCATTACCCTTCATCAGCGAGGTGAGGGTCATAAATCCACCGTAGCTCCAGCCCCAAATACCAATACGAGCAGAGTCTACGTAGGAGAGACTTTGCAGGTATTTGGCAGCCTCCACCTGATCGATGGTTTCGTACTTGCCCAGCTGGCCATAGGTCATCTTGCGGAACTCCTCACCACGAGCACCTGTTCCACGAGGATCTACGCAAGCCACAATGTAACCTTCGGAGGCCAGCACCTCGTCCCAGCCAATGCCCCAACGATCGAGCACCTCCTGAGAATCGGGACCGCTATACTGCGTCATCAACACAGGATAATGCTTGGTAGAATCGAAATTGGCAGGCTTTACCATGTAGCCATTTAGCACAACACCCTCTGCCGTTTTAAAGGTGTAGAACGTCTTGGCTGGCAGCACATATTTTGTGAGCAGCTCCTTGAGCTTAGCGTTATCCTTCAACACGCGAATCAACTTACCGTTGGCCGAGTGCAGCGTAACCAACGGAGGCGTGGCGATGGACGAATAGGTGTTGATGTAGTACTTACATCCGGTGGAGAAAATGGCAGAGTTAGTTCCCTCCTGCTCGGAGAGCTTGTGCTTTTTGGTACCATCCAGCTTAACTGCATACACGTTCCTTCGCAGTGGCGACTCCTCGGCAGCTTGGTAGTAAACCAGCTTGGCCTTGGGGTCGAAGCCTAGAATTGCCGTTACGTCCCAATTGCCAGCTGTAACCTGATACAGCTGTTTACCGGTGATGTCGTAGTGGTAGATATGCCTCCATCCGCTCTTCTCGCTGGTGATGATAAACTCCTTGGAGTCGGGTGTAAAGGTAAGGTAGCTGTCGTCCACCTCCTCAATAAAGCGTTCACTCTTCTCCTGGTAGGCAATGGTTGAAGCGCCATTATCTGGATCGGCTAGCATAATGTCGAGCTGATTTTGAAGCCTATTCATGCGAATCATGGAGAGTTTAGCGGCATCGGGAGTCCACTTAATGCGAGCGACATACTGATTGGTTTCCGGTCCCACATCCATCTGTACGGTTTTGCCATTATCGAGAGTGTAGACCTTGATAGTCACTATGGAGTTTTTTTCACCAGCCTTTGGATACTTAAAGGTGTAGTTGATCGGATAGAGCTTATGCTCATACATGGTCATGTTAAACAGGGGAACTTGAGATTCATCGAACCGATAAAATGCAATGCGGCGGCTATCGGGCGACCAGGTAAATCCCTTTGCAAAGCCAAACTCCTCCTCGTAAACCCAATCAGTTGCGCCATTAATTATCTTATTGTATTCCCCATCAGTGGTAAGCTGCTGCTGCTTTCCCGAGGCAAGGTCCACAAGAAAAAGGTTGTTATTACTCACAAAAGCTACCTTGCTACCATCGGGCGATAACGTGGCCAGCTCCTGCTTTTCTCCTGCGGAGACCGGTATAAGTATTTTAGTTTTTGTGTCGAAGATATAGTAAAATGCTTTGAACGAATGGCGGAAAATGGGCTCCGAGTTTGTGGTGATTACAATCTTACTCTCATCGGAGCTAAGGTCATAACCCTCAATGTATTTGATCTGAGCATCGGCGTCTACTTTTTTGTTCTCTGTTTCTACATACGGAGCATTAACAGAGAAAAGCGTATCAACCGCATCACCCGTTTTGAAGGAGTGCTTAACAATGAACTCACCATGACCCTCCACGCTGGTGTAGAATTCACCATCGTTCATGGAGTTAATACCGTAAACTAGCTGCGCGGTGAAAAGTCGTTTTTGAACAACATCTTCCAGGTTTAAGCTCTGCTTTTGAGCAACTCCCTGTAATGATAAAAGCGAAAGGATAAGCCCAAGGCCTAATCCCAATTGAATTTTCTTCATAGCGTAGATTTAGATAATGCCTATTGGAATAGAATTAGGTGCACAGGTTTAATGCACCCCGGCACAACATTACTAAAGAAAATGGAAAGTTGCAAATTCTAACTAGAGTTACTCATATTCTAGATTACTCTGACATCTAATCACTTTGAATAGCAATTCAATAACGTTATGCCTTACATTTGATTTCAGAAAAAAGAGAAGCAATCCTCATGTTGAACTAATTGAAAATAAATTTGCAAAATCTCAATGCCCTAACTAGTAAACTCAATGGCTATGAAAACAAAAACTATTTTAATTGGATTAGCACTATTGGCTTCACCGTTCTTAATGAAAGCACAAAACTGCGATACCTACTTTCCCTACAAGAAGGGACTTATCCTTGAACAGCAATCGTTTAATGCGAAAAATAAGTTAACCGGTAGTGTTAACCAAGTAGTTACCAATATCTCCATGACTGCTGCCGGTAAGAAAGTTGACCTGAAAAGCAACTTCTTCGACGAAAAAGGAAAAGCAGCAGGCACAGCCAACTACAGCATTACATGTAAAGGAGGCGTAATTCAAATCGACATGCGTAACTACATGGATGCGAAATCGAGGGAATCCTTTTCGGGTGCCAATGTAACAATTGAGGGTTCACCACTCGACCTACCAACTATTCTCACCCCAGGTCAGAAACTGGCAGATGGCAATATGACCATTAAAATGGCTGTAGAAAATTCCCCCATTGCCATGAACATGGAGATGAAGATATATAACAGAAAAGTGGAAGGCATGGAATCGATAACCACTCCAGCAGGAACCTTCGATTGCTTCAAAATCAGCTACAATGTAGATGTAAAAATGATGTTCACCATGACCACCAAAGGTGTTGAATACTACTCCAAAGAATTTGGTCTAATTAAATCGGAAAGTTATGATAAGAATGGCAAGCTCTCCAGCTACACCATTCTCAGTAAAATAGAGTAATAAGGCACCTACTCATGTATAGGCCCGATAACGCGGGCCTTTTTTTATGATAAAAAAAAATCGAAACACAAGGACTCAAATACAATAGTTAGAAGCAAACTACTATCTTTGTAGTTTTGATGCAAATAATTGGAACACTATGATAAAGATTACTTTTCCAGACAACAATGTTAGGGAATTCCCGGCAGGAGTTACCGGGATGGAAATTGCCAAGAGCCTAAGTGATAGGCTGGCAAAAGAAGTATTGTCAATTACCGTGAACGGGCAAGTTTTGGATCTAACCCGTCCAATCACCCAAGATTCCACCATTAAACTTCATAAGTGGGATGATGAGGAAGGAAAGCATGCCTTTTGGCACTCCTCCGCTCACCTCATGGCTGAAGCGTTAGAGGTTACCTTTCCTGGCGTAAAGCTTGGCATTGGTCCAGCCATTGAAAGTGGATTTTACTACGATATTGACCTTGGCGACAGGAGCATGACCGAAGCCGACCTCATAAAAGTAGAGGAAAAAATGGTGGAGCTCGCCCGCGAAAAGCAGGAGTATATTCGCCGCGATGTTTCCAAGGATGAGGCCCTAAAAACATACACCCAAAAAGGAGATCCATACAAGGTAGAGCTTATCAACGATCTGCAGGATGGAACCATTACCTTTTATACCCAAGGGCAGTTTACCGACCTTTGCCGTGGACCACACTTACCCGATACAAGCTACATTAAAGCTGTAAAGCTCCTTAGCATTGCCGGAGCCTACTGGAGAGGGAACGAAAAAAACAAAATGCTCACCCGTATTTACGGCATCACCTTCCCCCAGAAGAAGTTACTCGACGAGTATCTTGTAATGCTAGAAGAGGCTAAAAAGCGCGACCACCGTAAGTTGGGTAAGGAACTTGAGCTCTTCACCTTTTCATCGCGGGTTGGAGCAGGATTGCCACTCTGGTTACCCAAAGGCGCACAGCTTCGTGAACGTTTAGAGAATTTTCTCAAGAAGGTTCAGCGGAAGTATGGCTACGAGCAGGTTATCACCCCACACATTGGCAATAAGGATCTCTACGTAACATCCGGCCACTACGCCAAATACGGAAAGGATTCATTTCAGCCTATTCATACACCAGAAGAGGGCGAGGAATTTTTGCTAAAGCCAATGAATTGTCCTCACCACTGCGAAATTTATAAATTTAAACCTCGCTCCTACAAGGATCTTCCCATTCGTTTTGCCGAATTTGGAACAGTATACCGTTACGAGCAGAGTGGTGAGCTTCATGGTCTTACCCGAGTGCGTGGCTTTACCCAAGACGACGCACACATCTTCTGCCGTCCCGACCAGCTAAAGGAAGAGTTTAAGAAGGTTATCGATATCGTGCTCTACATTTTCAGAACGCTTGATTTTGCAAATTTCACCGCTCAAATATCGTTACGAGACCCCAACGATACTGAAAAGTACATTGGCACTGATGAAAACTGGCATAAAGCAGAACAAGCAATTATTGAGGCCTCAGCAGAGAAAGGCTTAACCACCACAACCAAGTTGGGAGAGGCCGCATTCTATGGTCCAAAGCTCGACTTTATGGTGAAAGATGCCATTGGACGCAAGTGGCAGCTGGGAACCATCCAGGTAGATTACAACCTTCCCGAACGCTTTGAACTAGAATACATCACCAGCGACGATAGGCGCGAGCGCCCTATAATGATTCACCGTGCACCATTTGGTTCCATGGAGCGTTTCATTGCAGTATTGCTAGAGCATACCGCCGGTAAATTCCCGCTTTGGCTAACTCCTGATCAGGTAGCCATTTTAGCGATCAGCGAAAAGTATAACGATTACGCAAAAAAAGTTTCATTATTCCTAAATAATTACGATATTCGCACCCTGATTGACGACAGGAATGAAAAGATTGGTAAGAAAATAAGGGACAACGAGTTAAAGAAAATCCCCTTTATGCTTATCGTAGGTGAGAAAGAGGAGGCTGACTCCACTGTTGCCGTTCGACGTCAAGGAGAAGGGGATAAAGGAAGCATGACATTGGAAGAATTTGCAAACTTTCTAACCAAAGAAGTGGCTAAGGAAGTTAAAGAAATATAAGTTTAACAAACGACGGAGGACTAAACATAGCACAACTATTCAGACCCGGAAGAGGCAATATGCCAAGACCTGGGCAGCAAAAGGATCAACAGCATGCCATCAATGAGGGCATTCGTGCTCCAATGGTTAGGGTTGTAGGAGAAAACATTGAGAATCCAGGTGTTTTCCCAGTTAAAGAGGCAGTACAAATGGCTCACGATCTTGAGCTTGACTTGGTGGAAATTTCACCAAATGCCGATCCGCCTGTTTGCCGAATTGTTGATTATCAGAAGTTTCTGTATCAACAAAAGAAGAAGCAGAAGGAGTTAAAAGCTAAAGCATCAAAGATTGTAGTTAAGGAGATTCGGTTTGGTCCGAACACCGATGAACATGACTACAACTTCAAGCTAAAGCACGCAGAGAAATTCCTTCAAGAAGGAGCCAAAGTAAAGGCTTTCGTGTTCTTCAAGGGTCGCTCAATCCTCTTCAAAGAGCAAGGAGAAATTCTATTACTCCGTTTTGCTCAGGACTTAGAGGAAATTGGAAAAGTTGAGCAACTTCCAAGGTTAGAAGGTAAGCGTATGATTATGTTCATCGCCCCAAAACCAGTAGTTGTTAAGAAAAAGTAATGGTGATTTAACAAATAAATATCCGACTTAAATGCCAAAAATGAAGACAAATTCCGGTGCAAAGAAGAGATTTTCTTTGACTGGAACAGGAAAGGTGAAAAGAAAGCATGCATTCAAAAGCCACATCCTTACCAAAAAGTCAACCAAGAGGAAGAGATTCCTTACGCATATAGACACGGTAAGCAAGGTGGATACCAAGAGAGTGAAAGCTCTTCTGGCAAAATAGCATGATTCCATTTTCAACTTAGCGAAATTTTACTTTAGTTTTAACCGAGTGAACTAGCAACTAAGTGCCCCAAAGGCCGCTAATCATTCAAAAATCGAAAAAAAATGCCAAGGTCAGTAAACGCTGTAGCGTCGAGAGCTAGAAGGAAAAAAATCCTCCATCAAACCAAAGGAAATTTTGGTGCAAGAGGAAATGTGTATACGGTTGCAAAAAATACCCTTGAGAAAGGTTTAGGATATGCATACCGTGACCGTAAGAAGAAAAAGGGAATCTACCGCGGTATCTGGATTCAGAGAATCAACGCTGCCGTTAGAGCTCACGGAATGAACTACTCCGAATTCATGGGATTGGTAACTAAAAAAGGAATTGCCATCAACCGTAAGGTATTGGCCGACCTTGCCATGAATCACCCTGAGGCATTTGATGCCATTGTAAAACAGGTAAAATAGGCACCTTACCTACGGCCCTGACCGTGGTAATAAAATATAGCAGCTAGCTTCGGTTAGCTAAAAAACGCAAAAAGGGCTTTGAGAAAGGCCCTTTTTTTTATCTTTAACAAAATTTTTGAAAAACATTTAGAATGAAGATAGCCCTAATTGGGTATGGCAAGATGGGTCGGGAAATTGAGTCCCTTGCCAGAGATCGGCACCATGAGGTGGTTATAATTATCGATCAAGATAATTTATCCGATCTGAATGCTGAAAAGCTTGCCAAAGTTGATGTAGCCATTGAGTTTACATCTCCTAAATCTGCCTTTCAAAATGTTATCACATGCCTTCATGCAGGAATTCCTATCGTTTCTGGCTCTACAGGATGGAACGATCGATATCCTGAAGCAGTTACCCTTTGCCAGCAGTTGCAAGGAACACTTTTCTACTCCTCCAACTATAGCATTGGAGTAAATATTTTTTTTCGAGTGAACGAGTTTCTTGCCTCACTTATGGGAAAAGTGTCGGGCTACTCCGTTGCGGTGGATGAGATTCACCATACACAAAAACTTGATGCTCCGTCTGGAACGGCCATTACTCTTGCCGAACTCATGGCAAAAGAGCTGCCCGGAAAAGATGGGTGGTTGCTTGCACCTCAAAAAGCGGACAACAAAATTACTATAACCTCGCATCGTATAGGCAGCGTTCCGGGTACCCATAGCGTTGTTTATTCATCCGATGCAGATTCAATTACCTTTACGCATGCTGCAAATAACCGCAAAGGACTTGCCATAGGAGCTATTTTAGCGGCAGAATTTGTAAAAGATAAAAAGGGCGTGTTTGGCATGAACGACCTGCTTAAACTCTAAGCATCCGCTCAATGAAACACAACCTAAGCAAGATAACAAAAGAAAACAATTGTCTGGATCACCATTTTTCCATACAAACATTTATCCAATATGATTATTAAAATTAGAATTGTAACTAACTGCCATACTCATGAAAAGCATTTTAGCCTTTCTTAAGACCAAGTATTTCAAGTTTAGCCTCACATCACTTTTTTTTGTACTGTGGGTTGTTTGGATAGGGAACTACTTCCTTCTTCTTGGGTTAGGAATTATTTTCGACTACTACATTACCAAAAAGGTAAACTGGACTTTTTGGAAGAAAAGAAACGTGGAAAAGGGAAAACGTAGTTCAGCGGCAGAGTGGGTTGATGCCCTTATTTTTGCGGCAATTGCAGCAACCTTAATCCGGATGTTCTTCATTGAAGCCTACACCATCCCCACCTCCTCCATGGAGAAATCGTTGCTGGTTGGAGACTATCTCTTTGTTAGCAAGGTGGCCTATGGTCCCAAGCTACCCAATACCCCCATCTCTTTCCCATTCGTTCATCACACCCTACCCCTGTCCAAAACAACCCCATCGTTTGTGGACTGGATCCAATGGCCATATAAGAGGCTAGCTGGCTTAGGAGAGGTAAAGCGAAACGATGTGGTAGTATTCAATTTTCCTGAGGGTGACACCGTACTGCTCGATGACCAAGCACGCAGCTATTACTCCTACTGCAGAGAGTATGGTCGCGATTACATGTGGCAAAACTATAAAAGTCGAATAGTATTCCGACCAGTGGATAAGTGTGAGAACTACGTTAAGCGTTGTGTGGCTATTCCGGGAGACACCATCCAGGTAATTCACGATGAGGTATACATTAACGGCAAGCCACAAATGGTAATTCCGGGTCTACAATACCACTACTTTGTGAGGACCAACGGAACAAGAATCAACGATATTTACCTCGATCAGATGGGAATTCCTGATGAGGAACGCTTATTTAACCCTAGCACATCCTCCTACGACCAGCTGCACCTCTCGGCCAAAAATGTGGAGCAAATGAAAGCCCTACCCAATGTAGTTTCGATTGAGAGATATGAGGATACCGCCATTGGTCAAATGAGTAAGGTTATTTTTCCGTTCAGCAGCGAATATCCTTGGACCGAAGACTTCTTTGGCCCACTTTGGATTCCCAAAAAAGGAGCAACCGTTGAACTTACCCTGAAAAACCTTCCCATCTACGACCGACTTATAAAGGTATATGAAGGAAATAAGATGGAGGTAAAGGACTCCTCCATTTATATTAACGGTGTGAAGACAAACCACTACACCTTCAAAATGGACTACTACTTTATGATGGGCGACAACAGGCACAACTCCGCCGACTCCCGCTTCTGGGGTTTTGTTCCCGAGGATCATATTGTGGGAAAGGCCTCCTTTATCTGGCTCTCCCTCAACAAGGATAAGTCGTTCCCTTCGAATATTCGCTGGAACAGAATGTTCAACATAATTCGATAGAGCGATAAATCATTTAAAAAAAGCACGCCCGCTTGGCGTGCTTTTTTTATACAATAGCAGAAGCATTTATTGATTCCTCACCAATAAAGTCCTCGTTGGATAGTATACTCCTCTTCTATGTTATTCCAACAGTAAGCCGCTGTATCGAAAATTTTAGTGTAAACCCTGCCAATTATCAGTGATGATTACAGGCTAGAACCATTAAATTCGGCTACATTTTCTGCAGTAAGTAGTGGCGCGATAGCCATACAACGATTAGTAGCTCTTTTTCCTAGCAATAGGAATGCTATTGTGGAAAGTTAAATAATACCAGCTATTTCAAGGCACTAATAAAGTCCTCAACTTTTATATACAACAATTACCCACTATATTTGCCAAAATTTTGAGTTACATTATGTTCAAAGAAAAAGCCATTAATCTCTTAATGTTTTTGCTAAAAAAAAGCAAGCAGGCATACTTCTACGTAAAAGAAAGATTTCGTCAAGCCAAGAGTTTCCCGCCATATAAAAAAGTTCTATTCTACACTTATGCCGGATTTATTGCACTTTTCCTCTTCCTCTTTTTGGTAAACATTAACCTATTCTGGCTCTTCGGTCATTCACCGAACATTGGCGATCTGATGAACCCAAAGCAAAATTTCTCCTCTGAACTCTACTCGGATAATGGTGAATTGATTGGAAAATACTTCATAGAAAACCGTACTCCTGTTACCTTTCAGCAGCTATCGCCCGCCCTCACCAACACCCTTATTGCTACGGAGGATGTGCGCTTTTACCATCACATTGGTATCGATTTCAAAGGAACATTTTCAGCACTCTTTTCTACTGTAAAAGGAGATAAAAGAGGAGGAAGCACCATAACACAACAGCTGGTAAAGAATCTATTTAATACACGCTCCGACTACTCCAAAGGATTATTTGGGTATATCCCAGGAGTTAAAGTAATTATCTACAAAATTAAGGAGTGGACTACGGCACTGCTCATTGAACTTTTCTATACCAAGGACGAGATACTTACCATGTATTTTAATACGGTAAGCTTTGGTAGCAATACCCATGGAATAAATACAGCTGCCGCAACCTTTTTTGGAAAAACGCCTGCTACACTGCGACAGGAGGAGTGCGCTCTGCTCGTTGGATTGTTGAAGGCGCCCTCCTACTACAGCCCACTACGCCATCCTCAAAAAGCACTGGAGCGTCGCAACATAGTACTCGACCAGCTAGAGAAGTATGGCTACATATCAAGAATGGTGCACGATTCGCTTGTTAATATCCCCATAAAACTCAATTTCAACGATAGTGAAAACATGGATGGCTATGCCAGCTATGTACGCGATGCGGTGAATAATTACCTAAAAGATTGGCTGAAAGAGAACGATGTGGACTTATACAGCGATGGACTTAAGATTTATACCACCATTAACATAACCATGCAAAAGGATGCAGAAGATGCAATGGCCAAGCAAATGAGCATACTTCAGCGTAAATTCTACGAACATTGGCAAGGTAAAAACCCATGGGTTGATGAACATGGAGTGGAAATTCCAAACTTTATTGAAGAGGCAGCAAGGCAAACCAAACGCTACCATTTGCTAGCTAAAAAATATAAAAGCAACCAAGACTCCATAATGTATTACATGAACAGGCCAATACGTATGAAGGTATTTACTTGGAATGGTGAAAAAGACACGCTATTTAGTCCCATGGATTCGCTGCGTTACTACAAAAAATTCCTTCACTCCGGCTTTATAAGCATGGAGGCCAACACGGGTTATATTAAGACCTGGGTAGGCGATATCAATTATAGCTATTTTAAGTACGACCATGTAAAGCAATCGAAGCGCCAGCCAGGCTCTCTATTTAAAGCCTTTGTATATTCTGCCGCAATGGATGCTGGCTATGGACCCTGCGACGATTTGGTGGATCAACCTGTTACTGTTAACTATGTGGAAAATGGAGAACAGAAAAGTTGGACCCCACACAATGCAAACAGCACATTCTCCATGGTTCCCATGACACTAAAGTATGCCTTTGCAAAATCCATAAACTCCATTGCGGTACAGCTTACTCAACAAATTACCCCTAAAAAGGTAATTGAGTATGCACACAAAATGGGTATTACCTCGCCTCTAGCAGATGTTCCTTCTGTTTGCCTGGGTTCCAGCGATGTTTCTCTCTACGAAATGGTAAATTCCTACTGCACCATCGTCAATGGCGGATATAAAGTTGAGCCCATATTGGTAACCAGAATAGAGAACAGTAAGGGCGAAGTAATTTATGATGCAAAGCAAGGAAAGAGTGCCGTACTCACCCCTGTTACTGCATTTTACATGCTTGAACTTCTCAAAGCTGGTTTAACCGAACCAGGTGCAACCACGCAAGCGCTCTTTGGTTTCGACATTTTTAGGGCTAATACCGATTTCGGAGGTAAAACAGGAACATCGAGCAACCAATCCGACGGTTGGTTTGTGGGAGTTTCACCAAACCTTGTATCCGGTTGTTGGGTTGGAGCCGATGCACGCTCCATTCACTTCAAAACCACCGCCACTGGAGAAGGGTGCAAAACAGCCCTCCCAGTTTACGGTTACTTCATGGAAAGAGTGATGCACGACAAGTCTCTCAGCCAATACCGTGGTCACTTTAGTAAGCCAACTTTCAATATTCCCAAAAACTATACCTGCCATACTCCATACATTCCCAAAGACTCCACACTTATATCTAAGGACTCAACCACTGCGGCAACTGACACCATTCCCATAGAATAAAAAAGGGCAAAAAACAGAAAATCATTAGGTATGCTGTGTATTTACTATTTTCTAAACAGGGAGTTATTACTCCTCGGTATGGGGAGAAACTACTCCACAATGCCGGGAGTTATTACTCCTCGGTATGGGGAGGAACTACTCCACAATGCCGGGAGTTATAATTAAATCGTTTTGTTAGTTGCTATTGTAAGATTTATCTAGTAAGCAAACAGGTGATGTTGCACTAATTTAGTCCCACACAGATCCTGTAAATAAAACCTCATTTTACTCTTTAAACTCGGGCTTCGTTCTATACTTTGTTGCCTGTTCATAGGCGTAGGCAATCTCTATCAGTGTTGGTTCACTCCAAGCCTTACCAATAAATGAAACCCCTACCGGAAGACCATCAATAAAGCCCATGGGTTCCGTTATAGTTGGATAACCTGCTATGGCAGCGTAGGAAGAGCTGCTTTCCAGAATATTGTCGCCGTTTACCTCATCGGTTTTCCAAGCCGGGCTTCCTGTTGGAGCCATGAGCGCATCGAGATTGTTGGCCTTCATCACCTTGTCGATGCCATCTTGCCGCATTGCTTTGAGCATGAGCGCAAGGGATTTCTTGTACTCCGGGCTGTTCAAATCACCCTTCGATTGTGCCATTAGCAATAGATGCTGGTCGAAGAACCGTAGCTCAACAGAATCGGTTTTGTTAAATTCGATGAGCTGCTCAAGACTTTTTACAGGTGCATTGGTGCCAAGCGATTTAAAGTAGCTGTTCAGTCCATCCTTGAACTCATAGAGCAAAACCTGAAACGATGCGGCCTCTACACTCCCATCGATGGGCATGTTTACCTCCACAATTTCAGCCCCTGCACTCTTCATATTCTTCACGGCCTTTTGCATCAATTCATCCACCTTATAGTGAAAACCCGATACATTGGTCAGCAACCCAATTCTCTTGCCCTTAAGCCCATCTTTCTTCAGAAATTGAGTGTAATTGGTATAGAACTTGGCATCGGGCTGAAGCGTTTTGGAATCGGAGGAGTCACACCCCACCATTGCACCCAGGCAAGCAGCAATATCTTCCACCGAACGGGCCATGGGTCCAGGAGTGTCCTGCGTAAATGAGATGGGGATAATGCCCGCTCTGCTAATAAGTCCAACGGTAGGTTTTAAACCCACTATACCGTTATTGTTCGATGGGCAAACGATGGAGCCGTTGGTTTCGGTTCCAATGGCAAAGGCGCACAAATTGGCCGATACGGCTACACCCGATCCGGCACTTGAACCGCATGGGTTCCTATCGAGCTCATAGGGATTCCTGGTTTGTCCGCCATATCCGCTCCACCCACTCGAGGAGAAGCTTGACCTAAAATTAGCCCACTCGCTAAGATTTGATTTTGCTATAATAACTGCCCCTGCTGCTCTCAGCCTGGCTGCAATCCAGCTATCCTTACCAACGAATGAACTTTTTAGAACCACTGCTCCTGCCGTTGTAGGCATGGAATCTTTTGTATCTATATTATCCTTTAAAATTACCGGAACGCCAAACAAAGGACCGCGAGGTTTCCCCTCCCTCATCTCCCTATCGAGTTCCTCCGCAATCTTAATAGCATCAGGATTTATGGCTATAATGGCATTTAAGGTTGGACCACTCTTGTCAATCATCTCTATTCTACTCAAGTAGTCGCGTACCACCTGCTTAACGGTGAACTTACCATCCGTGTAACCCTGCTGTAGCTGGGCAATGGTTACCTCCTCAAGGTAGGCAGTATTATCCTTTTTCGGTTCAGCTTTTTGATTGCACGATGTAACCATGGAGGCCATAAGTGCAGTAAACATAGCCATTACTAAAACGGTGGAGAATCTTTTCATGGTGCTTTGTTTTAGGTTTTGAGTATGACCAAGATACAATTATTATGGTTTAATACATCAAAGTCGGTTGACAGGCGTTAAGCCGGATGATATACAACGAATTTGTAATTGAGAATCGAAAAATGAAAAGTAGCCAAATTTCATTCAAAGATTGCGGTACACGGCTGGCAAATAGATTTTTTTACCCTTCCTGCGTGCATCTCTCACGCTTGGCACCTTTGGTTCCAAAGGTTGACACCTTCGACTACAAACATGCACTCCCGCTGAGGTTGGATATGGAGGGCGAGAAATATTGTGCCGATACAGGAAGATAAATGCATTCGTCGGAACTAGAAAAACGCACGATCGAGTGTATCTACATTCTTCCGTTTAACTTCCTTATTCCGCCAGTATAGCTTCTTCAAACTCCCTTTTTTTCCTACCTTCGAGGTGTAATTGCACATAGCTATGGCCAAGCGGCGAAAAACACCAGTAAGTAGAACGAGCAGAAAAAGAGGTAATCACAGTACAGTAAAGGAATGGGGATTGGCTCTACTGGTGGCATTGGTAGTTCTGCTCAGTGTTCGATTGCTATTTTTTGATGGAGCAATTGTAAGAGATAGCCAAATGCAAAACACCATCAAATCGGGCAAGTTTGTGCTGGTTAGCAAGCTAATTCCCGGACCAAGGTTGCCCATTACCCTGCTGAGCCTAAAACGGCCTTTGGATAGCGCAGGAAACTTCACCGGCTACCGTTTCACCCTTAAACTCCCACCACTTCGATTAAGGAACAAGTTGACTGATGCAGAAAAAGGGCGAGTATTTTACTTTAACGAACCCGATGAAAACGATAGTATTCCAATTGATAAAAAATTCACCTCGATTGGTAGAATGGCAGCCATTCCCGGAGAAACCATTTCAGCTACCGGAGGCATGCTGCTGGTAAACCACGTTGTGATACCCTACCCCACAAGTGCCATCTTTTTCTATCACCTTAAAGTTAAAAACAACCCACTACCCATTATTCAAAGTGCTAGAATTACAGAAGCCAAAATGGGGAAAAAAGGAAGCGTTGAGCTGTTTGCCACCAAGGAACAGTCCGCGTTGCTTAAAAAACAAGCCAAAGTAGTATCGGTTTCACATGAAGGGGTGACCACACATCATGACTTTATGCATCTGCTTTCAACTTATACAAATGGTTTTCGGCTACCCAAAAAGGGTGAAGTTATTTCCCTTAACAATCCTGATTCAGCAGCCTACCTACTCCTCATCCAAAACTATGAAAACGCTGCAGCAGAACAGCATACCGATGGTATTTATTTGAATGGACGGCGAATTACCACCTACAAATTTTCATACGGCTACTGTTTTATTCTGAAAGATAATGTCGACAATAGCATCGATTCACGAAGCTATGGACCCATACCAGATATTTACCTCATTGGAAAGGTGATTGGTAAATAAATTTCTCCTACTCAATTAAAAAACTGTATTAAGAGACAAATTATCCCAAGATTCTAACGCTATCGGGATTTGTTCAACATAAAAAGTAGAAGGCAATTCATCTCAATCAAATGAGTTTCAAAAAAAACCGTCCAAGGCAAAAACCCCGGACGGTAAAACCAATTAAATCAAAAACTAACTAATAAACCAAAATATTTATGCTGAATTTCGTCCGGCATTTATAATTCCATAGGAGCAGCGAACCACCAATGCGCCATAAATTTCGGCTCTCTCAGCCAAACCCTTCTCCATCGACTTATCGACCTCCTGCAGGGCATACTGCTGAATGAGTACCAAGGGGCGAATAATCGATTCCCTGAGCCCCACTGAGAGTTTATCCTTGGGGTTCTTCTCCATCAGCTGTTTCGATCCGGAAACCTTAAGCATGTATTCAATAGATTGCTCATACTCTTTACGAATCAGGTTCCAAATTTCGGAAAATCGCTCATCATTATTTGCAAAAGCGGTAATTCCAAAGGTGGATTTTTCCAACACCATTTGGCTATTTTCCACCAGCGTTCTAAAGAAGCGACTTTGGACATATAAGTTGGAGAAATCCTTCTCTCCGTACTTCTCAAAAATTTGCCGTAGAGCCTCACCGAAACCATAAAATCCGGGTACATTCTGCTTATTCTGACTCCAAGAACCCACAAATGGAATGGCGCGCAAATTCTCCAATTTAAGTGCACCTGTTTGGTTGCGCTTGTCGGGCCGGCTACCAATATTTGCCTTACCAAAAAAGTTAAGCGGCGAGTATGTCTGCATATAGGGAATGAAGTCGGGGCGATGCTTTAGCTCCGAGTAACTCTCCCGGCTAATCTCCATGATTTCATCCATCAACTTTCGAGTTTTTGGAGGAAACTCGGCGTTGTAGTTATTATCCAATCTATTCTTAATGGCAGCGCTCAACAGCTGCTCCATATTATATTGCGCCGACACGGGAGTACCAAAGTTAGAGCTAATGGTCTGCCCCTGAATGGTAAGCTGAATTTCCTTATTGGCAACGTTACGAGCCTGTGCAGAGTAGTATTGATGCGTTTTTCCACCACCTCTAGCAGCAGGGCCACCACGGCCATCAAAAAAGACTACCTTAATACCATACTTTTCCGATATGGCACTCAACTTCTCCTTTGCACTATATATCGACCAGTTGGCGGCAAAGTAACCCCCATCCTTGGTTCCATCGGAAAATCCAAGCATAATGGTTTGATTATTACCACGTCGATTAAGATGAGCTTTGTAGGTGGGATTTTGGTATAGCATATCCATCACCTCATCACACCGAGCAAGATCATCAATGGTTTCAAACAGGGGAATGAGATCAACGGTAAGCTGCTCTTCGGCCCAACCATTAATGGTGAATAGCCTATACAGCAACATCACATCGGAAGCACGACCACAGTTGGATATAATATAACGGTTACATCCCTTTTCTCCATTCAAAATCTGTATTTTGCGAATGGTCTTCACCGATAGGCAAGTTTCGGAAGCAATGTCCGAAAGGCCAGAGAAATCGATGGAGGATTGCTTCAGCTGCTCAAACCAGGCTACCAATTCAGCCTCACTCTTGGTATTCATAAGCGTGCCAAATTCTGGCACAAGCTCGGCAAATACATTGCGGTGAATGGTTGAATCCTGCCGAATATCAATGGCAGCAAAGTGTGTTCCAAAAATTTTAATGGTATTGATAAGTCGCCGCAGCTCGCTGGAGTAGAGGCCGGAATAGCTCTCCAAAACAAGAGCGTCAACCGCTTCAAACTGTTCTAGCAACCACTGTGCGCTCACTGCCTCACAACCATAGATGCAGCCAGAGAGAACTTTTTCGATATTTTGCAGCTCATCGGCCACACCACCAAAGGTCATGTGACGTTTTAGCTGCCGAACTGCATGATAATATTTTCGTAAAATTGCCTTGCGCAGCAACTCAGCCACCTTTTCGGTAATCTCAGCGGTTACAAACGGGTTACCATCACGATCGCCACCAGGCCAGAAGCCCAGCTCCACTAGGTTAAAGTTGATATATCCCTCCGAGGGAAGTATTTGGAAAAGCTCATCGTGAATGGCCATTACCGCATTGTAAAGCGAATTTTCCAGATACCACACAAGGTGCTGTGCCTCATCTAATGGTGTAGGCTTTTTATCGTTATAGAAATTTGAGTACGATAGCTGTTGCAGCAAATCGCTAATGGTATCGATATCGTTGTTGCGGATGGCCTTATCGAGAGCGGTAATAATGGAGAGAATGGCTGCCGAATAAAACTGTGTAGGGTGAGCTGTAAGCACCAACCGTATCTTCAGATCTCTAAAGGTGGCTATTAGCTCTTCGGTTAACCCCCTATTAAGAAAACTTTTGAGCACTATTTTAAGGGAGTTGGAGCCAGCAAGATCGTTAATCTTGTCGAAGGCCGAATCCTCCACTGCATCAAACACAACCACCTGACGCTCGATAATACCAATAAATCCAATTAAAAGAGAAAGTAGCTGCTCCTCACTAGCATCGGTATGATGCTCCTTCGAAAAACTTTCAATAATTTCGATAGGCGACTTCCCATTTTGAATACCTTTCTCCACATGAGCAACAAAGTGGCCTAGCAAAATACCATTGGTAGCATTAGCCGACAATCCAAGAAAAATACTGTTGTAAATGTTGAATCTACGTCTAACCCAACTCTCAAAATTCTGTAACTGATAGGTAGTATTCATGCAATATCAATGTATATTCTTAAAATAATTATGCATTAAGCGAAGTTACAAAAGTATACTAAATATAATAACAATGCGTCATGTAATGGAATCATTTATGCATAAATAACCGCAAACGAATGCAAATATGTTCGAATTATTTATTGGGGAGTGAATATGGGAAGGAAAAATGCAAGTGGGATTTCTGATACATCAGAAATCCCACCCAGCTGTGAAATTAAACTTCAACCCAATTTTTTATAGCGCAAAGAAGCAGAATTATTCTTCTTAAATACCAGTTATATCTGCTTACACTAATTTCGTATCGTTACTCCTATCGCAAACCATACTTGAATGACTAAAACGTTGTCATTTGTTGCAAGAAACAATCATTTAGAAATATGAACAATGATTTTTATCAGACAAGGTTTATATCCAATTGTGCTATATTTGAAAAATTTCAAGACGATGAAGAAGCTAGCAGTCTTTGCCTATTTAATTTTTGTTTCAGTAAGCTCGTTTTCACAAGCGGTATCGTTGGCCAGCGATTCCACGCTTTCATTGCTTTTTATTGGCGATGTAATGGGACATGGACCACAAATTAATGCGGCCTACGACAGCAACACCGATAGCTACAGCTACGACAGTGTATTTTGCCGAATGAAACCGGTATTTAACCTTGCCGATATTGCCATTGCCAATCTGGAGGTGACCCTTGCTGGAAAACCCTACACTGGCTACCCCCAATTTAGCTCGCCCAATGCCCTCGCCGAAGCACTAAAAGCCGCCGGTGTGGATGTGTTGGTGAACGCCAATAACCATGCTGCCGACCGCGGAAAGAGCGGAATCATTAAAACCATACAAACGCTCGACACCCTTGCAATACCACACACCGGAACATTTCAGGATGAGGCCGAGCGTGACACCACCTACCCGCTCATTCTGGTGAAAAACGGTTTTAGAATTGCCCTGCTCAACTATACCTACGGAACCAACGGCATTGAGGTGCCATCACCCGTAATTGTAAACACCATTGATATGGCCCAGATTCGCAAGGATGTAGACCAGGCAAAACGGGCAAATGTAGATGAGGTTATTGCATTTGTTCATTGGGGTATTGAGTATCAAAACGACCCCAACCGCGAGCAGGAGAGGTTGGCCAGCTACCTGCATGGGCTGGGTATTAGAATTGTTATTGGCTCGCACCCGCACGTTATTCAACGCATGGAGGCCAGCTACGACACCGACTCCACCACGGGCAGCGTGACCGTATACTCGCTGGGCAACTTTGTTTCCAACCAGCGCGACCGTTATAAGAATGGAGGCGCACTGGCCTACCTCACCCTAACCAAGCACAACGGTCGCTCAAAAATAAGCTCGGCAGGCTATATTCTCGACTGGGTGCAACGCCCGATACAGGATGGCAGAAGAATTTACCAGGTGCTACCCGTTTCGGAGTATGAGCAGCAGGAGGGCTACTTTTCTGGGAACGACAAGGCACTCTTCGATGAGTTTGCCAGCGACGCCCGAAAGCTCTATGGCAAGGAGAATGTTGGCGTTCCCGAAATCCGGTTTAATAGGGAGACCAATAGCTGGGAGGTGAAGAGGTAGAAGAGGAGGTAGAAGAGGTTGTTGACTGTAAGGTTAGAAGATTGGCTTCAGTTAATCCTTGATTTGCTGAAAATTAGCGATTGAATAGTTCAACTAGATTTGAGAATTAATCCCAATATTCGTATGTGTTTTGATATTTATACTTTAGTTGCCCCAGTTTGTAATATAACTCAGTTAAAATATTGCCATGGCGATCATAAGTATAAATTACTTTCTCTTCGCAATCGCCATTAAGTGAGTTGCTAATGCATACAGTATTACCAAACGAATCTTCTTTAAAATATTTAATGTTTTTCGAGCCATCTGCATAAGATACCGTAGTAGAAACGACCATATCATTTTGACGCTCAAAGGTTGTAACGCTTATAGTATCATTCTGTTTTATGCAGGTATTTTTAATTGTCTTTCCATCTCTATCGTTTAAATAGATTTTTTTGTCATATCCTTGAAAATTATTATAAAGTAAAATTTCTTGGCAAACTTCTTCGCAATCATCCAGTAGATATGTGAAATTGGTTATTCGGCTTGCTTTATTTTCTGTATAGAATGTGGAACTTATTAATTTACCATTATTGTCATACTGATATGAAATTATCTTGGTTGTATCTTTACCTGAAATATTCAAATAATAGATGACATTACCCTTTTCATTTAAGACATTTTCTTCAATGAAATCGTCGGATTTTTCTTTTATTATCAAATCGCCTTTATATTCGAATGTAGTAATATAATCTCCTTTTTCATAGTGTATTACGTCCTTTGTTTTATGCCCATTTTTATCAAAATAGGATGTAGTCCAATATTTTCTACTATTGTTGCACAACGAATCGTAACAGGTATATTCAATTTTATCACATTTCTTAATATGCCCTCTGTATTTATTAATAATCATCTGGTCCATAGCAATTCTGTCAATCGTGGAGGATTGACAAAAACCATCTATAGAAATTCCAAATATTAAAGTAACAAGGATTATTAACTTCATAATCTGTAGTGTAAATAGCATCCTGTTTATTCTGAAAGAAAATATTTTCATTCAGAATTGAAATTTTTTAAAGCAAGATTACCAAACCTCCACTAAATGTATCATTTATTATGGAAACCAAAATTAGTAGAGATCGTTTAATTTTTACTCCACAAACCATTGGGTTACTAGTATTTTTCATCTCTTTGCTTCTGCTATTTTCCCTGCATCGTCAATTTTGTAGTACTTTTCAACAAAGGATTTCACAACTGTATCTTTGCTATTCTTTTTGACATAAGCATCTTTGTAGTAGCAGTACACATTTAGGTTTTTATCCATTTTTAAACCGGTTGATTCACATCTATTATCCGAGTCATCCAAATCCGTCAATCTCTTCAGAGGCAAGTAAACTTTGCCTACTAATTTCGTCTCCGTTTAAAGTATAGGTTTGAATTATTTTCATGTCGCCGGATATTGGAGCAGAGTAAATGAGAACTACAAAATTCTTTCTCTCTATTTTCGCAATTGGTTGACCGAGTTCATCATCAAATTGGTATGAGCCAGATTCCGTTATCTCCTCACCGGTTAACGGCTTAAAGTTTATAGTACTCATACTACCTGATAGGGAAATATCCGGAATCTTATTACAAAGATCTCTAAATCCATTAACATCCTGCTTAATCAGCGTGTCTGAACTTGCACTACTGGAAGTGGCAGCACTCTTTTTGTTATCACCACAACTTATTACCAAAGCCAATAGGCAAATACCAAATAACACTCTTCTCATAGCCACCTAGATTTTTTAGAATATTACCATATCAGTTTAAAATCAAGAATTATCAACTTTTGCACATAATTGCTACTTGTTGTGTAGCCGTTTTTTAGGACGGGTCAGCATTACACCCAACGTTGAGTATAAGAATAGTAGCCGATTGCGTGGCACTTTCCTGTCAAGTTACACGAATGATGAAGCGGGCTACAACCCTTGAATTTACTGCTATTTCGGCTATTATTTTTATACATTGTTGGCTTTAGTTGTTTATTGGGTAGTGAATCTGGTTTGCTTTTAAAGTTGATTCAATTATTTCCTGCGTTTCGTTATTAAGTCCTAATATCTCAAAGATGATTTTATCAATATTAATTGCGTAACTATCAATTAATGAGTTATGTTTGAATATTTCATCTTCATAGTTATCTTTGCCGAGCTTAATTTTCAAAAAATCATTTTCTTTCAATAGAATAGCATCGAATTCATTCTCTAGTTTAATAACCAACTGCTTAATCTCATTTTTGCTAAAATCAAGCTTTGGAACAATTAATTCTCTAAAAATTTCTGGCTCGTAAAAATTTGTGTCATCATATTTATTTAATAAAAACCATAAAAAGAAAGATGACTTTAAGTAAGAACATAAAAATTTTGTAGAGTAATTATCCTTGTTTTCAATTTGCAATTGGATAATTGCTTGCCCTTTTATATTGAATTGTGGCATTGTTCTCTTAGAATAAAATACTCCACCACCAGGTACTAAATAAAGCGATTCAATGGTTTTACTTTCAAATTTCAAATCTTTAGAAAAATGTTTCGGAATAGAATATCTCAAAAAGGCATCTTTTAAACGAGGAGCAAACTCTTCTTCAAAAAAGAAGATATTTCCTTTGCTTTTACCATTGCCATTCTCTTGACCATACTCAATCAATGCTTTTTGTGCATGCACATCAAGTTTTTCTGACAACAATACTTTTGGCTCGTCAATAATTGAAACTAATGGTATAGACTTTTCCATAAATGAACTCAGAATTGGCAAAGACTTCAAACTTGTTTTAACCATAGATGTATGGGATTCTATTACTTTTAAGTTTTTAAGTATTCGCTTTTCTATATCATTAATCGTATTATTCTCAACAGTTCTCTGAATATTGGAGGCATTCAATATAGAAATAGTACAATCATTATATGAGTAGATTACACCATTGTTATCGATGTCAACTAATTTTCCATTTCTAAATATTCTAAACACTAGTAATAATTTTTCACTTAGTAATGGGTAAAAGTTAAAATCGAATTTAATATTTCCTTGTATTCGTTCGATGCTACTAAAAACCAAATCTAAAAAAGGCTCAAAATTTTCAAATTTATCATCTTTAATTTCTAAACCTAGGATTGTATTATGGTCATCAACTCCAAAAAGAATATACCCTCCTGTAGAATTATTTAACGCACAAATAGATTTTAAAAAAACTGCAATATTATCTTCATCAATTTTTGGGATAGTTAAATAATTTTCTTTTGTTAAAATATTATCTATGATATCTTGAATCTTAGGGAATGTAGTAAATATATATTCAGATGGATTTTCAAAGGCTTTTTTAAAGTTACTCCAATCAAGTTTTTCAAGTTTAAAGAATGATTTAGATTTACCAATATCATTAAGATTATGGGCATCAGAAGCTTTAATAAATGCTAAAGGTTTTTCTCTTGAATATTCTTGTGAAGTTTTTAAAGTGTTTTCTAATTGTTTCCTTTGTTTTTCATTTTTGTAACAAACACCAGACAAACTTGAATTTTTAAACGCATGTGCTCTTGTGTTTCCTTTCGGAATTGTATTTAAAATTCCTTTATCTGAATCTGTATGTCCGTCAATGATAATGCAATCATAATTTTTAACTTCTTCATACAAATCAAATATTGACCAATTGGATATTGTGTCAGACTTTTCAAAACCATAAGAATCTTGACTATATCCGCCATTATCTAAAAACTGCTTTATTCTTGTTATTGAAGTATTCGGATTAAATATAACCAGTAAGTGAATACCATTATTAACTTCAAACTCAACAGCTGGTAAAATTAGAATCCCATCAAAATGTGATAAAGTTTTTTTGAGTTCCTTAATTCTTTTTTGAGCTTGTTCAGAATCACTCAGCGTTGTAAGTGTTTCAATTTCAGATTGGATTTTACTCTTTTGTTCGATAATTTTTGAAAAACCTTCAATGCTATTATGGTCACTAATTGCGATAATATCAAGATTCTTTTTTCTTGCAGTTTTAATTATCTCAATATACTCAGAATCAAATTTAGAACCTTCATAACATTTTGATGCTGGAGTATGTATGTGAATATCTGCAGTAAATGTATTTAAATCTTTTTTCATAGTCTAATTCGGTTTCTTACAATTAAAGCCAACGAGCGTATAAACGTAACTATGGTTGTTATTTTTGCCTTAGACATAACCTTTTTTTTCTGCAGTCTGCATGCTGTAATATTAGGTAACTTTGGTTTTCCAAGGTCAAGCTCAGCAAGCGTTATCACCATACGCTTTACCAAACTTACACATTATTTTGTTTACCATGCTACCAAAGAGCATTTTTTGTTGCTTTTGTGCAATGGTCGAACCTATTTCCCTCCACTACCTCTCCAGCAGGGATGGTTCGGTCGCCTAATGGTGTTGGCAGGTAGGCAGTGATGTGGCCTATCTGGAAAACTGCAGGGGAATGGACTCAAGGCTCTCGGTAAAGCTTCCATATTGAATTTGTCTTTGCTGCATTTACTCGCAAAAACAATCTTTTGGTTATAATAACTAGGAATATAGCAAAGGTAACTGCCATAATCACTTCATAGTGTTTATTCCACTATATGGATGGATATACGCACTCAGAAGGGAAATAAACTTGTCTCCCTCCGTAGTTATTAGCTATGGGTCTCAGACATTCGTAGTTACACCCTCTCAACCAATAGCTTTTAAGCCTTTTTGTGCGGCTGTTTTCGCAAAACATCATCTGAATATCCGGAGCCCATTTATGCTAGCAAATAATTTCGTTTGGTGCTATACAGCTGCATATATGCCCTCTTATTTGTATCACTTAAGAATGAACGGCTCACCAAGGTTTCCATCAACAGCTGCTTTTCTAAAAATGGATTCAGCAATTTATCGGCTCTGCTTTGGGCTGCGCCTACTCTTTTTGCAAATTCTAAGAAATCACTCTTGCCCGGATGCCCGCTACTTTTATAGTGCTCACTTTTAAAACCATCGGCAAATAACCCTTTATCCAATGCAAAATCGGTGTTGTGCACATGCAGCTTTGTATTTACCAGGTCATAAGCAGGGCTTAGTAGGTAATCTCCTTTTGTTGATTCTAGCAGCGAAAAGTTTTTTAAGTGCGAATCACCATTCGAGAACAGGTAGTTGAAAACTACCAGCGAAAAGAATTTTTCAATCTCTACCCGCCAGGCCGGGACATATTTTCAAATTATGCAACTAAAATCACAACATAGTGTGATTTTGTGTAATATTTCAAATTTAGAAGCCTAAAGTGCTTGAAAAATCACATTATAATGTGATTTTATATTTTTTGCTTACTCCAATCATTCCTAGCATTACGCTTGGCAGCGTTGGGTAATTAGCTCAAGCTGTACCAGTTGATGTACCAATTCTATGCCACCAGGTGGAAAAATGGATATAAGTTATACCAAGGTCGTGGAACTGATAGAGGAAGAGCAATATGAGCACCCTAAATATTATCCGCAACAAAAGAGTCAACCGGGTCTTTGCTGTGGTGAAGCAACAAATTCCCTATGTCGATAAGACAACATTCGCAGCCTAATTTTTTCGAGAATTATCTTGCGGAAGTCTAAGAATGGGTGCTCATCTCAACCATTTTGGCGAATAGCTGTTATTAAAGGAAAAATGAACATGCGTCCAACCATATCCATTCTGCTTTTTGTGATGCTTGTTTTGGGAGTTATTTTTAAAGTTACCAAAGCCAGCCAGCCCAAGCACGAAACTAAACCAACGAGTATGACAACAAATGAGGTTAACGATACGGCCACCTTTGCGGGTGGCTGCTTCTGGTGCATCGACGCCATATACCGTGAAATTAAAGGCGTGATGGAAGTGAAGTCGGGTTACACCGGCGGCAAAACTGTCAACCCAACCTACAGCGAGGTTTGCACTGGTGAAACAGGTCACGCGGAAGCAGTGCAAATAGTGTATGATCCAAAAAAGGTGAGCTACGCTAAGCTGCTGGAGGTATTCTTTACCGTCCACAACCCCACCACGCTTAACCAGCAAGGTGCCGACGTTGGTACCCAATACCGCTCGGCCATTTTATACCACAATCAGGCTCAGAAGGAGCTGGCGGAGCTGGTTATAAAGCGGCTTACTGCCGAAGGAACTTACTCCAATCCCATTGTAACGGAGGTTGTGTCCTTCAAAGTCTTTTACGTGGCCGAAGGTTACCACCAGGACTACTTTGAGAACAACAAGCGCCAACCATACTGCCAAATGGTTATTCAGCCTAAGAAGGAGAAGTTTGAGAAGGCGTTTAAGGATTTGCTGAAGAAATAGAAACTGTTTAGTTGCAAAACAAAACAGGAGCGCTGCTGATCTTTTACTTAAGTGGTGAGCAGCGTTCTTCTAATAACACGACATGGTCAACTTGAATTGAATTGCCACCAAAACACCAAGACTCCGAGCAAACTCCAAACATAGAGCAGGTATCTCAAGGAATTGCTGAGTAGAGCTTCATTCAAGATGGAGTTTAAAATGCCTTTTCAAATGTTTTGGAGATATCCAATGCCTCAGGAATAACCTCGTCGGCATAGCTGTTAATTTGAAGTATTTTAATGGCATTTCTATCTAAAATTCTGGTTGTGCTAAATCTGCTCTGTGGCTGCGGTGCATGCATAGCAGGTAGATTTTTACATCCGATTACCGTGCACCGCACGATAATCGCACATTTGTAGCCGGGGGGTTGACACCCGGCTACAAACATGCAACCCCGCTGGGGTTTAGTATGGGGGCGAAAATTATTGTGTACCTAGAGTTGATATACTTCTTTTACTTCTTCCTCCATCCCTGCCTTCCGCTATCTTCGCTTCGCTAAGGCATATTTCAATTCCTCTAACTCCATCTAACTTCTTCTTCTAACATTTTCAAGGTCAACCCATCCTGTAATACACCTATATACTTCATTATATACTCATTACAAAACACATTACCAATTATTACAAAGTAAGTCTATACCACCTTTGTTTTAAGTAGCTGGTCTTAAGATTTGGTATGTTGTTTCTTCGCATCTGACAATCGACATAGTTGAAAACCACAACAGCAAACTAATATGAAGGAAGTAGTAATAGTATCAGCAGTACGAACGGCCATTGGCAATTTTAGCGGAAGCTTAAGCGGCTTTAGTGCCGTAGACTTGGGCGTAATTGCCGCAAGGGAAGCAATTGCCCGTGCTGGCATCAACCCGGCCGAGATAAACGAGGCCATTATTGGCAACATCCTCTCCGCAGGCCTCGGCCAAAATCCTGCCCGCCAAATCTCCATCAAGGCTGGCATTCCCGATACCAGCCCAGCCATGACCATTAATAAGCTATGTGGTTCGGGACTTAGAGCCGTTTCCATGGCAGCCCAGTTTATCATGCTTGGCGATGCCGATGTGGTGCTAGCTGGTGGAACAGAGAGCATGACCAATGCACCGTACCTGCTCGATAAGGCTCGCAGCGGCTACCGAATGGGCAATGGACAAATTATCGATAGCATGATCCTCGACGGGCTCACCGATGCCTTCAACCAATACCACATGGGCATCACTGCCGAAAATATTGCCGAGCAGTGGGGCATCAGCCGAACAGAGCAGGACGAGTTTGCCCTGGTAAGCCAGAACAGAGCCGAAGCAGCCACCAAGGCCGGACGCTTCAACGACGAGATTGTGCCCGTTGAAATCCCCCAACGCAAAGGTGATCCCATCCTCTTCAACAACGATGAGTTTATTCGGCATGGGCTCACCATGGAGCAGCTGGCTAAGCTCAAGGCTGCCTTCAAGAAGGAGGGCACCGTAACGGCGGGGAACGCCTCCGGCATTAACGATGGTGCTTCCATGCTCATTGTAATGTCGGCCGACAAGGCCAAGGAGCTTGGGTTAAAGCCATTGGTTCGTATAGTATCGTACGGCAACGCTGCACTCGACCCAAAAATCATGGGTTACGCACCGGTACCGGCAACTCGAGAGGCCCTGTTGAGAGCCAAAATGGCCATTAACGACATCGACCTCATTGAAGCAAACGAGGCTTTTGCTGCCCAATCCATTGCCGTTACACGCGACCTTAAACTCGACCTAGCCAAAGTTAACGTGAACGGTGGTGCCATTGCCCTAGGTCACCCCATTGGGGCGTCTGGAGCCAGAATTCTCACCACCCTAATCTATGAAATGAAGCGTCGCAAATCGGCTACTGGTTTGGCGACCCTCTGCATTGGAGGTGGTCAGGGCACCACGATTATTGTTGAAAACCTTTAAGTTGAATTATATAAACCATACAACCACATGAAACGCATTGAAAATAAAATCGCAATTATTACCGGCGGTGCCGATGGTATTGGAAAGGCCGCTGCCACTCGCTTTGCTCACGAAGGAGCTACCGTGCTTATTTGGGACATGAACGAGGCCAAAGGCGCTGAAACCGTTGCCGATATTGTCAAGAATGGAGGAACGGCCGAGTTTGCCAAGGTGAACACCGCCAAGTTTGAGGAGGTTGAAAAGGCTACCAACGATGCCATCGCAAAGCATAAAAAGATAGATATCTTGGTAAATAACGCTGGTATCACCCGCGACGCTTCCCTAAAGAAGATGACCCCTCAGCAGTGGCAGGAGGTAATTGACGTTAACCTCACGGGAGTATTTAACTGCGCCAAGTGCGTTAGTGGATTTATGGTTGAAAAGGGCTACGGCCGCATTATCAACACTTCATCGGTGGTGGCCCTTTACGGCAATTTTGGCCAAACCAACTATGTGGCCACCAAGGCCGGGCTCATTGGTATGACCAAAACACTTGGCAAGGAGCTGGGGCGAAAAGGAGTTACGGTAAATGCTGTGGCTCCAGGATTTATTGCCACCGACATGGTAAAAAAGATGCCGGAGAATGTCCTAAAAGCCATGGAGGAAAAAGTTCCGGTTGGACGATTGGGATTACCGGAAGAGATTGCTTCAGCCTACCTTTTTTTGGCCAGCGATGAGGCAGCCTACATCAATGGCACCGTACTGAGCGTTGATGGCGGCATAACTATTTAATATAACAAACCACTGTTCGATGTAATTGGAACAGTGGTTTTTGCTTAACTTTAAACATAAAACTTAGAAGTATGGCTACCGAAGGGCAAGTTTTAGGAACATGGATTCTAATAGCATTCTATGCTGTTGCAATCCTTTTCTTTGTTGTTAGGGGTGCGCTTAAAATAAAGAGCATGAACGATTATGCTGTGGGTAACGTAAGCTTCTCCCCCTACTTTGTGGGCCTATCGCTGGCAGCTGCTATGACCAGCGCAGCCACCTTTGTTATTAATCCGGGGTTGATTGCTCTCTACGGTATTAGCGGAATACTCTCATTTGGGCTGTTCTTTCCCCTTGCCTCTGTAGTATCGCTTGCGGTATTAACAAAAAGCTTTCGCCGCTACGGCGATTCAGTTAAGGCTGTTTCGTTGGCGAGTTGGATAGGCAAACGTTTCAACAACAAATCCTATGCACTCTTTATCGCCTTCCTTTCCGTGCTGCTCATCACTTTTATTGTTCTCATCCTGGTGGCACTTACCAAGGTGTTTGCCAGTGCACTAAACACCAACGAAATTTGGACGCTGGCCGTAATTGTCATCTTTGTTTTTGGCTATATGATGTTTGGAGGAGCCAACTCCATGGTTTACACCAACGTGATTCAGGCAAGCATCATGATAGTGGTTGCAGTTATTCTCATCTTTTCGGGGCTGCCCCACTTCGAAGGTGGCATTTCAGGATTCTTTAGCCAGCTGGCAGGCATAGATCCGGCACTGGTAAAACCCACTAATCCAAGTAGCCCTCTTTTCAGGGACTTCTATGAAATTGCTTTTGCCCAAATTGTTATAGGCATTGCAGTGGTTTGCCAGCCACATATAATCACAAAGTCGCTCCTGCTGAAAAATGAAGCCGACGTGAATAAGTTCCTCATAACCTCCATCGTGGTGGAGCTGCTCTTCTTCTCGGTAATTATTGCAGGATTATACGCGCGCTTGGAGTTTCCAGACCTTACCCTCAACGGTCAAAAGTTGGCAACCGACAGCATCATACCCAGCTACGTGGTTAAGGTTTTCTCCAACGGATTGGTAGCAACACTGGTTGGACTACTGGTAATTCTTGGATTGGTTTCTGCAGGCATGTCTACGCTGGAAGGGCTGATACAGTCGTTGAGCAGCAGCATTACCAACGACATAATTAAGCCTATGTGGGGTGACAAGAAGAGCTTTGCTGATAGAAAATACATAAAGTTTAACAGGGCGATAATTATAGCCTTAGCCATCGTTGCATTTGTAATGTCGCGCAACCAGCTACTTCACCCAAAGCTAAGTGTAGCCATTCTTGCCCAGAATGGAGTTTATGCCTACTTCTCCATCATCTTTGTACCAATACTGATGGGCATTTTCATCAAAAATGTAAAGGTTTGGATCCCCTTTGCAGCCTCCGTAGTTGCAGCCCTTACGCACTTTAGCGTTTACTACTTCTTTCCATTCCTCCACTCGCATGGCGTGAGCTTTGGATTTTATAATAAATACTTGGAAGGGATTGTTCGAAATCCGGCCATCGCGGCCTCTAGTGCCATTGTGCTCTCCGCTATTGTTGGATTCGGATTGATGTATTTGACCCGAGTGAAACCAGCAAAACAGAACCAGTAACATTTTGATTATTGAAAATAAGATTAAAAGAAATGAAAGATTACAACGCCACATATCGTAGCAAGCTAATTACCGCTGAACAGGTTGCCGAACTTATCAAGAGCGACACCGACATTATTGTGGCGCAATGCGCCTCGGAACCGCAGGGCTGCATGAGCAAATTTCACCTCGCCAAGGATAGGGTGAAGGAGGTAAAGGTGTTCTCGGTGCTCACACTAATGCCCTACGACTTTTACATGAAGCCGGAGATGAAGGGGCACTTTGAGCTCTGCAGCTGGTTTCATGCCCCTGGATCACGGCAGGCCATTGCTGAGGGTGTAGGCACGGTTACCTACGTGCCCAACATGCTCCACCGTTCGGCCACCGACAGGCTAAAAGTGCGACGTCCTCACATGTTTGTTGGCACCTGCACACCGCCCGACGAGTTGGGCTTTGTCTCCCTTTCGCTGGGCATCACCTACGAAAAAGATATTCTGGAGGCTGCAGAAATAGTGGTGCTGGAGGTAAACGATCAACTTCCCAGAACGCTGGGCGACACCCAAGTCCACATCGACGATGTTCACTACTTTGTGGAGCACTCGCAGGTTCCACCTACCCTTCCCTCCCCTCAACCCGATGAGGAGGCGTTGAAAATTGGAGAACATATTGCCAAATTGGTAGATGATGGCTCCACCATTCAGCTGGGTATTGGAGATATTCCCAACGCTGCGGCTCTATCGCTGCACGGCAAGAAGGACCTTGGTGTACATACCGAAATGTTTGTCGATTCTATGATGGAACTCTACGAGCTTGGGGTGATCACCAACAAGAAAAAGGCGCTGCACAACGGCAAGTTCATCTGCACGTTTGCCATGGGATCCGAGAAAATGTATCGTTGGCTGCACAACAATCCAGCGGTTGAATTTCTGCGTGGAAAATACGTAAACGATCCTTGCGTGGTGAAGCAAAACTCTCGCATGGTTTCCATCAACACCTGCATTATGGTTGACTTCACAGGGCAGGTTGCCAGCGAGTCCATCGGCACAAAGCAATACTCCGGAACCGGAGGCCAAACCGACACGGCCGTGGGTGCAGTGGAGGGCTTCGACGGGTTGGGCAAATCCATTATTGCCTGCCGTGCAACCGCCCGCAATGGTCAAATATCCACCATTGTGCCAACATTACCAGAAGGAACTGCCGTTACCCTGCACCGCAGCCACACCGACTACGTGGTTACCGAGTGGGGCTCCGTTCGGCTTACCGGGCTCACGGTGAAGGAGCGCACCAAGGCGCTTATTTCCATTGCCCATCCAAAGTTTAGGGATGAGCTTACCGCTCAGGCAGAAAAATTGGGTTACATTTAAAATATCAACTATGCTTCCAATACGAATCAAGGGAACCGGAATATATGCACCAGGCGAACCAATTGGCAACGAAGAGCTGAAAAAGCTGGCCGGTATTGATTTCGATGCCGAAAAAATTGAAATGAAAGTTGGCATCTCCAAGAGGCACATTGCCCATTTGAGAGGTATGGCCGAAACCACAGCCGACTTTGCCACCAAGGCGGCTCTCAACGCCATTGCCGATGCCCAAATTGACACCGACGATATTGGGTTGGTGATTGTGGCAACCGATACTCCTGAGTTTATTTCGCCCGCCACCGCCATTGTTGTCCAGGGACGGCTTCAGGGCAGCGAAAAGTGGAGCGCGGCTTTCGACGTAAATGCCTCCTGCGCCAGCTTCACCATTGCCTTTGATGCCGCAGCGGGTATGCTAGCTAGCAACCATGCCATAAAATATGCCGTGGTGATTGGTGTTTACAACATGCCGGCATTCATTCATAACAACGATGCCTTTGGATACTCCATTTTTGCAGATGGTGCTGGTGCCTTTGTCCTTGAGCGAGCCGAAAATAGAACCTCATCCTATATCGGTGGTACGCAGCTGGCAGATGGAACCCAGTGGGATTACATTGGAATATACGCAGGCGGAAGCCACAACCCGGTAACCCACGAGGTGCTCAACGCCAACGAACAAGGATTGCTGAGCCTTAAGCCACTTCCTGGCGACCGAAATGTTAGGCTCTGGCCCATGGTGGTGGAGAGGTTGCTCGCCAGTCACAGCGAGAATGTTAACAATATCGACCACTTTATCTTTACGCAGATTAACCGCTCGGTAATTGTGAAGGTGATGAACGAGCTGAAGCAACCGCTGGAAAAAACAACCATGGTTATGGACCGTTACGGCTATACCGGTTCCGGCTGCGTTCCCATGGCTTTTCACCATGCCGTAAAGGATGGCAAAGTAAAACGCGGTGATAAGATTGTTTTTGTTGCTTCGGGCGCAGGATTGGCAGTTGGTAGTAACCTCTTCGTTTACTAGCTCGCCATTTAATGTTGATAGTAATAATCTGAAAAACAGATTTTATGAATACTCTAGTAGGAATTGTTGGAACAGGAATATATATCCCCGAGAAGCGGATGACCGCAATGCAAATTGCGGAGGCTACTGGTGGAGCTTGGACCGAGCAGGCGGTTATCGAAAAGCTGGGGATCAGGCAAATAGTGGTTCCCGGTGAACACGATGGAACTCAAGAGATGGGTGTAAAGGCGGCTCAAGATGTGCTTAAAAATACCGGCGTAGACCCCAAGTCCATCGACCTCATTATCTGCATTGGCGAGGAGTGGAAGGAGTATCCGCTCACCACCTCTGGCATATACATTCAGGAGCAGATTGGGGCCACCAACGCTTGGGCCATCGATGTGCAGCAGCGATGCGGTACCGCTGTGGCCGCCATGAAGATTGCCAAGGACATGATGTTTTCCGACGACGACATCAACACCGCCATGATTGTGGGTGGCTACCGCAACGGAGACTTCATCGACTTCAAGGAACCTTCTGTATCGTTTATGTATAATCTTTCCGCGGGAGCAGGGGCATTAATCATGAAGAAAAACTACGCCCAAAACCTGCTGCTGGGAACCCATATTATGACCGATGGCTCACTGGCGCGGGCAGTTGGGGTGGAGTTTGGCGGAACCTGCAACCCAATCACGGCCAACAACGCTTTGGTTGCCTATAAATCGCTCAAGGTTTTCGATGAGAAGCAGATGAAGGATCGCCTCAACGAGGTATCCATGAAAAACTGGATGAACTGCATCGACAAGGCCTTTCAAAAATCGGGAATTGACCGCGACAAGATTGGCTATCTGGCATGTCTGCACTTTAAGCGCTCCATGTATGAACACATGGTGAACCAGCTTGGGCTAACCATGGAACAAACCGTTTATCTTGAAGATTATGGGCATCTTGGTCAGATAGACCAGATACTCTCCCTCCATCTGGGATTGCAGCAAAAAAGAATATCCAAAGGAACCATTGTATCAATGATTGCCGCAGGTATTGGATATGCCTGGGGCGCCAATGTAATTCGTTGGGGATAAATTTATTAGTCATGGCCACATAATTAACTATTATGAACCTGTCTTTTAACGTATTAACAAATTCAATGAAGCAATTATGAGCTAAAGTCAACCAATGGTTATTTTACATAAAGTTGACTACTCTCTACAACTTTTATTACTTGCTTAAAATATTCTGAACAGCAACCACTAATTCAAACTAAACTTTAAAACTATGAAAAACCTAATTGCACTAGCCCTTCTCTTTTCAGTTGTATTTATTTCCTGCGAAAAAAGTAGCGACGATAACACCACCGATCCTCAGAAAATTGGTATTGTAGGTGAATGGTACTCTTCAGGAACTAATGTTGCAACATTGCTCGGTTACCTTGGAATTGACTCCATCTATGCAAAATTCAACGATGATAACACCTACTTGGTAGAGTCGTTTGCCAGCGGAGCTAAGACCACCCTTACTGGAACCTACACTCAGGCAAAATCGGGTGTTGGTAATATTTGGACAATAACCTTGAACCAGGGTAGCCCAACATCACTAACCAGCGAAGGAATGTTTGAGATTGATGCAACAGCGAGCCCCTATACCATGAACTACGAAGTGGCCCAAACCGAACCACAAATTACCGGCGTAACTCCTCCCATCGCAACAAGTGGCTTTGGTAGCACAAGTGGCGGAGCATACGGGACTTCTAATGTTCAGAAGTACATCAAGATTACTAAGTAAAAAGTTGAATAAAAAAGAGGTTTGCGCTATTGTCGTAAACCTCTTTTTAAGCTATCTTTCCTAACATCATTTATTGGTATAATTACCATTACTTGAAAAAGTTGAGCTAGGAAGCAATACCTAAAACCGATACTGAAGGTTCCTTCTGACCCAAAAACCACACTACTGATGAGAAAAAGCTTGTTGTTTACATGTGTTGTGCTGCTCATGACGTTGACGCGGCTACAAGCACAAGCCCCATCCAACCAATACTTTTCCAAGGAGATTCCGGAGAAGGCCGATAAGGAGTTGCAGTTTTATGCATTCTTCATAAACCAAGGTGTTACCAGCAACATGTACGCCAAAAGCGAATTCCTTAAGGGACAGGTTGTGGGAAGATTATTTGGTGGAAACACTTCCTCCACATCCGACTCAATTACCTCCCGCTACTTCGAGCAGCGACTAATTCCATTTTTTGTTTACCAGCCAAAGTTATTTAACGGAAAGGCGACTCTAAGAGCATCCTTCGAAATAGACTGGACCTGGGGTGATGCCTCCTACGGTGTAGGTGGAAACCTTGGATCGGCCATCTCTGCTGACCAGGTTAATATACAGACCCAAAATATTGAAATTGAACTCAATCCATCAAAGGGTTGGTTTGTAAACCTCGGCTTACAACGGCTCTTCGATACCCCATATAATCCCTATCGAACTCTTTTCGATAAGATGACCACCACCGGCTACCGTTTAGCATACTGGGGCACCGATGGTGTGGGAATTTCTGTTCGCAAGGACTGGGACTTCTCTAGAATGAAATTTGGTTACTACCAGCTCTACGAAAATGCCATCGAGCAAAACGACGACGTTTCGCTACTCGAGTTTACCGGTGAAAAGGACATTACTAGGGCATGGAAAATTGGAGCATCTTCGTACTACCTCCGCGACAGAGCCTCAGGAAAGGGAGGCGTTTCCATCCTAGGTGAAGGGTTAAATAGCCTATTGGCCTCCTACAATGGAGCGTATCAGTTTAAGTATGGCGACGTTCCCTACAAGGCCGATATCGTTTGGCTAGGAACTTTCTTTGGTCGCAATACCGACCACTGGCTCGACCCTTGGATGGTTACAGGGTTTGTTAACTTCAACATTGGTAAAGTTGATACACTAGAAAATAAGGCTCTTTCGATCACAAAATGGAAGAAAGCCACCGATATTTTTGGCTATGCCGCAAACCTTCGGCTCTCATACCGCTATGGACAAACCCTCAGCGATAACGTAACCCTCGACATGCTATACACCTCTGGTGATGGCAATGGCCTGAAGGATGGAAAATACTCCGGCGTAATTACAGCTGACCAATGGGGTGCTCCGGGAGCGATATTCATTAGTTCTGGAGCCTACATACTTATGCCACAGGGCAACGTGGTTAACCGGTTCACTCCCGCCATTTGCGACATTTCCAACATGGGTTATGGTCTCTCAGCGGCTACCCTCACCTACTCCAAGGGACTTATTCCCAACAAGGTGAACGCCAAGGTTGGCAGTGCCATTGCATTTAGCAACATTCAACCTACAGGAGGGGGAACAAATATGGGGACAGAAATTAACGGCAGCATTGCATACAACTTCGGGCCATTTATGAGCCTTGAGCTACATGGTGCCTACCTCTTCCTTGGCAACTTCTACGACAGCAAAGAGAGCTCACACGGCAGCTCCATCAATGGCAACTCCGATACTCGTCCGGTTGATCCGTGGACAGCTTTTATAGTGTTTAAATGGTTAATGTTCTAAAGATTTGGCAATGAAAAAGCTTATATATATTGGCATTGTAACCGGATTATTCCTTATGAACGGTTGCAACACACCTTACAAGAGTATGACCAACATTAGCTCCATGGACGAGCTCTCCTATCCCTTCCCAGTTAAGAAGGTGCAACTTCCAACAAGTCACTATACCATCGCCTACACCGACCAAGGAACAGGCGATAAAACCATCATCTTTATCCATGGTCTTGGTAGCTACTCTCCGGCATGGGAACGAAACCTCTCGGAACTGAGCAAAAAGTATCGCTGCATTGCCATCGACCTTCCCGGCTATGGCAAGTCGAGCAAGCAACCTCACAGCGGTACAATGACATTTTATGCCAGCATAGTTAATGAGTTTGCTCAAGAGCTTAACCTCAGCAATGTATACCTCTCCGGGCACTCTATGGGTGGACAAATTTCCATGGTAACAGCGCTGCTATTTCCAAATATAGTTAAAGGATTGATTCTTGTTGATCCGGCAGGTTTTGAACGTTTCAACCCAGGACAAAGTCAATGGTTTCGTGATGTAATGACCACCAAAGGAGTTAGGCTTACCACCGCCGACGCCATTCAGAACAACCTCGCCACCAACTTCTACCGCGTTCCTAAGGAGGCCGAATTTATGATAACTGACCGTATGATTATGCGGACAGCCAACGATTTTGATGCCTACTGTTACTCCGTAGTTCAATCGGTTAACGGAATGATTGACCAACCCGTAATCGACTACCTAACGGATATAAAAGTGCCTACCCTCATATTCTTTGGTGAGAACGACAACCTTATACCCAACCGCTACCTCAACCCTGGCCGAACAATTGATATTGCCGAAGTTGGACATAAGGCCATTACCGGCAGCACGCTGATTATGGTTCCTAAGTGCGGACACTTTATGATGTTTGAAAAACCAGATGTTTATAATTCAGAGGTTACCAAATTCCTCGACCAGCAGCAGTAGCCATGGATGCCATTACAATTGGAACACACTGTGTTGTTCAACTGTTGGAAGACGTTCCCTGCATTATGATTCGGTGGAACGGACTACCATCAAGCGATGAGTTTCGCCAAGGCTGTAATACCGTGCTGGAGCTTATGGAGACGCACAAGATTTTTAAGGTTTTAACCGACAACTCACAGGCAAAGGTTTTCTCAGTTGAGGATCAGCGATGGCTCAACGAGGAGTGGCTTCCAAAAGCCCAAAAATTGGGCTACCGCCACTCCGCCGTGCTGGTGAGCAAGGACGATCCGTTTGTGGCGTTTGCCGTAAAGAACATAATGTCCAAAAGAGACCCGGCACAGTTTCAGGCCCGTTTCTTTTACAACTTCGATGAGGCTTTAGGTTGGCTAATAGGGGTTTAGTTAAGAGAACCGGCGTATGCCGGTTTTTTCTTACTTTGTAATGGCAAAATATTTCCTACTGCTGGTGATGTATTTAGCCAAAAATCCACAGGACGAGAAAAATATTTATCGCATTAAAACTCATTAAAGCTGTAATTTCAAAATCAACACCACGTGAAAGACAAGCTGGCATCGTTCGAAACCTTCACCTCCGAGCTCTACCCCCACGAGCTGGACTACCTCCTATCCATTCAGCAGTTCCAGAAGGAGTCGAACATGAAGATTCTAAACCTCATTCACCACAACAGCCGCAACCCCAAGAACAGGCTGCCCTTCGACAAAACGGTAGATAAACGCACCTACTCCTACCTGAAGACCTGGATTACCGAAAGCCTCCAGAAGGTGGACGTTGACATCTTCCACGAATGGGTGAGCAGGGTGGAGCACGATATAATGACCGACAATATCCAAACAACTGAGGAGAAGCGGCTACTCAGCGAAATGGGCAACATCACCCCGTCCAGCTACTACTTTATGAAGTTCTACCGGGTGCTGCAGCACTACCGCGACTACCTTATCGTGCGAAACCGAACGCGCAACTACACCTTTATTGGCGAATACCTCGACCGCTACAAGGGCAACTACCTGCAGTCGCAGTCGCTCAACAACAAGATTAACGAGGCTGCCGAAAAGGTTGTTTTTCGAAAGATTCTGGTTGCCGAGGAGTTCTCGGTATGGGAAACGCTCTTCTCCGAAATTTACTACAACGAAACCATCGACGGCTACACCCGCTACCGGGCGGTAATTAGGCTAACCATACTCTACTATACCAACCGCGAGTTCGACAAGCTCCGCATGGTGTACGACCACCTCGACCGCCAGTTTAAGACCTCGGTGTTCTACTGCAAGCGCATTCTGGCCAACTACTACGCCAACCGGGCCATGATGCACTCCAAGCTAAACCAACTCGACGATGCCGAAAAGTATGGCCTCCTCTCCATTAGGCACACCAACAGCGACTACCTCTTTTACCTAGTGAGCGTGGTCGATATCCTGCTCCGAAACAAGAAGCCGCACGAGGCGCTGCAGATTATGGTGGAGTCCTTCCCAGAACTCAAGAAGTCGGGGAACTTCTACTACAAGATTGGGTTTGCCTCCTACTACATCAAAACCCTGGTGGAGAACAACATGCTCGAAAAGGCCATGGATTACGGCGAGGTATTCCTCAACGGCTACAAGCGTGAGATATTTGAATTCCGCTGGCACCTCTTCTTCACCTCATACATCACCGCGCTGTTTAGGGCGGAAAAGTATTCGAAGATAATCTCGCTCGTGCGCCGCTACAAGCTGGCGGCCAAGGAGAAGCAGCTGCTGGGCTCGGCGCAGTACCTTCCGTTTATTCAGCTCTATATGGTTTCGTCCGAGTATCTCGAGGGGGTGGTCTCCTGCGACAACCTCAAGAAGTGTATAATGCAGCAGATATTCGACCTGGGGCAAAACCGCTTCCGCCACCGCAAGGTGATGGAGCTGCTGCAAACCCTTGCCCAGCACCTCCCCGACCTTATTCACGACGTAATGGTGGAGCTGCGGCTCACGGAGGGGTAGGGAAAATGTGGTGGATAGTTGAACGTTGGCTATAAGAATAGTTGCCGACTGCGTTGCTCTTTCCAGTCAAGATACAAGAAAGGAGCAAATTTCTTTATGTTTATTTCTTATTCTGGAAAACGTCCAAATTTTTTTATTTCTTCCAGCGACTCATCCCAACTTGCTCTATTTGAGGTAAAAATGTGTGCATTAGGTCGTTTTTCTAATTTAGTATCTAAACATCCTGCCGGAACTACTAATAGTTTACCATCCATTTGTAAATTGGGCAGAGCTGAACCACAATTTGTACAAAAGGCTTTCACATGATTACTCTTATGTGGTCGAAATATTTTGATTTCAGTCTTCGTTTTTATCCATTCTAGCTTAGCTGTTGTGGAAAACAAATTTGCAGCATGAGCAGACCCGGTGTCTTTCCTACAATATCTGCAATGGCATAAATAAAAACTCTCAAAGTCACCTATAACTCTAAATTTAATTCCTTTGCATAAGCAAGAACCCAAGTATTCCATATGATAAGTCACTCTTTAAAATTATGAAATTAGTTGAAATCCAGTTCCCGTATTTTCTGTTTCTTTTCTCGTTTACCTTTCCTATCTTTTCTTTAATAAACTCGCGTCTCTCTGTTTAAAATAAGCACAACTCGTTTATTTGTGTTATAAAATCACACAATACATACCCACAGAGTATATATTGAGTAGCGTTCCCATACTTTATACAAAATTAGAATTGTTTACCACATACCATCAAAAGGAGGTCGATATATTTCATGCTTTTGCCGAAGCCTTTTGCTGCAAACCCTTGCCCAGCACCTCTCCGACCTTATTCAAGGCAAGAGGAGAATTTGGGGAAGAAGTTGAACGGTGAAGCAGATATCACTCGATCTGCTCATTTACATCTCGAATAGCTGTTTCAAGTATCTCCTTTATCTCTAAAGAGGCTGTGCTTGCGAAATCCTCCATCATTTTCAAATTCATGCTGGACTCCGAACAGAAGCGCTGTATTTCGAGTTGAGATGATATACTACTGGAATATGTACTATCAAATACTACTTTCTTGTCTTCTAACAACTTAACCTCAATAGTGGTCTTTCCTAGTATAGGTTTTAATAGCCAGTTTTCTTTAGTATGTAGCCCATAACGGATTCGATCTTTATGATACTTTGCTGAAATCTGACAGTCGAGTAAGGTCATTTCAAGAATATAGTCAGATCAAAATGCTCTCTTCATTATTTTAAAATTTCCAGATCGACTAGCTTCTGTTTGCAATGAATTAGAAACGAATTCCAAGAAAGAAGGCACTACGCTTTTTTTTCCTAGAGTTACTGTGAAATCGCCTTTATAACCTCCGGCTATAGCTAATGGCACAACTAGGAATCCGTCGTCCTTTACCTTCGTTGTATCATTCATATTCAATTTATCAATAACTCTTAAGTAAATTGTTTTACCGGTTTTCAGTGTGTCTATCTTGGAATCAAATATATAGCCTAAAGGCATCTTGTATTCTTTCAGGGTGTGCTGCAGCATATATGGTCCTACACACGAGCTTAGTAAGACTAAAATCAAGAAACACTTAGGAAAGAATCTCATTATTTTATTTAAATAGTTTAAATTCCTTTCAAACCCAATCATTTGTTGGATTTTCTATGGTATAAAACTTACCTATACACAGGATAAAACAGTAAATACTAACAGATATAATCTATTTCATATCAACGCTTAAGCGCAGATGTCCACCAAGTCCTTCATTAATGATTCGCATCAGGGTTGAAAGCCTAATATCTGAAGAATTATTCTCGATTCTGGAGATGTAGTTCTTTGTTGTCCCACACTTTGCAGCAAGTTGCTCTTGGGTCAATCCTCTCTCCTTTCGCAATTCTTGTAGAATAACGCCAAGTTTAAACGCCTCAAACCCTTCCTCAAACCTTTCTCGCTCCTCTGCGCCTCTCACCCCATATTGCTCATCAAGATGGCTGGCAAACGAGATAAGGTTATTATCTGCTTTCTTTTTCATCGAAGTATTGTTTTTTTAGTTTCTCTGCCAATTCAATTTCATTTTTTGGAGTCCGTTGAGTTTTCTTCTGGAAGCCATTTACTAAAATCACCAACTTTCCTTTGTCGAAAAAGCTAAAAACTCTATAGATGTCACTCCCAACCTCAACTCGGATTTCATAAATTCCGGTGGTTCCTTCCATGTGTTTGAAAAACTTTGAAGGAACTCTTTCTAGGGTAGCAATCAACTTCAACGTCCAGTTGAACTTGTTCTTAACCTCCGGTTTAAGCAGGTTGAAGAAGTCCAAGTAATAGTTCTTGTAGTAGAATATATGCCTTATGAATCCCTCATCCATACCACAAAGTTATCGAATTAGGTAACTAATCCCAAATTTTTGCTCAAAAATATCTGCTTGATCAATTGTATGGCATTACTAATAAATCAATTATAGTCGAAATATAGTTGAAAAATAAGTCAGCAAATCAGTTAACAGATGAATGTTTCGTTTACCTAATGGTTCGCCTCCTTAAACTTTTGTAACTCCTCTAGCCCCCACTTTATAATTTCATTGAAGGCATTTGGGCTAAAGTTATGCCCTTCCATCTCCCAAATCTTTACAACAATGGTTTTGCCATCCCGCCTATCCTGATCCATGAACTGTTGAGTTCTTTCGGGGTCTATCTTATCATCGTCGTTTCCTAAAGCTACTATGCAAAGTTTGCTCCTTAGTCCGGTTAGTTTAGGCCGGGTTATTTCTCTCAATCTTAGAGATACCGCAGGGTTTATAATCAAACAGGGCAATCCCAACTCCTCACTCAACCAAAAGGCGAGAAACCCACCATACGAGGAGCCAACCAAAAACGCTATGGAGTTTTGAATACAATGGTCTCTCAATATTTCAAAGCTTCTCGGCTCACTACCATAGTCCAGGTGCAGCGCATCCACCTCTAAACCATGTGACCTCATGGTAGCAATTTTCTCTTCATTGGGTGAAGCGTTCATTCCATGTATCCAAAGGGTTTTCATGTTAACCTGATTTTTTCACCGCCTCCTAAACAAATGGACTATTGCAATGTAGGTGAAAACATGAATAGCAATGGATTCTAATTGGGGCTGTGGGTTTACAATAAATCTGTTTCCATCCTAATTAATATTTGTCTAATTCCTTTATAGGGTTTGCTAAGACTCACCAACAAACCATCTTCTCCTTTCTGAATTTCTTTTATTTTGGAGGCTGTTGTATACTTTAACTTTTTCACTGTAGTGTCAACATGATCCGGCAGTTGAATAGGTCGTAGGGGTATTCTAAATATGCCTAGGTCATAGGAATTGCCTAGGAGAACAATGCTTTTCCCAATAACCAGCTGCTCAAAGGGCTCAACTCTCGATTTAATTGGAACATTTACTCTGCCCCCTTTTGCTGGAACAGCATAAGCAACACTTTCAAAAGACAGCTCCACCTCAACGCGTCTTTGAGACTCAATTTTCGCAAGGTAAAACTCCTTAAATTTTATCTGAGAACGATATGTTGCATAGCCCATACTATTATACCCTACAAAGATTAATATTACTGCCAAGGGTAATCGCATCATGTATAGATAATCGGCAAATTCAGGGTTATGGATTTCCTGAAAATTAGCCATAATGCTGATCCCCGCTATCAATATGGTAGCAACCAATATGGCAATCCAGTAGGCCAATCCCTTTTTATCGTTGAATAGAAATTTCAGGTACGACATGGATTAATATTTAATAGTGGTATAAGATACAAAAATCATTTGCTAATAATCTTATTAAAGATCTTTATATAACCTATCCTTCTCCCATTGCACCACATTGTTTTTTATGTAATGCGTAACTCGTTCATACTCCTCCTGATTTCGGATTATGCGATCGTAATAACGAGGCTGCCAGGAAAACTCGATTCCATGAAAGGTGGCATATTTTTTCACCCCAATTTTATAACCACGTATTATCGATCCCAAATTTTTTGTTTGGGGGCCAAACGTATTGTTTACTTTCAAACGTCGGGTGGGTAACGGTACCTGTAGAGACGCAAAATTTTGCGTCTCTACCTCGTTCATTTCATTACCCTTCGTTATATCCAACCCGAAATTTTGCATTTCTGCCACATTCATTTCACTACAATCGGCATTATCCCTTCCGATAAAATTGGGTGTTCCATTTTTTTCAACAATTACTATCCCATGAATATGATTTGGCATAACCACAAATACATCCAATTTCACAAAAGGGAAATGTGTAGGTATTTCCATCCAACAATTGTGCGCCACCCACCCCAGTTCCGACAACCCCATCACCGCATTCACAATTTGTCCAAAATAGTGCACATCCCCAGCGGTACAGATGGTAATGAAGTAAATTCCGTCTGTTGAATAATCCCACCAAGCTGCTCGGGAGGATGCCATTCGAAACCGATCTTGAAACTTTTTCATAGCACAAAATCGAGTTGATAATCAATTGCAATGGGTTCTATGCCGCCCTAGTCAAACTGCTTGGCCTCCTCCCAAATCTTGTTCATCTCGTCGAGGGTCATATCTTTTAGGTTTCTTCCGGCCTTGATGGTTCGCTCTTCGAGGTAGCCAAAGCGCTTCATAAACTTCTGGTTGGTTCGCTCCAGCGCACTTTCCGGATCAACACCGTAAAGCCGGGCAGCATTCACCACAGAGAATAGCAGGTCGCCAAACTCCTGCTCGGTCTTTTCGCGATTGTTGTCGCTCACCTCCTTGCGCAGCTCGCGGTACTCCTCCTCCACCTTATCCCAAACCTGTGTTCGCTCCTCCCAGTCGAACCCCACGGCGCGCACCTTCTCCTGTATGCGATTGGCTTTAATTAAAGCCGGCAACGCCTTGGGCACTCCCGAGAGCACCGTTTTATTGCCATCCTTCTCCTTCAGCTTCAGCTGCTCCCAATTTTCCACCACCTCTCCTGCACCATTCACCGATACATCGCCAAACACGTGCGGATGGCGATAAACCAACTTATCGCAGAGGCCATTCATTACGTCGGCAATGGTAAACCGCTGCTCCTCGCTAGCAATTTTGGAGTAGAACACCACGTGCAGCAGCAGGTCGCCCAGCTCCTTCTTCATATCGTTATAATCCTTGCTAAGTATAGCACCTGCCAGCTCATAAGCCTCCTCCAACGTATTGTCCCTGAGGCTATCAAAAGTTTGCTTACGGTCCCACGGGCACTTCTCCCGCAACTCGTCCATTATGGTTAGCAGCCGCTCAAAGGCTTGCAGCTTATCGTTCATAATCTAGTTTATTATGTTATTTAAAAATTTCACTCTAACAGCAGAACCTATATCGAGGCTTAGCAGCTCTGCCGCTTTACCATTGTGAATGGCCACCTCCAGCAGCCCCACCGAGTTGAAAATGGCTAGCAACTCACCCGGAAGCGCATCGCTATAGGTGTTGCAAATGGTGGTGAGCTTGTTATGGAAGCTCTGTACATATATCTCAAAAGCGCGATTTTGCCCTACCCGCTCAAAAAGATCATTACTGATATTGGTTATCACGTTGTTGAAGGAGTCGATGTAGATTATGGTTCCATTGATAACCGAATCCTCGAAGGCTGCCCTCAGCGGAATCAGCTGCGTAATGCTAGTATAAGGTTCTCCCAACTCGTCGATAGCACCCCCATTAGCAAGATGGGCACCCGCAGAACCAAACACGTGTAGCGAACTAAAACCCGAAATGGGCTCATAGCTAAGCTTAATCACCTTATCAGGGTTTGCTCTAATGGCCAAGCTAAACACACCGGTATCGGCACCAAGAAAATATTGTCCATCGGCTTGCACGGCCACCAAAGGGTTCTTTGAGGTGGGTTCGCTATTAACCCCAATAATGTGAACCGTACCATTTGGGAAGTGCCGGTAGCTATTACGCACTACAAAGGCCGCCTGCTGCACATTGAAAGCGGAGATATGGTGGCTTATATCCACAATAGTGGCCGTGGGACAGCCATTCAGCAACTCCCCCTTCAAGGCTCCCACATAGTAGTCCATTCGTCCCCAATCGGTTGTAAGGGTTATGATGGCCATTCCCGCTCAGTGTAGATTAATACTTCAAATTTAGCAGCCTTTTTTTAATTTTCAGGACCCACTCGCACATTTAAGCTCTTTGGAATAATATATATATCACCAAAGTCCAAGTTTTCATAACATAAAAGCATTCATACTCAAAGAGATTCTATAATAAACGAAAGTAGAATAGTCCAAAGTAGGTCGATATGTAGTCTAAAATTAACACACACCTATTGCAAAAAAAGTTTAGTTTTGTATGTTTTCTTGCCTACCGAAAAATGTTGGTTGCACAGATAGATACTTAAGGTAGAAATTGTATCAAGCAACAATACATTATCTTTTCGGAAAGAAAAACATAAGCGCAAATAGGTTCGACAAATAATACCGATGTGCTTCCGTCAATAATATTTGGTGCAGGTACTAGGCAAATAAATGATGGCTAAAGTAAGATTGGCTAAATCTGCCTTGAGGTAGCGATTCTGATACTACTTTTGCATAACTGAACAATTATTTAATGACAGAAAAATTAATTCTGCTGGAGGGTATCGACCCTATGACCCTATATGGGGTAAACAATACTAACTACAACCAGCTGGTTGCAGCATTTCCCAAGCTGAAAGTGGTTGCTCGTGGACAGGAGTTACGAGTGTCGGGTGAACCAATCGAAATTGAGCGCTTCGAGGACAAACTTCTCGTTCTTGTTGAGTTTTATGGCCGTTACAATCGTCTTTCGGAAGATGATCTAAAAGGTTTACTGCAGGATGATGCCAAAGCCATGATGGATGCCGGCGAGGATATGGATGACGTGCTTGTTTGGGGTAACAACGGCAAGGCCATTCGTGCCCGCACCGTTAACCAACGCGTAATGGTCAACCTATACGATAAAAACGACTTGCTCTTTGCACTCGGCCCTGCCGGTTCGGGCAAAACCTATACCGCCATAGCCCTCGCTGTTAGAGCATTGAAGAATAAAGAGATTCGAAAGATTATTCTAACCCGTCCAGCGGTTGAAGCTGGTGAGCGCTTGGGCTTCCTTCCTGGCGATATGAAGGAGAAGTTGGATCCATACCTCCAACCGCTTTACGATGCGCTGCACGACATGATTCCAGCGCGAAAGCTCACCACCTTTATGGAAGATGGAACCGTGCAAATTGCCCCGCTGGCCTACATGCGTGGCCGGACACTCGACAACGCTTTTGTTATCCTCGATGAAGCCCAAAATACCACAATTCCACAAATCAAGATGTTTCTTACCCGAATGGGCAAGAATGCTAAATTTATCATAACCGGTGATATGACGCAGATTGACCTTCCTCGCCAGGTAGACTCCGGCTTGGTTAAGGCCATGCAGCTACTGCGTAACGTGGATGGAATTGGAGTGGTAGAGCTCGACTCGCGCGACATTATCCGTCACCGGTTGGTAAAGTATATTGTGCATGCCTTCGATAAAGATAAAGAATCGGCCGATGGCCATACTAACAATTAAAATCTCACACAATGGAAAAAGCGCTTGTTAGCACCAGCTTTCACTTTCCCGGACAAACCGACATCTACATCGGAAAGGTAAGGGACGTATACACCATTCGCAACGACTACATGGTGATGGTGGTTACCGATCGTATTTCGGCATTCGACGTTGTTTTACCCGAAGGTATTCCATACAAAGGCCAAGTGCTAAACCAGATCGCCTCCAAGTTTTTGGATGCCACAGCCGACATTGTTCCCAGCTGGAAAATTGCCTCTCCCGATCCCATGGTAACAATCGGGCTCCGCTGCGATTCCTTTCCCGTGGAGATGATTGTTAGGGCATACCTCTGTGGCAGCGCTTGGCGCGCCTACAAGAGCGGAGTTAGAGAAATTTGCGGCGTAAAACTTCCCGAAGGGATGCGTGAGAACGAGAAGTTTCCTACCCCAATCATTACCCCCACCACCAAGGCCGAACAAGGGCTACACGATGAGGATATTTCCAAAGAAGAGATTATTTCAAAAGGTATGGTCTCGGCAGAGGATTATGCACAATTGGAAAAATATACATTAGCCATTTTCCAAAAAGGAACAGAGATGGCCGCCGAAATGGGTCTCATTCTGGTAGACACTAAGTATGAGTTTGGAAAACGGAATGGTAAGATTTACCTCATCGACGAAATTCATACCCCCGACTCGAGTCGTTACTTCTACGCCGACACATACAAGCAGCTGTTCGACAAAAACGAACCACAACGTCAGCTCTCCAAAGAATTTGTTCGCGAATGGCTTATGGAAAATGGATTTATGGGAAAAGAGGGACAAACCGTTCCAACCATGACACCAGCCTTCGTGGAAAGCGTTTCGCAGCGCTATATCGAACTCTACGAGCACATTGTTGGTGAGCCATTTACAAAAGCTCCAGTCGATAACATTCAGGAACGAATTGAAAATAATGTGCTCAACTTGCTGGCCAGGTTGTAAACAAAGGTTTGGAAGATTAGGAGTTTAAAAATTTAGGAGTTACCAGAAATAAAAATAGAGACGCATAATATTGCGTCTCTTCTTCTATTTAAAGGTTTTATCCTCAACTTCTTATTAAAAGCTATTTCTTCAGTTTCGATACCATTTCAATTTGATTAATAACGGAATCCATCTGCTTTTTGGTTTCGTCGGCTGAATAGGTAAGAGCTTTACCTCCCTTGGTTAGGGCACTGCTGGCTTTAGCCTTTTGCATCATGGAGCATGACTTTAAGGCATCGGTTGCGGGTTGCTGTAGCGCTTTTAACTTCTCCACATTTTCGCTTTGGGTCTTAATGCGAACCTGCAACTCCTTTAGCTGTGCCAAAGCATCAGTACCCGAAATTGCCTCCCCCTTGCCATTGGTAACCGAAGTTGGTTTTCCATCGGCATCGGTCTTTACGTCTATAAGCTTAATGGCGTCAGAAATTTTAAGACTTTCATCGTAGGTGTCGAAACTCTTAGTGTTGAAGTCGTCAATAGCCTGAACGCCAACCTTAGCAGGGCGTTCCAACTTTTCCTGAGCAGTAACTGTTTGGTTTGCTGCAAATAGCATGGCGGTAGCCATCGTTCCAAATAGTAATTTTTTAATCATAGTGTAAAATTATTATCCAACCCGGTCATATGGTTAGTATTTTTGTTCAGGTTACTGGTGCTGACCTTTCACCAAACCCCTTTTTTATTGGCTTTCAACAAAACAACATTTATGCTCCAGCCACTCGGAACTAAAAGTAAGCCATTTAGACTACAAGGCCAACATTAATGCATAATTACTTAAATAATATCGTCAACCCTTAAGCACCAACGAGGTCATGGAGATGGTGCTGAGCTCGAAACCCTCATTAAAAAATTTTATCTCCTCATCTTTATAGAGCGCCAGTGTATAGAGTATCGGAATGAAGTGCTCCGGAGTGGGCACGGCAAGCGAAGATCCGGCAATGTGATCCAGCTCCAGCAGATCAGTAAACCGATGTTCTTCAATTCGCTGCCTAACAGTTCCGTCAAAGTCGCGCGCCCAGTCGTAAACCTGATCGCTACCCCACTGTGCCAATCGTAGATTGTGCACAATGTTTCCACTACCAATTATCAGCACACCCTTTTCGCGCAATGCGACAAGACTTCCCGCCAATTTAAAGTGCTCCTTCAGCGAAAGATTGTAGTCGATGCTCAGCTGGACAACAGGAATCACCGCCTCAGGGTAGATCCTACGCACTACCGACCAACATCCATGATCGAGCCCCCAGCAATGGTCGGGCTGAACAACCTGATCGGGATACTGTGCCATTACCATATCGGCCAAGGTAGGTGATCCAGGTGCAGGGTACTCCACTTCAAACAGTTCGCGAGGAAAGCCCCCAAAATCGTGTATAGTTCGTGGCGAAGCAGAGTAGGTAACCTTGGTTCCCTTTGTTTCCCAGTGGGCCGAAATACACAGTATAAAACGTGGTTTTGGCAGGGCTGTTGTCAACTCCTCCCATTCTCGACTAAACCGTGTATCTTGTATGGCATTCATCGGGTTTCCATGGCCAATAAATATGGCCGGCATTCGAAGTGTGCTCATTTCTTATTATTTTAAAACTAAAGTAGCCAAACCATGGCGGAATGGCTACCAGTGCTAAGATGAACTCGTGTGTTATACTCAATTACTTCCTATTCTTAGCCAACTCCACGTTAAGAGTAATGGTAACATCCTGCCCAACAGTAGCTCCACCCGCTTCGGTAAGGGCATTCCACTTTAAGCCATAATCAAATCGGTTAATAACCATTTTAGCCTTGAAACCCGACTTTGTATTGCCGTAACCATCTTTTACTGTTCCACCGTAGGTCACATCGAACTTAACGCGTTTGGTGACATCCCGAATGGTAAGGTCGCCGGTTAGCGCATACTTGTTGCCACTTACCTTGGTGAAGGAGGTGCTTTTAAAAGTCATCGCTGGGAACTTGGCCGCATTAAAAAAATCATCGCTCTTGAGGTGCTTATCGCGCATATCGTTATCGGTACTAATGCTATTAACATCCACGGTGAACGATATTTCAGCCCCAACAAAATCGGGAGACTTTGAAACCACCTTACCATCGAAACTTTTGAACTGACCATCCACCTCCGATATTACAAGGTGGGTAATGCTAAAGTTTACACTCGAATGTGCCTTATCCACACTCCAGGTGTCCTGAGCCTTTGCCGAAAACATTGCTGCAACAGCAACAGCAGTCAAAATCATTTTTTTCATACTATTTGAGTTTATTAATTGTTTTTGAAACCGAACTCAGCAGACCGAACATTTGAATCAGCCCCTCTGAAGTTTTACAATACAAATATCGGCCATAAAAAGGTGGAAGGAAAGGGATAATTTGGACTAACGATGGTTGATTTTGGACATGTTCTCCCTAAATCCAACGGGAGATACACCGTTGTGTCGCTTAAAGAACTTCACAAAGTTTGAAGGATCGTCGAACCCCAGCTGATAACCAACCTCCTTTGCCTGAATTTGACCATTAAAAAGCAATCGCTTGGCCTCAAGACTTACTCGCTCATTAAGCAGCTGGTTGGCCGTTTTGCCGGTAATATCCAAACAAATGCGACTTAGCTGCCGTGGGGAAAGATGCACCTTGTCGGCATAAACGGTAATGCTCTTTACCTCCCGATAAAGCACCTCCACCCATTCCATAAAAGCGAGAAAGCGTCCGTCGGGCTCCCTGAAGTGCTCTGCCTGCAGCTGTTGCTCCAAGAGGCGATATAGCTCTACCATCACCAACCGAAAATAGCTCACAACTGCTTGGGCACTCATCTTCCTGTTGCTATCCTGCTCCTCCTTCATGTGAGCTAACAAATTGGATAGTCTTGCAACTTCCTCCGTTGGAATTGTCAGCGCCATTTTACCTCTATTCTTGCAGAAAAGCACGTTTAGCGAGCTATCAATGGTATGCATGTAGTCTTTGGAAATTTCAACCAGCCATCCCTGCATGTTTACCTCCCGTAACGTGTCGAAGTGGTGAACGCTTTCCGGCGCTAGGAGATAGCATACGTTGTTGTGTATTTCCAACTGCTCAAAATCCACCACATGAACTCCGCTACCCTTCTCCAGAAAGATAATCTCATAGTAGTCGTGCCGATGTGGCTCCGAACGAGTGTGCCTCTCCTTTCCTTTAGGATTTAACCTAAACAACCTAATGCCTGACTCCTGCACGGCGCTGTTCAGTGGATGGAATACAATATTTTCCTGAGGAAGAAGCATATCGGTTTGCAATCAACCAAAACTAAACAACCAAACCGTGGCAATGTTTTCAGTCTAGGCATATTTTAGACAACTTCATCAACGTCGAAAAACATCGTGCAAGGTTAGGACGAATCTTTCCACCCACCCTTGAAAGGTAAAACAATAAGGAAACTAAAAGGTAAATATCACTGGAACTGGGAACAAGAAACAAGAAGCGAGCTTGCGGGTTCGACGTAGCCAAATTAGAACCTACCGAAGGGGGCTCAGCGAAGCCAAATAAGAAATTGGCAACAAGCAACGCTTCAAGAAAAGTAAAGCAACGTCAAAAATATTTCGGTATATCTTAACCAAGTAGCTCGTCGAGCAGCTCGCGATTTAAATCCTTAAGCGGGTTATTGGAATTAATGAAAGTATCGGCCAGTTTACTCTTGCGCTCCTGTAGCTCCATGATTTTCTCCTCAATGGATCCACTTGTAATGAAGCGGTAAGCAAAAACCTTCCGGTCCTGCCCCATGCGATGGGCGCGGTCGAGTGCCTGATTCTCGCTAGCAGGATTCCACCATGGATCGAGAAGAAATACGTAATCGGCAGCGGTAAGGTTAAGACCAAAACCTCCTGCCTTTAGCGAGATGAGGAAAACCTTTATCTTATCGTTATGCTGAAAGTTCTTCACCAGCTCCTCGCGGTTAAGGCTGCTACCAGTGAGCATTAGGTAAGGTATTTCATGTGCGTTAATCTCTTTCTCAACCAGCCTCAAATGCTTTACAAAAGAGGAGAATACTAGTACCTTATGACCCTCCGACACCACGTTATCGATCATGCGCACCACCTCTTCAAATTTACCCGAGCGTCCAGTGAATCCATCATTGAACAGTGCAGGATGGCAAGCGGCCTGCCGTAACCTAATAAGTCCTTGGAATATCTTCATACGGTTCCGCGAAAACCCATTAGGATCAAGGTTGGCTATGAGGTTCTGCCGAAAAGCTTCCTTCTCATTATTATATATTTCTAACTGCTCTTCGCTCATATCACAGTATACAATATTCTCAATTTTTTCCGGTAAATCTTTCGCCACCTCCTCCTTAGTCCTTCGGAGAATAAAAGGGGCAATAATCGACTTCAATCGCTTCTCCTGTACCACCGAAACACCCTCGTTTAAACTATTGGCAAATTGATCTTCATAGAACTTTAAACTTCCCAATATACCGTGGTTAATAACGTTCATTTGAGACCAAAGATCGATCAGCGAATTTTCAATTGGCGTTCCAGTGATTACCAACTTATTTTCGGCATTCAGCTGCATTGCCGCCTTATATCCTTTTGAATCTGGATTTTTAATCATCTGACTCTCGTCGAGAATTGCATAAAAGAAGTGAAAACGACTCAGCATCTCCATATCGTTCCGCAGAATTCCATAGGTAGTAAGAATCAAATCATACTTTCCCAACTGGTTAATCTCTCTTGTTCGACCAAGTCCCACATGCTCGTATACCGTAAGTGCAGGGGTAAACTTGCGTACCTCAGCTTTCCACGAGTGAATAAGCGAAGTGGGCATAACAATAAGGGAAGTAGGTGTTTTTCCAGAACTTCCATCCTTTTCCGTTGACTGAGCAAAAAGACTTGACTGCTCTGGTTGGTTTCCAACAGCCAGCAAAGGTTGACGTATATTTTGCTTACACCACAACAAAAAGGCTAAGGTTTGAAGTGTTTTTCCAAGCCCCATATCATCGGCAAGACAACCACCAAAGCCGTTCATTTGCAAGTACTTTAGCCAAGCAAATCCCTCCATCTGGTATGACCGCATGGTTGCATTCAGCCCCACGGGCAAGGTCTTAGCCACAATATTTGGCAATCGATCAAAACTTTTGAGTTTGGCAAGTTCCTCTTTTCCAACTTCCAGCGTATCATCAACCAATTGAAAATGGTGGCGACTAAGTTTTAATCCTCCATCTTCCTCCCGTCCAAAGTATAAAATTGGCCTTAACTTCTCAATTATATCATTGGAAAGATAAACCTCCAATCCTTCTGGTGTAACAATTTTTGCATCATCCTTTGAAAGCAACTTTTTGATGGTGGGAAGGGTTACCAACTGCCCATTTAAAAGTAAGCCTCCAGTTGTTAAAAAACCATCGTCATGAGAGGCAAAATGCAATTTAAGGTCAAGCGTTCCTAAAAAAAGTTGTTGGCCGTTCAGCTTCTGTTCTACCTTAATACCAAACTTAGCTAAGCTGGTCCAAATACTGTAAATGGTAAAAAGCAACTCTTGCAATTCATACTGTCCAATCTCATTCGAAGAGTGAAAGTAGGGACCATCAACATTGTGCAACCCCAAAGCCTCAATGGATGCAATCAATGCCTTCTCTTCGGCATACCGACGCTCCTGTTTTTCAAAAAGAGGAAGACCGTCCTTAAAGGTGATGAGCACCTTCGCTTCATTAATAGAATTGGCAAAGTAACTACTATTTCCATATAGAAATCGAAGACAACCCATCGGCTCACCAGCCAAATTCTCCTCAATGGAGAGGCTCACGGTAAAAGGGTTATCGCTTTTAATAATATCAAAACCAATCGCTTTTACCTGATACTTTTTAATGGTATTTAGCACAAAGGTTGAATAGTATTGCTTCTCGGAAGAACGAGCGATCGAGATAAAATCTTTTGAAAGAAATGGTTGCAACTTTTTTCCATCGGTATCTTCAACAGTAATTATCTGCTTCCCTATGTTGATTATGCAAGGAGAGTTAGTGATAATGGTAGTGAATTTACCCAATTTAACTATCTCCTGCTGAAAGGTTATTGCCAATGAATAGCGTGTTCCTTCCTCGGTACGCTCAAAAGTAAAAAGTGTTTGAGCAGGCTCCTTGTGCACCTCAAACTGCTCCTCCTCATAAAGATTATTAAGTTTGAGGCGCTGCTGGTAAACAGGTATATCCACCTCTTTCAATAGATAGAAGCACTTTAGCAACCTTTTTTCAATGTATGGACGAATGTGTTCAGCATACTGCTCAGGAGAAAGTTGCGCAATAAAATCCTTTTGAGTTTTCTGCTTGGAAAAGAGTTTAAAAAGAGACTTTTCACTATACTCGTTCACCAGCTTCAATAGTTGCTTTTCGGATGCAGATAATTCAATAGTCTTGGTCTGCTCTTTACCGTGCAAATTTTCGGCAATTTTGAGAATTGGCGAATCTGCAATTCTCTCTAATAAGTATGGCAAGAGAATTACACCCCAAAAACGGTGCTCGGTTAATCCTAGACCAAAGAAGATTTTCGACTGGTTTTGCATTTTTTAAAGCTGAGTTGCAAAAGTAGTTGATGAACCCACTCCATCAAAAAAAAATGGGGTATTTTAAGTAATTAATATCAAGGCGTCAACCAGCCAAGCACTTATACACAAAGTTTGAATGCAATAAGGTTGGCAAAACAATAAAACAAGCTAGCAACAACACCGATTCATCAACTTTCATGTATTATTTCAGGTGTAATGCTGCACAATTTTCAGCATGTAAGCTTTGTTTTTTACCTTTGCAAGGTATAATTAAAAGCAAACAGCTATACAATGATAAAGAAAATTCTAGTGCTGCTGTTAATGGCTGCATCCTTTTCTTCCTTTGGCCAAGTTCAGCCTGTTACACCAAATCAGGTTCAAAAGTCAAGCCAAAAGGTAAAAATTGGTGGAAAGTTTTACTACGTACATATTGTCCAAAAAGGGGAAACACTCTTTTCCATAAGCAATGCCTACGGAGTTAGCCAAGCCGACATTGCCGCCGAAAATCCCGATATTTTTCAGGGACTTAAGGCCGATCAGGCTCTTAAAATTCCAGCCTCTATTATCAAAGAATCAGATCTTAAAGGCGTTACGGAAGATGATGAATTTATCTATCACATTGTTAAAAAAGGGGAAACGCTTTCAGCCATCTCCCGACTTTATCAAGTTCCGATAGAAGTTTTAATGAAGAGCAATGTTGATCTCAACAATGGAATTCAGGAAAGCCAAGTGGTAGTAATCCCCAAAAGTGCACTACCAATGGTTGAAAGAAAAAAAGATTCATTAAGAAAAGAGGTAGGTAACTTCCCTGCGGATACTTCAGATATTATTGCGGGTCAATTCCTCTACCACAAAGTAATGCCCAAGGAAACCTTCTACTCCTTATCGAAAAAATATACCATTCCGCTCGACACACTCATTGCATTAAATCCAACAGCAGAGGGTATTCTTAAAGTAGATTTCAGCTTAAGAATTCCACTTCAATACCTGCAAGTGTCACCACAAAGCCCAAAACCCGCTACCGAAAGTTTGGCAAAAGAACAAGTGGACCAACCATGCAACTGCGGAATAGAGGCAAACAATTCCAAAAAAGATACTGTTAACCTTGCCCTTATCCTTCCCTTTAATGCTCAGAAATCGGAACCAAACAACAGCCTTTCAAAGGAGGATGTTGAGGTAAAATACACATCCGAACAGCAGAATTTTATGAATTTTTACCAAGGGGCATTGATAGCGCTAGAAATATTAAAGGATACTGGCTATAAGACTAATTTGCAGGTCCTTGACAGCAAACGAGACCCGATAAGAGTGAAAGATCAGGTAAAGAGGCTTAACCAAAACACGGAGTTAATTATTGGTCCAGTATACAACAATGAGATTAAGCCAATTGCGGAATATGCTCAAAAAAGAGGCGTATTTATGGTGTCTCCACTTTCAGCCATACCAAGTATGGTGGCCAAAAACCCCTACCTAATTCAAATCCGTCCATCCTACTCCGATCAAATCAATGCATTAGCCGATTATGTTTCTGAGAAAAAAGGTGGAAACGTAATCTTGATATATGAAGCGGGGCAAGATTCATCGGAACTAGTAAAGCATCTGCGCGAAAAGTTATCGTCCAATTTTTCTCAAAAGAGAAATGGTGATTCCATCGTGAGAACATTTCACCATATGGCATACTCCTCGGGGCAAACATTTGAAGCATTGTTTAAAATCTTCTCCAAAACATTCTCCGCTACTACCAATAATTTAGTGGTGGTACCTTCCGATAACGAAGCCTTTGTATCAGATCTACTTAGTAAGCTCAACAATTTAAAAATTGTATACAACAGACCCATTGAACTATACGGAATGCCTTCGTGGCAAAAATTTGAGAGTATCGACATCAATAGCTACTATTCAATGGGGCTGAGATACATTTCACCCTACTTTGTAGATTACTCATCACCGCTGGTAAAGCGTTTTGTTAAACTCTACCGCACTCGTTTTGAAACAGAACCAAACCAATTTGCATTCCAAGGTTTCGATGTAGTGTACTACTTTGTGCCCACCATCGCAAAATATGGTAAATCGTTCAACCAGTGCTTACCTTGCTACCAAGAAATGCTGATTCAGAGTGCCTACCATTTTAAAAAGGTATCCAGTGAGGGTGGATTTGAAAATTGCGGTATGTTTAAAGTTAGATATACCCCTGAATATGAAACAATAACTGAATAAATTCAGGTTAATCTTTTTAATCCCAAAGCAAATTTAGCTGGCTATCCAAAAAAGTAGAGAGTTGCGCTACCCGTGCCGAAGAAAAATTAAAATCGAGCCCGGCCTTGCTGTAAATTTCCTCCACCGTTAAAGACCCTCCTAGTTCTAACGTTGTCAAAAATCGATCTATCGATTCTTCGGGCGTTGAAATAAACTGCTGATACAGCTCTAATGCACCTAACTGAGCAATGGCATACTCAATATAGTAGAAAGGATCCTCAAAAATGTGCAGCTGTTTTTGCCAAGCAAAAACAAACCCCTCCTCCACTCCTAGCCAGCTAATTTCGTGACAAGCATACTTTCTATAAGTTTTAGTCCATGCACCATCTCTTTCGGCATGACTATGCTCGGGATGGGTGTATAACCAATGTTGAAATTCGTCAACTGCCGCAATCCAAGGCAAAGTAAGCGCAATTTCCTCCAGTAATCGAGTTTTGGCTCGCCTTAAATCCCGTGGATTATAGAAATAACTCCACCCCTGTGTTGAGATTAACTCCATCGACATGGATGCAAGTTCAGCCACCTCCATGGGAGGGTCCTTCTGAAAAAAGAATGGTAGCTTACTACTTAACTGCTCATGCACTGCATGTCCCATTTCATGCATAAGGGTGACCACATCATCATAGGTGCCAGCAGCATTCATAAAGATAAATGAGCTATGGCTAACCGGCAAAGGATAGCTAAATGCTCCAGGTGCTTTTCCTGTCCTGCTCTCAAGATCGAAATTACCGGCAGCGGCCATGCTATTTAGAAGATTTCCCAACCGAGGACTGATAACATTCAATGCAGAATGACCGTTTTCCAATAGCTGCTCTACCCGCTCAAACGGTTTAAGCGGTATGTATCCTTCAATATCAACATCTAAATCCCACGGTTTTAACTCATTTACCGCCATTAACCTCTTTCGACGTGCCATCACTTTATCGGCAATTGGCACAAAATACTTTTCAACAAGTTGATGTAGAATATGAACATCGGCAATGGAATAGCTAAATCGTTCCAACTCCATGTGCCGATAGTCGCGGTAATTTTTAAATCCCACATTCACCGCAATTTGATAGCGCAACTTCAACAGTCCATCCATTAACTCGTGCAACTTATCGGTAATAGAGAGTCGCTGCTGCAGCATACGCAAATAAATTTGATGCCTAACTTCCCTCTCTGTTGACTCCAACAAAGCTCCAGCCTCCTGCATTGTATAGCTTTTGCCATTGTATTCAACGGTAAGTGCCGCTACCAATTCAACGTAGTTCTGGCTCAATAACTCCTCCTCAGCAAATATGGCTAAATTGGTGCTTCGGTACAGGTCTACCCGTCGTTGAATTTGTGCTAAAAAGACTGGCGCTTTAGAATTCAAATACTCTCTGGCAGCATTGCTTTTAAGCAACATTGCGTCGAGTGCATTATCACCCTCCTGGGCAATAGGCTCAATCTCCTCTACGAAAAAGTCGAGTTGTTCCCGTGCCTTAGCATCGGTCGTATTTCGAGCAAATGCGATATACCGCTCGGCCATCTCCTGGCTCAACCTTTCTGAAATTGAAGTTCTAAGACCAAGAAACGTCTCTACCTCCCAGAAGTTGGTAATGGAACATTGTTGAAGTAATTGAAAAATATCGCCAACAGCATGAGGAGCAATTACCCCCCGTTCTATCTTTTTCCGTAAAGATTCTTCCATTGTAAAAGTTCAATTTTACAGTCTAAATTAAAAAAAAGCGCCACTTTTTAAAAAGCAGCGCCTTGCAAATACATTTTAAAGGAACTCAGCTATTCGGTCTTTTCCTCCTTAACTGCGTCTACCTCTGGTGCCTTCTCTTCCTCAATATCGATAAGATTAAGCAAATCGTGAGTATTCAGAAGATTAAACCATATAAGCATCTTTTTTATATCGGAGGCATATACTCGTTCGTGATCGTAATCAGGAAGCACCTCACCAAGAAAACCCTTAAGTTCTTCATTTGAAGATTTTGGGTCAATAATTGCGCCTCCGTCTTTTACCCTGTCGCGGATAGTTTTAAACACCTCTTTTAATGCCACCTCGCCTGTCTCCGTATAAATGGCAATATCACCCAAGGAGGAAACTTTTGCGCTGGCAGAAGCGTTCATACGCTTTTGATCGGACAATGATTCCACAATAATACCATTACGGCTTTGGGAAACGTATTTAAATAGTCCGGGCTGGCCAGAAATAGCGATAATTTTCTTTAATGTCAGTTCGTCTGTGCTCATTTTTTTCAACTTACGTTTTTCGGTGGATGGCAAAGTTAAATAAAAATTTCACGAAAATAATCTTACAAGTGCAGAATAACGATGTTGACAACGATTGACTATACCATTCCTCGCTCCTTTTTGATAAGACTGTATGCCTCGTTGACCTTTTGTATCTTCTCATTAGCAGCACGCTGCACGTCTTCACCCAGCTGACTCACCTTGTCGGGATGATATTTCAATGCCATTCGTCTATAAGCCTTCTTAACCTCATCGTTGGTAGCACTCCTCTCTATTTCCAATACCTGATAAGCCCATTCCGTATTATCCACAAACATGGCCTTGATGGAGGTAAATTCTGATGGTGAAATTCCAAGATAACCGGCAATATCTTCCACCAACTTAAGCTCTTCAGGAGCAACAATCCCATCGGCTTTTGCAATTCCAAAGAGAAAGTGAACCAGCTGTAGTCTTGCGGCATAATCCAAATTATCACGTATTTGGAAGCAAACATCCTGCACCGGCACTGGCTTCTTGAGCATATCACGAAGGAGAATCATTGCCTCTTGAGCCATATCGACACCAAAGCTGCGAACAAGAAAATCCTTTACAAAGTCGAGCTCCGCTTTAACCACTTTACCATCGGCCTTCATCATCGCCGAAACCAACACCAACAAGCTGACTATGAAGCCATCACGACTAGATTGCCCCGTATATATTTTTTGGCTTCCCGATTTGTTTTCAAGCAGCGCACCCAGCGCCAATGCGGCAATTCCGCCAATTGGTCCAAGAAAATACCACGCCAAGGCACCAGTAATCCATTTTGTGTATCCCATCTGTTAACTCTTTTTTGAAAGGCTCAGCAATTTTTTATGTAACTCAACCACTTGTGGCAAAAGCAATTGATTATTGTCGTTGTTGATCACAAAGTCGGCTTTTGTAATTCTTTCGCCATCCGATAGCTGGTGAGATATTCGTAGTCGAACCAGCTCTGAGCCTACACCATCACGGTCCATAACTCTAGCAATACGTACCTCCTCAGGAGCAACTACAACCACCAACTTATCCATTAATTTACTTACCCCACTTTCGATTAAAATAGCTGCCTCATGAATAACATAAGGTGATTGTGCGTGCTGCTTTAGCCACTGTTGAAAATGGCGTTCCACCACCGGATGAACAACCCTATTTACCTTATCAAGCATTTCTCGATCACCAAAGACCATAACTGCCACTTGCTTTCTATTCAGTCCAAGTGGTGTATATATCTCGTCCCCAAAAAAATGCTTATAAGCAGAAACAATGATGGGATCCACCTCAATCAACTTTTTTGCTTCAATATCGGCCTGATAAATTGGTACCCCAAATTCCGACAAGATTCTGGCTACAAACGATTTACCACTTCCTATACCACCGGTAAGGCCAACTGTTAACATGCTATTTTTTTTGAATAATATACTCCACAAAGGTAGGATTTACACTCACATTTGCCACAAAATCGGGTTGACCCTCAAAGTTCACCTTTAGCTTATCCGTCATCTGCGAAGAGATGCTATTGTAATCCACCAAAAGTTTAAATCCCGATGGAGTTACCTCCTTAAAGCGACTAAGCGCTACCATATAGGAAACGTTAACTTTTGCGGGTAATAGCATTAAATGTATTTCTGCAGGAACATTTATAACCTGAATCGGTACACTAACTACTCCCTCTGTAAATTTTTCTACCGGCACATTAAATTCAATTCGGCGAGTTGATGGAACAATTCCAGGTATATTTATTAGTGATAAAAATCCAGCAGTAGATTGTTTTAAATTTTCCATCTTTTTAGGCTTAGTCGGCCAAAAGGAAAGAGTATCCACCAAGGATGCAGGACCACTTACCACCACTGAGTCAGGTTCAAGCTGAGGAAAACCACTCAGCATGTATTGCTTTTCGCATTGAAGAATCAAATTCTCCTTAACGGCTACAACCTTTCGTTCCATTCGCGAAAGATCAACATATAGAGTATCGGGAGCGATAGACTCCAGCTGCATGTCTGGATTAATTTGATCGGCAAGCATCGTCTGTACCCTGGAGGAAAGCAGAAAGTAGGTAGTTTTTGAACCATTCAATCTACTCAACTTAACCTCCTTAAGGTCAATGTTAAGTGGAGCTAGTACTGAACTCATTTTGAATTTTAAAAGAGTATATCCATGAGCACGAACCTTCAAGGTTAGGGTAGCCTCCGACTCTTTTACAAAGACCCTATCGGAAGGTAGATTGGTAAATCGAACCGGATACGATAAATCAATGGTATATTCATGGTTCAACTTGTTGAGATACCAAAGGAAAGAAGCGAAGAAGAGGAAGAATAGGAATATTACTACCTTCTCATCTACCTTAATTTTCCGGGGCGTAAATGCTTCTCCAAACTGCTTAAAAAAACGGGTATCCACTTGTAATGACAGTTGATAAATTATGCTGCAAGTTAGAAATAATCTCGAATTGAACCATAGCTAATCATCCAGATGAGATAATGAAAAAAGGGTTTAGCGAATGCTAAACCCTCGTCCCTTCAAAGAAAATCAATTCTACTTTGAATTTTGCTGTAAGTCAGACGGATCGCGAAGAACTGCACTTTTATCGCAACGAATTTTTACATTTTCGTCAATTTCAATAATGATGTATAGATCGCGAACTTCCCATACTTTTCCATAGATTCCACCGGTGGTAACAATCTTATCACCTTTCTTTAGTTCGCTTTGAAACTTGCGAAGTTCCTTCTGCCGTTTGGCCTGTGGGCGAATCATAAAGAAATACATTACTACGAATACGAGCACCATCATAATGAGGAAAGAGAATCCTTGTCCTCCTGCCCCTGACTGTGCTGCTGCCTGACAAATAATTACGTTGTTAAACATGCCTATTGATTTAATGGTTTTACTTACTTAACTACATTTCCCTTTAGAGTGAGGCTTCGCGCGGCAAGGCCTCCATTGAACTTAAGAGTTACCTCCTTCATTTGAAGACCAAGCCACCCATCGCTATCGAACTGAAGCTCAATTTGTCCTCTTTCGCCTGGAAGAACAGGCTGCTTGGTATATTTTGGAGTAGTACACCCACAGCTGGGTATAGCATCCTTAATCATCAAATCACCATCACCCTCATTTTTAAAAAAGAAGGTATGAGAAATAATTTCGCCCTGCTTAATGGTTCCAAAGTCGAAATAATCCTGTTCGAATACAATTTTTGGATGGCCAACTACCACTTTTGAATCAGCTACCTCCACCGATTTCTTTTGTCCACAACTGGCTATAAAAGAGGCAGCAACCAATCCAGCTAACCACAACTTACTAATTTGTTTCATCTTTTCTTCACTTAATCGTTCACCTACCTGTGGGCCAATAACGAACGTTTCTCAATATATTTTGAATAGCACGCTAAAAGTCATTTTAAAGTGCTGGCAAGTTAGGAAATATCAGACTCTTCTCCAACCAACCCACGACCTTGCTTTTCAATTTTATTTTCAATTTTCAGTTGAGCAATAGCCTTGTCGAGAACGCCATTAATAAAAGAGGCACTGTTTGGTGTGCTGTAAAACTTGGCCAAATCGATATATTCGTTGAATGATACGCGTATGGGAATATTGGGGAACTCCATAATTTCGGATATTGAGGCAAGCATAATTACCGTATCCATAAAGGCAATACGATCTACATCCCAGTTGCTAGAAAATTTGCCTATCAATTCAAGATACTCCTCGCGTTTCAAAACCGATCTCCGCAACAATCGGGTGGCAAATGTTTCATCCTCCACCTCCTTATACAATGGTAGCAGCTTAGCGTTTTCATCGGATGAGTCTTTAAATGTCTTCACCGTTTTTAGGACCATACCAATGATGAACTCAATATCATCCATCCAAAACATGCTTTGATCTTCCAAACAAGTATAAAGATCTTCAAAGTCCTCTAGTTCCTTGGTGTAAAATTCAAGAATCAACTTTTTGTCGGTAGCAAAAGAACAATCGTCAGCCTTCAAATATTCCTGAAAATACTCGCGACTAACCAAGTTTTCGTAGAACTTTTTGATTAACCGAGGATAATCCACCCAGGATATTCTATTGCTCTGGTTATAATGGCCAAGTTCCAAATTACTACGCAGTAATTGAACAACGGCATTATCGACAAAACGAGTATTGGGGCTTAGTTCTTCAACGGTAGGGCGATGTTTCTGTAATCCCAACTCCATACGAGATTGCGAATAATCAGCCATATCAACTACCAGTGTCAGCAACAGATGGTACAGATCATAGAACTTTTGGATGCTGTGGAGTAATTCCTTTTCGGATTGGCCTAACGTACGGTCGGTTGATTGCAAATGTCCATATAACGTTTTTATGACCTTAATCCTTAGCAAGCGTCTACTTATCATACTGAACAAGAACCTATTAACAATTTTTACCACTCAAAAATGCCTTGCAAAGATACTCTTTTTGTTACGCTTCCAATAAGCATTACGAACACAATCCACCATTATGGCTGTGTTCCAAATAAAAAAAACCTTAGCAAAATAGACATAGTGCTATTATCCATTTAGTTGCCAATAGAATAAAAAAGATGGGATCTCCCTTGAAAAATATAAAATGTGGAAATGATTAAAATTAACCGGCTGGGAAAAAAATTTTTATATTTTTGGCAATACGAACTACCAATGTTTTACTAACAAACCAAATTGTAATGACGGACGATTTCGATAAGCACGAAGGGTATGACAAGGAAGAGAATAGCGAAATCTATTCCAAAGCTGTAAGAGCCGGAAAGCGAACCTACTTTTTTGACGTTAAGGCAACAAGAAGCGACGATTACTACCTTACCATCACCGAAAGCAAAAAAAAGATTGGGCATGACGGGCGTTTTTTCTACGACAAGCACAAAATATTTCTTTACAAGGAAGATTTTGAAAAATTTGCAGAAGGATTAGAAGAGGTTGTGGAATATATTCATTCTACGCAGGGAAAAGCAGTTCCTTACCATGCAGAACAATCGGAAGGAGAAAAGGAAGGATCGATTTCCGATGGCCTGCCAAATAATTTTGTGAACGTGGACTTTGAAGATCTCGACGAGAAATAAAAAGATAGCCGGTAATCACCGGCTTTTTTTATACTCGTATGCCGAGAACGGTAATGTCGTCGGTTTGAACGTCTGACCCTTTCCACTCAGCTATGCGTTTGAGTATCTCTTGCTGCTGCACCGAAGTGGGAAGTTCGCAAAGTTGAACAAACATTTCCCGTGCCAAGTTACGTGAGAATTTACGGCGTTCATGCTGCTCCAGTTGATCGACCAATCCATCGGTAAAGAGATATATCATATCTCCAGGCGAAACATCCAAGCAATGCTCCGTAAAGCGCCCTCGGAATAGAGGGTTACCTACGAGCCTTTTATCTCCATGCAATTCCAGCAGAGACGGAAATTCTGTTTCACAATTTTTTACGAGGAAAATAGGGCAATGCGCCCCGGAAAACCACAGCTTTCCTTCCTCTCTATTTAACATACAAAAAGCCACATCCATAGCAGTAGTTACCGTATCTGCAGGAGTAGTAATGCTCAGGGTAGTTACAATTTTTTGATGGACAGCCTCCAACACCGCTGCAGGTGAAACAATCCGCTGGTTAAGCACCACATCTTTAAAGGTAACAAGTCCAACCATGCTCATCAATGCGCCAGGAATACCATGTCCAGTGCAATCGACTACGCAAAAAACAACATTCTTGTCATCGTAAACTGAACTCCAGTAAAAATCACCTCCAACCGAATATTTTGGTTTATAAATCAAAAAATGGTCCCCACAAAGAACCTCCATCTCTAGTTTTCCTTGCAGATGCGAATCCTGTAGATGCTTTGCAAACTCAATACTTTCAGTTAACTGAACATTAAACTCCTGTATTTCAGCTTGCTGTTTCATCATCCTATCGCGCTGTTGTTGCAATTCCTCACTATGCGCAACCAATTCAGCAGTCCGATTCTTTATAGTGATCTCAAATAGCTGTTTCTCCTTGATCAAATTATCAAAATGAAACGTGACGATAACATAGGATAGATCAGCCACAAAAAAAACAAAAAAAAGGCCCAGCAAAAAGTATCGAAAAGAATTATCGGATGTGTCATTACTGGCGGATTCCACATTTCTGTTCAGGGTTGTTCCCTTTGGTGCCTTGAAATCATCCGTCTTACTTTGGATTACCCACTCAAAAAAAGTAAAAGAGATCTTTTCCATGTGGCATTGCCAAGAACATGTTACATCGGAGGCAGTGACAACGTCTACACGGCAATTTTCTTGATGCAGCCAATGACCATTTAAACAGAAAACAAGAAGAATAACATTACAAAACAATCGCATTCCCACTATTTTTCAATCACCTTTTACCCCACTAATTTACGCCATTTTTTTTAGTATTGACCATTTTGGGATATTGCACTCAATGATAATAAAATGACCAATTAACTATACATTGCTTGAGAATCCACCTTTCAAGAGAATATCATCAATGTCATCAACCGTGAGCCTTCGAACGTTGGTAATGATCATATCGTCACTCAGAAATTGCCCGAGCGAGTTGCAAGAATGAATGACATCATTAAACAGTGGCTGCAATGCAACATCGAGAGGAATAAGGGAGGTTATAGACACGCTTTTCCCATTAAACTGAAGATCCTCAACAATGGAATTTGACCGCTCCAAATAGAAGTGCAGCTCTTTGGTAATAACCTCCTCCTGTAGAGAGGTAAAATTGCCTGATTTGCTTAGCATTACGGTAAAGTAGCGCAATCTATCTTCGTGACCGCCCAATCCCGTGGAAATAAAAACCTGACTTTGATCAAGCAGTTGGCTTTCGAGATTCACACGACATTCGCCATACGCCAACACGGCCCAACCTCGATGATTTTGATCGACGCTATTTACATACTCCTCGAGCACGCGGAAGGCACTCACTTCTGGTGTAGCCGCAAGGCAGACCAAAGCAAGCCGAAGATCATTTTCATCAGGGTTTGTTGAAAATAGTAGGGTATGGGCCTCCTCCACCTCCTCCAACGAAAGAACCCGCCGATACCTCTTCGACATTTCGAAGTAACGCATCTGCAAATCAATATCAACCACCTCTTGAAGAATGCTAAAAGAATGTTCATCTCCAAGTATCTCCCTAATACGTCCTAAAATATTTTCCTGTTTTCCTGATTCGTCCATCAACCAATTTTTTTTGAAAAATACGATATTCCTAAAACATTTTCAGACATTAATGCTTTATCTAAATCAAAATACCAACATTTAGTGATACAACGCCCCGAAAATTGTTTTTAAGTTTGTGGTCACTAAAAAACGCCTAACCATTAATGTTATTTTACCGAGAAGTTGATAAAGCCATCCAATGGTCATTACAGATGGAGAAGTTTAAACAGGCTAATGCTGTAAATAACATTACATCACGAGGAGAGCAGAAGGATAATTAATTAATGACATTTTTTCAGAAGATATGAAGCTATCAGAGCTACAAAATGGTGAATGCGGCATAATCACGAAGGTAATGGGACGAGGAGCCTTCCGTAAACGCATCACCGAAATGGGATTTGTAAAGGGAAAAAAGGTTACTGTAATTAAAAATGCACCATTACGAGACCCCATTGAATACTCCATCATGGGCTACGATGTTTCACTACGACGCAGTGAGGCAGCTCTAGTTGAGGTGGCAACAAAAAACGAAGCGCTAAACCTCAGCTTTGAAGATTACAATGGAACCATTACCGAGGAGGATCTTCGTGTTTCGGCCAAAGTAATGGGTAAAACAATTAATGTGGCGTTGGTGGGAAACCCCAACTCAGGCAAAACAACACTCTTTAATTTTGCCTCCGGCTCCAACGAACGAGTGGGCAACTACTCTGGAGTTACGGTCGATTCCAAGGAGGCGCATTTTAGTCATAAAGGTTTTCTGTTTAAAATAACGGATTTACCTGGGACTTATTCCCTCACGGCTTACACCCCCGAGGAGGTATTTGTTCGCAGCTACATTGCCGAAACAATTCCCGACATTATTATAAACGTGGTAGATGCCTCCAATCTAGAGCGTAATTTATACCTCACCACCCAGCTTATCGACATGGACGTGAAAGTGATTATTGCGCTGAACATGTACGATGAATTGGAGAAGAGTGGCGACCAGCTAGATTACCCTATGTTGGGAAAGTTAATGGGTATTCCCATCGTACCCACCATAGGCAGCAAGGGTAAAGGAATAACAGAACTTTTCGATACAGCCATTAATGTATACACCGATAAAGATAAAACTACCCGTCATCTGCACATAAACTATGGAGATGAGGTAGAACGGTCGGTAACCAAAGTTCAGAAGTTACTAAAGCATTATGACAACTTAGCCGTCATTAGTAAATACTCAACTCGTTTTCTTGCAATCAAACTGTTAGAAAAAGACCGCCATTCGAAAAGGGTAATTGAAGAGTGTGCCAACAAGGAAGAAATTCTCAATAATGCGACGAAGGAGATTGCCAGGCTAGAATCGGCACTGGCCGAAGACAGTGAAACTATAATCACCGATGCCAAATACGGTTTTCTTGCTGGCGCGCTTAAGGAGACCTTTCACGAGGGAATTCACAATCGACGTCGTGCCACAGATGTAATTGATACGTTTCTTACCCATAAGGTTTTTGGTTTTCCCATCTTCATCTTCTTCATGTGGTTAATGTTTTACACCACCTTCACCCTTGGTGAATATCCCATGAACTGGATTCAGTATGGGGTTGATTTTATCTCCTCGATACTTCAAAATAATCTTCCGGGTGGAGCATTCAAAGATCTTCTTATTGGTGGTGTAATTGGTGGCGTTGGGAGCGTAATCGTGTTTTTACCCAATATTCTCATCCTGTTCTTCTTTATTTCGGTGTTGGAGGATACAGGATATATGGCTCGTGCGGCCTTTATCATGGATAAAATTATGCACAAAATTGGCTTGCACGGTAAATCCTTCATTCCGCTCATAATGGGTTTTGGATGTAACGTGCCGGCGATAATGTCGACCCGAACCATCGAAAACAGAAATAACCGACTGCTCACCATGCTCATCAACCCTTTTATGAGCTGCAGCGCCAGACTTCCTGTATACATTCTTATTATTGGTGCCATTTTTCCAACACATGCCGGTACGGTACTCTTCTCCATTTATCTACTTGGAATATTAATGGCCATTGGAGCGGCCCTTATCTTTAAACGCACGCTATTTCACGCCGAAGAGGTTCCGTTTGTGATGGAACTTCCACCTTACCGCATTCCCACCTTGCGATCGACGGTAAAACACATGTGGCTTAAAGGCTCACAGTATTTGAGGAAAATGGGAGGCGTTATTCTTGTGGCCGTAATACTAATCTGGGCTCTCGAATACTACCCCGAAAATGTGAACTACAGCAAACCCTATGACGCACTCATTAAGGCAAAAACATCCCAGATAGATGCAGCAACAAAGCAAGGAGAACCATTGCCACAACAACTTCAGGAAGAGATACATCACTTAGAAATAGCTAAAGACGCTGAACATCAAGCTCAATCATACCTCGGTCAAATTGGCAAGCTAATTGAACCGACAATTCGTCCATTGGGCTTCGACTGGAAAATGGGTGTTAGCTTAGTGTCGGGGGTAGCAGCCAAGGAAATTGTGGTGAGCACCCTGGGCGTTCTATATCAGGTAGATAATAGCGATAGCAGCAACAAGCTCATCAATAAGCTGCGAACGGAAAAATACCAATCAGGGTCGAAAGTTGGCCAAACGGTGTTTACTCCCATTTCGGCATTGGCCTTTCTGGTTTTTATCCTCATCTACTTTCCTTGCATTGCAGTTATTGCCGCAATTAAGAAGGAGTCCGGAAGCTGGAAATGGGCAGCATTTACCATTGTGTACACCACCGGTCTTGCCTGGCTCATGGCATTTGCCACTTTCCAAATAGGAAGTCTTATTTGGGGCTAAACCATACTCAAAATATGTTGTTACTTATATAAAATAGTCGACACCATGATACAAGATATACTTGCCCTCACAACCGTTTTTATTGCCGCCACCTACGCAGTTTACAATCTCTATAAAACAATAGTTGTAAAGCCACAACAAGGTGGTGGAGGTTGCTGTGGATGCGCTGCCGGAGCAACCTGCAGTGCAAAAGGGCTAAAAAAAGTAAGCAGAGCATAGAAGTCGAAGGTTGGACATTGGGGTTATCTACAGTCTTCTTCCAGCTGACTCCCATGCGACACCGCCAATGACCTAGTCTAAATTGGCAAGGTAAAGAAGAATGTTGACCCATGGTTCAACTCGCTGGTTAAGCCAATCTCACCACCATGCAGCGTAACTATTCTTTTTGCAATGGCTAAGCCTAATCCTGTGCTGGATTCCCCCTCGGTTGGAGTTGTAGTGGTAGTTTGAAAGTAGCTGAATAGCATCTCCTGTTCCTCTTTGGGAATGCCCTTTCCAAAATCAAATACTTCAGTCAATACTGTATCTTTATTGAACATTGATATTTTCAAGATAATTTCGCTATTCCGATAGGAATACTTTATGGCGTTAGACAATAAATTGTCTACCACTTCACTCATATAATGCTCGTCAAACGCAAGCATCATCTGTTCCATCTCAGGCTGAAAGGCAATTGAGATATTTTTATGTTTGGCAACCACCTGGCTCAATACTATTTGCTGCCTAGTAAAGGCAATCAAATCCTGCTCCTTTCGTTGCAATTCAACTTTTCCTGACTCAATTTTAGATACATCAAGTAAATTCTTCAGCAGGTTAAGCATTTTTTTGCTCAACGTTTTAATTAGCAGCAACGACTCCCATACTTTGGGATGCACATTATCCTTGTATTCATCAATAAGAAAATCGGACAAGGAAAAAATTCCACCAATGGAACTCCGTAAATCATGTGCCGCAATTCCTATAAATTTGTTTTTCTCCTCATTCAAAGCCTGCAAATGATCATTTGCCATCTTTAACTTCTTGTCCTTTTCTTTAAGATAAAAAATCAAAACACCTATTGCCAAAAACATTACAAGACTTACAAAACCGTTCCAAATAGGAAAGAAAACCATTGTATACTTCCTGCTATTATACTCGGCATAAAACCATAGCACGGCAGAAAAAACAGCGCAAATTATTACGGAGGAAACTTTTGTTCCACGGTATAATGCCAGCAATGATATGGGTATGAGGTAAAAGAATGAAAATGATAACTCGGGTCCGGTAACATAGTCGGCAAAGCCAATTATGGCAGTTATAACTAGAGCAATTACCAAAACAACATACCTGTTTTTTAGCTGCTGAATTACTAGCATATTAATCCTCCCTTTGTCAAAGGCAATTTATCTTTTCTTTTCTATCATTCTAGCAATCCAAACTACCATTTTTAAAAAAAGCGAAAACAATGAGACCTGAGCTTCATTGCCCATACCTACTAAGTTGGTCGTGCAATATATGTTTTCGAAAGGAGTAGTAAAAATGCCAAAATGAGGATAGACAAATATGGAATAGCTATTTTTTATTTTTAGGGGTTCATATAAATTGCTTGATATGCATTTCATTCCATCTTTTCAATAGTTCCCGAATAATCCTACTGCATAAATACAGCACAAGGAGATGAACCTTCAAAACAGCATCGCCACAGGGCATCCAACCTTAACTTACCTTGCCTTGCCTTTGCAAAGCATTTAGAAACGAAGAACTTTTTTTTCCAAAAAAAATCGGCTGCATAAAATGCAGCCGATATCAAAGAAATTATTACTTTTTTTCAAATGGGCTTGACATTATTATTTTACCGCCATTACCCTTTTCTTCTCGTTTAGCCGCCTTGGCAGCCCTTTTTTCCTTAAGAGTTAAGACAGGAGCCTTTTTACTCTGCTTTTCTTTTCCCTCTTTTTCGTGTGACATGATCGTATAAATTTATAGTGAAACGTTCATAGCCATAAAATGTTAAAAACTTAAAAAACATTCTGCAGGAGTAATCTTATCGTTTCCATACCATATCGATATAAATACTGACTACTAATGCACACCGAAAGGTACTACATCTATAAGAAAATTGTTCACCTTTAACAAAAAGTTCTATATGTTATAGGGCTAACTTTACCTCTGTTGCCTATATTAACCAATGAAAAGTTCGGAAGTCGTTGTGCCCCGGTTCAATGGTGTGCAACGCGGAGGTATTGCAATCGGCAGGAAATTATGGAATTATTGAAATCATAGAAGGACGGCAACTACCAACCCCATTTTAAGAAGGCCAGCACTCAACTTTTCGCGCTGCTCGGGAGTGATATCCTCCAAAATCTCAACCACTCCCAGATCGACCACCACGAAGCGTAGCCCCAGCTTCTCCAGCTCCTACTTTACCATCAACTTGCATCGAAGGCTAACCATGTATTTGATGTAAAGCTTCATATATTACCTCGAATAAGTATAATATGGTTAAGAGCGGTGAGCCAAGTAAGCGCAAAAGAGAAAGACCCTTAATGCACCTATTAATTGATGCAATATACGAATTAGATAACTCCTTTTCAAGTTTCTATGGCGTTGGATATAAACTCCTGCGGTTGCGAAATGTTCACTGGGACTGCATAGTAGAATAGTAGCTGGGTAAGGAATGGGTGCAAATAAGAAATGTGCTGAAACGGAAATGGCACCATAAATCTCCAATTTAGACCAATAGTAGCTGTTCCCCATAACAGCCTGTTGGTATTTGTAGTTGCAATAATAGCATGGTTGCCATCTATCTTTATAAGGTCATGGTCAAACTGTCTATTCACAACTGTAATAACCATGATAATTAGTACATCGGTTGACAGCCCTATTTACTTTGTTATGATAGCTAGGTAGTCAGAGTGTATAAAGTTTAACAAGCGTGCTAAAATCATTCATATAGTCTCTGGGGAGCGGTTTAATTCGGATTACAGACGCCGACCGAAACCGACAATAATTTCTTTTGCAAAGCAAATTGAGATAGCGATTCGATCCGAACTCAGCAAAATTAATTACCCAGACCATCAGTGTTAGCAAACGTTCTTGTTTTTTTCGTTATATACAATAGTTAGATCATTATCTTTATGTTAAATTAACTTTCAGAGAAGAAATTGGGTTCGTCAATAAACGTTTTGAGCGCATCGAGGAATTCTTGAAATTCAATGGTTATCTCGCCCAAATTTGTAATTGATCCAGGATATTCGTTACTTCCATAAATTCTCTTTTTATGCTTCAGGTTATTATATTGTATCGCCAATGACCATTGTACCCCATCCAATATATCGTAATTTACGTATTTCCTTTTCCATTGCTGAACTTTTAACTTATTGAGTTCAGATATAAACAATTTCAATGCAACTGCAGATACAGTTTTGGTCTGCCTTTCTCCCTCATCAAAGCGGTAAGGATCAGAGAAGAATGTTATGAAGTCACCAACGATTGTAATACTATAGTTGGTGGAAAAGAAGCCACCTATTTCGAACTCAAGATAGCGAATTGATTTTATTTCAATCATAACAAGCAATATTTTATTTTAATATTAATGGATACAAATATAATATTCCATTAATGAGTATCGATATAAATTGAATTATAAAATATCCTTTCAAATTACGGTCGGCTATTTGATTGTGTTTGGGAGCTTGGCTTCGCCCACCATTCCGACCCCTTGACAAAGCTCCCTTCTATCGGTCTAAACTGCTTTCTTATCTCACCTTAATGAAGCTACCAAAAAGCGTTAAGTTTACCAAAACATCATCAGCCCTAATAAATGTGTTTAAATCACACATACACAAATATACAAGTTAATAGGACGGCATTTATAATTTTATTGCTAATGGCTCAAGAACAAACAGAAATGGCAGGCCCCATTCCGGAGGCCTGCCATTCAACTATAATATTGTAACCGCTGCGTATTATTACTTCCAGGCAGCAGTGCGGTTCTATGCGCTACTACATGTTCAGCTGGTTCATTATAAACTCAAAAACAAAGTCCCAGTTATCGATGGACTGAGCAGTACTCTGCCCAGACCCATGGCCACTATCGTAGTCCATGTGCAGAATAATTGGACTTACCTGACCGGGATTGTTCTGCAGCGCGGCCACAAATTTCTTTGCATTCATTGGATCGACACGGCTATCGTGCGCTCCAGCGGTAACCAGCATTGCGGGAACATTAACGCCCCTTCGTATATTTTGGTAAGGCGAGTAGCGCAACAACCAGCGGAAATCCTTTTCGTTATCGGATGAGCCGTATTCTGGTATCCAGTAGCGGGCAATCAGAAACTTATGATAGCGGATCATATCGAGCAACGGCACCTCGCAAACAATGGCCTTGTATAGGTCGGGACGCTGAACAGCAATTGCTCCCATAAGCAAACCACCATTGCTTCCGCCCATGGCAACAATACGGCTGGGGTTGGTGTATTTCTCCCTTATCAGCCATTCGGTGCAGCTGTTAAAATCGTCGAAACAATTTTGCTTGTTGCCAAGCATACCACCCTGATGCCATGTTTCTCCATACTCATCACCACCCCTAATTCCGGCCTCAACTACAACGCCCCCACGATTGATGAATGCAGCATAGAATCCGTAATAGTGAGTCTCAATGCCAGAGTTAAAGCCACCGTAGGCGGTAATCAGCACCGGGTTGTTGCCATCGAGCTGCATATCCTTACGGTGAACAACAAACACGGGAACTCTTGTGCTATCCTTTGAGATATAAAATTTAATCTCCCCCACAATATTGCTCATGTCTACCGGAAGCTCACGCTGGTAGTATAACCGCCACTTAAAGTTACTGGGCGAGGCAACAAATGTTTTGGAAGTAGAGGTAAATGTAATTAAGCTTACATACACCGAATCTTCCTCGCGGTCGTAGCTAATGCCACCTACGTTACCAATTTCGGGTAGCTCAACTTGCTTAATTTTTTTCCCCGACAAATCGTATAGAGTGAGCCTACTTTGAATATCCTTTTTGTCCTGAACGATGATACCGTTTTTAGTTACCACATAGCTCTGCATTACAGTTCCACTCTCGGGAATGAGCACTTTCCAACTTTTGTATTCGGCGTTGCTCCTATCGGCCACCATGAGCTTAAAGTTGGGTGCATTGTCGTTGGTAAATATGTAGAGTTTGTCGCCAATGGCCTCGGGGTAGGCATTGAACTTTTTGCTCTCATAAATCAGGGCTCCTTTATCGAAGGTGCCGGTTTTACGCATGTACAAGCTGTTGGAGTAAAAATCACCCTCCCCGTAAAATGTTACATCGCTGTAGCGGCTATCGTAAATATAGAAGTTGTTCTTGGCATCGGTGGTGGTTCCAATAAAGGTGGCCTTATCGATGGGATCGCCCACCTTCCAGTAGTATGATTTAAGGGGCTGCTGCTGATCCACATCCTTTTGGCTTCGAACTGTAAAATATGCATGCTGCTGATCTTTGGTCCACTGGTAGCCATAAATATTTTTCAAAGTTGGGTAGAGGATTTTGCCCGTTCGGGTATCGACAATATAGGTTGACGAAATTTCGGCGCCACTTTTTTGAACACTAATAGCAGCACGCTCACCATCGTAGGTGTAGGCTATACTGCTGGTGGAGGTTTTACCTGTTGTGTCGAGTGTTACGGGGTCCCAAATCAATATCTTTTCACCATTGAGGATGGTGTAGAGCTTATACTGCTTGTCGCCCTTTTTCTTTACCGTCTGAAAAACACGCTTACCCTCCCTGCAGAGCGGCCCCTCGTAATCCAAATCGATATAGCGGGCAATATCTTCGCGCAATCCTGTATGCGTTTTCTGCGTTGCAGCAAGATATTCCATTCCATAATCGTGCTGAGCTTTGGTCCAGCTAACTACGCTAAAATCGGTTTTGTCTTCGAGCCATCGGTAGTCGTCGGTTAGGATTACGCCATGCAAGGTATCTACCACCGGGATGCTTTTGGTGGCGGGTGGATTAAATTTTGTTTGAGCATTAGCGGCAATGCAAAACATGGACAGCAAAATGGCTGTTGTTGAAATTTTCATGTTGTATTTTTTATAATTGTGTAAGTTGATTCAGTATAGAGATTATGTGGTACCGGTTGACAGTTTAAAATATGCTATTTTACAAAATTTTTCCCATATAACCAGCGAAAGTTCTGTGCAGAAGGAGTCGCTTGAGAGGTTGATCTATTAAGCATTCGTTATACCCCCGTATGCTATGTCGCTCGTTTCTATATTTCATTTAAATATATACTATTTGTTGCAAAACTATTTTATTGACCAATTTGCCCAGGTGCTATCTGCACTTGTACTGAAGCTGCACTGCGGTGTTTGTAATTTGCTATTCAACGCGGTTTCCTTCCTCACGCTGTTAATAACAAAATCGGCCAGTTCCTTGTAGGTAATATTGCCCTTGGTTTCCTGCAGCTTTTTTAGCAAGAAATAGGTCATGTATCCATGCTGCTTCTCCCGAAATACCCCCGACGATTCCTCGCCGATGCTCGACGAGAGCACAACCATATTACCACCAATCATGTTTTCCTTAGACCTAACCCTAACCCCTTTCATTGCAATTAATCCTTGGTTTCGTGCGCCACCACTAAAACAGGCATCGAGAAACACGGAAACCCTCTTTGCTGGATACTCATTCAGCTTCGCATACAAATCGGACAGCCTTATACCAAGCGTAACATTGTTCCCGCTGATGTCAACAGGCATCATATAGGACTCTTTGGTCTGCTCATCGGGCAAACCATGACCGGAGTAGTAGAATACCAGCTCGGCTTTGCCATCATCAATTTTGGCAAGGTTGCTTAACCAAGCTATACCCTGGCTCATTTGTCCGGCTGTAGCGTTGGTCAACAATTTTATCTGCTTTTCAGGAATACCCATCACGTTGATGCAGTATTCCTTAAATACCCGTGCATCGTTAATGGCAAAATCTACATTAACCTCGTTGCTTAGGCCGGTTTGAAAAGAGCTGTAATCCTCGTTGCCAATAATTAACGCATAGGTATTTGGCTTAACAGTTTTATTTACCGGAATATCGATATCAACATCCGATTTTACCGCCTCTTTCACTGTTTTGAAGCAATTCTATTTGCTGAAGTACAGGTATATCCAGCTATAATCCTGCGTCTGTGACCGAGCTTCATTGGTAATAGCAAGCAACGCTATTGCCAATACAAACAGATACTTTCTCATTGGATTTCCGGGTTATGCTTTGTAAAAATAAAGCATTTTATTCCTCAACAATCATTTGGCTATGACATAATTTTATGGGTTCAATATATTTCTAACTTATTTCTCAGGTAAAAATAAAAGGTAGCGGAATATTTTTTTGGGGCGTGTAAATTCTGCTATGGGCAGGCTTTGATCTATCTCGTTGAATTACTTTTCATCTCCTCCAGCATCTTAATTATTTTATCCAATTTTTCTATTTCAATGTTGTCCAGCTTCAATGTGAGCGCTTCTATCTCCAACTTTGCATCAACATTGGTCTTATAATCGGATAGCGCTTGAGCCCTGTCACGGTCATTTTGTCTAGAAAGCCACAGCAAAGTAAAGTTGGACTGGTTCACATAAAAAAGGAGTAGCAAAGGCTGCCGTATTTACATGCAGTCCTTGCTACTTCCTCAGGGTTCTACCCCTATTCAATAACAAATGGCGCTCCTACTTTGCCTCCGATTTTATGTAGTCGGGATCCATATCGGGTGTGCGGAGGCCTGCCACCTCATCGGCCATAAGAATAAATACATTCCAGCATAGCCCTCTTGTAGATGGCCACCAGCTTGCGATTGTAGTCCATTTGGTTGGGATAAACTCCTTGCTAAATGGCCATTGGGGATTGAGATAGATCTCTGCCCAAATTCGGTTTTCCATCAGCATGGGTGCCTTTTTCCAACCGTGTTTTAGGCCCACCACGTAGGCACAATATTCGGCCCGAAACCAGCTGCCACCATTGTAGTAAACCCCATCGCGCTGACCGTTGGCATAATTTTCCTCACCAAACTTTCCAAATGGTTGATAATCGGGAGAGAGGTAGGAGTACCCAGGTGCACTCTTTATCAATCTTACACAGATGGGTGCTGTAGTGCCATATTCCGGGTGCGGAGAGTTTGGCACCTTATTGAGTACGGGAATTTGATCCAGATGATTTTTCACCATTTCATCGGTCAGCATTGGCCTATTAAATAGCCATAGCGAGAAAAATTCAGGCTCCAGATCGGTAAGGGAAATAATGTCGGGATACTCCCTGTCGAAAAGCATGTGCTTTCGTATGGGATCATAAAAGTTTCGATATGCCGCCTCGGCTTTTTCGATATGGGCCTCTGTAATGTTAAATCCCAGCTCCTTAATCGTTCGTAATGCAATGGCCAGCATTCCTTGGTTAAGGCCAAGCCTATCCGTTTTAGGGTTGTAGTCCACAATATCAACCTGACCCAAGCAAAAATGTGACTTGCATATTCCATCTCCATTGGGATCAAACTCCTTGAGCACATAGTCAACGGCTCTCTTGATTTTCTCCTGCGGAAGCACTACGCCAAAGCGACGCTTATTCATCATTGCCCAGATAAGCCATTCAATGGTTGCTTCGTTGTCCTTAGCCTCCACCGATCCCATGAGCGGAGTTATAATGGTGCCAATGCCGCCTTGGGGCGTTTGTGTTCTGCCCCATTGAGCCCATATAGCCATGTTCAAATCTTTGTTGTACGATGCAATCGTGGAAAAGAATGAATCCCGGTTATACATATCGGGAGCATAGTTCATGTTGGGCACATTAAACGGGGTAAAGTCTTTTGTATCGGTAACCCAGGTGAGCATGTTGAAGTTGGCATACAGCATCTTTTCAATCAACGCCCCCTTAAACCCTTTTCCCTCGGCTAACCTCGACTGGGATGAGATTATAAACTGCTGGTGCGACACCCACGGTTCCACAAAAATATAGGTGGTTTTTACCGCCTTTTCACCAATTTGAAGCACGTTGTAAGGCTCACTCTGAGGGTGATTCTCCACAAACTTCAAATCCTTTATTTGGAGCATGCACTCTTTTCCCGATTGCGTACCAATGAACACCAATACACTATCCTTTTCAATATAGGGCACGAGTATGCTTCCCTTAAAGAGCGTCCATCCATTCTCCTCTGCAGGAAAGTTGTCGATGTACTTAACTCCATCTTCCAACTCAACAGTTCGTTGACCATTTTTAATTCTAAACAGCTTCAGGGCCACGCCAGCATTTCCTTTACACAAAAACGAAATGGTATATATCCTCTGATCTTTGAAGGGGGCAATAAAATCGATTCCCGCTCTACCTCCCGGATGGCCTTCAATAGTGATAAGCCCATCTTTTCTAGTTATCTCAGCATTGCCCTCCTTCTGATAGATGGCATCTGGTATTAACTCGGTATCTACACCAGCGTCGAGGTTATACATCTCGCCAAAGGTCTGCCTTATGTATTGGTTATTTTCGTTTCTTTCGGGTTGCGTTGCAACAGAAAACAGGTTTGGATCGGGCAATCGGCGCATACCCACAAACCCACCACCACGTCCGCTAAATCGGCGACGTGTATTGCGTGTAAACTGATTCTTATAACCGGCATCGGTTAGGAAACCTACCACGCTATTGCTGGGCGTAATAAAGCCCACCGCAGGATACATTTCGTGAACAAAGCCACCGGGGAAATTATCATGTTCGAAGGTTACAAAACGCTTTGGCTTTTCTGCAGGATGAGCGGTTTCTCGCAAAATATAGTACATCCCCGGCATGGAGGGCTGGAACAGTTCCACTGTCTTTTTTATAATATTTGCATTTACCACCTCATAGGTTATCAAAACCAACAAGTTGGCATCAAAATCTTTTAGGTAAGTATCTCTTGTTAAGGTTATACTCTTTTCATTTCCATTCCATTTCTGGCCGGTCCAATGCGGCAATTCTGCAACTGTACTTAAGTCGAGATTAAACATTTGTAGAGAGAACTCCTCCGTATTGGTCACTACCAATTGACTGCCATTGTATATATCGACACGATAACCTGCCGTTTCATCACCGGCAACTTTAAGGGATAGCTGCTGACTGAATCCAGATGAAGAGCAAAATAAAAAGGTCAAAAAAAGGAGTAAAACTGGCAGCCTATATTTTTGAAGTAACATAAAACAGGAGTTAAATTGTACTTTAAAATCTTTAATATTTTAGCTATTGAATAACAATTTTACGGTTAATCAACCGGCCATCAGCAAGCATTATTCTTAACATATAGATACCAGAGCAGGTATTAGGAATTCCAAGTTGAATACCAGAGCTTTCGACGTTAATACGACAGCCGGAAACCTCTCGCCCATCCATGGTAAACAGCGAAACCCGAGTTGCTTGTGCTATGCCTGTAAATTCAACATTTACCACATCTATTGCAGGGTTGGGAAAAATACGTGCAACCAGCTCGTTGTCGGCAATGCCGCTGGACAAATCCCATTCGGTTTTTAACTTTTCAACTTGGGATACCGAAATCTCCCTATCCCATAGCTTTACCTCATCTACGCTTCCAAGGAGGTTGTAGAGCGTTTCAACGTTATTCATGCGTCCAATGGTAATGGGCACGGTTGAGGGTTGAAGGGCTCCAGAAAAGGCTTTAAAGGTATCCAAAACACCATCCAGATAAAGTTCCATGGAGTATCCGGTATATTGAACGCATACATGGTAATATCGATTGAGTACAATTGGTGCAGAGCCATCGAGATCGGTCACACCGTTGCTCGTTTTTACTGTCCAACGTAGCACGCCATCGGGAGTAATGGATAGTTTATAGCGCTGCTGCCATGAGCCGTGTGAAATGATAAACCGTTCGGAACCGAGCTGATCGCATTTCACCCAGCAGCTGAGGGTCACCGCATCAGAAAAATTGAGGTCAGGGTCATTATTGGTATAGATGATATTTTGCCCCGAGGTAAATCGATATGCCAACGATGCCATTCCACGGGGATCTATTGTTTTAGTTGCTCCAACCACCGTGGCATTGAAACGATCGGATATCGCATTAAGAGTGTTCGAATCGAAAGGGTACCAAATAAGCGGTGTTTGATCGGCGATACTAGGGTCTTTTACTAATGCTCCTGTGGATACTGTGGTGGAAAGTTGATCCTGATTAGTTACAGTTACGGTAATATTGCCCACGACAGGAGTTAAAGGTGCCTGCCAAGTAACGGAACTTCCGGTGGTTTGATTCAGCGTGCCAACAGAGGCGCTCCATGCATACTGAAGCGTTTCACCCAGTGCTGGAGTAACAAGTGCAGTAAAGGTGCATTCGTCGCCAATATTGGTGAATTTTGAACTCGATTGGATACCGGTAACTGCCGGAGGAGTTGGTATGTGATCCACAATCGAAAGATGGAGCGTATCCACTGCAGTTTGGCTATTGGCGGTAATTATACACTTGAGAACCAATTGAGATGGAGTTGCAGGTGCGGTAAGCTGAACCTGCGATTGGGTTTGGCCACTAATTGGCACGTCATTAAGCAACCACTCAAATTGCACCGCATCGCCAACATTTATATTGCCCGGTGTGCAATATACCGTGTAGGTTGTATTCGTGGTAATGGGGTTATGATCGGTGGTTAGGGCTTTTACACGAAGGGTCGCTGTATATGCATATTGGTAGTGATAGTCGAGAATATCGGTGCCGGCATATAGCCTTCCATCGCGTGCATCCGGCGTGATCGACGATGAAAAAAGCCGTATCAGCCTTACCTCTCCCGCGGGAACAGTAACCTGGATAGATCCTATTGCGCTTGAGGAAAGAATGGTTTCGGTAATGGCATCGTATACCCCAAAGGTTCCAGATGGAAGCGCAACATCAACCTGCTGACTGGTCGTAGTTGGGTTAAAGTAGAGGTATGAAACCAAATTGTTTTCCCCGTAAAAATCGGTTTTATTGAGGTCGATCTGAAGAATTTGAGGAATATTGGTCGATTTTACCACCGAAGCAAGATACCCAACACTGGAACCGCTGTAGAGCGAAAGATTTGTGGCTGCCCATCCACCGCCCATTGCATCACCCGTGGCAAATGGAGTTTTCCCTGACAATACCTGTTTCATTGATTCATGAGGAATACAGGCAGTTGGGTCGTTGGTGGAAGCCCATGTGTAGGAATCCTGATTGTTTTGAGGAAGCGCATTCCAGTAGAACAAACGGCTAGCGTTGGTAACATTCAGAAGCCATTTGGCAATAGCGCGGGCGTAGCGCTTATCGTATTTGGGTAATGGAGCAAGTGCGGCGGCCTGTTGAAAGCCATTCATCACAAAGGCATAGTCGTTACCAGCATCGTTGGCCTCACCAATTAGGCCCGAAACGTCGTAGCCACCCCATGTTCCAACTATTGCACCCCAACCTCTCAAATCGCCCCTATTGAAGCACCAATCGAGCAATGTTTGCATGGGGTAACTAGTTCCCTCTACTGCGTTCATCCTAGCAGCAGTAACCGTTCCATAGGACAGTTGAAGCTCATAGGCTGGGTTCGATCCAAAGGTGGTTAAAAAGTCCATAGCCTGCTGAGCACCATCAAAATACTTCCGATTTCCAGTTTGGAGGTAGGCATTGTAGAGCAGCCACGAAATACTTCCAGCCGTTTCGGGCTCAGGAACGCTTGTGCTCAAGGGTAAACCTGTTACAAGGTTAAAGGCACGGTAGTTCATATTTGGAGCGGTCCACGGAGTGCTGCTACCACCCAGCTGGGTAACACAGCCTAGCCATCGATCAGCGATGGTGGTAAACTGACTGTTGAATTCAGGTGCAGCGTTGGGGTATAGCGATCTCAGCTGATAAAAGTAAACGTTGGGCATTACATCGTACCACCAATCATCGCCCGAAACAGTTGAGTAGCTGTTGAGATATACATTCTGGCCATTTTTAAGGTTGAAGAAATCCTTGGTCTTGGCCACCCAATTCACCCCGTTCTGATTACTTTTATCGACACCAACTAGGCTTGCGCCAACAATTGCCGGCAATATGTTTATGGCCTCCGCTTGATTCGAATGGTCAACCGAACCCACGTAGCTATCGAGAAAGAGTGGCGTATTATCGGCATAGTTAAATAGCCCTTGAGTGCCGATACTTACCAGCGGCAAATATTGCCCTGCTTTAGTAAGGTCGAATACGTAGGTGTCGTAATTTTGTGCCACGGTGCTCCAATCCCTAATTTGAAGCGGTGCGGGTAAATCGGGCATTGAATTGATGCGGGAAATAGTTAGCTGCCCTGTTTGAGCAAAAGCCGAAAAGGATAGAACAAAAGCGGCTATATTTAGAAGTAAACGTTTCATCGAGCAAGAAATTAGGTTAATAATACGGTGCAGTAATCATTGCAACACCATTGGTTTATTTAAACCATTTTCATCTATTGCCTATAAATCAAAAAACCATTTGATTCAAGTTCGTTACTGCCCAGGAGTATTTTTGCATTTGATGGTATTTCTATGTTCGTTTTCTTTCCAAAGTTAACAACTACTGTCACTTTAGCTCCAGCATAAGTGCGGGTAAACAGTATCATGTCGTCGATATGCTCAAGACGTTCGTAGTTCCCAAGCTGAAGGGCTGGCTCACTATTTCTCATAGTTATCAATTTTTTGTAGGTGCTCAAAATGGATTCGTTTTGTTGCAAACACTCCTGAACATTAACATTTTTGTAGTCTTCTTGAACTTTTATCCAGGGTTCGCCCATCGAAAAACCCGCATTGCGAGTTGTATCCCACTGCATTGGGCTGCGTGATTTATCGCGGTTGTACTTGTTGCCTTCTACAAGAGCTTCTGTTGGTGTCATTCCATTGTGAAGAGCCATTAAATAGTGAGTTTTTCCCTGAATGTCAACCATTTCAGCATAAGTATTGGCCACAATGTTTTGCATTCCAATCTCTTCGCCATAGTAAACAAAAGGGACGCCTCGCGCAGTAAGCATAAGGGCGGCAAGGGCCTTTGCTCTTTCGGGATTACCATCGGCAAGTCGGTTCATCAGCCTTGGCATATCGTGGCTACCAAAAAATAGAGTAGGATAATCGCTCATGCTTTTCTCCATATTCTGCAGCTCGCTAAAAATTCGGTCAACGGAAAATTTTGGAATGCTTCCAAAGTTAAAGTTGAAAACAACATCCAATAGGTTTGGAGTTTGATACTGACTAAGCACATCTAGCTTGTCGCTACCAATTTCACCAACCACAAAGCGGTTGGGATATTCGTTAATGGTAGCTTTAATAGTTTGAATGGACTTTTTCACACTCGGCTGATTAATGTCGAAAATATGCTCCTGATTTCCATCCTTTACCGGATTGTCAGCCAAAACCCCATCCGTAGTGAGGAAGTTTATTACATCCAACCTGAAGCCATCAACGCCAAGGTTGAGCCAGTAGCGAAGTACCTTCTGAATCTCAGTCACCACCTTTGGGTTCGACCAATTAAGATCGGCCATCCTTACGTCAAACTTGTGGTAATAGTATTGGTTGGTGAGGCTGTCGAGCTTCCATGCGCCTCCGCCAAAAAATGATTCCCAGTTATTGGGTTTATCACGCCAAATATAGTAATCGCGGTAGGGACTGTCTTTGGATTTACGCGACTCTTGAAACCAGCGGCAGTCGGTGGAGGTGTGGTTCACCACCATATCCATAATTACCTTGATTCCTCTCTTGTGGGCAGCATTCAGAAATATTTTGAAATCGTTAAGAGTGCCATAAATTGAATCAAGCTGATAGTAGTCGGCCACATCATAGCCGTTATCCACTTTTGGCGATTTAAGAAATGGGGTAAGCCAAATCCCTTTAACACCTAGCGACTGCAGGTAATCAAGCCTCGCAGTCATTCCCGTAAAATCGCTATATCCATTGCCATCGCTATCCTGATAGGAGGGCATGTAAATCTGGTAAAAAACTGATTCGCGCCACCATTGATCCGGAGTTGATCGCTGCACACGTTGAGCCGAAGCAGCTAAAGAGCTGAATAATAGCATGTATATTAGGATATTGCGAACCATAGTATGCGTATAATGGTGATCCTATGCCTAAAACAATAATGATATTAGTATTCAACCAATGTTTCCGAGAAGTCAAATAAAAGGAAAGGCTCAATATCCTTCCAAATGTGATGCAGAAAGAATTGAGCCTAACCCATTAACCTAACAAATAAACCTAAGCACCTAATTACGGTTTTTCGTCATTGTACAGCTTCGAAACTTGTCCATCAGTCAGAGCAATGCTATAGATTCTTAATTCATCGATAGCTCCCATGAAGTAGCCAAGGTTATCAACAGTGGTCCAATCCATGAAATTGGCAGCAATTTCAGCATCAGTTGCCACACAACCAATAATAAATGGCTGAGGTGAAGGAGATAGAGTTGTGGTGAGTGGAGCAAGACCCTTGTTGGCCTCTGTCCACGTTTTTGTGAGGGTACCATCAACATATATCTTCATCTCTAAGGTTGTGCTATTCAACGTAACAACTATGTGATTCCACACATCCTTTTTAATGGAGTTGTCCGTTTCGTTGTCGGCATTAATATTCGCCCCCCCTGTTGTTAGGTAAGTAAAGAAAGGCTTTCCGCCACCTTGTGTCTGCAGTTTATATCCATTCCAGTAGTTCTGTGAAATGATATAGTTGTTCTCATAAATAGAGTCAGGCTTAACCCAAACGGAGATAGTTAAATCGGTAGGTAGAAAATCCGATGTATAAGGAACTTCTAGGTGAGCACCCTTATCAACATGGATAGCATATCCACCCTTTACTCCAGCTACCCATGAAGGCATTTGAGCTGCTGAGCCAAAAAAAGTAGCGTCTCCCAAGGTGAAAGTTCCCACGTGCTGAGCGGTTGAGAAACCAGTTGCTGTAGTACCAGTTCCTTCGTCGAAGTGCCAGCCAGCTTTTAAGTACATGGCGTCGTCAACATAGCCATAAGCTGCAGCATTAAAGGTAGCCATGGCTTCGGTAAGCTGTGTAACAAGGTTATTAATTTGAGTCTGTGTAAGATTAGTTGCAGCAGCGGCAGTTTTAACGGTTTGTAATGTTGTTGTAAAATTGTCGATTGCAGCTTGAGGATAATCGTTAGGGCTTGCAGCAGCAACAAGCGCATCGGCTTGGGCAATTAACGCAGTAAGCGCTGTTTTGTCTCCCGCAACCACAGAAGTACTGTCGTCCTTCGAGCACGATCCAAGGACCAATGCTGCACCAACAACGAACATAAGCATCATTGTTGGGAACTTCTTCAAATTTGTCATTTTCATAACGTTTAGATTTAAAGGGTGAATAAAATAGGTGAACTTAATTTGTACTTTACTTACTTATATTTTCATTGGCATCAATCTCCGCCTGTGGAATTGAGAGATACCGTTTGGTTTCGTATTTAAAATCGGAACCAAGCGCAGCCTCAGCCACCGTTTTTCCCCAACGCATTAGGTCAAAATAGCGGTGAAACTCCTGTGCCAGCTCAACCCTACGCTCATGCTGGATGGCAATTCGGAGTTGACCCTGATTTGAGGTGGTGATGTCGTTTAGCAGATCGGTTGGTGGTGTTCCGTTAAAGCTGGCCAAGGCTCTATTTCTTACCTTATTGAGATTTACTTTAGCGGAGTCGGCGTTGCCAACTTCGTTGAATGCTTCGGCCTTCATCAACAGGAGATCGGCATACCGGAAGTAGATATAGTTGAGGCCACCATCACCCTTCATACCCGCCGAAACTTGGGAAAGTGGCTGCTGGTGCTTTTTGGTAAGATAACCGGTAGCCGGTGACCACGATGCGCTATAAATATCGCCATCCAACCACGGTTGACCATCGCGACCAATGGATGCATCCAAGCGAGGATCAACGTCACCAGTGGAAGTACTTACCTCAAAGGCATCCACCAAACTTTGGGTTGGAGCATCGAAGTAATATCCTCCGTCTACGGAAGGGGCAAACCATTGGTTTAATTCACTCCCTTCACCAGCAGGAATTTGGCCAGAGAGATGCTGAATCTCAAAAATTGATTCGCTGCTGTTTTCGTATGCCAGCTTAAAGTTATCGGCATAGCTTGGCAAGAGGTGATAAATACCAAGTGCCTCAACCTGATGAAAATATCCAATGGCAGCATCCCAATTCTGTTGATACAAGTTTACCTTTCCAAGCATAGCGAGAGCCGCACCGCGGGTTACTCTACCTACATCTGAGGAGGTATATGAAACAGGTAATACCATTGCTGCGTCCGATAGATCGGTCTTAATTTGAGCATAAATATCGGACACATCGCTCAACGGAACATGAATGGCCGTTTGGGTAGTTGGAGGAAGCAACTTTAGGGGTACCCGTCCAAAAACATTTACTAGGTTAAAATAACTATAGGCTCTAATGAACTTAGCTTCTCCAATTATTCTACTTTTTAAACCATCATCCATGGTCACGGCAGGTACATAGGCAATTACATTATTGGCACGAGTAATGGCTTCGTAGGCAAAACTCCAGTAATTACTTATAATGCCATTGTTTGAATTTGCATTAAACTCATCAATAAAGGTAATCTCCGCCTGATCGCCAGGGTTCCCCCCCTTTACGGCATCGTCGGAAGCCACGTCACCAAAAACCCAAATATCATTATTAGATGAAGTAAACGTAATGGCCTGATAAGCACCATTTATGGCCTGAAGTGCCTGTTGGTCGTTTTGGTAAAAGGTTTCTGAGGTAAATTGACCTTTAAGATCTTCCGTTAAAAAATCGGTACAGCCGCTGAGTATTACCACTGATAGAGACGATAAAACGAATGTTTTACGGCATTTAAACCAGCAGTTAGCCTCGCTAAGCACACTTTTTAACTGGTGACGAACTGCACCTGAATTAATTCTATAGTTCCATTTCATAATCCAATGTCATTAAAATGTGAGATCTAGTCCAAACATTATAGTCCTAGCCGATGGATAAGTTCCCCAATCGATACCATTAGCTCCATCTCCTTCGCCTTGAGAGTTATTGCTTACGGTCATTTCTGGGTCAAGGCCCGAATACTTTGTGAAGGTGAGCAGATTACTTCCTGATACATAAACACGTGCCGACGACAACCCAACCACCTTAAGAATTTTGGGTGCGACAGTATAACCCAACTGTAAGTTTTTCAAGCGGAGGTAAGAGCCATCCTCAAGAAAACGGGATGAGGGCATGGCGTTATTCGCCTTGGCACTCCACGAAGCTCTTGGCTGCGTATTCGACGTGCCCTCCCCTGTCCATCGTTGATCAAAATAGCGTTGGGTTACAGGAAATCCACGGTAGAATCCTTCAATATCTTGGTTTATCTGTGAATAAATTTTACTGCCATAGGTACCCTGCAAGAAGAGACTCACATCAAAATTTTTATAGTGAGCAGCAAGGTTAACCCCAAAGGTCATTTTTGGGATGGCACTACCTAAATCTACCCTATCCTTATTATCAATACGTCCATCCTCGTTTTGATCTTTAAATTTCACATCGCCCGGTCTAATGTTATTTCCCTGATATGCAGAGAGCAATACTTCGGATGCATTTTGAAAAATGCCATCCATCTGGAGCAAATAAAAGGAGCCAATTTGCTGACCCTCAACTATCCTAGTTGCATCAATTCCTGATTCAACACGGCCTTTTGTACTAATTGCATCCACCTTAAAAACTTCGTTATGCATGAAAGCAACATTTACATTAGTAGAAAATCCCCAATCTCGCTTTGAATGTCGATAGGACGCTTCCAATTCGAGTCCAGAATTTAATACCGATCCATTGTTAATCCATGGTGCCTCCTCATAGCCAACCGATGGTGGGTTGGAGGCACGAACTAGCATATGCTGCGTTATTTTGTAGTAGTAATCAACTGAAAACGCAAAGGCACCACCCCAAAGTTCAGCATCCAAACCTCCGTTATACTGGTAACTCGTCTCCCACTTCAGATTCGTATTACCAAGGTCCGATTGTGCGTATCCGCTATTGGATATCCCTCCGAATGGATAGTTATAATTTGCAGACATCTTACCAACATTGGCATACGGTGTAATGTCTTGGTTTCCAACCGCGCCATAACCTGCACGAAGTTTAAGATTGCTAAGCCAGGAAATATCCTTAAAAAGAACCTCCTGTTTAAGAGCCCAACCGGCAGATAACGAGTAGAAGGTTCCCCACTTGTTATCCTTAATAAACTTTGATGAACCATCTCTTCGTAAGGTTCCAGAGAAGAAATACCTTTGTTTGTAATTATAATTTACTCTTCCGAAAAACGAGGCCAAAGTATAGGCTGATGTGAATTGGTGGTCAGACATATTTCCAACGCCAACTCCATTTCCTAAGAAAACGACATCACTCTGTTGTATTGGAAAATTTCTATCGCTAGCATTGAAGCCTCCATCACTATTCTTAATGGCTTCAAAACCCACCATTGCCGAAAATGTATGTGAATCTCCAAATGTGGTTTCATAATTGAAGAAATTATTCATGGTTATGTTAGCAATTCGTTCATTACCAACATCTAAACTATTCACATTATTTATGCGATCAAAGGTTCCCCATGAAGCATTAAAACGGCGGGTATTGGTGGTGCGATAATCGATTCCAATGTTGGTGGTAAATAGGAGGCTTTTGGTTATTTTGGCTTTAAAGAATGCTGTACCTAAAAAGGTATCATCTTTTCGATTATTATCGTTATATGCCTCCATCCCAATGGGATTATAGCCATCACCAAGGAAGGAATCATAAATCTGAGCCCCAAAATAAGCAGATGGTTTATCCACAAAAGTTCCATCCGGGAACCTGACTGGGATAGCGGGGTTTCGAAAGAAGGCATATCTTACTACACTACCACCATTGCCACCTGCACCATCGCCTGAACTTCCAATTATATCGTTGCTCGAAAGTCCTGCAAGCATACTTAGGCCAACGGTAATTCTTTTATTGACTTCGGTATTCAAATTAAGTTTGACCGTTCCTCGAGTATAGTCGGTGCTCTTTATAATACCCTTCTGATTAAAATAAGAGGTTGAAATCATATAGTTGGTCGTTTCATTTCCACCTGAAATGGAGAGTTCATGGGAATTGATTGGTGCTTTTTGAAACAGTTCTTTCACATAGTTTACATTAGCAAAATTTGCAGCAGCGGAAGAAGTTATAAGCTGCCGCTGTAAACCTGTTGGTAGAAATGCATTGTCGTTCGTAGCGGCCTCATTATAAATGGTAATATAGTCAGTGGTATTTACCATTTTAGTGAGTCGACCTACCTGCTGAAAACCTGTTTGTCCATGATAGGTAACCTTGGCTTTGCCTTTTTCTCCTTTTTTGGTAGTTATTAGAACTACTCCATTATTGGCGCGAGAGCCATAAATTGCTGCGGACGATGCGTCTTTAAGTACAGAAATATTTTCGATATCACCGGGTGATATAGTATTGAGAGCATCGGACATTGCAATACCATCTACAATATAAAGTGGATCATTGCCTGAGTTGATGGAGCCAATACCACGAATACGCACTGATACTCCCTCGCCAGGAGCACCCGTAGTTTGTGTAACCTCAACCCCTGCAACCCTACCTTGCAAAGCCTGAGCGACCCCCGCTACTGGCAATTTATTAAGATCATTACTACTAACTTTGCTTACGGCACCCAGCACATCGCGCCTTTTAGCCGATCCATAGCCAATCACCACCAGCTCATCCATCATAACTTGGCTTTGGTTAAGCTTTACATCTATCGCTGTGCGGTTACCTATAACTTCCTCAACGGAGGTATATCCCATATAGGAATATACAAGTACCGATTTGGAATTTAGCTGCTCCGATACCAGATGGTATTTACCATCGAGATCTGTAATAGTACCCGTTGTGGTTCCCTTAATTTGAACCGTCACGCTTATCAGGGTTTCTCCTGTTTTGGCATCGGTTACTGTTCCTTCCACCGACTGTTGTGCAAACAACGTTACGGAAAGTGAAAGGAGCATCACAAGAAATACCAGTCTTTTCATAGTTTAGGTTATTGAATGATTTCACAATTCTGCTACTGCTCAAATTATTTATAGGCAATTACAACATCGCCAGCCGTAATTCTCGTCCCATCGTTCCTTAAAATTGTACCGGCAGGAAGAACCACAATTAGCGATGCTTGGTTGGCAGGTAGCACAATGCTTACCTGTCCGTCAACACCATTAGCCATGTATTTCTTCGAAATAATATCGAACAAATCAACGCTGGCGCTTGAGGTATAGGTCACGGTTTTAACTTCGCTGTATGGATTATAGTAGAGGAACACCGGATATTTGTTTACCCCGTAAAAATCGGTGGCATTACAATCGAGGGCCAGTATTCCATCAACATCGGTTTTATGAACAATTGCCCCAAACACACCAACAATAGAGGTGCTGTAAACGCTGAACATCGACTCCTTGGGTTGACCAGTAACCCACTTTGGTCCATCGCCAATGGATACAGGAGAAATGCCCTTAAGTATGGGTTTACCGTAATCATCCATTTTGCGTAGACCTTCGTACCCAATTATGCCGTGAGTAATATTTTTCATTTCAGGCAACCACTGATGAGCATTGTCAACCTGATCGGGATAAAAGAGGCGTGAGGCATTTACCGCATTTAGCATATACTTGCCTATGGCCGTTGCATACTGTGGTTCGTATTTTACCATGGGAACTAAAGGCCAAGCCATGGCTACGGAATTCATAAAAAATCCATAGCCACCACCATCGGTAATGCTACCCACGAGGCCATCGACATCGTAATCGCCCCATTTTTCGGCAATAACACCCCACCCGTAACGGGCATTCTTATCTTGGCAACCATCAAACGTCCAGTTTAGCAGCTTGGTAACATCGTAATGGGTTCCTTGCTCCGCATTGAGTCTTGCAGCGGTATAGGCTCCAAATGGTAAGAGAATTTCATAAAAGCGACTCTCCTTCTGGTTAAGTAAGGCTTCCGTTGCACTTTTAGCTGCCTTGAGGTAGCGCTTATCACCAAATTTTTGATAGGCCGAATAGAGTACCCAGGCATGACCCCCAGCAGCATCCTGCTGCCATGGAACCTTGCTGCTCATTCCTTTCATTTGGGCATAATCGAAAAAGGAGTAGCTATAGTTACCGTTCAAAACGGAGTCGGCACGATAAAATTGGTCTGCAACGCTTTGAAGGATAAAATCGGTGTTGTTAACCTTTGGATAGAGGGCTGCCACCGCGTAATATAACACGTTGGGATAAACATCATACCACCAATCACGTCCATAACCGCCACCAGCCATGGCAACTGTTGGATTGGTATTGTTCATAACGATGTTCCACTTCGTGTCGCTGTTGAAGTAGTTTTGCACCATCTTCACAAAGTTAAATCCATGATTATTCGTTTCATCGATCCCCATAAGCCCCGTGCTTATCAACGAGCTCAGCGATGTTAGTGCCTCATGAAACTCCCCATTGTTTTTCTTTGGTCCTTGGCGTACATCACCAAGCACAGTATAAAGCCCGAAAGTAACCTGGTTGATGTTCCTTCGAGAGCTATCGAGCCAAATGAGTGAACCGTAGGAATCCTTATTATTCAAGTTGAAAATAATGCTATCGAACTGCATCGTTTTCATCCTCCAGTCGATTATATTCAATGGCTGTGGGATATCCGGCATCTGATCGATGCGAACGATGGACGTTTGAACTACAGGCTCTCCCTTCTGTGCATTACAGGAATAAAAGCCAGTAAACAGTGTAAAAACAACTATAATGAAAACAGACTTTTTCATTTCTCTCTAGAATAAGAATCCTTCATAATATTTTTTGCAAGCGGTATCGACAGCATCTGAATGAGTGCAACAATCACAAGCGAATACCTTAGAGCAAAATCCTTGGAGACATAAAAAGCTAAACCAATGAATAGGACAAGCCCAAAGAATCGACCCACATAAAGTCCAAACTCATGGTTGAATATGTATGCGTATTTGCTACGATTCTCCTTTACCGACAAAATATCTATTACCTGCATCTGAATTGGGAAGTAAGCAATATCGTGTAACGGCATAAAAAGAACTTTACATAGAACAAAAACAATAACCCCTACTGCCGAAAAAAGTAATTGGTTAGTTAGAGCACCTATAAAGAAAACTGTCATGCCAGCCGCAAAGATGTAGATTCGATGTTTGGGTTTTGTAGTTCTTCCCAGAAAATAGAGAATAAAAGCGGTTAGTATTCCGCTTACACTTTGAATGGTACCCAACGTAGCCTCATTGCCGACCAAAGTCATGATTAGAATGGCGGGAGCCGTAACCAGATACCCCTGAACCATCCCCTTTAGAGAAGCAAGAACCAGCATCTTCTTCCATAACCTGTCGAAGTGCAGGTAAAGAAACTTCTTCTGCTTAGGATTTCGAAATGTATGCTGATGAATTACAATGCTGGCCAATATAGTGAGCACAAGAACCACTGCTGTAACAACCTTATAGGCACCCACAATGTTGCCACCAAACCAGCCTTGCATGGTGCTTCGTATCAGGAACCAACCAACTACAGCAGGCACAACAATAAATGTTAAGGTGTAGAAGAATGTCTCCACACCGTAGTAGTAGTTTCTGTTTGCATCGTTGGTGGTATCGAGTGTCAAAAAATCGCGATTGGCCCAGAAGAAACCGAATGAAGCACCCATGATAAATCCTGCTATGGATACCCCAACCATGTTTATACTGCTGAGTGTCATCATAAAAATCATGGAAGCACCACTTAGCAGCATGCCAAAGCTGTATAGATGTGATATTTTTATCTTATTCAGCAGAAATCCATTAATAAGGAAAGTAAAGGGGATTCCTGTATAAACGCAAAGTTGATAAACAGCAACCATTGATGGGTCGTTGGAGCTCCTCATAATATAAGCACCAACAAAAATATCAATAACAGGTATTACAAATGCATAAATCATATTGGTAATAAGCACAAGGCGCATATCCTGAGGCATGGACATGAAAAACCGGAACTCTGTCATTATTTTATTCTTCATACAATAGCTATTAGCAAAATTGATTATTCGATTTAATTTCGTTGTGCTTGCTTTACTCTATCAATGTTTTCAATATTTTCTTTATCGAAAACTTGGCGCCACAAATCACTTCATCGCTTGCACCGTAATACATATAAATGTCATCGCCTTTAACATAGTGCCCATTAGTAAATACCACATTCCCAAAGAAACCGGTCTGTTCGTAGGCTTCAATTGGCTCCATAATAGGGTCAATACTCCTAGCAAGAACCTTGGAAGGATCGTTAATATCTAGTAATAGGGCACCTAAGCAGTAACGGTTGTCGCTGTTAGCACCGTGATAAATTTCGAGCCATCCCCTTCCCGTTCTGATAGGTGGTGCGCCTGCTCCAACCCGTTTTGAATCCCACATGCCGGGGCGCGTGGTAGCAATGCACTTATGATGTCCCCAGTGAATTAAATCAGGTGATTCTGCAAGCCAAATATAGTTTCCACCAAGTTCAGGACTGCTGGGGCGATGCAGGGCAAAATAGAGCCCATTGATCTTTTCCTCAAAAATGGCACAGTCCTTATTATGGGGTGGAAAAATCATTCCTTCACGGCTGAAATTCTTCCAATCCTTGGTTCGCATAAGCCCAACCCCAACTCCAAATTCCGATACCTCTGTATACGAAAGGCTATAGCCATCAGCCATGGTAGCCACGCGGCAATCCTCAACGCCAAAAGTTTCGAGCAATCCCTTGCCGAAGATGGATGGATAACCTTCCGGCTCATGGAATTTAATTCCATCCTCACTGCAAACCAGACGTAAATATGAGAGTGTAGTAAGGTAATCCTTCTTTTTATAGTTTATTATTCTAGGATCGGAGGTATCCAAATCTGGATCGTTTTTATCAAAACTTAGTATTTCAATTACTCCTTGACTATTATATACAGGAAAGCTGATTTTGCCATTAATTTGCTTGGGTCTTTCTGCAACCCGGAGCAAGAGCCATATCTTTCCATTAAATTGAAAAACGCCCGGGTTAAGCAAGCAAACTATCTCCATTCCCTCAATTCCTGATTTCAAATCAGCTGGACGAAGAAGCGGGTTTTGAGTGAATCGTTGTGCGATATCCATAGTAGTAAATCTTAACAAAAGCAAATTTACAATCGATTGCACAAAGGGGTGTCCGCTCTATTCCCAATCTTGTCCGGTATGGTGCAAAATGGCCGTATTTAAGATGTGTTTTACCAAAATCGAATACTATTTGCACAAAGAGAGCAATTTTGAAATTCAAAATGCAATCGTTTTCGGAGAGAAGCGAATATTTGCGGTGAGGGCTAAATGTCTACGTTAGGGAAAATAATAAAAAGAGGGAGTTACTCTCTATAAATGGTTTGAGAGCAAACTAGGCCCAGCCTAGCATCAAAACAGAAACGGAGCTATAGCATAAAACTTATAGCGGGAGATAGGTTTAACCACAACATATTCTTCCATTAAAGGCGCAATTGCACGTCACTTTCCAGTTGGTTTGGACCGATAATCTGATGGAGAACAACCATATGCACTGCTGAAGAGTTCATAGAAATGTGTTCGGCTAGCAAATCCCGTTTGGTTTATTACTTCGCTCACGGTCATGGTAGTAGATTTAAGCAATATGGCAGCTCTGCTTAAACGGCGCTGGTTAATAAGGTTATGAGGGGTAGTACCAAGCACCGATTTGGTTTTATTATAGAGCGAAGACTTGCTGATAGCGAACTTTTCGCAAAGCTTCTCCGATGAAAGAGCATCATCTTCGATGTTCTCATCAATATAGCTCAGCAACTTTTGAAAGAACGGATCAGGAATCTCCTTAACCAGTGCTGGGTTGTCATCGACCTTTCCAAATTGATTTCTTATACTAGCTCTAAGCTGAAGCAACTTTTCGATACGAACCTTTAAATGTTCAGGGTGGAAAGGCTTCGGGATATAAGAATCGGCACCAGCCTTCAATCCCACAATGCGATCCTCAATTTCAGCTTTAGCCGTAAGAAGAATCATAGGCAGGTGGCTAGTGTCAAAATTTTCACGAATCTTGCTACAAAACTCAATCCCATCCATTTCAGGCATCATCACGTCCGATACAACCAGGTCGGGCTTGTAGGATATAACTTTTTCATAAGCCTCAATGCCATTGGCGGCAAAGATGGTGTTATAATTAGCCTTTAAAAGATCGCTAAGCAACACCAGTATTTCCGGCTCATCATCAACCAGAAGGATGAGTGGCTTCCCCTCCAATAATTTTGGATTTCCAACAGGTTGATTAGGCTTAGCCTCATCGATAAATCCTATATCATTGTTTTCAAAATCCCCCTCCTTAGGCAACGCACCTACGGTTAACTCTTGCACATCGGGAAAGATGCAGGTAAACTTAGTCCCCTCACCCAGTCTACTTTCAAACGAAATGGTTCCCTTGAGAAGTTCAACCAACCCTTTTGTAACAGCAAGGCCAAGACCCGTTGATCGGTATCCTGGGAAACTCCCCTTACGCGTTGCCGACGATATTCCAAAAGGTTCAAAAACCTTTTGATTAAATTCCGGTTTGATTCCCACTCCACTATCTTCAATTTCCACCGTTAGTGATACCTCATCGCGTGAAATAGAAGCCGTAACAAATCCACCTTGTTTATTATATTTAATGGCGTTTGAAATAAGATTAGTAACAATTCGCTGAAACTTGTCAGCATCAGTATTAAAGGTAAGTTGGGGTTCAGAAGCGATGACTTTGCACTGAATATTCCGTTGCTGCACTAACAAATCGAAATCAGAAAACACTTCCCGGATAAGCTCCACCGGTTTACTAAGTTGAATATTTAGTTGCTCCTTCCCCTTTTCCAACTTTCGGAACTGCATAATTTCAAGCACCAATTTTTGTAGTTTGATGCTGTTGTTGTAAACTTTTAAAAGTCGAGGATTTACATTGGGATTTCGTGTATCTTCCAACATCGCATGTATGTGAGAAGTAATAAGGGTAAGTGGCGTTCTAAACTCATGGGCTACGTTTGTAAAAAATTCGATCTTATAACTTTGGAGCTCCTCCCCTTTTTTCTTTTCGAATTCCAGCAGTGCTGCCTCCTTCTTTCTGCTTTCGCGTTTGCGATATGCTCTTAATATGAAGTATTGTATTCCAATAATAATCAGGATATATCCAATGATTGCCCAAATAGTACGCCAAAATGGAGGTTTGATGGTAATCTCAACTTCTCGAATATTCTTCGACCAGTTACCGTTCTCATCGCTCACCCTAAGCTGTAAACGATAGGTTCCTGGTGCCAAATTGGAAAAGTTGATTGGCTGATTTTGTATATTGGTAATCCAGGTATCATCAAAGTTTATTAGGCGGTAAGATATACGATGGCGCTCCTGCCCCCAATATGCGAGGGGTACAACATAAAAGGTAAGAGAATTTTGATTGTAATTTAACCTCAAAGTTTTTTGGTAGTTTATGCGACTGGAAAGGATATCGTTTTTACCAATTTCCACCGGTAAATTTCGAATCAGCAGCTTATTGATGGCGATTGGAGGAAAATATGAGGTGAACTTAATCTTGTCTGTCTGAATAATATCCACCCCCATGGTACCTCCAACGTATAGCTTACCTGTTTTTTTATCAAAATAGGAAGCGCCATCGCTGTATTCAAAGTTAATTAGCCCATCGTTTGTATTGAAGCTCCATATATTCTTTCTACTAGGGTCAATTAAAGAAAGCCCTTCGTTAGTTGTTAACCATAACCCATCCTCGTTATCGAATTGCAATGTATGAATACTCGTATTGGAGAGATAGGACTGGGCATTTAGGGGATTCACGATCACAGAGTCGGATGAAATTGGTAGTAGGTTAAAGATGCCATTGCTGCTTCCCACCCATATATACCCTGTGGAGTTAGTCTTAAGTGAAAGAATATCGTCATTTTTTATTAACGACGGATGCGACGAAGTTGAATACTGAGCAATTACCCTTTTTGTTATTGTATTATAACGGTAAACCCCCAAGCCTCGAGTTCCAATCCAAATTGTTCCAGGCTTTTCTTCGGTAAGAGAATAAACTATTTGCTTTTGTTGACTTTGTGGCACAATACTCTTATCAAGAATAAGCTGTTCGCAACTAATTGGCGATAGATATCCTTTCTTGTTAACTTCGATCATAATTACACCAAATCCACTGGTTCCAAGGTAAATTCGTTGATCGCTGTCTTCCATTATTCTATACACAGATGCAAAATTCAAGGAGCTTGGACACCTATAGTCGCGCGGAAAATTCTTAATCGTCTTGTAATCTGGAGAAATAATATCAACCCCCGTTCCATCGGTACCAACCCACACAGACCCATCACTACGCTCAAGGAACGATAGTACCGAATTGTTGCTTAAGCCATCCTTCACCGATATTTCCCGAATATGTTTACCGTTGGCATCAAATACGTCAATACCACCTCCTTTTGTACCTATAAAAACATCATTTTTCTTTGTTACCAAAATACTCCTCACTATGGGATATGCCAGCTGATTGGAGGATAAACTCTTATTTGGAAATTCAGTTAACTTAAGAGTATACACTCCGTTACCATCCGTTCCAATCCACAGAATATCGGAGTTGGTTTCATCGATGCTTAATATTCGCGTAGCTATTGGATTGTGTATAAACTGATTTGGAAGGATATTTAATGCTTCAAAGTTACCGTTTAGCAAATTTAAGCTATAAATATTACCCTTTTCCGTTCCAACCCAAACACGTCCATTAGTGTTTGAATGGGCTACGGCTGTGATCAAATCGTTTGCAATTTTAAGGGGGTGAACCTCTTTTTCCTGAAGGTTAATCAACAGAGCAGCCCCGGCACGTTGAGTGATTAACATGTAAGGACTACCTTTAACTATTGCTGCAATTGTTGACAATATTGGTCCAGTTATGGGAAGCTGCATAATAGCATTGAGTCGATGGCCCGAAATTTTCATCAACATACCCTTTACGGTAATGCAGTATGCTTGATCTTCAACAAAATATATTCGCTGAACACTCAAGGCAGCCTTTTGTGACGCTCTATCAAAAGCTATTTTACTAAATTGACCTGTTTTGCTATCGAATCGAAAAATACCACGGCCCAACAGTGAGACGAGCGTACCATACCTATCCGAATGACAGATTGCAATATCGTTCTCATAGTTCATTTGCTCCGACTCCTTTGCAAAGAAGGAGGAAAACTGGTCATGAACATTGTCATACAATCCAATGCCCTTGTTAGTTAGAATCCAAATAGGACCAGAGGCAGTAGGAAGAAGTTCTCGAATAACATGGTTGTGAATGGAGTATGAATTACTTCCAGGCAGGTAGGTAATAATATTACTCCCATCGTATCGATCAAGGCCATTCCATGTTCCAAACCAAATGTAACCTTCCGAATCTTTCACAATTGTGTTCACAGCACTGTTCGAAAGGCCTTCTCTGCGTGAAATGGAATGGACCGTGGTTCTATATTCCGCACTGAGGGAGTGAGATAACAATATGAAGAATAAAAGATTAATAAATTTCCTCGCCATTGTTATTAACTAATAAGTAACCAATCCTTAGTTAGTAAATATAGAAAAATATGGTAACCGTGAAAACAGTAACCAAAAAGATATGGTAAATAAAAATATTTGAAGGAATGAACCCACCTAAGAATGAACTGGAAAAGAATAGAAGAGGTATTACTATTTACTTCACTATTGATTCCCTTCTAATTTTCTAGTAAAAATTATGTAGAAACAATAGAGCTACTCCTGCAACACATTCTTAATCAACTCAATTAAATGACTTTGCTTGATTGGCTTGGAAATGTAATCGTTACAACCTGCCGCAATGGACAACTCCCTATCGGTAACCATCCCAAAAGCTGTTTGCGCAAAGATGGTTACCTTTTTATTAAATTTCCGTATTTCTCTGGTAGCCTCGTACCCATCCATTACCGGCATTTTAATATCCATGAGAATGAGGTCGATATCAGAATGTTGTCGGCAAAGCTCAACTGCCTCAACCCCATTGGTTGCAAATAAGAGTTCATTTGCGTAAGGCTCTACTAGCTCCGAGAGCAGTATTGTCGAGGCTGAATCATCTTCAACAATGGCGATTTTCAACTTCTTGCATTTTATGCTTTCAGCTGCTTTAAAATCTTCAAAATCGACATTGGTTGCTTCGTTTTGGGTATTGCCTTCAAATGGAATAGTAAAATAGAAAATGGAGCCCAATCCAACCTCACTTTCCACCCATATCTGTCCACCCAGCATCTCCACATAGGCCTTGGAAATTGATAGCCCCAGTCCGGTCCCCTCATAGCTTCGGTTTAACGATTCACTTCCTTGCCGAAATCGCCCAAAAATAATACTCATATTTTCGAGAGGAATACCACCGCCGCTATCTTTGACGTAAAACTCTAAAAAACGCCCCCTCTGCTCATATCCCAATTCAATAGTTCCTTCGCTAGTAAACTTAATGGCATTTTTAACCAGATTGGTTAATATAGCATAAAGCTTTTCCTTATCGGTTTTTATAATCGACTGTTCGGTTTTCAAGAAGTTATAGTGTGTAATCCTAATCCCCTTTTTCTCCGCCTCGAGCTTAAAGAAACTCTTTATCTCCTCCAGCAACTCGTTGATATTGGTCTCGCCAATTTTAACAACAGATGTTCCGGACTCTATCTTCGAAATATCAATAATATCGTTGATAATACTAAGTAAGCGCTGACCACTCTTCTCAATAATTTCAACATACTTCACCTGCTTTTCCAACGTAAGAGTTTTAACTTTGAGCAAATTGGTAAAACCGAGAATACCGTTCATGGGTGTGCGAATCTCGTGGCTCATATTAGCCAGAAAGGCTGATTTAAGCCTATCGGACTTCTCTGCTTCATGCTTAGCTCTTTTTAGAGTTTCAATCATGCTCTCGCGTTCTGACATTCTCCAGACTGCGTCCATTAACAGGGTAAGCTGCCTTATGTCGATATGATTATAATCCTCCTCCTTATTGGCAACCCCAACTACGGCCACAATGTTTTCCTGAATAAAGACGGGAATGGTTAAAAATTTATGCAGTTGCACATGTCCCTCCGGCGCACCCTTCTTCAAGGGATTCACTGCACCGTAGTTATTTATTATGATGGGCTTTCGTTGCCTAACCGCCTCACCCCAGCACCCAGTTTGTTCAAGGTCATACTCCACCTGAGGATTCTGAATCGCACAATCATTCATTACCCCCTTCGACCAAGTATTGAGCGTAAAACGTTTGGTAGCTTCGCTGTAATAATATATATAGCCTATCTTGCTATTAGTAAGATCAATTGCCTCCTTTAAGGCATAGTCGAGCAAATCCTGTCGCGACCTAGGTTGATAACGAGAAACGCGCAGCAGACCCTCTAACCGTTCGTTGTGCTGCTCTATTTCAGACTTCTGCTGTTGGGTCTCATTCAGCAGTTCCTTCTGCTTCTCGTTAAGATAGATAAGCTCCTCGTTGGTTTGTCTTAGCTCCTCGTTAAGCGTTTCAAACTCCTCATTTTGCTCCTTAAGAATATGTTCAGTTTTCTTATTCTCTGTAATATCCTTATTGGCAGCCTTTCGCCCAGCATATATTCCATCCTTAGTATAAACCGGACCACAGGTGTGGCGAATCCAACGAATATCCCCATTCTTAGCAATAATTCTGAAGTCAATGTCCTCCTCATGAAAATCACCTGAAACCGCCTTGGTGTGGTTCCTTATCAGCTGGCTATCGTCCGGATGGGTAATTTTCTCAATCAGGTGAAGGTTTTGCTCAAATTCCTCCAATGTGTATCCGGTGATATGTTCACAGGAAGGAGAGTTAAAGACTAACTTCCCATCGGGCGATATCCAGTAGACCCAATCGAAGGTATTCTCGGCAAGTAGTCGGTATTTCTGCTCACTCTCGGTAAGCGCCACTTCGGCTGCAATCCTATTGGAAATATCGCGTGCAAAGCCAAGTACCGCCTTTCGTTGATGATGTATTATTAGGCTAACTCTAACCACCACAGGGAATGTGCTGCCATCCTTTCGTTGATGCAACGTTTCGAGCGTTACTGGAGTATCAACAAGTAACTTACTCCAACTGTTGGTTGTATCCTCTTCGCTGATGGAGTGATGATCAACATCCATCACCTGCATGGCAAGTAGCTCCTTCTCGGTATAACCCAACTTTTCACAGGCCATGTGGTTAACTCTGATTATCATTTTTGTGTCAAAATCGGCCAAAAACATGGCGTCACCGGCCGAATCGAAAATCATTTGCAACTCCTCCTCCCTACTTTTAACCTCCTCCTCTGCGTGCCTTCGTTCTGTAATATCGTGAACTATGAGTGCAAGAACAACCTTATTTTCTAAATTCAATTTACTCTGAAAAACCTCTACATCGCGAATGGCCCCAGTGGCTAGTCGGTGTTGAAAAACAAAATAGTTCTGCTTGTCTTTAATGGCTTCAGCCATTTTGCGCTTAATCTCATTTGGCGGTAATGTGTTTATGGCATGAACAGTTTTTTGAAGTAACTCCTCCCTGCTCCATCCATAAAACTCAACAGCCGCATCATTGGCAAAAACAATCCTTGCCGTGGCCGGATCAACAAAAAGAATTACTGCATCGCTTTCTTCAATAAAAGATCGAAAATGCTCCTCGCCCTGCCAACTTGAATACGTTGAATTGGACCGCTCATCGTTACGAAGCGGCTTCTCTACCTCGGGAATTACCATAGAAGGCGTAGCTCTTTGAGAATTTTTCTCCCCAATGCAATCCTCAGTCTTTTGACGCAGCTTACGATTTCCAGACTTCTTATCCTCTTTGCTCATATGCAACTCAGATTAATAGCTCGTTATTCCTTTAGTAATAAATCTTCCACAGAAAAGGTTACCTAGTTCTTTTCAGCTCAATTTCGAGTCGTTTTGCCACCGAAATATCGGTAAATGTAATTACAAGTCCATCAATTCGGTCATCCATTGTTCGGTAGGGCATAATTCGAACGCTGAACCATCTTCCATCGGCTGTTGAAATTGATGTTTCTAGGGTGGTGAGCGTCTTGATTACCCTATTTGCATGAGCCTCCATTTCGGGATACCTCAAATCGGTAACAAGATCGGTAAACGGCCGTCCAATATCGGTGCTGCGCAGCTTAAAAATTGTGGTTGCTTGATCGGTGTATCGCCGTATATTCAATTTTCTATCTAGGAATAGCGTTGCAACCTCGATGCTGTTGAGCAGGTTCTTCATGTCGTCATTTGCTCTCAGATAGTCGTTAACTTTGCTTTGCAGCTCAATATTAACCGTTTGTAACTCCTCATTCAGGCTCTGCATCTCCTCCTTTGAGGTGGTAAGCTCCTCGTTGGTCGACTGCAGTTCCTCATTGGTTGATTGCAACTCCTCATTGATCGATTTGAGCTCCTCCTGTGAGGTTTGCATCTCCTCGCGTGTGCCTTGCAACTCCTCGTTGGCACGTTGCAGCTCCAACTCCAGCTCTTCAATACGCTTGTTCGGCTTCAATTTTCCTAAGCCCTGAGCAATCTTTAAATTGGACTTTGATATGGTTACCTCATCAAAAACAACAATTATCATTCCCTTAAGAACACTGGGTGAATCTAGTCGTTGTATGGTAATATTCACAATGCGTTGGATATCTCCATACCCTATTTTAATATTTTCCAGTACTAGAGGAGCGTAGCTCTGCATTGCTCTTCAAAATGCACCCGGTAGCACCTGTTTAAATCCATCCTTAGCCATGGCGTGAATATTCCAATTTGCCTTTCCTGCTGCCGGTTCCAGATAGCTACCGGTTCGTCCGGTTATATAGAGAATATCGCCATTTTCATTGACCAAAACGCTAGCTGGGGAAAATCGCTGGAGTAAAACCTGATCGGCAACACTCTGTATATTATCAACTTCCCTCGCTACTGGTTTTTCATTCTTCCCAACAATAGCTCTGTTATGATAAAACGATGATGGAAAATCGATAAGTTCGTTCAACTTACCACCTGGTTTTTTTTTAAAAATCTTTAACTTACCTTCCACCTCACTAAAACCGCTTATTAGATTACCAATGGTCTCCGCTGAACCCAGAATCATTAACCCACTGCTATTTAAGCTGTAGCCAAATAGTGTTATTAATTTTTTCTGCAACATCGGTTCCATATATATCAGCATGTTTCGACAGGAGAGAATATCGAGTTTGGTAAAGGGTGGATCCTTAATCACATTCTGCGGTGCAAAAACAATCATCTCTCTAATTGCAGAAGAAATACGAAAACCCTCGCCCTCATGTATAAAAAATTGGCTAATTCGTTGGGGTGAAACCTCGGCCACAATATTTGAACCAAAAAAGCCTCTTCGAGCCTTTTCAACTGCATCGTGGTCAAGATCGGTGGCAAATATTTGAAGCGTAATATTCTTTGGCTTTTTTAGCTGCTCCATTACCTCCCTAAACACAATGGCCAAGGAGTATGCCTCCTCTCCTGTGGAGCAAGCCGGTATCCAAGCCCTTAACACGTATCCGTTTGGTAACGTATTTACCAAATCGGGTAGAATCTTGTGCTTAAGCATGTCCCATACAGCGGTATCGCGAAAGAAGTTGGTTACGCCAATCAGCAGCTCCTTGAAAAGGATCTCAACCTCGCTGGGATTCTTCATTAAGAAGTCGACATATTCACCTATCCTCTCAATCTGATGTATTCCCTTTCGTCGCTCAATTCGACGAAACAAAGTATTCTTTTTGTAAAGAGAAAAATCGTGCCCAGAAAATTCCCTAAGCAGAATTATTATTTTATCGATATTGCTCTTATTGCTCAACTCCATATCCGAAACAGGGTCAACCAAGGGCATAAAATTTAGGTATTCGATGAGTTTTCTGGGAAGCTGCTCAGCCGGAGCAACAATGTCGGCAATAACGGCATCCACAGCACTACTTGGCATGCCATCAAACTTCGCCGTGACCGGGTCCTGCACTAATACCACTCCATTCTTCTCCTTTATAGCTTTAACACCAAGGCTGCCGTCCGATCCCATTCCCGAAAGTATTACACCAATGCTTCTATCTGAACTATCAGCTGCCAATGAACGAAAGAAAGTATCGATGGGTAATCGCAAACCATGAGTCTCCAGTAGGTCGGACAGATGCAAAGATCCCTTAACTATTGTCATGCTCTTATTGGGAGGAATCACATAAACACAATTTATCATTAACTTAATCCTATCGGTGGCTTGAAACACCTTCATGGTAGTCATTCGTTGAAGAAGTTCCGGCATTATGCCAATACGGGTAGGATCAAGATGCTGAATCACCACAAATGCCATCCCGCTATTTGGAGGCATATTCTTAAAAAACAGTTCAAACGCCTCAAAGCCACCTGCTGATGCACCAATACCGACAATTGGAAATTTAGAAATGGGCCTTCTTGTCCCTACCTTTTTTTTCTGAGATTCCTTTGACTTGTGCTCAACCATTGAAAACAGATTTGAAACCTTGATTCTTAGCAAATATAAGCTACAATTTACATAAAGTCATGTTCTGTTTTCAACTATAACCAAAAAATAAGAGATATAAATTAGTGATTGGATGGATGAAATAAAAATCTGAAATCCAAAAATGTACACTACAACCTAAATTCCAATGCCTCACATGATACCTAAACGAGTTATCATTTCAGTGAATCTGCGGGATATTAAAAGCAGCCGGTACACAATGGAATGGTGTTCATGGCACATACACACCCCATTCACCTGGTGTGAAAAAAGTTGAAGCTAACCTTGCTCATGTAGTCGGAAAATACATAGGTAGTACCACTTCCGTCGGAACGGTGAACCACTGAAATGGCTAAATTGGGAAGGTTGGCCGATGGATTTAGAGCCGTAAGCCGTGGGGCGTTCCACTTAGTGATTTTACCAAGAAAAATGTCAGCAATCACATCGGGGGTGAGCTTCAGCTCAGGATTTCCACTCAAGTTGTAGGTAATCATTAAGGCACCAAGGCAGGTTGGAATGTGGATGATTGGAGATGGCATTGATTTCATCTCTTCATCGCTTAGAGGTGCATCGGAAGCACCAAAATCAACGGTTTTGTTTTGTAGCTGCTTTATTCCGCCACCCGAACCAATGGATTGGTAGTTAATTCTTACACCATTTGCCTTGTTATACTCATCGAACATCTTTGAATATAACGGATAAGGAAAGGTTGCTCCGGCACCAATCAATTCTTGGCTTCCGCTATTATTAGTTTTTTGATTCCCAGAGCAGAATGCCAGGGTTAGCACTGCGGCTAAACCCCAGAATAATTTGTTAATTTTCATCTGTCTCATATTAGTGTGCATTTATATTTCATTACTTAAAAATAACATAGAAGGTAAGTCTCACTGTCATGTCATAATTGCTCTTGACTAAGCCAGAAACATTATCCAGCTTGCTCTTGTAGGTATTCAACCAAACGTTGGGCATAAAATGGACATTCTTGGTAGGGGTAAAATCAAGCCCACCAGTAAAAAATTTCTCGGTGTAAAGGTTAACCGTATATGGCTTAGCTACAGGGTAACGATCGGAACTGCTATACTTGGTATCGGGATTATAGCTATCGTAACGGGCAAAAGAGTTCAACTTGTTCTTAATGATTTGTCCCTTGACAAAGGCACTGAAGGCAAATGGAACAACATTTGCATTTACCCGTGCACCATTTACTGAGTCCACTTTGTAGTTCTTCTGCAGTTGATTAACAACCTCGATGCCAACAGTTATAGGATCTGTTTGGTATGCAACAAACCCTTTAATGGTTGTTTTGGATTGGGTTGGGGAAGAAATTTCATGGTCGCTTGTAAGATCAAGGATTATCTTTTGATCCATCAGCTTGGCGTATACCTCACCGTAGAACTTTTTATACCTGTTATACTCCAACTTCTGGCCAGTGCCATTACCAATCATAAGGTTGTAGCCATAGCTGCCTTTATCATCGATCTTTCCCTGCCATGCAACGCCCATGTCGTTTGAACTACCGAATCCTCGCATATCGGCAACTGTTTTTTCAATGCTGCGGTAGCCCCAAACCTTTTCCGACATCATGGCAAAAATGGGTGTGGCAGTTTGCCCAATAACCAAGTCGTTGTTGTAAACAATGTTTTTCCAGCGTAGGTTGGCCGCCTTAACATAAACCATACGGTCACCACTTACATCAACAACATCACCCTCGTGTGCCAGTATTAACTCTGTGGAGAAATTCTCGCTTATGTTGTAGCTGTAGCCAAGGTAAATCCTACGAAAATCAAAGGCATTAAAATTTTGTGGGTAAAGTTCCCCTGCATACTGTGTCTTTCCTCGGTTGAGGGAGTCGGCATGTGTTTTCAGATAGTAATCACCAAATGCATAACCTCACACCGTCCCCGATGGTTTGAACTCAGAAGTTGTTGTATAGGTAGCTGGCTGTTGAGGAGTGGTAGTCTGTGCTTTAGTAAGTGTTGTTGGTAACATAAAAATAGTTAGGGCAACTATCTTTGTTTTGGATTTTTGGGGCATACGTTCTTTAAAAAATTTTCATACAATGAGTTGGGCGGATTAATTGGGTGCAAAATTGTGGTTAACGCATTAACTGAATATTAAGCACCCATGAAGTAATTCTGAATTATTTAAGACAGAATAATATGGAAAATCCTCAAAAAAGGCATGCCCAGCGAGGCAGGTAACATTCGCTTAATATATGAAGGTGAAAGTTTGAAGTGGTGCGTCAGCAACCTTTTTTCCTAAAAACCCAGTATCCTAAACTGCTAATTACCTGTCGAGTGACGAAAAAGTGACGAGTTACAGGTTGCAAAAAAATGGAGGAACGAAGTTGAGTAGTATGTCTCGTCCTGAAAGCTACCTGCAACAGGTACTTGCCTAGGCACTCTTGCTGAGCACTAAGGAAATGAACTACAGTGGGCAAATATTAATACAATCCTCCGCATTTTATTAATAAGTTTGCAGCTTCGTTTTCCATGCGTCAACGCCATGAATGAGAGGATATGGAATAAAGATTTGATATTCCTGATACTGTCCAACTTTTTGATGTACATCACCTACTACGCCATACTGTCGGCCCTGCCCATCTATTTGGTAAACAACCTCCATGCCTCAAAAGTGCAGGTGGGTGTGGTTGTTGGGGTATATACCATTGCCTCGGTAATGGTGCGCCCATTTTCGGGTTTTACGCTCGACCGATTTGGGCGTCGCACCATCTTCCTACTGGCTCTAATAATTTACACCTTGCTATTTGCGGGCTACCTGGTTGCCATAACCATTACATCCATAATTTTGCTTCGGTTTGCGCAGGGCCTTGTTTGGGGATTTACCACCGTTTCGGGGTCGACCATTGCGGTTGACATTATTCCGGTGGCCAAAAGGGGCGAAGGCATTGGATACTTTGCGCTATCGACAACCCTAGGAATGTCCGTTGGCCCAATTATTGGGCTATTTGTATGCCACCACTGGGGCTACATGGCCATGTTTGTCTCGGGGTGTTTTATAAGCGTTGCAAGCCTTGCGTGTGCCTACGGTGTTCACCTGCGAAAGCGGTTTGTGGTTGGCAAACGGATAGCGCTAAAGTGGAACAGCCTGTTCGATAAAAACTCCATCCTACCGTCGATAAACGTCTTTATAACCATGATTGCCTACGGTGGATTGCTTTCGTTTATTGCCCTTTACGGCCAGGAGATAGGCATTAAGAACACCTCCCTATACTTCCTCATTTTCTCCATTGGTATAGCTGCGGCGCGGCTTACCGCCGGAAAGGTGTTCGACCGAAATGGCCCACGAAAGATTATTACGCTATGCCTGATTCTGCTTATGATAGGATTTCCCATGCTGGCCATGGCAAAAAACCCGCTGCTATTCTTTCTCTCGGCCATAGTTATTGGATTTGGCAATGGGGTAATATTCCCAACCTTCCAGTCGATGGTGAATAACCTCGCCGATTCGGTGCACCGTGGAGCAGCCAACTCAACGCTTTACACGGCTGTAGACCTCGGAATGGGACTTGGAATGATTATGGCCGGGCTAATAGCCGAACACATCTCCCTCTCATTTATCTTTTGGGTAAATGCCGCAGTGGGCGCCGCCGGGCTACTATTCTTCAGGCTCTTTGTGCTGAAAGCTTACGAGAGCCGATACAAGCAATAAAGATGGGACTTCGGTGAAGGTGTTTTTTAGGACTGGTCATAATTGCACACAACGGTCAAGTATAAGCGTAGTGCGGGATTTTGGAGCGATTCACTACCCACCCACCGCTAAGTTTCTTAGGAGCAAAAATGCTCAATTTTAGCTGTTCAGCCCGCATTGCGCTTATACAATGTTGGCGTTTCGTTTTTCTAATTTCCTTTCTAATTATCGTCGGATTTACCACTTTTTGTTCTTGCTTCAATAACTGGAATTATTATCCCAATTATTATAGCTAAGCGGAAAGATGTTTCCCAGTCGATTTCTGCCGTTTCGTGTAAGCCTAAACTATAAAGATAGGTCACTAAACTGCTAACAACTAAGGTAATCGCAAACCCGATAACAAAACTGATTAAGACTTTTTTAAAATTCATAATTAATTCTCCTCTAATTTTAATTTGAAATATTTTTGGGTTCTAACTTTCTTTCAAATGAACGCCAACTCGTTTATATATGTGATAAAATCCTACAATACAGCTCCAATTGGTATGTAAAGTGTAGCTCTTGCCACACGTTACACCAAATGTAGGAAAAATAGGAATACAAAAAAGGAAAGCCCGAGTATCTTGGCGGCGTGATGCAGCAGCATTGCCACCCACCACCTTTAGCATACAAGTATAAAAGAGATGGGCCCGCCAGAGTTGGCGAGCCCACATTGATGCTATGTTCTTGTGCTACTACTTAGTTAAAATCAATGGACAATAAACTTTAAAAGCACAGCATGGAATAGCAAGTCATGAAAATAGACCTGCAACTCAATTTGTAAGGCTGCCTCAGCTCACCTCGTCGTACCCACTCTTTATCACTGTAGAAATCATTTTAAACCGCACGTTGGCCACAATCGTATTGTACGAATGTGCCGGAATAATGATGGACTGGCCCGTATCGAGATGGTTCGATGTTCCATCAATAATAACCTCCGCCCTTCCATCTATTATCTGAATAAAGTTATCAAAAGGCGATGATCTATCGGTGAGTGTTTCGCCCGAATCGAACGAAGCGGCACTTACCTTGCCCGTGGTTTTCTTTATTATGGTTTTAATAACCACCGAATTTGGAACGTACTCAATGATTTCCACTATGATAAAAGTTTTTGACTTATCTACATCAACGTTGTCCATTATTCCTCAACATTTCACCTCGTTTAAGTTGAAACCTTAGCATTCGCTAGCTCCTGTGCCTGCCCAATCCAATTATCCCTTTTGATTCGGTCGGGAGAGATATCCAAGGCTTCAGAGATGGATTTAACGTCATCTGCCGTTAGCCTACCGATTTGGACAAAGGTATAAATGTCAATCAGGTTAAGCCTCTCCTCAATCCATAAGCTAATTCCTTTTATTAAAGTTAAGTTATTGGCTTGATGCTTAAGAGCAGACCCAATTCTGGCATAGGAAATTTTATTTTTCTGTTCCTTAATTTTATTAATAAGAGCGGCCTTTTTTCCTTCAATTTTCACGAGCTCTTTCGCTTGAGCAATCCAATCATCCCTTTCAATTCGTCCGGGAAAATACTCAATGGCTTCGGTAACCAGCTCAACATCCTCGTCGTTAAAATTTGCTATCTGCCGAAAGGCAAAAATATCCAACGCGTTAAGTTTTGCCTCAATCCAACCACCTATCCCAACAATGGAAGTAAGGTCGTTGGCTTCTTCCTTGTGGGCAATCCCAATCCTTTGAAAATAGATACGGGTTTTTCGAGCTCTTATGCGCTCCAGTGCTTCCTCCCTTACCTTTTCATCTTCCATAAGTTCCTTTGCCTGCGAAACCCATTCATCGCGTTCAATCCTGCCAGCGAAGTATTCAATAGCAAGGTTCATTTTTTCAATATCCAGCGGCTTAAATTTACTTATCTGCCGAAACGAAAAAATATCAACAGCGTGCAGCCGTTCTTCAATAAATGGCCCTATACCGCTAATCATTTGAAGGTTATCCTTTTCCTCCCAAGTAGCGGTTCCAAAACTATTGTAGTCCAGCAAATGCTTACGCTTTCCAATTTGAAACAGAGCTTCATCTTGATCCTGCAGCTTCTGTTCAGCATTGGCATTTTTTTTAGTAAGGTTCTCATTTTCAGTTTCTTCTTTAGCATTGCTTATGTTAAGCGTTTTTACCTTCTCTGTAAGCTGTACCAACTCACCCTTGCTTTCGCTAATGCTCTTTTTCAGATTACCGTTCTCAGTCGCAAGTCGGATATTTTGGTTTTTCAACTCCTCCATTTGTAATTTATGTGCCTTGCAATCAGCCCTATAGATGGACTTTAAGTAAAGCCATGCCGTTACGTACCCAATGATTGCTGCTCCCAGCAATAAGGCTAAGATGATAAAGGTCGCTTCACCTCTTGTTTGCACTAGCAATACGATAAATGCGCTCATATTTTTATTTTTTAAGAGTTACTGCAGCTCTCCTGTTGTTAGCTCTACCTAAAATGGTAACATTATCGGCGATAGGTTCATTTTCGCCCTGCGATTCAATGCTAATTCTGTCGGCAGACATGCCCTTGCCTTCGAAATATCGTTGCATGGTTTGGGCTCGTCGATAACCCAAAGCCTGGTTATACTCGTCGGTTCCAATGGCATCGGCATAGCCCACTATGCTAAGCTTCGCCGTTGAATCTTGTTTCATATAAGTTGTTGATTCGTCGAAGTAGCTGTTGGCTTCTTCGTTCGCGTCAAATTCAGAATTATCAAAAGCAAAGTGGACCACCAAATCTTGCGGAAGTAATGCTTGCTTTGGAGCTTCAGGGAGGGCTGCAATGCTATCGTTCTGGCTCACCGCTAACGCAGTAATTGTTTGCTGCTCATTGCAAAGCCCCTTTATTTTGCACACATAGACATACGTTGAGAACGCAGACCAGCAGGCAAATGCAATAAATCCAATGGATAGAATTCTCATGGCTATGAATTATTTATTTTTAACAAAGATTGCATTTTAGGTACCTTACTACCTGATATGCCGAAAATCCATCAACGTAAAGCCATCAGGATCATCGTTGGTAACCCTACGGGAGTTATAGTAGTAGAGATTCCCCTCCACATCGAAAATCATCTCAAAGCATTTTCCTACACCCATATTCTTATTTGGCCCAACGTGTAGGAGAAATAGTGCATTCTTTGGATTTGCGTCAATGGCTTTCTGCATTTCAGCAACAGTGAGTAACTTCACAAAGTTGGGGTAAACGGCGCTTATCTTCTCGGATGTATTGGCATCGGGTGCCAAGTTATCCTTGAGTATAAGAAGCTCCTTATCCTGAAACCCCGACGAATTATAGTAGCTTAACCCGCTCAAGGAGATAAAAAATCGTTTCTTTTCGAGATTCTTTGCATGTATCTGCATAAACTTAACAATTGCGGGAATGGCATAGCTGTAGTTCAATGAACCGTCGTCGGAGTATAAAAGTGGAATGCTACATAGCTCCGGCATTTTGGCCATGTCCGTTGATTTATCGCCCAGAACTAGGCTGATGTAGCTGTAGCTAACGCCACCGGGATCAATCCCAAAAACATTTTTCATCAGCACTAGAAACGAATACTTTGAATCGAACCTCCGGTTCTCAAACTCAGTTGCATCGATAAACTCGTATGGAGTAGATTTCCAATACTTCTGCACCGCATCCTTTATGTAGGCATTGTAAGGATCTGTTCCATTCTCAAGCACAACACAAGTAGTTGAGTTAATAAACATCCCTATCTCCTTCTGTGAAGCCAGAGGAGATTCTGCCATTGCCACCACGCTAACAAGCATCAGCGCAACAGCAAGTGTATGCTTTTTGGAATTGATTCCAGCCAGAAGCACCTTTAAGGCATTGGCAATATGTTGTTTCTTCATGGTTTCCCTTTTAGTGGTGGTTTGTAGTAATCCAATCCTGAAAAACTTCGTACAGCTTGTGTATAGTTTTCCTAGAATACAAAGGTGCGACAGTTACTAACCAAAATAGTTACACAACTCTTGCTAAGAGTTACATAAATCACACACTCCGATAAGATTTTGGTAGCAATAGCTGTAATGAAAAATAGCGAGGCTGCGAAAAAAATGCTGTATAAATGAAAAAAACTCCCCTAAAATAGCTTCTCCCGTTTATTAAGAGTACACTATTGAGCAGGTTCGGTGATTGCATTGCCATCGAGGACAACGGCGGTTTGTGCCAACGCTCTCCCATTCATTGATGCACCGGTTTGGAAGGTAATACCCGCCATCGACAATATTATTCCGTCAAAATGCGAAGTGGTGCCGAATATAGCTTGGCCTGCAACCTGCCAGAAAATGGCTATATCCAAAAAAAACCAGAGAGGGCAAAAACGCACCTTCTCTGGAGATTATCACTAATTTCTAGCATAATTAATGATATATAGTGCTGTGAGAGGATATTACGTGCTTAAAATATGTAACGTATTGAAATAGCACCATTATCGCCCCAAAAACCGGAATATCCAATAAAATTCAGCTCCGGTTTCCAATCAATACCAATATTAATAGGCACCTCTCTGAAGTTATACTCGAGTCCCAGAATTCCGTCAAGACCTACAACAGTATAGGACTCGCCTTTGTCTCCCCAATTGGTATGATCGCCATTCCAAAAGCCTACGTGGCCTCCAAATCCTATGAACCAATCCAACCGATTGGTATTAAAAGCGCGATTTTGAATCTCGTAAAGCCCGGTTATCTCAACACCGTTCCATCGGCTTGAGAGGATTCCCTCCAAGGCCACCTTGCTATCGATAAAATGCTTAACAGTTAACCCGTTAGAATAGCCAGCCCGAAGCCCAATTCCTGTGTTGTAATCCTGTGCATTGCTATATGAAAACAGGCACATTGCCAACACAATTGTAATTCCTATTCGTTTCATTAGTCTGTTTATTAATTTTTCCTACTCGTATGGCTTTTCAGCTTCGCCCCAACATTTTTTTCCTAAGTTGGAAAAATATTATTAGCTTATGCTATCAATTTTCGGTGAACAATAGTAAAAATTACCAGTCACTCTACTTTAAGGAGTTTATTATGACTCTTACCTCTTCTTCCGATTTACCAAGCTTATAGCCAAGCAATTCCACCATCTCCTTTTCCTTACCTTCACTAAAGCACAAATCGTCGTCGGAAATGGCTGGATATTTCTGTTTGAGCTTCTCCTTCCGTTCATTCCAAAATCCAACAATGGTTTCCTGCATAGAGTTAACTTTTAGTGAAAACATAAATTGAATAATAAAACAAATATACCATGTAACCAGAACACATCTGTTACACAATTAATTAAACAATTTGCATAATTCACAGGTAAGGCTTTCTATGGAAAGTCCACTAATTATTTTTCATGCTTCCCGGCTGTCCTGTGGTTTCGAGAACATTCCACCACAGTTCACCCTCTACATCAATCTCCTTGCGTTTGGAAACGGAAATTGGTATTGGGAGAAGAGTAAAATGGCTATTCCAATGACCAACAACAAAATCGGTTTTGCCAGCCATTGCTGCATGAACGGCATTTTGCGCAAGAAGCCCACAAAATTTGCTGTCGTTAGCATTGGCAGGTGCACTGCGGATAATGTAGCTTGGATCAATGTACTTAAGAACAAAAGGGAACCCTTTCGCTTCAAATTCCTCCGTTATTTTTTCTTTCAAATACAAGCCAATATCCTTATTCCGAATATTTCCCGAAGCATCCTTTTCTAAGGTGGTGCTATCGAAAAAGTGTTGACCCGCCCCTTCGGCCACCACGATTAGGGCATGATGGCGATTTTCGAGCCGGTGGCGTAATACATTCAAAAAGCCATTGGGCCCATTCATATTGAATGTTAATTCGGGAATGAGCACAAAGTTAACTTCATGCACCGAAAGGGCCGCGTGAGCAGCAATAAACCCAGAATTGCGGCCCATGAGCTTTACTATAGCAATCCCGTTGTATGCTCCAATGGCCTCGTTATGGGCAAAGCGGATAATGTCGTTGGCAATAGTAAATGCCGTTTCGAACCCAAACGATTTATCGATAAAGCTGATGTCGTTGTCGATGGTCTTAGGAATTCCTGCGATAGAAATAGGTAGGTTCCGGCGCAGTATCTCCTGGTGTATGGCATGTGCCCCGCGAAGGGTACCATCGCCACCAATGCAAAATAATATGTTTGCATTTAATGCGCTTAAGGTATCCACAATTTGGACTACATCCTGCTCTCCTCGCGATGTTCCAAGAACTGTTCCTCCAAAAAAATGAATTTTATCTATGCTTTGTGGGGTAATATCAACCACCTTATGGTCATACTTGGCAATAAAGCCTTCATAACCGTAACGAATGCCCACAATCTTGTTTACGTGATACCGATAGTATAGCTGGTTTACAACACTTTGAATAACGTTGTTTACCCCAGGACATAATCCACCACACGTAACGATGGCAACCTTTGTATCGGCCGGATTAAAATAAAGATATTCGTGCGGTCCGGCCATTTCAAACGAAAGAGGAGTTTCCCCAACTTCCGACCCCTGCTTATAGCTGTCGAGCGTGGTATTGAATAATACCCTATCGTCGTTTTTAACAAAACCAAACGACAATTCATTGGTTGGAGAAGATGGCGACAGCTTCGATTTAAATTCTCCGGGACCTAACGTTTTAACTTTAAAATCGTCGTGAGTCATGAATCGAAAATTTACTTTATAAAATAGGAGGGCAAAATACTGCCGTGGACTCTCCTGCTTTTTGTTTCACCGCTCCTCACTATTTACACAACAACAGCCGGCAAAAAATAATGGTTCAATGCCCTATACACCACTATCTCTTTCGTGTTGGCACTATGAACAGCGGGATGGTGGTATGCTGCATAATCTTCTCCGTAACGCTCCCCATTAACACATTTTCCATCCATTTGTGGCTATGCGAGCCCAATACAATTACATTAGCATGCAGTTCCTCTGCCGTCTTCAAAATTGAATCCCCAAAGTCACCCTCCTTTACTAAGGTCAGAATGTTCCTGTCCCCAAGGTGCTGCCTAGCTTTATCAAGATATTGCTGGGCTACCTTTTTAAGGGCACTTTCGCCATCAGTTTGCAACATACCCATTTCCGTTTGAGGATAACCGGCAAACCCCATCACCGTTACATGTCCCGTAGATGTATAATTTACTGGCTCCAGTATTACATGAAGAAGTGTAACCTCAGCATTCATTGCCTTTCCTAAAGAAAAGCCAACCTCAGCAACCTTTTGTGCCGTTTGATCAAAATCGAGAGCAATCAGCACTTTTTTCCTGTTCGTTGTATCCATAGTTGTTGTATATTTTAAAAATAAGTTACTAACAAAATGCTAGTAACTATTTGCGCTTTACACTGTCGACCAGATATTCCGAATCGCCATGCCAAAAAAGAACTCCGTTTTTTTGGTTATAGTGCACAATTACCATTTGCCCTTGAATAGTATCGAGTTGCATGGCCAACTTTTTGTCGGTAACAGAGAACAAGAACTTCTCGGAGGCAATGGCAATATTCGCATTACTGACTACGCTACTGAGGATCATCTCCCCTTCGTAGGTTTTAACAATATTTCCCTTGTGCGAAAATTTCTGCAGCAACCCTGCCCTGTATCCATCGCTGTAAGTATAAAAGAACTTCCAGTAGATGAATAGTCCAATCAAAATAATGGTTATGGCAACAAACCATCGAAGCGCATTTCTCATTGTTCGCTTCACCCCAGTCCATTTTGAAACTGCGGTCTCAACTGATTTTGTGTCGGTTGTCATACTGTTAATGTTTATTGATATTAAGCAACATTTCAGAACGTGTATGCACCCTTACACCCTCTTAGAAACGAACCATCCCAGCACGAAACCGACACCAAGACTAATTAGAATCTGAGTCCAGTTCCAATGACCGTAGTCCATAGACATACGCCCGTGCATCCCGTTTAACCATCCAGCACCACCAAAAAGCAGCACTAATAATACAATAACTGCCACCACCAGAACGTAAACCAATGTTTTGTTTGACGTTTTTAATCTCTTAGCGCTCATGATAATCCTCCCTTTGAAGTTAGTTTTAGAAAACTCACCTATTTCTGTTTTCTGTCGATTGGTACTATACCAGCCATTTCCCCAATTATGTTGACCAATTCGGTGCCAGTAGGAATTACTATCTTAGCATTAGACTGGAGCGAATTTTCCAATGCTTCCAACTTCCGTAAAAGCTGAGCATTGCCAATGAAGTATTTGTCGGCAGCTTCGTTTACCAATCGAATGGCTTCGGCTTCTCCCTCAGCGTGCAATATTTTCGACTGTTTATATCCTTCGGCCTCCTTAATTTTGGCACGTTTAATACCATCGGCAACCGTCTCGGCAGCAGTAGCGGAATCAATAGCTGCAATCTTTTCGTTCTCGGCTTTCACCACCTTATTCATGGTTTCCTGCACATCTCGTGGTGGATCAATCTCCTTTAGCTCGGTTCGCACAATCTCAATGCCCCAGCTCTCCGTTTCCATATGCAGTGTTTTGTAGAGATCGGCATTAATTTTTCCACGCTCGCTGTTGGCCGACTTAAGGGTAAGGGTGCCAATAATATTACGCAGGGTTGTACGGGCAAGATTTACGATCTGCCATGTGTAATTATTCACGTTGTAAGTTGAACCTTTTACGCTCTCCTCATCCGACTTTACCCTGAAGTAAACCTGAGCATCTACACTGGCGTTCAGGTTATCATTGGTAATAATCTCCTGTGGTGTAGCATCAACCATTTGCTCGGTAACATTAACCAAAAACAGCTTATCTATTATGGGGATAATCCAATGAAAACCTGGTTTGGCAAACTTATTGTATTTCCCAAGTCGTTCGATTAAGCCGCGCTGTGTTGGCCTTACTATTCTTATTCCCCAAAGGAATAATAGAAAAACCAAAATAATGATATACAGATAGGACATGTAATTTTCCCCTTTTTATGATTTGTTAAAATGCATGAATGTCATCTAAAGTCCCCGTGAACCATTTTTTCGATAGCTCCTCGCTACTCTCCATAACCAAAAGGTGGAGGAATAGCTAGTAAACAAATCTAAACCCAGAAACGTTCAACCTCGTATTCCTTTGACCCTATTGATGCAAAGAAGGGAGATTTTTGTTATTAACAGTTACTACAAAAAGTATGGCTGATATCCAGCCAATTACTTCTTCTTTTCGAAGGGATTAGCGACAGTAATTTTACCGTTACCTCCCTTTTCGTCGCGTTTGGCCGCCTTGGCAGCACGTTTTTCCTTTAAACTTAAGAGTGCAGACTTTTTACCTGTTTTCTCTTTTCCCTCTTTTTCGTGTGACATATTCGTGGTTTTTTGGTTTGAAAAATCTTTAGCTGTTCAAATTAAAGGACACCTCATCCTCTAATCAATCTCAACAATACTGCTATAAGAGCAATAACGAGCAAAATGTGAATAAGGACTCCTGCGTGAAAACCTAAATAGCCCACTGCCCAAAGGATAACTAGAATTACTGCAACTATATACAAAAGACTTCCCATGATTTATTTGTTATTAGTGGATATTTAGTTTGTAACATTTGCTAATGCTAAACTTAGAGAATCCTTCTCCCTTGAATTAATCTTAATAACACTGCAATAAGGGCAATAACAAGCAGAATGTGAATAAGGCCTCCTGCGTGAAAACCTACGTAACCCACCGCCCAAAGGATAACTAGAATTACTGCAACTACATACAAAAGATTTCCCATGATTTCTTCGTTATTTGAGGATATTAGGTTTGTAATATTTTATAGTGCTCAACTTAGAGAACACTTTTCCCTTGAAAAAGTCTGAACAATATTGCAATAAGAGCAATAACCAGCAGAAGGTGAATAATGCCGCCTGCATGATAACCTAGGTAACCTACTGCCCAAATGACAATTAGAATGACTGCAACTGCATACAAAAGATTTCCCATGATTTCTTCATTATTAAGTGTACATAGCTAAAAAACAAAGGTCATCATATTCAAGCAGGAATGTGTTACACAACTTCAGCTATTAGTTACATTATTCACAGATTCTAAAGGGGAAGAAACTGTTGTTGCACAGGCTCACCAACCGAATGGAATATGCAGCAACCAACTTTTATTGCCAAACAGAAGGGGGCTCAACAGTTCCGCAAAACCAGCGAGACATTAGAATAGAATGCTTGATTTTAAAGCTATGCCAATCCGAACCACATTGAGTCGGCGGCCAAAATAAATATTGTAGTAGTCCTGCCCGTAGTAGTAATCCACAAAAATTACCCCATCCTTTAGAAATGCAGGTTTAAAAGAAACGATATAGTTGAAAATCAACCGTTTTACATCCAGCGTTTTAGCATCATTCAGGTCGCCAGCCAACCATCCCATTCGTATGGATTGATCAAAAATGTAGTGCCGATTATTATCCTTCTTCGGCACAATTATTTTAAAAACATCTGAGAGTTTTACAGTGCTCTTGACGTTAACAAAAAAACGTAATCGGCCATAAACGCGATTCAATTCCGCATCTTGATTATAGCTATAGTCCACATAAAACTTAATATAGTTAGTAATAAAAATTAACTGACTATTGGGACGCGAAAGAAAAAAACCACCCTCTAACCAATTGGTAGAAAAGCTGCCATTTAGCGTATTAATAGTTGTGCCATCGGCCATGTAAAAGTTGCCATCCTGCCCGTTTGAATGATGCAACAGTGAAAAGTAGGCAAACAAATCGCTATGCCCCTTCTCCCTATCGATGAACTGGTAAAAAAAGGTCACCCTAGGCATATAGGAGGGTGTGCGAACCGGGTGCGAGTGGCTGTCGTACATCCGCATGAGAATGCGTGGCGAAAGCTCTATTCCCCACCTAACATTTTTGTTCAGGCTTATCATGAAGTAGGGAATAATGTCGGCCTCAAATACCAAAGGTTCCAAGTTACCTAGCCCACTACCAAACATTATGTAGCTTGGCTCACGAAACATGTTGAATGTTGAAATGGCAGTGGCTTTTACTGCCTTATAATCTGCTATTATGCTATCGGCACGATTCTTTTGTGCATAGTTTTTCCCAATTGCTCCAAAAAGAAGGAGCGCAAGAAGCACAAATTCACATAATTTTTTCAATTCGATAAGTATAGATGAACCTTAATTTCCCCAATCAGGAGATCTCTGCTTTCCTTCAAACTTTTGTTAGCAATACTCTTGCATTTAGCTCTACTACAATAACAAGGTCGCTTACATTGCTATCGTATAATTCCGATACTGTGGTCCCAAAAAATAAAAGGCTGATTCTGCAACCAGCCTTTTGAAGGTGAAGTGAAGTGACTACTTTTTGTTGTCAACGGTGAAATCTTTCAGTGCCTGTCCAAGCTCATCCATGTCGTGGTTGAACTCGGTTTTGAATGATGCCCACTTATCCTTTCCGTCCTCCTTATAGTCCTTCAACATATTTTTCATCTCGGTATTCTTTTTCTCCAGCTTGGCTATTTGCTTTTGATAGCCAACTTTTGTTTTACCCGTTACCTTGGCAACTTTTGCCTTTAGCTCGGCAATTTGCTGGTCGTAGGTTACCGTTTTTGCTTCCGACTCCTTTTTAAAAGCTTCAACTTCGGCAAGGTACGCTTGGTTTGCCTCATCCAGGTCTTCCTTTGCTTGGGTAACATTATCCTTTGCATTATCAACCTTTTGTGCTGAATTGGTACAACCAGAGAATGGCACCGCTGCTACAAAAGCAAGTGCCACCAATACTAAAAATGTTTTTTTCATATTAACAATGTATTAAAATGATTAAATTCTTAATGCTTATTTATAGCTGGCAATGAAGCGAGTGACGAAGCTACCGCTTCTTCAACCCAAATAAAAAGATGCCTCCACCAACTGCCATTACCACAATTCCAGCAATGGGTGACCACGCTATGCTATGATTCTTGTTTTTTGATACCTGTAGGTCGCCTAAGTCCACCACCTTCTCTCTGGTAACAAAGTTAAACCCAGTAATAAGGGTAATGGCCAAGCCAAGTACCATAACAATGATTCCAACCTTCTTCATACGGTCTGTATAAAACGATTTAAGAGTGATCAATAATTCTTACGGTAAGCATTGAAGTTGCTTACAGTAAAACAATAAGAAGAATGATAATGATGATTGCACCGGCTCCAGAAATGTATATCCCGCCACCATTGCGCATGAGTTCGCTTCTTATGGATTTTACCTCCTTGCGAAGACCCTTCTTTTCGGATGAGCTTAAGTTTGACTTATCCATGCTCTTAATCTCGTTCAACCGGAGGAGCAGCGCGTCGTTTTCTGCGGTATTCGCAACGGCAGGCTCTGCTACCAAAGTTGTTGCGTTTTTTGGAGCTGCATTCACTGGTAATGGAGCTACTGCTAAAAGCATCAAAGCTACCATTATGCTGACAGTTACCTTTTTCATGTTACAAGTTTTAGTGAGTCAATTTTGACTATACAAAGGTGTACCTATAACATGCTGAAAGAGTTACACAACTATGGGAAAGAGTTACATCTTTCACAGGTTCTCCAAATTTTTGGAGCGCTTCGCCTTGAGCTGCTTGAAGAAGGATGGGGTAAGTCCAGTAATTTTCTTGAACTGGTTGGATAGGTGGGCAACGCTGCTGTACTGCAGCCGGTAGGAAATTTCGGAGAGGTTGAGCTCATCGTAGAGCAGCAGCTCCTTTACCTTTTCAATTCTATGCAGAATTATGTAGTGCTGCAGCGTAATGCCCTTTACCTCGGAGAAGACGTTAGAAAGGTAGGTGTAGTCGTAGCCCAGCTTTTCGCTGATGTAGTCGGAGTATTTAATTTTTGGGAGCTCGTCGGCGTAGTGGATCATTTCGATAACTACGTTCTTAATCCGCTCAATTAGTATGCTTCGAGTATCATCGAGCAGCTCCAGCCCCATTTTAAGAAGGCCAACCCTCAGCTTCTCGCGCTGCTCTGGAGTGATATCCTCCAAAATCTCAACCACTCCCAGATCGACCACCACGAAGCGTAGCCCCAGCTTCTCCAGCTCCTGCTTTACCATCAACTTGCATCGAAGGCTAACCATGTATTTGATGTAAAGCTTCATATATTACCTCGAATAAGTATGAGATGGTTAAGAGCGGTGAGCCAAGTATGCGCAACAGAGATAGACCCTTTATGCACCTATTAATTGATGCAATATACGAATTAGATAACTCCTTTTCAAGTTTCTATGGCGTTGGATATTAACGCCTGCAATAGCGAAAGGTTCGCTTTGGCTGCTTAGTAGAATAACCAATAGGTGTGGAATTAGTGCAGTAAAGAAACGTGCTGAAGCGGAAATGGCGCCATGAATCTCTTACGAAAAACCAATGCTGTAGCGGCGTACAACGCCACAATTTTTATACATAGTTGCTTAGCTATTTTTTGGACGGGGCTGTTCTGGTAAATGTTAGCAAGATATTATTCTTCGAATCGATTTTATTGGATAAAAAATTAAAAATGAGAGTCCCAAAATTTTTGTTTCGGGACTTCTATTTTATGAATGTGGCTTGTTTGTCATCAAGATCAAACATTATGCTTTGACTGATTTGATAAAGTTGCCTTTTGAGTCAAAGATTAAATCAAAACTACTTATTTCAACTTTATAGGTTACGATGCCTTTTGCATCAGTAACTCTTAATGTTTCTGTAACTTCTTCTTCCTTGTAATTTTTCAATATATACTCCATCACTCCTTGAGGAAGAGAGGAAACAGAAATTTCCATCTCGGTTTCAATTAGTTTTCCTTCCGCAGTGTAGGTAACTGACATATCAACCTTGTTTACATCGTATTCCGCTACAAAGCTGTTTCCGTCCATACTCCAAGCTACATCATTTATTGTTGGATATGCCTTCTGAAAAGCATCTTTAACTACTGTTGGAACATCTATGGTTACTACTTCTTGTGCCTGAACCTGCATAAATAGCCCCATGATAGCGAGTAAAAAGAGTAATTTCTTCATTTTATTCATTTTAATTGTGAAATATTTCACCTACCAAAGGTGAGCCAAATGAATCCAAAAAGTGTTACATACTTTAGTAAAAGAGTTACACAATTCACATATTGCAGCTCGTTAGCAACGAAATGCATGCTTTCGTCTTACAACTTTCTCGTTAAAAACCGTATTCCGAATAATTCTATTTTGCTTATCGAAGAACCCTCCTGCCCATTCCTAACATACCATTACCAAAGATGTACCAGCCACCCAAAGGAATGCCGTTTTTATTACGGAACAGATTACTACCTAACGGTCGGTGGTTTGGGCTGCTTGGGAGTTAAGAGCCAGCGGCGTCATCACCCGCTAAACCGAAACTAAATTAGTAATATTTTTTTAGTATCTGCATCATCAGCCCCAGTGAAAGTAACTGCCTGTTAGGCTTAGTATTTTATTTCAATATTCATTTCTTTTCGTAATCTATCAATTTCCGACTTATCAATAGGATTGCCAGTTAAGATTATAACTTTTAAATTGTTAAGATTTTTTAGATTTTCTAAAGAAAGCTTTGATATTTTATTATTAGTTAAATCAATCTCTTCAAGATTCCTCATTTTCCATACTATATCAGGAATACTTGTTATGTGATTATTTCTAAAACTTACTTTTACATATTCTTTTAGTATGGATTCACCACCCAATTTAACGTTCTGCTCTAAGGTTGGGATTGTCAAATAAAGTGTCGATGAAGTTGTTGTATTCGCATCAATAACAGTTTTCTTTTCAATACTAATATTGTCAGTTTGTTTATCCTTTTTGGAAAATGGATTATATCCCAAATACATCGTAGAAAATATAAATACTCCATAAAGTATCAAACCAATTCCTGCTAATCCACCAAAAATTCTAGTCCCTTTTTCTCCTATTGTTTCTCTAATTATTTTATAAACCAATCTTCTAGGTGTCATATCCTTTCCCCAGTTCTTAATAACTGCAATCAAAATAAAAACACCGAATAAAATTGGTAATAGACTTACAAATAAAAATACACTTTTAGATTCCATATTTGTCGTTTTTAAAGATATTAAGCCTAACGCTTTCCGTGGCAAGAAATTGTTGGGAAGTTAAGAACCCGTTATTTCGTCTCACGATAAACTTTTACTAAAGTACTAAAAACTCGCATATCTGCATATTTACCACAATATCATTTGCTACTGTTATGTGCTGGCAATTTATTCTTTCGTTTCATTTCCCTATCTTCGTTTTTGTTATCTAACAGGTTGTCTATGCATAAATACACTGCAAATCCTGATGAAGGTGAGTTATTGCCCAATCTATTAAACTTGATTAGTCGAGAGGATATTGATAAATCTGAATTCGAAGGCTTTCTATATGCAGAACTGACACTAACATCAGAATTGTCTTCCCGAACCAAGTTTAGTTCAAAATACATTCAGCGAATCCACAAACTTGCATTAGGTCATTTATATGCTTTCGCAGGAAAGTATCGTACGGTAAACATGTCTAAAGGTGGTTTTCTATTCCCAACGGCTCAATTCATTCCTCAGAATATGAATGATTTTGACAAGGAAATTCTTTCTAAGCTACCAAACAAATACAGTGATAATAATTTACTAATCAAAGATATTGCAAAGGTTCATGGTGAGTTTCTCTTTATTCACCCGTTTCGAGAGGGGAATGGCAGGACTGCAAGAATGCTAGCTAACTTGATGGTCAGGAAACAAGGTTTCGAGGGGTTACACTTTGAATTAATAGATGACAAAGTTTTTCAGAAATACGTTTCAGCAGTTCAGATGATTGCAAGAAGGAATTATAAACCAATGGAGGAAATAATAGAACTTATTTTTTAAGTCTTTTTTTTACTTTCTCGTAGATTTCGTGCGCTGTTGTTTCTGATATGTTAATGCTTTCAATTCTGAAAGATGCAATCATTGATTTAATGATGTTTTCTCTCACCATTTCATTATCAATCGTTATCGTATTCTTTACTGCAGTTTTCATATTGCAAATTTACAAATTTTCCATTACAAAGAACACACTTCGGAGTATTATTTGCTAACACATAACTCGTTTATATGTTTGACTAACTATCACTTACACAAATATATTAATTAATCGGCAAGATTGGTTTCCTAGCAATTTATACAGCTAATATTCATGCGGCCAAGCTCAATAGGCTGCTCACCTGCATAACACTAGGTAGAGCATACACAACGCATATCAATTGGCTATTCCCAAGTAAACTTATTTCATTATTGGTGCCCTACTCCCTTTTGCCTAGGAAGCCACAGCTAAGCACGGTTGGAACGGGGTTACTGAAAAACGAAGTAACAAGGGCTGCCGCATTTACATGCATCCCTTGCTACTCCCTCAGGATCTACCCCTATTCAATGACAAACGGTGTTCCTACTTTGCCTCCGATTTTATGTAATCGGGATCCATATCAGGGGTGCGTAGGCCTGCCACCTCATCGGCCATAAGAATAAATACATTCCAGCACAGCCCTCTTGTGGAAGGCCACCAGCTTGCGGTTGTGGTCCATTTGGTTGGGATAAACTCCTTGCTGAATGGCCATTGGGGATTGAGGTAGATCTCTGCCCAAATTCGGTTTTCCATCAGCATCGGTGCCTTTTTCCAACCGTGTTTTAAGCCCACCACGTAGGCACAATATTCTGCTCACCATGCCTAATACATCAGGTTGAACATAAGTAGTTCCAGTAGGTAGCCAATTTTTAGATGAAATTAATTTTTGAGCTGGTTAAGCAGATAATGGTTATCTTCTGTTCAGAAAAGAAATCTTCAATTAGCATAAAATTAGAATCCTCATTTTCGGCGATTAAAAATGTTCAACATTTTTTCGACTCAATGTTTTGGATATTAACAGAATGATTGTCAAATAAATTGTTCAACTTTTTCTGCATGTAAGGAAGAGTAAAATAGAACACGCTACCTTTATCCAACTCGGAGACTAACCAAATTTTACCGCCAAGCATCTCCACATATGCTTTTGACAAGCACAACCCCAACCCTGAACCGCCGTATGTGCGGGCCGAGGCGATTTCAACCTGACGAAATCGCTTAAATATCTCCTCATGCATATCGGGAGAAATCCCTATTCCGGAATCTTCCACATAAAATTCCAGCTCGTTCTCATTTACCGTATATCCAAAATTCACATGACCTTGATGGGTGAATTTAAGCGCATTGCCCACAAGATTGGTCAGTATTTGTTTAAATTTGGTTTCATCGGTTACTATAGTTGCTTTATCGTCAGCTAGGGAAGCTTGGAACCGAAGGGTAATATTGGGGTTAGCGGATTTAAGGCAGAATTGATCTTGAATAAACTTGCCAACTAAGTTGACATTAACCTCACTTTCCGAAATATTTTCCTGCCCTGCCTCAATGGATGCAATGCTAACTATATCGGAGATGATAGAAAGCAGCTGTTCGCTACTTTGTATAATTATATCGGTATACTGCTTACGCTTATCGGGAAGCAAATCGGGGTCATCAAGAAACCTAGCAAAGCCCACAATGGCGTTCATGGGAGTTCGAATTTCGTGCGAAATATTGTGCAGGAAAGCAGTTTTTAAGCGGTCACTCTCTTCGGCTTTATTCTTGGCATTTAACAGCTGCTCCTCAGCCAACTTGCGCTCGGAAATATCACGAATATTGCATTGAATAACCTTCTTATTATCGGCCAGATAAACATTACTAATGAATTCAACGCTTATTAACTTTCCATCCTTTGTCTCCAGCGGCATATCATCAAAGCGGATATATTCCTTTTCCTGCAATTTAACAAAACCCTCCACTGAAGCAACAATATTTTTGAAAGCACCTATTTCCCACAGCTCTTTTCCCAATAATTCATGGTGACTATACTGGAGCATATTTGTAATGAACGGATTTACATCAACAATCTCTCCGCTAATGGCATCAAGAATTAAGATGCCATCCTTTGCCGCCTCAAAGAGGCGTCGGTAACGAAGTTCAGAGGCATGCAACTTATCATCGGCACGCCTGCGTTTGGTAATGTCTTTATTCATCACTGAAACTCCAATTATCCGTTGATTATCGTCGTAAATTGGTTTGTGTCTTAGCTCTGAATAGGTCCGGGTTAGCTGTAATTCTCCAGTAAATGATTCTTCGACTAAATGCTCCCCATTTAAGGCTCTTGACAGGTTTTGCATCATCCTTTCGCGATCATCTTCCTTTGTTACATAATCCAATATACTATGCTCAAGCTCAATATTGGCGTTATACAGTAGCTTCATTGCCGAGGCATGCGCTTTGCTAAAGGAGGTATACTTAAAAGCCTTATCAATTGAAAAAAAAAAACCATTTACAGATTCGGAAATACGTTGAAGAACTGTCAACTGCTCTTTGAGTTTTTGGAGTAAGATATCCTGCTCTACCACACGATTATGGTGGCCAAAGAAATCTTCATTTTTTAGATGGGATCTAATGAGCTGCTTAATCTTTCCAATGCTCCTGCGAGTAAATCCTTCTGTACTATTCATCACAATGAAGTTTTGATGGTTTATAGAAAAATTAAAGAAACCAGTAAAGCGCTATGCATAAACATTAAGTTAAGCTACTATCCCTGTGTTGCACTGGCCATTTATCCATTGCCAATGCGCTTAAGGATATCGTTCATCATCTCGATCTGCACTTTATGCACCTCCAAAATGTCCTGCTGCTGGTTGACAATAAGATGGTCAATCTTCTCATGCAGCATCCTAATTTCCAACTCCGACTTAAGGTTAATCATGTAATCCTTTTTCCCTCGCTCTCGGTCCTTCTCCTCCTGCCTATTTTGGCTCATCATAATTACGGGTGCCTGTATGGCAGCCAAACTCGACAAAATAAGGTTTAAAAGAATGAACGGGTATGGGTCGAACGCCCTGTTTGCAAGCCACAAAATATTTATGGAGATCCAAACCAGCAGAAATAGTCCAAACGAAATAATGAAGGTCCAGCTCCCACCAAAAATGGCAACCTTGTCGGCAATTCTTTGCCCAAAGGTCATGGCCTCGTTTTCCTCAGCATCTATCTTGTCCGTTAATGTGGTGTTCTTCATTAAGGAGGTCATTACCGTTTTTTCGAGTTTGGAAATTTTGCCAACCTGTTTCTTGAGAAAGTGCTCAATGTAGGCCTCCCTGTAATGATCCAGCTCGCTCCTCGACAAAAAGTTTTCGACGGTAAACTGAGGATAATCCTTCTGAACTAAGCCCAATAGCGATGACCTTAACATCCGTCCCGATACTCTCTCTGAAATCGGACATTCACTATTTGACAAGTCACTCTTGAATGTTTTCATTGGATCAGCTATGTTATGGTTTGAGTTCAAATTAAGCAATAGAAAGGATGTTCGTCCCTAGGTCTTGCTTTCGTAAATGGTAGTTCTCCATGGTTAGCCGTGCCATAAGGTAGCTTACCGTTGATTCAGCACCTTGATTTAGGTTCACATGCGTTTCCTCAAGACCATCGTAGCAGCCGCCAGTACAAGGGTTATAAATGATTTGATGCAGTCGGTTATTACCCAAAAACCAGCTAAAGGCCGTCTCCATTTTGTGACGGTAGCGTTTATCCTTAAAAACGTCGTAGAATCTGCTCAGCGTCATAATGGTGTAAGCCACATCAATGGGTTGCTCGCCATAACGTTCTGGTTCCTGACCCCTTAGAAGCCATCCTTTGTTGGAGATAACCTCAATCCCATTCTCATTAAAGGTTTTAGATAGGAGAAAATTAAACGATGAAATGGCGATCTCCTTATACTCGTCATCGTGAAGCAACAACCATGCGTAAACCAGCGACTCTGACAGTATGCTATTGGCATAGGTAAGATATCCCTCAAACCATGTCCACTCGGCACTCGATTCGTGCTTATACATCTGCACCAACCGGTTGGCAAACGCAGCTATGAGATCGATATTTTTTGCAGATTTTACCACAGTTTGGTAGTAGTAAAGCCCCTTAATGGTAAATGCCATTGCCCTTGTAGAGTGCACGTTAGCAATATGCTCCAACGCCTTTTCCATAATGGCCGATGCCTCCGAAATAATCTCTATAGGAAGGGAATTCTTGCACGACACTAAATACCCTAGCGCCCAGATGGCTCGCCCATTGGCATCGTCGAGGTTGGTGGTAGAATTTTGCTCCGTAAAGTTACCGTCTCTATCAAGGTAGTTTAAAAAGTTACCCCCGGTTTGCTGACAATACTTAATAAAGTTCAGGTATTTATGAATATCGGCAACACTTTTTTCATCACCCCTAAGCTTATGGTACATACAGGTAGCCACCATGGCTCTGGCGTTATCATCGATGGTAAAGCCTGTGCTGATATCGGGTTGATCGTTCTTTGAAAACTGGATAATACCAAAATTGGTGGTCATATTTTTAATATGATTCAGGCTGAGTGCCGGCAAGTTATAACGTAACAGAATCTTGCTACTGGCAATTCGCTCGAAAAGCATGGCATGGGCTACGGCAGAATTCTCCCAAGCTGTAGAGACTATCTTCTGCAAGGTGTTGGAGCTAATACTTCTGCGCAATGGCTCGTTACCGAGTAACCGAATAACCCCATCGGCCAGCTGCTTGGAATTAAGAAAATCGAATATTATTCCAGTATCCGGGGTTAAAATCTCCTTGGCATGAGGAATGGGCGTAGAAATAATGGGACAGGCGCAACTCATGGCATAAACAAAGGTTCCGCTTACTGCCTGATTAGGATCGTTGGTGGTAAATAGATATACATCGGTAAGCTGAAGGTACTCGAGTAATTCGGGTAGTGCTAAATAGCTGTTTATAAACTTAACATGCTTCTGAAAGGAGTCCTGCTTGACTTTTGCTTCCAGCATTTGCCGATACTTCTCACCTTCGGCCTTTACAACCTCTGGATGTGTTTTCCCAATAACCAGAAATATCACCTCGGGGCTCTGCTTAATAATGGCTGGCAGTGCCTCAAAGGTTGTTTCAATGCTTTTTCCTGAGCTAAGCAGACCAAAGGTTGTGAGCACCTTTCGTCCTTTGAGTCCATACTTCGCCTTCAAGGTGTCTGCGCTTAAGTGAGGAACGAGGTGTGTTCCATGGGCAATAACCACAATTTTTTGAGGTGCAACACCGTAATCGTTCATAAGTATTTCTGCCGAATTGTGGGTCATCACAACTATAGCCTCACATTCAGCGGCAATTTTCACAACCTTGTGCAGCAGCGCGTCATCAGGAAAAGGCAGCACGGTATGAAAAACAATGACCACTGGCTTTGACACCTCCTTCAAAAAATATAGAAATGGTATCTCCTGTTTACTATAAAAGCCAAACTCATGCTGAACTAGCACAATTTTAATGTGCCGATCCTTATTGATTACTTTGGCAGTTTGTCCAAAGGCCTCGGCGTTGGAAGTATCGAGGGTAAGCTTAACCTCTGAAGGATAGCGATAGCTCGCATTCCCCGATTCCAAGGCACAAATTCGTATGGATAGCGAGTTGCTAAACTTATTGTTGAGCGCCGCAATCAAGTCTTGCGAATAAGTTGCAATGCCGCACTTCCGGGGGGGATACGAGGTGATAAATAGGATTTCAGCCAGCTGCTTAACTTTAGGCGGATTTAGCTTTTGAATGCCTAGTTTAGGCTGGCTCCCAGCATATGTTGATCTTTTTCTCTCAGACAGCTCAGGCAAAGCAAGAATATCCTCATCAAACCCGTTGAAACTTCCATTATCTTTCATCCTTTGAAGTATAAGTTAACAATTCAGCAACTAACTCATCCAGCTTCACCGTGGTACATGCAATTCACGAATCTGCGGCCCCGTAATAAATAAGGTGTTTCCAAACAAGGTTGTACCCGTAGGAAAAACCACATTATTCACCTTCTCTTTCAGGTCCCAAGCATACTCAGGTGGAAAAAGCGGGTAAGGCAAGCGTGCCAATAATTTTAGCTATGAGCAGCTATGAAAATGAAAACTGACTGACGCTTGTTTAGAGTACGTTTTCCTTAATTTCGGTGGTGTTTTTGGCAGATTTCGAAGTTCCTTTCTCCTCCAAACTTTGGGTGGCAATCCTTATACTTTTGGTGGCAGCCTTCATGCTTTTCATAGCGGCGTTCATGCCTTTGATGGCAGCCTTCATCCTCAACTTGTCTTTTCCCTCTTTACCTCTTGCCATAATGATTAGAATAAAATGAAATGTAAAGGTGAGGCTATTAATTCCGCCAAGTGTTACATGATACAATAAAAGAGTTACATGTTTCACACATTATCTAGCGAGATGCAATGTTTAGGGAATAGAGTGATTCGTTGAAGGGGTGAGGCACGCTGGTTTGGTCTTCATGGCACTAAACCTCACACGCACTGCAATCACATAGGGTTGAAAAAATCGGAAGATAGATGTTGTGTGTAGTCTACAACCGTTACCCTGTGTAACCCAGTGAAAACATTGTGAACCTCTGTGTTACAAGAGCCGACCGAAGGGAACTCCGTCATATGGAAGGGCAGGTCGGCATAGCCAACTCAGAAATGGCGAAGTGGAATATCCTAATGCAAACAATATAAGCCTAGATCACAAACCCCAGCGACAACCTCGTTAAATCGAAATCGCTAAGCATTGACTTTGATGTTTTTTTTAGAAAAGGTTCAGACTATTGATTACCCAAATTAGCAACCTCAACATCTTTAAGTATGCTAGTCAAATCAACTTGAATTATCACTCTTTTAATATTTTGCCTATTCCCTTTCAACAATGCAATAGTGGATTGGTGGTCAAGAGTCACCTCATCTATATTGAAGGAAACGATAATTGGCGGAAGATATCTACGGGGTTTTAAATCCCTCCAAGGGAAAAGAAACAGAGAATCGTTCGTAAATGTACTGCCCTAGGCAAAATATCGCCGCTTAAACCCAAAGGCCACATTCACCAGCCCAATCATCACGGGAACCTCCACCAGCGGTCCAATTACGGCGGCAAATGCTTCACCGGAACTTATACCAAACACGGCAATGGCAACGGCAATAGCCAGTTCGAAGTTGTTGCTGGCAGCGGTGAACGATAGCGTTACCGATTGCTCGTAGGTGGCCCCCACCCTTTTGCTCATGAAAAATGAGGTCAGAAACATCACCAGAAAGTAAATCAGCAGAGGAATGGCGATGATAAGCACATCAAGCGGAATCCGCACTATATACTCGCCCTTGAGCGAAAACATCACCACTATGGTAAAGAGCAGGGCAATAAGCGTAAGCGGAGTTATGCGTGGCACAAACTTGGTGTGGTACCACTCCTTGCTCTTCACCCTGATAAGGATAAACCGAGTAAGAAATCCAGCAATAAAGGGTATTCCAAGATAAATAAATACGCTCTCTGCAATCTGGCCAATGGTAATAGCCGCCACCGCATCGTTCACCGGTAGCCCAAACCACCCGGGCAGCACGGCAATGAAGAGATAGGCATACACCGAAAAAAAGAGCACCTGAAAAATGGAGTTGAAGGCCACCAGCCCAGCGGCATACTGGGTATCGCCGCGGGCCAAATCGTTCCACACAATAACCATGGCAATGCAGCGCGCCAGACCAATGAGAATGATGCCATACATGTAGGGTAAATTGGCGTTATTCTCGCCCGGAAAGAGCTTGAAGAATAATACAGCAAGGCCAAACATCAGCAATGGTCCCACTACCCAATTCTGCACCAGCGAAAGGCTCAGTATTTTTGTATTCCGGAAAACATCACCCAGCTCCTCATACCTTACCTTAGCCAAGGGAGGATACATCATCACAATAAGCCCAACGGCAATGGGTATGTTGGTAGTTCCGCTGGACATGCTGTTCCAGAATTGTGCTATTGCAGGACTAGCCCATCCGGCAAACACCCCAACAAACATGGCCAGAAATATCCACAGCGTGAGATAGCGATCGAGGAATTTTAGACGAGTTCGCATATACAATTTGAAAATTTGAAAATTAACAATTTGAATATTAATATTTTACAAACATCAACTTCAAGAACAATCAAGTCCGTTTTGATGTGCTAACTATTTTCGAAAGAATTTTTAAAATAGCGTTTACTTCCATCAACAACTCTTCACTAAATGGATAGGACGGAGTATTTTTACAAATCAAAAGCCAATACTCTGTCTCCTCCACTTCCTTGAGTGCTATCTTGAATTTATGGATAAAATCAGCCTTACTCTCTGCGTTTTGAGCTTCCCTTACATTTGCTCCAATTGAAGTTCCAGAACGTAACAATTGCCTTGCAACAACACATTTCTTATTCTCCTCAAGCAATTCACAATACTGTACTATCTTGATTGCAAATTGAAAAGTCTTTTCAACAATAAGATTCTCCTTGTCGTTTCTCATAATCTTCAACTTTGCATTGGCAGCAATTTTCAAATCCTCAAATTAATCAATTTTCAAATTACTTTCCACACTCATGTATCCCAAGCACTTGGCTGCGGTAGAAGGAGAGGAATGCCTCGCGAATCTCGTCCCTCACCCGTCGAAACTCACTCCAGATAAACTCCTCCGAGCCAACAGCGTGCGAGGGGTCGTCGAAACCAATGTGCCAGCGATGCTTAACCTTTCCAATAAATGTAGGGCAGCTCTCGTTGGCTCCCCCACAAACGGTAATTACATAGTCCCACTCCTCGTTAAGATATTTTTCTACCGGATCGGAGGTATGGTGGCTAATGTCAACACCAACCTCCTTCATTACGGCAACGGCTTGTGGATTGAGATTGCCGTTAGCTGCCGTGCCGGCCGAACAAACGGTAATATCCTTGTCGAACGATTGCAAAAAACCTTGTGCCATCTGGCTTCGGCAACTATTTCCTGTGCAAAGAATTAGAATCTTCATTGTATAATACGTTTATTTAATGTTGTAAAAAAAGTCAAGTTTTGTTCAATATAGAATGTCAACAAACATAAAGAAAAAAGGCCGGAATATACTCCAACCTTTTTTACAATTATTGCGTTTCGACTTTCCTAAAAGTCGTGAAATTTCCTTATAAACCACCCCTTAACAACCTGGGTTAGCAAGGCATACGAAACCAAGATAATCAGAAGAAAGAGGAAGTAAAGTGGCGGAAGAGGCTGAAGTCCCATTGCTCCTGCCCAAGGCATCATGGGAATTGCAATGCCAATGGTCATAATGAGCAGCGTAAGCAGAATTACCGGTGGGGTGGCCCAGCTTTGGAAGAAGGGAACCCTACGGGTGCGAATTAAATGCACAATAAGCGTCTGGGAGAGCAGCCCTTCCACAAACCATCCGCTCTGGAAAAGGCTTTGATGCTCGGGTGACGAGGCCTTGAAGAAGAAAAACATCAGGGCAAAGGTGGCGTAGTCGAAAATGGAGCTGATGGGCCCGATATATAAAATAAACCGAGTTATCCCGGAGGTGTCCCACTTCCTTGGCCTATCGATGTACTCCTTGTCGACCGTATCGAGCGGTATGGCGATTTGGGACATATCGTAAAGCAGGTTCTGCAACAGCAGCTGGGCCGGCAGCATGGGTAAGAATGGTAGAAAGATGCTGGCGCCAAGCATGCTAAACATGTTACCAAAGTTGCTGCTGGCGGTCATCTTAATATACTTCAGAATATTGCCAAAGGTACGCCTGCCGTATACAATCCCTTTACGAAGAACGGTAAGATCCTTTTCGAGCAGAATGATGTCGGCACTCTCCTTGGAGATGTCGGTGGCGGTATCCACCGAAATACCAACATCCGCCACACGGAGTGCTCCGGCATCGTTTATGCCATCGCCCATAAAGCCAACGGTATGCCCAATTGCCTGAAGGTTCTGCACCACCCGTATTTTTTGGTCGGGACTCAGCTTGGCAAATATGCTAATCCCATCGATTCGCTCCCGAAGAGCGCTATCGGTGAGCTGCTCCAGCTCGCTACCCAGCATGATAGTATTGACGGGAATACCCACCTCACGGCAAACTTTACCTGTTACAACCTCGTTGTCGCCGGTGAGCACCTTTACGCTAACCCCAAGCTCCTGTAGCGATTCAATAGCCTCCTTTGCAGTAGGCTTAGCAGGATCAAGAAACCCAACGAGACCAATAAGCAGCATGTCCTGCTCATCGGCTACCGAGTAGTTCAGCTCTCGGTCATCAAAAAACTTAACCGCAATCAGGAGAACCCGCATACCATCCTCGTTGAGCTTTTTGGCCTGACGAAGAACCCCATCCCGAATTTCATCTTCGAGAGGAACCACCTCGTCGGAGGCAATCTGCAATTGATTATCGTCACCCGGGTCATACACCAAGCTACATTTGTCCAGCATCTCCTCCACTGCTCCCTTGCAAATTAACAAGTGCTTACCATCGTTCTGGCGCAAAATAACGGAGAGACGCCGCCGCATAAAGTCGAACGGTATCTCATCCAGCTTTTCGTAACGCTCCTCCACCATGGTATCGTTCAATTCCACATGCTGCAGAATGGCCATATCGAGCAGGCTCTTGAGCCCTGTTTGGTGATAGCTGTTGAGGTAGGCCCACTTCAGCACCTCATGGTCGTCGTAGCCCATCACGTTGAGGTGGCGCTCCAGCACAATTTTATCGAGGGTAAGGGTTCCGGTTTTGTCGGTGCAGAGCACGTCCATGGCACCTAGGTTCTGAATGGCATTAAGGCGTTTCACAATCACCTTTCGCTTGCTCATGTTCACGGCTCCCTTGGCCAGATTGGCCGTAACAATCATGGGTAGCATTTCGGGCGTTAAGCCCACAGCCACTGCAATGGCAAAAAGCAGCGCATCGAACCAGTTTCCCTTCACCAAGCCGTTGATAAGAAAGATGAGCGGCACCATCACCACCATAAAGCGAATAAGCAGCCAGCTGATTTTCTTAATACCCTTGTCAAAGCTGGTTTCGGCACGCTTACCGAACAAGGTGCTGGAAATACGACCAAAGTAGGTCAGATTTCCGATATTCACGACAATTGCCGTGGCTGTTCCGCTCTCCACGTTGGTGCCCATGAAGCAAAGGTTCGTAAGTTCCAATGTAGCCAATTTACTGGTCACATCCATCTGAGAATCGCACTTTTCCACCGGCAAGGCCTCACCGGTAAGCACCGACTGGTTTATAAAGAGATCCTTCGACTGTAGAATGCGGCAATCGGCCGGAATCATATCGCCGGCGGAGAGGAATATGATGTCACCGGGAACTAGCTCGCCTATTTCGATCTCCTGACGTCCCAGCGGTTGACGATACACCGTTGCAGTGGTTTTTACCATGCTCTTCAAACGTTCCGCAGCCCGACTACTCTTGAACTCCTGCACAAAGCGGAGCATAGAGCTAATGAGCACCATAATGGAGACCACCACCACCGTTTTATACTCCTTCTCCTCGGGTGGAGCCAGCCACACATCAATAATGAACGAAACAACGGCAATGAGCACCAAAATGCCCACAAAGGGATTTATAAAGGCATCGAGCAGCTGCCGGTACCACGTCGGCGGCCTGTCGTGCCTCACGTCGTTGAACCCATACTGCTCCTGCTTTAACTCAACCTCCTCGACAGTTAAACCATCAGGGTTAGTCTTAAGAAAGTCATAGATGTGTGAAATGGAAAGTTGGGCTGCTTGCCGCAACCGTGCAATTGCCTCCTGATTTACCCCACCTGCGTTGGAAAAGGTGGAGCCAATTTTTTTTGCAACTTTAATCATTGGTAATGCCTCTATTAATGCACCAAAAAGAGAGGCAAACCGTTACTCGCCCCCTATTGATGCGTGATTGTTACTGCATTCTTTCTACTAAAAGGGCCATCGTCCATAAAAAGTGAGAATTAATTTGCGCCGTAAAAGTAGGCTAATTTTATATTACAGTGTTGCTGATTGATTTCTTAAAATAGGTTAAAAGAAGTAAGAGGAATTAAAAAAAATGACCGTAAGTAGGAACGAAATATTTCTTAGCCAAAAATCATTCAAAGAACATACGTAGCCCATAGCTTTAGCCATGGGTCAGAGGTTACCCCAAGCGCAAACGGTGCACGCCAATCGCTGTTCAATGTGCTGCAATTGTCTTGCACCGCAACAGTAAATGGGTGTTAGCTACACAATTGCCTGACCCCTTCCAACCTCCCCCTAACAGGTAAAGGCGTTCACTAGGCATGGTAAAGGAATGTTCACCACCGTAATAATATTAACACATACCTTCCCCTTGCAGGGAAAGGGCAGAATGGGGTCATGGAAATGATATTTAATGTGGTCGGCGTCTCTAATGCATCAAAGAATGCAATTCAACCCTATGTAGGGCCAAAAGATTTTTTGCTCCAAACCCAACCTCGGAGAGGTTGCATGTTTGTAGCCGGGGGTGGTAACCCCCGGAAAGGGAACAACCCAAGAGCACGCGGTGCACGCTGGGATGGTATAAAAATTTATTTGCCTGCTATGCACCGCAACCACGATAGGGCAAGGAAAAGAAGACGTAGCAAAGCGAAGATCCCGCAACAGAGTGGTTAGAGGAAATAAAAGGAATATGACCGTAGGTAGAGGCAAAAAAATTCTCACCATAAATTCATTCCAAGAACATACATAGCCCATTGTTTAAAACCATGGGTTACAAATGGATGGTGGAATATGGAACCCGTGTCAACGGTTTATCTACCAACCATTATTTCGGCGATTACTGCATTGGGATCGCTGAGTAGGTCCTGTTCCTTGTGGCTGAGCTCCAAATCTTTTATAGCCCTCTCCATTGTTGGTTTCAGGGTAAACAGATATGCGATGATTAATGTTCCAATCCCAAGGAATAATAGATCACCCGTTACGAATGACAAAATGATTGCAAAAAAGGCAGGACCCTCAATGATTGCATACCTAAGAATGGTTGCTGAACGATAATCAGCCATCTTTTCAAATAAGTTCACTTTACCACTAGTCGCTTGTATCTTCCTTTTAAAAATTACATTCCCGAAAAGAAAACTACCGATTGAAAGAACCGCTAAGACTCCTAAGTATGTATTTTTTAGAAATTCATCGAACGGTTGCATACCATCGTTTAGATATAAAAACAAAACAATTAAACAAAAAGAGAAGAGCCCAAATAACAAGGCATAGTAGATCATTCTCATCGATTGAAAATATTCCTTTGAAGTTTGCTGCTTAGTAGTCATATCAACATTTTTAGTGGTTTATGGAAAAGATTTGGCTAACCAATAAAGCGGCGAACCAACAACCATTGCTAAAGTAAAATTAGAATTTTATCGTGAAGTATACCACTATTGTCAACATAAAAATAGCAGAATGGATGATTAGAGTGGAGAGATTTGGCTTCGCCGAGCTCCCTTCGGTCGGTTGGCTTCGCCGAGCTCCCTTCGGTCGGTTGGCTTCGCCGAGCTCCCTTCGGTCGGTTGGCTTCGCCGAGCTCCCTTCGGTCGGTTGGCTTCGCCGAGCTCCCTTCGGTCGGTTGATAACACTGAGGTCTTCAGCTACTGACGGATCGGTTCTAGTTTCACAGAGCTACACAGGGAGTTTCACTGAGTTTCACAGAGGAACGAATGCTTTAGATAGCAGCCGCACAACTTCGGTCTTCGGACTCCGGACTTCCGACCTTTTTATAACCTCGATTAATCGGCCTCACCGACTTGTAACTTTGTCACTTCTTGGTCACTTGTCACTGTCTCAGAAGATAAAGTTAAATAGATACCCCACCACCATTATGCCAAAGGCCACAATTCCGGCAAAGGTGAGAATAAATGGGAGCTTGAGCACCTTCCGTAGGATTATCATCTCCGGTAGAGAGAGCGCAATAACCGACATCATAAAGGCTAAGGAGGTTCCCAGGGAGGCACCCTTTTCGAGCAGCACCGAAACAATGGGGATTATCCCGGCAGCATTGGAGTAGAGCGGTACCCCAATGAGTATGGAGAGCGGCACGCTATACCACGCCGACTTACCCATGAGCGCAGCCATAAAATCGGCCGGCACATAGCCATGCGCTGCCGCACCAACGCCTATGCCAATTGCAACGTAAATCCAAACCTTACCCACAATTTCGCGAACGGCGTCGTAACCAAACCGAATGCGAGTAGTTAAGCCATCTACCTCCTCCTCCCCGTTCATCTCTCCAAGATGGGTTTGAAAAACCCAATCCTGCACCCACCGCTCCAGTTTTAGCTTGCCAATGGTCCATCCGGCAGCAATGGCAATTACCAATCCGGTAACCACGTATATCAAGGCTACCTTCCAGCCAAACAAGCCAAACAGCAACACCACCGCCACCTCGTTAATCATGGGGGCTGCAATTAGGAACGAGAAAGTTACGCCCAGTGGTACCCCCGACTCCACAAAACCTAAAAAGAGCGGAATGGCCGAACAGGAGCAAAATGGCGTAACAATACCTAGTAAGGCTGCCAGCACATTTCCTGTAAACTCCGACTTACCCTCCAAAATTTTACGCGTTCGCTCTGCCGAAAAGTAGGAACGAACAATGCCCACAAAGAAGATGATGAGCGTAAGCAGCAACAGCACCTTTGGCAACTCGAAAATGAAAAACCTAAGCGTTTCAGTCAGGTGTGTTCCCTTCTCCAGCCCAAACACCGAATCGATGAGCCAATCGGTCATAGGTTGAAGATAGTGGTAGACCAGAAACCAAATCGGCAGCAGCGCGGCCGGAACCCAAATACTCTTTTTCATTTCAAATCAATATTTTATGTGGGGCGATGATTACCAAATACCCCAGAACGCATGCATAATGTAGTAAACACCTACCACCAGAAACAGAAGGGCTACTACACGTCTAAACCAGAGCTCAAAAGCTTTGATGCGCCGGTAAACCGTTCCCACCTCAGAAACCGCAAAAGCGAGAATCCATGCAAAAACGATTACAGGAATACCTGTGGCTACGGCAAAAATGAGAGGAAGGAAAAGTCCTGAGGCACTGGTGACGGTCATGGGCACCAAGATGCCAAAGTAGAGCACCCCGCTATACGGACAAAAAGCTAGGGCAAAAACAACCCCAAGAAGCAGCGAATCCCAATAACGCCAACCGGTTCTATTCTGAAACTTTTCGGCATAGCGCCCTGTTCCCCTCAACGACAAATGAATAACATCGAGCATCAGCAACCCAATGAAGATGAGAACTGGCCCAATAAACTTCTCCCCATACCGCTGAAAGAAACCGGAGAATTGGAACTGATTCGCACCCAGAAAAATGAGAAGAGGAATAACTGTATAGGTTATCGACCGGCCTAGCGTGTAAAACACCCCATTGAGGAACACCCGGTTTCGACTCTCCAAATCCTTACCAATGTATCCCACAGCGGTAATGTTGGTTGCCAGCGGGCATGGGCTAATGGCCGTCATCAACCCAAGCACCAGCGCCGATAGCCAAGGAGCCATACTCCCATCCAGAATGCCATTTAAAATATCGGACATGAACTATGGTGAAATTTGAAGATTAACGAATTTGAAAGTTTTATTACTAGACGGCCCATCTATTTCAGCAAGCCATCCAACTTCTGCTTAATAATCTCCTTGAGCTTATCGGGATTCGACTTCGCGTAGAGAAATCCTTCGTTGGTAAGGTCCACCCTTTGACCTCCGGCCACAAAAAGTAAGGTTTGTCCCGAAACCTTCTGCTTTTCAGCCAACGATTTGCTGGAAGCATCATCCAGATTGATGGACTTAAAGGTGATGGTGCCATTTTTCACCAATGCAGGGTAAAGAGCATTGATGTCTCCCTCTGTCTGCGCTTCAACGGCAAGGCACGTTGCACAGCGAGCAGTAAAGTGAAAATAGTATACTTCAATAGTCGGTGTTTTGGCAGGTGTCACCGTCCTTACATTTTGTCCATTGCTCGAAATAGCAGCGGCAATAAGAGCAAAAAATAGAATTACTTTAGTTGCTTTCATTTTTGGAATTGGATTAAAATCAAGACAAAGAAACTGCTCTTGCATGGTCCAGAAATTACTTCATCAATGGAAGCCACCAATGCACTCCAAATGCCCACGGTTATTTACTGATTCTTCGAAATAATCTCCTTTATCTCCGATAGCGAGGGCAATCGACCACTGAGCACCACCTTTTCGTTGATAACCAATGCGGGAGTTCTCATCACTCCGTAGCCAATAATCTTCTGAATATCCTCAACCTTTTCAACCTCAGCGCTAACACCCATTTCGGCAATAGCTTCAAGGGTAACCTTCTCGAGCGCCTTACACTTGGCACAACCTGTACCTAACACCTTAACGTTCATAATTCTATTTGTTTTTCGTAGTTCGTAAAACGACGAACTGTTTAGTTAAAAAAATATTAGAGTTGCAAAAAATGCCTAAACAATTCCTGCGCCTCTTTCCAATTTTCACGATTAATACAATAACGAATTCGTGGGGCTTCAATTTCCCCCTGAATTAGTCCTGCATCCTTTAGCTCCTTTAAATGTTGCGAAAGGGTGGACTTTACAATGGGAAGCTCCTCCGAAAGATCGCCGCTATAGCAGCAATTTTGCTTCGATAGCAACTCCAGCACGTACATGCGAATGGGATGCCCCATAGCCTTGGCATAGCGTGCCATCTTTTGCTGTTCGGTAGTTAATATCTCCTTATTACTCATTTGTTGTTCGTAATTTCACGAACAAAGATAGTGAACTTTTTAATTGAACAAACCTTCAGCACAAAATTTTATGGTAACTTCCGGCCACGTACAGCAATCCAAAGGCCATACCACTCCTCCCGAGTGAGCTGGGTGGTGGTTGCCCAAGTGCAAGCCAGAATACGGTCAACCTTTGTGGTGCCAATTATGGGTTGCACATTCCCAGGAATCATCATGAGCCAGGCAAGCACAATAGCCGTAGATGTGGTGTTATACTTATCTGCAAGATGTGCAACCATCTCTGCTACTGCGCGCTGTGCTGAGGTATGCTGTGCCGAAACAGAGGTGTAAATGCCCTTGTCGAGCGCGCTCCAAGCCTGAATGGCTATATGATGCAGCTGGGCATACTCCAGCATTCCCTCCATACCACCATCGAAAGCATCCAAACGAGTGTTAACAGAAACGGCCTGATCGAGCACAAGGGTATGTCCCAAGCTCAGCTGCAGCTGGTTAGCCACCAACGGCTCAGTCCAGAAATGCTGCAGGTAGGTTACCTGGCTAACGCTCATATTGCTTACGCCAAACCGGTTTACCATTCCCTGCTGCTTAAGGTAGGCAAAGGCCTCGGCCACCTCTTCCCCTCTCATCAGCACATCGGGTCGGTGCAGCAGCAGGGTATCGAGATGGTCGGCGCAAAGACGCTCCAGAATAACCGCAACCTGTTCTATAATGTAGCTACGGCTTAAATTATAGATGTTGGTTCCATCGGGAGCACAGCCCTTGCAAATGCCAGTTTTTGACTGTAGCACCATTTTTGAGCGCAGCTCGGGACGGCGCTTCAATACCCGTCCAAACACCTCCTCGGCTTTCCCGTTGGTGTAAATATCGGCGTGGTCGAAAATGGTTATTCCAATGCTTAACGCAGCTTCAATGGCTGCCTCTGCCTGCTGCTCATCGGCAGCAGTAACGGCGTTGCTGTTCCAACCGCCACCAAGCCCCATGCATCCGTATATCAACTGTTTAGTGTGTAAATAATCCATTGCACTTTTTGAATGCAATTTAGCGGTATATGGCTAAACTCTGAGAAAATTTTAAAGTAAATTGAAAAAATCGGGTTTAGTTTTGAAACGAACCGCTATTGAAATAACAGATTATTAAAGCGTGAAATGCTTGTATAGCTATGAGTTATGAGCAATGAATTATGAATTATGAACTATGAGTTATGAACTATGAGATGTAAACAATGAGCTATGGTAGATCTGTAAATTGCTGAATAGTGTTGACTGATTTATCGAGGTTGTGAATGCGACCCTAACTCAATTCATTTCCGCTACCTATTTGCCAACCTCTTTTTGCATCTTGGGTAGCAGAAAATTCTTAACCCAGTCGAAGTTGGGAGCTATGGCAAGCGCCTTACGGTAGGTGGCCTCCGCATTGGCATACTGCCCCATCTTTTCGTAGCAGGTGCCAAGGTTGGCCAGCGCATTAAGGTAAACCCATCGGCACGCCGAAGGGTCCATCCGCTCGAAAGCAGCTATTGATTTTTTATAGAAACCCACAGCCTGATCGTAATCACCGCCAAATATTCCTGGGGTGAACTGCTTTGCGTTGGCCTTGTCGATGAGCACATAGGGATTATCTCCGGCAATCTTCATGGCATCATCGATATACTCCAAGCTGCGAGGGCCAATGAAGGGTCCCATGTAGGGACTAATGGCAATACGAAATGCGGTGAACGAGGCCTTCAGCGCCAACGCTTCGGCATTGGATGGGTTGCGGTTTAGTAGCTGTTCCACCTCCGCTAAGCCCTCCTTTAAATAGCCTTCGGCTTTATCCTCCTTTTCCTCGTTAATCAAAAACGCCACCAACCCATAGTGGGTGCGCGCTATCTCCAAAAGAAGGGCATCGCTCTTGGTTTGCTCATAGGTCTGCTTCATTGATGGAAGCAACCGTTCCCAATCGCTAACCTTACCATTAACGTAGCTGGAATAAATAGCACATTGATAGTTAGCTAATTCGGAATTGGTGGGTGATGCTAGTGTTGCTGATGAAAATGCCAACAAGTACGCTAACGCTAAGCCGATAAATTTCTTCCTTTCCATTCTGTTTTTCCTCTAATTTTACTGGTTAACGATTTTACAACCATTTGCAGAAAAGCAAATTGTTGAACAACTATACTACAAACGTTAAACACAGCAGATTGTTCAGCAGCAAAGGAGACCATCACTCGAAGAACAAGCACCAAAAGCAGGTAGATAAAGCCAAAAATAGGTGATAAAAAAAGAAAAACGATTACTACGCCGAGGGTGGAAAAGAGGCTAAAGAGCAACATAGCCAAATGGCTCTCACCAAAAAAAGCGCAAACACTGCGAGAAAGCCCAGACACCGCTTCGGAATAACTTCCATACATTCTGCAGTTAACCTCACCCCTACTCAGCAGAGTGGCCATTCTCAGCCTTGCTCCCTTTACCAGCCGCGCAATGGCAATATCCTCCACCCTAATGCTTTTTACCTGCTGGTGCCACTGACACGTCCTGTAAGTTGCTGCATCAAAAAACATGAGCTGGCCATTGGCTGCCGAGAGCGAAACTTTTCGGGTGATCCGAACCAATAAAAGGGGCAAAAAGCTGACCAATATCCAATGCATCACAGGCACCACCATCTTCTCGCCAAAGGTATCCATGCGCTGATAAGGAAATATGGAAATGAGGGCCAATTTCTCCTTTCGCATGAAGGTAACCAGCTTTGGAATAAGGTCAGGTTCAACCGTTACGTCGGCGTCTAAAAAGAGGAAATAATCGCCCATTGCTTCCAGAGCAAGGAAATGGCATGCATGGCTCTTTCCCAACCATCCTGCAGGTAAGGTGGTTCCCTCAATTACCCTCAACGGGAATGGGCGTTTGAAATTTGAAACTATTGCGGCGGTTTCGTCGGTAGAGTCATCGTTGTAAACCAGCACCTCTAAATTGGCATAGCTCAACGCTGCCAAACTTTTAAGGAGATGGGGAATATTGTTAGCCTCATTTCGAACTGGAATCAAAATGGAAACCATTGGCTCATCAACTTCTGCTCTTGCAGGAAGATAGGGTTGCGTAATGAAGTTGAAAATTGCCACCCCAGAACGGAGGGCGAGGAGGCCGAAGGCAAACCAAGCAAGGTAGACCATTGCGCTAGCGATAAAGTGAATTCTGCCGTTTAACGGCCCGTTGGAAAAAATCGTTGTAGTCCTCCTCCACCGTTTCAATCTCGGGAGTTCCCCAATCTACGTATTCCTCCATGGCCAGGGTAAGCGATGGCTTTGGATGAGAGTAGTAGTCGACTAAAGCGGCCACAAAAACCAGCTGCAGCGGCGAAGCTGACCTATTTAAAATAAAGCGCAACCCCTTCTCAAACCTGAAATGGGAGGTGTAGGCGCTCTCTATCTCCCCCTGCGGAAAGAGTGCTACCAAGTTATCGGGATACTTACATTGCTCCACGGTGTATGCCAGCGACTCCACCACCGACTTGGACCCCGGCTGAATGGAGAAGGCACCGATGCGCGAGAGAAACATCCGCGGACGGAGCTGCTCCTCCAGCATCATAACGTATAGCTTCCGATGAAAATGGTGTTGATTGAGGTAGTAGATAAAAAATCCATCCCACCAGCTAAAATGGTTACCAACCATCAAAACCGGCCGCCCCTTCGGCTCCACATGTCCGGTAACGTTTATCTTCCTAAAGTGGCGCTTGAGGATAAAATTGATATATCTACCAAAAAACCACTCATACGATCTGCTATGGTTAGCCTTTATCATCGATAATTATGTTGAAATTCCAGCAATAGCACTTTCAAATATTGATCCAGTTCATAATAATTGCTTAAATAAACAAAAACATGGCCGATAACAATCCAAAAAAGCAGAGCTGAATTACAAAAAGTGGGAGCGCCAATCGGTTTTGAAACTTTACATCCTTATGAATAAAAAAAAGATGGGCAACTGCCGCAACCAAGAGCCATCCCACAAAATTTTGATAGCCGGGTGCTCCATCAAACCAATGCCACATGTTGAGCCGTTCGGCAGGAATCTCCAGCAAGAAGTCGTAGCCAACCATGAGCAGTGAACCCACCACCACCTGCATGGCCCTGTAGGAGACCAACTTTTGAGCAATGACCTTGGTAATGTAGGTCAGCATCAGCCAGTTTAGACCAATAATGAGTGGCACAGCAAAAACCTTAATACCAAGCGAATTGCCATAGTAGTAGTCGCCAAAGAGGTTACCCGTTTTCACGCCATATACCTCGGCACCAAAGCCAAGCAAAACCACTGCAATGGATGGTAGTAGCTGATTCCATTCGAACTTTTGATGAAACAGGGCCAAAAGCAATATGCTGCCTATCAAAAAAGCCCAGCTTACTGAGAAAACTTCTGGGTTTTTCAAACACATTGGAATCCCAACTAAACCTACCAAATGACCTATGATGAGAGTAACTATTATGCTCTTCAAAATTTTTGGATCATCCACCATAACTCGCAAATCCATCGATTGAATTATTTTAATTACAAACTTAGCTTTTATTCACTGGCGACAATCTTATCCACAATTTTTGCCGAGGCCAAGCAGAGTGGGATTCCGCCACCCGGATGCACGCTACCACCAACAAAATAGAGACCCGGAATACTCTTTCGGTGGTTGGGATGCCGACTAAAGGCAGCCATCATGCCGTTGGAGCTAATACCGTAAAGTGCACCTCCAAACGAGGAGGTATTCCGTGCAATGGTAGGAGGATCAACCACCCTTTCAAACTCGATTTTCCCGGTAAGATCGATGCCCAACATGGTCTTTATTTTAGCCTGAATGTTTACCCGGCTCTCCTCCACCAAATGGGGCCAACTCTGGCCGGTATCGGGCGGAACATTGATCATGGTAAACCAATTCTCACAACCATCTGGTGCATCACTGTTTACCATTCGAGAACTAATGAATATGTACACTGTAGGGTCACAGGAGATTCTTCCCCGCTCCATCTCCCCAAACTCCTTACGGTAGTTCTCTGCAAAAAGTATGTTGTGCAAATCCAACTCAGGATGGACACCCTTTACTCCCCAATAGAAAATCATGGCCGAGGTAGAGGGCTGCTGCCGCTTATAAATCCAAGGTAACGTTATGTTTGGTAGCAGTTTTGGGTAAGCATAAAAGATATCGGTATCGTTAACCACCACATCAAACCTAACCTCCTTGCCACCAGCCACTAAACCATAAGCACCACTCCTGCCAACCAAGATTTTTTCGACTGGTGTGCAGAAGTGGAAAGTCACACCCAAATCGAGGGCCAACCTCTCCAACGCATCCGAAATTTGGCGCATTCCCCCTGCCGGAAAGTAAGCACCAATGTTGTGCTCCAGGTGGGGAATCATGGTTAGTGTACCTGGTGCCCGATATGGATTGGAACCATTGTAGGTGGCATACCTGTCAAACAGCTGCACCAACCGCTTGTCGCTAAAACTTTTTCGATTTACCCTATGCATGGTGGTAAAGGCACGTAACTTCCCGGGATGCGCTGCTAGCTGCTTTGCCTCAGGGCGCTTAAAAGCCTCCTTCGATGGAAAGGGTGAAAAGAGAAAGAGATTGGCAGTGGATTCATACAAATCACGGCATGACTCCAGGTAATTGATGATATTTTCTGAAGGCTCTCCAACCTTATCACTACACTCCTTGGCAAATTTTTTAGCCGAGGAGTATGCATTCAGGACAAGACCATCGGGATAAAAGTAGCGAGTTACCAAATCAAGCTGGTGATAGTTAAAGTAATCCTCCCTCCGCTTACCTGCAAGTTCAAAAAGTTCATCAACCAAATTGGGCAATGTAAAAAGCGATGGCCCGGTATCGAATCGGTAGCCGCTACCTAATAGCTGGTTAAGTTTTCCCCCTACCACGTCTCCCTGCTCAAAAACCTCCACAGTATTTCCCGCCACCGCAAAACGTATGGCCGAAGCAAGACCGGCAATACCACCTCCAACAATCCCAATCCGTTTGGCTATCATATTATTATCTAAATAGAAATTCCTAAATTTAGGAAATTGGTTTGAAAATAGAACCTTCAATCAGTAACAATTGTTTAACAATTAATATTAAACAATAAACGTTTATCTTTGTTAATATAGTAATTGGAACACGAACAGGTTAATATACAGAAACTAAAAGATAAAAGTAGGATGCAAAAAAAAGCATTAATTGTTGGAACAGGTCTTGGAGCTCTTACCACCGCGTTGCGACTTGCCGTGAATGGATACCAGGTAGAGATGGTTGAAAAGTATAAGCAGGCAGGTGGAAGGCTAAACCAGCTGGAAAAGGATGGCTTCACCTTCGATATGGCTCCCTCCTTTTTTAGCATGAGTTACGAGTTTACCGAATTTGTAAACTACTGCGGTATAGAGATGCCATTTAAGTTTATTGAGCTGAACCCTCTCTATTCCGTAAATTTTGCTGGCAACAACAAAAACTACCTTATATATAAAGATTTAGCCAAGTTGGCCAATGAGTTCAAGGACATTGAGCCCAACTTTGAGGCGAAAATGGCACGCTTTCTGGAAAAGGCCGGCACTCTGTTTCACGATACCGAGGACAAGGTTATCCGAAGGAATTTTAGGTCGCTACCGCACTTTCTGGCCACCCTCACCACCGTTCCCATTAAGCATGCCCCCATGATGCTGCGGAGTATGTGGAGCGAGCTAAATCGCCATTTTTCATCCTATGAGGTTAAGGTAATTTTTTCGTTGGTGGCATTCTTTCTTGGAGCCACGCCCTTCGATACCCCAGCAATATATAGCCTGCTGACCTACACCGAGCTGGTGCACGATGGCTACCACAACGTGGAGGGTGGAATGTATCAAATTGTGGTGGGCCTGCTCAAGGAGCTGGAAAAGTTCAACATACACATTACCTACCACACCGAGATTGTTGGTTTTGAGGAGGAGAAGGGAGAACTCTCTGCACTAGTTGACCAACACGGCAAACGCTGGGAGGCCGACCTCTTTGTAATCAACAGCGACGCAGCCTTTTTCAGGGGTAAGGTTTTTGGTCGCAAGGAGTTTTCGACGCAGAAGCTCGATAAGCAAAAGTGGACGTTGGCCCCCTTTACCATGTACGTTGGCGTGAAGGGCAAGATTGAAAATATGGCCCACCACAACTACTACCTGCGCAACAATTTTGAGGAGTATGCCGGAAAGGTGTTCAAGAACTCCATCAGCCTAAATAAGCCATACTACTACGTGAACGCCAGCAGCAAGAGCAACCCCAACACCGCTCCCGAAGGACACGAGAACCTCTTTATTCTATGTCCCGTGCCCGACCTACGCTACAAGCCCGACTGGAGCGATCGCGACCAGCTGGCCAACGATATCCTAAACGACCTCTCCCTGAGGGTAGACTTTGATATTCAGAAGCACATGGTAACCAAAACCATTCTGGACCCCACCGATTGGCAAAACATGTTTAATCTGTACCAAGGAAGCGGCCTTGGATTGGCCCACGACCTCAACCAAATTGGTGCCTTTCGTCCACGCAACACCGACGAGAAGTTTAACAACGTATTTTACGTTGGAAGCAGCACCGTTCCCGGTACTGGACTACCCATGGCCGTAATCTCCTCGAAGCTTGTAACCGAACAAATTGTTGAACGATATGGAACTGTACGATAAAACTTGCCTCAAAATGAGCAAGGTAACCACCAGAGCCTACAGCACCTCATTTTCCCTAGGAGTGCGGATGGTTGCACCAAAGTATCGTGACGATATTTACGCCATCTATGGCTTTGTGCGCCTTGCCGACGAAATTGTGGACAGCTTTCTTGATTACAACCAATCCAACCTCTTCTATCGCTTTAGGGAGGAGACCTACCGTGCGCTGAACGAAGGTATAAGCACCAACCCCATACTACAAAGCTTTCAGCTGGTGGCTAACCGCTGTGGCATCGACCGGGAGCTGATTGACGCATTTCTAAACTCCATGGAAACCGACCTGCAAAAGAAGGATTACAATAGCAATGAAATAAGCGACTACATATACGGATCGGCTGAGGTGGTTGGGCTGATGTGCCTGAAGGTTTTCTACAGCGACGATGCCGATGGCTACGAATCGCTTAAATATCCTGCCCGTAAGCTGGGCGAGGCCTTTCAAAAGGTGAACTTCCTGCGCGACATTAGGGCCGATTACCAGCAGCTGGGCCGGACCTACTTCCCGGGTGTGGATTTCACAAACTTCACCGAAGAGGCTAAGGAGCGCATCGAGAAGGATATTCAGCACGACTTCAACGAGGCCTACAAGGGAATTGTGGCGCTGAAGTCCGGTGCCCGATTGGGTGTTTACCTCGCCTACCGCTACTACCTGCAGCTCTTTAAAAAGATAAAGAGGGCCAACGCGCGCGAGGTGGCCAAGCAGCGCTACCGCATTTCGAACCTCACCAAGGCCACCCTGCTGGCAAAAAGCTACCTGCGCGACCAAATTGGCATTGTGTAGAGCATAAGCAGCTTAACAAAGCAGCCGCTGTTGCGTTTCTCCCATATTTGATGGATATTGGGTGTACTAAATACTGGCCTATGAAACGCAAAACCCTACTCTACCTCTACACCTTTCTGGGTGTAGGATTCGTGGTGTTTATTGTCGGTTTTACCGGAATAAATATCTCCCTTCGCTACATTGAGAACAAGTATGTGAACCTGCAGCTCGACGTAAACAAGCGGCAGGCCCAGAGCACGGCGCGGCTCCTGGAGAGCGAGCTGGCCAACGGCATGCCCATGGACACCGTGCAGAAGCGATTCCAGCAAACCATTCAGGGAACGGAGTTCGACCGCGGCTTTCTCTGCATGTTCGATACGCAAAAGGATAAGCTCGTATGCCACCCCGACGCCAAAATGGTGGGGCTCATGATTCCGGCCGACTTCACCTTCGACATTGATAACCGAAAAAACGTGGCTGCCGCCGTGGAGATGAAAACGCCGGGTCCCATTGCCGGAATATTCACCCAGGGGAAGATGCGCACCGACATTGCCTACCTGGAGCGGGTTAAGGGAACACCGTGGCGCATTGCCGCCCACCAGAACATTAACCTGATGCGAAACGAGCTGGCCATGATTCGGCGCAACTACATATGGGGTTCGCTTATCCTTGGCCTCATACTCGCCTTTGCCGCCTCCTTTATTGCGCGGCGCATTGGGCAAAGCTACGAGCACCAGATTGAGGAGAAGAACCGGGAGCTGGCCGAGAGCTACGCCAAGCTCAAGGAGCTGCACGAGGAGGTGAACGCCCAAAAGGAGGAGATTGAAGCGCAGCGCGACACCGTTACCTTCCAGCGCGACCAGATTGCCAAGCAGAACAAGGACATTGTGGATAGCATAAACTACGCCCGCCAGATACAGCTTGCCCTTCTCCCATCGGCGCAGCTGCTGAAGGAGCAGATTCCCTCCCACTTTGTGTTTTTCCACCCCAAGGATATTGTGAGCGGCGACTTTTACTGGTGCAAAACGGTGGACCAAACCACCTATCTTGCCGTGGCCGATTGCACCGGCCATGGCGTACCCGGCGCCTTTATGAGCCTGCTGGGCATTACGCTGCTCAACGAAATTGTGGGACAAGCGTGCCACTGCTCACCCGCCGAGGTGCTCAACGAGCTCCGCACCCGCGTAAAGCTGGCCCTACGGCAGAACGAGCGGGAGGTTACCGCCCGCGACGGTATGGACATAGCCCTTGTTACCATAAAGGAGGGAGCCGAGGAGCTCCACTACGCCGGGGCCTACAACTCGCTGGTAGTTATCCGCAACGGCGAGATACTCGAGGTGAAGGCCGACCGGATGCCCATTGGCATACACCCCCGCGAGGAGGCCCGCTTCACCAACCACACCGTGGCACTTGCCCAAAGCGACACCATTTACCTCTACTCCGATGGCTTTGCCGACCAAACCGGCGGAGATAGCGGCCGAAAGTATATGTCGAAGAACTTAAAGCAGCTGCTGGCCACCATTGCCAACGAGCCCATAGAGCAGCAGCACGCCCTGCTAAACGATGCCCTAAGCCGCTGGATGGGCAGCAATACGCAGGTGGACGATATTACCGTGGTGGGGTTTAGGAGGTAGAGCTACGCCATTTTCAAGAATTGAACAGGGACTTGAGCAGTAAAAACAGCCAAATTAGACACCATATAGATGAATAAGTATCTTGAAAAAAAGAGACTTATGTTGAATATCTGTGAAATATGTTATACATTCGATAGAAAATAAACCACACCAAAAGGTGTGGTTATCCACCCAAATTGGTAGGGATAACCCCACTAAAGGTGGGGTTATAAACGAGTTGTGCGTCAGCTTAAAAGACAAGACCCCGATAATGGAAATACCACCTTAATATAAAAGAATTGATTATGAAGGGTGGAACTTTTCAGGAACAACTTTCAGCATTTCAAAAAAACAATCTTCCCATTGACTTGGAGATAGATTCACGATTTTTAAGTTCAAATTAATTCCAAATTTTTCGGAAATCTCATTAACCTGACTTTTTCTGAATATTAATTTTAAAGCCGTTCTGACAGGTAAATTAGGTTTTTGTAACAGAAAGGATAGAAAATTTAAATATTTGACTTTCTGATTAAAATCAATATGTAAAGGTTTTCGTTCAATTTTAAGAAAAGCAGACTTAACAGTTGGAGGAGGTATAAAACTATTAGGATTTATTTCGTAAACTATCTTCAAACTATAAAATGTATGATATAGGATAGTGTAAGGATTAAAGATTTTGTCTACAAATAACTTTTTAGCAGGTTCTAATTGCAGGAAAATTGAACCGCCCTGAAAACTTTCCATATTTTCAAACATCAATATTTTTAAAATTTCTGATGTTATACCAAATGGTATGTTAGAAACAACCTTAAACGAAAAATTAGGAATTTTATAATTTCTGAAATCACATCCAAAAACTTGAATGTTTTGAGTTTGTTTAAATTTGTGTTTTAGATGCGTTATTAACTCAAAATCATTCTCAATCGCAATGACTAATTTTGCCTTTTGTAGTAGATGTACAGTTAGAAATCCTTTTCCTGCACCAATATCTAAGACCGTATCGTTTTGATTAATTCTTGATTGTTTTATTGCATCTTCAATTAGCACTTTGTCAATTGTAAAGTGCTGACCCGTATATCTTACAGGCAATCTATTTTTATTCATTATGACTTCTTACAGGTGAATACTTGAATTCAAATCGTAGTGATGTGAAAGACAGTATTACCTGACAGAGCAACTATGACAAAGCAATGCCTTCATTAAAAATGACGACACACTAAAACATAGACTGTTTGTCTTGCCAAAAAGATTATGGGAAATTTATTTGGGACTGTCTATCACTTAGATAGTCGTCCAAGGTCTGCTGTAATACATAATGAAAAAAATCTAAATAATTGACTGCAAAATTAGTAACTTAGCTCCAATTTACAATAAGATGATGAAAAAAATAAAAGCCGAACGCACAACATCGTATATAAAACATTTGGCAGTCAGTGCGTTATCGAGCATTTCAACCCGTGTCAAAAGTGCTTGTAACTTGACAGGAAAGTGCTTCGAAGTGCCAAACGTTTCATATACGTAACCGTTGTGCGCAAAGCTGACGAGTCCTAAAAAAAGGCTACACAACACGTAGCAATTATGTATAAGAATGATGGATTTGTTCGAAGGTACAGCGAGGGTTTTAAGCTCAAAATTTTAGCCGAACTTAGCACTGGAAATTACTCCAAGAAAAAGCTTGGTGAAATTTACGGAATTAACCGCACTACCATTAATGAATGGATAAAGAAGTACGATCGGAAAGATTTAATGAACACCAGAGTAATCGTGGAAACCCAAGACGAAACGACACGGCTTAAAGCCCTACAGAAGGAGATCAAGCAGCTCAAGGAGCTGTTGATTAAAAAGGACTTGGACAGGTTGGTTTTAGACTCCTACCTGGAAGTTGCGGCAGAAAAGCTGGGCTGCAAGAGCGTAGAAGAGCTAAAAAAAAACTTAAGCATCTAAGCTTGTTGAAAACCGTGGAAAAGATAAGGCACACGGGGCAGGCCAGCATGGAGCAAGCCTGCCAATGCTACGGGCTGCACCGGGATGCTGGCTACAAGCTGAAGAAGCGGAAGCAGCAGAAAGCCGCTGTTGCCTCGCAGGTGCTTGAGCTGGTCAAGGCAGAGCGGATAGGGCAGCCCCGTGTAGGAACCCGAAAGCTCCACAGAACCTTGCGCTCCTCCTTTGCAGCCTCCGGGTTAAAAGTGGGGCGTGACAAGCTGTTTGGCATACTCAGGACGCACGATTTGCTTGTCAGGCGCAAGAGGGCTTCGTGCAAAACCACCGATTCCTACCACCGTTTCCACAAGTACAAGAACCTGGTCAAGGGCATGGCGGTTACCGCTTGCAACCAGGTCTGGGTGTCCGACATTACCTACATCCGCACCGTGAAGGGGTTTTGCTACCTGGCGCTTGTTACGGATATGTACTCCCGTAAGATCGTGGGCTACGACCTCAGCGACTCGCTGGAGCTGGCGGGCTGTTTGCGAGCCTTAAAACGAGCTCTGCGGACAGCCCGCCCAGCAGCCGGGTTGGTACACCACTCCGATAGGGGGATACAGTACTGCAGCAACCAGTATGTGGAGCAGCTGAAGCGGCATCAAATCAGCATCAGCATGACCGAGGAGAACCACTGCTACGAAAACGCTATTGCCGAGCGGGTAAATGGCATTTTGAAGGATGAGTTTTACCTAGACCAGTGCTTCTTTAGCACCAGAATTGCCAGCATCGCAGCAAAAAATGCAATCGAAATTTACAATTCTAAGCGATTGCATATATCTTTAGGGTATAAAACGCCGAATATGGTATTTGAAAGTGCAGCTTAATAAATTGTTTAACTTGTAGCCATATTTTAGGACAAGACAAGCTGGAGAGACCGTGCTAACAATGAAAAATAAACTATGATTATAAACTATATTCACTGGAACCCTGACCCTGAGATTGTAAATATCTTTGGGATTTCGATTAGATATTATGGATTACTCTTCGTAAGTGGATTGATTATAGCTATCTACATGTTGGGTTGGATTTTTAGGAAAGAAAATATTCCATCAAAAAACTTGGAGAAATTAACAATCTACGGCATGATTGGAATAATTGCAGGGGCACGGCTTGGACACTGTTTATTTTATGAGCCTTCCTACTATTTATCACATCCGCTAGAAATGATTTTACCAGTGACATTTCCTCCCGAAGGTGGAATTAAGTTTACTGGTTACCAAGGCCTGGCAAGTCATGGTGGAGTGCTGGGATTATTGATTGGTTTATATTTCTATTCACGAAAGACTAAACATTCTATGATTGACACCCTTGATTTGATTGCTGTAGTTGTTGGAATAAGTTTGGGTTTCATTAGACTTGGAAACTTTATGAACTCTGAGATTATTGGGATGCCTACATCACAACCATGGGGTGTGATTTTTGAACGAGTTGACAATATACCAAGACATCCAGCACAATTATATGAGGCGTTTTCTTATTTTATAATTCTCGGTATTATGTTGGTTCTCTATTTGAAAATGAGAGATAGATTTAGAAACGGAATTTTATTTGGACTTGCAACTGTTTTATTTTTTATAGCAAGGTTTGTTATAGAGTTTTTAAAGGAAGACCAAGTAGGATTTGAAGATGGAATGATATTTAATATGGGACAACTTCTAAGCCTACCATACATTTTAGTAGGAATTGGATTTATTATATACGGATTATGGAAGACAAAAAAGCTCAGCGCACAACACATGGTATAGTGCATGAGGGTTTCAGAGGTTTTCGAGCGTTTGTGACTCGTAAAAAAGGTCGGTGTAAACTGATAGGAAATCGCCTCGTAATCCCGCACGACACCATACCATCAACCGTTGTGTGCAACCCTGACGAGTCCTAAAATATGGCTACACAACACGTAGCAATTATGTATAAGAATGATGGATTTGTTCGAAGGTACAGCGAGGGTTTTAAGCTCAAAATTTTAGCCGAACTTAGCACTGGAAATTACTCCAAGAAAAAGCTTGGTGAAATTTACGGAATTAACCGCACTACCATTAATGAATGGATAAAGAAGTACGATCGGAAAGATTTAATGAACACCAGAGTAATCGTGGAAACCCAAGACGAAACGACACGGCTTAAAGCCCTACAGAAGGAGATCAAGCAGCTCAAGGAGCTGTTGATTAAAAAGGACTTGGACAGGTTGGTTTTAGACTCCTACCTGGAAGTTGCGGCAGAAAAGCTGGGCTGCAAGAGCGTAGAAGAGCTAAAAAAAAACTTAAGCATCTAAGCTTGTTGAAAACCGTGGAAAAGATAAGGCACACGGGGCAGGCCAGCATGGAGCAAGCCTGCCAATGCTACGGGCTGCACCGGGATGCTGGCTACAAGCTGAAGAAGCGGAAGCAGCAGAAAGCCGCTGTTGCCTCGCAGGTGCTTGAGCTGGTCAAGGCAGAGCGGATAGGGCAGCCCCGTGTAGGAACCCGAAAGCTCCACAGAACCTTGCGCTCCTCCTTTGCAGCCTCCGGGTTAAAAGTGGGGCGTGACAAGCTGTTTGGCATACTCAGGACGCACGATTTGCTTGTCAGGCGCAAGAGGGCTTCGTGCAAAACCACCGATTCCTACCACCGTTTCCACAAGTACAAGAACCTGGTCAAGGGCATGGCGGTTACCGCTTGCAACCAGGTCTGGGTGTCCGACATTACCTACATCCGCACCGTGAAGGGGTTTTGCTACCTGGCGCTTGTTACGGATATGTACTCCCGTAAGATCGTGGGCTACGACCTCAGCGACTCGCTGGAGCTGGCGGGCTGTTTGCGAGCCTTAAAACGAGCTCTGCGGACAGCCCGCCCAGCAGCCGGGTTGGTACACCACTCCGATAGGGGGATACAGTACTGCAGCAACCAGTATGTGGAGCAGCTGAAGCGGCATCAAATCAGCATCAGCATGACCGAGGAGAACCACTGCTACGAAAACGCTATTGCCGAGCGGGTAAATGGCATTTTGAAGGATGAGTTTTACCTAGACCAGTGCTTCTTTAGCACCAGAATTGCCAGCATCGCAGCAAAAAATGCAATCGAAATTTACAATTCTAAGCGATTGCATATATCTTTAGGGTATAAAACGCCGAATATGGTATTTGAAAATGCAGCTTAATAAATTGTTTAACTTGTAGCCATATTTTAGGACAAGACACCCTAAAAGACGACATGACCGACTGAAAATGAACAGAAAATGAAAGACAAAATGCCAACGCTTCAGCAAAATCAAAAGAGCTACAACCCAGCCCACAAGCCGACACAGTTGCAGCACATTTGCTTTTGCCCAAACCGCACCGAAAAATAGTAAGCCGAAATGACCTTAAAAGAAACATTTTCAAAATACACGCTGACATCAGGACAAAGTTCTCTTATTGAAGAGTTGAACAAATTCTTTTCTGACAACTCAACTTGTTTTCTATTGAAAGGTTATGCGGGAACAGGAAAAACTTTTATGATGAAAGGTCTTACCGATTTTCTAACAGAAACCAAAAGAAGTTTTAAAATCGCTGCACCGACAGGACGAGCAGCAAAAGTGATTTCGCAAAAGACGAAACGAAAGGCTTATACTATTCATAAAACGATTTATTCAAGTAAAGACTTAAAAGAGTTCAAAACAAAAGACGAAGACGGAACTGAAACTTTCAAATTTTACTACGAACTTAAACATAATGAAGACCCGACCAATACAATCTACATCATTGACGAAGCATCAATGCTTTCAAATGTATATTCGGAAGGCGAATTTTTCAGATTTGGTTCGGGCTACCTACTCAAAGACTTGATAAACTATATCAACTTTGATAATAACGACCATAATAAAAAAATAATATTTATCGGTGATAATGCACAGTTACCACCTGTCAATATGAATTTTTCTCCTGCACTTGACGGAAAATATTTGCAAGAAAACTGCAATCTTGTTTCAAGTGAATTTGAACTTACAGAAGTTGTAAGGCAGAAATTAGAAAGCGGAATATTACACAATGCAACCAAACTACGACAATCATTAAAAGAAAACATTTTCAATCAACTTGAAATTGAAACTAATTTCAAAGACATCAACAACACAAAACACGAAGAGTTATTGTCAAAGTATCTTGAAGCCAGTAATAATACTATTGATGAAGAAACAATAATCGTAGCATATTCAAACTCATCAGTAAAGGAATACAACGATTTTGTGAGAAATCATTTTTTTCCGAACCAAAACACGATTACAGTAAGCGACAAAATAATTTTAGTTAGCAATAATTACAATTATCCACAAATGGAACTTTTAAATGGGGATTTTGGAATTGTAAACGAAGTATTGCCAACAAGTGAAAGCCGAACAATCAAATTAAAACGTAAAAATAGAAGAAATGAAACGATTGAAGTCAGCGTTCCGCTGACTTTTCGTAACGTTACAATTACATTTACAGACGAAGATTTTAAGAAACACGACATTGAATGTAAAATCATAGAAAACTTACTATACTCACATCAAAGAGATTTGAGTTCAGATGAATTGAAAGCTCTTTACATTGATTTTAAAATCCGAAATCCAAAACTAAAAGCAGGGACAAAAGAATTTAAAGACGCTTTGCGAAGTGATAAATACTTTAACTCTTTACGAATAAAATTTGGCTATGCTGTTACTTGCCACAAAGCACAAGGTGGAGAATGGACTAACACATTTTTGAATTGCAAAACAACAATGGGATATTTCAATTCAAGCTATTTCCGTTGGCTTTATACAGGAATTACTAGGGCAAAAGAAAATTTATTTACTCTTGACGAACCGCATTTTAGCATTGCAAGTAATATTCAACCGCCAAAAATTGAAAACATAAAACCAAGAGAAGATATTCTAGCGTTAAACACAGAAATTGCGGAAATAGAATTGCCGTTTGATTTTTCAAATCAAACGAATTTTGTAAAACATATTTACCTTACAATTAGCGAATGTTTAAAGGATGAAAATGTAAACATCAGCGACATTCGTCACACAAATTATTTAGAACATTATACTTTTTCACAAGGAAATGAAATTGCTATTTTTAAAATCCATTACAATGGACAAAACAAAATCACAAGAATAGAAAAGCCAACAAATTCAACGGATTTTATTGAAAGTGTTTATTCAAAACTTGTTAATCTTCAAAACAAGACAATCATTATTGCAGAACCCGAAATAACCGAAACGGAATTTGAATTTGAACAAGCGTTTCAAAAAGAGTTTTACGAAAATTTAAAGGCAAAATTAGAACCCTTCAATTTTCAAATTGCGAAAATTGAACACAAACAATATCACGAAATTTATGAAATAAAGAAGAACGGTTTTACAGCGACTTACAAATTTTGGTATGACGGAAAATTTAAGTTCAAAAAAACGGAAATCATTCCGTCAAGAACAACAGGTTTGGTCGAAGAAATAAATGAAATCTTATTAGAAAAAAATAATTAGATGATATAATGAAGAACATTGAAGATATTTTTTTTAACGAAGACTGGAATAGTTTTCTTAAGGCAGTAACCGAGAATAAAGATATTATTTCAACCATAGACCCTGCCGACCTTGCTTGGAAGCGGTTTCAATATCAGTTATCAGAAAATGGAAAAACAGATTTAGTTCCACCGTATGGTAATTTTACAGAACTTTTAAAAGTAATAGAATATTGTAAAAACAATGGTCTTTTGGGTCTAACAATTTCACAGGCAACAGCATTTCAGCAAATTGAGCAAATCAAATATTTATTATCACAAGGACTCAATATTGACGAACAAGAGTTTGGAGAAACAACAGGACTGTTAATTGCAGCTGCGCTAAATGATTATGACCTTGTGAAATTTTTTATTGACAATGGTGCATTAGTTTCATTTTACGACCAAGACAATTTTGAGGCAATTGATTTAACTGTTTCAAATGATATTGTTCAATTATTGAAACAGTGTGGTGGTAAGACAAAAGAACAAAGACAACAAGACTATGATGAATATTGTGAAGCAAGAGAAAATTTGAATATTCTAAGAGAAATAAACCTTTTATTTATGAAAGGAGCAGAAACAGGAAATCTTCGACAAATGGAAGAAGCTTTGCAAAAAAGTTCAATTGATTTTTTGACATTAAATTTTGCATATCCTGTCAACGGCTGGACTGCATTACATTATGCAGTTAAGAACAATGACAAAATTGTTTTTAATTTTCTAATAAACAAAGGAATAGATACTGCAAAAAAGAATTTAGACGGTTTAACTGCAATGGAATTAGCAAATAATTTAGGTCATATAGAATTATTAAGTTGAAAAATATTTTATTATGGACTCTAAAACCGTTTTTGAATTACGAAATGACGCAAAGGATTTATCAGGAGTTGAAAAACAGAATAAATTAAACTATGCTTTAAACATTTCACGACAATTATATTTAGAAGATAGTTCAGATGAATGGATTCAAAAAGCATTTGCGTGGGTTCTGATAGATTTATGTAAATACTACATAGCAGATAAAAACTTAAATCAAGCAGGAGTTTGTTTTAAAGAACTAAACACAATAGATTTTCAAGGTTACGAAGACGAAATAATTGAAAATCAAAAAAACTTTCTTCGCCCAAAGATTGATACCAATTATTCGGAAGTTCAAAAGGCAGAAGAATTAAGCAAAAATGGAAAACAACAAGAAGCATTAACGATTTTCAAAAACCTTATTTCTCAAAACAGACTTACAGAATTACATCACGAGGCTTATGGTTGGATAATTTACAGATACATTAAAGCCGAAGAAAACAGCCTTTCATCTGTTGATGTGCGAACGTTTTTGAGAGATTATATGAACTTAAAGAATGAAAGACCGTCAATGCTTCATTCTATGATTTTGAATTTTTCTTTAAACTATTCAAAAACACACAGTGACTTTAAGTTTTATAACTTTTTCCTTTTGTGGAATCCTGACAATCTTCGTTACGAAGATTTGCACGATGGATATAAAGACGGAAAAGATATTCCTTCGCTTATATCACGCATTTGCAGAGAGTTCGTAAATTCAAACACCGAAACAAACATTGAAGAATTTTTAAGCAAAATTGACCTTAGCAAAGAAACAGTTTTAGACTTTTTTAGAGAAACCATTTTTTGGAATATTTTCAATGCTCATAAGGAAAACAAATTTTCCGACTTGTGGAATTTATTTGAACAATACAACGCCAATTATTCAAAACACGGACAATCAAAATGGCATTCCGAAATTCTAAATCTTGCTGAAAGGTTTATGAAAGAAAATGATGAATGGCGTTTCCTGAATTTCTTCAAAAATTGGAATCCTGAAAATTTAAGAAATGATGATTGGAAAGAAACCAAGAAGGACGAAAATACATACAAGCCATTAGCAACAAAAGCAATAAAAAAGGCTTTTGAAATTCTGAAAACTCAAACATCTGAACAAAATTTGTCTTGGCTTATTCATTCTTATGAAAAAGCAATCAAGTTATTTCCTGATGATGAATGGCTGTTGCGAGAGCAAGCCTTGCTACATTTCAAAAACAACGAATTAGAATTAGCAATCAAAATATATAAACAACTTGTTTTGGAACTTGGAGACAAACATTATGTGTGGCAAGAGTTTTCAGATTGTATTATTTCCGATAATTCTTTAAAAATAGGAATGTTGTCAAAAGCATTGAGTTTAGAAAAAAACGAAGATTTCTTAGGCGATATTCATTTGAATTTAGCAAAGGTTTTGATTGATGAAAATCTGTTAGAAAATGCACTTATAGAACTTGAAGCATACAAGAACCATCGGGAAATAAAAGGATGGAAATTGTCATCAGTATTCGATGAATTATACAAAAAAGCGAGTTCAGTTAAACGAGGCTTAAAAGACAATCAGGAACTATTCAAAAAATACATTCCTTTTGCTGAAAACTTTGCTTATGCTGATTTTAATTGGACGGAAGTGGTTTTAGCGGATAAATGGAAGGACGATAAAGGAAAAGAACGTTTGACTTTTACTGACGGTAAAACAATAGAATTTGCAATCGGTAAAAATCGTTTTGAAGTTTTAAGACAATCGGAATTAGGACAGATTTTTAAATTCAAACTTCACAAACAAGTAATAAAAAAAGAAGTTGAAGCAAAATTCGCTTGGCATGGAAATACTGTAGTTACAGAAAACAAGTATATTCCACTTATTGTGGAAAAGTCAGAAAAAAAACAGTGGGAGATTTTGGAAGATACTTTTGCTATTGTTGATTACATCAACAAAGAAAAAAACATCATTCACGCAATTACAACAGATAGCAAAGAAGTCTTTTTCCCTCAAATCAAAAGTGAACTACAGATTGGAGATTTTCTAAGAGCAAAGAGTTACACAAAAAAAGTAAAAGACGAAGACCGAACAGAATTGCGGCAAATTCAGAAAATTGACAAAAATTCTGTTATATCAAAATTCCAAACTCAAATTGCTATCGTTGATGGAGTAAACGAACAAAAACAATTATTTCACTTTGTAATTTCTTTCAAGTTACAAGGAATTGTAAAATTCACAGAAACTAAACTACGACCAAACGAAGGCGACTTTATCAAACTTTCATTCGCTACAAAAACTGACAAAGACAAAAAATTACGAGTGAAAATCTTATCGATTGAGTTGACAGAAGAAACAAATCCAAACTTACGAAAAGACATTACAGGAATTATGGAAATGAAATATAAAAATTATGATGAGGATAGTCCTGACTTTGCATTTATTGGTGATTACTACGTTCCAAAATATCTTTTGGAGAAACACAAAATAACAGATGATTGCAGAGTAAATGCAAGAGCAATTTATGCAGGCGACAAATGGAAAGTAACAGAAATTGAAAAAATATAATTCCAACGCTTTTGGTGGCACATTTGCATTTTTTCCAACACTCAAAGCCAAACGAAAAATGCAAAAGAGCCACCAAGCCAACGCATGGCAAAAACAGACACTAAATGACTGATAGACAAAATAAAATGAAAGAAGGGCAGCACACAACATCGTATATAAAACATTTGGCAGTCAGTGGGTTATCGAGCATTTCAGCCCGTATCAAAAGTACTTGTAACTTGACAGAAAAGTGCTTCGAAATGCCAAACGTTTCATATACGTAACCGTTGGCTGTGACTTGGACCAGATGGAGAACCCCGCCTAAGCAGGGTTCTTTTTTTGGGGGAATGGATATTGGGGTTACTATTGGTTGCTGCTGCAATGCCCTAAGTAGGTAAGGAAAACATTTCTGCGCTATCGTTGCATTTTAAGGCCAGGGCAGTGGAGCCAAAAATAATAACACCACCGGTTGACCACTTGTAAAAAATGTTACTTTTGATGTAAAGGATGACTACCGTCAGACCTATACAACCCAAAATGGGTGTATAAGGATGATTTTGTCAGGCCTATAAACGAGTTGGCAGCAAGGCTATAAAAAAAATAAATTCAACAATTTCAAACTGACAAATTATGGAAGTGAAAATTTACAAAGCATTTATCGCCTCACCCAGTGACACGAATGCTGAAAGAATTTTATGTGACAAAATATTTGACGAAATCAATTCTGGCCTAGGTGACATTTTCAAGTTTAGAATCGAAAGTTTAAAATGGGAGAATGATATAAGACCATCGATAAAAGATAAAGATGGACAGTCAATTATATTTGAACAAATTGGAGAAAACTTCGAAATCTTTATTGGAATAATGAACAAAACATTTGGTTCACCAACTCCAAGAGCAGGCTCCGGTACCGAAGAAGAATTTAATGAAGCATTTAAAAGATACAAGGAGAAACATGACATTGAGATAATGTTTTACTTTAATGAAGAACCTCCTAAATCAATGAATGAAATAAAGGCATCAGAACTATTAAAAATAGAAGATTTTAGAAAAAAATTACAGCCGAAAGGCATTTATGGTTTTTACAATGGTGCTTCTGACTTTGAAGAGAAATTAAGGAAACATTTAACCAAATTATTCATTGAACAATATAAAAAGAAAGAAAATACTCCTTTAAACGCTCAACAACTAATTAATAAAGAAGCATTAAGAAAGTTATTCAAAAAAAGACTTAATGACTCACTAAAAGGGTTTGATGACCAGCCACAAATTTGGATAGAGCCCGTCATAAGTAGGACAAGCGAGTTATCACAGAATCCAGATGAAAATTATAGCCAAAGAGTTCTGATTGAAGAAATATTACTTTCAGATAAATCATATTTCATTAACGCTCCATCTCAATTTGGATTAACCACTCTAGCACATCATCTTATTTGTGAAGCATGGGAAAATGATGAACTTTGGGTTTACCTTGATAACTCAACATTAAAACCACATTTAATAAGTAAGTCAGTTAGAAATGAAGCAAATTCACTTGACCAAAATCCGGAAAATGTAAAGTGTATTGTTTTGGACTCGTTTTACAATACTGACAAAGTATCATACAAAAAGCTTAAAGATTTAATTACAGCAAACCCAGAAAGCAGAATTATAGTACTTAATACTTTAGATGAGCAATTATATATCAGTAAAGAAGATAATGAAAAAATAGACGAAAAAGAAACCATAATCGAGAGAGAATTTGATTTTTTACATCTAATTGCTCTACCACGTACTCAGATTAGAAATATTGTGCGACAATATAATCAAGAAAAAAACATTGGCGAAGAAACATTGGTATTAAACAAAATAACTAAGGAATTAGAATGCCTGAATCTTCATCGAACTCCTTATAATGTAATAACAATATTAAAAGTCTCAGAAAAGTATTTTGATGATAATCCAGTAAACAGAACTAAAATGATTGAAATGATTCTGTTTGTTTTATTTGATATGGGTGAAATACCAAGATACAAAACAATGCCTGACCTTAAAGATTGCGAATATGTATTAGGTAGATATTGTGAAACTATGTTACGAAATGAACGATTTACCTTCTCTAAATCAGACTTTATATCAGAACTTAAATCATTCTGTACGGAAAAATATATCGAATTAGATATTGAAGTTGTATTTGAGATACTCAATAACAACAACATAATAATAATGGATAGTGATAAATTTCGTTTCAAATCAACGTTTTGGATATATTATTTTGGAGCTAAAAGAATGCACTCTGATGAATCTTTTCGAAAGTATATCTTTAGCTCAAATAAATACTCTTCTTATCCTGAGATTATTGAATTCTATACAGGTATTGATAGGAATAGAGATGATGCTTTAACTATTTTACTTCAAGACATAGAATCAACAAGAATTATTGTTGAAGAAAAATTGGGTATTAAAGGAGAGATTAATCCATTGAACAATGCCAAATGGAATCCTTCAGAAAATGAAATAGAAATAATACATGCAGAAATAGGTGAAAATGTTCTTACTTCTAATTTGCCCGATTCGGTAAAAGACCAGTTTTTAGACAATAACTATAATCAAATACGCCCTTATAATCAATCCATTCAAAAAATATTCGAAGAATATTCGCTTGTAAATTTAATGCAACAAATTAAAGCTTCATCAACAGCATTAAGGAATAGTGACTATTCTAATCCAGCAATAAAAAAGAAGTTGTTAATTGAAATTTATAGTTCTTGGAAACAATTGTCAAAAGTATTATTCGCACTATCTCCAATTATGGCAATTAAAGGGAAAGCCACATTTCAAGGAGCTGCATTTGAGTTATATGGGGATTTTGGGGAAACATTCGAAGAGCGATTAAATACAATTGTTCAAGTATTACCCACAAATATAGTTGGCTATTTCCAAGATGATTTATACTCTCCTAAAATTGGACCATTGTTTTATGATTGTTTTAATGACGAAAAGAATGAGTTAATGAAACATCACCAAGCACTATTAATTATTTTTAAAAGACCAAAAGGGTGGAAAAACCAAATTGAAAACTATATAACTTCAATAAATAAGAATTCTTATTATTTATTTGCCACAGTAAATATTTTACGCGCAAAATATCGTTTTGATTTTGCAAGTCAAGACGAGTTGAAAGACATTAAGTATTTAGTTAAGTTAGGACTTGCAAAGCATCATTTCGGTGGCACAAAACCTGGTTTATCTCAAATATTAAAAATAGATGATAGTAACTTACCCAGAAGGGAACACTTTGACTAAAAGCCCGGCAGCTAATCGAGTAGGCTGCTCCGCCAGCAAAGCTGACGCGTAGCCCTCACCACCTACCCCTCCAAAAAAATTCAAAAAAATTTGCGTCGTATTACAAAATATCCATAACTTGTTTACCGTAAGCTTGTTCGGTAGCGCTTCGGACGGGTGTACTCTGCTCATGAAGGGCTCACATGATGGGTATCGTGTATGAAAAAACAAAACCCAACACATTGATTGGATAGGTGCTCAGCTGATAGGTTGGTGCAGCTTGAGCAAAATTATTTTAGCCTGTACTCATAAACTCAAAAGAAATGCAGCCCACAAAACAACCAATTTGTAAACCGCGGCAAGCCAGTCCCGCAAACCAAAGCTTGCAAAACAGTTGTTTTTTGCAATACGCTCCAAAAAATTTTCTATATATCGGATTGCAATATATTAGATGTATTTATATATTTGCAACATGATAGCAAAAGAGTTATTTAAAGGAACCATAAGGACTATTGTTCTGCAGCTGCTGGCAGAGCATAGGAAAATGTATGGTTATGAAATAATGCAAACCATTGAGAAGAAATCGGATGGAAGGATAAAGCTTACATTCGGTAGTCTTTATCCAATCCTGCATAAGTTGGAATCAGAAGGCCTAATTTTTTCAGAGAGTGAAACCATTGGAAAAAGGGTTAGGAAATACTATATACTCACTGACCAGGGTGTGAAGGAAAAAGAAAGCAAAGTTCTTCAGATTAAAGAGTTTATTAATACCCTAAACCAATTGCTTGATAGTGGAGGAGTCATTCATGCATAATTTAAGCGATTTGCAGGTTGATATCGTCAACGAAAAGATCAAGGAGCAAAAGTTGAAACCGTTTGCCTTCTCAGATGAGCTGCTTGACCATGTTTGTTGTCGAATAGAGCAATTCATGGAAAATGGAAGCTCATTTGAAAGTGCACTCAAGCAAACCTCTTACCTATACCAGAGAGATGAAATAAAAAAAATCAACAAGAATTTCAAGATTTTCCTTAACTACAGTGGATTCATCAATTCATTCATTATTTATGCAAGTCTTCTATTTTATTTGAGTAGTTGGATATTTCATTGGGGACAAGCTGATTGGATAGGCCTGGTGGCCTATATTCTTATTTCCACGTTACTCCTCCGCTACACTCTACTTTTTAACTCCGATAAAAACCTGAAATTCAAGAAACCATTAGTAATTCTTTCGACAATTGGATTTATGCTCTTTTTCGTAGGTTGCTTAAAAAGATTTCTATGGTTAAACTATGGCTTTATTGGGGAGAATGTCATGCCGTTAATGTTATTCTCATGGTTGACTATTTCAATTGTCGGCCTTATTTACCTAAAAGCACTACTTCCTTTAAAACGTAGCAAATCCTTGTTTTTAATAGGGATAATGCAGGTTGTTCTGGCATGCTTGAGCCTTTCCACGTTTATATTTCAATTTACCATGCACTACATTCCGATATATGCCACCATTATTATATTCATCAACACATTGAGTTTTCTGCTTCTGTATATGATAAAAGCCAAGGGAAAAAGTTTCCTGAGGCTAATTATTGTTAGCTCAAGCTTCATGGTTTTTATATATACACCCCACAAAGCGATAGCCGGTGGAGGTAATTATAAAGTTCAATTTGAAGTAATGGTAAAAGAGGAGGTTCCGTATTCTAAGCTTTACCTTTACCTGAATTACTACAAATATGGTAAAGAGACACTGGTCCTTTACAAGCAGGCTGATTCACTTTTCACCTCCCAGGTAATAAATTTTTCTGGTGGTAATTTGACAATTTCCTATGCAGTTTTAAAGGATTCGTTAAACATACAAAGTGTTCTACATAATTCGAAGATTGAAAAAAAAGAGTTAATCCTTGAAAAGGCAGATACCGTTTTTTCTTTAAAATATGACTCAAACTTAAATCTATGAGAAGCTTTATTTACATATCCGGTATTTTAGGCGGATTATTATTGGCGATACGTCTAATGGGGACAATTACCAATTTTACTTACAATGATGAATTTTTAATTTCCGGATTAGCATTGATAGTGCTGATATTTATCCCTTTATCGATAGTAAGCCGATACAAACAAAATAAAAAGATTGACAAAATCATTGCTTCGTACAAAGGAACGAACAAAGAAACTATTCAATTTGAGAAGGGAAAATCACAAACCGAGGGATGGGGAATGAATAATTCGCCTTTCAGAGAACGTAAATCTGGATTGACATGGGGTGGAGGAAATATCAAGGGTGCCAATGCCTCAAGAGGAACAAGAAGATCATTCCTAAAATAGGTAACTGCCATGAAAGCAACTAAATTATTTACCCTACTCATTCTAATTTCAACCCTTTGTTATAGTCAGGAAAGACACAAGTTATTGGACAGTCTTTTTACTACAATGAACCAACGTGGACAATTCTATGGCAACGTCCTAATTGCAGAACACAATAAAATTGTATTTTCAGAATCGTATGGATATGCGGATAGAGAGAAAAAGGTTTTGCTAAATGAACAGACACTGTTCAATGTTGGTTCTGTTAGTAAGGCATTTACTGCCATTGCAATACTGCAACTTGCTGAGCAAGAGAAACTAAAGCTATCGGATAATGTTGTAAAATATCTACCCGATTTCCCATATCCAGAAATAACCATTCATCATCTTCTTATACATGCAGGAGGCTTACCAAGCGATTACGACTTGCTGAAAAACAGTAACTGGGACAATTCAAAAATAGCTACTAATAAAGACATAATGTCAGCATTAGCTGAGCAAAAACCAGCGTTACGATTTACGCCTGGTGAAAGGAGTGAGTATAGCAATTTGTGTTATATAATTTTAGCGGAAATAGTAAAACAAGTATCGCAAACTGATTTCAAAGAATACTTGCAAAGTCACATTTTTAAACCTGCAAACATGGCAAGGACAAATATCTATGATGCCAATGGAATAAAGCATGTTGAGAATGTTGCCAAAGGATATGTGCTATATCCTTTTACTGGAAAATACGAAGAGGCAATGAAGATTCCAGAGTTTATTTCGAATTATGTTACAAGTGGATTTCAGGGTGATGGAAATGTTTATTCGTCAACAATTGACCTCTATAATTTTTATAAAGCTCTGTCAGATAATATTTTGATAACAGAAGAATCACTAAAAGTTGCATTCCAAAAACATATTCCTGCTAAAATGGAGGGAACACCCGACTTTGGCAATAGCTATGGTTATGGCTGGACGATTATAAATGCACCAGTGCAAGTGGTACAGAGAGGAGGTGAATTACCTGGATATGTGTCAAATACAATTTGGAATATATCTGATGATCGATTAATAATATACCTTAGCAATGATTATTTATCGTATACGTCGTATCAAAATCAAATACCTTATTCAATAGGAGCCATATTTTACAAAAACAGAGTACAGATACCTAAAATGACTGCAAGCGTTGAGTTAATAAAGATTGTGGTCTCGAGTTCCATAAAATCATTGACTGATAAGATTAATGAAATAAAAAACAATCCTGATATGTATCAAGTTGATTTACCAGGATTGAAATTCTTAGTAATGAAGCTGGAACAAATAGGGAATAAAGAAAAAGCAGATTTGGTTAAAGATAGCTTTGAGCCAGAATAAACTTTCAGTATTTGTATGGTATGGAGAAATCTATAACATCGGAGAAGAATTCATAATTACAGCGATCATTAGATAATTTAGTAAGGCGTTACAATGTCAACCATATGGCTGAGTGGTAGCCTAAAAAATATTGGCTCCCCATTCAACCATTTACAAATTAGTTGTAGATTTGTGTATTATACGGTTAAAACTGCACAATACATACCAATATAGGTGGGTATATACAGTTTTTCCGTATAGATAAGTGAGTTGTAGGTCATTAAAAAAAACGAACAAAAATGGACAAGTCAAAAAGAAATTTATTAATTGTTTTAATAGGATTTCCACTAATTTACTTTATGTACAGCCTGACCCCTTGGGCTAACGAACTATTTGTGAAAGGGAATAGCGATTTATTTATCCCTTTTTGGAGCGGAATAATTGTTCTGCATTGGATAAGTGTTTTTCTCGTCAAAGCATTTCTGAAACAAGAAGATAGAACCTTTCGTGATATTGGGTATGGGTTAAATACAAAAAAGACCATAATTCTCGTGCTTTCATACCTGATTGTTGCATTGCTTGTGTTTGGCTTCACAGAATGGTCTTTGAAGTATGTTTCGATAGACGAGAATAAATTGGCTGGACTATCGAACTTCTTCCCCAAAACGACACCGCAAAGAATCTTTTTTATCATAGCGGTTTTTACCGCAGGATTTTGCGAAGAAATAGTTTATCGAGGTTACGCAATTACCAAGTTGATAGACGTAAGACTCAACAAATGGTTAGCAATAATACCGGCAGGAATAGCTTTTGTGCTTACTCACGGAATAATAGCCGTAACGGCATATAGCCAATTCTTTTTTTACTTTGCTTTCGCAATAGTTTTTGGAGTAATTTTTGTATCGAGCAAACGACTACTGCCTAATATGATAATACACTTACTGTTTGACTTGACGGCAATGATGGCGATTTTTCAGGCAATAGGAGGATGATAAAAACGACCTACAACACGTGCTCATAAATAATTGCCGTTTAGTTGGTTATTTAAGGTTTGTAGCCCGCATTAAGTTTGGTGTAACTGGATAGGGAAGTAACCCGCAATCGGCAACTATTCATAGCACCACCGTTATGTGTGATTTTATAGTACCGAACCAACAACAGGAATAACAATGAAATATGAACATACCAGAGGGGGCGAAATTGAAGGACATTTAGATATTTTTGTGTCGCACAATGAAGACAACTTTGAAGGAGAAATATCAAAGTGGGAAGAGATTTTAATACATGGAGATCCTGAAGGACTGAGATCTTTTGCGAAACTATTAAATGATATCGCAGACCTAAATCAAGAAGAAGTTGATGACAATGACCTTCCAATTGGTGCCAGAGAACATTTTCATTTAAGACCAAAATTTGAACTAGCAAACAGCTCTGACACAGTAATTGTAGGACGACTTGACGCTAAAGGAACTGGTGTTTTTTACGACAGATTTATACCCAAAGACAATTCAAAGTAAATTAGACAAACCAATGAGCAATATATCAAGCTCGTCGGAAAGAAAAACCACACATAATCGAGTAGGTTGCCCAGCCAACTAAGAAAACAGGCCCCCTCCCCCAACATCAATAGCACGCTGTTCACTACCGTTCCGGTTGCTGCTACCAACGATACTCCTTAGAAGTTTTACCAAAAGTCGTCAACGCTTACTTTAAATCATAGGCAAATTTGCTGGCTAATGATAAAAATCCCTGTAAAAAATGAGGTTCTGCTTGATCAACTTTAAAAAAGGATATACTTTAGTAAAACCAAACCTCACCTTTTGGTTTGTATTTAAGCGAGTTAGATACTATTACACACAATGAGTAGTCAATTGAACTTACCAATGATGACAAAAGAAAAAAAGACAGATATAATTAAAAGATTTGCCACAAAAGGATTATTTCCCCATCAATTTGCATTTACCTTATTGATTCCGGTAAGAAATATTTTTCTTTCACCGAAACAATTGATAGAGAGGCTTGAACTGAAGAACGATTTACAGGTAATGGAGGTTGGACCAGGGCCAGGTTATTTTAGTCTTAAAATTGCTAAAAAACTTTTTCGAGGGAAACTTGTCTTGGCAGATATTCAGCAAGAAATGCTAGACTATGCAAAAAGACGCATTGAAAAAAAAGGTTTGTCTAATATTGATTACTACCTATGTGACGGGAAGTTCTTTCGTTTTGAGGATAATACATTTGACAGAATCTTTATGGTTACTGTGTTAGGAGAGGTTGAAAATAAAGAAGATTATATGAAAGAATTATATAGAATTCTTAAAAAAGGAGGTATTTTATCCATCTCTGAACTTGCAGGTGACCCAGATAAAATGACGATAAATGAGATAAAATACTTGACTGAAAAACACGGTTTTCAACTTTACAATATTTTTGGAAAAGAGAAGAACTTTACAATAAATTTAAAAAAATAATGAGGCATTATAAATAGACCTATGTGCTGTTCTTACCACCAGGTAACGGGTTCGTTATAAGCTAAATCCAACCACCTTACAGCAGCAACCAAATTCAAACCAATAGCCAGGCCTAAAAGTAAGGCTACCGGCTCAACCAAATGGTCAATGCCGGTAGCTTTTGTATGATAGCACTTTGTAGTAAGAGCTATTCCAGAACTACTTTGTAGGTGCCACATCCAAAACCACAAATGTACCAGGCTTTATTGCAGGTCGTTTATGACCTTCAGTGGGTGCTGCCTCGTATTCCGCTACGGAGAGGTAAAGGTGGTGACTTCCCTTATCCACGGCAATGGTGCGGGCACCGCGTTGAGTTGGGATGGTCTCCATCACCTTAAAGGTGTTGGCATTCTCCTCCTGCACCACAGTAATGGTTCCATCGCCATTGGAGCTGTAGGCACGGCTTAGCATAGGGTCAAAAGCAACACCATCGCAGTTGTCGCCAATGGGCAGAGTTGCTACAATCTTACCCTCAATGGCATCGGAAACCACCATCAGCTTGTTACTGCATACGCTAAACAGCCGATGAGTAATATTATCGAGAGCCAAACCACTGGGCTCTTCACCCGGTGCTATGGACCAGCGCTGAACAACTTCAAAGGTAACTGAACTAATAACGTTTATAACGCTTTTATCCTCAATGTTTACATAGATTTTTCCGGCTCCATCGGTTACCGAAAACTCGGGTTTTCCATCCAGCGGAACGGTTGCAACCACTTTGTTGGTTTTGGCGTCGATAACCGTAGCGGAGTTACTACCGCCATTAAAGGTAAACACCCTATGCGAGAACTGGTCGTAGAGAATGGCGTCGGGATTTCGGGCAGGGATCTTCACCGTTTCCATTACCTCAAGAGTGGTAAGGTCGAAAACCGTTACCGAGGAGTCGCGACCGTTACTGGTAAAGCCCTTGTTCAAATCATCGGCAATGGCAACACCGTGAATACCCTTGGTGTCGGGAATGGTGCCAACCACTTTGCCCGTCTTAAGATCGATAACCTGCGCCATAGTAGCATGCGAAATAAATAGCCGACCATTAGCTTGGTCTACCGTGAGATAGTCCCAGCCACCATCGCCTTCAACTGGAATTTTATTCATCACGCTGTAGGCAGATTGAGCACTGGCGCCGATACCACAAAGCAGCAAAGCAGCAAATCCAAGAGCAATAGAAAAGTGTTTCATTGTATTGTTTTTAGGAATTATTAGGTTGAAATCAATTGTAATATTAGGCAATCGTAAAGTAAAATAATCCTGCAGCTCAGCTAATTAATTTTAAAAGTTACTATAAATGATCATTCAAAAATTGAAAACAAAAGCACATTAACCGAGATTTCAAACTCTTACATAAAACAAAAATCACAAAGGAGCAGGAAGAAAATCACCTAGCCTCTTCAACTATTTCAATTTTATTACTACCTCCATGCCTTTATATTTAATTCCATTCAATAATTCTAAATTTATAAAATTAACATGCAAATCTGAGGAGAACCTGAAGTTTAAAAATAACCAATTCCATATTTCCAAAAAGATTGTGTAGCTGTGTTATAAATGATCAAACGCTTTTACCAACATTTGAAGTATCAACTTTAATAGCATATATTTGCCATTAGTCCCTAAAAACGAGGTTGATGGCAACCTACTGCAAGTAACTTTTGTTATCCCTAAAACTCAGTTAATATGGAAACAAACTTTTCCTCCATTCAGAATGAGCTCAAGCTACAAGCCAATAGCCTTGCTGAGCAGATAGTTGAAATGCAGTATAGCGCCAATCCAACCTATTGGAACAGATTTGGAGCAAAGGGAAAGTTGCTAAGCATAAGGGATGCAAACTACCATATTGACTACCTCTCTGAAGCAGTGGGATCCAATTCACCTGAAATTTTTACCAGCTATGTAGCTTGGGTTAAACAGCTGTTTACCGGACTTAGACTCGAGGATGATGTGATGCTCAAAACATTAGAGGTAACAAGGGATGTGATTCAGCAAAAAATGCCAAAGGAGATAGTGGACATAATAAGCCCGTTCATTGATGCTGGAATTGTTGAGCTTCATAAACCCATATTGGCATCCTCATCCTATATCTCCCTTTCCGATCCCCTAGGTTACCTTGCCACCAGCTATACTCAGGCCCTTCTATCGGGCGATAGGCGCACCGCGAGCAAGTTAATCATGGATGCTATTGAAAAGGACACACCCATTAAGAGCATATACCTTAATGTATTCCAACAGTCGCAATATGAAATCGGACGTCTATGGCTCGAAAATAAGATTTCGGTGGCCAAAGAGCATTTTTGCTCCGCTGCCACGCAACAAATAATGTCGCAAATCTATCCGCTCATTTTCGCGCAACAACGAATTGGGCAATCGTTTGTTGCTGCCAACGTAGGTGGCGAGCTGCACGAAATAGGAATACGGATGGTCGCCGATTTTTTTGAAATGGATGGTTGGGATACCTACTACCTCGGAGCTAACGCACCTGCATCAAGCATTATAGCGGCCATTAAGGAGAACAACGCAACCATGGTGGGACTATCCATTGCCATACCCCACCACCGAACCGCACTTAAGGAAACCATTATTCAAATAAAGGAGGCAACCCAAGGGAGAGTAAAGGTTCTAATTGGTGGCGTAGCCACTAACAGTAGCCCTAAAACCCTCTACGAATTTCAAGCCGATGGCTATGCTCCCGATGCCCAAGGAGCAGTGGATATGGCAAAAAAACTTATGGAGGTATAGTGCTATGAACAAAAATTTTGGATGTGCCTTTTTATGTAATGAAAATGGAACCATTGAGCAGGTGCTAAGAGATGACTTCAACCTGGTTAGCAAGATTGGGGGTGGGTCGATGTTTTCATCACTTTTTATTCCGCAATCTCAGACGAATGCACTTGATTTGATGCTGGAAGCCAAAGTCAAAAATATTGCCTTTGGCTACGGGCTTGATGTTCTAGTGGAAGGGGATTCCAAATCGCTCTATTTTTTTGGTGTTCAGCTCAATTCTAAGCTACTTCTTATTGGAGCCGAGAACCATGAAGAGGCGGTGGAGTTTGCCGATCATCTACAACAAATAAACAATGAGCAGGCAAATTACATTAGGCAACTTCTAAAAAGCAATGCAACCATAAGCCAAAGCATTAATTTTCAGAATGAACTAAATTCGGAGGCCGAAACAGAAAAGTTGTTCAATGAACTTTCGGCAGTGAATAACGAAATGGCCAACCTGCAACGGGAACTCAACAAGAAAAACATCGAACTAAACAATCTGAATGAACTAAAAAATCAGTTTATAGGTATTGCTGCGCACGATTTGCGCAATCCCTTAGGCATCGTAGCAACCTACTGCGAAATTCTCATGGAGGAGATGGATGATAGCCTATCAGAAAAACATCGACGCTTCTTAACCGCCATCTACTCCTCCACCAAGTTTATGCAATACTTGGTGGAAAATCTGCTCGATTACAACAAGATAGACGCAGGAAAACTAAATCTCAACTTGGAATCCTTCAATCTATTAGAACTAGTTACAACCATCAACAGCATGATGGGAGTAATTGCTGAACAAAAGAAAATATCATTGCACCTTGATTGCAATGATACTTACATAAAAATTATTGCTGACAAAGGAAAGATTGAACAAGTAATCAACAACCTTTTAACCAACGCTATAAAGTTTTCTTACCCCGAAAGTGAAATCCGGCTTACCTTAGCGGACAAAGACTCATCGATTTTATTAACCGTTGAAGACCATGGTAAAGGGATAAGCACTGCCGATCAGGAAGAGCTGTTTACCCCATTTCAGAAGAATGCTTCCAAGGGCACATCGGGTGAAAAGGGAACGGGGCTAGGCCTCTCCATTGTAAAACGAATTGTGGAGGAGCATAATGGCCGAATTTGGGTTCAAAGCAAAGTGGAAAAAGGAACAACGTTTCATATCTCTATTCCCAAAGGGGTGGCATAAAAATGATAACAAAACCGCAATTATGGTTGTGAAAGAGCAGTAATTCAGCAATACAATCAACTAAGGCAAAAAAGGGTGACATATATTTTGAAGAGAAACAAAAAAATGAATTTCATTCATAGCATTTAAATGGCAGCCCTTTATCGGTTCAGAAACAGAAATTGAGACATGCACTATTCTTGGCAACCAATATCTTGCTCCATCATCTGCTTTATCTTTCGACGATAATGAAGTCATAAAACTATTTTATTGTTTCTAAAATGTGAGAAAAGATATAACCTGGAGTTATAATTATCAGACATCGACATTATGTTACTGGTTTTCAATCCGCTTATTAAGTTGTATCAATACAAACATCTCTTGAATGAATTTATAATCATAAAAATTGTTAAAGCAGTAACTATTTTTACAACAGTCGAATAGCATTGCCAAAAAATACGTTCCTTTACATCGTTTTTCAGTGCAACAATTCGGACTCAATTTACTGTTAATCAAAACACTAAATGAACAAAAAGAAGATTGCCGTTGTGTTTGGTACGAGACCAGACACCATAAAAATGGCACCCATTATTCTGGAATTACAAAGAAATTCCGATTTTTTTGACGTATTACCCATTGCAACAGCGCAACATAGACAGATGCTTGACCAGGTGCTAGAGGTTTTCAACATCAAACCCAGCTACGACCTCAACATCATGGCACCCAAGCAAACGCTTGCCAGCCTAACAGCAAAAATTGTAACGGGGTTAGACGAAATTTTTGAGAAAGAGCAACCTGACATGGTACTAGTTCAGGGCGACACCACCACCACCTGTATTGGAAGTCTCGCTGCCTTCTACCGTCAAATTCCGGTGGGACACATCGAAGCTGGTCTCCGCACCAACGACAAAAATAATCCATTTCCAGAGGAGATTAACCGCAGAATTACGGGCTGCATCACCGACCTTCACTTTGCCCCCACCGAAACTGCAAGGCAGTCGCTTCTGCTCGAGAATACTAATCCCAAAAACATTTTTGTGACAGGAAATACGGTTGTTGACGCGCTCGAGTATTCTGTTCGTAAAGGCTATGAGTTCGCAGTTCCCGAATTGAAGTCCATCATGGACGAAAACAAAAAGATTGTGCTCATCACCATGCATCGACGTGAGAATTGGGGTAGCCCAATGGAAGGAGCAGCCAGAGCCATTAAGCGATTGGCAATTATGTATCCTGAATTGAACTTTATTTTCCCGCTACACAAAAATCCCATTGTAAGGGAGGCTGTAGTTCCCATACTAAAAAACACAAAAAATATTAAGCTCATTGAGCCACTTGATTACCTGGACTTTGTGAACACCATGGCTAAGTCGTTCCTCATTCTAACCGATTCCGGTGGTGTACAGGAGGAAGGTCCTCACTTCGGCATTCCAATTCTTTGTCTACGCTCGGTAACCGAACGACCAGATGCCGTTACGTTTGGCACCGTTAAGCTAGTTGGGCTCGACGAGGAGGTAATATTTAATACCGCCAACATGCTTATTAAGGACAAAGATGAATACGCCAAAATGGCCAATGCCACCAATCCTTATGGCGATGGTTTATCAGCAGAAAGAACCATTAAAATTATCAAAAACTACTTCGGAATGGCAAATGAAACCGTTGAGGAGTTTAATCCTGCTAAATGATTGCTATTAAAAAACAAAGTCCCAAACAACTCAATATTACTATGAGAAAACTGCTCCTGTGCCTCATCATGCTTCTATTTACAGGAAGTATGTTCACCGCTTATGGACAAAACATAGCTACTAAAAAAGTACTTGTTCTAACAGAAGGCAAGTATGATTTAAAAACTGTACCCACCGCCATGGGTAGAGAGATGGCACAGCTGCTTGGTCACTTCAAAACAGTGGTAACCATTAACGGTACAGCCACATACAAAGCACATGACATTGATAAGTACGACTTCGTATTTTACATTGGATACAGTGCTAACGACCAAGTGCCACAGGCTTTCAGCAACGATGTGCTTACCTCAACCAAACCAGTAATATGGATTAACACCGGATTTAAAAATTTCTCACAAAATCCGGCAGTTGCTAAACGCTACGGTTTCACCGTTTCTGACTATGTGGAATCATCGCCCTACACCATAGTAAAGGCAGGTAACGACATCTTCACCAAAGGTACCAACGACATTAACATAGTTAAGATTACCGATAAGAAAAAAGTGAGCGTGTGGTCAACGGCAAATCCAGAAAAAGGAAGAATTGCCCCTACCCCATATATGGTAAAGTCGGGAAATCTAACCTACGTGGCCGACTTGCCATTTCTGGGTGCTACCGAGACCGACCGCTACCTCTACTTTGCCGATAAGTTACATGACATTCTTGGCGAGAATCACCCAACTAATCACCAAGCCATTATCCGAATTGAGGATGTTACCGCACTCAACAACCCCAACCAGCTACGCGACATTGCCGATTACCTCTCCGAACAGGGAATTCCATTTCTCGTGGGTGTTGTTCCCATCTACGTAAATCCATCAGAAGGAAGGTATGTAAGGCTCTCCGATCGGCCCGAGTTGGTTGATGCACTCAAGTATATGGTTCGTAATGGAGGTTCCATCGTAATGCACGGAGTAACCCACCAGTATAAAGGGGTTTCCACCGATGATGCTGAGTTTTGGAATATGACCGCCAATCAACCAATTGTGGGTGAAAACGTTGAAGATTTTTCCAAAAAGATTGAGCTCGGTCTAAACGAATTCTACAAGAATAATCTCTTTCCCATTGCGTGGGAAACGCCACACTACATGGGAACCATAAAAGCCTATACAGCCATTTCTAAATACTTTGGCACCGTGGTGGAGCAGCGCATGGTGATTGATAATTTTGATTACGGTCAGTACTATCCGTTCATTATACAGAAGGATATTTATGGTGAAAAGATATACCCCGAAAATCTAGGCTATGTTCCATTAAGCCCTTCTATTGATACCAGCATGGTGGCGGTTAACCGCATCATAAAAAATGCTAATGCCATAAAGAAGGTAAGAGATGGCGTTGCCTGTGCCTTCTTTCACCCATTTTTGGATATCTCGCTCCTGAAAAAGTTGATTGGCGGTATGAAAGCCGAAGGATTTAACTTTATCGATCTGAGGGAGGACAACAATTGGGTTAAAGTTCCAGATAAAATTACCATAACAGGTCCAGGGTCAAAATCGTACGATCTCATGCTCAACGAGTCGTTTCTCAACGAACGATACTTTAACGACCGATCGGAGATTGTTAAGCAGGTCACCAGCGACCGTCGATTTAGTGGAAAAGTTACAAAAGATGTAACCCTTACTAAAGGTGAACTTTACGTTGCCGAAGGTGCGGAGTTTCACCTGAAGGAACCTACCTTTATGGACAAGGTTATTCAAAAAACAAAATCCTATATTGCCAGCACAGGGAGTAACGATAAATGGAAAGAGGCCCGAGTTGGAGTATGTTGGAATCCTCAAGCCCGAGGAGCATTCTACAACGATCAATCTTCCCTTATCTCCATTTTCAAAAGTTTAAATATCAATGTTGATACCATATTTGTTGGTAAAAACGATATTCAATATAACAGTCAGAACCTTCTGGTGGTTCCATACATCTCGGTCGATTCACTTTCATATTTCGAGAAACAGAACATCCTCCATTTCGTTGAAAATGGAGGTACCGTTATTACGGACGGAAAGAATAAGCTTATAGAGGCACTAGGATTCTCTTTTCTTAACTCCGATATTCCAATCCACCAGATTAGGGATAGCTACTATCCGGAAGAGATAATTAACTGGTATGAAGGCGTAAGGGCACCCAAGTTTGAAACCACCGACGATGATGAGATATTCTCAGAAGATGCGGTTTCAGGGTTACCTGTAGCCGTTGGTCGGAAAATTGGGAAAGGTAAGGTCATCTACTTTAGCACACTCTTTGACCCACTCTCCGCAGAAGGATATAGCCACTTTCCATTTGTAATGGAATATATCAAACGTTTCTTCCAGCTGCAACCGGTGTTTAAGAGAGAAAACCTTGATGTTTACTTTGATCCAGGGTTACGCCAGAACAGCAGTGTAGAGAATCTCATTAAAATGTGGACAAAGGAGGGAATTCGAACCATCCACATTGCCGGATGGCACCAATATCCAAAATACAACTACGATTACAAACGCATAATTCGCCTTGCACACGCCAACGGCATGCTGGTATATGCATGGCTGGAACCACCCCAAGTAAACCAGAAATTTTGGGAACAACACCCTGAATGGCGCGAGAAAAATTACCTCGGTAAAGATGTCCGCCCATCGTGGCGTTACCCCATTGCCCTTACCGATGAAGCGTGTCTTAAAACGGCCATTCAGGATTATATAGACTTTTTAACCGAATACGACTGGGATGGCGTAAACCTAGGTGAGGTATACTTTGAGGCAGGGAAAGGTTTTATGGAACCAGAAAAGTTCACACCAATGCACCCGTCGGCACGTGCCGAATTCCAAAAGAAGTATGGCTTCGACCTCAGACAAGTTTTTAACAAACAGTCGGAATACTACTGGCAAACCAATCCAACGGCAAAAAATGACGTGGTGAACTATAGGGTGAATAAGATTGCTGAAATTCACGAACGGTTTCTAAAAGCTATTGACAATTTTGCCAAAAAGAAAAATGGTTTTGGTGTAATTGTAACCTTCATGGACACCTACTTTTCTCCCGAAATAATGGTTTACCATGGAGCCAGCTCCGAAAAGATGATAGCATTGCAGAAAAAATACCATTGCTATCTGCAGCCAGAAGACCCTCAGAGCATGTGGTCGACAGACCCCCAACGCTATGCCAATTTTGGAAAATACTATGCCGCCCGCATGGCCGAACCGGAAAAGTTACTTGTCGACCTGAATATTCTGCCTTTCAGGGATAAAAATCATTTAACCCCATTCCCTACGCTTGTTCAAACGGGTATAGAAGCATTCCAAATGGTAAACTCTTCAGCAATAGGAGCGCCAAGGTTTACAATCTATAGTGAGGCAACTTGCAATCCTCAGGACATGTCCTATTTTTCGTATGCCAGTTCAGCACAAGTAAATTACGAATATACCCCTAATGGCTATAGCGTAAACTCTCCATATTCCTTTGTGCTTCAACTGCCCAGCAGCATTAAAGTAATTCAGGTCGATGGTGAGGATGTAATTGGTTACCGAGAGAACAATTTTCTAGTGCCAGCAGGAAAGCATAACATTACCGTTTCGGCAAATTCTTCCCAGTTTTCAACGGTGGCTCTCCAACCCCAGCTACTCTCCTTCACGGGTAACTTGCTCGACATAAAGTACGACATGCGACAGGTAAACTTTAGCTACAATAGCTACGAGCGTGCCTACGCCATGTTTAATCGGGAACCAACAGCCATAACCCTTGATGGGAAAAAGTATAGCTTCGAAGTTCTAAAGGGGAACGACGGCTTCTCGGTGATGCTACCCAGCGGTAATCACAAGGTAGAGGTAGTTACAGGTGATAAGTTTACCTACAACATTAACCTAACTAGCCTCTGGTCCATCAGCGCCATTGCCGTTTATGGATTTCTGGCTGTATCGTTGCTAGCCATCATGTATTTAGCGCTAAAATTAATGCGCAGAAGATTGGAAAAAAATTGATTTAAAAAACGCCCTAAAACATAATCTATGTCATTTATTGAGGTAATATTCCTTGTAAGCGTTATTCTAATCTGGTTCATGATTGCCTACCAGTTTATTTTTAGCGTTTATGGGTATATCAACTATGTGAAGTCCTTACTGGAAAAGAAAAAAATAGACAATGAAGAGTATACCGAATTCCCTTCCTGCACCATTCTTATCCCGGCACATAACGAAGAGAAGGTAATCTCCTACACCATTGAAGCCATGCTTAACCTTAAATACCCAAAGGATAAGCTCAAGATTATGGTGATAAACGACGGTTCGAAGGACCGCACCAAGGAGATCATTGAAGAGTATGCCGCCAACGACTCCCGCGTCGTACTTTACAATGTACCTTTGGGACAAGGAGGTAAAGGCAAATCACGAGCACTCAACTTGGCCATTAAACAGGCCAAATCGGAGGTGATTGCCATTTACGATGCCGACAACACTCCCGACCCCCTGTCGCTGCACTATTTGGTGGTGAACCTATTGTCGAACAAGGAGTATGGTGCCGTAATAGGAAAGTTCCGTACCGTAAACAAGGCACGTAACCTGCTCACCCGCTTCATCAACATCGAAACACTCAGCTTTCAATCGATGCTGCAGGCCGGACGCTGGCAGATGCACAACATTGCCACCCTTCCGGGTACCAACTTTGTAATGTGGAAGTGGCTGATAGATGAGCTCGATGGCTGGGATGAGGAGGCACTAACAGAGGATTCCGAGCTCAGCATCCGTATTTACGAATTGGGATACAAAATTAAATTTTGCCCCTACGCCGTAACATGGGAACAGGAACCCGAAACGTGGAAGGTGTGGATAAAGCAGCGCGTTCGTTGGGTAAGAGGCAACAACTACGTAATTGCCAAATTTTTCAGGAAGATTCCCCACTTTAAAAACAAGCGATTGGGACTCGACCTGTTCTATACCATGGCACTCTACTACATCTTCTTCTTTGCCATCATTATTTCTGATATTCTATTTGTGCTCAGCCTGCTCAGCATTATCACCATACCGCTACCCGGACCTTACTCCGTAATTTGGGTGATGGCCATAGTGCTGTTTATGTTTGAGATTACGCTGGCCATATCGTTCGATAAGGAGGATACACCGCGGAATATTGCCCTAATTCTGATAATGTATTTTACCTACTGTCAATTGTGGATATTCATCATGTTCAAGGCTTTCTACATCGATAACATTAAGAAAGAAGGTAACGTGTGGGATAAGACGGTACGGTTCGACGTACAACCCAAAAAGAAGCCAATTGCAAATGCATAAACGGTAGCGATATCGAAATCGAGACAAGAGCCAGCTCACGCTTTACATGTTAAAGCGGGGCTGGCTTTTTTTGTGATAAGGAACTCGTGACAAGGTTACTGGTTACTGAAGATTACCTTCAGACTACAGCCCTTTACCCTGTATTACCACATGTAAACACCTTGAAAATTTGTGTATTGCCAACTCAGGAAAGTGCTCTGCATCGCCAACTCGTTAACCTATTAAACACTTCTTTACCAACAGAGAAATTCAACTTTTAAAATCGATGTATTAAAAAAATTATTAAATTCGTTTACTCAATCCACATTAAAAATCGAACTTCAACCTATCTATGAAATGAATTCGTTTACAATCAAACCGACCTACCTCCTTACTTTAACGACCTTCCTCCTACTAAGTAATTTTGTGAGCGCCCAAATGATTACTCCACTGCCCGATACAACGACAGCGAAAGCTAAAAATCACCCCGCTCCTGCCACACAAAGCGACACCGTTGGCAATACCATTACCCTTGATTCCAAAGACTTCAACCAGGGTTTTATTGTATCGCCGGAGGAGCTAATCCTGGGAAAGGTAGCCGGCCTAAGAATAACCTCCAACAGCGGAAAACCGGGTGACGGATTTACCATTCAAAACCGGGGCATCAGCACCTTTTTAACCGACAATAGCCCGCTTTACATTGTGGATAATGTTCCCATTGTAAATGGCTATATCAACATAAACCCCAACGACATTGCTACCGTTACGGTGATGAAGGACGCTTGGGCCGTGGCACTCTATGGCGACAGAGCGGCTCATGGAGCTATTGTAATCACCACCAAGAAGGGAGATGGAACAGCAAAAGTTAGCTACATTGGAAAGGTAGGCATTTCATTCTTGCCCAAACAAGTTGACGTTTTTTCAAGCGATGAGTTTCGGAAACTAGTAAGTGATCGGTTCTCTAGTTCCCCTACGATTTTAAGTCTCCTTGGAAACGCCAGCACGAACTGGCAAAGTGAAATTTACCGAACAGCCATTAATCAGGATCACCACATAGATTTTTCAGACTCTATTAAGATAATTCCATACCGTATTGCATTTGGTAGCACCGACCTTAAAGGTATTATTAAAACTTCAGGAAACAAACGCAACAGCGTATCAGTAGCGCTTACCCCGAGTTTTTTCGACAACCACATGAAGGTTAATATAACCCTAAATGGACTGTTTACAGAAGAAAGCTTAGTAGATGAAAATATCGTTCAATCTGCAGTATATGCTAATCCAACACAACCAGTAAAAAACAGTGATGGTTATTACTATTATCCAACAGGAAATAGCTCTGCCATAGATGGAACCCCTGTTGTAATGCTCAACACTCTCAACAACAAGTTGAACTCTGATAGATACATTGGTAATGTATTAATTGACTATAAACTTCATTTTTTCGAAGCTCTACGAGTAATTTTAAACTATGGAGAAGATTATCTTAAAACTAACAACCATGAACTTTCTATTTTGTCTTTAAATAATAAAAGGGCTAACCAAAAAGTAAAAAGTAAAAATTTGGATTTATCGGCCAACTATTTTAAAAACATTGAATCCTTATCGAGTAACATTAATGTTGCAATTGGCGTTACACAAAACGACTACTCAATTTCCGATACAAGCATACAATATATCTATTCTCCAGATATTTTATTTACCTCCTCGTCCTTTGAATCAAGATCAAGGTCAAGGACTATTTATATACGAATAGGCTATTCCTTTAAAAACAGGTATTGTCTTAATTTTTCAAATCGTCAGCAAACTACTAATATAGCCGATAACAACGCTAAAAGGAAGATTTCTTACGCCACCACGCTAAAATGGGTCGTAAAGAATGAGATGTTTTTGAAAAATAGCCGCACCATTTCTACCCTGAATCTAAGAGCAGAGTATGGCGTATCAGGTGCTAATTCAAAACTCAACAACTCCTTCAATGATTTCTTTGAAACTTATTCATCACCTGAAAATATTACAGCAAAATCGTTGGGAGTTGACTACGGATTTTTCCAAAATAGAATTTTTGGTTCACTTGAATTTTACTCCAACACGAGCGATAATCTCTTTTTTAGGTATTATAACTGGAGTACTGACAATAACTATACTGAGAATAATGGTAAGTTGAAAAACAGTGGAATAGAGGCAAGTATAAATGCTATTCCCCTACTCGACAAAGCTTGGCATTGGGAAATTGGATTCAACACCGCCTTTAACAGGAACAAGATTGAAACATTAAATCCTGGTTTTTATGAATCGGCAGATTACTCGACAAATTTGGGATCACCCATTTTAATACAAAAGGCTGGCAATCCAATAAACTCCTTCAATGTAAAGACACAAACATACGATAACCAAGGAAACCCTATTGAGGGCAATTACACAACCGACTCTAGACCATACCATAAGGCTCAACCCGATTGGATAATGGGGCTATCCTCCCAGTTAAGCTACAAAAAATGGGATTTCGGTTTCTCTGGTCGCTTAAGCCTAGGTAATTACGTTTACAACAACGTTGCCGCCGATAGCTATTACAACATGATTTATAAAGGCTTCTACCTTTCAAACATTTCCAAATCGGTTGATAAAACAAAGTTTGTACATCGGCAATACCAGTCCGATTACTATGTAGAAAATGCCTCCTTCTTCCGCATGGACTTCATCACGCTGGGATGCTCCTTTAAGAACTTATGGAATGGTAAGGCAGATATCCGATTGGCTGCTTCGATTCAAAATGCATTTGTAATTACCAACTATAGTGGCATTGATCCAGAGGTGGCATCAGGTATCGATCAATATGGCTATCCCCGACCAAGAATATTCTCGTTTGAAATAAATATAAACTTACACTAAAAGCATCATGAAAAAATGTCGTTTAATTGGTATCAAACTATGCTTCATACTAATACTAAACATAACAAACTACGTTACCATCTATGGACAAACAGATACTACTGCATCACTTTATGAATCGATGCCGCTTAGCAACGCCGATAATGCTATTACACTTGACTCTAGCCTATTTAACCAAGGATTTATAGTAATGCCCGAAGAGTTATTCTTGGGTAAGATACCAGGCATGAACATTATCTCCAACAGCGGAAAGCCAGGTGACGGCTTTACCATTCAAAACCGCGGCATTAGCTCCTTTCTCACGGATAACAATCCGCTTTACGTTGTAGACAATTTGCCGATTGTAAACGGATACCTCAACATAAACCCCAACGACATTGCCACCATTACGGTGATTAAAAATGCTTGGGCCGTAGCGCTCTATGGCGACAGAGCGGCTCATGGAGCTATTGTAATCACCACCAAGAAGGGAGGTGGAACAGCAAAAGTTAGCTACATTGGAAAGGTAGGCATTTCATTCTTGCCCAAACAAGTTGACGTTTTTTCAAGCGATGAGTTTCGGAAACTAGTTTATGATCAATATAATGCTTATTTCCCAGAGGACATACCAATGTTAGATACCCTTCTTGGGCATGCCAACACTAACTGGCAAAGTGAAATTTACCGAACTGCCATAAGCCAAGATCACCATGTTGCCATTTCAAATTCCATAAATAGAATCCCCTACCGTATTTCGTTTGGGCACACCAATCTTGAGGGCATTATTAAAACCACCAGCAACAAACGCAACAGCCTATCGGTAGCGCTTACCCCAAGTTTTTTCGACAACCACCTGAAGGTTGAAATGACCCTAAATGGATTGTTTACAGAAGAAAACTCAGCAGACAAATATGTTGTTCTCTCAGCAGTGATGTTTGACCCCACACAAGCGATAAGAAATAGTGATGGGAGCTATTATAAAACTGGGTACTTTTTTATTGATAATCCTGTTGAAAAACTAAACCTTACCAATAACAATTTATGCTCCGATCGATATATTAGTAAGGTTTCTATTGATTATAGGTTACATTTTATTCCCGATCTACGAGTAATTTTAAACTATGGAGAAGATTATCTTAAAACGGACAACCGCGAAACTGAAACGTGGTATTATACCTATGATGAACTAAAAGACCAAAAATTAATAAGTAAATATTGGGATTTATCGGCCAACTATTATAAAAATATTGAAGCCATATCAAGCAACATTAGTTTTGTAATTGGCATTATCAAATACAACAGGTCAAATTCAAGTAAAGATTTCCTATATGTATCACATATATTGAATAACGCCACTATCTTTGATTCAAAGTTAAAGTTGAACACTACCTATATGCGGATAGGTTACTCCTTAAAAAATAGGTATTGCCTTAATTTTTCAAATCGCAAAGAAACTGCCAGTATATCTGACTACAACAATCGAACCAACCATGTCTACACAGCTACGCTAAAATGGATTGTGAAAAACGAGCCATTTTTAAGTAGTAACCGTACCATTTCCACCCTGAATTTAAGAGCAGAATATGGTATATCCGGCGCTAACCCAAAGATGAGTAACTCTTTAAATGATTTAACAAGGGTTTATTCATCACCAGAAAAAATTACAGCAAAATCGTTGGGGGTTGACTACGGACTTTTCCACGATAGGATTTATGGTTCTATTGAATTTTACTCCAATACGAGCGACAATCTCTTTTTTAGGTATTATGCCTCAGGCGTTAACTTTGTCGATACGAGGAATAATGGTAAGTTGAAAAATAGCGGAGTAGAGGCGAGCATAAATGCTATTCCCCTACTCGGCAAAGCTTGGCAATGGAAAATTGGATTCAACGCCGCCTTCAACAGAAACAAGATTAAGGCATTGAATACCAGTATAAACGGATCGGCAGACTACTCGACTTACGACGGATCGAGTATTTTATTACAAAGGGAGGGCCATCCTATAAACTCTTTCAACGTAAAGGCACAAGCATACGATAGCCAAGGAAACCCTATTGAAAGCAATTATACAACTGGCACTAGACCCTACCATAAGGCTCAACCCGATTGGATAATGGGGTTATCCTCCCAATTAAGCTACAAAAATTGGGATTTTGCGTTCTCGAGCCGCATAAGCCTTGGCAATTACGTTTATAACTATGTTTCTACCTTTGGTTGTTACAGCAGTATTACTTCCTTAAATAACGCTCCTAAATCACTAAACAAGACCAAATTTAGCAAAAGTCAACGACTTTCAGACTACTACGTTGAGAACGCCTCCTTCTTTCGGATGGACTTCATCACGTTGGGATATTCCTTTGAAAATGTATGGAACTGCAAGGCTTCAATTAGGCTCTCGGTCGCCGTCCAGAACGCCTTTGTAATTACCAACTATAGTGGTATTGATCCTGAGTTGGCAACAGGAATAGACAATTTTGGCTATCCTCGTGCCAGAACATTCTCGTTGGGGCTGAATATGATCTTTTAAGCGTGTAAAAACAGAATAAGATGAAAACTATTGGACTAATTGGTGGGATGAGCTGGGAATCGTCGCTGGAGTATTACCGAATTATTAACGAAAGGGTGAAGGAGAAGCTGGGTGGCTTGCACTCGGCCCAGTGCCTGATGTACTCCGTGGAGTTTGACCAAATTCAGCATCTTCAGCATATTGGCGATTGGGACAGGCTCACCCAAATTATGGTTGATGCCGCCCAACGGCTCGAAAAGGGCGGTGCCGAATTCGTGGTAATATGCACCAACACCATGCACCGTATGGCCAATGAAGTTCAGGCAAGCATCAGTATTCCCATTCTGCACATTGCCGATGCTACGGCTCAGAAGGTAGCCGCAAAAGGCATTACCAACGTTGGGCTACTGGGAACAAAGTTTACCATGGAGCAGGATTTCTACAAGGGGCGCCTTACCGAAAAACATGGTATTGCCGTGACCATCCCCAACGAGGAGGAGCGTAACAGCGTCCATGGTATTATTTACAACGAGCTATGCCTAGGCCAAATCAACCAACCATCGAAGGAGCGCTACCTGCAAATTATTGATAGTCTAGTTTCCCATGGTGCTCAAGGAGTAATTCTGGGCTGCACCGAGATTCCACTGCTGGTGCATCAATCCGACGTTGCCGTTCCGGTATTCGACACCACCCGTATTCACGCCGAGATGGCGGTGGAGTATGCGTTGAAGTAAGTGTTTTTGCTCTTGAGTCAGCATCATTGTATCAATAGAATAAAGAGACGCACAGCCGTGCGTCTCTTTATTCTATTGAATTCGTCTATCATCTTTTTTACTCATACTTAATGCTCTCCACCGGATTCTGAGCCGCCGACCGGTAGCTTTGGTATGCAACCGTGAGGAAGGCAATCACAAGAACCATCGCCGCTACGGCTCCAAACACCCACCATGGCATGGCAATTCGGTAGGCAAAGTTTTGAAGCCAACCCTTCATAAAATACCAAGCTAGCGGTAGAGCCAGTAAGTTCGATACCAAAACCCACTTGGTAAAGTCGTAGGAAAATAGCCCTACCAAATTCCCAACTGAGGCACCCAAAATCTTCCGAACCCCAATCTCCTTGGTGCGCTCCTCCGCCATAAAGGATGCCAGCCCAATAAGTCCAAGCGACGAGATTATGATTGCCAGCACGGAGAAGTAAAGCAGTATGGTCATGGATTTCTTATCGCCCGCATACATTTTGCTGAGATAATCGTCCACAAAGAAGGTGCTCACCGGAAAGTCGGGATTCTGAGCGCTGCACACCCGCTGGATGGTTGCCAATGCCTGAGTTTTGTTCATAGGATCTACCCTAACAAAAAGGTAATTATAATTGCCTCCATTGGCACTAAACATCATTAGGGGACCAATCTTCCGACTTACATGGGTAAAGTTAAAGTCCTTTACCACCCCAATAACTCGATAGCTCACATCACCATTCTTTATGAGCATGCCAATGGCAGAACCTTTGGTTATCATCTTTGCAAAGGTCGCATTAATAACCACGGCATTGGAGTCGGACTGTTGCGTCATTTCTGTAAAATAGCGCCCCTCAGCCATTTTAATTTTGTATGTTTTAAAAAAGTTAAAATCAGCATTCATGTAGGTTACCAACGGATTGTCGTTTGGGTCCTTTCCCTCCCAGTCGTTACCCCAACCGTTGGTGTAGGCCTCACAGGGAATATGCGAGGCAAACGATGCCGTTTGAATGGAGGGATCGTCCTGCAGCTGCTTGCGAATGAGATCGCTCTTTTCGGCCATGCTACCAGTAAGAGGCACGGCAACTACATTGTGAATATCCATTCCCATATCCATATTTTGAAGGTATCGTATCTGAAAGCTAACCACCAGCGTAGAAACCACCAGTGCAATGGAGAGCGTATACTGCAACACCACCAATATTTGCCTAAAGCGAGCACCGCTCTTGCCTCGGGTAGAATCTCCCTTCAGCACGTTGATGGGTCGAAAGCGGGTGAGATAAAATGCGGGATAGGCGCCGGCGAGGACTCCGGTTACCAACGTAACTCCCACCACCAATATCCAGAAGTTGGAGCTGGAGTAGTCAATTTCCAGATTTCGGTCCATCATGGTGTTAAAAATGGGAAGGGATAATCGGGCCAGCACCAGTGCAAAGTTCACTGCAATAAAGGTTACCAGCAACGACTCGCCCATAAACTGCGCTATCAGCCGCCAGCGGGAGGCACCAACTGTTTTTTTCAACCCAATCTCCTTAGCTCGCTTGGCCGCCCTTGCGGTGGAGAGGTTCATAAAGTTGAAGCAGGCAATGAGCAAAATAAAGATGGCAATAATTGAGAACATCCCAACCTGCTTCATCTGCGTTGGCGTCCCGTCGTAGTAGTAGAGATGCACCTTATCCACCGGGAATAGAAATAGGGAGCGCAAGGTATCCGATTTATCCACATAATCGGTAAAGAATGAGCTCATCTTCTTGTTGAGCGAGTCCACGTTTACCCCCTTGTTTACCTCGGCAAACCCAAAGTAGCTATGGTTTCCCCACGAATCGCGGAGGTAGGGGTTTTGCTGACGAAGAAACTCGAAAGGAACCAGGCAGGAATAGTTAAAAATGGTGTTTTCTCGTGGGTTTTCCATTACACCCGTAACGGTAAGCGGTGTTTTGTTATCAACAGTAATTATCTTTCCCATGGGATCGTCGTTCCCGAAGATTTCGGTGGCCATTTTTTCGGAAAGTATGATGGAATGCGGATTGGAAAGAGCCGAGCCAATGCTACCCTTAATGAGATGTATGGAGAATATTTTCAAGAAATCGGGGTCGACATGGTTTACCGAAATGAATCGTTCAAAGTTATTGTAGCGCATGAGCATCTTCTGCCCAAAGGTGTTGCAGTTGGCAGCCATCTTAATTTCGGGATACTTCTCCTTTACCACATCAATAAGTGGTCCTGGAAGATTGGGAATTGGATGCTTGCCACCATCCCATGTCTGAAGCGACACCACCTCGTATAGCTGCTTGGTGTTGGGGTAAAACTTGTCCCAGCTGAGCTCAAAGCTGACCCAAAGCAGCAGTAGTATGGTGGTGGCCATACCAATAGCCAGCCCAAAAATGTTAATAAAGCTGTAGCCTTTACTCCTGAGGAGATTTCGGAAGGCAATTTTAAGGTTTGTTAGTATCATGGCTAACCCTGTTTATGGATGTTGGAAAAAACTTCTTCTGCCATTAAGCAACTGCTGTGCCACAACAAAATGGTTGCTGATTTTCAACACAATAAACGAAATATGAAAACACCGGAAGAAACCATCTGTTCCAAAATCATCCAACACATGTGTTAGAATGGGACAGGGGAGAAAAGAGGAGGTAAAAAGTCCGAAGTCGGCTGTCGGGAGTCAGAAGTTGTGCAGCTGCTATCTACATCCTTAATTCCCCTGTGAAACCCTGTGAAAACACCTTGATACTCTGTGTAGCAAAAAAGTCCAAAGTCCGAATTCCCAACAAGAAATCCTTAAAAAGACTAACTTGCAACCTCATAAAGCAGAAACATTAAATTATCGAAATATGGGAACACCCCCCATGGGCACCATACTTATTGTTGATGATAACAAGAGCGTGCTAGGCTCGCTGGAGCTCTTCCTGAAGCACAAGCTTTCACGCGTAATTACCTGTAGCAATCCCAACCAAATTCCCTCACTCCTTCGAAGTGAGCAAATAGATTTGGTGCTGCTCGACATGAACTTCACCGCCGGCATCAATAGCGGCAACGAGGGGCTTTTTTGGATGCGGGAAATTCTGAAAAGCGATCCACAAATGGTGGTAATTCTCATTACGGCCTACGGCGATGTGGAGCTGGCGGTAAACGCCATGAAGGAGGGTGCCACCGACTTTGTGCTCAAACCCTGGGACAACCAAAAGCTGCTGGCCACCATCCATAGCGGTCTCGCCCTTCGAAAAACACGGAGAGAGCTGAAGGAGGTCAAAGGACAGCAGCAACAGCTGCAGGAGGATGCATCGCACAATCTGGGTGAATTTCTGGGAAAATCGCCAGCCATGGAGAGCGTGTTTAGCACCATTAAAAAGGTTGCCGCCACCGAGGCAAGCATTCTTATCCTAGGCGAAAACGGAACGGGCAAGGAGCTGGTGGCCCGCGAAATTCACAGGCAATCGACCCGCGCAGGCAAGATATTCCTAGGCGTAGACCTTGGCTCACTGAGCCAGACGCTCTTTGAGAGCGAACTCTTTGGACATGCCAAGGGAGCCTTTACCGACGCCAAGGAGAGCCGCACCGGCCGCTTTCAAACGGCCTCGGGCGGAACGCTCTTCCTCGACGAAATAGGCAACCTCTCCGCAGCCATGCAGGCCAAACTACTTGCCGCCATTCAAAACCACGAGGTGACTCCACTGGGCGAAAGCCGACCTGTTCCGGTAGATGTTAGGCTGATTTGCGCCACCAACAAAAACCTTCGCGAGCTGGTTCAGCAGGGAGAATTTAGGGAAGACCTGCTCTACCGCATCAACACCATAGAGATAACCCTCCCACCCCTGCGTGAACGGGGCAACGATATCCTGCTCATTGCCAACCACGACCTGCAAAAATTCGCTACAAAGTACGGTAAGCCAAACCTCACGCTTGGAGCCAAGGCCGCCGAACAGCTGCTGCAGCACCCCTGGCCGGGCAACGTGAGGGAGCTCAAGCACGCCATGGAGCGAGCCGTGATACTGTGCGACCGCAGCGTGCTGGAACCGGAAGATTTCTTTCTACAGGAGCAGGGCGAAATGGTTGAATTCGGGAACACTCCCATGAGCCTTGAAGAGGCCGAAAAGTTGCTGATTGCCGCCTCCATCAAGCGCCACAAGGGAAATATATCCAACGTAGCTCGGGAACTCAACATTGGCCGGCAAACGCTCTACCGGAAAATTGAACGGTATAAATTGTGAGTTGTGAATTGAAAATTAGAAATTGGAAATTAGAACCGATCCGTCAAAGGCCGGAGAGTTCGGCGTAGCCAAATTAGGAATTAGAAACTAGAAACTCTACCATGCTACTAAAGAGATTCTACATAAACATCTGGATACGAGTTGTGGGGATTGTGACAAACAGCCTACTGCTGGCGGCATGCATGCTCTGGATGCGCGACATGCTGATTATAGCCAACGTAACGCTGCTGCTGGCCATTCAGGTATTCCTGCTTGTTCGAAGCCTCAATAAGCTGAATAAGGATTTGGAGTCGTTCTTCGAGGCCGTTCACAGCCAGGACTCCAGCCTAGTTTTTTCGCACAGGAAAAGCCATTCAGCCTTTTCGAACCTCTACCAGCAGCTGGACAACATTAACAAAACCATCCAGCAGATTAAAATCGAGAACCAGAACCAGAACCAATACTTTAAGGCGCTGGTGGAGCACATAGGCATTGGCATTATCGGCTTCACCGACGATGGCAAGGTTACCCTTTTCAACAGCGCCGCCTCGGAGCTGCTGAAGAAGGCAAACCTGTTCCGCATTACCGACCTCGACACCGTAAAGCCCGGCCTCTCCTCCCTACTCCGGCAGCTAAAACCCTCGGAGCCAAGGTTGGTAAGCCTCTACCAAAGGAGCGAGCTGATGCAGCTCTCGGTAAAGGCCACCTGGATTCGCATACTCGACCAGAAGATTACGCTGGTATCGCTACAGAATATCCGCAACGAGCTCGACGAAAAGGAGCTGGAGAGCTGGCAAAAGCTCATTCGCGTGCTCACCCACGAGCTGATGAACTCCGTGGGTCCCATGAGCTCCACCATTGCTACGCTTGGCGAATTCCTTGTGAACACAGGCGGTAGCACCAAAAAGGCCGATGAGCTTACCGACGATATAGTTGCCGACATTGCCACCGGGCTGCACATTCTGGAGGAGCGAAGCCACGGCATGGTCGATTTTGTTACGCGGTTCCGCAACCTCACCCTTCTCCCCCAGCCCGTGTTCACCACCTTTAGCATTGGAGAGCTCTTTGGCAGCATTCAGCGGCTCTTGGCCGAAAAGCTGCAGCAGAGTAATGTAAAGTTGGAGGTGAAGGTGGCGAGCGAAGCCGTGCGGCTCACCGCCGACAGAGGCATGGTGGAGCAAATCCTCCTGAACCTGGTGGGCAACGCCATCTATGCCCTCGAGGGAATGGCCAAGGGCAGCATACTGCTCATTGCCCAGCTGGACGACCACAACCGGCTCACCGTTACCGTGGCCGACAATGGCGTGGGCATACCGCCCGAGCTGCACGACAAGGTGTTTATCCCCTTCTTCTCCACCCGCAAGGATGGCTCGGGCATTGGGCTCAGCCTCTCGCGCCAGCTGATGCGGCTGCACGGTGGCACCATTACGCTAAGCTCCACACCGGGCGAAGGCACCGTGGTTACGCTACGGTTTAGCGAGGGGGAAATAGAGGGTTAGCATGTTAGGGAATTAGGTAGTTAGGCATGGGCTTGCAAAATGGCCTAAAACTTTAGGATTGAGCACTGATGGAATAAATAGTTCGGTTTATTTAGTAATTGTTTGTTTGGAAAAAAGTAAATTGGGGTGTAGTTGCCTTTCCGTACCTAATAAAGGCAAATAAGCATGGATTCATATAAAATTCTATATCTACGACTAACTTATCCACCGTTAGTAGTAAAAGGTAAATGAAACGAGTAGAACAGAAAAGTTGATATTAGATTTTGAAGAGTGAAATCTCATGAACGAGAAGCCTCAAAATAGGGACATTTATCAAATGCTGGTCGACTCCATCGGAGTTACAAATTCAAACAGCCAGGATGCGGGCCGTTCAAGCCGTAAATAGTGAACTATTAAGAGCAAATTGGGAGATTGGGAAATACCTCATAGAGTATGAGCAGCATGGTAATGAGAAGGCGGAATACGGAAGTTCCTTGCTGACAAATTTATCCACCGACCTAAAAAGACGATTTGGTAAAGGATTCAGCAAAAGCAACATCTACCTAATGAGACAGTTTTATCTGAAATATCCAATTTTCCAGTCAGTGACTGGAAAATTAACGTGGACTCACTATGCTGAATTGTTGGGTGTTTCTGATGACAATGCAAGAGGATTTTATGAGAAGCAAGGCATTAATGAGAATTGGAGCGTCCGGGAACTAAAGCGACAAATAAGATCATCCCTATTTGAAAGATTGGCCTTGAGCCAGGATAAGGCTGGAATTTTAAAGATGTCGGAACATGGACAGATTATATCGAAACCAAATGATATTGTAAAAGACCCATATATTTTAGAATTCCTTCAAATCCATGAGGAATATCAAATGACTGAAAGTAAGTTGGAGCAAAAAATAATAGATAACCTTCAAACCTTCTTGCTTGAATTGGGGAAAGGGTTCTCGTTTGTTGGGCGACAATTTAGGATAACCATTGATAACGAGCACTACTATGTGGATTTAGTGTTTTACCATAGAATTCTTAAATGCTTTATTTTGATTGATTTAAAGACAAAGCATGTTAAGCATCAAGATATTGGGCAGATGAATATGTATCTGAATTATTTCAAAGCTGAAGAAAATACAAATGGAGATAATTCCCCAATTGGTATTGTTTTGGTAGCCGATAAAAATGACATTTTAGTTGAGTATGCCCTAGGAGGTATATCAAATAATATTTTTGTTTCTAAATACCAGCTCTACTTACCTGACAGAAAAGTTTTAGAACAAAAAGTGAAAGAGTTGATTGCAGAGTAGAGATCACCTAGGAATTTAGGCAACTTTTGGGGTTGCAAATTTGTCATAAACAGTGAATCCAAACTGAGTTATCGGATATATTAAGTTGGCAACAAGAACGAAAATTACTCATATGAAAAAGGCCTACTTTGTACTAATTATTTGTTCATTAATTCTCTTCATTACGGGGCTATATACTTATGGACTTTTTTTTCACTTTAGCTTACCTGAATACGGAAACCTAAACATATTTAATACTTCCTTAAATGAACATTTCAAGAATCATATATTCTTTAGTATTTTTCTTGGACTTTTACCTACAGCACTCTATGCGACTTGGAAGTTAGGCAAGATTGTCGACAGAAATAAAAGGATTTTATCAACATTAATAATTTTAATATCCATTGGACTCGCAATACCAATTAGATATTACATGATTCACTTAGCTACTAGATTTGTTGGAAGTGAAATGGTAATAAATACTACAATTGTTGAAAATTTACGATACGCTCAATTTATGTTGGGTGGACTTTTTTTTGGAATAATAGTTTCTTGGATGCTTTTTAGAAAGAAGACAATAAAATAACAAACGCTAACACGTAGTTCCTCCATCTATGCCAGCTAATACATACACGAAAGTTTTCACTACATTAGTATGTTTTTACGTGGGATGAGATAGCTGCCGTTACTCCCCAACTCTCCCTCCCACAAAACCGTTATACATCACGCTACATACCGACTACCACGCATAAAAAAATTAAAAAATGGAATTCATAGATTATTACAAAATACTAGAGCTAACCAAATCCGCTTCTCCGGAGGAGATAAAGAAAGCGTATAGGAGGCTTGCCAGGAAATATCATCCCGACCTGAATCCAAGTAGCAAGGAGGCCGAAAAGAAGTTTAAGGAGATAAACGAGGCGAATGAGGTATTGAGCAATCCCGAAAATCGGAAAAAGTACGATCAATACGGTAAGGACTGGAAGCACGCCGACGATTTTGAAGCAGCAAAGAAGCAGCAAAGCCAATCACGGCGAAGTTCAGGTCATCAATTTCAGCAGGAGGACGGTGGTGATTTTTCCGATTTCTTTGAATCGATGTTTGGGGGGCAAGAGCGGCAGCAAAGCCAGTCGAGGTTTAGAGGAAGGGATGTGAATGCCGAAATGCACCTCCGGTTGACCGAGGTATATAAAACCCAAAAGCAGGTGGTGACCGTAAACGGCAAGAGCATTCGCCTTACGTTTCCGGCAGGTATTGAAAATGGGCAGATTATTAAAATTGCGGGGCACGGAACTGCCGGTTTAAACGGTGGTCCAAGCGGTGATTTGTATATTACGTTTACCGTTGAAAACGACACCAGCTTTAAGCGCGACGGCAGCAACCTTTATAGAACGGTGGACCTAGACCTCTATACCGCGTTGCTTGGGGGTGATATTTTGGTGGATACCTTCGATGGAAAGGTAAAGATGAAGGTTGCTCCAGAAACCCAACCGGGAACCACCGTTAAGCTAAAAGGGAAAGGATTCCCCGTTTACAAGAAGGAGGGTGAGTTTGGCGATTTATACATTAGCTACCAAGTAAAGCTTCCCACCCACCTCACCGAAGCAGAAAAAGAGTTGCTTTCAAAATTAAAAACCATTAGAACCAATGAAAACAAGTAGCTTAATTCGTATCGAACAGGTGTGCACTCATTGGAAAGTTGATGAATCTTTCATTCAAACCCTGCACGAGCTTGGCCACATAGAGCTGATAGTGGATGGTAGCAGCTACTGCATTACCGAGGAGCAGCTAAAACCACTGGAAAGCTTGATATTCTTCCATACCGAGCTTCAGATAAACATAGAAGGGATAGATGCCATTGCCCACCTGCTGAAAAAGATTGAACACCTACAGCACGAGCTGCTGGCTGCCAACAATAAGCTGAGCCTGTTGGATAGCTACCAAACCAAGGCCCCAAAATAGGCTAGATGTGGAATACCAAAACAAGCTGGGTAATGCCGGGAGAAGGCATGGTGGTTAGGCTGCTGATCCCTCGATTGAAGCAGCAAATTCCTTTAACTTAGCAAAAGCAAGAATTTCAAATACCAAACATAAACAAGCCATGAAAAAAGCGGAAGTAATAGTTGCGGCGCTTTCAGTGATTGCCTTACTTTTCAATATCTTTTTAATTCCGGGCGGCGGAATATTAACAGCCATTACGCTATCCTTACTCGCATCCCTCTATTTTTACTTTGGTTTTGCACTATTCAATGGCATTAAGCTTAGATACATTTTCAAAAAAGAAAGCTATAAAAGCAGTAACAGCTTAAGATTAATTGGAGCAGCCATTACTGGAGCTTCTCTTTCCATGATCATTATTGGAATACTCTTTAAAGTTATGTTATGGCCAAGCGCCGATATTAACATAAACACTGGTCTTTGGGGTGTATTGGTTATTGCCATTTTTAGCATGGTTAAATACCAAAAAAGCAGGTCCGAATATTATGCTCGAATACTTATTTGCATAGCAGTTATTGGAGGAGTTGGCTTGCTGATAATGCTTACCACCACCAACAGATGGATTGAATTCAAATACAGAAACCATCCGGCTCTTGCCACAGCACTAAAACAAGCCATAAGCGATCCAAACAACACGGCGCTTTGGGGTAAAGTAAGAGAGGAGCGCCAAAAAATAGACAACGAGCACTAGAAACCCTCCAGCAGAGGTATATAGCCATTTAGGAATTTAGGTAGCGAAGATTAGGCTTGCAAAACAGCCTAAAACTGTGGTGTTGAGCACTGCTGCATTAAAATAGTTTGGATTTTTATATACTGTGTGATAGGAAAAGAGTAAATTCGAGTTTTATACGGTAAAGGCTGTACAATACATACCAATATGGGTGTGTATATACAGTTTTTCCGTATATATAAGTTAGTTGTAAGCCATTTTAAAAAGACACATCGACATTAGAAAAATAAATTATGAGTGAAGAATTAATTCAAAGAGGTTTAACAGAAGCAGGTTTGACTTTTGGAAACTATCAATATTACAATATTGGCAATACAAATATTCGAAGTTTAAGAGCTTACGAAATAATTCCCAATAAATCATATGAAGAAGAAACTCTAAGAAAAAAACCAGATGGACTTCTTGTTGACAGACGAAATAAGAATAACATAAAAGTTATTGCTGTAATTGAGCATAAGACTCCTGCTGAATTTGATAATCAGAAAAAGAAAAATGCTGCAATTAATCAATGTGTCATTGATTATTGTAAACCGTTAAAAGCGAAAATTGGGATTGTTACAGATGGTACTGACTTTATTTGGATAAATCCACAGCCAAAAGGAAATAAATGGTCTGAAATATTGCGAGAGGATGACTATCCACTTCACGTTCCTTTTCTTTATTCTGATTCAGAAGAAATCAAACAAAGTTTGGATATAATTGAAAAAGTAACAAGTGATATTTCAGCTACAAATTCGAAACTTATTAAAAAGGATTTGCAAAATCCTTCTGTCTTGGCAGACAAAGTTTGGCAAACGATTTGGTTAGCGTCAGGAGAAAATCCTGATGCTTGTTTAGCAACTTTCGTTGAAACTTTTATTTTCAAGTTTATCAGTGACTTGGGTGTATTAACTCAGAATGAAAGTGGCGTAGGTGTAAGTTTCTCTGATACTATTCAAAAAGATAGAGATAAATGTTTAAGGTTCTATTTTGAATACGTACGTCCTTACATTAAATTAATTTTTCCACCAGACACAATTGATGGTACTTCGGTTATTAATGGAACGGTTTTGAAACCTGAAGTGAGCGAACACAATATTCTATTTCATAATATTTTAAAAGAATTTCAAGATTTTGGCGAGTTGACGCATATTGACCCTGAATTTAAATCAAGACTTTACGAACACTTTTTAAAGAAAAGTATAAGTCAAAAAAATTGGGGACAGTTTTTTACTCCTCGTAACATCGTAAAGGCGATGATTGAAATGAGTCAAATTGAAACTTTACCAAATGGGGCTAAAGTTCACGACCCAGCATGTGGTGTTGGTGGTTTTATTCTCGAACCAATATTAACAAAAAGGACAAGAGATTATACTTTCACTAATGGCAGATTAAATTGCAAACTTGAATATAGTGGTCATGACAGAGATTTAAAAACAACAATATTAGCAAAAGCTAATATTCTAATCCATCTAAATGAATTACTAAGAGTAAACAGGGGAAATCCACAACAATTTTCGGAATTATTTAATAAAACTTTTAAATCTTTTCATACTTCAATTTTAGGTTCTTTGTCCGATATGAGTATTGATAAATATGATTTGATTTTAACAAATCCTCCATTTGTTGTTACTGGCACAAGTAAATTTAAAGGCTTTATAAAGGAAAACGGACAATTAAAAAATTATTACAAAACAAATGGAATTGGAGTCGAAGGCTTGTTTTTAGAAAAAATTATAAATAGTCTTAAACCTGGTGGAAAAGCTTTAACAATTGTGCCAGATGGAATATTAAACCGATTGGCAGATAAAAAGCTAAGAGAATTTATACAAAAGAAATGCTTTATAGATGCAATTATTTCCTTACCTGAAAATGCGTTTTACACCACTCCTAAAAAAACTTACATTTTAGCAATCACAAAAAAGGAGGATGAGAACATTATCCAAACAGATAAAGTTTTTTCATATTATATTCTTAAAACAGGTGAAACACTTGATGCCAATAGATTTGATGATTTGAATGATTTGCCAGATATGGTAAAACTCTTTAAATATTTTAAGGCAGACAAAGATATTTTCATTTCTCCGCATTTAAAATGTAAAGTTTGGGATTTTAAAAATTTTAAACCTGAAAATCATTGGAGTATAGACAGATGGTGGACAGAAGAGGAAAGAATTGAACTTGGTATATCAGAAAAAACAAATGCCACCACAATCACTGATTTTACCAACAGACTTGAACAAGAAAAAATAAATCTAACTCAGGACATTGAACAACTTAACTTACTAAAAGAAGAATTGCCTAAACCTGAAAATACCATTAAAATTAGATTGGATGACGAGAAATATTTTGACCTATTTATTGGGAAAAGAGTGCTAAGGAAAGAATTAATTTCATCTACTGGCGAAATACCAGTTTTTAGTGCAAATGTAAAAGAGCCTTGGGGTAAATTATCTGATTCTAATATTGAAAATTTTGATAACGATTTTGTTTTGTGGGGAATTGATGGAAATTGGGAATTTAACGTAATCAAATCCAATACAATGTTCAGGACAACCGACCATTGTGGTGCAATTAGAATTAAACAAAACTCAATTTCAGCAGAATATTTATTCTATTATTTAAATTGGATAAAAGCAAAGGAAGGACTTGATAGAGGTTTGAGAGCCAGTATAACAAACATGAAAAAATTAGAAGTTGAGTTTCCTGTTAAAGTAGATGATGACGATAATCCAAAAACTATTGTGTTAACAAATGAAGATGGAAGTTCTTTAGAAATCTTTGACCTTGACTTTGAAATTCAAATAGAAATATCAAATTTTTACCAAACATTTGAAGAAGTTAAAGAGCGCATTACTGAAAGGATTAGAGAATTAAAAACTATGGAAATTCCACCGTTGAATTAAAAAAACGGCTTACAACAATGTGTATAAATCATTGGGCGGATAGTGCTAGTTATAAGTGCGTTACATATAGTAAAATTTGTAGCGTTTTGACAGGAAAGTGCTTCGAAATGCCCAACGCTTCATACACCAACCGTTAGGCACAAGTTTGACGAGTCCTAAAAAATGGCTACACAACACGTAGCAATTATGTATAAGAATGATGGATTTGTTCGAAGGTACAGCGAGGGTTTTAAGCTCAAAATTTTAGCCGAACTTAGCACTGGAAATTACTCCAAGAAAAAGCTTGGTGAAATTTACGGAATTAACCGCACTACCATTAATGAATGGATAAAGAAGTACGATCGGAAAGATTTAATGAACACCAGAGTAATCGTGGAAACCCAAGACGAAACGACACGGCTTAAAGCCCTACAGAAGGAGATCAAGCAGCTCAAGGAGCTGTTGATTAAAAAGGACTTGGACAGGTTGGTTTTAGACTCCTACCTGGAAGTTGCGGCAGAAAAGCTGGGCTGCAAGAGCGTAGAAGAGCTAAAAAAAAACTTAAGCATCTAAGCTTGTTGAAAACCGTGGAAAAGATAAGGCACACGGGGCAGGCCAGCATGGAGCAAGCCTGCCAATGCTACGGGCTGCACCGGGATGCTGGCTACAAGCTGAAGAAGCGGAAGCAGCAGAAAGCCGCTGTTGCCTCGCAGGTGCTTGAGCTGGTCAAGGCAGAGCGGATAGGGCAGCCCCGTGTAGGAACCCGAAAGCTCCACAGAACCTTGCGCTCCTCCTTTGCAGCCTCCGGGTTAAAAGTGGGGCGTGACAAGCTGTTTGGCATACTCAGGACGCACGATTTGCTTGTCAGGCGCAAGAGGGCTTCGTGCAAAACCACCGATTCCTACCACCGTTTCCACAAGTACAAGAACCTGGTCAAGGGCATGGCGGTTACCGCTTGCAACCAGGTCTGGGTGTCCGACATTACCTACATCCGCACCGTGAAGGGGTTTTGCTACCTGGCGCTTGTTACGGATATGTACTCCCGTAAGATCGTGGGCTACGACCTCAGCGACTCGCTGGAGCTGGCGGGCTGTTTGCGAGCCTTAAAACGAGCTCTGCGGACAGCCCGCCCAGCAGCCGGGTTGGTACACCACTCCGATAGGGGGATACAGTACTGCAGCAACCAGTATGTGGAGCAGCTGAAGCGGCATCAAATCAGCATCAGCATGACCGAGGAGAACCACTGCTACGAAAACGCTATTGCCGAGCGGGTAAATGGCATTTTGAAGGATGAGTTTTACCTAGACCAGTGCTTCTTTAGCACCAGAATTGCCAGCATCGCAGCAAAAAATGCAATCGAAATTTACAATTCTAAGCGATTGCATATATCTTTAGGGTATAAAACGCCGAATATGGTATTTGAAAGTGCAGCTTAATAAATTGTTTAACTTGTAGCCATATTTTAGGACAAGACACAACCAAAATCAGCAGCAGATTACATGCCTACGGTTCAGCGGTTATTGCCTTTGGATGAAAAATGGAGACAATCTATTACAGCACTTAAATGGCCAACAAAACTCATTCCACAGGTTGTCGGAGAGGCTAAACCAACCTTACTGGCACTCATCCATGCCTATCTTTTTACATCTTTATTCAAAGCCTGTGCCGAATCATTGGCCAGCGAAAACGCAAGCCGTCTGGCCGCTATGCAACGCGCCGAAAAAAACATTGATGAATTGCTGGATGAGCTCAGCCATAAATTCCATAGCTTGCGCCAAAGCTCAATTGACGAAGAGTTGTTTGATGTAGTATCAGGGTTTGAAGTAATGAAAGATAATCATTAAGATATTTAACCATTACATTACAAAGTTATTTCTACGGTATAACTCCAGAATAACTTCTATTTTCGGTAGTATCCCATTTTGTGTGTAATATGCTCTTCTTCTAAATTCAAAGGTATCATTTTTTATTTTAGTTAGCGTGAATGGCAGCGGAACGAAGGCGTAGCCGAAGTGGAGCTGCCATTCATTCGTCCCAGCGGAGCTTGCTCTGCTCCGCGTCTAGCTTCGGTATCTTTCGCTGGTAAGCGGGCCTATCCATGGCCACATACCCCAGCAGGAGGATGGTGGCCTCGGGGCTGGGCAGCGCTCCCCGCATTCGGGTGGTTCGCTTGTAGTCCCTGTTCAGCCGCTCTATCCAGTTGGTGGAGTAGAGCATGCTCTGAACCCGGTAGTCGTAGCTGAGGTAGGTGAAGTAAAGCTTGTACCGCTCATCCTCGGCCATCCGCCTTATGGAGGGGTAATACCGGCCCCACTTGCTGCAAAAGTGCACCCAGCGAGCCCACCCCAGCTCCCGGCTATCCTCCCGCTCCCCCGTGCGAAAAACATCCTTCAAATCAGCCGCCACCGGCGCTTTATCCTTGGGCTTAAGGTGCTTGCCTACGTTGCGCTGCAGGTGCACGGTGCACAGCTGAACTTCCGCCCCCGGGAACTGCTTCCAAATGGCACTTTCAACGGCGGTCAAGCTGTCGCAAACCACCAGCCCCACCTCCCTAACCCCCCGCTCCTTCAGGGACTGCAGCGCGGCCTCCCAGGCGCTGGCGCTCTCGGTTGGGAAGTTGACGATGGCCAGCACCTCGCGAGTTCTATCCGCCCGCACGCCCAGCACCGTGTAGTACCCCTCCTTGCTGACGTGGTCAACCCGCCGGGTGTAGATGAAGGTTGCATCGATCATCACGGCAGGGTAGTAGGGCTCCAGCGGGCGCTGCAGCCAGGCCTGAACATCGCTCCGGGCGTAGTCGAACATCCGGCTGATCTGGCTCGTGCTGTACTCCTTTCCGTAGATATCGCCAAAGATTTGCCCTACCTGCCCGGTGGTGAGCCCGGCACCGTACAGGTTGAAGGCCAGCTTGCGGCACTCCTCCTCCTGGTCCCGCAGCAGGCTCAGCAGCACGGGGTAGAACTGCCCGTTCCGGCTGCGGGGAACCCGCAGCTCCAGGATCTTCCCCCGGCCGAACGTCCGGCGCGGCCGATACCCGTTGCTCATGTCGCCATGGGAGGCGTTGTGCTCCTCCCGCTCTGCCCGCATCATGGCCTCTAGGCTCATCTTTTGCAGCACCTCCAACCCGTTATCCTGCATGGCGATTTCTTCCAAAATCTTCGTAACTTGCTCTTGTGTAAAGCGTAGGTTTTTCATCTCTTAAATTTTAAAGTTTTGCAACCTTAAATTTAGAAAAATCTCACTTTACACACTTTTTGGGACAGTATCCTATTTTCACCCCTTTTGCTATTGCGGTGCATGGCAGCTGCAGCACGTTGAACAACAATTGTGCGTGCACCGCTTGCGCTAGGGGTGTTCCCTTTCCGGGGGTTGACACCTCCGGCTACAAACATGCAACCTCTCCGAGGTTGGGTTTTGGGCGAAAAATCCTTCGCCCAACATCGGGTTGAATTCATTTATCGGCATAATGGAGACGCAAATCCTTGCGTCTCTACATTCGGTTGCATTCTCTGAATTCTCTCTTCCGTCAATGGCCGGATCTTCGCTTCGCTACGACTTCTTTACCTTCCGAATAACTACCGTCTAACTTCTGTTTAACTCCTGTATAACTTCTTATTAAATCCTTTTGCTATTGCGGTGCATGGCAGCTGCAGCGCGTTGAACAACGTTGGTGCATGCACCGCTTGCGCCTGGGATGCTCCCTTTCCGGGGGTTGACACCACCGGCTACAAAAATGCCATCCTCTCGGGATTGGGTTTGGGGCGAAAAATCTTTCGCCCCTACATCGGGTTGAATTCATTTATCGGAACAAAGGAGACGCAAATCCTTGCGTCTCTACATTCGGTTGCATTCTCTGAATTCTCTCTTCCGTCAATGGCCGGATCTTCGCTTCGCTACGACTTCTTTACCTTCCGAATAACTACCGTCTAACTTCTGTTTAACTCCTGTATAACTTCTTATTAAATCCTTTTGCTATTGCGGTGCAAGTCAGCAGCAACACGTTGAACAACAATTGTGCATGCACCGCACGCGCTAGGGATGTTCCCTTTCCGGGGGTTAACACCACCGGCTACAAACATGCAACCTCTCCGAGGTTGGGTTTTGGGCGAAAAATCCTTCGCCCAACATCGGGTTGAATTCATTTATCGGCATAATGGAGACGCAAATCCTTGCGTCTCTACATTCGGTTGCATTCTCTGAATTCTCTCTTCCGTCAATGGCCGGATCTTCGCTTCGCTACGACTTCTTTACCTTCCGAATAACTACCGTCTAACTTCTGTTTAACTCCTGTATAACTTCTTATTAAATCCTTTTGCTATTGCGGTGCATGGCAGCTGCAGCGCGTTGAACAACGTTGGTGCATGCACCGCTTGCGCCTGGGATGCTCCCTTTCCGGGGGTTGACACCACCGGCTACAAAAATGCCATCCTCTCGGGATTGGGTTTGGGGCGAAAAATCTTTCGCCCCTACATCGGGTTGAATTCATTTATCGGAACAAAGGAGACGCACGATCCGTGCGTCTATACATTTGGTTATATTCTCTTAATTCTCTATTCCCTCAATGGCCGGATCTTCGCTTCGCTACAATAACTACCGTCTAACTTCTGTTTAACTCCTGTATAACTTCTTATTAAATCCTTTTGCTATTGCGGTGCATGGCAGCTGCAACGCGTTTAACAGCGACTGTGCATGCACCGCTTACGCTAGGGATGTTCCCTTTCCGGGGGTTAACACCACCGGCTACAAACATGCAACCTCTCCGAGGTTGGACTTGGACGAAAAATTCTTTGCCGCTCCATTGGGTTGAATTCCTTTATCGGCATAATGGAGGCGCAAATTCTTGCGTCTGTACATTCGGTTGCATTCTCTTAATTCTCTCTTCCATCAATGGCCGGATCTTCGCTTCGCTACGACTTCTTTACCTTCCGAATAACTACCGTCTAACTTCTGTTTAACTCCTGTATAACTTCTTATTAAATCCTTTTGCTATTGCGGTGCATGGCAGCTGCAGCGCGTTGAACAACAATTGTGCGTGCACCGCACGCGCTAGGGATGTTCCCTTTCCGGGGGTTAACACCACCGGCTACAAAAATGCCATCCTCTCGGGATTGGGTTTGGGGGCGAAAAATTTTTCGCCCCAACATCGGGTTAAATGCATTTATCAGCACTAAGGAGACGCACGATCGTGCGTCTCTACAATTGATTGAATTCTCTGATTTCTCTCTCTTCTTTAACTTCGATTAACTCCCGCCTAACTTCCAAATACCTTACGTTTAACTCCCGTTTTCTCATTTTTTCTTACATTCATGCCGTTCAATCAAACGTCTACAGCATGCAAAGCGCAGCTCATTCACCGGTTAACAAAACGCTGGTGCTCATACTGGTAATGGTTACCTCCGTTATTACGCCCTTCATGGGTACGGCGGTAAACCTTGCCCTTCCGGTCATCAGCACCCAATTTTCGTTAAATGCCATCTTCATGAGCTGGGTGGCCATGTCGTTTTTGCTTGCAACGGCGGTATTTATGGTTCCCATGGGTAAGCTGTCCGACATTCTGGGCCGAAAAAAGGTGTTTATCTGGGGAAACCTGATTGTTGGGGTATCGTCCATCCTGTGCGCCCTCTCCTGGTCGGGTGAGGTGCTCATTGCAATGCGGGTGATTCAGGGTTTTGGCAGCGCCATGATGTTTGCCACCAGCATGGCGCTGATTACCTCGGTATACCCTCCCAAGGAGCGGGGAAAAGCCATAGGGCTAAGCGTTACTGCCGTGTATGTTGGGCTTTCGGCCTCGCCGGTGGTTGGTGGTTTCCTCATCGGTTGGTTTGGTTGGCAGAGCTTGTTCTACGTGACAGCTCCCATTGGCCTTGTGGTAGCCATTATTGCCTTTTTCGGTATAAAAACCGACTGGAAGGAGGCTCAAAACGAACAGTTCGACTACCGTGGCTCACTGCTCTATCTAGTGGCCATGAGCGCCTTTATGTATGGCTTTTCGCAGCTGCCAAGCCCCACGGCCATTGTCCTAACGGTTGGTGGTGCCATTGGCGTAGCACTCTTTGTTTGGTTAGAGCTTAAGGCTACCTATCCGGTGCTCAACATACAGCTGTTTGCCCACAACCGCCACTTTGCCCTCTCCAACCTTGCCGCGCTCATAAACTACGCCACCACCTTTGCCATCACCTTTTTGCTGAGCCTCTACCTAGAATATATAAAAGGGTTATCGCCACGCGATGCCGGCATTTTGCTGGTTACGCAACCCGTGATGATGGCGCTGGTGGCCTCCTTTTCCGGTCGCCTCTCCGACAAGTACGACTCCGGCTGGCTGGCCTCGGGAGGAATGGCCATAATTGCCATTGGATTGGTGATGCTCATTCCCCTCAACGAAGCCACCACCACCTCTTACCTCATTGTCAGCTTGGCCATTCTCGGTTTTGGCTTTGGGCTGTTTTCGTCGCCCAACACCAACGCCATAATGAGCTCGGTGGAAAAGAAGTATCTCGGCATTGCATCGGCTACGGTTGGAACCATGCGCCTAACGGGCCAAATGATGAGCATGGGCATTGCAACCCTCATCATACACATATTTATGGGCAACGCTAAAATTGTTACCTCAAATCACCCTCAATTCATGCATTCGGCAAGGGTAACGTTTGCTATATTTGTGGCGCTTTGTGTTCTCGGAATTTGGGCCTCGCTGGCTCGAGGAAAAAATGAACAAGAACAAGCGGTGTAGTAAATAATAGTGCTAACCTAGAGTTGATGAATGCTAAGGAGAAGTTTAAGCTGAGCATGCCCAAGCGTGGCCTCCTATTTGTGGCAGCCGCAGTGTGGACCTTTGCCGGCGGCATGCTGCTGGTAAGGGGTGGCATTATGCTGATGCACTACCCTACACACCTCTGGATAAAAGAGATGTCGTGTATCGTTGGTGGCCTACTCTTTTACTGGGTTCTATTTTCAACCATATCGCAGAAGCACACCACCCGCATTTTAACCCTGGAAACGGAGCGACCCTGCATGTTTGCCTTCTTCAACGTTAGAAGCTACCTATTAATGGTGGTAATGATCTCGTTGGGCATTACGCTGCGCCTGTCCGGTATTGTTTCGCCCGAGTATCTTTCCTACGGCTACCTCACCATGGGAATTCCGCTGTTTCTCTCCGCATTCCGATTTTACTACGTGGGTATTCGCTACCAAGAAGTTATATCGGAGAAGAATGGCGAAAACTGCCTCGATTAAAAATAAAATGCCTACTTTTGCCGCCCGTAAATGGGCAACAACATCAAACTAATTTCAATTAATGATAACAGTCTCTAACGTGGGACTCCAGTTTGGCAAACGGATTCTTTTCCAGGATGTCAACCTGAAGTTTACCGCCGGCAATTGCTATGGTATAATCGGTGCCAACGGTGCCGGAAAATCAACATTTCTTAAAATATTAACTGGCGACCAAGACCCAACCAACGGCACCATAGGCTTTGGCAAGGGTGAACGGCTTTCGGTACTCAAGCAGGACCACTTTGAATTCGACGAATATACGGTACTCAATACCGTGCTCATGGGCCATACCTCGCTCTGGAGCATTATGCAGGAAAAGGACATGCTATACTCCAAGCCCGACTTTAGCGATGCCGATGGCTTGCGGGTTGGTGAGCTCGAAACCCACTTTGCCGAGATGGATGGATGGAATGCCGAGAGCAATGCCGCCAACCTCCTCAGCGGCTTGGGTATTAAGGAAGGGCTACACCATAAGCTAATGCAGGACCTAAGCGGTAAGGAAAAGGTGCGCGTGCTGCTGGCACAGGCACTCTTTGGCAAGCCCGACAACCTACTGCTCGATGAGCCCACCAACGACCTCGACCTCGATACTGTAAGCTGGCTCGAGAACTACCTCTCCAACTTCGAAAATACGGTGCTGGTGGTATCGCACGACCGTCACTTTCTCGACTCCATCTGCACACACACGGTAGACATTGATTTCAGCCGCATTGAGATGTTTTCGGGTAACTACAGCTTCTGGTACGAGAGTAGCCAGCTGGCACTTCGTCAGCAGCAGAACCAAAACAAGAAGGCCGAGGAGAAGAAAAAGGAGCTGTTGGAGTTTATTGCCCGCTTTAGCGCCAACGTGGCCAAGAGCAAGCAAACCACCAGCCGCAAGAAGATGATTGAGAAGCTCAACATTGAGGAGATAAAGCCATCGAGCCGCAAGTATCCGGGCATTATTTTCAAACCCGACCGTGAGCCGGGCAACCGAATTTTGGAGGTTACCAACCTCAGCAAACGAATTGAGGGTGAGCTGATTTTTGACAAGGTAAACTTCACCATTGAGAAGGACGAAAAGGTGGTATTCCTGTCGCATGACCCCAGAGCCATGACTGCCCTTTTTGAGATTCTCAACAAGAAAATGAAGGCCGATAGCGGAACCTTTGAGTGGGGTGTTACCATTACCAAGGCGTATCTACCAATCGACAACTCCACCTTCTTTGAAACAGACCGTTCGCTCATCGACTGGCTAGCCCAATACTCCGACGATACCACCGATTTTTACCTTCGTGGTTTCCTTGGGCGGATGCTCTTCTCCGGTGAGGAGGTTTACAAGAAGGCATCAGTGCTTTCGGGAGGCGAAAAGGTACGCTGCATGATTGCCCGTATGATGCTCAAGGACGCCAACCTGATGATCCTCGACACCCCAACAAACCACCTCGATTTGGAGTCGATTCAGGCATTTAACAACGGGTTGCAGAAATTTCCCGGAATTGTGCTCATGTCGTCGCACGACCACGAGTTTATCCAAACCATTTGTAACCGCATTATTGAGCTTACTCCCCACGGCACCATCGACAAAAAGATGGACTACGACGACTACATCACCGATGAGTCCATAAAGGAGCTAAGGGAAAAGATGTATAGGAAGAAGTAATTTCCACCACATAAAAAAAGGCGACCATAAAGGCCGCCTTTTTTGTTTTACGAATATCGTATAATATCGCAAAGTCGATTTAGAGAAACTATTTCACTGTCACTTTGCCAAAAATTCATCTGTGCGATTACTCATCGCCAGCACTAATATAAACTAAAATGCAAATTCCTTTGTTCTTTTCCCTTGATGGTAAAGAACCAAAAGATCAAGCCTTGGCTGCTCGCCGACCCTTTACGGCTTCGTAAGCTAAAACGGCGGTACTCGCTTCGCTCAAACATCCTCCGTTTTTACGCTCACTTCAGCCTAAGGGTCCTCGGCTGCGCAGCCTAGGGCATTCAAATAAGCACTTGTATTTTCGAAGAAGTTAAGAGAGTAGCTATGTTGAAATCACATTAAAGATCTACTTCTCCAACAGTCGAATACCATCGTCGTTAATGGAGATGAGCTTCTCCTTGTAGAGTAGTCCAATTGCCTTCTTAAAACTCTTTTTGCTCATGCCAAGCAGCTTATAAATCAAGTCTGGATTGGTATTATCGTTAAGAGCGAGGTAACCGTTATACTTTTTAAGTGCATTGAGCACTATTTCCGACATATCATCCACCTTGCGGTAGCCGGGCTTGGTGAGCATGAGATCTATCTTGTAGTCGTCGCGCACCTTCTTAATGAAGCCCTTCATCCGCTCACCCTTATTGAGCGGTTTGAACACCTCGTTACGGTAGATAACTCCGGTAAAGGCATTATCGATTATGGCGTTGTATCCCAAGCTAGTCTCGCTATAAATGAGCAGATCCACCTCGGCACCAAACTCATACTCCGGCACAAGGTTATCGAGAAAACGTTCAAACTTGGCGGTAGCCACAATTCGGTCGGTTTCAGAATCAACATAGAGTCGCACAATATATCGTCGCCCCATTTCCATACTAAGCCGCTGCTCCCGGAAAGGAACAAATAGATCTTTTGGCATTCCCCAGTCGAGAAAAGCACCAAAACGGGTAACCGAAACCACCTCTAGGTAGGCAAACTCGCCCACCATGGCCATTGGCTTTTCGGTTGTGGCAACCAGCCTATCTTCAGAGTCGAGGGAGATAAAAACATCAACCTCATCGTCTAGATTATAAGTCTCAGGTAGGTAGCGGAGCGGCATCAAAATCTCGCCAAGGTTCTCCCCATCAAGGTAAACCCCAAATTCTACCTCCCGCTCAATGCGTAACTTGTTATATCGTCCTATTTCTGCCATAGCAGCATCTGCTTAAAATTGAACCGCGAAGATACCAATTTTATTCAGATTATCAACCTGTTCAGGCTTACGGTCGTTAGCGGGTTAGGTTGATAGCGAAATAGGGTGATGAGGTAGGGAGATTTAATTTAGCTCTGCTGAGCTCCCTCCGGTCGGTTGGCTTTGCCAAGCTCTCCGGCCTTTGACGGATCGGTTCTAATTTGGCTACGCTGACTTGTCCGGCCACTTGACGAAGCTCCCTTCGTTCAGTTCTAGCTGCACAGAGTTTCACGGTGTTTACACAGGGTTACACAGAGGCGTTAAGGCTGTAGGTAGCAGCTGCACAACTCCCAACTTCGGTCTTCCGTCTTCCTACTCCCCTATCTTAAACGTGATCTCCTTCTCCGACATATTTCCAAGCGCATCGAAGGCTTTAACCTTAAGGGTGTAGATCTTTCCCGATTTGAAGTTGGAAATTGGTTGAATGTAGGGATGATCCTTTTCACCATTAAGGCTATAGAAAATCTTCGAGACACCTGCAATTTGATCTGTTGCACCAAGAAAAACAATGAGATTCGAAGGGTATACCTTTGCTCCGGTAGCGTCGGTTGAAATAGGATTAGCCCCAAATATTATAGAAACTACTGGTCCGGTGGCATCAACAAAAAACGATCCCTTGCCTATGTTGATGTTATCCACGTTGTCGAACGCAGTGTAAGCGAGATGGTAACTTCCCTCCTTTGCCACCGTGAATGGCTCGGAATATACGGCCTCAACAGCGCTATCGAGACGATAGGTTACCTGTGCCACGCCCGATTCTGGATCGATGGCATCAATTTTAACGCGAGTAGTTGGTGCAATAAAGGTAGTATCGCCACGCATAAACATGTTGCCCACAAAGCGATGTCCAACTCTAGGACCGGCAATATCGATAGCGGGAACTGTCATTTGCTGGCTCTCCTGGTTGTCGCTGCTACGGTTGTTCACATTATCAACAGCGAATGATTTAATGGAAACGGTCCCAATTAGGTCGGACAGGTAAACCGGCTTGTCGTAATCGAAGGTGGTTTTGCCGTTAATGGTGTAGTAAATATTCTTCACCCCCGCCTTATTGTCGACGGCTGAAATACGCAGCTGCGACCGACCAGAGGAGTATGAACGTCCATTGAGCAGGTAGCTATTCCCCGTAATCTCCTCAAAAACGAGCGGTGGGGTCTTGTCCACAAAAAACGAAAATGTTTGTGGTACCTCCATGTTGCCAGCCATATCCTCAGCATAGAATACCATGGTATGATCACCCTCAGCAATAGTTGCAGTTTTTATCGGCATACTATAGCTATATTCCTTACCACCATCGAGTTGGTAAACAACTTTCCGAACACCATTCGCATCGGAGGCCTTAAGCTTAATGATTGAACGACCCGAAACGGTATTCTCATATCGATCACCCTCGGTTTCCAATTCGGTTACCGGTGGTGTTCCATCCACCAATATTTGAATGCTGCTCACACTGCCTCTATTGTTTACCTTGTCAACGCTAAAAAATTTAATGTCATACTTCTTCTCTTTTTCCAAGGCAACAGTGTCGGTATATTCAAAAAACGGATCACCATCGATGGAGATAAATATTGCCTCCACCCCTGCCAGGTCATCGCTAGCAGAAAAGGAGATATAACAAGGACTCTTTGCGTACCAAAACTTACTCGACCCCTTTTCACCATTGCTCAATTCATAGGTAGATTCCGGTGCTTTTCCATCGGCATAAATCTCAAACGGGACATTATGATGCAGCTTAAGATCGAGGTGAGTCATGGTATATTTACCGGCGGTGCTAAGTTTAACAGTATACTTGGAGTTCACCTGCAAGGGAAGGGCATTCGAGCCATCACGCTTTGTTCCAAGATAAAATCGAACACCGGTATTCTTCTTAAAAATCACCTTACCCATTGAATCGGATGCCGGAGTTTGCCCCATGGAAGCGGAGGCACTAAGAATGAGAAATGACAATAGGATAACAAGCTTATTCATAATTCCATGTGCTATTTCAAGGGTAAAAGTTTAAATTCCACTCTGCGGTTGGCCTGATGCTCCTCTTCGGTGCACTTTACACCTTTTATGCATCTGTTTACAGGGTTCTTTTCACCCATACCAATTGCCTTGAGACGAGAAGCAGCAATTCCCTTAAGAACAAAGTAGTTTAACACGGCAATGGCTCGCTTTTGAGAGAGCTTAAGGTTATACTCGCTGCTACCGCGACTGTCGGTGAAGGCAGAAATTTCGATACGAATTACCGGATGCTCATTCATCATTTCAATCAGCGATTGCAATTCGCCATGGGAGTCGGGTCGAATACGAGCGCTGTTATAATCGAAAAATATATCACGCATATTAATGGTGGCCTCAAAGTCAATCAGCACATCAGCAACTAGCGTATCACCAATATTTCCAACATTATCTACGGCAAACATATACACCTTTTGTTCACCCACCTTATCGAAAAGAATGGTATTGGCTGGTGCGAAATGAATTTTGTCGGTTGAAAAGTAGGTGGCATATACCCCAGACTTATCGTCCTTTGCTACTACCTCCGCCCGAGCATCCTTTTCGCAATAGAAGGTGTTTTTATATTTCACGCTCAAACCCTTCGTGTATTTAAGTTCCGACTTTGGTCCCTTGGCATCGGCTACAATCTTAAACCGGACCTTTTCGCCAGTTGCCGGATTTCGATACACAAAAAAGTGAGTTCCTGGTCCATCAAAAAACATTGGATTGGTAAACTTGGCCTCTCCAGGAATTAGCTCCTTCCGTCCTCCGGTGGTATCCACAAAAAAGTAGGCAGGAGCATTCGCTTGAATAAACATACGACCAAGGCTATCCTGATAAACTCCTGTCGACGGCACCACCACTTGGGCATCAGAATATCCAACTTCAATAAATAAAATCGAGCAGATGAAAAAAATGCGCTGTATCATAAATGTTAATTGATATCTATCATAATTGAAAAACGCTAACAATAGGAAGTCTCTTTTTGCTCTCATTTATCAACCTCATTTTACTCCTTTTTGCTACTTTTCAACAAACAACCTTCAACAAAAAACCTAATGCTATCACAATTTTAGCACACATTAGGCAAGCGATATTTATATGTCAACTCTTATTTTAATGTGCAATAAATATAACTCTTGATATGGCTACTTCCTAAAAAATAGTCCTAAATTATCGAGCGTTAACCTTTCAGCCACCATTCAGCTAAACAATATTAACTGGATTGAGGGAATCGCCAAGCTTAAATCCCATCAACAGCATATCGTCCAGCTGTGGTTCCGATTGCCCCATCCAACGTGCCACCTTGTCCTCTATGAGCTTTTTTTGCTCCTCCATTGGTAAGGTATGAATCTCCAGCAAAAATTCACGAAGCCGTCGAGAGGTAAACTTCACGCTATCGGGCCCACCAAATTGATCTATCATCCCATCGCTAAATATATAACAACAAGTTGGCGTATCGATGTTGATGGTATGCTGAGTAAACTCCCTGCGACTCTCCTTCTGCGATCCACCAACCGGAATGGGATCACCCTTAATGGTGAAAATCTCATTGTTCTGAATGTAAACCAACGGATTACGGGCACCTGCATAATCCAATGTAAAACCGTGATTTCGAAGAACACATAGCGCCATCTCCATACCATCGCGATTATCATTTTTATACTGCTTCAGCATGAAGCGAACGGACTGATGCATCTCGTTAAGAATTTCGTCAGCCCTGGAAACGCCAGTTCGTGTAATATTTTCGAGAAGATTGACACCAATCATACTCATAAAAGCACCGGGCACGCCATGCCCTGTGCAATCGGCAGCCGTGATAAAAAGTTTTTGTTCGTTTTCCTCCGGTTGATCCTTATCCAACATGTAGCGTATGGATGGATGCGATTTCGCGAACCAGTAGAAATCACCGCTCACCACATCGCGTGGTTTTAGAAAAATAAATGATTCCGGAATGACCTTATGTAGACTCTCCTCGGTTGGAAGCAACGCCTCCTGAATACGCTGCGCATAGGCAATGCTACCTGTAATATTATCGTTTTGCTTTCTAATTTGAACAAATGCCTTAGACAGCTCCTCACTCTTAGCCTCTATCTCATCGCGCTGAGCGGCAATTTCAGCATTTTGCAACTCGAGCAACTGATTAGCCTTCCGTTTTTGATTATAACCGAATAGGATTAACCCCGTAATTAGGAATAGCACAAGGCCAATTCCAATAATAACATTACGAATAATGGCTTGCGCTCTCATGGTTGCAGCCTGCAGCTGCTTTTCCTTACTAAGAAGGCCTATCTGAAGCTGCTTCTCAATAGATACTTTCTCCACCTGATGCAGTGTTGCCTTGGTAGAGGTGAGCACCTGTTTTTGACTTAGCAGCTCATCTTCCGTTAATTTATTCTGCTCAACAACCTGCGAAACTGTCTGTTTCGCCTGTTTAACCTCCTCATCCTTCTTGTCCATTTGGTCCCGCTGAATCTTCTTGGTAAAGGAGGTATAAAGGTCAAAATACTGGGTAGATTTATCCGTATTGCCACGGCTCTTCTCACACTCGGCAAGCAAACCGTAGGTAGTGCGAATTAGATTAATATTATTGAGTTCCCTCGCTATTGAATTCGCCTCGTTAAGTTCAACAACTGCCTCGTTTGGCTTTCCAATCTCCATTTGGGCCGAAGCAATATTAATAAGCATGGCGGCTATATCAATTTTTTTGTTGAGATGTCGGTTAATGGTGAGACTCTTTTGAAACCAGCTAATAGCATTATCGTAGTTTTGATCGTTGGCAGCTAAAACACCAAGATTGCCATATACAGTCCTCAGCGCATTTGTATTGCCAATCTTCTCATTCATGGCTGCCGCCTTCAAGAAGTAGTCGGCCGCACTTTTTGGCTGATTGTTGATCCAGTAGGTATTGGCAATTTTCCCATAGTACATAGCAGCTTCGGAATAGCTTCCACTATTCTCGCTCGCTTTGCCTAAATCGATGTTCTGCTCAATTGTTTTTTGAATATCGAGGGGTAATGTTTGAGCACGCAAGGAGAGATCAGGAAGCAAACAAAATATTGCACTCGCTACCAGTAAAACTAGCTTTGGGATTGAGGACATATGCAGAATCTATATTTGAACGTAGGTAAAAGGTAGGTTGCACATCCGTTCCATCTCATTTCCCTCCTCAAGTGCATCCTCGTCGTCGCTGGCATATTCCCACATCACATTTACCACCTTCCCTTTCAACTTAATGTCATCCAGAATCTCCAGAATATCAATTATTCTCTTTGCCGAGGCAGAGTTCATATATACAATTCGTAAAGTAAAGGTAGTTACCTCACAGGGCGTTTCGGAATACCTCCTTACCCAGGCAATTGCGTGATGGTAAAACTCAAACGCATCATCAGGGAGCGACTTCCCTGAAATGAAAAGTTCTCCCGTATTTGCGTTAAAATTAATTTCAGGGCTATCCTCCCGACCAATCACACTAAATTTCAAATCTGCACTATTTAACATAAGCTCCGAAATGTTGATATAGTTTACTTAATGCAACAAAAATAGTTTCGATCATCCAAATTGCAGAAATAAAGAACAAATAAATTAGTGATATTAGTCACTCCGCTATTACAAATCGACCTCAATACCTCTCCTACCGATGCAATCAATATTACACCAAAAATTCTACTATTGCGAAGGAGAAATATGGCTTTGGTCATTTTCAAACCTATTTATTGGCGAGCAAGATACGGAAAATGTTGCGGAAGGTTAAAAACCGATAAAAATAGAAGAACATGGATTGTGGTGGTAGCGACTTTAATTATTATCAAATTTGGAAATTCGCTATATTTACACGACCATTTTTTTCGGTAAGGTTTACACATGTATTTATAACTGTAAAACCAACAACATGTACTATCTCCAATGCAACCATTGCAACCACCTCAACGAAGTTAAGACGGAGTATCAGGTTTTATGCGAAAAATGTGGATCCAAAATGAAAAACACCTATTCTCAATGGAAAGCCACTCGCACTAGTGGCAGCTTTGAGGACTACCTTACAGAGTGCTGTATCAGCAAAAAGCAGATAAACGAAAATCAACAGCTGGCGAACAACGTAAAGCAGGAGAACCGTTTTACAAACAAGGTGGCTTGGATACTAGGTACCGTCGCCATTATATTGCTTGGCCTTACTGTAATATTGTATGGCAAAACAATATCGGAAGTGGTTGGACAATGGCTACGCACAAGCCATGGTATGGTGTGGAACCACCAGCAGGTGGGCACCGAAGGGTTGCAGCTAAACTTTCCAAAGACTTTTGAGGAGACCAATGCCATTGCCAACAACATGCCACCTGCCGCCCAAGCCCATTTCGCCAAATTTGAAACCCATATTGCCGGATTCAGCAAGGAATTTATAGCTCTTGCCATTACCATGGTTACTAGCCATCCCGATACTGGAAACCTGAAAAGCTATGCACAAATGGGCCTCTCCATTATGGGGCAAACCCCCAATGCGCAAGATTATAAAACGATAGAATACCAGATAAACGACTATCCAGCCATTCTGCTTAAGGGAAGCTATCCTGTTGATAATAAAAGTCGCGGGTTCCAGCTGGTGCTCACCGGTTCGGGAACAAACTATTGGATGGTGCTGGTGATTTACCCGGGCAACGATGAAAATGCAAAGCAGATAGCGGATAAACTGATTGGGTCGGCGAAAATCAGAAGAGAGTAATAGGCTGGTGTTTTGGGGGTCATAAAGTTACACAAGGGAATTAAGGTTGCACTATTGTCCGGTAACCATTTGTTGATCCCCTACGGGGAACTTGCATCAAATATTGGTAGGCTGTTTTACAATACTTTATCCGCTACGCGGAAAATTCTCCGTAGGAGATTTAGTTTTGTAGAGAAAGTAACCCCTGTTTTTTACATACCTCGTAGAGGTTTAACAATTTTATGCAATACAGGAAAAATAAAGTTTTTTCCCCGGACAGTAGTGATTAAGGTTGCAGAAAGCAATTGTACAACTTTCGTCTTCTCGATGAAATTTACCTTTTCCTTGGCATGAAAAACTACACAATGGCCTCTATTTAAATTCTAAAAGCCCTATTAAGAAATGCCATCGCTGCCGCCTCTTTGGATCGATTAAACCTTTGCTACTCCTTCGACCAAATTTGAAGATTTAAATTCAAATCCTCCACTAGGTCGGTGTAAAGCTTCAACGGAGTATAGTTTTCCATTACAAACTCAAAATTGAATGGTTTAAAGAGCGTGGGTTCAAATAGGTCGTTATACTGTGGTATGGTGCAATAGAGCTTATTGTCAACAAACGAAAATGAGATACTTCTCTTTGTTTTTCGCTGATATTCCATGATGCGATTCATTAGGCTTGGAGTAAGTAAATACCTTGCCTCTACCTGATCGCTGCCATAAACACTAAATTTTGAATTAAACGCAGCATCCTCCAGCTTAACTTGTGCAAAATCATATTGCAGACTAATTTTCACCTTTTCGCGAAGTGCCGAAAACTTTTTTGGCAATACGAAGGTTTTTGAGGTAAAATTCTTGTTAAACGAGGCAGAAATAAAGATACCCCGGAACACGACTTTTTCGAGGTCAGATACCCCCTTCGCCTCGCAAAACATGATGCTGGCATCGCCCATCCTAAATCGCATAAAATCCTCACCTTCCACACTTACCAGATGTCTAGACATCAGCATGCTCTTTTCCAAAACAGATTTTGCAATTTTCTGCCGCGCAATGTATTCATAATCCTCATACAAAAACCCCAGCAGCTTCGGCAATATTTCGTATTTATATTGCTTGGTAAGATGAGCCGACAACTTCAGCAGCACTTGAAAGGCAAAACCAAGGAAAAAGAATGTCGGAATAATGAATACAACTACCAAAAAGGATAGTTCAGATAGTATACACAGCCCTGAAATAATTACACTCACTAATGCCAAGTAGGAGAATAACCTAACTCTCCTTACATTGGCAAGTCTATATTGCTCCAACGGCTCAAGAAGAGCCCTAAACTCCTCCTCATAAAAGTGCTGCAGCTCAACCTCAGACTTCATCAAACCGCTAATTAAACAGCTCCTTGGCCATTACGTTTGCTCGCTCGTTAGCCTCAATTTCAAAAACGTTAAGGGGTGTAAAGCCCAATCTTTTTGCAATTAAATTTGAGGGGAATGTTAGTATGGCATTATTAAAATCGGTAACCGCTGAGTTGTAGTAACGCCGCGATGCAGCTATTTGCTCCTCAGTTTCATTCCACGAAGCCTGCAGCTTCAAAAAATTTTGATTGGCCTTTAAATCGGGATAGTTCTCCACCGAAAGCATCAAATTACTAACCCCTTTAGATAGCTCATTGTAGAGGCCAACCTTTTCTTGGCTGGGCAAACCATCAGAGAATTTCGCTCTAAGAGCAGTTACATGCGACAGTACAGTGGCCTCATGAACCATATACTGCTTTACCGTTTCTACAAGGTTGGGGATAAGATCATACCGTTTCTTCAACATTGTATCAACCAAACCAAATGCATTTTCAGTCTGGTTCTTTCGCGTAATTATTGTGTTGTAAAGGAAGATAACGTAAAGAACAAATACACCCAATACTCCTAAAATGATGTAGCCTACCATACTCGGTTGATTTAAAGATGAAATACCATAAGAGAGATATCCTTTGCTAAGGAGGATTAACAAAATCCACCATTTACTTAAACTAAGTTAAGAAAATTACTTAACCTTTAACATCAAGCCATGCTAAAAGTGATACAATTATGGTAGTTGAACTTACTTAATTGCCCAGATAGGCAATTCCCTTTACCCCAACTTCTGTATCCTTTTCATCCTCTCCGTCACGCTTTCGAGCATCTTTTCGGCCTCAGTATATTCAATTCTTCCCGACTCAAGCAGCTCCTCCACCTTTGCCTTTTCGGCGTTGAGCAGCGTTTGAACTGCTTGGCGGGTGGTTATCTCGGTATAAATCTCGGGATAGTATTTCCTAAAATTTCGAACAAACGTTTGACCGTGGATAAGGTTGTGGCTAATTTCATCGCGCAGAATCTCGATATTCTGCTCCACTGTAGGAGTTTGCTGCATAGTTCTACCAAAACTATCAACAAGCATAAGGCTGGCGCCCTGAGCCTCCACAAAAGCCATCCCAAAGTCGTAACTCATCATTAGCTTGTTGCGGTTCAGGTAGCGGTATATTGCAAATAGCCACGATATCCGCTGCAGCGTGCTAAGTATTTTAGAGTTGCGCAGGAGGTCCTCCAAATCGCTCCGCTCATCGAGCGGTAAGTTGCCCTCCTTGTCGAGCATTTCGCTGATGGTTTCGGTGAGCTTAATAATCGAATCGGAGGTGACAACTCCCTTGTTGAACTGCTCCCAGTAGCTGGCCTTTTCCCGTTCCAGTATCCGACGACGCAGTTCGGCCAACTCGCTCAGCTGATAGTTCTCCTCCACCCTCACCTCCTGATAGTGTGGCAAAAATGACTCTATGGTCTGCCTATCGGCGTGCTTAAAGTAGCGGTTCGAAGATATTTCAATCTCCTCAGCATTCATTGCCTCCGAAACGGTGCGGTAGGTCTGGTTAACTATTGCCGCCTTGGAAGCAGCCATGCGGGTTAGCCCGAGCTTGTCCACCAGCACCTTTATGGTGGTGGCGTTCACCAGCAGGGTGAGCAGTACAATACCCGCGGTGAGGAACAGGAACTGATTGCGCACCTCCATGGGTAGCGAGTCCATACCGGCAACAATGAGCGCCAGCGCAAGACCAACAGCCCCGCGAAGGGCACCATACCAGGCCACAACGGAATCCTTGAAATTTAGGCCATACCCTGACCGTTTCATAACCGGATAAAGCAGTCCAATCATCGCAGCCCTTATGGCATGCAGGCCAATGTAGAGAATAAGCAAAACCACAAAGTCGGAAGTGGTAAAGCTAATACGGCTGGCAATTACCACGCCCACAATTATGAATATAAGCGTATTGGCAATGTATACCGCCAACTCCCAAAACTCGTGCAAAAACTTGTTTACCTCCGGGCTGATGCGGGTTTTACCCACGCTGGACATGGTTATGCCCAACCCAAATAGCGACAGCACTCCGGAGACGTGCAAAAACTCCTCGGCAATGTAAAAGGTGAGGTAGGCAGTGGCCAGAATAACCACAATCTCCACCATGGCATCGTTGAACACCCGCTTGAGCCAAAACATTACGATACGGGCCATTACCAATCCCAGCAGAACCCCGCCAATGGCCACCTTGAGAAAGTCGAGGAACGGGTTTTGCGCCGACGCTTGTCCCGCAAGCGGAAGGTAGAATACCATGAACAGCACTATGGCGGTGCCATCGTTTAAGATGGACTCGCCATCGATGAGGGTGGAGAGCCGCTTGCTGGCACCCAACTCCCGTAGAATGGCCACTACAGCAACGGGGTCGGTGGCGCTAATTACTGCGCCAAACATAAGCGCAATGGGCCAAGTCCACTGCCCAAGACCAATATCGAGCACTCTTACACCAATGAGCAGCGCTGCGGTAAGCCCCATGGCAAGCATAATTCCGGGGCCAGCGAGCAATGTGGCATTTACGGCCGTTTTGCGAAAGGTGTGCCAGTCCATGCCAAAGGCCGCCTCGAAAATCAGGGTGGGCAGGAACACAAACAACACCACGTGCGGGTTGATGGCTCCAGCCCAGGCAATGGAGCGCACCACCTCCTCCATCGATTTGGCAAAAAAATCGAAACGGGTGGCAATACCCAGCAGCACGCCCACCACCACCAGCAGCACGGTGTAGGGAATGGGCATCCGCTTTAGAAGATGTCGCGTAAGCGTTCCCAACACCAGCGCGATAACGATAAACAGCAAGGGCTCCATAGTATAGGTAAGTTAGCTATGGTCAAATTACGAAAAATTAGAGTATTACGGAGTGGGATATGAAAATTTGTGGCTAAAGTTTGCCCCACCCAGACCTAAAATTGAAGAAGCACAAAGATTACTTCAATAGATAATCGTAAAATACAAGGGACGTTTTACGGAGGCAATGCTTTGCTTAACGCCTTCGAATTTTTAGCGAGCAGCAATGCGAACCCACGGACCCCCTTTGCGCGGAAGGGTAAACCATGCTGGAGAACGCCCAAACCTTGCCGAAGAACGCCCAAACCTTGCCGGAGAACGCCCAAACCTTGCCGAAGAACGCACAAACCTTGCCGAAGAACGCCCAAACCTTGCCGAAGAACGCCCAAACCTTGCCGGAGAACGCCCAAACCTTGCCGGAGAACGCCCAAACCTTGCCGAAGAACGCCCAAACCTTGCCGAAGAACGCCCAAACCTTTGTTAGGAGGGGTAAAAACTTGCCGGGGAGCAGGCCAGGCAAGGAGTTGGGGTGGGATGAGGGGTGTCCATTATGCATTATCCAAGAAAATATTGATCGGTGCATTCACGAGATTTACTTAACTTAGCCTCTGCAATTGCCTTCTTTCCATAAATTATATTGTTTTCCTTTCAAACGCTAATCTTTCGCTTGCAACAGCTGAATGTAAAACATATTCAATAAAAGATGCAAACCATTGTAACCCATCGAATCGTGCACCAGAATATGCCCCGGCTGGCGCTGGAATTTGCCTACGATGCGGCCCTCATAGAAAAGGTGAAGCAGGTGAAGGATGCCCGCTGGAGCCAATCGCTCCGGAGCTGGCACATCCCTCTAACCAGCGAAGCCTACGAGCAGCTGAAGGAGCTAACACTTGGCCTAGCCCAGCTGCAAAAGGGTGAGAGCCGACTCCCTTTGGAGATGAAGCCACCGTTGGGCCAACCAACCCCTGAGATAGCAGCCACGCTCAACGACTTTACGCGCTACCTTGAGCAGCGCCGCTACAGTCCACGAACCATTCAAACCTACGAACATGCGCTCAGGCAGTTTCTGCAGTGGATAGCCAAGCCAACCGATGCGATAACCAACGCCGACCTGGAGCGCTTTAACCACGATTACATCCTGGCCAACAGCTACAGCTTTGCATTCCAAAACCAGGTTATAAATGCGGTAAAGCTATACTTTAAAACGTTTTATGGCAGCCAGTTTAACGTGGAGATGGTGGAGCGGCCACGCCGCGAGCACAAGCTACCCAACGTGCTGAGCAAGGAGGAGGTAAAGCGCATACTGGAGGCCCACACCAACCTCAAGCACCGAACTATGCTTAGCCTGGTATACGCCTGTGGGCTCAGGCGAAGCGAGCTGCTAAGCCTGAAGCCGATGCACGTTGACAGCAAGCGGGGGATAGTGACCATTCTAAATGCCAAGGGGAACAAGGATAGAATAGTGCCCATTTCGGAGAAGATGCTAGTGATGCTAAGGGAGTACTACAAGGCCTACCGACCTCAGGTTTGGCTATTTGAAGGGCAGATGAAGGGAGAGCAGTATAGCGAAACAAGCTTGGAAAAAATACTTAAAGATGCACTCCGAAAAGTGCAGATTCGTAAAAAGGTAACCCTTCATTGGCTACGTCATTCCTATGCCACCCATTTGATGGAGGCCGGAACCGAGTTGCGCTTTATACAAGAGCTGCTAGGCCATAAGAGCAGCAAAACAACTGAAATATACACCCATGTAAGCACACAAAGTCTAAAGAAAATAAGGTCGCCATTTGATGATTTGTGAAAATAATTATACATTCGAAAAAAATAAACCACACCAAAAGGTGTGGTTATCCACCCAAATTGGTAGGGATAACCCCACCAAAGGTGGGGTTATAAACGAGTTGTGCGTCAGCTTAAAAGACAAGACCCCGATAATGGAAATACCACCTTAATATAAAAGAAGTGATTATGAAGGGTGGAACTTTTCAGGGACAACTTTCAGCATTTCAATAAAACAATCTTCCCATTGACTTGGAGATAGATTCACGATTTTTAAGTTCAAATTAATTCCAAGTTTTTCGGAAATCTCATTAACCTGACTTTTTCTGAATATTAATTTTAAAGCCGTTCTGACAGGTAAATTAGGTTTTTGTAACAGAAAGGATAGAAAATTTAAATATTTGACTTTCTGATTAAAATCAATATGTAAAGGTTTTCGTTCAATTTTAAGAAAAGCAGACTTAACAGTTGGAGGAGGTATAAAACTATTAGGATTTATTTCGTAAACTATCTTCAAACTATAAAATGTATGATATAGGATAGTGTAAGGATTAAAGATTTTGTCTACAAATAACTTTTTAGCAGGTTCTAATTGCAGGAAAATTGAACCGCCCTGAAAACTTTCCATATTTTCAAACATCAATATTTTTAAAATTTCTGATGTTATACCAAATGGTATGTTAGAAACAACCTTAAACGAAAAATTAGGAATTTTATAATTTCTGAAATCACATCCAAAAACTTGAATGTTTTGAGTTTGTTTAAATTTGTGTTTTAGATGCGTTATTAACTCAAAATCATTCTCAATCGCAATGACTAATTTTGCCTTTTGTAGTAGATGTACAGTTAGAAATCCTTTTCCTGCACCAATATCTAAGACCGTATCGTTTTGATTAATTCTTGATTGTTTTATTGCATCTTCAATTAGCACTTTGTCAATTGTAAAGTGCTGACCTGTAAATCTTACAGGCAATTTATTTTTATTCATTATGACTTCTTACAGGTGAATACTTGAATTCAAATCGTAGCGATGTGAAAGACAGTATTACCTGACAGAGCAACTATGACAAAGAAATGCCTTCATTAAAAATGACGACACACCAAAACATAGGCTGTTTGTCTTGCCAAAAAGATTATGGGAAATTTATTTGGGACTGTCTATCACTTAGATAGTCCAAGGTCTGCTGTAATACATAATGAAAAAAATCTAAATAATTGAATGCAAAATTAGTAACTTTGCTTCAATTTACAATAAGAAAATGAAATAAATAAAAGCCGAACGCACAACAAAGTGTATATGCCATAAGGGTTTCAGTGGGTATTCAAGCATTGTAGCCCGCTCAAACTTTCGTGTCGGTGGACAGGGAACTACTCCGCAATCCCTTACGGCACATACACTCGACCGTTAGCAGCAACAATAGGATGACTATGAAACAAACAATATTACTTTTGACTTTGACAGTTTTCGGACTGACATCTTGGAAGCATAAACAGACAACTGAGATTCGTAACGACTTTAAAAAGTATTACGACCAATTCGATGTTGATGGCTCTTTCGTGCTGTATGACCCACAAGACGACAAATATATTTTATACAACCAAAACCAATTCAATCAAAGATTTACACCTGCTTCTACATTTAAAATTTGCAATTCACTTATCGGCCTTGAGACAGGAGTAATTAAAAACGAAAACTTCATTATTCCATGGGATAGTGTTATGAGAAAATACCCAAAATGGAATAATGACCATGACTTAAAAACAGCATTTAAAAACTCAACCGTTTGGTATTATCAAGAGCTTGCACGACAAGTTGGTGGACAACAAATGAAATATTGGCTTGACAAAACAAACTATGGAAACACTGACACTTCGGGTGGCATTGACAAGTTTTGGCTAACTGGCGGACTTCGTATTTCACCTAAACAACAAATTGATTTTTTAAAACAATTTCACGACAACCAACTTCCTTTTTCTCAACGTTCATTGGACATTGTGAAAAACATTATGATTGCAAAAGATACTTTGGGTTATACAGTAAGAGCAAAAAGTGGTTGGGGTAGCCAAGATAATAAAGAGATTGGTTGGTATGTAGGTTATTTTGAAAAAAATGATAAAGTTTATTATTTCTCTAATTGTATCCAAACAGCTGATTTAAACAATAAAGACTTTGCAAAAGCAAGGATTGATATAGTATATCAGATTTTTGATGAACTTAAAATATTAAATAAATAAGAATTGCAGCTGCTAACAACAAGCATGTAAAAAAGCGGGGCGACGAGTAGGTGCAACTGCATTTCTCGCTTGCGAGGTTTTCGCTCGGCGGACAGAACACAGTTCACGAAGTCCGCTTCATTACATGCTTGCAGGCGTTAGCCGCAAGGCAAAAAAAATACTGCAAATATGAAAAGACAGATTATAATTATTTTAGGATTTCTTGTTTTAGTTGGTTGTAACAGCAATGATTATAAACCAAAATATAAAGATTTTGCAAATGCATGGGAACGAGAAAACTTGATTGGTAAAGTAAAGATACTTGAACAATACAAAGCAAATGTGACTGACCTTGAAACTGGGAAAACAGAAAAACCAATAATTGAATTTAAAAAAGAGTTTGCTGAGAATGGAAATATATCAAGCCAACTACATTATGACAATTTTGGTAAACTTGAACAGTCTGTTAAAAACACCTATGACAAGAATGGATTTCGGATTGAATCAATATCTGAAAATTATGTGATGCCTATGAAATCGATTGAAAAGGCAGTTTTTGACACAATTGCTAAAAAACAGATTTCTGCTCATGTAATTTATAATGACACTTTAATATTTGATGCCTTCTTTAAATATGACAATCATGGAAACTTGATAGAACAGACCAATATTCAAAATGGAGATACGACAAAAGGTGTTTTTGAATACAAGTATGCCAATGATGGAAAAATCCTATTAAAAAAGCAGATTGATAACGAGAGAAATGAATATACTAATGAATTTGAATATGACTCCAAAGGGAATTTAATAGAATTGATTAGTAGGTCAGATTTTTTCGGAGAAATGAAATCAGTTTATGAATACGATAGTAAAAATCGGATTAAGACTATTACTGAATTTAAATCTGGACAAATAGAAAAGGAAACCTCATTTGATAAGTTTTACAATATGACTTTAGTTCGTTTCTATGTGAGCAATGCATTACACAAAGAGATGAAATATGATTATGAATTTGACAAAACAGGAAATTGGATTAAGAGAGAGGTATTTATGAAAGAAAATTTTGGTGATAAAAAGACTTTGCCGATTTATACAGAAACGAGAGAAATTACGTATTATGAATAAAGCCCAGCGGCTAACAATGTATAAAAATAATAGCCGAGATAGTAGTAATTTCAAGGGTTGTAGCCCGCTTCAACTTTCTTGTAACTTGACAAGAAAGTGCCACGCAGTCGGCTACTATTCTTATACTAAACGTTATGCACAAGCGTGAAATGCCATGCTAATTTGATAATCACAACTATAATTGTAGGCATTACTTGTTTTGGTTTAATATATTGTAAATTTGTTTCTAAATTTTAAACGAAAGAATGATGAAAAAAAATATTACATTAATCTCAGCATTAATTCTATTGTTTGTAAACTTTGCATACAGCCAAAGACCTTCTGGAATAAAGAATTCGCAGGTTAAAGGCATGTATCTTTCACATGAAGGCTTTAAAAACAATACATTTAGCTGCTCTATAGATACTCTTCAAAAAGATATTAAGGTTAAACTCAATCAGTTTTTTATTTCTCCTGAAATTACATGTGTGAATCTGGATAAGGAAACGACATTTCATAAAGACAGCATTTTTGCTATACAGATAAGTAACGGTGAGAATTTTCGATTTATTAACCGAAATCCTTGCCTTATAGCAGATACTTCGTTTTTGTATATCTACACATATAAAACTATTAAAACAGAATACAAACTAACAGGTCCAACACGTAGGGCAAAAGAAATACCTATAACATATTATTACTTTTCATCAGGAGAGCATAAAGAAGTTTATTCTCTATTGTCTGACAATCTTTGTAAGTATATATCTGTGGATTTAGATATCAAAGTAACAATTAAACAGAAATTCAGCAATGATGAAATGCTATATTCCATAAATCAAAAAACAGGTCTTTTTGTATTGAACGAGTTTCTACTTGAATCTTCCAAGAAAAAGTAAATAAATATCTTATAATGTATGCAATCAATTCACTATGTTAGAAAAAATAATTGACTTTAGTGTAAAGAATAAGCTTATAGTTATTCTTTTTACGCTTAGCATTGCTGCCTTTGGGTTATATGCTGTTTTACATATTCCGGTAGGTGCAGTGCCCGATATTACGAATAATCAGATTCAGGTAATAACTACTTCCGGCAATTTATCAACTCAAGAGATTGAGCAATTTATTACCACACCTGTTGAAATGGAAATGGCAAATTTACCGGGTGTGAAGGAAATTCGTTCAATATCAAAATTTGGCATTTCGGTGGTTACGGTTGTTTTTGCCGAAAACATGGGAACTTACTTACCACGGCAACTAATTGCTGAAAAAATTAAAACGGCATCGGCCAACATTCCCGAAGCATATGGCTCGCCCGAAATGGGCCCGATAACCACCGGATTAGGTGAAATTTACCAGTATATTGTTGATGTAAAGCCTGAATTCAGGGATAAATACTCCGCCATGGAGTTACGAACTATTCAGGACTGGGTTATAAAAAGACGATTATCAGGGATAAACGGTGTGGTTGAAATTAACAGCTGGGGTGGTTATTTAAAACAATATGAAGTGGCAATTATTCCCGAAAGGATTAAAAGCCTTAGCATAAGTTTAATGGACATTTTTACTGCACTCGAAAACAACAATGGTATTTCGGGGGGTTCCTATATCGAAAAAACAAACCAAAGTTATTTTATACGGGGCGATGGTCAGGCAAGGTCATTAGAAGATATAGAAAATATTGTCGTAAAAAACAGTGCCGGTGCGCCTATACTTATAAAAGATGTGGCAAACGTAAAGTTTGGTTTTGCTAACCGTTTTGGGGCAATTACAGCCAATGGCAAGGGCGAAACGGTGCTTGGTCAGATTATGATGCTAAAAAATGCCAATTCAAAAGTTGTTATCAATGAAGTAAAATCCAGAGTAGCCGAAATTCAGAAAAACTTACCCGAAGGCGTTTTTATCAATCCTATTCTCGAACGGAGCGAACTTATCGCTAAAACCACTTTTACGGTAATTGAGAACCTTATACTCGGAGCTATCATTGTGCTGCTTATTGTAGTATTGCTGCTCGGAAACATTCGGTCGGCATTGGTTATTGCTTCTATGATACCCTTGGCATTATTGTTTACAATTGGTATGATGTATATTTTTGGGATTGATGCCAATTTAATGAGCCTTGGTGCACTCGACTTTGGAATAATAATAGATGGTGCTGTAATAATTGTGGAGTTTATTGTTATACGAATGAGCTTGCAAAAAACAGAAATTTTAGCTGCTAAAGGCGATGACCGTCAAACGTTGATGGATAGAATTTCAATTTCTGGAGCTTCGAAAATGATGCAATCAGCTATTTTTGGGCAAGTAATCATTCTTATCGTTTTCATACCAATTTTGTCGTTAAGTGGTGTCGAAGGCAAAATGTTCCGCCCTATGGCACTCTCATTTTCTTTTGCTATTATTGGTGCTATGATATTAGGGCTAACATGGTTGCCAGTTGCGGCTTCGCTCTTTTTAAAACCAGATAAAAATCAAAAACGAACTGTTTCCGACTGGATTATGGATAAAATTCATCAATCGTATTACCCGGTGATTAAATGGTCGTGCGGTCATAAACGTTGGGTGCTTGGAGCAGCAGTTCTATCATTGCTAATTACAGGAATATTGTTTACTCGTATTGGCGGCGAATTTGTGCCAACACTCGACGAAGGCGATTTCGTAATACAACCGGTTCTAAAAACAGGAACTTCACTCTCAAAAACAGTGGAAATGACCACTCAGATGGAAAACATTTTAATAAAAAAATTTCCAAACGAAGTGGACCAAATTGTTTCACGTATTGGTGCTGCCGAAGTTCCCACAGACCCAATGTCGATGGAAGAAATTGATATGATTATTAAGCTAAAACCCAAGAAAAATTGGACGGCTGCAAATAATAAAGAAGAACTCGCTGATAAATTCAAGGAAGTGCTTTCGGTAATTCCGGGGGTGGAATATGAATTTACGCAACCCATTGAAATGAGGTTCAACGAATTAATTACAGGAGTTCGTTCCGACATTGCCATAAAAATTTTCGGGGAAGACCTCGAATATATTAACCAAAAAGCACAGGAAGTAAAAAACCTTATTGCCGATGTGCCGGGAGCAAGTGACATAATTATGGAAAAAACTGCTGGTTTGCCACAAATAAAAGTGAATTTCAATAGAAGCAAAATTGCATACTACGGCGTTGACATTAGTACCTTGAACACCTATTTGTCGGCAGCATTTGGCGGAAAAACAGCAGGTGTAATTTTCGAGGGCGAAAAACGCTTCGATATGGTTATGCGCTTCGACAACCAAAACCGAACCGATATTGAAGATATTCGTCAGCTACAAGTGCCTGTTTCGACTGGACAAATGATACCTTTAAGCGAGCTTGCCGAAATTGAATACACAAAAGGTCCAGCAAAAATTTCGCACGATAATGCACACCGTAGGGTAGTTGTAAGCGTTAATGTACGCAATCGTGATTTGCAATCGGTTATTGTTGATATTCAACAAAAAATTGATAAAAACATCAAGCTTAAAGCAGGCAATTATATTGAATATGGCGGACAATTCGAAAATTTACAAAATGCTACCAATCGCTTAATGATAGCCGTTCCGGTTGCTTTGTTGTTGATTTTTGTTTTCCTTCATTTTGCATTTAAATCGATTAAAGATGCCGTAATGATTTTTACTGCAATACCTTTAGCCACGGTGGGAGGTGTTTTACTCCTGTGGATGAGAGGTATGCCTTTCAGCGTATCGGCAGGTATAGGTTTTATTGCGCTCTTTGGTATTGCTGTGCTCAATGGCATTGTACTCATTGAACATTTAAAAGAACTACAACATCAAGGAATTACAAGTATGCGCGAATTAATACTTACTGGAACCAAAAATCGTTTGCGTCCTGTATTGCTTACCGCTGGAGCTGCTGCTATGGGCTTTTTGCCAATGGCTATTTCTACCGGTGCAGGTGCCGAAGTTCAACGTCCCCTTGCCACTGTTGTAATTGGTGGATTAATAACTTCTACCATGCTTACAATGATTGCGTTACCTCTACTCTTTGAAGTATTTTATAACGTGAAAAGTATAAAGTTTTTTCCGCTACGCTTTATACGTTCCAATACTGTTATTACATTGCTTTTGCTTTGTATTCCGGCAATTTCTTCTTTTGGGCAAAATTCTAAAATGGAACTAAATGGTGTAATTGAAATTGCGTTTCAAAATAATAAGCAAATTGCAGCTTATAAGTTGAATGTGGAAGAAAGTAAAGCTTTAAAAAAGACTGCTTTTGCCCCTGGAAAAACAGTATTTAGCTATGGTTCTGATCAAAACAATATTGCCGAAAACGGTTTCCCCTTAAAAGTTTGGGGGGCAGAACAAAGTTTCAGTTTCCCAACACTTTATTCGGCAGAAAGCAATGCGTTGCAAATACAGATAAAAATAGCGGAAGCAAATTTGAACAATCAAAAAAATGCATTAATAAAAAAAGTTTCTTTTGCTTTTTTCGATTATCAAACGCTTTTGAACAAACAAAAATTGTATCAAAAACTTGATAGTCTTTATGTTGTATTGTTTGCTAATTCTGAAAAAAGAGCTTTAAGAGGCGATATTACAGGTCTTGAGGTATTAAATATAAAAGCAAAAAGGAATCAAACTTCCATTCAGTTGAATACCTTGAAAGTTGATGCTGAAAATGCTTATCAGCGCTTAAAAGTTCTGATGAATTATGAGGGCGATTTTTCTGTCCCTTCAAACATTGAGCCATTGGCTGAAATAAACGAAATACCCAATACTTTGCCTGTCTTTGATGTATTGCACAGTGAGTCGGAATATTATAAATCGCTGGTTCGCATTGAAAAAAACAATGTACTTCCCGATTTTTCGATAAGTTATTTTATAGGTTCTAATAGGCAACCCAATAATAAGTATTATCATGGTTTTCAAGTTGGTGTGGCTTTGCCCTTGTTTTATGGCAGCTCAAGAGCCAAAATTAAAGCATCAAAAATTTCAGCAAACGCCAAACAGTTATCCACAGATAACGAAATAAACCTTTTAAATAATGAATTGAACCAATTGTTAAGTGAAAAGCTTAAATATAAAGCCTTGCTCGATGATTTTAAAACATCGGGAGAGCCTTTAATGAATGCAATAATGGAAACAGCATTAAAATCGTATGAATTGGGAGAAATTAATTATTATCAATTTGTAAGTAGTTATGAATCAGCCATTCAAATAAAACTCGAACAATTGGAGAATGTACTGAAATACAATCAAACAACTTCGGAAATAAAATATTTTTCAAAATAAACGGAATCGGTATGAAAACGAAAATAATTACAGCATTAATTCTTAGCGTGTTAGTAATATCATGCAAAAATAAAACTGAGCAAAACGCAGAAATAGATTCAGGCTTGGTCGAAATAACCAAAGCACAATTTGAAGCGGAAAAAATGACGATAGGGGATCCTGAGTTATACCCTTTTGCCGATAAGGTTCATTTTACAGGTACAATTATTCCAACCGTAAATGGGCAAGCGCAAATAAGTTTACCCATTCCCGGAATAATAGAAAATATTCGGTGTAAACCTGCTCAGATGATAAACAAAGGTTCTTTATTATTTGAAATTTCAGGTCATTGGTTTATCGACTTGCAAAAAGATTTCTCTGAATCGTCGGCTATACTTGTGAAATTAAAAAGCGAATATCAAAGAGCAAAGGAGTTGTACAACGAAAATATTAGTACGCAAAAAGACCTGACGGCTGTCGAAAGTAGCTATTATGCTGAAAATGCGAAGTATAAGGCATTGAAATCGAAACTTGAAAGCATGGGGCTTAACGTGGCAAAAATTGAAAAGGGAGATTTTTATCCCTCTTTTCCCGTAAAATCGCCCATTAATGGTTTTGTTTCAAGTATCACAGCCTCATTAGGACAATATATTGAGCCTCAGCAAACAATAGCACAAATCATCGACAACAACTCTTTCCAATTAAAAATAAACATTTTTGAGAAAGATATTGATAAAATTGGTAATGGTCAAACAGTTGAATTTTATTTAAACGCTACTAAAGCACAAAAGTACGCTGCAACTATAAATGCAATTGGAAAAACTATTATGCCCGATACTAAATCCATTGAGTGCTATGCCACTATAAATAAATCTGAAAACATCAATTTAGTAAGCAATCAATTTGTTGAAGGCGAAATATTTGCAACGCTCGATTCGGTTTTAGCAGTTCCTGAAACTGCAATTATCAATTCAGAAAATGAAAAGTATGTGCTCATGTTTGAAAAAGAAGAAAACGCAATATTTTATTTTAAGAAAATAAAAGTAAGTAATGGTCGCAAAGCCAATAATTACATTGAATTGACAGGCAAGAAACCATTAAAAAAGTTATTATTAACAGGGACTTATAATATTGTTATTGAATAGTATAATGACTTATATTATATATTTGAAACCGCCAGTGCATAACAACGGGTATAAAACATAGCGGTTGCAGGGGTTTGCGAGGGTTTAAGCCCGTAATAAACTTTGTAGCGGTTTGACAGTAAAGTGCTTCGAAATGCCCAACGCTTCATACACCAACCGTTATACACCATTTAAAAAAATAGCAATATGACAGACATTGACGAATTGAAAAAACAGTTTTCCGAAATTGGACTTGGAGAATATCGTGATAGACAAGCAGTAACTGAATGGTTACGATTTGATTTTGATTATTCAAAACACTTAAACTCAGCTATTCAAGAAACCATTATTACTAACAATACTAAAAACCAAGAACTATGCCCAATTGGCACGAAATAAGCGAAGAGCTTAAACAAGCAGGTAGCACTTTTGACGTAATCAGAAGAAAGTATATTAAAGAGCTTTCACAAAAGACTGATAGAAATGTAATTATCTATTATTCAGGTTGGCTTCAGAAAAGTAACATTGAGGGACTTCAAGTAAATGATGCAGATAAAAATGGTTTGATGACCGTAATTCATAAGCTTGACAGGTCTAAAGGTCTTGATTTAGTATTACACACTCCTGGGGGTGACACTGCTGCGACAGAGTCAATAGTTGATTATTTACATAGCATGTTTGGTAATGATATCCGAGCTATTGTGCCACAATTAGCCATGTCAGCTGGGACAATGATTGCTTGTTCATGTAAGGAGATAATTATGGGTCAACAATCTAGCTTAGGACCTATTGACCCTCAATTTGGTGGAATTCCTGCTCATGGTATTGTTGAAGAATTTAAAAGGGCATTATCAGAAATAAAAGCAGATCCAATATCTGCAGCCGTTTGGCAACCAATTATTGCAAAATATAATCCAACCTTGATTGGAGAATGTGAAAAAGCAATTGATTGGTCAGAAAAAATGGTAAAAGATTGGCTTGATAGAAATATGTTATCGGCTGAAGCAGATAAAGCAAATATAATTCAAACAATCATTAAAGAGCTTGGCGACCATGCATTAAATAAATCCCATGCAAGACATCTATCGATTCAAAAGTGCAAGGATATTGGCTTAAAGATTGTTGATTTAGAGAGCGATCACGATTTACAAGACTTAGTTTTGTCTGTTCATCATATTTGTATTCATACATTAAGTGCGACAAATGCTTTTAAAATAATTGAGAATCAGAATGGAATTGCATTTATTCAAAGTGCACAGAATATAATAATGCAAAGATAAAAAACGGTGTATAACTTCAGCTACCCGTCAAGTGCGGCAGCAGTGGTTTTCGGTGTGCATCTTTCTGCCCGGGCAGCATTTCGGCTTGATCCCGATGACTCGGGATCCGCAATCCGCCCCTGCGTGTAGCTTCCTCCGTTAGCGCTGCTTAACGCGAACGCAACGCACGCTTTTGATACGTATCTGTTGAATACGGCTTTCTTTGACTTCTTTTACCTCCATCCTCTTCATCTAACTCCCTTCGCCCCTCTTCTTAAAAATCACCAGTTCATTCTTGTCGTAAAGCAGCGTATAATCTTCGCTATGCATATATTCGGTAAGCATATTGGCAAAATCCTCCTCACTCAGGGGGTAGGTACTGGTTCGAAGCAGCACAAGGTAAGCGGCATCCTTCACCACGGGAAAGCTATAGAGCTTATCGCGCGAGGCCAGCCATGGCGCCAGGGGAGCCGAAACGGAAACAGGAACTTCGTCGGGAATGGTTGCTAGCTCCTCCTTAATTGCTTTCACATTTAAGGGCGATTGGTAGTGCTGCTTGGCGTAAAATGCCGTGTTAGTTCGGTTGTACCATACCGACCTCCGCGATTCCATTCTATCGATGTTAAAGCCTATGGTAGTTACAGTGGTTGCGATGGCAATAGCCATCGCCAACTTGGACGACTTTATCTTCAGCAAAAAATCGGCAAGGCATAAGCTCAAAATGGGTACGAATTCGATGGAGTATTGCCCGTTAATGCCCCAAAACGCGTAATCGTTGGCAAATAGCTTTTGAGCATAAATGGGAATAAGCATCACAAGATAGTATGGTCGAAAAAGTAGCGCAAATCCCCCTGAAACCAACACCATGAGGTGCAGCTCCATCTTTATGCCAAAGGTATACTGCTCCTTGAGCGGACTTTCGAACAGCAGCGAAATTACGTGACCCGGATGTAGAAAGATGTTGGATACTATCTCTGAAAGGTTGTTGCCCAATTCCGCATATCGATTCATCGGATTTGCATGGATGGTACCGCTGAGGTATGGCATTATATAACCCACCGTAGCAATGAAGTAGATTACGGTGAATATCATCAACGGTATTTCGAGCTTCAGCAGCTTCCTAATTTCGCTCTTGAACGATCTCTGAGCTATCTTCTTCAATGCCAAACCCAAGAGAATGAAGAAGAGCCAAAGGGCCATGTTCTCCTTGGCAATGAGTATAAGTAGAAACATGAGCAGGAATGCCCTGGTATTTGTTCTTTCGTGGTAATAGATGAGCCAAGGAACCAGCATGGCAGCAAGCACGTTGGTGTGGAAATCGTAGGAGAGGGCTGAATAAATCCCCCAAATACCAAAGAATTGAACGAGAATAATTACCGGAATGTAGCTATTGGAATAGTGGAGCGATGCGTACCTATAAACACCCCAACCGCCAATGAGCACAAACAAAATTTGGACAACCAGCAAGGTGTATGTTCCTCCCAGATAGTAAAGCGGCGCAAGCAGTAAAGTTATTGGAGCAAAGTGATCTCCAAAATAGTTAACAGCATTGCCATTCTGATCAAGCGTGAAGTAGTTCATCTTAAAATGCGCAAAGCTGTATAGCGCCTGATTAAACATCCCAAGATCGAAGGAATAGGTTCGTAGCAGGTAATGGTTTACCAGTGATATGGAGGAAAATATCAGTGCAAACAGGATGAATATGATAGCAACAACATTGCTCTTTCGCGATAATTCAAAATTCATATACCGGCTTTACTACAAAAATGGTCAAAACGTCTTTGGCTTTCGTCTCACAATCCTTAAATCCCCAAATCCTCAAATTCTCAAATTCTCAAATCACCCTCTACTCCTCATTCTCAAAGTATAGCTTGTAGAAGTGCATGCCCTTGTCGGGGTCGGAGCCCTTCTCCATAAACTCATTACCGCCGTGTACATAAACATGGAAGCGCTTGTCGAGCTTAATCACACTCTTAAAGAACTTCTTCGCCTTTTTGGTGGCCTCGGTAGATATCTCAAACTTTGGCTCAAACACCACCTGGTTCATCTCGGCATAGGCGTGCTTATAGTCGTTGAAAGCCTCCACCACCTCGGGTTGCTCCAAAACCTCCTTCTCAAATACCTTCTCATCGAAATTTTCTGCCTTGGTGAAAAATTCCTCCGTGCGGTTGAGCAACAGCAGCTGGTCAGTCTTCTCCACCTCGTTCTGGGGTGAAAAAACCTCATGGGCAAAGTCCTTACAAAGGTTTAGGTAGTTCTTGGTATGGTAAAAGCTGTCGCTGCATGGTGTAACCCGCAAAAAGGCATCCTTCCAGTAAAGGGCGTCGTTGCTCCTATTGGTGGAGTCCACCACCATAATCTTAAAGCCATCCTCCTGCTCTGTGTTAAAAATGAGACAGCCCTTATCGAGCCGGTTTATGCTTGTTCCCAGCTCCGGTTCCACCACAACAGATTTGTTGTTGGAGTGTACCTTTAAAAAATTCTCCTTCACCTCCGACTTAAATATGCCGAGTGCATCCACCTGTTCCCCCTCCACCACACAGCCGCGGATGGAGGCAACATACAGCTCGCCACTCTTAATGTTGGGATGGCTGCTCACGTAGAAGAGGTGCTTGGCAATCTCCTGCGACACGTCGATAAGGTTTTTCTGCTCCACAAAAAAAGAGGAAGCAAAGGAGTAAACCTCGTTGAGCTTTACGTCGCTATCGTGGGTAAAGGAGTAGAACTCACCCGGCTTAAAGTGCGAGAGGAAATAACCCTGAAGTAGCGTTCGCAGCAAGTCACCACTAAGATCAAGCATGGAGTTGGAAAGAACCAGCTCCTCATCCTGTCCCCTGCTGCCTACTAAGTGAACAACAACTTCCTCCAAACGAGCATCTGTAAAATCAAGCATTGCCATAGTAAAATTATCTACCTCAAAATTGCACTATTTCTTCTTTGGAAAGAATATAAATATGAAAAAAAAGAGAATAAACCGTTAACTATTGGAAGAGGGAAATTATATTTGCATTGAGGAAAAGTTAATACGTTCAAGCAATTGCGAACTTTTTTTGTATATATAACGCCTTTCATACTAGGAGGTTTTAGCACTCTCCATTCAGGTAAGTCTGCCAAACAGCCTGTACATTTCTTCAAATTTGCACAAAAAAATGGGACAACTCTACGATAAACTCATTGAAGACGTTCGCTTCACCGAAGGTATTATTGCGTGCATAAACTGTGGTACCTGCACTGCCATTTGTCCTGCAGCCGAGGTTTACGACTACCAGCCGCGCATTATTGCCGACACCGTTCAGTCGCGTGACGATAAAGCCATAGAAGCGCTGCTCAAAAGCGAAACCATTTGGTACTGCGGCGAGTGCATGAGCTGCGTAACCCGTTGTCCCCGAAACAATGCACCTGGACTTATTATTCAGGCATTGCGCGGTCTATCCATTGAGCTGGGCCACTTTGTGGAGAGCGAAAAAGGACGACAACAGCTAGCTCTCAAGCGCACCGTAGGCGATTCAATTCTGGAAACCGGATACTGTGTATATATTGACCATATCAATACCGATATGTACCCGGAACAAGGCCCTGTATGGGATTGGATAAGAGACAATGCTGAACAGATACTACCCAAAGTAGGAGCCAACTACAAGGGCGATGGACCTGGTGCAATGCGTAAAATTCCCCAAGAGGATATTGATGAGCTACACCGCATTTTTGAGGTTTCGGGAGGCCTCGATTGGTTCAACAAGATTGAGGATTTCTCAGCCCAAAAAGCCAAAGAGATGGGGCTCGATATTGGTACAGGCAAGGATAGCGAATACTTCAAGGAGGTTTACAATACCAACAATCAGGAAAAGCATTCAAAACAATGAAGATAGAGGGTAAACGTAACATTTGGAAAGATTACCAAAAAGAGATTGCAGATGATGACTACTACTACGTTCGTAGCTGCATCCGACAAAACTTTTTTCCGGGCTCCGAAACCACCTTTCTTCGCATTTTAAGGGAGGTGCTTAAGAAAAATGTCTACGACGATCAGCACCACACCACCTGCACAGGCATTGCATACCACTGCGAGGTAGTTCCGTTCGAGACCATCATGACCGTGGTAGGACGAAACTTTGCACTAATGAAGGAATCTGGTTTCCGTAATTTTGTGCCTTCATGCGTCACCTCATTCGGACTATATACAGAGATACTCGATACCTGGGAGCATCATCCTAAGGTAGAGGAGAAAATCCATGAGAACTTGAAGTTGGCTACCGGTAGAAACTTCAACGTGCCCAACAACCTTGCTCACACCAGCGATATCATTTTTAAGTTTAGAGAAGAGATAGCCCAACAGGCAAAGTATAAACTCATAAACAAGGCCACCGGTAAACCACTTAAGGTGGTCGACCACATTGGTTGCCACTATGCCAAAATGTTTCCTGCAAAGGGGGTTGGAGGCGCCGAATATCCATACGTGCTTGCAGGCATGGTAGAGTCTTGGGGTGGCGAAGTAATCGACTATCCCGAACGACGACACTGCTGCGGTTTTGGATTTAGGCAATACATGGTAAAAGCCAACCGCGGTTACTCCCTCTCTGCCTCCAAAAAGAAGTTTGAATCGATGGAGCCATTTAAGCCCGATTTTATCATTTCCAACTGCCCCGGTTGCGGATTCTTTTTCGATAGATGGCAGTATGCCTTAGCAGAAATGGAGGGAAAAACCTATGGTGAAGATGGCTACGGAATTCCATCACTTACCTATGAAGAGGTTGCCGGACTAGTTTTAGGCTTTGATCCGTGGGAAATGGGAATGCAACTACACCAAGTTACCGTTGACCCCTTGCTTGATAAAATGGGTATTGCATACAACCCCGACGATAAGTTTAAAGGCATTAACAAGGAGGATTTAGGACGACCCGAATCTCCAAAGAATTTAAGGTTTTACAAGTAGAAGCCCATATACATGGACAAATCAGTTGCAGTAATCGGTGGCGGCGTTGCGGGAATTGAAACCGCGGCAGAGCTGGGCAAGTTGGGCTACAAAGTAATGCTCTTCGAACGAGATAGCGAGCTAGGAGGTAATGTACGAAATTGGGATAGGCTCTTCCCTTCCCGTCGCCCGGCAAAAGAGGTGGTAGAAAATGCATTAGCCTCACTGAATGGTGGAATATCAATCTATGCATCTACCTCCATCTCCTCCATTAAAAAGGAGAACGGCGCGTTCACTATTCATTCATCCGATAGCAAGCAATTTCAAGCACAGGCAGTAGTGCTAACCACAGGCTTTGAACTCTTCCCTGCCGAAAAAAAGGAGGAGTATGGCTACGGAATTTTTGAAAATATTATCACTTCACGCGAGCTGGAGAAAATGTTTTCCGATTATGGCAAGCCGCGCATGACCAATGGTAAACCCCCTCACCGAGTAGCATTTATTCACTGCGTTGGTTCCCGCGACGAAAAGGTAAATAGGCCATATTGCTCTAAAGTTTGCTGTATTACAGCTGTGAAGCAGGCCATTGAAGTAAAAGAGGCCATTCCAACCGCTGAAATTTTTTGCTTCTACATGGATTTACGAATGTTTGGTCATGGCTACGAGCAACTCTACAAGGAGGCGCAGGTAAAAGGGGTAAACTTTGTGAGAGGGCGACTGTCCGAAACTAGCGAAGCCGCAGAAGGCAGAGTTATTATTAAAGTTGAAGACACCTTAGCCTCCAAGCCCATGCGCCTAACTACCGATATGGTTGTACTCATGGTGGGTATGACACCAGCAACAGGAACCGACAAAATTCTCCAAAGCCTAGGATTAAAAACCAACGAAGATGGCTTTGCCCCGGTAAAGGATGTTCACCTAGCTTCAACCCAAATGGGTGTCGAAGGAGTGTTTATTGCAGGAGCCTGTTCGGGGCCCAACAATATAACCGATTCTATTAACGAAGCACGCTCCGCAGCGCTTCAGGTTCATGGTTATCTAAATGGGGAATAGTATGGTAGATTTTGGTTATGGATCGGTAAAAACCAACAATTTCGACCTCGACACTGCAAAAACGGAGCTTGCCTCCTACCTTGCGGCCAACGATGCTACCTTTAACCTATGTATTGCCTGTGGTGCATGCGCTGCCACGTGCACGGCAAGCAAATTTACCAATTTCAGCTTCCGAAACTTGACAAATCAAATCCGTCGTGGTGAAGAGGAGAGTTCTAAAAAAGAGGCAGCCAAATGCATGCTCTGTGGAAAGTGCACCCTTGTTTGCCCTAGAAATGTAAACACGCGAAACATCATTTTACTGATTCGTGAAACAGTTCAAACCATACATCGATGAAGTTTGATCCATTTGTGCTACCGTTTTTAGGAGGTATGGTATTTGTTCTATTTACCGTATTTGCGAAATGGACCATCTGGTTCAAAGCGCTCACAAAACAGGAGCGAAAGATATTTTCGAGGGCACTATTTAGCCATAAGACAGTTACCGCCACGGGGGAAGTATTCTCTGAAAGCCTTTTGCATCGAAAAATATTCCGAATAAATCCATGGCTAGGCTATATGCACATGAGCTTAGCCTTTGGATGGTTTTTGCTTATTGTAGCCGGAAACCTGGAAGCCAGATGGCATAGCCATGGCCACCTCAACCCTCCATACTACCCAATCTTCTTCGAATACTTTGTGCACGATCTCCGTCAGCTCCCCTACCGGAAGTTTTTCATATTTGCGATGGACTTTCTTCTGCTGTTAGTGTTATCGGGGTTAACCATTGCCATAGTAAAACGGTTTAAGAGTAAGATTGTCGGCATGAAGAAAACCACCCGGCTGAAAACCATTGATCGCATTGCCCTCATATCGTTGTGGCTCATATTCCCTCTTCGATTGCTCGCTGAAAGTTTCAATGCAGGGTTATACGATACCGGCGGTTTTTTAACCAACAACCTTGGCCATTTTTTTGCAAAATTTCTACCGTTGGAATACCTCTGCTATCCAATGTGGTGGGCCTATTCCATATCGTTGGGGCTTTTCTTTATAGCAATCCCCTTTACTCGCTACATGCATATCCTTACCGAGGTGTTTCTCATCTACCTTCGTAGCTTTGGAATAAAGGAGAAGTACAGACCTACCTCTTTCACCCAGGTCGAGATAAATGCCTGCTCACGATGCGGTATTTGTATCGATAAATGTCAGCTAAGTGGCGACCTTAACATTAGCAATATACAACCAGCATACTTCAACCAAAGCTTACGCGACAATAACCCACAGGCTGATGTCATTAAAACCTGTATGATGTGCGGGCGATGCAACGAATTTTGCCCCGTTGGAATCGAAAACACCGCTATCCGTATCAATCAGCGCAAAGAAAATCCACAATTTTCTGCCACATCATATTGCTATGTGGGACCAATACCATCACAAAAAAAGGCAGATGTTGCCTACTTTGCCGGATGCATGGGACACCTCAATCCTTCCACCATTCGTGCAATGAAGGCCCTTTTTGAAAAAGCAAATATTAACTACACCTTCATCGACGCCGACGGCAGTATATGCTGTGGACGACCACTAAAATTGGCTGGTAACGGGGAGGCCGCTGCTGCCCTCGCAAGTAAAAACTTAGAACTTATTGCAAAGTCGGGCGCAAAGTGCCTGGTAACATCTTGCCCTATCTGTTACAAGACATTTAAAGAAGATTACCGGCTTTCTATTCCAGTATATCATCACAGCGAATATCTGCTCCGACTTGTAGTGGAAGATAAGCTGCATGTTAAAAAAGGAGTATCCACGGTAGCCTATCACGACCCATGCGACCTTGGACGAGGAAGTAATATTTACAAACAACCCAGAGCCTTACTGAGCCAAACAGGAGTGCTAGTTAAAACCAATAACGAAAAAAATAATTCACTTTGCTGCGGAGGCAGCTTGGGCATTACCATAATAGGTGCAGAAAGCAGAAAAGTAATTACACAAAAAACGTTGGAATCACTTACCATAAACAACCCCGATATTATCGCCACGGCTTGTCCTCTCTGTAAAAAAACTTTTGCTGCACAGTCAACCACAAAGGTAGCCGACATTGCAGAAATTCTGCTCGATGCGGTAGTTGATGTCCAAAATCCAGAAAAGCTTAACGGTAAAATGGTAAAGAATGTAGTTGAAAAGAGTGTAGTATTACAGTAGCATTGAAAAATACGACCAACTCCTATTTTCAACCATCCACTTAATTTAAATCTCCTAATGCATATTAAGTTATGAGAAACGTTGAATACACAACAAGGTTATTATTGTCTACAAGCATATCGATAGCATTGATCTCTGCCTGTGCAACGTCAAAAACACAAAAGGTAGAATCAAAGGCTATTAACCCTACTCAACAAACAGCCAACCGTCCTAGTAAAGTTCCCGCCACACCATATCCCATTAAGCACGCCCAACCAAACGGCGACACACTTACAATTAAGCTATACGGCGATGAGCATCACCATTGGGCTGAAACCATAGATGGATACCAATTACTACAACGCAAAGATGGAACCTATGAATACGCCTATCGCAATAAGGATGGAAATCTTGTGTCCACCGGTATAATAGCAACCGATATTGAAAAACGAGATACTAAAACGATCGATGCCATAGAAAAATGTAAGCATCCCTAAGGTTCAATTGCTATAGCTCCACGGGGCCCAACTGTCGCATTGCCACAATAATCTGATACTGACTGTTGATTAAAAATCGGCTCGGCTTGGCAGGGTTGCGTTTTATTGGGCTTGGAAGAATAGCCGCCAACATGGCTGCATTCGATTGAGACAGGTTAGAAGCCGATTTGCCAAAATACTTTTGTGATGCAGCCTCCACGCCATAAACGCCATTCCCCATCTCCACAATATTGAGATAAACTTCCATAATACGCTCCTTGGTCCAGAACACCTCTATTAACAGCGTAAAGTAAGCCTCTATTCCTTTACGCAGATAGGAGCGACGTGGCCATAGAAATACATTCTTTGCCGTTTGTTGAGAGATGGTACTTGCACCACGCAACCTTTTGCTGTGCTCGTTATGCCGCATAGCCTTGCGAATTGCATCAAAATCGAAACCAATATGGTCTGGAAAACGATTATCCTCAGAAGCAACTACTGCTTGAACCATATTTGGCGAAATATTTCGCATTGAAACCCAATCTTTTTGCAGCTTCAATGGCTTGCCTTTTACCAATTGCTCACCACACCGCATTAGCATTAAAGGGGTTACCGGAATTGGTATAAAACGAAATAGGATGACAGATCCAATCGACAAAATAAAAAAAGTAGCTATTACATACCTAACTAGCTTCCATGCCCGTTTCCAACTAAACTTTTTCACCTCCATACACCGATTCTCTTCTTAAAAAAGTTTAGCAATTTAATATATCACAATGAAACTACCTACTACAAATGAGCAATTGGAACATGTAACGTGAGAAAAAATACCAAACACCAAATTTTATTATGATTTTGCCCTGATTCGGCAAAATCTTACCATATTTGTTAATTAACAAATGTATTCCATACGTGAAAAGAGTTTTAATCGTCCTCCTTACACTTACAGGTCTGATTTTATCATCAGCTGAAGCATTCTCCCAGCTCAATAAGGAGCACTTCCTATTTCAAGGCAGACAGAGGATTTTCGACAGCCAGTATATAGATGCAATAGCCTCATTTAACACTATACTCAAGGCTGACACCACCCTCGCGGAAGCCTACTTTTTTAGAGGAATTGCCAAGTATAATCTTGGTGATTACATAGGTGCACGTGAAGACTTCACAAAAACTATCAAGTTTAACCCCATTTATACTCAGGCCTACCACTTTAGAGCCATTACCCTAACAAGAATGGGCGAGTATGATAAAGCGCTTGCAGATTTCGATAAGACGCTCGATCTTCGAATAGATATTCCAGGAGTATACTTCAATAGAGGAATAACCAACTTCCTGAGACAAGATTTTGAAGATGCACTTAAAGATTTTGGAGTAGCCATAAAAATGGATCCAAAATTTACCGATGCATACATTAACCGAGGAACCGCAAAAATATACCAGAAGGATACCGCTGGCGCTCTTTCGGATTATAATAGAGCGCTAATGTTAAACAATCTCAATCCAGAACCCTACCTTAAGCGTGGTATGCTTTACCTTAAAATGAACAAGCTAGACTCCGCTTTAGTAGATATGAATAAAACTATTCAACTCGACTCGACCCAAACATTAGCATACTTTAGCCGTGCCCTTGTTCGAAATAGCAAGAAAAATATCAATGGAGCGTTAAATGATTTTAACAAGGTGCTCTCCATTGAACCGCAGAATGCATTAACCCTATATAATCGGGCACTTTTAAGAAGTTCAATTGGCGACTACAATAATGCTTTAAACGACTACAACTCAGTTGCCGCGCTTAATCCTAATAATGTACTCATTTACTATAATCGTGGTGGCGTTTACTATGAAATGGGTAATTTTAAAGAATCAATTAAGGATTTTACAAAAGCCATTGAGCTATATCCCGATTTTGCCAATGCATACCTAAACAGATCGGTAGCTAAGCGCCAGCTCAACGACGAAAAAGGTGCTTACCTCGATTACGAAACGGCACAAAAGAAAATTCAAGAGTATAAGGCAAAGCTTGGGGAAAAGAATTTTTCAGAATTTGCCGATACTAGCAAAAAATTCAACAAATTACTTGCCTTCGATGCCGATTTTGGCCGTGGAACGGAGAGCAACAGCATGGTTCAAAACAAGAAGGTTGATATTACCCTACAACCGCTCTATCGTGTTTCGGCAGTGGAAAAATACGAGCCACCTACTACGTCGAACTTTTATTCTGCCGACTTTGAAAACTTTAGAAAAAGTATGGATCTCGTCCCTACAGCCATTTTAGCAAGTCGCAGTTCGCTTTCACCTATCCTTCTTAAAAGCAAACTTGAACATGTGGATAGCTTATTGGATGTTGCTCCTACCAGAATACTTCTCTACGAACAAGCCATTCTGCTTGGAGATTTAAAGCGATATACAAGTGCACTAGAAACATACAATAAACTTTACTCAGAAGATAAAACCGATCCATTTGCCTTGATAAACCGTAGCAGCGTTCAAGGTGAAATGATAGAGTTTATTAACTCCATTGACAATTCATTTCAGGCCGTATCATTAAATGAATCGGGAAAACCTTCGGTAAAACGGCAACAAAATATTGTTGTATACAACTACAAGGAGGCCATTGAAGACCTCAACGAAGCGGCAAGACTCCTGCCCGATTTTCCCTACATTTATTACAATAGGGGAAATCTGAACTGCTTGTCGGGTGAATTTGCCAATTCCATAGCCGACTACACAAAAGCAATAGAGCTTTACCCCAATTTGGGAGAAGCATACTACAACAGAGGTTTAGTTCAACTTTACCTTCAGGAAACAGAAAAAGGGTGTCTTGACATTAGCAAGTCGGGTGAGTTAGGCGTAAAGGATGCCTACAATGTTATTAAGCGATACTGCATTAAGGATGAAAAATAGAATAGCGAATGGCATTGATGAAATGCCATTTTCTATTTGTATCTAAAATTAACAAGCAACTTTAAATTGAGGTATTTCTCCACTTTCCATACTTAAGGTAGAGAAAGGATGAAATAGCTAAAAAAGAGCCATAAAGGATTTCAACTGTCCAAACAGTCGATACCGAAAAATGCCAAACGGAGGAGAACAAGAACGCAACAAGAAGGTATAGAATTAAATTCACCGTTTCAATAAGCAGGGTTATATTTGTATTTCCAGTACCAGCAACTGCCTGAAATGCAATCATTCCGACCGAAAGAACGGGTCCTGCAATTGCTACAACCAGCAAAATTGGCGCAGTAAAATCAACGAGTGCTCTATCGGTAGTGTAAAGCATAAGCAAATCGTATGAGAAGAAAGTCGAAACTCCCAATATCAACAATACCGCAATAAACGAAAGCAGCTCTGCCCTAAATACAAGACCAACAACCTCCTCCTTCCTCCCTCCTCCTATGAGATAACTGGTAAGGCTGCTTGTTGCCGAGGAAATGCCCCACACCGGAATAAGTAAAATGACATAAAGGCTGCGAACAATATTTGAGGCAGCCAGTACCTTTTCGCCCATGTTCTCAATTATAAAGAAAAACAACAACCAGCAGGAAAAAGAAAGCAAATTCTGGAGCATTGTTGGTAACGATATCCGCAGTAATGGTTTAAGAAAGCTGGCACTAAATCGAGTAAAGGCAAACAAATTATACTTCACTCGATCAACGGAAACCATAATATATACAATGTAAAATAGAGCACCGGACATCTCTGCCAAAACAGAGGCAAAAGCGGCACCAGAAATACCCATAGCCGGGAAACCAAAATTTCCAAAAATTAAGCAGTAGTCCAAAATAATATTTACAGCAACCATAAAGCTATTTGCCACAGAAATAACCTTCGTGTGCCCAATTCCGATGAAGAAAGATTGCGCCAAAAGACCTATTATTACAAAAAACAACCCCCATTTTCGCCATGCAATAAACTCTATTGAAGCATCTATTATCCTAGGCGATTTAAGGGTAGCACTCAATATAATTGGAGTAAACTGCCACAACACCCAAAATAGGGAAACCGCAATAATTAATAAGAAGTAGAAAGAATGGGTAAGTGTAATACCAATGCTGGCATACTTTTTTTGACCATACCTTCTTGAAATCACAATTTGAGTTCCAATGGCAAAACCATAGGCCACCATTACGGCAGCAAGATGCAATAACCCCCCGATGGCACCTGCACCCAGCTCAACAACCCCAAGTTGTCCTAGGAAGATGGTATCGGTAATATTCAACAAATTCTGCACTAAACTTCCAATAATAATAGGCAATGAAATCTGCCAAATTCGGCGATAATTCACATCAACCTTAGTACTATCTTGAAAATGTCGAAGAACACCAAAACTATTCATTATTTAACGTTTAAGAGCCACAATCCATCATAAGGAGAATAACTCCCGTCTTGAATTTTTACTATAAGATCTATCGGAAAAATATTAATCTAAACCAAATGCAAAATTGGCGATTAAAAACCATTCAAAAAATAAGAATCTATTCTATTAGCCACAAAAAAAACCCCGAAAGCAAAACCTTCGGGGTAACTATATTTAACCGCTCCTTACTTCATCAAATTTTGGTCGAAGTATTCGGTGATCTTGCGCATAAGATGAATACGTTTATATCCCCTTACATTATGCTCATCGCGTGGGTATACAAAGTAGTCAACCTGAACACCTTTATTGATGCATTCATTTAGAAATAGTAGGCTATTTTGCCAAACCACCGTATTGTCGATTGCACCATGAATAATTAACAACTTCCCCTTTAAATCGGTTGCAAAATTAATAAGATCAGCATTCTTGTAGCCTTCAGGATTTTCCTCCGGAGTATCCATATAGCGTTCTCCATACATAACCTCATATAACTTCCAGTCGATAACTGGTCCTCCGGCAACTCCAACCTTAAATGCTCTATTTTCCTTTAGCATAAGCGAGGTAGTCAAAAAACCACCAAAGCTCCAACCATGGACACCAATTCTAGAAGAGTCTACAAAAGATTGCTTTAGAAGATAGTCAATCCCGCGCATTTGGTCGGCCACCTCATTTACACCAAGATTTCTATGAATTACACTTTCAAAGGCAAATCCACGGTTCGATGAACCTCTATTGTCGATGGTAAACATAACGTATCCCTTCTGCGCCATATAGTATTCCCAAAGTCTTGCTCCTGCAAGCCATTCATTGTTAACCAGCTGCAAGTGTGGGCCACCATAAACATAAACAATTACCGGATATTTTTTTGTGGAGTCAAAATCAATGGGCTTTATCAACCTACAATACAAATCGGTGGAATCATCCGCAGCCTTAATCTTGAAGATACTCATCTCAGGCATTTTATAGGCAGCTAACGGATTTTGAGCATTGATCAATACCCTTTTCTCTTGTCCATTAAAGTTAACAATGCTTATTCGATTCGGTATTGAAGTACTGCTGTATCTATCCATAAAAAGACCCGAAGTAAAGTTTACATTCGGAGTATGCGTTCCATCAAGCGTTGTTAACCTTTCAATTTTTTGATTCTTCAAATTCTGCTTATACACATTCACCTCAATTGGACTATTCTGCGTTGAAGTGTAAAGAATATTCTTCCCATCCTTTGTGAATCCTAAGAAATCAAGAACAATCCATGGGCCGTTACCTACCTCACCAAAAAATTTACCCGATATATCATAAAGGTAAAAGTGGTCATATCCATCTCGTTGACTGCGCCAAAGAAACTTATGCGGTTCATTTGGTAAAAAGATAGCGGGATGTAGTGGTTCCACATATCTTGAGTTTGTCTCCTCAAATAGAGTCTTTACCAATTCACCGCTAGCGGCATCGTAAAGATTCATCTTCATGTGGTCCTGACCACGATTGAGCTCCGCCACCAGAATAAACTTTTCATCAGGAGTCCATGCAATGTTTGTAAGGTAATGATCGAGAGGTTCACCAGTTTTAAGGTATACCGTATTGTGAGTCGCAGGATCATATACAGCAACCTTTACCTGATGGCTGGTCATACCTGCCATCGGATACTTTATTGAAGCTACAGTGGCAACTCGAGTGGTAATATCCACAAGCGGGTAATCGGTTACCATGGTTTGGTCCATGCGGTAAAAGGCCAACCGACTTCCTTTAGGTGACCAAAATGTTCCTTTTTCTATACCAAATTCATTGCGATGAACGGCTTGACCATTAACAATATTTTCGTTGGAATCCTTGGTAACCGTCTGTATTTTCGCTCCTTCGATTGAAAGGTATAGATTATTCTTAACAGTAAAGGCAACTGCCTTATGATCTGGTCTATAATCGAGGTTTTCAGCTTCATCATCAACCTTTAATGAATCAATAACAATATGCTTCTCGGCATCAAATATAACAGACTCATTGCCGGATACAAATAAGAAATTACTGCTAGAAACCCATTTAATAAAAGGCAATCGCGTTAACGATGGATAGCCAATCGCTTTTAACCATTTATTAAATTGTAAAAGAGTAAACAAAACCTGAGGGGTCTCCGTGGACACGTTTTGGACAAAAAGAGTATCCTTACGTTGAAAGGTAAAATCGGAAGACTCCCCTTTCCATTGGAGAGACTGTAAATTCTCTGGGGCTAGCTGTAACCATTGGCCCACTACTGCCTCATCTATCGAAAGAAGTTTTTGTTGTGCATAGCCACCAATTGAAATGGCAAAAAAACTTACTACAAGTAGAATTTTTTTCATTGGGATCGAAACTTAATTGATTATGCTCATGAAATAACTATGACAAATTTGGTATCACTAACAAAAGAATAAAATATGAGTATTGGCCTTATCCAACTCCACATAGCAACGCTTTCTATTTGCAGATAAGATACACTATACTCTAACCGTAAGGTATCGTTCATCTCTCAACGCAATATTTGCAATTAAGATACTGCTCAGTGAAAAAGGTTTGCAGAACAAGCTGAAAAAAACAACCAACAAACCAGATCCTTCATAGCCACAAAACTAATACAACAAAAAATAAAAAAACATGATCCATTGCATCAGTGATAATTTAAATTGTCAGGTTTACAAATTTAAAGCAATCCTTACTTTAATTGGTTTTTTCTATTTTTATGCCGCAATTATTTAAAACGTAAGGACAATTGCCAGAAAAGCTAGGAAATACGGCTATCCGACTTTTGATAATTGCCAATTAATTGTTTACTTGCAGTATATTGTACCAAAATATTCGTTTAATGGAACTTGTGTGTCATGTTCGAAAAACGTTTACAATAATACACCTCCTTGGGGGTGCATTTATTATTGCAATGCTTGCCTCTTGTAGTGGCCATGGATCAAAGGAGAAGCAACAGAGCCAAGATGCCGAAATGGATACCTCCTCGTTGATTCTAAAATACGACAACACTCTGTTTGCACTACCCTCCCCATACCAAGCGAGCACAATTTTAAAGAAAAATGCCATCCCGTTCAATGATGAATTGAGTAATCCGGCCAATAAAGTCCAGTCTTATAGTTCCTCCTTTAAAAGAAGTATCAATCTTGGTATTTACGGAACAGACCTCAGCTACTACAATATCTACGATAGACCGCAGGAGTGTGTAACCTACTTTGGTTCGGTAAAAAAGCTTTGCGACGAGTTGGGTATCTCCTCCTCCTTCGACACCAATTTTTTTGCAAAGGTGGAAAAGAATATCTCTATCAAAGATTCCCTTCTTTACTTAATTAGCTATACATACCGAAATGCAGATCTCTACCTCAAGCAAGACGACAGAAGCGATGTTGGAGCACTTGTTCTTGCCGGTGGATGGATTGAGAGCGTATACATTCTAACCCAAATCGCCTCAAAGAATCAAAATCGAGACATTATCAATAGGATTGGAGAACAAAAGCACCCGCTCGACAATCTCATTGATATACTAAGCCCTCATTACTATACATCTCCAGAATACTCCAAATTGGTAGATGACTTAGTAGATTTAGCCTACGAATTTGATGGAATCATTTTTAACTATTACTACAAACCTTCAAAAATCGATGTAGCGAACAAGCTCATTACTATTAATAGTGAATCTCAAGTTGTTCTTAGCGAATATAATTTGGAGGTAATCACGAACAAGGTTGCAGCCATTCGAAACAAGGCCGTTCAATAATTGCGTTTACCATGGTCAAAAAAACGATTTTTATTTTCTCACTTTTTATTATGGGAGCTACCATTAAGGTATTCCCACAACTTGAGCAACTCCAAAATATTTGTTCCCTCTACTTTCCACCCGAGTATATCTCTGACGGTCAACAATACTTTTCAGCCTTAAAACCTGATGAATCGGTAGAATTTAGAACTACATTTTATGGTGAGAACATCTACCGAATAGTGGCATGTACGAATGTAAAAAAAGGACATCTCCGCTTTTCGGTATACGACACCGACAAAAACTTACTATTCTCCAATGAGAATTATGGCTATTCCCCCTACTGGAATTTTAAATTCAAATCAACCGTTAACTGTATAATTCGGTTAAAAATTGATTCGGAAAAGTTTCAACCGGGATATATTATGCTGCTCGTTGGCTTTCAGCAGCCTAAACTATAAGCTAATAAAATGAGCGAATCGATTCTCAAAGCCTTAATGCAGCTTTTTGCCATCATCGCTTGGCCTGAAGAAAAAGGTATCAGCGTTGGCGACCGAAGAACTATTGTTGAGTCGTTTCTCAAACTCCAGATAAACCAGGAGCTTGTAAATGCATACTTGAGAGTATTCGATTCATACTACAACCTTTACCAGCAAAAACTTAGTGAAAAGAGCAAGTCGGTTAAGCGAGCCTCAAGTAGTTCGGTAAGACTACTAAAAATATGTACCGAGATTAATAACCAGCTCACCCAGCAGCAAAAATTAGTAGTGTTGGTTCGGCTTCTCGAATTTGCCAGGAGTGAAGCAGGTAGTGTTTCGAACCAAGAAATGGCATTTATTTCGACTGTTGCTGAAACATTCCATATTTCGGAAGAAGAGTTTGAAACTATCCTAAACTATGTTCTTCCCTTTTCCAACTCCACCTATTCTGGAAACGAAATACTTACCATTAATAAGGTTTCTGATGAATCTACCCCCATTGGAGTTAAGCATATTTTCGCTGAAGGATTCAAAGGGGAAGTAAAGATTCTACGAATATTCTCTGCAAATATGTTCTTCATACGTTACTTTGGAGAACATGAGCTTTATCTGAATGGACACCTGCTTGTTCCTAATAGAATTTTTGTTCTAAATGCCGGTGCATCCATCCGAAACGCTAAAATTAAGCCCATATACTATAGCGATATACTTTCGCGATTTACCCTCGACAAGATTAAAGATCCCATTATTTTTGAAGTAAACGATCTTGAATACAAGTTTAGAGGAGGACAGTATGGAATTCACTCCATGTTTTTCAGAGAAGAGTCAGGAAAGCTTGTTGGAATTATGGGCGCCTCAGGAGCGGGCAAATCAACATTACTGAATGTTCTGAATGGGAGCGATGCGCCCACCTCCGGTGAAGTATTGATAAATGGGATAAGCATCCATACCAACAAGGACCTAACCAAGGGCTTAATAGGCTTTGTATCGCAGGACGATCTGCTGATGGAAGACCTTACGGTTTACCAAAACCTCTATTTTAATGCAAAACTCTGCTTCAGCAATTACTCAGAGGAGAAAATTGTTGAAACAATAGAAAAAACGCTCATCAACCTTGGCCTGTACGATATCAAGGATATGCGGGTAGGGTCCCCTCTAAACAAAAAGATTAGTGGAGGACAACGAAAAAGGTTAAACATAGCCTTAGAGCTGATCAGGGAACCTACCATACTGTTTCTAGATGAACCTACTTCCGGTCTCTCCTCCAGAGACTCAGAGAACATTATGGACCTTCTGAAGGAGTTAACACTAAAAGGTAAGTTGGTATTTGTCGTTATCCATCAGCCATCGTCCGATATCTTTAAAATGTTGGATAAGCTGCTTATTTTGGATACGGGCGGCTACTTGATATACAATGGAGATCCCATTGAATCGATCATTTACTTTAAATCGAGAGTCCAACACGCCAACTGGAACGAAAGTGAATGTGCAACCTGTGGTAATGTAAATCCAGAACAGATATTCAATATTGTCGAGGCCAATGTACTTGATGAGTACGGCAACTCAACTCGGGTAAGAAAGACCAGTCCAAAAGAATGGAACTATTACTATCACGAATTTTCGGCAAAAGACAATCGATCGGCCATTGTATACTCCGATGTACCTGAGAATTTATTCAAAATTCCTAATCGGTTAAAACAGCTATGGGTATTTGTAAACCGAGACTTACTTTCCAAATTTGCCAATAAGCAATATTGGGTAATAAACTTGGTGGAACCCCCATTGCTGGCATTTATTCTATCTTACATAATTAAGTTCTATAATGTAGATGCCAGTAACGAATTTGGCTACACATTCTCCAACAACAGCAACTTGCCGGTGTACATATTTATGTCGGTTATTGTTGCCATTTTTGTTGGACTCACAGTTAGTGCAGAGGAGATAATAAAGGATCGAAAGATACTTAAGAGAGAATCATTCTTAAATCTTTCTAGGGCAAGTTACCTTTTATCTAAAGTGGTTATTCTCATTGGAATTTCTGCCCTCCAAGCCTTCCTTTTTGTGATAGTTGGTAACTCTATTATGGAGATAAATGGAATGTATTTTGCCTACTGGCTCGTTCTGTTCAGTGCATGGTTCTCAGCCAACATGATGGGATTGGTTATTTCCGACAGTTTTAAAACGGTGGTTACAATCTATATCCTCATTCCATTTTTAGTTATCCCCCAAATAATTTTAAGTGGAGTAATCGTAAAGTTTGAAAAACTAAATCCCAATGTTTCATCGCCAGACCAAATTCCCTTTTATGGAGAGATGATAACCTCCCGTTGGGCCTACGAAGCACTTGCGGTGTATCAATTTAAGGAAAATAACTATGAGAAGCAGTTCTATGAATTAGATAGAACCATGAGTATCGCCGATTATAGGAGAAATTACTGGATAAAATCACTTAGCAACAAACTCGACCAAGTTGAGCGGGAGCTTAATGGCACTAAAAGCGAAAAAACGACAAATGCCATTGCACTCATTTCCAATGAAATTAAGAGGCATAATGCTATTTTTCCCCAGTTAACACCACCCGCCAACCTCCTAAAAGAGCTAAAATTGAACAGAATAAACCAAGCGGATATTAGTGATTTTAGAATCTACCTTGAAAATGTTCGAAAACTTTATATTCGTCTATACAATGCGGCCAGCGCGAAAAAGGATGGACTTATCTCTAAATTACAAAGCACAGAAAATGGAAGAAATGCCTTTTTAAAGCTCAAACAGAACTACTACAACGAAAGTTTAGAAGATTTTGTGCAAAATAGCGACGAAGTTGACAGAATCATTGAGTTTGAGAACCATCTTATTCAAAAGGTTGATCCAATCTTTGAATATCCGGAAGGCTCTTTTATTCGTGCTCATTTCTATTCACCGGTAAAACCCATTTTCAACCATTTTTACAGCACCTTTTGGATTAATGTATTGGTTATTTGGTTTATGTCGGGCATGCTCTACATGCTACTATACTTCAGATGGTTAAAAAAATTACTCGAAATATCAGAAATTCTACACCGTAAGAAAGGTGTGGAGTAGAAAGGAAAAAGAGGAGATTAGCTCCTCTTTTTTATAGGTATCAACACTGAAGTCCGGTATCATCCACTAATCTACAATTTCAATCATCTTAAACGGGACTTTGATAATTGATTCATAGTCTTCACCAGCTTCCAGCATATCCTCATCATCTTCCTCGTAATACCAGTTAACAACTACATCATTTTTATCCTTTTTCAAATTTTCCAGCTTTTTGAACACATCTAAAATGCACTTAGACGAGCTGGTATTAAAATACTCCAGCTGAATATTCACCACTGTTTTTTCATTCGGTTTTTTTGCATAATCTTCCAGCCAATCCACAATGGGTTTATAAAACTCTATAGAGTTCTCGGGGATAGATCGACCCTTTATTTCAATAATGCCACTCTCGGGATTAAGAGTGATGGTTGGCGTTTTTGGGGTTCCCTCTATGTTCATAAATTCCATGGCTATCGTATTTATTGTTCTTCTTCAGGAATTACAACAGAAAAATCAAAGAAATGGAAATTCTCATCGTATGGCTCAAAGGTATAGACTAACTTGCTACCCGTTTTTCTAGCAATGTCAATTAATCCAAGACCTCCTCCCCCTTTGGCAGAAAACTCCTGATTGTTCAAGACAAATTTATAAAAATCCTTTAGTTCTTCCTTCGTAAGCGAATTTATCTTTTCCAATTTCTCACGCAGCTGCGGTATTCTTTCATTTCGGATAAAGTTACCGGTAGTAATTTTGTAACCAACCCCGTTTTTTGAAAGTAAAAAAAGACCATAACTCTCTCCTTTTCCATACAAATCACCTAGGGGTGAATCAACATGGTGAAACAAGTTTTGCAAACTCTCAACCAGAACATTATAGACCTTTTTCCTAGTTGAACTTTTTTGAATTATGTCGTTGAGCTTTGCTTCAACTAAAAAAAGTGTATTGTTTATGAATTCAGTACTAATTGCTCCCCTATAAGCAAATATAGTCTCTTCCTCATTGTTAAGTTGAGAAAAATGCTTATCCAGATCAAATAAGATAGGCTTGCTCACTATTTGCAGGTTCAATAATTTTAATTCAGCACGTAACCTAAACAAATTTAGAAAAAAAAAGCACAGTTTACATTATTTGACCAAAGAATACAGCTTCAAATGAAACTTTTTGATAAAAAGCCCCGATTCATCGAAAATGACCGGGGCTTTATTGAGTATTCTATCGTTCACGTGATCTTCTAGGCGGTCGTGAAGATCCACCTCGTTCACGGTCACGTCCACCATCGCGTCCACCATCGCGTCCACCGGACCTTCTATAACCACCTTCTCTACTGCGATCTCTTCCACCGCCGCCCTTAGAATCGCTGGCCAACTCGGCAAGAGGACGACCACCTCTGCCCTCTTTATTCAAGGCATTAAGTAGCGTTTCAGCATCACTAAACGGAACAGTTACAAAGGAAAAATTCTCCATTACCTGCACCTCATCAATTTTGGAATCAGCAAGTTTTACTTTCTGCTTAATCATATTCACCATGGTAGCAGGATCGTAACCATCCCGCTTACCCAAAGCGATGAATACTCTAGCCTTTCCCTTTCTGTCAACATTAAATGTCCTAAACTCAGGATAATTTGCCTCAGACAACTCATTTTTAAATGCCATCTTAAGCAGTGCTGCCAAGGTTACTTCAGGACTGGTAGAGGTAAGCATATCTTCAGCCATTCCGAGGTAATCACCAAAAGTTCCTTGCTCAACAATCGATGAAAGTTCGCCAAGAATTCGGGCCTTTTTAACGGCTACCACATCACGTCCATGAGGTAACTTCTCTTTCCGAATAGTATTTTTTGTTATCTTTTGAAGGGTAACAAAACTACGATATTCGTTCGCCGATATAAAGGTAATTGCAGTGCCCTCCTTACCTGCTCTACCAGTACGACCAATACGATGTACATAGCTGTCAGAATCCTGAGGTAAAGAGTAGTTAATTACATGAGAAAGGTCAACAATATCTATTCCCCTAGCTGCCACGTCGGTAGCGACAAGAATATTGATTTGGTGAACTTTAAACTTTTTAAGTATTTTTTCTCGCATAGCCTGAGAAACTTCACCATGCAAACCATCGGCAGCATATCCATGCTCAATTAATCTGGCCACCAACTCGTCAACTGCAACACGGGTGCGACAAAATACCAATCCATAGAATTCTGGCTCAATATCGATAATACGGGTAAGCGCATCGAACCTATTAGATTCATGGACCTCAAAATAGATCTGGTCAGTGAGGTTAGTCGTCATTTGCTGACGCTCAATCTCGAGACGCTGAGGATTCTTCATGTATTTTTTGGAAAGACGGGCAATTCTATCTGGCATGGTAGCCGAAAAAAGAAGAGTACGTCGCTCTTCGGGTGCATGAGAAAGGATAGATTCGATATCTTCAACAAATCCCATATTAAGCATCTCATCCGCCTCGTCGAGCACAACCCAGCTAACCTTGTCCAAATTCAGACTACCTCTCGAGAGGTGATCCAGAATTCTTCCGGGGGTTCCAACTACAATGTCTACTCCTTGTTTGAGACGACGCAGCTGCTCGCTAATAGACTGACCACCATACACTGAAATTATCTGCAATCTATGACTTCCCTTAAAAGAGTTCATCTCCTCGGTAACCTGTAGTGCAAGCTCACGAGTAGGAACTAAAATAATTGCCTGAACAAAGTCAGCTCCCTCCTCAATTTTATCAACAATTGGTAGGCCGTATGCAGCAGTTTTTCCCGTCCCAGTTTGCGCTATACCTATCACGTCTGATTCCGAATTTAATAATACAGGAATGGCTAACGCTTGAATAGGCGTGGGTTTTTCAAATCCTTTTTTTCTGATTACCGCATTGGTCTTTTCTGATAATCCCAGTGAAGTAAATTCGTTGTAATTCTCCATTAAAAACTAATTTCTGTTTGTCTTAATTAAAATCTCAGTAATTTTTGCCAACCATCGCTTTATACTTATTCCAGTTGGCAATTACCTCCAAGGCCTTTGAATAGGTGGGGTCATTTCCCTGATTCACTATTTGAAAATACTCGGAGGAGGTAAATAACTGCTGCGCAATCAGCCCCTTAACGATGAGCTTTATCACACTTCCGGACTTCGCCAGGTCCTCATCATTCCATGTGATTCCATTGTCCTTGGCCATTTGCAGCAATCCGGACATCACTTCTCCATCAACAGAGAAGTCCTTATTGAATTTTGCAAAGGTAGGAAACTTCACAGCCAACTCTTTGCGATTCTTATCCATGTAAGTAATAGTATACTGATAAAATAACCCCTTTCGAGCCAAATTACCATAAAAGTTAGAGTAAAAAGTGGTATCAACAGGAACGAAGATATCAGGCATAATGCCACCACCACCGTAGACTGGACGTTTTTTCTCCAGCGTAAAATATTTAAGCGAATCGGGGAAGTGGATGCTGTCGGGTGTATTCATCTCTCCGTCGGTATATCGCTTATAAAAATCCTCGTAGTATTTTTCAACATTTCCATTCTTATATGGACGCTGAATAACGCGGCCTGTAGGAGTATGATATCGAGCCACGGTAAGTCGAATCATTGATCCGTCTGGCAGAGGTAGCTGGCTTTGAACCAATCCCTTACCAAATGAACGACGGCCAATAACGATTCCTCTATCCCAATCCTGAATTGCCCCAGAGGTAATTTCACTGGCAGAGGCTGAACCTTCGTCAATAAGTACCACCAGGGATCCTTTCTCGAAGCAACCTGAAGCAGTACTCAAAAAATCCTGTCGAGGAGAATTTGCCCCCTCAGTATACAGAATTAATTTTCCTTGTGGAAGAAATTGGTCACTCAGCTCAGTGGCTGTATTTAAGTATCCACCACCATTTCCTCTCAAGTCTAGTATTAAGGATTGAGGATTATTGAGCTTCAACTTATTCCAAGCCTCCTGAAACTCTTGAACAGTAGTGAGTGCAAATCGGCTTATTTTAATGTATCCCACCTTTGGTGCAGCCATGTATGATGCATCAATGCTATAGATCGGAATTTTATCGCGGGTAATCAAAAAATCTAGCTTATCCTTTACCCCATTTCTCAACAATACCAGCTTCACCTTGGTGCCTTTTGGACCTCTCAATAGCTTAAATACGTCATTATTTTTAAGCCCGATCCCTGCAATATTTTTACCATCAACCGAAATAATCCGATCTCCAGCAACAATACCAACCTTTTCGGAAGGTCCACCAGGTACAGGATTCACAACTATTAACGTATCAGAAAGAATATTAAACTCAATACCAATCCCATCAAAATTGCCTTCCAATGGTTCATTCATGGCAGCAACATCATCGCTCGAAATATATGCACTGTGAGGATCGAGTTGGGCTAGAATGTCCACAATTGCATTCTCCACCATCTTGGACTCATTGACTGGTTCAACATACATGCCCGAAAGCATCCTTAAAAATCGGCTAAACTTAAAAACCTGATCATTAACATTTTGAGCCGATGTAAGAGTAGAAAATAAGAGAGAAATCCAAAGAAGAATAATGCCTTTTTTGAGAAAATTATTCATACTAAATATTGTTAAATCTTAATTAGTTACGATTGTTACAAGTTACGGTCTTTTACTCTCGGTTGTATCTATTAAAGAATATTTAACAACCTGTATTATAATCTATCCCATGTTAAAATTCCTATTCCCATTCAATAGTTGCAGGTGGTTTTGAACTAATATCATACACAACCCTGTTAATTCCTTTTACCTTGTTGATTATATCGTTAGAAACCTTTGCCAAGAAATCGTAGGGAAGATGATACCAGTCAGCAGTCATTCCATCGGTAGACACTACCGCTCTGAGGGCAACCACATTTTCATAAGTTCTTTCATCGCCCATAACTCCAACTGATCGTATAGGCAGTAGCATTACCCCTGCTTGCCAAATTTTATCATATAGCTCTTCACGTCGCAACGATTGAATGAAGATATCATCAGCATCCTGCAGTAGACGGACCTTCTCCTCCGTAATTTCACCTAAAATTCGAATTCCTAAACCAGGACCAGGGAAAGGGTGTCTGCTTAATAGGTGGTCACCTATTCCAAGAGCCTTTCCAACTCTTCGCACTTCATCCTTAAAGAGAAGGCGAAGTGGTTCCACCACCTTTAATTTCATTGCAGCAGGTAATCCACCAACATTATGATGGGACTTTATAGTTACCGAAGGGCCGTTTACCGAAACCGATTCGATAACATCAGGGTAAATTGTTCCCTGAGCAAGCCAATTCACATTTTGAATTTTGTGAGCTTCTTGGTCAAAAACTTCAATAAAACTTCGTCCAATTGCTTTACGCTTTGCTTCCGGATCGGAAAGGTCAGTTAACGCAGAGTAAAATTGTTGTTTTGCATCCACACCTACCACATTTAGACCCATTCCTTTATAGCTTTGAAGAACGTCCGAAAATTCATTTTTTCGAAGAAGTCCATTATCAACAAAAATGCAAGTCAAGTTTTTACCAATTGCTTTATGCAAAAGCACTGCTGCCACAGAACTATCAACACCTCCAGAAAGGCCTAACACCACCTTATCGTCACCAATTTTATTCTGTAGTTCCTTTACGGTAGTATCAATAAACGAATCGGGTGTCCAGGACTGCCTACATCCACAAATATTTACAACAAAATTCCTTAAAATTGCAGCACCTTCAACCGTGTGGTAAACCTCAGGGTGAAACTGAATACCATAAGTACTTGATCCTTCAACAATATAGGCTCCCACCTTCACATCTTCTGTTCCTGCCAATATCCTGAAATTAGTTGGAAGTTTTGCAATGGTATCACCATGTGACATCCAAACTTGAGAATTCTGATTTACACCTTTAAATAACTTAGAATTTAAATCATTAACGGTAAGCATTGCGCGACCATACTCCCTAGAAATGGAAGGTAGAACCTCACCCCCATTAATTTGGGCCATGAGCTGTGCACCATAGCACACTCCTAATATTGGCAATTTCGATTGTGAATAGCCTTCCATTTCTGGCATGGGGGCATTTGCATCCCTCACTGAAAATGGGCTTCCAGAAAGAATTATCCCTTTAATGGTATTATCTGGAACAAATTTGTGATTGAAAGGAACAATTTCGCAATAAACGTTTAATTCCCTTACACGACGCGCAATAAGCTGTGTGTATTGAGACCCAAAATCCAAAATAAGTATTTTCTCCTGCATAATTACGCAAAATATTTGGTTCAAAAGTAATCAAATTCAGCGAATTGAGGCTTACCCCCCCAACTCTACTCCTTCTTCAATGGAATGTTATAAATATCGCCCTCCTTTACCGCCACGGTATTGGGGAAAATTTGTTGAGCCTCATTTAATAATTTATCCGTATTCTTATACCGTGCCGAGAAATGTCCAATCAAGAGTTTTTTTGCCTCAGCAATCACAGCCATCTCAGCAGCTTGATTAGCCGTTGAATGTCCTGTTTTTTTTGCCAAGTTTTGCAATTCACTACCAAAGGTGGCCTCGTGGTATAGCAAGTCAACACCTTTTATATACGTGGCGACTATTGGAGAAAAAGCAGTATCGGAACAAAATGCATAGGATCGTGGTATATACGGTTTATAAGCTAACACCCTATTGGCTACAACGCTATTGTCGTCAGCAATAAAGTCTTCACCCTCCTTTATTCTATGTATCTGCGAAAGAGGTATTTTGTAATATGCAATCAACTCCTTATGAATGTTCATTAAAGGTGCTTTCTCTTTAAAAAGGAATCCACAGGTTGGAACGCGATGCTCCAATGGGATGGAATACACTTCAACGCTTTTATCTGAATAAATTTGCTGAAACAACCTCGTATCCACCGAATGTACAACAACGTTGAATGGTAAATTTGGCTCAAAATATTTAAGGTGATCCTTTAGAATATTATCCAACAAGTAATATGAATAGATGTGTAGGTCGTCCTTTCGCCCAAGTAAACTGAGTGTAGAGATTAATCCAAAAAGTCCTAGCACATGGTCTCCATGAAGATGAGAAATAAAGATATGGTTAATGCGCGAAAGGTTAATACCCAATCGCCGAAGCTGCATTTGTGTTCCTTCGCCACAATCAATCAAAAAAAACCGCTCATGTATATTAAGCACATGAGCGGTTGGAAATTTTGATGAAGTTGGAAGTGCTGAGCTAGTACCGAGTATGGTTAATGTAAACTGCACTACTTCTTCTCGTTCTCAGCCTTGTTAATAATTTCAGTCACTTCCTCTTTCGAGTAGGCTATGTTTAAAACTGTATCGAGTTGCGAAATGGTTATCAATCGCTCCACGGCATCAGTTAAACCTGTAAGCACAAAAGTTCCGTTTGCATTTTTGCACAAACGATTAGCAACAAGTATAGAACTCAAGCCAGAGGAATCGCAGTATCGGCAATTTCTTAAATCGAGAACGATATTTTTCTCTCCATTTCCAGAGATCAAAACCAGTTCAGATTTAAGACTTGGCGCAACGTTGGTATCCAACTTTTCTTCAAGCACTTCAACGATAGTGTAGTTATCTAGCTTATCGATTTTAAAATCCATCTTAAAAAGGGTTTTGTTATACTTGTTACCCAATAGTGCTTACTCGTTAGGAGTTTCCTCTTTTACTTCGTTATCTTTATTTTCTTTTTTCTCCTTTTTTTCCTTTACTTCCTTTTTTTCCTTGATCTCTTTATTTTCAAGTTCTTCCTTTAAGGCAGCAAGTTCGGAAATATCACCTAAGGTAGTCTTTTCTAGGTTAGACTTCAACTTTTTTACAGCCTTTTGAGTTGTAGTAGCAGCCTGAGCCTTTCCTTTCTTTTCAACCTTATCGTCAGCCTTCTTCACATCTTCAAAGATACGGCTATGGGAGAGAATTATTCTCTTGGAAGCTTTATTAAATTCAATTACCTTAAATTGAAGTTTTTCTTCAACCTTTGCGGTAGTTCCATCTTCCTTAACGAGGTGCTTAGGAGTAACAAAACCTTCAACACCATACTGAAGAGCCACAACAGCACCCTTATCCATCAATTCGATAATGGTACCTTCATGGATAGAATCAACCGTGAAAATGGTTTCAAAAACATCCCAAGGATTTTCCTCTAATTGTTTGTGACCAAGACTCAAACGTCTATTATCCTTATCTATTTCAAGAACAACAACTTCGATGTCGGCACCAATCTGGGTAAATTCGGATGGATGCTTAATCTTCTTAGTCCAGGAGAGATCAGAAATGTGGATGAGACCATCAACACCCTCTTCAATCTCAACAAATACACCAAAATTGGTGAAGTTGCGAACCTTTGCATTGTGGCGTGAACCAACAATATACTTGGTTTCAATATTTTCCCATGGATCTGGCTTAAGCTGCTTAATGCCAAGAGACATCTTACGATCTTGACGATCCAACGTTAAAATAACAGCTTCAACAGAATCACCGACTTTCAAGAACTCCTGAGCACTGCGAAGATGCTGACTCCAAGACATTTCAGAAACGTGGATAAGACCTTCAACACCAGTGGCAATTTCAACAAATGCACCGTAATCAGCCATAACCACAACCTTGCCGATAACCTTATCGCCAATCTTTAGGTTTTCATCAAGAGAATCCCATGGATGAGGAGTAAGCTGTTTTAACCCCAATGCGATACGTTTCTTGGCATCATCAAAGTCAAGAATAACAACATTAAGTTTCTGATCAAGTTGAACAATCTCTTCTGGGTGATTTACACGGCCCCATGACAGGTCGGTAATGTGAATTAGACCATCTACGCCACCAAGATCGATAAATACACCATAGGAGGTGATATTTTTAACAGTTCCTTCAAGGACCTGACCCTTTTCAAGTTTGGCGATAATTTCTTTTTTCTGTTGCTCAAGTTCGGCTTCTATAAGTGCCTTGTGAGAAACAACCACATTCTTGAACTCTTGGTTAATCTTAACAACCTTAAATTCCATGGTTTTTCCAACAAATACATCATAGTCCCTAATAGGTTTAACATCGATTTGTGATCCGGGGAGGAATGCCTCTATTCCGAACACATCTACGATCATACCACCCTTGGTGCGACACTTGATGTAACCCTTAATAACCTCATCTTTTTCGAGGGCAGCGTTAACACGATCCCACGAACGTAATGCACGAGCTTTTTTGTGTGAAAGAACCAGCTGACCCTTCTTGTCTTCCTGACTCTCTACATACACCTCAACTTTGTCACCAACCTTTAGTTCTGTGTCATAACGGAATTCGCTTAAACCTACAACGCCTTCCGACTTATAACCAATGTTGATAACAACTTCCCTCTTGTTCATGGCAATTATAGTTCCATCAACAACTTCATTTTCGGCAACCGAAGATAGGGTTTCGTTATACTTTTCTAAATAGGTTTCCCGATCATTCTTAGAATAGATCTCGTCTTTTTCATAAGCTTCCCAATCAAAGTTATCAAGATTAGGCTCTTGTGCTGTTGCAGCAACTACTGCATTTTCCTCCTCTGGAAGAATTTCGTTTTCGTTTGTCATTAATTAGTGTAATTCAGTTTGTAGTTGGACATTATTTGTAGAAACTCTCAGTCGGCAAAATTAATCAAACTTGGACACCCGAAAAAATAAAATGACAAAAAAATCACTTTTTGGTGTTGATTTTTTGTTTGTTATGTGAATTTCCCTTTGGAAATAACCCCTAAACAGAAAAATGCAAGTGTCATTTTTTCGATATGTGCATTATAAAAAGTAAATTTACAACGTTTACAAAATTACACGATACTATCGGAAACAACCTTAAATCAACCATTTATGAAAATTTCAGTCGTTGGCAGTGGTTACGTTGGCCTAGTAACAGGTACTTGCTTTGCAGAAACAGGAGTAACCGTAACCTGTGTAGACATTGACAAAAAAAAGATTGATGAGTTAAAGAATGGCATAATCCCAATATATGAGCCAGGCTTAGACGATATGGTTAAGCGAAATGTGGAAAAAGAACGACTCCACTTCACTACCAACCTAAAGGATAGCTTAGTTGGTGCTGAAGTAGTATTTATCGCAGTAGGAACACCACCGGATGAAGATGGTAGCGCCGACCTAAAGTATGTTACGGGCGTTGCACGTGAAGTTGGGGCTAACATGGACCATTATATGGTAGTTGTTACCAAGAGTACCGTTCCGGTTGGCACTAGCCACAAAGTTAAGAAAGCCATACAAGATGAGCTTACTAAACGAAATGTAAACATACCCTTTGACGTTGCCTCAAATCCAGAATTTTTAAAAGAAGGTAATGCAATTGAAGACTTTTTAAAACCCGACAGAATAGTTTGTGGAATAGATTCGGAACAAGCCAAAATATTTTTAGAAAAGCTCTACAAACCATTTGTTCTTAATGGACATCCCATACTTTTTATGGATATTGCTTCATCGGAATTGACTAAGTACGCTGCCAACGCCATGCTGGCGACCAAAATCAGTTTCATGAACGACATTGCATCGCTTTGTGAATTAATAGGTGCCGATGTAAACTGGGTTCGAAAAGGAATTGGTTCCGATTCTCGAATTGGTAATAAGTTCATATATCCTGGCGCCGGCTACGGCGGAAGCTGCTTCCCCAAAGATGTAAAAGCACTCATCAAAACTTCGGATGAGAATGGACACTCCTTAGAAATTCTTAAAGCCGTTGAGGATGTAAACGATCGGCAAAAAGAGGTGCTCTTTAAAAAGCTCATGAAGCACTTTAACGGAAATCTGAAGGGTAAAAAAATAGCACTTTGGGGATTATCCTTTAAGCCCAACACTGACGATATGCGTGAGGCACCATCTATTGTGATCATTAACCATCTAATTAAAGCCGGAGCAACGGTTCGGGTCTACGATCCTGTTGCAATGGAAGAATCTATTCGTCGCATAGGAAACATAGTTGAATATGCCAAGGATGCCTACGACGCAACCACAGGAGCAGATGCGCTAATTTTGGTGACGGAATGGGCTGAATTTAGAATTCTTAACTTCTCCATGCTTGGTAAATTAATGCGAAACAAGGTAGTTATAGATGGGCGAAATATTTACGATCCCATTGAAATGAAAGAAAACGGCTATAAATACTACTCCATAGGAAAAAATCCACTCGATTAATTTTTTAAACAGTTGCACAACTCTTCAGCATAAAATGCATCATTGTAATAGTTTATAAACGATTAAGATATAAAAAATGAAAAGAATACTGGTTACGGGTGGCGCTGGATTTATTGGATCGCATCTTTGCGAACGTCTGCTAAATGAAAATAATGAGGTAATTTGTCTGGATAATTTCTTTACTGGATCGAAGCAGAATATTGTCAGTCTTTTAAAGAACCCCTACTTTGAGGTAATTAGGCATGATGTAACGGCACCCTACTTTGCTGAAGTGGATGAGATATACAATCTTGCCTGCCCAGCCTCTCCTATTCACTACCAATACAACCCCATAAAAACTGTAAAAACGTCGGTGCAGGGTGCCATAAATATGCTAGGACTTGCTAAGCGGTTAAAGGCAAAGATTCTACAGGCATCCACCAGTGAAGTTTATGGCGACCCAACCGTTCATCCTCAACCAGAAACCTACTGGGGACATGTAAACCCCATTGGTCCCCGTTCTTGCTATGACGAGGGAAAGCGATGTGCAGAAACGCTCTTTATGAATTACCATCATCAAAATAATGTCAAAATTAAAATCATACGAATCTTCAATACCTACGGTCCAAGGATGAATCCAAATGATGGCAGAGTAGTTTCCAACTTTATTGTTCAAGCATTAAATGGTGAGGATATCACAATATATGGAAACGGAAACCAAACTCGCAGCTTTCAATATGTAGATGATCTAGTTGAAGGTATGATTAGGATGATGAATACAAGGGAGGAATTCATTGGACCTGTGAACATCGGTAATCCAACTGAGTTTTCGATGCTAGAGCTGGCAGAAATGGTTATTAAGCTGACAAAATCCAAATCTAAGTTAACCTATATGCCACTACCACAAGATGATCCAACACAACGCAAACCAGAAATCTCACTAGCACGAAGGGAACTTAGTGGATGGGAGCCCAAAGTGAACCTTCAAGATGGACTTGAAAAAACCATCTTCTATTTTAAAAATCTGCTAAACAAATAGCTATGAAAGGAATAATACTCGCTGGTGGTGCAGGAACAAGGTTATATCCAATAACTCAGGCCATTTCTAAGCAAATACTTCCGGTCTACGATAAGCCGATGATCTATTATCCCCTTTCGGTTCTTATGCTGGCCGGTATCAGGGATATTTTAATTATATCAACGCCTTCCGATATTTCGCTCTACAAAAGGCTTTTTAGCGATGGAAAACAACTTGGCCTTAATATCCAATATGTAATTCAACCGTCACCCGATGGTCTAGCACAAGCTTTTATTCTTGGAGAAGATTTCATCGGAAATGACTCAACCTGCCTAGTTTTAGGTGACAACATATTTTACGGCCAAGGCTTCAGCGACATGCTCCGTAAAAGTGCACAAATAAAGGATGGTGCAATGGTTTTTGGTTATTGGGTCAACGACCCGCAACGCTATGGTGTTGCTGAGTTCAATAAGGATGGAAAGGTAATTAGCATTGAGGAAAAACCTGAAAATCCAAAATCAAACTATGCCGTTACTGGGTTATATTTTTACGGAAACGATGTGGTAAACAAGGCAAAAAGTTTAAAGCCCTCAAAAAGAGGCGAATTAGAAATTACCGACCTGAATAGATTATACTTACAAGAAGCGAGGTTGCATGTTAGCCTTTTAGGTAGAGGAACGGCTTGGCTCGATACAGGAACTCATGAGAGCTTGCTTCAAGCGTCCAACTTTGTACAAACCATTGAATCGAGACAAGGACTTAAAATAGCTTGTATTGAAGAGATTGCCTATAGAAATGGATTTATTGATAAGGATCAGCTAATTTTATTGGCAAAGCCAATGGCAAAAAATCAATATGGCGAATATCTTATTAAACTTTTAACCGAATAATTTTAAATCGATGGAATTCTTAGCTACAAAATTTTCTGGACTGATTGTAATCACACCTCGAGTATTTGAAGATTCTAGAGGTTACTTCTTCGAATCATTCAATTTAGAGAACTTTGCAGCAGCAGGAATTAATTTACACTGGGTTCAAGATAACCAATCAAAATCGACCTATGGTGTTATTCGCGGCCTACACTACCAACTTGCTCCTTTTTCCCAATCAAAGTTGGTAAGAGTTTTATCTGGAACAATACTCGACGTTGCACTCGATATTCGAAGAGGAAGTCCCACTTTTGGCCAACACTTTGCCATCGAACTATCGGAAGCAAATAAAAAACAGCTGCTAATTCCGCATGGTTTTGCACATGGATTTTCGGTACTTTCAGAAACAGCAGCCGTAATGTACAAATGTGACTCCCTTTACAAGCCCGATGCTGAACGTGGAATTCTTTTCAACGATACAGAACTTGGCATTGACTGGCAAATTCCCAACGAGAAAGCGCTAATTTCTCCCAAAGACAAGGTTTATCCCTCATTCACCAGCGCAGAACTAAATTTTGTATTCCCTTAGTTCTCAATCCGCCATAGTAGTTGCATCCTTCGAAAAAAATAAATTAACCAATGAAGATTTTAGTTACCGGAAGTAATGGACAGTTAGGTAGTGAACTACGATTAATCGCACCACAAAACACTGATTGCACTTTCATTTTTACCGATATTCAAGAGCTTGATATTACAAACGAAAATAGTATTGACAGCTATTTAAATAAGATCAAGCCAGCGGTAATAATTAACTGTGCAGCCTATACTGCTGTTGATAAAGCCGAAACAGATATCCAATTGGCAAATTTGGTAAACTACAATGCCCCAAAAATTCTGGCAAAGCTATGCCAAAAGCATGGTATTGGCATAATTCATATCTCCACCGACTACGTTTTTGATGGAACCGCCCATATTCCCTATCAGGAAGAGGATAAAGTCAACCCGACCTCCATATATGGACAAAGTAAACTAAAAGGTGAACAGGCTGTTTTAGCTGCAGGAGGTGTCGTGATTCGAACATCATGGCTTTACTCTACATTTGGAAATAATTTTGTAAAAACCATGATTCGTCTCGGTAAGGAGAAAGAATTTCTCAAGGTTGTATTTGACCAAATTGGCACCCCCACTTGGGCACATAACCTTGCCGAAACAACCGTTGTTGTTGCAAAAAAAATGAAAGATGATCACGAGCAATATGCCGGAGTTTACCATTACTCCAACGAAGGGGTTTGCAGCTGGTATGATTTTGCAGTGGAAATTATGGCTCTATCAAATAGCCCATGTAAGATTTACCCCATTGAAACAAAGGAATATCCAGTTTCTGCTCCTCGCCCAGCATACAGCGTGCTTAACAAAAGAAAAATTAAAGATACATTCCAGCTGAAAATACCGCACTGGAGAGAAAGCCTAGTAAAATGCGTTAAATTGCTGTCACAATAAAACCAAATTTTATGGACACCAAACTTCTTCAATTGGTAACGAAAAAAGCCCAAGAATGGCTTAGCAATTCATTCGACCAAAAAACGCGTGATAAAGTTCAGTATTTACTGGAACACAATGAAGCAGAATTAATTGAATCGTTCTACACTCAGCTCGAATTTGGCACCGGTGGGCTCAGAGGAATCATGGGTGTTGGAACCAACCGAATGAACATATACACCGTTGGAATTGCAACGCAAGGACTTGCCAACTATATTAAAAAACAATTTGGCCACCTTAACGAAATAAAGGTTGCCATAGCACATGATCCCAGAATCAATAGCCGACTATTTGCCGAAACAACAGCAAATATATTCTCAGCTAACGGATTTACCGTATACCTTTTTGAGAATCCAAGGCCCACACCGGAGCTTAGCTATGCTATTCGAAAACTTGGATGTCAAAGTGGAGTAGTTGTAACCGCTTCACATAACCCCAAAGAATACAATGGTTATAAAGTATACTGGGAAGATGGAGCCCAAATAATTGCACCACACGATGCCAACATCATTGAAGAGGTCGGGAAAATTACCAACATCGACCAAATTAGTTGGAATGCACGAGTTGAAAAAATTCATTCGTTGGATGAAAAATTTGACGCCATCTACATAAATGCTATTAAAGAGCTCTCCATTTCACCGGAAATTATCAAAGATCAACATGATTTAAAAATTGTTTACACCCCGATTCACGGCACAGGAAAAGATTTAGTGCCACGAGCGCTTAAAGCATTTGGATTCACCAATGTATTTAAGGTAAAAGAACAGGATTTTTTCGATGGTAATTTTCCAACGGTCGTTTCACCTAATCCCGAGGAGGCTGCAGCACTTAGCCTGGCTATTAAGCATTCTGAAGAGGTTGGAGCCGATTTAGTACTGGGGACAGATCCTGATGGGGATAGAGTGGGCATTGCTGTAAGGGACAATAACGGAAAGATGCGTCTTCTTAATGGTAACCAAACAGGATCCATACTATTCTACTATATTCTTTCTCAACTCAAAGCAAAAGGACAACTTGGTAAAGATGACTTTACTGTTAAAACCATTGTAACCACCGACTTACTTGAGTCCATTGCAGAAAAATATGGTGTTGAATGCTTTGAAGTACTCACGGGCTTTAAGTATATTGCTGACGCCATTCGTCAAAATGAGGGAAAGCGAAAGTTCATTGTTGGTGGAGAAGAGAGCTTCGGCTACTTAGTTGGAGATCTTGTCAGGGATAAGGATGCTGTAATTTCGTGTGCATTAATTTGCGAAGCGGCTGCTTGGGCCAAAAGTCAAGGACTTACACTTTATGCACTACTTTTAAAGATATACGTAGAATTTGGTCTGTATCGTGAGAAGTTAATTTCAATCACTCGAAAAGGCAAAGAAGGTAAAGAGGAGATTATTCGTATGATGGAAAAATTTAGACAATCACCGCCTGAAACGATCTTAGGAAGCCAAGTAATGATTGTTCATGACTATGAAAAGCAAATCTCTTTCGACATGATTTCCCATTTACGATATGCCATTCATCTACCAAAATCAGATGTTATTCAAATAGTTACCCAGGATGGCACAAAAATTTCTATAAGACCATCAGGTACGGAACCAAAGATAAAACTCTACTTTGGAGTAAAATCAAAAATTAATAATGAGAAGGAGTTTGATGCCGAGTGGAATCACTTAGACGGTAAAATTGCCAACATTATTAAGGAGTTAAAGCTATAACAAAATCCTACTACACGATGAAAAGCTATAGAAAAGAACTTTGGTTTGAGACAAAAAACAGACGAGAACTCATTAATATTACAACTGATATCCAGCAATGCCTTGAAGAATCTGGAATTCAAGAGGGATTTTTACTATGCAACGCGATGCACATTACCGCTAGCGTATTTATTAACGACGACGAAAGTGGGCTACACCACGACTTTGAGGTTTGGCTTGAAAAATTAGCCCCAGAAAAGCCATATACCCAATACAAGCATAACGGTTTTGAAGACAACGCCGATGCCCACCTAAAAAGAACAATCATGGGAAGAGAAGTAGTGGTGGCCATTACCGAAGGACGTCTTGATTTTGGCCCTTGGGAGCAAATTTTTTATGGAGAGTTTGATGGAAAAAGAAAAAAGAGAGTGTTAGTAAAAATAATTGGAGAATAATCCTCCATCTAAACATCTGTCATTAAAGAGAAAAGGGGTCAATCGACCCCTTTTCTAATATAATAATATCAATAGTTAAATCTACTACTTAACAATCGATAACCTCTTTGTGGTAATCAGCTGTCCAGCACTTTCGACCGATAATATATACATACCGGAACCTAAGCCTGAAACACTCATGTTAGCAGAACTTTCACCAGATGCAGCATCGAATACCCTCACCTTTTCACCAAGCAAGTTATAAACAGTAATAACAGCTCGATCCTTTAGTGGTGATGAAAACTCAATATTTACCAAATCGCTAGTTGGATTTGGATAGAGTTTGATGTTCTGATTTACCGAAGGAATTGGGTTAACATCGGTGGTAACCATCCAATTGTTGTTCCACCTATAAATACCACCATCAGTAGAAGTTGAATTAAATCCACCAGCCCAACCAGTGAGCGAATCGAGGAATGCAACCGATGTATACTGAACTGAACCCTTATCAATATTTATGAAAGAAGCACAATCATCCGAACTAAAGGATGATCCGATGTTATCCGTAGCAGCTCCAACATTAATCCATAATGCTCTTGTCCCTTTAACGAAGGTCAAATGCGATTGTGATAAAAATGTTCCAGATGGAGTTAGTGTAGTCCAAGAAGTACCACCATCGGTCGTCTTTTTAATTGCATAAGGAGAATCTGATTGAGAAGCAATACCAATGTTTTCATCCTTAAATATCGGTATTGTCATACCTGTAAATCCAGTGGTAGAAGCAGTCCAGGTATTGCCTTTATCGATTGATTTAAAGATTCTTCCCTTGGAAGTACCAAACCAAAGCGTATTTCCAACGGCATCGTAAGCATTTACCAAACCGGCCTCACTAGATAATTTGGTTGGTATTTGTGCATAGGGAACTAATGTCCAATTTTCACCTCCATCGGAGGTGGTGTAAATTACAAATCCATTGTCGTTGGGATCACCCATAGCCACCCCGTCATTTTCGTTAAAAAAGTGAACAAAATCTGCCCATCCTTGATCGGCAGCAAAAGTTGCCGTGGGTTGAATTGCCCAGGTAGTACCACCATCTGTTGTTTTTACAATATAGCCGCCAGTAGGATCGGTTTGAGGAAACATACAAGCATAGCAAACCTGATCATTCAATGGGAAGATATTGGCAACACCATAGTCGCTAGACCCTTCAAATGTAATAGTTCCAGGTGTCCAATTTATCCCGCCATCGGTGGTTTTGGTAAATTCACGAATAGTATTGTTGGAACCTGATCCATCACCGGCAAGAGCCCATACTACCATTGGATCAACAATCATTATTTGATCAATTCGTCTAGAAGGGTTAACAAATCCAGTATTTTGCTTAATCCAAGCAGCGGAGGCGCCACCAGCATTGATAAAACCTGAAATTGTTTTAGTATCACTTCCATCGGCGTTTGAAACAGTTAAGGAAACAAGATAAGAGCCAACATTATCATACCTAACTGTAGGGTTTTGTTCAATGGATGTAGATGGAGTACCTCCTTCAAAATACCAAGACCAAGATGTTGGAGTATTGGTAGATTGATCGGTAAACGATATACTCCCTTTTAAGTCAGGCATCGTGCCACTTGCTGTAAAACCAGCAACAGGTGCATTTGAAGGTGGTTTTATTCGAATAATTGCCTCATTATTGCTATTAAATTTATAGCTTAAACTTGGATTTAGTGCTCCAATGGCAAAATACCCATTAGCAGAACCAGACCAGCCCCAGTTAAAATGAAACTTACTATCGGTATCGTATCCATCGCAAACAAAAGCGTGGCCTTCGGTGCCATTATCTCCACCGTAGTATACTGGTCGATGAGCATCAAGCTCCGCCTTAAGCATCATTATCCAATTTGCTGTTGAAAAACTATTCAACGATTTCATTTCAACATTTGGCGAGTAGTTAAAATAGTTCACAAGAGCAGGAACGACATCACCAGAATAAGCACCAGAGCCATCTGCAGAGTAGTCCATTTCAACTGAAACGCCACAATGATACATCAATGTAGCAACACTATTGTTAGACGAAACAACGTTGTTTGGCATATTAGTCCAATTGTAGGTTGTAGAACCAAAATCGGCAGATAAGAGTCCATAGGTTGCATGAGTATATGAATGCGAACCACTGCCCTGTGATGGATAATTCCAGTATTTCAAAACTTGAGCCATCGCTGTAGCGACACATCCAGTGTACACATGCGAGCAACTTTCCGATGCACCATAATCTGTTGGGCACAATTCGTTGTAGTTACAGCCCTGATCCCAAAGTGTTGTACAAAGTGGTCCAACTACGGCTGCCCTACTTGAAACAAACTGATTGTTCCTGATTTTACTCCACTCTCCACTTGTTTGTGAGTTATCAACTCTTTTTCCAACAATATCCGAAACTTGGGCCTTATAGTCGTTTAACCAAGCAATTACGTTTGTTGGTAAGTTGTTTTTATCAAAGTTCGAGGTAGTTGAATATCCTAAAATAGGAGTAATAGCATCATCAGCCGCCACAATCACAAATCCACCATCGGTAAAGGTATACACATAAAATACAGGATCAGAATCGCCTTTATAAACAATCTCATCCGATATAACATTTACACTCCGTGATGAATAGTGCTTAAAAAACTTTACTGCAACTTCTTTTGCCGTTTCTGGACTAACAGGAGTAGCCTGCAAACCGAAGCTTGTGGTAAATAGCAACAAAGAAAAATAAAGAAGAATTTTTTTCATAAGGATTCAATTAGGTTTTATGGATTAAGTTAATTGGTCTATGTTGACTATAAAAATATGCAAAGCAACTTTTAACATTCACAATAATAAAATATAAATTCCAAAAATAATGAAATAAATGGGGAATTTCATCCAACAAGATAAGGTTCCTGAGTGTATAGTAGTCAATTTTTTTTACGATACCAATTTTCACAACCAAGATAACGACTCTTCCACCCTAAAAAAAATCTTTATCAAAATTAACCAAAAATAATTTTACAGTGGCACGAGTTAAAGCCGTGTATAACCATCGTAAAAAATCGATTGATAACATCTCCTTTGTAAAGTACCCATGATCAATAAACACAACCGGCCATTGTCCTCCTTGAGCTTTATGGCAAGTTATAGCGTAGGCAAACTTAACTTGAAGTGCATTGTAAAATGGATCTTCCCTAACCTGTAACCACCGTTTTTTTCGTGAAGGAATATCCTGATAGTCCTCATTTACCCCTTCGTATAGTATCCTATTCTGTTCATAAGAAAGGGAGGCTGAATCGGAACTTAAAGTGTTAATGATAATTTTGGCATCCAACTCCAGATCGTTGTAATCGGGAAATCGCAAGCTGACATCTACAAAAGTTAATCCGTAGCGCTCCACATACCGACCGATTCTCTCTATAATTGCAATATCACCATTTGCGATAAAATCAATTTCCTTAAGTGAGGCAGTCCAAAAATAGTTGTTTTTGACCACCATCACAGAATCACCAATTGAAAGAGAATCCTCTCTGTAAAGTATTCGTTGTCTTATACCACTATTGTATAGGTTCGCTCTCTTGTTCGACCTTGTGATTACGACCACCTGGTCACGGCCAAATTTTCCATAGCAAGTTTCCAACAATTCTAGCAGTTCCACACCCGTAACAGGGTCAACATCTTCATATTGAATATCAAAATATGGTAACGCCAGCGTCTCTTCATTTAATAAAAGCCTAATTGCCGTAGCGTTGGCTAATATTCCGGAACCTGCCGCCTGTCTTACAACTTCTGTCAACCGAGTATAAAGAACCTTCCCAAAGCCCATCATTACCTCGTTGTTCAAGGCGGGGCTTCCTTCCATTCCAACGGGTGGCAGCTGAGCATCGTCGCCAATAAGCAGCAACTTGCAATTTTTTCCCTCATTTACATAATCTACCAAATCCCTTAAAAGATTGCCCGAGCCAAAAACCGATTGCTCCATCGCTTGGTTAGAAATCATCGAAGCTTCATCAACAATAAAAAGTGTATCTTTAAAAATATTGTGGTTTAAGTTGAATTCGCTCTTTAAATCGGATGCTACTTTTTGACGATAAATTTGCTTATGAATTGTAAAGGCAGACTTTCCTGAATATGTTGAAAACACCTTTGCTGCTCTACCCGTAGGTGCAAGTAAAACCACACGTTGACTTAATGATTCAAGCACGCGAACAACAACGCCAATAGCCGAAGTTTTACCTGTTCCCGCATAACCATTAACAATCATGATTGAAAAAGACTCCTCCCCTGCAATAAAAAGGGCTACTTTATCGAACAATACCCGTTGACCTTCGGTGGGAACGAAAGAAAAAGCATCGATAAACAACCGATTTAAATGATTTTTTAACATAAAACTCAGAAATCAGAAGAGAAGAGAAGAGAGAATAATTTTTTTTTTAAATTTGCAGCAAACATAACCTAATTCTAGAGAAATGAAAAAAGCTTTTCAGATCTTCCTGCTTTTACTGATAGTATTCCTTGGTTACCTTATTACAAAGAGTATTAATGAACCTATTAAGTTTAAGGACGAAAAAGATAAAAGAGACAACAAAACGATCCAACGATTAAAAGACATTAGAACGGCTGAAGTTGCCTTTAAATCAAAATATGATCGTTATACAGGTAGTTTTGACACGCTCATAAACTTTGCAAAACGTGACTCGTTCATTGTTGTGAAGCAAATCGGATCGGAAGAAGACTCCATCGCCGTTGCACGAAAAATGATCGTTCGTGAAAAGATTAAAGTTAGTGTAAATGACTCTCTCTTCAAAAAAATTAATGTAGACTCTCTACGCTATGTTCCATACACCGGCGGAAGAAATCAATTTGAACTAGCTGCCAATGTTTTGGAAACTGCCTCTAAGGTGAAAGTGAAAGTTTTTGAATGTAAGGTTTCTTACGACATTCTATACTGGGGAATGGATAGGCAACAGGTAATTAACCTTAAAAATGATAAAAAAGCGCTTGATCAATTTCCAGGGTTGATGGTAGGTTCACTCACCGAAGCTACTAACAATGCTGGAAACTGGGAATAGTAATAAAATAATGATGCAAAATATTGATTTAGTCGACGAAACATACGACATCAATACTATCAATACTTACTGTCTGTCCATCCGGGTTAGCCTGGATGGACTTTCATTTTGTATTGCCGACAAACAGCAACAGAAAATTGTTGCTTTTAAGCACTACCAAAACAATAATGTAGCTGATACAGAAGATTTAGCAGAACTAGTTAGTAGGATGCTACACGACGAAAAATCGTTGCCAAAATATCCGATAAAAACAACTATTTTATATGTAACTCCCAACTATACGCTAGTTCCTGAATCAATCTTTATTAAGGAGAAAGCAAAACTTCTTCTTTCGACAACGCATCAGCTTGAGGACTTGGATGAGATTCACTATTTAAAATTAGAAAAGCTTCAAGCTTGGTTAATCTACGCCTTCCCATCTACCTTGGCTAACAAATTAACGGCACTATTTCCAAGTGCTCAGCTTGTTCCGCAGGTCTATCCATTTCTGCAACGACTTGACGAAGAGAAGCATAACGAATCAATTTTTGTCGGAATCCATGTTAATGAAATGTTTTTTGATTTAGCCATATACAAGCAAAACGATCTGCAACTAATAAACTCATATAGCTACAAGGCGCCTAGTGACGTTGTATTTTACCTGACTACTGCACTTACCACTCTGGGCCACCAAGAGGTATCTATTTTATTTTCAGGTGCAACCGAAGAAGAAATGGAAATTATTCCCGCACTGAAAAAGTTTTACCCCAATACCATTAATGATCCATTTTCTGGCAATTATACTCTTTGCTACAAAATTCAGGATCACCTGAAAGCACGATTTTCCAACCTGTTCTACAGCGCCACATGCGAATAATTAGTGGTCAATTTAGGGGAAGAACAATCACTCCACCCAAAAACTTTAAAGCAAGGCCAACAACAGATATGGCCAAAGAGGGATTATTTAATATCCTTGCAAACAATTTTGACTTTGAAGAACTTTCCATTCTTGATCTTTTCAGTGGTTCTGGCAGCATAAGCTTTGAATTTGCATCAAGAGGTTGCCCTTATATTGACCTTGTCGAAATGAACCAAGTTCACTATACCTTTATTGCAAAAACTGCCAAGGAACTAGGTTTTAGTCAAATACACCCAATAAAGCACAATGCCTTCCAGTTCTTAAAATTTTGTAAAAAACAGTACCAAATCATTTTTGCAGATCCCCCTTACGATATTGTCGGAGTTGACACGATTCCGCAGCTGGTATTTGATCAAGATCTTCTTGCTCATGATGGCTGGCTTATTATTGAGCACTCTGAGAAATACAGCTTTAACCTACATCCCAATTTTTTGGAGACTCGGATTTACGGTAAGGTTAATTTTTCTATTTTCACAACTAGAAAGATTTGATACTACCATTTTTATAGTTTCCCAAACTATTTTTTAAAGTCTAACGAAGTTATCGATTAACGCTCGTCATGACTTATACTCTATTAATGCATACAACATTACTAGTAGTAAATTACCATAAAGTATGGTATAACCAATAAAATTCAATGATTCTGTGCAAAATTTTCTTGCCAGATAAGACTATTTAACCATGGAGGTAAAACAACAAAGCCCTCTATTAAGAGAGCTTTGCGGTCCGGACGGGACTCGGACCCGCGACCTCCGCCGTGACAGGGCGGCATTCTAACCAACTGAACTACCGAACCAAATTTATTCTAACCGCTTGCTTATTAAGCTTTGCGGTCCGGACGGGACTCGGACCCGCGACCTCCGCCGTGACAGGGCGGCATTCTAACCAACTGAACTACCGAACCAAATATTTAGAACTTTTCTAAACCGAACACTTGGAATGCCTTACCGATTTAGCGTTGCAAAGATAGCTACTGTTTTTATTTCTGCAATACCTCAACATAAAATATTTAAAAAAGCTGTCACTATTACCAATAGATAGCTCAACATTAAACTTTTCGAACAAATATGTTAAAAAGTCTATTTTTTTTCATGTAATGCAAAAAAACCATGCTATTTTTGCACCTCAAATATTTTCTCACACAACAACAAAGTTGTTGTAAATTAGTGAGTTTTAAATAATCATTAATGCAGGCAACAATGATCATACGCAAAATATTGGGGGTCAGTGCATTTTATATGGTGCTGTTCATGGCTTTAATTCAACAAGCGATGGCCCAAGAGCAGGCGAAGGACACATTAAAACTTTCCTTTGGCGAAGCCCTATTGCAAATGCAAACAGGCAACCAACTTATTCAGGCTGCAAATCAAGAGATCAAAGAAAGGGAATACGAAAGGAAAGCAGCCATGGGACTATACATGCCCAAAGTTGAAATCATAGGAGCCTATACCCTACTCAATGATGACATTGGTTTAGATTTAAAAGACACAAAGAAGAGTCTACAATCAGGAATGACAGACTTCTTTTCTGCAATACCGTCTTCTGCCATTAGTGCCTTGCCCCAACCCTGGCCAACAATCATGGCTCAAATGCCAACACAATTTACCAATGCCATTAATGCAATTCCTGACAAATACGTGATGCAGGAAAAGCAATTTGGATTAATTACGGCAGGAGCAACGCTACCTATATACGCAGGAGGGAAAATTCGAACCGCAAACAAGGCAGCCGAGGTTAAAGTGAATCAAGCAAAGGAAAAAAGTGATGAACAAACGGCTTCGTTAATTACCGAACTAACAACTCGTTACTTTGGCCTTTCACTGGCAGAGGACGTAATTGCGGTAAGGCAAGAGGTGCTCGATGGCATGAACAGTCATGTTCGACAAGCTGAAAGTTTAGTAAAAAATGGTATGATTGCCGATGCTGAGAAACTACATGCTGAGGTTTACCAAGCTGAAGCATATAGAGCACTACAGGGTTCTAATCGAGATGCCGGCGTAGTAAGAGCCGCCCTAGTAAGCACACTTGGAACAAAGGGATCAATTGTAACAACTTCCCCCCTATTCCTGCCAACAAGCATTCAAGATTTGGATTACTTTAAGCAACAAGCATTGCAAAGCAACTCCCAACTTAGACAGGTTGCTGTAAACAAACAACTTGCCGATCTTAATGTAAAAGGCGAAGTGGCAAACTACCTTCCTACCATTGCTTTAACTGGAACTAAAGACCTTTACAATAAGGATGTGACCGATTTAGTGCCCAACTGGTTTGTGGCTGTGGGAGTAAAATATACCCTATTCGATGGACTATCGCGGACAAGAAAAGTTCAAGCTGCAAAGAGTTTACAAAGGAGAGTGGTGGATATCCAAGAAAAAGCTCAAAATGATATTCAAGTATTGGTAACAAACCTATACGAACAGCTTATGAAAATTAGCGAGCAACTTATTTCCATTCAAACTAGTTTAAAATTTTCAGAAGAATATTTAAGGGTTCGCGAGAAATCGTTCAGTGAAGGTTATGCCACCTCGCTAGATGTGGTAGATGCTCAACTTAACCTTTCGAAGGTGAAAATAGACCGTTTGAACCTAATTTACACCTACGACATCACACTTGCCCAACTGCTTGAAGCTAGTGGACTAAGTCAACAAATTCAAACATATCAAACCAATGCAATTCAGGAGCACTATGAAAAAAAATAAGAGATACTTGCTCATCATTGCCGGTATTGTTGCCGGACTTATTATACTAACCATTGCAGGATGGATTTTGCTTAAGCCAGTTCCGCTGATGGTTCAGGGCGAGATGGATGCCAAGGAGATAAAAGTTGCCTCTAAAATACCTGGTCGTATTGCCAAAATTTTAGTAAAAGAAGGACAAACAGTAAAAAAAGGTGATACACTCATAATTATTAATAGCCCCGAAATAAGGGCAAAAATGGAGCAAGCTAAAGCCGCTCAGAGGGCAGCAGGTGCTCAACGCGACAAAGCAGATAAAGGAGCACGTTCGCAAGAAGTTGAAGCAGCTTTCAACATGTGGCAAAAGGCAAAGGCTGGTTCCGATTTGGCAAGTAAAACATACCTAAGGGTAAAAAACCTCTATGCAGACGGTGTTGTTCCCCTTCAGAAGCTGGATGAGGCCGAAGCAAATATGAAGGCATCTCAAACCACAGAGGTAGCAGCTCGGGCACAATACCAAATGGCCGAAGAAGGTGCTCGTAAAGAAGACAAAAGTGCAGCTACCGCAATTTGGGAGCAAGCCTCCGGTGTAGTTTCAGAGGTGGCTGCCTATGTAGATGCCACAATTATTACAGCACCCTCCGATGGAGAGGTAGTAACTATTATATCCGAGGAGGGTGAACTAGTCGGTACAGGATTCCCAATTATAACACTAGTTGATCTATCGGACGTATGGGTAACCTTTAACCTCCGTGAAGACCTCATGTCGAAAGTTAGAATGGGTATGGAAATTTCTGCCATTGTACCTGCCTTGGGAAACAAGGAGATAAACATCAAGGTTAACTACATTACAGCCTTAGGTGAATTTGCTACCTGGCATGCGACAAAAACTTCAGGAGATTTCGACCAAAAAACATTTGAGGTTCGAGCAGTTCCATCAAAAAATATTGTTGGTTTACGTCCCGGAATGAGCATACTCGTAAACTGGGACAAGTTACCTGCTCAGAATAACTAAAAAATGGCTGACAATAGCATATGGCGAATTGCCCGGCGAGAGATTAAGCGAATGGTTTCGCGTAAAATTTACGTTTTTGTAACGCTTATATTGCCACTATTTGCCTTCGTTCTCTTTATTTCACTCTTCCACTCAGGAGTAGCTCGAAAGCTTCCGGTTGCGTTGGTTGATAACGACAATTCTCAGCTATCACATACCGTAGCAAGGATGATTGCTGCTACACCGTCGGTTAATTTTGCCTATAAAGTTGAAAGCCTTAACGAAGCAGAGGTTCTTATCCAGAAGTGGAAATGCTATGCCGTTGTTTATATCCCCGAAGATTTCGAAAAAAACACATTGAGAGGTGAAGCACCCGGAGTTGTGCTCTACTACAATAACATTAACCTTGCTGCAAGTAGTTCAATATCAAAAGATGTTAGAACCGCAGTTGGTACCTTAAGTGGCCAGATTAAGGTGGCAACGAAAATGCAAAAAGGGGCAATGCTCGACCAAGCAAAAGAATCTTCATTTCCTGTTACGGTTGATACACATGTTCTATACAACCCCTATGTAAGTTACAACTATTTCATTACCACCTCTATGCTACCCATTATGCTACAAATGTTCGTGCTTTTAATGAGCATTTATGCCATTGGGGTGGAACTTAAGGAACATACAGCGGGTGAATGGTTAGAAGCTGCCGGAGGAAGAGCGTGGGTTGCGGTTACGGGTAAATTATTACCCTATACCGTTATCTATACTGCCGTAGCACTATTTATGAACATGCTAATTTTCAAATACCTGCAAGTCCCACTTAAGGGCGGTATTGCGGTACTCATTATTGTTACCATTATGTATGTTCTTGCATACCAGGCAGTAGGAATTCTATTTATAAGTCTACGGGCAAATATGAGGGAATCGCTCAGCTTTGGCATGGCCTATTCTTCACTTGCATTTTCTCTTTCGGGACTGGCATTTCCCATAATGGCAATGCCAATAGCGGGGCAAATATTTGCCTACCTTTTCCCATACACCCACTTCAATAGATTGTTCATCGACCAAGCAATGAAAGGGATGCCTCTTTACTATTCAGCCACTAGCCTGCTAGCATTGGCTTTATTCATTGCTATTCCAACACTTGCAATTTTCCGATTAAAAAAAGCAATGCAAAACGAGGAAATGTGGGGAAAACATTAAAAAAAACAATGAGGAGAATTCATAAAATATTAAAGGGATTTGACCACCTTGCTTTCTTCTATAAGGAGGAATTCCGTAACATTTTTTCAGATGCCGGAGTAATCCTAATCTTTATAATTGCTGTCTTTGCTTATCCTCTGATTTATGGTATAGTTTACTCGGGAGAGGTACTAAAAGAGGTTCCCATTGCCGTAATCGATCAAAGTCGAACTAGCGAAAGTCGAAAGTTAGTTAGAATGCTTGACGCCTCTGAATTCATTAAGATTACGCTGGAGCCAAACAGCTTAGCCAGCGGAACGCATTCCTTTTACCGCGGCGATATTCACGGACTAGTTCTTATTCCGCAAGATTTTGCAAAAAAGGTGCTTTCTGGAAAACAGGCACACGTTATGGTGTACTGCGATGCCTCCTATTTTCTCTTCTACAAACAAGTGTTCAAGGGAAGTTCCTACGCCATTGGAACTTACTCTGCCGGAGTTGAAGTAAGGAAAATGGAAGCCCAAGGAATTCCCCCAACAGAGGCACTCAAAAAGCGTGATCCAATTCCCGTTATTACTAATGCTCTATACAATCCTGCCGAAGGATATGCCAGCTATGTGATGCTGGGGGTATTAATACTAGTGCTACAGCAAACCTTACTTATTGGTATTGGAATGCTTGGAGGAACAAATAGAGAACGTAAACGCTTCCATTTTCTAATTCCTGTAGGCCAAAAAAGAGGTGGAACAATTCCAATTATTCTGGGCAAAAGTGCAGTCTATCTCACAATATACATGGTTAACGCCATATACGTACTGGGATTAGTTACAAAAATTTTTAATTTTCCTAACCGTGGAGAATTTATTAGTGTAGCACTCTTTATCTTACCATTATTGTTGTCTGTAATTTTCTTAGCAATGGGGCTCTCCTCCATTTACAAAAACAGGGAACACTCCATGCTAGTGCTTGTATTTACCTCCATCCCTTTTATCTTTTTTAGTGGTATTTCATGGCCATACGAATCAATACCAGCCTGGATAAAGACAATTGCTCAACTAGTGCCAAGCACACCGGGAATAAGAGGAATTCTCAAATTGGATTTGATGGGTGCCTCGTTTTCAGATGTTATTAACGACTGGCTACACCTTTGGTTATTGACCTTAGTTTATTTCGTCTTTGCCTGTTTTATGCTAAAACAGTATATCAAACGAAGGATAAAGGAACAAGCGGAATCGATTCAACATAACGAAAACAAGACAGCAGAATAACGCTACAAAATAGAAAGACCAGCCATTTTTCTTTCCCATTATATGGTTGCTCTGTATTGTAGTAAATTTTGATAAAACGCTAGTGTATAAAGCGCTTATCAATAAGGGCAAGAAACTGCTCTTTAACGGAATCGGAAATAGGAATGTAGGTTTTACCAAACACTATTCTACTACGCTCAATGGTGGTTATTTTATCTATACTCACAATAAAAGATCGATGAACGCGAAAAAATTTACTTTCTGGCAGCTTTTCCTCCAAACTTTTTAGAGTAATTTGAGCCACAACTGGTTTATCGCTGCTTATTAAAAAAAATTGGACATAATCTTTTAGCCCTTCTATATATAGGATATCATCAATATCAACCCGAACTAAACGATACCCAGATTTTACTAGTAACGATTTAGGAGAATCCTCCGCCTTACTTTCGTTACCACGCTCTACCATGGTAAACCAAGTAAGCGACTTATTGGCCGCTTTCAGAAATTCCTCATAGTTGAATGGTTTAACAAGATAGTCGAGTGCATCAACACGAAAACCTTCAAGAGCATACTGGCCATAAGCTGTGGTGAAAATAATCCTTGGTCCATTCTGTAACGCCCTTGAAAACTCAAGGCCAGTGAGTCCCGGCATTTGAATATCTAAAAAGAGTAGGTCTATGTTCTGATTATTCATCACTTCCATGGCTTGAAATGGAGAACTACAGCGGCCCACCAGCTCTAAAAATGGTGTTCGCCTAACATAGTTCTCTATCAGGTCAAGCGCTAAAGGCTCGTCATCAACAATTATGCAGCGGAGCAACCTCATAGCTGAATTACCACTTTTACGTGAAAAACACTTTCTTCCAAATTTTGCTGAAAGCTATGCCGACCTGGATAGATAAGAAGTAGTCTCTTCCTTAGATTTTCCATACCAATACCCTCATTCGAATCATTAACTTCCCGTGATGGAAAATTGGTATTCCATGTTTCAAATGAAACAATTTGATTTTGCTCCACCAATTCTATTCGAATAAACGATGGATCAACAGGGCTTACACCATGCTTAAATGCATTTTCCACGAGAGAAATAAAGAGCAGGGGCGCAATATGTGCAGACTGGTTTTCCAGACCAAACTGAGATTCTACAGTTACATTATTGTTTGTTCTAAGCTGCATTAGCGCAATATAGCTCTTCAAAAATTCTACCTCTCCAGAAAGAGGAACAGTTTCGGAATTAGTTTCATAAAGATGATATCGCATTAGCTTTGCTAAACGATGCACCGATTCCTGTGCCTTCTCGGGTGAATAACCAATGAGAGAATAGATATTGTTGAGTGTATTGAATAGAAAGTGTGGATTGAGCTGCATTTTTAAATTACTGAGTTCACTTCGTAAGTTAGCGTTCTCAAGATTTTTATGTTCAGTTTCCAACAAAAACCACCTACCGGTAACACGAATAGTAACACTAATACTTATTACAAAAAGGTAAGAAAACAACAACCTGGTTGATAACCAAACGGCAGAAGGATGCGGATAGTTTGAATTAGCAGAAAGACTAAGCGGCGGCAACAATCGCCTAAATTCTTCCGCAACCAACACCATCACAATTGCAAATACGAGGTTGATAATTAGAAAAGTCCAAACTCTTTGGTGAAAAAGATAATGCCCCACCAGCAAAAAATAGTTCAAATAGAAAAGCACAACGGAAAGAAGCATAGGAATCCACATGCGCAAGAGATGTGCAGTATACTCATGCTGATTTTCATATCCCTGAAAAAGAACTGGGGCAGCAAACCAGAACCCCCACACCAAAAGGTGCAGGGCAATCTGTATTGCATTCTTCTTTTTTACTTTAATCAACTTCATAATTATAATAATAAACTAATTTCCCATTCGGCCTTGTTGCATTTGGCCTCCATCTCCTCCACGACCTCTGCCACCACCTTCGGATCGATTTCTACGAAATTGATCTTCCTGCTTTTTCATAACCTTAAGGTAAAGTTCGTAATTTTTTGGACTAAGCAAAAGCTTAACTTTTGCATCACGATCAGATTTAAGCTGCTTCATCGTCGAAGAATCACCAGTTTCATAGTTATTACTCACCGCGGTATAAAAATTCGTGAAAATAACCGTAAGGGAGTCCTGCTGAGCAAACTGAAGAGTAATCTCCTCGCTGATATTACTCACGGTATTTTTAGCCATCGCCCTAAGGTCCATTCGAGGGCGCTCAACTTGCTCAGGCTGATCTGGCTCCTGTGCAAATAAGTTTACAGAGGAGGCCAAGGCAATAATAATGGTAGCTATCTTTTTCATGGTAATACTTACTATTGTTGTACAAACTTACTCATACCGTAACGCTTCAATTGGGTCAAGGTTCGAAGCCTTTCGAGCTGGATACCAGCCAAAGAAAACTCCCGTAACGGCACAAACCATAAACGAGATGATAATGGAGAAATTGGTGATCAATACTGGCCATCCTAATCCAGATGATAATGTATAAGAGGCAGTTACACCCAAAACGACACCTATCAATCCACCCGCCATGCTAATCATAATAGCTTCCATTAAAAACTGAACCATGATATCGATACCTCGACCACCGATTGCCATACGAAGTCCTATTTCACGTGTACGTTCGGTAACCGACACAAACATGATATTCATAATTCCAATACCACCAACAAACAGGGAGATACCGGCAATAGCAGCCAAAAGTACGGTAAGCATTTCGCTTGTAGAGCTGAATGTTTTAATCAACTCCGCTTGAGTACGGACCGAAAAATCATCATCCTGCGATGATTTTAACTTATGGTTTCGTCTTAATACCTCCGAAATTTGTGCCACAGCAGCGTCTGTTGCATTTTCATCCACAGCCGAGGTATATATGTTCTGAACATAGGTAATGGCAAGTATCCGCTTTTGAACGGTGGTAAACGGTGCTAAAATAAGATCATCTTGATCTTGTCCAAACGTATTTTCACCTTTTGGAACGAGAACACCAATTACTTTAAAAGGGATATTGGAAAACCGAATGGTTTTACCCACTGGCGAGCCCCCATCGGGAAAAAGATTAGTAACAACAGTTTGTCCTAAGATGCAAACCTTGGCAGCCTGCTGTACATCTTTTTCGGTAAACATAACGCCATCGTTAACCTCCATTTTACGTATCGCAAGAAATTCAGGTCCTACTCCTTGAATTTGAGTTGGCCAGTTATTAGCCGAATAAATTGCCTGGCCACGACCTGATACCGCCGCCGAAACCGCGTCTACCTGATCGCAATTCTTCTTAATAGCCGTAACATCGGCCAATGTAAGAGTTTGCATAGAGCTAGACTCTAGCCTTACCCCACCCTGCAGTTCACTATTAGGACGGATCATTATCATATTGGTTCCCATAGCAGAAATCTGCCCTTCAATGCTCTGCTTTGAACCTTGCCCTATGGCCAACATGGCAATAACCGAAGCTACACCAATTATGATCCCCAACATGGTGAGAAAAGTCTGCATCTTGTTGCGAAGCATGGCCTTGAGTGCGATTCTAATTAGATTAAATGTATTCATGGCCTATTAGTTTTCATTGTCGTTAATTGGCAAACTATGCAGTATTTCTATAGCAGAAAGAGGATTTTCGTTAACCGCATCCTTAATGATGATTCCATCGCGTAAGGTTACTGTTCTAGTGCTTAGTGTGGCAATATCCGGTTCGTGAGTAACGAATACAATGGTTTTTCCTCTTCTGTTCAAATCTTGAAAAAGAGCCATTATGTCAAATGTGGTGCGCGTATCAAGGTTACCGGTTGCCTCGTCGGCCAAAATCATAACCGGATCGTTTACCAACGCGCGGGCAATGGCCACACGCTGCTGCTGTCCCCCAGAAAGCTGGCTTGGAGTATGATCCATTCGATTAGCCAACCCCACCGCTTCAAGTGCTGCCATTGCTCTTTCCCGTCGTTCCTTTGAAGATATTTTAGGGTTGTATAGTAATGGTAACTCGGTATTTTCAAGGGCCGAAGTCCTTGACAATAAGTTGAACGACTGGAACACAAAACCAATTTTGAGGTTTCGTAACCTTGCCAACTCATTTTTGGATAGCTCTGCAACAGGAACCTCATCCAAAAAATATTGACCATGAGTGGGCTTATCTAAGCACCCCAAAATATTTAGCAAGGTCGATTTTCCCGAACCGCTGGCTCCCATTATGGTTAGAAACTCCCCCTTCTGCACGCTGAATGTAACACCCTTCAGCGCACGAACTGTTTCGCTCCCCACCAAAAAGTTTCGTTGCAACTCCTCTATGCGTATTATTGAGTCTTTCATGACAAATTAATTTGGTCTTTCACTGCTGTTTTTACTACCACCTCTTTTGGGCATTTTTGGCATAAAAGGACTTTGAGCCGCATTGTCAGCAACCTTAGTAACTTTTAACTGACCAACTAAGATAGTATCCCCTTCATGCAGACCACGTTCAATTTCCACAAAAGCGCCATCATCCATCCCCATTTTTACATGACGTAAAAAAATGGTATCATTCCTTAGCACATATACAATGCCATGACTTGCCGTTGAGCTATCTTTAACACCTTGACTTTTTAATGCTTCACCATTACCTTTCCACATTTTTGTGGAATCGCCACCATTTCGGTTTCCCATTCGATGTTGTCTATGATGAGTTGAATCAGCAAAATTAGGTTGCGAAAACTTATAGATCCCCGCTAAGGCCATAGTTGGAGTATATCGAAGTGCTTTTGCTGGAACCAACAATACATCATCCTTCTCCTTCGTAATAATAGTGATATTTGCCGTAAGACCTGGCTTTAGCTTGAGTTCAGGATTTGGCGCGTTGACAATTACGGTATATGTTACCACATTAGAGGTTGTTGTTGCTTGAAGCCTTATCTGCGTAACGGTGCCCTTAAAAGTATCATCAGGATAAGCATCAACCGTAAAAGTTACACGCTGACCGAGACTTACTTGACCAATATCGGCTTGGTCAACATTTGCCTCAACCTGCATCTTTGTAAGGTCATTAGCAATGGTAAAAAGTGTTGGAGTGCTAAAGCTGGCGGCTACAGTTTGCCCCTGTTCCACAGCACGGGAAAGCACAATTCCATCGATAGGTGAATAAATAGTGGCATAAGCCAAATTTACCTGCGCCTGGCGAAGTTGTGATTCTAAACCATCGGCATTGGCCTTGGATGCTTTGTAGCTGTATTGTGCTGTTTCAAAGTCCGTATCACTTACCAAACCCGAATCATGTAGCTTGGAAATACGAGTAAAGTTTTGTGTTTGATAGTTCTGCTCGTTTTGAGCCGCTTCCAAGCTAGCCTTTGTCTGTCTCAACCTTTCAAGCAAAGTAGATTTATCGAGTTCTGCCATGATCTGTCCCTTCTTTACTTGTGAATTAAAATCCACATAAAGTTTATCAATCACACCCGACACCTGAGTGCCGACTTCCACTTTTTCAATGGGCTCAATGGTCCCAGTTGCCGTTACAGAGTTCGTTATGTTTCCCTTAGAAACGACGGCAGTATCAATCTTAACATTCGCTTCTGTTTCAGAAGAGAAAACTTTCCATAACACCACAACAGCTAAAAGTATTGCTGCACTTCCAAATATTATGTATTTCTTTTTCATGACTCGTGTTTTTATAGTGAAATTGGGTTGCCCATGTAGAAATCGAGCACTTTTTGATTTAAGATGAGTGAATATTTTGACTGAATAAGCTGTGAATCGGCATTGAGCAGTTTATTCTTGAGATTGAGTAGGTCAATGGCGCTCAACATTCCAAGATTGAACTGCTGCATTGATAAATTGTAACTCTCCTGTGCTGCCTCCAGTTGAACCTTCGCTGCAGTATAACGCATTTGGCCTGTAACGACATTTTGATAGGCCGTTTCAACTTCCTGCAGTAAGTTTTTTTCTGTGGTTCGGCTATTAAGCTCCGATTGTTTGATATTGATTTGAGACTTCTGCACGCTGGTTCTAACGGCATTTTGGCTAAAAATGGGAATGCTTAGAGTCAAACCAATTTTTTGAAACTGGTTATCGGACAGTTGTCCAGTGAAGGCTTTCGTTGAATAGTTGCTATAATCAGTTGAAACACTTCCATTAAGGCTGAGTGAGGGAAGATAGCCTGCACGGGCAATATTCAAACCCAACTCAGAAACCTTATTCTGGAGTTGGCTGCTCTTTATTTCCGGCATTGCTTTGAGAGCCATATCAAAAGCATCCTGTTTGACAGGCAAGGGAGCAACCACTGATAATTTTTCAGCATTAGGGAAATAAACTTTAAAAGTGTCAATAACAGGTATCTCCAATAGCTGTTTTAAAACAGTAGTCTGAAGAATTAAAGTATTCTGCGCTGTTACTGAAGAATATTGATCTGTTGCATATTGAGACTGCATTTGAATTAAGTCTGTTTTCGCAATTTTGCCTGCTGCAAAATACTGCTGCGACTGCTTAAGTTGCTGCTCTGATGAGATCAACACGTCTTTAGCATAATCATAAGACTCCTTAGCATACAGCACGCTAAGGTATGCTTGCGTAATTGAAAGTGTAATATTGTTTTTAGCCTGAACAGTGCTTAATTTTGCAATATCAACCTGCAACTTACTTTGAGCAATTCCAGCATTAATTGATCCTCCGTTGTAAAGGGTCATACTTGTATTAATGCCCCCAGAAATTGCATTTGTAGAACTCCACTTAGCATTATTGGTTAAGTCTTTGCTGTTCGAAAGGTTGTCGGTTACACTGGCACTTAAGGTAGGCAACCTCTCCGATTTAGACCTAAGAAGATCGGCTTGCATGGTTAGCTCGCTCAATTTCTGACTACTAACCTGAATGTTGTTCTCCAAAGCATAGGAAATGCAATGATTCAGGTCCCATGCTGTAGTGTCGCCAACAACCTGCTCCTGTGCGACTATTGATGGACCTGAAAAAAGCATCGCAAGTAATAGCCATACCCCTATTCGGTATTTTAAAATTTTAAGATTCCTTTTCATAGCCTAATAGAATTTTGATGCAATATTGAAAGATAAAGGAGCCTATTGCAAATGAAAAGGACAGAAAGGGATATTCTACCGACAGAACATGCTATTTTGCCACTGAAAATATCTTGAAAAAGAAGTAAAAATTAAGCGAGCTACAAATTAATTGGGTTCAGAAGGTTATAATAACTCCGGAGTATACAAAATACACTTGCGCAAATTAGTGAATACGCTATTCTAGGACCGCTTTCACCAAAAGAGGTAACATCTCACCAGCCTTACCCCCAATAAAAATATCGGTATACCTCTTTGTAAAGGAGGATGGTTCTAGGTTAATCTCAATAATTTTGGCACCATGAGATTTTGCAATGGTGGGCATGGCAGCAGCCGGCATAACCTCTCCTGTGGTTCCAACAAGCAACATAATCTTACAGCGTTCGGCAGCATCAACAGAACCATTATAAGCCATTTCGGGAATACTTTCCGAAAAAAATACAAAATCGGGTTTAAGAAGGGATCCGCACTTTTTACACATAGGAGGCAATACATTCAAATCAATTTCCGACGGAATGTAGCGGGCATCGCATTGAGTACAAACCAACTTCTGTGAATTGCCATGAAACTCAAAAATATGTTTCGTTCCAGCCTGTTGATGAAGATTATCAATGTTTTGAGTTATCACGGACTTAACCATTCCTTTAGCCTCCAATTCGGCCAAAGCAAAATGCGCAGGATTTGGCAATGCCGTGCCAATAAAATCATAAAAAATCTCCTTTATGGCTATCCATGACTCCTTGGGGTGAGCATAGAAATAATTCAAATCTAATACCTCAGGGTTATAGCGAGTCCAAATGCCATTTTCACCTCTAAAAGGCGGTATGCCACTTTCCACAGAAATTCCAGCACCAGTAAATGCAACTGTATAGCTAGAGTTACGCAAAAGTTCAGCTGCTTCATAAATACTATTCATCACATTTTACTTTTATCTTATCATATGTAAAAGTAGTTGGATGAAAAATTATAACCAATGTTTTATAGCCGTAAATGGTGATATTATTAATTCAAAGCAATTAAAACAATCGATATATCAATCTATCAACACCATAAAGAACAAGCAGGTTTGAGTTATTTCACCACGGTTGACATAGCTATTAAACTAACAGTAAAATTAAATATCGACAATAGTAAAGATCATTATATTTGCACCGCTAAAAATTGCCCTATCCACATAATAATTATTACAATTATGGGCTTAACATCAGTAATTCTGCTTCTTATCACGGGTGTTTGTTTTGCCGGAATAGCCATATTCATCGGAAACACCTTCTCCCAAAAAAAATATAGTAAGGAAAAATTTGAAGCCTATGAATGTGGGATTCAAACTCATGGTGATACCTGGGTTCAATTTAACGTAGGTTATTACCTCTTTTCCCTTGTATTTTTAATCTTCGACGTGGAAATTGTATTCATGTATCCATGGGCGGTAGTATGTAAGGAGGTAGGCTGGTCCGCATTTGTGGAAGTATTCCTCTTCGTGATTTTTCTATTCATGGGTTTGCTTTATGCATTTAAAAAGAAGGCATTGGTATGGAACTAACAGATAAACCGGAAGAATTTCCAGGAGAAATCTATAGTGACGATTCCGGTACTACCAATTTTATGGTTACCAGTGTGGATAAGTTGGCCAACTGGGCAAGGAGCAACTCGCTCTGGCCGCTGACCTTTGGAACTAGTTGCTGCGCCATCGAAATGATGTCAACTGCTTCGGCAAAATATGACTGGTCGCGCTTTGGTTTTGAGGTAGCAAGAGCAACGCCACGGCAAGCCGACTTAATCATAGTAGCCGGCACCATCTGCCACAAAATGGCACCTGTTCTTCAGCGTCTCTACAACCAGATGCCTGAACCTAAGTATGTAATTGCAATGGGAGCCTGTTCTATTTCAGGAGGCCCCTTCCACTACAATACCTATTCAGTGGTGCGTGGTGTAGATAAGTTAATTCCGGTGGACGTATACATTCCAGGCTGTCCTCCTCGCCCCGAAGCATTGCTCAATGGAATGATTGCGTTACAAGAGAAAATAAAAAAATCGAGAGCATACGTAATCGATAAAAAGAAGGAGAGCAAGCATGAATAAGATGGAACTTAAGGATTACCTTTTCGCCAAATTCCCTGACTTTTCTATTGAAGAAACCGTTGATTTTCCAGTTTTACGCGTTCCTAAGGAGAAAATTGTCGACACCGTTACACAGCTGAAGGAAGATAGCGCAACGCAATTCAACTTTCTCTTTTGCCAAACAGCCATTGACTACCAACCCGAAATAGAAATAGTATACCACCTTGCCTCTACACTATACCGCCACGATTTAATGATTAAGGTTACTCTTTCTGACAGGGATAAACCCGTAATCGATTCTGTAACTTCAATTTTCAAGGCTGCCGAGCTATTCGAATGTGAAATATTTGACCTTTTTGGTGTTCGCTTCGACGGATTTGAAGGCTTACGAAGACTCTTTATGCCTGAGGATTGGCCTGGATTTCCGCTTCGGAAGGACTACGTTGACAACGATATGATAACCCGGTAACTGAATCCTATGGAACTCAATAATCCACGATTACTGGTTAGCGAACCCAACGAAGAGTTTATAATCAACGTTGGTCCGCAACACCCTTCAACCCATGGAGTACTTCACCTAGAACTTAAGCTCGATGGCGAAGAGGTGCTCGATGTAAAACCAAATATTGGATACATTCATAGAGGCATTGAAAAGATGACCGAATCGCTTACATACAAGCAGTTCAGTTTTCTCACCAGCCGAATGGATTACCTTTCAGCGCACATTAACAATCAAGCCTGCGCCTTAATTGTGGAAAAGGGCATTGAGATGAGCATTTCCGAACGGGCCAAAACCATTCGGATACTCATGGCCGAACTTACTCGTATAGCATCACACCAACTCTGGTGGGGAGCTTTGGGCCTTGATCTTGGCGCCGTTTCTCCATTCTTCTTTGCCTTTCGAGAACGTGAAATGATTCTTGAGATATTTGAGGAAACATGCGGCAGTAGACTTACCATGAACTACATTATTCCGGGTGGCGTAATGCATGACCTTCACCCCGACTTTGTCCCCAAAGTAAAAAAGGTGATATCACAGCTGAAAGAAAATCTTAAAGAATACGATAGGCTACTCACCGGTAATATAATTTTTCAAAAACGGACTCAAGACATTGGCCTATTGAGTCAAAAAGAGATTATTTCGTTTGGAATAACAGGCCCCATTGCCAGAGCATCAGGGTTATCTTGCGATGTGCGCAAGCTACACCCCTATGATGGTTATGAAAAAATCGACTTCAAAGAAATTATTGCGACAAAAGGTGATTGCTATACACGCTACATGGTTAGGCTCGAGGAGATGAAGCAATCCATTCACATTATTGAGCAGCTCATCGATAATATTCCAGATGGCTCCTACCGAGAAAAGACCAAGGCTGTAATAAAACTTCCAAAAGGAGAATACTACCAAAGAGTGGAAACAGCACGCGGAGAACTTGGAATTTACCTTGTTAGCGATGGTGGTAGCAAGCCCTACCGCATAAAATACCGCACACCAAACTTCACCAACCTCGCGGCTCTCAAGCCAATGGTAGTTGGTTCAAAAATTGGTGATTTAGTTGCCATTATGGCAACACTCGACCTAATTATTCCGGATATTGATAGATAAAGTTGTCATGCAAAGTACTATTGTCCAAATTAATCTAATAGACATAACCCGCACAATTCACACCTGGTTGTTTTCCCACCTAAGCAGCGGTATAGCACTTGCATCGGAGCTTGTGCTAACCGCAATTGCGATGATTATATTCGTGGTGATAATGGCCATTGTAATGGTTTATTTGGAGCGAAAAATTGCTGCCTTTATGCAAATGCGCCTTGGGCCCAACCGTGTTGGTCTTTTTGGCACACTCCAAGCAGTTGCAGACGTAGTAAAACTGCTTCTTAAAGAGATCGTAACACCAAAAGATGCAGACCACTTTCTCTTTGCATTAGCACCATTTCTTGTAACAACCGTTAGTTTTCTAGCATTAGCGCCCATCTCCTTTGCACCCGGCATTCAACTTTGGGATATAAACATTGGAATTCTATACATTACGGCTGTTACCTCAATTGGCGTAATTGGTATCCTCATGGCGGGATGGTCGAGCAACAACAAATACTCACTTCTAGGTGCCATGCGCAGCGGAGCACAGATAGTGAGCTACGAACTTTCGGCAGGTCTTTCGCTCTTAGCCATTGTAGTAATGGTTGGCAGCCTTTCGGTAAACGACATTATCCTTTCGCAGGCCGATGGCTGGTGGATTTTCAAGGGTCATTTACCAGCATTTGTTGCTTTTGTTATATTTATAATAGCCAGCACCGCTGAGCTAAACCGCGCCCCCTTCGATTTGGCTGAAGCAGAATCGGAACTAACTGCCGGATTTCACACCGAATATTCAGGTATGAAATTCGCCATGTTCTTTCTTGCAGAGTATACCAACATGTTAATTGCCTCAATGCTCGCTGCTACGGTATTTTTGGGTGGCTGGCAACCGCTTCACATTGGTGGCCTCGATGGTTTCAATCATGTAATGGCATTTATTCCAGGAATACTCTGGTTCTTTGGTAAAACCTTTACCATAGTTTTCCTGATAATGTGGTTTCGCTGGACTTTTCCACGTCTTCGCATCGATCAACTACTTAAGTTAGAGTGGAAATACCTCCTTCCCATGAGCATTGTGAATATTTTAGTCGCCGCTTTTATAACCATTTCCGGTTGGCACTTCTAATTAAAAACTCCATGAGATCTATTATAAACTACTATCTAACCGTTCTTCGAGCATTTCTTTCCCTCATAAGAGGAATGAAAATAACGGGCTACTACTTCACACATCCCAATAGAATACTCACCCAGCAATACCCAAATAACCGTGAGACGCTATACATTCCTGAACGGTTTAAAGGCAGGGTGATACTACCACACGACGAAAATAATGAACATGCTTGTACAGGATGTTCTATTTGTCAATCTACTTGTCCAAACGGCTCAATTACCATTTTTACTATAACTGAAGAGCTACCTGATGGCAAAAAGAAAAAACGCCTCGATCGATGGGAATACAACCTAGGTATGTGCACTCTATGTAACCAGTGCATTGAAGCTTGCCCTAGCAATGCCATTAAAATGGAAAACAAGTTCGAGTTTAGTGTTTATAATAAGGATAAGCTGATATACAACCTCAACAAGCTGGGTTCAAAACTTAAAGAAAAAACAGAACAATGAATGGAACGGCAATAGCATTTTACATTCTTTCAGGCCTGGTGCTGACCTTTGGAGCACTAACCATTTTTAGCCGAATGATTTTTAGAGCGGCCATATTCCTGCTCCTAAGCCTCATTGGTATTGCAGGCATCTACCTGCTAATGGAGATGGAATTTATTGCTGCCCTGCAAATGATAATATACGTGGGAGGCATTGTGGTACTTATAATATTCTCCATTTTTCTCACTCATCGATCTGGCGAAAAACTGCCACAACCGATAAAACGTCGTGCATTGATTGGAGGAATACTTGCCCTAACGACATTTGTAATGGTGGTTGTTATATTAACAGAACATTCATTTATCCCTTCCACTATAGCCCCGATACCACACGATGTAAGAGCCATAGGAAGACAACTGCTCGACCAAAAATCACACGGTTATGTATATCCCTTTGAGCTAGTAAGCATTTTGTTGCTGGCTGCATTGGTTGGAAGTATTACCATCGCTATCAAAGAAAAAAAACAGTAAGGTATGGAACAGGTTCCCTTAATTCACGTCCTGATACTAAGTTCGGCCCTATTCTTTTTAGGTGTATACGGCTTCTTTACCAGAAGAAACATGATTACCATGTTAATATCCATTGAGTTAATGCTAAATAGCGTTAACCTCAACTTTATTGCTTTCAATAAATATCTATACCCCAACCAACTGGAGGGTGTTTTTTTTACCCTATTCGTCATCACCGTTGCAGCAGCTGAGGTTGCCATTGCCATAGCCATCATCATTAACCTCTTCCGAAAATTCAAGGCAATTGATGTGGAAGAAACCTCCTCAATGAAATATTAACATCATGGAATACTCCACATTATCGGTGTTGGTGCTTGCCATACCAATCATTACCGCCATATTCCTCGGTTTATGGGGAAAACGGATGAAGCCAATGTTCGCTGGGATTATTGGGACAGTGGCAACTCTTTTATCCACCCTATTCGCAATAGCAATTGCATATAAATATTTTTGGGCGAGGGTGAGTACAGCTAGTGGTTATGAGAGAATTACTGCCGTAAACTTTGAATGGCTTAAGTTCAACAGCAACTTATCCATTGATTTGGGTATTCTGCTCGATCCCATATCAGTGATGATGATTCTAGTCATCACCTTTATTTCACTGATGGTTCACATTTATAGTCTGCAGTACATGAAGGGAGAAGAGCGTTTTCAAACCTACTACGCCTACCTTTCCCTCTTTACCATGGCCATGTTGGGAGTGGTTGTTTCCTCGAACATTTTCGAGATGTATATTTTCTGGGAATTAGTTGGCATCTCTTCCTTCTTACTCATTGGCTTTTACTTCAATAAACCATCGGCCATTGCTGCAGCAAAAAAGGCATTTATTGTTACTCGCTTTGCCGATTTAGGATTTCTCATAGGCATCCTTATTCTAGGCTTTGGAGCTCAAACATTCAACTTTAACTTGCTCATAGAAAGACTTACAGATCCAACTTCGGCCAATTTAATAGCCATGCTCGGAACAAGCTTCTTAGGAGTATCTGCGGTAACTTGGGGTGTAATGTTGGTGTTTATAGGTGGTGCTGGAAAATCAGCCATGTTTCCACTACACATCTGGCTTCCCGATGCCATGGAAGGGCCTACGCCGGTATCGGCACTTATACACGCAGCCACCATGGTGGTTGCTGGTGTATACTTAGTTGCTAGATTATTCCCGGTATTTGCCATTTCGGCACCAGCAACATTACCCATAGTAGCCTACATAGCTACCTTTACAGCACTCTTCTCGGCCATAATTGCCACCACTCAAACCGATATTAAAAAAGTACTCGCATTCTCCACTATTTCACAAATTGGATATATGATGCTGGCGCTTGGAGTCGCAGGTTGGGGTGTTGGCAATGCTGATGGCTACACCGCTTCCATGTTTCACCTCTTTACTCACGCATTCTTTAAAGGTCTGCTCTTTTTAGGTGCCGGTGCCATAATTCATGCTGTACACAGCAACGATATGCGACAAATGGGCGGCCTACGTAAAAACATGCCCATAACGCACTTTTCCTTCCTTGCTGGATGTTTGGCAATTTCCGGAATACCACTCTTTTCAGGCTTTTTCAGCAAAGAGGCCATTCTACATGCCGCCTTCGAGGGAAACAAACTTGTTTACTACGTTGCACTATTCACCAGTGGCTTAACTGCATTCTACATGTTTCGGTTATACTTCAACATTTTCTGGCATAACCAGCCTACCAACAAGCATAACCATGAGCATGGACTTTGGGCGATGAACATCCCCTTAATTCTACTCGCACTTGGCGCTATCTTTGCCGGATTTATTCCATTTGGACACTTTATATCCGCTACAGGATTGCCACTGGATCTGCATGGAAATCTAGCATTTTCCATTGCACCCGTATCGCTAGGTTTAGCGGGAATTGTTTTGGCCGCACTGCTATATGCCCGTGAAAATACGGTACCCCAGAAGATTATAACAACGCTAGGCGTAACCTACCAGTGGGCCTACCAAAAATTCTATATCGATGAGCTTTATCTTTTTGTAACCAAAAAGGTAATTTTTAACCTCGTTGGTCGTCCAGCTGCCTGGTTCGACCGGAATGTGGTGGATGGCATAATAAATAGAACCGCCAATACAACAGCCCAGGTATCGGAACAAATTAAGGTAATTCAGTCAGGTCGTTTACAAACCTATGCATACTTTTCACTTGGGGGAATAATTGGACTGATCATAGTTTTAGTTTTTGCTTAAGATAAATGTAAGACAAGGCGAAAGTGAAGAGAATATACTAATAGTCTACACTATCGTAAAAAAATTTATACCATGAATTGGCTATCGGCATTAGTTGGAATACCACTTATCACAGCATTAACGATTCTCTTTGCAAAGAAGAAAAATACCATAAGGGTATTGGCACTAGCTGGAAGCATGCTACAGCTTCTATTTGCCATATTCATTACCATTTGGTACACACAACTAAGAGGGGCTGGTGCATTAGAACCAACCCTATTTAACAGCAGTTTCAGTTGGTTTCCAGCACTTCACATAAACTATCAAACAGGAGTAGATGGCATTTCGCTGGCACTTATTTTACTCACCGCACTTGTAGTTGTAGGTGGAGTTTTAGTTTCGTGGCATATAGAGAAGCAGGTTAAGGAGTTTTTCTTTCTGATCCTACTTCTAAGCGTTGGAGCCTATGGCTTTTTTATTGCACGCGACCTCTTCATGATGTTTTTCTTTCTTGAACTTGCCATCATTCCCAAATTCTTGCTCATTGGAATTTGGGGAAGTGGCCGGAAGGAATATAGCGCAATGAAATTGGTGCTAATGCTTATGGGTGGATCGGCAATGGTATTTGTTGGTATACTGCTACTTTACTTCTCTTCGGGAGCGGTGACTGGGACACCAACATGGAGCATCGATATGCTGGCTACAATTCATATTCCACTTCCAATGCAGCGAGCTATTTACCTACTCACCTTTACTGGCTTTGGAGTTTTTACAGCCATGTTCCCCTTCCATACTTGGGCACCCGATGGCCACTCATCGGCTCCCACTGCAGCATCCATGTTTTTGGCTGGGATCTCCATGAAACTTGGTGGATATGGCATTATTCGGGTTGCTACCTTCCTTGCGCCTGATGCAGCTGCCGAACTTTCTTGGATATTTATTATTCCCGCCTCCATCGCCATCCTATATGGTGCCTTGGCCACTATGATGCAAAAGGACCTCAAATACATGAATGCATACTCTTCGGTTAGCCATACTGGTTTTGTGGTGCTCGGTATCGCCATGCTTACCAAAACGGCCATTGTGGGGGCAGTAATGCAGATGGTATCACATGGAATAATGACAGCTCTCTTTTTTGCCGCCATTGGCATGATATACAACCGGACCCATACTCGAATGATAAATGAACTAGGCGGGATGCTCAAGCAGCTACCATTTATCAGCACTGCATTTATTGTTGCAGGACTTTGCTCGCTAGGGCTCCCTAGTTTTAGCGGGTTTGTAGCTGAAATGACAGTTTTTGTTGGCTCATGGGAAAGAACGGGATTATTCTATAAAATAGCCACCATTTTAGCGGCCATATCCATTGTGGTTACCGCCGTATACATATTACGGGCTATTGGGCTAGCAATTTGGGGAACGGTAACTAAAAAAGAGTATTTAGAACTGAAGGATGCCTCGTGGAATGAGCGGCTAGCTGCCATAATGCTAATATCGGGCATTGTATTCATTGGAACCATGCCTTGGTGGATCAACCAGCTCGTTGGAGCCGATGCACTTCATATAATTGCTAGAATAACTTCTTCAACAATCAACTAAGGATAATACTATTATCATGACATTAGATACCTTCCTACTGCTCCGTTACGAATGGATACTTGGACTGCTCATATTTTTTCTATTGGTTGCCAAGTTGCGAGATTGGGATAGCAAGCCACGACAGTTTTTAGTTATAATCAATAGCCTTCTTGTTCTAAACTTTATAGTAGGATTTATTCCCTTAGATAAAGGAACAGCATTCTTCGATTTCTTCAGGACCACCCATCTTATCGATTTTGAAAAAAACATCCTCAATATGGGAGTTCTTCTTATTTCGGTAGGTAGTAGCAGATGGATTGCAGACCAAAAACACCGAGGGGAATTTTACATTCTTATGCTTAGCAGCTTAATGGGAATGGATGTAATGCTAAGTGCTGGTCACATGCTTATGCTTTACCTTGGACTGGAAATGTCCACCATCCCATTAGCAGTACTTGCTAACTTTCACAAGAACTCATTACGATCGTCTGAGGCAGGTATAAAATTTATTATGTCGTCCGCCTTCTCCACCGGAATTACACTATTTGGCATATCTCTTCTTTATGGTGCCGTAGGCAACCTCAGCTTTACGTCTATTATAAGCAACCTAGAGCCCAATGCCCTCACTATTACTGCCTTCATTTTTATCCTCGGAGGATTTGCCTTTAAAATTTCGGCAGTACCGTTTCACCTTTGGACAGCCGACGTATATGAAGGTTCTCCTGTTGCCATCACGGCCTACTTCTCAGTAATTTCTAAATCTTCGGTTGTTCTCGTTTTTGTTAGTGTGCTGTATACCATATTTGGCAAGCTAAGTGAATCATGGATTTTGGCCATTTCCATACTCGCAGTACTCAGCATGACGGTGGGCAACCTTTTTGCATTGCGGCAACAAAATATCAAGCGTTTACTGGCCTTCTCAGCCATATCGCAGGTTGGATTTATGCTAGTTGGTATTACTGGATTCTCTGCCCAAGCAGTTGAATCAATTATCTACTTTGTAATTATTTATATTCTGAGCAATGTGGCAGCCTTTATGGTTGTGGGAGCAGTAGCCCATGTTACCGATCGCGAAACACTTGAAGAATATAAGGGACTCTATAAAACCAATCCCATTCAAGCCCTTGTTATGGGTATTTCCTTACTCTCACTGGCGGGTATTCCGCCCACTGCAGGATTTTTTGGTAAATTGTTCCTTCTAACCTCAGCAGTAAGTGGACAGATGTATATTCTCTTAGGTATTGCAGCAGTCAACTTAGTTCTATCGCTATACAACTATCTTCGTGTTATTAAGTATATGTTTGTGGACGAAGCAACGGAAGATGTTCCAGAGGTAAAAAGCAATGTCTACGAAATTATCGTTTATACCTTCTGCATGCTAGGAATTATTGCCATTGGGTTTATCAATCCAATCTATACCTATATTCAGCATATTGTCGCCGGCATATAGGTATGCAATTTTTCAAGTATGCCGTGCTTAAAACTGCACCTACAATTTCATTGCTGATTCAGGAACGACTTTATCAGCCAACCATTTTTGCAATTGTGGTAAAACTTCCTTCATTTCGGCCTGTGCTGTCATATATAAGGCTTCGAGTTTAACCGGATCATTTTCCGTTCTAGATACAGTAATGGGAGCCTTCGGTCTAATTACAAATATTAACCCCTCTTTCTCTAGCCTCTCAATTTTATCAAGTACTGCGTTGTATCTATCAGCTCTAGTGATAAGGGCCTCGGCCAATTGTGGACTTTTTCGATAGGTGGCCTTGATTAACGGTATCAACTTCGAACTTTTCTTTCTATAGCCAGCATTACGGGTAAGCACTATCACCAATCGCTTACAACCATCAGCAAATCCTTGATCAACAGGTATGGAATCAGCAATTCCACCATCCATATAAAAGTTCGTCCCGATCTGTATTTTTTGCGCAATGAAAGGCAAAGCAGAAGAGGCAGCAAGCAGCTGTTTAAAATCATCAGGAGCGAGCTTATTTGCATCTCTATATTCTGCCTTACCCGTTTCACAATTGGTAATACCAATTCGTAAACGTGTAGAAGATACTCCAAAGGTCTTATAATCAAACGGGATATGTTTTAAAGGAACCTCCTTATACATAAATTCCCAGTCAAAAAAGGTGCGCTTTTTAACGTAATTACCAAGGCTAAAATAGCGAGGGTCGGCGGTAAATCGTCTATTAACTTCTAAATTTCTACCATGCTGACGAGATGCGTACGAAACTGAATAAGCCGCTCCTGCAGATACCCCAACGGCATAGGGAAATAGTAAGTTATTTTCCAAAAAAGTATCGAGCACTCCAGCAGTAAAAATTCCCCTAAATCCGCCACCTTCCAATACCAGCCCAACCTCGCTACAATCTAAAGATAAATTGATGGTTGATTGCATTGTATCAATAAATTAATTCATTACTTATCGAATGCTAAAGGTAACAAAATTGAAAAGCAACCTGACTAAAAAAAACGATTGATTAATCTAAACCATGCTAATCATTATGATTTCAAAGAACTATCAATCGTTTTTTTACGGAGCCGAAGGTTTAACATTTCCACAACCATTGAGAAGAAAAGAGCGAAATATATATATCCCTTTGGAATCTCGTAATGAAACGCCTCAAGAGCAAGCATAAAACCAATGAGAATTAAAAATGAAAGTGCAAGAACTTGCAATGTTGGATGCTTATTGATAAAAGCACTTATAAAACCTGAGAAATAAATCATTATCACCATGGATATTACTACGGCAGTAATCATAATTGCTAGTTGATTCGATAGTCCAATTGCCGTAAGAATGGAATCGAAAGAAAAAATAATATCTAAAGCCACAATCTGCATCAACACATATAGGGTTGCCTTGCTGCTAGAACCTACCTCGCTATTCTCCTCCCCTTCTACTTTACCATGAATTTCTGTAACACTCTTAGCTATAAGGAAAACGCCACCTAATAATAGGATTAAATCACGAGCACTAAAGGCAAAGCTGCCTAGTGTAAACAGTGGATGGATAAGCCCCATTATAACCGTTAGCAGAGCAAGCAGACCTATTCTAAAAACCAAGGCCAACAGCAATCCGGTAGTACGTACTCGTTGCTGACGATGAGCAGGCAATTTGTTGGTTACAATGGAGATAAATATAATATTATCGATCCCCAAAACAATCTCAAGAAGAGTTAACGTTAATAATGAAACGTAAGTTTCCGGTTGAAAAAGAAAATCCATACTACTTGTTGCTAAATATTAGAAGGAAAAGATGGGTATATCCACGAAAATTTAACAAAAGTATAAAAACGAAAACAAACATACCAATGCATAGGCAACCCTACAGTAAAAAACTAGATTAGTAAGATAATAGACAACCCCGATTATCACAACAAAAGAGAATTGCAAGTTGTTAGGATTTATTTGGTTATTTTGCATCAAATTTTCATACCATGAAATTTCAATCTTTAATCGGTGGAATTTGCCTTTCTCTCCTAGTTGCATGCAACTTTCAAGATTACAATTACCATTCCGTTGACCTTACCATGTCTCAATATGCCGATGCCAATGCCGGTTCTTGGTGGAAATATCGTGATAGCCTTGGAACAGCAACCGATAGCGTAGTGGTAACCAGGCTTAGTAATACCTTTACACCCCTTGGCAATGAATCGGATAAGGATTTATACCAGACCATTGTAATGAGCATGAAACATTTTCCATCGCTGAAAAATAGTCAGGTGGTTATTTCCTGTAGTGCTGAAGCAAATACTTTATCCTATACCGACACTTCCGGAAATACCTATACACTACTCACTAAACCATCAACCAATTCTCCCATAACAGTAAACAGCGTTTTTTCTGGTAAATATCTCTTCAACAATGTGCTAGAATTTACCAATCTTCAGCAAACAGACGATACCTTATATGTTGCCAAAGGTTACTGGATTGTAAAGCACACCTTTAATTTGGGACAAAATACACAGAACTGGATTGTTGATACTCTGGCAATAAAGTAAATCACTTTATTCTTTCGTTTTCATTCACCAAACCAAAAATTAGGCATACCCATCGTTCCCTGGCAAGAAAAAATATTGAAAACAATCGTTTGTTATAGCTGATAATTACAAAAAATCACGCGCCAGTAATCTCTGTTGGGCCAATTCATGCAATAAGGTGTGTTGAAATCAATACAGTAGCCATGACTCAATACTCAACACATCATCATTAACCATCATCTATCAATTTTACGACTAAAAGGCACCATGATAGTCGCCAATTTTAAGGTAAAAACACAATAAAAACCAACTTTATTGTTTTTTTTAAAAATATTTTACATTACACCACAAACGTTTTAAATGAGCGTTAGACGAATATCTACCTACAAATATTTTAGCTGCGCCTTAATTTACTATTAAATCAATGTTAATATTCACTATCTTTTCAAGATAATTGAAATCTTCTTTTTGCAACGATGGAAGTTAAACGTATATATAAAATTAGCAATAAGCTATTGCTTAGTTTTTTTATCATCACCCTGCTACTTCTGTTTGTAGGTATTCAGAGCCTGCTATTCCTAAAGTCAATAGAGAAAAAGCAGCAACAAATTACAGCCAGCATTAAGGTTTCAAGTGCAATTTTGGAGGCCAAATACTTTGTTCGGTCCGACATTCACATTCTATATGAAATGGTGAATGCAAAAGGCAATGAAGACCTTGCATACTGGTATGGAGAGCATCAATTTCAGAACCAGTTTGTTACCGACCAAATAAAAACAATTCGTGATGCTTTTCAAGGATCGGATGCGTTAGTAACAAATCAGTACAAGGATACCATAATGAACCTTGTAAATACCTTTGAGCTAAACTATGGACAGCTAGTAAAAAGTAAAATTGAAGCCGCACATAATTTACTAGTTGAAATATCGAAGCAACCAAATGCAAATATTCAAAACCTTGCCAGCAATGATCCTAGAATTCAGCAATTTGTAAAGGAAGTGTCTGAAGATGGCATTGCCACCATTAAGCGTTTCGATAAAGCGAAAGACAACAATAATAAAATTGTTCTCTCAGCCGAAATGGAATCAACTCAAAAAGTTGCTAATTCGCTAAAGACTACCTGGATAATGGGGATTGGCTCCATTGTAATTTCCCTGCTTATTGCATTTTTCTTCTCTAATCGAATTTCATCTGCTGTAATCAAACTTAAGGAGAAAATTGAGCAGCTAAGCAAGGGACGACACCCTGATGCGCTAGAAATTAAAAATAGAGACGAATTAGGAGCGATTGCCAACTCCCTAAATATACTCATTCAAACATTGAAGAACCTCTCCCACTTTGCTGCAGAAGTTGGTAATAGAAACTTTAAAGCTGAGTATGAAACATTAGGCGAAGATGACATGTTGGGCAACTCACTCATAGACATGCGCAACAAACTGGAGCAAGCTGAAAAGGATGCCTTGGAAAGAAGAAGTGAGGAAGATCAGCGTGTATACGTAACCCAAGGGATAGCTAAGCTGGGCGAAGTGCTTCATATCAACTATGAAAATATTGATGAGATGGGGTATGCAATCATCCATTTCTTGGTAAACTATCTCAAGGCAAATCAAGCCATATTTTTTCAAGCAGATTATACCAATCCTGAAGATCCATGGCTTGAACTCCGTGCAACCTATGCTTTTGATCGTAGGAAATACATCAAAAAACGAGTTGCCATGGGTGATGGACTAGCAGGAGTTTGCTTTTTCGAAAAGCAAAGCATTTACCTTACAGATGTCCCGGAAAATTACATCACAATTTCCTCCGGCTTAGGTGAAGCTCTACCAAGAAACATTTTCATTGTTCCAATTATCGCTGACGAAAAAGTTGAAGGAGTTATTGAACTTGCATCCTTTCATCTATTAAAACCCTATCAAACAGAGATGGTGGAACAGATGGTAAAATCAATAGGCATTACTTTAAGCGGTATGCGAATTAATAATCAAACCAAAACGCTACTGGAACAATCGCAACACATGGAGCAAGAGATGAAAATACGGGAAGAGGAGATGCGGAGCAATATTATGAGGCTTGAGGCAGAGTTACTGGAAATGAAAACGAAAGAGGAAGAACAACGAGATAAAGAGAAGAAATCATCGTGATTTTTTTAAAAAAATAGAGATTGAAATTAAGATTGGGTTTATTGATTAGGTTTCAAATTTAGGTTAGGCTGCCTGCAATACTACTGTTTTGTTGGCAGCTTTTTTATTGTCAGCTACAAAAAGGCGAGGCTAAAACTCATTATCCGTTAAATTATTAAACCAAAACAATTCTGCCGCTCATCGGGTTATTTCCCCAACTCATCGGTTTTGTCTGGTTTTTAGAATCCCCCCTCCCTACATTTGTTCCAACAAAGGAAAGTCACTAACTTTAAACTCTCGATCATGGAACGTGTAAGTTATAACCACCACAGACCCAATAGAATGAAAAAAGCTGTTTTTGGACTTCTCGTTATTGCTGCAGGTTTTATCTGGCTTGGCTCAAACATGGGATTAATTGATAATACGACCTTGCATATTATCTTTTCTTGGCCAATGTTGTTAGTTGCCATAGGACTTACCAACCTAGCCGAGCGTGATAGCCGATTTACTGGAATAGTCCTGATTCTGATTGGCAGTTTTTTTCTAGCTCCACGGTTAATCTCAACACCCTACAACTTCATAGGAATTTACTGGCCGGTGCTTATCATTATTCTGGGAGTAATGATTTTCTTCAGTGCTCTAACCAAACGTTTCTGGATAAACAAGCACTTCCACCACTATTCAGAGGAGATCACAGATGGAGATCTCGATGAGATGAATATATTTGGCGGTTCCAAAAAAAAAATCACCGATCAAAATTTCAGAGGCGGTAAAATTACCAACATATTTGGCGGTGCCGAAATTGACCTTACAAAGGCAAACTTGGTTTCCGGTAGAAGTGTATTGGATGTGACCTGTATCTTTGGCGGTGTTTCAATCATTGTTCCGTCCGACTGGTCGGTTCAAGTATCGGTAGTCTCAATTCTTGGTGGCTTTCACGACAAAAGATCCACTTCTAGAAATGAGGAAAATCCTAATAAGATACTCATAATAAAAGGCTCAGCCGTTTTTGGTGGTGGAGAAATAAAAAGCTACTAACTCAATTGCCATGGAACACTCCGTTCTTCCAGGTAAGCAGCAAATTATTTGGTATATAATGGCATGGAGCATCATTGCAGTGCTCCATGTTGCTATTATCAATATACTTGGAATTTTTCCCCTTTTACCAGTAATTATCGATGGTCTAATTTCAACATACCTCTTTGCACTGTTGGGCGTTCCCGTTTGGTACGTTGTCCAATTTTATAAGCCAGAAAAGGCAACCATCTTCAACTTGCTCATTAACCACATTACCTTAGGAATAGCGGTAATTGCTGGCTGGTTCTTTATCAGCTCAAACCTAATAAAAATAGCCACTGCACACTGGTTGTCCTACCAAACATTCCAAATACAGGGACAGCCACTAAGGGTAATCTACGGCATTTTTCTTTACCTCATTCTAACCCTAATATACTACCTCATTATATACTACAACAATCTTCAGGATAAAGTAAAAAGTGAAGCTCGTCTTCAAGAAATGATTAAGGAAGTTGAGCTAGATATGCTTAAGTCCCAAATTAATCCCCACTTCCTATTCAACAGCTTAAACTCCATAAGTTCGCTTACCATTACTGCACCCCAGCTGGCAAGAGAAATGCTGGTAAAACTTTCCGACTACCTGAGATATTCTGTTTCCATGGGTAAAAGCCAGATAACAACCTTGGGCGAGGAGATCGAGAACATTAAGCTTTACCTTGAAATTGAAAAGATTCGATTTGGGAAAAAACTCCAGTTCTCGTTCAATCTACAAAACGATATACTCGGTGCATCCATTCCTGCCATGATTCTTCAACCACTATATGAAAACGCAGTTAAACATGGAGTTTATGAAAGCACCTCGGAAATAGTAATCCAAACCAACATATCGCTAAAAGGCAACTTACTCATCATCAGCATCTCGAATAACTATGAACCGGGAGTCCCATCTAAAAAAGGAGCCGGAGTAGGACTTAAAAATATAAGTGAAAGGCTAAGACTAATTTACCACAACGAACAACTACTCCAAACTACCAAACACGATCAGCTATTTGAAGTCACTGTATCTATCCCTCAACACGCTAATGCTTAACAACGTTGCTCACCTAATCGGCTAAAAGCCAGCAAATGATTTGCTATAAAAAAGTTGATTTTGGAATCCTAAAAAAACTAACATCGTGAATACAGAGCTAACTAAAATAAGAACCTTGTTGGTGGAAGATGAAGAACCGGCCAGGGCAATTATAAAGGAGTATTTGAAAACGTTCCTTCAAGTTGAAATCATTGGCGAGGCAGGAGATGGATTTTCTGGAGCCAAGGCCATTAATGACCTCAAGCCTGACCTAATATTTCTTGACATCCAGATGCCTAAGCTTACCGGCTTTGAACTTCTCGAATTGCTCGACCACCAATGCCTTATTATTTTCACCACTGCTTACGACCAATACGCCATCAAGGCATTTGAAATGAACGCGGTTGATTACCTACTCAAACCATTTTCAATTACACGATTCAACGAGGCGGTAGAAAGAGCTATAACACGTTTCCATACCGCAAAACACGATATAAAGACAGCCCAAGCACTCATTAAATCAGCAGAAGATTCCATAGAATACCTTGAACGGATTGCTGTTCGAAAAGCTGGCAATATTGAGGTGATCCCAGTTAAGGAGATTATTTACTTTGAAGCCGATGGCGACTACGTAATCCTTCACACCGCTAACGGCAAATTTATGAAGGAAAAAACCATGAAATTCTTTGAGGAACATCTTCCAATATCGGCATTTGTAAGAATTCATCGCTCCTTTATTGTTAACGTTGAGAAAATACAACGGTTAGAACTTTATGAGAAGGACTCCTACATGGTAGCACTAAAAAATGGAGAGAAGCTACGATCGAGCGATGCTGGGCAAAAGTTGCTAAGGCAACGATTGAATTTATAATAAAAGTGGGGCGGAATATTACCACTCCACTTTTATCATCTCATACTAATTGAAAATAGGTAAGAACGAGTAGTTCTTGTCATATTCAATCATTTGTTGAGTAAAATCGGTAGGATAAGTAATCATAACATCGACAATTTTACCATCCTTTACTATTGGCGTAAGCAAGGGATTGACAAATCCAGCATAAGGAGCCAAATTCAACTTTTTGTAACGTGCCAAAACCTCTTGATGCAACTTCTGATTAACCGGTACACCATAAGATTCAACTAAATTTTTTCCCGCGTTGTAATCACCAGTTGATTTTATACGTTGAACCTCGCGAAGAAGCTGGCCAAATAAAGTGCGCAACTTCGCGTAGCTATTAATTTTAAAAAAAGATTTTCCATCCCGAACGACCATCTCAATAACATTGGTTGGCTTACCCTTCTCGTAACACCATTGAGAAATTAACGCACGGTCGCGCATGTGTGCCTCTTCAATATTCTTCCCGGGTTCAATTCGAGTAAGTTGAGTCATAAGTCCATTCCGAATATACTGATTATATTCAGCTTTTGCTGCGTCAAATGAGGGCATAACACCCAACTCTTCCAACTTAGGATCGGCAATATAGTAAAGGGCAAACAAATCGGCACGAGCCTCCTCCAATGTCGATCCATAATTTTTAAGTTCATCGCCCTTTACCCCAGGAGCCAGCTGACCAGAGCCATGTCCCAAGCACTCATGCAAATCGGTAAGCATGTTGCTTGCAATGGCACCATACTTCTTGGCTAATTCAATCTCCTCCTGTGAGTAAGCAAATTCATCAATGAACCCATCTCCTAACGCAGCCATATCATATGCATGGGAAATATTTTCAATAGTTACACTCTTCGATCCATAGTCTTTTCTAATCCAATCGGCATTGGGTAAATTTATACCAATCGGTGTTGAAGGATAGCAATCGCCACTAAGGCATGCCACTGTAATTACCTTTGCAGTAACACCCTTTACCTCTTTCTTCTTATAAATAGTATCAGTTGGCGAATTATCTTCAAACCATTGAGCATTGCTGCTTATAATTTCTGCTCTTTTGGTGGCCTCAATATCCTTAAAATTCACTATCGACTCCCAAGTTGCCTTATATCCAAGCGGATCGCCATAATTTTCAATGAACCCGTTTACAAAGTCAACCTTGGAAGTTAGATCTGAAACCCAAGCGAGATTATATTTATCGAACATCTTCAAATCGCCCGAGTTGTAATAATCTATTAAATACTGGATGGTGGCCTTTTGTTGGTTATTTTCAGCAACGTCGAGAGCCTTATTGAGCCAATACACAATTTTTTCTATGGCAGAGGAATACATCCCACCCACTTTCCATACCTTCTCCAAAAGTTTGCCATCATTCATAACCAATTTGGAATTTAAGCCAAAAGATACGGGCTGTGTGTCTTTTGGATTTACCATTTTGGCATAGAATGCCTCAACCTCCTTTTGGGTAACATCTTCGTAAAAATTAACCGCCGAAGAGGTAACCATGTCCACCCCTTCACCTTGGTTTAAACGAAAACGAGCCACCTCCGGATTAAATATGATTGGTATCAGCACCGTTTGTAACTCCTCTTTTGTTCCTAGCTCCTTAGGAAAGTAGTCATCTGGAGTATTTTTCACCAACTCAGCAAAATAGTCTTTGGAAAATTCAGGGAGAAACTTTTCGTTGGAGTAGTGATGATGTATGCCATTGGAAAACCACACACGCTTGACATAGATCATGAATTTTGCAAAATTAGGGTCGTTACGATCACCGGTATAACCAGAGTAAATAGCGTCCAATGTTCCTCTTACCGCTAAGTTGTATTTATAGTTCTGATCCCAAATAATATCACGTCCCGACAATGCTGCCTGTGATAAGTAGTAAACTAACTTCTTTTGGTCCAACGATAAACTATCAAAATCTGGAACTTGATAACGTAAAATTTTTAAATCGGCAAATTGATCAATCTGCCACTTAAAATTTGTATCGCTATTATTCTTTTCAGAAGAGCAAGAAATCATGCTCATTATTGTAATTGCTACCATTGAAATTAAAAGTTTTTTCATCACCATCCATTTTTTCATTAGGAATAGGTAAAGTTAACCCTAATTATTCACAAATTAGAGATAGTAATTCAATTGACTTTAGGTGGTTGCGGAAGTATTTTCAGCTTCGGATGAAACGAATTTCGAAGGTCTAAATCAGACTGTAACACCCAAACCCCTTTTATAAACTTAAAACCATCGTAAGAAAAATCAGGGCCATAAAATCTCAAATCGCCAGCATACTCAGGACGAGACGGGCTTAAATGATCAAAAACTATCATATCCAATTCGGGAATATAGCGCATCATCATGGATGCCCGAGCGGAATATTCGAATATAATTCGGGCGAAGATCCTTTTCCCGTTATTAAAAATAGGCGCACCAAATTGGGGTTGGTTGCTGTCATCAAAATGCAGCACATCAATTACTCGTTTACTGGTAAAAATATTGTTTAAATCTACTCCCAAAAGTAAATAGTAGGTAATGCCCGCCTTCCTCTTTTCTGCGATTTGATAATAAAGAGCGCCATACCACGACTGAGAACCGACGATCTGATTAGCTGGATCTTGCATCTTAGCACGAAGATCGGTAAGTTCGAATAGTGTAACTTCACCACTTTTCCTATTTTTTACCTGCAAAAGGCCAAACACTTGCTGAGTTCCACCCGCTTGAGGTATATTCCAAGTAAATATCCGGACTAGCTTATCATCAGAAATAACTTTGCCTATGTGAACCAAAGAATCAAAGGGATATTCAAATGAGCCGGATTTACTCAGTATATCCTTCATCATGCCTAAAACCTTACTGTTTAATCGGGCCATATCAGGCAATTCGGTTTGTCGACCAACCTCCTCCATCAAACCGGAAATGGCATTTTCATCTTTCTTAAAATTGTCACCGTTGATTTGCTGCCCAAATCCGAATAATGGCAGTACTATAAATAACCCGATAATAGCTTTCCAAACTACTCCCATGAACATAGTTTCAAATTTGCTGTTAAAAAGAAACGAAAAATAGAATTGCATGATAGCAAACGAAAAAATTCGAAAATTATTTTCATGGAAGATCCTTGCAGGGGTTATTATGGGTGGAGTTATCGGATTTGTTTATTTTCACTTTTGGGGTTGCCATGGCACCTGTCCCATAACCTCATCGCCAGTTAAAATGGTTCTTTTGGGATCAATTATGGGTGGATTACTTACATCTTAACCACCAGCAAGTTCGTCGAGAACACCAATAATGGTGGAACAAGCCATTTGGATTTGTTCTTTTGTAATTATGAGCGGCGGAGCAATTCGAAAAGCAGTATCACAGAATAGAAACCAATCTGCAATTACACCTCGCTCAAGGCACTTTTTAATTGTTTTCTGAACCAAATCAGCGTCACCGAGTTCAACCGCTAAAAACAAGCCACAGCCTCTTACCTCCTTAATTAAGGAATGATGTAGAGCCGATTTAAATAATAATTCCTTTTCGCAAACCGTATCTATCAAATGCTCCTCCATAATAAACTGAAGGTTTGCGATTGCTGCGGCACAGGATACCGGATGCCCACCAAAAGTGGTAATATGACCAAGGATAGGATTGGTTTTGAGGCACCCCATTATTTCAGCACTAGAAATAAATGCACCTATAGGCATGCCACCACCCATTCCTTTGGCAATAGTCATTACATCAGGTACAACCCCAAATTTTTGAAAAGCAAAAAGGAAACCAGTACGTCCAAACCCCGTTTGAACCTCATCGAAAATAAGTAACGCACCAACTTCACTGCATCGACGACGAAGGGCAATCAGAAATTCTTTATCAGGAACAATAGCACCAGCCTCTCCCTGTATAGGTTCAATCAGCACTGCTGCAGTGCGGGTAGTGATTCGCTTTAACTCATCAATGCGATTGAACGGTAAATGTTGAACATCGGGTAGCAAAGGTCTAAATGCGTTTTTAAAGCTTTCATCCCCCATCATGCTAAGTGCACCGTGAGTACTTCCATGGTAAGCCTTATCAAAACCAATTAGTTCGGTTCTACCAGTATAGCGTTTCGCCAGCTTCAGAGCGCCCTCATTCGCTTCACTTCCGCTGTTCACAAAATAAACTTGAGAAAGACTCTCTGGGAGTAAGCGAGTTAACGCAGCAGCATATTGAACTTGAGGAGCCTGGATATACTCACCATAAACCATTAGGTGAAGATATTTCGCAGCCTGATCTTGTATTGCTCTAACCACTAAATGGTTACAATGACCAACAGAGCTAACTGAAACTCCTGAAATCAAATCTAAATACGGCTTATTATTAGTGTCATAAATAAAGACACCTTCAGCACGTTTAATCTCCAACCCCATAGGAGACTCGGAGGTTTGGCCAACGTGCTGCAAAAACAATGTTCGCAGCGAAATCATGGGAAAAATTATTTACTAATTAGCTTAAGTTCCTTTAAAAGTTTTTCACGGTATGATTTACCAATTGGAACTAGCTTTGATCCATTTGTAAAACGCAAAAGAATGGAGTTATCCTCTATGCTAGATATTTTTTTAATGTTCACTATAAACGATCGATGAACCCGCTTAAAAGTATTTGAAGGTAGCTGAGTTTCAATGGCCTTCATGGTAAAATGAATAGTGTGCTTCTCCTTACCCGTATTAACCACAACATAATTTTCCAATGCTTCAACCCAGAGTATCTCGCTTAATTTAAGACGAACAAGTGAGCTATTCTTTTTAATGAAAATTTCATCATCCTCCACGGCAGGCTTATTGCCCGAAGTATAGCGATCGAAAACCTTGGAAACAGCCTTATAAAATCGGGCATATGAAACAGGCTTCAAAAGGTAATCCGTCACATCATATTCAAATGCTTCCAGGGCGTACTTCTCCTTAGAGGAGACAATAATTACCTGAGGCGCTACCTTTAGCGTTTTCAAAAATTCAATTCCAGTCATTTCTGGCATTTCTATATCCAGAAATATGAGCTGAACATCATCACTTTTCTCTATACCTCGTATTGCATGAATAGCCGAAGGAAACGCCTTCACGAGATTAAGAAACTCCGTCTTTTTCACATACTCCTCGATGATTCGGCTCGAAAGCTCATCATCATCAATTATAATACAGTTCAGCATCCCATAAAAGTTTTGCATCTCACACCCCTAAATTTACGAATTTTCGTCAAAAAAAATCAATAATAGGAGAAAATTAATGCGATTTTGTAAGAAAATGTTCTATTAGCCCATCTGAATTTTTCACAGCCTTCTTCATCCAATTGATTAGCTGGTCATTATACTCATCCTCGGTTAACTTCCAATTTAGCGTGGTCTGCTGGCGAAGTTGCAACATGAGGTGATGTATAATAATCGCTGCGGCCACAGAAATGTTCATACTCTCAGCAAATCCAAATATTGGAATTTTCAAGAATTCGTCTGCTTCCTCCATTAACGTTGAAGAAATGCCAGAATGCTCAGTACCAAAAAAGAGGGCTACCTTTCCTTTGGTAATATCAAAATCTTCTAAATTAACGTCTTGCTGATGGGGTGTGGTTGCAACAATCCGGTAATTTTGACTGCGTAAATGCTGAATTAACCCCGCCGTATACTGCTGCTCCTCTCTGTAATGATGAATATTAAGCCATTTGTATGTTCCTTTGGCAATCTGAGGGCTAGGACAAAACCGATTGTCACGCTCAACAATATGGACATCAAGAAGCCCCATGCAATCGCAGGTACGAAGTACTGCACTAGCGTTATGGGGATGGTAAATATCCTCAAGACAAACAGTGAGGTAGCGAGTCCTATTACTCAGCACCTGTTTTATAAGATTTTGCCGATCATCCTGAATAAATTGAGAGAGAAAGTTTACAACAGCGTTATCCATAGTGCACTTTTCGAGTAAAATTAATCAAAAAAAAAGGGAGAACTCGAAGTCTCCCTTATAAAAATGCAGTTAGATGCTACTGAACAACGTCATTTAATTCGCTACCAGATTTGAATTTAACCACCTTCTTAGCGCTGATCTTGATAGGAGCACCAGTTTTAGGGTTTCTTCCAGTTCTTGAATTGCGGGTTGTTACAGAAAAAGAACCAAAACCAACCAACGCAACGCGATCACCCTTCTTAAGGGAATCGGTGGTAGATTTTACGAAAGCATCTAAAGCTTTCTTTGCATCAGCTTTTGTAAGGTTAGCCTCAGCAGCAATAGCATCAATAAGTTGTGCTTTGTTCATAACCAGTTAAATTTTAGGTTAGTAATTCTCGTTGGTCAAACAATCGTAGACAAATATAACGTTTTTCTTAGCGTTTACAAATGTTTGAGATTTTTTTTCTCTTTTTTTTTGATTTTCGTCACTTTTTCTTGCGTATTTGAAAAACCCTACAAATAAATGGCTACCTAAACTTATCAAAGAACTGGCTTTTTTTCTTAATTATTGGCATCAAGATCTTGGCTGAATAAAAAAAAACACTACTTTTGCGCCCGACATCAGGAGAAATGGCAGAGCGGTTGAATGCGGCGGTCTTGAAAACCGTTGTACTCGTGAGGGTACCGGGGGTTCGAATCCCTCTTTCTCCGCAAAAAGGAAGACAATGGTCTTCCTTCCCACTATTACTATTGGAGAGATGCCGGAGCGGTCGAACGGGGCGGTCTCGAAAACCGTTGTTCTGGGTAACTGGGACCGGGGGTTCGAATCCCTCTCTCTCCGCCACCCAAAGCCCTTAACGGGCTTTTTTTACTAATCAGGCTATGGAACAGGTAGGATTTAATGCGGAGATTATAGCAAAATTCCTAAAATTTGGACTGGTTGGTATTTCCGGCGTTTTCGTCGATTTTGGAATCACCTTTATCCTGCGAAACAAACTCAAAATTCATCAATACGTGGCAAATGCCACCGGATTTATCACAGCGGCCTCCACCAATTACATCCTCAATAGAGTCTATACATTTCATAGCCAAAACCCACACCTGCTTATGGAATACGGCAAGTTCATTGGCGTTTCCATTGTTGGATTGGGAATCAACACGCTTGTGCTCTGGCTCCTTGTTAGCAAGGCTAAATGGAACTTCTACTTTGCCAAGTTGTTTGCCATTGGAGCCGCTACATTGTGGAATTTTTTTATCAACATAACTATAACCTTTGTATAGCCATCGTAATTAGTCATCCAGCGCATTTCTAAAAAAAGGGCGATTCGTAAATCACCCTCATTTTCCACCTTCTCAGTAGCTATTTTCTACTTCGATACTTTATAAATATAGATTGTCTGATTTCTGTTCGATTTACTCTGCTTGTAGAGTATCTTGTCAAGAATACTCGGCTCAATCACTGCCTCCAGTTTAAGTGGAGGGAACACCTGCTCTATCGCTTTTTTACGAAGTTCAAGATCTTTGCTCTCACAAATAAACACGTATTCAGGCAACTGTACCACAGAAATGCTATCAAAATAGTGAACAGAACGTATCATTTTACGGTAATGTCCATCCTCAATAAGCTTATGAACCAGAGCGGAGGAAGTATCCTTGCCACTTACTTTGGCCAAGTTATACTGCACAAACCAACTTCCCGCATAAAAGCCAGGTAGCAGATTAACGTTTTCATGTAATGTATCCTCCACCAAAATGCCATGAGGAACAGATTTGCCATAGAGGTAATACATCGCATTTACTCGTGACAATTTTGAAGAGGAAACTGATATGGGTAACAACAGGGCAATGTTCAATACCCAAAATACAATGGATAGCCACTTAATAAATCCAGGATGATTTACCCAGAACTTTGATTCTCTAATTTTATACCAACCAATGATACCCGCTGTTACAAAAAAAGGCAATACAGGAAAAATAAACCGCTCCTGCTTATTGGGAAAATATGAATGAAACGCGGTGAATAATAGCGTCGGTACCACAATAATTAAAGTCTTCTTCCAACTTCTAAAAAAGCCAACAATCCAAAGCCAACCTAATGGTGGAAGCAGTACACCAATAATTATGGAGGCATACATATATGGATTATTGGTCCCATAATCTGCCTTATGAACTATGTTATAACGAATGTATTCCATTAGTTCGGCAAAGGGGCGACCCCAAATAAACATATCTACTACGCCCTGAATGAGAATAATAGATATGAGCGCTCCCAGTCCAAAAATTATGGCCTCCCAAAATTTCCTTCTAAATAAAATAACAAGGCCAACACCACCTATAAAGATGACCGTTTGAAACCGAATCGAAAAAGCGAGACCAATAACTAATCCTGCAAAAAGATAATGCTTAAGCGAGCGTGACTCCTCAATTGCTACGTAGGTCATCCAAACCCCCGTCATAATAAATGGTATACAGGCAACCTCAACCAAATTTCTAACAGAAAGCAGTGGCATAAACCATAAGAACGATAATGCTAACCCCACCTGAATAGCAGCCTTCCTACCTCCCATTCGATCGGCCAATTTGTAACCAAATGCAACTACAATAAGTGAAAATAAAGCATGAAGTAACCGGATAAGAAAAACCAATAACTTCGGATTATGTATTCCTACCGCCTTAAAGGTAGATAGAATAAGAAAGTGAATTCCCACGTAAAAAAAACTATGACCCGATGGAACAGGGTTCACCTGACTTTTGGGCAGCCAGTCGTTGTAATCGGTACCATCTACCCACGATTGTGACGCCTCGAGCACCAAAAAATGGTCATCGTGCATTCCATACCCCTGTGAAAAGATGGCAGCCAACAGCCTAATAAGAAAAGCGCCTATCAAAATAACATGCAGCGGATTGGAATCCCAAAGTTTTTTAAAGAATTTCATCATCCTATCTTTTAGTTTTCGAACCACAAACTATCTTACTCTGGTTCTAATATAAATAGCTAATACAAGGGTTCCGCTTTGAGCCAACGAAAACTCAGAAATTACAACTGCATGGTATACAACTTCGAATATATGCCACCTTTACCTATGAGCTCGTCGTGCTTTCCCTGTTCCACAATCACACCATCCTGCAATACGCAAATAAGGTCGGCATTCTTTACTGTAGAAAGCCTGTGAGCAATAACAATGGACGTTCTATTCTTCATCAGATTTTCCAAAGCCTCCTGCACCAGTCTTTCCGATTCGGTATCAAGAGCAGATGTAGCCTCATCTAGAATCATGATGGGCGGATTTTTAAGAATTGCTCGGGCTATACTCACACGCTGCCTCTGCCCACCAGAAAGTTTTCCTCCCCTATCACCAATATTAGAGTAGTAATCGTTATGCGTGGCTTGAATAAATTCGTGCGCATTGGCAACTTTAGCTGCTTGAATTACCGAACTAAGTGATGCCCCTGGAACCCCAAAAGCAATGTTATTATAAAAGGTATCGTTGAATAGAATAGATTCCTGATTTACATTCCCCATTAAAGCACGAAGACTCTTAATTTTAATATCCTTAATACTAACATCATCTATCAATATATCGCCTTGGTCAACATCGTAAAAACGAGGGAGCATGTCGACAAAGGTACTCTTCCCCGATCCTGACTGCCCTACCAATGCAACTGTCTGGCCTTTATATATAGTAAGGTTAATATTCTTCAGCACATAGTCATCCTCATACTTAAAGCTAACATTGCGATATTCAATTTTCTCTTTAAACGCCTGCATATCAATGGCGTCTTCCTTTTCTACTATTGGGTTTTCTGCTTCTAAAACGGCATCTATTCTATCGGCTGAGGCGAGCCCCTTAAGCACATTGTAGTACGCTTGACTAAATGACTTTGCTGGAGTAATAATCTGAGAAAAAATGACAAGATACCCAATCAAACTAGCCGCAGTAATGGCACCCTGCCCTGCTAAAACCAGCTTTCCGCCATACCACATTAGAATAACTACCACCAATACGCCCAAAGTTTCACTCAAGGGAGAGGCCAGGTCACGACGACGATTGACCTTTACCAGGATACGGGTATAAAAAGAGTTTGTACTTTCAAACCGCTTTATCATCTTATCCTCGGCATTAAAAGCTTTAATAATTCTCAGACCGGAAAGTGTCTCTTCCAAAATAGCTAGTAAAAATCCTAATCTACGTTGTCCCTTGAAGGAATGTTTACGAAGGTTCTTTCCAATTCGTCCAATTACTAACCCCGATACTGGTAACAAAACAAACACGAAAAGTGTAAGGCGAGGGCTCATGGTTACCAGTCCAATAAGGTAAACAATTACGAGAATTGGATCGCGGAAGAACATTTCCATAGAGCGCATAATGCTCACTTCCAACTCGTTTACATCGTTGGTGATTTTTGAAATTATATCTCCTTTTCGCTCCTCCGAATAGTAACCAAGAGGAAGTGAAATTACCTTTGCATACATTTGGTTCCGGATATCCTTGACCACTCCGTTTCTAAATGGAGATAGGTAGTAGAGCGAAAGATATGTAAAGGTATTCTTCAGTAGCGTTGTTATAACAACCAAGGCGCACATAAAAAGTAGAGCATTGGTTATTCCATACTCCATCTTAATTGAACTTACATAATAGTTGAAGTTGTGCGAAATTGAATCGTATGAAAAGTTAAGTGGAACCAGATCTGTCACCGCAGGAATTTGATTGAACAAGACGTTAAGAAATGGAATAACCATCGTAAGGGTGAAGAGTGAAAAAATAGCACCCAGAATATTGAAGCCAATGATTGAGGCTACAGTCCACTTATATGGAATCAGATATCGAAGTATTTTACCAAATTTTTTCATTCGAATTCAATTAAATGTTGTTCAGAATTTCAATCCAAAAGCCCAAATTCCTTAGCATACCAAGTCCACAAAAAAAAGTAAAATGCATTAGTTCTATTCGGCAAGTATGCCACTAACCTACATAAAGAACCATATTACAGAAAGCAAAAGTAAAAAAATCAAGTGAGTAATCAGTTAATAAGAGGATACAAAACAAAAGTAGCCCTAGCAATATTGCCAATACAGAAGTTGTGTTCAAGTTTAGCAGCTATATACCAGTATATGAATAAGGTGTTATAGCTAAAAGTTCCTCCTTGACCTCCGCTGCAACTGGAAGCCCTGCAATAAATTGTCGAAAGGTTTCAGCGGTAACCTTTTGGTTGGTACGTGTAAGTTCCTTTAACATTTCGTATGGGTTAGGTACTCCCTCTCTTCGAAGAATGGTTTGTATACCCTCAGCTACCACCATCCAGTTGTTTTCTAAGTCTGCATTTATGGATGCTCGATTTAGAATCAGCTTATCAAGCCCCTTCATCAACGATTTAAATGCTAAGACAGAGTGAGCCGCCGGTACTCCCATGTTGCGCATAACAGTGGAATCGGTAAGGTCACGTTGCATTCTTGAAATTGGCAATTTAGCACTCAAATGCTCAAACATAGCATTGGCCATTCCCAAATTTCCCTCCGCATTCTCAAAATCGATGGGATTAACCTTATGTGGCATGGCCGATGAGCCTACCTCCCCCTGAACAATCTTCTGTTTAAAATAGTTCATGGAGATATACTGCCACATGTCGCGCGAAAGATCCATTAATATGGTATTGATTCGCTTAAAGTTGTCAAAAATAGCAGCAAGATTGTCGTAATGTTCAATCTGAGTAGTTGTTTGTGAACGATCGAGTTCCAACGTTTGGTTTACAAAATGGTTTGCAAAACTTACCCAGTCGATGTAAGGGAATGCCACTACATGCGCATTGAAATTACCGGTTGCCCCTCCAAACTTTGCAGAGCAAGGAATATCACGTAACAGATTTAACTGTTTGCCGATACGTTCTATAAACACAGCCAATTCCTTGCCCAACCGCGTTGGAGATGCTGGTTGACCATGCGTTCTGGCAAGCATCGGCACATCCTTCCACTCCTCCACTAGCGCATTTAACTTTTCAAGGAGATTGTCGAGCAATGGGTAATAAACCTCATGAGCAAAATCCTTTAGCGCATAGGGGAAAGCAGTATTATTAATATCCTGCGATGTAAGTCCAAAATGAACAAACTCCTTCACACTACCCAACTTTAGGGTATCCATCCGCTCCTTTATGAAATACTCAACCGCCTTTACATCATGATTTGTAATGGTCTCTATCTCCTTAACCCGGAGTGCATCTGCCGTTGTAAAATGTCGATATATTTCTCGTAGCTTTGTAAAAGTTGCTTCATCGACCCCCTTAAGCTGCGGAAGCGGAATTTCGCAAAGTGCTATAAAGTATTCCACCTCTACCTGCACCCGGTAACGAATGATTGCCCCCTCCGAAAAGAAACGCGAACACTCCTCTACCTTGCTTCTATATCGACCATCAATGGGTGAAATTGCTGATAAAAAGAAATTTTCCATGGTAACAGTTTAATTGATGGTACAAAGGTAATAAATACAAGCGTTTTTCACCCACAGATTTACCCATCACTCGTTTAAAACTAGCTGCTATTTTATTATTTGTTGACCATTTTAAGATGGTTTTTGTTACCTTCGTATGATAAATTATTGTCTTCAGAAAATTAATATACCGGCATAGTATGGCAAAATTTAGAGTTGCTGCCGTTACCAATATCAATACCATCCCATTCCTTTATGGTCTTCAGCACCAAGTTGTAAAAGATTCCATTGAGCTAATTGAAGCGAGTCCGTCAAACTGTGCAAAAATGCTCAATACAGGAGAAGTAGATTTGGCTCTTATCCCGATTGTGCTTATGCCTGACATTATTGATGGCGAAGTGACAAGCCAATACTGTGTCGCGGCACAACATGAGATTCGCTCCTTTGTACTAAACATGAATGGGGCATTAAATCAATTATCAACGCTATACATAGATACAAACTCCCTTACCGCCACTACAACAGCGAGGTTGCTCTGTCGATATGCATGGAGAATTAATCCAATAATAAAACCCTTAACCAATTTTGAATTAGCACTACACCTTGGTGCAGGGGAAGGTGCTATTCTACTTGGCAATAATGTTTTAGACGCGGAGAAAAAATTAGGTTGCAAAATTGATATTGCACGTGAATGGAGAAAATATACAGGGTTACCGTTGGTAATGGCAGCATGGGTTTCAAATCGCAAGCTTCCGAACAATTTTTTAATTCTGTTCAATAATGCCCTAAAGTATGGCGTAAACCATTTGAAAGAAGCGGTGCAAAATGGCAATGATAATGGAATACTCACACCCCATGAAACAAGACGTTACCTTACCGAGAATATTAGCTACATTTTCGACAACGAAAAGATGGAATCGATAAAGCTGTTTCTGAAACTACAAGCCCAGAAGGAACTGGTGCCCGGCTAAACTCAGAAATCGCCATCTTCTCATCTACCGATGTGTTTAATGTCTAAATTTGAATGTTTCTATGATCTCAATATACTACAAAGCGCTAAAAAAAATAATCCCTGAGGCGGATGTAAAAGTATTTGACGATCTCAACCCGGAGGAAATTCTCTGGATCGACTTAGTTAACCCTAGCCTTAAAGAGAAAAAGGCGCTGGAATCCTTTTTAGGAACCAACCTTGCCTCCAGACAAAAAGCAGAAGAAATTGAAAGTTCCTCTCGCTATTCTGAAACAGAAAATTTGGTAATTGCCAACTCCAACTTTCTAATTCAGGAAGAGGATACCTTCACCTACGAGCCTGTATCATTTATTCTGAAAGATGGTATACTCGTCTCCATGCGTAACGCCGATTTACGAGTATTTGATGAGGCTACCCGAAAGTTTCAGATTAATTACAAAGCTTATCCATCCGGTTTCCACATTTTGGTAGCACTACTCGAAACTCGAATCGATGTTGATGCTGACATGGTAGAGAGCATTGCGCGAGAAATTTCACAAGTGTCAAAACGGCTGTCGCTCAACACCGATATCGACGAGGAAATTATCCTTACCATCAACCAGCTACAGGAAAATACCATGCTCATCCGCGAAAACATTATCGACAAACAACGGGTGCTATCGGGCATAATGAAGAGCGAGCGATTTCCTACCGACATTTATCCAAAGCTTTCCATCATGCTCAAAGACGTAAGTTCACTGATAAACCACACCGACTTTAGCTTCGAGCGTCTGGAATACTTGCAGAACACCTTCCTTGGGTTGATCAACATTGAGCAGAACAAGATTATAAAAATATTTACCGTGGCATCGGTAGTGTTTATGCCACCTACCCTCATAGCCAGCGTATATGGCATGAACTTTAAAACAATACCAGAACTCCAGTGGACGGCGGGTTATCCTTTTGCCATTGGGATCATGATTTTTTCCTCACTGCTAACCCTATACCTCTTCCGCCGAAGGAAGTGGCTCTAACTAAAACCTCCTGCTGACCATGAAAAATATGCTGCATTTTATATTTTCACTACTGGTTACCGTTGCTGCCATCAACAACGCAAAGGCTCTACCAGCCGATACCACGCATCATGCCAAACAGATAGTATACCAGATTAATATATTGAGTGAAATCGACCCAGCATCATGGCGCATGGTGCAAAGTGGATTTAAAGAAGCACAAGAGATGAATGCCAACTTGGTGCTCATTAGAATGAACACCTATGGAGGAATGCTTAACTCAGCTGATTCCATTCGAACCAAAATTCTGAACAGCCCCATCCCTGTATGGATATTCATTGATAACCAAGCGGCATCGGCCGGTGCACTTATCTCCATTGCTGCCGAACGAATATACATGCGCAAGGGAGCCAGCATTGGAGCTGCCACCGTGGTAGACCAAACAGGTCAGGCGCTACCTGACAAATACCAATCGTTCATGCGCGCCATGATGCGCGCCACGGCCGAATCGCACGGAAAAGACACAATAGTTACCAGCAAAGATACCGCCTATCGATGGAAACGCGACCCACTAATTGCAGAGGCCATGGTCGACCCACGAACGGTGATTCCTGGAATTATCGACTCCACCAAGGTACTTACCTTTACCACGCTGGAGGCTATCAAAAATCACTACTGTGAAGGTGAAGCCGAATCGGTAAGTCAAGTGTTAGCAATGGGTGGCATTACTAACTACACAATTCACGAACAGCGTATCACCGGATTAGACAGTATTATGGGCTGGCTACTAAACCCCGTTGTGCAAGGCATTCTTATCATCCTTATTTTTGCTGGAATTTACTTCGAGCTGCAAACCCCTGGTGTAGGTTTTCCAATTATTCTAGCCATTATTGCAGCTGCGGTATACTTTGCGCCACTCTACCTCGAAGGGCTTGCCGAAAACTGGGAGATCATCATGTTTTTAATTGGTCTTGCGCTTATTGCCATCGAAGTGTTTGCCATTCCTGGTTTTGGTATTGTGGGCATTACCGGTATAGTTCTTGCCTTTCTGGGCCTTACGCTAAGCATGATCGACAATAACCTCTTTAAAGAGCAAGGATCGGTTCCAACCTACTTAATAGTTCAACCAGTGGTAATTGTCTCAGTAAGCATGTTTTTATCACTAGTGATGGTACTCTTTCTGAGCAAGAACCTCTTTTCTAATAAGCGTTCACCACTATACCGGCTGGCACTCCATGCTCGGCTAACCGAGCAGGATGGTTTTGTGGGTGTGGACCTCAGCCAAAAAAACATGGTTGGAAAAACAGGCATAGCGGTATCGGTGCTACGTCCCTCTGGAAAGGTTGAAATTGATGGAGAAGTGTACGATGCTATATCCACCGAAGGGTTTACACCAAAAGGTGATACAGTAATGGTGAAGAAAGACCTTGCTGGACAACTCTACGTTACCAAATCATAAAAAAAAAGACCATGGACACGCAATATGTAATCAGAGACTACAGACCTAACGACTATAGGGGCGTGCTTACCCTTTGGCAAGCTACTGGCCTGGGTGGTGCACATCGTGGCGATAACGATCAGGTTATTGCCAACTCGCTCGACATGGGAGGCAAAATGCTGGTAATAGAGGATACCAACTCCCAAAACTTGGTGGGCACCTCCTGGATGACCTTCGACGGACGACGGATTCACCTGCACCACTTTGGCATAAAACCAGAATTACAGCGTACCGGTTTAGGAAAAAAGTTGGCTCGAGCCAGCCTAGCCTTTGCCAAGTTTAAGGGCTACCAAATTAAGCTGGAGGTGCACCGCGACAACACCAACGCCATTGCCCTCTACACCAAGCTGGGCTTCACCTACCTCGGCGACTACGACGTTTACATCATTAGAAATTACGAAGGGTTGGAGATTTGAGGTAAGAGGGATATTCAATTAAAACGACAACCCATTAATAAGCCAGCCATATCCAAGAATACAGCTGTAACCCTAATTTGGAATGTATAACCTCATCTTACGCAAGCAAAAGTACAAAACCTATCTCCTCTTTTTGAATAAAGTCATAAGTAGAATGGATCCTCCCGAACCCAGCAATATCCCGGCAAAAAAATCAACCAGCTCTTTGTCAATACTTGTGTTGCTATCGTTGAGGAGCAGCACTATCAATACTCCTGCAGCTATCAATAAAACTGAAACGAAAATTGTTTTTCTTTTGGTCATGAGCTAGGTTGTTTGATTAACGAACAGCATAGCAATTGTACGAATTTTTTATTGCGTAATCACACGTATTGCTGAACTCTTCTCCAGTGCCATCTCTATTTGCTGCAGCTGCTTGGCGCTCATGGAGAAGATGGAGACCTCAAAAAGATAGCCCCCCTCCTCGCTCTTGCCAACCGACTTAATGGCTACATCTTCCTTTAGGCTGCTCCAGGGCATATTCAGAATGGTGGTGCGTATCAGCTGCTCGGCGGCAACTTTGCCTGACGTTTTATCTATCTCAATGGTTAAAATGTGTGCCTCCTGCGATCCGGCATTGGCCAGCTGTGAGACTATTTCGTGGTTAAGCCGCGAATAGGGAATTCTAAGGAGCATGCCCTTTTCGGTTCTAATCTTCAGAAAGGTAAGGTCCTGCGAAATAATTTGACCCGAGATGGTTCCGGCATGAATTACCGACCCGTTTTTCAGGTTGTGCCGCACCCTGAATACCATGCCAGCAAAAATGTCTCTTAGCAAAAACCAGGAGAGCAGTCCCGCAACAATGAGTATGGAAACAAACACCAGAAAGGGGTAGTAAAATCTATCCCCAAACAAAAAATCGGCCACCCAGTATGCATAGGCCAGCCACACCATAAAGTTAATGGCTACAAGTAGATTCAGGGTAAGGTTAAGCTGCGAAAAGCGGGAAAGTAGCCGTTTTAGTCCAAACCGAATGACCTTTAGAAAGAGGTAAACCAAAAATGCCACCACCATGGCTACAATAATAGAAATAAAAGTTTTCATCCGTCCAAACTTTATTAATTACTGATTAAGTATACGATGACTTAACAGCTTTAAAACTTCTTAACAGAATAATGAAACACCCATACTTTGTTCGTGTTTATACAAGCATTCTTACAGGGGTATTTCATTGGCGAAAATATTTTGTCAACGCTAAAACAGCTATAGCAATTTTTCTCTCCTAAAAATTCCAACAATATGCGGCTGGAGATACTGGTTAACCATATACACATCATCCTTCAACGATTCAACCAATCCCGATCGCTGCATGGCTTTAAGAATCCTATCGGTATGCTCCAAATTGCCAGCGTATATAAGACGAGCAACCCTCTCGCTCGACATACGCTTATGCAATAGCAGCTGTATAAGAATAACCTTCCACTCCTCCTCCAATTGTGTCAAAAAAGTGGTGTCAGGTACTTGGGGCACCTCAATGGTTAGTTGCGTACCAGCAACCTTTGCAATGTTCACCAACCATGCCTTGAGCGTTGTTCCCGGATTGCCTTCGGAGTAATCGAAGTAGCGATTAAATAGGCTTGCCAACCGTATCTCTGTAATCTTATTTTCTTCCCGCTTATTCAGCATAAATTTCATTGCACTGGAACGATGCCGACGCAAAACCAGCTCCTGCAACTCCATGGAATTGAAAGGACGAAGTGGGATAACTGCAATGAATGAATCCTGCAGCTGCTCCAGCCTGTTCATGAGGCCAAATGCCAATGGATTTACGTTAACCACAAAGATAAGTTGCTGCCCATATGTATTTATAAGCTGCATGAGAAGCCTTACAACTCCCCAACCATTTAGCGAGCGCTCCCACCAAAGCTCCAGATCATGAATAATAAGCATGGTATCGGGTGCAAGCGACTCCATTATCTCCTTAACATTTCCTCCAATACCAGTTGCCTTTTGAAGCGCAAACTCAAAATCGGAAAGTTGAGCTGAACCGTTGTAGAGCGGTTGAAGATGGATGATCCTCTCCTTCTTGCCACTCTTTTCGGCAACATAGCGGCAAAAGGCCGACTTACCAATATTGGCATCTCCCACAACCAGAATACCACCACCATATCCTGCACGATGACGACGCACGGCAGTATGAAATAACGCCTCATCCTCCATGCGAGCTATCCAAAAATCTTCGCTGATAAGTGAATTTCCACTAAAAAGATTTTTGTAGAACTGAGGCAGTGTGGCCAACACCTTTTCGCGAGGAGATACCCGCTCAACCAGATCGATGATTCTTTGGTTGGCCAAATTTTGCGGTTCAACCTCCAACATCTTTTTTGCCAACAAAATACCCTCACTTCTTGAGTAAAGTAACCTTGCCGTAAAATGCTTGAAAAAGGATCGAACCCGTTCAAGCGATTCATCAATTCTTCGTTTGGCTCTCTTTCCCTGATGCTCTCTTATAATTCGGGAATATTCCTGAGTTGTTTGGGCAATCTTGTAGGCAGAAAGCTGGTCGAATACCTCTCGAAGGCCCGATGACATGAGCTGCGAAACATGGTCACCAGCCTGCTCTATTTTAGCCTGCTCCAGCGTTATCTTTTTGACAGCATCATCGGTAAAGGCCTTCATTACCCCTTCCCTATCTGGCAAATCGTCAGGAATATTCTCTAGGTTAAAATGACCTAAACTTATTGTATCCTGTGCTACATGAAACGCCTCCCTAAGTGATGTAATCACCGCATCGAGCTGATCGTGCGTCGACCCTAAAAATCGTGATTCAATATAAAATCGAGCAATTTTACTCAACGGTATGGTTACATAGTCATCGTCCGATACTTCCACTGCACCTGTGCCGCTTGAGGCTGCAATGGTAAGACTGGCCGGCAGAGTATCTGTAAACTTAAGCACCTCATCACCAAATCGTTCAAACTCCCTGATTAAGGAAATTCTCTCCTCAAAAGTTCGAACACTCAACCTAAACGATGCCAGCTCGCCCTGCTTACCACTGTAGCTTTCGAACTTTGTTTTTACCTCACCCAGCTCCACAAGAAATTGCTGGTCGAGCTGCTTTACCACAATAAGATTGAAATCATTTACCTTATCGACAATCCTCCCTCTAAATGACTGCATAGTCATATCGAGGTATATTTTATTCACTTGATGGAGGGTTTGCTGATACCAGCTTTCGGGAAAGGCAGTAATCTTGCTGAGCAACTCCTCGCGGTCGCTCTTTCGTAACCCCATATAACCAATACGGAAATTGATATCAACCGCCTCCAAATCGTTACTCATGCTCACTAGACTGCTCCGAAGTTCTACCATGAGGTCATAAAGGACCTTGTTCTTAAATGTAGCAAGATTATGTTTTAATACCGATACGCTATCCTGTATTTTAGTGGTTTCAGCATTCAACAATGCAAGTAGGTCATCCTTCTGCTTGACTTTTCCATAAAGAGATTCAAAAAATGTATCCACCATCACCACAAGTGAACGACCCTCCGAATAGGATTTTAAAATATCTAGCTGTAGCTGACTTAAGTATACGGATAGAAAACGATGGCGTCCCTTACACAAATAGTAATCTGCAATATCACGATACCTCACCTTTACAGGAATAATTGCACCGGAAAATGGATGTGCAAAGCGCCGGTGAAGCTTAAACCACCTCAATCGAAATGAATCGGTTGTTTGTATTGAAAGATCTCTACGCTCGTATGGAATGACCATCTTTGCTGGTATTGATCTAAGGTCTTGGTCTAACCTGTCAATATACCATGTTAGCCCACTTTCCAAAGCTTCCTGCTGCAGAGCTAACTTTTCCTTGGTAAGTGAACCATAAATTCTATTGATGCGAAAGTAAAAATCATTTTTAATCTTTATTAATGTTTTTCGACGACGATAAGCATCATCAAAGCCATCAACCTTATAAAGCTGCTGAAAAGCAGATTCAATGGCAACCTGTAGCTCGGTTGAAAACCTCTCCATCTCAGAAAAAACCGGAACAAATGCCTTGTCATAGAATTGTTTTAATACCGCCTGCCCATCGATATCCATTTTCCCTATAGCTTCGGAAATAACCGTGTAACTCGATAATTGTAACTCCGGCATCTCAACCATTTGCTGCAATGGTATCGTTACATCGTCCCCCACCTTATCCTCCAAGCCAAGGTTAAACGACTCAAATTGCGATGAGCTATTGATGAGAATAAATGTGCCCAAATGCTTCGATAGCGCAACAACCTCATCGTAAGTCTGCTCCAATTTTGTATATCGTTTATCCGGAATGCCTATTACCGTGAGGTCGGTATTGGACGACTCTTTAGCAATAATTTCCTGCAGAGGCATCCCATCTACACTATTATCAATAATCTTAATTTCCAAATTTATGCGATAGCGATTCAATATATGCTGCAGCGATTTATATAAAGCTTCCGCCTTGTCTTGCTTTCCATTCACAACAAGAACCCGAATTTGTGCATCCTTCCAATCGCCCTCCACCGTAAAATGGCGCATCAGAAAAATGGAGAAGGAAAAATTGCTGCCCCATCCGCTCCACCAAACATCAATGCTCTTCTTCTTCCCATACTTTTTTTCTGAATTATAGTTGAGAAATATGGTATTATAGTCGCTCGCCTCAAAATTTTTGATTGTCCTTAAAAATTTCTCCCTGTTCTTTTCGCTTCTACTCCACCCCATGAGAATAGTGTTGGGTTCAATTCCTGAAAAGCCATAAACTCGAGAAATATCGTTCATGCCATCGTAAATATCTCGACACTTATGCTGATGAATCAACAATTCCTCCTTTTTATTAGAAGCGGTGAAAAACCGATTATCCCTTGTCAAATTTTTCTCATTCGACTCCACCAGCTCAAAGGCTGAATACATCCCCAGCCTTCCACAAAATGCCTTTGCCAACTCAACAAGGTGAGGTCGAGCAGTATCTTGACCCGAGAATAAAATAATATTAGGTCGCCAGTTACGAGCATGTAGGGTCGATCTATTCAACCTACGAAGTCCGGTCCTAACCAGCGTGGACCAAACGCTGCTCCAGGCATCGCCGGTTTCCAGCACCAGCTGCCTACGCTTCAGAATAAGGAATAGAGTGCCAAGAATTAGCACGGCTCCCACCATGGCCAAAAAGTCGAGCTGAATCATCACCAAAAAACAGGCCAACGAACCTACAATGCTCACCCATGCGGGTGTTCTAAAGGAGGGGCGGAAATCGGCGCTGGTGAGCGACTCAAAGGCTGCACTCAAGTTTAAAAAACCATACGTGGTAATAAAGAATATGGAAACGATACGCGCAATAACATCGAGCTGACCAATAAGAATACCCGCTTCAGCAATCACAAAGGTGAGCAACAGGGCATTGCGAGGCTCCTTGGAAGCACCCGTACCATGGGCAAAAAACCGGGGTGTAATTTTATCGAGCGCGGTGGACTGCAGAATTCTTGGAGCAGCCAAGATGCTACCCAGTGCAGAGCTCAGCGTAGCGCCCCAAATACCGGCAATTACCAGCTGAGGTACCAGTGCAATTTTGAATAGTGCCTGAGGATCGGTGGCCAGCAGCTTTCCATCAACAGTATAGGATAGAAAAAATATCAAACCTATGTAGACCACTAAGCCTATGGAAATGGCGGAGATTGTCCCCAAGGGTATCGACTTTTTCGCGTCCTTCAGATCGCCCGACATGGAGACTCCCGCCTCAAATCCGGTTACTGCCGGAAAAAAGATGCCAAATAGCACCATAAGTGGAACTCCGGTGCTAAAGCCAACAAGATTTGGTGATGCCGATGTTAAGCTGTGGTGACCAAAAAAAATAGATAGCAGCGAAAGCACTATGGCCGTCATAATAAGGTACTGCGTTTTGATGGCCAGTGAGGTGCTAATAAAGGTGATGATGGTAACAAGCAGCAGAATAATGCTACCGGCTATCCGTATGTGGTTTATGTCGAATGGAAGGCCAAAGTAACCCAAAAAGCTTTCGGAAAACCCGATGAGGTAGAGGCTCACGCTAAACGAAAGGCCAACAAAGAGCGCCAAGCCCAGCGTTCCCCCAATGGAGAGGCCAAGGCTCCTCGAAATAATGTAGTAGGTTCCGCCCTCCTTCACCCTCTTATCGGTGGCAATGGAGGAAACGCTAAGCCCTGTGGTGATGGAGATAAGGTGCGCCACGAAGATGATGCCTAAGGCGCCAAAAAGGCCGGCCTCGCCCACTATCATGGGCAATCGCATGTACATAATCACCCCTAAAATGGTGAGAATGGAGGGGGTAAACACGCCACCAAACGTCCCAAACTTTCTTGCTTTGGCCATAATCACAACTTTTTAGCTAGAGAAATATAGGAAATTTCGTGCTAAATAGGAAATGCAATAACGCTGCAGCTTAAAAATGGTGGATTTGAGGTTAGAAAACGCTGACTACTGGCTAGCAATAGAACTAGCTCTAAAGAGCATTAGCGCATTACCTAGCTGCAAAAAAACCTAAATAGCCATCGATAATCACCTTGGAGAAGACTTCTACCAGGGAGCAATTCAAGAACAACTCATCGCTCGGGTGTGCATACCGCACAGAGTTCTATTTATCAGTGGGCGTTAATTCATTTTTCTGTATGTGACTTGTCTTTTTTTATTGTTATTCCAATTAAAAATTAACACTTCAAATTTATCTAGTCCAAAACAAATAATTTCACGACAACCATGTGAGGGTCTACAAAAAATCATTGTATCAAGTGATAAAACCCAACTACCCAATAATCTATTAATACAATACTCTGTTATCTCTTTGTTTCCAACTTCTCCTGAGATTATTTTTCGTTTTCGATTGTAAGAATCATAATAAATAGTTTCTTTTTCTAAGGAAAAATTATCACTAAGATATAAGCATACGAAATCCTGATACCATAAAACATTGAATATCTCTTCGCCTTCTCACGATTCCTCACAACGATAAACAAATAAGGTCTTAAAATTATTTACTAAATCTTGAAATAGAACCCCTCCGTCCATGTCCAGACATTGCTACAAACATACAGTCCAAATTCTTAAATGTTATATTATGGTTGTCATATGGGCTTTCTGAAATTATCCTTTCTGGATTGTAACATCTTATTAAATACAATAGAAATATCCCTGCAATTATAAGGAGCCCGAGACCTATTAATAGTTTTAAATATAATTTCATGCTGTTCTTTTTCTTTGATTCAACCATAGTGCCCTCTAAAGTTCCGCTTCCTTGTTGTGCTTGAAAAATTGACTCAGCCGAGCTCTCCTGCAGCTGCCGTAACGGTTGAAGTTGCGAGGCAAAGTGCATTGCTTTATAGAAGGTCTTGCCCAGTTTGTTTAGGTTTAGGTTTAGGTTTAAATAAACCAAAATATTTATAAGGTTTGTCATTTAATACCTTCAACGCATTCCATATCGAAAAAGACACACTAAGAAATAGAATGCCAAAGATGGGAGCTAACTTCCCGGTGTGAATATATCCCCAAAGAATTAACACATCTAAAAATAAAATCATGGATTGAAAAGCAATAACAGCACGATAATGCTCAGTCATCTCCTTAATTTCAGCCTTTTTTTTATTCCAGAGAATGATGGTAGGAAAGAAAAGAGGAAGTAGCCCACTCAAATGGATTAATGCCAGCCAGATTCGTTTACTATCCATATCTAGATCCTTTTCCTTAGCTGCTGCATCTTCAGTAAACAAGCTAAAATCGACTTCCAGCGCTTTGGCAATCATTTGAAGCGTATAAGCTCGAGGGTCAACCTCACCATTTTCTATGCGTTGAATTGTCCGTGCACTTAATTCTGTTTTTTCGGCCAATTCTTCTTGGGTCAACCCCTTTTTAATACGTAGTTCTTTAATTACTAGTCCTGTTTTCATATTTTTTTTGCAAATATCACCCTAATCAATGTTACAATCCAACTACAATATCACGACATTTTCACGACAATATCTTGAAGCACCAATTATTTGCGTTTTACCTAACTCGTTTATATCCTCCCCTTTTAGTTCGGTTTAACATCCTTAAAGGTAACAAGAATTGCAATACCGTGGAAGTGCACAGCCAACTATCTCATAATCTTGATGCTGGCCATGCAGCTGCTGCGAGGGTGTTTATGCCCATAAATATGCGCTAGGCTGGAAGGACAACTATCGGACAGACATCGTGGCAGAGAAGGGAAGTCACCGGACAACCATCGAAGGACATCGGACAGAGAAGGGACGTCACCGGACAACCATCGAAGGACATCGGACAGAGAAGGGACGTCACCGGACAACCATCGAAGGACATCGGACAGAGAAGGGACGTCACCGGACAACCATCGTAGGACATCGGACAGAGAAGGGACGTCACCGGACAACCATCGAAGGACATCGGACAGAGAAGGGACGTCACCGGACAACCATCGAA